>JGI12316J15309_10000375_pt1 | contig 1353929 bp, 1219 predicted proteins | sample MarCyaLeptolynsp_FD_15309 | JGI IMG/M metagenome (IMG submission 15309)
GCTCCCCGCGCGGGAGCGTGGATAGAAACTTCCAATGCCGGTATTCTTGGCTGATGCGGATCCGTCGCTCCCCGCGCGGGAGCGTGGATAGAAACAGCGCGTAATCCGGCGATCGACCGAGCGCCATTTCGTCGCTCCCCGCGTGGGAGCGTGGATAGAAACAGGATCGCTGGCATGCGGTTGTGAATGTGGGCAAGTCGCTCCCCGCGTGGGAGCGTGGATAGAAACATCACTACCGGAACTTGGGCTGAATATCGAAACGTCGCTCCCCGCGTGGGAGCGTGGATAGAAACATGTCCATTCTTCTACCCATCGTCATAGCAGGCGGTCGCTCCCCGCGTGGGAGCGTGGATAGAAACCCGTTGTTAGCCGATGGTCTAGAGTTGTTGTGCCGTCGCTCCCCGCGTGGGAGCACGGATAAAAACCAATACTACATCCGCAACCCGTCCAGCGTGCGCGGTCGTTCAAATAGACGAATACAACCAGCCGCCCGCCCCTGCCGCCATTGAACGCACCGGCTCAATACAACCGCGTCTGACGGCATGGTCGGCATTGATATCACCGACCCGGCTATGGCACTGTCTTCAACATGAATTTCGAGCTGTTGATCGTCCGTCCGCTTCTTTTCGTCGTGGATATCTGGTTCTATCTTCGACATCCAAGGCACGCGATCATGTTTCGGCGCCGGGTGGGATATTGGCCGTGCATCGGCATGCCGCATCTGTATCACGAAAAAATGCTCTGGCGCCGGTTCATCGACCTCAATCCTCTGTTCACGACCTTTTGCGACAAGCTGGCGGTGAAAGACTGGGCCAGGGAAATCAACCCGGCAATCCCGGCTCCGAAGACGCTCTGGTCAGGCACGGATACGGATCAGCTTCAGGCGTTTTCACGCAAATCTGCAGTCATTTTGAAATCGAACCATGCCTGCAACCGCAACATGCGGCTTGAGCCGGACGAAAAAATCAGCGATCACATCGTCGACAAGGTCCTGGAATGGCTGGACGAGACCTGGGGCGCCCATAATCACCAATGGGGCTACCGGCATGTGCCGCCTCGGCTTTTCATCGAAGAGGATGTCGGTCAAGAGGAGGCGCCGGTGGTGGATATCTCAATCCATGCGATGTCCGGAAAACCGATCATCATTGAAGCGATTGCCACCAGTGACGAAGGCGCCCGACAAAAGGGATATTTTCATCCAAACGGGCAAAGATGGCGCGCCATCGAACCGACAAACCGGCGGCTGGGCCGCGCGCTCTTGCCATTGGAGTGGCAGCTTCCGCCGGGATGGGAAGCAGCAAGGCAAGGCGCGGCGACCCTGAGTCGCCAGGTGGACTATGCGCGCTTTGATTTTCTGCTCTCCAAGGGCCAGGCCTTCCAGGGCGAAATCACGGTTTATCCGGCCGCAGGTCTCAATCGCGCAAGGATTTTCGAGGCGTATTCAGCGGAAATTACCGCGGCCTGGGACCTGCGCAGATCGTGGTTTCTGAGGACCCGGCAGGCCGGATTATGGGAGCTATACCGCCGCGCACTATTGCGCGCCTTGGATGGGGAAAGTCGCCAGCTGGCTCCGGTGACCCCGTGACGGTGCGGCCATCCCTCAGCATTCTCATGATCGGGCACTCCTCATGGGGCGGCAGTGGACGGGTCGCGGCGCGGCTCAGTGATGCTTTGGTGCGACGGGGCCATGACGTCTTGCTGGTCACAAATGGGCCTGTGCCCTGGGCACTTGAGCCTGGTGTGAACACGGCGGTGCTGAAGCCGGAAGCCGTGCCGTCTTCAAATCTTCACACCAACTGGTCAGCGGACGAGACGCTGGCGTTTGGTGATCTTGTTCAACGCTGCATGTCAGCACTGTGCCCGGATGTCGTGCATGCCCATTACGCGCAGCCCTTTGCGCGCATCGTTGCGGATGCTTGCCGGAGCCAGGATCTGCAGGCCGCCACAGTAATGACCTTGCATGGCACCGACCTGCCGCGCCTGAACAGCACCGAACAGCGCGCAGTTGGACGTTTTGATGCGCACACGACCGTAAGCCGTGTCATGGTTGAACGCGCGGCCGCTGCTGGATTGACCTGCGTGCAAATCGCCAATTTCATTGATGACGGCTGGATCAACCGCCCGCGCCCCCAAAAATCCGCAACGCCGACGATCGTTCACGTCTCGAACCACCGCCAGATCAAAGATCCGAAACTGCTTGTAACGGTCCTGAAAGGTATCCTGGATCACTCCGATTTCAATATGAGGATCGTCGGCGACGGACCAGAGCGCCCACAGTTGATGACCAGCCTGGAGGCCGCCGCAAAAGCGCATCGCCTTGCCTTCACCGGCAGTGTCGCCGATCCGTTTCCGCAGATCGCCAGCTCCGACCTGATGCTTCTTACCAGTCGTGACGAGAGCTTTTCACTTGTCGCCCTGGAGGCAATGGCCTGCGGCGTTCCCGTCGCAGCGCCGGCTGTCGGCGGTCTGACGGAATTGATCACGGACGGCGTAGACGGATTGCTGTATGAGCGGCAAGCGCCGGTGATGGCGGTCCGGCGCATTGTTGATCATTTGTATGACCGCACGGCCATGGAGCGCCTGTCGGCCGCCGCGACACAACGTGCAAGGGCATTCGGCGAAATGACCATCGTCCCGCAATATGAAGCACTTTATCATCGTGCCATAACACAGCAGCAGCCCGTCCTTGCCTGATGTACCTCACCCCACTGATCTGCCGATATTTCGCGATATGAACGACTTTGCACGGGCGGTTCGGGCGCATGCCGAGCGGTTCGGACGCGAGCCAAAAATCTATACACATCAGCAGGTCGGCCTTGATCAGCGCGGCTCAGTCGCTGCAAAGGTACGGAGCTTGCTGGACGCAGCACAACATATCGCAGGGTGTGAGCCCGTGTTTTTGTGGATTGATACGGACCGTGCCGGGGCCAACGGTCCGACCCTGCGCCTGCACCTTCCGACGCCAGATGGCCGGCAAAAACCGATCCGCTTCGCGCCGGCCCATGTTGAGAAGATCGAGGCGCGGAGTATCCGCCTGGACCGGAACCGCCTGCACGCTGCAGGTCATGCATTTACCACCCTGGCGTCGGCCACATACGGACCGGCCGCACAGGCGCGGATCGAGGAAGCCGCCTACCTGCTCGGCGCCCATGACGGGAAAACCTATACCGAGACATTGATTGCACTTGTCGAGCATTTGCACACCGGCGTGTTTGGTCGCAGCGCCCCATCACAACGCGTCAGCACCCTTATGAATTTGGGCCACTTTGATGCCCCGCTGAGGCACATCCTGTCCAGGCGGCAGGAGCTTGTTGCAACCTGGAATGAGGCAATAACGCGACACATTGCGCAGGATCAAGCAACCGCTGTGCGCCCCGTCGCGGCGACCTATCTGCCGCTTTTTGGCAGCGGCCCCGGGGCGGAACGTTTGCGTCTGCATCACCAAACGCAGGGCACGAAACACAAGGCATGTCTGCCGGACGGCACTCACTATGCCTGTCTTGGCGCAACCGGCGCCGACATCACCGCACTGTCGGCAGCCGGCTGGAGCCCCGACGTCAGCCTTCCTGTTCTTGTCAACCACCTTCACGACGGCATGATCGTGGGCCAAAGCTCTTCGAAATATATGCGCGTGATGAACGCCGTGATCCAGAATGTGCTGGGCCAACAGCCGATCCCGATGTTCTTGCCTCAAACAACCCCGCTTGCAAGTCCGCACGACAGCCTGCTTGATCTCCATCTGCGTGGAGGGACAGTGCGATGACCGACCAGACCGTTGATCTTGCCGTCTTTGCCCCGCATCCCGATGATGCGGAAATCGGGTGCGGGGGGTTGCTGCTTCTGGCGCGCGCGCAGGGCTTGCGGACGGCCATCGTTGACCTGTCGGCAGGAGAGATGGGCACGCGCGGAACAGTTCAGACAAGGGCTGCCGAAGCTGCCGCGGCGGCCAGAATCCTGGAGACGACACACAGGATTTGCCTTGACCTTCCCGATACAGAAATCGGTCAGAACTCAGAACATCAGGACATGATCATTTCCTGCCTTCGCACGCTCAAGCCGCGCGTGATCGCAGTGCCGCACGCCGCGGACCGCCACCCCGATCACGCGGCAAGCGGTGCGCTGATAGAACGCTGCAGACAGCTCGCCGCCATAGGAGCGAAATCGACGGGTGATCCACACCGGGTCGATCTGCTGTTGCGCTACGGTGTTCACGCGCATTTCGATCCGACATTCATTCTGGATGTCACGCCGGTCTGGGAACGGCGCATGCAAGCCGTGCGCGCCTTCGGATCGCAATTTGGCACGGATCCGGATCAAACAGATACCCCATTGAGCGGGGGTGACTTTCTGGAGGTCATTGCGGCGCGTGCCCGTTACTATGGCGCGATGGTCGGGGCGCGCCATGGCGAGGCATACCAGGCCGACAGACCGCTGAAGTTCGGCGATCTCGGTTTTCTACACGAACCGATAGCGACCACCCATTATCGCAGCGCGCCATAGGAAGAGCTACGGGCTTTCCGTGAATTTCCGCACACCTTTCATCAAAAGGGGCAGACCCCGGCGCAGATCCGCCTCCGGCAGTGCCACGGCCGCCACGGATGGAATGAACACACCGGGATCGTCGGTGGCATGGACATCCGCGCAAACCCCGTGCATTTTTTGGCAGCACATATCAGCACGAATCGAAGGGGTCGCATGACGGACAAATGGGATTTCTGGATCGATCGCGGCGGAACATTCACCGATGTCATAGGCCGTGCGCCCGATGGCCGGCTTCTGCAACAAAAACTCCTGTCCGACAACCCCGACGCCTATCGCGATGCCGCCCTGGAAGGCATCCGCACCCTGTTGGACATCGAACCGGGAGAACCGGTCCCCGGAACCCTGATCAATGACGTCAAAATGGGCACGACCGTTGCGACAAACGCCTTGCTGGAGCGAAAGGGCGACCGCACGCTCCTCGTCATCACCAAAGGCTTTCGCGACGCGCTGCGGATTGCCTATCAGGCCCGGCCCGATATTTTTGCCAAGCAGATCATATTGCCCGAACAGCTCTATGAGCGTGTCCTGGAGGTCGATGAGCGTGTACACGCCGATGGAACGGTCGAGGCCAGTCCTGATACGGAAAAGCTGCGCGATGGTCTTGCCGAGGCAAGATCCGCCGGGATCGATGCGGTGGCCATCGTCTTCATGCACGCCTGGAAACATCCGGCCCATGAACGGATCGTCGCCGATCTCGCTGCGCATATCGGATTTCGTCAGATCTCGGTCAGTCACCGGGTCTCGCCGCTTGCCAAGCTTGTCGGGCGAGGAGACACCACGGTGGTCGACGCCTATCTGTCACCGATCCTGCGCCGCTATGTCGAAGACATCGCCGAAGAGCTGGGTGCCGACATCAAGTCGACAGACGCCGATGCACCATCGCTGAAATTCATGATGTCTTCGGGCGGACTGACAGCCGCCTCGCTCTTTCAGGGCAAGGATGCGATCCTGTCAGGCCCGGCGGGCGGCGTGGTGGGCATGGTGGAAACCGCCCGCCATGCCGGATTTGACCGGGTTATCGGCTTCGACATGGGCGGCACGTCAACCGATGTTGCCCATTATGATGGCGATTATGAACGCGCCTTCGATACGGAGGTCGCCGGTATCCGCATGCGGGCGCCGATGCTGCAGATCCACACGGTCGCTGCCGGCGGCGGCTCGATCCTCCATTACCGGGCCGGTCGGTTCGAGGTCGGTCCCGATTCGGCCGGCGCCGATCCCGGTCCGGCCTGCTACAGGCGGGGCGGACCGCTGACCGTGACGGACGCCAATGTCATGCTCGGCAAGCTGCAGCCCGACTATTTTCCTGCGATATTCGGCCCCGGCCAGGATCAACAGCTCGATGACCGCCTTGTCCGACAGCGCTTCGCCGAAATCGCCACCACAATCGGCGCGGAAAAGACCGCGGAGGAAACGGCAGAGGGCTTCATTACCGTTGCCGTGGAGAACATGGCCAACGCGATCAAAAAAATCTCCGTTCAGCGCGGCTATGATGTGACCCGTTATCTGCTGAATTGCTTCGGTGGGGCGGGCGGACAGCACGCCTGCCTGGTCGCCGACGCCCTTGGCATGGACACCATCCTCATCCACCCCTTGTCGGGACTGCTGTCAGCTTACGGCATCGGCCTCGCCAACCTGTTTGCCACCCGTCAGCAGGCGCTCGTGCGCGAATTGTCGGACGCCGCCTTCGACGAGATGACAGTACTAATCGAGCGGATGGCCAATGAGACCCTTGACGAACTCGACACACAGAATGTCCCGCGCGATGCCGCATCCTGGCGGCCGCTGCTTCATCTTCGATACGAGGGAACCGACACGACCATCCCCATCGATTTCAGCGACCGGTCGATCGAAAACGCCGGATTGGCCTTTGAGGCTGCCCACAGACTGCAGTTCGGCTTCGTTTATGAACACAAGCCGATTGTCGTGGAGGCGGTCAGCGTGGAGGCCCATGACACAAGAAATCGCGCTGCTGCGGAACCGGAGGAGGAATGCACCCAACATGCACCGCCGGTCGATGACATGAGGCAACTGTATTCGGCGGGACAATGGCGTGCAGCGCCGGTCTACCGGCGCGACACGCTCGCACCCGGTCAAAAGCTCAAGGGCCCGTGCCTGATTATCGAATCGAACCAGACCATCGTGCTGGAACCGGGTTGGCGGGCGCAGATCAGCGCCAGGAACCACATCGTCCTGCAGCGTTTTGAAGAGCGACAGCGTCACAGTGCCCTCGGTACGCACGGTGCCGATCCGATTTTGCTTGAGGTGTTCAACAATCTGTTCATGTCCATCGCCGAGCAAATGGGCATTACGCTTCAAAACACGGCCCATTCGGTCAACATCAAGGAGCGGCTCGACTTTTCCTGCGCCGTGTTCGATCGCCATGGCGCACTGGTCGCCAATGCGCCGCACATGCCGGTTCACCTCGGCTCGATGGATCGGTCGGTTGAAACCATCATTGCGCAAAATGCCGGCCGCATCCGTCCCGGAGATGTTTATGCGCTCAACGCGCCCTATAATGGCGGCACTCACCTGCCCGACATCACCGTGGTCACACCGGTCTTCGATCGCGGCGAAAACGGCATCCTGTTTTATGTTGCCTCACGTGGACATCATGCCGATGTCGGCGGAACGGCGCCCGGCTCGATGACGCCACTGGCCACCACTGTCGATGAAGAAGGCGTTCTTATTGACAATTTCCTTATCGTCGAGGCAGGCAGGTTCCGTGAAGCCGAACTGATCGAACTGCTGACCGATCACCCCTACCCGGTCCGCAATGTCGAGCAGAATGTCGCCGATCTGAAAGCCCAGATCGCCGCCAACGAAAAAGGTGTGGCGGATCTGCGCAAAATGGTCGCCGATTTCGGTCTCGAAACCGTCGAGGCCTATATGGGCCATGTCCAGGACAATGCGGCCGAGAGTGTTCGGCAGGTCATCGACGCGCTCACCGACTGTGCCTATGAATATCAGACCGACAGCGGACTGGTCATCCGTGTCAGGATCAGCGTCGACGCACAGGAGCGCACCGCAACGGTCGATTTCACCGGAACATCAAAGGTGATGGACAACAATTTCAACGCACCCGAACCGGTGACCCGGGCGGCGGTTCTGTATTGTTTTCGGCTGATGGTCGAAGGCGCCATTCCGATGAATGCGGGCTGCCTGCGCCCGATAAAGATCGTGCTGCCCGAAAACTGCATGCTCAGCCCGCGCTATCCGGCTGCGGTGGTCGCCGGCAATGTCGAGACCTCGCAACACGTCACCAACGCCATTCTCGGCGCGCTCGGCGCCATGGCCAACAGCCAGGGGACCATGAACAATCTGACCTTCGGTGATGATCAGGTGCAGTATTATGAAACCATTTGTTCCGGCTCGCCGGCAGGGCGGATGAATGACGGGACAGGCTTTGCCGGCACCTCGGGCGTCCATGTCCACATGACCAATTCGCGTCTTACCGACCCTGAAATTCTGGAAATGCGGTTTCCGGTCCTGCTTGAAGACTTTCACATCCGGCCTGGTTCGGGCGGCAGGGGACAATTCAATGCCGGCGACGGAACGCAACGAACCATCCGGTTTTTGAAGAAGATGCAATGCGCGATCCTGTCGTCCCATCGCCATCGTCCTCCCGAGGGCATCGATGGCGGTGGCAGCGGCGCGACCGGCAAGACCGAAATCCGCCGTCTGGACGGCTCCATCGAAACATTAAGGAGCTCCGACCAGACGGTCGTCGAAGCAGGGGAAGCCGTGAGGTTGACGACGCCGACGGCCGGCGGCTTCGGAAAATGTTAAGACACCTGCGGTATCGATTCGTTCAGCGTCGCAACGGGCCGCAATCGGCACCAATGAGAAACGGCTATGAGCCGGATGGTTCCAATTGACGGCAAAACGCACTAAAACCTCAACAGTTCGATGATAGCTGATTTGGACCGCGCCCATATGCATCACATCTTCCTAGCGCTTACGCCCCTCCTGATGCTGCTCATGTCCTGCACGACATCCGATCTGGGGATTGCATCACAGGTTTCACCTTCCCGATATGGCGATGCCGATCCGCAGTATTTCGGCGCCAGCCACCCGGCGAAACATCCGGTTCACGGGATAGATGTGTCGAAATGGCAGGGTGATATCAACTGGCACGAGCTCCGCCGCGCCGACATTGCATTTGCCTTCATCAAATCGACCGAGGGCGGAGATCATCGCGATGATCGCTTTTCCGAATACTGGCGGGGCGCCAAGCGAGCGGGTATTCCCCGCGGTGCCTACCACTTCTTTTATTTTTGCCGCCCGGCAAAAGAGCAGGCCGCCTGGTTCATCCGTAACACGCCAAGGGACAGGTCAGCGCTCCCTCCCGTGCTCGACATTGAGTGGAACCACCATTCCAAAACCTGCAAGAAGCGGCCCGAACCGGCCAAGATCCGCAAGGAAATGCAAGTGTTCATGGATATCGTCCAGGCGCATTACGGAAAGAAGCCGCTGATCTACACCACGGTTGACTTCCACGAACAGAATCTGGAGGGGCATTTCCGCAGCTACCAGTTCTGGCTCAGATCCGTTGCCGACCATCCGGACAATGTGTATCGCGAGCGGGACTGGCACTTCTGGCAATATACCGGAACCGGCCGTGTCCCGGGCATCGACGGCAATACCGACATCAATGTCTTTGCCGGCAGCGAAAAACAATGGAAGGAGTGGCTGGCCAACGCCACCCGTTAAAGAAGCGCCTGATCGGCGTCAGTCCAATCTCCGCTCCGGCGGTATCAAGGGGAATTCCATGAAGCTATCCTGTTCTTATGCCGCGGTCCTCGTCGCCGGCGGCACCGTTTTGGCAACGACAACATCCGGACACGCAGCAGCCTGTGGTGGCGATTTCGGCCAGTTCCTCAATGCCATCAAGCAGGAGGCGATTGCCGACGGCGTTTCCGCCGAAACCGCCAATCGGGCGCTTGCCAATGCACGTATAGACAGGAAAGTCCTGAGCCGTGACCGGGCACAGGGCATCTTCAAACGGACCTTTCTGGATTTTTCAAGACGGGTGATCAGTGGCAGCCGCTTCAAGAACGGCCAGGCCAATCTGAAAAAATATGCCAGCGTCTTTGAACGTGCCGAGCGCGAATACGGCGTTCCCGCCTCGGTAATAACGGCGTTCTGGGGGCTGGAGACCGATTATGGTGCCGTGCAGGGCGATTTCAACACCATCAATGCCCTGGCCACGCTGTCGCATGATTGCCGCCGGCCGGAACTGTTCACACCGCAATTGCTCGCCGCCATCAAACTGGTCGGAATGGGCGATATCGACCCGGCACGAACCACCGGTGCCTGGGCCGGTGAAATCGGCCAGGTTCAGATGCTGCCGGTTGACATCATCCGGTTTGGTGTCGACGCCGATGGCGACGGTCATGTCAGACTGAAAAAGAGCGCGCCCGATGGCATCCTTTCTGCGGCGAATTTCATTCGCCATCTGGGTTGGCAGGCCGATCAGCCATGGCTTCAGGAGGTCAATGTCCCCGCCGAGATGGCCTGGCAGCAATCGGGACTGGGCAAGGCAATCTCCGTGACGGAATGGGAGGCCCAGGGCGTGACGGCTCGGACCGGTTCGCTGCCGGATGCCCAGCTTCCGGCGGTTCTCCTTCTGCCACAGGGGCGCAAAGGCCCCGCATTCCTCGCCTACCCCAATTTTTCCATCTATCTGGAATGGAACAAGTCGTTCATCTACACGACCACCGCCGCTTACTTCGCCACGCGGCTCGCCGGTGCCCCGCCCTACAATGCAGGCAATCCCGACCCCGGCCTCAACGATGCCCAGATGAAGGCCCTGCAGACCATCCTCGCCGGCCGCGGCCATGATGTCGGAGACATAGACGGCATTCTGGGTGCCGGGACGCGAAATGCGGTGCAGCAGGAGCAGCTTCGCCTCGGCCTGCCGGCCGATGCATGGCCAACACCCAGGCTGCTTTCGCTGCTTCAGCAGGGGGAATGAAACTCAACTTCGTTCGCCGGGTCGTTCTTTCGGCGGATCGGATGTTGCTTCGCCCTGATTCGGTTCGATCGAAGTCGGCTGCTCCGGCGCCGGTTCGCTGGCGCGGGCGGCCTTGACGACCCGCCGATGATACAGCGCAAGGCGCGCCGCCCTGTAGCGGACGCGGCCATAGAATATCGTGCGATCGATCGCCTGCCGGCCCCGCTGCACCTCGCCGATTTCATCCGCATAGGCCTCCAGCAGAGCCGCCCGATAGGTTGTCAGACCTTCCGTCGCCACCCTTTCGACCCGGCGCATGAGATTGGTCCAGACCGGCGAGACCAGCAGTGATATCGCTGTCACGGCAATGGCCATGCGATAGGCGTCACCGCTGAGCGCCGCAGCGCTCAGTCCGGCCGCCGCCAGCACGAAGGAAAATTCACCGATCTGAGCCATCGACAGCCCGGCCACAAGTGCGGTCTGCTGGTCCGATCCGGTCAGGCGCAGCAGCGCGATATTGAGCGCCGACTTGGCCGTGATGACGATGATGCAGGCAGCAATCACCAGCCACAGATTGGTCCATATGAATTGCAGGTCGATCAACAGACCGATCGACAGGAAAAACACGACGAGCAACACGCTTTGGATCGGCTCAATCACCGGGATAATGCGGCTGCGCAATGTCGAATTGCCGATCAGGATGCCGGCGACGAACGCTCCATAGACCGGCGAGAGGCCGGCAACACCTGACAACGCCGCGGCAGAAAAGCAAAAGGCCAGGGAACCGAGCGCCAGGATCTCGACATTGTTCTCGATCTGGTCGGTGAACGGAACCCGCAATTTTCCGCGTTTTCCGAGCCACCATAGGAGTCCGGCCAGAATGAGCACCGCTGCGGTCACCCGCACCGTGGTTGCCACGATGTCCAGTTCACCGCCGCCAAAACTGGTCACAAGAATGAGCATCGGCACGACGGCCAGATCCTGCGCAATCAGCACACCGACCGCGATCCGTCCCTCCGCACCGCGAAGAACCCCCATATCGTCGAGCATTTTCATGGCGACGACGGTGCTTGAAAGCGCGATGATGAAACCGAGAATGATCGATTCGGTGAACAAAAAACCCAACCATTGGCCGATCAGAATCGCGACGAGCAAAGCCGCGATGATCTGCCCGCTGGCCACAAGCACAGCCTGGCGAAGCGTCAGCACAAAGGCCCTTAAGGAAAGCTCCATGCCGATGAAAAACAGCAGGATGAGAACGCCCATCTCTGCCAGCAGATTGACATTTTCCGAACTGGCGATCACACCGAAACCGGTCGGGCCAAGCGCGATACCGGCAAGAATGAACCCAACCAGCGGCGGCTGCCGCAAACGGATAAGGCCAAGCCCCATCAACACGGCGACCGCCGCAACAAACGCGATATTGCTCATCTCAGCCCCGTGTGCGGCTGCGTCGGTTACCGTCGTTTGCAGGCTGCTATCCAGAGGTGCTCTCCGAGGGAATCGTGAAAACTTGCGCTTGCTGAGTCTGACATGGCTGCAGGGGGGCAGCAAGGCTAACGCTTTTTTGCGCCAGGCAATGCCGTCGCAAGATTCGGATAGTCACCGATCTTGACTTCCGCTAGCAAGCGATCGTTGTGCAAGGAGATTTGCCGATGAACGGTGGGCAACAGTCCATTGCTCCACTGACCTGGGTGTTTTTGATCCTGCTCGGTTTGATCTGGGGCGGTTCGTTCTTCTTCGCCCGGGTCGCCGTCGAACATGTGCCGCCTTTGACTCTGGTTTTGCTGCGGGTGTTTCTCGCGGCAGCTGCCCTGCATCTCTATCTGTTCGGCCGCCACGCGCTCTACCGGGTCCTCCTTACCCGTTGGCGTGGCTTCATCCTGCTGGGAACCATCAACAATGTGATCCCCTTCACACTGATATTTGCAGGTCAGACGGAAATCGGAGCCGGGCTGGCTGCCACGCTCAACGCCACGACACCTTTGTTCACCGTCATCATCGCCAACCGGCTGACCACCGACGAGAAGATGACAATGGCCAAACTCGCCGGCTGCCTGTTGGGTCTTGTCGGCACGGCGGTCTTGATTGGACCATCGGCAGCAACGGGATTGGGCGCCCCTGTCTGGGCGCAGCTTGCGATCATCGGGGCCGCGATTTCCTATGGGTTTGCCGCGATTTACGGCAAGACGTTCAGAGACATGCCACCAACGGTCACCGCCACCGGACAACTGACGGCGTCATCGCTGGTGATGCTGCCGCTGGTTCTTCTCATCGATCACCCGTGGAGCCTGCCGATGCCGCCACCCGGCATCATCGCCGCAATCATCATGCTGGCGGTTGTCTCGACATCTTTGGGCTACATTCTCTATTTCCGCATCATTCAGGACGCAGGCGCAACAAGCGGCTCGATCGTAACGCTGTTGGTACCGCCAAGCGCCCTGTTGCTGGGTGCGGTGTTTCTTGGGGAGCGCCTCAGCCTGGAGACACTTCTTGGATTTTTGCTGATTGCCGCCGGTCTGGTCACAATTGACGGTCGTCTTACGGCGCTGTTCCGGAAAAACAATTAATTTTAATGGGTTACACGAAAGGTGATGAGCTGACTTGAGCCTGCAATCACTGCAAATCGGCGCCCCATTCGACCCATTCTTGCCACAAATTGGCCATGAACGATCGCTTTGCGGCGCAAAATACCGTTCAGACGGACACAAAAACAGAACTTTTCCGGCTCCACCGGAAAGCGATAGATTTCATGTGGTTAAGATGTGGATGAGGGCAGATATTTCCCCAGCCTTTCGCACTGCAGCAACTATTTTTCTTTCTTGAGGCGCATGCCCGTCATACCATTTGCATGTTAACCGCAGGGAGGTCAGCTATGGGACTAGTGCGTTCGCTCAATGTCCTGGTGATCGGTGCAGCGTTTTTATTCATCGTGCTCATGCTTTTTCTCTAGTCATGATCACAGGACAGCGGCAATACTCAGCCGCAACTGAATTCAAGAAAACGGGGGTGGATGTTCCACCCCCGTTTTTCATTGCCAATCCGAATTGAACGGGCTTCGGTCACGCCGCGGCTATGCTGGTGACGGACCCGTTGGTCCGCGGCGCGCGCAATCCCAGCAAATGGCAGATGGCGTAGACCAGATGGGCCCGGTTCATAGTGTAGAAATGGAAGTCCTGAACGCCGCGTTCGACCAGATCCATCACCTGATCGGCGGCAACCGCGGCGGCGACAAGTGAGCGCGTCTGCGGATCTTTTTCAAGCCCCTCGAAACGCGTCGCAAGCCAGTCGGGAATGGATGCGCCGCACATGCCGGCAAATTTTGCAACTTGCGCGAAATTGTGCACCGGCAGGATGCCCGGCACAATGGGGATGTAGATACCCGCACGGCGTACCCGCTCGACATACCGCTCATAGCTGTCATTGTCGAAAAAGAACTGCGTGATGGCCCGTGTCGCGCCATTGTCGACCTTGCGCTTGAGCATGTCGATATCGGTCATGAAATCCGGACTTTCAGGATGTTTTTCCGGATAGGCGGAAACCGTGATCTCGAAATCCGCAAACGCTTTCAGCCCGGCGACAAGCTCCGAGGCATTGATATAGCCATCCGCGTGCGGCCGGTAAGCCGATCCGATTCCCTTTGGCGAATCGCCCCTCAGGGCGATGAAATGGCGAACGCCCGCCTGCCAGAACTCCCGGGCAACCGCGTCGACATCGGCTCGGCTGGCATTGACGCAGGTCAGATGCGCCGCCGGCGTCAGGTCCGTTTCATCCAGGATCCGCTTGATCGTTGCCAATGTGGGTTTGCGGGTGCTGCCACCCGCCCCATAGGTGACCGAGACGAAATCCGGGGAAAACGGCGCCAGGCGCATGATACTTTCCCACAGCTGGCTTTCCATATCGCCGCTTCGCGGAGGGAAAAACTCGAAGGACACATTCATCGAATTGCCCAGAAGGGCAGGACCCGAACGACGGAGTACAGACATGATCAGCTTATCCCTATGGTGGATTGATGCGGTTGAGCGCCATCTGCAATCCGCATCCGCGGATCACGCGCCAGCCAGATTGTGACGGTCAGGTTTTTCTCGCCACTGGTATCAGGTTGCAGGTCGACGGTCTGCTCGACAGTGAGGCCGGCATCGGAAAGCCAGCCGCTCAGGATTTCCTGCTTGAATCCCAGGCGAAGATGGGCGTGTTCTTCATGCAGATATTCGAAATCATGCGGGGCGAAATCAACGATGACGATACGGCCGCCCGGACTCAACATGCGGGCAGCCTGTGCGATTGCATCTTCCGGGTTCTGCAAAAAATGCAGAACCTGATGAACCGTTACGAGGTCGAAGGTTCCGCGCTCCAGCGGCAGGTTGAGAATATCGGCATGGCGAACAGACGCGTGGGACACATCGGTACGCTCCAGGCTGGAGCGTGCGACCGCCAGCATGTCGCGGCTCGCATCAACACCGGTTCCACGCCGGTAGAGATGGGAAAACAGTTGCAGCATGCGCCCCGTTCCGGTGCCCAGATCCAGCATCGAGTCAAAGGGCGTATCGCCGATCAGCTTCAAAAGCGCCGCTTCGACCTGTTCGTCGGACACATGCAGCGAGCGCAACTCGTCCCAACTGGCGGCGTTACGGCTGAAATAGGCCTGTGCCCTTTCTGCCCGCGCCTTTTTAACCGCGAGGAGCCTTTCATTGTCGCGCGACAGCAGGGGATCGTCTGGTGAAACATTGCTGATGATATGCCGCGCAAGCATATGGGGTCTTCCGTCTCCGATCAGCCGGAAATAGGCCCATGCCCCCTCCTGAAAACGTTCGATCAGTCCGGCCTCGGTCAGCAATTTCAGATGACGGGAAATGCGGGGCTGCGACTGCCCGAGAATATCGGTCATGTCGGTGACTGTCAGGTCACCTTCGAAGAGCAGCGCCAGCAGGCGCATCCGTGTCGGCTCACCGGCTGCTTTCAGCACGTCGACCGTTCTTTCCAGGCCCAGTTTTCGTGTGTCCAGCATTGATGCCTCAAACCGATTGACGGTAACGATCGCAAAATCACATAAACATATCTTTATATCATTTTCGTAAATGCCGCAACTGAAATAAACGATGCCGCTGCCGGATCATCGGGCGCGGCTGCACCTGCTCAGCCCATGCAAAAGGTCAATACGACTGGCCAAGACCGTTTCGCGCTTTATCAGAGACAGGACAAAGATATCGGCTTTTGATTGTGCCGGTGCATTCGGGTTTTGCCGATTTGGTCAAACCCTGAGACGCTCTATGCGGAATAGATCCACTGCTCCGGAATCTGGGCACGAACGGCTTCGCCCACGGCAATCCGGCCGGGCTTTTCCACCCAGGCCAGCAATCCGCGCCGGCGCTTCGCCGCAGGCACAAAGCTGAGGGCGAGTGATGTGTGATCGCGCTGCGGATAGTGATCGGCAATCGCGGCCCCGGAATATTTGCAGGGGCCATTTTGAAAATCCACTTTGAGAGTCACGCCGCCTTCAAAAAACAGCAGCGTGCTGGCCGGCAGCATCGACAGGCTGGCAATGCCCTCGATCAGCAGATTGCCGCCGATCCATTCGGGCCTGATCTGATCGATATCCATCTGCGAAGCCGTCGCCGCCAATTCGTCGGGCGCCAGCAGGGTCAGTTGTCGTTCATTGCGCAATTCGGTCCCCCGCGGGTACCAGGGCTCCCGCGGCCCCGATGCACGCGTCAGGCCGGCATGGCGATCGCCGGCGATCCCTTCAAAGGACAGATCCAGTGTGTCGACGGCCTCCGTTGCGAATGTTTCGCCCCGTGCCACAAACAATCCCGTGAGCGTGCCAACCGCCCTGCCCGCTGGTTTGATGTCCATGCCACGCACTCCATGATTCCGGCGGACTTGACTGTCCAAGCCACTTTTTAGATCCGTCATTACCAGGACAGGTTTGTCCCGTCGAAATTCCAGAAACGGCCGGTGGCCTCGATCGTCAGACGATCGGCCAGATCCAGCACGCCGGCAGCGCTGTCCCGCACCCCGACATCCGCGGTTGGTCCGCCCATATCTGTCCGCACCCAACCTGGATGAACTGCCGCAACTGCGATCCCCTCTGGTTCGAGATCGGTTGCCAGTCCCCGCATCACCTTGTTGACGGCGGCCTTTGACGCCCGATAGGCGATCCGGTCCGACATCGCATGGGACAGGGAGCCCATCCAGCTTGAAAGCGTCAAGATCCGGGGCCGGTTGCCGCGGCGCAAATGCCCCAGGAAAGCGTGGGTAACCCGCAGCGGCCCGACCGTATTGACGTTCAGCGTGTCGGCAAAGCCGTCGAAATCCATGTTCAGCACGGATTGCTGACCCGGTCCGATGATCCCCGAACAGTTGATAAGAATATCAATGGGATCATTGAAAGCTGCTGCCGCTTCCTCAATGGCTTGCCCGTCGCGCACGTCAAAGACAACCGACCGGAAATGTCCATTCGCAAGATCCTCCAGCGCAGCCGCATCGCCGGCCCGGCGCACCGATCCAACCACATGCCAGCCGCGTGCCAGCGACTGGCGTGCCAATTCGTGGCCGATGCCGCGGCCGACACCGGTGATCACAATCCGTGTCATTTGTCTCTGCATTTCGACGTCAGCGGGTGAGCCGCTTGTAGGTCACACGTTTCGGGTTGACGCTTTCGGGTCCAAGCCGGCGGATTTTGTCCTGCTCGTAATCCTCGAAATTGCCTTCGAACCATTCGACATGGCTGTCGCCTTCAAAGGCCAGAATATGAGTCGCCAGACGGTCGAGGAACATGCGATCGTGGCTGATGATGACGGCACAGCCGGCAAAATTCTCGAGTGCATCCTCCAGCGCCGCCAGCGTTTCGGTGTCCAGATCGTTGGTCGGCTCGTCGAGCAAGATGACATTGCCGCCGGACTTCAGCATCTTGGCAAGATGAACCCGGTTACGCTGTCCGCCCGAAAGCGTTCCGACCTTCTGCTGCTGGTCGCCACCCTTGAAATTGAAGTTGGAGCAATAGGCGCGGGAATTGATCTCATGCTTGCCGAGCTTGATGATGTCGTTGCCGCCGGATACTTCTTCCCAAACGGTCTTGTCCGCGGCCAGCGCGTCGCGGCTCTGGTCCACATAGCCAAGATCGACGGTTTCACCGATGATGATCGACCCGCTGTCCGGCTCCTCCTGCCCGGTGATCATGCGAAACAGTGTGGTCTTGCCGGCGCCGTTGGCGCCGATCACGCCGACAATGCCGCCCGGCGGAAGCCGAAAGCTCAGATCGTCAATCAGCAATTTGTCGCCATATCCCTTGGACAGGTGGTCGGCCTCGATCACCACCTGGCCGAGCCGCTCACCGACCGGAATGACGATCTGCGCGTCGCCGGGACGCCGTTCGGCAGCCGATTGCACAAGCTCATCATAGGCCCTGATCCGAGCCTTCGATTTGGCCTGGCGCGCCTTCGGACTGGAGGCAATCCAGGATTGCTCCCGGGAAAGGGCTTTCTGGCGGTTGGCCTCCTCGCGCCCTTCCTGCGCCATACGTTTGGCCTTGGCGTCCAGATAGGCGGAGTAATTGCCCTCATAGGGAATGCCGCGGCCGCGATCCAGCTCCAGAATCCAGCCGGTCACATTGTCCAGAAAGTAACGATCATGGGTGATCATCAGCACAGCGCCGGGATATTCGCGCAGGTGTTTTTCCAGCCAGGCAATGGTTTCCGCATCCAGATGGTTGGTTGGTTCGTCAAGCAGCAGAAGATCGGGCTGTGACAGCAGCAACTGGCATAGCGCTACACGGCGCTTTTCACCGCCGGAGAGCGGCGCGACCGCGCTGTCGCCCGGCGGGCAGCGCAGAGCATCCATCGCCATCTCGACCTGGCTGTCGAGATCCCACAGATTCTGTGCATCAATGATGTCCTGCAGAGCGGCACCCTCATCGGCCGTCTCGTCGGAATAGTTCATCATCAACTCATTATACCGGTCGACAATCGCCTTCTTTTCGGCAACGCCCTCCATGACGTTTTCCACGACGGTCTTGCCTTCGTCGAGCTGCGGTTCCTGTGGCAGGTAGCCAAGGGTCGCGCCCTCCGCGAGCCAGGCTTCGCCGGTAAACTCCTTGTCGAGCCCGGCCATGATCCGCAGCACCGTGGACTTGCCGGCGCCATTTGGCCCCAGGATACCGATCTTGGCATCCGGATAGAATGACAGGTGGATGTTTTCGAGAACCTTTTTCGAACCGTAGGCCTTGTTCAGCCCGGCCATATGATAAATGAACTGGCGCGCCATGGCGTGCAATCTTCCTTGCAAATGGGGACAAATCGATTGCGCTGCTTTTAGGCAAACTGGGAAACGAGGGCAATGCCTTTGTTGGTTCGCGGGCCTGGTTTACGGGCGGGCGCGTATGGCTGTTCGATCACGTCCTGGTCTATTGCGGAAAACAAATGTGACATCACACATGGCTCTCAAAAGCGTGATGTTTTTCAAAGTCTTCGTGACCCCACTTTACAATTCCTTCGTCTAGGTTGCGCTTGTCCCAATCGGCTTCGGCCTATTTTTTCCAGAGGAGAATTTCATGAACAGCAAATCGAAAAAAGCACTCGCCATGATGGTCGTCAGTGGCGGACTGGCAGCAGCCGTTGCATCGACGGTTCCAGCCACCGCATCCTGTGGCGCCTGTGGCGCGACCGTCAGCGCGTGTAGTGCCTGCGGCGCCTGTGGAGCCTGTGGCGCCAAGAAGAAAAAGGTCTGCGGTGCCTGTGGCGCTTGCGGTGCATGCGGCGCCAAGAAGTCCAACTGATCCGATTCGGCGTGCCGGGAGCCGACAGGTTCACGGCACGCCGATAAACACCCGGGCCGCATGGCCATGGACGTTGCACTCCTGTAGCATTCGACCGTCACCAACTTCGCTTTGCCGGATCCGTATCATCATGAACGTCACCGTGCGCGACAATCCCGAGATCGATTTTTCCGCGATTCCGCGCGATCGGCTCCTGGCAATGCAGACCGCAGCCGACCAGATGATCGCGGTCCTGGAGGAAGCGGCGGAAAATCAGAAGCACATATTGATCGATGTGCTGAACGCGACGGCGCCGGAAGCGTTTACCCAATGGCAGCATTACCCGCCGGGAGACATCCACGACCGGGAAAACGGAGCCCTGTGGTTTTATCACGCTCACTCCGAAGATGAAGCGGCACGGCCATGGAGCGAACACGGTCATTTTCACCTCTTTGTCTATACGGAGCACGTCAAGGACGGCGTCGAACCGATTGCCCTGCCGCCGGAACCGGACTGGGAACTGGGTGGCCTGTGTCATCTGGTGGCCATTTCCTTCGACCAGGCCGGCACACCGATGCGCATCTTCACCACCAACCGATGGGTTGCGATGGAATGGCAGTATCCGGCCGAAGAAGTCATCCGGTTGCTGGACCATTTTGTGATTGAAAACGAGGAGTTTGCCTTGACCAGCCGATGGCTGATGGCAGCCCTCAAACTCTTTCGTCCGCAGATTGAGTGGAGCCTTCGCGAACGCGACAAGGTGATCGCGAAATTGCGGCAGAACGATCCTGAGGGATTTTCCGAGGACGAGTCCATCGAGGTCCTCTCATCCTTCCCCTTCGATCTCGGCAGCCAGATCGACTCCATCGAAACCGCCCTGGCGGACTGACGCGGTCCGGCGAAACCCCGCGCAAGCCTGATTCGACATTGCTCCCGCACCGATGAGCAGGCATTGTCGGCTCATGACCGATTTCGCCGACCCGTCCATTCTCAATTCACCGACCGGTGCCGCGCTCAGTCTCCATCACGCCGCGCCTGCCGACACGCCGAGGGCCGTTGTTCAGATCAATCATGGTCTGGCAGAGCATGCCGCCAGATATGCCCCCTTCGCCCGGTTCCTCGTCCATCACGGCTTTGCGGTCTTCGCCCATGATCACCGCGGTCATGGGGCAACGCGCGCGCCCGATGCACCAAAGGGTGTCTTTGCCCGTGCACCGGCGGGAGAGGCATGGCGGCCGGTGATCACCGACACCTTGGCCGTCAACACCCATGCCGCCGAGCTCTATCCCGGCTCGCCCATTATCACGTTTGGCCATTCGATGGGTGGCATGATCGCCATGAATTTTGCTCTCTCCCACCCCGAAAGGCAGGCTGGCCTTGCGGTCTGGAACGCCAATTTCAAGTCCGGGGCTGCCGTGCGTCTGGCTCAGTTGATCCTGGCGACGGAACGCATGTTCTTGGGTTCTGACGTGCCGAGCCGCCTGCTGCCCAAACTGACCTTCGAACAATGGGGCAAGGCGATTGAGGGCGCCCGCACACCATTCGACTGGCTGTCGCACGACGAAGACCAGGTTCAGGCCTATATCGACGATCCGCAATGTGGCTGGGATGCTTCGGTTTCGATGTGGCAGGACATCTTCGCGATGGGCGACCGGGCAGCAGACCGCACCGGTCTCGCCGAATTGCCGAAAACCCTGCCGATCCAGCTTGTCGGCGGCGGCCACGATCCCGCCACCGATGGCGGCGAGGCGGTGACTTGGTTCGCCGAACGCCTGCAGCAGCTCGGTTTTTCAGACGTCACGATTAATATCTACGGGGCCATGCGCCATGAGACGCTCAATGAATCCGCCCCGCCGGAGGCAAAGGGCGCCATGGATGATTTTTTGCGATGGGCGGACCACTTGCTGGTCCCGGCCGCATGAGGCAACCAATCCATGGTGCGTGGCCGCAACCGAAATACCGCTTGGCGCAGACCCGTGGGGTTTGCTACCAACGCCGGGCATAAATCCGCAATCCGGAGCGCTTCATGCTGGCCGATCTCTTTACCATCGACAATCTGACCACGTTCCTTGTGCTGACGGCACTGGAAACAGTGCTCGGTTTCGACAACCTCCTCTACATTTCAATCGAGGCCAAACAGGTCGATCCGGCGAAACAGGCCTCGGTCCGCCGCATCGGCATTATCCTTGCCATCGTGCTGCGAATCATTCTGCTGTTTGCTGTCCTGCAACTGATCAGCCTCCTGCAGGAGCCATTGTTTAAGCTGGATCATCCCTGGATATCAGGGGCTGTCAGCGGACACGCCCTGATCGTCCTGTGTGGGGGCGTTTTCCTGATCTACACCGCCATGAAGGAAATCTATCACATGATCGGTGTCCAGGACCTCGAGCATGACCATGAGGGACCGGCCCGCCGCACGGTCACGACGGCGCTCATCTGGATCGTCACGATGAACTTCGTGTTTTCCTTCGACACCGTGTTGTCGGCAGTTGCGCTGACCGACAATTTCATCGTCATGTCAGCGGCCATCGTCATCTCCGGCGCGCTGATGGTGCTGATGGCCGATTCCGTAGCTGCGTTTTTGCAGCGGAACCGGATGTATGAGGTCCTCGGATTGTTCGTGCTGTTGCTGGTCGGTGTGATGTTGATGTCGGATGGCGGCCACATCGGGCACCTGTATTTCTTCGGTTACCCGATCGAGCCGATGGCCAAGTCGACCTTCTATTTTGTCCTGTTCACCCTCGTTGCCGTCGAGATCGTTCAGGGGCGCTATCAGAAACGCATCCTGGCCGAAAACGCCAGTCGACGACGCGTCAAGGGGTCCGGCAATGTCTGATGCGCCACTTGCCGGTATCCGCGTCATCGAGCTCGCGCGGGTGCTCGCTGGACCGTGGGCCGGCCAGATGCTTGCCGATCTCGGCGCCGATGTCATCAAGGTCGAAAACCCCGATGGCGGAGACGACACAAGGCATTGGGGTCCGCCCTTCATCACGGGAAAGAAGGGCGAAAATCTCGGCGCCGCCTATTTTCACGGCACCAATCGCGGCAAACGCTCGGTGGTCGCCGATCTTCGCACTGAGGATGGACGCGACTTCGTCAGGCGATTGGCCGGCACCGCCGACATTTTGATCGAGAATTTCAAGACCGGCGGTCTAGCCAAATACGGTCTCGATTTTGCGACGCTCAAGACCAACAATCCAAAGCTTGTCTATTGCTCGATCACCGGATTTGGCCAGACCGGTCCGCTCGCCGAGGTGGCCGGCTATGATTTCATCATTCAGGGCCTGTCGGGTTTCATGTCGATTACCGGCGAAGCAGACGGACAGCCGATGAAGGCGGGCGTGGCCATCGCGGATCTGTTTACCGGCCTGTATGCCGTCACCGCCATTCAGGCCGCGCTCATCCACGCCCTGAAATCAGGCAAGGGCCAGCATATCGATATGTCGCTTCTCGACAGTCAGGCCGGTGTTCTGGCCAATCAGAACATGAACTTCCTGACAACCGGCGACAGCCCGACGCGCATGGGCAACACGCACCCCAATATCTCGCCCTATGAGGTGGTGCCCACATCCGATGGTTTTCTGATTCTGGCTGTCGGCAATGACGGTCAATTCGGGCGGCTATGTGCGCTTCTGGGGCTTGTTGATATGGCCGATGATCCCGATTTTTCCACCAACCGGGCGCGGATTGCCCACCGCGCACGCGTGCATGAGCGCCTGTCGGAAAAGACAGCCTGCATCACTCGGGATGATCTGCTGGAGCAGTGCAAAAACCACGGCGTCCCAGCCGGCCCCATCAATTCCATCGGAGAAATGTTCTCCAATCCGCAAATCCAGGCGCGAGCTCTGCAGCTGGCCCTCGATGACGGCCACGGCAATACGATCCCGGGTGTTGCGACGCCAATAAAGATGTCCGCAACGCCCCTTCGGTATGATCGCCCGTCTCCCAGGCTCGGCGAGCACACGCAAGAGGTCCGGCGCGAACTGGATGACCTCGCATAGGCGTGGACCTGACGCCGGCGCAAAAAGCTCTGTTCAGGAACGGATGTGCTGGCTCTGCTGATAGATTGCCGTCGACCGGGCACCTGAGCGGCAATAGCCGAGCATGGGCCGGTCCAACTCATCGAGCGCGTCGACCATGGCTTTCACCTGCTCATGACCAACGCCTGTTTTGCCGACCGGGACATGGCGCATTTCGATTCCCAGCGCCTGTGCAGCCGCTTCAATTGCCTCATAGCTTGGCTGGCCGGGCTCTTCATCGTCGGGGCGGTGGCAGACAATCGACTTGAACCCCATGGATTGGATGGTCCCCAGATCATCCGTGGTAATCTGACCGGTGACCGAATAGGAGTCGTCTACTCTTCGAAGATCCATTGCAAACTTCCCGATAAACAATTGTGCCGGTTTCTTAGCCGGTGTTGCCGTCAAAGGAAAGCGAGTCACAACTCTCCCGTGGTGAATCGGTCAGCGGCTGCTCAGCGTCCGCTGAACGGCATCCTTCCAGCCGGCAAGATCCCTGCTTCGCGTTTCCGCATCGATGGCCGGCTCGAAGCGGCGGTCTCGCGCCCAAAGATCGGAGAACGCCGCCTGCTCGGGCCAGACCCCGGCCCGATGACCGGCCAGCCATGCGGCGCCAAGCGCGGTCGTTTCAAGGACCTGCGGCCGGTCGACCGGCGCGCCGAGAATATCGGCAAGCCGTTGCATGGTCCAGTCGGACGCAACCATGCCGCCATCGACGCGCAGCACGGTCTCGTGGGCACCGCCATGCCAGTCCTTGCGCTTGGCCGCCAGCAGATCATGGGTCTGGTAACACACGGCATCCAGCGTCGCCTTTGCAAACTCCGCCGGGCCGGTGTTGCGCGTCATGCCGAAAATTGCACCCCGCGCCTCGGCATCCCAATAGGGTGCGCCAAGGCCGACAAAAGCCGGAACCAGATAGACCTGCTGTTCCGGATCGGCTGTAGCGGCCAGTTCACCGCTTTGCTCGGCGTTATCGATGATCTTCAGACCGTCCCGCAGCCATTGCACACCGGCACCGGCGATAAAGATCGACCCCTCAAGCGCATAGGTGGTCTTGCCGTCGAGCCGGTAGGCAATGGTCGTCAGCAACCGGTTGTTTGAACGCACCATTTCGCTGCCCGTGTTCAACAGCGAAAAACAACCGGTTCCATAGGTCACCTTCATCATACCGGCATCGAAGCACGCATTGCCGAGCGTGGCGGCCTGCTGATCGCCCGCAACACCCAGGATCGGTTTTCCTGCAAGCGGGTTCTCACCTGTAATTGTGCCGAAATCATCGGCACTGTCACAGACCTGCGGGAGCATCGAGGCCGGAATCTTGAGATGGGACAGCAATTCCTCATCCCATTGATGGGTCTCGATATTGTACATCAGCGTCCGTGATGCATTGGTCGCATCGGTGACATGCCGTGCACCTCCGCTCAGCCGCCAGATGAGGAAACTGTCGATCGTGCCGAAGCACAGATTGCCGCTTTCAGCCCGTGCGCGCGCGCCATCGACAGTGTCGAGCAGCCAGCTCAGTTTGGTTCCGGAGAAATACGGATCGAGCAGAAGCCCGGTCTTGCTTGTGAACAACGGCTCAAGCCCGTCCTCTTTCATCCGCGCGCACATGTCGGCGGTGCGGCGGTCTTGCCAGACAATGGCGTTGAACACCGGCTCGCCCGTCTGACGATCCCACACAACCACCGTCTCGCGCTGATTGGTGATCCCGACTGCCGCTATGTCCGACGCTGTCAGATTGGCCGCCCGTAGGGCTTCATCGATCGACCAGAGGACCGTTTGCCAGATTTCTTCCGGATCATGTTCGACCCAGCCAGACCGCGGAAAATACTGGGCAAATTCCTTCTGGCCGACGCCGACGATCGACTGCCCGCCATCGAAAACGATCGCCCTGCTGGATGTCGTTCCCTGATCAATTGCCAAAATATGGTCGGCCATCAGGCATCCTCCCCATTCGTCCCTATGTTCAACGTCGGCTGGCTCTTCCGCCGGTTCACCTACCCGCCGACGGTCGCGTAACTTCCGCTTTGCACCAGATAACCGGAAAGATCATCGACCTGGGCGTCGGAAAGAACAAGGCCCCGTTTGGTCCGCCGCCAGAGGATGTCATCGGTTGTCCTCGCCCATTCCTGGGTCACCAGATAGTCGACCTCCGCGGCATAAAGATCGCCGCCGAAATGTTTCCCGAGATCCTCGTAGCTTTTCGAGTCTCCGAGGATCTTCCCGGCCTCGAGGCCATAAAGCCGCATCAGCCGCCTGGCATGGTCCGCTTCGAGATAGGCATATTTCTTCTGCAAATCGGCCAGTACCGGCTCGAAACCGGTTGCCGGGAAAGCACCGCCCGGCAGCGTGGCTTCGGCGGTCCAGTGCCCTTTCTTGGCGCCCAGCTCCTTCTCGACCTTCTCCATCATCGCTTCGGCCAGTTTGCGATAGGTTGTGATCTTGCCGCCGAATACATTGATCAGCTTTGCTTCTTCGGCTCCGCCCTCGCTGACCAGCACATAGTCGCGGGTCGCCTCCTTGGCTTCAGATGCCCCGTCATCATAGAGCGGCCGCACGCCGCTATAGGACCAGATCACGTCGTCGGGGACCACTTCCTGCGAAAAATACTCCGAAGACGCCTGGCAAAGATAGGCAATTTCCTCATCCGTAATGGCCGTTTCGCCCGGATCCCCCTGATAATCGTGATCGGTGGTTCCAATCAGCGTGTGGCCATTCTCATAGGGAATGGCGAAAATGATACGCTCATCCTTGTTTTGAAAGATATAGGCCCGCGGGTCATCGAATTTGCTGGCGACGACAATGTGGCTTCCCTGCACAAGCCGGACATTTTGCGCATTGCTGGAATGGGTCACGCCCCGCAGAACCTCATCAACCCATGGCCCGCCGGCATTGATCAGAATGCGCGCCGTCACCGTTTCACTCTGACCGGTCAACTGATCCGTGATCGTTACCTGCCACTGCCCGTCTACGCGCCGCGCGTCGACCACTTTGGTGCGGGTCCGGATCACCGCGCCGCGATCGGCGGCGTCGCGGGCGTTAAGCACCACGAGTCGGGCATCGTTAACCCAGCAATCGGAATATTCGAATGCCTTGCTGAACAGTTCTTTTAAAGGTCCGGCGGCCGGGTCGGACGTCATGTCCAGAACCTTCGTCGGCGGCAACAGTTTTCGGCCACCGAGATGATCGTAAAGAAAAAGGCCAAGGCGCAGCAGCCAGGCCGGCCGCAGGCCCGCGTGATGCGGCAGGACGAAGCGCAGCGGCCAGATGATATGCGGGGCGTTTTTCCACAGGATTTCGCGCTCGATCAACGCCTCGCGCACCAACCTGAATTCGTAATGCTCAAGATAACGCAGCCCGCCATGGACAAGTTTGGTCGAACTTGACGAAGTGCCGCTCGCCAGATCGTCCATCTCGGCAAGAAAGACCGAGTAACCGCGTCCGGCGGCATCCCGTGCAATGCCGCAGCCATTGATGCCCCCGCCGATGACGAACAGGTCATAAACGTCGTTGTTGCTCATGGTGTCCTCGAAATCCGCGAGACAGACCCCGCGCGTCGACAAAAGCGAATTAATACGAACCTAAACGAAAGTCAAATGAAAGCAGGCGCCCGTTCGGTTGATTTTGGACCAATAGCGACCCGATGCCGATCGCTGTTCCGATCCGATGCCGAGAATGTGTCCCGGCTTGTGTTGAGACCACGCCATTGTCGGTGATATTTCCAACCGCAGAGCCTGATCACAGCGAACAACCATGAGCATCACCGCCCCCAGCCCGCAAATTCCGATTCAGCGCGGCACGACAGTCGCTTCGGTCGCGACCGCGCTGGTGCTGGCCGCCCTTGCCTTCAATTTTGGATCGGTCCGCCTGGTCATTGCGTCCGCCATCGGTCTTTTTGCAGGTCTCGCGCTGTATCACGCGTCCTTCGGCTTCACGGCCGCCTGGCGGCATTTCATCATCGATGGGCGCGGCGCTGGTCTGCGTGCCCAGTTCCTGCTGATTCTGCTCACATCGGCCGTTGCCTTTCCGCTGTTGCAGCAGGGAAGCTTTTTCGGCCGGCCAGTCTATGGTGCGGTCGCACCCTTCGGCTATTCGGCGGCACTCGGCGCCTTTGTCTTCGGCATCGGCATGCAGTTCGGCGGCAGTTGTGCATCCGGCACGCTTTTTACCGCCGGCGGCGGCAACACCCGCATGCTGGCAACGCTCGCCGGCTTCATCGCCGGATCCGTCATCGCAACAGCCCATATGCCCTTCTGGTGGTCACTGCCGACCCTGCCCCGCGCCTCGCTGGTCGAGTCCCTCGGCGCGCTTGGAGCATTTGCGGTCACAGCGCTGGTGCTGGCTGCGATCGCCCTCTACAGCATCCGCCGCGAACGCAAAAAACATGGCTCAGTGGAAACCCGGTCACGGCAAAACCACCTGCTGACCGGGCCATGGTCCAAGCACTGGGGCGCAATCGCCATTGCGGCCGTCAGCATCGCCACGCTGCTGACCCTGTCGCGTCCCTGGGGTATCACATCGGCCTTTGCGCTGTGGGGGGCGAAGATCGCCGGTGCGCTCGGCTGGAATGTCGAAACCTGGGATTACTGGTCGCGAAGCGGCGATGCGCTGGAGCAATCGATCTTCTCGGACGCCACTTCTGTGATGAATATCGCCATCATGATCGGCGCCCTCGCGGCCGCCGCATTGGCCGGCCGTTTCGCACCGAATTTCCGGATACCGCCCCGGGAACTTCTGTTGGCGCTGATTGGCGGCCTGATGATGGGCTATGGCGCACGCCTGGCCTATGGATGCAATATCGGCGCCTATCTGGGTGGCATCATCTCCGGCAGCCTTCACGGCTGGGGCTGGCTGGTCTTCGGTTTTGCCGGTAGCCTCGTCGGTTTGCGCGCCCGCGCAACCATCCGGCTTCTTAGATAGGCGGGCGGCACATGCCTGCAGCCGGCCACCTCGAATGGTAACAAGATGTTTCAATGCGGATTTACCGTGATCGCATTTGCGGTGTTCCCTTCGGCGTCCTGGTGCTATACCCGTTGACCGGGCCAGAACCGGCTGCACCGTGGGGATGGGATGGGTGTGGCGGCAAGGGACCCGTCCACCGATTGTCCGATCCGGGAAATGCGATGCTGCAACCGATCCACCGTCTGATCCTTGAATTGGAGCGCTATCAGAAGCGGGTGATCCTCATGTCGGCGGACGGTGCCGTGATGGTTCTGTGCCTGTTTGCGGCGATCGCGCTGCGCTATGGAGAGCTGGATTTTCCCGATCGCGAGAAACTCACCTGGCTGTGGATCGTGCTGCCGGTTTTCGGGGTAACCACCTACTGGTTTCTCGGTCTCTACAATATTCTGATTCGCGCGATGGAAAGCCGCACGATGCTCATCGTCGCCGCCGGTGCGGCTGTGGTGGCGCTGTTCGTCGCAACGGCTTCCCATATGGATACCGGCTTTCACATTCCCCGATCGGTTCCGCCGATTTACGGCGTTCTTCTCTTTGTCGCCATCGGCTCGCTGCGCGTGCTTGCCCGCGCCTATTACCAGCATGTCGCGGGCAGCCCGACCAAGCGCGAGAACATCGTCATCTATGGTGCCGGCGCCGCCGGAACGCAGCTGGCAGCGACCATTCAGAGCGGCTCCAACTATCGCCTCGTCGGCTTTCTCGATGACAATCCGCGCCTCAAAGGCAATATGATCCGCGGATGCCGGGTCTACAGTCCGGACCGGATCGGCAGGCTGAAACAGAAACACGAGATCAAACGGGTGCTGTTTGCGCTGGCAAGCGCCACGCCGGCCCAGCGCCGCAACGTCGTTTCGCGGCTGGCGCCGCATCAATTGGAACTGCAGACCATTCCGCCCCTCAATGATTTACTCGACGGCAAGGCGGCTCTGCAGCAACTGACCGAAATCCGCATTGACGATCTGCTCGGCCGCAACCCGGTTGATCCGATCCCGCAGCTTTTCGATGATGCAATCAATGGCAAGAACATTCTGGTGACCGGTGCCGGCGGGTCCATCGGATCGGAGCTGTGCCGGCAGATCCTTACCGCCAGACCCGACAAGCTGGTCCTGCTGGAAGTCAGCGAACTGGCCCTCTACACCATCGAAAGCCGGTTGACCAAACAGCTCGGTCCCAATCCCGACATCGAGATCGTCTATGCGCTGGGCAGTGTGCTGGATCGCAAAAGGCTGCGCGCACTGCTGGCCCGACACGCCATCGACAGCGTCTATCATGCGGCAGCCTACAAACACGTGCCCATCGTCGAGCACAATCCTTCGCAGGGCGTTAAAAACAATGTCTTCGGCACACAGACGGTCGCCGAGGAGGCCGCCGCCGCAGGTGTGGCCCGGTTTACCCTGATCTCCACCGACAAGGCGGTGCGACCGTCCAATGTCATGGGTGCATCGAAACGGCTTGCCGAGCAGGTTATCCAGGATATTCAGGCAACAACAACCGACACTGTGTTTTCGATTGTTCGTTTCGGCAATGTGCTGGGCTCATCGGGCTCCGTGATCCATCTGTTCAGGGAACAGATCGGCAATGGCGGACCCGTCACGGTCACCCACAAGAATGTAACGCGCTATTTCATGACCATCGAGGAAGCCGCCCAACTGGTGATCCAGGCCGGTGCCATGGCCGCCGGCGGTGAAGTCTTTGTGCTGGATATGGGTGAACCGGTCCGGATCCACGACCTGGCGGAACTGATGATCCAGCTCAGCGGCAAGTCCGTTCGGGACGAAGACAATCCGGACGGCGATATTCCCATTGTCTTCAGCGGCCTGCGGCCGGGCGAAAAGCTCTATGAGGAACTGTTGATCACCGACACGGTGGTCGGGACGCAGCATGCCAAGATCATGCGGGCCGACGAACGCAATATGGCCAATTCCGGCAAGATCAGGGAACTGCTTCAGCAGCTTGAATCAGAGCTGGATCAGGAGGATTCCAGAGCACTCCGGATGATCCTGCAGGACACGGTGGAAGGCTACGATGCCGATCGCTTCATGCAGCCGATGACGGATGAGCGGGACGCCAAGGTGATCGGCTTCGACCGGTTGCAGGCGCAGCGCAGAAAGACCAATTGAAATTGTCCGGCCCGCTGCTTAAACCAAAACAGCCTGCGAACGGCAGGATCGATTTTCTGACCCTATGGAAAGACCTGACCCCATGATAGTACCGGTGATTGTGAGCGGCGGTGTCGGCTCCCGCCTTTGGCCGGCCTCCCGTGTCTCCCATCCGAAGCCCTTTTTAAGGCTTGAAGACGGAAAGAGCCTGCTGCAGAGCACCTATCTGCGCGCCGCGTCTCTCGGCGACATTACCGATATCGTTACGATCACCGCACGCGATTCGTCGTTCAAGACCACCGCAGAATATGAAAAATGCGACCATGCGGGCATCACCAACCATCTGATACTGGAACCCATGGGGCGCGACACGGCAGCCGCAACGGCCGCCGCGACGCTTTATGTCGCAGACACATTCGGCCCGGACGCCGTGATCCTGTTTCTGGCCGCCGACCATGTGATCCGCAACACGGATGCCTTTCGCGCCGCCGTCGAACGGGCGGCCGAGCGGGCAGTGGACGGGCAGATCGCAACCTTCGGCATTCGCCCGGATCAGCCCGAAACCGGCTATGGCTATATCGAAACCGACGGCGAACGGGCCGTCCGCTTCGTCGAAAAACCGGATCGTGAAACAGCCAAACACTATGTTCAGTCCGGCCGCTTCCTGTGGAATTCCGGCATGTTCTGTTTTGCCGCCGGCACAATGATCGAAGCGATGGAAACGTCCTGTCCGGACATTCTGTCTGCGACCCGTGACAGTCTTCAGACGGCGAGCCGGCAGGAGATCGACGCCGGTCATCTGGAAATCACCCTCGACGCCGACAGCTTTGCCAAGGTGCGCAAGATCTCGATCGACTATGCGGTCATGGAAAAGGCGCCGAACCTGTCGGTCATACCGGCGGATATCGGATGGAGCGATGTCGGCACCTGGTCGTCCCTGTCGGAAAGCTACCGGGCCGATGAGAACGGCAACGCCATTGTCGGCGATGCGGCGCTGGTCGAGGCGACCAACTGTTTTGTCAGCGGCCAGGACCGGCTGATCGGCCTTGTCGGCGTCGACAATCTTGCCGTCATCGACACCCGCGACGCGACACTCGTCGTGGGCAAGGACAAGGCGCAGGACGTCAAGGCGCTGTATGAAAAACTAAAAGGCGACGAACACGAGGCCCATGCCAGCTTTCCGACCGGCTACCGGCCCTGGGGGTCCTATACGATCCTCGACGAGGGCGCCGGATACAAGGTCAAGCGCATCGAGGTTCGGCCCGGCGGCTGTCTCAGCCTGCAGTCGCACAAGCACCGGTCAGAACACTGGACGGTGGTCCAGGGCATAGCCCATATCGTCAATGGCGACGATCACCTGGTGCTCAATCCGAACGAATCGACCTATATCGAGCGCGGTCACGTGCACCGCATGGAAAACCGTGGCACCGAGCCGATGACGCTCATCGAGGTGCAGACCGGCAGCTATCTCGGCGAGGACGATATCGTCCGCTATGAAGACATTTACGGACGGTCCTGAGGCTTGAAGCGGCTGATCGATATCGCCGTCTCGGCCGCGGGGTTGATCGTCGCCGTGCCGATCATTGCCGTCATCGCCCTTGTCATTCGCCTTGAAACACCGGGCAATCCGTTTTTCGGCCAGACCAGGGTCGGCCGCAATGAACGGCCCTTCACCATCTGGAAGTTACGGTCGATGCACCAGGGCACGCCGGCGCTTGGCACCCATGAGGTCGCCGCTTCCGCCCTGACCCGCACCGGTCACATCATCCGCAAGACGAAGCTCGACGAACTGCCGCAGCTCATCAACATCCTGCGCGGCCATATGAGCCTTGTCGGCCCACGGCCATGCCTGCCCAGCCAGGCCGAGGTCATCGCCGAACGGCGAAAGAAGAACATCTTCGACGCGCGGCCCGGTGTCACTGGCCTGGCTCAGATTCGTGGTATCGACATGTCGATGCCGGAGGAATTGGCCGCCTGTGACCGCACCTATCTCGACACAAGGTCGCTAGCGCTCGACATCAAGATCTGTCTTCAGACTTTGACCAGGGCGTTCACGCCGCAAGGCCGGTAGGCACCGTCCGTAAGATCCGTCTGACCGGCGGGTCGCCTGCAGCTTCCCGCCGGCGCCCTGCCGATTTGACCGTTGTATTTCGCCGGAACGGAAAAAAGCGCTTCACTGCCCACAAGTGAGAGCGATTTCGAGTTTCTTTCCAGGCAATTGCGACGGCAATTCGACGAATTTGCCGGCCACCATCCACAAACATAGTCATTTGTCGCAATAAACACAATTTCCTTATTTAATCTGTCATTTACATTATTCACGTACTGTGCTGTATGCGTTTAGTTACCAATTTGTTTTTTAAGACAGAGTCCATTGTGAAGATTTTTCCCGAAGAAGCCCTGACAAACCGAGACGGCCCCGACGGCATCTCTCACCCGTGGACGATCGAATCGCTCCATGCGCTCATGGAGCGCCAAGGACAGGAAACCACCAAACGGACGGTCGAGCGCGCCATTGCAGCGCAGCACTTGTTGCCGCCGGCGCTTGCCGTCGAGGATCTGCGCGACGAACGCGGCCGGCCGCCAAGACAGTGGGCAGCGGACAATCTTGCCGCCCAGGCCCGCCGCGAACGGCTTGTCTCCCTGTTTGTGCAAATGCACCAAACCTCCGATGGCGCTCACCTGATCGCCGCCAATGACGGGCGGCAGGCCCGCCGTTGGGTGTTTCTGACCTCCGCAGCGCCGGATGATTCGGAGCTGATCGATGCCCTCAAAACCCTGTGCGGGGAAACCGGCGGCACGCCGCTTTTGTGGCCGCATGGCGATGTGTGCGGCCGGCTGCGTGGGCTGGTCGACAGCGACCAGCGCATCGCCTCCGGCCTTGCCACCGCACTGGCCGCCTATCATCCCGTTTACCGGCCGGCTCAAACCGCTGCCATACCCTCCAGTGGCAAACGGACCGGCCACGGCCTGTCGCATCTCGACCGGCTGGAGGCCGAAAGCATCCATATTCTGCGCGAAGTCGCCGCCACCGCCGACAATCCGGTGATGCTCTATTCGGTCGGCAAGGACAGCGCGGTTATGCTGCATCTGGCCAGAAAGGCTTTTCACCCTGCCCCGCCGCCCTTCCCGCTGCTGCACATCGACACCGGCTGGAAATTCCAGGAGATGATCCAGTTTCGCGACACCATGGCGGCGGTGGCCGGCATGAAACTCGTCACCCACACCAATCCGGATGGGCTGGCCAAGGGCATCAACCCGATCGACCATGGCAGCGCCGTCCACACAGACATCATGAAGACCCAGGCGCTCAAACAGGCGCTCGATGAAGGCGGTTATGATGCGGCCTTTGGCGGTGCCCGGCGCGACGAAGAAAAGAGCCGCGCCAAGGAACGCATCTTTTCGTTCCGCACCGGCACCCATCGTTGGGATCCGAAGAACCAGCGGCCGGAACTCTGGAATCTTTACAACACCGAAATCAGCAAGGGCGAGAGCATCCGCGTCTTTCCGATTTCCAATTGGACCGAGCTGGATGTGTGGCAATATATTCACCGCGAGGCGATCCCCATCGTGCCGCTCTACTTCGCCGCTCGGCGGCCCTTCGTGCGCCGCGACGGCATGATCATCATGCTCGATGACGACCGGCTGGAGCCGCTGGACGGCGAGACGGTCGAGTTCGGCAAGATCCGCTTCCGCACGCTGGGCTGCTACCCGCTGACCGGTGGATTCGAATCCGAGGCCAACGATCTCGACACGGTCATTCTGGAACTGCTGAAGGCCCGCAACAGCGAAAGGCTGGGCCGCGCTATCGATACCGACACCGCCGCTTCGATGGAAAAGAAGAAGCAGGAGGGCTATTTCTGATGACCGCACGCCAGGAAATCGACGCCTATCTGGACAATCAGGCCGGGCTGGAAACCCTTCGTTTCATCACCTGCGGCAGCGTCGATGACGGCAAATCGACCCTCATCGGCCGCATGCTTTATGAATCGCAGATGATCCTCGATGACCAGCTCTCGGAATTGGAACGCACCTCCTCGAAAATCGGCACGCAGGGCGAGGAGATCGATTTTGCCCTGCTGGTCGACGGCCTCAGCGCCGAACGCGAACAGGGCATCACCATCGATGTCGCCTATCGCTATTTTGCCACCGACCAGCGCAAATTCATCGTCGCCGACACACCCGGCCACGAGCAATATACCCGCAACATGGTGACCGGCGCTTCAACAGCCGATGTCGCCGTCATCCTGATCGATGCCCGCAAGGGCCTGCTGGAGCAGACCCGCCGCCACTCCTTCATCGCCTCGCTGCTGGGCATCCGCCATGTGGTGCTGGCGGTCAACAAGATGGACCTGATCGGCTATGACCAGGCCGTGTTCGACCGGATCGTCGACGATTACGCCGCGCTGGACGAACGTTTCTCCTTCGAGACGGTGACCCCGATCCCGCTTTCGGCGCTCAGGGGCGACAATGTCGTCAGCCGCTCGGCCGCAACCGCCTGGTATCACGGGCCGACACTGCTCGGCTTTCTCGGCGCGGTGGAGACACGCAAGGCGCTGGTCGGCCACGCCTTCCGCATGCCGGTCCAATGGGTCAACCGGCCCGATCTCGATTTCCGCGGCTATGCCGGCACCATTGTCGCCGGCACCATCGCCCCCGGCGACGAGGTACGCATTCTACCCTCCGGCGAACTTGCATCGGTCGAAAAGATTATTCTCGGCGACACCGATCTGGACAGCGCCGAAGCCGATCAGTCCGTGACGCTGACACTCGACCGCCAGGTCGATATTTCGCGCGGCGATGTGCTTGTCGCTGCCCGCGAGCCTTGCGAAACCTCCGACCAGTTCGAGGCCAAGCTCGTCTGGATGGCCAGGGACACCGGCTATATCGGCCGCACCTATGCGCTCAAAACCGCCGCCGGCACGGTCAACGCCACCCTGTCGGAGATCCGTCACACTTACAATATCAACACGTTCGAGGAGGCCATGGGCCGTGCCCTCGAGCTCAACGATATTTCGGTGGTCAAACTGGCGCTGGACCGCGAGATCGCCTTCGAGCCGTTCACCGAATGCCCGGCCATGGGCGCCTTCGTACTGATCGACCGTCAGACCCACCAGACAGTCGCCGCCGGCATGATCGATTACGCCCTGCGCCGCGCCAGCAATGTCCACCGCCAGGCCGTCACCGTCGACAAGTCCGCCCGCGCCCGGCTCAACGGCCATGCCGGCCGCTGCCTCTGGTTCACCGGCCTTTCCGGCTCGGGCAAATCCACCATCGCCAACGCCCTGGAGCGCAAGCTGCACACCAGGGGCTACCGCACCTACATTCTCGACGGCGACAATGTCCGCCTCGGCCTCAACCGCGACCTCGGCTTTACCGATGCTGACCGGGTGGAAAACATCCGCCGCATCGCCGAGGTCGCCAAGCTGATGGTCGATGCCGGCCTGATCGTGATGACGGCGTTCATCTCGCCGTTCAGGGCGGAGCGGCAGATGGCGCGGGAACTGTTCGAAGAGGGCGAGTTTGTCGAGATATTCGTGGATACACCGCTGGAGATTGCCGAAGAGCGGGACCCGAAGGGCTTGTATAAGAAGGCACGGCGGGGGGAGCTGCCGAATTTTACCGGGATTGATAGTCCCTATGAGGCGCCGGAGGCGCCGGAGATCCGGTTGGAGACGGACAAGAAAAGCCTCGACGCCCACGTGGACGATTTGCTGGAAAACTGGAAGTAGGTAACGAAGGTGATATGGCTTCACCTTCTAAATCTGAGGTTCGTCGCACTGCGCGAGCACAGATTGCAGTCTTGGGAGGGTCCATAGCGCAGGTTCCGACAAACAGTCTCGAATGCCGTTCGGTTTACGTTGATGGCGTCAACGGTTTTGATGACGCCTTGCAACGCATCATCTCGGATCCTTCTGCCAGATGGAAGTGCCAGCGTTTATTTGCCGACGGTTATTGCCGATATGCGCCTTGGCTGTTAGTCAGTTTTGGAACTGAACAACGGGTTCTTCTCATGACGGCAGACCAGGCAATTGGTGTATCGGTGGTTGTCCCCGTCTATTCAGGTGAAAAATATATCGAGAAACTTGTCGATGAACTTGATCAGCTTCGCAGCGCCTGGGCGTCTGACGGCGCCCCGATGCAGCTCACCGAGGTCATTCTGGTCGATGATGCGGCAATTGACGGCTCACCCGAACTCATTGACAAATTGGCTGACGCGAATCCCTGGATTGTTACGATCCACCTGATGCGCAATTTTGGCCAACATGCCGCAACCATTGCCGGCATACTCCATTCATCCGGCGATTGGGTCGTGACGCTTGACGAAGACCTGCAACATTCGCCCGCATTCATCACGGATATGCTGGCTTGCGTGGCACGCACCTCGAGTGATCTCGTTTATGCCAGGCCGCTGGAGGCGGTTCATGAATCCTACACGCGTGACCTGGGATCGTCCCTGTTCAAATGGATGCTTGTCATCCTGAGCGGAAATGAAAATGTGCAGAATTTCAGCAGCTTTCGCCTTATCAGAGGCCCCCTTGCGCGCGCGGTCGCAAGCGTTTGCGGTCACGAATCCTATCTGGACATCGTCATTTCATGGTTCACGGAAAAAATCGAGATTGTCCGCACCAGCCTAAAAGATGAAAGGGTCATCAAGGGAGAACGAAGCGGCTATAGTCTGCTTAAACTGCTGTCGCATGCCAGGCGAATGGTCATATCGAGCAGGATAAAACTGCTTAGAATCGGATTGGCCTTCGGAGTATTTACGATTGTTTCGAGCGTCGTTGGGGGAATATTACTGATTATCAACCGGCTATTGGAAAGCAGCGAGCAGGTTGTAACGGGATGGACCTCGCTTGCACTCATCAGCATATTTTTTGGCGGAATCATCACATTTCTTCTGGGGGTCATAATTGAATATGTTTCAACGCTGGTTCTCGTTGCCAACGGCAAACCTCTTTTTTTTACCGTAGACCGAGCGATGGATGCCCATTTGAGGCGGTATTTTGTCAATTGATCGATGATTATATTGCGCGCGGATTACAGTTTTCCGGAACAAGGCGCATCCCGCTTCATATTGCTGTTTGGCAGAGGATTGATCGGCGACAACATCGTGACGTCGCTGCAATCGATTGGCAGCACAAAAACCAGCGAATTGCCTTATGATTGGGAATCAAAAGCGGCCCGCGCTACGTGCGGCGAGAAAATCCTGGCCCAATTGCGCACTGGTGGCTCTGATGTGCACAGAATTGACTTTATCTGGGCGGCCGGGCGAGCAGGTTTCGGTGCCGGAGAAGCAGAACTGGCTCCCGAATTGTCTGCTTTTGCTGATGTGCTGGAATTGGCTCAGAAGTCAATCGATGCAAATCCTGCGGCGTTACACGTGTTTCATCACACAAGCTCGGCGGGCGGCCTGTTCGAAGGGCAGCGGCTCGTGAATTCGGATAGCGCTCCTGGCCCGAAACGGCCCTATGGGGTGTGCAAACTGGAACAGGAACACATGCTGTCAAGGCTTGGCGACAGCTGCAAGAAATTGATCTATAGGCCGAGCTCTGTCTATGGATACTCAGCTCGCAGTCTAAGAACAGGCGTCATCAGCGCCTTGATAAGCAATAATCTGAATCGCCGCATGACGCGCGTATTTGGCAATTCCGATACAATTCGAGACTATATTTCAGCGGCCGATATTGGCCGGTTTGTTTCCACGCGCGTGCAAGCCCATCCCAATAACAATAGAACGGTGTACACACTTGCTTCCGGCAAGCCGACCTCACTTTATGAGGTACTGTGCACGGTGCGTAGCGTGACCGGTCAACCGCTGATGTTGCGCTTTGATCCACAGCCCAACAACTCGGACGATATAACTTTCGACCAGTCCATTTTGCCTGATGACCTGAAAACCATAGATCTAAGAACCGGCATCCGCCTCACCCTGTTGCAGATGAGTTCTGCATTTGCAGATAGGACCAGTTACGAGCAATCGAGCCCCCTTTCGTAATAAATACAACTGCTAAATGTGAGATAGCGACGGCGTCGAATCGCAGATACGTTCCGTAATTATCCGAAGACCTATTCGCATGAAGCAAATGATTCAGTGGCTCTTAGGGCCTGCTGGTAGAGATTTTGTTGTGCATCATAGCCCTATCTCGGTAGGGTGAATGTGCAGCACTGTGAACCCGAAACCTAAATGGGCGCAGCCGATGTCGGTTCTAGAATGGGCAACGACGACAATGGCTTTCAATCTGTTCTTCCAAGATTTCCGGTGTGAATGTTTCTTAAAAATACACCAAAAACGCGCTAATGAAGCCGCTCGACGTATATCGAAATTGTGGCACCGATGATCTGCGGTTCAATTAACCGGAAAGCCGATCAAAAACCATCTACAATAAGATCCAGCGGTAAGCTTTGCGATGTATGGAAATCAAACGTGTTCTCGACTTTTTGAGATCAAGACTCGTTGTTGAACTCTGCCTCACCATAGCAACGCTGAGCGACTGCGCTGTTCTCTCAGCTAGATGACACCAAACGAAATGCAGGGCAAATCGACACCGTAAAATAAACCAAATGTCCTCGAAATCCTATGCACTGCGGAGGATCAGGAAATGGCAGAGACAGAGTATTGCATCGCTGGTGCCGAACTCACTGAACCATTGTGCGACTGATAGTCTAACCTGATACTCCATTGGAATCCCAGCGATCTGTTTGTTTGAGAACCGTGACCGCCAAAAAGTCCGTCTCCGGTCGATAGGAACAGACCGATAGTGAATCGCGCGGCTCTCCGAGGAGCAAGTAACCGTTGTTCGACCAAATTCAATTATTGGCCGCCGTGATTTTGTTTTGGTCACCCAGGCTCCATTGCTTAGTTGAGCCGCTTAGTCAAAACTGCTTTGAGTGACTCCGGATCGAATTTCAAATGGCAATCGGCCACCTGGTTCCAATCAATCAGTGGCTGCAATTGATACCTCCAGCGAGGCTTGTCGGGCTTGAACCTGACCGCAAAGCTACCGAGCCGAGAGTCGTCAGGTGCGTTGATGATCCATCTGAAATGTCGGCCGAGAACAGAATCCACGATACTGGAAGATGTGTTACGAAAGGGCCCTGAAGCATCGTCAACACCGGTGACATAGATTGTCTCGCAGTTGGAAAGCCCCTCCTCGGATAATCGCTTCAGTTCCTTGTCTACTCGATAGGATTGCTCACGCATTTGACCAAAAAAATTCAGTGCCCAATTTTTCCGATTTGCATCAAGCCGCTGAGTACCGACCATCAACACGCACGAAAACACCACGACTGAGACAACTGCAAATCGTGTTCTTTGCTGAGAAAAAAATGCATAGGAAAACATGCTCAAGCCGGCAATCAAAAATGGAAAGACGTTGGCCAGATAGTAGCCAAAAACCCGAGGCAGGACGAGATATGGAGCCAGCAGCGCGCCTGACAATCCGAGCATCAGCAGGGTTTTGTATCCAAGTATCTTACCTTTAATCGTTAGCCATATGCCAGCACAGCCAACTGCCCCAGCGACGCAGACGATGAGAATTGTAGCTGGAGAGAACAGCGCGTATGCAAGGAAATTATCAAGAATATTCTGAAGCACACCATCATAGGAATATGCCTCCGCCTCGCCGCTGAAAATTACCGAACCAATCCAGGATGAATAAGCGAAGCTCGCCCCATATCCGGCGATCACAATACCCGGTAGAACAATACCAGTCCGCCAACTTGGAGTCGGACTGCCAGCCAATCTTCTAGCCCATCCCGACCAAAGGGCCACCAGCAGCAGAAACGCGGCCATGTCCTCTTTCGCGAATGCAGAGAGCAACACAAATACCGCAAAGGCCACCATCCTCGTTGGGCCGATCCGATTCATATCGCAACAGATCAAATTCGCGGCTACGATACCAAATAGGTATGACAATGCCGCAGGAATCATCCCCAAATATTGGAAAGTAAGAACCGAAGATACGCAAAAAAACCAAGTTGCAGCGGTTGTAATTGAAACCCAAACGGTAAAGACCAAATTCGGTGTGGAACCAAAATTCAGTTTCTCTAGAAAACGAATGCTGAAAACAATATTTGCGATCAGAATTGCAGCAAGTGAAGAGAAATAGGCCTCAAAACCGAATCCCGCAAGAAAATGCATCGAGTTGATTGCAACCGGCCTGTATACCAGCAGCGTTCTAAATGGACGCAATCCGAGAAAATCATCAGGGTGCCACGGCACAAAAACCAGGTGCGCTGGAATACTCGGCAGGTAAAACATCGCAAATGCAATGCACACACCCAAAGCTGATATGCTGAACTTCAAAACAGCGCTTCTTTGGGAGATATTCACCCTAGATGTCCCGAAAAATCTGCAAACAAAATCCTTCTTCTATTCCGCAGAATCATAGAAATCAAATGTCCAACTTCGGACACCAATTGATGTAACAACGAAGATAGTTTATCCGGTTGAATTTCGAATGGGCATTCATAATCGATCATGGCAGCCGAGTTAAATATTGATATGTTGGATGTCGCAAGATCGCTAACAGGGGCACTCTCCGAATTTCAGCAGTGTTTGACAAAGTCCTACTTAACGCACACGGCGAGCTTTTTACATCAATTTGGATCGCCCAGTGAAAGAATCTGGCACCAATGTCAATGAAGTGAGGCAGAGTGGGTTTTGTCCAGTATCCAGCTGGGTGCGTATTCGACGGGCGTGGATCGCCCGTTTGGGAGTGATGCAGGTTGGAATCAATGATTATCAGATCAGAACACGGTCAAAATGTGCAGCTTGCCGCGATGTTGACAGCCGCTCGTGGTCTCATCCACCAGGTGTTTACAACGGCGGCAATGCACTACACAACCCCGGGAGGATGCGAGCGCTTTGGCGGGGCTTTCGATGAAGGAAGACTTTATCGGTGTCAAAGCCGCTCTGTTGTGTGGGTTTTTGAATGCAAGCGACGGACTACATCCTTCGCAACTCTGCGGCTATCCATCTGTACTGCGCAAAATGGTTTGATCTGATTACACATACTCATAGAAAACTTCTTTGCGGTATTGTGTAGTTGCTTTTGGTTACACTCACGGATAAGCATTGTATTTCTGCGACGCGGTTGTGCATTCACATAGAAAAGCGAATTGGATATAATCTGTGGATGAAATAAATCTGCCGTTTATTGTTTCCGTTCACATCCCAAAAACAGCGGGAACGTCATTTCGTCGTATACTCGAAACAATTTATGGTGATCATCTTGTAATTGATCATCCATGGCGGAAATTGAGACCCTTATGGGCTCAAAGAAACCCGGCCGATTTCGGACGAGGCTATCTCCATGCAGCTCTAAAAGACGTTAGATGTATTCACGGACATTTTAATGCGGAGAAGTATTCCGTACTTCCCAACGCAGGTTTTGATATACAGCTTGTGACATGGTTGCGCGATCCAATTGAACGCGCTGTATCGGCATACTATTTCCTGCGCGACAAGCCGCCGCCCGAAAATCCAGAACGCTGCACCCCTTGGGAACAAAAGGCCAAGGTTCTCGATATACAGAGTTATTTTGAAGAAACGCGGCATTGGTGCAACACCATGTCAAGACAATTAGCCGGAGTGCCGATTTCAAATTTCAAGTTCATCGGAATAGTCGAAGAGTTTGACGTATCTCTTCAACGATTTGTTCGTACTTTCGATTTACCGCCGATTGGTGTAATGCCATTTGAAAGGAAAAATCCAAAGAAACAAGCCTATGAAAAATATGAAGTTTCCTCCGCCGTTCGACAGATTATAGAAAAAGAATCATCGAAAGACATTGAATTATATCGGTTAGCCAAGGATATTATTTCGCATTAGTGATGTGCCCCCCGAAAACGCCCTCGATATGAGTTAGAGTTTTCTGCGATGATTTCCCTGGCTGGGAAGGAGCAGAAGTCATGAAGGCATCCAAGTTTTCAGACGCCTAGAAGGCGTTCATCGTGAAGCGCGGCGAAGAAGGTGTGCCGGTTGCGGAGATCTGTCGCGAGGCTGGGATCTCGGACGCGACCTATTACAATTGGCGCAAGAAGTATGCGGGGCTGATGCCATCTGAGATGAAGCGCCTCCGGGAACTGGAACATGAGAACGCACGACTGAAGAAGATCGTGGCTGACCTTTCCCTCGACAAGGAGATGCTTCAGGACGTGATCAAGCGAAAGCTTTGAGGCCTGGTCGGAAGAGGACGCTGGTCGACGAGATGCGATTGGATTGGGCCGTCTCTATTCGCCGGGCCTGCTCGGTGATCAAGTTTGACCCGAAGACCTATCGCTACAAGTCTCGTCGACCCGATCAGGCCCCGTTGGAACAGCGTATTAAGGAGATATGCCAGACACGCATTCGGTTTGGATATCGGCGTGTCCATGTCCTGCTACAGCGGGAGGGATGGGAGTTGAACATGAAGAAGACGCGCAGGATTTACAATGAGTTGGGGCTGCAACTGCGGAACAAGCATCCCAAACGGCGCGTGAAGGCAAAACTGCGGGAGGACCGAGAAACGGCCGTTAGGCCGAACGAGGTGTGGGCCATGGACTTCGTGCACGATCAATTGGCCACCGGCCGCAAAATCCGGGTTCTGACCATGATCGACACGTTCTCACGCTACGTGCCGGTTCTCGACCCACGGTTCAGCTATAGAGGCGAAGATGTTGTCACCACGCTGGATCGGGTGTGTGGCGGAATCGGCTATCCCAAAACCATCCGGGTCGACCAAGGATCAGAGTTCGTATCCAAGGACATGGATCTCTGGGCCTACACCAACGGCGTGACGCTCGACTTCTCTCGACCTGGAAAGCCGACTGACAACGCATTTATTGAAGCGTTCAATGGACGGTTCCGAGCAGAATGCCTGAACGCCCATTGGTTCCTGAGCCTTGCCGACGCGCGCGAAAAATTGGGGACTTGGCGAAAGGACTACAACGAGCATCGCCCTCATGGGGCAATCGGAAACAAGGTCCCGTTGGACCTCATGAATCGGGAGCACGCATCCAGCCCGTGTTCTTGATTTAGTCCGGAAAACTCAACGCCCAGCCGAGGGCACGTTGGGGAGCGCATCATTGGTCCAGAAAACTCAACGCCCATCCGAGGGCACGTTGGGGAGCACTCCATGCTTTGGGAAAGAGCGATTCAAAAAAGGTTGTAATATGGGTGCTGTGCCATATTGCCTAAAATCACGAATTCAAAAAATCCAACAAATTTCAGACCTTAGTGTTTCCGACTGAGCCTTTGCAAATCCGTATCGTTCACGCTAAAAGCACATCAGAAATTGTCGGGTTGTGGAACAACTGTTTTGCAAGCCACATCGGACAGCAAAATGACCTTGGGATCGATATTTGCAAACGCTTTCGACGACTTGAAGCACGGACTTTCGCGCTGGCGCGTGTGGGTCGCATTAGCGAGCGAGGATATCAATGATCAGCATAAGCGCACTACTTTGGGGCCGCTTTGGCTGCTGCTGAACTATTTGGCCTTTGCCAGTACCTTCATCCTGATATTCAGACGCGGCGCGGGACTACCAAACTATGAGACCTACGTAGCTTTGGGGCTTTTCGTTTGGCTTTACACTTCAGAAATACTTACACAAAGCGTTTCACTCTTTACACGAGAGGAGAACTTCATTAAGGGCACGACATTACCACTAACGGTTTACATCTTGCGTCTGACAACTCAGTCGATAATCAGGGCGGGATATATGCTGGCTGGTTGCCTCCTAATACTCTTTCTTGTTGGGGCGCCACTGACAATTGGATGGCTATGGGCGCTCTTCGGCCTATCGCTAATCCTCTTGATCACACCCGCAGCCATCGCCGTCTTTGCAATGGCTGGCGCATTTTTTCCGGATCTTCAATTCATCGTACAAAATCTCATGCGCCTTGGTATGTTTTTGACACCAATATTTTGGACCGCTGGAGAGAGCAACGGAGCTCGACGTGTTCTCGTGGACTGGAATCCATTTTCCTATTTCCTCGAAATCGTTCGTGCGCCCATCGTGAGTGGAACGCTTCCGACACACGCAATTTTTCTATGTGCTGCTATTGGGCTGGCAATGTGGCTTGCTGCTCTCCTGCTCATCGGTCGTTTCCGCAAGCAAGTCATATTCGTGTTGTGATGGTATCAATTAGTGTCGAGGACCTTAGCCTAGTCTACAGAGTGCAGAAGAAAAGAACTCTTGCACCCAGCCTGCCTCGCACGACAAATCCCGGAGGGAACATAAGCGGTACCGGGCGGAAGCAATTTGTCAAGGCACTTGATGCTGTCAGTTTTGAGCTAAAGCCAGGCGACAGACTTGGTCTTACCGGTTCTAATGGCTCCGGGAAGACAACACTGTTGAAGGTTCTCTATGGAGTTTACGAGCCAACAAGCGGTTGCGTCAAGATCGACGGTCGTGTTGACGCGCTCTTCAATATCAACCTTGGATTCCGCAGAGAGGCCTCAGGTCGACGTAATATCACATTACGCGGACTAATCAACGGTTGGACCAAAGATGAAATCGAAGAGAGGGTGGAACAAATCATTGGTTTCTCGGAACTTGGTGATTTCATTGATCTACCTTTCAAAACCTATAGCCAGGGGATGGCCGCGCGGTTAGCATTTTCCATCGCGACAAGTTTTGACCCTGAAATCTTGCTCATGGACGAATGGATCGGCGCCGGGGATGCTGATTTTCAGGAAAAGGCACGAACACGAATGCAGGAACTGTCAGAAAAAGCAGGCATAGTAGTGTTGGCAAGTCACAACAGGAATTTGCTCAAGAAAACATGCAATAAGATGATTGGTCTGGAAGCCGGTCAATTAACTAGCACGACAAACTGCTGATTCTACTTACCAAAATATTTCCGCAAAACTGAAACTATTTTCTTCGCAGATGTTCCATCACCATAAGGCGATGCACCACGTGCCATGTCTGACCACTCTTTTGGATTGTCCAACAACCTCTGGGTTTCATCGATTATAGAAGCCTTTTCAGTTCCCACGAGACGAACGACACCACTCTCAACAGCTTCAGGTCTTTCTGTTTCGTTTCGCAGCACCAGCACCGGCACTCCAAGAGCAGGTGCTTCTTCCTGTATCCCACCTGAATCCGTCAAAATGATACGGGCGCGTTTCATCGCGGCCACAAACTGTCCATAGCCCAGCGGATCGCAAAGAAGGCAATTGCTACAATCAGCCAATATCGACTCTACGACTCCTTTTACATTGGGATTTGGATGAACCGGATACAGGAAAGTCACGTCTGGATTCGCATAAGATAATTCTTGCAAAGCTAGACACACGTTTCGAAGAGGATCACCAAAATTTTCTCGGCGATGTGCCGTAACCAGCACAAGTCGATGCTGGGGGTCTATGTCGATCCCAAGAAGTGGTCTTGCCGCTGCGGTCGAAAGCAACGCGTCGATAACTGTGTTTCCGGTTAAATGGATTGATTTTCTGTCAACACCGGAATTTATCAAATTTCGGCGAGCATTCTCTGTCGGAGCAAAATGCCATGTCGCTAAAACACTCGTCAAAACGCGATTTGCTTCTTCGGGAAATGGATATTGAAAGTCTCCAGTTCTCAATCCCGCTTCGACGTGACCAAATGGGATTTTGTGATAAAAACACGTCAGCGCGGATGCCATAACTGTAGTGGTGTCACCCTGTGCCAGAGTCGCATTTGGCTTTTCCTTGTCGATAACGTCACCGAGCGAACTCAACAAACGTGCAGTTAAGTCATTGAGAGACTGGTGCGGTCGCATAACGTTCAAGTCAATATCCGGTCTGATATCAAAACCCGATAATACCTGATCAAGAATCTCGCGATGCTGCGCCGTGGCCACCACCGTTACATCAGCCCAAGACTGTGAACGCAGTTCGAGGATCACAGGTGCCATCTTAATGGCTTCAGGACGCGTTCCAACTATTACGAGGATTTTCATACTTGATTCCAGCTTTCGGGCGATAATACGGGTTCTTATATGTCTGGCAAATAACCCGCAAATTACCCAACCCACAAATCACTATTTTTTAAAAATTTAACCAGAGACTTTGCAAGTAATACAAATTCAATCCTTCCAACGCTTACTTGATTTTTTCCAAATTAATATTAAAATCTCCGTGCCGGGATAAAGTAACCTCCGCAACAATGATCTCGTTGGAGGCAAAAACCGGACGGTTTTCATATCCATTCAATTCACTGATCCTCATCTATACCAGCGTAGTGTATCCTGACTGAAGTGTTTCGAATACTTTAGTGCCAGCCTGGCAAACCCATGAAAACGGTTTTGTCGAAAGCTTCATCGGTCGGCTTTGCGATGAGTGTCTGAACGAACACCTGTTCTCAAGCTACGACCATGCCCGCAAGTTCATCAATGCCTGGAGAAACGATTACAACATCACCCGACCACATTCGAGGCTCGAAGGGTTTTCACCGATCCAGTATGCAACCCCGGTCCACAATAAACCACAAGATGAACAGGCCGGGCGTCTTTGGCCGCCGGACGGCGTTGCGTTCCGCTTGGAGTGAGCGACACTCCGGCGCGAAACGCGCCTTGCCGGTCAACCAATTCCATCCCGGTGAAATGGGTCAATAGTAAGGGCCGCTGGTATAATCGGGGCGGTCTTCCCTGGTGATGACTACAGCGGTTTGGCAGCGGTGATCGCGCGAGATGCCGGTCCCCATTGTATGCCAACCTCAGGAATGTTTTCATCATGAAAGGATATTTCCACGAAACCTGCCTTCTCAAGCTGCCTCTCTACCTCCGCCCGGCTAAACAGCCTCATCTCAAGTGTTTTTCCCGGACCACCATGAAACTTTGCGCTTTTATCGAGCATTCTTGAGCCGTCCTTATAGACAATTTCAGCTATCCAGTGTCCGTCCGGCTGTTCAAGGGCCTCGTAATTGACGGCACCCGGATAATGTTCAAGGTGGTCACCATGGTTTTGGTAGGGAACCGTCAAAATCAGCTGACCTCCAGGCTTCAAAACATCAAACAGACCCGTGAAAGCCCTGCCCACCGGACCAATCACGTGCTCAAATACTTCGCTTGAGATAACGACATCGGCAACTTCTAAATAGCCGCTGCCTGGCGCACAGATATCGAGATAAGGTTCTTTGTGATAATAGGTGTTGCAATAATCAAATTTCTCAGCGAATGGCACTGAGTAAACCACCCCATCAGAAAGGCCAACGATCTTCACATCCTTCTTTGGCGACTGCTTCGGCAGCGGCGTCGCATTGCCGTAAACTATCCTCAACGTATGATATACAATGGCTGATCCACGACCAGATATCCCACAATGCGGACAAAGACGACCTTCTCTATGTGGAACAGACGAGTCAAACTGATACGATTTGCCACACAGCCTGCAAATTGCTTCCACAATATAATCAAATTCACCTATTTTTCTTCTTTGCTTTATTAACCGCAGCATTAGATTCTGGATTGATTTCTTTAACATAAATTAATGTCCAACCAAAATAATTCGAGATTTGAATTATTTCTATTATATATTTTCTAGTATTCGATTGATAGACAATGATGTATCTAAATCTAATTCATCCAAAATAACACCGCAAAGCTCTTCAATTTTTACGGGTTCATCTGTCTTTCTATAAGTTATTGAATTATAACGTGGGCATAGTGTGTTTTGCATGTTTGGATGAGATTTTATAATTGTACTATTCATATCTTCAAATCTGCAAAGAAATCGTTGAGCGCTTTCCTTGTTCAACCGGTATCCCTCGGCTGGAAAATTTTGATTAGCCAAATTGATAATATTTCGCCACTGGCGCAGCACAGTTTCTTCATTTAAGTTTGTAGCTTTTGTACCAAGTTGTGCAAGGGAAAGAAATACACGGCGCGATATTGATCTATTTTCTCTAAATGTTCTAATGTTACTTCTCTTTTTGATTCCAACATCAAGCAACGAATTAAAGTCTCCGACAACATCAAAATTCGGCCCCTCATCATAAGCGCGAACGGTGATTTCGGAATCGAAAAACACCGACTGAAGGTTTTTCAGAATTGCGAGGTAATTGAATCTATAACGTAAATCAGGTATAGATCCAACGGGATCTCCAAAGTCATAAATATTAAATACCTTATTTTTGATCGCCTCACTCAGCATACTCTCAAGGAGTCTATCCTGTCTCCTGAAATAAATTACTACTTTGATACTTGAGGAGAATTCTTCGATAATATTTCTGAGTCTCCCCAACATCTCTACTGTGTATAGATGAACATTAATATGTTCATCGCTCAAAATAATCATTCGCGGGTTGCTTGCTGAAACCTCATTACAAAGATTGCGGACGATATTATTTGCAAACTCTTTGTGCTCTGTTTCTGAGGTAATGTGCTGCGCTCGAATAATAGATGAGTTTTGCTTGTAGTCGATGCAGCATGTTGTCAAACCAAGATGCGGCCCAGGACCGAGCGACAACGGATAGAGAACCCCACACTCCAAAAGCTCTTTTTGATGGTCTGCCAGAAATCTCTGTATCGAAGTTGTCCCAGTCTTCTCAGTCCCGACATGAAGTATAGTTTGGTTGCTCATGCAGTGTGATCCAAGCTGGATTTCAGAAGACGAACATCACGATATTTGTGTGGCTTCCATTGGCCCCACTTGCGTTCAAAAACCGCCTTGTTCCTCTCAAACAGTTCTTGCTTTTCCGCTTTCTGCAACTGTGAGAATGTTCCTGACAGGTGATGATGAACAAAGGCATCTTCTGCCAGTGCACATTGATAACCCTTGGACCGTATGACCTCGCAATGGTCGTCGTCCTCGAACATGCCCCGACCGTAGTCTTCTGACAAGAGACCGAATATCTGCAAGTCGGCACGACGAAACATGACTGCAAAATACGCCAGGACTCGGATAGGAGTGTATTGTCCGCGATAACCGGTGGTCGCGTCCCGCGCCATCCGTTTCATCTCCTCCATGTCAGAATAGTCGATGGGGAGTTTTGCCTCATTTCCAATATTGTTGGTCAGAGGGCCGACAGCACCAATGTGCCGATTGCGCTCTAGATGACCCACCATCGCGTTTATCGCGCCGGGTGCGACATAAGTGTCATTGTTCAACAGCAATACATACTCTCCAGTCGCAGCCGTTAACCCAACATTGTTTCCTTTTGCAAATCCCAAATTCTCGCCATTTTCAATGATCCGAACACCATCGTAATTCCTTGCGGCAGCGCGAAGCTCAGCCAGTTCCTCTGGTGTTGAGCCATTGTCAACGACCAAGATCTCCATATTCGGGTACGCGGCGCCCCCGTCGAAGAGCGAACGTAGGGTTGCTTTTGTCCATCCCGGATCGCCATAGGCGAGGATGACAACCGAAACCAACGGTCGATCGGATATCACCTGTTCAAATTGATGGCCCCGATGCGCCCATGTGTTATTTGCCGCATATTCTGTCAGAGCATGTCGAAATTTCGGATCCAGTGCTTTTTCTTTTGCAGCGTATACCTGTTCGGAAAATTCTCCTGCGTCTGACGCAAAAAACACCAGTTCCTTTGCCCGGTTCAATTCCGGCAGCCTAGTCGATATCGTCGGCTTTGCTGCAGCCGAATATTCATAGAACTTGACGGGATCGCAAGCCTCGATGATGGGCAGAAGCCGGAATGGAATGATCATCACATCCATGCCGCGGATGAAAGAAGGAACTTCGTCGTAGGCAATTTCTCCATACATCCGGACATTTGGAAGCTCATCGAGCTTTTCCGCTTCGGAAACCGTAACGCCGCCGCAAAGATGGAAATCAAATTCGGGATTTTGCAAAGCCGCATCCTTGACCATCTGAGAGTCAAACCACTCAGCTATCGCCCCAACATAGCCAATGCGAATCTTCTGAACGCCGTCTGGCATTGGCACTGTTGTGCTTGGAGCGGATACGCTCTGTCCATCGGTCAAACTCGACTTGAAATGGCCAATTTCACCGGCATTTCTTATCAATGACGGTCTTTGTCTTTTTCCGAGTTTTTCAAACAAACACTGGGAACTGACCACAAGGCGATCGCAACCCGACACCAAACCCTCTTCCAGGGTGAGCAGAAAATCAGTTGTATTGGAGAACCCTGAAATGTCATCCATACAATCAAATAGGAGTTGAAAATCTGGTGTGAGATGACGGGTCAGCTGCCACCAAAAAGGGTGTTGCACGATAACGCATTTGTTCGAGGTCGCAGACACGGAGTTGCACATCGCATAAAATGCTTCGAGCCACTTGCGTTGCTGCTCAATATCCGGTTGCCCGGTATAGGGTTGTATGTGCCCGGGACCATTCATGGGAAGCCGAACGACAAACACCCGATCTTCAACTTTCCGAAACTGCAAACCGTCAATGGACAGGTGCATTTCAACGTAAAAGACACGATGTTTAAGCGAAAGCGCGCGAGCAATATGTTGTGGGCGTTGCGTGCGAAAATCCCAATCAATGATCGACAAGACAAACACGTCACATTGGTCAGTCGCCGGCGGCACCTCTTTAACCGGAAAAATTGCGTTGCCATTGATGGCAGGCGTATATGCCAAGTGCCGACTTACTCCATCGGGATTCGGCACCCGATTGCGCAACCAGTTAACCGTATTCTCTGAGGCAACGGCTCTCAACCGACGTCCCGTTTCGCGATATACGGCCCCATAAACTTTGCTGAATATATTTGCCCGTTTTCGAATTGCCTCCAAACGCAGTTCACCATTGTCATCACGTAACAATGCGTTTTCCTCAATCCTGGCATTCAGCATCTCGGATAACTTTGATATCTGTCCTTGCAGATCAGCGTTTTCCAAGCCGATTTTTTCGTTTTCGTCTTTCTGAGATCGCAGTAATTCCGATTGCCTACGCATCTTGGATTGCACACGATCTTCTCTCTCCAACGATTTAACAATCTGACTTTCCAGCTTTTTCAATTCCGCTTCATGTTCGTTTCGTTGATGAGTGAGTAGATCTCCCATTTTCGTAAGTCGGTCCTTTAGTTCCTCGATCCTCCTTTCCTGGAGCTGGAACTGCGTTTCCAAGCTCTCCAATGTTCCAATTTCAACAAATTGACCCGTTTGGGTATTGTCTACACCCTTTGAAGATGACGCGCCTACTGTGTCCCTGTCAGACGAATCGATAAATGACCTTTCTATCGAGGAAAAATCAATGTAATTCCTGCAAATGAAAGAGGATAACCGCAAAAGATGATCTTTATCTTCAAAAAAAATTATAGAATACAATTCACTAGTTGAAATATATTTTCTACCTATTTCACTCCAAGATTCAACATCTAAAGCAATCAAAGCGGCACTATCAATTTCTGTATTATCAATATTTCTTGATATACTTAAACCAAGATAAATAATACCGTTATGTATAAAAATTCCTCTTGTATACCCGCAAAATTCCTTTTCTCTTACGAGGGATCCATCAGGAGAATACTCGGCAATCGTTTTCAGCTCTGAGTTTGCGACCAGTAGATTGTTCCCATGCTCCGTCAGGCTGTGAGGCTGTGACAGGCCTTCAATGAGTCGCTCGCCTGTCAGAAGGTCCTGGACGTATCCCTTTTCCAGAGAGTTGTTCTTATAGCCTCTGCTGTTGGTGAATTCGCCAAAGGCTGAGAAGACAACACGACCATTCCAATTGCCCAGGCAGTTAACATGGTGAGAATCACTCTCACCTTCCAACTGCCAACTCTCAATCACATGCCCCGAAAAATCGATGCGTGATATTTTGTTTCCCGACGTACCAACAACAAAACAACAATTATCACGAACAAGGACATCATGTATATCTTCGAAATCGTCGTGATTAACTTCTTCATCAATGAATGTATCACCAACATCCCGAACAACCGTGAAAGAATTTGGTTGAACGCAACGAAACAAGTATCCGCCGCCCTGAGCCAGACCGGTTGTGTCAATGCTATCCAACCTGTACTCAACGGCACCATCAACCAAAAACAGCCCACCTCCATTCGGAGACGAAATGAGCAGGTTTGAAAAAAGACGGCCCTGATCAGCCTTAGCAATCATTCTAAAACCATACCAAATCTGGAGCCAGCAACGACGGCCCACCTATCCACGAAGACTTGACCAATTCCTGATTTGTAGCGAGGCAATAATGGTACAAAACATGTCGCTCCACAGAACCAGCTTCGACACCGATACAGCAAGATGTCCTAGTTCTGAGACGACATCTCGGCAGACATGATAACAATCGGCAAGGATGATCTCCAATCGGGAAGAGCAGTATTGTATACCTTTTCCAATTTGGTGCTATCCAGGCAGGAATTATGTGGCCTCATAGCCTTACTCCTGAATTCCGACGAAGTAGTTGGCACAATGGTAATTTGGCGATTTTTTCGGGCGTTCTGAATTGAAAATATCAATTCTGCAAGGCTATACCATGACACTGGCCCATTGGTGCATGCGTGAAAAATCCCGAAATGAATTGGATTATTGGCCGCAATCACGGCTTTGGAAATCGCTATGATGCTGTCCGCAACATCAGAAGCTGAGGTCGGGTTCCCGAACTGATCATTCACCACCACTATTTCATCGCGGCTCGCCGCAAGTCTCAACATCGTCGTAACGAAATTCTTCCCGTACGGGCTATAGACCCAAGCGGTCCGCAAGATAACATGCCGGTCGTTAGCCGCTGCAACAGCTCTTTCGCCCGCGAGTTTACTGGCCCCATAGACGCTCTTCGGATCCGGTTCATCCTCCTCGGTATAAGGTCGGTCAAGTTCACCGGAAAAAACATAGTCCGTCGACAAATGGATCACCGGCGCGTCAACCGCTGCGGCAGCTGCGGCAACGGCGCCTGCACCGGTCTCATTGACCGCATAGGCGATTTCGGGCTCGTCTTCGGCCTGATCAACCGCTGTATAGGCCGCGGCGGAAACGACGATGTCCGGCTTGTGAGCAACGATAACCGCACCAATTGCGTCGGGCTTGAGCAAATCCAGTTCCGGGCGACCGACGGCAACAAGCTCGATGTCTTCGTGGAGGGCCGCCCGCTCCTGAAGGCAGCGCGACACCTGCCCCTTTGTGCCTGTCACCAGGATTTTCATGCCGAGCCCGTTTTCATAGTGCCAAGCCTGTCACCGGCATAGTTGCCATCGCGAATGGGCCGCCACCACCATTCATTGTTCAGATACCAATCGACGGTCCCGGCCAGGCCGCTTTCGAAGCTCTCGCCAGGTGACCAGCCAAGTTCGGTTTCGATCTTGCCGGCGTCGATTGCGTAGCGACGGTCATGACCGGGTCGATCGGCCACAAAACTGATCAGCGCCCGGTAACTCTCACCATTTCGGCGCGGACGAATACTGTCAAGAGTATCACAGATCGCCTCGACCACCTGTAAATTTGTCCGCTCCGCATTGCCGCCAATGTTGTAACTTTCACCGCGCTCACCGTGCATCAAAACAACGGCCAATGCCCGGGCGTGGTCTTCCACATGCAACCAGTCCCTCACATTTTCACCCTTCCCGTAAACCGGCAACGGCTTTTCATCAAGGGCATTGAGAATGGTCAGTGGAATGAGTTTTTCCGGGAAGTGGAATGGCCCGTAATTGTTCGAACAATTGGAAAGCACGACGGGCAGCCCATAGGTCTCAAACCAGGCGCGCACCAGATGATCTGAAGCCGCCTTGGAGGCGGAATAAGGGGAAGATGGCGAGTAAGGTGTCTCTTCGGTAAAGATGCCGCTGTCAAGCGGAAGATCCCCAAAGACCTCATCAGTCGAGACGTGATGAAATCGGAATCGCTCTCGTTGATCGTCGGCCAAGGTTCGCCAGTGGGTCAGAGCTGCACTCAGCAAATGGTAGGTTCCAACAATATTGGTTTGGATGAAATCAGCAGGGCCATCAATAGACCGGTCGACATGGCTCTCAGCCGCAAGATGCATAATGGCTTCGATCTTCTCATCCTGCAGGATCTGCAGGACACCTGCCTCATCGCAAATGTCAGCCCTGATGTGTTTGTAGTTGTGTCGGTTTTCGATCGAGCGAAGAGATTCCAGATTGCCGGCATAGGTGAGCTTGTCGAGATTGATCACCGTGTGTTCCGGATCCTTGACCAGATGACGACAGACCGCGGATCCGATAAAACCGGCACCGCCTGTGACAAGAATCCTCATTTACCGCTCGCTTCAAAAGGTTTCGGATTCGGCGAGAGCCGATGCAGCTCTGTCTTTGTCGGACAGCACGAGAGCGGCTGGGTCCATCTGCCAATCAATGTTCAACTGCTTATCGTCGAACCGAACAGACCGGTCGCACTCAGGTGCATAATAATCTGTCACCTTGTAAACAACCTCCGTATCGTCTTCCAGCGTCAGGAACCCATGGGCGAAACCTTTCGGCACCAGGATTTGATTCCATTTATCGGCCGACACCACGACCGATACCCATTCTCCAAAGGTCGGAGAATCCCGTCTTATATCAACGGCGACATCGAGAATGGATCCACGAGACACCCGCACCAGCTTGTCTTGCGCCCGAGGCGGAAGCTGGTAGTGCAATCCGCGCAACACACCCTTCCTGGCCGAATAGGAAAAATTGTCCTGGACGAAATTCAGATCGATGCCGGCCTGCCTGAAATGCTCGCGATTGTAGGTTTCTGAGAAAAACCCACGACGGTCATCAAAACGCCTGGGCGTGATTTCCAGAACATCGTCCAACTCCAATGGCGTCACCGTAAGACTCAACTCAGTTCACCCGCCATACGCCTGAGATAGTCCGCATAGGGCGAGTGTCCCAATCGATTGGCCCGCGCCAAAACCTCTCCGGCGCCGAGCCATCCTTTCGACAGTCCGATTTCCTCGAGGCAGGCCATCCTGATGCCTTGACGGTGTTCGATGGCCCGCACGAAGGACGACGCCTCGTGAAGACTGTCATGGGTTCCCGTATCAAGCCAGGCAAAGCCACGCCCCAATTGATGAACATGCAGATCACCGCGCTCAAGGTAGACATTGTTAATCGACGTAATCTCCAGCTCTCCTCGCGCCGATGGCTCAATGCTCTGCGCAATCTCCAGAACATCGTTATCGTAGAAATAGAGCCCCGTGACGGCCCAGTTCGATCGAGGGTCCTCGGGTTTTTCCTCGATCGTCAGCGCCTTTTTGGACAGCAGATCGAATTCGACGACACCATAGCGCTGAGGGTCTTCGACGCGGTAGGAGAAAATCGACGCGCCCTTTTCCAATCCCGACGCATGCGTGCATAATTGTGAGATGCCGTCGCCATAAAAGATGTTGTCGCCCAATATCATGGCCACCGTGTCTGAACCCACGAATTCCCGACCGATGATGAACGCCTCGGCGAGACCGTTTGGCTCCTTTTGTTCGGCATAGCTCATGGCTATGCCGTAATCCGAACCATCACCAAGCAGTTCTCGGAATCCAGGCAGATCACGCGGCGTCGAGATGATCAGGATCTCTCTGATTCCACCCAGCATCAGCACGCTGAGCGGATAATAGATCATCGGCTTGTCGTAAACTGGAAGCATCTGCTTGGAAATGGACAACGTGAGCGGATAAAGCCGCGTTCCGCTGCCGCCAGCGAGCACGATGCCCTTCAAGATTGCACCGCTGAGGTTCTGTCAGATTTTGTTGAAGAGGACACCGGCCTTCAATCCCAGGTTTCCGTAGACACTTTGCCGGTACATGCCGGATTTGGCCAGCTTCCGCAAGCTGCGGATCTGTGAATTGTCCGATCGTATAGACTCGAACTCGTGAAGCACCTCCAGCGCATCGTCCGACAACAGATCCGAACACTTTTTCAGGGCTTTCAGGTTTCGCTCATTCCAGCGAAAGAACTGGCCTTCGAACAACCTTCTGATGCGCTGGAGCCGCGACCGCCAGCGCACATTGTCACCGATCAAATTGCCACTGTGCTGACGGTATTTGATTCGCGGAACGGGGTCATAAATGACTTCGCCGCCCGCGCCTGAAACAATCAGATAGGACCACCAGTCATGGCTGACGAAACCCGTGCGCCGGGCGCTCTCGGACATCAGTCCCCACGCGGCACGATTGGCGACCATGGTGTTGCCGCCGGCAATGCTCTGAACGATGGCGTTGCGAAATCCCGGCTCCCGTTCAAAAAGCGGTGAATATCCGATTTCGTCTCCCTCCGCATCGACGAGCCGCGTCCGGCCGCAATAAAGAGCTGGCTTTTTGTTGCCAAAAGACGCCAGATATTTGATGGCGATTTCGAGCTTGTCATCCTGCCACCAGTCGTCCTGATCGCAGAAAGCATAGTAGTCCGAATCAATTTCGGGCTTTTGCATGAGACTGCGATAATTCTCCGCATAGCCCTTTGCCGGCCCGTTGAGAATCTCAAACTGTCCGCGTGACCAGGAGTCGGCATGGGCACGCAGGCGCCCGATGGAGGAGTCCTGCGAGCCGTCATCACTTGCCCATATGTCAATGTGTTTCACGGTCTGATGGGCAAGGGAAGATATTTGCTCGTCGATAAACCGCCCACCATTGTAAACGGCCATCAGCACGGCAACGCGCTTGGACGTGTCAATCTGATGAGCACCGTATCGCAAAATTATCACATCTTACGGAGAGCTTTGCCGGCCACACCCGTACCCCACACAATAATCTGGCGCCCCCAAACCGCAGACAGTATTCTCAAATCACAGTGTTTGTATCCCATCAATCTGTTTGGAGCCACCTGCCAACTGACCATCGACCCCTCAATCCTGCATCAACAATCATACGATACAACCTGAGGTAAATGCAATAAATCGTTAAAAAAAACCACGTTCAACGATCAATTTCTATTTCGTTGCGCGATGCTTCATTGATTCGGTCTGCAAATCATTCTCCCAAACCCCCGCCAACGCATGGCACACCGCCACCACCGCCAGAAACAGCAATGTCACCACGTCATGGTAAAACAGAAGATTCGTCATGCCGTAAAAACCGTAGGCCAGCACCAAGCACAGGATGCTGCCGAACACAAGAGGGCGCGCATTCCAGAAGACGATCAGCGGGATCGCCAACACGGCGACAAGTGACAGCAAGCCCAGCACGCCGGAGGCAACAAGATCGGTCAGATAGCCATTGTGCAGATGGGTGTAGCCGAAAAAATGGTCCGGCGCACCCTCAGAGTGTGCCTTGGCAGCAGCAAGAACGTTCTGCCGGCCATGGCCGGTCAGCGGATTGTCCAGAAAGGCGAGAAAGCCGCTCTCATAGAGAACCAGCCGCGTCGCGATGCTGTGCCCGCCCGCCCCGCTGCCGACGGGATTCGACAGGCGCTCGACCGCAAGATCGAAGCGATCGGAAAAATAGGGATCGAATCTGGAGAACAGCGTAACGGTCCCGGCCAGAACAAGCAGCAGCAGCAGCAGCCGGCCGAGCATGCGCTTGAGGCCGAAATGCCGGTATCCCATGATCACGGCGTAAAGCAGCGTGACGGCGCCAAAGGACAGCAGGGGACCGCGGCTGCCGGCCGTCAATATGACGATGACCGCAGCAAGAGCGCCTGTCACCAGCAGCCAGCGCATGCGGCCGCGAAAAAACAGCGCACCATGCAGGCACAACAGGCCGGTCACCAACCCGCCCAACGCCAGGATCAGCGGATTGCCGCTGAAGCCCGAACGGTGCACTTCCAGGGAATAGGGCGCAGCGATGGTCACGATCAGGGCGGCCAGGATCGCCCCGCAGGCCGCGCCGGCGAAAAAACGGGCGGCCCAATCCGGTCTGGCCGCACGGCGCAGGACCGGAAACAGCGGCGCCACCAGCAAAAAGGGCGTGTTGCTCAGGACCTGCGAGAGCCCGCTATCGCCGCCACGAAGGGCGGCATGGGCAAAGGCAAAAACGGCCGTAACGAGAAAATAGGCCGCAAAAACGCCCACCAGAAGCTTCTCGTCGCCGGTCAGCCGGCGCGATTGCGGGTCGAAGAACCAATGCAGGAGAGCGACAACCCACATGCCTTCCAGCCAGACCGAGCCGCCGCTGCCGAGGCCTGGAAACAGCGCGAACAGGACAAAGATCGCCATCCCCCAGCGGCGGGAGGCGCCCCCATGGCTGCCATGGATATAGCGCCAGAAAAAATTGTTCAGGCTGGCCGACAGACCCACATCACACTCCGATAACCATCGCGACGGCGGTGCCCTGTCCCTTGCATGGGGCAGGAACGCCGATCGCGGCGAAGCCGGTGATATCAATGGTCACGCCATCCGTAAACCAGGCACACGCGGATCGAGCCATGCCAGGCACATTGTGCAGTCGCGCGTTCCGCGGCAGGCCTGTCATGGTCACACAATTCACAAACGGTGATTTACGCTCCCGGAGTTTCTGTGCCATGTTTGCGCCGTGAAGGAGGACCCAATGAAGAAATGGCAACCCATTCTGGTCGCGATGGTGATGGCGATCACCACCATCGGCGCAACCCTGACACCGGCCAGCGCGGCCGAAGTGGTGATCGAACGCATCAACACCAATACGGTGATGCATGTCGGCCAGCGCTACTGGATCGACATTTCGGTCAAGACCACCACCGATGTGGAAATCACCCAGGCCTGCGTCATCTGGTCCGGCGCCGGCCCGTTCTGCTTTCCCGTCGTGCATATTCAAAAGAACAAGAAGGTTCGCGTGTCGATCGTCGCCCGCCAGCCCCGGGTCTACGACGTCCAGGTCTTCGTCAAATACACCTCCGGCGGCAAGGTGCATGAATCCAACAAATCCAGTATAAAGGTCACAGTCGAGGGCTGACCGGGCTCAGCGTTTCGGTCAGCCAGTCGCAAAACAGCAGCACTTCAGGTTTGTGCTGGCTGTCCGGCCGGCGGATGAGGAAGTGCCCTTGCCGGCTTTCCAGCTCCGCGCCGACCGGCCGCACGAGCCGCCCTGCCCGCAGATAAGGCGCGGCAAAAGCATCCAGAACCAGCACGGCTCCGGTGCCCGCTGCGGCGTAGTCCAGCGCCACCAGCGACGTATCGGATTTGATGGCGGACGGCCCGACCGGCGCATCGACCCGTTCCTGTTTGAGCAGATCGTTCCACAGGCTCTCGCAGCCCATGATCTGAATGATCTCACCGGCACACAGCGCCCGCAGCGAGGGGTCGGCGCCGAGGCTTTCCGCATGGCGCGGACTGCAGACGATGATCGATTTCTCGACACTGATCTTTTCCGGTTGTCCGGATTGCGCCGGCAGATCCGACCAATGGCCATCGCCGTAACGGATATCGATATCGAGCGCATCGCGGTTGAGCCCGTCGCCCCAGATCGTCGTGCACAATTGCAGATCGATGGCCGGATAGCGCCGGCGAAAATCCGGCAATAGCGGCGTCAGAACCAGCGTGGCATAGGAAATCGGCAGGCGGATGCGCAGGGTGCGCTCGCCCAGCGATCCGAAAATACCGGTGGTGGCGACGGACAGGTCCTCAAAGGCGCGGCGCACGGCCGGCAGATAGGCCGCTCCCATATCCGACAGCCGCACCCCACGCGGCAGCCGTTCGAACAGACCGAAACCGAGCCGTTTTTCCAGCGACCGAATCTGATGGCTGACGGACGCTGCCGTCATGTTCAACTCGCCGGCAGCGGCAGCAAAACTGGAATGCCGGGCCGCGGCCTCGAAGGCGCGAAGCCAGGCGACGGGCGGCAGGGAATAGCCCATGAACCTCACCGATCAACAAATATTTTTAGGTCTAAGGCCGTTAAAGCTTCGTTTGAACCATGTCAACGACCCGCCAACAATGGCGCCATTCAAGCTGCAGCGGATCAGGCGCGATGCCCGCGAATTATGATTTCATTGTTGTCGGCGCGGGTTCGGCCGGATGTGTCGTGGCAAACCGGCTGACGGAAAGCGGCAAACACACCGTGCTGCTCGTCGAGGCGGGCGGATCGGACCGCAAGCTGCGCATTCGCCTTCCGATCGGCTATGGCTTCACCTACGCCGATCCCACCGTCAACTGGATGTATCACGCCCAGCCCGACCCCGGCCTTGGCAACCGCGTCGTCTACTGGCCGCGCGGCCGGGTGATCGGCGGGTCGAGCTCGATCAATGCCATGGTCTATTGCCGCGGCCTGCCTCAGGATTTCGATGACTGGCACGCCGCCGGGGCAACCGGATGGGACTGGGCATCGGTCAAACCTGTCTATGAGCGTACGGAAACCAAGGCCCGGCACATCAATGGCAAGCGTCACCTGCAGGGTGACGGGCCGCTCTGGGTGACCGACGAGGCCCACCAGGCCCATCCGGTGTCTGGCGATTTCCTGCAGGCCGCCAGGGAGGCCGGCTGGCCACTCACCGATGATCTCAATGGCGCCGCCTCCGAGGGGCTCGGCATTTATCATAACACCACCCGCAAGGGGTGGCGCTGTTCGTCCGCCGATGCATTCCTTCGCCCTGCCCTCAAACGCGGCAATCTGAACCTCATCACCCATGTGACCGTCGAAGCCCTGACATTTGACGGCCGCAAGGCCACCGGCATCGCCTACCGCTACAATGGCCGCCACAACGGCCGCCAACACACCATCCATGCCAACCGCGAGGTCATCGTCTGCGCCGGAGCGGTCAACTCGCCAAAGCTTCTGCAGCTCTCCGGCCTTGGGCCACAGGCGGTTCTTCAGGACGCCGGCATCGAAACCCGCGCCCATCTGCCGGAGGTCGGCGGCGGTCTGCAGGACCATCTGGCCATCACCTATCACTACGATTCCACGGTACCGACCCTCAACAATCAGCTCAGCCCGCTGCTTGGCCGCGTGGCATCGGCGCTGCAATATCTAATGACGCGGCGGGGCATCCTCAGCCTCGGCATCAATCAGTGCGGCGGCTTCATCCGGTCGGTTCCCGAAGCGCCCTGCCCCGACATGCAGATCTACTGCAACCCGGCAACCTATTCGACCGGCGACGGCTCGGCCCCGCGGCTCGACCGGGAGCCGGGTTTCATCCTGTCGTTCCAGCCCTGCCGGCCAACGAGCCGCGGCCGCATCGACATTGCATCGTCGAATGTCGACACGCCGCCCGAGATCAAGCCGAACTCCCTGTCGACCAATGCCGATTGCGACGCCGTTCTGCGCGGTGGCCGGCTGCTGCAGCAATTGATCCGCACGCCGACCATGACGCGGCTCATCAAACGGGCGCGCCAGCCCGACCCGACCGCGATGAGCGATGACGAGATGCTGGAGGATTTCAGGCAAAAGGCGTCCACCGTCTATCATCCGACCTCCACCTGCCGGATGGGCGCGAACGCGCAAAGCGCCGTGCTCGATCCGCGGCTGCGGGTGCATGGCGTGGGCGGCCTGCGGGTGGTCGATGCCTCGGCGTTTCCGACCATCACATCGGGCAACACCAATGCGCCGACCATCATGCTGGCGCAGAAGGGCAGCGATATGATCCTGGAGGATGCCGAACGGGATGGATGACGGTCCGACAACTATTGTGGCCCTGGAGACCTTCAGCAATGAATGGGTCGGCTTCGTGCGGGCAACCACTCGGGACGGACAAACCGGCTGGGGCCAGATGTCGACCTACAATGCCGACATCACCGCAGCCGTGTTCCACCGTCAGGTTGCGCCCTGGGCGCTCGGGCAGGAGGCAGGCGACATTGACCGGCTGGTCGAACGCATTGTCGAAAAGGAGCACAAATTTCCGGGTTCCTATCTGCGGCGTGCGCTGAGCGGTCTCGACACCGCCCTGTGGGACTGGCGCGGGAAACGGGAGGAAAAGCCAGTCTGCGTGCTGATCGGCGGAACGCCGGGGCCGCTGCGCGCCTATGCATCCAGCATGCGCCGCGACATCACACCGGCAGACGAGGCCGCAAGGCTTGTCCGCCTGAAGGACATGCGCGGCTTTGACGCCTTCAAGTTCCGGATCGCCAGTGAATGCGGCCATGACCGGGACGAATGGCCGGGCCGCACCGAGGAGATCGTGCCCGCGATGCGAAAGGCGCTCGGCGATGCCGCAGCGCTGCTGGTGGACGCCAATAGCGGCTATTCTCCCACAAAGGCCATCGAGACCGGCCGCTTCCTGCAGCAGCACGGCATCTGCCATTTCGAAGAACCGTGCCCCTATTGGAACCTGGAGGAGACGAAGCAGGTAACCGACGCGCTCGACCTTGACGTCACCGGCGGCGAGCAGGATTGCGACCTGCAGATATGGAAACGCATGATCGACTTAGGGGCCGTCGACGTGGTGCAGCCGGATCTGTGTTACATCGGTGGACTGTCACGCGCGCTGCGCGTCGCACGGATGGCCGGGGCCGCGGGCATGCCCTGCACGCCGCATTCGGCCAATCTGTCCATGGTCACCATCTTTACCATGCACTTTCTCAGAGCCATCGAAAATGCCGGCCCCTATCTGGAACTGTCGATCGAAGGACCGGATTATTATCCCTGGCAGCAGGATCTGTTTGCCGGCGACCCGTTTGCGGTCAGCGACGGCCGGGTTACGGTGAGCGATGCGCCCGGCTGGGGCGTAACGATCAACCCCGCCTGGCTCGACAGCGCCGACTACCGGAAAACCGAACTGGATCCGCTCCCATGAAACTGCAATCGATCGAGACATTCGTCGTCGCCAATCCGCCGCCACGCCGCGGCGGGCGGTACTTTATCTTCGTTGAGCTGAAAACGGCCTGCGGCATCACCGGGGTCGGCGAGATCTACAATGCCACGTTCAGCCCACATCTGTGCGCCCAGATGGCCGAGGATGTGTTCGCCCGCATTTTCGAGGGCGCAGACCCGCATCACATCGAGCGGCTGTGGCACCGCACCTATGGCGCCGGTTACACCATGCGCCCGGACGTCACGGTGATGGGCGTGCTCAGCGGGCTGGAAATGGCCTGTTGGGACATTATCGGCAAGGCAGCGGACAAACCGGTCTATGAGTTGCTCGGCGGCCGGGTGCACGAGCGCCTGCGCACCTACACCTATCTCTATCCACCCGGCGACGAAGATGTATATCCCGACCCGGATGTTGCAAATGTCTACAACGATCCCGACCTGGCCGCCGAATGCGCTCTTTACTGGGTCGATCAGGGTTTTACCGCCGTCAAATTCGACCCGGCCGGACCCTACACGGTCTATGATGGCCACCAGCCGCGGCTCACCGATCTCGAACGCTCCGAAAAATTCTGCAAGCGCATCCGCGAGGCGGTCGGCACCAGGGCGGATCTTTTGTTCGGGACTCACGGCCAATTCTCCGTCTCCGGCGCCAAGCGGCTTGCGCGGCGCATCGAGCCCTATGATCCGCTCTGGTTCGAGGAACCGGTACCGCCCGAGATGCCTGAACATATGGCCGAGGTCGCCCGCGCCACGGCGGTTCCGATCTCCGCCGGCGAGCGGCTGTGCACGAAATTCGAATTCGCCCGCCTGCTCGACTGCGGTGCCGCGTCGATCCTGCAGATGAATCTCGGTCGTGTCGGCGGCCTGCTGGAGGCCAAGAAAATCGCCGCTATGGCGGAAACAAAATACGCCCAGATCGCGCCGCATCTCTATTGCGGTCCGGTGGTCGGTGCCGCCAATATCCAGCTTTCGGCCTGTTCACCCAACTTCCTGGTGCTGGAGGGCATTCAGAAATGGGACGGGTTCCACGCCGACATTCTCAAAACGCCGCTGCGATGGGAAGACGGTCATATTCTGCCGCCCACGGCGCCGGGGCTCGGCGTCGAACTGGACACGCAAGTCGCCCGCGCCCATCCCTATACCAGCAGCACGCTTCACCTGACCATGGAAGGCGATCCGCTCAATCATGGTGGCGACAATGCCGGCTGAACCAATGTGCCTTGGAGACCCCAAATGAAAATCGGATTTATCGGCCTTGGCAATGTCGGCGGCAAGCTGGCCGGCAGCCTGCTGCGCAACGGGTTCGACCTGACAGTTCGCGATCTCGATGACAAAGCTGCAAAGCCTCTGCTCGATGGCGGTGCGGCCTGGGCCGACAGTCCGGCGCAAATGGCCGAAGGCTGCGACCTGGTGATCACCTGCCTGCCCAACCCGGCGGCCTCTGCCGCTGTCATGGAAGCGCCTAATGGACTGCTTTCGGCCTTTCGAAACGGCACCATCTGGGCGGAGATGTCGACCACCGACGAGGCCGAGGTCAAACGGCTCGGCGCGCTGGTCACCGCAGCAGGCGGTGAGCCGGTCGATTGCCCGGTCTCCGGCGGCTGCCACCGCGCCGCCACCGGAAACATCGCCATCTTCGCCGGATGCGAACGCGCCACATTCGAGGGCATGCTGCCGGTGCTGAAGGCCATGGGGCGCCGCATCCTGCACACCGGCCAGCTCGGATCCGCATCCGTCCTCAAGGTGGTGACAAACTATCTCGCCACGGCCAATCTCCTGACGCTGTGCGAAGCGCTGGTCACATCGAAAGCCGCCGGCATGGATCTCAACACCGCCTATGAGGCGATCCGCATTTCGTCGGGCAATTCCTTTGTGCACGAAACCGAAAGCCAGGTGATCCTCAACGGATCCCGCGACATCAATTTCACCATGGATCTGGTGTCGAAGGATATCGGCCTGTTCCAGCAGATTGCCGATCGCTGTGACGTGCCGCTGGAGATCAATCCGCTGATGATCGACATTTTCCGCGATGGTGAGAGCCGGTTCGGCTCACGGGAGTTTTCCCCCAATATCATCCGCCGGCTGGAGGAAATGACCGGGCTGGACATCACCGCACCGGGGTTTCCGGCCGACATTGTCGACGACGAGCCGGAGGAACCGGGCTACGAGATCGTCCCGTCAAGAGGCGCTTGAAACCGGATATTTTAGCTTTGCTGCCGATTTGACCCGGCTTTTCTTTGAATTGGCCGGGCGTTGGGCCTACGGTGCAGCGGATAGTATTTCTAACCGTCAGGATGGTTCGGCCAATGGCTGCACTCAAATTCATTCAGGTAACCGACGTCCATCTGATCAGCGGTGGGCGCCGCCTCTATGGGGTTTCGCCGGAGCGCCGCCTGCATGCCGCGATCGACAGCATCAACCGGGAGCATGGCGACGCAGACTTCGTGGTCTTCACCGGCGACCTGGTGCATTGGCGCGACCCAGAAAGCTACGGGATTTTTGCCGAGGCCATCAAGCGGCTGACGATGCCGGTCAAGCTGATACCAGGCAATCATGACGATCCGCATGCTCTGGCGCAGTCCGTTCCGGGCGTACAGGTCGATGCAGACGGATTTGTCCAATTCGCCCATGAAACGCCCGTTGGACACTGCCTCTTTCTCGATACGCGCAAGGCCGATTCTGATGCCGGAGAATATTGCGCAAAGCGCCTCGACTGGCTGAAGCGGCAATTGGCAGGATCAGACGATCCAATCATTGTCTTCATGCATCATCCGCCCCTGAAACTCGGCCTGAAAGGCATGGACCGATTCGCGCTCCTGGACGATGAGGCTTTTTTCACGGCGCTTGAGCCGCATGGCGTCCGCATAAGGCATCTGTTTTTCGGCCATGTGCACCGGCCGGTCTTCGGCAATTGGCGCGGTATCTCCTATTCGTGCATGCGCGGGCTCAACCACCAGCTGGCGCTTGACCTTGATGCGCCCAAAACCCGCATACCCGGGTCTTTCGAACCACCGGCCTATGGTGTCGTTCTGGCGGATCTGGACCAGATCGTCATCCACATGCATGAGTTTCTTGACCGCTCGCCCCGCTTCGACCTGTTCCCCCCCAAGGGCGTCGACCCGGACGATTACAGCCTTGATATGCGCCATGGCGATTGGGATCGCATGACCTGATACCCGGCGCGTGCAGACACAGCGTCACAGAGCGTCCGCATCAACCCGCGAAATTTGATTGCATTTGCACTCAAGGCGTTCAGTTTGATTCGGCGCGTTTTTCGGCCTGGTGTTCGTCCTCGATGAGGCCGATTTTCCAGTATCCGGAAATATAGGTGTTTTCGCGCAGAACCGCCTTCTCATTGTGTAGATAGGCGCGCAGCGATCGTATGACGCTGCTTTCCCCGGCAATGCAGGTTTGCAGCGTTCCAGACGGCCAGTCCAATCCGCGAATGAACTCTTCCTGCGCCCCCGATGGTGTGTACGGATCGGGCGAGACAATCCAGTGCATCTTGATCCCGGGCGGAGCGTCGATCTCCTGCCTGTCCGATTCGGAGAGGATTTCGAATATGGCGACACCGACTGAATCGCGCGGCATCGCCTCCAATGTCACGGCCGCAACCGGCAAGGCCGACATGTCCGCCGCAACAAGATAGGTATCGGCGTGAAATCTGGTCAGTTTGGGCAGGCTGGGTCCGGCAAACCCACAAAAGCTCCCCGGCCCCGCCTGCATCGCCCACCGGGATGCCGGACCATTGTCGCCATGGGCGACGAAATCGATATCCAGTTCAAGACCGTCCTGGCGGAAGGCTCTCACCGTATAGGTCCGGGTGACCGGTTTGGATCCATTCTCCAGCTGCAAGACAAAATCTTCGCGGGATTGGCCATCCGCCGGCAGCATGATCTTGCAGTTTCCGCCTTCGCGGTTCGTTGGAAACCCGCTCAGCGCGTCACCGGCAAAGGTCACGCGGATCATGTTGCGTGTCAGACGTCGCGCCTGTTTGACCGTCAACAGCCTCGGTGTGCGCTTTGGTTTCCGCTCTTTTTCCCTTCTCATCCCAACGGCCAAGATCGGCATCTCCATTTGCAATCGGTTCCGGTTCAATGGCGCGTTTTTACCGGGTTGGATTCCGGAACGCTCGGCAGCAGACTGGCCAGCCGCTCCATCGCCTCAAGAAGGGCACTCGTATCGAACCCTTCACAAAGGATCAACGCCTCCATACGGGCCTTGGGTCTGTTGCCCATGCGCGCAAAGCGCAAAGCGCGAAAAAACAGGCGCTCACAATCGGTCAGTTTGGTCCGGCATCCGGCGCAATGCGGGTTGTTGAACCGGAAGCAGGTTTTCCGACTCCTGCGCAAGGCCCGGATCACATTGAGAACCGATGCGGAAGTGAGCGGACCATAATTCTCACCGAAATGCTGGTCACACAGTTCCAGAGCCGTTTCCCAGTGCGGGTAATTCTGTTTGGTATAGGACAAAAGGAAATGCCGAACAGTGTCCAGGACCGCACATTCACAGAAATCCAGGCCGGATTCGATCAAAGGAACCTGCCGCGGATCAGGGGGGTGGTCGTGGTGTTCCATAGTCGTTGCTCCTGATACGTGGGGCCTCGCCGGTTCCAACCGGCGCAATCGTCCTTCAGCCAACCGTGCAATCGGGGCTCGCCAGATGGATTTCATCACACGGACCGTATCCCTACTGTGTCGAAAAATCGAAGGACTTGGTCAGCAATGCGCCAAAAGTCTGCGTATTGACCCCGCCGTCATGGGTGTAGGCATAGCCGATGCTGAAATCGATGCCATTGGCCCAGAGATAGCCCGCCGACACCTGGATGAAACCGTCATTTTGCGCGCCACCGGCGCTGAAATCGGTCTGGCGGAGCGTTCCTGCAAGCTCGCCGTGCCAAGGCCCCCGGATCACCTGCAGACCGCCAGTCAAGTACAACGCGTCATCGGCCGTCGCCAGGGCGTTGACCAGATAAGCGACCTCGCCATTCAAGACGAGCTCGACTTCGTTTTGAAGCGCGATGGTTTGATTGACCCCCGCGACAAAGCCGTTTTCGGCGGCGACATCGCCTTCCCCGGGTGAAAGATACCGATAGCCCAAATGCCAGGCAAAACCCGGAAGCGCGGCAATCTCCTCACCGTCAATGGTGAAGGAGAAATTGTCGAGCCTGCCGGTATTTGCCGCCCCGCCATCGGCAAGGGTGGTGCGACCCCGGTTCGTGAAGGCCGATTCGGACAGCACGGTCGTGTCGACAGTGAAGATATTGGCGCCCAGAGTGACGTCACCGATGGCCAGCCCGAGCAGGCCATAGGCAAGACCAAAGCCAAGCATCTCGGACAACTCATAATCTTCCGCGAGCGCCGTTCCGTATATACCGGGTGTAACATCCCAGGCTGTGCCGAAACCGGGCGCGAATTTGCCACCGGTCAGGCTGGCCTCGCCAAAATGCGCCTCAAGGTTCAACGTATCCAGATAGAGGCCGTGATCGCCCAGATATCTGTCGGTGCCGGGCAACGGGTCGAGCACAGGCTCCGTCGTCGTTCCAACATTGAGCAGCATAAAGGGAAGGAAATGGATCGCGATCGCCAGCTCGCCGGTAAAATAGAGTTCGTTGAACTCATTGTCCGGGTCATCGGAACGGAAAAAATGATCATTTTCCAGCTCCAGAGACAGCGATCCCTCGATATAGGGACTGAATGGCTTAGCTGGCACCTCGTCAGCTGCCAGTGCAGCGATCGGCAGTGTCAAGACAGCGGTGGCCGTCAAAGCCAGCAATATGGTTTTCATCAATCCAGTTCCCCTTCAGTCAACAGGGCAGACCGATGCCGGCGCTGCCCGTTACACATCCCCACGGCTTCGTCACGCCAGCCGACAGCGCAGGCCGGCACCACAATTCAGCACCACCTTTTGCATGATCAAATGACTGGCGAGCTCACCGGCAGGAAGGTGCCGGTCCACCGCTCTCGGAATCATCAATATGAAATATGAATATGTTAGTCAAGTTTAAGGCTGTGAAGACGGACAGGGCGCTGGTCGGCCATTGAAACCGTAAGATCAGCCCTCAAACTGCCAGTGTGTCCAACACAAGCATCGAGAAATGGGCGGGTGGGCCTCGAAGGATTTCCGCGGCCCTCGTGAACGGCCACGAGGTCTGGAGTGCGCCAGCATCAGGCATCCGCAGCGTTGTCCTGGAGCGAGCGATCAACTGGACCCCAGGTCCATCTCAATTTCGGAAAATTCCCGGCTGACAGTGGACAGCGGCATGCCGAACGTCTTGCCGGCACCGATAAAGCTTCCCGCTCACACAACCTCCAAAGTCTGCGCCATAGCGGTGAAGTGTCTCATTTAGCATCCCAAATGTAGAACTGTTCTTTCGGATTATTGCCATGGTTGCACTTATCGGATCATGCTAGACTTCTCGTCAAGCCGGATATTCACCTCGATCGGGATGATTGCTGAAATGGAAAGCAAAGACAAAACAATCAATTACATCGAATTTCCACTCGTCGACGCGGCCGCGACGAAGGCTTTCTACGGTTCCGTGTTCGGCTGGGAGTTTCAGGATTGGGGGCCAACCTATATGAGCTTCACCGGCGCCGGAATCGATGGCGGCTTCAACGGCGAAGACAGTGTGCCCGTGACGGCGCCCGGCGTGCTTGTCGTGCTGTACAGCAGCGATCTGGAAGCCATTGAAGACAGCGTAAAATCGGCCGGTGCGACAATCACCAGGCCGATTTACCCGTTTCCCGGCGGGAAGCGATTTCATTTTCGCGATCCCAACGGCATTGAGCTGGCCATCTGGTCGGAAGCCTGAGGCCTGCCGGATTTGTCGGCAGGCTCACGGCACGGCGATCAGGCCTGTCGCCTCGATGCCGGCGACGGCCGCGGCAGCATCATTTTCGGATGAGTCACCGGTAACGCCCACGGCACCGATGACATCACCCTTCTTGTTCTTGACCAGGACACCCCCCGGCACGGGAACCGTCCGGCCATCAAAGACACCATTGACCGCTGCCATGAAATAGGCCTGGGCTTCGGCGCGGTCACGCTGCGCGGTGCCGCCCATCCCCAGCATCACGGCGCCATAGGCCTTGGCCTGGGCGATGGCAAAGCGGCCGGGTGACGCACCATCCTCACGCTGGAACGCCTTGGGATGCCCGCCGGTATCGAGAACAATGACAGAAAGCGGCTTCATCCCCTGATCCCTGCCGGCTGCAAGGGTCCGGGTTATGATGGTGCGTGCTTTCGATAAACTGATTTCCGCCATTGTTTTTCATCCTCTTCTGTTCACACTGCCAATTCAGACATGTTGCCGTTGCCGGTCATGGTTCGATCACCGCCGTAGCAACACAGGCCCATATCACGATTCCCCGCGCATTTGGACAAATGCGCAACGCCATCTATGAAAGCCCCAATGGCACTTGGCCCCGCATCCGACCCTGAAAGCGATGAGCGATGAATTACATCTTCCCGCCCCCGGAACCGACGACAATACCGGTGCGCGGCGGCACCGCCGTTTTTCCGGTTCACCGGATTTATTGCGTCGGGCGCAACTACGCCGCCCATGCGGTGGAAATGGGCCATGATCCCGATCGGGAACCGCCATTCTTCTTTCAGAAAAATCCGGACAATCTTCTTCTTCAGGATCAGGATTTCCCCTATCCCGCCATGAGCGAAGATGTGCATCACGAGATCGAACTCGCGGTGGCGCTCAAATCCGGCGGCACCGATATTGCAACCGACAGGGCGCTGGACTGCGTGTACGGCTACGCCGTCGCGCTCGACATGACCCGTCGGGACTTGCAGGGCCGGATGAAAGAACTCGGCCGCCCCTGGGAGATCGGCAAAGCCTTTGAAAACGCCGCACCCTGTTCGGACCTGGCTCCCGCCGAGGGCATCGGTCATCCTGAAAAGGGCGCCATCTGGCTAAAGGTCAACGGAGAAATCCGCCAGCACGGCAATCTCGATCAGATGATCTGGAAAACACCCGAAATGATCTCCACACTGTCCGGGCTCTTTACCCTGCGGGCCGGGGACCTCATCTTGACAGGAACGCCATCCGGTGTAGGACCTGTGCAACGGGGCGATAAACTCCACGGCCATGTGGAGGGTGTCGGCGATCTGAAGATGACGGTTGTCTGAAAACATCCCGTCGACGCCGGGGAGAGTTGCATGAACCTAATATTCGAGGCCGTCAGCCGTGCTGACCGAGATGCCGCCGCAATCGGCGCGCCCGATCGGCGGCCCTTGACCTATGGCGGTCTGTCCCGGCTCATCCAGGACGTCGCCGACAGCCTCAACCGGTTCGGCATCGGGCGCAATGACCGGGTCGCCATCGTGCTGCCCAACGGCCCCGAAATGGCCACCGCGTTTCTGTCGGTTGCCGCCTGTGCAACCTCGGCTCCGCTGAACCCTGCCTACAAGAAGGACGAATTTGCCTTCTATCTTGAGGACCTGCACGCCAAAGCCGTCATTGTCGAATCCGGCAGCACCTCACCGGTCCTGGAAGCCGCGGGCGATCTGGGTATTCCGGTTGTGACCATCGAGTGGCAAAAGGACGATCCCGCCGGGTCCTTTGCGTTTGCACCCGCCGAACTGTCGGGAGACGCGGACCATCCGGGGCTTTCAGGCGACACAGACGTCGCGCTGGTGCTCCATACATCCGGTACGACATCGCGCCCGAAGGCCGTGCCTTTGACGACGCGCAACATCATGGCCTCAGCCGATCATATTCGCGAGACGCTGCATTTGACCAACGCGGATGTCGGTCTCAACATTATGCCGCTGTTTCACATTCACGGCCTGATCGCCTCTCTCCTGTCATCCATGACCGCCGGTGCGCTGGTGGCCTGCACGCCCGGCTTCAATGCGCTGAAATTCTTCCAATGGCTCGATGCGGTCAAACCCAGCTGGTACACGGCCGTTCCGACTATGCATCAGGCGATCCTGGCGCGCGCCGACCGCAATGAGGACATCGTCAAAAAGACGAATTTGCGGTTTGCACGGTCGTCCTCCTCCTCCCTGCCGCCGCCTGTCATGGCGGAACTGGAAGCCCTGTTCGACTGCCCGGTCATCGAAGCCTATGGCATGACCGAAGCGGCCCACCAGATGGCATCCAACCCCTTGCCTCCGGCCGCCCGCAAGGCCGGCACGGTTGGCCGATCCGCCGGCCCCGAGATCGCCATCATGGACGAAGCGGGCCGGATCAAAGGGCAGTCGGAAAGCGGTGAAATCGTCATTCGCGGTCCCAATGTCACCGGCGGCTATGAAAACAATCCCGAGGCCAACGCCTCGGCCTTTACCGATGGCTGGTTTCGAACCGGCGATCTCGGCTTTCTGGACGCGGACGGATATCTGACCATTTCAGGGCGTCTCAAGGAGATCATCAACAGAGGTGGTGAAAAAATCGCGCCACGCGAGGTCGATGACGTAATCCAGGCGCATCCCGCCATCGATCAGGTGGTCACCTTCGCCATGCCGCACGACAAGCTGGGCGAGGCCGTCGCGGCGGTGGTCGTGCTCAAGGAGGGCGCAACGGTAGAGCCGTCCGACATAAAGGCGTTTGCCGGCGAGCGTCTCGCGGCGTTCAAGATCCCCTCCACCATCATCATTCGCGACGAGATTCCAAAGGGTGCCACGGGCAAGCTGCAGCGTATCGGCCTGGCGGAAAAGCTGGGGCTGCAATGACACGGATCTGCATTTATGGCGCCGGAGCAATCGGTGGATTTCTGGGCGCTAGGCTGGCACCGACCGATGTCGATCTTTCGCTGGTGGCGCGCGGCCCGCATCTTGCGGCCATCCGTGAAAACGGGCTGACCCTGCTCGAAGACGGCGTCTCGACGACCCACAGGATCACGGCCAGTGACAATCCGGCGGAACTCGGTCCGCAGGATTTTGTCATCGTTACCCTGAAGGCCCACTCGCTGCCGGCCATCGTCGAACCCATGCAGCCGCTGCTCGGCCCGGACACCGCCGTCATGTTCGCCACAAACGGCGTTCCCTGGTGGTATTTCCACGGCCTTGAAGGATCCTATGCCGATCGCCGCCTGCAAACGGTCGATCCCGGCAATGTGATCTGGGACGGGATCGGCCCTCAAAGGGCAATCGGCTGCGTCGTCTATCCGGCCGCCGAAATCACTGCGCCGGGCGTTGTCGAGCACCGCTCGGGCGACCGGTTCCCGCTTGGCGAGCCGAATGGCGAGCGCAGCGACCGGGTCAAGGTGCTGTCATCCCTGTTGAGCGCGGCCGGGCTGCGCGCGCCGGTGCGCCCGCGCATTCGCGATGACATCTGGATCAAGCTCTGGGGCAACGCCTCGTTCAATCCTGTCAGCGCGCTCACCGGGGCAACGCTCAAACAGATCGGCGAAGATCCCCTGACCGCTCAGGTCATCCGGCAGATCATGGAGGAGGCGCAGGCCATCGGCGAAGCGCTCGGTACGCGCTTTGCCGTCGACATCGACAAGCGGATCGCCGGTGGAACCGCCGTCGGCGATCACCGCACCAGCATGCTGCAGGACCTCGATATGGGGCGCCCGATGGAAATCGATGCACTGGTCGGTGCCGTCCAGGAACTCGGCCGGCTTGTCGGTCAGCCGACACCCACGCTCGACACGGTCCTTGCCCTCGTCAAGCAGCGGGCCCGTCTGGCCGGGTGCTATTGAATCAGAAATTGAACGCCTTGAATCAGCCTCTCAACACAGAGGGTCATCGCATTGTTTTTAAACAAACAAGCTGTGGCAAAGTTATGACTGCGCCGCGGACACGGCCTGTCCGTCAGGCGGTGTCCGGATCAGCCTTTTCCGGGCCGTGATAGACAAAGATTTCGATCGGCTTTGCCTTGCCCTTGACTGAAATCGGCTCAAGCGATTCGGCTTCCTCAACCAGTTTTTCCGGCAGATCGTCGATAACATCACGGGTCACGAAAGTCTCATCGGGACCGGCGGCCGAGCACAGGCGCGCCGCCAGGTTGACGTGGTCGCCCAGCACGGTGAAATCCTTTCGCTGGCTGCTGCCCATCGCACCGAAGACCACCTCGCCGACATGGATTCCAATACCGATGCGCAGATTGACGCCGGATTCGGTCGTCATTTTTTTCATCGCATTCATGATGGCGATGGCACATTCGACCGCATGTTTGGTCATGTTCGAGCCGACGAACAGGGCCATGATTTCGTCCCCGACGAACTTGTCGATGTCGCCGTGATTGTCGGCGACGATGTCCGAGATCGTCTGAAAATAGCTGTTGAGCACTGCCACGACTTCCTCGGGCTCGCGGCCTTCGGAGAAGGCGGTATAACCGCGAATGTCGGCAAAGAGGATCGCCACGCGGCGGCGTTCGCCGCCAAGGGACACCTCCTGGCCATCGGTTTTCTCGATAGCCTGCATGGTGCCGCGCGACACGAATTTCTGCAATTCGAACCGCTCATTGAGCTGGACGATCATGTTGTTGAAACGCTCGGCGAGATCGCCGATTTCATCATGAGAACGGACATTGTTGACGCGCACATCCAGATCGCCCTTGGCGATCTGCATGGCCGCCTGGCCGATTTTGAGGATCGGTCCGGAGATGCGCATGGAAAATAGCAGCGCGCCCGCCATGGCCACCACCAGGCCGACGCCGAGCCAGGTCGCCAGATTTCGGATCATGTCGGTGACCGGCTGGTAGGCGTCGCGCTCCGATTTTTCCACAAGGATCGCCCATGGAAATGCGCGGGGCACGGCGATGGCGGCAAGCGACACAGCCCCGTCGGCAAGCGTAAACGGCCCGACCGCGATGGTGGCCGATCCGGTCTCCAGCATGTCGCGTGCCGCATCCATGACGCTTGTGTGGTCATAGTCGGCATCGGTGGTGCCGAACACGAGATTTCCAGCCGCATCGACCACATGGATTTCACCGGTTTGCGCAAAGGGGTGGTCAAGAATGCTCTGCTGCAACCGGTCGAGATTGATGCGGGCGTGCAGGGTCGCATTTCGCCCGCTAATGCCCTTTTCAATCGGCAGGCTGGCGGTCGCAAGCCAATCGCCCGTTTCCTCGACCTGGAAAATCTCCCGTGCTTTTCGCTGCGTCATCCGGTTCGGCTCATTGCCGTTGGACCGAACCCGCAGGATCTCGAGAGGGTCGTCCATATGTTCCTTCAGCTTGGAGAAATAGGCTTCCTGCGTGACCATGACCGGCCGTGGAACGCCCTCGATATCGATCTGCAGGGCGACGACATCGGGCAGATCCGCAATGCCCTGCCTGACAAGGGCGATCTTGGCCTTCGAACCCAGCGCGTCATCACCAATGGCGTTGCGGATGAGGTCCAACGGAATAATCAGCGAATATTCAAAAAACGCATTGAACTCATCCGTCAATTGGCTGGCCGCGCTGGCCAGTTGCTCATTGGCCGTGCTCTTGAGTTCGTCCTGGGCAATGCGGATGATGGACTGTCCGGCCACGGCGAGCGGCAACGCCGCGATGATCGCGGCGAACAGCATCATTTTTGTTCGCAGACTGAATCGCATCACCACATCCGCCTTTGCCAAGCAATGGACTGTTGCCCCGACAGCCCTTTGCCCAACGTTCAGTTCAGCCGGTTCTTCCCCACCATCTAGACCGTTTCACGTTTTGTAAAAACGAGACAACGGTGTCAGCCGTTGATTTGGTTGACGCATTCAGGTTTTGCCGCTTCCGTCAAAATCTGAATTGCTCTAATCGGTGACCGGCGTCGACGCCTCTCTCATTTCGGTTGTAATCGTCAGCGTGTCTTCCCTCACGCTGCATTCCAGCCCATGAGGATCGGCTGCCGTCAGCACGGCAGTAACGGTCCCCTCATCGGTAAACTCGACTCGCCCTCTCTCGCCGTCGATCTCGGCGCCGTTTGAAAGAGTCCAGAAATAGGTCAGCGGGTCGCCATCGGGATCACTCGAGCGTCCGGCGTCCAGCAACAGGGCGTCATGCGCTCCGCCGAAGAGGACCGAGATATCCGGCCCGGCATCGGGCCTCGGTGGCGCATTGACGAACACGTCGACGCTGTCATTGGTCGCCGCACAGGCCGAGCCGGACTGATCGGTGACCGTGAGCGTCGGCCGGTAGGTGCCGGGTTTGCTGTAGCTGTGCGTGATGTTCATGCCCTCACCGGTCTGTCCATCGCCGAAATCCCAATGATAGCTCTTCAGCGATCCATCAGGGTCAAAGGAGCTTGAGGCATCGAAGGTAATGGTCGTGCCGGCGCAGGTCTTTCGGGCAACCTTCATGATCGCAACCGGAGGACGGTTGATGATAATCTCGCGCGCAAACGGTGTGACGAGGGTGTTGCCGGCCCGGTCCACCGGCGCCGAGACACTGACCGAATAGGTCCCTGATCGCGCATAGGCATGGGACACGGTTTTGCCTTTGAGCGTCGTGCCATCGCCGAAGGTCCAGTTCGGCGTCGCGGGGTCAACACTGTCGGGCAAGTTATCAAGATCGAAACGGGTCATCTGACCGGCGCAGGCAACGGCCGGTGCAACAATCTCGGCAGCAGGTGCCGGCATGACTTCGATGGTTTTGGTAATCGTGTTGGTGCTGTTGCGGAGCGCCGTGCCGTCATCGACGGTCAACGTCACGGCGTATTCGCCGGCCGTGCGCCAGACATGATTGACGGAAACGCCGGTTGCCGTCGTCCCGTCGCCAAAATCCCAGCGATAGGCGGTGATCCCGCCATCTGTATCGACTGAACCGGATGCCGACAGCGACATTGGCCGGTCAACCTCTATGGAGGATGCGCTTTCGAACTCGGCAACCGGTGGCGCGTTGACGGTGATCAAATGGATGACATCGGCGCTGACGCAGCCGCCCGCGCCTTCAGCCGCCCTGGCTTTGAGGCGAACCTCATAGAGCCCCGGTTTGTCAAAGGAATGGCGAACAGTTTCTCCGCTCGCCTGTGCTCCATCGCCAAAGTCCCAGTCAAAGCCGGATATGGAAGCGCTCTTGGATGTCGATTTCAGACTGTCGAATTCAACATCTTCGCCCACGGCCGCTGACGCCTTGGCGGTGATGACGGCAACAGGTGCATCCAGTACGGTCACCGTCAGATCATCCGTCGACACCGGTGAGCACAGGCCCAGATTGTCTCCCTCGATCTGCAGCGTAACCCGGTAGATCCCTTCTTCTGCATAGCTGTGTTCGGGCTGATCACCGCCGCCGGTCTGGCCATCGCCGAAGTCCCAGGAATAGCGGTTGACCACACCATCGACATCGGAGGACGCCGTACCGTCGAACCGGATCGTGGTGCCGGCGCAAATCTCGATGTCCTCACCGGCACGGGCGACCGGAGCCGGGAGCACCGATGCGAGAACTTCATCCGCGTGGCTCGCATTGGAAAGACCCGATTCATCGGTCACATCGAGGCGAACGCGGTAATTGCCGGGTGCGCCATAGATCTTGGTCGGGTTGATGATGTCCGATGTCTCGCCGTCACCGAAATCCCACTGATAGCGCAGCAGGCCGCCATCGGGATCAATCGAAGAACTGCCGTCGAACACGAAAACGTCGCCGACACAGGCCTGCTTGCTCTCCCCCGCAACGGCCTGCGGCGGCCTGTTGATGGAAACCTTCAGCGCGTCCGTGTGCCGTGCATTGTTTACGCCCGTGCCGTCATCGGTCGTCAGGCGCACCGGATAGATGCCACCGGTGGCATAGGTGTGTTCGACAATCATGCCCTCGGCTTTGTTGCCGTCTCCAAGGTCCCAGAAATAGGAAAGCCCGTCATTGTCCGGATCGGCGGATGCACTGCCGTCCAACACCACCCTCAGGGATCCGCTGACAAGATCGCTGCCTGCAGCGGCCACCGGCGGATGGTTGACGCGAATGGTCAGCTGGTCCTGCGCCGTGCGGTTGGAGGCAATGCTGTCATCGGTCACCGTCAGGGTGATCGTATAGATGCCGGGCTCGCTCAGGCTGTGCTCAATCGTCTCTCCATCCAGAACCGTATCGGAATTTTGAATGTCCCATCGCCATTGGGTGATTTCACCATCGGCATCCCAGGACCGAGCGCCCGACAATGTAAACGCCTCGCCTGGCGCCACCAGAAGATCCGGTCCGGCATCGGCGATCGGCTGCTCGTTGACGATCACCTGAATCTGCGAGAAATCATGCGCCTCCGCATGACCGCTATCATCGAACACCTTCAATTCGACCATATAGAGGCCGGGCTTTTCGAAGGCATGCGTCACCACATCGCCCTCACCGATGGACCCGTCACGAAAATCCCAGCCATAGCGGGAAATGGATCCATCCTGATCGCTTGAGCGGCGCCCATCGAAGGTCACCAGTTCACCGGGTGCGGTTACCATGTCGAAGCCGGCATCGGCGACCGGAAGTGCGTTCACCACCACGGTCATCTGGTCACTCGCTTCATTACGAATGGTGCCCGAACCGTCGGTCACGGTCAGCTTGACCGTGTAGGTTCCCGGATTGCGGTAGGCATGGGCAATGCGCGGACCGGTGCCCGTCTCGCCGTTGCCGAAATCCCACAGATAGGAAATGATGATGCCATCGCTGTCCGACGATCCCGTCGCATCGAACACCACCTGTGAGGCAGTCACCAGTTGATCCGGCCCGGCATCCGCGACAGGCGGCTCGTTGACGGTGATGACCCTTTTACTGCTGGCCTTGCTGTTGGCGAGGCCGGAATCATCCTGAATCGTCAACTGTGCGACATAGGTTCCTGACCGGGAATACTGATGAATCACCTCTCGGCCCGATGCCTTTGCACCATCGCCGAAATCCCATTGATAAGAGATGATATTGCCATCCGTATCATCCGATGCGCCGGCGACGAAGGTGATCGGTTCATCGATCGCCGCCGGTCTGTCCGCATCCACCCTGGCAACTGGTGTTGTGTTCGGCCTGTCGGTCACGACGACGGTCAGAACATCGCTGGCGCGACTGTTGTCCTGGCCGGAATTGTCGGTAACCGTCAGTTTGACTTCATAGCGGCCGGGAGAAAAATAGACGATGGACCGTTTTTGGCCGACCGCGGTTTTACCGTTCCCAAAATCCCAGTGATAATCGACAAGGCTGCCATCGGCGTCGGACGATGCACCACCGTCAAAATTGACAACCTGACCGACGATCGCTGTTTGATCTGCCCCGGCTTCCGCCCGCGGCGGCGTATTGGGCCTCAAGGCAACGACGGCCGTGAAATCGCGTATCGTCACACCGTTTTCAAGACCGGAATCATCAGTCAGTGTCAGGCGTCCCCGATAGGTTCCCGGCCGGCTGTAGACGTGGTCGACAACAGCGCGGTCGGAACGTGCCCCGTCGCCGAAATCCCAAAGGTAACGAATAATATGCCCGTCCGGGTCCCGCGCCTCACTGGCATCAAAGCGGTGCGGCACTTCGGTCTTCAGAGCCAGCGTTTCGGCAAGTTCCACATCCGGTGCGCGGTTCGGTCCATGGGTGACGGTCACGGTAAAACTGTCTGTCGCGATCGATCCGCGGCGGCCTGAATCGTCGCTCACCAGCACATTGACCGTGTAGACGCCTGGCGCACGATAGCTGTGCGGCACCTTGAATCCGGAAGCGCGCGCACCGTCGCCGAAGTCCCAGTCTATGGAGATCAGATTGCCGTCGACATCCACAGTTCCGGTGGCATCGAATTCAAGCAGTTCATCGACGAAGGCCGCTCGGTCGGATCCGACACTCACGCGGGGGGACACATTTTCCGCATGGGCAATCACGATATCGAATTCGGCGCCGGCCACAGCGTTGCTCTTGCCGGAGTTATCCGTAACGTCCAGCCGCACCCGATAGGTGCCGGGTTTGTGGTAGACATGGTTTGTCACCACGCGGTCCGCACCGGTACCGTCGCCGAAATCCCAGCGATAGGCGAGAATCGAGCCATCGGGATCAACGGACCCGGAACCATCGAACACTATGGGCGCCCCGACCAGCGCCTGCTGCACCGCTCCGATATCCGGCACTGGCGGCTGATTGTCCGGATCGATGACCGAGATGGTTCGCGTCACCTCGGTTACCGCATTTGGCAGGTCGGAATCGTCGGTGATGAACAGCGACACCTCATAGGAACCCGGCGTTTGAAACGACCGTCTGAAGGCCCGTTTGCCGAGAGTCACACCATCGGAGAATCGCCACTCGACCGATATCACCTGACCGTCAATATCCGTGACGCTAGAGGCATCGAAGGTCCCGGCTGCACCGAGCAACATGGTGTCGGGGATCGACACGTCACGTGCAACCGGTGCCGCGTTGACGAAAACCGTGGCTGTGTCGCTGGCAACGCTGTTGGCCGCGCCCTTGCCGTCATCGACGGTCAGCGTGACCGTGTAGGTTCCGGCCTCGTCATACTGGTGTTCGACCTTGGCGCCCGTTGCCGTCTTGCCGTCGCCGAAATCCCAGGTGAACCGGTGCACATCGCCATCGACACCGGTCTCGGCACCGGCATCGAACATGGCAAATGTGCCATAGGCGATCCGCTGATCGGCACCGGCATCGGCAAGCGGAGCGGCATTGATGGTAATCGTGTGGCTCACCTCACCGGTGTTGCAGGGATTGCCCTCCCCATCGAACACCGTCAGGCCGACCGTGTAGGTCCCGTGCCGTCGATAGATGTGATTTGGCCGGCCAAAGTCCGGATCACCTTCCTCCTGGCGGATTTCAGTTCCGTCCCCCATCTGCCAGACATAGCGTATGATACGGTTTCCGGCGGGTCTTGGCAGGGTCGACGATCCCGATCCGTCGAACCGGACCACAGCCCCTTCGGCGGCCAGCGCCGGAGCCTCGAAACGGGCAATGGGCGGCGGTTTGACGTAAAAGTCGAAATCGACCACCTGGCCGCTGGCAACCATGCCCGAATCGTCGAATGTTTCAAGACGGACGTTGCCATCGCCGGCGTCAAAGCGGCGGCTGACCACCGATCCTGTGTCTTCGCCATCCCCAAAACGCCACCGGTGAGACAATGAACCACCATCCGGATCGTGCGAAGCACTTGCATCGAAGCGCATTTCGCGGCACGCGCTCTGTTCGATCCGTGCCTCCACCACGGGCCGCGTATTGGGACGAAACGTCCGCACCGGCAGGTCTATGGCGAGCGGATGTTGTGGAGCCTCGCCAACGCTCTCCGCATAGGTGACGTGTACCGTTACATCGTTGGGGGTCTCGCCGCCTTCGGCAACCGAGACCGAACCCGGGCGCCCTCTTTCGCTGTCATTCGTGTGGACTGTTGCCCGGCGCCATTCGCTTTTTCCCGATGCCGCCAGCGGAAAGGAGCGGAACAGGCCGTCATAGGCAACGCGTCCGCCGGCGGCATCGAAATTCTCGATTGTCAGTGTCCGCGCCGTTTCCGGGATGGCGAAACGAAGCTCGGTCAGCATCCCTTGTTCGGCCACCTGAAAAGTCGGCACGTAAGAATACAGGCGCAGATCGGCGGGTGGTTCATTCTTCTGATCGGATGTGCTGACAGCCACATCGAAGACATTGCCATCCGTGCCTTCGGCTCCCTCCACCGCGAGCACGAACTCCCTCCGCGGCCCGTTCGCCGATCCCTTGTTCGCATCGACCGTAAACAGGGTCTTCCATTGATCGTCGGTATCGTCGTCCGCGCCGAACGTCACACTGGCCAGCGGTTTGCCGGAAATCGATTCCTGGATTGCGCCGTCCGCATCCCGCGACAGCTCCGCTTCCGCATTGTCGCCGTAGAGATCAAATCGGGTTTGCGTTCCCCAACCGGTCAGGTACTCGTCATTCCTGCCGCCTATATCGGGATCGAACACCCGAATGAACAATTCTCCTGCGCCCTCGGGCACGGAAAACCGGATATATTGCTTGTGGTCGTGATCGCCTTCGCTGATGGGTGCCTGCGGTCCGAAGGTGACGAGCAAAGGCGATGCCTCCACCGGTGCCGGCGTTGACTGCGCCTGTGCATCCCCGACACCTTCAACAGAGCCGAATATGTTGATCGCGGCAAGGCCGAGCGACAAAGCCGACACGGCCATCCAGCCAGAGCGCCTTGAGCCACCAGATGTGCGCGTATTCGCATTGCCGCGCAATTGGAATGGCAAGCGCCTCATTTGGAAGCCCCCTCATCGCCATCTTCGATGACCATCACGACAAGCCCTGTCGAATCGGACCGCGCCGGCGTACCGTCATCCGTCACCGTCAACTGGACCTGAAAGGTGCCGGTGTCATGAAACGCATGGACGGGCTGTGCATCCGGTGACCGTCCTCCATCGCCGAAATCCCACGCATAGGCCATGATATTGCCATCCTCGTCGGATGAGCCGCTGCCGTCGAATTGGATAATCTCGCCGCGCACCACGGTCATGTCCGTATCCGCCAATGCCATCGGCGCTTTGTTCTGCGGCAGTGCAATGTCGATCAGATGGGTACTCGACATCGTCCGTCTTTGTTCGGCAACATCATCGTCCATCACGGTCAACGTCACCTCATAACGTCCCGGAAACTGGAAGACATGGTTGGTTTCGATACCGGATGCGCGGTGGCCATCACCGAAATCCCATTCATAGGAAAGGATCGAACCGTCCGGATCGGACGTGCCGGACCCGTCAAACACAATCGACGTGCCCGCCAGCCCGGTGGCCTTGGCGCTGATTTGCGGTACCGGGGCCGCATTGGCCTTGCTGGTCACCTGAACATCGAATTCAACGCTTGTCGTTTGCGGCTCCGGGATCCCGTTATCGGTCAGCAGCAAAGTGCCCCGATAGGTCCCGGTCTTGTCATAGCGGTGCTCGACAATGGCACCGGTGCCGGTTGCGCCATCGCCGAAATCCCACTCATAGGAAACGATATTTCCGTCGCGATCATTGGCATTGGAGGCATCGAACCGCACCGGAACATGGAGCGTCGTCATCAGTTCGGATGGAAATTCCAGCACAGGCGCCCGGTTTTCGGCCGGGACCACCGTCACGGTCAGGCCGTCAACCGACTGTCCGCCATCGGCATCGCTCTCATCCTTGACGGTCAGGTTCACCGAATAGATGCCGGGTTCCCAATAGGTATGGCGCACGACAGGCTCGTCATCCCCATGGCCATTGCCGAAATCCCAGAGATAAAACAGGATGCGCCCGTCCGGGTCGCTCGAGGACGACCCGTCGAATGTCACCGTTTCTCCCATGGCGACAACCCGGTCTTCGCCGGCTCTTGCGGTGGGTCTTGCATTGGCCGGATCACGAACGGTGACGGTAACGACATCCGTGTGGGCGGCCGTCTCATAGACGGTGTCATCGATGACGGTCAGGCGGACCTGATAGGTTCCGGGACGGTGGAACGCGTGGCGGGTTGTCGGACTGAAGACTTTCTTGCCATTTCCGAAATCCCACCAATAGGAAGCGACCGAGCCATCCGGATCACTGGATGCTGTCGCATCGAAAACGCCAATTTCACCGGTCAGCAGGTCACGATCGCCCCCGGCGCGGGCGATGGGGGGTGCGTTGACGGCAATCGTGTGGCTGGTCATTGCCGTGTTGCAGGCGACACCCTGCTGATCCGTTACCGTCAACTCGACCCGATAGGTTCCATGATCTTTAAAGCGGTAGACCGGCCGGCCAAAATCGGCATCGCCCTCATTCTGGATGATTTCTCCACCATCGCCCATGCGCCAGTGATACCGGGTAATTCGGTTGTTCGCCGGGCGCGCTTCGGTCGATGACCCGGTTCCGTCAAATCGCACATCCGCGCCCTGCGCAACGAAGGCCGGCGCATCGATAGCAGCTACCGGCGGCGGTTTGACGTAAAACGCAAAATCGGCGGCCCGGCCATTCGCCACCACGCCAGACCCGTCGAAGACTTCAAGCCGGCCATGATGGTCGCCGGCATTGGCAAATCGGTGGACCAGCTTGCTGCCGGTGAAGGTCTCGCCGCTTGAGTCAAAACGCCAGCGAAAGGTTAAAGCCCCGCCCTCATTGTCGAAGGAGTCGGACGCATCGAAAGTCATTTCGCGGCAGGCGTTCTGACTGAAATTGTAATACAGATAGGGCCGCACATTTGGCGCCACGGTGCGGATCGGAAGTTCAATCGCCACCGGATGATCAATGGCATCTGGATTGTCGGACGGCACGCTGACGACCACCGTGACATCGTTTGGCGATTCCTCGCCGCCCGTCTTGATCACCGAACCGGCCCGTCCGGCTTCGCCCTTGCGCAACTCGATCCGGTCACGCTGCCACACGCTCTTTTGAGACGCGGTCAGAGGCGCCGAGTAAAACCGTCCGGCATAGGATATTCCGCCTCCGGCAGAATCAAAATTTTCGACCAGCAGTGACGTTGCATCTTCGGGAATGACAAAACGCAGTTCCGCAAACTGTCCCTCCTCCGCCGCCTGCAGCGTCGGCGCGAAGGATGTCAGCCGCACATCCTGCTGCGGGATATTGTCCGTATCCGATCGGCTGACCACGACATCAAAGACATTGCCATCATTGCCGGACAATCCCTCGACCGCGAGAACAAAATGCCTTTGCGAACCGTCAGCCCGGCCGCTCGCAGCATCCATTGGAAACAGGGTCACCCATTGCCCGTCCAGATCTTCGTGATAGCCGAACTCGGCGGAGTCGAGCGCCTCGCCTTCTATCTCCTCCTGAACGATGCCCTCGCCGTCCCGGTACAAGCGGACCGAGGCGCCGTCACCATAGAGGCTGAACCGCGTCTTTGTATTGAAGCCCCTTTGGGCCTCGTCATATTGCCCGCCCACATCCGGGTCAAAGACACGAAGATAGAGCCGGTCGGCGGTGTCGGGAACGGAGATCCGGATGAACTGACGAAAATCGTGATCACCCTCACTTTGCAGCGCCCGCGTTCCGAATGTAACCAGTCGCGGTCCATCGGCCGTCGGTTCCTGCGCTATCGCACTGCCGACTGAAAGCCCCGGAAACAGTGCGACGGCCAGGGCTGAAGACGCCAGCCATCTCATCATTGCGTAAGCGTCACAATGCTGATGTTGCCGGCAACATCGGCAATTTCAATCTCGATGGTCAGGTCTTCATTGTTCATACGCAAAGGCACCTCTGTTTTGCCCTGATAGGATTTTCGCGCCCTGTTGAACCGTAACACACCCCGATACTCCTGGTCACCGATCTGAAGCCGGTATCGGGACGTCTTGGCGACCCCGGTCGCATCTTTCGCACCGATCTTTAAAGAGACAAGCTCCTTGCCGCCTGCCGGTTCGACCGACACGACCTGGTCGGTAACAACCGGTTTAAGTGAGTCGAAGATGACCGTTCTCTTATCGATGGTCACCAGCCCCACCGCATTGGTCGCAATGGTTTCCACCAGATTGGGACCTTCAACGAGATCAAGCGTCACCGAGGCTTTTCCGCCAACAAGCTGTGCCGCCTCGCCATTGACGGTGATGATGACATCCTGGTCGACAATAATGTCCAGCATGAGTGAAGGATCGGATGTTACCGCCGGCAGCGGTTGCGCATAGCCGAGGCGCGGCGGCGTGTCGAGGAGCCGAACCTCGATCGTCTCCGTGTAGCTGTGGCCGGAGGCTGTCGCAACCTGCAATGTCAGCGTCTCCTCGGCCATATTCAGCGGAATGTTCACCACAAAGGCGCCTGATGGGTCCGCATAGGTTTCCGACCTCAAGACATCGCCGCTGGCCAGCACCGACAGTTTGGCCTCGGGCAGAATCTCTCCGGACACCGTCAGCGTATCGCTTGCGGTCAGAAACCGGCCTTCGCCATCGCGCGCAAGAGCGGCGTCATAAACGATCTCGCGGTTGTCATCCTTCATATAGCTGAATTCAACCTTGCGGACGGTCTCGTTGCCAGCCAGATCCCGCGTGACCACCTTGACGCTGTTGTCCCCCTCACTGGCCTCCACATTATGGGAAAAAGCACCGTCCGGTCCGATTTCGACCGGTTGATCATTGATCGTCAAAATCGCATCGGGCTCCGTTTCACCGGTGACCGCAGTGCTTGCTTTGCGAATGATCGCCTGAGGAAGGGGTGTGTCGATCTGCAGGAAGGGAGGTGTCGCGTCGATCCTGACCTCAAACCGGCGAACCGTGCTCATCTGCCCGGGCAAACCGAAGGGATCAATTGCCGCAACCCGCCAAAAATACGTTCCGGGCTGGACCTCAAGGCGATCGACGCTGTTGGACGTGACGCCCCACAGGCTTTCCGCCATCCGATCGAACCGCGGGTCAAAGGCGACCTCAACCCAGTATTCGGTTGCCTCCTCGCCGGCTTCCCACTCCAGTGCGACGGCATCTCCGAACAGAAGCGCCTCGTCATCCGGCTGGCTGAGCGCGATGCGGCTGTGCACCGCGATTTTTTCCGTCGGCGCCTCGCCGGTGCGCACCAGCGCGCCCTCATTGCGGCCCAGAACCATCGTTTCACCACCGGCCGAAATCGAAACGGGTTTGACATCGTAATTGGAGAATTTGGCGGTATCGGCATCCTGGCTGACCCAGAAGCTGCCCGAGTCGATCTTGGCGTCGGCATTGGGCAGGCTGACCTCCAGCCTGTTGCGCTTGCTTTCCGTCGCCAGCAGTGCATAAAAATCACCCTCGATCAGACTGATCTGCGCTTCCTCACGGCGTTTGAGGGGATCGACGCGCATACGCTGAATCACCGCCTGGGAATTGGGATTCAGTCGCAGCCGGCTGGCATCACGAAACACGACCTGGGCGGTTGACTCGGACAATGTACGCAGTTTTTCCTGCTCATTGAGAACCGCATTGAGCACCCGGTCGCTCCAGCTGTTTTCCGTGGTCTTTTGACCTTCGACCCGTCCATGCCGGTCACTGAGCCGTGCTTCGGCTGCGACGTCGCGCTGCTCGGTGCTTTTGACACGCGCCGATTCGGCCCGGTCGATCGACTGGGTCGACAGGGAAATGCTCTGGCTGTAGGACCCGGCCTGTTTTTCCTTCATTGCATTTTCGCGAAGCCGGATGGCCGTACCGATCAATACCGGGGCGAACAGCTGGGCACCGGCCTCATTGGCCGCCTGGATGATGACAAGAGATGTCGCCAGTCCGGATATGGCCGCCTGGACCTGGTTGGCCGGCAGCCGCAGTTCCTGATCGTCGGAAATGTCCGTAATGTCTTCGAAACCGTTGAGCCGTAGGATGATCGGCCAAAGATCGGGATCGTCGAGATATTGCTCGGCCATCGCCCGCAGGCTCAGATCGGGGCCGTACCGCACGATGACATAGTCCTCGTCGGACGGGAATTCCTGAGTCGCTTGTCCCTGCGCCAGCCCCACCTGACCGCCGAGCGCGAACAGGCAGGTTGCTGCCAGAGCGGCGCCCACAACCCATCCGCGAAATGTCAAGCGTTCCGTCAATCCGGACAAAACAACACACGCCCCCCAGCGATTATTATTTGTCTCTTCGTGGTTTGCCGAACAATAGCGGCCAATCACCTATTATTACAATACAAATTTTATTGACATCGCCATTTGGTTAAGGGCCGCGAAAGGCAGATAGGTCTGCTATTTCGCATCGCCAACGGGTCTGCGATGTTTAAGCCTTAACCATAAAACTCATGACAATTTTAACGGTTGTTCGTCATCTTCGCAGGTGGAGTTCTTGTGTATCGAGTAAGGCACCGCACTATGCGCAACACGATTTTCACTGTCATGATCCTTGTGATGGCGGGAAGCACCCTTACGGGCTGCGCCAATCTGTTCGGTTTCGGCTCGCAATCGGCAACCGTCAATTATCAGGATACCAAATGGTGCGTCCCGCGCAAACTCAAGCGGGTCCTGAGAAACGTATCGCGTCGGTATGGTCCGGTTACGGTTCACTCCACCAAGCGCTCGTGGTTTGAAAACTGGCGCAAGGGCGGTGCCCGCAATTCCCTGCACCTGAAATGCCAGGCCGTGGATTTTTGGGTCAGGGGCGATCCGGCATCGGTTATTGCCTATCTGAAATCGCATCGCGCCGTCGGCGGATACAAGTATTATCCTTCAGGCCATTATCATATCGACACCGGACCGCGCCGCACCTGGTGATGCAGCTTCCCGTATCGTTGTGATTCAACGCTTGAAGCTGTTGAATCCATATTTCAGGAAGCACCGGTAGGCAATTGAAGAGATTCGAGAATTTGATGGCCACGTGGTCCGGCGATCCGGCAGATCGACCAAGCTCACTTGACCGCAGGAGATCGGCGCCAGACGTCGTCTCCCATTGATAATGCAACGCAACGGTGCGTTCCGAAGGCGCGATGGAACAGTGGACACGTCGCCGGACCCCGCACTATGCTCACGCGTCAATTTGCTTTTGAACGGAGGTCCTGAACGCTGGCCTGGCCATCCAACCGACCTGTCGATCCGATCAGCAGAAACACCATTGCCGCATTGAACAAGCGGTTTGCGGCAAGCGATGCCGCCGCCGGGATCGAGGTCACGGACGCTTTCGAGCCGTTCAGCCAGATGAACGACATGTTCACCCGTGCTTTCTGGGATGACAGCATCCGATCGCAGGACACTGACGCGTTCTTCGCCAGCTACCGCACGGCGTCGATGCCGCGCCGCGGAGAAGGTTTCACCCAAAAGGACTTTGCCCTGCGCAATGCCTCGTGGATCGTCTCCGATCTCATTTCCAACCGCAACAATGATGACGGGGAACGGGAGGGATTCCAGGCGCCCATACGCTACGATACGCCCGTGGCGCAGACGCAGGTTGCGGTCGATGATGTCGATGACCAGGCCCGCGAGATCAAATCGCTGGCCAGAATGTTCGGTGCCGATCTGGTCGGCATAACCGAAATCGATCAGCGATGGCACTACTCGGCACGCGTCGATACCCGTGGTTTCAGTCCCGTTCCCAATGATCTGCCGCCGGGCCTGACCCATGTGATCGTCATGGGCCACGCCATGGACGAAGACCTGGTCGCCACCTATCCATCGGCGCTCGCCGGCGCGGCCACCGGTATGGAGTATTCCCACGAGGCATCCATCGTCATCCAGCTGGCGGCCTATATCCGCAATCTCGGCTATGAAGCCGTTCCGTCGATGAATGACACGGCGCTGGTGATCCCCTACGCCGTCAAGGCCGGACTTGGCGAGTATGGCCGCAACCAGATGGTGCTCACCCGCGAATTCGGTCCGCGCGTTCGCTTCTCGAAAATCTTCACCAGCCTGCCATTGGCAGTCGATCCGCCAAAACCATTTGGCATCCGCGCCTATTGCGACATCTGCACAAAATGCGCCGAGGCCTGTCCACCGAAGGCTCTGCCCTTCGGACCGCCACAGGAAGACAGCACCAGCGTTTCAACGATCAAGGGTGTGCGGAAATGGTCAGCCGATTGCGAAAAATGCTTCGGTTATTGGGCCAAGCTGAAATCCGACTGCGCGATCTGCATGCGCGTTTGCCCCTTCAACCAGCCGAAATCGACGATCTACGGCCGTCTCTTCAACCGCCTCGCTACCTCGCGTTTCAGAAAGCTTGCCCTCCATCTGGAGGCCAAGCGCGGCATGGCCGAACGCCTGAAACCGGGACGGTGGTGGAAACGCCTGCGCGGCGTGACCGGCCTGTCCGACTGAACAGATTTTCAGCCATTGAATGCTTCTATCTGATCAAAGTTCGCTCGATTGCGGAATAATGTAAACGGCGCTGTGCGGAATGCTTAGGAAGACCGGTGATCCGGCCTGTGCACTGATCGAACCGTCCTCGTCATTCTGTCGGACGACGAGAACGGTCGGCCCGTCATCCACCTTGACCTCATATTGCACGGTCGATCCGAGATAGACGCTGCTCATGATCTTGCCGCGCACGGTCATGGCGCCGTCTCGATGGGCTTCATTCTCCAGAAGATCGATTTTTTCCGGCCGGACCATCACCATGGCGTTGCTGCCATTGAGGACCTCGTTCCGGTCAACATCCAGAGACAAACCCTCCGCATCGAGGCGCTTCGATCCGCTTTCTCCATCGACAACCCGGGCATCGAACAGGTTTGAGCGGCCCATGAAGTCGGCGACAAACCGGGAATTCGGTTTTTCATAGATCGCGTTCGGGCCACCGACCTGGCACACAGTCCCTTCCGACATCACCACGATCCGGTCGGACATCGACAGGGCCTCGTCCTGATCGTGGGTCACAAACAGGGTCGAAATGTTCAGTTCCTTCTGCAAATCCCTCAATTCGATACGCATATGATCGCGCAATTGCTTGTCGAGCGCGCCGAATGGCTCATCCAGCAGAAGGACATTCGGACGAATGACCAGGGCGCGGGCAAGGGCAACGCGCTGCTGTTGCCCGCCGGAGAGCTGTGCCGGCATTCTTTCCGCATAGTCGCCGAGTTTGACCAGTCCCAGGGCTTCGTCGACGCGTGAGCGCCGTTCCGAGGCTTCGACTCCACGCATCTTCAATCCAAATTCGACATTCTTCTGCACCGACATATGCGGAAAAAGGGCGTAATTCTGAAATACGAGGCCGACTTCGCGGCGGTGCGGCGGAATGCCCGTGACATCCTCGCCACCGATCATGATGGTGCCGGCATTGGGCTTCACGAACCCGGCAACCATGCGCAGCGTTGTCGATTTTCCGCATCCCGATGGCCCCAGCAGTGTCACGAACTCGCCGGGCTCGATCGACAGGTCAAGTGAATGAACGGCAGCCACATTGCCGTATCTCTTTTCGACTTTCTTGAGTTCGACCGTGCTCATTTCACAATTCTTCCTCCGCCGAGAATTTGTCCCCGGAACATCAACATGGCCGTCAGCGCCGCCGTCACGGCGAGTGTCAGGGTCGATATCGCGGCAATCGACGGTTTCACCTGGAACATCAGCGTCGAAAACATCTCCAGCGGCAGTGTCTGCTCATAGGTCGCCAGGAAGAATGTGATGATAAACTCGTCGAACGATATGATGAAGCTGAAGATCGCCCCGGCGATCAGGCCGGGCCGGATCACCGGCAGGGTAATGTGCCAGACGGCCCTTAGCCGCGACGCGCCAAGGCTCATCGCGGCTTCCTCGAGCGTGACATTGAATGTCTGCAGGCTCGCCCCCACCGAAATCACCACAAACGGGACAGTGATGGTCAGATGCGCAGGCACGAAGGCAAACAGTGTGTCTTCGATATTGAGCTGCAAGGCGATCCTGAAAATGCCGAGCCCGAGCACGATATGCGGCAGCACCATCGGCGAGATCATTACGGCATAAAGGCTTTGCCGCCCGCGCATCGGCCCGCGATCCAGTCCGAAGGCGGCCAGGGTGCCCAATATCAGCGAAAGGGGCGTAACCAGAACCGCGATGAGAACACTCAGACCGACGGCATCGCGCCAATCCGATGAGGTGAAGACCTCGCGATACCACCGAAAACCGAAGGACGGCGGCGGAAAGCTCAAATAGGACTCATTGGTAAATGACTGGATGACAAGGATCGCCAGCGGCGCCACCAGGAAAAATATCACCAGCAGGCTGAAGGCGACGAGAGCCCGATAGGGCCAGGGCGAGCCGTATCCTTCTTGCATGGCGCTCACCCGCCAACCATTTTCTGAACCCGTGCCGACAGCAGGACCATCGCACCGATGGCAGCCAGAAGCATGAGCGCCATCGCCGAAGCAGCTGGCCAATTGTAGAGATTGCGCACCGAATCGGTGATCAGCATCGGCAGGGTAAGGACGAAATTACCACCCATGATGACCGGTGTAAGATAGATCCCCATGGACAGGATGAACACCAGGGTGCAGCCGGCGGTTACACCGGGAAGGCTGAGCGGCAAGGTAACCGTGAGAAACACCCGCAAGGGGCTGGCGCCGAGGCTCGATGCGGCCTCTTCGACGCTGGAATCGATGGCGATCAGCGCCCCGAAAAGCGGCAGCACCATGAATGACAGATAGACATGCACGACGGCCAGCACCACGCCGAAGGTGTTGTACATCAGCGGCAGCGGTGCGCTGATCCACCCCCACTCGATCAGCGTGTCATTGATGATGCCGGAACGGCCCAATATCAGCACCCAGGCGACATTGCGCACAATGATGCTCGTCAGCAGCGGCGAAACGATAAAAAACAGCAACCACAGCCTGGCCCTCGGCCCGGATCGGCGCATCAGCACGGCCACCGGATAGCCGAGCAGCAGACAGGCGACGGTGATCATCAGCGCCAATTGGACGGTCCGGTAAAAAATAGTCAGCGTGATGCCGTCGGTCATGATCTTCACGTAATTGTCGAAGAAGAAACCGATCGTCGTGACGCTGTTTTCGAATTTCGCGAAGCTCAGGACCAGGAGCATCGCCAGGGGGATGAAAAAGGTGAGGACGTACAGGCCGACGCCCGGGGTCAGAAGCCACCAGGCTTTTCTGTTTCCACCTTGGGTCATGGACATGGGCCGGTCTTCTTCATCGATGAACAGAAATAGGGGGCTCGGGACAAGGATACACTTTCCCACAGCGACCATCCACGCCACCGCATTCAGGGCGGTGTGGATGGCCTGTTCACGGGAAAATCATGCCTTGGTCAGGAGGATTTCCACTTGTTCCACATGTCTGTCCAGGCGGCAGAATTGTCCAGAATCTTGGTGAAATCCTCAGGAACTGCCTTTTTGACCACTTCGGGATCGGCAACGATCACGGCTTTTGCCTGTTCGGGCGTATGCTCGACCAGCTTGTTGGGCGTGCCATAGCCGAATTCGACCATGCGTTTCTGACGCTCTTCACCGCAAACGAAGTTGATCCACTCGATAGCCATTTCAGGATTGGCCGCATTCAATGGAACGCCATACACGCTGTGTCTTACGAAAAAGCCTTCATCGGGAACAGCAAAAGCCAGGGGAAGCCCCTCGCTCTTCAGCTTGGTGACGCGTCCATTCCAGAACGGAGACATGACGATTTCACCATTCCTGAACAACTGTTCGGCGTCCGCCCCGCTCGACCAGAGAGCCACAAGGTGCGGCCGAATGTCGGACAAATGCTTGAAGGTTTCTTCATCCACCGGATAGGGCGTTCCCTTGAAGGCCAGATTGACCATCTGCAGGGTTTGATCCTTCAGGCCCTCATTCAACGCGACCTTCCCGGCATATTTCGGATCCCAAAGCGCCTTCCATGACGTCGGCGCCGGATCGACCAGCTCGGTATTATAGGCAAGCCCGTAGGACCACAGCACAAGGCAGGGTCCGAACTCCGTGATGAATTCGTCATAGAGATTTTCATATTCGGGAATCGCCGACCGCGGAATCTCCATCGCAATCTTGTTGCGACGCGCAAAGATCAACTGGTCCGGATGCAGCGGGAACACGTCGGTTTCAGGCTGTCCATTGGCGATCTGCGCCTGGATTTTTTCAAGCGGCGCGCGGCTTCCCTTCAGCCGGATGAAGTCCATCTTGACGTCAAACTTCTCGGCGAAGGGCTCGTACCAGTGCTTGTCGTAAAACTCTCCAAGCGTGCCGTCATAATTATACATCCGCACCACTTTCGGATCGGATGCGGCATGCGCCTTGACGAAGAAATACGGCGTTGCCAGTACGGCGCCCGCCCCCGCGGCTGATTTCAACACCGTCCTGCGGCTGAATTCCCTGCTACTTTTGCCTTTGTCAGTCATGTTCCACCTTTTGGATTTGGGTCCCTGATCATCAGTCTTTTGAAGGCATTTTTTTATTGTTCTGGCCGTTTTTATTATATATTATATATATATTATCTGCGCCGTCAATTGTCGCAATCCCTTAAAATCATGTGCTCCGGCGAAGCAAATTTTCAGCTTTGCTGCCCCTGAAAAAACGGAGAATTCCATGCACAAAGTCGACATTCCGAAAAGCGTCGTCGAGGCCTGTATCCGCCGCCGGGGAAAAAGCGGCGTCTATGACCGCCTCGATCCGGACAAAACGGCACTGGTTGTGATCGACATGCAAAACAGCTGGCTCGAAGCCGGCCTCTCCGTTCTGGAAATTCCCGAAGCGCGTACGATCATACCCAACATCAACGCGCTGGCAAAAAAGATGCGGTCTGTCGGCGGCACCGTCGCCTGGACTCAGTCGACTTTCGCGGAACCCTGGACAAGCGCCATGTACAAGGGCTTTTGCGATGAAAAATGGATCGGGAAGATCGTTGCCGAAAGCACACCGGGCACTCATGGTTTTGCCATTTGCGACAAGATGGACTGGCATAAGGACGATATTACGGTGACCAAGAACCGCCCGAGCGCCCTCATTCAGGGGTCGAGCGATCTGGAATCCCGGCTGCGCGACCGGGGCTGCGACACGATCATCATCACCGGGACCCTGACCAATGCGTGCTGTGAATCCACGGCGCGCGATGCCGCCGCCCTCGGATTTCATGTGGTGTTTGCCAGCGACGGAACCGCGACCCGATCCGACATCGAACACAATGCCGCACTGATCAATCTCATGCAGTTGGTCGCCGATGTCCGCCCGACCGAAGAGATTCTCGATATGTTGTCCTGACAGGAGCGTTGCGTCGACAGGAGAACAAGAGACGGGCGCGCTGCCAAATCACATCGACCGTGTGACCGGACCAAACGAGACGGTGCCACCAGTGGCTTCTATGGCGCCGTGGGCGTTTTCTACCGCTCCAGAATGGCTTCGTGCCGTCCGATGCCAAGTTTGCGCAGGCCTTCGGCACGGGGATAGCCGGTCTCCACATCCCAGCCGTGCAGCGCGTAGTAATCATCAAGAAGCTTTGACCATTTTTGCCGGTCCAGACCGATTTTCCGTCGCGTCTTTTTCGGGGGGACGTCAAACATACGATCTTGCGGCGTATCCTCTTCGCGGGAAAACCCCCGATGCTTGATATTGAACAATTTCTGCATCGTGTGGATCCGTTCACCTGCCATCATTAGGTCATTGACGCTGAGATCGCTTCCCATGGCCAGATTATAGAGCGTTGCATAGTCCCGCGGCCCCAGCATTTCCGAGCCGATCCAGTTGCTGGAAAAAAAGCAGGTGCCCAGTGCCTCCAGCGCGGCATGGAAACGTTGATAATAGATCACCAGCTCCGCCTTCCCGTCATAGGCCATCGCATCGGAGGCTGTGGAAACACCGAAGAGTTCCTCCGACCGTTCAGGGCTTATCGTGTACCGTTCGGCCAGCGGCGCGCCCGTTGTATGGGCTCCGCCTCGCTCGGACACCATGATTCCAAGCGCCCAACCAACCAGCCCGCGAAACTCCTCGGCCAGATCCTGGCCTTTGACGTGCATGGCGAATGCTTCCGAGCCGTTTCCGACGATCTTTGCCGCGGCAAGGGCGCCGTCCTTGAGCAGTGGGCCGATACCTCTTTGATGAGCGATCTGATGCAGAAGTTCGACAATGACATCCTCATTGCCCCATTCAAGCTTCAGACCCCCCGTATCGGCGTCACTGATCAACCCGCGCTGATAGCACTCCATGGCAAATGAGATTGCGCCGGTGGCATTGTTCATGTCGAGTCCGAGTTCAGCGCAAAGAGTGGAGCCCTTGACAACAGCCTCGATCGAATCGATCCCCAGTTTCGCTCCGAAATCCCAGAAGGCCTGACATTCAAGCTTCTCGCCAGCGGTGCCCTTGAATTTGCCGCTCTTCACCCGGTTGAGTTGCGTGCAGTGTATGGAACAGGAAAAGCATCCGAAATTCTTCTGAATCACCTTTTCCTTCAACTGCCCAGGTGTGAAATTTCGCGCGCCCGCCTCCGATAGTTGATTTGTCTGGAAGTTTCTGCCCGGCAGATTGCCGATTGCGTTCCACTGCGGAAATGACGCTGGCGTGCCATAGCGCCGAAGCATTGCAGCAGTCTTTGTTGACGTCAGTTGTTCCGAAAACTTGCCACAACAGCGGACGAAGCTTTCCGGCTGTGCTGCGTGGATCATGCCGCTGCCTCGAAGCGCAATGGCTTTAAGGTTCTTGGAGCCCATGATCGCGCCCAATCCGCATCGCGACGCGGAGCGGTTCCGAGACACCATGACATTTGCCGCGGAAACCAGATTCTCGCCGGCCGGCCCGATCGAAAGAACCTGTATCGATCCGTCGAAGAGTTCCTCACGGATCAAGTCCTCCGTGTCCCAAGTGGTTTTGCCCCAAAGATGTTTGGCATCACGGATTTCGACATGATCGTCCGAAATGAACAGATACACCGGACCTGAAGATTTACCGGTGACGAATATGTTGTCATATCCGGCGTATTTGAGTTCAGGCGCAAAATATCCGGCTGCACTTGCAGAACCATATCCGCCGGTGAGAACATTCATCGAAGCAATAGTGGTTCGGCAAGCGCTGGGAGACGATGTTCCGACCAAAACCCCGGCGCTGAAGGTGATGAGATTCTCGGCATCGAATGGCCGGGTGCCGGCTTCGATCCGCTCCAGCATAGCCTCCACCGCTATGCCGATACCACCGAGCACACCGTCGCAATAGCGATCCGTGGGAAGATCGGAAATACGGCTTTCGCTCAGATCAATGTCGAGAATCTTGCCGGCGAGTGAGTTGATACCGTTCATGATGGCACACCCGTCTTGGACAGATCGAGCGAGACTGCATCGGTCGGACACCACATCACACAAAGCGGAATCCGGTTATCCGGACATCCGTCACATCCACGCCTTATGCCGTCGTCGCTGCCGTGAAGTGTAATGGTGATTTCACTCACCGCATCCTGTTTGAGGACTTCAAGGCTGGAGCGCCTGGGGCTGAAGGCGCCCAAATGGTGAAAGGAGCATGCGAGTTCACACAAGTGACAGGCGGCGCATTTGCTTTCATCGATGGTAATCAAGACCGTCCTCCCGGGGATCACCAGAACTCAGGCCAGGCAATGATGACGGATACACAGCTCTGCCGGATGCGCCTGATTTCCTAAACCAAACATCCAATATATCGTTCGGCAAATCTGGGTTGTTTGATCCATGTCAAATAATATATAAACAATATATTTTGTAATTTGCGGCATCCGTTGGTCGCCCAACCGAGTTCAACGCGGTGTCGCAGACCAGCTGCATTCGCACCGCCAGATCTAACGGCACGGTCACAGTTGGCCTGAATCACCCCTCAGAGAAAAATGGTCCCAACACAATGACAGGCACAAAACCCCACTCCCATCCCCCGTCGCCGCCATTCCCCAATGCGGAATATCGAGACCGATGGGACAGAGTTCTCGATGAAATGGAGCGCCGCGGGCTGAAAGCCGCCGTCGTCTGGGGGCGTACGGCATCCACCTTCGACCGTGCGGCCGACATCCTCTATCTTTCCAACTACTTCTCCTCCAAGGTCGGACAGGGGTTTGACGCCGCACCGCACAGCGCCAGAGCCTATTGCGCCGTCATCCTGCGCAAGGAACAAGAACCCGAACTGATAGCGGACGATCCCGATCTGCGGGCAAGCCTGACCCCCATCCGCGACCATTGCAGTGCCGCCGATCCGGTGGATCAGGTGATAAAATCGCTGCGCAATTCCAACACGACCGGCGACGTCGGGTTCGTGGGAACGGACTTCTTCCCGATGAAGTACTGGTGGCAGATCGTCAACGCCACGCCCAACATCAAATGGCGGCCGTCAGATGATCTGGTGCGCACGGTCAGGATGATCAAATCGCCCCGGGAGCGCGAAGTCATCCGCCGGGCCGGTGCGATCGCCAGCCGGGCCATGACCGTGCTGATGGACGCGCTGATCGCCCGTGAAACCGAAAGCGAGGCGGCGGCCCGCGCTGCCGCAGAGATTATCCGCGGCGGCGGTATCGTCGACAAGATCCAGGTCAGCCACGGAGACACAATCGGCTACACATGCGGCGATCCACTGGCAGGATATAGGCCGGTTGCGCCGAATGCCGGCGATCTGGTCCGCGCCTTTCTGATCGGGCCCATGTATCAGGGCTATTATCTGGACCCGGGACGAACCGCGGTGGCCGGCGGGACACCCGACAGCCAGCAGGCCGAATTGATTGAGGCCTGCATCGGCATTGTCGACGCCATCGCCGCCTTCATCAAGCCGGGTGTTTCCTTTTACGATGCCGCAAGCATCGGTGAACGGATGGTGGCCGATTTCGGGCCCGATGCCGATCCGGCCGCCGAAAAATTTCCGTTCTTCGGACATCCGCATGGCCTGTATTTTGAAGGCCCACCCTATATCAGCACGGTTATGGACCACCAGAATGCCGTCTTCGAAGAAGGCATGCTCATCGGCGTCGAAGCCTTTCTGGCGCGAACCGGCGTCGGCAATGCCGGTTTCGAACAGAATTACCTGGTCGGTGCCGACGGTCTGGAACTCGTCACCACCACGCCGATGCGCTGGCATTGAACAGCCGGCGCAACCGGTCAGTCGAGCGGCCGCGGATCCACAAAACGGTCCAGCACATTGCCGGTCACCTTGGCGACAGAGTTGTCGCCGCCGTTCCACATCAGCGATGTCGCCCAGGCGATGGAGCCCGATGACCACACGGCGCCGCCGCCGGCGGTCGTGAAATAGACCATATCGGCCCGAACCCGGCCATTTTGAACCCCGTCCAGTGCGCGCGTGGTGGTGATGAACTCTTCACCGCTGAGCAGACCACCCGGCCCCGCATATTCCGATGTCGCCAGCGCGACACTGTTTGGCGGCGAGCCAAGATCCGGGTCCCAGCGGTCGATTTCCAGGCCGACGCACCCACCGCCGCGAAAACCGAAATCGCCGATAATATCCCCATTGATCCCGTGGAAAATGAACGCATAGCGCGGATCAAACGACGCTTCGCTCCGACGAAACCAGGTGGATTTGACAAACAGCGTGGAACTGAAACCCGTGCCGACAAGCGCCTGTGGCGCACGGCCATGGGTGCGCCAGAGCCCGCCGGGTTCACCGGAAAACGCCAGATGATGCTCGCCCGGCTCGCCTTCCCAGGTCCGTACGCCTGAAATACCGCGTCGGTTTTCAATGACGCCCGGAAAGAGATCGCTATAGGCAATGCGCCAGTAAAACCCGTTTCCGCCCAGATACATATGCCGGCCGCCGCCGTTCTGATACGCATTCAGGGAGTCCCACATTTCGGTTGAAGTGTATTCGGGATGCGATCCGGTCATCACCACGTCATAGGGCTCCAGGAGATCCGTTCCGAAGCGATGCAGGTCTTCGTCGGTTGCCACATCGTAAGCGGTGCCGCGATGCTCCAGCCATTTGAGGATGTGCGTGTCGTTGAGATAGTTGAACGTATAGAGCCCCGGTCTCGTGTTGAGCATCGGCCGTCTGGAACTGGCATAGACGACACCGGAATCATCGCTGTGGGTATCGTAATGCGACAGGCCCAGTTCCCGGTGCAGATTGAGATAGAGTTCATCCTCGCTGAGCTGGGTAGCCGCTTCGAAAAGGTTCTCCGTGTTGTGGCTGTCGAATTTGATATGGGTGTTGGCATAGGACAGATAGGTGGCGGTCGGCGCAAGAAAGAGCAGCCGCGCACGCGGCTGTCCCGCCTTTTGGGATATGAAAAAGGCCACATCGCTCTGCACGCCGTCTGCGGTCAAGCGGGCAATGTAGTAACCGCTTCGCGCGCTGTCGGGTGGACGGATGTCCAGCGACGTGTCCCAGCCGCAATCCACCATGTCGTCATCGTGGAAATGGATCGCACCATACTGGCTTGGATCCTCGCGCCAGCTTTCCACGGAACTATCCCAATTGCTGCCCGATGCCGCCCGCATCGGCAGATTGATCACCGTACCGTGAAAACCGCCGGGACCGGTATCGCTGATCCGGTCGGTCGAAATGCCGATGGAAAAATCCCAAGCCGCAATCGGCGCGTTTCCAGCGCCGCCCGAAATCACCGGCGCCTCCAACTTGCCATTGAAACTGTGCCTGGTGTAAAGGCGTCGGTCCTCGATCGTATCCGGTTCTGCAGCGAACAACAAAGGTGCTTTCGGGTCTGGGCCCTGCCACGCCGGCAATTCGCCTTCAGCAAATTGTTCCGCCTCCACCCCGCCGACCGGGCTGAGCATTCTTGCTCCGAGGGTCAGCGTGCCACGGCCTGGATCAACAGTTGCCGTCACCCGGTACCAGCGACGCGGCAGCAAAGCGACGCCGGCGGCGGCGCAGCCACTGCCAGCACGCAAGGTCAAATGACCTTTCTCCAACATAAGGCGAAATTCACCCCATGCGATCAGTGTTTGGTCGCCAGGATCCGGCCGTGTCGGAAAGATGTTCACCGACAGGGTCAGCGCACCATTTTCGGGCCAGCGCGGTGCAGGATCGACAAGCGCATAGGAGCCTGCATTGATCCGCTGATGCCTGATATCCAGCTCGACGGCGTCGTGCCATGTCACGGGTTCAAAGGCCTGTCCAGGACCATTCGGGTCCATATCGCCGCAAATCATTCTGAATATCTCGACCCGGCAGCGCGTCACCACGTTGCTCGACAGTTTCAGCCGTGTGACCTGCCCACCGGTCACCATCAGCGGATCGCAATAACCCAATATCGCCGTGGAACTGATCACGATGCGGGGTCCGCCACAGTGACGGTGACACCGGTGAGATCTTTCCAACGGCGTTTGAAAATGTCCCATTCCGCCATCGTAGCCGACGTGTAGCGTGCGCCCTCCACGGGAACGGGCGCGATGCCCCTTTCGCCGCTCAGCCTGGCCAATTGCCACACCCGAAAGGGTTCAACCACCAGCAGGACATAGCGTCCCTTAAGGGGCGTTGTTCGCATGCGGTCGAGAATTCTCTGCAATTGGTCACTGTGAGGTCCGCGCTGATTGTCGCGGAACTCCTCAGCCAGATCCATCCGCTCGCCATCGAAGGTGAAAACCGAGGAATTGGGGTCGTAGAGAAGCATTGCCATCCCTTGTCGCCGATAATTTGTTCAATATAATATATAAAGAATATATTCTCCAGAAGCGAGATCCGCATCATGCAGATTAGCGATCGTATCCGCCGAGCCCGCGTCTCCGGCACCGTCAAACTCGCCCAGCAGGCCCGTGATCTCGAAGAGGCCGGTACGGACATCATCCAGCTCGCCGAAGGCGAACCGGAATATGATACGCCGCGCCATATCATAGACGCCGCATTCGAGGCTGCCCACCAGGGCGATACACGTTATACGGCGGTCGCCGGGACAACCCCGCTGCGTACCGCCGTTTGCAGCAAATTCCAGCGCGACAACGCGGTTGCCTACGAACCCGGCCAGATCATCGTCGGCACGGGGGCCAAGCAACTCATTTTCAACGCCTTGCTGGCAACACTCGATCCCGCCGACGAGGTCATCATCCCGGCGCCCTACTGGGTGAGTTATCCCGACATGGTCAAGGTTGCCGATGGTGTCCCCGTTATCGTTGATTGTCCGGCACACCAGGCTTTCAAAATCACCGCCGAGGATCTCGACAACGCCATCACGGCAAAAACCCGTTGGCTGTTGTTGAATTCGCCCTGCAATCCGACGGGAGCGGTCTATTCAGCCGAAGAATTGCACGCCCTGGCCGATGTTCTGCGCAATCATCCCCAGGTGGCGATCATGTGCGACGACATCTATGAAAAGATCATTTTCGATGAGGCCCGATTTGCCACGATGGTGCAGGTAGCGCCCGACCTGTTCGACCGCGTCCTGACCATCAACGGGGTCTCGAAATCCTACGCCATGACCGGCTGGCGGATCGGCTATGCGGGCGGGCCTGCCGATCTCATCGACGCGATGACCAAACTGCAGGGCCAGTCGACGACAAATCCGTCTTCCATCGGACAGGCGGCAGCGCTGGCCGCGCTGAACGGGCCACAGGCGTTTCTGGACCAATGGTCGGCGCGCTATCGGGTGCACCGCGATCTGGTGTTTGACCGGATGACCCGGATTCCGGGACTGTCGCTGCAACAGCCGACCGGCGCCTTTTACCATTTCATCGCATGTTCCGATCTGTTGGGCCGGCAAACACCGGACGGATCGATCCTTCAGGCCGATACGGACTTGAGCGAATATCTTTTGCAGGTGGCCGGCGTCGGACTGGTGCCGGGATCCGAATTCGGTGCGCCCGGATATCTTCGGTTGTGTTTTGCAAAATCCGAAAACGAATTGCGCACCGCCTGCGATCGCATCGAGGATGCCATTGGCAGACTGTCCTGATGACCGCCCCGAAGGCTTGTCCGAAATCCGGTCAACACCGCAGAAGGCCGAACGCCTGACGAGCGCTGACCGCCGGCAGCTGGCTAGCATTCTCCATCAGCGTGATGATCGCTTCGCGGTGCTCCTGGTCAAGCGCATCGCGCGTCAGGTGACGAAACTTCGCCTGCAGGTCCTGGCGGTCCATCGGATTGGCAGGATCGCCGAACGGCGCATCGATACGGCATTCCGCAACACCCCCCTTGTGTGTTACCCGGGTGATCGCCGCAGCCCGCGCCGGGAAGGCCGCCTCCATCTCGTCATCCAGAATCACGCTGGTTTTTTCAGCGACCGCCCTCACCTGCACGTCGCCCAGCAATGTGATATCCAAAGGGGTCAGAACCGATGCGCCCCCAACGGCCATGGCACCGACACAAAAGGGAACGGAAAACTGTGCCTCCATTTCCGTTTCGGGCGCTATATGATTGCCGAGCTCAACCGCCCTCCGGAAAGTCGCGATCTCGATTGCCTGAAGATCGCCATGATCGAGCGCTTGTTCAGCCATGATCTCCTGCACACCATCAAGCGCCGCATGAATCCAGCGGCAACAGGCATAGGGCTTGAAAAACAGACCGTCGATGGCGGTGAACGCGCCAAGGTCGTCGATCAGTTTTTGCGCATCATAGAGCACACCCTGCTCGAACGTGTCCGGGTAGCCGAGGAAGCCGGCAGCCGCCAGATCGGCAGAGACAAGGCCTGTGAGGACGGACCACGCGATTCCCTCCTTGACGTGCGAACCGGCAAAACCGTGCAGCATAGCCGAAGACAATCGAGGCGCCTGCTGCTCCGACAGCAGGATCACCTGTTCCATGATTGGCGCCGGCACCCCGCGCAACCGGGCAGCAGCCACAGCCGACCCGACACCGCTCCACCGGCCGCTGACAGTCGAGGTGTAATGGTCCGACTGACGCGCCAGGGCGACGCGCACCGAGGCCTCGTAACCCAGGACGACCGCGACCAGAAAATCCTCCAGCGTCGCATCGCATTCTTCCGCCACCGCGATGGCCGCCGTGACGACGGCGGCGCCCGGGTGCCCGGCGGCCATCCGGTGACCGTCATCAATGTCCAGGGCGGTTGCCGCCATGGCGTTGATCGCCGCCGCCCCGGCAGCCGTCATCTCACGGCCGGCAAACCAGAGGCGGGAGACCCCGCCGGACAGGCTGGTCTCAAGAGCGGTCTGCATGGCATGCACACCGGGCGCCGCTCGACCCGCTGCTGCTGCACCAATAACATCAAGAACACAATCCGCCGCGCGTGCGAGCACGTGGTCGGCAATGTCGCTCCGTTGCGCGTCCACCAGGAAACGGGCGAGGTGTTCGATCGAGCGCCCGGCTGACATCAGGCTGTCTCGCTGATCTGTTGAACCAGCAGCCGGATGCCCGCCACGAGCAACCGATCGATCGATTCGGTTGTGAGCCAGGCCGAGTGCGGCGTGAGGGTCACATTCTCATATTGCGTCAGGGGGCTGCCCGCCGCGAGCGGCTCGTCATGGAACACGTCGAGCGCGCAATGTCCAAGATGCCCCGACTGCAGCGCCGCCAGCATCGCGGCTTCGTCGACGAGCCCGCCGCGCGCCGTGTTGACCAGGACGGCGCCCGGCTTCATGCGCGCGATCGCATCCGCATCGAGGATCGACCGGGTTTGCCGGTTCAGGGCCAGGTGCACGGACAGAACGTCCGATTGCGCCAACACTTCATCGAACGGCACCATCTGTGCGCCGCTGTCGCCCGCATCGCCGGAACGGTTCCAGGCGATGACCTTTGCACCGAGCGCTGCGGCAAGACGCGCCGTCTCGCGGCCGATCCCACCCAGGCCGAGCAGACCGAAGACCTTCTGGTTGATTTCCTCGGAGCGGATCAGCCGCCAATTGCCACTGCGCGTCGCACGATCCCCCTCGGTTACGTGCTTGAGCGCACACAGGGCCAGCGTGACCGCGTGTTCGGCGACGGCGCGGTCGCCATAGCCCTTGACCCCTTCGATCCGGATTCCGAGCGATCGCGCGGCCTCCATATCGCCATGGGTCTCCAGCCCGGTGGAAAGATAGGCGACCGTCTTGAGATCAGGGCAAGCACTCAGCACCTCTTTCGACAGGTACCCCATATAGACGATCGCATGGCGCCGTCGTTCAAGCCGGCAAATCAGTTCTGCCTCGTCTTGCGGTTCATCGAAGAAGACCTCCAGGTCCGGACAGGAGTGGGTCATGTCCGCCGTCAGCCGGTCCGCCAATTCACCGTAACAATCGACAAAAACGGGTGGCTTGGTGTCTGGGGGCATATCTAACCAACCACCGAAAAGCTGCTCTCCCTGTTGATCTCCCGTTTGCGCGAACAGAATGCCATATCGAGGTCGAAATCCATATTCGGCAGCTTGTAGCGCATCGGCCGGGCATCGTGATCATTGCCGGATTCCACATAATCCACCAGCGCATTCATCATCATGCCGACAACCGGGGCATTCTTGAACTGATTGCCGCTGGTGCCGACCGCCATATAGAAACCGGGCAAGTCCGAGCAATCGTAGATGGGAATCCAGTCATCGGACGCATCATACAGATCGGCAATTCCCTGGACATTGTTCGGAACACCCATGGAGGGAAAGCGCTGGGCGCCCCGCATCGCCTGCAGTCTGGCCTGGTCCGTGACCTGCGTGTTGTAATCGTCCGGATCGACCCATTCGAGCGGATCGCATTCGGGTTCTTCGCTGCCGATCAGGATCTTGTTGCCGATTTCCGGGCGCCAGTATCCACCAATATCGGCATCCGAGCATATCAATCCGTCTTTCTCGAAATCAAAGCCCTCGGGTGACGGGACATGGGCGACCTCCACCCTGAGGGCGCGGGTCTTGATGTTCATGCCGTCGGCGACACCGGCCATTTCATTGACGAGATAGGAATGCGGTCCGGAAGCATTGACGACGACAGGCGCTTCCAGCACGCGGCCCGATTGCAGCGTCACCCCCGATACGCGGTCCCCGTTGCGGTCGATCGCGACGACGCGCTCGCCGAAGACGAACTGCGCGCCATGGCGCATTGCCGCTGACTGGATATTCTGTGTCGACAGCATCGGATCGTTGATAAAGCCGGCCTTTGGAAAAAACAGCACATAGCGCATCTCGCCGTTCTGCGCGCCGAACGCCGGGTCGTCGGCGGATTTTGCCGGGTGAAAATTGCCAGGATTGACGATCGGAAGGTTGGCGCGCATCTTGGCCGGCGTCCAGACCTCATAGGGAATGCCGATCTCGTTGGCGATCTCCTCAAGCTTGACGCCGTAATTGTTCGATTCAAAACAGGTATAACAGCAACCAACCTGCCGGTATTCTGCCAGAATCTCGCCCGGAACCGCGTCGAGATAATCCGACCAGTTCTCCCAATAGGGATAATTCGATTTGGCCAGTGCGGCGCCATTCAATGTCGAATAATGCGTTCGGATTATGGCGCATGAATTGGCTGTGGACCCGGCGCCGGCGACCGGGTTTTTCTCGACGCAAACCACAATCTTGCCGGCCTTGGCCATCTCATAAGCGATGGCACATCCGATAATTCCCCCGCCAATGATGATGGCGTCAAAATTGCTCGACATTCTCAGATTCTCCGCTGCGATTTTGCCCGGTTCACAATCCCATCTGCGCCATCAGGGTCGCTGTCAGCGGGCTCAGACTGTTGCGATAATCGCCCGCCACATGAACATGGTCACAGTCGGACACCTCCAGATAGCTGACAGGAAATCCCTTTTTTCTGCACGCATCCACATAGATGCGGGACTGCCGCCTGAATTCATCCGTTTCGCCGCCGCCCACCGCAACCACAGTCGGCGGCATCCAGTCCGGCAGATGATGGATCGGACTGTTCCGCTCCGTCATCTCCTCGTCCATCTTCAGGTCGGCATTGAGATAGGACCGACGCAGGGGCTCGAGATCGAACAGGCCGCTGAGCGGCACGGCCCCGTTGACCACATCAAACGGCAGATCGTAATCCGCCCATCGGGTGGCCATCAGCATGCCGGTCAAGTGGCCCCCGGCCGAATGGCCTGTGACATGGATACGGCCGGCATCGCCGCCAATGCCGGCCGCATTCCTGTAGATCCAGGCCAGGCATTTTCTGTTTTGAAGCGTGATTTCATCCATGGTGACGGTTGGGCAAAGATCGTAGTTGTTCAGCACCACACAGGCGCCAGCTTCGACAAAGCGTTCGGCCACGAAGCGAAACATCGCCTTGTCGAAAGCCCGCCAGTAGCCGCCATGAATAAACAGCATAATCGGCGAATTTCCACGGCCCGGCCAGATGTCCATCTTCTCACCGGGCTTGTCGCCGAATTCCACATCGAGCCGGCATTCGAAGTTGCTGATCAGTCTTTGATTGTGAACCTCGCACGCCTCGAATGTTTCGGCGAAATGAGGACACCGGCGGCGCATATCGTATTCGAGATCAAGCTCTTCTTGATCATAGTCGCCATAGACCAAATTCTTCATACCGGTCATCTCCATGAAATGGACGATTGCAGTCGGGTTGGACGCCCCTGCCGTGATCCAGAATGAAAGCCTAATCGGCAAAATCAGAACTTGCAAGAAAAATATATAAGTAATATATTTTGTGGCCAAATTGACCATTTTCTATGAACAGGAGCCACCATGTTTGTCAGAATGTCCTATTGGAATTGCCGAGAGGAATCCTGGGGCGAAGACAGTAAATTGTTCGAATCCGGTGCGGTTCCGATCATGCGAAATCACGTTGGTTTCGTTCGGGCCATGTTGCTTGCCACGCCGGGTGAATCGCAACGCATCGCCTTTACCGTCTGGACCGACCGCGCCGCCTATCAACAGTTTGTGGAAAGCCCGGATCTCGACGAAATCACCCGCATGTTTGCTCATATGTATATCGAAGGCGCGCTCCCAGAACCGGTGGAGTACGAAGTCAGGGCCCACGGCGAGGCAAATGCTGCCTGAATGAGCGGACCCGAACCCGGCCAATCGAAAGGATCATCCCATGTTGCTCGACCTGCCCACGGCGGCCCGCTACAATGCCTGGGCGAACAATCGCATCTACAACGCCCTGCATGAGATGACGGACGCGGACCGCCGCGCCGACCGCAAGGCGTTTTTCGGCTCGATCCACAACACGATGAACCACATCCTTCTGGCCGATCTCATCTACCGCGAGAGGCTGGAGAAGAAGCCGACAACCTATACCAGTCTTGATCAGGTGCTGTTCGACGAATTCGATGCGCTTGAAGATGCCCATCGCTCCAATGACGACTGGTATGTGGAATTCTGCGAGGCGCTCGACCCGGCGGAACTTGAAGCCGATCTTTCCTTCACGGCCGTCGGAATGGATGAGGACGAGTATTTTTCCCTGCCGCTTCGCCTGTGCCTGACCAATCTTTTCCAGCACCAGATCCATCACCGCGGGCAGGTTCACCACATGATCAGCCATGCGGATGTCTATCCGCCACCCGTGGATGTCGTGAAATTCGGCCGCGGCGACGTCGACAAATGGACAGCCCGTCCAGGTGGGGCTGCCTGATGAACGAGCACCACAATGTGGTGATTGTGGGCGCCGGACAAGGCGGCCTGTCCGTCAGCTATTATCTGACGAAATCCGGCATTCCCCATGTCATTCTCGATCGCGGCGGTATTGCACATGCCTGGAAGGCGCACCGCTGGGATTCCTTCTGCCTGGTCACACCCAACTGGTCGGTCGATCTGCCCGGCCTGCCCTATTCGGGGCCGGACCCGTTCGGATTCATGCCGCGCGATGCGTTTGTCACCTATATGGAGGAATGGGCGTCCGGTTTCGACGCGCCGGTGCGCGCCGGGGTGGACGTTTCGAAGATCGGATCGCAGGACGGGAAATTCAAGCTGGACACCAACCATGGAGCCATTACGGCGGATGCCGTGATTGTCGCGACGGCGACCTATCAGCACCCACGAATACCGGCGGTCGCTTCGCAAGTGCCTTCATCGATCCATCAGGTGCATGCCGAGAGCTACAAAAACCCGCAACAATGCCCGCAAGGGGCCGTTCTGATCGTCGGATCGGGTCAGACCGGGTGCCAGATTGTCGAAGACATGCTTCGCGCAGGCCGGCCGGTCTACCTGTGCGTTGGGCGAACCGGTCGCCTGCCCAGGCGTTACCGCGGTCGCGACTGTCTTGAATGGCAACGCGATATGGGGCTGCTCGACCGCACACCCGACATGCTGGACAGTCCCGCCGAACGGTTCCTGGGCGATCCGCATCTGACCGGCCGGGACGGAGGGGCCACGGTCAGCCTTCACGACTATGCCAAACGTGGTGTCACCCTGCTGGGACGTCTTGAGAGCGTGGACCGGGACACATTACACTTCGGCACGAATCTTCAGGACGACATGCGGTATGCGGACAGTTTTTCCGACGATCTGATGCGGCGGATTGATGATTATATCGCCGGCGCAGACATCCCGGCACCTCCACCCACCGATGCCGAGCTTGCCGGTGGTCCGGACCGGAGTGACTGGTCGATCGACTCCGACGAAGCGCTGACGTTTTCGAAGTCTGGAATCCGGACCGTCATCTGGGCAACGGGCTTTACCTACGACTTTTCCTGGATCGACTATCCGGTGACCGATGAGATGGGGTATCCGGTCACACAGAATGGCGCCACGTCCGTCGACGGTCTCTATTTCTGCGGCCTCAACTGGATGACCAGGCGCAAGTCGGGAATTCTCTATGGTGTCAAGGAAGACGCGAAGACGGTTGCTGAAAACGTAACGAGACAACTACACGAGAATGGCGCCGTCATGGGAGGCGTTGCCTGATGTATATTGGCGTGGATGTGGGTGGAACCTTTACGGATATAGCCGTCAATCGGGATGATGGCAGCAGCCTGATCCTTTACAAATTGCCGTCGACACCCGAAGCGCCGGAACAGGCGATCATCGACGGGCTGCAACAGATTCTAAGCGACAATGACCTGTCGGCAAAACAGGTCGCGCGACTGGCTCACGGCACCACGGTCGGCACCAATGCGCTGATTCAGCGCAAATGCGGGAAAGTTGCGCTGGTCACCTCAGAGGGCTTTCGGGACCTCCTCGAAATCGGCCGCCAGACCCGCCCCACCGTCTACGATATGCACCGCGATTACCCGCAGCCACTGGTTGATCGGTCCCTGCGGTATGAGGTTCCGCAGAGGCGCCTGGCCGACGGGTCGACCCATGTTGCTCTGGACCGCGAGGCGGTGGTCACAACCGCGAAAGCACTGGCCCTCGAAAATGTCGATTGTGTCGTTGTGTGTTTTCTTCACTCCTACGCCTTTCCGCAGGATGAAGAAGAAACAGCCGGTATTCTGACAAACAATCTGCCAAATCATGTGACGGTCCTGACATCTTCATCGGTCTATCCGGAGTTTCGTGAATATGAGCGCTTTTCCACCGCCGTTCTCAATGCTGCGCTGATCACTATCATCGGATCTTACCTGGATCGCCTGACGTCACGGGTTTCGGATCTTGGCATTGGTCCCGAGGTCAAGATCAGCCAGAGTTCCGGCGGGTTGATGTCCGTGCGCATGGCGCGGCGTTTTCCTGTCCGCGCGTCGCTGTCGGGCCCGGCCGCCGGTGTCCAGGGCGCCTTGCGCCGTGCTCTCGCAGCCGGATATCACAACATCATTACACTCGATGTCGGCGGCACCAGCGCCGACGTCTCTCTGTTGCTCGACGGGGAGCCGGTAGAGGTCAATGAACGCGATCTTGCCGGATTTCCGATCCGCATCCCTGCACTTGACGTCAATGCCGTCGGCGCCGGCGGCGGTTCGATTGCCTGGATCGCCACCGATGGCCTGCTGAAGGTCGGGCCGCAAAGTGCCGGCGCCCTGCCCGGCCCCGCATGCTATGGTGCCGGCGGGGAGGATGCCACGGTCACCGATGCGAATGTTCTGCTCGGCCGGCTTAACAATGAGGTGCTTCTGGGCGGCCGCATGCCGATCCGCAGGGACCTTGCGCAAGGCGCGGTTGAAGCGCTCGCTGGACCACTGAACGTCTCCGTTGACGAAGCCGCGCTGGGGATTGTCAAGGTCGCTTGCGCCACAATGGTCAAGGCCATTCGGTCAGTCTCGGTGGAACGCGGCCATGACCCGCGCGATTTTGCCCTGTTCGTCTATGGCGGCGCCGGTGCGCTGCATGCCATCGACGTCGCCCGCGATCTCGGGATCTCGAACGTCATCGTGCCGCCCTCTCCAGGGATCTTGTGCGCCGAAGGCGCGATGAATGCCGCCCTTTCAACGGAATTCGTCTCGACCACGCTCAACCGTCTGGCACTTGGGGAACTGGCCGATATGCGCCGGGCCTGCAGGGAGCTTGAGGCAAAGGCGCAAAACTGGTTCCAGGAAGAATCCATCCCGCCGCACCAGCAGATTATGCGATGGGCGCTTGGTGTGCGCTATATCGGACAGAATTACGAAATTTCGCTGCCCGTGGACATTTCCCTTGATGACGAAGCGCTGATCCGCACGGCCGGCGCTGCTTTTCACCGGGCCCACGAGGCCAATTACGGATTTGCTTCGAAAACCGAACCCATCCAGATCGTCAATGTGGCGCTGAAGGCGATGGGCGATCTGGATCGGCCGGATCTGCCGCTGTTGCCCAAGGGAACACCCCCCGAACCGGTCGAGCACCGGTCGACCCTGTTCTCGCGGGATTGCCGTGCGAAAACACCGGTCTTTGACCGTGACAGTCTCGTTTCCGGCCAGTTGCTGAAGGGGCCGGCGATTGTCGAACAGATGGACACGACGGTCCTGATCTTTCCGGAAGACACATGCACGGTGGATGACTGGGGCAATCTCGTCATCTCGCTGTCGGAGTGAAACCATGACCATTTCACCCATCGACGCCGAATTGCTGCGCAACGCCATGGCGAGCATTGCCGATGAAATGTACATCGCGTTGATGAAAAGCGCCTATTCGACCAATATCAAGGAACGAAAAGACCACTCGACCGCGCTGTTCGACAGCGATGGACGCGTGGTGGTCCAGGGCGAAAGCATGCCGCTACATCTGGCCTCCATGCTTGGACTGGTTGAGGTCGTTCTGGAAAAATACGGCAAACAGGGTGTCAGGCCGGGTGACATGTTCCTGTCGAATGATCCTTATGTCGGCCGCGGATCGCACCTGCCGGACGTCGCCATCGCCGCACCGGTCTTCAAAGACGGCGAATTGTTGATGTTCGCCTGCAACATTGCCCATCACGCCGATATCGGCGGCATGTCCCCCGGTTCCATGGCCGGCGGCATGACCGAGATCTATCAGGAGGGATTGCGGATTCCGCCGATCCGGCTTTTTGACCAGGGCGACCTGGTGCAGGACGTGATGGACCTCATTTTGTTGAACGTACGGGTCCCCGAAGAGCGGCTTGGTGACTACAACGCCCAGATCGCCGCCAATCAACTGGGGCTTCGCCGCTGTGCGTCGCTCATCGAGAAATGGGGCAAGGAACGAATCGCGGAGGGTTGCGATGCCATTATCGCAGCCGTCGCCCGCCGCACACGCGTTGCTATTTCCGAACTGGCTGACGGCGTCTACCAGTTCGAGGATGTCGTCGATGATGACGGGGTTTCACGCAAGGACATCAAGATCAAGGTATCGATCATCGTGAAGGGAGACGAAATCGAATTCGATTTCGACGGTACCGACCCGCAGGTCGAGGGCAACAACAATGTGACGATGGCCGGCCTTCAGGCCTCTTGTCTTTATTGTCTGAAGGTCCTGCTCGATCCCGACTGTCCGCAAAATCACGGCATGCTGGATCCGGTCACCATCCAGGCGCCCGAAGGCAGCATCGTCAATGCGACATTTCCGGCCGCATCCGCTGCGCGGGCGCAGACGGCGCAGCGGATCGTCGATGTCATATTCGGCGCCCTTGCGCCGGCCTATCCCGACAAGATCATTGCCGCCGGAACCGGAGCCAATACATCGGCGGCCTTTTTCGGCCGCGGCGCCGACGGGAAATACTACGTCTATCTGGAGACGCTGGGAGGCGGTGCCGGCGGTCGATCCTACCGCGACGGGACCGATGGTGTGCAGGTGCATATGACCAACACATCGAACCTGCCCATCGAGGCTCTGGAAACCGAATATCCACTGATGATCGAGCGCTACGAATATGTCAGCGATTCCGGCGGAGCGGGCAAATATCGTGGTGGCCTTGGCCTGCGCCGGGACTATCGGCCCATCGGTCATGAAACCACCTTTTCAGGCCAGGGAGAGCGCTTCGTCAACCAGCCCTGGGGCATCTTCGGCGGCCAGCCGGGCGCAACCGGACGCTTCGCACTGCTGCATGATGACGGCAAAACACAACGCCTGGCAAACAAGCCATCCGCTTTGCGGGTTGGCCCCTCGGCGCAAATTAGTGTAATCACCGCCGGAGGCGGCGGATTCGAGGACCCTGCACAACGCAAGATTGAGCACTTGAAAACGGACATCCGCAGCGACAAGTTCAGTAGTGAATTCGTGGCCGATCAATATCCGCACGGTTCCCATGAACTGAAGTAACCGGCTTGATGCACTAGAGAGACCTATGGTCATCGAAATCGACGATCGCAGTAAAATGAAACCGGCCCCGGCCAAGTCAAAATCCGGTACCGGCAAAATGTCGTTGACCGACGCCGCGTCCAAACTCCTCAGGGACCACATCATCGACCTCACACTGGCGCCGGGCGAGAGGATCGATGAAAAGGTCCTGCTGGAGAAATTCGCTCTGAGCCGAACGCCGGTTCGCGAGGCGCTGAACCGGCTGAGTGCGGAGGGCCTTGTCGAAGTCAGAAGCAACCATGGCGCCTATGTCGCGTCGATGAGCCTCAAACACACCATGGATCTCTTGTCCGCCTATGTGCTGTGTGAGCGCATGGTGGCGTCGATGAGCAATCTGGGCGATCCGGATCTGGCGGCCGATCTGACACAAATCCAACACCGCTATGAACGGGTGGCCGAGAAGCGCGACCTTCTGAAAATCACCGAACTCAACGGCATTTTTCATGCGCGGATCGCTGAAACGACCGGCAATCAATTCATCATTCAATACGCGGCCGATCTGCACAATCTGGCGAGACGGGTTTCGTTTTTCGTCTATCAGAAAGAAAAGGACCAGGCGCAGGATTTCGACTATCAGCGGACGAGGATCAACAGCCAGCACCATGACATCATTGACGCGGTGCGGCGCAACGACCGGCCGGGCTTTATCGACATATGCACCGATCACGCCAATGTCTTCCGCCAGCGCCTTTGCGCCATTATCGGCGACAACACCGATGATGAAATCGATTTTGCCTCCGTTCTGGAAAGCCGCTCACGGAAAACGGCATAGACCGATCGGCTTTGGCGAACAGTCCATCTGCAGACTTTCATCAACTCGGTGCACCCGCAAACGGTTTAAAGCCAAATGAATGCATGTCGGATATATCTCTTCACCCTGTTGTGCCTGATGACGAGTGCCGCATCAGTGGCAACGGCATCGGCCGGCGATCCGAAATTGCCGGAAGGATTCGTGTATCTGCGGTCGGTCGATCCGACGATTTTGCAGGACATTCGTTATCACGGCATCCACAATTTTCTGGGACGAAGGGTTGAGGGCTATAATGCGTCCGAATGTATCCTGACCCTTCCCGCCGCCAGACGGCTTGCAACAGTCCAGGCAAAGCTGCTGGAACGGAAATTGTCCCTGAAAGTCTATGATTGTTACCGACCAGGCCGCGCGGTTGCCGATTTCGTGGCATGGGCAAAGAATCTGGACGACACCAAAACCAGGGCCGAATTCTATCCGACGATAAACAAGGACCGGCTGTTCGAGTTGGGCTATATCGCCGAGCGGTCGGGACATTCCAGAGGATCGACGGTCGATCTGGCAATCGTCAAACTTCCGGCGGCGCCCGAGCCCCCGTTCGATCCATCGGCACAACAGGCCTGCTTCAATCCGCTTGGTGAGCGTTACCGTGACAACAGCCTTGATTTTGGAACCGGCTATGATTGTTTCGATGTATTGAGCCACACGGAAAACCGCAAGATCGGTGACAATGCCAGAGCGAACCGGAGATTGCTCGTCGATTTGATGGCGAACGCCGGATTTGAAAACTATGAGCGTGAATGGTGGCACTTCACACTCGCCGACGAACCCTATCCGGAAACCTATTTCGATTTTCCGATCGAGCCATACGATGAAACATCAGTGGCAAAGCCGTAGATCCTGTCAGGTTTAAACCGTGACAGGTTCAGTCCTGCTCCTGCCGTCCGCCATGCGGGGCATATCGGGTGGGCATCGTCAGACTGACTCGCGTTCCCTTTGAAGAAGAGGCGATCTCCAGTTCGCCGCTGAGAGCCTTGGCGCGATTGGCCATGTTTTTCAATCCGTGCCCCTCGGTGGTCGATTGTTCGAAGCCGCAGCCATTGTCGACAATTTCGATTTTCAGGGCGTCGCCCGTCCCGCCGACAAGCGAGAAACGGATGGTCAGGCGGCTTGCACCCGAATGTTTGGACACATTGGTGGTGGCTTCCTGCAGGATGCGCAAAAGATTTAACGCGGCCGAGGGTGTCAGGCCTTCGATCGGCGGGATCTCGACCATCTGCCAGTCCAGGGAGATGCCCTGCAAGGTCAGCTGCTGCTCGGCGCGCTCGCGAAACGTCCCCAGCAATCCCGTGATGTCGTCTTCGACCCCGAGGGAATGGATCATCGTGCGCAAATCCTCGAGCGCCGCCCGGGCCGAGCCTTCGATTGCCTCCGGCCGGGTGTCCTTGCTGGTCGTCATGGCGATGATCGACATCAACTGCCCGCCGAGACCGTCATGCACGTCCCGCATGATACGCTGCCGCTCCTCATTGAGCGCCTGGCGCCCCTCCAGCATCTGCCGCTGCGCATAGGTTTCCCGAAGCTCGGTTTCCTTGTGTTCGATGCGCTGCTCCAGCGTGCTGACCAGATCGTCCACATGGTTCATCGACGCGATGAAGCGGCGAAAGAATACGATGCTCATGGCCGGCAGGAGAAGGATGTAGACAATTCGAAAGTGAAGAAAATTGCTGTCCGGCGTGATGTTCGCAATGATGAGCGTATCGTGCACGACAAGAAAGCAGGACCCCAGAACCGCAATCAGCATGATCAGACTGTCCCATTGCCGCTTCCAGATTGCGGAATGCACCAGCAGCATGACAATCCATCCGGTTATGAACAGGCTGAATGGGACAACGGCAAACATGTCGACAAGATCGAAGACCGGTTTGGGGAGCGTCAGATATCCGAGACTCGCCAGCGCCGGCAAGAGAAAGAGATAGCGTGACCTGATCGGCAGTTGTCGATTGGCCAGGCTGGCGGTAAACAGCAGCCCGAGCACGGAGAGCCAGAAATTCACCACATAGCCAAGCAGCGCGACCGTGTGCGACATCGCTACGGAGCTTGGAAGGTAAACCGGAAACCCGTGGACGCTGCTGAACACCAGCAAGAGGGCGCCATACAATGCTGCCTTTTCGTTTCGCCGGCTGTACCACAGCACGAACAACAGCATCGCCAAAAGCAACTGCCAGAAGACGACCAGCACAGGAAGGCGAAAGGCCCGCAGATAGTGCCAGTCGAAGCTGCTTCGCAGCAGCGCCGCCGGCCCGACATAGACATCGCTCATGAATCCAATGAGTTTGCCGCCCGGATAAAGCGTGATGTCGATCCGGTTTTCTCCCGGTTTCAGGACATTTAGGGGAACCGGCGCAAAAAACGGCACGCTTTGATCGGCGATGAGTTCGCCGCTGAGAAATCCGCCGGACGCCAGTTCAGAGTCATTGACCGTCACCTGTATCTGGCCTGAAAAACTCGGGATATAGACCGCCCAACGCACGCTTTCGGCCGGTGCTTCGAACTGACGGTGATAAACTGCGCTTTCGAGCGGCCGCTGCGGAAACGATCGCCAATTGTCCGGCAACGTCACCTGCTGCGCGGTCCCGTCCACACCCCCTTGCCGGAACTCCATCGTCTCCAATGGGGCAACGGAGTCCGGCAGCGGCAATTGCTCGAACGCCAGAAAAAAGGTGATGACCGCCACCAGCAACCCCCAAAGGGCCAGCAGGAGCGGCTGATGCCAGCGGGTTGTGGATGGCGCGTCCGGGCTCAAGAGATGTTGATCAGCCCACGTTGAATGGCCTCGAAAACGGCCTCACTGCGCGAATTGACCTCGAGTTTCCGATAGATGTTCTTGATATGTGACGGCACGGTGTTGCTTGAGATGCCGAGCTTTTCGGCAACATCCCTGTAGGTAAAGCCCTTTGCGATGCCCCATAGAATATCCATCTCCCGCTCGGTCAGCAATTCCTTTGCGCTGTCGGCCTGATCCGTCTTTTGAACGACCTGAATGATGTAACGGGCAACCGACGTTGAAATCGGCGACCGACCGGACACCAGTTGACGGACCGAGTGGACAATATCGAGCGGCCGTGAGTCCTTGAGCAGAAATCCGGAAGCGCCGGCCGCAATTGCCGTTACCACGCTCTGCTCGTCTCCAAGCACCGAAATGACCATGATCTCCATGTCGGGCTGTTCCTTTCGCGCCATGCGGATCAGGTCGAACCCGTGCCCGTCGGGCAGTTTCAAATCTGTGATAAGAGCATCCGCCCTCAGCGTCGAGACCGCTCTTTCACCCTCGGCAAACGTTGAACAGGCGGACAGGACGCGAATATCCTTCTCGTCCGCAAAGCTGCTCACAAGAAACGCACGCATGGCGGCATCGTCTTCGACGAGTATCAGCTTGACCGTCCGATCGGCCATCCCATTCCTTCAGCCATTGTGCCGGAGCCTCGCCAAAGCGCGACGCCCTTTTCTCTTCTATCCCGGTTCGGAGCCGAAAACCCTGCCCCTTAGGATCGTCAACGGTAGCGCAGCCGCAACCATGAAGCCATCCCATATCGATGGGATAGAGATGCCCGACAAAAGCACTGCTGCTTTAAAGGTCATCACCAGCAAACGCGTGCGCGGTGCACTGTCCCAATCCCCCATGCATAGGCAGGTACAGTCCATCAGGAATCAAAGCGAGAATCAGTTGTCATCACATCAATCGCCGGCGGCCGCCTGTGCAATTGACGTTATCGAATGTGTGTTCAGATGGGCTCCAACCCACACCACTGTGCTATGAACAGGGCTGTCGTTTGGGTGACCCGCCGCATGCTTTCCAGGTCAACACGTTCGTTGAAACCGTGAATCGCCTCTGCCCGGGGGCCATAAACAAGAGCCGGTATGTCCGCATAGAGACCAAAGAACCGGGCGTCCGTGGTGGCGGTGATCGACACCCGGTCGAGTGCCTTTCCGGTGACGGCATTGTGGGCCTTCTCCAGCACACCTATGGCCTTGGCTGCGTTTTGACTGGTGTCCTCGGCCAGCGCATAACCTTCTGCCCGGAAACCGTGATAGATGATCGATGGCGGGCAATCGCGAAGAAAGGCGATCTCCTGCGCGGCCTCTTGTAGCGTTGCCTCGATTTCACGCTTGGCAGCTTCGATGTCCTGCCCGGGAAAAATCCCCATGCGCACGCCAAATTCGCACCAGGCCGGAACCGAACTCACCCAATCACCACCTTCTATCTTTCCGACATTCAGATTAAGCGGATGGTGAACCTGCTGATAATGGCTGTCGCGACATTCCGGCGCGTTCCACCGAGCCTCCATCGCATGCAGGGCGGCGATGAGCGGGATTGCGGCCTCTATGGCATTCGACCCGGCGCCCGCATAGGCGACATGGGTGGGCAGTCCCTTCAGACGCACCTTGAACCAGATCACACCGGGTTGCGCGGTTACCAGTTTCTCTTCAAAGGGTTCCGGAATCAGCGCGGCGTCCGCACGATAGCCACGCTGCAGACACGCAAGCGCTCCGTTTCCCGTACATTCTTCCTCGACCACGGATTGAAAGTAGACATCCGCCGCCGGCGCGAAACCAATATGGCGAAGTGCCTCAAGCGCAAACAGGTTGCTGGCAAGCCCGGCTTTCATGTCGCCAGCGCCACGGCCGTGCATCCAGCCATCGGTCACGCATGGTTCAAACGGAGGCGTGTCCCACATGTCCAACGGCCCCTCGGGCACCACATCGACATGGCCGTTAAGAATCAACGACCGCCCTTTGCGTGTTCTGCTGGACAGGGTTCCAACAACATTGACCGCATCTTCATAATTGTCTTTGACGGGTGAAAATCCAGCCATGTGCGCGATGTCATCGACATCGATCCGCCAACTGTCGACCTTCTGCCCACGGGCTGCGAGTTCTTGAGCCATGAACTCCTGCGCGCCTTGCTCGCGCCCGCGCGTCGAAGGATAGGAGGTCAGTTCGGACAAGAACTGGGTGCAGGCATCGAAACCTGAATCGACGGCGCTCAAAATCCGGGTTTGCAGCATTTCGTCCATGTCGATCCTCAAAAAACGGCAATGTCGCCGGCTGGCACCGTGACGGGTGCCCCGGTTGCGGCCTTGACATCATCGACATCCAGGCCTTGAGCGATCTCACGCAAGACAAACCGACCGGCAGAAACATCGATGACCGCCATATCCGTGATGATCCGGTCGACACAGCCGCGCGCAGTGAGAGGCAATGTGCATTCAGCCAACAATTTGGGTTGCCCTGTGCGATCGGTGTGGGTGGTCAGGACCACGACCCTGCGGGCCTTCTGCGCCAGTTCGATGCCGCCGCCCGCACCGGGTGTGAACCGGCCCGGTATTGCCCAGTTGGCAAGGTCTCCCCCTTGCGAGATTTCGAAGGCACCAAGCATCGTCAGATCAAGGCGGCCGCTGCGGACCAGACAAAAGGAAACGGCACTGTCGAAAAACGCCGCTCCGGGAACGGTTGAAACATAAGCGCCGCCCGCATCGATCAAATTGCGGTCCTCATGACCGGCTGCAAATGTCGGCCCGACACCGGAAAGCCCGTTTTCGGTATGCAGGCAGACGGGGAACCGCTTTGGCAGATGATCGACAACTTTGGTCGGCATGCCAATTCCAAGGTTGACCACCATGCCCGGTTCGATCTCATCGGCCGCGCGGGCGATCAGTCTGGTTTTAACGTCGGACAACGGCATATTCCTCGCTCAGTGCGGCAAGATGCACGATCTGATCCACAAAAGGCCCCGGTGTATGCACATGGTCCGGCGACAGGTCTCCAAGCGGCAGGACCGTCTCTGCTTCGGCGATCACACGGTCCGCCGCCATGGCCATCGCCGGGTTGAAATTCTGCGCCGTTCCAACATAGGCAAGATTGCCGAAGACATCGGACCTGTCCGCATGGATGAGGGCAAGATCGGCCCGCAAGGCTGTTTCAACAAGCACTTCATCGCCATTGATCTTAACGCGGGACTTGCCTCTCGCCAGATCCGTGTCCATTCCAATATCCGTCAGAATTGCCTTGAGGCCGGCACCACCGGCACGCACGCGCTCCGCCAATATGCCCTGCGCACAAAACTCGACCTCGAGGCGGCCGTCATTCATCATCTCAATGGCGCGCGGGTTGAGACCGATATGCGTTGTAATGAGCTTTTTGACCTGTCCGTTGGCGAGCAGGTGGTCGACGCCCAATCCGGTCTCATTGGCATCATTCTTAATGAGCGTCAGGTTGCCCTGCCCCTGACGCGCCAATTCGCGTATCATGGCAAAAGGCGTGCCGGGGACACCGAACCCCCCAAGCATTATGGTGGTACCCGGCTGGATCGTTGCGATGGCCTCTTCAAGCGCCGTGGTTTTGTCCGGAAGGCTCATGCGGCAACCCTGATTTGCAGCGCTGGTCTTCCGCCTGCCGGTTGTTTCATCAGGCCGGAAGTTTCTTCGGCATCTCCTCGGTGTGCCATGCGATAATCGGGATCGTTCGTCACGCCGCACTGCCCTTGCAAAGACCCGCTTCAGCCGCAAACCGGTCAAGGGCGGCGGTGAGCTTCTGCATGATCTCGTTGATCTGTGACGGCGTGACAATCAATGGCGGACAGACCAGAAAGTGGTCTCCTTCAAGACCACCACGGGTGCGGCGGGAATAGATGATAAGCCCCTGCTCGTAAGCCAGTTCCACCACCCGGTCGAAGGCATTCAACTCCTTCGGCAGAGGTGTCATATTGTCCCGGTCGCTAACCAGCTCGAACGCCAGCATCAGTCCCTTGCCGCGGACATCGCCAACAAACGGATAGTCATCCATCAGCGCTGCCAGGCGGGATTTCAGCAGGTCTCCCATACGGGCGGCATTTGCAATCAGGTCATTGTCTTCAATCTCGTTGAGGACAGCGAGACCGGCGGAACAGGCAAGCGGATTGCCGGCATAGGTAAATCCGTGCAGAAATCCACCGGCGTCGAGGATTGAGTCAACCATATCGGTGCGCGCCACGACCGCACCAAGCGGCGCGTAGCCGGCAGCAAACCCCTTGGACAGAGCAACGACGTCGGGCGTGATCCCCCAATGTTCGGCAGCAAGGAATGCCCCGGTGCGGCCTGCCCCTGACATCACTTCGTCATAAATCAGCAAGACGGCGAACTCATCGCAAATCTCGCGAATTCGCGCATAATAGCTGTCCGGCGCAACCAGCGCACCCGTTGAGGCACCGCCGACCGGCTCCATGATGAAGGCCAATACGGTTTCCGGGCTCTGGGCGATGATCTCCTCGCGCAGCAATTCTGCGTATTTGAGACCCCGCGCCTCATCGGTCAGATTGTCCCGATCCAGATAGCAGGTCGGAGCCGCGATCTTCGGCATGGATTGCATCATCGGTGCAAAGGGCTGGACCAACGGATCATATCCGGTAAGCGCGAGCGCACCCAGCGTGCAGCCATGATAGGATGGGAACCGGGAGATCACTTTCCAGCGACTGTCCTGTCCTTGCGTGATCGCATATTGACGCGCCAGTTTCACGGCGCTTTCCACCGCCTCCGACCCACCCGAGACGAAGAAGACCCGGCTGAGACCGTCAGGCATGTGGGAAGCGGTTTTCGCGGCAAGTTGCTCGGATACATCCGTGCGAAAATGCAGGCGATAGCCGAATGTCGCTCTATCCATCTGGGCCTTCATAGCCTTGAGAACGCGCGGATTGGAGTGACCGATATTGGAAACCATCGCACCGGACGAGCCGTCGATGTACCGCTTGCCGTCTTCATCGAAAAGATAGATGCCGTCGCCACGCTCGAGGAACGGGCGCGGTTTCCTGGTTTGGTAAAAAAGATGCGATCCGTCGCTCATCGGCGATTGCCTTCAAGATGCTTCCGCAGAAAGCTGCGGGTGCGTTCGTTCTCGGGGTTGTGGAAGATCACCTCGGGCGGCCCTTCCTCGACAACGACACCGCCTTCCATGAACAAGACCCGGTCGCAAACGGACTCGGCGAAACTCATTTCATGGGTCACGATGATCATCGTCATTTGCTCTTCGGCGAGTTTCTTCATGACCAGGTTCACCTCTTCCACCAGCTCCGGATCAAGCGCGGACGTCGCCTCGTCAAAGAGCATCAACCGGGGTTCCATGGCCAGCGCGCGGGCAATTGCAACACGCTGCTTCTGACCGCCGGAAAGCCTCGAGGGATAATAGTCGATGCGGTCCAGGAGGCCGACGCGTTCAAGCTGGACTTCCGCCAACTTGTTTGCCGCCTCGTCACTCAGGCCTTTAAGCATTTTCGGTGCCAGCGTTATGTTTTGGCGGACCGTCAGATGGGGAAACAGGTTGAAGTGCTGGAACACCATGCCAATTTGCTGGCGCACATGGTTGATGTGCTTTTCATACTGCCGATGCGGCAGATCCTTGTTGATCTGCATGTCTTCAAGCCACACCTCCCCGGCGGTCAGCGGATCGAGATCGTTGATGGCGCGAAGAAGGGTGCTCTTTCCCGAACCCGAAGCGCCGATGATGGCAACAATCTGGCCTTGATCGACCTGCAGATTGATGTCTTTGAGCACTTCAAGTGCGCCGAAGCTCTTCTTGGCATGCCGGATGTCCACAAAGGGTCGTTTTTCTCTCATGACTTTCTTCCGCCCTTCAGCTCAGCGCGCCGCCTGCACGCGGCGCTCGATACGCCGCAAGACAGATTCCATTGCGAGATTGATCACGTAGTAGCAAACGGCAGCGGTCAGATAGAACTCGAAGGGCCGGTAGGTGCGGCCGATCGCCAGTTGCGCCGACAGCGTCAGTTCCGTCACACCAATCACCGACACCAGGGCTGAATCCTTCAGCAATGCAATCATATTGTTGCCGATGGGTGGGATCACGTCCCGCACGGCCTGGGGAATGACGATTTTGCGCAGAGCCTGGCCGCGACTGAGGCCAAGCGTACGCGCCGCTTCCATCTGCCCCTTGTCGACCGCCAATATGCCCGACTGGATCAACTCCGAATTATACACCGCGAAATGCAGTCCGAGCCCGATCACACCCGCAACAAAGGCTGGCAGATCAATGCCGATCTGGATCAATCCGAAATAGATCAGGAACAGTTGGAGGAGCAGCGGCGTGCCCATGAAAAGGAATTCGAATGCCCGGAACGGCAGTCGGACGATCGTCGGTGCATAGAGCGCAATGACGGCAAAGAATATTCCACCGACAAAGCTGAGCAGCGCCGCGAAGACCGTAATCGCAATGGTCCAAAGGACGCCCATCAACATGACGTCGGCGAATTTCGGGACAACCGAAAAATCAAGTCCCATGCCGAACTCCCAGGCTGCGAATGCCGGTCATGCGAAACGCGCCTTCCGGTCGAGCCAGGCAATACCCCGGCCTGTGACATAGATGATGATCATGTAGAGGACACCTGCCAGCAGGAACATCTCAAAGGGCTTGTAGGTCGATCCGATATAGCGTTGTGCCGTATAGGTCAGTTCGACCACCGAAATGGCGGCGACCAGGGCAGTTCCCTTGATCAGCGCGTTGATATTGACGCCAAGGGGACGGATCATCAGGCGGGCAGCCTGCGGCAGCACGACGCTGCGCATTGTCTGCCAGCGGCTCATTCCGAGCGTCCGCGCCGCTTCTGTCTGCCCCTTGTCGACGGCGATGATCGCCCCGCGCATGGTTTCGGTCATGTAAGCACCGATGTTCACGCCAAGTCCGATAACACCGGCCTCGAAAGCATCGAGCTGAATCCCTATTTGAGGCCCGCCGAAATAGAGGATGAAGAGCTGGATGAGGGCCGGTGTTCCGCGGATTACGCTGACGTAGGCAGCTCCCAAAAACCGGAACACCGCCAGCCGGGAAAGCCGTGCGGCAGCGCCCAGCGCACCGCATATCAGCCCGAGAATGGTCGTCAGCACGGAGAGCTGAATTGTCACCCAAGCCGCCTTCAGAAAGAACGGGTAGACCTTCAGGATGAGTTCAATGTCCATGGGGTGCGTCAGCCCGATTGCGATCTAGGATCTGTGGTGATGATCTTTGCGAGCGAGCATGGGCAACGCGCGAATTTCACGCACCAGCGCCGCGGTTTCCTCAATGGCCGCCTCCAGGAATCTGGCACCTGTTTCGGGATCGGCAACAGTCGGGTCGCCCATGGTTCCGTCCGGCGACACCTCGGACCACCAACGCATCAGCATGGCCTTTCCCCCGCCCTTTGCAAGATCGAGGTTGAAGAACTTGCTGTCAGGATCATGCAGGTTCCGGGACGTCGCCTTCTCAAGATTCACCAGGTCCGGATGCAGATGCTTGTACATTGCCGCCTCGAACTCGCCGGCATGGGCAATGCCGCCAGTCTCGGATTTGCGGTGTTCGTTGATTTGCTCCGCACACAGGTTCCAATAGGAGGCCGAGACACAGATGATCTCGTTTTGGATAACCGTTTTGCGCGCCGCCAAATCCAGAACCGGATGGTTGGAGCCATGCGAATTCAGTAAGAGAATGCGCCGGAACCCGTGATGGGCGAGCGAAGCGGTGATATCGGTGACGAAAGCGATCAGGGTTTCCGGCTGGATCCAGATCACCCCTGGAAAGTCCTTGTGGTGCTCGTTGAAACCATAGGGCACCGGTGGCATGACGAAGACATCGTCTGGCGCGATTCTGGCCACACCATTGGCCACGGCCATGCCCAAAACCGTGTCCGTGTCGAGCGGCATGTGCGGACCATGATCTTCGGTGGCTGAGACATTCAGGATGACAACACGATCCTTGTCGGCATCGCGCACATCCTCCCAGGTAAGCTTTCCATATTCGGTCGTCATAGCGCGTCCGGTTTTCATGAAGGATCCGCCGATGATTACCGGCGGATCGTGGTCAAACTCAGCGAATGTCGGCGCCGATCCACTCTTCGGCAATCTTGACGTAGGTGCCGTCTTCCATCATCGCATCGAGCGCTTCCTGCATGGCGGCAGCCAGCTTCGGGTTGCCTTCACGAATGGCGATGCCGGCACCGATGACGTCGGTTTCGAGATCAGGAAGGATCTCGTAGGCGTTTCCGAGTTCTTTCATCGCCAGGATGGCGGCGATCGAATCATTGACAATCACATCGACGCGGCCATTTTCCAGTTCTAGAAGAAGTTCGGGAAGGCCCTTATAGGTGCGAACCGAATATCCCTGATCGCGGGCCCATTCTTCATGGGTCTCGCCAAGCGTCACCCCGACGGTTACATCCCCCAGCTGCGACACGCTCGTTATGCCGGAGCCCGGTTTGGTGAAAACGGCCCGTTTGGTCGAATAATAGGGGCCGACAAAATCGACCACTTCGTCCCGCTCCGCGGTGATCGACATGGAGCCGACAATGGCATCATATTTGTTGGCCAATAGCCCCGCAATAATCCCATCCCAGGCCGTCGTGACAATCTCGACCTCAACACCCATCCGGCGAGCGATTTCAGCACCGATGGCCGGGTCGAATCCAACGACCTGATTCTGCTCGTTGACGAAATTGAATGGAGGGTAAGCGCCGCTCATCGCAATGCGCATCACGCCCTTTTCCTTGATCGTGTCGAATTCATCGGCTGCTGCCAGGTGGCCGGACCCAAGGCCCATAATGGCGGCTAAGCCAACCGCGACTGCCGTACTTAGAAATGTTCTGCGGGTCGTCATGTTTTTCTCCCTTAATCGCTTGGTTGCCCTGTCGGGCGCCATGCATTGATCCTGTCTCGGCACTGGCCGCAATGGACAAACGGTTGCACGCGGTAGATCATTATGCAAATAAATATCAACAATACTAAATATTGAAGAAATCTATGCAAAAACCCTACGAACAGAGGTTTCCATGGAACCTTGACTGGAATCTTCTGCGCACCTTCATGGTCGTCGTTGAACAGCAGGGTGTCTCGAGAGCAGCCAATTTTCTGGGCCTTAAGCAACCAACCATAAGCAGCGCTCTGAAGCGGTTGGAGGAAACCACAGGACACACGCTGATCGAACGAAAACCAAACCGGTTTCGGGTTACCCAGGCCGGCGATGTTTTGTATGCCGAATGCTCAACGATCTTTGGAACGGTATCACAACTGCCGGCGCTGTTGGAAACCGAGGTGGAACAACTTGCAGGCCATGTCAGTATTGTTCTGACCAGCCATGTCGTTTCACCGCATTTCGACGCGGTCCTGGAAAGCTTTGCCTCGAAGAACCCCAAAGTCACCTATTCGGTGGTTGTGACCGAGAGCTCCGATGTGGTGGATCGCATCATGCAGAACCGCGCCAGCTTCGGGGTGTGCCTTTTGAGCGAAATGCCAAGGAATCTTGAGACGAGAATTTTGTTTCGCGAGTATTTCGGCCTCTATTGCGGACCGAGACACAGGCTGTTCGATCGTCCGAAGATAACGGTCGCCGATCTGCGCGGCGAACCATCCGTTTCCTTCCAGACGGAAATCGAAGGTGGTCCACTGAGTTCAGTGGCGCGGCTTCGTGAACAGGTCCACCTTGCGCCTGGCCTGCGCGGTGTTTCCTCTAACCTGCCGGAAGTTCGCCGCATGATCGTCGCCAATATCGGCATAGGCGCACTGCCGGTTCACATCGCTGAGCGCGATGTCCGTCTTGGTTTGCTGCGAAGACTGCCTCCCTACAGGGATCTGCCCGCGGTGGATCTCCACCTGCTGACCAACCCAAGGAGAAAAATGTCACCACCCGAGGCGGCTCTCCTGCAAGACTATCTGACGCTGATCGACACCAAGGCGTTGAAGGACAGAACCTACTCCTGATCCTCAGTGCTCCGATATGCCTTTGCATTGGTTGTCGGCACAGCCGACTGGGCACCAAACCCTGTTTCCCGATCGCGGCAAATCACAAATAACGGGCGCCAACGTCCTGCCCGCTCCATGGTCACCCTGCGGCGTGCCTTAACGGATGTTGCATAATGTTTGTATAATTTGTATTGTCGCAAGCTGGGGCGGCCTGTCGCCGGCGACAGCCTTTGGTCATGGAGCCGAACAGAATCAACAAGATTGTGCCGAATGCAACGCAAGTCCCCGCCACAAAACGCGCACATCGAAACACTGGGAGCCGAGAACAATGTCAGACATCAATCGCGAATGGGTCATCACGGAATATTCCGGTTTGTCCGGGTTGGAACTGCGGGAATATGCCCCCGAACAGCCAGGCCCGGGCGAGGTTCGTCTGAAAACGGAAGCGTTTGCTCTCAACTGGGGCGACATGGACCTCATGCAGGGCCGTTACTCCTTCAACTTCAGCAAATTGCCGGCACGCATCGGCTGCGAGGCGGTGGGTATCGTTGACGGGATCGGCGATGGGGTGACGGGCATCGAAATGGGCGAACGCTACTGCACGCTTCCGTATTTCTACGACATGAAGGGCGTCAGCGGCGACACGGTGATCATCGACGCCCGATATCTGACCAAGGCGCCGGATGGCATGGGTGCGACGGAGGCCGGATCAATCTGGATGCAGTTCATGACCGCCTATTATCCGATTGCGGAACTCGCCAAGGCTGGTCCCGGGGTCAATATACTGGTCACCGCCGCAACCAGCACGGCCGGCAACTCAGCGCTCCAGATCGGCCGCATGAAGGGCGCCAACATAATCGGGACGTCGCGATATGACTACAATCGCGACTACCTGATGCAGAGCGGCGCCAGCCACGTCTATGTCGGCGAAGGCGAAGGCCTGCCGGAAGCACTAAGGGAATTCACCGATGGCACGGGGGTGCATGCCGTCTTCGATTCCATTGGCGCCGGGATGATTTCGCAATACAGCAAGGCCCTGGCAAAAGACGCGCAATTGTTCACCTATGGCACGCTTGACGAAAAACTGCCCGAACTGCCGATGATGGACCTCTACCAGGCCAACGCAACCTTCAAACCCTATTCCCTGTTCAACTATATCGAAGACGCCGAATGGAAACCGAAGGGCCTCAACTTCGTTTACGACGCTCTCGCTTCAGGTCAAATCCGGCCGAATATCGACCGGGTCTTCAAAATGGAGGAATTCCCGGAAGCCTGGGCCTATCTGCGCGCGCCCCGCAAGAAACACGGAAAGGTCATGATCGAGGTTGGATAACCCACGCATCACCCCTTTTGTGGTTTGACAGGAGGTTCTGTTTTTCCGGGATTTGGCGGGAACAGGCGGGAAACGCCGGCGACACAAGGGCTTGGCGGAGACCACGAAGAAACGGCGGGCGGTTCGTTTGCCAGCGGGTTTTAGCAAATAACCTGAGACCCTGAACTTTCTCCAGTTTTTGGTAGAGCCCGTCGATTTAAGGAGACGGACGAATGAAGCGTTCACGGTTCAGCGACAAACAGATCATCGCGGTGCTGAAGGAACAGGAATCGGATGTGAAGATCGACGACGTGCGCCGGCGGCACGGGATCAGCGAGGTGGCGTTCGGTCAAAACGCGCCTGTGTATTCTTCGATCATCAACGAATCTCCGGTCAACCCAAAACAGAGAAGCTCGATTCCTCGTTGATGAGGCGCCTGCGGGAGTAGAAGCCGGCATCGATCTCGCGGTCGATATAGGGCAGTCTGAAGCGCAGAGGCTCCGTATCGTGGTCGTTACCGGCCTCGCAATACTCGATCAGCGAGGCCATCAGTTTTCCCGCGATCGGTGCGTTCTTGTACTGATTTCCGCTGCTGCCGCAGGCCATGTAGAATCCATCCAGGGCTGACTTATCATAAATCGGTATCCAGTCGGTCGATGCGTCGTAGAGATCGACAACGCCTCTTGCGCGGCTCGGGATGCCGAGGCTCGGTACGCGTTGTGCATAGCGCATGGCCTGCGTGGTCCACTGATCTGTAAAATTTCGATCATAATCGACATCGTTGTCGACCCATTGATGGGGATCGCATTCCGGGTCCTCGCTGCCGATCAGGATGTGATTGCCATGTTCCGGTCGGCAGTAGCAGGCAATGTCGCTGTCTGAAATGATGGTGCCGTTTGTTTCGAAATCAAAACCCTCCGGCGCCGGAACATGAACGACCTCCTGACGCAACGGTCGTGTCTTGATGGTCATGTCCTCAAGGACACCCGCCATGCGATTGACAATGGAGGAACCGGGACCGGCAATGTTGATGACAACCGGCGCGTAAAGTTCCTCGCCATTGGCCAGCTTCACGCCTTTCACCTTGCCGCCGTCCTGAAGTATGTCCGTCACATCGGCGCGTGTTCTGAAATCCGCGCCGCGATTACGCGCGGCGTCGGCGAGATTTTGCGACGACAGCGCGGGATCGGTGACATAGCCTGCCTTCGGCCAGAACACTGCCCCGGTCAAAAGGCTGCCATTGGATTGGCCGAAGGTTGGATCGTCCATTCGCCGCGCCGGCGCATAGCTTTCCATGGAGTAGATCGAAAGCTTTTCCGTGATTTTCCGTGACGACCATTCCTCAAACGGGCAACCAAGCGCGGCGCTATTTTCCATATGCTTGACGAGGTGCCCATTGCCGTCGGTTTTCATGACAAGGCAGCCTGTCTCTTTGAACTTTGCGAGATCGGCATCTCGGGCAAGCTCAAGATGATCGGCCCAGTCGCGCCAGTAATGATAGCCCTCCCAGGCAAATGCAGTGCCGTCGAAGGTCGAATAATGCATGCGGATAATGGCGCAGGAGCCGGCGGTCGAACCGTGCCCGATCTGCGCATTGCGATCAAGCGACAGTGTCTTCCAGCCCTTCTTGGCCAGTTCAAATGCCGTAGCGGTGCCAATCACCCCGGTTCCGATGATGATGGCATCAACAGATTTGGTCATGACGGCTCCTCCAGCCGATTGCGGTGGAGCGTGCCGTTTTTCATCACCACGGGGATATGCGCCCCATCGTCCTCCATAAGCTTGAGATTCTCCAGCGGATTGCCGTCAACTACGAGAATGTCCGCATAGGCGCCAACTGATATTTCGCCGATTTCGCCCTTTGCGCCGATTATCTCGGCGTTCATGGCGGTTGCCTGATTGAGGATCTCAAAGTTGGTGAACACATTTGACCGCAAGCCGAACTCAATGCACTGCATGGGCTGAATGGCACCGATCAAATCGGTTCCAAAACCAATACGGACGCCGGCGCGTTTCATGTGGGCAAGGCGTCCGATCGCCTCATCCTTGATCATGAGAAGCTTGTCGAGGCTCTCGCGAGGATAACCGAATACCTCGCCCCTTTCGGCCAGGCCGGCAATCACCGCCATGGTCGGTACAATGGCAGTGCCTTTGTCGGCCGCCATGTTTGCCGTATCGGGCTCGATCAGCGTTCCGTGTTCAATACAATGCACGCCCAGCTCAACTGCTCTTTTCAGTGCCCGGTCGGGATGAATATGCGCGGTGCAATAGACAAGATGATTTTCGACTTCTTCGATGATGGCCCGCACCTCGTCATTGGAGAACTGGATGCCCTCAAGCGGATCCGAGACGGTTGAAACGCCTCCCGAGCCGCAAAACTTGATGAAGGACGCACCGCGGCGCAATTGCTCGCGGACCACCCGCCGAACGGCGTCTATGCCATCGACGACGACGCCGAGCGGGTTCGCAAAACAGCACCCGCACATGACCACCTGTTCGTCATGGGGATGGCATTCATGGTGATGGCGCATGTCGGCATGCCCGCCCGTCTGGCTCAGGGCTTTTTCGCAGTAGAACAAGCGTGGCGCTGTGATCAGCCCCTTGTCGATCGCCAGCCACAAGCCGTAATCTGCTCCCCCGGTATCGCGCACGCTCGTAAATCCGCGATCCAACATGTCACCGAGCATATTGGCTGCATGATGCGCGTACATCGTGGCCGGCAGTCGCTGCATGCGGTTGACATTCATGTCATAGAAATAGGCGTGAATATGGGCATCAATCAGCCCCGGCATCAGCGTCCGTCCACCGCAATCGATCGCCGTGGCCCCGACCGGCGGCGAGGCATCGCTCACGGCAACAATCCGCTCTCCATCGACCACCACATTGGCATGCCTCACGCCGTCATTGCGGCCATCGAAGACTTGGGCGTTGGTAAACGCAAGCATGGTGTCCTCCTCAAAGGAAGCCGGCGCCTGAATGGCGCCGGCAAGCTGATCACTGGTTGAGAGCGGTCTCGATGCGATCGCAGTATTCAACGGCGTTGCCGCCCATGCTCTCGCAATTGCCTTTCCAGATCTTGATCAGTTCCGCCTGTATCGCCTTGCGATCCTCCAGCGGCATGGGATCCAACTGCTTCATGCCACCTTCGGTCGTCAGCCATTCGTAAGAGTCTCTTTCCGCAGCTGAAACGCCCCATGCGTCGACCGATTCCTGCCACATCTTGTTGGCTTCCTCGACAAAGACCGCCTGCAGATCGGCAGGCACCGCGTCCCAGGTTTCCTCCGTTGCGACAAACGAAAACGGGTAAGCCATGGAGAACGCGCCCAGATAGGCAAAGCAACAGGTTACCTCATAGATCGATTGCGATTTGGCGAATGTCGGCCCATACACCGACCCGTCCACGACACCAGTCTTCAGCGCCAGATAGAGTTCGGAGGAGGGCACAACCTGCGTTGAAACGCCGAGCTCGTTGAAGGCCTGCAGGCCGTCCTTGGTGAAGTGCCTGAACTTGATGCCACGCAGTTCGTCAAGCGTGTTCATTGGCTCCTTGGTCATGATGATGAGGTCGCGCAAGGCTCCAAACGGTGACTTGGCAATCTGAACCATGCCCCATTTGTCCGATGAGAGGATTTCCTCCGCTATGTCATACTGCTGATCGACGACCTTCAAATTCTCGTCAGCCTCGACCAGCATGCCGTGCGGAACGAAAACACCCATCATCGGCTCGTCGCGCGTCACGTAATAGGGAACAAGAGCCATTGCATCGATGGCGCCCTGTTTGACGACCCGCAGGCTGTCCACATTCTTGAAACCGAGCGTTTCAATGGGAATGACCTCAATCTCGAAGCGACCGTCAGTCCGCTTTGCAACGCGTTCGGCAAGCTCCTGAAAAAGCAGGGTGGAGGGGTCGTTCGGCCCGACCGAGGAGCCCAGTCGCCATTCCACCTCGGCGGCGCCCGCCGCGCCCGTTGTCATCAATAGCGCCAAACCGGCCAATACTGATTTGATGTTCATTGTTTCCTCCCGGGTTATTGGCCTTGCGGCCGACTATGGTTCTGAAATCACCCAAATCCCGCCGTCTGGGGCAGGACGAGTGCGATCTGGGGAAAGATGGTGATGAGCGCCAACGCTGCTATCATCAGGAGCCAGTAAGGCAGGCAGGCAAGCGCTGCCTCGCCGAGGCTGACTTCATTTCGGCTGACTGCCATGGCGACGAACAGGTTGATTCCCAACGGTGGCGTGAGCAATCCGATTTCAATGACGATGACCAGGACGATGCCGAACCACACGGGATCGAATCCAAGGCCGGTAACCAGTGGGAAAACAAACGGCAAGGTGATGAGCAGCATCTCGACCGGACCAAAAAAGCAGCCGAGCACGAGATACATCGCATAGATCAGTGTCAGCACCATTGCCGGCGAGAGATTCGCGTCGGCGACCATGCCGATTAGGACCTTGGGCATGCCGGTCAGCGCCACGGCCTGGCTGAGGATCAATGCCCCTGTGATAACAATAGCAAGCGTGGAAAAAGTCCGGACCGTCGCCCGCAGCGCAGCCCACAGGTGGGCAAGCGAGAACTCGCCATAGAAAGCAGCCAGAGCTGTGGCGGTGACCACGCCGAGGGCCGCCGCCTCAGTTGGGGTGGCAAGGCCCAGAAAGATGGTGCCAAGAATGGCGAAAACGAGGATGACGAACGGCCATGCCTCAGCCGAACGCAACAACGCCTGCGACAATGGAAGTGTCTCCGATGCTTCAGGGATTGCGCGCGGCTTTACAAGAGCGAGCCCGGCAATATAGGCCATGAACAGGCCTGCCATCAGGAGACCGGGCAGTACGCCGGCCAGAAAAAGCGCGCCAATGGAAACATTTTGCCACGCCCCGTAGATAATCAGGGCAATTGACGGGGGTATTAAAATCCCAAGCGTTCCGCCTGCTGCGACCGTGCCGACAATGACGCCGCGATCATAACCGCGTCCCTTCATTTCGTCGTAAGCGATGGAACCGACAACCGCCGCCGTAGCCGTCGAAGATCCGGAGATCGCGCTGAAGACGGTGCAGGCACCGATATTGGTCTGCAAAAGCTTTCCCGGCATGCGCTCAAATGTTGGAGAGATCGCGCCGTAGATCCGTTTTGCCAATCCTGACTGCCCGAGAATTTCTCCAAGCAATATGAAGGTTGGCACGGCGGTGAAAGTGAAGCTGTTGAAGAGGTTCCACGTAGCGTTGCCGAGCACGCTGAAATTGCCGTTAAACTCGAAGATAAGCACGACAAGGCCTGCGGCAGCAATCGTGATGCCGAGCAATGAGCCGGTCAGCAGCGCGAAGGCGATTACGCTGATCAACGAGAGCGACAACATGACCTAAATGTCCTCTGCGTCGACGCCGCTTGCGGCTTCGGCCAGCGGCAAGCCACGCATCGTTCGATCCAGATCGCCAAGCAGACGCGCGAAAATGGCAAGCGCAAGCGTTGTCAACGAGAATGGGATGATCATCATCCAGGGCCATTCAATCAGATTGGCCACGTAGCTGCGTGCGCCATATTCGTAGCTCTGCGCTGCAAAACTGAACGTTTCGCGGATCAGCAAAACGAGGATGAGGATTGTGCCGAGGTGGCCTGTCATCATCAGCCATCCCTGAAGCTCTGCCGGCAACCTTTTCCAGACGGGAAGCAAACGGATATGCCGCCCTTCCACCAAACCGTCCATCATCGAGAGAAACGCGCATGCCACGAACATGTAGGCGGCAAGCTCTTCCGTCGCAGGAATCGGCTGGTCAAGCACGTAGCGTTGCAGGCTGGAAAACACGAGAATGACGACAATGGCAGCGACCGATAACGCTGCAAGCGCTGAAAGCACCTTTGCAAGGTGTGCCGAAGTCTCTTCTGCAGCTTTCGCAAAGGCACTGAAACCGCTCATGGAATTGGCTTCCAGACGTCACGTGCAAGCCGTAGCCAATTGCCACCGAGAATGTCGCGAATGTCCGTCTCTGCGTAACCGGCCCGAACCATTCGCTCCGTCAGTTCCGGGATTTGCTCAGGCGTCGAGACGTGGAGCACCGACGTTTCATAGTCCTGCCCCACTGGATATTTGGAGGCTTGCGCCTGCACCACCGCTGCCAGAACCTCAGGCTCCGACACACTGTCGAGGCCGATGCCGACATGCTGTGCGCCGATCAATTGCACCCAGTGGTCGAGGTGCCGAAACAATGCGTCTGTCGAGGAATCATTGTCGCCGAGGAATATGCCGATACCGTTGATGCCCACCACACCACCTGTCGCGGCGCATTTTTTTGCCATTTCGTCATCGATGTTGCGCTGGTGGTCTTTCAGCGCCGCGGCATTCGAATGGGAATAGATTACCGGCGCTGTCGCTGCCTCGAAGACGTCGAGCGAGGTCTGGCGCCCGGTATGGGTGCAATCGACAAGCATGCCGACGCGCTGCATTTCCGCGACGAGCTCCAGCCCAAAGCGCGACAGCCCGCCATCGGTCCGTTCATGGCAGCCATCGCCAACATGGTTTTTCTGATTGTACGCCATCAAGGCATGGCGAACGCCGAGCCGGCAGAAAACTTCGACAAGACCGATATCCCGGCCGAACGGTGTCGTTCCCTGAAAATGGAATCCGAGTGCCACCTTGCCATCGGCCTTCGCCGAAAGCGCGTCGTCGGCGGTCATCAACAGACGATAGCGGTCGGGGTTGTCGGCCACGAAACTGCGCCACATCGCAATACGCGAAATTGCGGACATGGTGTCGTCCGGATCGGCTGCGATGGTAATCGAAATGGCATCGTAGCCGGAGATTTTCATCCGTTCGAGGGCATTGAAATGCGAGGCCCAGGATCCGCATGTCAAGGTTGCTGGAAAGGTCTGGTCCCAAACCAGCGCGTCGGAGTGGAGTTGGGCGGCATCGCTCATTTCAGCTTTTCCCTGCCGCGCAACGCGCTGCCGAAAGGTCCTTCAACCATTGCGCTTGCTTGCTCGCGTATTTCCTGATCCACTTTCGGGCCGCTTTCGTAGATGCGCCTCACCGCCGAGCCGCGCAGATAGTCGAGCATGCGGTGGACAATGCGCAATTTCTCCTCATCGGGAAGGTCGACGTCTGGAAAGTCGCTGTGCAGATAGGCGCGCAACTGATCCAGCCGCTTCTCGCGATAATGTGCAGTCATCGCCATAAGCTCATCGTCGTGACGGCTTTCCAGCAGAATTTCCAGGATTACGAAGTATGTCTCACCGCCGTAGATTGACCAGTAATCGTCGATGAGGCGGCCTATGCGCTCCTTCATAGGTGCTGCGGTGCCGAACCGTTCATGTTTGCCGGCAAAGGGCGAGAAAAGACGCCTGACAACCGCAGCCATGAGGCCACCCTTGGAGCCGAAATGATGATGAAGCGCGCCTGACGTCACCTCGGCGCGGCGGCAAATCTCACTGACTGTGGTGCCTGCGGCACCGACCTCCAGGAGCGCTTCGATCGTGGCATCAATAAGCCTGGCCCGGGTTTCTTCTGTGCGTTCCTTTTGGGAGCGCCGCGATGTCTGTCGTAAAGCAAATTGCATGTTACGTATCATGCGTTATGTTATTGGGTGAGTCAATCACGCAGCACACGATCAGGAGCAATGATGCCGCAGCGCCCTTATCCGTTCGTCAACACGCATTCCGACTATCCGATGGCCATCATCCGCCAACGCCGTCTCTTCCGCGATCATGTGATGCAGTCAGATTACCTGCCCGTCCATCGCAAGACTGGCCTGTGCATGGAGGTGATGACGGTCGGTACCGATCACCGGTTCCCGATTTTCGGTGGTGTGCTCGACATGGCCGAGCCGCGTACCGTTTTCGAAATCCTCGATGCCATGCATATGGAGCTGTCGGAGACGCGGGGGGACTATGCTTTGGTACTTCATGGCGATGACATCGAACCCATCATCGGTGCAGGAAATATTGCATTGATGTTCAATCTGGAAGGTGTTGCCTGCGTGGAAGACGATTTCTCGCTATGGCGCAACTATTACCGTCTTGGCGTCCGCGCGCTCTCATTGACACATGATCCGCAGAATCGGATGGCAAGCGGGTGCCGTGAACCCGATGGCGGCCTTACCCGGCTCGGCCGTCGGTTTGTCTCCGAGCTCAATAACTACAACGTCGTTCTCGATCTGGTGCATGCTGGTGAGCGCTCTTTCTTCGATGCACTCGAGCACTATGATGGGCCGATCGTCGTGTCGCATTCGAATGCAAAGGCCGTCTGGGATTGCCCGCGAAACCTGACCGATGACCAGATTCGTGCTGTGGGTGAGCGTGGCGGCTTTGTCGCGGTCATGTTCTGCGGTGCCTTTCTAAGGGAAAATGCCGAAAGGGCGACATTGGAGGATGTTGTTAGCCATATCGATCACATCGCCGCCCTGATCGGCATTGATCACGTCGCAGTCGGTCCGGACTATGTAGACTACATGATGGATTTCTTTCCCGACTTGCTCAAACCGCTTGGGGTCGAGCCGGGCGCCGTTGCATGGGCAAAGGGGGGGAAGGAACTGGCCACCATTCAGGATCTGTCACAAGTGCTGTCTGCGCGAGGATACAGCGAAGTCGACATAGGCAAGATCATGGGCGGCAACGCGCTACGCACCTACAAGGCGATCTTGTCCCGTCATGCCAGGGGGATGGATGGATCGGGCATGCGTTACGGGATGGCCCAATGAATGTGGATTATGGCATTGTTAGGCTGACCATCTGTGGAATTGAGGTTCCCCCTTTTTCGTGCACTGTCACACGCTAGGCTGTGGTGGCAATCTTATCTTTGCGCCGGGTAGAGGACCGGCCAAAAGCAAAATCGATTTGTGCGTCGTTCACAAGTGAGCGGAAACTGCGCGCGAGTGAGCGAAAAGATACTTTCAATCAATGTAATAGCGATTAGAAGACTGGCGGTCGGCAGCGAGTTTTAGTTGTGCGGCAGGAATAGGAAAACAAACAGTTCGGTTGGGTCCCGGTGCGATCGTCGGATCGTCGCTGTGACCGCTCGGAGTCCTTATTGCATGATGCTGCGTTATACGCGAATGTCGTTGTCCTCTCATCGTCCCGAATCCGTCTGCATGTGATCGAGCCGTCATGTATCTCGAAATCGCCATCCTCCTTTTCCTTGTCTGCCTGAACGGCGTCCTCGCCATGTCCGAACTTGCGGTCGTCTCTTCGCGTGCGGCGCGGCTGAGGACACGCGCGGAACGCGGAGACCGAGGCGCACGCACGGCGGTTGAATTGTTGGAAGACCCGGGCCGGTTCCTGTCCACCGTACAGATCGGCATCACCCTGGTGGGCATTCTATCGGGCGCATTCTCGGGCGCGACGCTGGGTGTCCGGCTGGCCGAAACGCTGTCCGGACTTGGCGTACCGAACCGCTACGCCGACGAGATCGGCATTGGAGTTGTCGTCGTCGCGATCACTTACCTGTCGCTCATCGTAGGCGAACTGGTACCGAAACAGATCGCGTTATCAAACCCAGAAGCGGTCGCATCGCGGGTTGCCCCGACGATGCGGCTTTTGTCGATTGCAGCGCTGCCACTGGTGTGGCTTCTCGACCGCTCGGGCAAGCTGGTTCTCGCGCTTCTCGGCCAGTCCGGGCAGCGGGAGACAGGCGTAAGCGATGAGGAAATCCACATGGTCATCGCCGAGGCCGAGGGGGCTGGCGTGATCGAAAAGGCCGAGACGGAGATGATCTCGGGCGTCATGCGCACCGCCGATAGGACGGCGCGTGGCCTCATGACACCGCGTCATGATGTGGAGGTCGCCGACGCAAGGGAGGACCGAGCCGCCATTCTCGCCCGGTTCGAGGCGTCAAACCGATCGCGCCTGCCGCTGCGCGACGGCGAGCCCGACAACGTGATCGGTGTGCTGGATAGCCGCGACCTGTTGCATATCGCAACCGACGGCTTCGACGCGCGAGCGTTGGTGCGACATGCGCCCGTCATCCAGGACACGCTGCCGGCCATTCAGGTGATCGAACAGTTGAAGACCGCGCCTGTGCACATGTTGCTCGTCTATGACGAATACGGGCATTTTGAGGGGATCGTTACACCTATGGACATCCTCGGCGCGATCACCGGTGGGTTCGACGAGACCGAATGTGACGGACCCAAGGTGGTCCAATGCGAAGATGGCTCGCTTCTGGTCGCGGGCTGGATGCCGGTCGATGAATTCGCGGATCGCCTGGGTCTCCAGTTGGCAGGCCATCCCGAGTTCGAGACGGTAGCAGGCCTGGTTCTGAATCGCACCATTGAACTGCCGCAGTCGGGGCAATCCGTGACAGTGGATGGCTGGGTCCTCGAGGTGGTCGATGTAGACGGTCGGCGGATCGACAAAGTTCGCGTGCGCAAAGCCCAAGAACCGGAAAAAAGTTGATGCAAATGCGACCCGATGCACCTGAAAGGGTCACGTCACGAGATGTACCAAAACTCGACTGTTGGCATCGGAAAACCCGCTTGGTTTGATGAAGTTTCTGCAAAGCGGCCATTGGCGCTCTTGTCGTGAACAGCAGCAACGTCCCACACTGCTGCCATTCGCTGGTTGTGTCAGGACACTCACAAAATGACGTCAATGGGATGGACGCCCCCAATCAACGTAAAACCTATTCTCTGTTCAACGACATCGAAGACGCCGAATGGAAACCAAAGGGCCTCAACGTCGTCTACGACGCACTGGCTTCAGGTCAAATCCGGCCAAATATCGACCGGGTCTTCAAAATGGAGGAATTTCCGGAGGCCTGAACCTATCTGCGCGCGCCGCAAGAAACACGGAAAGGTGATGATCGAGGTCGGATAGCCCGCACTTAATATCTGTCTAAGTCTTTGGATTTAAATAATATTTGGTGGGCCCGGAGGGACTCGAACCCCCAACCAAGCGGTTATGAGCCGCCGGCTCTAACCAATTGAGCTACAGGCCCCACCCGGCGGAACGGTTCGCCGACTCGCGGTTATCATGATGGTTGATGCGCGAACCGGACCCGATTAAACCAATTCGCGGTCTGCGACAAGACATTGCCGCAAAGCATACCTAAACCGTTTCTCGTTTTATCAGAAACGAGACAATGGTGCGGGTATACACTTTGTTGATGCATTCGGGTTTTGCCGATTCCGTCAAAACTCGAATTGCTTTAAATACCGTGCCATGCGCCAACAACCACAGGGGTCGTCATGTTTTTTCGCCGCAGCATCGCTTTCATTTTTGCCCTGGCCATCGCGCCGGCCGCCGCTTTCGCACAGGCACCGGATGCAGACAAGCCGGGCATCGTTTCGGTAACCGGTGAGGGTATTGCCCGCATCGCACCGGATATGGCGCTGGTCACCATGTCGGTGCTGCGTCAGGAAAAAACCGCCCGCGCCGCGCTCGATGCCAACAACCGCGCGATGACCGAAGTGCTGGCCGCGATGAAACAGGCCGGCATCGAGACACGCGACCTGCAGACATCGAATTTCTCGATCGATCCGCAATATTTCTACCCCAAGAGCACGGACAACAAGCCGGTCGAACCGCAGATTACCGGTTACCGCGTGTCCAACACGTTGACGGTCCGGGTCCGCGATCTTTCCAAGCTCGGCACCATTCTCGACACATCGGTCACGCTCGGCGTCAATCAGGGCGGCAACATCCAGTTCACCAATGACGATCCATCGGCTGCCATTGATGAGGCCCGCAAGGATGCCGTGCAAGATGCCATTGCCAAGGCAAAGACCCTGACGGATGCCGCCGGCGTCGGTCTCGGCCGCATCGCAATGATCAGCGAACAGCATCGGGCGCCCTCGCCGGTGCCCCTGATGCGCGCCGAAATGGCCATGAAGGCATCCGCCGATGCGGCGGTGCCCGTGGCCTCCGGCGAAAATCAGTACAGCGTGACCGTCAACGTCAATTTCGAGCTCGAACAATAAGGCCAACGGTCCTCACCATTGAGGGCCACTGGAAAAAACCCCCGGCGCCGATCCAAAAGGATCGTGGCCGAGGGCTCACCGGGGGATCCGATACGCAGGTCCCCTGGTATCGCTCGCTGATCCGGCGGGGACTTGACGATCAGCGACGTGCGATGACGGGGCAGTGGCGCCGGTTGGCAAAAACCACCTTCACCGGATACCCATGGCGCCAGCCGCGAACGACGACGCGTCTGTGGTTTCGGCGAACGACGCGGGTGCCGCGAACGCCCATGTGCCGGGCCTTTTTGACGGCGCGGCGCGACTTGCAATATCCGCGGGGCGGCGGTGCGGGACGGTAGCGGTGCCCCCAGCTTGGACCGTGACCCCAGCTCGGACCATGCCCCCAACCGGGACCGATTTCGATTGAAAATCCGACGCTCCCGGCGGCGGCCTGTCCTGTGGTGGCGGCGATTGAACCGACACCGATCATGGCCACCATTGCGGCCGTTTTTGCGATTTTGCCAAACATGCGATCTCTCCATCTCTTGGGTGTCATGCACCGCTCCTGGAAGCGATGATCAGAGATTAGAGAGATGGAACTGAACGCTATCGGAACCCGCCATTCATCTGGCGTTCATCCTGAACAGGCCCAGCCCGAGCGTCTGCTCATGAGAGTTCACGGGTCCAGAACTGCATCGGCTTGGACGTTTCCTTCGCCTCGCCGATGTCGCGCCAGGAAAACGTGCATGTCATACCCGGCATGGGCCGATAGCCGCGATTGCGCCAGAAACCGTCCAGCGGCACGTAATCTGCAGGACGGGAGGGATGGTCGTCGGGACGGATCACACCGCAGAAGACGACACGATCAAACCCGCCGCGGCGCGCGGCGGCCTCCCGTTCCTCGAAAAACCGGACCCCGATGCCCCGGCCGCGATAGGCCGGCAGCAAGACCGACTCGCCAAAATAGAAATACCGCTCCGGCTTCAGCCCGGCTTTCACAAAGGGTGCTGCGAATTCGTCGAAATGGTCCGCCAGCGGTGCGGCGGTCGCAGCACCGACCAGCATTTCGCCGTCAAACGCACCAATGACGACGGCGCCCTCGGATGCCGCAAACTTCGAAAGATACCGTCTCTCATAGTCGGCATCGCCGTCATAAAGATAGGGCCATTCGTGAAACACGGTGATGCGAAGCCCGGCCAGGTCATCGAGCCGCTCGGCGAGCGCCTCGCCAGACAGCGTGCGCAGGGTAACCATGCTCAACGCCGCGCCGCCGACTCGACCTGGCGGATCCAATCCGTCAGATTGTAACAGGTGCTGACGCGACTGATCCTGCCGTCGTCGATCTCGAAGAAGAGACCGGCGGAGAGACTGTAGGTCTGGCCCGACGCCTCCGGCAGCCCGTCAGCGGTGGCAAGATAGGTGCCATGGACCGTAAACTCCGCAGCCGCGCGATGGCCGTCGGGCGACAGCATGATCACGATATCGCGCACCGTTTCGCGATAATGCAGGCGCATCTGCCCGAGAAACCAGCGGAACTTGTCCCGCCCGATCTCCCGTCCGCCCTGATTGATGTCATGGACGACATCCTCGTCCAGCAAGGCCAGAAGCGCATCATCGTCACTGGCATTGAAGGCAGTCAGATAATCGGCAATCAATTGTCGTGTTTCATCGGCCGGCATCGCTCAGTCCTTCCATGGGTGCGGCTGCAAAGACGGTGATCGGGTCTCCGGGCGACCATGCCGGATATTTTCCCATGATCGCGGCAAAGCGGCCGGAGCTTTCGAACCGCTCGAGCCAGCGGCGCAGGCCAGGCCAGTCCTGCGCATCGAACCAGCCGCGATCGACATTGGCGAATTGCCGCACAAAGGGCAGAATTGCCATGTCGGCAAGGCCGGGGCGTGTGCCGAAAAGCCATGACGAACCGGCAAGGCGCGTCTCCAGATCGTGAAGAAATGCCCCGGCGGCCTCGCGCTCGACGTGCGGATCGCAATCGGCATGGCGCACATGATATTTGTAGCGGTCGAGGTGGTGCTTAAACGCGCCATCATTGCTGGCAATCAGGCCAATCGCAGCCTCATGCGGCGCGGTTTCGGGGACCAGCCAGCGTTCGGGGTCATGGTGGTTGAGCGCCCACACCATGATGTCGAGGCTTTCATCGATGACACCCTTGTCCGGTTCAACCAGCGTCGGCACCGTGGCCGACGGTGAGGCATTGAGAAAAGCCCGTGGTTTGTCGCGCAGGACGATTTCCCGCAACGCCACCGCGATGCCGCTGGACTGCAAGGCCAGACGTGCGCGGATCGCATAGGGACAGCGGCGAAACGAATAGAGCACGGGCAATTCGGCCATACCGGGTCCCGCTATTCCGACAGATGGAGCAAGATTTCGCGTCGATGCGGGGCGCTGCGATGCTCGAAAAGATAAAGGCCCTGCCAGGTTCCCAGCGTCAAGGAACCGTCTGCGACGGGAATTGACAGACTGACCGCCGTCAGCGCCGACTTGATATGCGCCGGCATGTCGTCCGGCCCTTCCATCGTGTGGCGCAGCCACGGCATGTTTTCCGGCACAATCCGCGCAAAGAATTCGGTCAGGTCCCGTTGCACATCCGGATCGGCATTTTCCTGGATCAGCAGCGAACAGGAGGTATGGCGCACGAAGAGGGTCAACAGGCCGACATCCACACCACTGCCCGCGACGAAACCGCCAGCATCGCGGGTAAACTCGTAGAGCCCCTGGCCGCTGGTCTCAATGGTCAGCATGGTCTGCATCGGACCTCGCAAAGCGAGAAAGGGCGGCTTGGAAAACCGCCCTTGAACAATCAGCTGTCGAGGAAGCTGCGAAGTTTGCGCGAGCGGCTCGGATGTTTCAGCTTGCGCAGGGCCTTGGCCTCGATCTGGCGAATCCGTTCACGGGTTACCGAGAATTGCTGACCAACTTCTTCCAACGTGTGGTCGGTGTTCATGCCAATGCCGAACCGCATGCGCAAAACACGCTCCTCGCGCGGCGTCAGCGAGGCAAGAACCCGTGTGGTCGTTTCCCGCAAATTGGCCTGAATGGCCGCGTCGATCGGCAGGATGGCGTTCTTGTCCTCAATGAAATCGCCCAGATGCGAATCTTCTTCGTCACCCACCGGCGTCTCGAGGCTGATCGGCTCCTTGGCGATTTTCAGCACCTTGCGCACCTTTTCCAGCGGCATGGCGAGTTTCTCGGACAATTCTTCCGGTGTCGGCTCACGGCCGATTTCGTGAAGCATCTGCCGCGAGGTGCGGACGATCTTGTTGATCGTTTCGATCATATGCACCGGAATACGAATGGTCCGCGCCTGGTCGGCGATCGAGCGGGTAATGGCCTGCCGGATCCACCAGGTGGCATAGGTCGAGAATTTGTAACCGCGGCGGTATTCGAATTTGTCGACCGCCTTCATCAGGCCGATATTGCCCTCCTGAATGAGATCCAGGAACTGCAGGCCGCGATTGGTGTATTTCTTGGCGATCGAAATCACCAGCCGCAGATTGGCCTCCACCATTTCCTTCTTGGCGATGCGTGCCTCGCGTTCACCCTTCTGCACCATGTGCACGATGCGGCGGAACTCGGATATCGAAATACCGGTTTCCGTCGCGAGATTCTGGATTTCGCCGCGAATCGCCTTGATCGTTTCCTTCTCCGAGCGCGAGAATTCCTTCCAGCCCTTGGCAGTGAGATTGGAAATCGACTTCATCCAGTTGGGATCGAGCTCGGCGCCTTGATACTGCTGCAGGAAATCCTCGCGCTTGACACCGTGCGATTCGGCCAGCCGCAGCAGCCGGCCTTCATTTTGCACCAGACGCTTGTTGATGTCGTAAAGCTGTTCGACCAGCGCATCGATCCGGTTCTGGTTGAGCGCCAGCGATTTCACCGCCGCGATCAGCTCTTCCTTCAGCTGCTTGTAGCGGCGCTCCTGGGCCGGCGACAATGTGCCGGTGGCGGCAAGACGCGCCTCGACCTGCTGGTCCTGCAGCTTGCGCAGTTTCTTGTAGGTCTCGGCAATGACATCGAATGTCTCCATGACCTGCGGCCGCAATTCGGCCTCCATCGCAGCAAGCGACAGGTTGGATTCATCATCCTCGTCATCGTCATCGTCGGTCGAGACACCTTCGCCGCCGACATCGGTGATATCGTCGGATGCACGGGCCTTGCGGGCTTTTTCCTTTTCTTCGGCCGCCTTGCGGTCGGCCTCGATCTTTTCTGGCGACTGGAACTGCGGCGCCGCCTTGGCTTCCGGTCCGGAGAATGTGGTTTCCAGGTCGATGATCTCACGCAGCAGCGTTTCACCCTCGATCAGTTCGTCGCGCCAGATGATGATGGCCTGAAAGGTCAGCGGACTCTCGCAAAGACCGGCGATCATCGTTTCGCGGCCGGCCTCGATTCGCTTGGCGATGGCGATCTCGCCTTCACGCGACAGCAGTTCGACGGATCCCATCTCGCGAAGATACATCCGCACCGGATCGTCGGTGCGGTCGGTCGGCTCTTTCTTGCGGGTGGTGGCAACAGCGGTCGAACCCGTCGTGGCAACTTCATTGCCCGGCGTAGCCGCATCGGCAGGCGCCGCGGCCTCTTCCGCCTCTTCCTCTTCCTCGACGACATTGATGCCCATGTCGCTCAGCATCGACATGGTGTCTTCGATCTGTTCGGACGTCACTTCCTCGGACGGCAGCACCGCATTGAGCGCATCCATCGTCACGTAACCGCGTTTCTTCGCGGCCTTGATCATTTTTTTGACGGCATTGTCCGAAAGATCGAGGAGTGGACCGTCACTCGTCGTTTCACGCTCGGTCTCAGCTTCCTCGTTTTCCTTGACTTTGGTTGCCATATATCCCGTCGCTTTCCTTACCGCATCAAACCCCGTCCACCTTGTCGTCCGTGTGACGGCAAAGCCTGTCCATCCGAATCGGCTATGAACTGAATAAGGGGGTGATGCTTAATTCCCGATTAACCATGGTGACATCGCCATACCGGCGTGCCCAGTTGTGCCCGTCGCGTCTCCATCGCCCATATGCGCCAGTGGACAACTTTGCAAACTGCTTGACCAAATGAAATGTCTCGCCCGTCTGGTGATTCCGTCTATTTTCCCGCCCGTCAAGCATAACCGGCGAAAAAACATGTTTTTTGGCGCAAAATCACCAAAAAACACAGATTCACCCGATGACAGTACCCGGAGGCACTGCAATGCTGCGATCAGGGCTTCAAGGCAGTTTCATCTGATTTCCGGAGCAAGCCCGAAGCGCTTGTCCAATTTCTGCCTCGCTGAGTATTTAGGGGGCGCTGGTCACTTTGCAAGCCCGTGAAAGTTGGTTTCCTGCTATTTTCCGGCCGCGCCGCGGACCCGCCCCGACAGCACGCCAAACCCCTCGATGAGCGCCTCCTGGTGCTCCAGTCTTTCGACTTCCAGCTGGATTGCCTGCAGTGAGCGGATCAACCGCGGAACCACCTCGTCATCTCCAGATTCCGTGGCATCCGCGATATCCTGTTCAAGCTCCGACTTCTGTTGCCGAAGGGCCTGGGTGCGTCGAAACAGTGACAGAAGCTGGTGGAATGCCTCACGCGCATCCTCAAACGCCGCCTCGGTCGTCGCCGTCCATTCACGAGTGTTGCGGATTTGCCTGTCGATCTGTTCGATGAGCGCGCCATAGCCCCGCAGATCGAGCGCATTGCGGATCGCTTCACGCTCCATGGTTTCACCGCTCGCACACAGATCCAGAAGACTGGCCAGCACGGCAACCATTTGCGGGTGGTCAAATTCGATCGCCGAGACGTCGTCGAACTCGCTGACCAGCAATTCAGGATGGTTGATCAGCGTCAGCGCCAGCGCGCTTTCCCGCAAGACTGGCAAGGCAGAGTCGCCGCGCACCAGCGATGACCGGGCCAGTTGCTGGCTCATGGCATAGCGGCGTCCGGCCCGCGCCTCGCCGGGCCGTTGCCCGCGCCGAGACCCGGCCTGACCGTAACGCTCACCGCCGGTTCGTGCGGTTGATCGGCTGCTGTCTTCGAAATAGGCATTAAGGCGATCGCGCACATCCTGCACATAGTGGCGCCGAACGGCTTCATCCTGGATCGCCGATGTGATTGTTCGGAACCGGGCTTCCAGCGCCGCTCTTTTTTCCGGAGTGTCGAAGACACCGGCGGAGGTTTCCCGCATCCACAGCATATCGGCGAGCGGCCGCGCCTTGCCGACCACTGCATCGAAGGCCTGCCGCCCCTCCTCTCGCACCAGATCGTCGGGGTCCTTGCCCTGCGGCAGAAGCGCAAACCGAACCGACTTGCCAGGTTTGAGGCCCGACAGGGCCAGATCAGCCGTCCGGTTGGCTGCGCGCATGCCGGCCTCGTCGCCATCGAAGCAGAGCACCGGCTCCGGCGTCATCCGCCACAAAAGCTCGAGCTGGTTTTCCGTCAGCGCGGTTCCGAGCGGCGCCACTGCGTTCTCCACGCCGGCCTGATGAAGCCCGATCACATCCATATAGCCTTCAACCGCAATGACGGTTTCAGATTTGCCGGCGCCCTGCCCGGCACGCCGTGCGCGGGTGAAATTGTAAAGCACCTGGCCCTTGTGAAAGAGTTCGGTCTCGTTTGAATTGAGATATTTCGCCGGGCTGTCGGCTGACATCGCACGCCCGCCAAAGGCGATCACCTTCTCACGGGAATTGAGAATCGGAAACATGATGCGGTCCCGGAACCGGTCGTAGGAGACGGCGATATTGGGGCCGTGAACCACCAGGCCGCAGGCCTCGATCTGCTGTTTGTCGACACCTTTGGCGGCGAGAAATTCCTTCAGCATATTGCGCCCATCGGGTGCGTAGCCAAGGCGAAAGGTCTCGATGGTCTTGCCGGACAGGCCACGATCGCGCAGATAGGCCCGCGCCCGGGCGCCCTGTGCCGTCTGCAGCTGTTCCTGGTAAAACCCGGTTGCCAGTTCCATGACATCCGACAGGCTGGCCCGTTCCCTTTCGCGCTGCGCAGCCTGGGGATCGGGCGCCGGCACCGGGACGCCGGCAAGATCGGCGATCTGTTCAACCGCCTCGGGAAAGGACAGGCCATCGAGTTCCGTCAGAAACCGAAAATGATCGCCGCTCACGCCACAGCCGAAACAATGGTAGCGCCCCTTTCGGTCCTCGCAGTGAAAGCTTGGAGTCTTTTCACCGTGAAACGGACAGCAGGCCCACCAGTCGCCCCGTGCCGCATTGGTTTTGCGCTTGTCCCAGGTCACCCGCTTGCCGATGACTTCCGAGATCGGAAGCCGGTCACGCAGATTGTCCAGAAATGACGTGTCAAATCGCATGGGGTCTCACGGGATCAAAGAACGAAGGCCAACGCAGCGTCACCACAGTCTATAGGACCGCCCGAACGATGATGCCAGCGCGGACCTCCTCAATTCCCGGTATTCACAGCCGCGGGTCCTTTGAAGGTGATGGCTGGTGCAGCCGAGCCAGATGGACGGCGAATGCGACAGGAAAGCCCTACCGCATTCGGTCCGTCATCAGTCGTGGTGCAAAAGGCCCTTCACCACGCCGGAGGCCTTGGAAAAATCCATTTGTCCGGAATATTCGGTTTTCAGGGCATTCATGCACTTGCCCATGTCGCGCAGCCCCTGCGCACCGGTTTCCTGAACCACGCGCTCGCAAGCCTGCTTGACATCTTCATCGGACAGTTGCTCGGGCAGAAAAGACCGGATGACCTGAATTTCCTCGCGCTCCTGCTGAGCAAGCTCGAGCCGTGCGGCATCCTCATAGATGCGGGCCGATTCCTCACGCTGCTTAATCATCTTGCCGAGAATCTGCATGATATCGTCGTCGCAGACCGGGTCCTTGCCGGCGCCGCGATTGGCAATATCACGATCCTTGACGGCAGCCTGTATCAGTCGAATCGTCGAAAGACGACGGGTATCCTTAGCCTTCAGGGCCTCTTTCAGGGAGGCAGCCAACCTATCACGCATCAAAGCTTCTCCTGCATTCCGCCGCGAACCTTATTCCGAACGGCCTGCTATTGCAAACAAAACGAAATGACCTAACTCGTTGTAAAAATTGCGTTTTTAAATTGTGATCGAAGCAGCTTGACGAATTGACGCGGTAGCGGGCCTTGTTTATCTTCCCGCACCTGCATAGACACAATCAATCTGGAGCAAGGCCGCAGGATCACAAGTCCCTAACGCCTCTGCGCCGTTATCTGGGGCGCTGAACTGGCCGTTTCAAGGGGCGGCGAGCAACCCGCCCGATGGCCACCGGAAGCGACGAAAAATGACCGATACACCTGCCTGGACCACACATCTGCCGACCGCTCTTCTTGTTCTGTCCGACGGAACGGTGATCGAGGGAACAGGCCTCGGAGCGAGCGGAACGGTCGAGGCGGAAATCTGCTTCAACACCGCGCTGACGGGCTATCAGGAAATATTGACCGATCCATCCTATGCCGGCCAGGTCGTGACCTTCACATTTCCCCATATCGGCAATATCGGCGTCAATGACGAGGATATGGAGGGGCTCGATGCCGGTGTCCAAAGTGGCGCCGTTGGCGCCATCTTCAAGGCAGGCATTACCGATCCGTCCAACTACCGTGCTGCAACCCATCTCAATGACTGGCTGAAGGCCCGCGGTATCGTGGCCATGTGCGGCATCGATACCAGGGCACTGACCGTGTGGATCCGCGAAAATGGCATGCCGAACGCTGTTCTGGCACACAGTCCGACCGGTGAATTCGACATTGACAGCCTGAAACAGCGCGCCGCGAAGTGGCATGGTCTGGAAGGGCTGGATCTGGCGAAATCGGCGACCACAGAAAAAGCCGCGCACTGGTCGCAGACGCCCTGGGTGTGGAACGAGGGCAATGGAGAGCATGCCTCCGGCGATGGCGACATACATATTGTTGCCGTCGATTTTGGTGTCAAACGCAATATTCTGCGCCTGTTTGCCGGCCTCGGATGCCGGGTCACGATCCTGCCGGCCACGGCCGGCGCAGACGAGATATTGGCGCAAAAACCCGATGGGATCTTTTTGTCCAACGGACCGGGGGACCCGGCGGCCACGGGGCTCTATGCCGTTCCGGCGATCAAAGCGCTGCTATCGGGTGATGTTCCGATTTTCGGCATCTGCCTGGGCCACCAGATTCTCGCATTGGCACTTGGCGCAAAGACCGTCAAAATGCACCAGGGGCACCATGGCGCCAATCATCCCGTCAAGGACCATACCACCGGAAAAGTCGAAATCGTTTCAATGAACCATGGCTTTGCCGTCGACGGCGCGACATTGCCGGAGGGTGTCAGCGAAACCCATGTTTCGCTGTTTGACGGCAGCAATTGCGGCCTGCAGGTTGATGGCCGCCCGGTGTTTTCGGTTCAACACCACCCGGAGGCCTCACCGGGACCTCAGGACTCCCATTATCTTTTCCGGCGTTTCATCAATCTGATTCGCCTGAGGCGCGGCGAAAAAGCACTCGCCGAGTAATCGGAATTGGGAGCGCTGTTTGCCTCCCCGGTCTATACGGGATTGTTGAACGTATCACAGGCGTCAAGCCGGCCGGTTTCATAGCCATTGGTAAACCAGGCTTTGCGCTGTGCGGATGTACCGTGGTTGAAACTGTCCGGCACGACAAATCCCTGAGAGCGGCGCTGCAGCGTGTCGTCGCCGATCTGGTTGGCGGCGCGCAATGCCTCCTCCAGGTCGCCCCGTTCCAGCAAACCCTTCTGCCCGGTATAGTGGGCCCAAACGCCGGCAAAACAGTCCGCCTGAAGCTCCACCCGGACCGACATCCTGTTCGCCTCGACCTGACTCATGCTGCGCCGCATCCGATTGAATTCCGGCAGCACGCCGATCAGGTTTTGTACATGGTGCCCCACCTCATGGGCCAGAACATAGGCCTGGGCAAAATCGCCCGCCGCACCGAAGCGTTGCGCCAACTCGTCAAAAAAGCTCAGATCGATATATACCTTGCTGTCGGAGGGACAATAAAAGGGCCCCGATGCGGCACTGGCCAGACCACAGGCGGAATTCACCCGACCGGAAAACAGCACCAGCGTGGGCTCCTGATAGTCGACCCCGCCGGATTTGAAGATTCCGTTCCAGGTGTCTTCCGTCTCGGCCAGCACCGTTGCGATGAACTGGGTCATCTCATCACGCTGCTGGGGAGACAACTGCCGGCCGGCCGGTGCATTCGTCTGCTGACTCTGAGTCAGTCCGCCACCGCCATCCAGCAACAGCGCCGGGTCAATGCCCAGGGCCCGCAGCACGAAAAAGCCGACAACCAGGATGATGATCATGGTGATGCCGCCACCGGAAACGCCGCGGGCCCGGCCGCCGCCGGTCGGCAATCGAAGCCTCCCACCGCGTCCGAACGGATTGGCTGAGCGCCGCGCAGACGATGTGCCGCGCCGGTCTTCGATATTGTTGCTCTGGCGTCGCCCTTTCCAGCGCATGGACACAATCTCCTGTTTCGGCCCGCAAGCCGTTTGAACGGACCTTGATACACAAGCACGTTCGACAACGATAGACAAAAAACGTGTCGGAAAGCAGACAGCAATCCTGCCGATTCATCGACTCATGGCGGCAGATATCAGCGTACAAAAAAAGCAGCCGCGACAGGGTTTCCCTGCCCTATCCTTTCGCCTATAAGCCCCACTTAGCCCACACTCACAGAGCCTGCACAGGGCCCGTTTTCAACGCGGTCGTTGCGGAGCCTGCCTGCCGGATGACAGTAGATGCCAAAACGCACTGATATCAAATCGATCCTCATCATCGGCGCCGGACCGATCGTGATCGGGCAGGCCTGCGAGTTCGACTATTCCGGCACCCAGGCCTGCAAGGCGCTGAAGGAAGAGGGTTACCGCGTCATACTGGTCAACTCCAATCCGGCCACCATCATGACCGACCCCGGACTGGCCGATGCGACCTATATCGAGCCGATCACCCCGGAGGTCGTCGCCAAAATCATCGCCAAGGAACGGCCCGACGCGCTGTTGCCCACAATGGGCGGTCAGACCGCCTTGAACACGGCCCTTTCCCTGCGCCGCATGGGTGTGCTCGATCGGCACAATGTGGAGATGATCGGCGCCAAACCGGATGCCATCGACAAGGCGGAAGACCGGGCCCTGTTTCGCGAAGCGATGGCCAGTATCAACCTTGAAACGCCGCGGTCCATGCTGGCCAATGCGACAGAGGCCAAGGAACAGGATCGCAAGACCCATGAGGCGGAGCGGGCCCAGCTTGCAGAACAATTGAGCGGCGCCGAACTGGATACCGCCCTTGATGCGCTGGAAACCGAATGGCAGCTCGGCGAAACGGACCGCAAGCAGCGCTATCTCGGCCACGCGCTCGGGGTCGCGGCAAAGGCGCTGGACCATGTCGGCCTGCCGGCCATCATTCGTCCGTCCTTCACGCTGGGCGGCACCGGCGGCGGCATCGCCTTCAACAGGTCGGAATTCTACGAGATCGTCGAATCGGGCCTCGATGCCTCACCGACGACCGAAGTTCTCATCGAGGAATCGGTCCTCGGCTGGAAAGAATATGAGATGGAAGTTGTCCGCGACAAGGCCGACAATTGCATCATCATCTGTTCCATCGAAAATGTCGATCCGATGGGTGTCCATACCGGCGACTCGATTACCGTGGCACCGGCTCTGACGCTGACCGACAAGGAATACCAGATCATGCGCAACGCCTCGATCGCGGTGTTGCGGGAAATCGGCGTCGAAACCGGCGGGTCGAACGTTCAGTTTGCCGTCAATCCGGCGGACGGCCGCCTGGTGGTGATCGAAATGAATCCGCGCGTGTCGCGCTCATCCGCCCTTGCCTCGAAGGCGACCGGATTTCCGATCGCAAAGGTCGCGGCGAAGCTCGCCGTCGGCTACACGCTGGATGAACTGGACAATGACATCACGGGCGGTGCGACCCCAGCGTCGTTCGAACCGTCCATCGACTATGTGGTGACCAAGATACCGCGCTTTGCGTTTGAAAAATTTCCCGGCGCCCAGCCATTGTTGACCACATCGATGAAATCGGTCGGCGAGGTCATGGCGATTGGTCGAACCTTCGCCGAATCGCTTCAGAAGGCGCTACGCGGTCTTGAAACCGGACTGACGGGCCTGGATGAAATCGAAATCCCGGGTATTGATGAAGGCGATGACAAGAACGCCATACGCGCGGCGCTGGGCACACCGACCCCGGACCGGCTGCGCGTTGCGGCCCAGGCACTGCGCCTTGGCACCGATGCCGCATCCGTCCATGAAAGCTGCAAGATCGATCCGTGGTTCATCGACCAGTTGAAGACGATCGTCGACATGGAGGAGCGTATCCGTTCGATCGGTCTGCCCGAGGATCAGGCCAATTTGAGAATGCTCAAATCCATGGGATTTTCCGATGCCCGCCTGGCATCGCTGACCGGCCAGCGCGAAAGCGACATCGCACAGTTGCGAGACACGCTGAATGTCCATCCGGTTTACAAGCGCATCGACACCTGCGCCGCCGAATTCGCGTCACCGACAGCCTATATGTATTCAACCTACGAGGTTCCGTTTGCCGGATCCCTGCGCTCCGAAGCAGAGGTTTCGGACCGCCGCAAGGTCGTCATACTGGGCGGTGGTCCGAACCGGATCGGCCAGGGGATCGAATTCGACTATTGCTGCTGTCACGCCGCGTTCGCGCTGGACGATGCGGGTTACGAATCGATCATGATCAACTGCAATCCCGAAACCGTCTCGACCGATTACGACACCTCCGACAGGCTTTATTTCGAGCCACTGACGGCCGAGGATGTCCTCGAGATTCTGAAGACGGAGCAGCAAAAGGGCACCTTGCACGGTGTCATCGTTCAGTTCGGAGGGCAGACACCTTTGAAACTGGCGGACGCGCTTGAGAAAGCCGGTATCCCGATCCTCGGCACGGCGCCCGATGCGATCGACCTTGCCGAAGACCGTGACCGGTTCCAGAAACTGCTGATGAAGCTTGATCTGCGGCAACCCAAAAACGGCATTGCCCATTCGGTTGAACAGGCCCGCCTCGTGGCAACGGAACTTGGCTTTCCGCTCGTGGTTCGCCCGTCCTATGTGCTCGGCGGTCGCGCCATGCAGATTATCCGGGACGAAGGGGGACTGTCGAATTATCTGCTCGGAACGGTTCCCGAACTCGTGCCGGAAGACATCAAGGCCCGCTATCCGAATGACAAAACCGGCCAGATCAACACATTGCTGGGTTCCAATCCTCTGCTTTTCGACAGCTATCTGAGCAATGCAATCGAAGTCGATGTCGACTGTCTGAGCGATGGCGACGACGTATTCGTCTGCGGCATCATGGAGCATATCGAGGAAGCCGGCATCCACTCGGGCGATAGCGCCTGTTCCCTGCCGGTCCACTCACTGAGCGATGAAACGGTGGATGAACTGGAACGCCAGACCATGGCCTTGGCGCGTGCGCTCAATGTCGGCGGCCTGATGAATGTCCAATACGCCATCAAGAATGGCGATATCTATGTGCTTGAGGTCAACCCCCGCGCCTCCCGGACAGTACCGTTTGTCGCCAAGACGGTCGGCGCGCCGATTGCCAAAATCGCCGCACGCGTGATGGCCGGTGAAGACCTCGAAACCGCCATAGCCGCCTATGGTGAAAAACCGGCGCCCCGCGCACTCAAGCACATCGCGGTCAAGGAAGCGGTCTTCCCGTTTGCCCGCTTCCCCAATGTGGACACGCTGCTCGGCCCGGAAATGCGGTCAACCGGCGAGGTCATGGGCCTCGATACGGATTATGCGCTGGCCTTTGCCAAGTCGCAATTGGGCGCCGGCGTCGAATTGCCGCGCGAGGGCAATGTCTTCATATCGGTTCGCGACGAGGACAAGGAGCGGGTTCTGCCGGCGGCAAAACTGCTGCAGGAAAGCGGTTTCAGCGTCGTTGCCACGGCCGGTACGGCCCGTTTTCTCAACGAGCAGGGTGTGGCCGCAACCAAGATCAACAAGGTCCTTGAAGGGCGCCCGCATGGCGAGGATGCCATCAAGAACAGGGAAATCCAGCTGGTAATCAACACCACGGCCGGCGCCAAGGCGATTTCCGATTCCAAATCGCTGCGCCGCGCCGCGCTGATGCAGAAGGTTCCCTATTACACAACCATGTCAGGTTCGATCGCCGCGGTGCGGGCAATCATCGCATTGAGGGCCGGGAATCTTGAAGTAAAGCCGCTGCAGCACTATTTTTCCGCCAACTGAGTGAACGGCTGGCGGGTGTCGGTCGGCGCGGCCCCCGCGTATAGCCGGAAACCGCCTCCCGTATGAAAATACTGGAATTTTTGTCACAATTGCTGCTACAATTGCGGCGTTGTTGTTCAGGCGGTTCCGGAACGGACGTTTCGGGAGCCGTTTTATTTTGCGCTGTTTCCCGGTCCGTTGCCGGGTGTCTGCGCCAAAAACATGGAGAAGGACATGGTTGAAAAAGTCCCCATGACGCAGGACGGATTTGCCAAGCTGCATGAAGAGTTGCGCTGGCGTCAGCAAGAGGAGCGGCCGCGGATCATCGAAGCGATCGCGGAAGCCCGCGCCCATGGTGACCTGTCCGAAAACGCCGAATATCACGCTGCCAAGGAAGCACAGAGCCTCAATGAGGGCCGCGTTGCGGAACTGGAAGATCTGACGGCGCGCGCCGAGGTGATTGACCTGACGAAAATGTCTGGTGACACCATCAAATTCGGCGCGACCGTGAAAATCGTCGACGAAGACACCGACGAGGAAAAAACCTATCAGATCGTTGGCGATCAGGAGGCCGATGTGAAACAAGGACGGATTTCTCTGTCTTCTCCGATCGCACGGGCGCTGATCAGCAAGCAGGTGGGTGACAGTATCGAGGTCAACGCTCCAGGCGGCGCAAAAGCCTATGAAATTCTGGACGTGAGCTGGGGATAGACCAAGCAGCTTCCGGAGGGGCGCGGCAACCGGCATTTCAAACATGGTTGACGGCGTGGAACTGATAGTCACAAACATGCACCGCAATTTCACCGGGGTCTCATCGACCGCGGCCGCAGTGGTGCGCAAACAGGTCGAGCATTATGACTTGCGGCTCGTCGGCAGGCCCCTGCCCGGCTGTCCGGAGCCGGTCTCCCTGACCCAGGCGATCGGTCTGTCCCGCGTGCATTCGGCCAAACGGCCCTTTGCCATCTGGCATGTGCGGCGAAACAATGAAATGCGCGCGGCCCTTTTTGCACGCGATGTGCTGCAATGTCCGATCAGGATCGTCTTTACGTCGGCCGCGCAGCGGCGCCACTCGGCGCTTCCGCGCTGGCTGATATCGAGGATGGATATGGTGATCGCCACGACAAGGGCGGCGGCCAAATTCGTTCCCAATGCCCGCGCCATTATTCACCATGGCGTCGATACCGAGCAGTTCCATCCGGCTGAAGACCGTCCGAAATCCTGGCTGAAAACCGGCATGCCGGGCAAGATGGGCATCGGCACGATCGGGCGCATCCGGCCGGAAAAAGGAACCGATCTGTTTGTCGAGGCCATGATCAGTCTCCTGCCGCACCATCCCGACGTCACGGCGGTCGTCATTGGCAGGGCCAAACGTGAACATCGCGCCTTCGAGGCGGCGCTTCGCAACCGCATTGAAGCGGCCGGATTGTCCCACCGCTTTGTCTTCACCGGAGAGGTTGTGCCCGAGGAACTGCCCGAACTGGTCCGCAGCCTGTCGCTGCTGGTCGCTCCGCCACGTTATGAGGGTTTCGGCATGACACCGCTGGAAGCGATGGCCAGCGGCGTTCCGGTCGTGGCAACCCATACGGGATATTTTTCGAGATTTATCGGCAACAATGAGGCTGGCCTTCTGGTCAGCGAAACCAGTGCCGCCGCCGTTGCCCGCGCCGTCCATGCTCTGCTCCGGGAACCGCTCAGGCGCGGCGCCATGAATGCCACCGCGCGAGAACGCGCCCTGGCAATGTTCAGCGTCGACAATGAGGCCAGCGGCATCGCCCGTATCTATGAGGAAATGTGGCGCGAATAGCCGCTCACCGGCACCGCGCGGGTCGCTCGTCAGTGGGAACGGGAAGCGCCCAGATTCACCGCGCCCTCATTTTTGACCTGGCGAATGGTCAGCATCGATCGCACGGTGTCGACATTGTCGGCCGCCGTCAGCTCATCGATCACAAAATCCTGAAATTGCGTCAGATCTTCCGCGACGCAGTGCAGGAGAAAATCCGATTCACCCGACACCATCCACGATTGGCGCACAATCGGCCATTGCAGGGTCTTTTCCGCAAAGCTGCGCAAATGAATCTCCGACTGCTGAGCAAGGCCGATCATGCAAAAGGCAACGAGATCGTACCCCAGCGATGGCCCATTGATCATCGCCCTGTATCCCTCGATGACACCGGCATCTTCCAGCTTGCGCATCCGCCGAAGGCAGGGCGGCGCCGAAATCCCGACCCGTTCGGACAGATCGACATTGGTGATGCGGCCTTCGTCCTGCAATTCGCGCAGGATTTTGAGGTCGATTTCGTCAAGTTCCGCCCTGATCGGCATTTCGGCCTCCCACCGAAGCATTGACTGTATCAAATGATTGGACCAGTTGTTGCGCGCGGGCGCAAGAAAATTTCGCAAACAGGAATCTGTCGGAGAGGCTTCGGCGGACCGATCGTTGCGCTTTTTGCGACACCTGTGTGAAAACCGGTCCTTGCCCTTGAAACCGGACCGTTCGAATTCGTACATTGGGAAGGTGAGACATGTCTGACAAGGCGCTGGCTTAGAATGTCTCTCAGCGCCCTTCGAATTCGACCTGCACCAGCGGGTCAGCATCTGCAGAAAAGGAACGATCGAGATGACCATCCGCCATGCCCGTGTCCTGATCATCGGTTCGGGACCCGCAGGTTATACGGCTGCGATCTACGCCGCACGTGCACTGCTCGAACCGGTCCTGATCGCCGGGATGGAACAGGGCGGCCAGTTGATGATTACGACCGAGGTCGAGAATTATCCGGGTTACGCTGAAACCGTTCAGGGCCCCTGGATGATGGAGCAAATGCTCAAACAGGCGCAGAATGTCGGTGCCGACATCGTCAATGATCTTGTCACCGAGGTCGATCTGAATGTCAGGCCGTTTCGGCTCAAGACGGATTCTGGCCAGGACTACAGCTGCGACACACTGGTTATCGCCACCGGCGCTCAGGCCAAATGGTTGGGAATCGAATCCGAGCAGACCTTCATGGGTTTCGGTGTCTCGGCCTGCGCGACATGCGATGGCTTTTTCTACCGCGGGAAGAACGTCGTTGTGGTCGGCGGCGGCAATACGGCCGTCGAGGAAGCGCTCTACCTGTCCAATCTGGCCGCCAAGGTTACGCTTGTGCACCGGCGCGATGAATTGCGCGCCGAGAAGATCCTTCAACAGCGGCTTTTCGCGAAGGACAATGTCGAGATCGTCTGGGACAGCCAGCTTGAGGAGATCACCGGCGAGACGACGAAACCGCCATCGGTCACGGGCGTGCGCCTCAAAAACGTCAAAACGGGGGAGATTTCCGAACACCAGACCCATGGCGTGTTTATTGCGATCGGGCACGCCCCCTCCGTTTCGCTGTTCGAAGGTCAGGTCAAACAGAAACCCAATGGCTATCTGTGGACCGCGCCGGACTCGACGGCGACCGATGTGCCAGGCGTGTTTGCCGCCGGCGACGTAACGGACGATATCTACCGACAGGCAGTGACCGCTGCAGGCATGGGATGTATGGCAGCCCTTGAGGCGGAAAAATATCTGGCCGAACACGAAGCGCTGGCCGAGGCGGCTGAATAGCCCACAGCCCGAAGGCTGATTTCAGAAGTTTAACAAGGAGAGACGGCATGCCGCTCGACTGGGATAAGTTGCGAATATTTCACGCAGCGGCGGAGGCCGGTTCCTTCACCCATGCGGCTGATGAACTGCACCTGTCGCAATCGGCCATCAGCCGCCAGGTCAGCGCGCTGGAGCAGGATATCGGCGTGCCCCTGTTTCACCGTCACGCCCGCGGCCTGATCCTGACCGAACAGGGTGAACTGCTTTACCACACCGCCCATGATGTGCTGCTGCAACTCGAAGCGGCGCGGGTTCGCCTGACGGAAACGACGGACAAGCCCACCGGCCGGTTGCGCGTGACAACCACAGTGGGGCTCGGCTCCGGCTGGCTGACCGAGCGCATGCAGGAATTCACCGAGCTCTATCCGGATATCAAGATACAATTGCTCCTCGACAATGAGGAGCTCGACGTGACCATGCGTCACGCCGACTGCGCCATAAGGCTGCGGCAGCCCCAGCAGCCCGATCTCATCCAGCGCAAGCTTTTCACCGTGCATATGCATGTCTACGCCGCACCCGCCTATCTCAACCGCTACGGCAAACCCGAAAAGGTCAGCGATTTCGACAAGCACAAGATCGTCACCTTCGGCGAGCCGGCGCCGAGCTATCTGCTTGATGTCAACTGGCTGGAGGTCGCCGGCCGGCAATCCGCCAACCCTCGGACACCGCAGCTTCAGATCAACAACATCATCGCCATCAAGAAAGCAGCGCAGCTTGGCGTCGGCATCGCGATCCTGCCGGACTATGTGGTCGGCCACGATGCCGGGCTCGTTCAGCTCGACATCGGCGCCGACGTGCCCTCATTCGACTGTTTCTTTTGTTACGCCGAGGAGATGCGCGGCTCGGCCAAACTCAAGGCCTTCCGGGATTTCCTCATCTCCAAGGCACGAAACTGGAAGTTCTGACCCGGCGGGGCTACATGTCCAGCACTTCACTGACCTCCACGGATCCGGCATCGAGGATCGGGCAGCCCCTGGCCATCTCCGCGGCCGCATCCACACTGTCCGCATTGATGACGGAATAACCCGACAAGGGGTTGGCGCCGCCACCATCCGAGACACCCTGGGCCGTCACGGTTTTGGACATCCCAACCGGTCCTCCACCGTCCACGACCGCATCCCCGAGCGTTTCGAACCAGGCACCCCAGGCGGCCATGACCTTTGCACCTTCCTCCGGACTTTCCGGCATTTTGCCGCCATGATAGGCAAAAACGAATTTCGGCATGACATATCCTCCCATATCAGGCTTCGAATTAACGATCCTGTTATTTAACTTATTTGTTATTTTATGGGCTTGTCAATGTTCGACGCGCGGTCAGATCAGAATTTCCAGACAGTATGTTTACCCTCAAATCCCTTGAGGTCGACCTCACCGGCGGCGCTGCAGCGGTCCGGAACAAGCCGGGCCAGATCCGATGACAGGACGCTGTCGCAATCCAACCGGGAGGCCGCCGACAACAGGCGTGCCGTATAGTTGACCGGTGGTCCGATCGCAGTGAAATCAAGCCGGTTCGCGCCACCGATATTGCCGTAATGAAATGTCCCGTAATGCAGGGCGGCACGGAATTCCACATCATAGTGCCCATCATCGGCAAGCGCCGCCCGGCCTTCATGGACGGCATCGATCGCCGAAGCGGCGATCCCGGCAATCTGATCGTCGCGATCATAGGGAAAAATAGCGAAAAACCCGTCGCCCATGAATTTGAGAATCTCGCCACCCCTCTGATTGACCGGCGGCACCAGCCGATCGAACGTGTCGTTCAAAAGATCGACAACCTCGCTTCCCCTTTTGCTGTTGGACATCGCCGTAAAGTCCTTTACATCGACAAACAGGATCACCGCGCTGATGCCTTCGCCGTCACCACGGTGAACCTTGCCCTGCAGGATTTGCGCACCACTGTTGCGCCCCACATAGGTGGACAGCAGCACCGCCGAATTGAGCCAAAGCATGTAGGTTTCGGTCAGCCGTGCCAGGGGTGCGTTGATCTGTTGCAGTATGTCCAGATCACGTTCGCTGAAACCGCCCTTCTGCGCCGATGACCAGGTACAGGCATGCGTTTCGCCGGATGTGAAGATCAGCGGTTGCACCAGATAATCGGTAAAGCCTTGCTCCCGCAATTCGCCAACAATGATGTAGTCCTCGGGGCAATCGTCCCGTTCGAGATGCCGGCGCAGCGGTTTCTGCTCCTCGATCACACGCGGCAGCGGGTTGGAGGTGTAAATCTCCTGGGAAAACATCCCCATCGGCGCCTGGGCAATGTCGACACCCTCTCCCCTGATCCATCGGAAACGCTGCCCGAGAAGGTTAGGATGCAGCGTGTAGATGAACAGCATGAAGCGATCGACCGCCACATCCAGCGCGACCAGCCGTTCACAAATACCCGTTACGATCTGGCGGGCATCCGAACTCGGGCGGGCACCTTCGACCATCCAGTCGACAAGCTCCCTGCTGTCCGATGCATGTTGTTTCTTGCGCTGCATGGCCCCTGCTCCCGGCTGTGACACCCCGGCAATCACAGTACTACCGGCAGAGCCTCGCTCAAAGCGCCGCCGCCGACTGCATCATCAACATATGACATCGGATTGGTTCAGACGACCCAGGGAGCTGTCTGGTTCGTCGGTTCGGGACCGCCCTCCCGAATGCCGGAATTTGCCGGCAATTCGTAGCGCCGGAAATGGGCATCGAGTTGTTCGCTCAGTCGTTCGACCAGATCTGCAAATTCAGTTTCCCGAGACAAATCGAGTGTCTCCCGGGGATCCTCCTTCAGGTCAAACAGAAGGGTTTGACCGGAAGGGTGATGACGCAGCAGTTTGTATCGTGTCGTTCGAATCATGCGGGCCGACCCGTATTCGCAAATCTGTGTCGTTCTCCAGGGTTCCTCGAGCGGTTCATTGGTCAGTATCGGCAGAAAACTGCGCCCCGCATATCCCATCGGCGGTTCGGGTTCGGCCCCGACACCCGCAAAGGCGGCAAGGGTCTGAAACAGATCCAGATGGTCGACGAACTCTATCCGTCGCTGGCCGGAAAACAGGCTTGTCGGCTGGTTGAAGATCATCGGAATGCGAATGCTCTCCTCGACCATGTTCAGCGGCATTGTCCCGTTGCCCTTGCCCCAGATTCCGTGATGCCCGCAGCACAAACCATGGTCGGATGTATAGACGATCAGCGTATCGTCACGCAGGGCCAGCGCTTCCAACTCATCGATCAATCGACCGACAGCCTCGTCAAGGCTGGAGACCGCTGCATAATACTGCATCAGCGCCTCGCGCGCTCCCGTGCGTGAAACGAGATCACGCGATTCCAGATTCTGATGACCGAAGGGATAGGCCGTGTCAGGCGGAATATCGCCGAATTGGCAATCGCGGTACTGGTCCACCAGACGTTGCGGGTGATCGGCCCACGGACTGTGGGTGGCCGTATGTCCGACGAACAGAAAGAACGGCCGTTCAGAATCCCGGCCACGCAGAAAATCGATCGCGGCGTCCGTAATCACCTGCGATTTATAGCCGTCAATTTCGACAACATCGCCATCCCGGCTGTAGCGATACGCCCCCCTTGCCTCAATCGGATAGTCGCCGCTCAGGGAAAACCATCGATCAAAGCCCGGATGCGGCTCCATATCATTGCCGAGATGCCATTTTCCGGACATTCCCACCTGATAGCCAGCGCCCTGCAGAAGTTCCGGCAGCGTCGTTTCCGAGTCGAGCCAGCGTCGTTTTTCAAACCCCTCGCCGCTGGCGATGTAATCGTGCAACCCGTGCTGTGACGCCAGTCGCCCCGTCTGAAAGCAGGCTCGCGCGGGCGAACACACGGGCGTTGGCGTAAAGGCGTTCTCCATGACGACACCAGTCCGTGCCAGATGATCGAGCGTAGGTGTCCGCAGCTCCGAATTGCCATAGGCCGGCAGGGCCCATTGGCCGTGATCATCATTGAAGATCACGACGATATTTTTGTGAGATGGCATGTTTTCTAGTGGACCTAGTAGTTTGCTGCGGACCGAACGAAACGCCCGATAGCATGTTTGCCGAACATTTTCCAAGAATAGTCGGTCAGCAGACCGAGAAAGCCGAGAAGAAAAATCCCGACAAACATCCAGTCGATCTTGAAATAGAGTTTCGAGGTCCAGATCAGGTAACCCAGCCCGGATTCGGCCGCAAGCATCTCGACCGCAACGATCACCAGGAAGGACGACGCCAGCGCCAGACGCATGCCGACATAGATGGACGGCATGGCGGCCGGGATCGTCACACGCCAGAAGATCTGCCACATCGATGCACCGAAAGTGCGCGCGGCCAGCCGCTTGTTCTGGTGGATTGTCACGACGCCCGTTGCGGTGTTGACCATGACGATAAAGGCGGTCGCATACATGACCAGCAGGATTTTCGACAATTCGCCGACACCGAACCAGACGATAAACAGCGTCACGAGGGCAATGGCCGGAATGAAACGCAGGAAGTGGATATAAGGGTCGATAATCCGCTTGGCATTCAGAAAGCTGCCCACCAGCAAGCCGATCGGGATCGCCACCAGGCTGCCGAGGATCCAGCCGCCGAGAATACGCACCAGGCTGGCGGAAATATGCGTCAGCAGCAGATCCTGCTGATGCAGTTCCACGGCACCGAGAAAGATTGCCGACACCGGTGGAAGGAAAAACGGATCGATGAAAAGCCGCGCACCGAATTCCCAGATCAGCAGCCCGATGAGAACCGAAAGCGGTGAAATCAGGTTCGCCGCCAGCACAAATCTTGTCACCCCGCCCACCGCTTTCGCCGGCTTGGATTGATCGATCACTGCCATACTTTGCTGACCTCTTCTTCAATGTCAGCCGAGATGCGCTCAAACAGATCGATGTAAAGCGGATCGCTCTGCTTGCGCGGATAGTCCATCGGCACTTCGTAGCTGTGCTTGATATTGGCGGCCGGCCCTGCGGACATGAGGATGATACGTTGTCCGAGATTGAGTGCTTCTCGAATGTCGTGGGTTACGTAAATCGCGGTGCCGCCCACATCTGTCCAGATCGAGACCATCTGGTTTTGCAGTATCTGTCGCGTCTGCGCGTCGAGCGAGGCAAATGGCTCGTCCATCAGCATGATCGATGGACGCATGGCCAGCATGCGGGCGATCTGCACACGCTGTTTCATGCCACCGGACAGAGCATCGGGAAACTTGTCGCCGTGATCGAGCAGGTTGACCATTTTCAGTGCCGCATCGCGCCGCTCAATCCGTTCCTCGCGCGGCACCCCGTCGATCTGCAGGCCGAACTCCACATTTTCCCGAACGGTCAACCACTCGTAAAGCGCGCTCTCCAGATCCTGAAAAACCATGCCCCTGTCCTTGCCGGGGCCCGAGATCGGTTTGCCGTCGATCTGCAATCGTCCCTCGCTCGCCCGGTCAAAGCCCGCCACAAGCCGCAAAAGGGTCGATTTACCGCAGCCGCTCGGACCGAGAAGGATCAGAAATTCGCCTTCCGGAATGGTCAGATCGATGTTGCGAAGGATCATCGGCGACGCCCGTCCCGCCGTTGCATAGGCAAACCCCACCGATTCAAGCGAAATTGTCATGTCGTCACCCTACCGCCTGATTGACCGCCTTCGGACAATTGACAGGCCCGCGCCGGCAGGCAAAACCGGCGCGGGACCCGTTGATTGCCTCAGTCGAGACTATCAACACTCGGTGCATCCGGGGCCGCTTCCTTCAGCACCCCAAGGTCGAATTGCGCCGCATAGTCATAGGGCGGATCAATGACTCCCTGCGCGATCAGGAAGTCATATTTGTCCTTCAGCGAGTCCATTGCGGATTGTTCAAAACTCAGCCCGTAATTCTGGCCCATTATGACGGGTTTGACCTTGGTCGCGTCGCCGGCAATTCCCTTGGCAACGATGGCGGCGGCTTCCTCGATGTTGGACTTGACCACGGCGCCGGCCTTGTCGAGAGCCTTCAAGGTCCCGACGACAGCATCGCGATTGTTGGCAAGAAAGTCCTTGGAGACCACCAGCAAGGCAGTGGTTTTCTGATTAACGATGCTGTCGTCGGCCTCGAAACGATAGCGCTCGTCATCGGCGATCTGTTCGACGCCCTGTCCCCAGATCCATGCGGCATCGACGCGGCCGGCTTTCATCGCACCGATGATTTCGAAAAGGCTGCCCAGGCCGACGAGCTCGACATCCTCATCCGGATTGATGCCGTTGTCGCGCAGATGGGTGCGGGTGACGAATTCCTGGGCCGTCCCGGTCGCAACTGCAATCTTTTTGCCTTTGAGGTCTTCAGGGCCCTTGTAGTCCTGCGTCACATACAGCTTGTGCCAGCCCGGATTGGGCGTGCCGATCAGCGCCGGCACAGCCAGCTTGCCGGAACTCAGGCGCGTCAGCAGCGGCATATCGATGATCACACCGAAATCGGCTTGTCCGGCCAGTACCGCGTCGACGGTATCGACGCCATAGGAAAAAGTCAGCATGACCGGCTCGATGTTTTCCTCGGCCAGATAGCCTTTCGCTTCGGCCACCCGAATAAGCGTTCCCAGCACGAAGCCGTCAACCGCATAGCGCACTTTCGTATCAGCCGCCATGACGGATGTGGCCGTTCCGACGGCAATGCCCGCACCGACGAGCAATCCCATCAAGCGTCGAAAAGAAAACCGTGACATTTCATTCTCCCGTTTCGTTGAGACTCAGATGTTACGGCGAATTTTGCCCTGCCGAACGCAGGGACAGATCCGCTCTGTTGTTGAGACGTCGTTCCGCCTCTTCGGCCGCAACGCGGACCGATTTCAGGCAATGATCCGTTTCGTCCGGATCCATGTTGATGGCCGCGATTGCAACCACACCCTTGACCGTGTGACCAACGCCCTGATGCACCGGCACCGCGATCCGTGTGACGGCGCCTTCGCGGCTGATATGATGCCCGTCCCGCCTGATCATCTGCAAGCGAGCGACAAACTCCTCAATGTCGCTGTCACCGATCTGCTCTTCAAGCAGATAACGGGCGATGTCGGGTTCCTGATAGGCCAGCAGCGTTAGCGCCATGCCGTTGTCGTGCAGTTCGTAGTGCTTGAAATACAGCTCAATGAAATGAAACGACGAGGGCATTTCGGTCTTGGTGGTCAGGACGAAGGAATCATTGGCAAAGCGCGCGAAGCAGGCGGAATGACCGGTTGCGATCGCCAGATCCTTGACCACCGGCTCGATGATTTCGTGTTCCGACCAGTGTCCGCTCAAATGGCGGGCCAGTGTCATGGTGCGGGCGCCGACCACGTAGCGCCCTCGCTGCTCGGTTTCGATCCAGCCTTCGTTCAGCAGCATTTTCAGAAGACGCGATAGGCTTGCCGCCGAGACGCCGATTTCGACTTCAAGCTTGGAAAAGGACAGCCCTTCCGGGGCACGGGACAGTGCATCGACGACGCTGAGTGCCCTGCGTCCCGCAAGGAGTTGATTTTCACCGACCATGGATTAGTTTCATTACCAAAAGTAACTTTCATTTATGGAAGTATTGACTTGCCTCCGACGGCTTGTCAAGTCTGTGCATCCTTCCTCTCCAGGACCGACTGGACCGGCCTGCTCCATCAAAAGGAAACCTTGCAAACCATGCGCCCGAACATTTTGTGGATCTGCACCGATCAGCAACGCAGCGATACGCTTGGCTGCACGGGAAACCGGTTCGTCACGACGCCCCACATCGATGCACTGGCGCAGGAATCCGCCCAATTTGACCAGTGTTACGTGCAGAGCCCGATCTGCATGCCCAGCCGTGCCAGCTTTCTGACCGGTCGATATCCTCGCACCACACGGCTGCGGCAAAACGGGCAAATCATCCCGCCCGATGAAAAGCCGATCAGCAGATTGCTTGCCGATGCCGGCTATTATTGCGGCCTCGTCGGAAAGTTCCATCTCGCACCGGCCGAGCCGGCGGTGAACGCCACCATCGAGGCGCGCATCAATGACGGCTATGAGGAGTTCTGCTGGGCCGGCGATCCGCATGACAATTGGGGCAATCACAGCGGCTATACGGCTTTTCTGTCCGAGCGCGGGGAGCGTTTCGAAACCCCTCCGCGGCCCGATTGCGCCTTTGTCGAAATCGGCATGCCGGAAGCCCTGCACGAGGCAAGCTGGTGCGCAAATCAGGCGATCGACTTCATCGAACGACGGGCTGGCTCAGGCTCGCCCTGGATGTTCTCGCTGAACATGTTCGCACCGCACCATCCGTTCAATCCACCAGAGTCCTATCTGCAACCCTATCTTGAGAGGATCGATGAGATCCCGTTGCCTGCGGCGCTCGGCGATGATCTTTCCGGCAAGCCGGCCTATCAGGCAATCGACGCAGAAGGCGCCTATGGACGCACAATGCCCTATTGGCGCGGCATGTCCGAAAGAGACCACCGCATGGTGCGCGCTGCCTATTGGGCCATGTGCGACCTTGTCGATGTCAAAATCGGTGCGATTCTTGACGCCCTGACACGCAGCGGCCAGCGCGACAACACGATCGTTGTTTTCATGAGCGATCATGGCGAAATGCTGGGCGATCACGGGATCTATCTCAAAGGTCCCTATTTCTACGACCCGGCTGTGCGGGTCCCGCTGATCATAAACTGGCCCGGCAGGATCGTGCCGAAACGCCACACGGGTCTAGCGGAGCTCGTCGATCTAGCGCCGACGCTGCTCGACGCCTGCGGCATCAATCCCTATCCGGGCATGCAGGGCCTCTCCCTATGGCCTCAACTGAATGGACAGTCGCCACCCGGAGGCCGCGAAAACATCTATTGCGAATATTACAATGCCATGCCGTTCCACAACGATCCGACGGCACAGCTGACCATGCTGCGAACGCAAGCCCACAAGATTGTTGTCGATCATGCCAATGGCGACGGTGAGCTGTATGACCTGGATGCCGATCCCCTCGAGATCGTCAACCTTTGGCATGACCCCACCGCACTGGCCGTCAAGGCCGAGATGCTGACGCAATTGACCCACCGAATGGCCTTTACCGTCGATCCCCTGCCGCCGCGAATCTCGGAGTGGTAGTCGATGCGCCGTTCGGGAGGCATTGCCATAACAGATTATCTGGCTCAAACGGTATACGCCCAGTTCAAGGAAACCCGGGCATCTGCAAAGGGTCGAGATAAGCTATGCGTCTGGCGCATAGCTGCCATGCACCGCTTACCATTGCAATCGCAGCACTAAATCAACATATCTGGATCAGCTGACAGTGAGGTGGACACTTCCTCCCAGTCCCATCTCGGTCAGCTGTGTTCCCCTCTGGAGGTTTTGATAAAACCTTCCAATTCATCGAGCCGGAGAGAAATCTCACGGCTCGTTTTTTTTGGCAACGCCCTAAGTGTAAAGCCGCTCGCCTTCGATCCCGTCATAAAGATGAGCGACCTGCTCGCCATAGCCGTTGAAGACAAGCGTCGGCACACGTTCACCGGTGTGTAGGATCCGCTCTTCCGCCTGGCTCCAGCGCCGGTGCGGCACGTCGGGATTCACATTGGCCCAAAATCCGTATTCCTGTGGAAGAATTTCCTCCCAGAAACTGATCGGCCGTGTGTCGGTGAAACTGATCCGCTTGATCGACTTGATGGATTTGAAACCGTATTTCCAAGGCAGCGCCAGACGAATAGGCGCACCAAACTGCTTGTCGAGCGCCTTGCCATAGGCACCGGTCACCATGAAGGCGAGATCATTGCCCGCTTCCTCCATCGTAACGCCCTCCACATAGGGCCACGGATACCAGGACTGTTTCTGACCGGCCGCAACGGCGGGATCCATGAATGTCTCGAAACGAATATATTTGGCCGAGGACAGGGGTTTGGCGATCGACACGAGATCGGCCAGTGCGAAGCCGGTCCACGGAATGGTCATCGACCAGGCTTCGACACAGCGATGCCGGTACAGCCGTTCCTCCAGGCTCACCCGCCCCAGCAAATCTTCAAATCCGATGGTGAAGGGTTCTTCCACCAGCCCGTCGACAACAATGTCCCACGGGCTGGTCTTCAGGGCCTGTGCGGCGCGCCAGATTTGCTTGTGCGATCCGAACTCGTAGAAATTGTTATATTTCGAATTGACCTCCCAGGGTGTCAATTCGCGATCGATCATATAGGCCTCGTTGCGTTTTGCCGGATATGGCCCATCGGTCGCTTCGTCGGCGGCACCTGCAATCTGCGGCCTGAGCGCCACGGCTGCTGCCAGACCGAGACCGGCAAGACCGAAATTCTTGATGAGGGCCCGCCGATTGAGAAAGGCGTTCTGCGGTGTCGCAAGCGCTTCATCGATGTGCCAGGATGGTTTTCGAACAAGATGTGCCAAGTGTTTGCCTCCCCTTTGCGCCGATCATAGGAAACGGCCGCGAACGGGCAAATCATCCCTCTTCACATTCCGGTGTCCTGACGCTAGCGACAGGCCGCGCAAAAACGCTGGATTCGTTTGCACGCTTCTTCTAGCAGCGCGTCCGATGTCGCATAGGAAATGCGAAAATTTGGACCCAGTCCGAAGGCTGATCCGTGAACGACGGCCACGCCCTCCGTCTCGAGCAGCTCCGTTACAAAATCCTCATCGGTTTCGATGCGCTTGCCGGAGGGAGCCGTCTTGCCGATGAGTCCTGCACAGGAGGGGTAGACATAAAAGGCGCCCTCCGGGTTCGGGCAGGCAAGGCCTTTTGCCTGATTGAGCATCGAGACAACCAGATCGCGACGCCCCTGGAAAACGGCCTTGTTGCCCTCGACAAAATCCTGCGGTCCGTTGAGGGCCTCAACAGCAGCCCATTGCGATATCGACGTCGCGCCGGAGGTCTGCTGTCCCTGAATCATGTCCATCGCCTTGATCAGTTCCAGTGGACCGCCGGCATAACCAATGCGCCAGCCGGTCATGGCGTAGGCCTTCGAAACACCATTCATGGTCAGCGTACGATCGTAAAGATCCGGCTCTACCTCGGCCGGTGTCACAAACTGAAAATCGCCATAGACGAGATGCTCATACATGTCATCGGTCAGGATCCACACATGCGGATGCCGCAACAGAACATCCGTCAACGCCTTCAATTCCGACCGGCTATAGGCGGCACCGGACGGATTGGACGGCGAATTGAAAATCAGCCATTTTGTGCGTGGGGTGATCGCGGCCTCGAGAGCCGCCGGTTGCAGTTTGAAATCATGGTCAAGCGTGGTCTGCGCAAAAACAGAGGTCCCGCCACAGATCGCCACCATTTCCGGATAACTGACCCAGTAAGGCGTCGGAATCACCACCTCGTCTCCCGGATTCAATGTCGCCATCAGGGCATTGAAGAGAATCTGTTTTCCGCCCGTCCCAACGATGACCTGTTCCGGCGTGTAGGTCAGTCCGTTCTCACGCGCAAATTTATCGGCAATGGCTTTGCGCAATTCAGGAATGCCGGAAACCGGAGTGTATTTCGTATGGCCGCGTTTCATCGCCTCGATCGCAGCATCCTTGACATTATCGGGCGTATCGAAATCCGGCTCGCCCGCGCCAAGTCCGATGACATCGACGCCCGCAGCCTTGAGCTCCCGCGCCTTCTGGGCAACGGCAATCGTGGCGGACGGTTTTACGCGTGAAAGAGCATCGGCGAGGAAAGCCATGTGAAAAGTCTCCAACTTAGGCCGTTTCACGGTTTGTCTGAAACGGGACAACGGTGTCGGCCGTTGATTTTGTTGATGCATTCAGGTTTGCCGGATCCGTCGAATCCTCGATTGCTCCAGGACGGGCCGGTTCGTGTATACTCCTATGTCGAATCATCAGCGCAAATTCAAGGTGCGTGGATTCAGCGGGGCGACAGGGCGCGACATGGATTGACAAGCAACGGACGCTCGAATTGAGTCATTTGAAAACCGACGGCCTAAACGGTCGCATTGTACTCGAGGAGGATGGCTCATCTTCCGGTGCCTATGGCCCTTTCACACTCAAAACCGCACTCCAACCGCTTTTCGATCGCGGCAGCGATGGTCAGGTCCAACTGCGCGGATTTGAAGCACTTTTGCGCCTCTTCCGCGGCGCCGAACCGTTTCCGACCGCGGATTTCTTCTCACGAATCGGCAGCAAGGAACGGCTGGTGCTGGACGATTTCTGCAGATCATTGCACCTGATCAACGCATCTCTGGAAAAAGCCCACCGGCATCTGCTCTTTCTCAACATCAATCCGGCGCTCTATGACGGCAGCAGGATCATCGCGTCACAGGTCACCAATCTGTTGCGGCAGGTCGAGCAAAGCGCCTACAGCCCCCGGCAGATTGTCTGTGAGATCACCGAACATCGAACGCCCAACGCCGGTCTGCTCACCTTGCTGGTGGACACGCTTCGCGAGCGCGGTTTCAAAATCGCCGTCGATGATTTCGGCACCGAAGGTTCGGATTCGAAACGCGTGGCCCTGATCCGTCCGGATATCGTCAAACTCGATGCCGATTGGGTGACGCGACTCATGGGCAGCGAGGCGGGCTTCTCGTCTCTTGCGGAAACAGTCGCACGGTTTCACCAACAGGGTGCGCTTATCGTGATGGAAGGCCTTGAGAACGGCTGGCAGGTCGACCTGGGCTGGGGCGCCGGTGCCGACCTTATCCAGGGCTACGGGCTGGCGCGTCCGCAGATCGCGCCGACCGAATTCGGCGTCCTTTACGCGGGCGGGCGCAAGGTCGAATAGGCTCATGGACCCCCGGCATTGCCGGTTTTGGTCACATTATAACCACGACATCTGTCCAACCCCGCCAAATTTTCGTCCCCATACGACCGTGTTCATCGCCTTTTGTAATGATGGCGCTACCCGAACGAATGCCCTGATACGGGTCAACAGTGGGACAGTGATATGGAAACCGACATCGATTTTGCGGAACAACGCAATAATACCGTCAAGGCGCGCCGCCGGGTCAGGCTTTGCTTTCTGGCGCTTCTGGCATGCGTCATCATGATGGCCGACCTGATTTCAAGCGCCAATGCCATGGACCGCACGCAACTCGCGTGCAGTCACCCAGCGGCGATTATGGCTGAACCGGTCAAAACGGCAAAAGCGGAAATCGGCACACCCTGCCCCCACCGCCTTTAAATCTTCCTCGCATCCACTATCTTCACCTTTCACATTTGCAATTGGGCAGTCCGGCGCGGCCGGGCATCGGTTGGAGTCGAGGGCAATGAAACAAAGATATATCTGGGCATTCTTGCCACTTCTGTGGGTCAGCCCGGCGACGGCGGCAGATGTCATTCAGACCGAAAAGATGCCGATTGTGGTGGAAACCGTGGCAACCGGTCTGGAACATCCCTGGGGTGTCGAAGTCCTGCCGGATGGCGCCTATCTGGTCACTGAACGCCCCGGTGGTCTGCGGATCATCAAGGATGGCCGTATGTCGGAGCCGTTCGGTGAGTTGCCCGGTCTCGTCGTGGGTGGACAGGGCGGCCTGCTGGATGTCGCGCTGGCCAATGACTTCGCCCAAACGGGAACGATTTTTCTGTCCTACTCGCAAGCCGGAGACGGTGGCGCCGGTACGGCCATCGCCCGCGCAAAACTGGTGCGGGATGGACAATCCGCCCGTCTCGACGATGTCGAGGTGATCTTCTCGATGCCGGGGAAAACACGGCGCGGCCAGCATTTCGGTTCCCGTATCGTGCCGGAGACGGACGGATCACTCTATTTTTCCATCGGCGATCGCGGCGACGGCGACCGTGCGCAGGATATGTTCGACCACGCCGGAGCCATTCTGCGCATCAATGCAGACGGATCGATCCCCAACGACAACCCCTATGCGGACGGCCGTCAAGCCAAACCGGAGCTGTGGTCGAAGGGCCACCGCAATCCGCAAGGCATGGACATCGATTCGAAAACCGGCACCCTTTATAGCGTCGAACACGGCGCACGCGGCGGTGACGAGATCAACCGGCCGGAGCCCGGCAAAAATTACGGCTGGCCACAGATATCCTACGGCCGGCACTATTCCGGCGCCAAAATCGGCATCGGAACGGAAGCCGAGGGTTTCGAGCAGCCGATTTTCTACTGGGATCCATCCATCGCGCCCGGCGGCATGACGGTCTATCGCGGATCGATGTTCCCGGAATGGGACGGTGATTTCCTCGTTGCGGCGCTGAAAGACCGAATGCTTGTCCGCGTCGAACGCGGCGAAGACGGAGCAGTGACCGGGGCGGAAAACATGTTTCCCGGACAATATGGCCGCATCCGTGAGGTCAAGACGGCGCCGGATGGTTCCCTCATCCTGCTGACCGATGAAGCCGACGGCGCCATCTTGCGCATCCGGCGTCAGTGAATGCCTTGGAGTGATCAAGCGGCCCAGTCCGCAGCATTCATGTTTGGCTGATCCGCCCCCGGACAGCACGATCGAACCGGCAAATTCCATCCTTGCTGCAATCGGAAACAACTGGTAACGCAGCGCTTTGAGCAATGGCAGCCGGAGCCTGTCGATCATGAACCGTACACAGGCAAATGCCTTGCTGCTGCTGGCCGGCGCCATCTGGGGGATGGGATTTGTCGCCCAGAGCACCGCCATGGCGTCCATCGGCCCGCTGCTCTTCGTCGGCCTGAGATTTGCCGTTGCGACCGCGGTCACACTGCCATTTGCCCTGCGCGAAGCGCGGCAGGCCCAAAAGCCGTTGACCAAATCCGACATGACGGGCTTTTTCTGGATCGGTGTCTGCCTGTTCGCCGGAATGATCTTTCAGCAGGTTGGCTTGCTGACGACCTCCGTGACCAATACCGGCTTTTTGACCGGACTCTATGTCGTGTTCGTGCCGTTCCTGGTGGTGATATTCCTGCGGCAAAAGCCGCATCCGATTGTCTGGCCCTGCGCTGCACTGGCCTTTGCCGGCATATGGCTGCTGAGCGGCGGCAGCATCATGGCGATGCAACGCGGCGATGTGCTGGTCATCATTTGCGCCGTGTTCTGGGCCTGTCAGGTTTTGCTGATCGGGGTCTATGCACGCAGTTCAAATCGACCGCTGGCCCTGTCCGTCGCGCAGTTTGCGATCTGTGGCGCATTCGGCCTGGGCGCCGCGACGTTTCTGGAACCCGTTTCATGGCCGGCCATCATGGATGCCTTGCCGGAAATCCTGTATTCCGGCATCTTTTCCAGCGGTCTCGCCTTTTCGCTCCAGGCGATCGGTCAGCGTCACACGACCTCCGCTCAGGCGGCGATCTTTCTGTCTTCGGAAGCTCTTTTCGCCGCCTTCTTCGGCGCTGTTTTTCTGGGTGAGAGCATCCCGGCCATCGGTTATCTTGGATGCGTCCTGATCTTCGCAGCCATTTTGGCAGTTGAAATCGTTCCAGCGGCAAGACCTCGTCAGTCGCCACTCTGATATGAGACTTCAGATATCAATATTGCGCTTTCAAATTGGGCAATTGCACAAACAAGAGGCATTTTATTCAAAAACCGCCGAACACATTTCTTATATGATTGTAATATAAAATGGTCACAAAACTTTCTCTTGATAAATTGCTTGAGCTGTCCCAATCTGTCTGCCGTTCGGGCAATTTGCGAACACGGGAAAACCTATTGATAGCGATGCGGACCGGAGACGCATAAAATTCCGGGTGATCAGGATAAACAGCACGGCCATCGAACGGGTCGACGATCACGATAACAGGGACCTTTCCGCAAACTTCGAGAACTGCCTGCCTTACCCGGCTTCCGGGTAAATACGAAAGCGTGGGCACATTGCCTGCGGCGAAAAGAGGACCTGAGAGCATGGCCGAAACAGGCACAGTAAAATTCTTCAACACCGACAAGGGCTTCGGATTCATCAAGCCCGACAACGGAGAGTCGGACATTTTCGTTCACATCTCCGCCCTCAAGGATTCCGGCCTGGAGTTCCTGGAGGAAAACCAGAAAGTCAGCTTTGACACCGAGCCGGACCGGCGTGGGAAAGGCCCCAAGGCAGTCAATCTGTCAATCGTCGCAGAATAGCGCGATCCAATTTCTGAAACGCAGCAATGCCCGGTTACCGCCGGGCATTTTTGATTGGCACTACAATGAGGCCAAACATTAATTTCATTTAATATTTCAACCTGTTCCGTTCAGATTGAGTTCACTAGAAAGCACCTATGATCACTGCAAATGTTGGGCATAAGCCCAGTGCAACGCTGTTGTTCAAAAGGAGTGAACCCATGAACATCGCAACAAAAACACTCATCGCCGCCGTCGCCCTGATTGCCACTGCGATCGCACCGGTCGGTGGTGCCTATGCGGCCGGCATCTACACCAAGTCGCCAAGCGGCAAACATCAGGTCCACAAGGGTGGACCAGGCTACCACTACAAGAAAGGTCCAAAGACGAAATATCCACGTGGCTACACAAAACACCAGCCGCCCGTGATCGTCCAAAAGGGCAAGAACAATGGAGCAGCCCTCGGTCTTCTCGGCTTCGCCGCCGGTGCCATTGTCGGCAATGCTCTGGCCCGATAGGACCGTGTAGACACTCTGCCCGCAAAGGCGTCCGACCCATGGTCGGGCGCCTTTTCATCATCATTCATGGCCGTTCAGCTTGCGTTCAGGCAGGCCCCGTTAGCTTCCATCATTAACGGGTGCGCCTGCTCCCCCAGCAACACAGGAACAAGTCAAATGGCCAAATTCGTCACCACCATCATCGCAAGTGCGGCGCTTGCCGCGACGACCCTGGTTCCGGTCTCCCAGTCCTATGCCCATGACAGGAATTTCGAGCACTATCACAATGGCGGCGGCTGGGGCGGTGGAAACGGCTGGCGCGAAAAGTCGTACAGAAAACATCGCCACAACGGCCGACATGAAGCCAGACGCCACAAGCGCAAGCACAAAAACCAGCCAATCGGCAGGGTCAAGCGCAATGATGATGGTGTTATTTTGGGCATCATCGGTCTGGCTGCCGGCGCGCTCATAACCGGCGCGATCCTCAATGATCAAGCCAACCGGCGCAATCACGCACCGCAGCGACGCTATATCGACCCGGCGCCAAACGGCTATGATGATTATGCACCGTCATACGGTCAGGTGGACCGCGACTATTACCCACCCGCGCCGAGGGACGACTATGCCGCCGCGGGAAGCATCGAGCCCTGGACCAATGAATGGTACCGCTACTGTTCGCAAAGATACCGGTCTTTCAAACCCGCAACCGGTACGTTCCGGGGCTATGACGGCCAGGATCATTTCTGCGTGGCGCGGTAGGAAATTGGTGTAGGGTCTGCTCTAAATGCCCTTCAAAAACGGATTGGTGAGGCGCTCTTCACCGATCCGGCCGCCGGGACCGTGGCCGCAAATGAAACCGACATCGTCACCCAGCGGCAGAACCTTGTCGCGGATCGATGCCAGCAATTGATCATGATTGCCGCCCGGCAGATCGGTTCGTCCGATGGATCCGCGAAACAGCACGTCGCCCAGATGCGCAAATCCGGCATCACGATTGAAGAAGACAACATGGCCGGGCGCATGGCCCGGACAATGAAGCACCTCGAACTCATGCCCGTCGAATGAGAGGATCTCTCCTTCCTCAAGCCACCGGTCCGGCTTCACATTGCGCACCGCGTCCGTCAGCCCGAACATTTGGGCCTGGTCTTCCAACCCATCCAGCAGCGGCTTGTCATCGGCGTGCGGCCCGATAATGTCGACTCCCAACGCGTCCTTCAGATCCATCGCCCCGCCCGCATGATCGATATGACCATGGGTCAACCAGATCGCTTCGATTTGGATACCGTTTTCCTCAATCACCTGGAGGACGGACGGAATGTCGCCCCCCGGATCGACGACCACACCCTTTTTGCTCTCGTCGTCAAACAACACCGTGCAATTCTGCTGGAAGGCAGTCACAGCTATGACACCGGCTTGAATCTGGCCCATGATGTTTTCCCAATCTGTCCGGCCGTCCCGTGCCGGCAAAGCCGGTCAGGGAGCCTGGGTGGTGGCAAAGAAAAAGCGCATGCCGTTGGTCCGACATGCGCCCGACAATCGAAATTCACCGCCGCTATTGCGCGGCTTGTTTGACCGGCTGAACGGCCTCCATATAGTCATTCACCATATTGGCGGTGATCTCTCCGACCTGGAACTTATACGGGCCGATTTCCGAAACCGGTGTCACTTCAGCCGCCGTACCGGTCAGGAAACACTCTTCGAATTCGGCCATTTCTTCCGGCCAGATTGCCCGCTCGATGACCTCATAGCCGCGCTTGCGCGCCAGGTCGATCACCGTTCGGCGCGTAATGCCGTCGAGGAAGCAATCCGGTGTCGGTGTGTGAAGGGCACCATCCTTGACGAAAAAGACATTGGCGCCGGTCGCTTCGGCGATCTGGCCGCGCCAGTCATACATCAAGGCATCGGCATAGCCGTGATCTTCGGCCTCGTGCTTTGCCAGCGTGCAGATCATATAGAGGCCCGCCGCCTTGGATTTCGATGGTATGGTCGCCGGGTCGGGCCGCCTGTATTTGGCAATTTCCAGCCTGATCCCCTTCAACCGCTCCTCGGGTTTGAAGTAGGAGGGCCATTGCCAGATAGCAATCGCCAGATTGATCCGGTTGGCCTGTGCCGATACACCCATCATCTCGCTGCCGCGCCAGGCGATCGGCCGCACATAGGCGTCATCGAACCCCTGCTTTTTCAGCAATTCATTACAGGCGTCGTCGATTTCCTCGACACTGTAGGGAATTTCAAATCCAAGTATTCTGGCCGATTCATGCAGGCGCTCGGTGTGTTCCCTGAGCTTGAAGATGGTTCCGCCATAGGCCCGTTCGCCTTCAAAAACGGAGCTTCCATAGTGGAGACCATGGGACAGCACATGCAGTTTCGCGTCCTCCCACGGAACAAACTCGCCATTGTACCAGATATGGCCCTCAAGTTGATCGAAAGGGACCGATGCCATCGCACATTCCTCCAGCGCCACCGCGCAATCCGATTGAATAATTCGGTGGGAATTCCAATTCCCCGCCAACAATTCGGCCAATGCATGAACCAGCAGCCAGTGCCGGTGGATGAGCCGTAACCGCTCCCGCTGGAGCGGTATCCTTGACGCTCTGGAAAGCTATCAATAGCATCAAAATATGTCAACAAAGCTGACATATATGACCTGATATGCCAAAACAGATCGAGCCGATTGAGGGGAACGACCGATATGCCGCCCGACGAGGCAGAAAAACAATCCGAAATAAGCGCTTTGACCCGGCCGCAGCAGAACGATGACGACGTCAATTTCGACATTATCGAATTGCTGTTCTTCGCCTACCGGGACTTTATCTCCGACCCGGACGCGATTTTGTCGAAATCCAAGTTTGGGCGGGCTCACCACCGGGTCGTGCACTTCGTCAATCGGCGACCGGGACTGACGGTTGCCGATCTGCTCGAAACGCTCAAGATCACCAAGCAGAGCCTGGCACGCGTCCTCAAGCAACTGATCGATTCAGGTTACATTCACCAGGTCGCGGGCCATGACGACCGGCGGCAAAGGCGTCTTTATCCGACGCAAAAGGGCCGCGAACTGGCCATGGAACTGGCAAGGCCACAGTCTCGCCGCATAGCGAAAGCACTAAAGGACATCGATCCGGGCGGCCAGGCTGCGATCCGGCAGTTCCTCAAAGGAATGGTCGACCCGCAGTGAGCCCGATGCAAATGGTTTATGAGGGGAGTCCCATGGGTGCTGATCCGCTATCCGACGACGCGGCCCATCTTCTGGTGGTCGATGATGACACCCGCATCCGCGACCTGCTGAACCGGTATCTCAGCGATCAGGGATTTCGTGTCACGACGGCGAGCGATGCCGCTGAAGCGCGCCGCAAGCTCGAAGGTCTGGAATACGACCTCCTGGTGGTCGACGTCATGATGCCCGGCGAAACCGGCGTTGCGCTGACCAAGGACCTCAGGCAGATCCGCGACGTGCCGATCCTGATGCTGACCGCCCTTGCCGAATTGGACAGCCGGCTGGAGGGGCTGGAGGCCGGCGCCGACGACTATCTGGGCAAACCCTTCGATCCGCGGGAGCTGGTTTTGAGAATCAACGCCATCCTCAAGCGCGGCGGCCCGCCGGACATTCAGAAGATCGAGCAGATCGTTTTTGGTCCCTACACATTCGGCCTGTCGCGCCGCGAACTCAAACGCGGTCCGCAGGTCGTGCGCCTGACCGACCGCGAACAGGAAATCATGGTCCAGTTTGCCCAGCGCCCGGGAGAAACGATCCCGCGTCATGAACTGGTCGGTGAGGAAGTCGATATCGGCGAACGCACCATCGACGTCCAGATCAACCGGTTGCGGCGCAAGATCGAAGACGACCCGGCCAATCCCATGTGGCTTCAGACCGTGCGCGGCATCGGCTACCGGCTGAGCGTCGAATAAGTCGCACGCCCATTACGCATGCAGCAGCGCGCAATGCATGATGGCTTGCCGCTATACGGTTTTGGTCCAACAATCGCGTCGTTTGGTATAGTATCCTCTCGCAGCGCAGCGCGTGCAGGATCGACTATGACGACAATGGACTCCATTCGACGGGAATATGAGCGCTATCCGCCACGCGGATACCGGCGGTTGACCCGCTGGTTCACCAAGCGCATCCCGACCGGCCTTTATGGCCGAACATTGCTGATCATCATCGTGCCGATGGTGATCCTCCAGTCGGTGATTGCCTTCGTCTTCATGGAACGGCACTGGCAAACAGTCACGCAGAGACTGTCGACGGCGGTGACCCGCGACATCGCAGCGGTGATCGATGTCATCGAAACCTATCCGCAAGGCGCCGACTATGAGGAGATCATACGGATCGCCCGCGACCGGCTCGAACTCAATATCGCGATCGAGCCCGAAGGCAGCCTTCCGCCGCCACGCTCGAAACCGTTCTTCTCGATTCTCGATTCGATTCTGAGCGAGGAGATCACGCGGCAGATCAAACGGCCCTATTGGATCGACACGATCGGCGATTCGGATCTGGTCGAAGTGCGCATCCTGCTCGACGACAAGATTTTGCGCGTGTTTGCCCGGCGCAGCCAGGCCTATGCCTCCAACACCCATATTTTCCTGCTGTGGATGGTCGGAACCTCGCTGGTGCTGCTGATCATCGCCATTCTGTTTCTGCGCGGGCAGATCCGCCCGATCCTCAGCCTTGCCCGCGCCGCCGAGAGTTTCGGCAAGGGCCAGAAAACACCAGACGAGTTTCGACCGCGCGGCGCCGACGAGGTCCGACGGGCCGGGCTTGCCTTCATGCGCATGCGGGAGCGCATCGAGCGGCAGATCGAGCAGCGAACGGCCATGCTGACCGGGGTCAGCCACGACCTTCGGACCATTCTTACACGCTTCAAGCTGCAACTGGCGCTTGTCGGCAATGAGGCGGAGACCGCCCACCTCAACGATGATATCGACGATATGCAATCGATGCTCGAGGGCTATCTGTCCTTCGCCCGCGGCGAGGCACAGGAGGATGTCGGCGATCTGGATCTGGAGGCGCTTTTCAGCAAGCTGCGCGAGGAGGCGAAACTGCATGAGCGCAATCTGACAACGAACATCAACGGAGAACCGACCGTCAAGGTACGGCCAAACGCCTTTGCAAGGCTGGTCACCAATCTGGCCTCCAATGCCTGGAAACATGCCGAGAACATCAAGATACAGGCAACGATACGGACCGGCTGGCTCACCATCGTCATCGACGATGACGGCTGCGGCATACCGGCCGAAGCCCGGGAAGACGTCTTCCGGCCGTTTTTCCGGCTGGACGAATCGCGCAATCAGGATGAATCGGGAACAGGTTTGGGCCTGGCCATTGCCCGCGACATTGCCCGAAGCCACGGCGGCGACGTTTCCCTTGCCACCAGCCCCATGGGAGGCCTGCAGGCGGTCATCAGAATTCCGGCCTAGCAGCAACGGCGAACATTGCCGGTCGTCGGCAATACGCCGTCTCGGTCGGCGAAATTGGAAATACCGCGGATCAAGACGCATTTCGCGTTTTCTGCCACAGCCGATCCGTGCTTTACTTGCAGCGAATTCCGAGGCACCCGATCCCATATCCGATCAGCCGGTTCGAACCGTCATGTCGTTTTCAGATTTTGTCTATCGTCCCTTCGAGACGCTGGTCCGCCCGCTGGAGATTCCCCATGCGCCCCTTCCGGCGAGCAGCGCTTTCGCGCTGGTCCTGCATTTCGCACGGATGTTTCGCGGCGTTCTTGCCGCCATCGTCCTTTTCACCGTTGCGGTCGAGTGCATCAATCTGTCGGTGATATGGGGTATTTCCTTCATCGTCGACGGCGTCAGCGCCAAGGGTGCGACGGCATTCCTGCAGCAGGACTGGCCTGTGCTCACCGTCCTGGGTGTTCTGTTCTTTCCGTTTCTGCCGCTTTGCATTTTCATGGCCAATACGCTCAATTCCCAAGTGATAACCGTGTGTCTGCCGGCGGTTATGCAGTGGCAGGGCCACAAGGCGGTCGAACGCCAGGATCTTGCATTTTTCCATGACCTGCTCGCCGGCCAGGTGGCGGCACGCATATCGCAGGTTGCATCGGCGCTGGAGCAACAGATCGCCGTGGCCTTTCGCACCCTGCCGCACTTCACCGTGCAATTTCTCGGATCGCTGGTACTGCTGGGCGCCCTGGCCTGGCCACTTGCCCTTCCGGTTCTCGTCTGGATCGTGGCAAATGTGATCGTGGCCGTTCTGGCGGTGCCGCGGTTTTCCGAACGCGCTCGTCACACCGCAAGCGCCCGCAGCCACGTTGTCGGCGCCATGACCGACCTCTACAACAATATCCAGATGGTCAAGCTCTTCGCCGCCGAGGACAGCGAGGCCGGCGCCATCCGCAAGGCGATGGGGACAGCCGTTGAAACCCAGCAATTCGAGCGGCGCATCTATCTGACGGCCGACAGCTACGTCATTCTTCTCAACGTCTTTCTCACACTGAGCAATGTCGCGATCGGATTGTGGGGTCTTGTCAGCGGCTTCGTGACGATCGGTGAATTTGTTGCATCGATTGCCATTGTTCAAAGACTATCGGCCAATGCACGGGCCTTTCTGCAGATGGGTCAGCAGATTTTCCAGGCCGTCGGGACCATTCGTGACGCCATGCCCGTGGTAACCACACCGCCGGTTATTGTCGATGCAGCCGACGCCGCACCACTCGCGGTCAAGACAGGCGACGTTGATTTCAAGGAAATCCGGTTCGAATATCAGCAGGGGCAAAAAGTCATCCGCAACCTGTCGCTGGCCGTGCGTGCCGGCGAGAAGGTCGGGCTGGTTGGCGTGTCGGGCGCCGGCAAGTCAACACTCGTCAGCCTGCTCCTGCGGTTCTTCGACCTGAAGGACGGGACGATCCTGATCGATGGCCAGGACATCCGCCGGGTCACGCAGGAAAGCCTGCGTGAGAGTATCGGCGTCGTCACGCAGGATGTTTCGCTGCTGCATCGCTCCGTCGGGGACAATATCCGGTATGGCCGTCCGGATGCTTCTCATGACGAGATGGTCCAGGCCGCAAAGCTTGCCGAGGCTGACGGATTCATCGCCGATCTCGAGGACAGCGAGGGTCGCACCGGATATGACGCCTTTGTCGGCGACCGGGGCATCAAGCTGTCAGGCGGACAGCGCCAACGTGTGGCCATTGCTCGGGTGTTGCTCAAGGACGCGCCGATCCTCGTGCTCGACGAGGCAACCTCGGCGCTCGACAGCGAGGCTGAGGCGGCGGTCCAGGACAAGCTGGCATTGCTGATGGAGGGCAAGACGGTGATTGCCATCGCCCACAGGCTTTCAACAATTGCCAGCATGGACCGCATCGTCGTCCTCGATGACGGTCACATCGTCGAGGAAGGAACACCGCAGGCGCTGCTGGAAGGGAACGGGCTTTATACCCGGCTGTGGAAGCGGCAAACGGGCGGCTATATCGCCGACGCGATCGAGCCGTCATAAACCGGCAAGCCGCAGCCGGCGCAACCGCATGACGCTCGGCAGCCTGTTATGACCGGTATGATCCGGTGGCCATACGACATCTTTTTGCCGATCCGCGGCCAAAATATAAGGCACGTTTCAAAGGAAAACATTTCGTTAACCGAATTTTTTCCAACCACTGATCCGCTTCGAACCACGCGGCGTATATGTGGGTGCTTGCAAGCAGAAACCTCGAATTTCATTGGAGAAACGACGAAATGCTGAGACGTACCCTACTTGCTACCCTTGCTGTGATCCCCCTCGCTTTCGGCACGGTTGCCGCAAAGGCTGCCGATATTGTCGATACCGCCATATCCGCAGGCAATTTTGAAACCCTGGTCGCCGCTGTCCAGGCCGCAGGGCTTGTCGACACGCTGAAGGGTGAAGGCCCCTTCACTGTTTTCGCGCCGACCGACGAAGCCTTCGCCAAGCTTCCCGACGGCACGGTTGAAGACCTTCTGAAGCCTGAAAACAAGGATCAGCTGGTTGCTGTCCTGACCTACCACGTGATCCCGGGCAAGGTGATGTCCGGAGACATCGCCGGCAAGAAATCCATGGTCAAGACGGTCCAGGGCAGTGACTTGACAGTCGATGCCATGGACGGCGTCAAGGTCGACGAAGCGACCGTGGTCACGGCCGACATCGAAGCGTCAAACGGCGTTATTCACGTCATCGACCAGGTCGTACTGCCGAAATAATCTCGCGTGTTACAAAGCACCGACTTGGCCGGCTTTCAGCCGGCCTTTTCTTTTTCCGCTGGTCAGCAAAAGATCGGAGTCAGGCGCTCAAAACAACCGGCCACCATCGGGAACCGCCCGGTCGATGGTTGCCAGCACCACATTGCCGTCCTCATCCGGAAATCCGAGGACCAGGACCTCCGACATCATCGGGCCGATCTGGCGTGGCGGGAAATTGACCACCGCCATCACCTGCCGCCCGACCAGCGTGTCCGGCTCATAGTGACGGGTCAATTGCGCCGAGGATTTGCGAATGCCGATCACCTCGCCGAAATCCACCTTCAGCTTGATGGCCGGCTTGCGCGCCTCTGGAAACGGTGCGGCTTCGACGATGGTGCCGCATCTGATGTCGACTTTCTCGAAATCCGACCAGGCAATCTCTTCGGTCATTGTGTCAGCTCTGCCGCGTTTCACGCCTCGCCGACGGTCTCGAACATCACTGTTTCCGTCGCCGCCTTGGCGTCCATGCCGGACCAGATGACGAACTGAAAGGCCTGGAAGTAGAGTTCACAGCTTTCCAGCGCGCTGGTCAGCAGCACCTCGACCTGCTGATTGGTCGGCTCGGCGCCTCCGGCCAGAAGGAGTGACTGGCGAAAAATAACCACGTCCTCCTGCTGCCACAGATCAAAATGGCCCATCAGCACCTGACCGTTGATCATGAAAAGAAGTTTGACCACTTCATTGACCCGGTGATCGGGCACCTGAACATCAAATGCACAGGCCAGATGAAGGGCCTCGAAATCCTCCATCCAAGAAAAGGACACATGATAATCGGACCAGCGGCCCTTGATCGTCATGGCGATCTCGTCCTCGCCGGAGCGTTCGAACGACCAGTCATTGTTGGACGCCACATACTCAATCATATCCACCGGATTGAGCTGTCGCTCATATTCAACTTCCATTAGGTCCATGCCGCACCTTCTGTGTTTGCAATTCTTATTTCCCCGTAACGGCAAATCATCGCCGCGCCCACGCAATCGAACCCAAACTCGAAGACAATACTGACCACTGCGTCCTGATGATTCCGATCCGTCTCAACCACCGCCCGCAGTCGGGACCTGCTCCGAATCATCTATAAAAATCAGTCTATAACGGCAGAGTCGGCGCGCCACCCCTCTTTTGTGCGAAGAGACCACACGCATGTGGACAGAGCTTGAATCAACGTCTCAGGCGAGAGTCCTAAGGGATTCTGCGAAAAGGTTTTTTTAAGGCAGCTCAACCGAACAAAAAAAATCGAAAAAAGTAAGGAAAAACACAGCGGTCAGGATGCCATCGCCGAAAGGCCCGCTGTTTTCAGCAAACCAGCCGCCACCGCCTTGTCGCCGCCAAGGGAAACGGAGATCCTTGTCGGGGCCAGAGCATTTGAGTCGGGACGTTGGCGTCAGCACCCATTAACAGGTCCCAAACCACACAGTGGCTTCCATACCAAAGGCGGACCTTCAACAAAGCTCGGTCCATGACCGAGATGCAAACGAACCCGCCGTTCTCAGAATCAAGATGAATGTCAGCTAAGTGCTTTTGTCAGATCGCTTGCCCCGTTCAACCTCTGTCGCGAGAGCCTCCATTTTGGACGCCCAAAAGTGGCGAAGCTGATCCAACCATGCGTCCACATCGTCAAATCCTGCAAGATCGATTTCGTAACAGCGTTTTGCACCGTCTCTCCGCACTTTTGCAAAGCCGGCGTCGCGCAAGACGCGAAGATGCTGCGAGACCGCAGATTGAGAGATGCCAAACTCGGCTTCAACGACTTTGACGATTTCGCCTGACGCATGTTCCCTTTGCGAAATCAGCTCTAGAGTTCGCCTGCGCACCGGGTCGGAGAGCACATCAAAGGCGTTCATTTTTCCTCGCCAGTGTAGAAAGCAGCGGTGCGTTCTGCGGTTTCCATAGCGATCTGCGCGTCTGCTCCAAATTCGGCATGGGCCTCCCCCCATGCTTCGGCCCATTCACGCAGTGTCGCCTTACCTTCTGCGCTCTCGGCCCAAGTTTCTCCGGCCTCAATGGTCGATGTTCCGTCGCCGGTTAAATGCATATCTAAGCCCAGCAATGCCAACTCCCACCCAACACCGGTCGCACCAGGGCCGTACTGATCCCAATGGGCTTGGCTTTCGTGATCTGTCAGGTGTTCATGTTCGAGCGTCAAAAGTGAGCCTTCGTCTGATTTTTCGATTGTGACCTTGACCCAGCTCGTGTTGCCGCCGAACTCCCAAGTGAGAACCAACCGTCTGGGCGGTTCGCAGACAAGAATTTCGCCGTCCGCATTTCCTTCTATGGAAAAACGCCCGCCTTGTTCGAAATCGCCAGTGACTTTCGCGAACCAGCGCCGAACGCGCTCGTTGTCCGTCAAAGCACTCCACAAATCGGACGGAGTTGTTGGGTAACTGCGACTTGCACGCACGATGTGCGTCCGGCTTCCGTCGCGTTCACCGCTAACAACCTCTCGAAAGGACGCGCCAAGAACTTCGTCGAATTTCACCTCTTTTTCCTCACCATCTCCAATCATATTAGATTATGCTAATATAATTCCTCACTAATATCAATTTGGAGTTCACGGAGGGGTCATTCGCTGCGGCGCGGAATGATGGAGAAATGAGCTCCCGACAGATATCTGACGGTTTTGTCGGATGGCGGCTTCGCCCCGGACAACGGACATCACTCGTCGATTCCATCGGCGACGCTGTCGCAATTCAGGGGCGATAGGAGGCTTGTTCCTGTCGCATCTGTTCTGGCTCGAACAAAAGGACCTAAGGCGCATCAGGCACACCTTCCCGAAACCACACGGTGTTGCTCGGTCTGACGACGGTGTGGTACTCGGCGGCATCATCCTTGTCAGCCGCTATGGCCTGCGCTGGCGGGATGCACCAGCCCATTAGGATCCGCACAAGACGCTCCACAATCGGTTCGTCAGGTGGTCACGCCGGGGTGTATTCGCACGCATCTTCAGGGAACTGGCGGAACCTGGATCGGACGGAGTAACCATCATTATCGAGAGCACCCATCTGATAGCGCATCGAACAACGGCAAGTCTTTCAAAAGGCGGCCGCGGAAACGGGTGGCCTCTGACCTGCTTTCTGTCAGCCTGGCAAATGAGCAATGTCAAAGGCGCCTTGGCTCTGCTCGGCCGCCTGCCACCTGCAAAGATGCTGCCGGTCACGACACAACGCTTAACCGTAAACGCCATCGCGTCGGTAAGCTGTTCGCCCCGTTGAAAGACTGGGGTCGTCTTGCGATCCGCACTGATCGATGTGTGAACTGTTCGCGGCGGCGATCTGCATCGCCGCAACCTTCATCTCTTAGTTGCTAGTCCTGACCCTCAGGACCGGACGTCAGGAGGCTTTGCCCCGAGCGGCCGTGCTCTTGCGAGGCGATTTCGGCTTTGCGGGTTTGTCCAGCGAAGCCAGCTTCTTTTCCAGCGCTTCGAGCTTTTTGGAAAGGGCCTCGTTCTCATCCCTTGCCTTGACCGCCATTTCGCGCACGGCCTCGAACTCCTCGCGCTGGACGACATCCATCGAGTTGAGCACCCGCTCGGCCTGGCTGCGCAACGCCGTCTCGACTTCGTCCCGAACGCCCTGCGCCGCGCCGGCGGCATCGGTCATCAGTTTTGCAAAATCATCAAGTATGCGATTGGAACCGGTGGTCATCTGATAGCCTCGTTTCTGGGTCTCTTGATCCATCGAAATCGTGTAAACGTCAGGTAAGCACTCACGGCGATGTGTGCAACCCTTGACCTGCCCTTGCTGCATCTGCATGGTCCGCCGGACCGAAACTCGATCCGAGTGCATCCGCCATGGAAATCGTACAGGCTTCCCTGCCCTTCCCCAACATCGATCCGGTGCTGTTTTCCATCGGACCACTGGCCATTCACTGGTATGGGCTGGCCTATGTGGTGGGAATTCTGCTGGGCTGGCGATATGCCCGCATCCTGGCACGAACAGAGAGGCTATGGGCACCTGGAAAACCGGCCATGACGCCGGTCGACATCGATGATTTTCTGCTCTGGGCGGCGCTCGGCATCGTGCTTGGCGGCCGTGTCGGCTACATCCTGTTTTACGATTTCGCCGCCTTTGCGGCCAATCCACTTCGCCTGCTTGAAATCTGGAATGGCGGCATGTCCTTTCACGGCGGGCTTCTCGGCACCATCATTGCCATGATCGTCTTTGCCCGACGCCGTAACATCGTCGTCTGGAGCCTGTTCGATGTCGTCGCAGCATCGGCCTGTATCGGGCTGTTCCTCGGACGCGTCGCCAACTTCGTCAACGCCGAATTGTGGGGCAAGGTCTCCGATGTGCCCTGGGCCGTGGTGTTCCCGACCGGCGGTCCCCTGCCGCGGCATCCAAGCCAACTCTATGAGGCGGTGCTGGAGGGGCCGGTCCTGTTTGCGTTGCTTGCGGTTCTGATCTGGCGGTTCGGCAAGCTCAATACGCCACGCTATGTGGGCGGTGCTTTCATCGCCGGCTATGCGGTGAGCCGCATTCTGGTGGAATTCGTGCGCGAACCCGATGCCCATATCGGCTATCTGTTCGGCGGCTGGCTGACCATGGGCATGTTGTTGTCCATCCCGATGCTGGCCATCGGCATCGGCGCGATGATGATCGCAAGGCCGGTGGGTCCGCCCCCATCCGCATCCCCCGGCAGGGAAGCCGCGTGACGACGCCGCTTGGCCGCAAGATCATCGATCTCATCCGTGTGAACGGGCCGATATCGGTCTCCGAGTATTTCGCCCTGTGCCTGGGCGATCCTGAATTCGGCTATTATCGCACCCGCGAGCCCTTCGGCGCCAGCGGAGATTTCGTCACGGCGCCGGAAATCAGCCAGCTTTTCGGTGAAATGGTCGGCATCTTCATGATCCTGGCCTGGCAGGCCCATGGACGGCCGCAGACACTGCAGGTGGTGGAAATCGGACCGGGGCGCGGATCACTGATGGCTGACCTTCAACGCGTGATAATCGAACTGCGGCCCGAACTGGCCGCAACGGCAAACTTTCATCTTGTTGAGACAAGTGCACGCCTGCAGGCAAGTCAACAGAAAACCCTGGCGCCCGGCGGTTTGAGCAATCACTGGCATGAGACCCTTCAATCGGTACCGCCCGGACAGACACTGCTGGTGGCCAACGAACTGTTCGACGCCATCCCGATCCGGCAGTTCGTCAAGGACCCCGACGGATTTCACGAGCGGGTCATCGCTGTCGACGAAGCGGAACAACTGGTTTTCGCCTCGGGCCTTGCAACAATAGACCGCGAACTCCTGCCGGTCGGAACCGAAATTGCCGACGGCACGATATTTGAAACAGCGCCGGCCCGGAACGCCCTGATGGAACAGATCGCCGACCGACTCGTTGAGGAGGCAGGTGTCGGCTTGATTATCGATTACGGCCACGGGCAGACGGCCTATGGCGACACGCTGCAGGCTGTGCGCAACCATCGCTACGAAGACGTGCTGGCTTCGCCCGGCGAGGCCGATCTGACCAGCCATGTGGACTTTGCGGCGCTTGGCCGCGCTGCTAAGGCTCGGGGCGCACACGTCGCAGGGCCATTGACCCAGGGACAATTTCTGCTGGACCTTGGACTGCTGGAGCGTGCCGGTGCTCTGGGCGCAGGCAAATCTCTGCAGGTCCAACAGACGATTCAACAATCGGTGGATCGTCTGGCAGGTGGCGGCGAAAATCAAATGGGCAACCTTTTCAAAGCGTTGTGTATACTCGGGTCTGAAAAAGTGATTCTTCCCTTTGAACGCCCTGATTGACAGCGCTGTCGAGTTTGACCACCATCCCGCCGGTTTCCTTGGTACGAAAGGCCAGCCATGCTAGCTCTGGAGCACCCTCTCCCGATCACCAGCGAACTGCTGACCGACGCCTGTGCCGGCTCTGCGATTCGCCATGGTTTCTTCACCCGGGCGGGCGGTGTGTCAGGGGGATTGTATCGCGGTCTCAATGTCGGCCTGGGATCCGATGACGACCGGGCGGACATCCTTGAAAACAGAAACCGGGTGTGCCGAACGTTCTCGGCGGCACCCGACAGGCTGGCAACACCCCATCAGATCCACTCCCCCGATGTCTGGATTGTCGATCGGTCTTTTGACGGATCACGGCCGAAAGCCGACGCCGTGGTCTCTGCCACCCCTGGCATCGTCCTCGGTGTTCTGACGGCCGATTGCGGTCCGGTTCTTCTGGCCGATCCGGCCGCCGGGGTTATCGGAGCTGCCCATGCGGGCTGGAGCGGGGCCCTTTCGGGCGTGGTGGAAAACACCATCGACCGGATGGTCGAAATCGGCGCCGAGCGCGAGCGCATCACCGCCTGTCTCGGCCCGTCCATCAGCGCCGCCAATTACGAGGTCGGTCCGGAATTCGTCGCCCGCTTCACTGCGCACGATCCGACAAATGAAGACTTCTTCAGCCCGAGCGAAAAAGCCGGGCACAGCCTGTTCGATCTTCAGTCCTACACCTTGAAGCGGCTGGCCGGCGCCGGCATTTGCGCACAGGTGACAGGTCACTGCACCTATGCGGAAGAGGAAAATTTCTTCTCATACAGACGCGCCACCCACCGAAACGAGCCCGACTACGGGCGCCAGATTTCTGCGATTAGCATAGTCGATGGAGGCTAATGTGGCTCTACATTTCGAACTCGAGGAATACAATTGGCGCATGCGCCGCCTGCGCGATGCGATGCAGGACGAGGGCCTGGATGCAATACTGCTTTTCGCGCAGGAAAGCATGTATTGGCTGACCGGTTACGACACATTCGGATTTTGCTTCTTTCAGTCTCTGGTCGTGAAATCCGACGGAACCATGCATCTTCTCACCCGGTCCGCGGATCTGCGCCAGGCGCGGCACACGTCGATCATCGAGGACATCTCGCTGTGGACCGATCGCGTCAATGCCGACCCGACGCTCGATCTGAAAAACCTGCTCAGCGATATGGATTTGCTGGGCTGCCGCATCGGCATCGAATATGAGACCCATGGTCTGACCGGCGCGAATGGCCGCAAACTCGACCTGCAATTGCAATCCTTCGGTGATCTGGTCGACGCCTCCCATGTCGTCTCCAGCCTCAGGCTGATCAAGAGCCCGGCTGAAATTCACTACATCAAGACCGCCGCCGAACTCGCCGATGCAGCCCTCGACGCAGCGTTGCCGCTGATCCGGCCGGGAGCAAACGAAGCCGACATTCTGGCGGCCATGCAGGGCGCCGTTCTGTCGGGTGGTGGTGACTATCCGGGCAATGAATTCGTCATCGGATCCGGCCAGGACGCACTTCTGTGCCGCTACAAATCCGGCCGGCGTGAGTTGGAAGATCAGGATCAACTGACGCTGGAATGGGCCGGCGTCTTCGCCCATTACCATGCCGCCATGATGCGCACGATCATCATCGGGAAAGCCACCGAGCGGCATCTGGAACTCTATGATGTCTGCCGCGAGGCCCTGAGCGAGATCGAGGACGTTCTGCGCCCGGGCAACAGCTTCGGCGATGTTTTCGCCACCCATGCCAGAGTGCTTGAGGACCGTGGGATGACCCGCCATCGCCTGAATGCCTGCGGCTATTCCCTCGGCGCCCGCTTCACACCAAGCTGGATGGAACGCGAGATGTTTTTTTCCGGCAATGAACAAATAATTAAGGCGGACATGTCACTGTTTGCGCACATGATCATCATGGATTCCGAAACCGAAACCGCGATGACACTTGGACAAACCTATTTGACGACCGAGGATGCGCCGAACGCACTTTCGACACATAACCTTGATCTGATTGTCCAATAGAAGCGGCCGAACTGGAGATGCTGACGCTTGCGAACAAACCTCATCACAGCGATCGCGATGAGCTTGGTCCTGCTGCTGACGGCTGGCTGCAATGTCAGCCGGCCTTTTGAATCCATTCCGGGACTGCGGCCGAAAGCCGAAATCCCCAATGCCGCCGATCCGCTGACGACACAGGCCAATCCCGCCGGGGAGACCAATCCGGCAGAACAGACCGTTCAGAACCAGCCGTCGCCGCCGGCCACCACAACGGCCCCGGCCAGCGGCAATTTCCTGCGCACGACATCGGCAACCACCGGCAGGCCGGCTGCCACATCCGGCACGATCAGTTTCACGCCAGTCATCGGCGCACCGGTCGACGCCGTGCAACCATTGTCGCGCCGATTGGGGGCGGAAGCCAAGAACCACGGCCTGACCATCCTTCAGACGACCTCCAGCGAAAGCGATCATATTCTGAAGGGATATTTCTCCGCCTATGCGGATGGCGACAAGACAACGGTTGCCTTTGTCTGGGATGTTCTCGACAGCTCCGGCACACGGCTTCACCGCATCCGCGGTCAGGAAGTCGCGCAGGGCACTGCATCCGACCCCTGGGACGTCGTGCAGCCGGCGACCATGGAAACGATCGCGATAACGACGATCACCAGCTATCTGTCCTGGCGGTCGACAGCCGGTTCCTGAAGCCCCGGTATCAATTCCTTTTCCATTGCCCCGCTACCATGCCAAGGCGCCCCCGCAATGGCTTATCTAACGGGACATGTTTCAGTTCGTTTGGTATAATCACACGAAACCGCCAATGGGCTCTTGCATTCGCGCGTCAGCCCGGTAAAACGCCGCCCATCAGGGGTACCATCACAGGCGGCACGCCATGAAGCTTTTCGCAGGCAATTCCAACCGGGTCCTGGCGGAATCCATCTGTAATTATCTCAACATCCCGCTTGGTAACGCCATTGTCCGGCGCTTCGCCGATCAGGAGATCTTCGTCGAAATCAAGGAAAACGTCCGTGGCGAGGATGTTTTCATCATACAGTCGACCTCCTATCCGGCCAATGACCACATGATGGAACTTCTGATCATGATCGATGCCGCGCGCCGCGCTTCGGCCAGCCGCATCACGGCTGTGCTTCCCTATTTCGGATATGCCCGGCAGGATCGCAAGGCCGGACCGCGCACTCCGATCTCGGCCAAGCTGGTGGCCAATCTGATCACCGAGGCCGGCGCCAACCGGGTTCTGACGCTCGACCTGCATGCCGGTCAGATCCAGGGATTCTTCGACATCCCGACCGACAATCTGTTTGCCGTGCCGATCCTTGCCCGCGACATCAAGGAAAATTACGACGTCTCGAATGTCATGGTCGTCTCGCCGGATACCGGTGGCGTGGTGCGCGCCCGGGCGCTGGCAAAGCGGCTGGATTCGCTGCTTGCCATTGTCGACAAGCGCCGCGACCGGCCCGGTGAATCGGAAGTCATGAACGTGATCGGCGATGTCAGCGGCAAGGATTGCATCCTGATCGACGATATTGTCGATTCCGGCGGCACATTGTGCAACGGCGCGGAGGCTTTGCTGGAGAACGGTGCAACCAGTGTCATCGCCTATATCACCCACGGGGTTCTGTCCGGCGGCGCCGTGGCGCGTGTCACGTCGTCCAAACTGAAGGAACTGGTCATCACCGATTCCATTCAGCCGACCACAGCCGTCCAGAACGCCCACAATATTCGGGTTATCACAACATCGAACCTGATCGGCGAAGCGATAACCCGTACAGCTGCAGAAGAGTCTGTGTCGAGCCTGTTCGACTGATCGGTCGGGACAAACCCGATCGCCGCCGGCCCGACACCGGAGGAAACGATGACAGACTATTACGACCTCGGATCCCACAGCTTTCCAGTGACCGCGAGGTCGCCAATTGCCCAGCAATGGTTCGATCGCGGACTTATTTGGTGCTATGGCTATCACCATGAAGAGGCCATTGCCTGCTTCGAGAAGGCGCTGCGGGAAGATCCGGGCTGCGCCATGGCCCATTGGGGCATCGCCTATGCGCTCGGTCCCAATTACAACAAGCCGTGGCCGCTTTTCGATGAACAGGACAAGGCCGCCTCGCTATCGCGGGCCTTTGAGGCAACGCAGGCCGCACTTGGCCTGATAGACACCGTGTCGCCGGTGGAGAAGGCCCTGATCGAGGCGCTGCCGGCACGCTACCCGCAACCCGATCCTCAGGAAGATCAGTCCCCATGGGACAGGGCCTATTGCGATGCCATGCGCGATGTTCAGGCAGCCCATCCGCAGTCCCTGGATGTGTGCAGCCTGTTTGCCGAAGCGATCATGGTGCTGACACCATGGAAGATGTGGGACCTTTCAACCGGTGAGATTGGGCAAGGCGCCGGCACCGCCGAAGCCATCCGCATCCTGGAAGATGCCTTTGAACAGACACAGGCGGCCATGGACCATCCGGGCATTCTTCACCTCTATGTGCACCTGATGGAAATGTCGCCGCATCCGCAACGCGCCCTGCGCGCCGGTGACCGGTTAAGGGAACTGGTGCCCGATGCCGGCCATCTGATCCACATGCCGACCCATCTCGATGTTTTGTGCGGCCACTATCACGATGTGGTTCACTGGAACCAGAAGGCCATCGTAGCCGATCGCAAATATCTCGATCGCGCCGGGCCGCTGAAATTCTACTCCGCCTATCGCATTCACAACTACCACTTCGCCATTTACGGCGCGATGTTTCTCGGCCAGTACGATCCGGCAATTCAGGCCGCCGACGAGTTGATCGCGACCACGCCGGAGGACCTGCTGCGCATCCCCTCTCCGCCCATGGCGGATTATCTCGAGGGTTATCTTGCCGTGAAACAGCACGTCCTGGTGCGGTTCGGCAAATGGCGGGACATCATCGCCCAACCGCTGCCTGATGACGCGGATCTCTACCGGGTGACCACTGCCATGATGCGATACGCCAAGGGGGTGGCGCACTCGGCGCTCGGCAATATCGCTGAGGCGGAAGCTGAGAGGAACGCTTTTGCCGCCGCCTATGACCGGGTTCCCGAGACGCGCTTGATCCATAACAACACCTGTCGCGACCTGCTGGCCATTGCGGCCGAAATGCTGAACGGAGAGCTGGAATACCGGCGGGGAAATTTCGACGTCGCCTTTGCCCATCTTCGCCGTTCGGTCGAGCTCGACGATACACTGCCCTATGATGAACCCTGGGGCTGGATGCAGCCGGCGCGCCACGCGCTCGGCGCCTTGCTGCTTGAACAGGGACGCACGGAGGAAGCCGAGGAGGTGTACCGCGCCGATCTCGGCCTTGACGGGGAACTGAGCCGCGCCTGCCAACACCCGGACAATCTGTGGAGCCTGCACGGTTTGCATGAGTGCCTGGTGCGCCGCGGCGAAGGCCGCGAAGCGGTTTTGATCAAGCAGCGTCTGGATCTTGCCGTGGCGCGGGCGGACGTGCCGGTAACGGCATCCTGTTTTTGCCGGCAAAGCGCCGCCTGAAATGCCCGAGACGGTGTCAGGTCTAAACGACCTCGCAGCCGAGCAGTTCTCCCAACAGGCCCTTCCAGTCAGCCTCCGCCGCACCGGCTTTGCTCATCGCCTGGGCGCCGAGATAAAGACGGGTGATGATCGCCGCCTTGCGGTGTTTTGACGGCTCACTGTCTCCGGCAAGGCTTGGCACATCGCCAAGCGCATCGAAAATCGCTGCTTCCAGGCGGGCCGACATGGCAGCCGTTCTGGCCGTCACCTGGGCATCACCCGGCCCATGTTCCACCATGGCATTGCAGACCAGGCAGCCGCGTCGCGCCGCCCTGTCATCCTGTTCGGTGCCTTCGAACAGGCGCAGAAGGCGCTGTGTCCCGGAGCCGCCGGAGGGATCGGTCAGCAGCGCGACGGCAGCACTGATGCAGGTGCGGTCATAGCGGTCGAGGGCCGCCAGATAGGCAGAGTGCTTGTCACCAAAGGCCTTGTAGAAGGAGCCGCGGGTCAGGCCCATGGCACGCAGCAGGTCGGGCAGATTGGTGGCGGCATATCCAAGCCGCCAGAAAATCTGCATCGCGCCATCTACGGCAGTGTCTATATCGAATTCACGTGGTCTGGCCATCGCCTACCCTCACATTTGATGCCGGCGCCAAAAGGCTCGCATCCTTCCTGTGATAGGAGCCCAACCGACTTTTTCAATCAAGTCGCCCTCACATTCATTTGTTTTGTACCAATTGGTTCCTAATAATACAACAGGGCCATCCACCGATTCCGGATGCACCGGATCCCTGGTTCAACATTGTTTACGTTTTTCAAGAAAACAGGAGATTGAAATGCTCAAGGCACTCACAACAGCACTGGCCGGACTGGCCATTTCGGCAACGCTTTTTGTCTCTGCCTTCGCCGCCGGCGTCGATGTCAACGCGACAACGACTGGGCTTGCGCTGCGCGGATATGATCCGGTTGCCTACTTCACCACCGGTGCGCCGACGGCAGGCGATTTTCAGATCACCGCCACGCACAACGGTGCCACCTATCGCTTTGCCAGCGAAGAAAACAAGGCGCTCTTTGTTGCTGATCCGGAAGCCTACGCCCCGGCCTATGGCGGCTATTGCGCCTTCGGAACGGCGATGGGTTTCAAATTTGATGGTGACCCGCATCTGTGGCGGATCGTCGACAACAAGCTGTACCTCAATCTTGCCCCGGGAATCCAGAAGCGCTGGGAAGCCGACCGCGCCAACCTGATCGTATCGGCCGACGACAAATGGGCAGATATCGCCGACAAGTCGCCTGAGGAATTGCAGGCCCAGTAGGGGCGGCAAGTCTCGTCAGGTCCTCCCAACGCCGGGCTGCGGATTCGCGGCCCGGTTTTATCGTGAACCCGGTCGTCGTTTCGCCTTGAAACCGGGCCTTGCATAGGGACAAACCCTCGGCTATATAGCGCGCGTCCGCGCAGACACCCTTGGAGGCAACGCGGATGGGGCGGCGGGAGCCGCTCGATGTTTTTCAAGGGTTGAAAACAATCCGAAAAACACTCCAGACAGAACCTCGAAAGGACTAGCCATGAGCGACGTATATGAGCTCAAGGCCGAGGCGCGCGAACGGGTAGGTAAGGGGTCCGCCCGAGAACTTCGCCGCAACGGTAAGATTCCAGCCGTCATCTATGGTGACGGGCAACCCCCCCTTGCCATCGCCCTTCCCTACAAGGAAGTGACGATGAAGATCCATGACGGCGGCTTCATGACGACGATTGCGACAATCGACGTTGACGGCAAGAAAGTGCGCGTGCTGCCCAAGGATTATCAACTCGACCCGGTGCGCGATTTCACCATGCATGTGGATTTTCTGCGCATCTCCAAAAACACATCGGTCACGGTCGAAGTCCCGGTCCATTTCATCAATGAAGACGAATCGCCCGGTCTCAGCCGCGGCGGGGTGCTGAACACCGTTCGCCACACCGTTGAAGTCAACTGCCCGGCTGATTCCATTCCCGATTCCTTCATCGCCGACTTGACCGGCCTTGAACTCGGCGATGGTATTCACATCTCGGACATTACGCTTCCCGACGGTGTCGAACCCACCATCACGGATCGCGATTTCACCATCGCCACCATTGCTGCGCCGGCCGGCCTCAAGAGCGAAGAAGACGCGGCGGAAGACGCAGCGGATGCTGATGGCGAAGGCGAAGGCGAGGAGTCCGCAGGGGAAGAGCAAGAAGAAGGCGGCGAGGAATAGCCGCCTGCTCCCTGTGAACGGAGACCGTTGCAATGCTGTTGATTGCAGGCCTTGGGAATCCGGGTCCACGCTACGCAAAGCAACGCCACAATATCGGCTTCATGGCGGCGGACGCGATTGCCCGCCGCCAATCCTTTTCGGGATGGTCCTCCAAATTCAAGGCACAGATTGCGGAAGGATCGATTGGCGACGAGAAGATTCTTCTGATCAAGCCGCAAACCTTCATGAACCTGTCCGGAGAAGCGGTTGGACAGGCGCTTCGCTTCTACAAACTGACCACGTCGGATCTGATCGTCATCTATGACGAGCTCGACCTGCAGCCCGGAAAGGTGCGCATCAAGACCGGCGGTGGCAGCGGCGGTCACAACGGCATCAAGTCGATCGATGCCCATTGCGGCAAGGACTATCGGCGCCTGAGGCTTGGCATCGGCCACCCCGGCCATAAGGAGCGGGTCAACACCCACGTGCTTGGCGATTTCGCCAAGTCGGACCACCAATGGCTCGACCCGCTTCTGGAGGCAATCGGCGATCATTGCGATCTGCTGGTGCGCGGCGACGACTCAAGTTTCCTGAACAAGCTTTCCCTGGCCGCAGGCAACACAGCCGGAAATGACACGAGCAAGCGGGCTGAACAAAGGACCGGCCGCCCGGCGTCGACACCGAAATCGAAATCCCATATACACGCCGCCCGCCGCACGTCACCTGCCGCGACACCACAAAAGGGTCCCATGGCGGACATGTTGAAAAAACTATTCGGAAACAAGGAATAATGTGATGGGTTTCAAATGCGGCATCGTCGGCCTGCCCAATGTCGGCAAGTCGACCCTGTTCAACGCCCTGACCAAAACCGCCGCTGCCCAGGCCGCCAATTACCCGTTCTGCACCATCGAGCCGAACACCGGGGAAGTGGCCGTTCCCGATAAGCGGCTGGGGAAAATTGCGGCGATTGCCCAGTCCAAGGAGATCATTCCCACCCGCATCTCCTTCGTGGACATCGCCGGTCTCGTGCGCGGTGCGTCCAAGGGTGAAGGCCTTGGCAACCAGTTCCTCGCCAATATCCGGGAAGTCGACGCCATCGTTCATGTGTTGCGATGCTTCGAGGACGACGACATCACCCATGTCGAAGGCCGGATCGATCCAGTGGCCGACGCCGAAACGATCGACACCGAATTGATGCTTGCCGATCTTGAAAGCCTCGAACGCCGCACGGAGCAGACCCGCAAACGCGCCACCGGCAGGGAAAAGGACGCCATCCTCGTTTTGCCGATGATGGAAAAGGCGCTGGCGCTGCTGCTTGACAGCAAACCGGTGCGCCACCTGCTGGACGGGATTGCCGCCGAGGACCTGCGCATTCTCCAGTCACTCAACCTCCTGACGTCGAAGCCGGTTCTCTATGTCTGTAATGTCGAAGAGGGCGACGCGGCCGCCGGCAATGCGCAAACCCGGGCGGTCGCCGAAATGGCGGCCTCGCAAGGCGCCGAACATGTGATCATTTCCGCTGAAATCGAATCCCAGCTGGCACAGCTTGATGGCGAGGAAGCGGCCGAATTCCTTGCCGATCTCGGCCTCGAGGAAGCCGGCCTCGACAAGCTCATTCGAGCCGGCTATGCCCTGCTTGACCTGATCACCTATTTTACAGCTGGCCCGAAGGAAACCCGCGCCTGGACGGTCAAACGGGGCGCCAAAGCGCCACAGGCCGCCGGCGTCATTCACACGGATTTCGAACGCGGCTTCATTCGTGCGCAGACCATCGCCTATGAGGACTATGTATCTCTTGGTGGAGAAGTGGCGGCGCGCGACGCAGGCAAGGCGCGCGATGAAGGCAAGGAATATGTGGTGCAGGACGGCGATGTCCTGCTGTTCAAGTTCAACACTTGATACCGGAAATGTCTGCGGGTGATCGAGCTTGCTTGCCGTGCGGAACACGGCGGGGCATCGTGCGGCGATGAATACGCAAACCCATGTTCTGCTGGCCGCCGCTTTGCTGGCAAAGCCGAATGCTCCCGCCAGGAACACGGCCATCGTCGCCGGGTCGCTGGTTCCCGATCTCGCGATCTATACGCTGTTTGTCTGGTCCAAATTCGCCGGCATTCCCGAGCCGGTCGTCTGGAACCAACTCTATTATGCACCACCCTGGTCCGACGCGGTCACGATCGGCAACGCAGCGCCCATCTATCTGGGCCTGTTGCTGGTTGGTCTGCTGGCAAGCCTGTACTGGCGGACCGCCCTGGCTGTCGCCTTTTTCGCCGGTGCTGCACTGATCCATATCGCCGCCGATCTGCCCGTTCATGTCGATGACGCCCACGCCCATCTGTGGCCGTTGTCGGACTGGCGTTTCCGCTCGCCCGTCTCCTATTGGAATCCCGATCACTTCGGCGGGTTCGTCTCCATCGCGGAAATCGGACTCGGCTTGGTTCTGTCCGCCATCCTGTGGCGCCGATTTCATGCCGCCTGGATCCGTGCTTTGCTCGTATTGGCGGTGCTGGCCTATCTCGGACCACCGATTTATTTCGGTGTTCTCGGCAATATCTAGGAGCACGTGTCCCCACATTCGAAGCCGATTGGCAATCGGACAGCGTTGAACAATATCCGTTGCCGCGCCATAAGGAACGCCATGAGCACGCAAACCCAACCTGCTGAAAAATACACATTCGAGAGCTTCACACCGGGAACGCGGTTCGACCTCGGACCCCATACGATCAGCGCGCAGGAAATCATTGATTTTGCTGCCGAGTTCGATGCCCAGCCCATGCATCTGGAGGAAACGGCGGGAAAAGCCAGCCTGCTCGGCGGACTGGCAGCCTCCGGCTGGCAAACCAGCGCTATCCTGATGCGCATGATCTGCGATGCGTTTCTTCTCGAAACGGCATCCCAGGGCGCACCCGGTGTCGATTTTGCCCAATGGAAGAGCCCTGTACTGGCCGGTGATACGCTGCGTGGCCATTGCGAAGTGCTGGCCGCCCGGCCTCTGGCCTCCCGACCGGGCATCGGCCTCGTCAAATTCAGGCACGAACTCTTCAATCAGCGCGATCAGCTTGTTCTGGCCTGCGAGAACCCGATTTTCGTGCGGCTGCGCGTAGGACGGATGGCCCCATGACCAGTCTCGACGTTTTTGTCCCCGGTGAGCGCATGGGCTTTGGAACGCATATCTTCACGGCCGAAGCGATCATTGAATTTGCCAGCAAATACGACCCGCAGCCTTTTCACATCGACCCGGTTGCCGCAAAGCAGTCAATGTTCGGCGCCCTGTGCGCCTCCGGCTGGCACACCGCCGCCATCTGGATGAAGAAGAACCTGGAACACCGTTTGGTCTGGGACGCCCAATTGCGGGCAAACGGCATGCGGCTGCCGAATTTCGGTCCCTCACCCGGATTGCGGGATCTGAAGTGGCCGACGCCGGTCTTTGCCGACGATACCGTGCATTTTTACAACACTATCAACGTGGCGCGGGCGCTGCGCTCAAAGCCGGGTTGGGGAATCGTGGAAATGTTTTCCGAAGGGATCAACCAGAACGATCAGACCGTCATCAGTTTCGACAGCGCCGCGCTGTTCGAATTGTAAGACAGGCAGCACGCCTTTGAAGATATGAGGAACACATGCCCGGAACGGTTTCATTTGATGCGCTGAAATTGCAGGTGGAAGAAGGTTCGGTCGACACGGTCCTGGCCTGTCTTGTCGACATGCAGGGCCGGCTGATGGGCAAACGCTTCCACGCGCGGCACTTTGTTGATAGCGCTTATGATGAAACCCATTGCTGCGACTATCTGCTGGCGACGGATCTCGAAATGGCAACGCCGGACGGCTATGCCGCCACCGGTTGGCAGACCGGCTATGGCGACTATGTGATGAAGCCGGATCTGGGCTCCATTCGTCCCATGCCCTGGCTTGACGGCACGGTCCTGGTCCTGTGCGATGTCCTTGATCATCACACGCATGAAGAGGTTGCCCATTCACCGCGCGCCGTGCTTAAGCGGCAGGTCCAGCGGCTCGAGGCGCTTGGATTTACGGCCAACATGGCCACCGAGCTTGAGTTCTTTTTGTTTGAAAAGAGCTTCGACGAGATTCGCAAATCCGGATATCGCGACCTTCAGCCGATCAGCGGGTACAATGAGGATTACCACATCCTGCAGACCACCAAGGAAGAAGCCGTCATGCGGCCGCTGCGTAACCATCTGGTGGCCGCGGGCATTCCGGTGGAAAACAGCAAGGGTGAAGCCGAAGCCGGGCAGGAAGAGCTCAACATCCGCTATGCCGGCGCCATGGATTGCGCCGCCTTCCACACCATTGCCAAACACGCAACGAAAGAAATCGCCTGGCAGCAGGGCCGGGCAGCGACATTCCTGTCGAAATGGGACCATGCACGGGTGGGATCGTCGACCCACATCCACCAATCGCTGCTGACACTGGACGGCAAGAGCGCCTTTTTCGACAGCGCCGCGGAGCTTGGCATGTCAACAACCATGCGCCACTACGTGGCCGGGCTGGTCCGATACGCGCCCGAAAGCACCTGTTTTCTCGCCCCCTATGTCAATTCTTACAAACGATTTGCGGTCGGTACATTTGCGCCAACAAAGGCTGCCTGGTCGGTCGACAACCGCACCGCTGGGTTCCGGCTGTGCGGCGAAGGAACGAAAGCCGTGCGAATGGAATGCCGCATCGGCGGGTCCGACCTCAACCCCTATCTTGCGCTGGCCGCGCAACTGGCGGCCGGCATCAAGGGGCTGCAAGACGCCGAAGATCCGGAGCCACCCCTGCACGGTGACGCTTACAAGGATGACACCGCCCGGGACATTCCGGCGACCCTTCGCGCCGCGACCGATAAACTCGATGCATCGGCAATGCTGCGCGAGGCCATGGGCGATCCGGTTATCGATCACTATGTTCGTGCCGCCCGATGGGAGCAGGAAGAGTTCGACCGGGTTGTCACCGATTATGAAGTCGCCCGCGGATTCGAAAGAGCCTGACCGCTCAGAGGCGAAATGATGTATGCGTAAGGAAAGAGCAAACGATGCAGCTTGCCGCAAACTGGTCCTATCCAACCGCCATCCGCTTTGGCGCCGGCCGCATTGCGGAGATCGGCGAGGCATGCAAAGCGGCGGGTATCGCCAGGCCCCTGCTGGTCACCGACCGTGGTCTGGCCCGGCTCGACGTGACGCAGCAGACACTTGACCTGATCGCGGCTGGCGGATTTGAACCGGCGCTGTTCGCGGAGGTCGACCCGAACCCCAACGAGATCAACCTGGCGGAAGGATTGCGCCACTATCGCGATGGCGGCCATGACGGAGTCGTGGCCTTTGGCGGCGGCTCGGGGCTTGATCTTGGAAAGATGCTGGCCTTCATGGCGCGGCAAATCCGGCCTGTCTGGGATTTCGAGGATGTGGACGATTGGTGGACCCGCGCCGACCCGGACGGCATCGATCCGATCATTGCCGTGCCGACAACCGCCGGAACCGGGTCGGAGGTGGGGCGCGCCAGTGTCATTACGAATTCACGGACTCACGAGAAGAAGATCATTTTTCACCCCAAAGTGCTTCCGGCCATCGTCATTTGCGACCCGGAGCTGACGGTCGGGATGCCGCGGCCCATCACGGCCGGAACGGGCATGGACGCATTTGCCCATTGCCTCGAAGCCTATTGCGCGCCGACCTACCATCCCATGTCCCAGGGCATCGCCCTTGAGGGGATGCGGCTGGTGAAGGAGAACCTGCCGGCCGCCTATCAGCAGGGCGACGATCTACAGGCCCGTGCCCATATGATGGCCGCCGCCGCCATGGGGGCGACCGCGTTCCAGAAAGGCCTGGGTGCAATCCACGCGCTGTCACACCCGATCGGCGCAATGCACGGCACCCATCACGGGACAACCAATGCCGTTCTGATGCGGGCTGTGCTGCAATTCAACAGGCCGGCGATTGAGGATCCCATCAGCCGCGCCGCTGATTATCTGAGGATTGCCGGTGGGTTCGATGGCTTTGTCGATCACCTGGAAACGCTATGCAGAAGCCTGTCCATTCCGGGCACTCTTACCGAGCTGGGCGTCCGCAATCCGGACATTGATCGCCTTGTTGACGACGCGCTCCGGGATCCGAGCGCCAGTGGCAATCCGATTGAAATGACGGCTGAAAACACCCGGAAACTGCTCGAATCCTGTCTATAGCCCGAAGGAAAGACGTCGGTCAGTCGCCTTCGAATTCCACCAGCGTGCGGACCGGAACACCCAGATCCTCAAGCTTCTTGCGGCCACCCAGATCCGGCAGATCGATGACGAAACAGGCGGCGACGATGTCGGCACCCATCTGCCGCAGAAGCTTGACGGCCCCTTCGGCGGTTCCGCCGGTGGCGATCAGGTCATCCACCAATATGACGCTCTCGCCCGCGGACACCGCATCCTTGTGCATTTCCATTTCATCGAGACCATATTCGAGACTGTAGGCAATGCGCACCGTTTCATAGGGCAGCTTGCCCTTCTTGCGAATGGGAACGAAACCGGCTGAGAGCTGGTGCGCGACCGCACCGCCGAGGATGAAACCGCGCGCCTCTATCCCGGCGATCTGATCCACCTTGGTACCCGCATAGGGGTGAACCAGTTCATCGACCGCCCGGCGAAACGCTTTCGGATTGCCCAGCAGGGTCGTGATGTCGCGAAACATGATGCCGGGTTTCGGATAGTCCGGTATCGTGCGTATGGCATCGAGCAATGTCTGCGTCAACGTGCTGGCCATGATGAGGGTCCCCTTCCCCAGTAACGCCTTCTGATGGTGTGTCGGCACACAACAAAAAGGCGGCTGTTAAAAGCCGCCTTCGACCCTAGTCTGATCAATGGTCAGTGTTCAACACGTGACCAGACCGATTTTTTCGTAAGATACATCAGGCCGGCGAAGATCAACAGGAAGATCAGAACCTTGAAGCCGAGCGACTTGCGGCTTTCCATATGCGGTTCAGCCGCCCACATCAGGAATGCCGACACATCCTTGGAGTATTGATCGACGGTTTCCGGCGAGCCGTCGTCATAGGTGACCATTTCTTCAAAAAGCGGCGGTGCCATCGCCAGCGAAATGCCGCTCAGATAATAGGGATTGTAATAGGTGCCTTCCGGCACCTCGACACCATGCGGCGCGTCGTCCTCATAGCCGGTCAACAGCGAATAGATATAGTCCGGCCCCCCTTCGGCATACATGGTGAAGATGTCCAGCACGAATGTCGGAAATCCCCGCGTTGCGGCCCGGGCCTTGGCAATTAGGGAAAAATCCGGTGGTGCGGCGCCATTGTTGGCAAAGGCTGCAGTCTCGACATTGGGATAGGGCGACGGGAAATAGTCGGCAAGAATGGCCGGTCTCTCGAACATTTCGCCCTCGTCGTTCGGGCCGTCTTCAACCTCATACTCGGCGGCGAGAGCCTTCACCTGATCCTCGCTGTAGCCAAGATCGACAAAGTTGCGGAACGCCACCCGATCCAGCGAATGACAAGCCGCGCACACCTCGACATAGACCTTCAGCCCGCGCTGCAACTGGCCCTTGTCATAGGTGCCGAACGGACCGGCAAAGGACCAATCGACCTGCCGCGGCGCCTTGTAATATTCGGAGTCTCCGGCAGCCGACGAAACGCCCACGGACAAGCCGGTTGCAAGGGCCAGCGACAAAAATGACGAGACAAGCTTTTTCATTGGTTCTTGTTCCTTTCCCGCGCTCGACTAACCGCGATCTTCAGGTGCGGCCGTTGCCGGCGCCGGTTTGCCGCCGCCCTGTTTGGCCAGAACCGACTCGGTGATTGAATTGGGAACCTGTCTCGGTTTTTCGAAGATGCCAAGCAATGGCAGGATGATGATGAAGAAGCCAAAATAATAGGCCGTTCCCGCCTGTGCCATGGCCACATAAAGCCCTTCAGCCGGTTTGGACCCCAGCCAGCCGAGAAACAGCGCGTTCGCCACGAAGATCCAGAAAAACAGCTTATACCATGGTCGATAAACCGCCGAGCGGACCTTCGACGTATCCAGCCAGGGCAGCAGGAACAGGATGAGGATCGATCCGAACATGGCAATCACACCGCCAAGTTTTGAATCGATCGGCCCGATATTGAAGGTGATCGCCCTGAGAATGGCGTAGAACGGCAGGTAATACCATTCCGGCACGATATGCGCCGGTGTCTTCAGCGGGTTGGCTTCGACATAATTGTCCGGATGCCCCAGATAATTCGGCATGTAGAACACGAAATAGGCGAACACGGCCAGGAAGATGATCGTGGCAAAGCCGTCCTTGATGGTCGCATAGGGCGTGAACGCTACCGTGTCGGTCTTGCTCTTCACCTCAACACCGGTCGGATTGGTCTGACCCGTGACGTGCAGCGCCCAGACATGCAGAACAACGACGCCTGCGATCATGAAGGGCAGCAGGTAATGCAGCGAGAAGAACCGATTGAGTGTCGGGCTGTCGACAGCGAATCCACCCAGCAGCAGTTCCTGGATCGGCTCGCCAATCAGCGGAAACGCCGTGAAGAAGCCGGTAATGACGGTGGCGCCCCAAAAGGACATCTGACCCCAGGGCAGGACATAGCCCATGAAGCCCGTCGCCATCATCAAGAGATAGATGATGACGCCGAGGATCCACAATATCTCCCGCGGCGCCTTGTAGGAACCGTAATACATGCCGCGGAACATGTGGATATAGACGGCAATGAAAAAGAACGATGCGCCGTTCTGATGCATATAGCGCAGCAGCATGCCGGAATTGACGTCCCGCATGATGTTTTCGACCGATGTGAAGGCCCCCTCGCTCGATGCGACATAGTGCATGGCAAGGACGATCCCGGTCAGAATCTGCACCACCAGCATGACGGACAGGATGGCGCCGAACGTATAGGCATAGTTGATGTTGCGCGGGACCGGATAGGCCACGAAGGAATCATAGACCAGGCGCGGAAGCGGCAGGCGGGAATCGACCCATTTGCCGATGCCGCTCGTCGGTTCGTAAGTTGAATGTCCACCACTCATCGATAATTCCCCTATTATCCGATTTTGATCGTTGTATCGGAAACGAACTCATATGGCGGAATCGCTAGGTTTTCCGGGGCCGGACCACTGCGAATACGGCCAGCCGTGTCGTAATGCGATCCGTGGCAGGGGCAGAACCAGCCACCGAAATCCCCGGCCTGGCCGAGCGGCACGCAGCCCAGATGGGTGCACACACCGACCATGACGATCCAGTTTTCCCTGTCCTCGCCGGCTGAACGGTCGACATCGAGCGCCGGTGCATCGGGCGCCAGATTGGCATTGCGCGCCGCCTGATCCTTCAGATCCTCGAGCGGCACGACGCTTGCCTCTTCAATTTCCTGCGCCGTCCGGTTGCGGATAAACACCGCCTTGCCGCGCCACTTCACGGTGATCGACATGCCTTCCTCGACCCCCGATACATCGACTTCGATTGTCGACAGCGCCAGCGTGGTCGCATCGGGGCGCAACTGGTCGATGAATGGCCATGCAACCGCCGCCACGCCGACGACGCCGGTCATTGCAGTCGTCAGATAGAGGAAATCGCGTCTGGTCGGTTCGGCAGCTGTCTCGTGTTCGCTCACGGTGGAAACCATCCTCTGCACATTTTATTTCCCGGGAACTCCGTCGACCGGCCGGTTTATCAAGCCCGACGGATCGACATTTGTCCCCATATTTCGCCGGTTTCTAGGCTGCTTATTGGAATATGTCTAGTCTGCACAAAGGACCAGAGGCACAATGCCGCAAGTTTTTCCCTCATTGTGCGTCCGATCAGCCTCAACTGTTGATAAACCCGCCCGATTGCCGCGACCACAGCCGTGCATAAAGTCCGTCCTGTTGCAGCAAATCGGCATGGGTTCCATCTTCGACGATATGGCCGGCGTCCAGAACGACGAGACGATCCATCTTGGCGATTGTCGACAGGCGATGGGCAACGGCAATGACCGTCTTGTTTTGCATCAGGCGGACCAGATTGTCCTGAATCGCAGCTTCGATTTCCGAATCAAGCGCCGACGTCGCTTCGTCGAGGATGAGAATCGGTGCATCCTTCAACATCACCCGCGCAATGGCGATGCGTTGCCGCTGACCGCCCGAGAGCTTGACGCCGCGTTCACCGACATGGGCGTCAAGGCCGGTTCGTCCCTGCTGATCTCTCAGATCACCGATAAAGGGCCAGGCTTCCGCCTGACGCGCGGCGCGCTCGATTGCTTCGGCGTCGGCGCCCGGCCGTCCGAGCTGAATATTGTCGCGCACCGACCGGTGCATCAGCGACGTGTCCTGGGTCACGACACTGATTTTGGCACGGAGCGAGTCCTGGGTCACACGGGCAATGTCCTGCCCGTCGATGGTGATGCGCCCTGACTCCACGTCATAAAACCGCAGCAGCAGGTTGACGAGCGTTGATTTTCCGGCTCCGGACCGGCCAACCAGGCCCACCTTCTGGCCCGGCTCGACGACCAGCGAAACATCGTCGATGACGGCGCTCCGGCTTGAATACCGGAAGCGAACCCGCTCAAAACAGATCCGGCTTTCGGTGACCTTCAGCGGAAGGGCATCGTCACGGTCCTGCATGGTGATCGGCCGGCTGAGCATCTCGACCGAGTTCTGAATAATGCCGTAATTGCGCATCAGGCTGTTGAGCTGAGTCATCATCCGGCCGAGCAGAAGACTGAGACGCAGCACCAGCGCCAGCGTAAACGCCACTGCCCCGATGGTGATTTCCGAACGCAGCCACAGATCGATCGACATCACGCCGATGGCGGCAATCATCAGGCCGGAGAGCACCGCCAGCGAGGCCCTTACCCCGGTGAGAATCCTGGTGAAGGGAACCAGGGCACCGAGAAACAGATCGAACCCGCTGCGTATGTAGCGGTCGTTCTCATCTTCCCGTCCGAACAGCTTCAGGGTCTGGATATTGGTATAGCCGTCGACAAGCCGGCCATTGATGACCGAGGCTGCCTCGGCCACAGATTTTGCGTGGTGCCGGATGCGCGGAACAAAAAAACGCGCGATGAGGGCAAAGGAGACAATCCACGCTCCGACGATCGCAGAAAGCCGCCAGTCGAGCTGTCCGACGAGGAGCAAGGTGGTCACCGCATAGATGGCGATGAACCAGGCGACCTGCAGGAGCGACACCATGAAATCGCCGATCGCCTGACCCGACTGCCAGACCTTGGTGACGACCCGGCCGGCAAATTCATCCTGGAAGAAGGACAGGCTCTGCCGCGAGATATGTGCATAGGCCTGCCAGCGCACCAGGCTGAAGAAGCCTGGAACGATGGTTTGTTCCTCGACCAGCGACACCAGCGGCGCCACCAGAAACCGGCCACACAGCACCACCGCCAGCATGAACAGCAATTCCAGCCCGTGCTGCTGCATCAGCCCGGACCAGCCCTCACCCGGATCGGCGGATTCCAGCAAATCGACCAGCCGCCCGACGAAATAGAACAGCGCGACTTCCAGCAGCGCAACGAAACCGCCCAGCACGATCATGGCGATGAAGGGCCATTTCGCCTGGCGCACATAGTGCAGAAGAAATTGCAGCGCTCCGCCCGAGGGAGCGGACGAAGGAGCGGCATCAAACGGACGGATCCAGTTTTCAAACAGGCTGAAAATGCGGTCGAGAATCATGGCCGGACAATAGCACGTCACGCATCGGCAATGATCGCATCATTGCCACATTCGCCATCGCGGCCGATCCGGTGTGTCGTTCAGGGCTTGCCGGCTGCCGCTTCGGCTTCCAGCCGCTGCTGCTCTTCGATGACGGCATGAGACGCCGCCGCCGCGACGGCGGAGTCCGCCTGATCGTCGCCCTCCTTGCCATCCTCTCGCTCTGGAATGTTGACCCGCACCTCGCGCCGCGCAAATTCGATCCCGTTTTCCGCAAAGATCTGCTGCACCCTTGAATAGACATCCTTGCGGATCATCCATTGCTTGCCCGGTTTGGCCATGAATTTGCCGCGCACCACGATCCCCACATCATTGACATCGTAGACACCCTGCGATTTGAACGTCTGGATGATGTCCTCGGCATAGGGCGCTTCCATGATGTCCTTGCCGATCTGCTTGAACAGCTTCTTGACCTTGTTGACATCGGTGTCGAATGGCACGGTGAATTTGAGCTTGACGATTACCCAGTCGCGCGAATTGTTGGTCACTTTCGGAATTTCCCCGTAGGGAATGGTGTGAACCGGCCCCTGATGGTGGCGCAATTGCAGCGACCGTACGGAAATTCGCTCGACCGTGCCGACGGTGCCGTCAATGTCGAGATATTCCCCGACCCTGAAGGCATCATCGACCAGGAAGAACAATCCCGCGACAACATCGCGCACCAGCGTCTGGGCGCCAAATCCGATCGCCAGCCCGACGATCCCCGCGCCGGCCAGCAGCGGCGTAATGTCGATCCCCAGATTGCCCAGGGCAATCAGCACGGTGAGCGTCACAATCGTCACCTGGGCGCACAGTTTCATCAGCGGAAGAACGGTCGACAGGCGCGATCCGCCGGCACCACCGCCCTCTCCGCCTCCTGGCTCCTCTGCTTCAAGATCGATGCCGGCCGCTGTCTGTTCATCCGCCAGCTTGCGGTTGAGCCAGAGCGAAACGAGTTCCCAGACAAGGTAGCCGATCGCCAGAATGAACAGATTTTCAAACAGCGTGCCGGCAATTCTGGCGCCCAGACCCGCCGACGCCAGATTCCGGAAATCGATGCCCCAGATCTTCGCAATCAACACGATGAGCGCCGCAACCACGATGGTGCGGCCGATCCTGACATAGCTGCGTTTGGTCGAGCGGTAGGCCGCTTCGGCAATCAGCCCCTCCCCGCGCATCGGCGGCACGAGGTGCTTGACAAGCCCGCGGACCATCGTGTCGAGGGCCGGCGCACACAGCAGCGCAAACAGGGTGATGTATTGCTGGCCATCGGCCAGAAGATCAAACCGCCCCTGGGCGGCGATCATCTCGACGAGGATCCAGGTCAGCGCCACCAGACAGATTGCAAACCAGGGATAGATTCTGGCCACGAAACGCTCCGCCTGCGTCGACTCGCCCTCGGCACCGATCAGCATCGTGGTCAACCCAAAACGGGCCCGGTAAACCGTATATCCAATCCAGACGAATATGATCAGATTGAGCCAGAATCCGAGCCTCGTTTCTCCCATCGGCACGCCGTTCATGACCTGAAACGCGACGATCGCATAGGAAAATCCCGCCAGGAGGATGATGCCGGTCTGGTTGTGGTAAAGAAACCTGGCCGTCCAGTCATCCGTGTGAACGAGACGCAGGCTGGGCGCATAGGGTGCCATCAAAAACCGTGCGAATGCAGCGGCAAGGCGCGGCAGCACAACCATGCTCACCATGAGAATATCAGCAAACCGCCGATCGGATTCCGGAACGAGAACCAGCACCAGGACCCGGGTCACGGCGAAAAATGCCAGCAGTCCCACAATGTCGAGCAGCAACCGCTTACCCAGCAGTTCAATGGTCTGTTTCAACCCTTCGGGCGTGTCCATTTGCTGAATCTGCCGGCGCCACTTGCTGGCGATCCGCGTGACGGCCATCTCGACGACAAGGCCGCCGGCAATCGCCCCGACAAGGCTCGCAATCAGCAGCAGGATCCCACCGATCCCACGCGGCTTTGCAAAATTGGCAAGACCGGTGGCGAGCCCCTCATAGATGCGCGGCACCCTGACAACGGCTTCACCGATGGAAACACCCACCCCGATTAAGGTCCGGGCGAGGTAGGTGAATACATTGCCTTCGCCGGCGCCGGTCTCGGTCGTTTTCGAGGCTGCAACCGCGTCCAGGCGCTGTAGAAGGAGCTCACGAACCTGCTGATCACTGAGGGTGGAAACGAGCTCGCGAATTGTTTCAGGCGTCAGATCTTCCGGCAGTTTGACCGTATCGGCGGTTTCTTCGCCTTGCTCGCCCGTGACGGTGGTCAGGCCGGTTTGTGCGTCAGCCGGTGGTAACCCCAATAGGCCGACAAGGATCAGGGTAAGGCAAAACAGACCGGCAAGCCTGTTCATTGCTGGAAATGAGCGGTCTGCTGCGGCCATGGTCCCCCACCATTCGGCAATTCACAATTCGAGTATCACCATAGCGGAAATCCACGACCCGGCAATCCGGACGGGCCACTGTGCCGCCGCCTATTCAGCGGCGGCATTGTCCTCGGCTTGCGGATCGCTATTGATGAAACCGCCGGATTGGCGTGACCACAGATCGGCGTAAAGCCCGGCGCGTTCGAGCAGTTGCGCATGGGATCCGGTTTCAACAATCTGACCGGCCTCGAGCACGACGAGCCGGTCCATTTCCGCGATGGTCGACAGGCGATGGGCGATGGCGATCACGGTCTTGCCCTGCATCAGGGCAAAGAGGTTTTCCTGAATCGCCGCCTCGACCTCCGAATCCAGCGCTGACGTCGCCTCGTCGAGCACCAGGATCGGCGCGTCCTTCAAGAAGACCCGTGCGATCGCGATCCGTTGCCGCTGTCCGCCGGACAGCTTCACACCGCGCTCGCCGACATGCGCATCAAGGCCCGTCCGGCCCTGCAGATCGCTCAGATCCTGGATGAAGTCCCAGGCATTGGCCCGCTTTGCCGCATCGATGATCTCCTGTTCATCGGCATCAGGTTTGGAGTAGCCGATATTGTCGCGGATCGAACGGTGCAGCAGCGACGTGTCCTGAGTCACCACACCAACTTTGGCGCGCAGGCTGTCCTGTGTAACCTGTGCAATATCCTGGCCATCGACAAGGATTCGCCCGGCTTCCAGATCGTAAAACCGCAGCAGAACATTCGTCAGCGTGGTTTTGCCGGCACCGGATCGGCCGACGAGGCCGATTTTCTCTCCCGGTTCGATGGTCAGCGACAGATCGTCAATCACACCGCCGTCTTTGCCGTAGTGGAACCGGATGTTCTCGAAGACAATCTTTCCCTCCGGCGCCATCAGCGTCCCAGGCCGATCCCGGTCCGTTACGGTGTTCGGTTTGGACATCATCGACATGCCGTCAATCACCACACCGATATTCTCGAACAGGGCCGAGACTTCCCACATTACCCAGTGCGACATGCCGAATATGCGCAGACACAGCGCCACGGTCGTGGCGATCGCTCCGACGGAAATCGAATCCGCCAGCCATAGATTGATCGCCATGAACCCGATGACAAACAACAGGATCGAATTGCACAAATAGACAATCGAGTGAAACAGGGTGACCAGCCGCATCTGCCGATGCACAGTGACCATGAACTCGTCCATCGCATGACGGGCATAGGTCTCTTCCCGTCCCGCATGCGAAAACAGCTTGACCGTCGCAATATTGGTGTAGCTGTCGACCACCCGCCCGGTCATCATCGAGCGCGTGTCGGCCTGTTCCTGCGCGATACGCTTCATCCGCGGAACGAAATACCAGATGAGGCCGAGATAGACCGCCAGCCAGATTACCAGCGGCACAACGAGGCGCAGATCGGCGACAGCCACCATGGCCAGCATCGCGACAAAATAGACCGCAACATAGACCAGAACGTCGAGAACCTTCATCACCGCTTCGCGGATTGCCAGCGAAGTCTGCATCACCCGCGTGGCAACGCGGCCGGCAAACTCGTCGGCAAAGAAAGAAAGACTCTGACCCAAAAGATGCCGGTGCATCTGCCACCGTGCAATCATCGGATAATTGCCCAGCAGTGTCTGATGCGTCAGCAGGGACTGAATCCAGACGATGACAGGCAACCCGACCAGAACCAGCGCGCCCATCCAGAACAGACGGACGCCCTCCTTGGCCAGAAAATCCTCGCGCGTCGATGTCGTAAGCCAATTGACGATATCGCCGAGGAAGCCGAACAAAAACACCTCGCCGACGGCGATCGCCGCGGTCAGCAGCGACATCATCACCAGCCACGGCGCCGCATCCCGTGAATAGTGCCAGCAAAACGGCAGGAACCGGTTGGGAGGCTGACCGGAAGGTGCCTCGGGATAAGGGTTTAAGCGTCTTTCAAACCAGCCAAACATGACTCAGCCTCAATCAATTGAGGAGCAGAGGCCCGTGCAATAACCAAACAGGGACCGCCATGGGCGGTCGGCACCCGTTCGGTGCAGTCTCTCAATAGGACGAGCCGTCAATGCTCAGAAAATAATCCGTGCCCTTGGCACGATGAAACGAAAATCAGGCGTCAGGGATTTCCGAAGAGGACCCGCAGGTCAGCCAATGGCTGGGCAGGTCGGGACCGGGAGAATCGCTGGCGCAGCGACATCAACCATCGAAGGTTGGATGGTATCAATGCAATCCATGAGTGTCTCCTTCGATTAAAGCCAGTCCAAGCACCGGCATGTACAGCGATTCGCCGATGACTTCCATCAAATCGACACCAAATTGGCATCAGAGCGGGTTCGCACGGCACCGGCTGTTGCAATTTGGCCACGACCATGGTCTGCCGACACAACCGCTTCGACACTGGTGAGGAACGAGGGTCAGGACCCTGACATGACGAGCCAACTGCGCATCGCGCTCTATCAGCCGGATATCCCCGGAAACACAGGCACGATCCTGCGCATGGCCGCCTGTTTCGGCCTGACGGTGGATATCATCGAACCGGCCGGCTTCGACCTTTCCAATCGGGCTCTGCGGCGCGCCGGCATGGATTATGCCGAACAGGCGGCCATTCACCGCCATCTCACCTGGCACCATTTCCTCGACTGGAAAGCCGGCGACGCCCGCCGTCTGATCCTCGCCACCACACGGGCCGAGCAATCCTATCGCCACTTCGCCTTCAGGCCCGACGACATTTTGCTGTTCGGCCGTGAAAGCAGCGGCGCACCCGATGAGGTCCACCGGGCAGCCGACGCCAGATTGCGCATTCCGATGGTCGAGGGGCGCCGTTCGCTCAATCTGGCGGTCTCCGCAGCCCTGATCGCCGGGGAAGCGCTACGCCAGACCTGCGTCGAAGACAAATGACAATATCTCAATCGGCCGTCGGCAGCCGGCGCATGGTGAATTCGATCTGATTGTCGGGCAGTTGGCGCCAGCTTTCGACTTCGGTCCAATAGGCCGCCTTTGGCCAGGCATCGAACCACTCCCGCGCCTTCTCCCGCGCCTCGCTACGCGGTAGGCAATAGGTCTCGCGAACAAAGGAATCCCGTCCGGCCGCGCCGCGCGCCCGGCGCCCTTTCCTGATCTGCCGCCGCAATCCATCCATCGGCGGAATTGTCGGAACTCTCTTCATCTCCGGCACCTTTGCCATTGATAGTAATGGCAAATCGCGGTCTTGGCGAATCGCGTTTAACGGCGGTGAAAACTGTCATCGGCTTGAATTATCATGCCGAACTCTATGGCATCGCTGTGGGGTTGCTGTTAAACAATGCGGGATTGATGTTGGGCGGGACTGATGTTGGGGACATTGTAATGGAACGACCGAACCTTCCAATCGGCTTGCCTGCCGGATTGGAGGAAAAGAAGGATCAGGCGCGGGTTTGGTTCGAATCCCTGCGTGACGCCATCTGCGAGTCTTTCGAACAGCTTGAAAAGGATCTGACCGGTCAGTTGTCCGAAGACCCACCCGGCCGCTTCGAACGCCAGGAGTGGCAACGTGACGAGGGGCGCGGCGGTGGCGGCCTCATGTCGATCATGCGTGGCCGCGTCTTCGAGAAGGTCGGCGTCCATACATCCACGGTCTATGGCGAGTTCTCGCCGGAATTTCGCCAGCAGATCCCCGGCGCCGAACTCGACCCGCGGTTCTGGGCATCGGGAATTTCGCTGATCGCCCATCCGGTCAATCCGCATGTTCCGGCGGTGCACATGAACACGCGGATGGTGGTCACATCGACGCAATGGTTCGGCGGCGGGGCCGATCTGACACCGGTGCTCGACAGCCGCCGCAACCAGGACGATCCCGACACGAAGCTGTTCCACCGCGCCATGCAGGTCGCCTGTTCACGCCACGGCGTCGCGGATTATGAGCGCTACAAGGAATGGTGCGACGAATATTTCTACCTCAAACACCGCGACGAGCCACGCGGTGTCGGCGGCATATTCTTCGACTGGCTGCGTTCCAAAGAGGCCGTCGGCGGCTGGAATGCCGATTTTGCCTTCGTCCAGGATGTCGGGCGGGCCTTTGCGGTGGCCTATCCGAAACTGGTGCGGGCCAATTTCAACACCCGCTGGAACGAGCATCACCGCAATGAGCAGCTGATCCGCCGTGGCCGCTATGTCGAGTTCAACCTGCTCTATGACCGGGGCACGATCTTCGGCCTGAAAACCGGCGGCAATGTCGAGTCCATCCTGTCATCGATGCCACCGGCCGTACGCTGGCCGTAAGGACCGGTTTTTTCAAGGTGATTGCAGGATGTCCCGGCACCATTGGTAAAGCGGCAAGTCTTCCTTTTCTCCGCAAAACGACCAATAGGCTGCCAGCCATTTTTGCACCGAAAGACCGGTTTCCAGAAGTCCGCATTCCTGCAGCCATTCTTTTGCCTGCCATTGGTCCTTTTCGCTCGCAGACGGTGTAATCGACGGATTCAGAAAGGCCGCCGCAATGACCGGATTGAATTGCGCATTGCCCGCTATCGTCGTCGCTCCAAAATCGACAACGGCCGAAATCGTGCCGTCAGTACACATGACATTTGACGGACAGTAATCCAGATGCACCAACTTGGGCCGATCTGGTGCCTCGATCGCATCAACAATCCAATCCACATCAACATGCAGATCACAAACCCTCAAAGACTCCTGCGCCCGCTCGCGAAGAAACGTTTTGAAACAACTGTTGCGAATGGCACCGTTTCGCGCCAGTTCACCATATCGCGTTTCGCCGCACAACAAGTCTCCAAGTTGCGTGGAGGCGTTCAGGTATTGATGCACCAAATCGTGACGCTGAGGACCGTCCAGTTGCGTAAGCGCGGCACTTAAGGGGGTGCCGCTTAAACGCGCTTCCACGGTGAAATACAACCCACATTCAAACCCGAAATCAAGCACGCGGGGAATATCAAAACTCAGTCGCTCCGCACCGGGACCAAGACGGTCGAGAAGAACCACTCTGGCCGAGGCATCCTGGGCATCGGTTCCTGCCCGATTGACACGCAACACCGAGACATCGTTCAACGCAAACACCTGTGCTTCTGCCCCGGCTCCGATCAAGGCCGATGCATCAATGCCAAATCGTTTGAGAATGCCGTCCAGTTCGTTGATGACGTGTGCCTCCTTTGAACCGGCGAAAATTTCGGGCCATCAGGTTTCACGGGATGCGACTGCGCCCAACGTCCAGACCACCAGCGGCTGCTCTATGCCGCGAATGGCCTGGGCCGGTCGTTCGGCCATGTGATCGAAAATCTCAACGGATGCGCCTGCTTCGACCTTGGCCTGCCGAATGAGATCGTCACTCGCAACCAGCCCGCAATGCAGGGTTCTGGAAAGCCCCTGCAGTCGGCTGGCAATATTGACGGTGCTGCCGATCACCGCAAATTCCAGGCGATTGGCACCGATATCCCCGAGCACGACAGGACCGTAATGGATTCCGAAGTGGACTTTCAGCGGCGGCTGGCCCTGTCCGGTGCGCGCACGGTTCATGTCATCGACGGATGCCATCATGGCACGGGCGCATCGCAGCGCATTGCCGGCATCGGCGTCACCGGCAAACGGCGTACCGAATGTCGCCATCAACCCGTCACCGAGGAATTTGTCCAACGTTCCGCCATGGTCAAAAACCGCATGTTCCATACGGCCGTGAAAATCACGCAATGTCCGGATGACATCCTCCGGGTCACGGCCATCGGCAAAGGCGGTAAAACCGGCGATATCGACGAACATCACGGCAACATTCTGGGTTCGCACCTTCTTCAGCGGCTCATCATTTTGCGCCAGTTCGGCAACCACATTGGGTGAGAAGTAGCGAGCAAGGTTGCTGCGTTCACGCTCCGATGCCGCATGGTTTTTCAACAGCTCATTGGATCGCTTGACCGTAATGGCGAGCGTCACGGCGACGATCAGAAACACCACGACTTCCTGCAGGCGAAAGCCGATTTGGAGGGCATTGGGATCGAGAATGTCGATCATTCGCTGCCGGTCTCCAAGTGCCGCTCTCAATGCCTCCGTCAATGCCGGCTGGTCGTTGGGTCTGAAATAGATCCAAACAACCCCGGCCGCCCACAATCCGGCCGTCCATGTTCCAACGGCGATCACCGTGCGCCAGGAATAGGCAAGCGTCGCACCGGCAAGAAGCACGAAAAAGAAGATGAACGCGCCGAAGCGATACTGCATCGCAAGCGGCCAATCCAGATGATTGAAAGGGTTCGGAACGACGGTCGTCAAAGTCATCAAGGCCAGATCGCAGAAGATGAGAATCAGCTCGGGTCGCGACTGACCGACCCGGCCGATCTGCAGTTGCGCCCAGCCGATCAGGGCGAACAACGCCAAAGGCAGGTAGTAATAGGCGACATCCCAATTCGGATTGACGATCGGCAGGATGACCGCGATGATCGCCAGCGCGATCCAGCGGGCGCGCACGGCAATGAGGAGCCCTTCGCGCTTTGCGCCCTCCAGAGCCCTTTCCGCAAATGCATTGGTGCTCAAATGATCATCATCATTTTCAACCGCTGAAATCGGCGCGGCCGGTAGAATTCGCAGTGCTGTGTCTGACGCCATGGTGTGGTCCCGCCTGTTTGCTGCCCGCAGCGACCATAACAGGGCCGGTAGATACACAAAACAATGCTCCAGCGGCGCAGCAGGAAAGAAATGCAATACTCTTTACCGGACGGGCAAAACCGATCATGGTCGCATCGACAGGATCGAAGGAGCACTGCAGCCCATGGCCACCCGCGCAACACCCATTTCGGATCGGCAGGTTGACGATTTTCAGAGGGACGGAGCCGTGTTTCTTCCCGGCCTCTTCCGCGATTGGGTCGACACGCTGGTCGCCGGGATCGAACAGAACATGAGCGAGCCGGGTCCCTACGCTGCGGAGAATTTGCACGATGGGGAGCGGGGTCGGTTTTTCGACGATTACTGCAACTGGACACGCATTCCCGAATTTACCGAATTCGTGAATAGATCCCCTGCTGCGGAGGTTGCGGCCCGTCTCATGCAAAGCAACCGCGTGCAGATGTTCCATGACCACGTTCTGGTCAAGGAACCGGGCACGTCGAAACCGACACCCTGGCATCAGGACTCGCCCTATTACTTTGTCGACGGCGAACAGACGTTGAGTTTCTGGATACCGGTCGATGCGGTCAGCGAGGCGTCGTTGCGGCTGGTTGCCGGATCGCACAAATGGCAAAAGCCGGTGCTGCCGACCCGCTGGTTGTCGCAGGAGGATTTCTATCCATCCGGGGATGATTATCTTCCGGTTCCGGACCCGGACGCCGAGCCGGAAACATACAAAGTTATGGAGTGGCCGATGGAGCCGGGCGATGCAGTGGCCTTCCACTACAAAACACTGCACGGTGCCCGCGGCAATCAGACAAAAGCCAGACGCCGGGCCTTTTCGCTGCGCCTGGTCGGCGATGACGCGCACTATGTCGAACGCCCCGGCCGTACATCTCCGCCGTTTCCCGGACACGGCATGCATCCGGGTCAACGCCTGCGGGAAGACTGGCTTCCAATACTTCGCTAAAGCGTACCTTTCGAGCGACGGGCATCCGGTTGCTGCCGGCTGTGCCTTGATGGCCTGGCCGGTCTGCTGCTATCCTTGTGGTTCCCCATGATTCTGAATGCGATGTGACGGTGTCTTGCCGTCATCCTTTCGCGATTGAGCGCCCAAATGACCGCCGCAACAAACCACGCGCCGGGGCCACCGGCCAGCGAGCTGAGCCCCCCTTCCAGGTCCCAGGCCTTCACGGAGGGACGCAAATTTGCGCTTGGCACATTGTGGCGCATTACGAAACTGGCTCTGCATTACAGGGGCCGGTTGGCCGCAGCTGTCCTTGCAACCATCGCAGCATCGCTGTTTCAACTTTTTATTCCGAGCTATGTCGGCGCGGCCGTCGACAATGCACATGGTCTGATCGGCCAGACGGCGCAGCAGACGGAATTGGCCAGTGAGGCGCTCTGGTTCGCAGCGCTCATGATCGTCGGTCTCAGCGTCGTTCGCGGGTTGTTCTCCATGCTGCAGAACTACCTTGGGGAGTCGATCGGTCACCTCATCGGTTGTGAGTTGCGACTGAATTTCTATGACAAGATCCAACGCCTCAGTTTCAGCTTTCATGACCGGGCCCATACAGGCGATCTGATCACCCGTGGCATGCTGGATCTGGAAGGTGTGCGCATGTTCATTTCGACAGGCCTGCTGCGGCTTTTGATGCTGGCCGTCCTGATCGGCGTGGGAACGGTGTTGTTGTTGAAAACCAATGTTTGGCTGGGTGTGTTGAGCCTGAGCTTCGTGCCGTTCGTCGGCTGGCGCTCCGCCGCGGCCCGGTTGCGTCTGCGCTTCCTGTGGCTCGTGATGCAGGAGCGTCTCTCCATTCTGACCCGTTCGATGGAGGAAAACCTCACAGGCATTCGTGTTGTCAGGGCCTTTTCTGCCGAGAATTACGAGATCGAAAAATTCGATGCGGCATCGCAAAACGTACTGGAGATCGCTCTACGCCGTGTCAGTGTTCGAGTCGGCAACACGACGGTGATGACATTCGCGTTTTTCGTCGCCATGACGCTGGTCCTGTGGGTCGGCGGTCTGCAGGTGCTCGATGGAAAAACCAGTGTCGGAACCCTCGCAGAAGTTCTGACCTTCATGATGATCCTGCAAATGCCGGTCCGGCAAATCGGCATGATGGTCAATTCTTTCGCCCGCGCCTCGACATGCGGAAATCGCTTGTTCGAGGTCCTTGATCTAGAGCCGGCCATTCGCGATCGATCCGGCGCCAGGCCATTGGACATCACCGACGGGCGACTGCGCTTTGATCAGGTGCATTTTGCCTTTGAGGATGGCGAGGACCGCAATGCCCTGTCTGATATCAGTTTCGAAGTCGGCCCGGGCCAGACGCTGGGCATCGTCGGTCCCTCGGGCAGCGGCAAATCCACCATCGCGAACCTCATCCCAAGATTCTATGAGGTTTCCGCCGGCGCTGTTTCCATCGACGGTCAGGACATACGTGATGTCACACTCGATTCTCTGAGAAGCGCAGTCGGCGTTGTCCAGCAGAACGCCTATATGTTCACAGCCTCTGTCGACAACAATGTCGCCTATGGCGATCCATGGGCGAGTGATGAGCGAATAACCCGAGCCAACCGGACGGCCCAGTTGCATGATTATGTCAGCCGGCTGCCAAGCGGATATGGCACCTTGGTCGGCGAGCGCGGTGTCTCGCTGTCCGGCGGGCAGCGGCAACGCCTGTCGATCGCCAGAAGCATTCTGACCGATCCCGCCATCCTCATCTTCGATGATTCCACTGCGGCAATCGACGCGGCGACCGAACACCGGATCCGTCTTGCCCTGCAGGAACGGCGCAGCAAGAGCACGACGCTGATCATTTCACATCGGCTGAGTTCGCTGATGCACAGCGACGAGATCATTTACCTCGAACAAGGCCGTATCGTGGAAAGAGGCACCCACGACCAACTGGTCGCCCTGCGTGGCAGGTACCACGATCTGTTCCGTCTCCAGGTCAACCCGCGCGACATGGCGGGACCGGCAACCAGAGAAGATGAAGATCACAAGTCCGGTGACCGACCATGACGCAGGACGCGACAACACCAGAAGAGGACTTTCCGCCGCCACGCGCCATCGTTGGATCGCAGGTCAGTCAGGACGAGGAAATGTTCGGCCGAGCTTTCGATGGCCGGGTGTTGCGCCGGCTGGTGACATTTGTTCGTCCCTACCGAACGTCCGTGTTTTTGGCGTTTCTGGCCGTCCTGGCCTTCACGGCGACCCAGATTGCCATTCCTCTGGTCATCCTCTTCGCCATCGACAATGCCCTGACCGGCGCATCGCCCGGCGTCCAGATGCTACAGATGGCTGTTTTGATGTTCGCGCTCGTCATTTGCGTCAATTATGGCGCCAACCACCTGCAGGAGAATTTGGTCGGGCGGACCGCAGAACGGGTTATCATCGATCTGCGCCGGGCTATGTTCACACATCTGCAGACGGTTTCACTATCATTCATGGACCAAACGGAGGTCGGGCGCCTGATGTCCCGCCTGCAGGGAGACGTGAATGCCTTGCAGGAGTTTCTCGAGACATCGATATTTGCGGTAGGGGATTTGATTCTCCTGCTGGGGATTATTGTTGTCCTGCTCTGGCTCGATTGGCATCTCGGTTTGCTGACCCTGTCGATCGTACCCATTCTTTTCATCGTGCGTATGTTCTGGCTTCCGCTGGCGCGGCGCGCCTTCCTGCAGGCACGCGAAGCCAATTCGATCGCCAATGGCGCTCTTGCCGAGGCCATCCATGGCGTACGCGCGGTCCAGGGCATGGTGCGTGAAACCGTCAATTCGCGCCTCTACGAACAACGTGCGCGGGAAAATCTCCGGGCGCACCTGCAGGCCGCCAAATTTGCCCAGGTCAATGTGCCGGTCGTCGATACCCTCACCGGACTGTCAATGGCGATTGTCGTCGTGGTTGGCGGGAACCAGGCGCTGTCGGGATCGCTGGAGATTGGCGTCATGGTCGCGTTCATCTTCTATGTGCAACGGTTTTTCGATCCGATCCGATCGCTGACGCTGCAATACAGTTTCATGCAGCGGGCCATGGTATCCGGACAGCGTATCCTGGAAGTTCTTGATGTTCCGGTCAGTGTGCAGGACCGTCCGAATGCAACGACGCTCGGTCATTGCAAGGGCGCCATCGAATTCGATGATGTGGTCTTCGGCTATGTCGGCGGACAGCCTGTTCTCGATCATGTCAGCTTCCAGGTCGAGCCCGGACAGACCATCGCACTTGTCGGTCCGACCGGATCCGGCAAGACCAGCATCGCCAATCTCGTGCACCGTTTCTACGATGTATGGGATGGCCAGGTGCTGATTGACGGAACGGATATTCGCGATTTGACACAGGCATCGCTCGGACGGCACGTCGCAATGGTTCTGCAGGAGCCGTTCCTCTTTACCGGCACGATCCTCGAGAACATTCGTTACCGCACAACCGCCGCATCGCGTGACGATGTCGTGGCGGCGTCGAGGGCAGTTGGCGCACATGACTTCATCGAAAGGCTGCCAGACGGATATGACACGCCTCTGGAACAGGGTGGAGGCAATCTTTCGCTCGGTCAGCGCCAATTGCTCAGCTTTGCCCGCGCGATCATCGCCGATGCCTCCATCCTCATCCTCGATGAAGCAACAGCCAACATCGATTCACACACGGAGCGTCAGATCCAGACCGCTCTGAAGCGACTGCTTGATGATCGAACCGGGCTGATCATCGCCCATCGGCTGGCGACCATTCGCGAATGCGATCGGATTATCCTTCTGCAGGACGGCAGGATCGCCGAACAGGGAACCCATGACGAATTGTTGGCGCGCGGCGGACTATATGCCAATTTGTACCGGCTGAATTACGCATCATTTGACGATGTGCCGGACGAATTGATTGCGCGGATTGCATCGGATGACCGACAAACCTGAGACCAGTCGCAGAAGGCCGGAGCGCTCATACATGTGCGGACAACGGGACAGCATGTGCCCACACATGTCGTTCTGACTGTTTATCCTTCTCGACTCACGCTCTAATCAGTAGGCGCGGCAGCGATAGGAAATGGTGCAGGCATGCGCATCGCTCGTGCGGACATTGTAACGCTGAGCGTCCTCGTCAGCTGAGGGGCAGCTCAGGCTGGACTTCTGACTGACCGGCACGCCGTCATAGATCGGCAGCACCGTACCGCTGCTCGAACGCACATAGATACGGCCGTTTTTCTCATAGCTGGCAACGGCCATGGCGCAGGTCATCTGATCGGCCGTCACCCGCGCCTGGGCCAGCGGTGCGAAGGCCATGCCCATGATGGACAGGCCAACGGAAAAGACTGCAATTTTGGTCAGGTACGTCATTGGAAGTCTCCTCGAGTTCATTTGCTCAGTTGTTCGAGCCGCGACAGCAACTCATCTTTCGTCATGACGAAATTGCTCTCCAGCCAGACGGTCTCCAAATCGGCCATCGCCTTGCCGAGCGCCGGGCCCGGTTCGATCCCGCGTGAGACCAGGTCCCTGCCTTTCAGCGGAAAGTCCGGTCGTTCCCAACCAGTTGCCAGCTTCAGCAGACGCGACACCTGTGCCGCCTCCATGAGCGCGGAATCGTCGGTTTCGGCCTTCGCCCGAAGAGCACTCAATCGAAGTCTTATACGGTCGACAATGGCCGTTGGATCACCCAGATACAAATGTCGTTTGAGAACAGTGTCCGTCGCCGTATCCGCAAGGTTTTCCTGCTCGGCCCAACGGGTCATCCGTCGTGTCTCGGCCTTTGACATGCGTAGCCGTTCAGCCATGTCGGCCATGCGCGCCGGGTCCGGCGGCACGATTGCCATCAGACGCAACATCGGATCGACCGTCCAGCCGAGCGTCGTCTCGGTGCGTAGGAGGCCCGGAATGGCATCGATTCCCCATTTCTCGCTTTCCTCAAGCACCATCGACAAGACACCCGACTGGCGCATCCACAACATCGAACGCGAGGGATCGGGCGCTGCCAACAAGCGCTTGAGTTCCGACCAGACCCGTTCGGCCGACAGTTTCGACAGCCCCGATTTTTGCCGCGCACACGCGCGCAGACCGTCCGCATCCGGCCGGCCCTTTCCGTACCAGGCGAAAAAGCGAAAGAACCGCAAAATACGCAGATAGTCCTCCTCGATGCGCCGGTTCGCATCGCCGATAAAACGGACCGTTCCGGTTTCGATATCGTCGATGCCGCCGACCAGATCGATGACCGTGCCGGCAGCATCGGCATAGAGTCCGTTCATGGTCAGATCGCGGCGTTCGGCATCGGCGGTCCAATCGGCGCCGAATGTCACATCGGCGCGGCGCCCATCCGTCGCGACATCGACCCGCAGGGTCGTGACTTCAAACGGATGTCCATTGGCAACGATGGTTACTGTGCCATGTTCGATTCCGGTTGGAATCGATTTGAAGCCGGCCTTGTTTGCCCGCCCGATCACCGCATCCGGCGACAGCGTGGTCGCAATATCGATGTCACCGACGGGCAGTCCCATCAATGCATTGCGAACGGCACCGCCCGCAACCCTGGCCTCCCCGCCTGCGTCATTGAGCATCACCAGCACACGCTGAAGCACCGGGTCCCGGAACCAGTCGCAATCGGATACTTCTGCACCGCCTGGTAGACCGCTCACGAGTAATGCCTCTCATAGAGCGTTCGCAGAATTCCCGCGGTCACGCCCCAGATGTAATAATTTCCGTAGGGCATGGTATAAAAATGCCTTTCCTTGCCCTCCCAGACCCGGCTTTCACGATTGTGATTTGCCGGATCCATCAGGAAATCGAACGGCACCTCGAAAGCTTCATCCACCTCTTGCCGGTTGAGCGTCATCGTGTAATCGGCGCGCACCACGGCCAGAACCGGCGTGATGCGAAATCCGGTGACGGTCAGATAGTGCGGCAGGCGGCCGACCGGTTCGATGGCTGATGGATTCAGTCCGATTTCCTCATCGGCCTCGCGCATAGCCGCCGCCTCGACAGAGTCATCCTCGGGATCGACCGCACCGCCCGGAAAGGCGATCTGTCCGGAATGGGTGCGCATTTTCGCCGTCCGCCGTGTCAGCAGAACGGCGGCCCGGTCGCCGTGATCGACAACCGGAACCAGGACCGCAGCCTCGCGCAGCGACCGTCTGGCCAAATCTTCGGCAATATCGCGGTTGAGCACATGATCTCCATATTGCCGCCAATCACCGGAATCGCGCTGGATTGAGGCCCGCGATCGAAACGTCGCAGCGCTGAAATCGTTACGCAGGTCAGTGCCCATTCGTTTCATCCCAATTGCAACGGCGCACTCGCCATGTGAGCAGACTATCGGCTCTCACCGCGACTGTGCCTCGAGCTGTTTCATCGGCATGATGGGAAAAGCAACGCCACCGGAGCGCACGCAGAAAGTCTCGATACCGTCAATGGTTTCCGGCCGCCCGAGCTCCACAATATCATACATCAAGGCTCTGCTGATCAGGGCCTCCAGCCGGCCGCGCACATGCAGATAGGGTTTCAGTTCATCGTTTTCACCGGCGATTTCGAACCGCATCGGATGTTCGTTACCGGCCGCCACCACATCCCCGACATTGGTTCGGAAGGTCAAAATCTGGTCCGGCCCCTGTGCGCTGACATTCATCTCCACGCCGACAAACGGTGCATCCTCGACACGGATGCCCACTTTTTCGACCGGCGTGACCAGGTATGTCTTGCCGTCTTCATCCTTGCGCAACACGGTCGAAAAGAGGCGCACCAGCGGCGCCCGGCCGATGGGTGTACCCATATAGAACCAGGTGCCGTCGGCGCGGATTTCCATGTCAAGATCGCCGCAAAACTCGGGATTCCATTTCTCGACCGGCGGCAGACCCTTGCCCGTCGACGCTGCACGCGAAATCAGAGCCTCGAGACCGGCTGCATCCTTGGCGGCGGTTATTTCTCCATTTGCCATCGTCTGGTCCAGCTTCGTCATTATTCACAAAAATGTTCACTTATGGCGAATCGGCAAATATGCAATTCTTGCGGCACAAAACATCCACAAGCCATTGATGGATTTCCGGGCCGCGCCACATAAGGCATGATATATGTGAGTTTCGTCCCGAACTCAAAGCGACGGAGAGTGAAAATGGGCATTGCAGAAAACACCGCCCCGGCGATGGACGAAGAAGCGGTGGTTGCAGCGGCCGAGGCTGCATTGACCGATATTGCCGCCGTTCGCAATGAGATCGGAAATGTCATCTTCGGCCAGCAATCGGTTGTCGAACAAACCATATTGTCCGTTCTGTCCGGCGGCCACGCGCTGCTTGTCGGTGTCCCCGGCCTTGCCAAGACGAAACTTGTGGCGACCCTTGGAACGGTGCTTGGCCTCGATGACAACCGCATCCAGTTCACGCCGGACCTGATGCCTTCCGATATTCTGGGTTCGGAGGTCATGGACCAGAACGATGAGGGCAAACGCTCCTTTCGTTTCGTTGCCGGACCGATCTTCACTCAATTGCTGATGGCCGATGAAATCAACCGTGCCTCGCCGCGGACCCAGTCGGCGCTGCTGCAGGCAATGCAGGAATATCACGTCACCGTGGCCGGCGCCCGGCATGACCTGCCCGGGCCGTTCCATGTGCTGGCGACCCAGAACCCGCTGGAGCAGGAAGGCACCTACCCGCTCCCCGAAGCCCAGCTCGACCGGTTTTTGATGCAGGTTGACGTGCTTTATCCGGAAATCGAAGCCGAGCGCCGGGTTCTGCTCGAAACCACCGGCACGCAGGAAGCAACCGCCAAACCGGTTCTGACCAGTTCGCGCCTGCAGGAGATTCAGGCACTGGTGCGGCGCATGCCGGTCAGTGAATCCGTTGTCGATGCCATTCTTTCCCTTGTCCGCTCCGCCCGGCCCGGCACCGGGAACGAGGAAACCGACCGCCATGTCGCATGGGGTCCGGGCCCCCGTGCCGGCCAGGCCATGATGCTGTGTGTTCGCGCCCGCGCCCTTTATGATGGCCGTCTGGCGCCATCGGTCGACGATGTGCACGCGCTGGCCGAACCCGTGCTTCAACACCGCATGGCGCTGACCTTCGCCGCGCGCGCCGAGGGCATGCATATTCGAGATGTCATTGCCGGTCTCGTCAAAGCCGCACGGGGACAATAGAGCGCTCGGATGGCTGCGATCGGACAAGCCGCCGAGGCGGTGACCACACCATCGGCGCTGGCCCGTGCGCGTCAGCGCGCCGCCTATGTGCCGGATCTTCTGGTCGAAGCCAGCCGCGTCGCCAACACTGTCATTGCCGGTTGGCATGGCCGGCGCAAACGCGGCATCGGTGAAAATTTCTGGCAGTTTCGCCCCTATGTCGAGGGCGAAGGTCTTGCCCGGATCGATTGGCGCCGTTCGGCGCGCGACGACCACACCTATATCCGGGACCGCGAGTGGGAGGCTGCGCACACGGTCTGGCTATGGGCCGATTCCTCGCCATCCATGCTGTTCCAGTCGACGCTCGCACCGGTCTCCAAGCAAAGCCGCGCCATGGTCATTCTGCTGGCACTTGCAGAAATCCTCGCCCGCTCCGGCGAACGCATTGCCTGTCCCGGCGTGATGGACCCGGTTTCGGCGCGCAATGCCGCAGAGCGGCTCGCTGCGGCCATCAGCCTGCAGACCATGTCCGACACCTTCCCGGAATTGTCGCAAATCGGCCGGCAGAGCGATCTCGTCCTCATTTCGGATTTCCTCGACCCGGCCGAAGAGGTGATCGAAAAACTTGCTCCCATCGCCAAACGCGGCATTCGCGGCCACGTTCTGGAGATCTGCGATCCGGTCGAAGAGAGTTTTCCCTACAGCGGACGAACGGAGTTTATCGATCCTGAAAGCGGTGAAAAGCTGACCGCGGGCCGGGCCCAGACCATTCATGCCGACTACCGAAGGACCTATCTGGCCCGGCGCGAAAGCATAGCAGAGAACCTTCGCCGTCTCGGCTGGAACTTCATCACCCATCACACCGACCAGCCCGCCTCCCAGGCCCTCGTCTCGCTCCATACCCATCTGTCCGGGGTTCCGGCCGGTGGCATCGGGGAGACCGCGCGGTGAACGCTCTGCCTCTTGCCTTCGGAGCGCCGGCCATCCTGCTGGGTCTGGTGGCGCTGCCGATTATCTGGTGGCTGTTGCGGCTGACCCCGCCGCGGCCCAAATCGGAGCTGTTTCCGCCGCTCCGCATTCTGGCAAGGGTTCTCAAGAAGGAAGAGACGCCAGCCAAGAGCCCATGGTGGCTGACGCTATTGCGGCTGCTGATGGCCGCTTTGGTTGTTTTTGCCCTGTCCAAACCGGTGCTCAATCCCGATGAAACGCAATTGAGTGGTGATGGACCGATCATCCTGCTGGTCGATAATGACTGGTCGACGGCGCCGGACTGGGATGAGCGTATGGCGGTTGCCGATCGCGTCATCACCCATGCGGAGGAGGCCAACCGGCCCATTTCACTGGTCCTGACAGCCGAACGGCAACACAATGCCATCCCCAATTCCGCCTCCACGGCGCGCGAAAGGCTGCAGGCCGCACAGCCGCGCCCGATCAAGAGCGACAGGCCGGCTGCGTTGGTAGCCCTGTTGACGGCCTATGAAAATACCGTGCCGGGAGCACTGGTATTTTTGTCATCGGGCCTTGCCGACACCGGCACCGAAGGCGCATGGCAAGTCCTCCTCGACAAAGGGCCCAAAGACGTCCTGCTGTTTCAGCGGGACGAGGGCAACACCCTGGCCCTGACAGCCGCGGACAATGATGCGGAGGGATTTATTCTCAATGCGGCGCGTCTGGATCGTTCGGCGACGGAGCGCTATCCGATCTCGGCTCTGGACAATAAGGGCCGTCCGATTTCCACTGGTGAACTGCTGTTCGAAAGCGGCGCGGCCGAAGGAACCGCCATCCTGTCGGCGCCTTTCGAGTTGCGCAATGATTTTGCCACCATCTCTCTCGACGGTCATGCCACCGCCGCAACCCGCTTTCTGCTCGATGACAGTTTTCGCCGCCGGCGCGTCGCCTTGCTGTCGGCTGAACCCCTCGATTTGTCACAGCCGCTGCTGTCGCCACTCTACTATCTGACCAGGGCACTGGAACCGTTTGCCGACCTTACCTTGCCACAACAGCCCGAGCTTTCCGATGCGCTCTCGGAATTGCTGGAGCAGCGCCCCTCCGTGCTGGTGATGGCCGATATCGGTACCCTGCCCGCAGAAGCCGCCGATATGCTGGACGACTGGATCGACGGTGGCGGGCTGCTGCTGCGATTTGCCGGACCTCGCCTTGCCGGCGGCAACAATGATGATCCGTTTGTGCCGGTCGAGCTGCGCCGCGGCGAGCGGGCGCTGGGTGGCGCCCTGTCCTGGAGCGAGCCCCAGCCGCTTGCCGAGTTCCCGGCGAGCAGCCCTTTCTACGGCATGCCGCGTCCCGACGATGTGACCGTCACGCGCCAGGTTTTGGCCGAACCATCCCCGGACCTTGCGGTTCACACCTGGGCGAGCCTTGCCGATGGAACACCGCTCGTCACCAGCAACCAGTTCGGCCAGGGTCGCATCGTGCTGTTCCATGTCACCGCCGAGGCCACCTGGTCCACCTTGCCTATCTCGGGCCACTTCGTTGAAATGCTGCGGCGTTCCATCCTGCTGTCAAAGGTCGCCGGAAGCGACACCGATGAGAACGGCGAAGCGACTCTGCCGCCCTTCCGGCTGCTGGACGCCAATGGCGCCCTCAAGGCACCTTCCGGCGCAGCACAGCCATTGCAAATCACCGCCGGCACCCGGCCGGTGACCAGTTTTGACAACCCGCCCGGACTCTACGGCACTGAAAGCGGCTTTCTGGCGCTCAACGTCATGACATCCGACGATGCGCTCGAGCCGTTTGAATTGCCCCAGTTCAACGGTACGGCGCAGCGGGCCGGCTTTGCGCCACCCGGCAGTCTCGATCTGCTGCCCTATTTGCTGAGCGCTGCTCTGGTGCTTTTGCTCATCGATACGCTGATCGTGCTGATCATGGCCGGAGCGCTGTCCCGCCACGCCTTGCGTCGCGCCGGACCGGCAACCGCCGCCGCCATGGTGATTCTCGCCGGAACCGTCCTGCTGACGGCGGTGGGACCGGCCACGGCGAACGATGAACAACCGGGCGATGCCGAGATTCTGCAGTCACTTGACCGCACGCATCTTGCCTATGTGGTAACCGGCGACCGGCGGACCGATGAGGCAAGTCTGCGCGGCATGAACGGGCTGACCCGGTTTTTGACATTCCGCACCTCGTTGGAACCCGGCGAGCCGGTGGGCGTCAACCTTGAGACCGATCCGCTGGCGCTCTACCCCATGCTTTACTGGCCGATCTCCACCGAGGCGGATCCGCCGTCGCCAGCGGCGATCAGCCGGGTCGACGCCTTCATGAAAAACGGCGGCACCGTTTTGTTCGATACGCGCGATGCGCTTGCCGGATTGGGCGCCGCCGGTGTGGTCTCGCCTCAAACGGCGCGCCTGCGTGCCATTCTGTCAGATCTCGACATTCCCGCGCTGGAACCCGTGCCCGGCGATCATGTGCTGACCAAAGCATTCTACATCCTCGATGAGTTTCCCGGCCGCTACCGCGGTAGCCCTTTATGGGTCGAAGCTGCTCTGGAGCAGGACGAAACCCGGAACCGCCCGGCCCGCGCCGGCGACGGCGTGTCTTCGATTATCATCACCGGCAACGATCTCGCCGGTGCCTGGGCCATCGACGACAACAACATTCCGATCTACCCGACCGTGCCGCCCGATCCGGTGCAACGCGAACACGCCTTTCGCTCCGGCGTCAACATCATGATGTATATGCTCACCGGCAACTACAAGGCCGATCAGGTGCATGTGCCGGCGCTTCTTGAAAGGCTGGGCCAATGATCGAGTTCGCCCCGCTCCTCCCCCTGTCGGTGATCGGTGTCCTGACGGCTGTCGCCATCGTCCTGTCGACCTTGGGATGGTGGCAGAAGGTTCGTGGAGCGACCTTGCGCGCCTGCGCGCTGGCCGCCTTTTGCCTGGCGCTTGCCAACCCGGTGTTCATGAATGAGGAGCGTGTTCCGCTTGACAGCGTGGTCGCGGTTGTCGTCGACCGCAGCCAGAGCCAGGCAACGGCCGACCGCAGGGCGATGACCAATGCGGCGCTGGAGCAGCTGACGAACCAGCTCGCCCGTTATCCGCGCCTCGATATACGGGTCGTTGAAACAGGCGACGAGAAATATTCCGACACACCGTCAACCAAGCTGTTCGAGGCGTTGACGGCGACCCTGCAGGACGTGCCGACAGCCCGAGTTGCCGGCGCGATCATGATCACCGACGGCCAGATCCACGACGTTCCCGATTCCGCCGCGCAACTTGGTTTTAGCGCACCGGTGCACGGTCTGATCACCGGCTCCGAAGGGGAATTCGACCGCCGTATCGAACTGGTCGACACGCCGCGTTTCGGCATTGTCGGCGAGACCCAGGAGATCAGCTACCGGGTCATCGACGATGGCGGACGCCAGTCGGGCACCACCGAGGTGACAGTTCGGCTCAACGGTGAAACCTACAGCCGCGAGCTGGCGCTGACGGGCACCACCATGCCGCTCTTTATCGAGGTCGAACGGGCCGGCGACAACATTATCGAACTGGAAGTGGACGCGCTGCCCGGTGAAACGGCCCTTGCCAATAATCGCGCCGTCGCCGTGCTGGAAGGCATCCGCGAAAATCTGCGCGTGCTGCTGGTCTCGGGCGAACCGCACAGCGGCGAACGGGCCTGGCGCAATCTTCTAAAGTCGGACACATCAGTCGATCTGGTTCATTTCACAATTCTGCGGCCGCCCGAAAAGCAGGACGGCACACCGATCGATGAATTGTCGCTGATTGCCTTTCCGACACGCGAACTGTTCGTCGAGAAAATCAACGAGTTCGATCTGATCGTGTTCGACCGCTATCAGCGCCGAGGCGTGCTGCCCGTTCTGTATTACGACTACATCACCCAATATGTGGAAGGCGGCGGAGCGCTTCTGATCGCCGCGGGACCGGAACATGCCGGTCGCGATTCCATCGCCAACACGCCGCTGTCACCGGTGTTGCCGGCCGAACCGACGGGTGGCGTGACCGATGTCGGCTTCTACCCGCGCCTGAGCGATACGGGCCGCAAACACCCGGTCACCCGCGATCTGCCCGGCGGCGACAGCGAGCCGCCGCAATGGGGCCGCTGGTTCCGGGCCGTCGATGTCAATGCACAGCCTGACGAAACCGTGCTTCAGGGGCCGGATGATACGCCATTGCTCATCCTCAACCGCACCGGTGAGGGACGCGTCGCCATGCTGATGTCGGATCATGGCTGGCTGTGGGCGCGCGGATTCGAGGGTGGTGGCCCGCATGTAGCGCTGTATCGGCGCATCGCGCACTGGCTGATGAAGGAGCCGGCGCTTGAAGAAGAGGCCTTGACCGTCACCTCCCGGGGCAACATGCTGACGATCACACGCCAGACGATGGATGACACCGTGCCGCCCGTGACGCTTCGTTCGCCGGTTGGAGAAGAGTTGTCGGTGGACCTTGCCCAAACGGAAGACGGACTGTTTGAAGCCGAAGTGCCGGTTGACGAAAACGGGCTGTTTGAAATCGAAAGCGGCGACATGCGCACGCTTGCTCATGTGGGTGCCGTGAACGCACCGGAATTTGCCGCAACCGTCTCGACCACGGAAAGGCTGCAACCCCTGTCGGATGAAACGGGCGGTACGGTTCGCCGCCTATCGGCTGACGGACAGACGATCGAACTGCCGTCGATCCTCCCCGTCAGGGGCTTGCCGCGCGGCGGCAGCAACCGGCTCATGCTCAGCATGACCGAGGAAACCGAACTCAAGGGCGTCAACCGAATTCAGCTCTTTGGCGGCTTTTTCGGACTGGCGCTGCTGTTCCTCGGGCTCGGCTCCACCTGGTATCGCGAAGGTCGATAACAGCCGACCGGCACATTCTGCCCAGCCTCACTGTCCGCGCCAGTGAATGGTTCCCTGCAGACGGTCCTGCGTATCGTCCCGGTTCGATGCAACCAGAATGCGTGCCGCATCGACCGGCCCGGGGAACCGGAGCCGCGCCTCGACCGGCTCGAACCCCAACGGCCCGTAATAGGGCGCATCGCCCACCAGCACCACGGCTTCGCTGCCCTGGCGCAAGGCCTCGGCGACAGAAATCCGCACCAGTTCCTTTCCGATGCCCAGATTCTTGAAAGACGGTCTGACCGCAAGTGGTCCAAGCAGGTGCCCCATGACCGATCCGGCCATCACGGGCGTCATGCGGACCGAGCCGACCACCGTATCGTCCATCATGGCTATAAAGGAAAGACGCGGATCATGCGGACCTTGCTCACGAACCCGTTCGGCGGCACGTACAAAGCGGCCCGGCCCGAAAGCCTCTTCATTGATGCTGTCGATGATCGGATGATGGCAAGGCGATTCGTTGAGATAGACAGGCTGGATGACAGTCATGGTAAAATCCGCGGTTTTTTGACAACAAGACGTAGGGCGCGCCCTGTCTGGGCACGTTCAAAATCAACGTCGTCGCAATTGTCCCGGGTTTTTCATCGCCTGACTTTCAAATTGGTTGTGCGCGGATAGCACAAAGCCCGTCGATGGAGCAACCAAAAACACACTGTTCATCAATTCCGCCTTCGCAGCAACGCACGGCCACACTATGTAACCCGGTGAAACAGGAGAAGACACTATGGGCATGCTGGTCGACGGCGTCTGGAAAGACATCTGGTACAACACAAAGGAAAACAAGGGACGCTTCAAACGCTCCGAATCCCAGTTTCGAAACTGGGTGACGGCGGACGGCACCGCCGGGCCGAGCGGCTCCGATGGATTTGCCGCCGAATCCGGCCGCTACCATCTCTATATTTCCTATGCCTGTCCGTGGGCACACCGGACGCTGATCTTTCGAAAGCTGAAGGGTCTCGAACCCCATATTTCGCTGTCGGTGGTCGACCATTTCATGGGCAGTGACGGCTGGGAGTTCCATGACCGCGACGGTGCGATACCGGACGATGTCAACGGTGCCGACAAGATGTGGCAGATCTATACCACCGCCGATCCAACCTATAGTGGACGGGTGACCGTGCCGGTTCTATGGGACAAATCGCGCAAGACCATCGTTTCGAACGAATCCTCCGAAATCATCCGCATGTTTAACAGTGCATTTGACGGCCTCGACGGCGTCCGGGCGGATCTGGACTTCTACCCCGAAACGCTGCGCGACCGGATCGACGAAATCAATGAGCCGATCTACCACCGAATCAACAATGGCGTTTACAAATGCGGCTTCGCGACAACCCAGGAAGCCTATGAAGAGGCGTTTACCGAGCTGTTTGATCAACTGGACGCGGTGGAGACGCTGTTGACCACCAACCGCTATCTGGTGGGCGACACCCTGACCGAAGCCGATTGGCGGCTTTTCACCACCCTGGTGCGGTTTGATCCGGTCTATGTCGGGCATTTCAAGTGCAACCGTCAGCGCATTGCCGATTTTCCGGCATTGTCAGGCTATCTTCGCGAGCTCTACCAGATGCCCGGCATTGCCGAGACGGTGAACATGCTGCACATCAAGAACCACTATTATATGAGCCATGAATCGATCAATCCGACACGCATTGTCCCACATGGTCCAAGCGTCGATCTGACGGCGCCGCACGGGCGTGACGGTCTGTAACCGCGTCCGGGCCGCTCGCTACCACTTCATCGATCGCGACGCCTTGCCGAAGACTTCGGCCAGGCGTCGGGCCGTTGCCGGGGTGACCCCATCGGGCAGCGCATTGATCGAAAAAAACCCGGAATCGGCGATTTCCCGGTCGCCCGCATGCAGGCGCTCCTGCACCACATTGCGGCAGATATAGACCGCGACGTGATCGCGGCGGCTGGTCCTTGTATTGTGATAGAGGCCGAACAATTCGGCCGGGTCGCCAAGCCGCAAGTGCCCCTCTTCGGCCAGCTCCCGCACCAGGGCAGCGTGAAAGTCTTCGCCAATCTCGACGCCGCCGCCGGGCAGGTGCCAACCGGCAACATAGGTATGACGGACCAGAAACACCCGTCCTTCCCCGTCAAGAGCCACGGCCCGCACACCGAGCGTGTGAGCCCGTGACACCAGGAACCAGAGATGCAGCACACGCCGCACAAGACGCTCCCTCAGACCGCTCCGCTGAACGCTGGCATCGCCATTCAAACGTCCTGGCGAGGCTGGCTGTTCTTGCCCTAGTGGGCGTTCACCGATATGTCCGTCACCATGTTTCGGCTTGCTCATATCTCCGACATCCATCTCGGTCCTCTGCCGCGCATCAGCGCCCGCGAACTCGCCTCGAAGCGAATAACCGGCTATGTGAACTGGCACCGCAACCGGCGCAGGCGGCTCTTTGGAAACATACTCGATTCTCTGATGGACGAAATCCGGGCGACTGACCCGGATCATCTCGCCATTACCGGCGACATGGTCAATCTGGCCGCCGCGGCGGAAATCAACGCCATCACCCATTGGCTGGCCGCGGCGGGCGATCCGCATGACATCTCGCTGGTGCCGGGCAATCACGATGCCTATGTGCCGGGCGCGTTCAAGAAAATCTGCACGGCCTGGCGTCCCTTTATGCTGGGCGATGAGGGACCGGTCTCCGCCTCGGGCGACAATCTCTTTCCCTATCTGCGCCGTCGCGGCGATGTCGCCGTCATCGGCGTATCGACCGCCACCGCCTCACCACCTTTCATGGCCAGCGGTTTCTTCAGCCCGCGCCAGGCCGCAGATCTGACGAAACTGCTCACGCATAGCGAGGGGCTCTATCGGGTCGTCCTGATTCATCACCCGCCGGTTCGTGGCGCAACGAGCCATTACAAGCGCGTGATCGGCATTCGTCGGTTTGCAAAGGTCCTGAAAACCGCTGGCGCGGAACTCGTTCTGCACGGCCATACCCATCTTGAAACACTGTACTGGCTGGACGGAAGGGACGGCCGCGTGCCTGTTGTCGGCGTACCCTCGGCCAGCGAAAGCCCAGGCGGCAAGCGCCCGGCCTCCGGGTACAATCTCATATCAATCGACCGAACGAATGCCGGCTGGGACGCCCGGTTGCAGCGGTTCGGGCTGGAACCGGATGGACACAAATTCGTACCGGTGGGTGAGCAGACGCTGCAGATGGCTGTGAACCGTTCATCACACTGACACAATTCCCAAAACTGCTCCCTTATGGTGCAATTGCCATCTCAAACACCCAATAGTACAGTGCGTTTGACATCAAAACCGCAAGTGGCTGCACTCTCGGGAACAGAAGTGACAATTTTATCCTTGTTCCGTCCTGCGCGGGTCTGGACAACCGGTTCATTTCCGGTGCCCTGGCAACCGGATCGGCAATCGATATTTGCGTTCGTCACCGACAAGGCCCAAACAGGCGGAAGCCCGACACTTCCTGATTCAGAGGAGTTTGAGAAGGTCCAGTCGAAGGGCTCTGCACCCGGCGCTTATGACAGTCTGTCCAGCCCGGCAGATGATGCCACGCAGATTGCCAGGCGCATCGGTTTGGCAATCAAGGCTGTACTGGATCAGCCGGTTTGGACCCACATTACGGTTCTCCACGAATTGCTGACAGAGCAGACCGCGGTGACCATCGGTGACGCTTTGGCGCAGGATATACGCGAAGATCCGTTTATCGACATCGGCAAGTTGCAGGCCTTCTTCCAGTGGATCGCACGCAATGCACCGGATCGAGAGCCCGTCAAGGCTGCGATCATCATTCTCGGCCTGATCGACGACGAATCGAACAGGGAGCTGTTCCTCGACTTGGGGCGCCATGATGAATTCACATTGTATTGTGGGCTTGCCCTGCAGGAATGGCCGGATACTGCGGAGGAGGATTTGTGGACCCTTGCCCGCAATACCGTCGGGTGGGGACGAATTCACGCGATAAGAATGCTCTCCGGGACCAATAATCCCGACATCAAGAGATGGCTGGTTCGGGGCGGCTACAGAAACACGGCCGGGTACAAACACCTCGCCTATGTGGCTGCTACCACCGGATCCCTTGTTACAGAGTTGCGGTCGTCACATGTTGATGATGAATTGCTGGACGCGGCTGCAGAGATATTGTTCGCGCTGATTGTGGATGAAGACACCAGGCACATTGACGATTATACCGACGCGCCGTCAACCATCCAGCTCTTCCTGGACTACGCAGCGCTGCGCGGCCCGTCCCTGACACAACTGCTGACCGTTGCCGAGCTGCACACCTATTTGGTTGATGGCAATGTGACGCTACGCTCCGAGGTCAAGGCGCATTGGGGGAATCAGGCCCTCATGGAGACAATCGAAAAGGCCAAGAAGATCCTGAAAAGCGAGAAGTCTCTGGCCGTTATGAATGCAGGTCTGTCCGCTGGATCACTGGAATGGTACTTTGCGGCAAGACGGGTCGCCCTGGAAATTGGTGCAGACACCTGGGATCGGACATGGACCCGCCATACGGAGACGGAGGATGAGCTTTGGTATGAACTCATGATGACGGATGATCCGGCCAGGATTGAGCGCGTCATCGATCTTGCGACGAAAACACTCCCACTGGACAAGGTCGCCAGCGGACCGGCGCTCGAAGCGCTGCTGGACGGCGGTCATGAGCCGCACCTTTCGGTGCAATTCATTGTCAAGGATCTTGTCAGATTCCCCGGTAAAGGTTGGCCAGTTATCTGCGCGGCACTGCAGAGCCCGGCAATTGACAACCGGCTTGCAGCCGTTGATGCACTGGAAACCTGGGCGCGCGGACTGTGGACCGCAGAGATGACTGAAACAGTGGAGCGGGCGAGAGAGGCCGAACCGAGTGAGGATGTGCGATCCAGACTGGATACACTCCTCGCAAACGCCGCCAACGACAACGCCGATTGAGCGCCCCGGCAGATCCAATGCCGGGGCGCATGACTATGCTGCCTTTGACATCTGGTCCTTGTGCATCCAGGCGATGATCGCGCTGAGTATCAGCAGGACCAATGCCGGCACGGCGCTGCCGCCGATCAGCACCAGATGTGTCAGAACGGCACCCACCATCGTAACAACAAGCAGTCCGGCACCATAAATTGCCCTGCCCGGCACGAAGAGCAAAACCGCGCCGACGACCTCGATGATGCCGGTGACATAGCGGAACCACTGGCCGAAACCGATCTGATCGAACACGGCGACCATGTCCTCGACACCGGCGAGTTTCGAGCCGCCGGCCGCCAGGAACACCAGCCCGACGACGATTTTCAGCACCCAGCCGCCATAAAACCAAAGCTTTCCCGTTTCCATCTGTCTTCTCCAATTCGTTGTCTTGCCATCGCAGATAATATCTGCACAATTGCGCGTAAATGCAACAAATGCACAGTTACCCTGCATGAATGCACAGTTCGATCGATGGAATGAAATTCGGACGGCCTATTGGGTTGCCCGGCACGGCACTTTGTCAGCCGCCGCAGCCGAGCTCGGCATCCATCACACCACAGCCCAGCGCCAGATCACCACGCTCGAGCAGAGGCTTGGAACCCGCCTGTTCTATCGAAATCCACGCGGCTATGCCCCGACGGATGCCGGCAGATCCCTGTTGCAGGTGGCCGAAGCCACCCAGGACCAATTCAACCAGCTGGCGGCACGGATTTCAGGCTATGACAGCCAGGTTTCGGGCAAGCTGATCATCACCACCATACCGGAATTCGGTCCGCTTCTGGTTCCCCTCCTCGCCGAATATCAGCAGCAGAACCCGGAACTGTCGATCGAGTTAATCGCCGATCAGCGCCTGTTGAAGCTCGAATATGGTGAGGCCCATATCAGCATTCGGGCCGGACAGCCGCCGACCGAGCCGGACAATGTCGCACAATCGCTGATACGTGCCTCGGCGTCGCTTTATGCCAGCCGGGATTATCGCGCCCGACACGGGCCTTTGACATCGCTCGACAAGCTTGCCGGACACCGGTTCGTGTCCCGCTCTGATGCCAGCGGAGACATTGCACTGGTCGATTGGATGAATGAACACATCCCAGCCGCGGCCATCGGCTTTTGCGCCGCCGACAGCGTGTCGGTCATGGCGGCGATTGAAAGCGGAATGGGGATCGGCATGGCGATTTGCTACGCGGCATCGCTAAACGAAAACCTGGTCGAAATGATACAACCCCGCCCGGACTGGTATGCACAATTGTGGCTGGTGACCCATGTCGATCTGCATCGCAGCACCAAAGTGCAATCGTTCCTGGCCTTTATGAAACACGCAATGGATGCCCGCCGGCATGTCATTACGTCACCCGTTCATCGGTGATGATCGGTCGGGCTTCGGCACCGCCTGCCGCGCACGGCCACAGCAAAGAGCGCGTCCAGTTAGCTGAACGCGCTCCCAAGGGCTCTTGCCGGCTCAACGGTGATCCACCGCATTATGATTGCGGACGATCCATCTCCCGGAAAACGCCGCGTCCGCTGGCAATTCCGAAAGCCACGTCACCGCGCACCAGGCCGATGTCATGCAGGTCATGTGCCGACATCGCCATCAGCATCTCATGCTCCCGCCGAATGCGGCGCGCTGTCCGCGCGCGTTTCAGATAGTCACCGAAAGTTCTGAGAACTACGGTTGCAAAACCCAGTGCGCGAGGTGCGGTATTGGGCGCTGCATGATTGATTATCATGGTCATCTTTTGCTCCTTCACTATCAGGTCCCGAAGATTTGGCTGAACGCACTGTCAATCGGCGGGTTTGTTTCGATGGTAAAAATCTATGCAGCGGCTGTTTCAGTTGAATGTCACAGGAGCCGGAGGCGTGTTTCAATTGTTGAACGCGTCAATTTTCTTATATTGGCAATTACCATTAAAATTCAGATAGTTAAATGATTTGGTACACAATCCCGTCAGAGCCGCGGATACAATTGATACAAAGTCCTTGGCCAAAGCAGAAAGCGACCCATTGCGAATTTCGGTTCACCGGGATCGTCCGGACCTGTAGAAGAGTTGGTCTGGCAAACCCCTACGCCGATGATCGACGCGACAAGGCCAAATCAACCATGACCATCCAACCGGACCCCTTCATTCATCATCCGCAGTTGCGCGACAAGATCCGTGATCCGCACAAATCCTTTTTTCGAACCTTCGATCCGTCGGGCCTCGACAGGCGGATGCAAGCCCTGGGGGCGCCGGCCCATTGGCGGCTGAGCGACGAAGAAAGAGAGGCAACCCGCCGCACCGCTTTGAACGGGCATGCCGATGGTGATCTCTGGGTGTTTGCCTATGGCTCTTTGATGTGGGACCCTGGATTTCTGTTTGAGGAAATCCGGCAGGCTGACGTGACTGGCTACGCCCGCCATTTTTGCCTGAAGGATGTCATTGGTGGCCGCGGCACACGCGAGGCGCCAGGACTGGTGGCGGCACTCGACGAAGGATCCGGCTGCACCGGCCTTGCTTTTCGCATCGCGCGGGACCGCGTCGAGGCCGAAACCGAAATTCTGTGGCGCCGCGAGATGCTCTCGGGCGCCTATGTTCCGGCCTTCGTCGAGGCCGACACGGCGCACGGACACTTCAAGGCCGTAACATTCCTGGCCAACAGGCGGGCAAAACGCATCCACCCGGATATCAGCCGGTCGGATCAGATCCGCTATCTGGCAACGGGAACCGGTATTTTGGGCTCCAGCCTCGAATATATCGAGAATCTGGTGGACCATCTGACGACGCTCGGGATCGAGGATGCCCATGTCTCATCCCTGCTCTCGGACGCAAAGGCCTATGCCAAAACGCTCTAGGCTGTAGTGACCGCAGCCTGAGACCATGGTGTTTAATGCATGGCCGATCGGTGCGAAAACAGGCAGAAATTGAGGGATCATGCAAAGAGCCTGACAAATATGGTATCAATTCACACCTGAGCGACCACCGCCAAAAGGACCGAGACTGTCCCATGACAAAATTCAGACCTTTTCCGGAACCCCACGCCCATGGTGAGATCGAGATGCTCTTTACGGACATTTATTTCGTCACCGGAACAGCACAGATGGGCGGACGGCTGCCCATGCGGTTCAGCCGCAACATGAGCATTTTGCGCCACAAAGATGACTTGACGCTGGTCAACTCCGTCCGGTTGAGCGAGGCGGGTTTGAGTGATTTGGACAAGCTGGGAACGGTCAAACATGTCATTCGTCTGGCCGGCTTTCACGGCATGGACGATCCCTTCTACCAGAATCGCTATGGCGCCAGGGTCTGGTCGGTCGACGCACCCTATCTTCCGGGGTTCAGCGAAGGGTCCGAACCCTATCTTGAGCCCGATGTCGTGCTCGCGGAGGAAACGATCCTGCCTGTGGAAGGCGCCAGGCTGCTGCTGTTCAAATCGTCAAAGCCGAAGGAAGGACTACTCCTGCTGGAACGCGAGGGCGGCATCGTCATATCGGGAGACTGTCTGCAGAACTGGGGCAAGACCGATCGCTATTTCAGTCTTCCGGCGAAAATCCTGATGCCGATCATGGGGTTCATCAAACCGCACAATATCGGGCCCGGATGGCGCAAAGTCGCCAAACCCGACACGGCCGAGATCAAGGCCAACCTGGATATCGAGTTCGCCCATGTCCTGCCCGCACATGGTGCTCCGGTGATCGGCGATGCAAAGGATCGCTATGCGCCGGCCCTTGCCGGACTGTAAGACAGAAAGCTTATGTGAGTTCGGATTGCGATTCATCCGAGCATGATTTTGTCATCGTCGGATCGGGATCTGCAAGTTCCGTTCTTGCTGACCGGCTGTCAGCCGATCGGTCGGCACTTAACCCATGGGCAGTGATGAAACCGCCGTGGTCGATCCGCACTTGCTGGTGACTGGTGTCAACCGCCTTGGGATCATCGACGCTTCGGTGATGCCGAAAGTCACCTCAGCCAATACCAATGCCGCCACGCTGACGATCGGCGAAAGGGGTGCTGATCTCACTCTCCGGGATATCCACGGTAAACGCAATGCGATGCGGCCCGGTGAGCGTTTGCCGTAACGCTTGCTTGGTCTTTTCTTGCAGCCTGCGTCACCACCAGACCGATCCGCTTAAGACGTGTCTATTGTTCTGAAATCAGTGACAAAAAAGTATCGACCAGCGCAACATCCTTTGCGCTGCATGATCCAAAAATACCTTTGTGGGTCCATGACAGGGACAGGGCGCTGTAGGCGGCTGCCCAGGACAATAGATGGTTTTGCGGGACATCGATCCCGGCCGACCAGATCGTCGCCCGTTTGAGGATCGTTTCAGGTTGGCCGCTCAACGCCTCCGATCCCAGCGGGTTGCGGAAGGCATTCGCCAGTTCGAAAGTGCGTTCTCCCAAAACGCCTTTGGCGTCGAAGGCAAGATAACCGCGCTTGCTCCCCTTGATGTTGTCATGGTGCAAATCGCCGTGGAGCGGACGGATATTCGTTTGCACTGACAGCAACTGTGTCGCCAACTCACTTGCTTTACGGATGGTCGCTTTGGTGCCGGCCGGACAATCCGCGGCAAATCTCGCATCAAACAGCGCCTCGAAACGGTTGCACAACGGGTCCAGGCTTTCGACAGGCGTAATCGGCGTCTGGTGAAGCCGATTGGCGGTGTCGACAAGGACTTCGCTGGCTTCGTCGTCTTTCCCTGCCCGGGTCAGATCCCCGAGCAAAGGCCCATCGAGCCATTCCATCAAGACAGCAGACCCTGCACAGTCATAGAGATAGGCCGCGCCCCGTCCGTCACGGGCTGCCAGAAAGTCAAATCCGGGAGCCTCGTCCTGCATATTGCCATCCCTGTACAACTTGACGGCTGCGAACGTCCCGTCCGCCCGGATCACCCGCCACAGGGATGCAATGGGTGTATCGGTAATGTGAAGGGGATCACGAACGGCCCATTGGGAGAGCAACGCACTGGAAAGGTACCTATGGGGAGCGATGGCACAACTCCGTCTGTCGGGGGAAACATTTCGTCAGGAGTGCCCGGCCCTGTCGATGCGCAAAGCCGTCCTTCAAGTCGGTGAACACAGCGCGACGGAAAACAATCTTTGGCTGCATAACCAATTCAATTGGTCTCCGGCTGCCAGTGGAAAAAATTCAGCTTGTTGCCATCGGGATCGCGAAAATAGCCGGCGTAAAACCCATTGCCCCGCATGCCGGGCTCGCCTTCGTCGCTGCCGCCAAGCTCCAGGGCAAGGGCATGGAGCCGGTCCACTTCACCCGGACCGTCGACACTTAGGGCGACCATCACCCCATTGCCGGGTGTTGCCGCCTGACGGTCATGCGGCCGGGTCACCGATAGCAGCGTCTTACCCTTGCCGAAGCTCCAGGCAATGTAACCGTCCGCATCATAGGCCCGTTTGGCGCCTAACTCTCCGAGAAGTCGATCATAGAAGACACCTGACGCCTTCAGGTCGTTCGTTCCCAGCATCAGGTAACTTATCAAGTTCGACCTCTATTTATCTGATTTGATTCCACACTCCTGCCGAACCGACCGGAACCTGTGGACGGCACCAGCACAACGGCGACTCTCAAGCGTGAACGCGCAAGCGCCGTATGATTTCCGCTGCCAGCAGAGCGCCGGCCGGCCAGATCACCCATGCAACACCCGACCAGGAAAACAGATTGACCAGCACCAGCGCGCCGACAATCACCACGAGCCGTGCATATCGAATATCGAACCGACCCCTGACAACAAGAGGCGCCGCCTGCCAGGCCAGAAGCGTCAGCATGGCAAGTCCGGGCCACTGAGCCCAGAAAGGACCGCTGGTCGCCAGATTGATCACCGCAAGAATCACCCAGACCACACCGAGCATCTTGGCATTGAGAATGACCTTGTCGCGCAACCCGCCATCATCGGTTGAATCGGCTACCGAGCCACGATGATCGCGTTCCGGGCGCGCCGGCCGATCATGTGCCTGTTCAGCGGGTTTCGTGGTCCTCTCTTTGGCGCGGTCGGCTGCCTTCCGGCCAAAGATCGATTTGGGTTCTTCGTCGCCGAAGGAAACACAGTAGACCGCGACATCTTCAGAAAAATTCTTTGGGCGCTTTTCGCCAAGGTACTCGAAACCGACGGAGAGCTTGCTGCGAACCTGATCATAGACCTGCTGCGAAACGAGAACACCGCCGGGCTCGGCCATGGTTTGCAGGCGCGCGGCCAGATTGACCCCCTCGCCCAACAAATCGTCACCGTCAACCAGGACGTCGCCCAGATGGACGCCGATGCGAAAGCGCAATGGTCCATTGGCCGGATGGCCCGCATCGCCGAGTTCGCGCTGCACCTCGATGGCGCATTGCACGGCCTCGACCACCGACGGGAACTCCGCAACCAGCCCATCACCGGCCGTATTGACGATCCGTCCGTTGTGCCGGGTGATGAATTTGGAAAAAACCTCTCGGGCGGCATGCAGCGCCTCGACAGTGCCCACCTCGTCGACATCCATGGCACTGGAATAGCCGGCAGCATCGGCTGCCAGTATCGTGGTCAGTTTTCGCTCAACGCGCTCACGTGTCGCCATGTCGAAGCCCCGGACAGATCACATTGGCCCGGCCACCCCGCCCGGCCACTCAGCAAGATATATGAAATCCCAATCGGGTTTTTAAGTGGCAAGGCCGAACTTTGCCATTCTTTACCAGCCGGAAACGGGACCGTGGCAGATCGCGCGGGGCTCAGGATGTTCCGTCTCAGGGCCCGAGCGCCGGACCGAGTGTTTCGCGGAAGGCGATAAACAGGGCGGCGGCACCGACGACCGCGCCGAAGAGGAACCACCAAAGTCCGCTTGCCGTCGAGCCGGCCTGCGGACCGGCTGTCGGCCGTTGTACCGGGGCGCGAGCATCGCGGCTGCTGCGGACCGCAGGCCGCGGGTGCGGCGACGGATCAGCCGGCTTCGCCGGTTGCGGCGATGCCTCATATTGTTCCGGCCGCACCTGTTCGCTGTCGAGAAAACGCTGTCGTTCAACGATCCGCTCGGCGATATAGTGCGTGACACTGTCGGCGGTCCGCATCATGTCGCCGGTTTCAGCCATGACGACGCGTCCCTGCCGCGTGTCGCGCACAAAACGGTAAGTGCGTCGGTCGGGCCCCATCTGCACATGGGCGACGGCGTCGATCCACAGCCGCGGCTGCAGCCCGGAAGAGATCACGAAATCGAACTGTTCGTTCTCGTCCGGCACCTCATCGAAGATCGGCATCAGTTCCTCGGCCAACAGTTCCAGCCGGGCCCGATCGGCCTCTTTCATATCCACGACAACGTCCTGCCTCTCCGCCGCCGCGATCTTGACTTCGCGCACGACCTCGGAAAGCCGCCTGGATTTGCCGGTCGGAACCCTTGAATCCGTCATCTGGAATATGCCTGCCATTTATGGTTAAGCAAATGTTAACATAGCGCAAAATCGCACCATTACAAATCCCCATCTTGACGGGCGGACGCGGCAAAAGATGTTATGGCGGGCTCCTGTGTCATCACCACGATAAAAGGGAAACGACATGCAAACCGCCGAACCGGTTATTCGCATCATCCCGCTGGCCGGGATCGCCGACAGGCTGCCCGAACTGGCCGCGCTGTTTGTTGCCGAGTGGGAGCCCTATTACGGCAAGAGCGGCCCCGGCGATGCATTGGAGGATCTGACGGCCTGCTGCAACCGTGATGAACTGCCGATCGCCCTTGTCGCCCTCGATACCGACGACCGACTGCTTGGCACTGCGGCGCTCAAAGAAGAGTCCGTCGGCAGCAAACCGGGCCAGACGCCCTGGCTCGCAGCCCTCGTCGTCGGCCCGCAACATCGCGGTCGCGGCGTTGGAACGCGGCTGGTCGCGGCAATCTGTTCAGAAGCCCGCCGCCTTGGTTTCGACTGCCTTTACATCTCCACCGATACAGCGGAGACGATTGTGAAAAGACTTGGATGGCTGCCTCTGGACACCGTTGCATCCCTGCGCGGCCCCATCACCGTATACCGGTGTGACCTCGACGCAGGCTAGGCTGTGGCGCACAGTGTGATACACCGGCCCATCAGCACCCACAGGATTGCCAGACGCATGAGCCCTTCATTCGAAGAACTGGATTACCGCCCGACACCGATCGGCGCGCTCAGCCTGCGCCGCCGCCGCGAGATGAAACTCGGTATCGATGTCTTCGAAATCAAGCTGGGCCAGGAATTCCTGATGTCCAGCCTCTTTACCGCCTCGGAAATCGCCCTGGCGCGTCTCGGTCTTGGTGATCTTGCCGGCACACAGCTCGATGTCGTCGTCGGCGGCCTCGGTCTCGGCTACACGGCGCAGGCGGTTTTGGAAAATGACGCCGTCGGTTCGCTCCTGGTGGTTGACGCTTTGGAGGCCATTATTGACTGGCATGAGAGCGGATTGCTGCCGCTTGGCACGCACCTGGCAAGCGACCCGCGCTGCCGCTTTCTCCTCGGCGACTTCTTCGCGCTTGCCGCGTCCGAGGCCGGGTTCGATCCCGATGCGCCCGGACGAACCCACGACGCCATCCTGGTCGATATCGACCATTCGCCGGATTTCCTGCTCGATCCGCAAAATGCAGACTTTTATTCGCCGGAGGGACTGACCCGGCTAAACCGGCATTTGAAACCGGGAGGCGTCTTCGGCCTGTGGTCGAATGACCGACCGGATGACACTTTTATCATCCGCCTCCGACAGGTCTTTGCAGAGGCGCGCGCCGAGGAAGTGACATTCTACAATCCGATCCAGGACCGCGAGGCCGTCCAGACGGTTTATCTCGCCCGGAAAGGAACCGATTGAGCCCAAATGAGCCGCTTTCGGCACGATTCACATTGCGGCCAGGAATACCCTCGACCCTCACAATCTCTCCGATCTGTGTGCTAAACCGTGTCAGGTCTAAAGATCAGGCCCATCGATTGCGACAGGAGGGCAGTGATGAGCGGTTCGGGTTTCGAAGACACGGAACACCATTATGATGCGATTGCGCAGCAATGGGCCGGTGCCAAGTCCATTCCGTATATCGAACATATTCTCACCCCGTCGCTTTTCAAACTGGTCGGCGATGTTGAAGGAAAGACAGTCCTGGACCTTGCCTGCGGCGAAGGGGCCGATTCGCGGCATTTGAAACGACGTGGCGCCGCGCAGGTTCTGGGTGTCGATATCTCCCATGAAATGATCCGCTTGGCCGAGCAGGCCGAAAAACGTCAGCCTCTGGGATGCCGATATCTGGTTGCCAATGTTGCGGAGTTGAACCTTGATCAAACGTTCGATCTGGTCGTCGGTGCCTTTCTGTTGAACCACGCCTCCAGCAAGGACCATCTCCTGAAATTGTTTGCCGCCATAACGCGGGCCCTCAAGCCGGGCGGACGTTTTGTCGGGCTCAATCTCAACATGGCGATCGAGACGGCCCACTATAATGATCTGCGCAAATATGGCCGCTGGCAGACGACCACACCGGACCGCAAGGAAGGTGACATTATCTCCGTCTACCACCGTAATCCCGACGGGTCCGAGATGCTGATCGAAAACTACTATCTCAGCCCCGCGACCTATGAGGCTACTGCCGCCGAAGCGGGCCTCCTGAACTTTCACTGGCCCTCTCTGACGGTGTCGCAGGAGGGTCTGGATGCCTATCCGGACGGATACTGGGATGACTTTTTTCAGACGCCGCAGGTGATCGGCATCGAGGCTTGGAAGTAAACCCTCGGGTATCTGATGTGATGGAAATATCTGAGTGCACTTGAAGCACGGGGCGCCCGGTCGCTGCTTTGGGCTGATTTTGATGAAGAAGTCCGCCATTTTGGTTTCTGGTGCGTTGCACCGTGACCTCTTTGACCGTTGAGGGATCAGCTTTGCGAATTTGCGGAGCCCTCGGGCTGTGGCTGCAAGGTGGAACACATTTCTTGCTCCGTTTGATCCTCGAAGACCCAGGCGATGGACCTTAACGCCTGGCATTCCTGACCTGGGCCCGCCATTGCCATCAGCCTCCCGAATCAGCGGGAACACTGAAACAGACTCACATCAGATTTTTACAGGTCGTTTTCATTTAATCGGCTCGCGGCAGCCCGCTTCCGCAGCGCGAAGTTTCGGAGTGAGTGTATTTTCACAAATGTTTCGGCTCGAAGGATCAACCTGCCGTTTGGCGAACGGCAGGTCTCGGGCGACACAGAACACCATTTTGAAACAGCTTTGTTCATTTGGTGAGAGTGCAATCCAGCCGTGCAATTGGAAATTCACCGCCATCGGGTAGAAGAAGCGTTGGCGAAACAGAGAGGCGATCCTTTTCAGAAGCATCAAGGCGCCCCTCAAACGGTGTGGGGCCATTTGGTGTCTCGATGTCTCCTGCCCAAACAAGCCTGCCATCTTTGATTCCATTGGAGGACAGCTCTCCCCGCTGACCAAAGGCGTTGAAAAAGGTGGAGGTAAACGCCTGGTCGCCTCTGCCCCAGTATTCCACATTGTTGCGAGCGACCGGCAAGTCCGAGTTTTTTGTTTCAATGTAAGTAACCCTGACAAACTGGCCGCCAAGCGCTGCTTCAAAGCGAAACTGGCTCTCAAATTCGAATGCTGGAGATTGAGGGGACTGAGTGTTTTGTCCGATGCACTGCCATGTTCCCAAAAGCGGCTGGAACGCGGAAAGCTCATCCGACAATTGGCCGGCTGCAGCAGGTGCGGCGCACAAAACCAGAAACGTCAGTGTAAAATACCGATACATGTCTGTCCTCACATTTGTGGAGCGGTTTCAGTAAAGCTCTTGCGGCTGGAGAGCATTTGGAAACGTTCGCTTATGCGAGGCCAGTCATCCAGGGACCCGCCCATCAGGATATAAAGATGAAGGCTTGATCCGATTGCGAAATCAGCAAGTGTGACATCAGCAAGATCAAATGCGGCCTCGCAGCCGGACAGAGCGCGAGCGACACGCTCATGACAGCCCTCGATGACACTTTGGTCGGCATCATTACCCTTGGTGAACCGCTCAATTGCAATTGACTGGACCGGGGGGTTGAGCGAACAGTGGGTCCAGTCAAGCCAGCGATCGATCTCGGGGCGCAGCCGCTCCGGGTAGAAAGCATCACCGCCATTGTTGAGCGCGAGATACCGCATGATGGCGTGCGATTCGGCCAGGTTGAAAGCGCCGTCAGAAAGAACCGGAATCTGGCCAACTGGATTTATCCTCAGAAAATCCTCGGATTTGTGTTCGCCGCTCTGAAGGTCCAGGACCTTTTCTTCAACGACCAGGCCAAGCTCGTGGCACAATATTCGAACACGGCGTGCGTGCTGCGAAATCGGGTGAGTGTAGAGTAACATCTTTTTTCCTTTCACAAGTGTGGACTTGTGGTATGCTTAAACCAGATCTTGAATACAAGTCAACACTTGTGGAAGGAGCCGATGTCAACACATTCTGTATTGAAAGCGCTTTCAGAACCGCGGCGAAGGGAATTGTTGGAAATCCTCAGAGAACATGGAGCATCCTCAGTCGGCGAGTTAACTGAACGTGTCGAAGTTTCCCAGCAAGCGGTCAGCCTCCACATGAAGGCGCTGGAAGAGGCAGGGCTTGTTGAAGCAAGAAAGGAAGGCACGCGTCACATCTACGCGGTGCGACCGGAAGGATTTAAACCCGTTACCGAGTTCGTCGCTGGCTTCTGGACGGAAAACCTCGGCACACTCAGGCAGAAATTCGAAACGGATGACTGACGCCTACTCGCAAGTTGTAGATATAAAAGCCTCACCGGAAACTGTGTTCGAACACTTTCTGGATCCAAAGCTACTGGTTAGTTGGATGGGAGACTATGCACGTCTGGATGCGCGCGAAGGTGGCGTTTTCTCTGTAGATATAAACGGCGTTCTCATCAGGGGCGAATACACCCTTCTTGATCGGCCCAGACGGATCGAGATAGCGTGGGGTGAGGCGGGCAACCAGGAGATGCCGCCGGGTTCAACCCGTATATCGATTGAAATCGTGCCGACGGAAACCGGCTCGACGCTCACATTGACACACAGTGGGCTGACGCCGTCTGAAGCCACGGGCCACGCAAAAGGTTGGCCGCATTTTTTGGCGCGACTCGTTCAGGCGGCAGAAGGCAACTTGCCCGGACCTGATCCCTGGAGTCTCGGTGCACGCAAATAGCTGACAATCGCTGCGTTCTCACGAACGAGAAAACTCGATCAGCGCGCATCGGGCCTTCAACCGGCCCATTTCATCAAATCGGATCACAGAAACGCTTCGCGGTTAGGCGAACGGTTCAGCCCGATTGCATTTTGGCGCCGACGGCCAGCAGATCAGCGCGATGGAAGCGTTGTCAGCCCGGCCCGGTCAACCTTTTTCCGTTGATGGCTCCGCCGGGGACTCATCCTTCGGCTTGCGTCGCGGCCTGGCCAGCGACCGCGCCACCTTTCTAAGGTCCACCGTTTCGTCGTGCTCGTCGACGATCTCCGCGCCGAGCAGCGTCTCGAGCACATCCTCCATCGTGACGAGCCCGGCTGTACCTCCGTAGCCATCCTCTACCAGGGCGATGTGTGCGTCACGATCCATCAGCAGATCAAACAGCGTGTCCAGATCCGTGTCCTCGGACACATGCATTATCTCACGGGCGAAATCCGCCACCGGACGGTCTCCTTCACCCCGCAGGGCTGCGAACAACAGGTCGCGCGTCAGCACGAAGCCCCGGACGTCATCGACGGTTTCGCCGGTCGCCAGCAAACGGGAAAAAGGGACCGCCTTCCGCCCTTCCAACGCCGACGCCGCAGTCGCCTGTACCGGCACATGTTCGATGACCGTCCGAGGTGTCATCACTTCATGCGCCTCAATTTCGGGCAGGCGGAAGAGGTTGGCGACAACACGTGTCTCGTCTTCTTCCACAACACCCAGGCGCTGACCCGCAGTGGTGAGGGCGGTGATCTCCTCGCGGGAAATCTCGCTATGTGCCTTGGCCCGCGTCAGAAAACGCGTGATCGCCTGGCTCATCCAGACCAGGGGCAGCTGCGCGGTTATGAGCCAGGGCAACACACGCACGGCAAAGGGTGTAAGCGCGCGCCAGTAGGTCGCCCCGAGCGTCTTGGGAATGATTTCCGACAGAACAAGGATGGCCAGCGTCAGAACGGCTGAAAACACACCCACGCCGGTGTCGTCGAAGACCACCGCTGCCTGGGCGCCGGCCCCGGTCGCGCCGACAGTGTGAGCGATTGTGTTGAGCGAAAGGATCGCGGCCAGAGGCCTGTCGATATCGCCACGCAGGCGTCTAACCTTCTCGGCAAGCTTCGGGCGATCCTCCTCAGCCGCCTCGACGAAAGACGGCGTGATCGACAAAAGCACCGCCTCGAGAATCGAGCAAAGAAACGACACGCCGATGGCGAGCAGGACGAAAACAATAAGCAGGGTCATGGCGTTGCCTTTCAGTTCGCCTCGTATGGCGCTCACCTTCACATAGCGCAACCTCAACGGCAGCCAAAAGTGTGTGTTCCGGACAAATTCGTGTTTTTCGTGCGTTCAGGACCATCCGACTGATACACTGCTCCAGTGTCTCCCGCTGGCGCGGCCTCGCTCGTGTCCACCACCGCTTCACTTTCAAAAAAGAGCAGCGTCAATCTGGATGCCTGTAAACAACCCCGCCAATTACGGAAGAAGGCATGACACTAGACACCGCGTTGCCGCACGAACTCCTGTTCGGTGACTTCCGTGCCCCAATTTGTGCCGGGTGTCTCATGGACAAGCGCAAAGCCGTGTTTTTCATAAAGGTGCCGAGCCGTGTCCAACCCTCTGAATGTCCATAGCCGCGTGCGAGCAAAAGCGCATTGATCAGCGAAGGAAGTGGCCTTTCCAAGCAGAAGGTTTCCGATGCCCATACCCTGTGCCCCGGGGCTGACGATAAACCATCGCAGGTGACCGACATTTCCGCCCAGCTTATATCCGTCAAGAGACACGGAGCCAAGCAACTCGTCGCCCCGATAGGCGGAAAAAATCGTGTTCATGGGCATGTTAATCTGCGCCACGAACTCCGACATTTCAGTTGCTATTTTTCGCTCGAAGAAGGAACCAAATCCGTAGTTCTCGGAGTAGAAGGATGCATGGAGGTGCACGACCGATGCAATGATACCCGGACGGTAGCCCTCATGCAGTTCTAGATCTGCCAGTGCGCTCAACGCGGCCTGGTCATTTGAACCCAGAGCCTCTGCAAACAGAGCAAGGCCGGTTTCAATCCGGGTCACATCGCGCGCCGAAAGATCCTCAAGTGCGGTACGAAGTTGCCGCCGTGCAAAGCGCTCAACGTCATAAAGTAGGTTTTTTCCAACTTGTGTTAGCGACAAAACGTGGGATCGCCTGTCATTTGCATTGGAACCGACCTTGATCAGGCCATCATTCTCCAGCTTTTGAACAAGGCGGCTGACACTGGATTTTTCCAGATGCAGCAGCGCGCCAAGACCGCTTGCATTCGTTAAGGTGCCATAGCCCAGCTCTATGATCGTATGCACCGCCGAAGGGGAAAGATCTGTCCCGGCAAGCCCCTTTTGCATGAAGCCAAGTTCGCGCACGATGTGCCGTGCTGCGGAACGGATATTGTCGATACGGGGCGTCGTGAGAATTTGATTCATAGTTGTATCATACAACTATATAACGAGGTTCGTCCAGTGAAAGCTCCCCTTCTATGCCCATCGCCAGGGTCGGGACGGACAGCAAATTCAGATTACCAATCCGCACCGGCAGTGCGGCAGCCTCCCCTCCAATCGCCACAATGAGGTCACCCTAACGCACAATAGTGTGCACTGCTCGACACCCGTTTGTTTTCCGCTAACTCACCCTATATTGATCGTGCCATGCTGCAGACGCTCAAGAGATTCACGCCAAAAATCCCCTTGGGCGCTGTTGCCTCGGTCCTTGTACATGCTGTCATCCTGGCGCTACTGGTGTTTGGCCTGCCCGATCTGACGCTCGAACCCGAGGAGCCGGAGGTCATTCAGGTTGCGCTGGTTGTCCCCGAGGAAGCGCTCACGCCCCAGCCGGAACCGGAACCGGAGCCTGAACCAGAACCGGACCCGCAGCAGGAAGAGGAGCAGACGCAGGCTGAACAGCCGGAACCGCCGCCGACACCCGCGCCCGAGCTGTCATCCGACCCGGATGAGGCGGTGGAAGACGAGCAGGCCGCTGCACAACCGCCACGACTTTTTCGCCCCGTTGATCGGTTCGGCGAGGAAGATGCCGGTCCGAAAGATCCGGCTGACGGCGATACAGCCGGTGAGGCGGAAGCGGAGATGGAAACAGAACCGGAGGAATCGGCGGAAGACCCGGAGAGGCCGCAGCAGACCGTCGAAGCGCTCGAGGCGCTAAACGGCGAACCGATCGCAGTGCCCGAGACCGAGCAAGAGGTACCGGAGCCCACTGAGACGGCCGAAGCAACGCCTTCGCCCACCGACAGCGAGGCTCCCGTTGCCACAACTGCCATGAATGACATACCGCGCGGCATTCGGGCCGGCGAGCTCTGCGCAACCGAGTTGCGCCGTCAGCTGCTCGTCTCGGTCCCGCCCTATCTGCCCAATCTTCTGCCGACCTATCGGCTGGATGAAGGAACCATTCTGCAGGTTAGAAAAGGCGCGTTCCGGTCCAGAAACGGTTGGTTCAATCTGCAGTTCCGCTGCGAGATCGACGAGGCCGCCACACGGGTCGTGTCCTTTGATCTCAACGTCGGCTCCCCGGTTCCGCGCGCTGAATGGGCCAGCCGCGGCCTGCCCGCCTCCTAGTCTGGACGCTGCCGGGCGATACAGGGATTAAACCGGCCGCACCCGCATCTTCAGGTGTTTGGCCTCGAGATAGGCGTCCAGCCCCTCCGGCCCAAGTTCCCGTCCCATGCCGCTCATCTTCCAGCCGCCGAACGGTGCCTGCAATTCGCTGGTGTCATTGACATTGACGCCCACCGCACCGAAGTCGAGCCGGTCGGCCAACGCCCAGCACCGCTCCAGATCAGCGCCGAAAAGATAGGCGGCCAGCCCGTATTCGAGCCCGTTGGCAATGTCGAGCATCTCGGCTTCGCTGTCGAAGGCGGCGATCGCAGCCAGCGGACCATAGGTCTCCTCGCACATCGGCAGGCTGTCGAGTGGCGCATCGTCAATCACCGTCGGGCGGTAAAAGGTTCCCTTCGCAAAGACATTTTCCTTTGGCCGGTATCCGCCGGCGATCAGGTGCCCGCCCTTGACCAGCGCATCGTCCTTGTGTCGTTTCACCCGGTCGATTACCGACTTGTTCAGCACCGGCCCATAGGCGACGCCGGGCTCGACCCCGTGGCCGATTTCGGTGGCTTCCGTCAGCCCGGCCAGGCATTCGGCGAAGGTTTTGTGCACCCGCCGGTCGACAAGGATCCGGTTCACCGTGATGCAGATCTGACCCATATTGGAGAATGAGCGGCGATGCGCCGCTTTCGCCGCCGCCTCGATATCCGCATCGGCCATTACGATAAAGGGCGCATGGCCGCCAAGCTCGAGCGACACGCGTTTCAGATTGCCGGCCGCGTTGCGCATGATGTCCTGCCCGGCGGCAATCGAGGCGGTTGCCGAAATCAGCCGGACGCGCGGATGGGCCGCGAGCGCCGCGCCAGCCACGGGCCCAAGACCCGGAAGATCGGCCAGAACACCGGCGGGTAGACCCGCCTCATGCAGGCAATCGACCAGCATGGCAATCGCCAGCGGCGTTTCATGCGGCGCTTTGACGATCATCGGACAGCCGGCGGCGAGCGCCGGTCCGATTTTCCAGCAATAGAGGTCGACCGGATAGTTCCACGGCACGATCGCCGCCGTCACCCCGACCGGATGATAGGAAACGATGTTCTTGATCCCGACAGCGCTTGCCGGACGCAGCGACCCGCCGATTCGGGTCGCCTCGCCCGCATAATAGCGCAGCACCTCGGCGCCAAAGAGGATCTCCTTGCGGTTGTCGGAAACCGGTTTGCCCTGCTCGCGGGTCAGCAGCAACGCCATGGCCTCGACACGCTCGTCGACCAGATCCGCAGCGCGGTTCAGCAGCGCAGCCCGTTCGCCCGCATGCAGGGCGGCAAAGCCGGGCGCTGCCGCTTCCGCATAACCCACCGCCTCATCGACAATGCGTGCATCAGCCAGAAGCGTTGAGCCCACCGGCTCACCGGATGCCGGGTCCCTGATCTCAAAACGATCGGCGCCCTGCGGCCTGTGCCACGCGCCATTGATGAAAAATCCGCGATCGGTCATGTCCGTCATCGCATTTTCAACCGGCGCCAGAGCTCGGCGTAATTGCGGTCGTTCTGGACATCGGCGGCGGCCTTTTCCGTCGTGTTCGGGCTGACCATGATATAGGGTTCACGACCAGCCTTGACGATGATCTCCGCCGTCGCAGCATTGATCGCCTGGCCGATGGCGATGGCAATCGATGTCGAGGTCGCGCCCACACGGTGATCGCTGTCGACCACGCCGATACCGGCATCTCCCTTCGGCACGCCCGTATCGATGACCACATCGGCAAGTTCATACAATCGCTTGCCGCAGGAATGGCGCGACGGTGTCGATGAGGAATGCGGCACCGAGGTCACCCCGATCAGCTTCATGCCGCGCTCTTTCGCCCCGACCGCAATGTCCAGCGTCACCGCGTTGAGTCCGGAATGGGAAAAGATCAGCATGGCATCGCCAGCGTCGAGCTGATGGGAATCCAGAATCGCCGTACCATAGCCCTCCCGCCCGTGAATGAAACGGTATTGCCGCGCCCCTCCGTCGCCCAGCACCCGGTGAAACGAAATCATCGAGCTTTCGACAATCGGCCGGAATCCGGTGACGGTCCCGGTGCGTGGAAACATCTCCATGGCCGCAAAGGAGCCGTGGCCGGTGCCGAAGGTGAAGACCAGCTTGTCGTTGAGAATGCTTTCGGCGCAAATCTCTGCCGCCTGTGTGATGGCCGCGCCTTGCGTGTCGGCGACCTTTTGAAGCCGCTCGGTCAGCGATCCGAAGTAACGTCCGACAATATCACTCATTGTTTTGTCCTTTCCGGATCCTGTCAGTCCCGCGTGATGCCCTCGAGGGCGGCCTTGAACAATCGGGCTTCACCTTCGGCGAGCGGCTCCGGCGCCAGTTTTTCGAGCGTCGCCGCATTGACGGTTCCCAGGCACAGGCTGGCAAAGGCAACCTGCAAAGCCGCAGCCGCCGTGATCAGCGCCGAGGTTTCCATATCGATGGCGACAACGCCGGCATCGCGCAGCATGGCATGATTGCGCGCCGCACGCGCCTGACCCTCTTCATCGATCCCGAACATGTCGCGATAGAAGGCGTCATAGGTGGCGAACAGTCCGCCGGTGATGGTTTCGCCCGCCGCCGCTCCCGCCTGCCGGCAGGCATCGATCAGTGCCCGGTCGGCCCGGCAGCCATCGGGATCGTCACGATAGGAACGCGATGTGCCCTCAAACGACAACGCGCTTTCGCTGATCAGCAGGGCACCGCCCTCCGTCGGCGGGAAATACATGGAGGTTCCGATCCGCATGAACCGGCGAATGCCGAGATCGGCAAGCTCGTGCAGCACGATGGTAGCGATCGGCGCGCCCATGCCAAAGGCCGCGACGGTGACCGACCTGCCATTATAGACCCCGGTGATCGTTTTGAGGCCACGCTTGACCGGCAGGAAGGTGACGTCCTCCAGATGTCCGGCAATGCGGTCGATACGGTCGGGATCGCCGACCAGCAGGGCACGGTCGCCGACCGCATCGGCCCTGTGTCCGAGATACCAGGCTGTCTTCATTGGGTTGCTCCCGGCAAACGGTTCTGTAGAAAAAGAAGGGCCGCCGCGACCGCCTGTCCGCAGGCCGCTTCCGGATCGCTCACACCATCCATCTCCGCGGCGATATAGCCGCCGGCAAATGTATCGCCTGCCCCGGTCGTATCGCTAGCCGCCACGGCTTCGACCGGAACAATGGCGTCTGTTCCCGGCGCCCGAACGGCCACCCCGTCGCGTCCACGCGTTTCGATGATGATGGTCCGTTCGCCGGCCTTGTCGATCAGAGCTCGCTCGGCGCTGTTGCAGAAAATCACATCGGCCTCGGCTGACAGCCGGCTGCGGATCTCGGGCGTGAACGCTGCGGTGTCATTCTTGGTCAGCCAGTAGAGCCGGGAATCGGCCGCCCGTGCGTCCAGGATCCTGGCGGTCAAATGGCCGGGCCCCACCGAAATGCATAAATGGCTTGCCGCGGCGATCCGATCGAGCTGTTCAACGGTCAGGTGTTCGCGTCCGTCCAGGGCCGGATCATACAGACAGGCACAACTGCCATCGGCCTGATAGACCATCAATGCAGTGGGCGAACGTGCAGCCTCGATCATGGCGATCCCCGACAGGTCGATGCCCTCGGACGCAAGCCCGTTGCAGTAAAGCCGTCCTTCTTCATTGTCGCCCATCCAGGAGACGATACCCGCCGCGCCGATACGGGCCGCAACCGCGCGGGCCACATAGGCCGGGCAGCCGCCGATCCGCGGCCATGCCGACGCGTCCCGCGCGCTGACCAGGGTAGTCCGGTTGCCTTCCGCAAACCCGGCCAGGGTGACCGCATAGTCAAGGCTGCCATAGCCGGTAACGCACAGACCGGTCACGCCAGCATCTCCCGCGCTGTATCCAGATCGACCACCTTTCCGAGATAACGGTCGATATCTTCCAGCGACGCAACGCCGAGATGCTCCCGGTTGCTGTTCGTCGCCTCCCGCGGAACGATGACGTCGAACCCGTGAGCAAAGGCATCCTGGGCGGTCGCCCTGACGCAGACATTGGTTTTGACACCGCAGATCACGACCCGCTCGATCCGCTGCTCGTTGAGGAAAAGCGCCAGTTCCGTTGCAAAAAAGGCGCTGTAGCGCCGCTTGACGATCAGGACTTCATTGTCTTGGCCCTGCGGCCCGAAACCGTCGAAGAATTCAGCGTTGAAGCCGCCGCTGACACAGTGTTTGGGTAGGTATCTCTGCTCGAAATCCTCAAACCCGTCGCGGTGCCGGTCGGCGACATGCACCACCAGCGTTTTGGCCGCCCGGGCGGCGGCAATCAGCGTTTGAACCGGCGCAACCACCTCATGGGCCGTCTCATAGGTATTTTCACCATCCGGGTGCAGAAATGAATTCTGCATGTCGATTACAAGCAGCGCGGTACGGGTCATGGCGACGCCTTTCCTCTTTGGTTCCTGAAGCCGGCAATGCACAGGGCCACGAGCACAAACAGATAGGGAATGGTGCCGACCAATTTGGGCGGCAATCCGGCGGTTTGCATGCGGATCTGGGTCGCCTCCAGAAAGCCGAACAGCAGACAGACCAGCGCCGTGACGACCGGCCGGTCACGGCCGAAATAGAACGCGGCAAGCGCAATGAATCCACGTCCCGCCGTGAGGCCTTCATTGAACAGGCCGATCGACGCAAGCGCCAGATGCGCGCCGCCAAGCCCTGATAAGAATCCGGCAAAGGCGGTCGAAAACTCCTTGATACCGTTTTGCGGCAGTCCGACGGCACGGGCCACCTGCGGGGCGTTTCCGGTTGCCCGCAGCCACAGCCCGATGCGCGTGCTGGCCAGCAGAAACGGCAACAGGGCGACACAGCCCCAAGCGAACACGGTGAGTGGGTCAAGATCGGCCAGCACCTCACCGATCACCGGAATGTTTTCAAGGGACTGCGGCAGGATATGCGGCAGCAGCACGACATCCGGCAACCGCAGGGTCCCACTGGAATCATAGACCCAGCTCAGTATGAAACCGAGTATGCCGGCCACCAGGACATTCAGCCCGAGCCCGGCGACAATCATATTGGCATTGGCGCGGGTAATGACCAGCGCAAACAGATAGCCGACCAAGGCGCCGGCGAAAGCCGCCGCCAGGACGGCCACAAACCAGCCGCCGGTTGCAGAGGACACGACAACCGCCACGAAGGCGCCGACCAGCATCTTGGCATCGAGCGCGATATTGACGATGCCCGCTCGCCGGTTGACCAGCCCGCCCATCGCCGCCAGCAGGATCGGAGTCGTCATGATCACGGATGCCGCCAGAACCTGTTCGACGATCATGCGGCCCCCCTCCGCCTGCGCCAGGCGAAGCGGCTGATTTCGACCACCGCGAAGATCATCACCGTCCCCTCGACAATATTGACCAGATCCAGCGGAATGTCTGAGAAAAACTGAACCGTCGTGCCGGCCGACGCCAGGGCGCCGAACAGCACCGCGCTGAAGAAGATGCCAAGCGCCGTGTTGCGGCCGAGAAGCGCCACAGCCATGCCCGTAAATCCGTAGCCTGGAGAAAACCCTTCGACGAAACGGTGCAGTTGTCCGAGCGCATGCGACGCCCCCCCGAAGCCGGCCACGACACCCGACAACACCATCGCCAGGATGATGGCACCCGGAACGGATATGCCGATCGCCCGTGAAAACCGCTGATTGAGGCCCACCAGAGCCCCTTCGAAACCGCTGGCGGTGCGCCGGGTCCAGATCCCGTATGCGACCACCATGACCAAGCCGACGAAAAAGCCGGCATGAAGGGTCGAAGGCGGCAACAGCCGCGGCAGGTGCGCCACTTCATGAATGAGCGGGGTGACATTGTTGCCGGACAGTTCCGACAACAACGGGCCATTGACGAGGTAGCCGGCAATGCCGAGGGCCACGAAGTTGAGCATCAGCGTGGAGACGACCTCATCGACCTCGTAACGGGCCATCAGATATCCGGGAACATAAAGCCATGCCGCTGCAACCAGCGCCGCGAAGGCAAAGGCAAGGGGAATGAGCGACAATCCGAATGCCGCCGGCAGGGTGAAGCCGATATAGGCTGCCGCCAGTCCGGCAAGGACAAAGGCCCCGTCCACCCCGACATTGAAGACACCGGACCGGAAACAGATCGCGGTAGCCACTCCCGTGAACAAAAGCGGTGTCGCAGCCGACAGGGTTGCCGCGATCCGGCGCTCCGAGCCGAAGGCCTCATGGGCCATCAGCACAAAGATATCGATCGGGTTTTCACCGATTGCCAGCAGCACCAGCCCGCTGACAAAAATCGCGGCGACAAAGGGAAAGACAAAGGTCAATACCTTCTCGAGAACCGCGAGCATGAAGCCGCTTCGCTGATCCAAGGCCTGCTCAGACATGGGTCGGCTCCGCTTCTCGGTCCTGAAGAACCATCAACCGACCAATTGACTGCGGATCGGCCTTGTCGCCATCGACCTCGCCGACAATGCGGCCGTCGGACATGACGAGGATGCGATCCGACAAGGCCAGCAACTCGTCCATTTCCTCTGAAACCAACAGGACCGCACCGCCCCGGTCGCGGAAATCCCAGAGAATTCGGTGAATGGCTTCGATCCCCCTGATGTCGACGCCGCGTGTCGGCTGGGCGGCCATCATGAAGGATGGTTCGCCATCGGTTTCCCGCGCGAACACCAGGCGTTGCTGATTGCCGCCCGACAGGCTGGCGGCGGGCGATTTCAGCGACCCGAACGTCACCTTCAGCCGGTCGAGGCGTCTCTGCGCCAATGCACGCATCCGGGCGGCGCTAAGAAAATAACCGCGCCGCACCTTCGGGCTGCGCTGACTGCCGGCAATGACATTGGCCTCGACCGACGCATCGACGGCCAGCCCCTCATTGCGCCGGTCCGCGCTGATATATGCAACGCCGAGGTCCCGCCGCCTTGTGTTGCTGGCATGCGTGATCTCCTGGTCGCGTAGCCGCACATGTCCCGCATCGGGCATCCGCAACCCGACAAGGCATTCGACGAGCTCGTCCTGACCATTGCCTGCCACACCGGCAATGCCGACGATCTCGCCCTCCCGGACCGAAAGTCCGACCTCATGGAGTGCATGGGACTTGTCGACCGATGGAACGCATAGCGCCCCGACCTCAAGCACGGTCGCACCATCCGACACGCGGTCGGATGGGCGGCGAACCGGCGCGACGGACGAATCGCCGCCGCCGACGATGTGAGCAGCAATTGTCTCGACATCGGTCTCACGAACCGCGGCCTGATAGGTAACCTCACCACGCCGCAAAACCGTGACGCGGTCGGCAAGCGCCATCACCTCGCGCAATTTGTGACTGATGAAAATGATGGTCGTGCCGCTCTCACGAAGACGCCGCAACAGCGCAAACAGATCATCAACCTGCTGGGGCGCTAGAACCGCCGTCGGTTCATCGAGAATGAGAATACGGGTGCCGCGCCGCAGCAGCCGCAGGATCTCGACGAATTGTTGCACATGCACCGGCGCGCTCGCCGACCGCCGGTCCCAGTCGATCGTCACCCCGGCCTGAGCCGCCAGGGTCTCGCCGGAGGTTCGCGCGACCCCCCAGTCAATGCGCGAAAGCACCCCCAGCGAGACCCGCTCCGGCTCATCGCCGAGCACGAGATTCTCAAGCAGCGTCAGGTCCGGCGCCAGCATGAACTCCTGATGCACCATCCCGATGCCGAGGTTCAGCGCCTGTTGCGGTTGCGTGAACGCCACCTGCCTGTCGTCGACAATGATCGTTCCGCTATCCGGACGTTCAATCCCTTGAAGGCAGCGCATGAGCGTCGATTTGCCGGCGCCGTTTTCGCCGACAATGGCGTGGATCTCAGCCGGCGCCACATCGAGCGAGATGTCGCGATTGGCCTCGACCGCTCCATAGGCTTTGCTCAGACCACGTGCGCCCAGGCGTGTGGTGACAGTTTCCATCGCGCTCAGGCCCTGACAGTTTGGCAGCGTCCTATTGGCATATGTTCATCCGATCGGAGGGGCAGGCAAACCTGACCCCTCCTCACGGGAGGCCGGATTTACTTGAAGAAATCCGGATAACCCTGTGTGGACACATCCCAGACATCGATTTTGCCGGCGATGATATCGGCTTTCAGGGCATCGACCTTTTCCAGATAGGCAGCCGGGATCATGTCCTTCGTGTGGGTCATGTCCGACAGGGCAACACCATTTTGCGCAAGCCCGAAATCCATGACCTCACCGCCGGGAAACTTGCCATCCGCATAGTTGACGATGATGTCCTCAACCGCGACATCGACCCGTTTGATCATGCTGGTCAACACATTGCCGGGCGCCATGCCGTCCTGGTCGGTGTCGACACCGATGGCGTAATGGCCTTCGGCCTTTGCGGCTTCGATAATGCCGATCCCGGTTCCGCCGGCCACCTGATAGACGATGTCTGCACCGTCATCGAACATGGCCTTTGCCATCTGCTGGCCCTTGGCCGGGTCGCCAAACGAATCCGAATAGGCAACCAGAACCTTGATGTCTGGATTGATCGCCTCCGCGCCCTGGATGAAGCCGACGATGAACTTGTCGATGCCGGGCGCCTTCACCCCACCGATGACACCGATCACGGCCGCATCATTGATGCCTTTGATCGATGTGTCCGATGTCACCTGGGCAGCGAGCGCGCCGGCAAGATACGAGCCCTCATGCTCGGCGAACACCACGGAGGCCACATTGTCGCCCTTGCGGGTCTGATTCATGATGACCCAGTCGGTGTCCTTGTAATCGGGCGCCAGTTTCTCCATCGGCTCGCCGTGGATCCATTCCAGGCTGATCACCAGTCCGAAACCGCCATCGGCGGCGCGGCGCATGATCTCCTCGCCCTGAGAGGCAACATCCTTGGATTCGACCGGCCGGCCTTCAATTCCGGTTTTTTTCAAACCGGCCTCGAAACCGGCATTTGCCGTATCGTTCCATGATCCGTCGCCAAGCCCACCCTGGGCAATGATCAGAGCTGCCGGAGCGACATCGGCTGCCATAGCCATCGACGATAGGCCTGTCACAATGGCGGCTGCGCCGCCAATCATCATCTTTCTGAGTTTCATGTCAGTTCCCTTTCTTCCCATTTTGGCCGGAATTCTTTCCGGTCTGGCGATTTACCGCCGCTTCAAAACTGTGGACCCTGCGCAACCGGTCATCAACCTCGGGTGACGCACGGCGTTCCAGGGTCATGTCATAGGTGTAATATTCACTGTGGTGGACCGCTTCGACCGCCTCGACCAAGGCACCCGAGGCATCGAAACTGCGGCGAAACACGACGATCACGGCTGCCGGAACCGCGATGTCGAGCAGCCGGGCCTCTTCGCCGCCGGCCAGTCGGGCCGTCACCCGCTCCTCGGCCCGAACAACGCCGCAGCCGGCCTTCTCAAATGCGTCGTAGAGCGAAAAATGCGGATCCTGCAGGCCTTCACCGCCCTGCAGCTCGGGCACCATGCGAGCGACCCGGTCAGGGATCAGGGAGTGGTGATAGGCACAGGGCATATTGTCGATAAGCCGCAAGCGAACCAGCGACACGGCCGGCAGGTCGCAGTGGAACTCGCGGGCCAGTGCGTCGCCGGCCGGCGCAATCTGGATAATTTTCTGGGTCGCATCGCGCCCCTCGGAGATGGCGGTCTGGCTAAAACTCAGGAGCCGGCCCGATCTGCGGTGCATGGACGGCCGCGCCACGAAGGTGCCCGATCCCTGACGGCGGATGGCAATGCCTTCGGCCACCAATTGCTCAATCGCCCTGACCACTGTGCCGCGGCTGACACCATGCTCGCGGCAAAGCTCTGATTCGCTCGGCAGCCGGTCGCCGGACGTGTATTCGCCCGCGTGGATGCGCGACTGAATGTCCTCGCTCAGAGACAGGTAACGCGGGGTATTTACGAGGCGAGCCATGGGTCAAGCTAATATATGACTAGTTGACTAGTCAAGTTGGAAGAGAGTCTTCCTGCAGATTGCGCCGCAAGAAACGGAAAGCGGGGTGTGAAAGCTTCCTCTATTGGCTGTGGAGAAGAAACTTTCGCAACACGGACAATGAGGAAACAACCATGAAAACCCTTCTCGGCAAGACAGCCATCATTACCGGTGCAAGTTCGGGAATCGGGCGAGCTTCCGCCCTGCTTTTCGGCAGTCAGGGCGCCAACATTGTTGTTGCTGCGCGGCGCCAAGGGGAGCTTGATGATCTGGTGTCGGAGATCAGGGCCATCGGCGGTGCGGCAGTGGCCTTGGCCGGTGACGTTCGGGATGAAACCTATGCACGATTGCTGGTCGAGCTGGCCACCAACGAGTATGGCGGCCTGGATATCGCTTTCAACAATGCCGGCACACTGGGAGAGATGGGTCCCGTCGGCACCGTTTCCCTGGACGGATGGAACGACACATTGCAAACCAATCTCACCAGCGCATTTCTCGGTGCAAAATACCAGGTCCCGGCGATGATCGAGCGTGGCGGCGGCTCCCTGATCTTTACCTCCACCTTTGTCGGTCACACAGCGGGTATGCCGGGCATGGCGGCCTATGCGGCCAGCAAGGCCGGTCTGATCGGGCTGATGCAGGTGCTGGCAGCGGAATTCGGGCCGGCAGCCATCCGCGTCAATGCGATCCTGCCCGGGGGAACCGATACGCCGATGGGCCAGAGCGTGGCCAACACCTCCGAAACACGGTCGTTCGTCGAAGGCTTGCATGCCTTGAAACGCATTGCCCTGCCCGAGGAAATCGCCCAGACGGTTCTTCACCTGGCTTCCGATGCCTCCAGTTTCGTCACCGGCGCTTCGATCGCCGTTGACGGAGGCGTATCGATCAACCGGACCTGAAAAGACACGGCACGGCCGCACGCTCAATCTGTTTGGCGACCGCACCGGCCTGTGCTACGCCGCTCATTCATCGATCATCGAAAGAACAGCCCTTGATTCCCTGGTCCCGCCTCGATACCGCAGAAATGCCCGGCGGCGGCACGCTTCGCCTGATGCAGCGCGGTGCCGAGTATTCCATCATGCTGGGCTCCAACGAACTGATGAACAGCCGGCTCAGCGGATCGGAGGAAGCCCTCGCCACGCTGACCGTGGACAGGATACGTCACTGTCGGCAACCGGATATCGTGATCGGCGGGTTGGGTATGGGATTCACCCTCCGGGCAACCCTCCAGGCGTTGACCGGAAATGCGCGGATCACCGTGGCCGAGCTGGTGCCGGCGGTCATCACCTGGGCACGCGGACCGCTGGCCGGTCTCTTCGACGCATGCCTGGACGATCCGCGCGTCGGCATTCATGAAGGGGATGTCGGGCCGCTGATCGCATCGCAGCGCAAAGCGTGGGATGCGATCCTGCTGGATGTCGACAATGGCCCGGAAGGACTGACCCGCAAGGCCAATGACGATATCTATGACATCGGTGGCCTGAAGGCAGCCCATCAGGCGCTGCGTCCCGGCGGCGTGTTATCGGTTTGGTCGTCCGGTCCGGATCAGGCTTTCACAAAACGCCTCAGGCAGGTCGGATTTGAGGTTGAAGAGATGCGCGTCCGTGCCAGAGGCAAGAAGCGCGGCGCCCGCCATATTATCTGGCTTGCGATCAAATGAATTATCGCAACACCTGCAGCCGTTGCGGTCAGCGTTTGCGCTTGCGGGCCTTTCTGGCAGCATAGCGCCGATCGCGTTCGGCCTTGCGCTCGGCTTCCTTGGCAACCTCAATGTCGGCCAGTCGTCTCTGTTCCGCAAGCTGCGCTTCCTCTTCGGCCGCCTTGCGCGCGGCTTCTTCCGCCGCCAGTCGCTCCGCTTCTTCCTTTTTTTGCCGCGCCCGCTTCGCCCGTCGGGCTTCCCGGGCCTCGGCCTGCGCCCTGCGCTCGGCGCGCTTGGCAACCATTTCAGGATCGTCTGGCTTGGGTGCGGCCCGGAACTTTTTCAGCATCTCCAACTTGGCGTCAGCCGCAGCCTTACGGCGATCCTGCAGATCGCTTCCCTTCTTTTGCTTCATAGAATATCAACTCGTCTTGGTTCGAACTGCCAGCCGCGTCTGGACCGATGGCGAAATACCATTATTCGGTTGCGGAGGCTGATGGGTATCGCGTTTTCTTAGACCATCAGCCCATTCAAAACAATGGCCGGAAGCATCCGGTTGACAGCCGAAATCATATCGCAATTCACGCCAACCACCCGTGTTCCGACAGGGCTGATTTAGCCAGCCTGCCGGCGCTCATCACGAAGCCTCTTTGTTGCCGCCAGATCGATACACTCATCACCAGCATTCAATATGACGCCGAAAAGATCACGTGCCTGGTCGGGCGTATAGTAGCCAAGAACCACATCACGGCGCACAGCCTCCGGATCGCGTTCGGACGCCGGTCCATATCCACCGCCCCCCGGTGTTTCGACCCTGACACGATCACCTGCTGTAAGCGGGATATCCTGCTCCTTGGTGATATGCGCGGGCCGGTGAATTCGGCCGTTTTGGGTCACAATGATCTCACCGGGCATGCCATCTTGCCCGCCGAGTGCGCCTTGGGGGCCGAACCGCCCATGATCCATCACAAACGATGCCATGGCCTCGCCGCGCAGCAACTTGACCTCATAGGACAATCCGAAACCGCCGCGGTTTTTTCCGGCTCCGCCGGATCCCTCGCGCAGTGCATATTCGGTAAAGGAAACCGGAAACACCTGCTCAGTGATTTCGATCGGTGGCGATTTCGAAATACCGATGGTCGAACATCCATTGGTCAGGCCATCCTCACGGACATTACCGCCATAACCGCCGCCCGAAATCTGATACATGACATAGTCCCGGCCCAGCAGCGGATCACTTCCGCCCAGAGCAAAATTACCGCTGGAGCCGGCGGGCGCCGCGGTCACCAGATCCGGCAAAGCGTGCACCAGCGCAGAAAACACGGCCTCGGCCACACGCTGCGAAACTTCGGCCGCGCAGCCCGACACGGGCCGCGGATATTGGGCATCGAGAAACGTGCCCTCCGGTTTTCGAATGACCAATGGTTCGAAAGCGCCCGCGCTCAGCGGAATCTCTGGAAAAATGTGCCGGATCGCCAGGTAAATCGAGGAATGGGTCGTCGCCAGCACACAATTCATCGGTCCCTTGCAAGGCGGACTCGAACCCTTGAAATCGAAGATCAGCCGGTCATCGGCGGTCTTGGTGACGGCCAGGGCAATTGTAAGCGGCTCGTTGACGACTCCGTCCGAATCGATGAAGGCCTGCCCCCGATAAGTGCCGTTCCCGATGGTCGAAATCGAGTTCCGCATCTGTTCTGCAGAGCGCACACGCAACGCATCGATGGCAGCACGCACCGTCTCATCGCCATAGCGGTCCAGCAGACGGGACAATTGCTCGCGACCGACTTCTAGCGCCGCCGTTTGAGCCCGCACATCGCCGATGCGTTGATCGGCAACCCGTATGTTCGATTTGATGATGGCGAATATTTCCGGATCCATGACACCGCGTTTGAACAGCTTGACCGGCGGAATGCGCAGCCCCTCCTGTTCGACGGAGGTTGCCGAGGCGGAAAAGCCGCCGGGCACGGCGCCACCGATATCGGGCCAGTGGCCGATATTGGAGAGCCAGCAGAATATCTCTCCATTGCGGTAAAATGGCATTGCGAAACGCACATCCATCAGATGTGTTCCACCCAGATAGGGATCATTGACGATGTAGATATCGCCCTCCTCCGGCGGCAGGCAGCGTCCCTCGCGGATGAAGTCGATCAGGATTCGTGTCGACGCCTGCATGGTCCCGACGAAGATCGGAAGGCCGCCGAGCCCCTGGGCGATCAACGACCCGTCCTCGGCTGAATAAATGCCGTCAGACCGGTCGTCGGCCTCAGCAATGATGGGTGAAAACGCAGCCCGTGAAAATGTGGTATCCATCTCATCGCAGACCTGCTGCAGGCCGGCCTGAATGACAGTCAGGGTAATCTGATCGATTTCATCCATGCGCCTGATCCCCCACTGTGATGATGATGTTGCCATGGGCATCGCCCTGGGCCGTGTCACCGGGACAGATAACCGTCGTGGCATCCAGTTGTTCGAGGATGGCCGGACCCTCGATCCGTGCATCGAGCGGCAGCCGCTCCCGCGAATAGACCGGTGTATCCATCCACTGCCCGGCAAACCACACTTTGCGGTTTGTGCTCAGGGCAGCTGTCACGTCCGATGCGCGACGGCTTTTCGGAATCAGATTCTCCAGTGAGACGTGGTCCCGCATGCCGATGACCGAAGTGTTCACATTGACGAGATTGGCCCGCACCTCGGGCAGACTCACCCGGAAGCGCCGGAAATAGGCTTCCTCGAAAAGCGCCTGAATCTCGTCCATGGCGGCCACCGGACCCGACAGGGGAACGCGGATCAGATGGGTTTGCCCAAGAAACTGCATGTCCAGACTGTGTTCGATACGGATCTCAACCGGCTTGATGGTTTCCAACTGCAAGGCAGTGCGCCCGGCGTCGATCTGCATGGCAAGAACTGCGTTCAGTTCTTTGGCTTCAAGATCGCTGATTGGCCGGTTGAATGTGTTGACATAATCATGCCGCAGGTCAGCCACCACGCAGCCGATCGCGTTGGTAATTCCCGGTCGCGGCGGCACCATAACCCGCGGGATGCCGAGTTCGCGGGCAATATCCGTTGCGTGCAAAGGCCCCGCTCCGCCAAAGGCGAAAAGCACAAAATCGCGCGGATCATTGCCCTTGGCGATCGAAACCATACGGATGGCGCCGGCCATTTTGAGATTGGCGACCTGGAGAACCGCTCCAGCCGCATCGACCGCAGTCAAATCGAGCTTGCGACCAAGTACCCGGTTAAAGATATCTTCGATCCGCGATGCCGGCTCCGGCGTTTCGACCCCCAGAAGATTTTCCGGGTTCAGGCGACCCAGCAGCAGATTGGCATCCGATATGGTCGGTTCCGTCCCGCCGCGGCCGTTGCAAATGGGACCGGGTGTCGATCCGGCGCTCTGCGGTCCGATCTGCAGCAGGCCGGCGCTGTCGACCCGGGCGATCGACCCGCCGCCGGCTCCGATCGTATGGACATCCACCATCGGCACATGGATGGGCATGGCATATTCGATCTCGATCTCATTGGAAACAAGCGGCGTGCTGTTGCGGATCAAGGCAACATCGGTCGACGTGCCACCCATATCATAGGTGATAAGATCGCTGTGGCCGGCATGCGCCCCCGTCCGCGCGGCGGCGATCACGCCCGATGCGGGGCCGGACATCACGGTCTTCGCAGCTTCACGGACGACCAGCCGTGACGACGTGGTGCCGCCATTGCCATTCATCATCAGGAAGTCGCGATCATAGCCATCTGCACGCAACTGCGATTGCAGCCGCTCCACATATCGTTGCAGCACAGGCTGCACGGCGGCATTGACCGAAGCCGTTACTCCCCGCTCGAATTCCCTGGCCTCGGAGAGCAGAGCATGTCCCATGGTTATGTAGTCATTGGACCATTGCTCACGGGCAATGTCCCGGGCGCGGATTTCGTTCTCCGGGTTCTTATAGGCATGCAGGAAATGAATGATGATCGCCTCGCAGCCGGCCTCCTCCAGATCCTTTACCGCCAGGCGAACCTGGTCTTCATCCAGCGGTACGGCAATCCGGCCGGTTGCCTCCGTTCGTTCATCCACCTCAAGCCGCAGAAATCTCGGGATCAGTGGCGTAAAGCTCCCGAAGAGGCCATAGGGATTGGGTCTGGTTCGGCGCCCGAGTTCAATCACATCGCGAAATCCCCGCGTGGTGATCATGCCGACACGCGCGATCCGCCGTTCCAGCAGAGCGTTTGTCGTCGTTGTGGTTCCATGAATGATGAGATTGATCTGTGAGGCGGTGTATCCGGAACCGCCGAGAACGGCCAGCACCGCCCGCGACTGATCGTCCACCGTTGTCGGGCTCTTGCCGATCCGCACATCGCCTGTTGCGCCGTCCACAATCACCAGATCGGTAAAAGTGCCGCCGACATCGATGCCTGCGACAATGTCACCCGGCTGGACTTCCGCAACCGGTCTCATGCCGCCGCGGCCGGTTGTTTTTGTGCTTCGGAAGCGGTTTCACCGATGCATCCGGTCACCTCAAAGGTCGGAACGCAAAACACCGGGCCGCTGGTGAATAGAATCATGTTTCCTGTTCCGATCGCACTGATACGGTCCGGCAAAATCAACGCAGGCCGTCGAGAGCCTTGATGTCCGACGCGGCCAGACCGCCCATGCGATCATGAACACGCGGACCGCACGCCATAACCAGACAAAGCACCATCTCATCGGGACGCGGCCCGTCCGGTACACGGACCTCCATTGCATCGAAATGACTGCGAACATAGGCGGCATTGATATGACCGATCGGAACATCCATCGATGCGCCAAAGCCGCCGACCTTTTTGGCCGATGGGACAATTGCCAGCGCTTCACCCAGCCTTTCGCGCATCGCATAGCCGCCGGGCACATGCCACAACGCACCATGTTCAAGCTCGCCGGCCGTTCCGACAATGACACCTTTCCCATAAGCGTCGATGGAAGCGGTATCGCCACCGAGAGCCTCGATCAGCCTCTCTGTCATCATCATGCCGATCGGTTTCAGGGTCTCCATCGCCGGCTGAAGGTCCTCCACATAGCGACCGGCAAAGGGATTGCTGACGATGGCAAGGGCGGCCGCGCGTCGCCGCGGGTCCGATCGGGGAGGACCACCGTCATGGTGAATTTCCTCAATTGTGACGGCTGTCTTGCGGATGGTGAACTCTTGCATGGCGGGTCCTTTGGACTGGAGCTTCAGGGCATCAGATGATTTGCTTGAGCAGTTCGACAAAGCGCTTTCGGTCCCGCGGTTTCAGCGGCGCCAGCACCTGCTCGCTTATTTCCTGCGAGATGGGCAGAATTTCCAATATGAACGCCATGCCCCGCGGTGTGATGCGAACCAGATTGACGCGCTGATCCTCCTGCGAGGAAATTCGTTCCGTCAGACCAAGATCCTGAAGACGGCGCAACATCGGACTGAGGGTGGCTGTATCGATGGCGGTGATCCGGCCGAGCTTGTTTTGCGGCGTATCGCCGAAACGTGCCAGGGTGGCAAGCACAGCCACCTGGGTCGGGGTGATCGAGTAGCCTTCGAAGGCCTTTTGAAAAAGTGCGGTTCCACGCTGATGCGCCAGGCGGATCATATGGGCGGTATGGGCTTCCAGCGTATAGCCGGTTGCGGCAAGCCGCCGGTCGATCTCCTCGCGTGACGGCATGGGTGGAACGTCATCGAGCATTTTCAGATCTGAAACATCCGGCATCAGCCGATCTGCCTTGGCGCGGGTCTTGCTCGTCATGTCGCTGTGGCTTCCGCATCCTGTTGGTCTTCAAAGACCTGATTGAGAATCGTCGCGCCGCTATCGAGCGCGCTGATGATCTGTGCCGTATCGGACACCACACCGAAATGCGTCGCGATATCGTAAAGTGTCGATGCCTGTTCGCGCGGCCCGGTGGCGGCGCAGGCATCATGCGGAACCACCACCTCATACCCTTCGAAAAAGGCATCGTGAACTGTCGAGCGCACGCAGATATTGGTAACCACGCCAAACACCACGATTTGTGAAATCATCATATCCTTGAGAACCAGATCCATGTCGGTCCGGAAAAAGGCCGAGTAGCGATGCTTGATGATGAAGATATCGTCATCGCGCGGCTCCAGCTCATCGATAACTTCGGTCGCCCATGTGTTTTCGACGCAATGCGGGGTCCGTTTGAGCCATTCACGGTCACGGCGCATGTTCTTGCGATGGGAATCGATTACAAAAAATACCGGCATGTCGTGTTGGCGGGCCGCGGCGATCAGAGCCGTCTGCTGGGGCATCAGTTTCTCGTAGCCGGGAAGCACCATTTTTCCACCCGGTTTGCAGAACTCATTGATCATGTCGACAACAACGACGGCGGTCCTGGACGGATCGAGCACAATGGATCCATCGTGCCGGTGAGCGGAAAATACATCGGTCATTGACTATCTCCTTTTCCCGTCCGAACGCCCGGCCGTTCAGTCCCGCAACAAGTCATAAAGCATGGCAAAGAACCGGTCCGCATCGACGGATGACGCAACGTTCACATTAGTGCCAAGACCACGCTCGTTCCAGTAATCGGCCACGGTCACGCCGAATGTGAAGGTGCCGGTCAGGTCGATCGCCACATGGGCCTTGCGGGTTTCGATGAGGCTGGGATCCATGACAACCGCCAGCGCCAGCGGATCGTGAAGCGCACCCCCTACCCCCATCTGACCCCGGTGCAGTTTTTCATAGAATTTCAGCCAGTCGACGACCAGTTTGCCGAGCGGCGTGTCGATCCGTTCCAACTCGGCAAATTGCGGTTCTTCGACCAGGACCTGCATGGTGACATCCAGCCCGACCATGGTGATGTCGATCCCGCTGTCCACAACGATACGGGCGGCTTCCGGATCGCAGAAGATGTTGAATTCGGTCGGCGTGATATATTCGTTGCGCCGGTAGAAGGCACCGCCCATGAGAACGATCTTGTCGATCTTTTCCGCCACCTGTGGATATTTCAGCAGCAGCAGGCCGATATTGGTCAGCGGTCCTGTCGGCACCAGCACGACCGGTTCCGGTGCCTCATTCAAAACCTTGGCCATGAGTTCCACACCGTGCATGGCAACGGGTTTGATCGTCGCCTTCGGCAGATAGGGAGATCCCTCAAGCCCGCTCGGACCGTCCGCCGTGCCGAGAACGAGCGGGCGGGCCAGCGGGCTTTCGCAGCCTGCGCCGACCGCGACATCCCCGGCCCCGATGAACTCCAAAATCCGCAGGGCATTGGCCGTTGTCTTGTCCAGTGGGGCATTGCCGCACACGGTCGTCACCGCCAACAGGTTGATCATCGGCGAGCGATGGGCCATGACGAGGGCAATCGCATCGTCGTGTCCGGGATCGCAATCCAGTATGACAGGAATGGGTTTCATGTCCGTTCCCCCTGCAATGCACCAATGGCGTTCTTGAAGAGCGTCAGAAACCGCGCACCGTCCAGATTACGGCAGATCCGAGTGGATTCAGGGCCGTCGAATTGCAGGATCTGGCGGCCGGTGAATGCCACCGTCTGGCCGCGAACCAGGCGCTCGCTGAGCGCAACATCGACGAAAAGCGGCTCGCTCATTTCAAAAAACTGCGGATGCGTGACGGTCGCCACCGCGATCGCATCGTCGAGCGGAAAGCCGACCAGTTGAAAGAACTCCCGCCAGATGTCGATATAGATCGGGAACGTCTCGCAGATTTGGTGGACGACGGCACTGTCCGGGTAGGCGGTCGCAAGATCATTGAGATCATCACGGGTCAGCATCGATGCCGCCACCCTGTTGTCTTCACAGACATCGAGAGGGACAAGAACAACCGGTGCACCGGAGCGCAGGACCACGCGCGCGGCTTCCGGATCGGCCCAGATATTGTACTCCGAGACCGGTGTGATATTGCCCGGCGTTACAAAACAGCCGCCCAGCACCACGATCTGTTTGACCTTTGACGCAATATCAGGGGCCTGGCGCAGCGCCATCGCCACGTTGGTCTGGGGGCCGGTGGCCACGATCGATATCTCCCCCGGATTTGAGCGCACCGTGTCGATGATGAAATCGACGGCGTGCCGGTCCATGGCGGAACGGCGCGGTTTGGGCGCCGGCGGATTGAACTTTTTCAACCGCTCGCCAAATCGTGCCTCCAACCGTTTTTCAAAATGAACCGGTGCTTCCATATCGGCCCTGTCGTTTCCGACAATCGGCCGAAATGCCCCGGCGGCCACCGGAACATGGTCGCGGCCGGCAAGTGTCAGCGTGTTCAAAACCACATTCGTGACCTGTTCGATGCCGCCCGCCGCGCCGGTGACTCCGGTCACACCTACCAGGTCGATATCGTCGCAACCGAGCGCAAACAGAATGGCCAGGATGTCATCGCCAGCCGAATCGACGTCCAGAAGAATACGTTGTTTGTCTGCGCTCATGTTTCCTTGCGCCTCAAAAGGGCGAGACTCTCCATGGTTTCGCGAATGATTTTCGGCCGCTGCCGATAGGTCAGAGCAAACAAAGCCCCGAGGGTGACAAGATAGGGCACGGTCAGAACCAGATAGGAAGACAGGCCGAAGATCTGAAGCCGCAACGACACAGCGTCGGCAAAGCCGAACAGCGCGCATCCCAGCAGCACCTTGCCCGGATGGCCGTTGGAGAAGATCAGCACCGCGACCGCCATGAATCCGCGTCCCGACGACATGTTCTCGGCAAACATCGTGATATATCCGAGGGAAAGATGCGCCCCGGCCACGCCGGCCAGCATGCCACACATCAGCGATGCGATGTGCTGCATCGCACTGGTGGAAATACCCAGCGACTCAGCGGCGGCCGGCTTTTCACCGACGACCCTGATATGAAGGCCCAACCGTGTCCGGTAGAGGATCAGCCAGACGATGAAGACCATGATAAAGGCCACATAGACCAGCGGTGTAAATCCCGAAAGGATCTGGCCGATACCATCCAGATCCTCGATGAACGGAATATTGATCCGCGGCAGGCCGACAATATCGCCGCTGACGATCGACCCGCGCGTTCCGAAAATCGCTTTAGTCAGCGTGATGGTCAGGCCGCCCGCCAGCAGATTGAGAGCGAGGCCAACAACAACTTCGTTGGCGCGCAGCGTCACCACAAACAGTGAAAACGTTGCCGCCACAACCATTGCCGCGGTCATGCCGATGATCACCCCGCCGATCGCCGATCCGGTCCAGATGGACCCGATGACACCGAAAAATGCGCCGATCAGCATCTGGCCTTCCAGTCCGATATTGAAGATCCCGGCCTTGGTCGTAAAAGTACCGCCAAGCGCCACAAGGAGGATGGGAGCGGTGGTCCTCAGCGTCGCCGCGATCAGCGCCAGATTGAAGATTTTGTCTAGAACTTCCACCGGCGCTCCCCCTGGCTGCTGTCACGCCGCCGCCGGATCAGGATTTGCGCCGAAACGCAAAGGATGATGATCGCCTGAAAGACGGTGATGACTTCACGGGAGGCCGTCGTTTCAACTTCCATCAGCAGCGAACCGGCCCGCAATGCCCCGAAGAACAGCGCGGTTCCGATCACACCGATCGGGCTGCCATTGGCCAGCAGAGCCGCGATGACCCCGTCAAAACCGAACCCGGGCGCAAATCCTTCCATGAACCGATGATGCACACCAAGCGTTTCGACGCCACCCGCCAGTCCGCCGGCAGCGCCCGAACACAACAGGATGAGGAAGATATTGCGTTTGACATTGACCCCGCCATATTCGGCGAACTTCATATTCGATCCCATGGTGTTGACCGAATAGCCGGCACTGGTTCGTTTCAGGAACAGGTGCAGTCCGATCGCCAGCGCGATGCCGACGAACAGGCCCAGATTGACTCGCGAGAAATCGGTCAGTTGCGGCAGATGCGCCGTTTCGGCAATCGGCGCCGTTTCCGACCAGCCACCGGGTCGCTTGAAGACTGAGATCGTCAGATAGGAGGTAATCAAGATGGCGACATAGTTCGACAGGATGGTCGACACCACTTCATTGGTGCCGAAACGGGCGCGGAAGAAGGCCGGGATGAGGATCCACAGCCCACCGGCGGCCATGGCCGCGACAATCGCCACGAGCAGATGAACGCCGGCCGGCAGGGCAAGGCTGAATCCGACCCAGGCCGCGGCAAAACCACCGACATAAAGCTGCCCCTCCACGCCGATATTGAACAGCCCGCCACGCAGCGCGATACAGGCGGCCACTCCGCTGATGATGATCGGTGTAGCCTGCAGCAACGAACCGGCAATCCGCTCGGAACTGCCAAAGGCGCCGCGAAGCAGGGTCGAAAACACATGAATCGGACTCTCGCCGACCAGCAGAATGATGATCGCCCCGCCAACAACGGAAATGACAATGGCAAGCAACTGTCCCAGCCAGGGTTCGAGCCAGTGCGGCAACCAATGACCGTTCCTGACCGGTGCACCGGTGTTGTTGGTACCGGCACTCATGATGCCCGCTCCTGCGGCTGCGATCCGCCACCCGCCATGAGAAAGCCGATCTCGTCCTCGGTCGTATGTTCCGGGTCCACTTCGCCATGGATTCTGCCGGCGAACATGACCAGAATCCTGTCCGCGAGTTTCATGATCTCATCAAGCTGCACCGAGATGAGAAGGATGGCGGCGCCCTCGTCGCGCTTGCGCATGATCTCATCATGAATGCGTTCCATGGCGCCGATATCGACACCGCGGGTCGGCTGGTCGACCAGCAGAAAGGGCGCATCCTGAGAGAATTCGCGCGCCAGCACGACTTTCTGCATATTGCCGCCCGACAGTGTCTTGACGAGTGCCTTTTCACCGGAGGCACGGATATCGAACCGCGCAATCAGACTGCGGGCCAGTTCATCGACACGGGACCAACGTATGAGGCCACTATGGGCCCATGGCTCCTTGTCCTGTCGGCCCATCAGCAGATTGGCGCTGATCGACGCGGCGCTGTCGACGCCGAGAACGATGCGGTTGGCCGGCACATGCGCCAGACCGGCCTCGCGTACCATGCGCGGGTGCTCGCCCTCGATGCGCTGACCTAGCAAGGTTATCTCGCCATGGCTGGGAGTTCGCAGCCCCGATATCACTTCGGCCAGATCGGTCTGGCCATTGCCGTCAACGCCCACGATTCCGACGATCTCACCCGATTTGACCTCAAAGCTGATGTCTCGCAATGTTGGCAGGCCGCGGTCGTCGCGCGCGAATATCTGTGAAAGTTCCAGTACGGAATGCCCATGATCGACGGTGCGCGTGCGCCGGTCGAAATTGATCTCCCGGCCCACCATCATATGGACCAGTTCATCCTCGCCGATCTCGGAGGTCGTTCTGGTACCGACCACCGCCCCGTCGCGTAAGACGGTCACCGTATCCGAAACCGCCATGACCTCCGACAAATGATGCGAAATGAAGATGACCGTCATGCCGTTTGCCGCAAAACTGCGCAGGATACGGAACAATTCCCTGCTCTCCTGCGGCGTCAGCACCGCTGTCGGCTCATCGAGAATGACGATATTGGCGCCGCGCGCCAGAACCTTGAGGATTTCGACCCGTTGCTCGATGCCGACAGACAGTTCCTCCACCGGCCGGTCGGGATCCACCTCCAGCCCGTATTCGTTGGAGATTTCGCGGGTCTTTTGTGACTGGGCCTTGTGATCGATAAGGCCGTGATGAATGATTTCCATGCCGAGAAAGATGTTTTCGGCCACGGTCAGCGACGGAACGAGCTTGAAATGCTGGTGAACCATTCCCAGCCCATGGGAGATCGCGGTGCGCGGCGATTCCATAACCACCGTTTCACCATTGATCTTGATGGTTCCTGCATCCGGCTGAAAGAGGCCGAACAGCACATTCATCAGGGTTGTCTTGCCCGCCCCGTTTTCCCCGACAAGTGCGTGAATCTCACCCCGTTGAACGCCGAAACTGACATCACGGTTTGCGACCACAGAACCGAAGCTCTTTGTCACATTACTCATCTCGATCGCGTAATCCATGAGCCCGTTCTATTACCGCAAGAAAGATTTGGACAGAACCATCCGAGCTGGACCCAGGGCGCAATCAGGGCGAACGCCTGAACGGACCGCAATCCGTTTCAGGCGTTGCCCCAGCCTTGGGAGGCTAGACGATTACTGATTGAGCGCCACGTTGACGCTGCCGTCGGCAATACCGGAACGAAGTTCTTCCAGCTTGGCCTTGATGCTGTCGGGAATCATGTCGGCGACCTCATCACAGATCTTCAGCTCGATGCCACCCGATTCCACGCCGAAGGACACCGGGCCCGGCTTGACGGCGTCGCCGCCAACCTCGTTTTGAATCAGGTCGTAAACGGCGATGTCAGCCCGTTTCATCATCGAGGCGAGAATATGCCCCGGCGCGGAACCGCACTGATCGATGTCAACGCCAACGGCGAACTTCCCAGCGGCCTTCGCGGCCTGCAGAACACCTTCACCGGTCGGCCCGGCAGCCTGATAGATCACATCGATACCCTGACCATAAAGAGTCATCGCAAGTTCACTGCCCTTCGCCGGGTCGTCAAATGTTCCGGCGAAAACGCCGCTGACGGAGATGTTCGGTGCGTTCGCTTCGACACCCTGCTCCATGCCGTTCAGAAAATTGCGAATGACCGGAATGTCACGACCACCGATGAACCCGACTTCGCTGGAAGACGAAAACCCCTTGACCTTTTCCTCGGCCAGCATGCCGGCAAGGGCGCCGACCAGATAGGACCCCTCTTCCTCGACAAAATCGATATAGGTCATGGTCGGGCTGTCGAGGATTCCATCGATGAAGATGAAGCGCTGATCCGGATAGGCGGAATTCGATTTCTGCAATGCATCGACCAACTCCCAGCCCATGACGAAGATCAGGTCGTATTCTCCACCCTTGGCGATATTGTTGAACTGTTCCTCATAGTCGAGAGCCCGGTTTCCCGTGTCGACAATCTTGAGCTCGACATCGAAATCCGTTTCCGCCTTCTTCAGGCCATTGACGATCGAGATGCCAAACCCTTGAGAAAAATAGCCGGAAATCGCAGCCACTTTGACCGTTTCAGCCGACGCGCCGATCGTCCCGGCCGCAAACAAAGCGGTCATGGCCGCACCGGCGAGCATGTTTTTGAATAATGCCGTCATTCTGCTTCTCCCTTTGATGTCCCAATACACAAAAACCACGCCCGCCAGCCGCTTTTCGCTTGGCTCTTGACGGGTTAATTAGTTCGTGTACGAATTAGTTTGCAGAGGAAAATCGGTGTTTGTCAAGGCGGAATCATTGAAAAATCAGTTGGTGTACGAACGAATTTCTGCTCATTTACCGAAATGATCAATATGGAATGACCATGGGCAAGAAGGTTATCGTGACCGGCGCCGCCGGCCTGCTCGGAAGCCATGTCGCAGCGGCGATGACCAAGGCCGGGCATACGGTCACAGCCCTTGATATCGATCCGCGCGGCGCGGCCGATATCCGGCAGGCCGATCTGACCGATCCGAACACGGCGCGCACATGGATTGCCGATGCCGATTGCGTTGCCCATATCGCATCGATCCCGCGTCCCGTCGGCTATGAGCCGTGCGAAATTTTCGATACCAATATGGGACTCATGTTCAATGTTCTGGACGCCATGTCCGAATCGGGAATCGACCACCTGCTGTTTGCTTCCTCCTTCAGCATTCTCGGTTTGCCCTTCGCACCGCAGGCCATCGAACTTGAGTATTTCCCGATCGACGAAGACCACCCGGCAGCTCCTCAGGACGTATATGCCGTGACAAAATGGTTGGGTGAGGAAATGGTCGATGCCTGGGTTCGCAGAACCGGGAGTCGCGCGGTCAGCATCCGCATGCCCTGGGTACAGACGGCCGATAGTTTCAACAGGGACGTCGCGCCAAGACGTCTGCTCGATGACGCCCGCCTGGATCTTTGGGCCTATATCGATGCGCGGGACGCCGCCAGGGCGTTTGTACAGTCCTGTGACACCGCAACGACAGGTCACGAACGGTTCTACATTTCGGCATCCGACACTTACAGTGAAACACCGACCCGGACGCTCCTGGAAAAGTTCTATCCGCATGTGCCGGTCAACAAGCCGCCGACCGGTCACGAAGCGCTCCTCTCCAATCAACGCGCCGGGGAATTGATCCGCTTCGAACCAGCCTTTCACTGGCGTGAGTACGGACAGAGTGGAGGATCGAACCCGTGACGGATTTTGCCGGCAAATCGGTTTTGGTAACCGGTGGCGCAGGAGTCATCGGATCGACCACGGCGCGGGCCTATCTGACGGGCGGCGCGAAGGTGCTGCTGGCCGACATCGACGCCGGTGCCTTGCAGGCCGTGGCCGAAGATCTGGCGACGCTGGGTCCGGTCGACGCTATTACCGGCGACCTGGGCGACGCCGCCACAGCGCTCAAGGCCGTGGAGACAGCGGCTACCTCGTTCGGCGGCCTCGATATCATTTTCAACAATGCGGGTATTTCTGGTCAAACAGCGCCGGTTCACCAGCTCGAAATCGACGATTGGGACGCCATTGTCCGCACGAATTTGCGCAGCATGTTCTGTGTCCTCAAATACGGTGCCGCACATATGGTCGACGCGGGCCGGGGCGGCGCAATCGTCAATATGGGATCTTCCATGGCGGGCTGGGATGTGCTGGCCGGCGGCGCCGGTTATGTCAGCACCAAACACGCGGTGGTGGGTTTGACCAAGGCGGCCGCGCTGGACCTTGCCCCGCTCGGCATTCGGGTGAATGCCGTTTGTCCCGGGGTCATCGAAACGGCCCTTGGTGTTCCCGGCCTGCGGAGCGGAGAACAAGACGGCAAGTCAGCCGTGCAGCATTTCGCCCAACGCATTCCGTCCGGCCGTATCGGCCAACCGGAAGATGTTGCGGAGGTGGTTCTGTTTTTGTCGTCCCCCGCAGCCCGCCATATCAACGGAGCTGCCTGGCTGATTGATGGCGGCCAAACCCTGCAGAGTTTTTCAAACGGGCCGGAAAGCGGCGCCTATTAGACCTCGCACCTTCGGATCGATAGCGTTATCCTGTTGAGACAGAGGCGGTCTGCCCGTCAATCGGTTTTCAGGGGAGCGGGAAACGTGAAGATGTCAAGAGCGAGGGAACCCGGTCGTTGGAGTACGCTGGCAGCGTGTGTTCTGGCGATCGTGCTGACGGGCGGGGCAGCGAGAGCCGCCGAGACCTGTCATGATCTGTGGCTGTCGCGCAATGCGATCTTCAATGATGCCGGCTATTGCTTCAATTCCAACCTCGGCAAGGCGTTGTTCGACAACAGCGACTGCCACACGCAATCGCCCGTACTGTCGAGAAGCCAGCAGGCCAAGGTCGCGCGGATCAAGCAATATGAGAAAAACTTCGGCTGCCGGGTCAATACCAAACGAAGCACACTTTCCGTCGACAGTCTCGCCCTTCGGCTTCAACTGTGGGACCATCCTGTTGCCGATGGTTTTGAATCCACCTGTATCGGCGTCATGCTCAACGGTCAGGTGACCCTTCATGCCGGCAAGGACCCGGCCAGCGACGTCATCGGCTTTTTCCAGGATGGCGACACGATCGATTTTTCCCACGAGCCGGAAGGCGACTGGGATTTCGCCAGCAGCGTGTCACGCGACGGTGAGCGGTTCGATGTCCTCGGATGGTATCGGGCCCCGGTCACGCCGGAAACCTGCCGCGACTATGCGGGCTGAGGAAATCCAATAACCAGCTTGCCGATCATGACGGCGGGTGTCAGGTGTTCCTGCCATAGTGTTCGAAACCAATGATGTCGCCATCCTTGATCTGGCAGTTGCCGGCTTCGCGCACAGTCGGGTCGTCCCAATAAACATTCCAGAACACGACATATTGCTGGTCGCCCCAGATGCCGGGATAGACGTTGATCGCCGCATTGGGAAGATCCTTGAACTCCGGCACCTGGAACCAGAGATAGTCGTGACAGGCTTTCAGCGCCTCAGTCATTTTTCGGTCGAATGCAAAGGAGGGCAAGGCTGAAACGGCGATAAGCACGAACGCAAAAACGATTCTCAAGGAACACATGGCAAACACCTTCCGATTGCAAGACGCAGACGATCTGACCACGACAATATGGCCGCCAACGCTCATTGGCTACCATTTGCGCAATGACCGTCTGGCTGGCCGCACCGCCACCACCCATATTGACCTTGATTGATGCGCGTGGCCGTGCTGGTCATTTTTGAAGGCACGCAGCCGTGCCTGGCAGTCGATTTGATGTCCTTGGTTGGTACCACGCCGGTTACACCGGCAACCTGCCGTGCCATGCGGGCCCAACGATGCGATAGGCCAATCGACGTTTTTTCGTCGGTTGGGAATGGGCAGTTTTCCAACACCGCTGACCGACCGCATCGAAATCAGGCGCAGAGCCAGCGCTGACCAAATCTCCCGCCTACAATCATTCCAGCGTGAACATCACCCGTCGCGGATGATTGAGCGATGTGAGATATTCGATCGGCCGCTCTTGCAAATCGGTCACGACGGAGTGAATGACAAGCGCAGATTCGCCTCTCTTCAGCCCCAGAATCTCTGCATCCTGAGCCGAGGCCGGCGCGGCGCTAACCGTTGTCGTGCCGTTTTTCGTTTTGATCCCGTACCGCTCTTCCAGCAATGCATAGAGCGAACTGTCGCCATACAGATCATCCGCCGCAAGCCCCGGCACACGGCTGGAGGGAAGCCAGGTGGTCTCGACGCAAAACGGCAGGTCATCGACGATCCGCAATCGCTTGATGACGATCAGCGGATCTCCGATATCGACATTCAGCTTTTCCGCAACCCTCAGACTGGCATCACGCTGCTCAAAGAAAAGCAGCTTGCTGCCGGGCTGGCCGCCGCATTTTCTGACGATCTCGGAAATACTGTGCGAAATCAGATGGGCCGATATGGGCCGCATGATCACCGGTGCGGGGATATAGGTACCGCTGGTGCCGCGCCGTTCAAGCACGCCTTCACGAACCAGTTTTTCAATGGCCTTGCGCACCGTCATCCGGTGGACCCCGAGCCGCTCCGACAGATCCCGCTCCGATGGGATGCGATCTCCGGCCATGTAATTGCGCTGATCGATTAACTTCAAGATGCCTTGATGCGCTTGCTCATAGACAAGCGTGCCGCCATTTGCCGGTCCCGGTTGAGACACTGATCAATCCTCCATCCAGTTCGCAAATGCGAAGTCGAACTGGTCTATTTAATCGAGAGCACCGACGCAACGGTTTTATTGATTATTCAACGCTTTTGCCGGGTCACAATCTTTTTCGACTATAGACCAATTGGAGCGTCAGAGGCAGTGGTTCTGTTGCAATGCAATAGATTTTACCTTTTGAACCGCGCTGCGGTTGTTCGGGCCAATTGTTCAGCTCACTCTTGACTCCGGTATAGTAGTCCAGATAGTTATTGGTCTAGTATACCAATTGGACTGGATAAATATGGCAACTGATATTAACAAAGATGCGATTGTGGCTGGTCTGCGCAGGTCGGCGGATCTGGTGCGGGACGCTGCGGCCTATGGAAAATCCATCGCAAACGATATCGATCGGATTTATTTCATCGGTTGCGGCGCCCCCAACCGGATCATGCTCGGGCTTGAATATTGGCTGCAGCACTACAGCTCCACCCTTGAGATCAGGCGCTATTTTCCAGCTGAGTTCATGGCGCAAACGCCTGTCCGCCTGGATGACCGAACGCTTTATGTGCTGGGCTCCAAATCGGGAACCACACAGGAAACCGTGGACGCCGCCAATTTTCTCAAGGACCGTCCGGGCATCACCGTGGGTGTCACACAAACCGAGGACAAGCCGCTTGCCGTGGCCGTCCAACGTAGCTTCCTGATGGGCGAAACGGACGAAGCGCACCCCGGTATGTTCCTTATCTTGCAAGCGCTGGTCGGTGGCTTGATGGCAGCCAGGGATGATTGGCCGCTGGAAGAAAAGCTGCTGACATCTCTGGAGGCCATGCCTGAGGCCATTGCGAACGCACAATTCGCAAATGACGAAAGATCTGCGGAGGAGGCACGGCTCTACAAGGATGATCGCATTCTTTATCACGTCGCATCCGGTCCGATGTTCACGACCGCTTATGTCTTCGGTGTCTGTATCCTCATGGAAATGCAGTGGATGCACTCTCACCCGCTCGAAGCGGCTGAGTTCTTTCACGGTCCCTTCGAGATTGTCGACGAGAACATGCCGCTGGTTCTGTTGATCGGCGAGGATCCCAGCCGGCCTTTGATGGAGCGCGTTGAGAGGTTCTGCAAAAAATACACCGAACGGCTGATCATCTATGATTCCAGGAGTTTCGAGATGGAGGGCATCGCCGAGGAGATCAGACCGATCGTCGCTCCCTATATTCTCCAGTCGGCGCTCGACAGAATCGCCCAGCGTCTGGCGGTCTGGCATAACCAACCGCTCTCGACGCGCCGCTATATGTGGAAGACGGATTACTGATCATGGTCCGCGTTCTCGGCATCGGCGACAACACCATCGACATCTACGTCGATAAAGGTGTTCAGTTTCCCGGCGGGAACGCGGTCAACGTATCCGTTCTGTGCAAGCGTCTCGGTGCCGAAACGTCATATTTGGGCAGCATCGGCGCGGACTTCTTCGGGTCGATGATTCGTGATGCCCTGATCGCCGAACAGGTTGATATCAGCCATTTGCGCACCACCGCCACACCCAATTCATGGTCGCGCATACGCCACAGCGGTAAGGATCGGGTCTTCGATGGAAGCCGGCCCCTGCTGCGTGGATCATACAATCTGGAGGACCGGGATTTCGAATTCATAGCCGGCCACGATCTCAGCCATTCCAGCATCTACAGCAAGCTCGAGGATGAACTGGAGCGAATTTCAGCCGCCGCGCCAGCCTTGTCCTTTGACTATTCCGACGAATTTGACAGCGCCTATCTCGATGAAACCGCGCCACATGTTGACATTGCATTCCTGTCCGACCCGGACGGCACTCCGGAGGCCTGCCACGCATTGTGCCGGGAGGTTTCGACGAGAGGACCGCACACCGTCATCATTACACGGGGGCAAAAAGGCGCCATTGGCTACGGACGGCACGGCTACCACACACAGCCACCCGTCACAGGGCCGGTTGTCGACACGCTCGCTGCCGGAGACGGCTTCATCGCTGGTTTCCTGATGACCTGGCTCGCCGGCGATCCGTTGCCCGCAGCATTGGCCAGCGGAGCGGCAAACGCGATCGCCGTTTGTGGCTATCAGGGTGCCTTCGGGCATGGCGCACCTATCCAAAACGATCAACCCGGGCTTGAAGACCCGGGTCCAACCGGCCGGCAAAGCCGGTCATCGCCCGACCGGCAATCCGCCGCTCCCTGCAGCGGCCAGGTCGAATAGAGAGGAAGGACAGGTTATGAATATACGAGCATTGCAATCCCTTGCACTGGCATCCGCCGTGAGTCTGGCAGCGCTGACAACGGCCATGGCACAGACAACGGTCAGCTTTCTCCACAAATGGCCCGAACCGGAGAACATGGCCTATTTCGAAAAGGCCGTGGAGGAATTCGAAGCGGCGAATCCTGATATCGATATCAAGATGGAGGCCGTCGCCGACGAGCCCTACAAGGACAAAATCCGTGTATTGATGGCATCCCGTCAGGTTCCGGATATTTATTTCTCCTGGTCGGGCGAGTTCGGCAAGAAGTTCGCCCGCGGCGGTCGCGCCTATGACATCACCAGCGCCGTCTATGACGGCGACTGGAAGGATGTGTTTTCCGAGGCATCCCTTGGACCGTTCAAATATGAGGGCAAGCTCTACGGCGTGCCGATGAATGTCGACGCCAAATACATGCTCTACAACACGAAAATATTTGCCGACAACAACATCGCCGAACCGCAATCGTTCGACGATCTGATCGCCGCCTGCGCCACGCTGAAAGAGGCAGGGATCGAACCGATCGCATTCGGCAATCAGTTTCCCTGGGCCGCATCGCATTACATTGGTGAGATCATCGGCAAACTTGTGCCCGATGAAATACGGTTGGGAGACTATGCACTGACCCGCGATGCCGATGAATTGTACACGCATCCCGGGTACATCGAAGCGCTTGCAGCCTTTCAAAGGCTCAATGACGAGGGATGCTTCAACCGCGGCTCCAACGCCCTCACCCACGGCATTGCACGCGGCAGCTTCCTGGCTGAACGCAACGCCATGATGTACATGGAACTCGTCGAATTCGGACGCATCGCGGGATCACCCCTGGAAAAAAGCGGCTGGGATTTCTTCCCGCTACCCAATTTCGAGGGTGGTCAGGGCGACCAAAACCTTTTGACAGGGGCGCCCGACGGTTTCATGATCTCGGCCGATACCGAGCATCCCGAAGAGGCCATTCGCTTTCTCAAATTTCTGACATCGGCCGAACAGGGACGTAAATATGTCGATATCACCGGCATGACCAGCGCGGTGAAAGGGTCGATCACGAAGGACAATGCCGACGAAAAGACCCTCAAAGGTCTGGACATTCTCAACAATGCCTCCGGCCTCGCGCTATGGCTCGACACCGATATGGACGCCCGCTCGACGGAGGTGCTGCTGGCCGGCAGCCAGGCGATCCTCAATGGCACCGAAGCGCCAGACGAAGTGATGAAGAAGGTTCGTGAAACCGCCAAGGCGGTCAAGAAAGAACGGGCCCAATAGACAATGCGAACTGGATAGGGCGTGTCCGATGTCTAACCTAACTGCTCGGATCTTGCCCTATCTTTTCGTCGCGCCTGCACTGATCCTGCTTGCGGTCTTTGTTTACGGCCCGGCTTTTGAGAACATCATCTACAGCCTGTTCAGTTGGAGTTCCCTCGATCCGGACTGGACATTTGTCGGAACGGCCAATTACCACCGGCTCTTCACCAACCCTATCTTCTGGACATCGCTGTTCAACAATACCGCCTATGCGGTGATATCGGTGCTGGTTCAGGTTTTTCTCGCCCTGTGCATTGCTGCAATCCTTCAGGCGGGACTGTTCCGATCGGGCCTGGCGACGCTGTTTCGCACATCTTTGTTCCTCCCATCCATCCTCCCGGTAACGGTCGTCGGTCTTCTCTGGCAGTTGATCTACCAGCCATCGATCGGACTGATCGACCAGGCCCTCTTTGCAAGTGGCCTTGGCAATCTGTCGCGCGTGTGGCTGGGCGAGGAACAGACAGCTCTATATGCGGTGATCCTGGTTTCACAATGGCAGTGGACCGGTTACATGGTCGCGCTCTTCATGGTGGCGATCGCCGCCATTCCCCGCGATCTCTACGAGGCACTGGAGATGGAAGGGGCCAGCCGAATTCAGCAATTCCGCTACATAACCGTGCCCGGTGTCCGGGAATCGATCCTGATCCTGACCGTCATCACGATCTTCGGTGCATTCAAGGTATTTGATATTGTCTGGGTGATGACCGCCGGCGGCCCGAACCACGCCAGCGAGGTGCTTGGCACCCACATGTACCGGTCGGCCTTCCGCGATGATGTGGTGGGCTATTCATCCGCCGTCGCAACCGTCATTTTCGTGATCACCATTTGCGTCGGATCACTGCAGATCGCCCTTCAACGGGACGAACGCGCATGAGCATTGGTGCACAACGCGCAGATCGGCGGCAATTCGACCGGCGCTCCGGCTTGCAGTTCGGTCTCCTGGCGCTCTTCTGGCTGTTAACCTGCTTCTCGGTCTATCCGTTGATCTGGCTTGTCTTGAGTTCTCTCAAGACATCCGCGGAAATGTTCGGACAATCCTGGGCGCTGCCGGACGTCTGGCAATGGGGAAATTATGCATCGGCGTGGAAAGCGGGCATCTCTCGCTATCTCATATCGAGCGTGATCGTTACGGTCGTTTCGACGGTATTCGTTGTCTTCCTATCGGCAGCCGCCGCCTACTCCCTGGTCGCCCTGCGGTTTCGCGGCAAGGCGGTAATATACGCACTGATCCTTGGCGGTCTCATCCTGCCGCCGGAAGTCGCCCTTTTTCCGCTTTTCAAAACACTCACAGCTCTCGGCATCTACAACACACATCTCGCTCTCATCATCCCGTACATCGCCTTCGGCATACCCTTCAGCACGTTCCTCATACGGGCCTATATGCTGAAGATCCCGCCCGAGCTCTCCGATGCGGCGGAAATGGATGGTGCCGGACCGTTCTGGTCATTCTGGCATATCTATCTGCCGCTCAGCAGGCCAATCCTTGCCTCCGCCGCCCTCATTCAGACGATGCGCAGCTGGAACGAATTCATCTTCGCGTTGACCTTCGTGGAAAGCGAGAATGTCAAAACGATCACCATCGGGATGATGAGTTTTGCCAACGCCTTGCGCAGCGACTGGTCGGTACTGATGGCCGGCCTTGTCATCTCGATCCTGCCGATCCTCATCACCTTCCTTGTCCTGCAACGGCAGTTCATCGGCGGCCTGACACAAGGCGCGATCAAATAGCGGATACCACCCATGAGTACACTTGAGGCAAAATCACTGACCAAGCGCTTCGGCAATGTGACCGCACTGGAGGATGTCTCCTTTCGCGTCGCTGACAGGGAGTTCGTTGTTCTTGTCGGGCCATCGGGATGCGGCAAGTCCACCTTGCTTCGGCTGATCGCCGGACTCGAGCAAATCAGCGCCGGCGAACTGGCGATTGATGGCGAAATTGTCAATACGGTCCCCGCGTCGAAACGCGGTCTGGCCATGGTTTTTCAATCTTACGCGCTCTATCCGCATATGACGGTCGCACAAAACATGTCAGTCGGATTGCGCATCTCGGGCGCATCCAGGGATGTCATCGACAAAAAGGTCTCCGAGGCTGCACAGATTCTGCAGATTGAAACGCTGCTGGACCGGCTGCCGAGACAATTATCGGGTGGTCAGCGCCAACGGGTCGCCATTGGCCGGGCAATCGTACGAGATCCGAAAATCTTTCTTTTCGACGAACCCCTGTCCAATCTGGACGCCGCGCTCAGGCTGCAAATGAGACTGGAAATCGCCAAACTGCACCACCATCTGGACGCCACCATGATCTATGTGACACATGATCAAATCGAGGCGATGACCCTGGCAGACAAGATCATCGTGCTAGACGAGGGGCGGATCGTGCAAAGCGGTTCACCGCTTGAGTTGTACATGTCCCCCCGCAACAAGTTCGTTGCCGGATTCATTGGCAGCCCCCAGATGAATTTCCTGCCCGGGAAGGTGAAGAAAATCGACGGAAAGTCCGTTGCCATCGAACTTGACTGCGGTGCATCCGCGATCCTTGAAGTGGATGCCACCATGCCTGAAACAGGCGCTGACGTCACCATCGGGATCCGGCCGGAAAACGCGGATATCGCCGATGACGATCTGAACGACCCAAACCTGCTCGACGCAACCATTGTCACCGTCGAGCAGCTTGGCGCTCAAACCATCACCTACGTAACACTCAAGGACGGCACCCCATTCACCATCACGGAAGATGGGATGTCCGCCTATCAAGCAGGTGACACTGTTCGCGTCCGCCTGCAGCAGGCAAATCTGCACCTGTTCGACGCGGCCGGTGAATCCTGCGGCAGAACAAACCAAATGCAGCCTGCCGTCGGTCAGTAGCGCTTGCGGTCCTGCTTGAGGCGCATTGTCGTGCTGATCATCTTGCCGAAGGCGCGCTGGCGGGCCCGCCGGTCGGCAATGCTTTCGCTGTTGTAGCGGTCCTCGGCGGCCAGTTTTCGATACCGCTTCAGCCGCGCACCATCCAGCTCACCATTTTCAATCGCGGCCAGAACGGCACAGCCCGGCTCGGTTTCATGGCGGCAATCGGCAAACCGGCAGGACTCGCTCAGCGCGACAATGTCCTCGAACACCGCATCGATGCCCGTGGCAACATCGACCATCTGCAGTTCGCGCATACCAGGCGTGTCGAGCAGCCATCCGCCGGCAGCCAGGCGATGAAGCGCCCTGCCCGTCGTCGTGTGCCGGCCGTGATCATCATCGGCCCGCACGGCCTGTGTCGCCAGATCGGACCGGTTGGTCAGCGTGTTGACCATGGTCGATTTGCCGACACCGGATGATCCGACCAGTGCCACCGTCTGCCCGCACCCGCACCAGGCCTTGAGGTTCTCCAGAGCGGCCGGATCACGCGCATCGACGGTCTCGACCATAAGCCCGGGAGCCAGAGCCTCGGCCCGGCGGCGGTAATCTTCGGGTGCAGCGCACTCATCAGCCTTGGTCAGCACGATGATCGGCTGCACCTCGGTCTCACGGGCAAGCGCCAGATAGCGCTCCAGCCGCGCCGGATTGAAGTCCTGATTGCAGGACGACACGATGAACAGCGTGTCGACATTGGAAGCGATCAGTTGCACGTTGCGGCCGGTGCCGGCAGACCGCCGTTTGAAGACGCTCTTGCGGTCAAGAACGCGCCGGATGCGGTGATCCTCGCGATCGAGCAACAGCCAGTCGCCGACGGTGATGTCCGACAAGTCCGTTTTTCCGCCGGGGGACAGGCGAAGATTGCCTTCTATGGCGGACACATCCAGCACGCTGCGATGCACGGCCTGAACACGAACCGGTTGGCAGGTGTCGATTTCCGACAGGTCGAGTTGCGATTGAAAATAGGCACTCCAGCCAAGATCGGCGAGTGTCAGTTCTGTCTCTGTCATTGTTCTCTCATTCAATTGATCAACAGCAAATAGCCCGCCCCGCAAGATGCGATGGCAGGTCGTTGGCCTATGACCGGTCGGGAGAAAACAAGGTGCCGAGACAGACGGCACCGTCAAGCCTGTCAGGAGAGGCGTGCTTCCACGCGGCCGGTCGGGATGATCACAATGGCGTTCATGAAATGCGTCCTCCGACGGGTTGATGATGCCGGCAATATCGTTGCTGCCGATGGCAATTGCAAGGGCATGGCCCTCGTTTCGTCAACACGCTCTGCTGCGACCCATGCGGACGCGGCGACACGGCCTTGGCAGGGATGAGGAAGCACCCGATTGACCCGCGTACAATATTGTCCATCTAATGAGCACGAACGAAGACAGGATTTGGAACGGGAGACCTATGGAATGAGCGACGATCAGCCGGTAATTGAAGAGCGCGAAAACGGACCGTTTGTGGTCAAGCAATTGACCGATCTGACACTGTCGGATGGCACGGCGGCGGAATGCAAACCGGTCATGGCGCTTTGCCGCTGCGGCGCGTCGGGCAACAAACCGTTTTGCGATGGAACCCACAAGGAAATCGGATTCGAAAGCGCCGGAGCGGACATCTCGTCAAAGGACCGGATTCACAGCTATGAAGGCGCTGCCGTCACGGTCTACTACAACAAGCTCCTGTGTTCCCATGCCGGAGAATGCGTCCGCCGCGCGGGCGACGTCTTCAACACCGAACAGCGCCCCTGGATCCAGCCGGACAACGGGACGGTGGACAAGGTCCGTGAGGTTGTCGAGGCCTGCCCGTCCGGCGCGCTGCGATGGAGCGAACCGGGGGGCGAGGCGGAGTTTCTCGCCAGACCGGACATGTCCATCAGCGTCGAGAAGAACGGCCCCTACCGTGTCAGCAACATTCCGATTGCCGCAGGTCAATGGGCACAGGGTCAATCGGAAAAGAAATACGTTCTTTGCCGCTGCGGCAAATCCGGCAACAAGCCGTTTTGCGATGGAACCCATCTTGATGAAAGCTGGAGCGACGAAGGATAGACCTGTTCCTGATTTGCTTGATTCATTTTGTGAAGAGATTCACATAAATCTCTATAAATCAGTCAGATAAAGAGATAATCGGAATCAATTTGTCAGCACCACTGGCAACCGGCAAGTGTTCCCACCCTTGAACGGGAAACCGGATTGATCTACATCCAACCCATCCGCAACACTGACAGGATGGTGCATCATGGAATTTCAGTTGAACGCCTCGAATTGCAGAGCCTTCAACAGGAAAACCCATGCCTATGCCCTCCTCCATAACGCTCAAAAACCTGTCCTGGTCGACGCCTGACGGGCAGCGCCTCTTTACAAATCTCGACCTTTCATTCGGCCCCGGACGGACCGGTCTCATCGGCCGCAACGGGACCGGGAAAACCACGCTGCTGAAGCTCATCGACGGCGCACTGACCCCGTCCGGCGGAACGGTCAGCCGCGCCGGTCGTGTTACCATGATGCGGCAAATGGCGCAGATCCCGGACGATCAAAACCTGGCCGACATATTCGACATGCGCGAAGCGCTGGCCCGCCTCGAACGCATCGAACGGGGTCAGGTGACAGACGACGATCTTGACTGCGCGGACTGGACGATTGAGGCACGGTTTCAGGACGCGTTGGCGCAGGTGGCTCTGCCTGCGATGGAACCGGACAAACCGTTTTCGGAACTCAGCGGCGGCGAGAAAACCAGAGCGCTCCTGGCAGCGCTCCTGCACACCGAACCCGATATCATCCTGCTCGACGAGCCGACCAACAATCTCGATGAGGAAGGCCGCAACGCCGTTGCCCACATCCTGTCCGGCTGGCGTGGCACGGCGATCGTCGTCAGCCATGACCGCACCCTGCTTGAGACGATGGACAGCATCGTGGAACTCAGCAGCTTGGGCGCGCAAACCTATGGCGGCAACTGGAGCGCCTATCGCGCCCGCAAGACTGTCGAATTGCAGGCCGCCGAACATCGGCGGGATGTGGCTGAACAGGCCGTTCGGGATATCGACCGACGGGCACAGGCCCGGCAGGAGCAGAAACAAAAGCGCGATGCCGCCGGCAAGCGCAAGCGGGCGCGTGGCGATCAACCGAAAATTCTGCTTGACGGGATGAAACAGCGCGCCGAGCGAACCGGTGGCTCGAATGCGCGCCTGGCCGACCGCCAGCGTGAGGCAGCAGCACAGCAAGCGGAAGAGGCCCGCGCGAAAATCGAAATCCTGCAACCCTTGTCCATGTCTTTGAACAGTTGTGAACTGCCGAAGAGCCGGACAGTCGTCGAAATGATCGATTTGACCGGTGGCTATCGCGCCGGCGAGCCGGTAATTCGAAACCTGTCATTTTCTTTGGTCGGCCCGGAGCGCGTCGCGGTTAGGGGCGCGAACGGTTCAGGCAAGACAACGCTGCTGCGGCTGCTGACAGGACAGTTGCAGCCCGATCACGGCACAGCGCGTATCCATGGCCGCTACGCGGTTCTCGACCAGCACATGAGTCTGCTGAATCCGGATGTGACGATCCGCGAGAATTTCCGCACCCTCAATCCAGATGCCGATGAGAATGCCTGCCGCGCCGCGCTGGCGCGCTTTCAATTCCGAGCCGATGCGGCATTGCAGCCGGTCGGCACGCTGAGCGGCGGCGAGATGCTGCGTGCCGGCCTCGCAGCGGTACTCGGTGGCCCGCATCCCCCCCAATTGCTGTTGCTGGACGAACCGACCAACCATATGGACCTACGGGCGATCGAAGCGCTCGAAGCAGCATTGGCGGCCTACGACGGCGCACTGCTCGTCATCAGCCATGACAAGGCGTTTCTTGAAAACATCGGTGCGGAGCGGATCATCGCGCTTGGGAAACCGAGCCCCATCAGCAACCATTGCTCAAGATCTGATCATTAAAAAGGCCCGGTTTGATCCGGGCCTTTGGAACCTGTCAGCAGGTGGAATGGGTCTCCGTTTACGACCCCGCATTGAACGTCGCATCATGCGCCGCCGTGAATCCCTTGAGGGAAATTTCAATCGCGGCGTCGCGTTCGGCACGGTCCTTGAAGGACATCGTCATTTTCGCCGCGTCCTTCATCTTGCCGACGGCATTCTCGTCCAGTGACGCCCTGGCAAGACAGAAATTTGGGAAGCAGGACTGAAACTCTGCTTTCGCAATGTCGGTGTCACCGATCTTGATCCTGACATCGGCCGGCAAGTGGACACCGATCGGCAATTGTACCACCAGGCGAACATCTTCATCGCCCGGCATGCGGCCGACGGCCAGATTGGCGATGCTTCCCTGCTGGTTCTTGGCCGGCACGATCTGGATCATCTCGCACAGCGTTTTGTCTGGCTGGTTCGCCTGACGGCACCGCACGGTCCAATCGCTAAAGGTGGCTGTTGTCTGAACCGGCTGCTCGGCCTGGGCGGGTTTGGTTTCCGCTTTCACGGCGCCGACGCCGATACCGATCAACAGGGCAGCCGCCGCTGCAAGAGAAAAACCCTGGCGTGCAATATGACTTTTGTAAAACATAATCTTGACCTCGTGATAATGGCTATGAAACGCGGCCCGTAATCCCGGTACCGCTGGTCATATTTCAACGGCCGCACTGTCGCTTCCAAAAGCAAAACCGTCAAATGAAACCAACTGTTTACCTTAAGTGTTAACCTTAACGCCGCGGCGAGCCAGTTGATCGCACTGTTGAAGCGTTCCGTGATCTTCCTGCGGTGCCCGCGCTGTTCGGCGCGGGCACCAATTAATATTACAGGTCGAGATTCGACAGATAGCGGTCAAGCCAGGGCGAGATGTCCGAACCGGATACGGGCGCCACGCAGACAACCCGTCCCTCCGGATTGCCGGCGTCGACGAGGACAGCACACCGGCCCAGCCCGTAGCGCTGCCCGAAAATGCCGTTGGCGAGGATTTCGAACACATATTCGGGCCGCAGGATCCGGTCGCCCGGGGTCTGCGCATTGGTCGAGCGGACGCCGAATTCCGGCAATCCGTCGACCGGCGGGCTCGGCAGGAAGAAAATCTGGCCAAGGGTCGGATTGTCATCGAAATCGATGATCCGGCTTTCGACCCACGAAAGAAGCGGCGCCGACGCCCCCAGCGGAATCGAAACCCCGTCATATATCGCGTCATTGCCGAATATGATCGTCGGCCGTCCTGGTTCGAACAGCGCGCCGTCGGTGAGTTCGATGAAATTGCCGGTCTGGCCGCTGAAGGCAATCGTGCCGAGCCTATTGCCGACAATGCTGACGCCCGGCCCGGTGAGCCGCATACCGGTTTCCCCGCCGGTGAAGCTTGCTGCGCCGTTGAAGTCGACCTCAACCCCGGCATTGCCGGCGTCGGTGAGAACCTCGAAAACCGTGCTGCCGGCGCCGGCGATATAGGCCGCCGCGCCGAGATTCAGCCGGCCGTCGGGACCGGGGAAGGGGAAGAGGGTATTGTCGACCAGCAGCGCGCCGCCGGTGCCGTCATAGGTGCCGCCGACGATCGAAACGGTGGAGGGCGACTGGAGAAAGTTGATCCTGATCGCCTTTTGTGTGGCGAACACCTGATTGGCATCGATGGTGACGGTCGCTGTATCGAGGACGCCATCAAATCTGATGCCGTCCTCGCCGACACGCGAGCCGGCGCTGCCGATCACGTTGTCGATGATTGTGAGCTCAGTGTCGCCCTCGACCCCGTTGCTGAAGTTGATGCCGTCTTCAGCACCAAAGAGCAGCCTGTTGCCGCCAAACGAAGTGGACTGGCCATTGACGGTCACCGTCGCCGCGCCGATCGTGACATCGCTGTCGATCACACCTCCATCGAAGAAGATTGCATCGGTGCCGTCGCCGAATATGCCTTCATTGCCGGCGATCACGATGGTGCTTGATCTAACATCCCTTGCGAAGGCAATACCTTCGCCTAAACCACCGCGAATTTGGGTGTTGTTGCCGATCACGACGGAGCTGTCGGTGATGGTGCGTTCGAACAAAACGCTGCTGCTACGGTCGCCTTGAATCGTGCCGTTTCCGAGCACTGTCAAAGCAGCCTGGTTTGTTATCGCACCTTGGAAGAAAAGAGCGGCGAGGCTGTCGGACCGAATGTTGTTGTTGTTCGCGATGGTGACTGTGCCGTCGTTGATGGCACCGACCTCGATACCGCTCTGGTGACCGAATATACTCTCATTGCCGGCGATCACGACGGTGCTGTTGGTAATGGTGTCTTTGAAAACAATGCCGTCGCCGATCGTACCGTGGATCAGCGGATTGCCGATGATCCTGACGCCGTTGGCGTTTGTCGTCGCTACAGCCCTGTTGAAGGCGATGCCGTTCGCTCCGGTGATCGAAATGTTGTCGGTCACATTGACCTGGGCGTTTCCAAAGATGCGAGCGAAGGCTATGCCGTCCCGGCCGCCGGTGATCGCATTGCGGGCGATGGTCAGAATTGCATTGTCGGTTATCGCGTCGCTGAACGACGCGCTGCGGAAGAAGATACCGTCGAAGGTCCGGCCCGTGATCGAAACGTTGTCGGTCACATTGACCTGGGCGTTGCCGCGGATGGAAGCGAGGCCTATGCCACTCTCGCCGCCGGTGATGGTGTTGCCGGTGACATTCACGACCGACGTCCCGTCGATGTGAAGACCCGTGAACTGATTAATTCCGTCGCGCGCGCCATCGATCGTATTGCCGCCGAAGCTCAGGGACGTTCCGTCAACCGTCGCTGTCGCCGGTCCGATGGTGATGTTGGAATCGGTCACGTTGCCGCCAAAGGACACCCCGAAGGCCGTTCTCCCGTTGATCTGGGTATTCCCGGCAATGGTCACCGTGCTCGACTCAAACGGCGCGATAGAGCCGATGCCCGAGAAGTTCCCTTCAATCAGGGAATTGCCAAGGATTTCCACGTTGGCGCCGTTCCGGACCGGACCGTTGAAGAAAAGACCGACACTGAACGCATCCGTGCCGCCCACGATCCTTGTGTTGTTAGCCACCGTGAACGAGCCGCCGTCCAGGGTGGACGTGAAAATTCCCCGATTGGTTCCAAAGAGATCGTTTGCCTCGGCGGAGCTGTCGCCGCCGATCAGGACTGTGCTGTTGCTCGCACCTGCGAAGAAGTTGATCGCCTCGGTGCCGCTGTCAAAGGTGTTTCCTTGCACGACGACATTTGAGTTTTGCACCGACGAGCCAAACAACAAGCTCCGGTCCGTGCTGGTGATCACGTTTCCGGTGACGTTGATGGTTTCCCCGGCGATCGTACTGTCCAGAAAGGCGATACCCTGCTGCGCGATATCGGTCATCGTGTTGCCGGTGAAGGTCGTCGTGCCGATAGTGTTTCTGGAAATCACCCCGTCGAGCAGGTCGTTGAAGATGTTGTTCTGAAGCGTCGTGTTCTCGGCGATCCGGGCTGGACTGAGCTCGCCCAGTTCCACGCCGATGTTCTGGCCGGACGTGGACACGGTATCGAAGGCGAAGCCGTCGATGGTGACGCCGGTGACAGTGCCGCCACCAGAGAGTCCGGAAATCGCCGCGACCTGGAAGCCGTTGTCCACGTCGCCATTGTTGGCGAAGAGATCGACGGCATCGGTATTGATGATCGTGGTGGCGCCCTGGCCAATGAGGGTGAGGTTGTCGACCCAGACCTCGACGGAACCGCCATAGGTGCCCGAGGGTACAACGACGGTACCAATCCCGGTCGCGCCTGCGAGGTTGACGGCACGCTGGATGCTGGCGTCGAGGGTCGGGCTGCCGACCACGATCGAACCAAAATTGATCAACCCCAGCGTGTCGTCGTCGAGGTAGTGCACAATCTTGTTCTCGATGGCGATTGCATCCGCCGCGACTGCCGGATCGAGACCGTCGAAGCTGACGCCGGTGGCGTCGATCACCGTCGGATCGCCGGGATCGAACAGGGCTGTGTCCTGCAGCTCGATATAGTTGCCGCTCTGGTTGGTGAACTCGGTGTTGTTCAGCGTGTTGCCCACCAGGGTCAGCGTGCGGCCTGACCGGCCGTCGATGACGATGCCGTCGACACCGCCGTCGAAGCTGTTGCCGGTGCCGATTGCAAGACTCGAATTCAGCCGGACATCGATCAGCAGGCCGATGCCGTTGACACCGAGATTGACGTCGTTGTTGGAAATGACAAAGCCGGTCCAGTCCGGATCGCCATTCCGCAATCGTCCGTCGATCAGCAGCCGGATGCCAATGTCGTCGGCATTGTTAACGGTATTGCCGTCGACGACGATGTCAGCCATCGTCATCTTGGTGACACCGGAGACGTCAATCCCGATATCCGTATTGTTGATCGTGTTGCTGGAGATGTTGATATTCGCCATCCGAGAGCGGTCGTTATTGGCGCTCAGCCGGTCGAGATTGGCACCGACACGGATCCCGTGGCCCCGGCTCGCAAGGCCGGTGATCGTGTTGTTGTCGATCAGGATGTTGTTGGAGATCGGATGCGGAGAGTTGCTGCCGCCGCCGCCGACGATGTGCATTCCGGCAAAGGCGGATAATATGACATTGTTGGTGATCTTGAACGCATCGACGACGCTGCCGCTCGGCCCTTCGAGATCGATGGCCGTGCCCCGGTTAGGACTGCGGATGGCAAAGCTGTTATTGGTGATCAGCCAGTCGCTGAACGGTCCCTGACCGCTGCCGATCACATCGCCGTTGCCGTCGATAATGCGGTTCGGTTTGGTGGGGCCGCCCAACCGTTCGACCCGGCTCCTGATCCCCGTCTTGATCCTGTCCGGGTCGTTATCGATGTCTGCGTTGCCGCCGTCGATTCCGAATGTGTTGTCGGAAATCTCCACAGTGTCGACATCGCCGAGCGCCTCGATCCCGACATCCAGCCGGTCGACAAAATAGTTACCGATCGCATCGGCGTCGCCCGCCGTATCGCCGATCAGGATATCGCTGATAGCACCGTTGGTTGCGAAGCGGCCGTCGAGCAGGATACCGATGGTATCATCCACATCACCGTCGCGCTCGAAACGGAGGCCGTCTATGGTCACGTTGCTCGATATCACCGTCAAGCCGGCGGAGTTTCCGGGGACATCGATAACCGTCGTGTTGGTTGGCCCGTCGCCGATCAGGGTCAGCGCTTTGTCGATGACGATGCCGCCGGCAAAGGTGCCGTCGCCCACATTCACGATGGCACCAGCCGCCGCGACATCAACTGCGTCCTGAATCTCGGCAGCGTTCGAGAGGACGTTGACCGTCATGGCCGTACCGGAAATATTATCGGCGGTCAGGTTGCCATCGAGATCGACCGTCGGGGCATCAAACACGATGTCGCCATTGTTGGCCGCAATGTCATCATTGACGGTGATCCGGCCTTCCGCGGTTTTGGCCTGGTAGTCGATACCCAGCGCCCCGTTCACACCACTGACCTTTGCATTCTGGACGATGCCCGCATCGGCAAGGACGGTGAAGACCGCGTCGTCATCGGGGCTGATATTGTTCGCGAAGTCCACGGCGATGGCGTCGACGATCTCGACATTGCCGTCCTGGTTCGTGGGGCCGCTGACTCCGATCGGCGGGTTGCTGGTGTCCAGCGTGAAGTCGGTGCCCGATTCCAGGGTACTCACGATCGTCACCACGTCGACAAAGGAAAAGTCGTTGCCGCAGTTGATGCTGTCCGTCGCAACACAGAGGTTGGTCGGGTCGATCAGTACCCTGCCCGACTGGCCGGCCGCGGCGGAGAGGTCGAACGTGCCGCTCACCGTCACATGGGCGCTGGAGACCTCGGCGAAGCCGCCGTCACCGCCATTCGCACCGCCACGGGCGGCGATGAAACCCTCGAAGACCGCCGTCTTGTCGCCCCACACGATCACCGTGCCGCCTCCGCCGCTGTCGAGAGCGCTGGCGTCGATCGACGCGTCCGCACCCACATGGACAATGTCGCTGGTCGGAATGAAGCCGTTGCCCGCGGCCCCGGCATCCTCGCCGGTCAGGATCGAGACGAGGTCGCCGTCCCGCAGATAGCCAATCGCGCTGCCGTCATCGAGCGGGCCGCCCTTCAAGGCGCCGCCGATCAGAACCTCGCCCCCGCCGGCCTCGCCCAGCGCCTCGATGCGCGATTTGGGGATTGGGATCTCCTCGCCGGTGATGTGGATCGTGCCGCCGGTCTCGCCCTTGCGGGCACCGTTGGCGCGCACGCGGCCGCCGACCTTGACCCGGCCCTTGTCGCCGCCGAACAGCACGATCTTGCCATTGCGCACGCCGACCGAATTGGCCTGCGCGACGCCGGACATGTTGATCGCATTGTCGAGAACCCGCGAGGCCTGGCTGGCCGTCATGACGATCGAGCCGCCATCGGCCTCTACCGTGCCGGAATTGCTGGCGAGCGCCTCGGCGGTCGAGCCGTCGCGGCGCTTCGGTGCGGTCTTGGTCGGTTCGGTAATCGTGAAGGCGACCAGGCCATCGCCGTTGAAATCGATTGTGTGGGCCTCGCCCGCCCCCAGAATGACGGTGCCGAGATTGGCGCGGATCAGTCCGGAGTTCTCAACGCCGGGCGCGACCAGCGCCGCAAGACCGGTGTCACGCACGGTGATCATGCCGGCATTGGTCACCATCGCATCGGGCAGGCCCGGCCGGTCGAAGATCAGCCGGTTGTCGAGGAAGTTGCTGTTGCTGATCCCGGCCGTCGAAGCGATCAGGCTGCCGACATCGACCCGTGAATTGGGTCCGAAATGGATGCCCGCCCCGTTGACGATGATGACGTTTCCGTTGGCGAACAGCGAACCGTCAAACACCGTGGCATGGCCGGACAGCACCCGGTTGAGAACCGAAGCATCGCTCGACGGCTGGTGAAAGCGCACCTGTTCCTGGGCCGTGGTATTAAAGGAATCCCACTCGATGATGAGCCGGTCGGTGGCCTGGTCGATCCGCGAATTGTTGCCGTTTTGACTGATCGAGCCGTTACCGGAAACGATGCGGCCGCCGGTGGGTCCGGCGAGGACCGGTGAGATGACACTGCTGGAAATAAAACTGGCCAAGACAAGGATGCGGGCAAGGCGACGAACCGACTGCTTCCATGTGTTACTCATAACCGACAAACCCTTAAACACAACAAATGCAACAACTTTAAAAAATACATGGGACCGACATTTACCCGTCACCGAAATTGGCTGACATCAGAGTCGTTCACCAATTGCTAAGGTTAAGGAAATGTCAATTTTCGGACAATCCTTGATTAACGAACACTTAATTTTCTTCAATCTATGGTAAACAGGAAGCGCAGTGATTCGTTTCGAATTTGATTAAAATTCGAACCGGTTAGTACGTTTTAAGTCGTGTGATAAGCTTTCCCATGTATTGTAACGGGCTAGCGTCTGACACGTCAGAAGTTAATCTCTGTATTGCGTATATATTTTAGTAATTTTATTGTTTAGGGAGCTAAACAGTTTGCCGATACGTGCGCGCGCTCACGAGATGACTTTCGATTGCAGAATATCAACAATCATTGGCGCAATCTTTACTGCACTGCTCTTTCCATCAATTGCCACGGCCCAGGTCACACTGCCCGGCTCGGCGCAACCCGGCCGGGCGGAACAACCGCTGCTTGAGCAGCCTTTACAGCCCAAATCGACCGAGTTGACGACCACAACCGCCGACGAGGCCGAGGCGGCCGTGCCCGATGTGGATGTCACATTCACACTTCGCCAGGTGCTCGTCGAGGGTTCGACGGTCATCCCCGACGCCGATTTCAAAGAGCTTTACCAGCTGTCCATCGGCCAGGAAGTCTCCGTTGCACTGGTCTTTGAAATCGCCCAAAAGGCAACCGCGCTTTACCGGGAGCGCGGCTACATACTCTCGCAAGTGATTATTCCGCCGCAGGAGATCGACGGTGGCGTCGTCCGCCTGCGCGCTATTGAGGGATTCGTCGACAAGGTCGTCATCAGCGGTGATGTCGGCAGCCGCCGCGATCTGGTCGCCGCCTATGGCGACAAGATCAAGGCCGACCGACCGCTCAATTCCAAGACCCTTGAGCGTTACCTGCTGCTGGCGGGTGATCTGGCCGGGCTCGACATCCAGGGGGTTTTTTCGCCGTCCGAACAAACCACCGGCGCCGCCACGCTGACGATCCAATCGAATTACGACCGTGTCGAGGCGGCATTTGAAGTGTCGAATTACGGCTCGAATTTTGTCGGCCCCGAAACCGGCATGGCGGAAATCACACTGAATTCGGTTTTCGGCCAGCATGAACGGCTCGGCGCGCGTGGCGCGCTCTCGGCCGATGGCGACGAACTGCAGTTCGGCGAGATTTTCGGCTCGGTGCCGGTCGGCACGGAAGGGACCAGCCTTTTCGGCCGCATCTCGGGCAGCAAATCGGATCCCGGCAACGGGCTCGAAGCCTTCAATATCGCCAACGACTCGTTCCGCTGGTCGGTCGGTGTGTCACATCCGGTGATCCGGTCGCGCCGCAAGAACCTGTTTGTCGGACTTCAGTTCGACTGGGATGATCTGAAATCGGATTCCAATTTCGGGCAGGTGGTTGACGATCATCTGCGCGTGGCGCGTGCAACGGTGGATTACGATTTCGTCGACACGGCCCTCGGCGGCAACTTGCCGGCGGTCACGGCAATGCAGGTTCGCCTCAGCCAGGGCTTTGCCTCGCTCGGCGCGACATCCTCGTCGGACGCCAACCGGTCACGCCCCAATGCGGACGGCTCCTACACGGCGATCGAGGGCGAGATTCAGCGCTATCAGAGACTGGGCATGCCCGGTGTCACCCTGCTGATGGCGGCGCGCGGCCAGTATTCCTCGCAGCCGGTGCTGTCGAGCGTTGAATTTGGCTTCGGCGGCAGCGAATACGGGCGCGGCTTCGATCCGAGCGCCATCGTTGGCGACCGCGGCGTCGCGGGCAAACTCGAACTTCAATACCAACAGCCGGCCCCGGACACCTTGTCCTTTTTGGAGACCTATCAGTTCTTCGCCTTTCTCGATGGCGGCATCATCCAGAATGTTGCCGTCTCCGGGCCGGACCCGTCGGTGACGGAACGGCTCTATTCCACAGGCGGCGGCATGCGGTTCGATTTCCTCCACGGCTTCGAGGCGGAAATCGCCCTGGCCTGGCTTTCAGAGGCCACCGACAACAATTACAGTTTCGGCAACGGCCAGTGGCGTGGCCTGTTTCGCGTGGCCAGGAAATACTGAAGACCAGCCGGGATCAGCGCCCACAGCGATCAAAGATCAGGTATGATCCCATGACCGAGGGGACCGGCAAGACCGGTCCCCTCGGTTGTTCTATTTCTCCACGATCAGGCGATTCATCGCCGACACCACGGCTTCGAGGGAAGCCGCGACGATATTCGTGCTGATACCGACCCCGAAGATTTTCCCGCCGGAGTGTTCGATCTCCATGTAACAGACGGCCGCCGCATTGGCGCCGTGCTGCAGCGAGTGTTCCGAATAGTCGGCAACGGTGATGTCGATACCGGTATGTTGCGAAAGCGCATGCACGAACCCGTCAATGGGCCCGGTGCCGCGGCCGGTGATCGTCAATGTTTCACCCGCATCCGTGATCACCGCCTCACACTCGCGCACACCTTTTTGGCCGGACATCGGATAAGTATGGTGGTCAACATAGGCAAACCGCGCGCCCGGCTGCTCGACATAGCGCTCCATGAACCGGTCATAGATGAGTTTTGATGGCAATTCCTCACCCTTTTCCTCACTGATCCGCTGGATGTCGCCCTGGAAATCCACCTGCAGCCCGCGCGGCAGGTTAAGCCCGTAATCCTCCTGCAGCACATAGGCGATGCCACCCTTGCCCGACTGGGAGTTGATGCGGATGATCGCCTCATAGGTACGGCCGACATCCTGCGGGTCGATCGGCAGGTAAGGCACTTCCCATATTTCCGTATTGGCCGCCCTGATCGCCTTCATGCCCTTGTTGATAGCATCCTGGTGGGACCCGGAAAACGCCGTATAGACCAGTTCGCCAACATAGGGGTGCCGTTCGGCAATCGTCATCTGGTTGGAATATTCATAAACCTTCTTGATGCGTTCGATGTCGCTGCAGTCGAGTTTCGGATCCACCCCTTGCGTGAACATGTTCAATGCCAGGGTCACCACGTCGACATTGCCGGTGCGTTCGCCATTGCCGAACAGCGTTCCTTCAACCCGGTCGGCGCCGGCCATCAGCGCCAGTTCCGTGGCCGCGATCCCGGTGCCCCGATCATTGTGCGGATGCAACGAGACGATCAGATTGTCGCGATTGTCCAGTTGCCGGCACATCCATTCGATCTGATCGGCATAGATGTTGGGCGTCGACATCTCGACCGTCGACGGCAGATTGATGATCAGCTTGTTGTCCGCCGTCGGCTGCACGACCTCCGTCACGGCGTTGCAGATTTCAAGCGCCACTTCCAGCTCGGTGCCGGTAAAACTCTCCGGCGAATACTGAAACCGGTAGTCGCCGCCGGCCTTTGCCGCCATATCGGTCACCATCCTGGCCGCGTCGACGGCAATCTGCTTGATGCCGGCAACATCCTTGGCAAACACGACCCGACGCTGCAACTCGCTGGTCGAATTGTAGAAATGCACGATCGGACGATGGGCGCCCTCGAGCGATTCAAACGTCCGGGTAATCAGCTCCGGCCGGCACTGCACCAGAACCTGCAGCGAAACATCTTCGGGAACGTCATGGTCCTCGATGCACCAGCGGGCAAAATCGAAATCGGTCTGCGAGGCGGAAGGAAATCCGATCTCGATCTCCTTGAAACCCATATCGAGCAGCAACTGAAACATGCGCGACTTTCGCTCATGGCCCATCGGATTGACCAGCGCCTGATTGCCGTCGCGCAAATCCACCGAACACCAGATCGGCGCTTTTTCGATGCGCCTGGACGGCCACGTCCGGTCCTCAAGACCGGTCAGCGGATAGGGCTGGTATTTTCGTGCCGCGTTGGCCATACCGGCATTCGTCTCCGGTTCGGCCCGGGATTCAGCATGGGATGAAATCATCTCGGTCATCTTGATCTCTCGCTTCTCGCAACCTGCCATTCAACGGATCACGCACTACGATCCTACAGGTCAATCATCTAATCATTGGTGAAGGAAAGGAGCCTGTGCCAGCGGGCAAATCGACCGCCGGACGCTCCTCTAACGAGCCCGGCGATCGCCAGTAAGGCCGAGGAGAAGAATGGACAGCGCGTGATCGGACGACGTCGGCACAGAAGCGGCGGCGGCGGTTTTCAACCCGATTGTCATCGATGCGGTTCCAGACATGGTCGCTGTTATAGCGGCGAGCGAGGTCAACGGCAACACTTATAACGCCCGGTCATGTTGCGCGCCGTGCAAGGTGGGCAACGACATTTTCGATCATGCGCATGCCGGCATCCTGGCCGAGCGTCATTATGGATTCGGGATGGAACTGCACCGCGGCAACCGGATCCTTTCTGTGCTCGATCCCCATGATGATGCCATCCTCGCTTTCGGCGGTGATGTTAAAATCGGACGACAGCGTTGCCGGATCGGCGAAGATCGAGTGATAGCGGCCGACCGTCGCTTCCTTGCCGAGGCCGGAAAAGACAATCCCCGGATCGTCAATCCGGATCCGCGACGGCTTGCCATGCATCGGTACAGCCAGCGTGCGCAAATCGCCGCCATAGGCCTGGGTAATTGCCTGCAGTCCAAGGCACACGCCGAAGATCGGCAGATCGCGGGCCCTCGCTTTCCTGATTGTTCCTTTGCAATCGAAATCCTTCGGATTGCCGGGTCCGGGAGACAGCACCACCAGGTCCGGATCCAAATCGTCGAAAATGCTCTCCGCCACCGGCGAACGCACTGTGGTGACCTCTGCGCCGGTCTGGCGAAAATAGTTGGCGAGCGTGTGTACGAAGGAATCTTCGTGGTCGACCAGCAAAATGCGCACACCATCGCCAACCCGCGCCGCGATCCGTGATGTCGCCGCCGCGTTGCTCTGTCCCGCATCGCGGATGGCCGCCAGCATTGCCGACGCCTTCAGCTCGGTCTCCGCCTCCTCTTCCTCTGGAACCGAATCATAGAGCAATGTCGCCCCGGCCCGCACCTCGGCAATGCCATCCTTGATACGGATTGTCCTGAGGGTCAGCCCGGTGTTCATGTCGCCGTCGAACCCGACCATGCCGATGGCCCCGCCATACCACGCCCGCGGACTTTTTTCGTGTTCCTCGATAAAGCGCATCGCCCAAAGTTTCGGCGCACCGGTCACCGTCACCGCCCAGGCATGGCTCAAAAACGCGTCAAACGCGTCCATTCCGTCCCGCAGCCGTCCCTCGATATGATCGACGGTGTGAATGAGCCGCGAATACATCTCGATCTGCCGCCGGCCAATGACGCGAACCGAACCCGGCTCGCAGACCCGGCTCTTGTCGTTGCGGTCGACATCGGAGCACATGGTCAGTTCGGATTCGTCCTTCTTGGAATTCAGCAATTTGAGGATCTGCTCGGAGTCGGAAATCGCGTCGTCACCGCGCTTGATCGTGCCCGAGATCGGGCAGGTTTCCACCCGCCGCCCGGTGATGCGGACGAACATCTCAGGCGATGCCCCGATCAGATATTCGCCCTCGCCCAGATTGATGTAGAAGGAATAGGGTGACGGATTGGTGACCTTGAGCCGGCGGGCAATGGCAGAGGGCTGGCTGGTGCAGCGTTCCTGGAACATCTGCCCCGGCACCACTTCGAACAGGTCGCCGCGTTTGAAACTTTCCTTGGCCTTGCGCACCAGTTCCGCATATTCGCCCGGCCTGTGATCGCTGCGCGGCGGCGTCTTGTCGGAGAGTTTGAACGGCTCGGACACCGTTTCGCGAGACTTGCCGATGGTGGTGAAATCGCGCCGCGTAAATTCGTAGCGGTCGATCCAGGCGCGGGTGGTGTGGTGATCGACCACCAGAATTTCATCCGTCACGAACAGCAGCAGATCGCGCTGGCTCTCGTCCCGGTCATTGAGCACGGCGACACTGTCGAACTGGAACGCCAGGTCGTAGCCGAACGCGCCATAGAGCCCGAAATTGCTGTCTTCCTCGCTGTAGAACAGATCGACAATGGCGCGCAGAACCGTGAACACGGTGGGTGCGCGGGATCGCTCCTCCTCGGTCATTACCCGGTCGGGTGTGTCGACCGTCAGTTCCAGGTTTCTTATGCTTCGTGCACCGAGCGTCACAGCTTTTTCCCGCTCAAGCCGCCGAGCGATGATCGACAGCAGCGCCTCGCCGCGCTCATTATGGGCGATGAGACGCATAACGCGGCCGCGACCGGTGATCGAAAGCGGCGGATCGATGATCGCCGTGTCCCAGCGGGTATAACGGCCCGGATATTCGTAATTGGAGGAAAACACCGCGCCGCGCCGGCTGTCCAGCCGCTCGATGTAATCGTCGATGGCCCCTTCATAGCGGGTGGCGGTCCGGCTGCGCTCCACCTCGACACCGCCGCGGGTGACGAAAACATCGGTTGGCGTATCTGTTTTTGCTGCCGTCATTTCTTCCGATCCTCAATTTGCCCGAAGCCCGGCACGAAAAAACCGCCGGGAACGTCCGCGGCGGTTGGCAATTCTGTCAAACATGACTGGTCGCGGCCGCCTTTAGCGAACCCACCACCACGCTGCATTGTTGCAAGCACAAATCATGCAGCAAGTGTTAGCGCCCACCCGGCGCAAGTGCAAGATGCAATCGCGACTGACGGATAATACATTCCTGCTTGCGGTTTGACACCAAACTGTCATCTATGAGCGTTAACCGATACGGATCGTCCAATTGAGGCCCAAAAAGGAAAGACTTATGCTCAGAATTCTGGCCTGCGTCGCATCGGCGCTTCTTCTGGCAACTCCAGCCCTGACAGCCGATGTGTCGGGCAAACTTGTCCTGTACACCTCCCAGCCAAACGCTGACGCACAGAAAACCGTTGATGCGTTCAAGGCAAAACACCCCGATGTCGAGGTGGAGTGGATCCGCGACGGCACGACAAAGGTCATGGCCAAGCTGCGCGCCGAAATTGAAGCCGGAGCACCGCAGCCCGACGTTCTGCTGATTGCCGACATGGTCACCATGGAGGGCCTGGAGGCCGAAGGCCGGCTGATGGCCTATCCGGAAGCCGATACATCCGCCTATGACCCGGCCCTTATGGACGATGAAGGCCACTATTTTTCGACCAAGCTGATCACCACCGGCATCGTCTACAATACCGCTGCGCCGATGGTCCCGACGTCCTATCAGGACCTCCTGAAGGCAGAAGCCAAGGACAAACTGGCAATGCCCTCACCTTTGACATCGGGTGCGGCGACCATTCACATGGCCGCGATCACCTCCGATCCGAACCTCGGCTGGTCCTATTATGAGAGCCTGGCCGACCAGGGCGCCAACCCGAAAGGCGGCAATGGCGGCACCTACAAAGCCATTGCCGGCGGTGAAAAACTCTATGGATTCGTGGTTGATTTCCTGCCCATCCGCAACAGGCTCAAAGGCGCGCCGGTCGAGTTCGTGTTCCCTAAAGAGGGTGTTTCTGCCGTGACCGAACCGGTCGCCATCCTGTCGACGGCCAAAAATCCCGATGCTGCCAAGGCTTTTGTCGACTTTCTGATTTCGCCTGAAGGCCAGCAGCTTGCCTCGGATATGGGCTACCTGCCCGCCCATCCCGCCATCACCCCGCCGGAAGGCTTTCCGTCGCTTGGTGACATCAAGCTGCTGGAGTTTGACCCGGCCACGGCACTGGCTGAAGACAAGGCCAACAAAACGCGCTTCATCGATATCTTCGGTGGCTGATGCATCGTAGATCAAGGGGCGGCGAGGGTCTGGGCCTCGCCGCCCTTCTTGTCCTTTTCCTCGCTCTCTTTGTTTTCCCGTTGGGCCTGCTGGCCAAGGTGGCGCTCGGCAACGGGCTGGAACCATTGTGGGAAGCCCTTGGCAGCCGGTCCGTAGCCAGGGCACTTTATAATTCCCTCGAGAGCGCCATTCTTTCATCCGTCCTGGCACTCTGTGCGGGCACGCTGGCAGCGCTCGCTCTCGGCCTGACCGACATCCGGATGAAGGGCGTTTTCACGTTCCTGCTTCTGATTCCGATGATGATCCCGCCGCATGTCACGGCAATTGCCTGGATACAGGCTCTCGGACCCTCCTCTCCCCTGCTGCAATCAATCGGCCTGGCACCCGAAATCGGCTCGACGCATCCGTTGTATTCCCGCGAAGGTGTTGTTCTTTTGCTCGGAATTCAGCATGCCCCGCTGGTGTTTATCGTGGTGCTGGCCGCATTGCGCAGCCTGCCGCGTGAAATGTCGGAGGCCGCACGCGTTGCCGGCGCCGGGCCAAAGCGAATGCTGGCCCGTATCATTCTGCCCCTGCTGGCGCCCACCCTGGTTGCGGGCTTTGCGCTGGCTTTTGTTTCGGCCCTTGGAAATTTCGGTATTCCGGCCCTTTTGGGTATTCCGGCGCGCTATACGACCCTGCCGGTTCTCATCTGGCAGCGGTTGGCCAGCTTCGGGCCGTCGGTGCTGACCGACATGGCGGTGATCGCGTCGCTGGTGGCGGTCGTCGCCGTTCTTGCGGTTCTGATGCAGCTCTGGTTCTCATCGCGCCGCCGAAACGCCCTGATTGGCCCGCCGCAACCGCCGCTCGACATAGCCTTGGGCCGGTTTCGCCCGCTTGTGGAAGCTGTGCTGGCGCTAGCGATCGTCGCAACGCTCGTCCTGCCGGTGACGGCATTGTTTGCCACCGCCCTGGTGCCCACCTACGGAGTGCCGCTCAACAGCATGACCATGACGTTTCAGAATTTCGCCGAAATCCTGTTCCGCCAGACGGTGACGATCCGGGCCTTCATGAATTCTACCTTCATCGCCGCTTTTGCCGCAGGCAGCATCGCCCTGTCCGCCATCCTGGTCGCGCGCTACGTCGCAGCGCCCGATCATCAAAGACGCCGCATCGGCACGGGCATGGTCGTGCTCGCTGAAATGACCTACGCGATACCCGGCCTGGTCATCTCGGTGGCCTTTATCCTGGCATTTATCAAGCCAATTCCCGGCTTGGGATTCTCGATCTACAACACGCTGACCATCATCCTGCTTGCCTATATTTGCGCCTTTTTCTCGATTGCCCTGAAACCGGTCAGCGCCGCCTATCTGCAGCTGGATCCGGCGCTGGACGAAGCCGCCAGGGTCGCCGGAGCCGGCTTTACCAGGCGGATGATTCGCATCACGGCCCCGCTGATTGCGCCCGCGGCCGCCTCCGGCGCAATTCTGGTCTTCCTGACCGCCTATAATGAAGTGACCGTGTCCGCACTTTTATGGTCCAGCGGCACAGAAACCATCGGAACCACCATTTTCAACTATGAGGATGGCGGATACACAACCCTGGCATCGGCCATGGCGGCCGTAACGGTCATCGCAACGGTTGCGCTGATGCTTGCGCTGCACCGGATGGGCCGCAACGCACCGTCTGGCGTCATCCCCTGGCGGATTTAGTCCGCATCAGGCAGAACCCAACCTCCGGTGAATGTGACGGGGAGACGTTCGCCGGGGCGAACCGGCTGGGGCAGATCAAGGCAGATCGCAGAATCAAGCCCGTCGCCACGAGCCGTCACCTCCCAGTAGCCACCCCGATAGTGAGCGGATGTCACCGTCACCGGCCAGCCCTCACCGCCAACCGTAATATTCCTCGGCCGGACAAAGACCATTTGCTGCCCCTCTCCCGTACCTTCGACCGGCACATCCTGTCCGCAGATCCGGGCACGGCCCTTTGTGACATCGGCGTCAATCAAGGTGCCGCGTCCAACGAAGCGGGCAACGCTTCGAGAACACGGACGATCATAGATGTCCTGCGGGGTGCCGATTTGCAGCATGCGCCCGCTGTCCATCACCGCCATGATATCGGCCAATGCCATGGCCTCCCGCTGATCGTGCGTAATGTACAGCGTCGTGACTCCGGAACGATCGTGAAAGGCGCGCAATTCTGTTTCCATTGCGCTTCTGAGATGCGGATCGAGATTTGCCAGCGGTTCATCCATCAGGATCGTGCGTGCGTTTCCGGCAAGGCAGCGAGCAAGGGCGACCCGCTGTCGTTGCCCGCCCGAGAGGGCTTCCGGTCTGCGCTTGGCAAGCGTTCCGAGCGACACCGTTTCGAGGTGTTTGTTGGCCCGCTTCAACGCCTCGGACGCCGTGACACCCTGTGCTTCGTAGGGAAAGGAGACATTTCGCTCGACGGAAAGATGAGGCCACAGGGCGTAGGACTGAAAAACGACACCCACCTGCCGCTCTTCCGGCGAAACCATCGCGCCGGCGCCGGCCATGGGCGAACCATCCAGCGCGATCGAACCGCTGTCAGGCGTCTCGAGGCCGGCGATCAGCCGCAGCAGCGTGCTCTTGCCGCAACCCGACGGGCCGACAACGCAAAACAGCGCATTCTGCGGCACGTCGAACGAAACACCCTGCACAGCAGCCTGGCCGTCGAATGTCTTGGTGAGGTCACTTACCGAAATGCTCATGAAACCGGCCCTGATTTGTCGAAGCAACTGAGGCTGTGTCTAACAAAAGATGACGGGATGTCGATGACAAGGTTCACTTGACGCTGATTATTATCGGCAGGTGGGCGAGCGCCATCGCCGGTGAGGCTGATACGCAAGCCCAGGCCGGAACTGCTCGAATTGTAGCGCCGGACGCGGTGGTGTAAAATCACCGGTATCAATTGAAACGGGCGTCGCGATTGGGTTCACCGGCATGACCAGGTCCATTTCCCTGACCCTCGACGAATTGCAAGCGGCGACAACGGCGCACGATGTTCAACGCCTGTTTGTCTCCCGCATGCGTCATGCCGAGCCGACGCACGAAACGGCCATCCGGAAAAGCATCGCCAACCGGGTGCTTGCCTTTCCTGCAGATCTCGAAGAGCAGCTCGGCAAAGGCGGCACGGCGATCGGAATCGCCCCGTTTTCATCAAAGGCCTGGTCGGTCGTTCTGGCCAGCGCCCATGGCCGGCCGCGCCGCATCCGGTTCACTGACGGGTCGATAGTCGGGCTCGATTACGACTATGTGGTCAAGGCCTTTCTGTTTTGCTATTTCGCAATTTCGAACAAACCGCACAGCCCGATGGTGGCCACGTCCATCCTGGGTCTCGTCTCCGCCATACCCAGCGGACCACTGCCGTTTCAGGATGATCTGTGGGCCTATGCCTGGCATACCGACCAGGAGCTCGCGCACAGCGTATTTGCCGACATCGTCGACTTTGTGGTCCTTCACGAAGCCGGCCACATCTATCTCGACCGATACGAGAGTGGTTTTCTACAAATGGTGGCTGTCGACCCGGCCAGGGCGGCAGACGGCCCGCAAGCCCTCTTCGGGCAGGGCTGCGTCGTCACCGAATTCTCGGTCGGCACGCTGAGACGATCCCTTTGGCAGCAGGTTGCCCTGCCGGACAAGAACCCTCGCCTGATCCTGCCGGGAACGGATGCCTCGGAACGCGACGAATATGCACCGGACGTGTTCGCGCTGCTGACCCGCTACGTGCTCGATTCACAGGGTAAGCCGGATCCGGGACTTGTCCACCAGGTGACACCGGCACGTATGCTCCTGTGGAACCTGTTGTTCGTTTACGAAGCCGTGGTCGAGGAATCGATGGGGGCCGGCATCGCCCTCCAGGATATGCTGGAGATCAAGCGCCGCGATGCCGGTCGCCAACGCACGCATCCCCACGCGCATAGCCGTGTCTCGGTCCTCCATTTTCACATCGCCGACCTCATGCGGCGGCTCAAGATAGCGGACGCGGACACCGTAATGTCGCAATGCGGCGCATTCTATGATCTGCTGTGGTCGGATCGGTTCTGGACCGGCATCTATCTGGTGGCCAATATATGCGGAAAGTCATCGGATGAGGCGATGACAGGCGAGTGGGTGCAGGCCTTCGATTCCATGGATGCGCGTTTCGGATCGGCACACAAGACCCTCAGACCGAGCCTCAAATGCCTTGTGATCAAGAGTTATGGCGAACTCTGCGGCCTGGTGACCGTCGTGAGACAACAGCTTGTCCCACCGGAGAATTTTGCGTCATTCGAACGGCAAATCGGCGAACGGATCATCCACGGCATTGCCGGAGATGATCATTTTGGCGATCAACTTGCGCCGCTCGCCCGCGCAATGAAAGACGTGCCGAAAAGTGGAGGATCATTTGATGACCGATCGCCTTGATACCGATGCCATCCGGCAGGAGATCGCCTTCCGTATTTTCGAGTTTCCGGACTGGGAACAGGCCGGCGGCCACGACCATTTCGGACCGGGGGAGATCGTCGCGATCGGTCTGGCGTTCTGCGTCGGACTGCAACAGCTCAACAGCAGCATCGATACGGCGGAATCCCTCGTTGACCGGGCGCTTTCACTCTACCGCTGGATTCGGCCGGCGACCAAATCCGCACCCGGAGAAAACCCCGCACCGCTGACGACCCGCGAAAAACTCTTCACCGCCCTTGTCGACGCCCATATGCGAGGCAGCAACGCGCTGAGGGTGGACCGGCTGGCGGCACAGCTGGGCATTGGCGCCGGGGATTGCACCGCCGCCCTGTCCGAATTGGCAGCGCTCGGACTTGCCCGTGAGCAGGATGGCTCCTGGAGGTTCCGGCGAAGCTAAGGAGAAGCCGGATGTCCGTCCGACTGTTTGGCATCGTCGCAGATCTCGTACCAGTGGGGTTTCTCGAAGACGAACTCATGGAACTGGTTCTTGAGCCCAAAGTCCGTGTCGAGGGCATTGGCGGCAATGGGAAAACTGTCCTCTCCTGAAAGGATTTCACCGAGCGATGATCCGCATATCCGACAAAAACACCGGCCATATTTGTAAGGCGGCGCAGGCTGATAGAGCGCGACATGCTCCTTTCCGGCGATCCACGCCAGATCGTCCCGTTTGACAAAGACGATGGTGCTGGCGCCAGCCTTGCGGCAGCGCGAACAATGGCACGTGCCCATCATGGATGGTTCCGCCGACAGCTCGAATTTGACCGCACCACAGCAACAACTTCCCTTGATCATGAAACCAGCCTCTTTCTTAATTCGTGACCGGAACATTACAAGAACATTTAATGGCAAACAATATCGAAATGGGGTGGGTGGGAGCAAAGAATTCTGGTTTGAATTATCCATGCTCAATATCGCTTGGTGCGTTATCGCGTTTGAATCTCAGCTTCGCCATACCGGTTATACACATGAGTGGGATATTCGGCCCATAATCGTCCAATTGAGTCGTCATGAAATCCAAAATGACACAACATCGGAGTCCGCGTTGCGCAATGTCTATTTAACTCTCCTGGTGCTCGTTTTTTCTGTTGATTTGATGTCCGGATGTTGGGCTGACGATGCAAAGTTCACAGTCCGATTGGTCTCATTTGAAGTCGATGCCCACAAGGTCGTTGGAACGCTAACCGCGCCCGTCAGCATCCAGAAACCACCGATTGTTGTCATCCTGCACGGCATGAGCGGCAACCGACATGGCTCGAGGATCATTGGCTCTGATAAAGCCGCTTTCCAGGAAATGGCGGAAACGTGGGCGCGAAACGGTGTTGCAAGCCTGCGGTTCAGCACAAGAGGACGCGGTGGTTCCGAGGGCGACTTTCTGAATATGACACTGGAAAGACGTGTACAGGAAACTATCAAAGCGGTTGAGTGGATTGCCGAACAGGACGCATTCGATCTCTCAAAGATAAGCTTGCTGGGGCACAGTCAGGGCGCCTATGTCGCAGCTTCGGCCGCAACGAAAGTGCCAGACTCAATTGCGGTCAATTGCGTCGTTCTCTGGGCGCCACAGGCAGACGCACTTGTTGCCTACCGACGCGCCATGGGTAGGGACGCTCTGCGACAGGGCCTGAATGCAAAGTTCGGCGAGGTTGTTCAATGGCGCGGTGCAGGTGGAAGAGTACGTTCATTCCGGTCTGGATTCTTCAAATCACTATCAGACTTCAATACCGTCGCCGACATTAGAAAATTTGATGGTCGTGTCCTCGTCGTGACAGGAAGGCGGGATCGCTGGTCACCGACTTGGCGAGCGCGCGTGTTTGACGGGGCTAGCGAAAATCTAACCTTTATGGAATTCGATGTTGGGCATAGGATGGGTGCGGATTTGGGCATCACGGAATATCGCGAAGTCTCGCAGGCAACATTCGATTGGATTGTCGACAGGCGCTAGCACCATCCTCTCTATGCCTCCCATCCACCTCCAGGAAAACCGCTAATTGTCATTTCAGAGCATTCGTGAAATTTGAGCACGCCGGCGACCGGCAGGCCATTTCCGCGCTTGCAGTTTGCCGCAGAAAACACAATGATGCGGCCGAAGACATTGCGGGGGATGCATGGCTTACACATTTCGATTGAAGACGGTGGCGGTGGCGCTGCTGACGGCGCTTGTGCTCGCCGGGTGCCAGGCAACGGCGACCAATCCGATCTCCGCCGTCGCGACCGCCTATGCACCGAAGCAACCGGTAGCGAAGGGAAAATCGGCGCTGGTGATGGATGCCGGTTCGGGCGCGGTGCTCTATGCGGCCAATGCCGACGCGCCGCGCTATCCGGCCTCGCTGACCAAGCTGATGACGCTTTACATCCTGTTTGAAGAAATCCAGACCACCAGTCTTTCGCTCAACACGCCGATGATCGTCTCGGCAGAGGCCGCCGCCCAGCCGCCCAGCCGCATCGGCCTTCAGGCCGGATCGACGATCACCGTGCGCGACGCGATCCGGGCGCTGGCCGTCAAATCGTCCAATGACGTGGCCGTGGTCGTGGCGGAAAGACTGTCCGGCTCGGAAGCCGCCTTCGCTGCCCGCATGTCGAGAAAGGCCCGTGCGCTCGGTCTGTCCCGCACCCGTTTCGGCAATGCGACCGGCCTGCCGGACCCCGGCAATGTCACCACAGCTCGCGACATGGCCAGGCTCGCCCGGCTGATCAAGGCGCGGTTCCCACGCTACCGGGCCAATTTCAGGGCACAATCCTTCACCTATAATGGCCGCACCTTCGAAGCGACCAACGAGCTTCTGGGAACCGTGCGCGGCGTCGACGGCCTGAAAACCGGCTATATCCGCGCCTCCGGCTACAATCTCGTGGCCACCGCCAACCGCGGCCGCCGGCGCCTCATCGTCGTCGTCATCGGCGGCAACAGCAAGAAGGCACGCGACGCCGAAGTCACGGCGTTGATCGAGGCGTTTTCTTGAAGGCGGCTTAGCGGTGACACCGTATTGTAATTCCATGGGCCTCTGACACGATCCCAGCGGCAAGGAACAGAGGACAGCAGGTATCACTCGAATATGAACTACGTGGTGCTCTCATGCAGCCTTGATACTACTAGCCGTAGCCGGGTGCTGGCGCGGATTGCGCAATCGCATCTTGAGGCGGCCGCCGATTGCGTGCTCCTCGATTTAAGGGACATGCCGATACCACCGTTTGACAACGATACGATATTTTCCGACAGAAATTTCAGTATGGTTTTTGATGCCATTGATTTGGCTGATGGGATTGTGCTTGCAGCTCCGGTCTATAACTGGTCGCTTGGCAGCGTTTTGAAACAACTCATCGAGGCGACGGGAGCAACTGGAGAGCGTGGGCGCAAAGCCGCATGGTTCGACAAAACCGTCACCTTTGTCTGTGCCGGCGGCTTACCCCACAGCTACATGGCCTATTCATCAATCGCCATGTCATTGATGATGGACTTCAAGTGCATCATCAATCCCTATGTCGTCTATGCAACGGAGCGCGACTGGGACGGGCCTGAAACGCTCTCCAAACCGCTGGCTGACAGGATGGCCAAGACCATGCGGGTCAAGCGAGAAATCACCGAAGCCCTTTCGGCTCGAACCTATTCATCGGATTGGGAAGTCTGACCCGGACCGGCATATCTGAATGAAAAAATGGCCCCGTCGGGCCATTTCTCTCAATCGCAGTTGGTCTGGTCGTTCAAAACAGCCCTTCAATATAGCCGGCATCATTGAGATGGATCTTCTCCGACGACGGCGCGCGCGGCAAGCCGGGCATGGTCATGATCGCACCGGTGATGACAACGATGAAGCCTGCGCCGGCCGACAGACGTACCTCGCGGATCGGCACTGTGTGGTCCGATGGAGCGCCGCGCAGATTGGGGTCGGTCGAAAAGGAGTATTGCGTCTTGGCCATGCAGACCGGCAGATGGCCATAGCCCTGATCTTCCCATTGGCGAAGCTGATCGCGCACCGCCTTGTCGGCGATTACCTCGCCAGCGTGATAGATGCTCTTGGCGATCATCTCGATCTTCTCGAACAACGGCATGTCGTCGGCATAGAGCGGCGCGAATTGCGAGGCGCCAGATTCGGCAAGCTCAACCACCTTGTGTGCCAGTTCCTCGATACCGGCGGAACCATGCGCCCAGTGACGGCAGACGATGGCCGTGGCGCCGAGCGTCGCGACATAATCCATGACGGCCTGAATTTCCGCATCGGTGTCGGAGATGAAATGGTTAATGCCGACGACCACCGGTACGCCGAATTTCTTCACATTCTGAATATGCCGGCCGAGATTGGCGCAGCCCTGCCGGACGGCCTCGACATTTTCGGTGCCGAGATCTTCCTTCTTCACGCCGCCATTCATTTTCATGGCGCGAACGGTGGCGACGATGACCGCCGCATCCGGCTTGAGGCCCGCCTTGCGGCACTTGATGTCGAAGAATTTTTCAGCGCCGAGATCAGCCCCGAAGCCGGCTTCGGTCACCACATAGTCGCCGAGCTTGAGCGCCGTGGTCGTGGCCACCACGGAGTTGCAGCCATGGGCGATATTGGCGAAGGGGCCGCCATGAACGAAGGCCGGATTGTTTTCCAGCGTCTGCACCAGATTGGGCTGCATGGCGTCTTTCAAGAGGACGGCCATGGCGCCGTCCGCCTTGATATCGCGACAATAGACCGGTGTCTTGTCGCGCCGATAGCCGACAATGATGTCACCCAGGCGCTTTTCGAGATCCTCCAGATCATTGGCAAGGCACAGGATCGCCATCACTTCGGAGGCGACCGTGATGTCAAACCCGGCTTCCCGCGGAAACCCGTTGGCAACACCACCCAGCGAACAGACGATTTCGCGCAGCGCCCGGTCATTCATGTCCATCACCCGACGCCATGCCACACGGCGCATGTCGATGCCCAGATCATTGCCCCAGTAAATGTGATTGTCGATCATCGCCGATAGCAGATTGTGGGCCGACGTAATGGCGTGAAAATCGCCGGTGAAGTGCAGGTTCATGTCTTCCATCGGCACGACCTGCGCATAGCCGCCGCCGGCGGCACCTCCCTTGACCCCGAAACACGGGCCGAGCGAGGCCTCGCGAATGCAGATGACCGCCTTCTTACCGATGCGGTTGAGACCGTCGCCAAGGCCCACCGTTGTCGTCGTCTTGCCTTCACCTGCCGGTGTCGGATTGATGGCGGTGACGAGGATCAGCTTGCCGTCCTTCTTGCCCTTTTGCGCGGCGATGAAGTCTGCCGAGATCTTGGCCTTGTCATGACCGTAAGGCAGCAGGCTTTCACTCGGTATGCCGAGCTTGGCGCCGATCTCCATGATCGGTTTCTTCGTCGCTGCGCGGGCGATCTCGATATCGGATTTGACGTCGGCCATAGTTCCATTTCCTCATCTGGCAAATTCGCTGGAGCATTGGGTACGGATTGCGGTTTCGCGCAGTCCGCACAAGCCCGGAGCACAAAAGCGCCTTTCGCATTGCATGGCACGCCAATTCGTGCCGTATCATGCGTCATTTACGACAATGATGCCCGTTCCAGGATCGGTGTCCCCGCTCCCGTCGCGGATCATCGCATGGTTCGTGAAAAATTCAATGTTTTTTTCATGCGATGTGTCGGTTCTGCCCGGGTGAGCCGACGAGGGTCAATCCATGGTCACGACAATGTTGCCGACATGGTTTTTTTCGATGAAGGCCTGCTGTGCATCCTTCAACCGCTTCAGGGGCCAGGTTGCGGCAAGCAGCGGTTTGATTTCTCCCCGTTCGATGTAGCCGACAAGGGCGGGAAAGACATCCGGTGTAGTGACCGTGCTGCCGTAAAAGGTCAGATCGCGCAGATACAGCAGCCGCAGATCCAGATTCACCACCGGTCCGGCAATGGCCCCCGAGCAGACATAGCGCCCGCCCCGGGCCAGCACATCGATCAGCGAGCCGAAGGCGGGGCCGCCGACAATATCGGCAACGACCGTCACCGTTTCCTGGCCGCACGCAGCTTGCAGCACCGAGCCCAACCTGGCTGGATTGCGGTCCAGCACCACGTCTGGGTTGAGCTGTTGAACCGCCTCATGCTTGGATGGTGATGCCATGGCGATCGTCATGGCGCCACGTCGTTTGGCCAGTTGCACAAGCGCCGAGCCGACGCCGCCAGAAGCGCCTGGCACAAGCACCCGGTCACCGGCAGTGACTCCGGCGCGGGTCAGCATGTTTTCCGCGGTTGTGTAGGAGCAGGAGAAGGTTGCGAGTTCCGCATCGCTCAGCTCGCAATCAACCGGCAGGACATTGCGAAAGTCGACAGTGGTGTATTGTGCAAATCCGCCATCACGCTCTGAACCGAAGTAACCCAGGCTGGATTCGTCGCTCAGATCGTCCCAATTGCGCAACCAGGCGTCGGCCATGACGCGCTTTCCCAACAGAGTTGGATCGGCATTGCGGCCCACAGAGACAACGGTTCCGACGATGTCGGCGCCCTGTATCCGTGGAAACACAATGGGTGCACCGCCCCAGCTGGGATCCTCTTGCCCGACATCATCATAGGCGCCGCCCGTTGTCGCCTCCACGACGGATTTCGAATACCAGCCACTTCGCGTGTTCACATCCGTATTGTTAAGGCCGCAGGCATGGACCTTTATGAGCACGTCATCATCACCCGGCTCAGGTGTGGGCCAATCCTCGCGCCAGACCAGTTTGTCGAAGCCACCATGTCCCGTCAGCACGAAGGCGCACATGGTTTCCGGATGTGTCTGCACCTTTGGAGCTCCCTTTCTCAGATGGGTTGCAATCCGTTTGCTCAACGGATCGATGACTCAAACACATACCCTGTTAAGGCGGAAATAGCCTATAGGCAGATTGACACCCATCAATCGGCAATGGAGCAAGCCTCATGGACGACAAAATGTTTGAAAAAGGCCTCGCCAAGCGCAAAGCGACGCTCGGCGCGGACTATGTGGACGCAAATCTCGGCGCCGCCGACGATTTTACCCGGCCCTTTCAGGAGGCGATGACCGCCTGGTGCTGGGGCTTCGGCTGGGGTGACGAGACGATCGACGCCAAAACCCGTTCCATGATGAACCTGTCGATGATCGGCGCGCTGGGGAAAATGCATGAATGGGAAATTCACTGCCGCGGCGCCATCACAAACGGCGTCACAAAAGACGAAATCCGGGCCATCATCCATGTGGTCGGCATCTATTGCGGCGTGCCGCAGGCCCAGGAATGCTTTCGTGTCGCCCGCAAAGTGCTGGAAGAAAAAGAGATGATCTGACCTCGGAGCTTCGGGACCGGTTTATTCGGTGGATTCCCGATAGAGCGTCCAGATAACCCGCGCCGTCTTGCGGCCGGCATTGAGATAGCGGTGCGGCCGGTTGCTGGCGAAGCGGAAACTGTCGCCCTCCCCCAATATGTATTGGCGGTTGTCGACATAGAGCTCGATCCCGCCCTCGAGCACCACACCGGCCTCCTCACCCTGATGCACATAGGGATCCTGGCCGGAAGACCCGTCCGGCTCGATGGTCATCATGTAGATGTCCAGACGCGGCTCACGGGTAAACGGCGTCAGCAATTCTTTGGTCACGCCGGTTGCATCGAGATTGATACGGCGGCGGTCGCGAACCCGGGCGACGATCCGGTCGCCGTCGCCATCTTCCAGCGCCGGCTCGAACAGGTCCGATATGGCGATATCGAGACCATCGGCCAGCTTTGCCAGCACCCGCACGGACGCCGACGAGATGCCGCGCTCGATCTGGCTGATCAGGGCAGTGGAAAGCCCCGCGCCATTGGCAAGGTTCTTGATGGACTGCCCGCGCGCCAATCGCAGATGCCTGATGCGCTCACCGACGATCAGATCGGTGTCGCGCTTGGCTGCTTTTGCCGGTTTCGGATCGAGTTCTGCGTCAATTGTCATACAGGGTCCTGCCTAATTCTAGCACCGATAAACGCATATATGTGAAATTTTGGTTTGTAAATTCACAAATATGACAGTAGGTTGAAGAAAATTAAATTATGGGAGAGATGCCATGGAGTCCAAGTTTCGCGCTTTAACCATTCTTCTGTTCCTGCCTCTCATGGCTGCCATCACCATCTTGCCACCGCAAAATGCCAGGGCGGCAACGATGACGATCGCCCAGGATTTCGATCCATCGGACCTTTATGGCCGGCGATCTACCAACAATGCCATGTTCGCCATATTGGAGTCTCTATACTTGGACAACCCGGTTACGGGCAAGATAGAGCCCCTGCTGGCCCTCGACCACTCAATGGCCTCCGACACCGAAGTCATCATCAATCTGCGCAAGGGCGTGTCATTCACCAATGGCGAGCCGATGGACGCGACCGCCGTTGTCCACAGCATCAAGCTCTTTGCCAATCCCAAGGTCGTTCCAGCCTATGGCATCTACGCCAAATCGATCGACACGGCCGAGGTCATCGACGACCACACGGTGCGCCTGCGGCTGAAACGCCCGAGCCCGATCGTCACCCTCATCCTGGCGCAGATCATCGTCGTTCCGCCCAAATACTGGGAGGAAGTAGGCGCCAAGGGCTTCGGCCAGAAACCCATTGGCACCGGGCTTTTCACCCTGACCGAATGGATCAAGGACGACCGTATCGTCATGGACCGAAACCCCGACTACTGGGGCCGCACCCCGGAGGGCATCGACCAGTTGATCTGGCGCGCGGTACCGGACTCGACCGCCCGGGCCGCCGGCCTGAAAACCGGAGAATATGATCTGGCGATCGCCCTGCCTGTCATCGATGCCATCGACCTGGAACAGCTGGACAATGTGAAAATCTACTCCGGCGACGTCGCCCGGGTGTTCCAGCTTCACCTGTCTTCGCTGCCTCAGCACGAAAGCCCGATGCAAAACAAGCTGGTGCGCCAGGCGGTGAACTACGCCATCGACAAACAGGCGCTGATCGACAATCTGTATTATGGCCGGGCGGCGCGTCTCAATGGCCAGGTAATCCTGCCGCATCAGCCGGGCTACAATCCCGATCTCAAGGGTTATCCCTATGATCCGGAAAAAGCCAAGGCGTTGTTGGCGGAAGCCGGTTATGGAGACGGTTTCGAGATCGAATTTCGCTGTCCCTCAAACCGTTATCCGCAGGGCCTTGAAACCTGCGAAGCCATCTCCGGCATGCTGGAAAAGGTCGGCATCAAGGCCAATCTCACACTGCTGGAATCGGGCGAGTTCATTCGCCAGCTGGTCAATCGGGAATATGCCCCCATCGGCATCGCCGGTTACGGCATACCGGACGATCCCAGCTTCGGTCTTGCCATCTACCGGTCGGACTGGCGCTATTCCTATTACCAGAACCCGGAAATGGACAAGCTCATCGACGCCAGCGCGATCGAAACCGATCCGCAAAAACGCGAGGCCATCATTCAGGAAGCGACCAAACTGATGCTCGAGGATGCGCCCATCGCCTTCCTATTCGGCGCGCGCGAATTCTACGGCTACACGGCAAGGCTTGAAAACTTCGCCACCAACACGGCGCAGCGTTACTTCTTCTACGATATGAAACTGAAGCCGAAGTAACGCCTTTCGCTGCCGGCAACACTGATCCGTGCCGCGTCAACACAAATTGACGCGGCAGCACCATTCGGTGTCAAACCGGATCTTCGGGCGGCACGGGGCCGTGGCGGTCGAGTTGAAGCGCACCGCCGATCGCCCAGTTCTCCTGTTCGTTTTCCTCAAAGACAATCGTCACCCAGTCCCGCTCCCCGCCCAGCGTCTCGACGATCGCATCGGTCACCGACGTGGCGATTTCACGTTTCTTGTCGGCTGTCCGACCCTTGTGCAGCTTGATGGATATGAACGGCATTTTCTTTCCCTCGATAGGATTGACCCGGCTGTGTCAGGCATAGTCATCCGGTTTCAGCGGCCCGTGTCGGTCCAGCTGCAGTGCTCCGCCGATGGACCAGTTTTCGCGCTCATAGTCTTCGAACACGACCGTGATCCATTCCGGTTTCGAGCCCAGCGCCTTGACGATCGCGTCGGTCACCGCGGCCGCCACCTTGCGTTTGGTCTCCACCGACCGGCCCTTGTCCATTTTGATGGTGATGAAAGGCATAACGATCCTCCTTGGGTTCTTTGGGGGTCAGCTGATTTCGTCGATCCGCGAGCAGCGCACCCAATGGCCCGGCGCATGCTCCAGCAAGGGCGGCGTCGATGCCGAACAGGCTTCCGTGGCAAAGGGACAGCGCGTCGTGAAATGGCAGCCCGGCGGCGGATCGATCGGGCTCGGCACACCGCCTTCCAGAATGATCTCCTCGGTTTCGATTTCCGGATCGGGAACCGGCAGCGCCGACATCAGGGCCCGTGTATAGGGATGATAGGTCTTCAGATAGAGGTCCTCGGCCGACGCCAGTTCGACGATGCGCCCCAGATACATGACCGCGACACGGTCACTGACATGTTCGACGACGCTCAGATCATGAGAAATGAACAGGTAGGACAGACCGAATTCATCCTGCAGATCCTGCAGCAGGTTGATGATCTGGGACTGGATCGACACATCCAGCGCCGAGACCGGTTCGTCGCAGACGATGAGCTTCGGGTTGAGCGCCAGAGCCCGTGCGATGCCCAGGCGCTGGCGCTGTCCACCGGAAAACTCATGTGGATAGCGGTCGTAATGTTCAGCCTGGAGACCGACCACATCGAGCAGTTCCTGCACCCGCGCCTGGCGCTCGGCATGGGTCCCGACACCGTGCAGCTTGAGCGGCTCCAGCAGCATATTGCCCGCCGTCAACCGCGGATTGAGCGACGAGAACGGATTTTGAAAGATGATCTGGATCTGCCGGCGATAGGGCAGCATTTCGCGATCGGTCAGATGCGCAATATCGACGCCTTCGAACAGGATCTCCCCTTCGGTCGGATCGTCGAGCCGCACGACCGTCCGGCCGAGCGTCGACTTGCCGCATCCCGATTCACCGACCAGTCCCAGGGTCTCGCCCTCCCGGATCGTCAGGTCGACTCCGTCCACCGCCTTGACCGCCTTGGTGGCCCGATCGAGAATTCCCGTTCTCACCGGAAAGTGACGCTTGACGCCCCGAATTTCGAGCAGATTGGAGGCACCGGGTCTGACTTCAGGCACTGTAGGTTCGGAGTTCACCATATCAACCACCGGAACCCGCCCGCCTGTGCAGCCAACACCGGACCTGCCGGTTGCCGGGCCCACCCTCGTCGGGTGGTGCGAGCGGCGGCTCTTCCCGCCTGCACCGGTCGTGCACCTCCGGACAGCGGTCGGAAAACCGGCAGCCGCGCGGCAGTGACAGAAGATTCGGCACGGTCCCCTCGATCGTGTGAAGACGCTTCTTGCGACCGACGCTCGGATCGACTCGAGGAATCGATTTCAAGAGGCCGGTCGTATAGGGGTGCAGGGGACGGGCAAACAGGTCACGCACATTCGCCTCCTCGACCACCACCCCGGCATACATGACGAGCACCCTTTGCGCCATTTTGGCGATGACGCCGAGATCGTGGGTGATCAGCAAAATGGATGTTCCGACCTCGACCTTCAGCCGATTCATCAGTTTGAGGATCTGTGCCTGAATGGTGACGTCGAGCGCCGTCGTCGGCTCGTCGGCCAGCATGATCTGCGGCCTGCAGGCCAGCGCCATGGCGATCATCACCCGCTGCCGCATGCCGCCGGACAACTGGTGCGGATAATTGTCGAACCGCATCTGCGGCAGTGGAATGCCGACAAGCTCCAGCATCTCGATCGACCGTCGCTTGGCCTCTTCCTTGTCGACATTCTGGTGGTTCCGAATCGCCTCGGAGATCTGAAACCCGACGGAAAACACCGGATTGAGCGAAGTCATCGGCTCCTGGAATATCATCGACACCTGGTTGCCGCGCACCTTCATCATCTGCCGGTTGGAAAACCCGGCAAGATCGCCCACACCGGCAAGCTCGATCGTTCCGGCAGCGATGCGGCCGATCGGCCGCGGCAGCAGCCCCATGACGGACAGGGCGGTCATCGACTTGCCGCAACCCGATTCCCCGACAATGCCCAGCGTGTCGCCCCTGCGCAGCAGAAACGACACGTCGTCCACCGCCCTGAGCGTTCCGTGCTCGACGCGAAGTTCCGTTTTCAGCCCGTCGACGCGCAGCACGACCTCATTGGCCGCCGTCGGCGGATCAGGTTCGCGCGCCTTTGTGACTGTCGCCATCGTCAGTGTCCCCAGACCTCGCCATAGACCCGCAGAAGATTGCCGCTCATGATCTTTTCGACGTCGTCATCGCTGTAGCCGCGGGCCGACAGGGCCGACAGCAGATCACCGGTCTGTGCCATGCTCTCATAGCCTTGCGTGGCCCGCTGCTCATAGGTGTACCAGTCTCCCACAATGCCGGTGACCGATGGCCAGATCGGATCGGGACCGTAAAGCGACAACCACATCTCCTTTGTCTTGGTCTGCTCGGAAAGGTCGCTGCCGAAGGCAACGTGATCGATACCGATGAGATTGACCATGTAATCGACCTGGTTGCAGAAATCCTCCAGCGTCGGCCGTGTTTCGATGCCGAGCAGTGGTGGCCAAAGCGTGATGCCAACCGTACCGCCGGTCTCGGCCGCAGCGCGGATCAAATCATCGGGAATATTGCGCGGGCTGTCACAGAGCGCCCGCGCATTGGAGTGGCTGAAAACCACCGGGCGCTTTGACACCGCCATCACGTCACGGGCGGTCTGATAACCGACATGGGACAGATCCGTCAGCATGCGCAACTCGTTCATCAGCGAGACCCACTCGCGCCCGGTTTCCGTCAGGCCACCCTCACCCTCCACCAGTGCACCCGAGCCGAACCGGTTCTGGTCATTATAGGTCGGCTGCACGATCCGCATGCCGATGCGCTGCATGACCCGCAGCAGATCGACATCATGGTCGAGAAACGTTGCATCCTGTGTGCCGATGATGATCCCCAGCACACCGTCGTCGCTTGCCTTTTTGATCTCCTCGACCGAGGTAACGATGCGCACCAGATCGGTGTTTTTTGACACGATATCGAGCAGACCCGCCAGTTCCGACAGGCAGGCGGCCAGATCGGTGTTCGGCCGCGTCGCGGTCAGATTGACCGCCTGCACGCCGCCGGCCAGAGTCCTTTCGAACTGGTCACGGCCTAGTTTCGCGCAATAGAGACCGTCAATGACCGGAAAGGCGGCCGTGTTTTCGGATGATGTCACCGGTGTTCTCCTTTGTTGTGCTGCGTCAGTCGTGACTGAGTTGCGGATCGAGCGCGTCGCGCAGCTCATCACCGAGAATGTTGAAGGCAAGGATGATGGCGGCGATCGCAATGCCTGGGAAAAGCGAAACGGACCAGGAGATCGAGATATATTTCTTGCCATCGCTGATCATGCCGCCCCAGGTCGGTGTCGGCGGCTGGACGCCGAGGCCCAGAAAACTCAGCGTCGCTTCCAGCAGGATCATCCGGGCCAGTTCGAAACTGGCATAGACGATGATCGCCGACAGAATATTGGGCAGGATGTGGTTCATCATCACCCGGAGCTGATTGGCGCCGATGGCGCGCGCGGCCTCGACATATTCAAGGCCGCGCACCGACAACACGGCACCGCGCACGATCCGCGCGAAACGCGGCCAACCCGACAGCCCCATGATGATGATCAGATTGGTGAGCGACGGCCCGATCACAGCGACGACGGCAATGACCAGCAGGATCACCGGAAAGGCCAGTTGCATGTCGATAAGGCGCAGGATCACACCATCGGTGCGGCCGCCGTAAAACCCGGCGGCAAGACCGGCGCTGATGCCGAAAATCGCCGAGACGAAGACCGCAAACAGACTAACCAGAAGCGTGATCCGGGCGCCATAGATGATGCGGGAAAGATTATCCCGGCCAAGGTGATCCGTTCCCAGATAAAAGCTCTCCACGCCGCGGTCCATGAAGGATGGCGGCTTGAGCCGGCGCACCAGCTCCTGGGCGTAGGGATCATGCGGCGCGATCAGTTCCGGAAACAGCGCGCACAGAACCGCCAGCAGAATGAACAGGGCGCTGAACAGCGCAGCTTTCTTTCGAAACAGGCGGGTGATGACGATCCGGAACTGGCTCTTTCGAAACGGCGAGGCCGGCCCGTCTGCGGCGTCAACGGAGGGAGGATTTGCCATGCCGCGCCCTACCGGTAGCCGATACGCGGATCGAGCACCGCATAGAGAATATCGACGATCAGATTGACGACGACGAAGATCAGGGCGAACAGCAGCACCACCGCCTGCACCACCGGAAAGTCACGCGCATAGATCGCCTGGATCGCCAGCCGGCCGACGCCGGGCCATGAAAACACCGTCTCGGTCACGACGACACCGCCCATCAGGAACCCCACCTGCAGGCCGATCACCGTGAGCACCGGAATGAAGGCATTTCGCAGACCGTGGATCCAGACAATGGTCGTCTCGCCGAGCCCCTTGGCCCGCGCCGTGCGGATATAGTCCTGACCCAGAACGTCCAGCATGCACGATCGGGTGACCCGGGCAATCAGCGCCACGAGCTGGAAGGCCAGCGTCGTCGCCGGCAGCAGCAGATGCCAGAAACCGCCGCGCCCTCCCGTCGGCAGCCATCGCAGCCAGACCGCAAAGATGATGATCGACAGGATGGCAAGGTAAAACGATGGCAGCGCCTGCCCCAACAGACTGACACTGCGAACGGTGATGTCCACAAAGGTGTTGCGGTGATAGGCCGCGATCACCCCGGTGGGGATGCCGATGGCGATGGCCAGGAACATGGCGGCCAGCGCCAGCTCTGTTGTGGCCGCCATCCGCTCCAGAACCAGCGACAGGGCCGGTTCCTGAAACCGCAGCGAGTTGCCGAAATCACCCTGGGCAGCCTGCACGCAAAAGGCAATGAACTGGGTCCAGATCGGCTTGTCGAGGCCGTGCACCTGACGAAACGCGTCCCGCGCCTCTTCGGTGACATCCGGTGGCAGGATGAGATCGGTGGGATCGCCGCTGAGACGGGTGAGCATGAATGCGATGACGAGGATTCCGAAGATCACCGGAATGGTCAGGATCAGCCGTCTCACGACGTATTGCAGCATGGATGCAGTCTCCAAGGGCCGGCCGCCAAGGCGGCCGGCTCACGGGGGGAGGGAGGTAGGGGCGCCTATTCTTCCAGGGTGACCCCGTAGAAGAACATGCGACCATCACCCCGTGGTTGGAAGTTCTTCAGTTTGGATGTGGTGCCGTACACATCGATGCCATCATAGAGGAAGATGATCGGCGCCTCTTCATGCATGAGAGTCATCATGTCGCGATAGATGGCAGCACGCTTGTCGACATCCATTTCCTTGGCGCCGGCATCAATCAGACCGTCGAGCTGTTCATTGGCGATCGGCGAATAACGCCAGTCCGACAGATACTGCCCGGCCTGGAAGGCAGGATCGTCCTGAGGCGCCAGTCCGACGAAATACATCGGCGCCAGCTCCTGGGCACGCAACTGGCGCAGGAACTCGCCCGGCTCGAGGGCGATCAATTCGGTCTTCACACCGACCTTGTCAAGCATGCCGGCCACGGCCTCGGAAACCTCACGGTCCTGTGCATAGCGCCCGGACGGAAACTTGAAGGGAATCGTGAAACCATCCGGATAACCCGCCTCGGCCAGCAATTGCTTGGCCTTCTCCGGGTCGTAAGGGTAGTCCTTCAAATCCGGGTTGTAGCCGAGTTGCGTCGAGCGCAGCACCTGACCGTTGAGGGCCACGGCCTTGCCGAAGAACAGATTGTCGATAATGGCCTCTTTGTCGACGGCATAGTTCAACGCCTGACGCACCAGCTTGTTCTGCAGCGGGCTCTCATGCTCAGGACGCGACGACAGGCCGATCTGGTAGATCCGGAAGCTGGGCACAGGCACCAGAGTGATCTGTGAGTCCAATTCCAGTTCAGGGATCGCCGTCACCGGCAGGTCCTTGGCGACCTGGTACTCGCCCGTGGTCAATCCGGCGACACGGGAGTTGTCATCGGGGACCGGACGCCAGATGAGGCTGTCAATGCCACTCGGCAATTCGCCCCAGTAATCGTCGTTCTTTTCCATAACGAGCTTGTCGTCCCGGTCCCAGCTGACGAATTTGAACGGTCCGGTGCCGATCGGCTTTTGCCCATAGGCTTCCAACCCGACCTCGGCCCAGTATTTCGGCGGTGTGACCACGATCTGGGTCAGGGCGAGCGCCAGCGGCGGATAGGGATATTTCAGCTTGAGGCGCACGGTCAGATCGTCCACCTTCTCGACACTGTCCATTGCCACGGCGACCCGCGAATAGGCCGGCGTCTGCTCCTTATCCATGAAGATATTGATGCTGTGCACCACGGCATCGGCATTCATGTCTTCACCATTGGTGAACTTGACACCGTCGCGCAGCTTGATCAGCACCGAGGTCGGCGTTTCCTGCTCCCAGGATGTCGCCAGCAGCGGTTTGATCACATTGTCGCGTGGGTCCTGCCAGAACAGACCTTCGACCATTGCCGACCCGGCATTCAGATTGTCCGAAGCGGTGGTGCCGTTGGGCCACAATGTCTGAGGATCGAAATTCTGTGCGATGGTCAATGTACCGGCACCGGCCTGAGCCAGGCCGCCGATGACCAGACCGGTCGCAATCAACAGTGATTTCAGCAGTTTTCTCATGACTTTCTTCCCATGTTAGCCGCGTGTTTTTGTCGCTCGCGGTGCGGTTTCTCCCGGCCCCGGGTTCGTCCGCGAGGTCGGTTTAAACGAGCGCTTCTTTTAAATTAGCTTGATATTTGCACGGCAAAAATGAATTTACAAACAAAAATTTCATATATATGTTCATCAATGATATAAATATTCACGTACACGAGATGTGACCAAAAAAATTGCAGAAAACCCTGAACACAGCAAAGTCCGACATGATGCGGCAAACGCGGACGTCGGACGGGTTCTCAGGCATTTGCGCAAAGCGCGCGGCCACTCTCTCAAGGATGTCGCCGCGGCCACCGGCCTGTCGGTGGGCTTCATCAGCCAGGTGGAGCGCGGGCTGTCCTCACCGTCGGTAAAGGTTCTTGCCGGTCTGGCGGACGCACTCGATGTCAGCATTGGAGATCTGATTGGCGGCGAAGCGGACACATCGGGAAATGACAACCGTGTCGTTGCCCGCATCCACGACCGCACCCGGATCAATTTCGGCAAATCCGGTATCGTCAAGGAACTTCTCACACCGTTCAACGCCCCGCCACGGCTGGATCTCTACCTCATGCATCTTGAACCCGGCGTCGGCACACTGGACGATCCCTACGCCCATCAGGGCATCGAGGCGGGCTTTGTTCTTGAGGGCGGTTTCGAACTTGAGGTCGAGGGCCGCCGGCATGTGCTGGGTGAAGGCGATGGATGCGGATTCACCAGTACCCGTCCCCACCGCTTTCTCAATACCGGCCGCCGCAAGGCCACCGTCATCTGGGTCAATTACCGCAACGTCAAGGACACCGAATAACCGGGCATGACCGCCCATGGAAACCGACAGGGAGAGACAGCATGAACACGCTCTGGGCTTTGGATGGATTGAACTGCGCCGGCGTCAATCGCGAGCAAATGAAGAAGACCCTCGAGGGCGGTGTTCGGGCCATGAACCTGACCAGCGTCTCGCCCTTCATTGGTCTGGTCGACACGATGATTGCGCTCGAGGAGACCCGCGCGAAAATCAACGCCATGAACGATGTCGCAACTGTCGTTAAAACCGTCAGCGAGATCGAAGCCGCGGCCGATTCCAACCGCGTCGGCATCATTCTGGGCACCCAGCATTCGCTTATGGTCGAGGATGATGTCCGCTTGCTCGCAAGCTTCAAGGAACTCGGGCTGCGGATCCTGCAGCCCACCTACAATTCCCCCTGCAAATTCGGCTATGGCGCACCGCAGACCGGCGACGAGGACAAGGGGATCAGCGAGGCCGGGCGGGAATGGCTTGAGGAGATGCACCGCCTCAACCTCGTCGTCGACCTCTCCCATTGCGGCCACAACACGGCGACCGGTTTCATAGAGGCCAGCAAGGGCCGTCCGCTCGTCATCAGCCACGCCAACGCCTATGAAATCTGCCCCAGCCCGCGCAACAAGACCGACGCCCATATTCGCGGTGTCGCCGAAACCGGTGGCTTGACCGGCGCTGTCATGTGGTCACCGGCGGTGCGCCACGACAAGCGCCCGACGATGGACGATTATCTCAATCATCTGGACCATCTGATCAATGTCGGCGGCATCGACCATACGGGCTTTTCCAGCGACGTGGTCGAATCGCCGCGGCCAACCGCCGAAGCCTGGGACAAATCCTATGGCCCGAACGGCACCAATCCGAACATTACCGGCGTGCTCGGCGACTGGTATGTGTACGAGACAAGACTCAATGAGCACTACGGCTCGCTGACCGACACACCCGGCATCTGGGACGGAATGCGCAGCCGCGGCCACGGCGAAGACGCGGTCGAGAAGGTCATGCGCGGCAATTGGCTGCGTGTTCTCAAAGATGTCTGGGGCGGCTAGGAGGCGCGGGTTTCACAGGCCTCAAAATGTCCGGCAATCTGGTCACCTCTGGCGATCCATACATCGTCGAATTGCCGGACATGAGCCAAAAACTGGTCGAGAATATTGATGCGCATTGGTCGGCCGGTCACCTGCGGGTGCATGACCATCGTTGTGACACCGCCCCACTCCCGGGTCTGGTCGAATTCCTCCCGCCATATCGAAAGCACATGCTCGCGGCCGAACAGCGCACGCGGCGATGAGCGGTGCGTAAGGCCATATGTCCAATCGTCAAAACTGGCATTCACAGGGATCTCGATCGGGCCCGCTCCCGACGGAAGTACGTGGCGGTAGGGGCGGATATCGTCACGCCAGGAACTCGAATATCGGATACCACGGTTCTGCAGCAATTCCAGGAGTTCGATTGTGCTCTCGCCCCAAGGTGCGCGATAGCCTGTTGGCGTCAGTCCCAAAACGGTATTCATCGCCTCGAGCCCCCGGTCCATCTCGTCATGCAATGTTTGAGTGTCAGCCGTATCCGGCCGCAAATGCAGATAGCCGTGATGGGCAATTTCATGCCCGGCATCCAGGATTGCTTCACACATGGCCGGGTAAGCCTCGATCGACCAGCCGGTGACAAAGAACGTGGCACTGACCTGGTGCCGCGCCAGAACTTCAAGTATTTTCGGAACCCCGACCCGCGCCTCATACCCGCCATGGGAAAGGGTCACCAGCCTTTGCTCATTGTTTCGATCACCCCCCAGCCAGACAGATTCCGTATCAACATCGAAGGCTGCAAACAGAGCCGTCCTGGTGTTGCCCGGCCACGGAAATTCAGGCGCCGGCGGAGCCGGATTGGCCGGGCCAGGGTGCTTGATGATCATCTCAGATTTTCCTTTCATGGCCGCCGGAACTCGGGCCGTCCGTAATTCTTTGCGCAGATGAATTGCCGGACATTGCCAGCACATTGCTCAACACGATCCCGGCAGCGGCCTGCACGGGATCGATGACCGGAACACCCACCGCCTCCTGAACCGGTTGCACATAGGCCGCAAGACCCGCTCCGGCAAACAGCAAAACCTGCGCCCCGTGGTCGTCGCGCAATTGACGGCCAACGTCGATTGCCGCCCCTGTCACACGTTCGGGATGCTGCAGATCCGCATAGTCCAGCCCGAGCCCACGGTGCCCGGCATGCCATCCGGTCAGCCCATAGAGCCGCGCCAGATGCCTGATTTTGGCGTCCGAATGACCTGAAACCGATATTGTTCCGGTCTGATCGCCGAGCGCATTGGCCGCCATCAGCCCGGCTCCGCCGATTCCGATCACCGGTTTGGCGGTCAACTCCCGTGCTTCATAGACACCCGGATCGGAAAAACAGGCGACGATGAACCCGGCGCAACCTGCGCTATCCTTGTGGGTATCGATGTGACGAAGCACGGCGGGGGCGGCGTCCGCACTGTCACGGGCAGTGCTGATGCCATTCGGCCCATCGCTGAGCGTCAAACAGTTGAATTGCGGGTAGCCTGGCCTGTCAGTCCAGCCAAGACTGCGGGCAAGCCCTTCGGTCAAATTGGTGTCGGACCGGCTGGAGGGATTGATGACATGGATAGTCTGGCTCATGGGTCTAACCAGGTCTGCCGTCAGACGGTGAGCCAGACCATTCCGGTCCGTATTCCTGCACCAGATGACCCGCCGATATGGTCTGGTAGGTGCGGGTTGGCGGAACATGACCAACGGACCGCACCGGGCTCGGTATCTCATCGACCACCAGGTCACGCCGCAAGGACCGACGGGCCGGGTCCGGGATCGGGACAGCGGAAATCAGCCGTTTCGTATAGGGATGCTGGGGATTGCCCAAAACGGCGAGGCGTGGACCAATCTCGACGATCTCACCCATATACATCACCGCCACCCGGTGGCTGATGCGTTCGACGATCGCCATGTCATGCGAAATGAACAGATAGGCAAGCCCCATCGACTGTTGCAGGTCAAACAGCAGATTGACGATCTGCGCCTTGACCGACACATCAAGTGCGGAAACACTCTCATCGGCAATGATGAAGCTCGGCTCCAGCGCCAGAGAACGGGCAATGCAGATGCGTTGTCTTTGACCGCCGGAAAACTCATGCGGAAACCGCGATGCCGAATCCTCCGGCAGCCCGACCCGCACCAGCAGTTCCGCAACCCGGTCCAGACGGCTGGACGCTGTTCCGATATCATGCACCAGAAGCGGTTCGGCAATCGCCGCGCCCACCGTCATGCGCGGATCCAGACTGGCAAAGGGATCCTGATAGATCATCTGCATTTGCCGCCGCTCCCGGCGCAGATCGGAACGGTTGAGCGCCAGCAGATTCTTGCCGTTCGCGATGATCTCGCCTGAAACCGGCTCCTCCAGCCGCAACACGGACCGGCCGGTCGTTGACTTGCCGCAGCCCGATTCACCCACCAAAGCCAGCGTTTCACCGGGATGAAGTTTAAAGGACACATCTTCAACAGCGTGGACCCGCTGTGAGACTCTATTGAACAGGCCAGAGCGAACATCGAACCGGGTCACCAGGTTCCTGACCTCCAGAACCGGCTCGCGGTCCAGAGCCGGCACCTTGGTATCGGTCAGCACGGTGTCGGCGCAAGCGACCCCAGTGACCGGATCGATATCGGGAAATCGCCTGGGCATGGCGCTACCCGCCATCGAACCCAGTTTCGGCACCGAGCTGAGCAGCATTCTGGTGTAGGGCGCCTGGGGCGCATTGAAGATCTGCGTCGTTGTACCCGTCTCGACGATCCGGCCCTGATGCATGACGGCGGTGCGATGGGCGATTTCCGCAACGACCCCCATATCATGGGTGATGAAGAGAACCCCCATGCCCTCCTCATCCTGCAGCGTCTTGATGAGGTTGAGGATTTGCGCCTGGATGGTCACGTCTAGAGCCGTTGTCGGCTCATCGGCAATCAGCAGCGTCGGCTTGCAGGCAAGCGCCATCGCGATCATCACTCTTTGACGCATACCGCCCGACATCTGATAGGGATAATCGTTGAAGCGCTGCGCAGCCGCCGGAATGCGCACCGTGTCGAGCAATGCAATTGCTTCGGAACGTGCTTCCGCCTTTCCCATGGCGCGATGCGCAAGGAGGGTTTCCGACAGTTGATCGCCCACCGTCATGATTGGATTGAGCGAGGTCATCGGCTCCTGGAATATCATGGCGATACGGTCACCGCGCACGCTCTGCATGTCGGTTTCGTTGAGCGTCAGGAGGTCACGGTCACCAAGGCAGACATTGCCGGTGATCTGTGCACCGACTTCCTTGCCGATCAACCGCATGACCGACATCGCGGTCACGCTTTTGCCGGATCCCGATTCACCAACGATGGCCAGTGTCTCACTTGGAGAAATATCGAAGGCGACATCATGGAGCACCTGCCGTCGCCGGCCATCGATATTGAAGGCGACATTCAGATCGCGCACGGTCAGAACCGGTTTTACGGTGACGGACGCGTTCATGCGGCACCCGATTGCCGCGATTTGAAATCATCCAGCAGATCACCGGCCAGGGTCAGCGCGTCCGTCAACTCATGGCGTAGCCGGATCAGCTCCGTCTTCAGCAGTCTGGCCTCCTGCCCATCCGGATCCAGCTCCCGGTACCGCGCGAGATCCGCCAAGCGCGGCACCGGCTGCATGAGCGTCGATATGCCGTAGCTGTCCTGTCCGTATCGTCCACATGCCGAACTCGTCAGGAAGGTCAATAGCCGGGAAAGCCTGATAACCACCCGATTGGCCGGTTGCGCCGCGCCGCCAGCGCTACCCTGTCGGTCTAGATAAGTGTCGAACCATGATACACTGTCGGTGACGGCATCGAGCGCCTCCACAATGCGATAAAGGTCCGCCGGATCGGCCCCATGTCCGAGCATGGCTGCAAAGCGCTTTTTCTGGTCGAGAAGACGGGGCATGAACCGATGCGGCAAAATCTCGTCGGTACACAAATGTTCGACAAATTGCCCGCACCAGGAAAGATCACGGTCGAGAATATCCGCATCAAGCACGTCCATCGTGTCGAATTCGGTATGATTGAACCAGCCGAGGGTCGCACCGTTTTCCGCTCCGATAATGTCGGACGAGAACATGTGCCGTCCTGTCGCCGCCGGCACACCAATGCCGAAAAAGGACTGGTCGCCAACGCGTTTGAGATCGGACTGTTTCAGCGCAACGTTCTCACCGAAACACTCCTTGGCAATCCGCCGCGAATACCCCGCAAGCTCCGGACTGGCATTGATTTGAAACTCCGTCGTGTCTTTCATGCCAACCGAATCGATATTGAAATAGGCCACCGCATGCCGGTTGATCCGCTCCCAGTGGGTATCGACAAAACAGGCCGATCCGGTCGCTTCGGCGACTTCATGGCCGTTCCAGAAGCAGAAAACCACCGAGCGGACCAGCTCGTCTCGCCTTTGCGCCAGTGCCCGAGCGATCTCCATCATCACACCATTGCCGGTTAGATTGTCGGTTACGCCCGGATCCCAGGAGTCAAGATGGCCAGAAACAATGACAAACTGCTCGTGCTGCGCCGCCGTCTCAGGTGCATGCAGCCAGGCGATCGGCTGATACAGCGTGCGCCAGACCCGGTTTGCAGCGATCCGCGCACGCAGCCTGACACTCCCGCGGGCAAGATGCGATCGCAAAAAAATGCCGTCCTTTCGGGAAATGCTGGCGCCGAATATGCGAGGGATGTCGTGCCAGGATTGCGGTGTCGGATTGCCCCAAACCGCCTTTAGTCCCCGCGCCGGAATGGCGGTCCCTTCATCTCGCCCCCAGTTCATCAAGACAATACCGACGGCACCATGACTGACGGCGATCCGGGCCTTTTCCGGCGTCGCCGGCGCGTAGGACACCTCCGCCAAAACGATCTTCCCCCGAACATCCTTGCCCTTGTAGTCGTCCAACCCCCCCGCGCCGACATCGATCAGCGATCCCACAAATCCCTCGGGCGGGGTTGGCTCGATATGTGTGCAGGCGCGGGCCTGGATTATCCGGCCATCAGGACCCAAAAGTTCAAGCTCAGCATCACCCGGATCGCTGTCAAAGGCATCGAATGCTTCGAGCGTCGCATCAAGACCACAACCGTTCAACTGGTCGACAATATAGTTCGCAGCAGCCAGATCCTGACCCAAGCCGCTTTTTCGGTAGGGGAAGGTCTTTTGCATGTGATCCACATGCGCCATAACCGACGCAATGGAGTATCGGCTGGTCGTCAGGGTGGTGCTCATGTGCAGGTTCTCGGTGCGTGCGGATTTAGGAAACGCAGCGCAAATTCGGTATAGATTTCGCCGCATTGTGCCATTTCATTCAAATCGACCCATTCGTTGGCCGCATGCATGCCCTTCCCTCCCGGGCCGAACAAAAGCGTGGGAATGCCACAGCGACCGGCAAAAATATTGGCGTCCGACACACCGGCGCAAAACTCGGTTTCCACTCGGCGGCCGGTGGCCGACGCTACACTTGCCGTCAACAGATCAATGGTCTCCTCGCTTCTGTCGATCAGAAAACTCTCATAGGTCGGCTCCACCATGGAGACAGAGAATTCAGCCTTCGAACCAAGTCCCAGGCACAAATCGCGAATGAGATCCACCGCACTTTCCGGTGTTTCTCCGGGCATGAAATGCCAGTTGATGAGAAGCTCACACCGGTCCGGCACACGAATTTCATATCGTCCGTCGCCGGTGCCCATGTTCAGGACACAATGACTGGCCGGCCCGAATTCCGGGTGGACTTGGCGATCGACCGCATCGAGCGCCCCAAGGAAGCGGGCCGCTTCCGTCACAGCATTCACACCCAGGTGCGGGTTGGAGGCATGTGCGGATTTGCCCGTCACAACGACCTTCAGATTGACCTTACCGATCGCCCCGATGCCGATTTTCAAAAAATGCGGTTCGCACATGATGGCCGCGTCAATGGGCTCGGCATGACGCACAAAGGACGATGCACCGCGTGAAAAAAGCTCCTCATCTGCCAGGGCGGCAAAAATCAGCCGTCCGGACCAATCGCGCGTTTGCCGCGCAAGGGTTCTGACCGCCATCATTGCTGCGGCTAACCCACCTTTCATGTCCATGGCTCCCAGGCCATACAGCCTGTTGCCGGTAACGCGCGGGACAAGCGGCTCGGATCGCCACCCTTCTGTGGCACTGACGGTGTCACAATGACCGCCCAGAAAGAGCGTACGGCCGGGACCGTTGCCATCCACCCGCACCACCAGATTTTGCAGTTCCCCATCGACCGGTTCCAGACGGCATGGCAGACCCGCTTCTGAAAACCAGTCGCTAATAAAGGATTGTATGGCCGCTTCCCCACCCGATGGGCTGGAAATTCTGACAAGCGCCTCCAAAAGGCTGGTCATTTCGTCTTGCTGTGAAATCGGGGATCCGTCCAGCATCGCCATCAACCCGTCCTGACGTCGAAAGTGTCACGCAGACCGTCGCCCAGCAGATTGAGACCGAGAACCAGACCGATCATTGCAACTCCCGGGAAAACCGAGACATGCGGTGCGCTGCGCAGCAATCCGCGCCCTTCCGCCAGCATTTGGCCCCACTCGGCCAGAGGTGGCGCGACGCCAAGGCCCAGGAAACCAAGTCCCGCGCCGACCAGCACCGCCTCGGCCATCAACAGAGATGATTGGACAATGACCGGCGCCAGCGAATTGGGAAGCACATGACGCATCAGGATGAACCGCTCTTTCGCGCCAAGTGAATGTGCACTGTCGACATAATCCAGTGCCCGCACCTGGAGCACGGCTCCCCGCGAGATCCGGATCAGCCGGGGCGTTGCCGCAATCGAGATCGCCAAAATGGTTGATTGCAGACCTGAGCCAAGGACAGTGATGACCGCCAGGGCGACGACCAATGACGGCAGCGTCATGAAGACATCGGTCAAAAAGACGATGAAGCGTTCAAACGGACCGCGATAATAGCCGGCCAAAGCGCCGAGGGTCGTCCCGGCCACACTGGCGATGCCGACCACGCAAAAGCCGAGCAGCAGGGACGTACGGGCGCCGTAAATCACCCGGCTGAGCAGATCGCGCCCAAATTGATCCGTCCCCATCCAATGGGCGGCGCTCGGCGGTGCGGCAACGTTGTAAAGGTCAACATCGTCAGGATGCGGAAGACCGAAAAAGGGCGCAAACACAGCAATCAGCACATAGGCCAGGACAATGGTCATGCCGGTCATGCCAATGCGGCTGCGACGGAATTTGCGGATTTGGCGCCATATCGGCGATTCCGGCGTACGCCGTTGCACGCGGGTGATCTGATCCACGGACATCTATCTCAACCTGATGCGGGGATCGACAAAGCTGTAAGCCAGATCGGTCAAAGTGTTGACGAGGACAAAGAAGAAGCCGATCAGCAAAATGGCCCCCTGGACCACCGGGAAATCACGCCGGAAAACAGAGTCTGCCAACAGCTTGCCGATCCCGGGCCAGACAAACACCGTCTCGATCAGTACGGCACCACCCATCAGATAGGCAAACTGCACCCCGATGACAGTCAGGATCGGAATGAAGGCATTGCGCAGCGCATGTTTGTAGACGATACGCCGGGGACTCAGCCCCTTAGCCCGAGCGGTGCGGACAAAATCCTGTCCCAGCACTTCAAGCATGCAGGAGCGGGTCATGCGCATGATGATTCCAACAGAGTTGCCGGCGATCGCAATCGTCGGCAGGATCAGAAATATGATGGTGCCCGAACCCGTGGCCGGAAGCCATCCGAGCTGAATGGCAAAGACCAGTTGCAGGATCAGTCCGATCCAGAAAATCGGTGCAGAGACGCCCGTCAACGCGAGGATCGACAACAGGATATCGGAAACCCTGTTGGCACGCAGAGCAGCATTGACGCCCAGAAATATACCGATGGCGGAAGCAACAATGATACCGGACGAGGCCAGCAGAAAGGTCATCTTGAACCGATCGAGAAGCAGCGGCAGGACCGGTTCCTTCGAAACGACAGACCGGCCCCAGTCGCCCTGCACGATACCGAGCATCCAGTTGCCGAACTGCACCCAAACGGGCTTGTCGAGCCCAAGCTGCTGGCGAAGCGCCGCGATATCCTGATCAGACGCCCCCATTCCGGCCAGCGTCAGCGCCGGATCGCCGGGCACAAGGTGCAGGATCGAGAACACCAGAATGGACAGGACCAACAGGACCATGATTGCATTCAGGATGCTTCGAGATGCGAAGGAAAGTATGGACATCCGTTCAATACCGAGATTGCCGCAAGAAAGAAATCAGGCAGGCAGGCCATCGGCCCGCCTGCCCGAGTGGTGTTATTTGAAAGTGATATCTTTCAAAATATAGGTGTCAGTCGGCAGAAATTTCATGTCTTCGATATCGCTGTTATAGGCGGTGACCTGCACATAGGCATACACCGGTATCCAGGGCGCATCCGCGACAATCAGGGCCTGTGCCTCTTCGGCAAGCTTCTGACGGCGCTCCGGATCAAGTTCCTTCGACATCTCGACCCGCAGCGCATCGACCTGAGGATTTTCGTAGAACATCGTGTTCCAGCCATTGGGAGGCATGCGGCCGCTGTCGAAAACGGTGTCGAGAATATACTGAATGTCCGCGGTTCCGGATTCCCAGCCAAGCCAATAGAGCTGTGATTTGTTCTCGCCATCGGGAACACGCAGTTCAGAGAGGTAGGTCGACCAGTCGATGACTTCGACATTGGCATTGACGCCGACGGCACGCAGCATCGCCTGGATCGCGACCACCGTTTCACGGTCCATGAAATAGCGCCCCTGGGGTGTCCAGATGGTCACATCAAGGCCATCTCCAAAACCGGCCTCGGCCAGTTTCGCCTTGGCCAATTCCGGATCATAGCCATAGATCTTCTGGGCGCCGTAGCCATTCACCGTCGGTGCGATGATCGAGTCGGCCGGAACTCCCAAACCGCGTAAGACACCGGCAATGATTGCATCCTGGTCGATTGCGTGGCTAAGCGCCTGACGCAGGACCGGATTGTCGAAGGGCGCCTGTTTCGTGTTGATACCGACATGCCCGAGCCGTGTGCTTGAACGTTCGATGAGGGAAACGCCGTCCAGATCGCGCAGACGCTCAACATCAAATCCCGGAACTTCCGTAATCACGTCGATTTCGCCGGTTTCCAGCATGGCGAGACGTGTTGCCGGCTCAGGAACCGTCTGGAAGACAATCTTCTCGACCTCCGGTTTCTTGCCCCAGTAATCGTCATTGCGTTCCATTGTGATGCTCTGTTCGGGCACGTGAGACACATATTTGAATGGACCGGTGCCGACCGGATTCCATCCGACATCCTCACCGTATTTTTCAAGCGAGGCCGCACTCAGCACCGATGCTGTGTCCAGCGCCATCATCCGCAGAAAAGCGCCCGAGGGTGCTTTGGTCACGACCTTCACGGTCAGATCGTTCACTGCAGAAATCTCGGCAATATCACGCAGATGGCTGGCCCGGCCGAAACCGGAATCAGGAGCAATGATCCGATTGATTGAAGCCGCCACATCATGGGCTGTCAGCGGACTGCCGTCGTGAAACTTGACCCCCGGGCGCAGGTGGAATGTCCAGGTCACATTGTCATCGGCCGTCTCCCAGCGCTCCGCCAGCAGGGGCCTCACTTCCAATGTCTCGGGATCGAACTCGACCAGGGTCTCCATGACCTGGATCCGGGCGGTCTGCGCCGGCGTTCCGTTGGAAACACCCGGATCGAGGGTGAGGATCGGCGCACCGAACGCAAACCCGATTTCACGATCCGCAGCCTGCGCCACTGACAACGGCAAACTCAGGGCCGCCGCCAGGACGGCAGACTTCAACAGATGTCTTCTCAATAGTGTCACAGCATTCTCCTCTTTTGATTTTGTGGCCTAGACGGTGAATGGAATGCCGCCGTCACCGGCCAGAATGAAGCTGTCTTCGACAGCCAGTAATACGGTGTCGATCGGCCACACATATTCGGCGCAGCCGACCATGCCGGTCTCGATCTGCGCCGATATGGACGGCAGAAAGTAGACGGACGAAATGGTCTGGCGGTTCAATGCGTGACCGCAATCGCGTCGATACCCGTCGACGCCGATCCCTTGGGGAAGCAGGTCCAGCGACCGCATCCGCGATTCCATCGGCCGCAAAAGGTCGACGCCAACGGCATGCACTTCGGCCCCCGACATGCCGTGCTTGATGCCAGGGATCAGGCGATCGACCAGTGTGTCCCTGAGCCGATCATGGATGTCCTGCAAATCCGGATCCTGACACACTGTGCGGGCAATGTCCGAGACGCCGCGCACGCAGCCGGAGGTGTCAACGACACTGAGCCCCATATCAAACCGCACCGTCCGATCGGCCGGCGAAACCGGATAGTCAGCCGCCCTCGCCGGCAGCAAGGTCCGCGCACCCGAATGAATCAGGTCGAAATACCCGCTGATACGTCCCCCAAAGCCCAGATCGGCAACAAAACTCTCCGCGCCCTGTCGAAAGGCCACAGCCAAATCCCTTTCGGTAAGCCGTTTGCCTGTCGAGGCGCCCAGGACATCTTTGGCCGTGTCTATGCCTGCCAGAACCGCATTCGCCGTCAAAATGAAATAAACCAGGTCGCCGCCAGCACGATAATCCTGCCACCGCCGCAAGACGGGTGTGGCATCGCCCATGGTGAAACCGGCCGACTCCAGTTCAAGCCACCGATCAGCGGACAGGGCATCCAGCTGTGCGCCAACTGTTCGTACCGCATGTGATTGAAGTATCTCGCGGACCGCCGCCGGCGCATCGGATTCGGGCCGCGCGCTGGGAATCGCGCCGGGACTCAGGAGAAGGATATCGTCCATATGCGGGACGAAACAAGCTGTGACATTCAGTTCGTCGTTCACGCTGGCCGGCTGGCCACTGAAAACTTCCACTTCATGCGGTGACGTGATGAACAGCGCGTCAAATCCGGATTGCGAGCAGAGTTTGTCGAGCACCGAAAACCCGGTCGGTTCCGCACGCATCAGATCTCCGAGACGCGGTCCGTGCCGCAGAGTACGGACAAAACCATCCAGCAAATCCGCATCACTGCGGCACATTTGGCGCCACCGGTTTTCAATCTCGATGCGCGGCGTGCCAAAAACAAAAACATCCGGCTGCGTGCTCGCCTTCGCCAGACTGACCGGGCCGGTTTCGGCCAGCAGCTTGAACCGGGCCATCGGAAGACCGGGATCAAGCTGCAGAAGACCATCTCCGGCAAGGGATCTGACGGTCTCGCCGAAGCCCCGGGCCGGATCGCACTGATCATCACTCCACTTGAAGTAACGGCCATAGGTCACGATCGGGCGGTCGCCCTTCGCAACCGCACAAGCGGCTGAATCCGCCTCCGACAGGACGACGGTTTCACGGTCGCCGTTTTTGACAATGACAGGAGACACGTTGCTGGGAGAGCTTTTGACGATGTCCGGATAGGTCAATTGCGCCATGAACGCGGCACCCAGCCTGTCACGCAAATCCGTAAAATCCGAGATGACATGTGAGCCCATCCAGGCACCTCTATTGCACAACACGTCATCACGACCGCCATCGACAGCGATCTGCTTGTGTGTCGGCTTCCCCTTAACGTGACGAAACCTAGGACCCCTAAAATTTTGTGTCAATATTTAAAATATACTTCCCAATTATTGGGACAAATGATAAATATTGGCTTCGTGGACCCTTTAGGAGATAGTGAATGTCGGACGCAAAAGATCACGGAGGGGATGCTGCATTGAGCTGTCGAAGCACGGGGCATCGAGCGCTATGAGCCTGGTGATCAGCAAGGCCGTTCGCCTGATCGATCTTGTGGCAGAGGGTGTCGACACGCTTGCCGACATTTCAAGATCAGCCGAGCTGTCGCGCAGCACCGCCCATCGGCTGTTGTCAACTCTGGTCAGCCACAACTATCTGGCGATTGAAAACAAGCGATATGTTCTTGGAAACCGGCTGTTCGAGCTTGGAGCCATCCGAAAACGCAGCTTTGATTTTCTGGAAACGTTGCGGCCAACCCTGGTCCGATATGCCGAGGAAACAGCCGACACAATCCATCTGGCCATTCTTGACGGGCAGGACATCCTACTGATCGATCGGGTGTTCGGTGACCGGCAGTTGCGCATCAATTCCTATCCGGGCCTGCGAACACCTGCATTCATGACAGCCGTCGGCAAGGTTCTGATCGGTCACCTGCCCCGCGAAAACTGGCCGAACTATCTGACCGCCATACCGCAGGGCTACGCCCGCACTGCAGAGAGCCTGCTCACTGAGTTTGCCGTTGCACAGCGCAACAATATCGGGTTCGACAAGGACGAGTGCAACATCGGGACATGCGGCGTGGCATCCAGCTTCATGGTAAGTCCCCGAACGCGGATAGCCTGCTCGATCAACGGCGCGATGGTCTATTTTGAAAATGGCCGACTGGAAGCCCTGGCCGACACCGCACACCGCCTCGCCAAGGATCTGAGCGATAAACTTGATCGCACGAATTCCGCCGAGGGACTCAGTTCCCTGTAGGACACCTCAACTCCATCGAGACGGTGCCTACCCGTCTCCAATCGCCATAAGGCTGGCATTACCACCGGCCGCCGCCGTGTTGACGGACACCACCTGTTCCTGCGCGAACCGGGTCAGATAGGCCGGGCCACCGGCCTTGAAGCCGGTTCCCGACAGGCCCGACCCGCCAAAGGGCTGGGTGCCGACCACCGCGCCAATCGTGTTTCGGTTGACATAGATGTTGCCCGTCTCGAGCCGGTTCAGCACCTCGTCAATCGTCGCTTCGATGCGCGAATGCACGCCCAGCGTCAGCCCGTAGCCGCTGGCAGCGATGTCATCCAGGACCGACCCAAGCTGACCGGATTTCCAGCGCACAACATGCAGGATCGGCCCGAAAACCTCTTCCTGCAATGCGGATGCACGATCGAGCTCAACGATATGCGGTGCAAAGAACGTTCCCTCCTGCGGCGCGGTGCCGGCAAAGCGGACTGTCTGGTCTTTGCGCATCGCATCAATATGATCGCGCAGCATGGCACGCTGACCCTCGTCGATGATCGGTCCGACATCCGTTTCGGGCAACTGCGGCAGCCCCAGATGCAGCTCTTGCGCCGCGCCTTCGATCATATCCAGCATCCGGTCGGCGACATCCTCCTGCAGGAAAACCAGCCGCAGGGCGGAACAGCGCTGGCCGGCAGAGCGAAAAGCCGACATGATGACATCGTCGGCGACCTGTTCAGGCAATGCCGTTGCATCCACCACCATGGCGTTGAGGCCACCGGTCTCTGCAATCAGCGGCACGATGGGGCCATCCTTTGCCGCCAACGCCCGGTTGATGGCGCGCGCGGTCCGGGTCGATCCCGTAAAGGCAACCCCGTCGATCTGCGGATGTGCCGTCAGGGCTGCGCCAAGGGAGCCATCCCCGGGAAGATAGATCAGAACATCTTGGGGAATGCCCGCCCGGTGCAGCAGCCGCACCGCTTCAAAGGCGATTAGCGGCGTCTGCTCGGCCGGCTTGGCAATGACCGCATTGCCGGCGGCCAGCGCAGCGGTTACCTGCCCCAGAAAAATGGCGAGTGGGAAGTTCCACGGGCTGATACAGGCAAAGACGCCGCGGCCGCGCCAGCCATAGCGGTTTTCCTCGCCGGTCGGGCCGGGCATGACGGTCGCCTCGGAAAATCGTTCCCGTGCCTGTGCGGCGTAATAGCGGCAAAAATCCACGGCTTCGCGGATTTCGGCAATGCCGTCATCCAGCGTCTTGCCGGCTTCCAGCGACAGAAGCGCCATGAAGGCATCGCGATTTTCCTCCAGCAGATCGCCGGCTTTTTCCAGCGCCGCCGCGCGGCTGGCCACCGGCGATCGAGACCAGCGTTCAAATCCGGCCCGCGCCGCTTGCATCGCCGGACCCACATCTTCGGCACCTGCTGGCCGGACATGGCCGACCGTAACCGCAGCATCGGCCGGCGCGGTCACGGCGCGGGCCGCACCCTGCGGCTTCAGCCCCGGCACAAGCGGAAACGCCGCGACATCCGGCCGGGCTGCCGACATGCCGGCGGTCAGGACATCGAGCTCCGCCCGATGGCCGAATTCAAGGCCGTCACTGTTGCGCCGGTCCGAATAGATTGCAGCCGGTAACGCAATATCGCTGTGCCGCGCACTCCGGCCCTCGCCAAGGCCCAGATGATCCAGCGGCCGGACCAGCAAATCGCTGACCGGAATGGTGGTATCGCCGGCGACGGCGACAAAGGAAGAATTGGCGCCGTTTTCCAAAAGGCGGCGAACCAGATAGGCCAACAGATCGCGGTATCCGCCCACGGGCGCATAGATCCGGCAGGCGATCGGGTTGTTGCCTTCACTGACCGCCTCGTAAAGCGCATCGCCCATGCCATGCAGCCGCTGGAATTCAAAACCGCCCTTGTCGTCCCCCGCCATCTCCAGAATGCTGGCGACCGTCAGCGCATTGTGGGTGGCAAATTGCGGAAAGAGGCGTGACCGCACGGCCAGCATCTTTCGCGCGCAGGCAAGATAGGAAACGTCGGTCGCGGCCTTGCGCGTATAGACAGGGTAATCGGCAAGGCCGCGTTCCTGGGCCAGCTTGATTTCCGTATCCCAATAGGCGCCCTTGACCAGACGCACCATCATCCGCCGGCCGGTTTGCCGGCACAGCGCATCAATATGTTCGATCACCGCGGGTGCCCGTTTCTGATAGGCCTGAATGGCAAGTCCGAATCCGTCCCAGCCCGCAAGGCTGTCGTCGCGGAACACGGCATCGATGACATCGAGTGACAACTCCAGCCGGTCGGCTTCCTCGGCGTCCACGGTAAAGTTGAGATCATGCGCCTTTGCCCGTTGCGCGAGGGCAAGAAGATCGGGAACGAGTTCCTTCATCACCCGCTCGCGATGGGTCGCGTGATAGCGGGGATGCAGGGCTGACAGTTTGACGGAAATGCCCATCCTGTCTGGCAAATCGGTTTTTCCGGCCGCCGCGCCGATCGCCTCGATGGCATCGGCATAGGCGGTCCAGTAGCGCCTGGCATCGGCCGCCGTGCGAGCGCCCTCGCCCAGCATATCGAAGGAATGGCGATAGCCCCGGCCCTCGTTTTTTGCGGCACGGGACAGGGCATCGGAGATTGTTTCCCCCAGCACGAAATGATGACCGAGAAACCGCATGGCCTGCTTGGTGGCGGTACGCACCGTCGGAAGCCCAAGCCGTTTCATCAGCCCCTGCATGACGGATTCAGGCGTCTCGCCCGGCCGAATGACGCGTGCCGTGATCCCGAGCGCCCAGGCCGAGGCGGCGACGAACCATGTGTCACTGTCGCCCTCGTGGTCGCTCCAATTACCCTCTTTGAGCTTGTCCTCGATCAGTTTGTCCTGGGTGCGCGCATCCGGGACACGAAGCAACGCTTCGGCCAGAACCATCATCGCCAGGCCTTCCGGCGTCGAAAGCCCATATTCGCGCAGGAAATCCTCAACCCCGCCGATCGAACCGGCATTGTCACGGATCGCCTGGATAAACCGGGTCGCATCCGCATCGATCCGTGAATTCCCGGCGGCATCTCTTTCAAGGTCGGTGGCAAAACCGGCAATCAGTGTGTCATCGTCGCCCGCATAGGGGGCACGAAAGGGCATCGGAGCTGGTGAAAGCGGTGCGTTCATATCGGGACTCCCATTTTTGCTCATTATAATGGAGAATTGACCGGATTATTCACTGTCTTTCCGGCGATATTCCGCGTATTAGTCACAAAAAAGGGGATTTCGTAGCGATCCATGAAAGAAATTGATGAGCAGGACCGGAAAATTCTCCGCGCATTGCAGGCCAACGGACGGCTGACCAATATCGAGCTTGCCGAAACGATCAGCCTATCGGCTACGGCCACCGCAGAGCGGGTCAAGCGGCTCATACGGGAGGGATATGTCGAGGGTTTTTCAGCCCGCCTTTCAGCCGAAAAGCTCGGCCGCGGTCTGCTGGTCTTCGTCGAGGTCAAACTGGACCGCACCACACCCGATGTCTTCGAGGCCTTCGCCACCGCCGTCCGGCGCAGCGATGACGTCATGGAGTGCCACATGGTGGCCGGCGGGTTCGACTATCTCGTCAAGGCCCGGGTTGGCGGTATGGAGGCCTATCGCACCTTCCTGGCAGACGTCATCCTGCCACTGCCGGGGGTGCGCGAAACACACACCTATGCGGTGATGGAAGAGGTCAAGAACCTGTCCTATCTTCCTGTCTGATCGTCAACAAAGCCAAGGATGCCCGAAAATGTCGCAACAAGCCGATCACGCCGCTTCCTTTCACGCCCTGCACAAAAAGGGCGATCCGCTGATCCTGTTCAATATCTGGGACCCGGGCAGCGCCGGCGCGGTGGCTGCGGCCGGTGCCAAGGCGGTCGCGACGGGCAGCGCGCCGGTGGCTCTGGCGCATGGATATGCCGATGGCGAAAAAATCCCGCTGGACCTTGCCATGGACAATCTTCGCCGCATTGTCGAGGCTGTCGATTGTCCGGTCACCGCAGATATCGAAGGCGGTTACGGCGCTGCTCCACAGGCTGTGGCAGAAACCGTTGTGCGGGCCTGCGAAGCCGGCGCGGTCGGTTTCAACTTCGAAGATCAGGTCGTCGGGACAACGGAACTCTACGACATTGAAACCCAATCGGCGCGAATTGCAGCCGCCCGCAAAGCCGCCGACACTGTCATAGAGCCGGCCTTTCTCAATGCCCGCACGGATATCTTCCTGAAGGCAAAGCCCGATACCCATTCAGAGGCCATGCTCGACGAAGCCATCGCTCGCGCCAAGGCCTATGAGCAGGCCGGTGCCAACGGCTTCTTTGCCCCCGGTCTCGCCGATGAGAAACTGATTGCCCGCCTGTGTGAAGCGACGGCGCTCCCGGTCAATATCATCGCCCTGCCGCACGTTCCCGCGGCCGCAGTCCTCGCCAGTCTGGGTGTCGCCCGTATCAGCTATGGACCAGTCCCCTATCGCCGCATGGTCAAGTGGCTTGAGGATCAGGCATCGCAGGCGTTTTCGAGTCTTTGAATAGCGACACGTCAGGCCCCGCCATTGACACAAGGCTTTGATCTAATTAGATAGCCACATGGCTATTCAATATCAGCAACCACTTGATCGAACCTTTCATGCTCTTGGAGACGGCACACGGCGCCAGATGCTTTCAATGCTGGCGACCGGTGGCGCGCTGTCTGCCGGCGAATTGCGTGCACCCTTCGATGTGGCGCAACCAACCATATCCAAACATCTGAAAGTACTTGAATCCTCTGGGCTCATACAGCGCGAGATCAGCGGACGTACCCATCGCTTTCGTCTGCGGACCGGCGCGATGAAGGATGCCGAGGACTGGATCTCCAGACATCGGGAATTCTGGGAAGGCACGTTGCAGCGTCTGGAGGCCTTTGTCAGCGACGGCGGGATGACGGAGGATGAGATATGACGGGCGGCCCGGTTCCGCTGGTCGTTCGCCGGACCATTACGGCGCCGCGCAAACGGATTTTTCAGTCCTTCAGTCGCGCCGACCTCCTTTCCCAATGGTTCACGCCGACGCAGGAGATCACTCTCGACATTTTGGCGTTCGACTTTGCGCCCGGCGCCCGCTTTCGCCTGCGCTATACCATGCCGGACGGTCGCCGGCCGGTGGTCGGCGGGGTCTATGAGCGCATCGACGAGCCCGAGCAAATCGTCATGAGCTGGATCTGGGAGGCGCCCGATCCCCTCGCCGATGTTCCGATGCGTGTCACCTTCCGTTTCATCGAACAGGCGGGTGCAACGGAAATCATCATCACCCATGAACATCTTCCTTCCGACCAGGCGTGCACGATCCACGCCAACGGATGGGAGGCATCGCTCGATCGGCTGGAGCAGTTTCTTGACGGATCGGAATCATTGAAGATTGATCATTGAGATTTCACGGGAGAGCCCGATGCGGGATCTTGCGATTTTAACATTCCTCTCACTCGACGGCGTGATGCAGGGACCAAGTTCGCCGCAGGAGGATACCGGGGGCGGATTCACCCGGGGCGGTTGGGCGGCCGATTATTGGGAAGAGGTCATGGCTCAGGTCTATCGCGAAGCGATGAGCGAGCCTTATGACATCGTCTTCGGACGCAAAACCTATGAGCTGTTTGCCAATCACTGGCCGGAAGAAGGAAGCGACAACCCGGTTTCGAGCCGGCTGAACGCGGCGCAAAAACACGTCGCGACATCCACACTGACGGATTTCACCTGGCACAATTCCGAACCGATCAAGGGCGATGCGATCGCCGGGATTGCCGATCTGAAAAACAAGCCTGGCCCTCTGCTCCAGATTCACGGCAGCGGCAAGCTGATCCGGTCTCTGCTCGCCCACGATATGATCGATGAGTTCCGGCTCTGGACCTTCCCCGTTGTGGTAGGGTCAGGCGCGCGCCTGTTCGGTTCGGATACACCGCCCGTGACGCTGACCTTGAAGAAATCGGCGCCCTGCGCCAACGGCGCGGTAATGACGATCTACCGGCGCGCCTGACGCACAGCACTCAGCGATCCAGGATCGACCGGATCTCCACCAGATTGGAACGCACCCGCAGCAGATAGAAACCCACCGTGGCCAGATGCGACGGCATGATCCAGCCATCCTCGCGGCCATTGGACACGATCACCGGATTAAGATCCAACGTGGCCCGGAGTTGTTCTTCCATTGTCACCCAGACCTCTTGGAGCTGGCGGCTGCGAATGGTGTCGCCGAAATCCGCATGCGCCGCTTTCAATATGCCGTAATAGGCATAGAGCTGTCCGTAGGTGAACCAGAACTGATTGTCGGCTCTGGTGTCGAACCAGCCGGCATTGCTGCGGTCGGACCGGTCGCGCAAAGCTGCCGATGTCGACCCGATATCGGCGGCGATGCGATCGACAAACCGAATGAGATTGTCGGCGCGCGGATCGAAAACCGCATCGCAGGCCTCCAGACGGTCATTGAACGCTCTCAATTGCTTCAGCCCTTCCCGGTAGGCGCCGGGGGTCGGCGTCAGCGGTCCGAATGGCCGCAGGCTGAAATACCAGGTCTGTTGATCATACTGAATGCGCCCGCGCGCCAGTTGCAGATTGGGATCGGCGCTCGACGTGCCGCGCCGGCGCCCCAGCGCATCGACGAGTTCCAGAGCGGTCCGTTGCACAGCCTGCTGAATGCCGCGCTGGAACGATGCCTTGTTGTCGAGGAAGGGCGTTGCATCCCAGGGCAGGCCGAAAAATCCCATCTTGTAAAGCAGCGTCGACGAAATCCAGGCATTCTGGTTGACGTTGAAATCGATCAGATCGGCGGTGACGTCGACAATGGCCGATCGGCCGCAGGTACGCGTTGTTGATGCACTGTTTTCGATGGATATCTGCTCGCCGGCCCGGGTTTGCAGGTCTTCCAGTTGATAGACCGCCACATAATCCGGATCGAAATTTCGGACCCAAAGAACCCGCCAGATGAAGATGGCGTAGAGCACGACGAGGCCGACAAGCGCCAGTCCGATGATCCCCTTGAGCACAAAACCCCGTCGGCCGTACCAGTGTGACGCCGCAACGAAGGGCCACAGGATCCAGGCAATCACAACGCCTATTCCATGCCCGATCGCATGGAACACCCGCTCGAAGAAAGCGATGACGGGGTCAAGCATGGTCAGTCCTCTCTAAAGCCATAAAGACGGCGCCGAAGCGCCTTTTTGTCCGGCAGATACATGTCGGCAAGCGTTGCGACGACGAAACTGCGGAAGGAATCGCCGAAGGTCTCATAATGTTCGTAAAAGCCGGGCTTGTCGAAAACAAACCGGGACACGAAGTCGGCCGGCACCAATCGGCTGATCAACTGGTTGGTCAGCCAGCGATCGCGGTGGCCGGGATCAGCCCGGATCAGCAGAAACCGGTTGCGGGCAGCAATTTCATCCATGGTGATTTCACCCTGTCCGGTGATTTGCCTGCGGACAGACTGCAAAAACGGATAGGTTCCGTCGCTGCGCACCAGATCGGCGTTGCGGTGCACCCAGGTTTGCAGCCAGATGGAATCCACCTGGGATAGGTCGGTCTCCGGCTCGTGACGGCCGATCAGCCATCGCAGCAGCATGTCGGACCGGTGGTCCAGATAACCGGATTTTTCGATCCAATCGCGCTGCGGCGTTTCGATGCGCCCGGTATCGGCCAGGAAGGCATAGATCCGTTTGTGATCATCCAGTGCGATATAGCTGACCTGCCACGGGCGCGAGCGGCGAAATCCGGGGGCCGCCGGATCGCTGATCACCGTGGTCGCCTTTTCATCGACAAACACGAAAATACCGCCGAAATGACCCGCCCAGAAGGCCTGGTGGCGAAACACGACCTTGTCCGGCACCAGAGCATTCTTGCGGATATCGCCGGTTTGCTGGGCCAGTGCCACCATGCGATTCAGCATGTCATCGTCCAGCCACGCATTCGGAACCGTCATCAGCCGGTCGGACAAAGCCGCCAGTTCATCGGATTTTCCGAGCATGTCGTCCGCCGACATCACGCGGAACTTGACCTCATTGATGGACAGCAGGTCTTCGATGTGCTCGACTTTCAGCACATCTTCTTCGATCTCTCCATAGAGCACATCACGTATGGTAACGGCGTGAATGGCCCGTTTGTTTTCCTGAAAAAACTGATGCATCAGGGATGCTGTGTTTGAAAAACTTGTGTGCACGACCGGCAGTTGTTCCTGCGCCGGCGACAGGATGATGAAACGCCGGTTGACCGCATTCGGATCGAGGTAAAGGGGATCGCCAAGTTCCTCGGCGATTTGCGGCGAGAACCCGGTCATGTCGATCGAGAATTGCGCCAGGGCTGTTTCCGGAAGACCGAATGCGCTCAGCGCCCTGTTGTAGCGCGCAACCAGATGCGGCTCGGCTATCTCCATCAACCGGCCGAAGATCAGATCTTTTTCAAGAAGACGTTTCATGGTTCGCCGGTCATTGCTGCCAGCGCCCGTCGCGCTTCATGCCGTCGATTTCCCGGATCGCCTTCTCACGTTGCCTTTCGCGCCGGATGATGTCTTCCACCGCTGCATCGTCGGAACGATCGGTGTAGCGGAACTCCGAATCGCCGTAACGGTTGATTTCCTGCAGCACCATTTCAATCGTGAACGGGCGCCGCAGATCGGCAATCATCGCCTTCTTGTCCTCATAGGGCTTGTGCATGAAGGTGTCCGGCGTTTCGAACCACTCGTCCGGAAGATCGATGTCCATGGCCCGCATCTTTACCGCATCGGTGATGTTCTTGATGGCACGTCCGGTAAAGCGCGGCTCGGCCTGTTTGATCCGGTAGAGATAGTCGCCCACATCGGCCATGGTTTTGACACCGCCGCGCTCCTTGCAGAACGCCTCCCAGACCGCCAGCAGATTTTCCTCCTGCGGCAAATCGTGCCCCTCATAGGACGCCGAGACGGCCTTTTTGATTTCCTGACCGGCATAAAGATCATGTTGCCCCAGCGGAATATCGTGGTTCTTGCCGGCAAGCAGCACAAAGATGTCGATGTAATCGTCACGGCTCTGCGGCCCGTCGACCAGCCAGCGCGCCCCGGCCCGTTGACGCAGCGCATCGTCGACATTCTCCGGATAGTTCGAGAACATGCCGAAGGCGCAATTGCCGCGAACCACGGTGGACGCACCGGCAAAGCTTTCCATCAGCACTGCGGTGACCTCATGCTGGCCGGCCGACGCCTTGTCATCCGAGCGCCGCGCCGCCACCTGGTCGATATCATCGACGGTGCCAAATCCGATGGCGCGCGGATTGATGACATTGTCGACAAAGCCCTTGCAGTTCTGTCCGGATTTGCCCTGATAGGACGATATCTGATCGACACCGAAATTCTCATAGTGGAACGGATAGCCGGCGACCTGGCAATAATCATTGACCAGCCCGGCGATCATCTGAATCAGGATGGTCTTGCCGGTGCCCGGCATGCCGTCACCGATGAAGGTGAACAGAAAACCACCGAGTTCAACAAAGGGATTCATCTGCCGGTCGAAATCATAGGCCATCAGCATCTTGGCCAGCTTCATCGCCTGGTATTTGGCGATGTGATTGCCGATGATTTCCTCAGGTTCCTTGAAGCTCATGACCAGCGGCTTGCGCTTTTCGCCCGGCGCCACATCGAAACCATTCAGGGTAAAGTCATCCTGATCGATGCGGATATGCCCTTCGGCGAAATCCGCCAGGCCAGAGAAGCGCGCACGTCGCTGCAACAGCCCTTCGATGGCTGTCCGCGCAAAGGCCTTGGCCCGCGCAACCAGCGCCAGATCGTCGGTCGTCCCCGCAACGGCCGCATCGAGACCGGCAATCATCGCCTTCAGCGCATCCTGCGGCGTGTCGAATACGAAATCAGGGTCCGCGCTGTCCTCCACCGGTTCGCTTTCGCCATCCAGAAGCTGGCTGAGATAGGCGGCAAAGGAAAAAGCCGCCACATAGGCCGATGCCGACAACAGCGCCTTGAAGCGGGTTGCCTCTTCGCCGGCCAACGGCGAGGCCGAATTTTTCGACTGCAGCGTTTCCAGCTCGCTCTGTTTGGCAAAGGTCTCGGCAAGAGCCAGGGCGACGGCCAGCCCCCGCCGGGCACGAAACAGCACGGTATGCTGGGCAATCGTCATCAGCGGATCATTCGGATGAACCGCTGCGATGGTCTTGATCAGTTCGATTTCGCGGCTGCGCCGGGCCGACCGGGTTGAAACCGTGGACACGAACCGGCGTCCGCTGCCGGCCAGCGCCGTGCCGGACCGGCCGTCATCCCGTTGCAGGACCACCGTTCGTGTGATCAGGCTCTGGGCCGTCGAGCGGTGTTTCTCGATATCGTCCTCATGGATGGTGGTCAAACCGGCATTCTGGCTCATCGGTCGATCCTATATCCCGCTGGTGATCTGGTTGCCGGAAATGACATGGACATTGTATCCGCCAAAGACGCTTTCCGCGTCACCGCTGGCATAGAGCGCCTGATACGCGTCATGCGGCACCAAGGCATGTTTTTCATAATGGCTGACCCCCTGGCGTGTGGCCTCGAGATCGGACGTGTCGATGTGAAATTCCTCGCGCGGCGGCTGTGAACTCCACAATCCGCGCCGCGCCGGCCGCTCGGCAATCGAAATGACTTCCTGAATGGTCCAGGTCAACAGCCATGCATGGTCCGGCTGCCTGACCTTCGACAGGATATCCGTCACCCGGCTATTGTGCTCCGTTATGCCGGCCGAATAAAACGGACCCAGCACGAAACGCCGCAATTGCTTGGGGTGAAGGGCTTCGAAATCCTGATCGAGATTGTTGGCGATCGTCGCCGGCGTCAGCGAATAGGCGCTGTTCTTCTTGGCAAAATCATCGAATTGGTGGGCAAGGTCCGGATTGAGCAGACCGTCGACCGGCAGTGGAATGGTGATGTTCTCATTCAGCTTGCCCTTGTCGGTCACCAGCATCCGGCCCACTTCCTCGCTGGAATCCTCCACCACCGCCATATAGACCATCGGCAGTGATTGGCTGCCGTCGAACGCGCCCCAGTGCACCACATAATAGGGCCGCCGGGTTTTCGGGTTAACGGAGACCCGAATGGTTTCCGGCAGAATAAACGGCCGAAACAGCGCACCCTTGCCGATCGTTTCCAGATAGGTGCGTTCCGCCATGCGCTCCTGCTGGGATTTCGGGAAGGATTTCTCGCGCAATATGTGATCGACCATCTCGGCACGCAACGCATCCGCCTCCGGCAATTCGTCAAGCCGGTCCTTGGCGCGCTTTCGGTCGTTTTCCAGTTCAAGCACGTTTTGAAAGACCGGAAATCCGCTCTCGGCCCTTGAAATGCGAAACGTACGGGCAAATCCGATGCGGCGCTCCCAGCACGAGAAGGTCTGCATCAGCCGTTCCACATAGGGAACGACCGTGCGACCGATCAGCCCGTGTTTGTAAAGAGGCGAACTCTCCTCGGACAAAAACAGGTCAAGGCCGTTCAGCGCGGCACTGATTGAACGGAAATAGAGTTCTGCCTGTCCGCTTTTGCTGCTCATCTAGATCTGTCGGCGGTCACGATTGCACATAGTCCGCGGCGTTGTGCTTCTCCATCACCTCAGCAAAACGCCGGGCAAAGGCATCATCGGCGAGTTTCTTTCGCCGCTGGATATCCTGCGTTGCCAGCATGTTTTTCTCATGCATTTCCAGAAGGTCGCCGATATGGCGCTGTGACGCCGACCCGATGCCGGCCATGGTTTCCTCCGCCGCCGTATCGACCTGGCTGCCCAGCGTGTTGATCTTGTGGGCGACATCCTGTTGCGCGGCGGTTTTCAGTGAGTCCTCCAGCGCTTTGTAGAGCACGATGCGTTGCTCGGTATCGATTGTCAGCTTGTTGATCAGCGTGTTTTGCGCAGCGATCTGATTGTTGAGCGAATCCACGAAGGTCTGGAACATCGACGTGTAGCGCTCCAGCGTCTGGCTGCCGGCTAGAAGTTCCTGTTCCTTGGCCTGCGCTTCGTTATATTCGGTCGCCAGGGCCGAGCGCTGGCCCTCCAGTTCGGTTCGCTGCGTCTGATCGGTCGACGCGGAAATCTGGTTCTCCAGATCCATCAGCATCGGATTGAGCTCCTCGATGCGCTTTTGCACCGCCTCCAGTTCGGCCATGGTGCCCTTGCGCCGCTCGATAACGGTAATCAGGCTGGCTTCGGATGTCTTGTATCGCTCGTCCAGAATGCTTTTCTGATCCTTGAGAATGCCGACAATGGTATCGGATTTCGCCAGCAGTTCCTGCAGATTGCCGGCCAGCGACATGTTGCGGACACGGTCGGTGCGCATGCGCTGCATGCGTTGTTTGGAGAAAATGCCGATGAACTTTTCCCAGCCCGAATAGTTCTTCATGCTTTCGAATTCGGCGCCGAAAACATTGGTCGCGTCTTCCAACCCGATGATGAGATCGGCGATGTTCGCCTCCATCACCTTCTGCTGCTTCAAAACATCTTCGATCCGGGCATTCTCGATATCGAAATCCGCGTCGCCAAGTTCCGTTTCAGCCTTGGAAAACTCTTCCAGAACAATGCCCGATTGCTCTATTTTCGAGCGCATCTCGTTGACGATGTTCTTGGTCTTCTCGATTTCGGAATCAAGATTTTGAAGCCTGGCCATGATTTCCCCTCTTTATTACCGGGTCAGACCGGTGAGCTCTTGCAACTGTTTGTCACCGGTTCGCAACACAAACCGGTCGTTGATGCCAGGCTTTATGTTGGTGCTGACGACAGCAACTGCAAGCCTGCATCATGATTATCACAGATTTATTGGGTGAGCCGCAATGTCTCAATCCGGCACCACACGGGGTCGCTGTAGACCCGGCTGGTCCTGCCTGACGATCGCAGCAACTCTGACAGAAATTCAGCCCTCGCGATGAAAGACGACACTGTCGGAACGGGTTTGGCTGGCGGTGTGACACATCGGCCGAATTCAGATTTGCCCCATTGCCTCGCGCCAATGCCGTCGGCAAAGCGACACATAGGCCTCGTTGCCCCCGACAAAGATCTGCTCGCCATCCTGCAGCGGTTTGCCGTCCGGACCCAGCCGCACGACCATGGTCGCCTTGCGTCCGCATTCGCAAATGGTGCGGATCTCGCGCAGGCTGTCCGCAATCGCCAGCAGCGCCAGCGATCCGGGAAACAATTTGCCCTGAAAATCGGTCCGCAACCCGTAGGCCATGACCGGAATCCCAAGGTCGTCGACGGCGCGCGCCAACTGCCATACCTGGTCTTCACTCATGAACTGCGCCTCGTCGACAAAAACACAGGCCACCTTCTGCCGTTGCTGCTCCTTGCTGATGGCGGCAAAGAGATCATCATTGCGCCCGAACGGGATGGCCTCGCATTCCAGGCCGATCCGCGATCCGATCTTTCCCTTGCCCGCACGCTCATCAAGCGCCGCGATAAACAACAGCGTGCGCATGCCGCGTTCGCGATAATTGTGGGAGGCCTGCAGCAACAGGGTGGATTTGCCGGCATTCATGGCCGAATAACTGAAGTAAAGCTTGGCCAAGGCCGCATCCGCATGGCTGTTTGCGTTTTTCCGACCATAGGGTCCCGCTGCTTTCAGCAAAACCGAGCAGACGGGTTTTCCCCGATCTTATGGGCTGGAAAGCTGCCTCTCGACATAATCTTCCACCAGCTTCAGCGCGTCGGTTCCATCGCTCAGGCTACCAAGCGCCTTGCGGATATAAAGACCGTCGATCATCGATGCGATGCCTTCAGCGATGGCTGGCGCGCGGTCGGCGGCCAGGGGCCGCAAGCCATAGATCAGGTTTGACGCCAGACGGCGCGAATAGACCGCGAGCAATTTGTGCGCATCTTCCGATTCCTGCGCGTGGACATAGAAGACGAGCCACACCGACACGGTCTGAGGCCTGAACTGTTCGCGGCCGAGACTGGCGCGGATGATGGCCGAAACCCGTTCGCGCGGCGTCGCCGCGGATTTGATCTCGCGCCCGACCTGACGGCCGTAGTCGGTCAGCAGATGACGCATGGCCGAGACGATCAAGGCATCCTTGCTGCCGAAATAGTGATGCGCCAGACCTTGCGAAACACCGGCCCGCTCGGCGATATCGCGTATCGTGATATCCAGCGAACCGCGCGCGTGAATGGCCGATATCGCCGCTTCCACCAGTGATCGCCGCCTGATCGGTTCCATTCCGACTTTGGGCATGGATTTTCCCTCGTTTGGTCATTCCACCGCTTTACGGCAGTATGCCGCTACTGGTGCCAATTGCCAGTTATTCTTGAACAATCATTCAATAAACGCTTGCAAATCGGCCCGCTTTGTGGCGCGATATGGGCACGAGATCATCAACATCAGACCTGAATTTGCAAGAACGGAGATTCCGACATGAAATTCATCACACATTCGTTTCTGGCGCTTGCCTTGACCGCAGCGCTGGGCACCGTTGCCCACGCAGCCGAACCGGACAGCTGCAAGACGGTCCGATTCTCCGATGTCGGCTGGACGGATATCACCGCCACGACAGCCGCAGCGACGACCGTTCTGGAGGCCTTGGGTTACGAGACGGATATCAAACTGCTCTCCGTGCCGGTGACCTACACATCCCTGAAAAACGGCGACATCGACGTCTTCCTTGGCAATTGGATGCCGACGATGGAAGCCGACATTGCGCCCTATCGCGAGGATGGCTCGGTCGAAACCGTGCGGGCAAATCTCAAGGGCGCGAAATACACACTGGCGACCAATGCCGCCGGCGCCAAGCTTGGCATCGACGATTTCAGCAAGATTGCCGGACAGGCGGATGCACTCGACGGAAAGATCTACGGCATCGAGCCGGGCAATGACGGCAACCGCATCATCCTTGACATGATCTCCAGCGACGCGTTCGGCCTGAAGGATTTCGAGCTGGCCGAATCGTCCGAACAAGGCATGCTGGCGCAGGTTTCGCGCCTGGACAAACGGGGCGAGCCGATCGTTTTCCTCGGCTGGGCACCACACCCGATGAACGCGAATTTCGATTTGACCTATCTCGCCGGAGGCGATGACCACTTCGGACCAGACTTCGGCGGCGCGACGGTCTACACCAATGTGCGCAAGGGCTATGCCGACGAGTGCAGCAATGTCGGTGCCTTCCTGAACAACCTGGAGTTCTCGTTGCCCATGGAAAACGAAATCATGGGCGCCATCCTCGACGATGGTGAAGATCCGGCCAAAGCCGCAGCTGCCTGGCTGAAAGCCAATCCGGACATGCTTGATGGCTGGCTTGCTGGCGTGACCACCGTCGATGGTGCGGATGGTATGGCCGCGGTAAAATCCAAGCTCGGCCTTTGACGCACGGGTCCTCAATCGCCGCCCCGCTTCAGTGGGGCGGTTTTTTTGCGTCTGCACACCGGTGGGGATAGCCCATCCAAACCAATGGATGTATCTGCCCGCGCTTTGTTATAAGAAGAAGGCAAAATCGGGGGACGGTCCATGGAATGGCTGACGCAATACAAGATACCCATCGGCCAGTGGTCGAAGTCGGTGGTCGACTGGCTGACCGAACATGGCGGCTGGTTTTTTGACGGGCTGGCGCTCGGGCTGGAAACCGTAATCGACTCCATTCTTTGGGCGCTGCAAACGCCGCCGCCGCTGGTCGTCATCGCAGCCTTCGTCCTGTTTTCGTACATTGTGCGCCGGTCGGTCACAACCGCCGCCTTTGTGGCCCTCAGCTTCCTTTTCATCGTCAATCAGGGCTACTGGGAACGCACGACGGAAACGCTCACCCTGGTGGTCTCGGCCTGTATCGTTTGCATGGCGGTGGGAGTTCCCATCGGTATTGCCGCCGCGCATAGGCCACGATTATACACCACCATCAGGCCGGTTCTCGATCTGATGCAGACATTGCCGACTTTTGTCTATCTGATACCGGCGATCGTCTTCTTCGGCATCGGCATGGTGCCTGGCCTCATCGCCACGGCAATCTTCGTGGTGCCGGCGCCGATCCGGTTGACCCATCTCGGCATTTCGTCAACCCCGCAAGCCCTGCTGGAGGCTGGCCAGGCCTTCGGCGCCACGAAGCGGCAATTGCTGTGGAAGGTCGAACTGCCCTATGCCATGCCGCAGATCATGGCCGGACTGACCCAGACCATCATGCTGTCCCTGTCGATGGTTGTGATCGCCGCGCTGGTCGGTGCCGACGGGCTCGGCGTCCCCGTGGTTCGCGCACTGAACTCCGTGAATACGGCGCTTGGATTTGAAGCCGGGTTCGTCATCGTCGTCGTTGCCATCGTCCTCGATCGCATGTTCCGCGCCGGGGAGACGAATTGATGGTAAAACCGGTTGTCCAGTTCAGGAATGTCGACATTGTCTTCGGCTCCGATCCCTCCGCTGCCCTGCCGCTGATCGACCGCGGCGAGAGCCGCGAAACGATCCAGGCCGAAACCGGACAGGTTCTCGGTGTCGCCGGTGCCACTCTCGACGTGATGGAGGGCGAGATCATCGTCCTGATGGGCCTTTCGGGGTCCGGAAAATCGACGCTGCTGCGCGCTGTCAACGGTCTGAACCCGGTCATTCGCGGCGAGACCCTTGTGGATTGCGGAGACAAGAGCACGGACCCGCAGCGCTGCTCGTCGCGCGAATTGCGGCGCCTTCGCATGGACCGGGTCGCCATGGTGTTTCAGCAATTCGGTCTGTTGCCCTGGCGCACCGTCGCCGACAATGTCGGGCTCGGGCTTGAACTGTCCGGCATGTCGTCGTCAAAGCGGAAAGAAAAGGTTCGCGAACAGCTCGAACTCGTGGGTCTTTCCGACTGGGCGGACCGCAAGGTCGACGAACTGTCGGGCGGCATGCAGCAACGGGTCGGACTGGCCCGGGCCTTCGCAACCGGCGCGCCGATCCTGCTGATGGATGAGCCCTTTTCGGCTCTCGACCCCCTCATCAGGACGAGGCTTCAGGACGAGCTGCTGCAATTGCAGTCGCAATTGAAAAAGACCATCATCTTCGTCAGCCACGATCTCGATGAAGCGTTCCGTATCGGCAACCGTATCGCCATCATGGAGGGTGGCCGCATCGTCCAGTGCGGCACGCCGCAGGAGATCGTCAAGAACCCGTCCGATCGCTATGTCGCCGACTTTGTCGCCAATATGAACCCGCTGGGGCTGTTGATCGCCTCCGACATCATGACGCCGGGCAAGCCGCGGGCCGCGCTGGCATCGGAGGTTTTCTCGGCAACGGCGGCGCTCGACACGCCGCTGGTGGATATTCTCGACGCCATCGCCAAACGGCCCGGCGCAATCGGCGTCATCGACAAGGGCGATATTGTCGGAACCATTACCGCTCAGGATATCGTCAAGGGCTTGACCAGCCATCGCGCCTCTGCCACCGAGTGATCCCGGACGATCCGGGATTGCGACAATGGGTCATCCCGTCCAGCCCGGAGCGAGGCCTATAGTGAGCATGATGTAACAGGGAGACTATAATGAAGGTAGAAGGACAGGCCGCGATCGTGACCGGCGGCGGCTCCGGACTGGGTGCCGGCACCGCCCGGATGCTGGCCGCAGCCGGCGCAAAGGTGGCGGTGCTCGACGTCAACGAGGAAAACGCCAAGGCCGTCGCCGATGAGATCGGCGGGCTGGCCCTTGGCTGTGATGTGGTCAGCGCCCAGGCCGGGGAAGCAGCCGTCGCTGCCGCAGCCGAAGCCCATGGCGAGGCCAGAATTCTGGTCAATTGTGCCGGTATCGCCAATGCAAGCCGCATTGTCGGCCGCGAGGCACCGCACGATCTGGAGCTCTTCTCCCGCGTCATCAATGTCAACCTCATCGGCTCGTTCAACATGCTGCGGCTGGTCGCCGACCGCGCATCGAAACTCGAGCCGATGGAGGATGACGAACGGGCGGTCATCATCTCCACCGCATCGGTTGCCGCCTTCGACGGACAGATCGGCCAGGCCGCCTATGCCGCTTCAAAGGGCGGTATTCATTCCATGACCCTTCCGGCGGCCCGCGAACTCGCCCGTTTCGGCATTCGCATCATGACCGTGGCGCCCGGCATCTTCGGTACGCCGATGCTGATGGGCATGCCACAGGAGGTGCAGGACAGCCTGGCTGCCTCCATCCCCTACCCGTCCCGGCTCGGCACGGCGGAGGATTATGCGTCCCTCGTCATGCATATTATCGACAACACGATGCTCAACGGAGAGACCATACGTCTCGACGGTGCCATTCGTCTCGCGCCGAAATGATCCCATGGACCGGCCGCTGGAGGGACTGACGGTCATCGAAATGGCGGGCCTCGGGCCCGTCCCCTTCGCCTGCTACCTGCTGGCCGGTCTTGGCGCCCATGTGACTCGAATTGAAGCAAGCGGCCGGGACGCCGTCTTCCTGCCGCTCGATCCGCAGACCAATCCCGACGTCTATAGGCGCGATGTGCGCCGGCTGGACCTGAAAACCGATGACGGTCGCCGTCAGGCAATGGATCTCATCGCCGCAGCCGATGTCCTGATCGAAGGTTTTCGTCCCGGTGTCATGGAACGGCTTGGCCTTAGCCCCGGGGACACGATGCCGGCCAATCCAGGTCTGATCTATGCGCGGATGACCGGCTATGGGCAGAACGGGCCAATGGCGGCGCGCGCCGGCCATGATCTCAACTACATTGCCCTGTCAGGCGTTCTTGCCATGATCGGACGCAAGGATGCCGGGCCAACCCCGCCGCTCAACCTGATCGGCGACTATGGCGGCGGATCGATGGTCATGATCATGGGCATTCTTGCCGCTCTCTTTGCCCGCCAGACCAGCGGTCGCGGGCAGATCATCGACGCTGCGATGGTGGAAGGATCGGCCATGCTCGCAACACCAATTTTTTCCTTCATGGCGTCGGATCTCTGGCAGGGTGAGCAACGCGGCGCCAACCTGCTGGACGGCGGCTGTCCCTTCTATGACACCTATGAAACGGCGGATGGCCGCCACATGGCCGTCGCACCGCTGGAACCGCAATTCTTTGCCATCCTGATCGAAACCCTTGGCCTCGACGAGGACTGGGTGGGGCGGCAGTATGACCGATCAGCCTGGAGCGAATTGCGCGACATTCTCACGGCAACCTTCCGCCGCAAAACCCGTGACGAGTGGGCCGGGATCTTTGCCGATTGCGACGCCTGCGTTACCCCGGTGTTGACGCCCCTGGAAGCTCCGCTTCACCCGCACAATGCAGCGCGCGCTGGTTTTCGCGACGTCAGTGGCCAACAAATGCCGAACATCGCCCCAAAATTCAGCGACCAGCCAGATGACGGGTAGACGGCCATGAGCAAAAAGATCGATCCGGTGCGGGAAACCGACGATGAGGCCCGCCGGCTGGCGCGGCAGTTGATCAGCTGCGCCCGCTACGGATCGCTGGCCGTTCTTCTGCCCGATGGCGGCCATCCCTTCGCCAGCCGAACGGCGGTGGCCTGCGACATCGACCGGACGCCGGTCATTCTGGTCTCTCAACTGTCCACGCACACGGCGGGCCTTCTCAATGACCCACATGTGTCCCTCTTGCTGGGGGAACCCGGCAAGGGCGATCCGCTAGCCCATCCGCGCATCACGCTGCAGTGCACCGCCAAGCGGCTGGCGCGCGAGGATGCAAGACATGCCAGAGTGCGCGCACGGTTCCTCAGGCGTCACCCCAAATCGGCCATGTATGTCGATTTTGGCGACTTTTCTTTCTTCATGCTGGAGCCCGACACAGCCAGCCTGAATGGCGGTTTCGGCAAGGCCTATAATCTGTTGCCGGAAGATTTCCGCATTGCCTCGCCCGCATCGGAGGCCCTGGCCGATATCGAGGAAAGCGCCATCAACCACATGAACGGCGATCACGCGGATGCGGTAAGGCTCTACGCGCAGAAGCTGGCCGGAGGCAAAGGCACGAACTGGACCCTCTGCGGTATCGATGCATCCGGATTTGATCTGCTCGGGACCGACAGTGTGTTGCGGGTGGAATTCGATGCGCCGCTGCGGGACGTCGACCGGCTGGCGGCCGTGATGGCGGAGCTGGCAAAACGCGCCCGCCAGTGACACGCCCGCCCCAACTATACGCCGACGAATTTTGTTGATTGCCCTTCGGATGAAGCCCATAAAGGCGAACTGACTTCGCCGATCCTCCGCCCGATTGCGATCATGACAAAGGCTGCCTTGTTGCGGCCGGCGCACCGGTTTTTGGCTCCGCGAAATGAAAAAACAAAAAGGAAGCCGGCATGCAACACAAAGTCATCCTCGACACGGATCCGGGCATCGACGACACCATGGCGATTGCCTATGCCATCGCCCATCCACAGATCGACCTGCTCGCCATGACCACGATTTTCGGCAATGTCTCGGTCGATGAAGCAACGGACAATGCCTTGCGTCTGCTGGATTTTTTTGAACACGAGGCGGATGTTGCCCGTGGCGAGGAGCGCCCGCTGCTGATGAAACCCAATCCACACAGCTACTCCGTCCATGGTTCAAACGGTCTCGGCGAAATCGAACTGCCGACCTCGGCGCGAGAACCGGTTTCCCTTTCCGGCCCGCACTATCTGATCGAAAAGACCCGCGAATTGCCAGGCCAGATCAACATCTGCGCCGTCGGCCCGCTGACCAATCTCGCCCGCGCGCTGGAGCTTGATCCGACGATTGTCGACCGCGTCAAATCCGTCGTCATCATGGGCGGCGCGATCTATCGTCCCGGCAATATCTCGCCGGTTGCCGAGGCCAATATCTGGAATGATCCGGATGCGGCGGATGCGGTGTTCGCCGCAAGCTGGCCCGTGGTCCTGGCACCGCTGGATGTCACGACGCCGGTGATCCTGACGGCAAGTTTTTTCGACGACCTGAAGGTGGAAAATCCGAAGGTCGGCACATTGCTCGCGGACATCGCCAGGTTCTACACCCGGTTTTACCGCAGCCATTCCGGCTACAATGGCTGCATCCCGCACGACGTCATGGCGCTGACCTATCTCACGGCACCGGGCATCTACATGCAAAAGAGCGGATCACTGGCCGTATCGACAAGCGGGCCGGGCATCGGCCAGACGATTTTCCAGCCGGCCGGGAGACGGGCCTCCAACCCCATGTGGGCGCAACGTCCCAAACACATGGCTTTGCTGGAAATCGATGCCGACTATTTCATCGGCGACTATTTCACCACCATCGCCGGCCGCCATCCCGAATATGACAAGTAACGGTTCGTCCGGGCATCAGACGGTCTGACGTTTTACCAACCGTTTCTTTGTTTGTGACGCGAAAACAAGGCGTTCAATAACGTTCTCAGAACAGCGCCAGGGCCATACAGATGCCGATTATGACGACAGACGGCCTCAGGACATGGCTCGGGATGTAGCGCGCGGCACGGGCGCCGGCAAAACCGCCGGAGGCGGCAGCAATCATCATGAAGATGGCAACTTTCCAAACCACCAATCCGGCCAGGATGAATGTGACAACAGAGGAAAGGGATAGAATCACCGACGTTGCATTCTTCATCCCGTTCATCTGATTCAGGTCCCGGTAGCCCATGCCGGAATAGAGCGCCAACAGCATGATCCCCAGCCCCCCATTGAAATAGCCACCATAGGTCGTCACGGTAAGAACCGGGATCACGCGTTGCCCGCCTTCCGCACTCCCCCCTTGCGTTACCATCTTTGAAATCAATGGTCCGAAAGCAAACAGGCCAGTGGCCAGCAGCAGTAGCCATGGCGCCACAAGGCGGAATGCCGCATCTGGCGTGACCAAAAGCAACAGCGCACCCAGCACACCGCCCGCCACAGCCAGTCCAAGCATCATCACAAAATCACGACGAGGTAAGGCGCGCAACTCATCTCCGAAGCCGAGCGCGGATGTAATGTAACCTGGGAAGACAACAAGCGCGCTGGTCGCGTTCGCCGCAACCGGGGGAATGCCGGAAAAGATCAGCGCGGGCAGGGTCAAAAAGGTCCCCCCACCCGCCACTGCATTCAATGCCCCGGCGCCAAAGGCTGCGAGCAAGAGCACTATTGAGGATTCCATTCCAAACGCACCATCAGCTTGTCGGTCGAGTCCGGTCCAGCTCGGTGATCATCCCCCTAGTGAGCCGCAACGCACTGCCCATCTCTGCCGGATCAATGAGCTCACGTCGATCTCGCTCGGTCAAAACATATTTCAGACGGCTTTGTCCCTGCCCAAACCCGGCGGTCAGCCGCAATGCGGGGATACCCGCGACGGCAAAGGCATGATGGTCGGAGTTACGGACAAGTTCGTTGTGGATGACCATGTCCACCCCCTGCCTGTCGGCCACCGACGCAACCAGTTCAGCAAGTTGGTCAAAGCCATTGGTGATCGCACCGAATGCAGGATCTCCAGCCACGCAGTCGAGGTTCACAACTGCGCTGATATTGCGGCGGGCCACTTCCGCCAACTGCGCGACATAGTGGTCCGACGCGCAAAGAGCAATTTCTTCGGCAGAAAACACCAATATTCGAAGGGCGAGAGTCTTGGCGGGATTCTCCCGATAGTGCTCTGCCAGTGCAAGAAGAGCCGCAGCACCGCTGGCATTGTCCATCGCGCTTTCAGAAATGGCGTGGCCGTCAATATGCGCGCAGAGGATGATCTCAGGTGTCTCTGCGCCGTCGAGTGAGGGAATCAGAAGATCAAGCGTTTCTGTCTCCATTTCACAATGGCCGGCTTGCAGCCTGAAATCGACTTGCCTTCCGTTACGCGCCTCGGAGCTGAGTAATTCCGCCTGCGAATAATCGATTCCGAGCGCAGGCATGGCCGGCTCAATTCCACCGGTAACGGCGCCGCTCCACGGGTCCGAGTTCGCAATGACGAAAAGCTCTGCTCCCAGCTCTCGTGCACGGGACGATTTCACACAGCGGTGAACATGGTCGGGGGCAAACATATACTCGTGACGCACCATCACAGCGCGACCGGGCAAATGACTGGCGACCGTTTCCAGATCTTCCAATGTCCCCCGCCCTGCATCAACAATATGCAAAGCGGCCAAACCGCCCGGCAGGCTGGTGGAGCCCGGCAAAGCGACCGCCGGGTAATGCGAACCGGCAATGGAAAATCCCGCCACGTCGCCTCGCCAGCCATGATAGCTTACAGCGTGGCGCCGGATCCGACCCGCGTCACCCGCGAGTATCCCAGCCGCATACGCAAGTGCCTGCCTTTCGCTCTCGGTACCTGCCAGTCGCCCCCCAAAATCGCAGAGCGCATTCAAATGCGCCATAGCGGCATTCAGTATCCGCTTAGTCACGCGCTGCTTCCCCCTTCTGACGACGGCCAATCAATGGCAGGCAAAGCACCGCCAACGCCAACCCGAAAAGTACCAGGGGGATGGGCCCGGAGTAGAGCGGACTCCAGTCTCCGCCGGTTATCTGAAGACCTGTGCGCAGCTTGGCCTCGGCAATCGGCCCCAATACGAATGCAATGGCCAGGGGTGCCAGCGGGTATTCCAATCGCTCCATTACGAAGCCAAGCAAGCCAAAGACAAGCATGACCCAGAGGGATATCGGCGTTCCGTCCAGAGCAAAGGCGCCAACAATGCTGGCGACGACGATAACCGGAAGAAGATAGTAAAGGCCCACCCGGGCGATTGTTGCGATCCAGGACGATGTCAACAGGATGAACACGGCCATAGCCAGTGTTGCGATCAGATAGGCTGCGATTAGCCCATATGCCAGTTCCGAGCTGTTGACGAATAAGAGCGGTCCCGGCTGGATCGCGTGAATGGTCAGTGCCGTCAGGAGCAACACATCCACAAGCGAGCCCGGCACGCCCAGCGCCAGTGTCGGTATCAGCGCGCCCCCCACCGCCGCATTGTTCGCGGTTTCAGAGGCGACAATTCCCTCCTCAGCGCCCTTGCCGAACCTTTCGGCATCTTTTGAAAACGTTTTTGCAATTGAATAGGAAATGACGGAGGCAATATTCGAGCCGATGCCGGGAAGAATGCCAACCCCGGTGCCAATAATCGATGACCGGGCCAAGTTGCCGCCATGGGTCTTCAAGTCTGAAATCGAAATACTGCTGGAATCGCTTTCGGCGCTTTTCCTGCCCGGCATACGATCACACGCTCCCTTGTAGACATCACTCAGAACCGCGCCAAAAGCAAACATGCCGACAAAAAAGGGCAACACTTGAATTCCGGCGTTGAGGTCAACAAGACCAAAGGTCATGCGTGATTGTGACGAAGACGGATCAATGCCTGGCAGCGCCAGCAAAAAACCGAGCACGGCAGCTGTTAGGCCCTTGAGCAGCGCCTTTTCACTCAATGTCACGACAAAAGCCAGTGCCAGTATCACCAGCGCGAAATAGTCGAAAGGTGTAAAACGTGTGGCCCATCGCGACAGCGGCTCGGCAAGTGTCGCCAGCACAACCCAGGAAAACAATCCACCCAGAACGGAGGCACCGACAGACAATTCGATCGCCCGCCGGGCACGACCTTGCTGCGCCATAGGATAGCCGTCGAGCATGGTCATCAGATTTGATACCGTCCCCGGCATGCGAAGAATGATCGCCGTCACCAAACCGCCAGATACACTGCCCACATAGACCCCGACAATGGCACAAACCGCATGGAAGGGATTCATGTAGAAGGTTACGGGAAGCAGCAAGGCAATCAGCATCGCGCCGGTAAGACCGGGAATTGCCCCCATAATCATACCGACCAACGTGCCCGCAAGGATCAACAGCAGTGGCACAAGGTCGAGTGCGGCGGCAAATCCGCCAACCAGATCAGCCATTGCCTACCATCCCGGAAACGGGAGGACGAGCAGATGGACGAACACGAATTCTCCCGCCGCTCCCATCAATAGCGATAACGGGACGATTATCTCGAATCTGCGATGCTTGCGCGGAGTCAGCACGACCATACCGAAGATCAGAAGGGCGGCAGTCGATACCGAATACGGCAGCGACGCCCAGATGATCGACACGACGTAAGCGAGGCTGGCCGTGCATATGAGGATGACTTGCCAGATCCGGCGAGCGCTTTGCCGAGCATCATCCGTGTCCTGCCCGTCAGTTGCGGATCCGGATCGAATGGCCGGACCGCCGCGTATATGCGCAATGATCAGCTTGATCGCGATCAGCGTGGAGAGGCAGATGACAAGCCAGGCCAGGAGACGCGGCACATCGGCCGACCCAAGATAGTCGAATGGCGATCTGCTCAGGTCCTGTAACCCGTGAAGGGCAACGAAACCGGTTGCGGCAAGGAAACCGCAAAACGCGATTTCCCCGACGAGCCGCTTTGTTTGGGCAGTCATGGGCCGGCTCAGTTGCCTCCGGCAGCAGCCGCGAGCGGTTGAATCTGCTCCCAACTTTTTTCAAGATAGCTGCGCAGCTCTTCACCTTCCAAATACAGTTCCGCACCACCGGCACCCGCGAAGAAATCATACAATCCATCCGGTTGCTTGTAGGCATGCTGCACTGCCGAAGCCATTTTGTCGACAATGTCATCCGGGGTCCCCGCCGGAGCAAAGATAAAATGCGGGAAACACAGTTTTTCATCCGAACCGGCATCTGCCATTGTCTGGATACCGGGCAGCCTGGGATGAGGTGCATCACCAAGATACAGAACAGGCACCGCCTCGGGAGCCTCCAGTTTCTTGCCGTCTTTGTCGAAATAATAGCTGGCGGCACCGGCCGGGGCGGTAATCATCAAATCGATCTGGCCACCCATCAGCGAAGCAAAGGCAGCAGCCGAACCGCCCGCTTGGACCGGCCGGATAGTAAAACCGCCGATTTCGGCGGCCTTGGCGATACCCATATGGCTGGCCCCGCCAATGGTCACCCCGGCAATCACCGGGTCATCGCCCTTTGATGCGCCAATATCAGCCACGGTCTTCCAGCCGCTGTCCGCACGCGCGACGGCCACCAGGCACATCTCGGTCACAGCGGCGACCGGCGTGAGATCGCGATAGCCGAAATCCTGCACACCCATTGCCTCGGCGGTCATGATGCCTGTTTCGTGGATCAGGAACTCATAGCCGTCAGGAGCGGCATCGATTACACGGCGTGTACCCACTGACGAATGGCCACCCACATTGGCAACGACAACATTTTGTCCGATCTGATCGGCAATCCCGGCCTCAAGCTTGCGCGCTACAATATCGGTAATGCCGCCAGCCTGAAAGGGCACCACAAGGGTCACCGGCTTCTGTGGCCAATCATCGCCAAGCGCACCGGAACCCATAAAACAAACGGCAGCCAGCCCGAACAGCAATGTATTACGCATGTGTTTTCCTCCCATTTGTTAAAGCCTATGCCAGAGTTGAGAATTATCATAATGAATGTATCTTTTGTTTTGATAACCAAATAGAATGAACGAGCTGGAGGCATATTTGTGTCCTTCTATCGCCAGATACAGGTTTTTCGGACGGTCATGACCTCGACCTCACTCGCCGAAGCTGCCTCTCGGCTGTTCCTGACCCAGCCTGCCGTAACCAAGCAAATCAAGGGACTGGAAGCCCGTCTCGGCATCGAATTGTTCAGCCGGGAAGGCCACCGATTGCAACCAAACGATTTGGCCCAGGCTTTATTCGAAGACTCAAGTGTTGCAGTTGCAGCCATGCAGAACCTTGAGCGTGATGCCCTGCGTCTGCGGGAAGCTAAGAGCCAACCCATCCGCATTGTCGCAATGCCAATGGTGGCGCGGCTTTGGTTGCCACAACGGGTGGGACAGCTGTTTGAACTGGCGCCCGGCGCCGAATTCAAGATCAGGGTCGCACGAAGCGAGAGGATCGTCGAAATGCTGGCCAACGGACTGGCGGAAATCGGCATCGGCATGTTGAACAAATGGAATGCGGATCTGCACACCGAATTGCTTTTTTCGCCGGAGGCCGTGGCAATCCTGCCGATGGGACACGATTTGTCCACACTGAAACGAATTACACCAGCCAATCTTGAACGGGAGGATTTCTTTCTGCTCGGGGAAGGTTCCCCGATCCGGCAGGATATTCTTGATGCTTTTTCGATATCCGGCATACGCCCGAAAATAAAGGCGGAGATTGAGCTTGAGGAAACGACGGTCGCTCTCGTGGAGGCCGGTCTTGGCGTCTCAGTGATCGACTCATTTTCCGCAAACCAGCGACGACTAAGCGGTTCGCAAATCCATATTGTTCCTTTCGAGCCAACCATCTCCGCTCATATCGGCGCAATGCAGAGTCATCAAACACGGGGAAACACGACCATCTCCTCCGCATTCCGGGTGCTCCTGACAAGCTAAGCGGAGCCACACGCCCAGATATTCTCTGCCCAGAAACCCTGCATCGTTGCCCGGTCGCCGGCACATAACCGGTGGATACGGCGGCGCTGCGGGACAGATCTGCGCAAGGTGCTGCTTTTTTTGCAGCGCGCAGTACTAGAATAAGCTCTTTTTCAGAACACTCGGAACTGCGAAACTGCACGAAATCAGCATCGTAGTCGGCTGGATTGTAGAGGCTTCAGTGAGATGCGATCGTCCGGTTGGAATTGGAAAGGGACAAAATGTACCTGCATTCTTCGACGCTCCGCTACCTGTTGAAGGTCGGCGAATTGGGTTCCATTCGACGCGCCTCGGAAGAATTGAACGTAGCCTCATCGGCGGTGAACAGAAAGATCCTGAAACTTGAGCGGGATCTCGGTGTCGATCTTTTCAAGCGATCTGTGAAAGGTATGACGCCCACAAGTGCCGGTTTGCTGTTGATGCGTCACACCCGTGAGACACTCATTGACTATCAACGAACAGTGGATGAGATCGTCTGCCGCTCAGGCGAATTGAGAGGGCAGGTCAGGATCATCGGGATTGGTTCCATAATCGAACTGATCATGCCGGATCTGATCGTCCGGCTGGCGAAACAACACAAGGGTATCAGGTTTCATATTGTTGATGCGACACCCGATGAGGTATTTGAGGGGCTGGCAAGCGGCAACTTCGATATCGGCATTACGTTTCTGGACCGTCGGCAAAGCAATTTTGAACTCTGTGCAAGGCTTGAAACGTCAGTGGGTGCCCTGATGAAAGCAGATCATCCGCTCGCAAACAGACAAACCGTTACACTCACCGAGTGCTCCAGCCACGAGACCTCGATGTTCTCGGACCGCTGGGTCATAAGACCGCTTGTCGACAGCGAGTTCCAGCGAACCGGCGCTGAATTCAAGCCCCGTATGATCACCAACTCCATGGTGGTCATGCAAGCGGCAATTCGGCAGGGCCTGGGAATTGGCTTTTTCACCCCAATCGGTTTCATTGACGACATTCGCAAAGGCGAAATCGTTCATGTTCCTCTGAGGCAGAGTGAATTGGCCACGGCGGGTATCGGTCTATTTGCAGAAAAGGCCATGATGGCCTCTCCACATGTAGACATTATGCTCAAAAACATCAGCGATATGTTCGGTGAACTTCAAGTCACCCTGGACAGCCTCCGGGCATCTGCGCAGGATTGCTAGAAAACCTCACCAGGTGTTGCAAATCCCCGAAACAGATTTCTCGCGACACTGGCCAAATTGACCTCGTCCGAACCATCATAGATCCGCTCAACACGCAGGTCGCGATACCAGCGTTCCACCACACTTTCCTTGGCATATCCCATAGCGCCGTGGATCTGCAGCACCCTGTCCGCTATCCGGTTCGCAGTCCGGGCGACGAACACCTTTGACACACACGCCTCATGCCGATAGTCCGCACCGTTTGCGGCTCGACAGGCTGCGTGTAAGACCAAAAGCTTGGCCGAGCGCAATTCCGTTTCCATCTCGGCTATTGCAAATGAGATGTTTTCCCTTTCAGCCAGTTTTCTACCAAATACAGTACGCTCTTTCGCCCAATCAATTGCGAGCGAAAGCAGCCTTTCCATTGCCCCAATGCTCTTTGCCGACAAGATATATGCGCGGTTCCTGTAGATGAAGGGCATCGCGTGGTCGAACCCCTTGTTAACCTCGCCAAGAACCGCCGAACCCGGGACGCGTACATCATCGAAATGAAGGGAACCGACCTTGTCTCTGCTGCCCATCATGGCGATCGGGCTGGAGGTCCAGCCGCAGGATCTATCCACAAGGAAACAGGTGATTCCACTGTCGTCACCCTCATGCGGTGTCCGCGCGAAGAGAATGGCGAAATCTGCAATATCACCACGGGTAATCCAGGTTTTCTCGCCATTGAGGACCCAATGCGAGCCATCTCGAACGGCCGTTGTGCGCATGGCCTTGGCATCGGAACCGGATCCTGGTTCCGAAATCGCAATGGCCGCCACCCGGTCTCCGGCTATGGTTGGCAGGAGATACTCCTCTTTTTGCGTTTCGTTGCAGCTGTATAGCGCTGGCAAAACAGAACCGCCGAAATCAAAATCCACAATCGTCTTTCCAAGTTCAATGTGGATAAGCGCCTGGGTGACGGGATCAAGGTCTGCACCACCATATTCTTCAGGCGTATCGATTCCCCAAAAACCGAGCGCCTTGGCCTCCGTCTGCAATTTCTTTCGTTCCGCATCAGTAAGACCGGGACTTGCGCCGGCATTCCCCCCAATTTCCCTTTCAATCAGCATTTGCTCCAGCGGCACCAGTTCACGCTCGACAAATCTGCGTACAGTATCTTGAATCTGTCTTTGCTCGTTCGACAAATTGAAATCGACCATCCACTCCTCCCTGCTCAGTTACAGCAAACCGGCTTATGGGCACTAATGTCGTTCCGAACTGGAATTTTCGATTGGTCGAAAACAGGCTGTCGGTTGGACGGGCCCCGATTGCACGGGCCGGTGAAGGAACACTAGGAACTTCGCATCATTAAAAACAGCGCAGAATTTCGCATGGACCACTGCACAAACAGCATCATGGACGAGGTCCGCCGATTTGCCCTGGTTTCATCGACCCGGCATCATTGCCAATAACTTCGGAAGAGTCGGCACCTCCCGTTCTTGCCACCAGGTTGGGGAGGAGGCCGGTGTCGGTTTCGACATATCACCGGACATCACAGCGGCCGAACACTTTCGATTTCAAGCACCTTGATGGATTGGCCAATCACGCGAACCGACCGCAGCGCCTTGCCGAACTCGGCAATATGCGGGCTTTTCAGGTGGGCTTCGAGATCCGTCTCGGACTCCCACTCTTCGTAAATGCGAAACAGAGCCGCATTTTCGAGATCGCGATAGAAGCGATAGACGATGCAGCCCTTTTCAATGGCCGTCAGCCGCATCACCTCGATCACGGGCTCGATGAGCGTTTCGGAATGTTCCGGCGCCAGTTCTATCGTCCCCGTCACAACAATCATTGCGGTTCCTTTGACCGTTTGCCTCAGTCGATCTTGCTGGCGTCCTTGTACATCACCCGGTGCCGCCGCGTCTTGATCCAGTCGTTCAGATCCTCATCGGTCATGAAATGGGCCGGATCGAACTGGTCGCGATTGCTGATATCCGCCAGCGATTTGCGCCAGCGCTTATAGGGCTTTTGCGCCGGTGGGCCGAAGAGGAAAATGTCGAGAACGGACAATTCGTCCGGAATGCCGAGCAGCGGTTTCATGGCGTTTTGTGCGCTCTCCTGGCCAATCGCCGTGACCCACCACACATTGTAGCCGAGTGCGGCGGCAGCCAGATGCGCCGACATGGTCGACGCCGCGACCGATTGCAGCAGGATTCGTTCGGCATTTTCCTTGTACATCCGGTCCATGTCGCTACCGTCATTGAGCACCGGAAAGGCGTTGACCCAGCGCATGTCCGAACACACGACAATGAACCCGGGCGCCGTCGCCAGACCACGGTAATCGGGGGTCGGAAACTTCATCTTCGCCTTGGCGCGAAACCGCTGTTCTTCGACAAAATAGGCGGCAATCTGATCCTTGATGGCCTGGTCCCGCACGATCACATAGTGCCAGGGTTGGGCGTTGGCGCCAGACGGGCCATGGCGGGCCGCCTCCAAAATCAGATCATAGGTCTCGTCGGGCACCACATGGTTCTGGTCGAACTTGCGCACGGTCACCCGGTTGCGGACCACCTGCATCAATGCGTCATAGCGATCGCGCGAACCGATTGGCGGCAGATCGACTTCCTGCTCCGCGCTTTCCAGATCCACGACCGGTTGTGTGTTTTCCGACATCTTCCGTCCTCCTGCCCCTGTGCACGACGCGTGCGCGCCTGCCGCATTTGGCGATGGCTGAAGACGAATTGCAAGACCTTCAACGGCAAAGAGCGTGTGTCACCCGGCGAAGGCCGGCATTTCCAGCCCCTGTTGGGGAACATCGATGCAAAAGAGACTGCCGGAAAGCGGGTGGCGTGCCAGTGTCTCGTCATCCATCAGGATTGTGCCGGTGGTGATGAACAGCGTTCTGTTGTCGCGCCCGCCAAATCCCACGCTGGTCACCGTCGGCGACGGCACCTCGATTTCAGTGTCGACTTCACCGTTCGGCAAATACCGGCGAACCCGCCCGCCGGTCACGACCGCGACCCAGAGCCCGCCTTCATTGTCGACACAGATCCCGTCGGGAAGCCCCTCCCCTTCGGCCAGCCTGGCAAACAGCCGCTTGTTGAAAAGTGCCCCGCTGGCGGCGTCCACGTCGCAGACAAAGATCTCGCCCTTCATGGTTTCGTTGATGTAAAGCTTCGTGCCATCGGGTGAAAAGGCCGGCCCATTGGCAACGATATAGCCACTATCGGCCTCCGCCGGATTCAGATCATCTCCCAGATGATAGAGTTTTCCCGTCGGCTCCTGGAAATCGAAATCCATGCTGCAGGCCCACAGCCGCCCGTCAGGGCCGACCATACCGTCATTGAACCGGTTCTGCGCCGGCTCGCCGGGAAACGAAACGATGGTGTCAAAGCGCCCGGTTGACTCATCGAGCCGCACAATCGAATGCCGGAACAGCGCCAGCACGTCGCCATTTTGGCACGGATAGGTGCAACCGACCGTCTCCGGTGTCTCCCATGTCCGCTTCTCGCCATTTTTCAGGTCAAGACAGAAGATCTTCTGACCCAGGATATCGACCCACCAGATCGCGTCACGTTCCGGGTCGTAGCGGGCGCCCTCACCCAGTTGCGCCTTGGCTTCCCACAGGCATTTCAGCTTGCTCATTGTCCTCTCCCTGACGTCACCAGTCGACGATGGTGCCGTCGCTCATGACGGCATTTTTCGTTTCAATGCTCTCTTTTTTAAAGGGGTGCCGCGCCGCCACCTCTTCATCGATTTCGATGCCGAGACCGGGCTGATCGGGCACCATCCAGTACCCGTTTTCGGCCCGGATCGGATTGACGGACACCACCTCGTCGAACCAGGGCACCGCACCGACCATCTCCTCCTGAATAATGTGATTGGGGGTCGACACTGCAAAATGCAGCGCCGCTGCGCCGGCCACCGGACCGGCCGGGTTGTGCGGCGCGACGCCGATGCCCAGCGTTTCCGCCCGCTGGGCGATTTTCCGGCCCTCGGCCAGCCCGCCGCAATGGCAAAGATCCGGCTGGATCACATCGACCGCTCGCCGGGTCAGAACCGTTTCGAATTCGTCGGGTTCGATCAAACGTTCCCCGCTGGCAATGGGCACCGGCGCGTTCTCCTTCAGATACAGCAGCGCTTCGGTATCCCCGGGCTGCAATGGCTCCTCGGCAAACATCAGCTTGCTGTCGGCAATGGCATTGAGATAATCCATCGCCGCCCGCGCGGAGGCCGGCCGGCCGTGAAAATCGATCATCAACCCGAATTCGTCCCCGAGCGCCTCGCGCAGGCAATGGACCGATTCGGCAAATTGTGACACCGCCTCCGGAGCCGACAGATAATGGGTATAGGGCACATTGACGATTTTCGCCGCCGTGTAGCCCCGATCCTTCAACTCGGCGCAGCGGGCAAGCAGGGCCTCCTTGTCGAAAGTGTGATAGACCGCCGACATCTTTCCCATGCCCAGATGGGTGTAGACGCGGACACGGTCCCGGACCTTGCCGCCCAACAGGCGCCAGACCGGCACACCCAGATCCTTTCCGGCGATATCCCAAAGGGCGATTTCGATGGCGCTGACGGCGCTCTGGCCAATGGTGCCGAGCCGCCAGAAGCTCTGTTTGCGCATGATGCGTACGCATTGGGTAATGTCAGCCGGATTCTGGCCGATCAACAGATCCGACAGATCCTCGACGGCGCTGGCGACCGAGCGCGTCTTCCACTCCAGTGTCGCCTCCCCCCAGCCATGGAGGCCCGGCTGGTCGGTCATCACCTTGACGAACAGCCAGTTGCGCATATCCGCGTTCACGACCAGGGTTTGAATGTCGGTAATCCGCATGGGTCTGTGCTCTCAGATATTCGGATACAGGCTGCAGCCGCCGTCAACCACCAGAACCGAACCGGTCATGTAGCTGCTCATGTCGCTGCATAAAAAGGCGATGGCATCGGCAACGCTTTCCGGCGGTTGCAGAAAACCCAGCGGGATCGCCTTTTCCGCCCGCGCCCGGTAATCCGCATTCTCGTTCCAGGTCTTCAGCGCCATGCCGGCGCCGACAATGCCCGGCGCGATGGCGTTGGCGCGTATGCCATTGGCAGCCAGTTCCCGTGCGAACCCACGGGTCAGGGCGTTCATCGCCGCCTTGCTGGCCGTATAGGGCGTAATTTCCGGCCAGGGCACATCGTGAACCCAGGAACTGGTGAAAATGAGCTGGGCACCCCTGTGGTCTGCCTCCAGCCACAGATTCGTCGCGGCCTTGGCCAGCACGAATGACCCGCGGACATTGACATTCATCAGCGCATCGAACTGCTCGAGCGAATAGTCCTGGATCTTTTCCACATGAACGACACCGGCATGGCAACAGACCACATCCGGCATGCCGATCGTGTCGGCAATGCTGGAAAGCGTTTTGACCGTGTCGGTCTCATTGCTGATGTCGCAGGCAAAATAGTCCGGCTTGACCGCACAATCGGCAAAGCGCGTCTTTGCACCGGCTGGACTTTCTATATCAAGCGCCACGACGCGGGCACCCATGGATGCCAAACGATCGCAGATGACGACACCAAGGGCACCGGCCGCACCGGAAATCACAACGGTTTTTCCATTCAGATTCATCAGTTCATTGCTCCTTCTTGGCCCTGCGATCAGGCATAGAGTTCCGATCGGATCCCGCCGTCGATCAGAAAATCCGAGCCGGTAATGAACCCCGCTCCGGGAGATGCCAGGAAGACCACCGTCGCAGCGACTTCTTCAGGCTTGCCAAGCCGGTTGAGAGGATGGTGTGCCGCCCATTCCCGCTCCAGATCCTCCGGCCGGCGGTCCTTGAAGGTGCGCGCCGCGATCTGCACCAGAGGTGTGTCGATGGTGCCGGGAGAAATGGAAACGCAGCGAATCCCGTCCGCAGCGTGATCGATTGCCACGGTGCGCGTCAGCCCCATCACCGCCGCCTTGCTGGCAGCGTAGGCCGCCGTTGTCTTCTGGCTGGCATGGCCGAGGATCGAGGCAGTGTTGATGATGACGCCGCCGCCCGAAGTCTTCATTTCCCGCACAGCCCGCTTGCAGGACACAAACTGGGCCGTCAGATTGACCCGCAGGGTCAGGTCCCAGTCCTCGAGGCTGAGTTGATCGACCGTGCCGTAGCGAGCGATGCCGACATTGTTGAAGACGACATCGACCGCATCGAATTGCCGGATGGCAATATCAAAAGCGCCATTGATCTGATCCGGATCGGCAACGTCACAGGACACGAAGATCGCCCGGTCGGCACCGAGCGCGGCCACCAGTGCCTGCCCGTCCTCTTCAAGCACATCGGCCACAGTGACAAAGGCGCCGTCATCGACAAACGCCCGAGCGGTCGCCGCGCCGATTCCGCGGGCACCGCCAAAGACAAGAACGGATCTGGACCGCTGCGACATGACTCATTCTTCCTCAAATAGCTATCAGATAGATTAAATCACTAAATGCAAAAATATGCAAAATCAAATCATAAACTATCTAATACCATCGGAATTTTGAAAATTATTTCGCAATTTCCCACAGATTGACAATACCTATCAGATAGGTTAATGACATTTCCGAGATCAATTGAACTGCAGCTGGAGGAAATCATGAAATTGACCAAAAATCTGTGCGGAATGCTCGTGGCGTCAGCCATCGCCATGGGTGGTGCGCTGTCCCCCGGGACCGCAAATGCGGACGACCTGACGATCGTGTTCACCCATCACTCATCCGTCAGCAACACATTCTGGCGCGGCGTCAAACGCGGCTTCGATGAGGCCTGTGCGCTGGTAAATGCCGATTGCCAGATGGTTTTTACCAACACGGAAGGCTCGATTGCCGAGCAAGTCGGCAACATACAGGCCGCCATTGCCCGTCAACCTGACGCGATCGTGACTGCCATTGCCAATGATGAGGCCCTGTGCCCTGTGCTGAAACAGGCGGGTGAAGCCGGCATCGTGGTTCTGGCGTCGAATGTCGATGCCAAATCCGGCGAAGATTGCGGCCGTCTGGCCTATATGGGCCAGAACTTCGTCGACGCCGGCGAAGTGCTGGGCCGCAACACGGCGGCGCTCTTTCCGGCGGAAGGCCCCCTGAACATTCTAATTGGAGTCTCCGCACCGGGACAGACCTGGTCCGAACAGCGCGCCGAAGGCGTGGAAAAGGCGCTGGCAGCCTATCAGGCGGCCAATCCGGACCGGAAGATGACCATCAACCGGATCGATTCGGGAACGGATCTGGCGGTAACCGAACAGAGGGTGATGGCCTATCTTGATGCCAATCCGGATCTGTCTGCCTATTTCGACATGGGTTTCTGGGAGGCTTCCGTCGCCCGTGCGCTTGAGAACCGCGGAGTTCCGGCCGGCAAGATTCTTCTTTCCGGCTTCGATGTCATCCCGGATGTCGTGGAATTCATGGAGAAAGGCTACATCCAGACCGTCGTCAATCAAGGTCCCTATCTCCAGGGCTACCTGCCGGTCATGCAGGTCTATCTGATGAAAAACCATGCCCAGCCCGCCTGGAGCGTCGACACCGGACGCGGTGTTTTCACCATTGATCAGGCCAAGGCGGCACTTGAAACCTTCAAGTAAAGCAGAAAAATCCGGACCCGCGGCATCTCCGCCGCGGGTCGATATGACCGGGACATTTCCATGACTGACGTACCTTCGGCTCCCGCCGGCAGATCGCTCTCAAGCCGCATTGTCGCCACTGCCGCAAAACCCGAAGCTCTGGGTGCGATCATCCTAGGCCTCGTGATCATTCTGTTCCAGACACTCAGCGGCGGCATCCTTCTGAGCCCCTATAATGTCTCCAACGTCCTGACCGTTCTGCCGGAAATCGGATTGGTCGTCATTGGCGTATCGATCCTCATGATCGCCGGGGAATTCGACCTGTCGGTCGGGTCCGTCTTTGCATTGACGCCGATGATTGCGTTCACTCTGGCCGAAAACGGAATGCCGATCAGCCTGACCCTGTGTATCGCAATGGCCTGTGCACTGCTCGTCGGCTTGATCAATGGCGCCATCACGCAGATCTACCGCCTGCCCTCCTTCATCACGACGCTCGGAATGCTGTTTGTCGTCCGCAGCCTCACCGTCTCCGTGTCGGACGGGTTCCCACCGGCCTTTGCGCCGAATGCACCGACCTGGCTGTTTTCGGATTTCGTCGGACCGGTCCGAATGTCGATGATCTGGTTCTTCGTGATATTCGCCGTCGCCGCCTTTGGCCTGAAACGAACCAATTACGGTGTCTGGACCTATGCAACCGGCGGTCAGAACGAAGTCGCAAAATCGGTTGGCATCAACACGTTCCGCGTCAAGATGACCGCCTTCATGCTGTGCAGCGCCCTGGCCGGATTTGCCGGTTTACTGCAGGTGTTTCGACTGCGCTCGCCATTGCCGTCGCTGGGCGAAGGGCTGGAGCTTCAGGTCATCGCCGCCGCGGTCATTGGCGGCGTCGCCCTGACCGGCGGCATTGGTTCGGTGCTTGGCGGCATTCTGGGTCTTTTGCTGCTCAAGGTCATCGAAAACGGCCTGATCCTGATCGGGATCGAAGCGAACTGGTTCAAGTTCGCCACCGGATCCATCATGATCATCGCAGTGATCATGCATGCCAGCATTGCGAAATACGCCCGAACATCCAGCGCCGGAGAGACGTCATGACAGCCTCATCCGACCATGTGGTCGAAACCCGGAACCTGGTGAAATCCTACGGTGCGGTACACGCGGTCAAGGGCGTGGATTTCAAGCTCGAAAAAAACGAGGTTGTCGGACTGCTGGGCGACAACGGCGCCGGAAAGACCACCCTCATTCGCATGATTTCGGGCGCGGAAAAACCGACCAGCGGCGAAATCCGGCTGCGGGGCAAGCCGGTTTCCATGCGCTCGCCGCGCGATGCGATGCATGCCGGCATCGAAACCATCCACCAATACAATTCCACCGTCGGCACGATGTCTGTTGCTGAAAACATCTTTCTCGGCCGAGAGATGCTGAGCGGACAAATCGGCAATTTCGGCTTTCTCAAGAAGGCTGAAATGCGGGCACTCGCAGAACAATCGCTTGGCAATGTCGGTTTTCACCTGCGCTCCCCCGACACACAGGTGGGAGAGCTTTCAGGCGGGCAGCGCCAGGGTGTGGCCATTGCACGTGCATTGCAGTTTCAGTCGAAAATCATGATCCTCGATGAACCGACAAACCATATTTCCGTCAAGGAAACCAACAATGTCATCGATTTCACCAAAAACCTCCCCGGCCGCGGCTACTCCGGTATTTTCATAAGTCACAATCTGGGGCATGTTTTTGAGTGCTGCTCGCGCATTGTCGTGATGTCGCGCGGGCGCATCGTTGCCGACAAGCCTGCCGATGAACTAACCATATCGGATATCGAAGCGCTGCTTTAGACCGTTTCACGTTTTGTCAGAAACGGGACAACGGTGTCGAACTTTAATTTTGTTGATGCATCCAGGATTTGCCGATTCCGCCAAAACCTGAATTGCTTTAGGAGTTCAATTCTTGGAAGAAGAGGCAGCATCAACGGTGACGGGCAAGCGGCAACCTCCCAAAACGGCAACCGACAGCGTTCTCGAAGCGATGCTGGCGCTGATCCAGGATGGTGGCCTGGAGCCCGGCGACAAACTGCCGAGCGAAGGGCAGATGGCGCTCGATTTCAGCGCCAGCCGCGGCACGGTGCGCGAAACGGTGCGAGCCCTGTCGCAGCTCGGCGTGCTCAATGTCGGCAATGGCCGCCGGGCGGAAGTCGCCGCCTTCACCGGCGAAAAACTCTCGGTCCTCATCGACCACGCGGTTCGCACGTCACAGGTTACCGTCGTTCAGACATGGGACTTCCGTCAAACCCTGGAGATACGAGTCGCCCGCCTCGCAGCCCTGCGCCGCGATGACACCGACATTGACGATATGCGCGCCGAGACCGAGCGGATGAAATCCGCCATCGGCAACACCGAAGAACTGACCGATGCGGATATCAACCTGCATCTGATCTGGGCCCGCGCGGCCAAGAATCCGCTTTATCTGGTCAATATGGAATCGCTTAAAACCGTCATGCGGCGAACCGGCCCGATCGGCTGGGCGGCGCTCGGCGGTCAGGACATGATACTGGATCACGTTCGGATCCATGAGGACCTGACGGATGCGATCGCCGATCGCCGCAGCGAAGACGCCGTGCAACTGATGACCCGTCACTTCGAAGTCGCCCGTGCGGCGCTCTATGATTCCGGCCTTGCTTAGACCGCTTCTTGTTTTGTCAGAAACAAGAAGCGGTGCCGGCCTCTGATCGTGTTGATGCATTCAGGTTTTGCCGATTCCGTCAAAAGCTGAATTGCTCTAGCCGCGATCATCTTTCCCTTAACGCCGCCTCCCCCCAGTCGGGCCCGGTGACTGTCAATCCCATGACCTGCTCCAGCAGCGCGGTGTAATAGGCAGAACGCGCCACATAGGGGAAGTGACCGCCGTGCAAAAACCGGTAGGCAACGGAGGGCATCAGCCGGTCCCGCACCGCTTGCCGCATCTGCAGCGGAATCAGCGGATCGTCATCGGCCTCGATCGTGATGATCCTGTCGGCGGGCAGCCTGACGGGCGGCAGTTCCGGCCCGTGTTTCAATGCGGAAAGACGCGCCCTGAGTTCTGCTTCCAGAATGCGTCCGCCGGATTCTCCCAGCAGCAGATCAACCAGCTCCCGCTGATCCGGATGGGCATCCGCCCAGGCGCCGAGGCCGGTGGAAAAGCCCGCGCGCAGATCGTCGATCGGCGCCGCTGCCAGATCAAGCGCATAGGGCATGCGTTCGGACAGTCCGACGACCGAGTGCAGCGTGTTGGCAGCGACAAGGCGCGACATCCGTTCCGGGTGGTGACCGGCAATATACTGTGCCACGTAACCGCCCAGCGATGAGCCGAGAACACAGGCAGTATCGATTTTCAGCCGGTCCATCAGCGTGACCATATCCTGCGCCCAGTCAGCCACGCCGCCGGTGTCGGGGTAGCTGACGGCGACAATGCGCAACCGATCGGACAGCGCCTCGATCTGGTTCCAGAAAATGTCGCCGCGTCCAAGCGTACCCGGGATCAGCAGGAGATCGGGTCCGCGACCAACGTCACGAACACCCCAGTCGCGGCCATTAAGGTCCATCCGAGCCTCGGGGTGGGCGGCCGCAAAACGGTCGCGGGCTGCAATCAGCGAATTGGTCATGCGAAAGGATCCTCGATGGCAGGCCAGTAATCACGGCTGCGCCGCGTATAGGGGATCTTGGCAAAATCGGGCGCGATCGCGCCGGGGGTGGCAACCGGGATGACCCGCGACGCAATCGGATTGAAGCCGGCCTGATAATGATTGGACGATTTCACACAGACCATCCGGCGTTTTGACAGATCGATGCCGATCTTTTCAAAGGCTTCCGGGTGGAAGGTCTGAGTGCGATTGTCGTTCATGACGATGTCGACGCCATTGGCTTCGATCCAGACCACCTCACCCATCGGCGCCGGCAATTTGCCAAATCGTTGCGTCAGGCCGGAGGCGCATTTTCGCACAGTCACGGTCAGATCCAGCGGGTCGCCGGACATCGGCCCGCATTTGCCGCCGAGCCTGAGCGGCAGCGTGGCGCCCTCGCCCGCCTCACGGCAAATCCGCACCGCCACCGGATCCCAGAAGATGCCGGTCGCGACGCTGCTCAGGCCACGCTCCAGAATCGCCCGCAACAAAAACGTGGCATCCGACGGCGCGCCGCCGCCCGCATTGTCCGACATATCGGCCAACACCACCGGTCCGGACGTTTCGCCTTCCGCCAGATCGAGGGCTTTGTCGATATCGGCAATGTCGCGATGCAATTGATGGCGCAGCCCAAAAAGACGTTCTCCGAGGTCGTGCGCAACGGCTTCCGCCTTTGCGCTGTCGCCATCGCAGATCGCCAATGCCCTCGTTCCGGTGCGCGGATGATCGCCCCAGGGAAAGCCATGACCGATCGACAGCGACAGAATGCCATCCTGCCCCTCCCGCGCCGACATGGCGTCGACGAATTCGCGCATCGGGCCGGAAGGGGTCGGCATGGCGATGATCATGCGGCAATCGAAATCCCGCATCACCGGGCGGATCTGTCCTTCAGCCGTCTCCGCCGCCAGGCGAAACAGATCCGCGGCGCGTTCGGGCACGTCCACATGCGGATACTCCTTGAACGCCACCAGAAGCGTTGCCGCCTCCAGCATTTGCTCGGTCAGGTGGCAATGGGGATCGAGCAGACCGCCGATCGCCGCGTCCGGAGCGATGGCCCGGCAATGGGCGATCAGGTCGCCTTCGCAATCTTCATATCCATCGGCCATCATGGCGCCGTGCAGGGCCAGAAGAATGATATCCACCGGACCGGCAGCGCGCAGATCGGCGAGAATTTCATCCCGGAAGGCCTCATAAACCGAACGAACGGTGGGGCCGGCAGGCTGGGCATGCGCGGACAGGGACTCAATCACCTGCCATCCGCGTTTCTCGGCCGTTTCGCGCCAGATATGCAGCGGGGCCGTCGAATATTGTAGGGGATGACGTGTCGCATCGCCATGAAAAACCGGGCCTTCGGCAAAGCCGAGGCTGCCGGTAGGCAGTGGCGAAAAGGAATTGGTTTCGGTGCTCAGGCCGGCAATAAAGACCTTCATCAATGCGCCTCCTCTGCGCTCGGCAACTCATCGGGGCGCCCGCCGCTCAGGCGCATCAAAAGATCGGCCAGCATGTGAACGACAATCAGCGCGAAGGCGAGCGGAACGGCGGCGGTAAACCAGATCATTGGCACCGAGATCATTTCCGCCTGGCGCTCGAGGCTGCGGCCCAGAAAGCCGCGCGCCATATTCATGTTCGCACCATAGAGCGAATACCAGATGACCGGTGTGGCAAAAAGGACAACCCCGCCGGCGCGGATCAGCGCCAGCAGGTTCCCGGTCCACCCTGTCACGTCCCGCATGCTGGGAAACAGCGTCGGATCGGCCTTGGCGCGAAACGCACACGACGCTCCCAGCATGCCGGCCCAGACCATGGCGCGACGCGCCAGTTCTTCCGTCCAGACCGGCGGGGCATCAAGAACATAGCGGGCAATGACCTGCCACGACGCCGACATTGCCATGACCAGTACCGCAAGAACCGCCGCCCAAAGGGCGATACGGTTCAGCGCGGCTGAGACACGGTCCAGATACAGCGAAAACGCCCGCATGGGCTCAGCTTCCCTTTGCGGCTTCCCACTGGTCGATCTGATCCGGCGTCATCAGGTCGCTCTCATAGGCAGGCGCCGAGGCCGCGCGGAATTCATCCCGGGCCGCCTGATCCAGACGTTCGATGGAAACACCGGCCTCTTCAAGCTCGCCGAGCACCGCATCCTGGGTTTCAAGCCATGCACGATTGGCCTTGGTCGCGGCATCCGCAGCCGCATCGACCACTGCGCGGTCTTCATCGCTCAGGCCCTGATACCAGTCCTCCGAAACGATGGTGATGCGAAGCGACGGCGCGATTGCCGCGTCGGTGTAAAATTTAATGAAATCGGTATGGCCGAACAGCAGCGGCACAAAGGCCGGGTTGAGATAGCCGTCAGCGACGCCCGTTTGCAGGGCGTTGGGCACTTCGGCCCAACTGACGATGGTGCCCGATGCGCCCCATGCCTTGTAGAGTTCGATCTGGCTTTCATCGAGCGCGCGCATGCGCAATCCGGCCATATCGGCCACCGATTTGACCGGCTTCTTGGTGTTGAAGATGCCGGTTGCCTGACCGACATTGTTGACGGCCAGTACCCGCACGCCGGATTTCGTTGTGGCCTCGTTGATTTTCTCCAGCATGCCGCCTTCAAAAAGTGCCCGATCGACCTCCGCTTGATCCGCAAAGAAATAGGGCAGGCGAAGCCCGTAAATCAGGCTGTCCAGCGAACCGACAATATTGAGCGGTGACATGGACACTTCCAGCAGTCCCTGGCTCACCTGGTCGAACAGTTCATCGTCGCCGCCCAGCGCGCCGCGCTGATACTCCTCGGCCTCGATGCCGTTTTCATTGAGATATCTGCTGAACGTATTGGCCCAGACATAACTGCCCGACGCCTCCAGATTGGGGGGGCTGTCAAGCGCGATCTTGACCTGTGCGGACGCTGCACCGGCAAAGCCAAGGGCCGCCGCCAGAACGGCACATTTCAAAAATTGGGTCGGCTTCATGATTGTCTCTCCTCTTCCTCAGTTATTCGTTCTTGATATGAATGCTCCCGGTTCTATCCTCCCCCGGCAAGTCCGAAGGCGCGCGGCAGGGTGAGGCTGATCGCGGGGAATTCGATCAGCAGCATCAAAACGGCGATCTGCACGACAACGAACGGCAAGACGGCGCGCGCCAGCCGCCAGTAATTCACGCCCGTGACGGCCGAAACAACCAGCAGGCAGCCACCCATCGGCGGCGACACCAGTCCGATGCACAGATTGAAGCACAGGATGATACCCAGATGGACATCATTGACGCCCTGCTCCAGCGCTACCGGCGCCAGCAGCGGCACCAGCAGCGCCAGTGCCACCGGGATGTCCAGCACCATACCGGCGGCCAGAAAAATCACATTCATGATCAGCATGTAGCCAACCGGGCCGAGGCCCAGCGCATTGACGCCATCCGAAATCGCTTCCGGCACGCGCTCCAGCGCGCCGAGGTGACCAAGTGCCGAAACCGCGCAAATGATGATGAAGATCGAGCCGGAAAGCATGGCGGTCCGCTGTAATCCTTCAAGCATCGACGGCCAGTTCAGGCCGCCGTAAAACCAGCCGGCTCCGAGCGCTGCGAACACGGCAACGGCGGCGGCCTCGGTCGGCGTCATCCAACCGAAAACGATGCCGCCCAGAATGATGACCGGCAGGGACAGTGCCGGCAGCGACCAGCCAAGCGTTGCCAGCAATGGCGGCATGTCCTCCTTTTCCACTCTCGGATGTTGCTGCCGCACCGCAAAATAGCCGTTCAGCAGGATAAGCGACCCGGCAAGGACCAGCCCCGGGACAATCCCGGCAAGGAACAGCGCCGTCACCGATGTCCCCATCAGGGCGCCGTAGAAGATCAGGATGATCGATGGCGGTACGATGGGGCCGATGATCGATGACGCCGCGGTTACCGCACTGGCATAGGTCAACGCGTAGCCTCGCTTGCGCATCTCGGGCACCAATGTGTTGGACAGCGCCGCGGCATCGGCGACCGCTGAACCGGAGATGCCGGCGAAGAAGACGCTTGTGAGGATGTTCACATGGCCGAGCCCGCCGCGCAGCCGGCCCACCAACGCCATCGACAGGTTGATCAGAGCGCTGGTCACCCCGCCGCGATTCATCAATTCGCCGGCAAGGATGAACAGCGGCATGGCCATCAGGGCAAAGACATCGATGCGTGAAAAGATCTGCTGCGGCAAAATCGCAAGATAGCGGCTATTGTCCGTGGCAAAAAAGGCCAGCACCGCCGCGCCGCCAACCACATAGGCAATCGCCAGCCCCGAAGCCAGAAGCACTGCCGCGGCAATGGGGACGAGCGCAATCATGCGGCCAGCCTTTCGCGCTGCCGGGACAGATCGAATTCACTGACCCCTTCATCGGCAATATCATCCGGTATCGGTTGACCCTGAACCAGCGCCGCGGCAACCCGCGCCAGGGCCGGTGCCGATTGGATGCCGTAGCCGCCCTGCCCCGCCAGCCAGAAAAACCCGGGCATTTCGGGATCAAATCCGACGACCGGACACCGGTCGGCAACGAAGCTGCGCAAGCCCGCCCATTTGTGATCGATCCGCCGCACTGAAAGATCGAAAGCGGTCTCGATCCGGTCAATGCAGATGGCCACATCCATTTCTTCCGGCTGCGCATCGCAGGGCGGCGACGGTGTTTCATCGGCCGGCGAAATCAGCAATTTGCCGGCATCCGGTTTCAGGTAGAAGTGTTCATCCACATCGACCACCATGGGCCAGGAATCCGGAACCGATCCCTCGGGCGGCGAGACGAGCAACGCCGTCCTTCGCATCGGCACCAGGCCGACCGGAGAAGCGCCGGCCATATGCGCCACCGCATCGGCCCATGCACCGGCGGCATTTATGACAATCGGCGCGGCGAACGCACCCTGTGCCGTGCCCACCCGCCAGCTTGCACCGTCGTACGTTATCGCCGACACGCCGGCGCTTGTGCGCAAGAGGCCACCGACCTCACGGAATGATTTGAGATAGTGCTGGTGCACGGCCATCACATCGATATCGGCAGCCGTTTCATCGAGAAGCGCCCCTGCCGCAAATCCGTCGCGCAACAATGGCATACAGGCCCGCGCCTCTACCGGATCGAGCCGGCGGACCGCATCGTTCAACTCCCGCTCCAGCACCGCCAGGGCTTCCATCTGGCTGGCATCGGCCACAAAAAGCGCGCCCCGCCGGCGCAGCAGCGGATGATCGACAAACGGACTTTGAGGATTGCGGAAGAAGGGTCCGGAAGCCCGCGTCAGCGCTCTGATGACCGGTGGTCCATAGGCGCAGGTATAGAGAGCCGCCGACCGGCCTGTCGTGTGATATCCCGGCTGCGCTTCGCTCTCCAGCAACACCACACGGGCAGACTCCGCCAGTGTCGCGGCAACCGATGCACCGGCCATTCCCGCACCGATGATGATGATGTCGGCGGATTCGACGTAAGCGCTCATCTCTCCTCCCGGGGTCCGAGATCGAAATCGTAGCACCAATTTTCCAATTGGAAAAGTGGTTTTATTATTGGAAAATCCTTGGCCCTGCGCACCGTTGCCGATAAACTGTTCCCATGACAATGCCCGAAGCCGCCGACAGCCAGAGAGTGGCGTTTGGTCGCCGCCTGCGCGCGCTCAGGCGCAAGAACGACTGGACCCTGGCGCAGCTCGCCGAACGCGCCGGCCTTGCCATTTCGACCATATCCAAGGCCGAGCGCGGCATCATTGCCCTGACCTATGACCGGCTGGCGCAATTGGCCGATGGTTTGGATGTGGACATGGCCGCATTCTTCGCGGCGGAAGGAAAATCATTCACACCCGGCACATTTGCGGTCGCCAGAAAGGGTGAGTTCCGTCGTCAGGAGACCAGCAACTATGTCTACGAGATGCTGTTCCCCGAACTATGGCACAAGGCCATGAACCCGATGATGGGGACGCTCAAGGCCCATGACGTGCTGGATTTCGAGGAATTCGTGCGCCACCCCGGACAGGAGTTTCTGGTAGTCATGGAAGGCCGGGTCACCGTGCATCTCGACGGGCGCGATCCGGTCACGCTCAATCAGGGGGACAGCCTCTATTTCGACAGCGCGCTGGGCCATCTCTACGCCTCCGACGGCGACAATGATGCCCGCATCCTGGTTGTCTGCACCGCCCCGCGCACGGCGGCCGGTCGATAGGACAGGCAGAACATGTCTTGAACTCCGCCGACATCACCGATAAGGGATGCCGGTAACCAATTGTGAACGGCTTTTCCGCGCACCGGGCACCAACCCGGAACCGGGCCGCACCTGATGGTCCGGCCGCCGCGGGACTGACGGGCAAAAGGCACAACACGACGGACACGCATGATGAGACTGCGTGCCGGCTTCTGCCCTCCAGAGGAAAGCCCACCGGATTGTCGAAATCGTCACACGTGTTACCGGAGGGTTCAGCCTCCATCACCGCCCGCGCATGGGCGCAAACACTTTCTCAATATCGGGACCCTAGCAATCTGCGCGGCATGTTCGAGATCGCCGTCACTATTTTGCCCTTTGTCCTTCTCTGGACGCTTACGGCGGTGCTTGTCTCAAATGGGTACTGGATCGGACTGCTCTTGTGTCTGCCAACCGCCATGTTTCTGGTTCGCCTGTTCATGATTCAGCATGATTGCGGTCACGGCGCCTTTGTCACTCATCCCAAAGCCAATGGCTGGATCGGCCGTGTCCTCGGTGTTCTCACCTTGACGCCGTATGGTTTGTGGCAGCGCAGCCATGCCCTGCACCATGCCGGATCCGGCTGTCTTGATCATCGTGGTTTCGGTGAAATCGACACCCTCACCGTCGATGAATACCAGGCAAGATCCACCTGGGCGCGGGCCAGATATCGAGTCTACCGGCATCCGTTGGTGATGTTCGGCATCGGCCCCACCTATCTGTTCCTGCTCGATCACCGTCTGCCCCTCGGCATGATGCGCCGCGGCTGGCAGCCCTGGCTGAGCACGATGGGGACCAATACCGCCATTGCCTCGGCGGCGGCGTTTATGATCTGGTTGATCGGTTTCAAACTGTTCCTGCTTGTTCAATTGCCGGTAACCATCATTGCCGCGACCATTGGCGTATGGCTGTTTTTCGTCCAGCATCAATTCGAACGGACCTCGTGGGAAAGCCTGCCCGAATGGCAGCGCCAGGAAGCCGCGCTGCACGGCAGTTCCCATTACGATCTTCCGGAGCCCCTGCAATGGCTGACAGGCAATATCGGTGTGCATCACGTGCACCATTTGTGCAGTCGCATTCCCTTCTACCGCCTGCAGAAAGTCCTCAGGAATCACCCGGAGCTTCGTGAGATCAACCGGCTGACCTTCCGGGACAGCCTGCGCACCGTTCGCCTGGCGCTCTGGGACCAGAACCAGAACCGCCTCGTGTCTTTCAAAGAGGCCCGTCTCGCCCGTCAGACCTGATCGCCGCGGCCTCGAACCGCAGCGAAGTCTCCCAGCCTGCCGCCCAACTCATCGGCGATGTGATTGCGGATGATGTCATCGATTGACACTTCCTGCGAAAATCCCAATTGCAGCGCCCGCGCCGCGTCAAATCTTTGCGGCCAGCTCGCCACAATTCTGATGATCGCTTCATCCGGTTCGTCGCGGATCAGCGCCATGCGGTCCTTGCCGGCCACCCGACCGAGGGCGTCGATCATTTCTCCCACCGTAACGGAGATCCCGGGCATGGAAAGCGCCCGGCGGTCGCCAAGCACCTCCCGATCCAGAGTGGCGGCGTGAATGAGGAATCCCGCCGCCGTCCTGGGGCTGACCATCCAGTGGCGAACATCGCGGGAAACCGGCAGCACCGCCTCCTCACCATTGAGCGGCTCGCGCAATATGCCGGAGAAGAAGCTGGAAGCAGCCTTGTTGGGTTTGCCCGGACGGATCACCACCGATGGCAAGCGAATGGCGACACCATCGAATATGTTGCGGCGCGAATAATCCGTGAGCAGCAATTCGACGCTGGCTTTCTGCGTCCCATAGGATGTCAGCGGCGCCGCCAGAAACGTGTCGTCGATGACCTCCGGAAACGGCCCGCCGAATACGGCAATCGACGAGGCAAAGACCACACGGGGCAGGTAGTTTTGGGCGCGAATCGCCTCGAAGAGCGTGCGGGACCCATCGAGATTGACCCGGTAGCCCTTGTCGAAATCCTGTTCAGCCTCGCCCGATACCACGCCGGCAAGATGAAAGATAATATCCGGTTTGTGTACCAGCAGGCTGTCGACCACCGATCGCTGCGAGATATCGCCGGAGCGAACCGACACAGGCCATGCGGCAGCCGGTTTCAGCGGGTCGACAATGTCGAACAGCGTCATCGCGCTTATCTCACGCCCGCCGATTTCGCCGGCAGCGCATAGCTGCTGCACTAGCTTCTGGCCAACCATGCCGGCGCCGCCCAAAATCAGAATATGCATCCCGTCCCTCATCGCGAATCGTGACCTGCAAAAGGCGATCATACATCGGTCGGGGTTCGTGGTGACATGAATTTGATTTGCTGCGCCAGGTCCAAGAAACTAATGGTCTGTCATGACCCGGTTATTGCCAGTCGTTTTTCTGTGTATCTCCATGATCAGCACCCTGGCGCGCGCCGATGACTGGCGCGGCCTGCATGCGATGGTGGCGGCGGCCACGCCGATCGGCGCGGCGGCGCAAGATCCTTTGCCACGCAACGGACCCATTGTCGTCACCTTCTTTGCTTCCTGGTGCCCGCCCTGCACCGATGAGTTCCAACACCTCAATGATCTGGCCGGCGATACCCGGTTTGAAAGCACCACGATCGTTGCGATCAATCTGTTCGAGGATTTTGGCGGCGTCAAAAATCCAGCCCGTATGGTCCGGTTTCTGGAGCGCACCAAGCCGAATTTCCGTCTGGTTGAAGGAACGCAGGAGATGCGCAAAGCCTTCGGCCAGATCGACCGTATTCCCACCGTTATCGTTTACGGAAACTCAGGCGAGGAAATCTGGCGCTTTGTCCATGAACGCAACGCCGTCAAGACCCACGCGACACGGGAGGATCTGGAAAAGGCCCTGATGGCGGATCCTCCGGAAAGCTGAACAGACTGCCTTGGCCGCCTCTTGTCCACGAATCGAAATGATCTGCACAAGCGGGCCATATTCAGCGACTGGCAGGGCTTGCGGACTCACATTTTCTTAACCAATTCTTCATGCCGCTGCACAACAATCAGGAACACCGAAAAATTCAGAACCTCCAATTCTGATTTCATGACGTTTTTTTTCGGGTGCCGGGCCGGCATGTAAGATTACTCCTCAATTCGAGTATGTGCCATGTTGATTTCCCGCAAGCTGCCGCTAGCTGCGGCAGTTTTGACAATTGTTTCGATCGGCGCCGCGAGTGTCGCCAGCTTCATTATCAGCTCCGATATCGTCAAAGAACAAGCCTATGAGAAGCTTGAGGCCGTCGCCGACGGACGTCGCAATCAGGTGGAAACCTACCTGACCGGCATCCACAAAGACCTGCAGGCTTTGTCAAATGATGCCAGCGTCGAACGCGCATTTAACGCCTTCCAACTTAACTGGCCTCTTCTCGGCGGGAATCCGGCAGAAGAACTTCAGGCCCGATACATCGACAGCAATCCGCATCCCGCCGGGGAGAAACATCTGCTCGATACGGCAGGCAGGGATGCCTATGACGAGACCCATGCAACCTACCATGGCGAACTGCGGAAGCTCGTAGTCGACAATGGCTATTATGATCTGTTCCTGATCGATACATCGGGCAACGTCATATACACCGTATTCAAAGAACGCGATTACGGAACCAACCTTGAGAGCGGCGAATGGAAAAACACCGGTCTCGCGGCGGCCTATCGGGACGTCATGGCAGCCGGATCCACCGATACGGTCGTTCTGAAGGACTATCGGCCCTACGCTCCTTCCAACGGAGCGCCGGCCGCGTTTATAGCCAGAGCCCTCACTGACGGGGACAAAGTGACTGGCGTGGTCGCGCTGCAGATGCCCAATGATATCATTGCTGGGATCATGAACAACACAACCGGCCTTGGTGAATCCGGCGAAACAGTCCTTGTTCGCAGCGACGGTTTCTTCATTTCCGATTCCTCCAAGACTGCAGAAAACGAAGCGCTGACCTACAAGCTCAATTCCGGTCTTGTCGCTGAAACGACGCGGGACCACATCGCAACCGGTCCGATGACCGGATATCGTGACATGGACGGCGAAGTTGCTCTGGCACGGGTCGATTTTCTGAATGCGAACTGGATCATCGCCGCAGTGATCGATTCCGAAGAGTCGCTCGCCGGTGTTACGTCCATGCGCAACATCGTTTTGGTCATCGCACTCGTGCTGCTGGCCGGCGCCCTCATCTCGGCCATGCTTTTTTCCCGCACTATCTCCCGGCCAATCACGCAGGTCGTCCGGAACATGGCCAAACTTGCAGATGGAAACACCGACCTGGATTTGAAAGGCGAGGACCGGAAAGATGAGATAGGTGAGATGGTGAGGTCTGTTGCGGTCTTCCGTGATGCGGCCATCGAAAAGGAGAACCTTGAACGCGAAGCCGAAGAAAACCGTGTGACGAGCGAACAGGAACGGTCCGAGAGAGAAGCGGCCAAGACCGAAGAAGCCCGACAGATGCAGGCGGCGGTCGATGCACTTGCCGATGGACTGACCCGCCTCTCCAACGGCGATTTGACTGCCACGCTGAGCGAACCGTTCATCGATGGGCTGGACCAGCTTCGCGTCGATTTCAATGCATCTGTCAAAAAACTCAACACCACGCTATCGGATATTCGTGAAAACTCCGGCTCGATCAACGACACCTCAAAGGAAATCCGGAGCGCCGCGGACGACCTGTCAAAGCGGACGGAGCAGCAGGCGGCATCACTGGAGCAGTCCTCGGCGGCGCTCGAGCAGATCACATCCGCCGTCCGGGGCACATCGGAACGCGCCAGCGAGGCGGCACACATGGCGAATGAAGCAAAGGCGGATGCAGAAAAATCAGGAACAGTCGTTTCCAAGGCTGTCGCGGCCATGGAGGGGATCGAGAATGCCTCGGGAGAAATTTCCAATATCATTGGGGTTATCGATGAGATCGCATTCCAGACAAATCTCCTGGCCTTGAATGCAGGTGTCGAGGCGGCCCGCGCGGGAGAAGCCGGTAAGGGATTCGCAGTGGTCGCGCAGGAAGTCCGCGAACTGGCCCAGCGTGCCGCCAATGCAGCCAAAGAAATAAAGGAACTGATCACCAAGTCCGGCGACGAAGTGAGCAGCGGTGTGAAGCTGGTCAAGGCAACCGGTGATGCACTCACCCAGATTTCCGACCATGTGCACAACATCACCAATGCCATCAGTTCCATCGCCACGGCCGCCAACGAGCAATTGACGGGCATCCAGGAAGTGGGAACAGCAGTGACCCAGATGGATCAGGTGACGCAGCAGAACGCCGCCATGGTTGAGGAAACGACGGCAGTGGCGCACCGGCTGTCGGAAGACGTCACGGACTTGTCGAAACTCCTCGGCGACTTCCGCCTGTCCGCAAGAGTCCAGGCTCAGCCACAGCCGGTGAACGAAGACGCCCTACCGGTCCCGTCGCCCGCCCGCAAGCTGGTCAAGACTGTCAGCAAGGCACTGGGCATCAAGTCCAATGCAATCGCCGACTCGCAGGACGAACGATGGGATGAATTCTAGGCTGTAGAGACCCATTAACCGGTGCGCCGCAGCGGCACAGGTTAACGGATCACTTGCCTAGATCGTTTCTCGTTTTGTTGTATTCGAGACAACGGTGTTGGCCGTTGATTGTGTTGATGCATTCAGGTTTTGCCGGTTCCGTCAGAACCTGAATTGCGTTAGCGCAGGATCAACACCGGGGTTTCCGCGCTGGAGCCGCGCAGGGCAATCGATCCGTAATCGTCAAGATTGGCGATGGCGGCCGCCGCATCTTCCGGATTTTCCGAGATGGCCGCATCGGCAAGATCTCTGCTTACGACGCAGCGGCTGCCGATCTCGCGATTTGCCTGTTCCAGCCGGCTTGCGATATTGACCGTGTTTCCAAGCACCGCATACTCCATCCTCCGCTTAATTCCGATGTCGCCGAGAACGACCGGACCGTAGTGAACGCCGGTGGCCAGTTTCAGATCTCCCCCCCTGTCTGGGGGCTGGGATGACCGCCAGGTCTCGAACCGATCGGCCATTTCAACGGCCGCCGCGAGTGCGTGTGTGGCGTCCCTGTCGGATGGTTCCGGTGTGCCGAATGTCGCCATCAAGCCATCACCAATGAATTTGTCTAGTGTGCCGTCATGTTTGAAAACGATCTCGGTCAGCAGGCCGTGCACCTCGCGCAGAACTGAGATTGTGTCAGACGGAGGCCGGTTTTCGGACCAGCTCGTAAAAGAAACCAGATCGGTAAACAGCACGGCTGCTTTGTGTTCACGCGAGCGGGAGAGCGCGTCAACATTGTTGGCGAGAAGATCGACGGTCTTTCTGGGGAAATAGCGTGCCAGATTGGTCCGCTCACTTGCCAGTCGAGCCTGCCGCAGTGCGATGGACCGCGCGCGACCGACCGCCAAGGCCAACAGTCCGGCGGTGATCATGAATACGACCACCTCCTGAACACGTACCCCCAGATCAACAAAATAGAGGTTCCCCAAAAGAGCTGCGAAATCGTTTACATCATTATCCTGGGGCACACGCCACACCGCTCCGGGCTGGTTGAGCAACCATAAAACGCCCAAGGTCCAACTGATGGCGGCGGAAATCCCGCCCCACAACACCAGTGTCGGACGATACAGATAGGTGAGCCCCGCCAGCAGCACAAAGCAATAGATGAAATTCCCGAATCGCTGGCCGATTTGCGGCGGCAGTTCGGTCAGAACAAGCGGATTCGGATAGATCAGCGTGAAAGCCAGCAGCGCAAAGTCAGCAGTGACAAAGGCGTAGCTGTGCCAGGGCCTGCGCCAGGGAGCCAGGGCCACGCGATAGCCGGCTATTCCCAGCAGGAGGAACAGGATCAGCAGGCAATATATGTAGAGCGGTCCCGGCCATGGTGTCAGAATCGATACCAGGACGGCGATTGCCAGCAATGCGATAACGCGGCCCCATAGCGCGGCTTTCTGGGCAGCCAATTCCTCTGTCCTGAAGGAAAAATCATCATCGCTTGATTCAGTGCTGTCCCGGCTGTCGACCATTTCACCCCACGCTGGATAGAGCACAGGATTTACGACCGAACGGGTTGCAATGCCAGTGACAACCATAAGCGTTTCAAGTTACACCGAAAAAACACCTTGACCTCAACTATAGTTGAGGCGCTAACCTGTTCCGACAATGGAAAAATCGGAGAAACAAATGGCTGAAGCAACTCTGGAGCATGTCAACATCACCGTCGAAGATCCGACGGCAACGGCCGAGCGCCTTTGCACCCTGTTCGATTGGCATATCCGCTGGCAGGGAACGGCCAAATTCGGCGGCCACACGATCCATGTCGGTGCCGACGACAATTACATTGCGGTCTACTCCCAGGACGGGCTATCCGACAACAAGGGAGACAATTACATCACCAGAGGCGGGTTGAACCATATCGGCGTCGTGGTAGACGACCTCGATGAGGTGGAATCGCGGGTGATCAAGGCCGGCTTCAAAACCCATTCCCATGCCGATTACGAACCGGGACGGCGCTTCTATTTTCACGACGCCGATGGCATCGAATTCGAAGTGGTCAGCTATTCGGCGGCGTGATCACGCCACAATTGGCCTGTGCAGGCACACAATGAACCGCGACGTCATTCTTGAATGCCCCGTGCATCCGATCAATCGGCTGTAGGGGGCACACATACAAGCTAGACTATTCGCCGTCCTCCGCGCTTGTGCGGCAGGAGAACGGCATACAATGCCTCATTGGCCGGCGCCTCCGTTTTGGCCTTTCTGGCCAGCCTGACGGCCGCACCGGAAATCCACTCGATTTCGAGAGGGCGGTCATTTTCCAGGTCAATCGCCGTGGACGCGCGCATATTCTCCGGCAGACCGGTTGCGACAGACCAGATTTGGCTTTCCGTATCCGGCGCGAGACCAACCCCCAACCCGCGTCCCACCGCAGTAGTCTCCGACACGACCCGGCGGAACAGCGCGCTCAGTTCCGGGGTCGAGACGATTTCGCCCATGGTGCATCGCGCCGCAGCCGTGACACCGGATAGGGCAGAGAAAAGCACGAATTTGAACCAGACATCCCTTTCGATGTCGTCCGTGGGCGGCGCCGACGAACCCGCTTCATTGATCGCCTGCCGAAGTGCATTGATTCTCGGTGATGGTTTGCTGTCGCGCTCTGCGAAGATGAACGCGTTGAAATCGCCGGTCTTTCTGATGATCCCCGGCGAGGCGATGGTGGTGGAAATCTGGGCCACGCCGTTTGCAACGTTTCGTTCGGGCAAAAATTCAAGCAATCGGTCGGATGCCTCCACACCGTTGAGGAACGGCACGACAACCGTGTCTGAATGAAGCATCGGCAGACAAGCCCTGGCCGCTGCCTCCAGCGCGTCTCCCTTGACGCCAAAGATGATTGCGTCGACCTGACCCACCCTTGTCGGGTCATCGGTTGCAATCCGCGGATGGGCAATTTCAACTCCGGAAGCGGTTTCCAGAGCGAGACCGTTTTTGACAATCGCGTCCAGATGGGCTCCCCGGGCAATCGTGGCAACCTGGTGCCCGCTATTTGCAAGTTTGACCGCCAGGAATCCTCCGATTCCTCCTGTCGCCATCGTTGCAATCCGCATACCATTCTCCGTGACAAGTCGCATCGGTCTCACCGTAGCAAAGGGCTCCCTGTCCGTCTAACCGGATCGGATTGCGTGTGGTTGCCGATCTGTTGCAGCGATCAGCGGGTGTAGCGGGCCAGGTCTGCCATCCGGACACAACGCATTGAACGGCTGTGGACTGCCGCGATTCGATCCGCTTCGGTTCAGAGGCAAAACCAATTTTAGAATACGTATGCAGAATTTTCTTGAATACGTATTCTCAAATCGCTAGGATGCCGTCGTCAAAGTCATGATACGACGTACTGAGGGAGGATACGCATGACATTCAACCGCCGCCAATTCATCGCAACAACGGCCGGCGCGGCTCTGTCCGCATTGATTGCCACGACCGGTTTCGCCGCCGATCAGACCAAATACGGTCTGCTGGACGGCAAACCCTTCGATGGCACCAAACTGAACATTCTGTCTGTGGTCACACCGCAATTTGACGGGCTGATGCTGCGCGACCAGGAGTTCACCGATCTGACCGGCATCGAGACCGAATGGACATTCATCCCGTTCGGATCGCTGCAGGAAAAGGTTGCCGCCGAAGGTATTGCCGCCAACGGAACCTACGATGTGGTCAACTATCTCGACAGTTGGGGGCCGCCCAATGCCCATTGGCTCAAGCGCATCGACGAGTTGATGAAGCGGGATGGCATTTCGATGGATCGCTATCCTTCGGCCTTCGCCCGTTCGGCGCAGTTCGAGGGAGAAACGCTCGGATTTCCCTTGCGCGCCCACCCGCAGCTGATGTTCTACCGCAAGGATCTCATCCCCGAAGCGCCGACAAGCTGGGAAGAGATCATCGAGATCGGCAAGAAGCTGAAGGAAACAAATCCGGATGTCGCACCGCTGGCGCTCTATTACAACAATGATGGCAACCGTCAGAATTTGTTCATCTGGCTGAACTTTCTATGGGCTGCCGGTGGCGACATCTTCAATGATGACTGGACCGCCGCCTGGACATCGGAAGAGGCCCTGCAGGCAACGGAAGACTATATCGCCCTTCACACGACCCACGGCGTCACCAATCCGAACTCGGTTGCCTTTACCGAGCAGGATGCCCGGCAATCCTTCATGCAGGGCAAGTCGGCGATGATCCCGGTCTGGTGGTGGGCCTATTCGGGCTTCCACAATCCCGACAGTTCGACCCTGACGAAGGACCAGGTCGCCTTTACCGGAATGCCGACCTATGGCGGCAAGACCAAATCCTACGCCATCTCCATGCCGTTTTCGATTTCCGAATACTCCAAAAACCCGGACGCTGCGTGGGAATTCCTCAAATGGCTGTCCAATCCGGAAATGGACAAGGCGAATGCGGTCGAACGCGAAGTCGGCGGCAAGAAGATCGTCAACAATGTCGTGACCCATATCTCCAGCCTGCAGGACGCGGATGTCAATGCCGCCAATGACGGTATTCAGGCCGCTGCCTGGGAGTCGCTCAGAGAGTCCGACATCATGCCGCAAATTCCCGAATGGCCGGAAATCGGCGATATTCTGTCGGCAGCGATCGCCAAGGCCGCCGCGGGGGGCGACACACGTGCCCTGATGATGGAAGCGGCTGACCAGTCCAACCGTATTCTGAAGCGCGCCGGGCGTATTCAGTAATCAAAGGCCGGGGGCGGTTTCACCCGCTCCCGGATCTCCCATGCAAGACAGGCAACTCAAATATCTGCTGGTGATTCCGGCGGTTCTGGTGGTGTTCGCCACGGCGATCTGGCCACTCATCGATTCCCTGCGGCTGTCGTTTACCGTCGGTCGCCTGACACGGCCCAATTTTCCGCAGGCCTATATCGGCTTCGAAAACTACAACTGGGCCTTTTTCGATGAACCGGCCTTCTGGAATTCCGTCACGGTCACATCGATCTACACCATCGTCACGGTCGCGCTGACGACACTGATCGCCCTTGGCCTGGCCATGTTGCTGGCACCCGGCGGGCGGTTGCGCTCCGGCGTACAGACCCTGCTGATCCTGCCCTTCGCCATGTCTCCAGCGCTGATCGGGGTCTCCTTTCGTTTCATGTTCAACCCGGAATTTGGACTGTTCGACGCCTTTTTCGGTTTGATATTCCCACCCCTTGCCGATATCAGCTGGCTCTCCGACCCGATTCTTGCCTTCGTGGTCTGCGTTATTGCCGATGTCTGGGGCTGGATCCCGTTTCTTACCCTCGTCCTGATCGGAGGTCTGGCGTCCATACCACGTGATACGATCGAGGCGGCCCAAGTGGACGGCGCAGGAGGGTGGCGTGTTTTCAAGGATGTGACGCTGCCGCAACTCATGCCGGTCCTGGCCGTTGTCCTGATCTTGAAGGCGATTTTCTCGCTCAAGACCTTTGACCTGGTCTACATGCTGACCAATGGCGGACCGGGCACTGCCACCCAGACGCTCAGCCACTACATCTATTTCAACGGCTTCAAATACGGCCAGATCGGTTATTCCGCCTCAGTCGCATGGCTGATGGTCATTCCGATGCTGATGCTGACCTATTTCTACGCCAAATTTGTATTCCGGAAGGATTGAGATGACCGGACGACAAAGAAAACAGTTCTGGAACGCGGTTCAGATCATCCTGATCCTGATCGCCGCCGCCACTATGATCATCCCCATCATCTGGATCTTCCTGGCAGCATTCAAATCCCATGTCGATGTCTATCAGCTGAAACTGTTCTTCACCCCGACATTGGAGAATTTTTCAACCGTGTTCCAACCGCCCTACCACCTCGGGCACAAACTGTTCAATTCGACCGTTGTGGCCGGGGTGACCGTGCTTTTGGCCATTCCCATTGCAACCCTGGCAGCTTATTCCTTTTCGCGATTTCGCCTTCGCGGTGAAACCTCCCTGCTCGTCATGATCCTGGCGACCCAGTTCGTTCCCGCCGTGGTCATTGTCCTGCCGTTTTTCGTCATGTTTCGCGACATCGGGCTGCTCGACACCCGAACCGGGCTGATCCTCGTCAATTTGGCGATCGTCATGCCCTTCGCCATCTGGATGATCAAAGGGTTCATCGACGGCATTCCGATCGACACCGAGGAGGCGGCGATGGTGGACGGATCGACGCGCCTTCAGGTGATCTGGAACATTGTGCTTCCCATGGCCGCCCCGGGTCTCTTCACGGCCGGCATCTTCTGTTTCATCATTGCCTGGAACGAGTTCCTCTTTGCTCTGATCCTGACCAACAAGAACGCCGTGACGTTGCCGATCGGGCTTGCGCTGTTCAAGGCCGAGGAAGGCGATCTGTGGAATCTGCTGTCGGCAGCCGGCATCATCATCATGCTGCCCATGTTCATCCTGGCCCTGACCATCCGGCGCTATTTCGTGCAGGGCATGACAATGGGAGCGGTACGCTGATGGCACAAGTCACATTGACCAACATCACCAAACGCTGGGGCGACTTTATCGGCGTCGACAACCAAAGCCTCGAAATCAACGACAAGGAATTTCTGGTTCTGCTCGGCCCGTCAGGCTGCGGCAAGACAACGACCATGCGGATGATCGCCGGGCTGGAAGAGCCCACGGCCGGCGAAATCCGGATCGGCGACCGGGTGGTCAATGACGACCTGCCGAAGGACCGCGACGTTGCCATGGTTTTCCAGAATTACGGCCTCTATCCGCATATGACGATCTTCGACAACATCGCCTACCCGCTCAAGGTGCGCGGCGCCCCGAAGCCGGAAATCGCACCGCGGGTCGAAAAGGCCGCAGCCCAGGTTGAACTGACTGAATTCCTGCACCGCAAACCCAAGGCCCTGTCCGGTGGCCAGCGCCAGCGTGTCGCCCTTGCCCGCGCCATCGTGCGCACGCCAAAGGTCTTCCTGATGGACGAGCCGCTGTCGAACCTGGACGCAAAACTTCGGGTGACCATGCGCGCCGAACTCAAGCACCTGTCCCGGCAGCTTCAGATCACCACCGTCTATGTGACTCACGACCAGATCGAGGCAATGACCCTTGCCGACCGGGTGGCGGTCATGAAAAACGGGGTGATCCAGCAACTGGGAACGCCCGATGAGATTTACAATGATCCGGCCAATCTCTTTGTTGCCGGCTTCATCGGCTCACCGGCCATGAACCTGATCGACGGCTCGGTCAGGGACGGCATGTTCGTGACCACCGGCGGCACGCGGCTTGTCGGGGTCGGAATTCCCGACAGGGACGCAGTGGTGCTCGGCGTGCGCGCCGAAGATGTGGAGATCCATCAACCGGGTGAAGGCGATATCGATCTCAAGGTCTATGCCTATGAAAACACCGGCGAGAGCGTCATGCTGACGGTCCAGTTCGGCAAGCAGCGTGTGATCGCCCGCGGCGACCGGCACCTGCGCATGGATATGGACGATACAGTCGGCCTGCGCCTCAATCCCGATCACCTTTATCTTTTCGACCCCGATAGCGAAACACGCATCAGCGTCTGATGAAAGCGAGGAGTCCTGACCCTGGGGTGGTCCTGGACGGCAGACACGGTATCTGTGACAAACCGGCTGAAACAATGGAGCGCTTTGGAAGCGAATGCCACAGATAAAGATCACCGCATTGGATGTCGCCCGGCGTGCCGGGGTCAGCCAGCCTACCGTCAGCCGGGTCTTTACGCCCGGTGCAAAGGTCTCGCCGAACCTCATCAACCGGGTCAAGACGGCCGCCCGCGAACTCGGCTATCGTCCCAACACCCTTGCCCGTTCTTTGATCACCGGGCGATCGAAAACAATCGGTCTGGTGGTCGCCTATCTGAACAATCCCTTCTATCCCGAAGCACTTGAAAAACTCTCCGTCTCGCTAAGGGAGCGCGGCTACCACATCATGGTCTTCATCGCCGCCAATCTGGCCGAGGAGATCGATCCGGTCATCGATGATCTGCTCGATCATCAGGTGGATGGCATCATTCTGGCTTCCGTCAGCATGTCCAATGAACTGACCAACCGGCTGTCGGAAGAGGGCATCCCCTTCGTGCTCTTCAATCGCGGCCAGGAAAATCCCAAACTGGCGCAGGTCACGGCCGCCAATTTTGAAGGCGGTCGCAAGGCGGGCCGGTTTCTGGCGGCCGGTGGCCACCAGCGCATTGCGCATATTTCCGGATGGCAGAAATCCCTCAACGGTCGTGACCGGCAGGCCGGTTTCGTCGCCGGCCTCAAGGCAAGCGGCATGGAACCATTCAGGTGCATCGACAGCCACTATCGCCGGGAGATGGCGACCGATGCCACCTATGAACTGTTTTCCGGCAGCACCGTTCCCGATGCCATTTTTGTCGGCAATGACCATATGGCCTTCGCCGTCCTTGAAACCCTGCGCGGCGATCTCGGGCTGCGGGTACCCGACGACGTCTCCGTCGTCGGATATGATGATGTCCAGATGTCGGCATGGAAAATCTACGACCTGACCACCCTGCGCCAGCCCGCCAACCGCATGGTCGAAGCCACCGTCGATCTTCTGCTTTCCATGATCGATGACAAACCGGTCGATTCGCTCAAGATCGAGATCGACAGCCCATTGATCCTGCGCAGCAGTGCCCGCATTCCGCCCCATTGGACCGGGGAAGACGGCTGACATGCACCAGACCATGCGGGGCCACCGGTTCAACGCCCCTGCCCCGAACCCCAAATACGATTGCCCGATACTCCCAAGAACCTAGACCCACACACCGGAGAGACACAATGACCCCTGCAGAAATGGAAAGCCGGATCGTCCGCTATGGTGATCTGAAACCCTGCAAGACCGCATTCATCGACGCCCACACACCCGGCTCCGACCAGAAGGAAAACTTCACCGTCATCGGCGCCGGTGTTTCCGAAAGCCCGGACCAGCATGTCCATATCAGGGAGACACCAGGGTTCAATATCGGCGCCGCGGGACAACCGCCGAAATGCCGGAACTCGCTGCACTCGCACCGCACCGCGGAAGTGTTCTTTGTCCTCCGGGGCCGCTGGCGCTTCTTTTGGGGACGCTGGGGCGATGCCGGTGAAGTAACGCTCGAGGAAGGCGATATCTTCAACATCCCGACCGGCGTATTTCGCGGCTTTGAAAACATCGGAACCGATTATGGAATGATCATGGCGATCCTTGGCGGCGACGATGCCGGCGGCGGCGTGATCTGGGCGCCGCAGGTGATCGAGGACGCACGGGATCACGGGCTGGTTCTGGCAGAAACGGGCCGCCTCTACGACACCAAGAAGGATGAACACCTGCCGGAGGGTATCAATCCGATGCCCGTGCTGGACGACGAGGCCCTGCAGGCATTCGCCGAACCCACCACGGCACAGGTCATCCCGCACTATGTGGCCCGCTACTGGGACCTCGTGGCCCTGTCGGACGACCAGCCGGCCGACGTGATCGGCCCGAACGCGCTGTTGAAGGACCGCCCCGGATTCGAGGTTGATTTCATCACCCGGAATTCAGTTTCGGATGACCCGATCACCATCGATCGACACGAGGTATTGATGCCCGTCAAAGGCCATTGGCGATTGCAGTGGCCGGGCGGCAGCACCGTTCTCAATCCCGGTGACACCTGTGCGGTTCCGCCGGGCCTTCCCCATGCGCTGGCCCCGTCCATGACTGGAGAGGCAAGCCTCTATCGCGTCCGCAATACCGACGACCCGGCCGGTGCGACGGTCGCTGCCTGAGCAAATGGCGATCTCGAAGGAATCCTGACCATGCCCGAACACTCGCTCGACGACGCCCTGCTCGCACTGCTGCGCAAGGTCGATACGCCAACCGTCTGCAACGCCATTGAAACAGCTCAGGGCAAGCGCGGCTTTGCCGCCTTCACCCGCGGCACCATGCTGTCTTCGGCGCCGGAGGACCCGCCGGTTGTCGGCTTTGCACGCACGGCCAAAATCGCCGGCCTGCATCCGCCGACCGAGCCGGTGGAAGTCATCAAGGAGCGGCGCATGGACTATTACCGGTCCATGTCCAGTGGCCCGCGACCGGCGGTAGCCGTCATCGAGGATCTGGACTTTCCCGACTGCATCTCCGCCTGGTGGGGCGAAGTCAACACAACCGTTCATAAGGGATTGGGCCTTTGCGGCGCATTGACCAATGGCGTTATGCGCGACCTTGCAGACCTTGCCCCGGAATTCCCGGTGATTGCCGGTTCAATCGGCCCCAGCCACGGTTTCGTTCACGTCCGGGAAGTGGGAACGCCGGTCAGTGTTTTCGGACTTGCCGTCCGGCAGGGCGACCTTATCCATGCGGACCGTCATGGCGCGCTGGTGATTCCCACCGATGTCATCGCCAATCTGAAATCAGCCATAGACAAGCTGCTCGCGACGGAGCAGATTATCCTCGGTCCGGCCCGTGAGCCGGATTTCGATATGGCCAAACTTGAAGCCGCATGGGCTGCCTTCGAGGCATCGCGAACCTGAAAGAACCACAATGCCGGCCTTTTCCGCCAATCTGTCCATGCTGTTTGGCGAACATGCGTTCATGGACCGCTTCGCCGCGGCCCGGGACGCCGGATTCGAGGCGGTGGAATTCCTGTTCCCTTATGAGCACTCCGTATCGGACCTGGAAAAGTCAGTTCGTGCGAACGATGTTTCCATCAGCGTCTTCAACCTGCCACCAGGCGACTGGCAGGCCGGCGACCGGGGCTTGGCGGCCTTGCCGGATCGCCGGGACGCCTTCCGTGCCTCTATCGATGTCGCCCTGCCCTATGCGGAGGCGGTCGGTGCGCAAAGACTGCACGTCATGGCCGGCAACGTTTCGCAAACGGATCAGTCACGCGCCACCTATATCGACAATATCCGCCACGCGGCCGAACGGTTCCACGATGCCGGGCTGACTCTCCTTATCGAACCGCTCAATCCCTTCGATGCACCCGGCTATTTTCTGTCGTCTACCGATCAGGCCTTGGATCTGATTGCCCGGATCGACCGGCCCAATGTCCGATTGCAATTCGACATCTACCACCACCAGATCATCCATGGCGATGTCATGCGCCAGCTTGCCAGCGCCATGCCGATGGTCGGCCACATCCAGATCGCCGGTGTACCGGACCGCCATGAGCCGGATGTCGGTGAACTCAACTATCCTGAAATTTTCCGACACATCGACGACCTCGCCTATGATGGCTGGATTGGGTGCGAGTATCGCCCCCGGAACAATACACTCGAAGGGCTTGGCTGGCTCAAAAACCTTTGACCTGTGCCGAGAGCCGGTTAAGCATGCTTCCACAGACTGAGACGTGACGGGTCCTCCCGACGGTTTTCAACGAATCGGGATGGCAGGTCCCGTGCCGAATGGGGGAGCGGGAGAGAACAATGCTGATATCGGTTGACCGGCTAATCGACTTCGCGGAGGCTATCATCGGTCGCGGCGGTGGCAGCCGCGAGGCGGCCGCACAGGTGTCGCGCACCCTGGTTGAAGCCAATCTGACTGGGCATGACAGCCATGGCGTCGGCATGCTGCCGGCCTATATTGAAGGCATCAAGGCCGGCCAGTTGCATCCCGCAGCGACCGCCGAAGTCATTCAGGAGAAGGGTCCGTTTCTGCTGGTTGACGGTCATCAGGGCTTTGGCCAGGTGGTGGCCAGACAGGCAACCGAATGGGCAATTGCGCACGCACGAAAGCAGCACCTGGCAGTCATGTCTCTGCGCAACAGTTTCCATCTCGGCCGACTTGCCGATTGGGGCATCATGGCAGCAGAAGCTGGATTCATCTCGATCCACTATGCCAATGTCCTGTCCCCGCACTCCCTCGTCGCACCCCATGGCGGCCGCCAGTCGCGCTTTACGACAAATCCCTACTGCACCGTTGTGCCCGCAACCGAACGCCACCCGCTCTTCGTGTTCGATATGGCCACCAGCACCATCGCCCAGGGCAAGGCGCGGGTCGCCTATATGAAAGGTGAGACGGTGCCGGATGGCTGCCTGATCGATCATGACGGCAATCCCACCAATGATCCGTCGGTCATTTTTGAGGAGCCGCTGGGCGCGATGCGCACCATGGGTCTCCACAAGGGCTACGGTATGTCGCTTGTCTGCGACCTGCTGGGCGGTGCGTTCAGCGGCGGCGGCGCCTATCTGCCCGAACGTGTCATCGATGGGCGGATCATCAACAACATGATGACGATCCTGATCGATCCGGATGTCTTCGGCAGCGCGGAGACCTTTTTCGGCGACCTCGACAGCTACACCGACTGGGTCAAGTCCGCAGAGCCGGTGCCGGGGGTCGACGCCGTCCTGTTCCCCGGCGACCCGGAGCGCAAAACCCGCGTGGAGCGCACCAAGAATGGCATTCCGATCGATGACGGGACCTGGAACCAATTGCTGGAAACAGCCGGCTCCGTCGGCCTGTCTGAGGCTGAAATCGAACAAATGGTCAGCCTGTAGACCCTGTCAGATCTAACCCGTTTGGCGTTTGGTCGGAAACGGCCTAATACCCCGTCAGACCACCATCCACATGCAGCGTCTGGCCGGTCATGAAGCTGTTGGCGGGTGACGAGGCGAAAATGAAGGCCTCGATCACCTCCTCAATCTCGGCCAGCCTGCCCATGGGGATGCCGCGCACCATCTGATCTTCGGTCACCACCTTGCCCCGAACATCGACTCCCAGCATGCTTGTAGCCATCGGCGTGCGCGCAAAGGAGGGACAAACGGCGTTGATCCGTACGCCAAGCCGGGCATATTCCTGAGCCGTCGACCGGGTCAGGCCGACGACGCCATGTTTGGCCGCCGCATAGACCGACAGCCCCGATGCGCCGGTAACGCCAGCAACCGATGCGACATTGACAATCGCGCCGCCGGTTCCACTGCTGCGGAACTGTCTCTCCATCGCCGGCAGCTGATATTTGAGGGCATAAAACATGCCCATCAGATCCACATCGATGATCCGCCTTGCCTCATCGGAGCTGGTTTTTGGCAACCGCTCGAAAGCCTCTTGCGCAATGCCCGCATTGTTGAGCGCGACATCAAGCCGACCGAACCGGTCAACCGCCAGTGCCACGAGATTTTCCGACAGGCCTTCATCGGCAATATCACCGGCGAGCGACGCCATCTCGCTGCCATGTTCCTCAGCGATTTCGAGACAGATCGCCTCCAGCGCGCCGGCATCATAGTCGGACAGAACAAGCCTCGCGCCCTCCTGGGCGTATCGGCGGGCAGCGGCGCTGCCGAAACCTCCGGCCGCACCTGTGATCAAGACAGTTGCACCCTCAAACAATCCCGCCAAGTCAACCTCCTCGTGTCAGGTCCATCGCCATTGCCGCCATCACCGGTACCGCCTTCGCCATTTCACGGGCGCGTTCCGGATTGGAGGCGTTGCCGTCGAGGGCACGTTTCAGAACGCCTTGCAGGATCGCTGCGAGTCGGAAGAAGGAAAACGCCAGATAAAAGGACCAGTGTGCAATTCCATCAATATTGCGCCGCCGGCAATAGGCCTGCACATAGGCCTCCTCGCTCGGCAGGCCGATTGCTTCACGGTCGAGGCCACCCAGGCCGCGGAAACCGCTGTCATGAGGCAAACGCCACTGCATGCACTGATAGGCAAGGTCGGCCAGCGGGTGCCCCAGCGTTGACAACTCCCAGTCCAGAACCGCCAGAATGGTTGGGGCATTCCGGTCAAAGATCATATTGTCGATCCGGTAATCGCCATGAACCAGTGAAACCTGGCCGTCATCGGGTGGCAGAGCGGTCTCGAGCCACCCGATCAGGGCGTCCATGTCCTCGATTGTGCCGGTCTCGCTGGCCCTGTATTGCTTGGTCCAACGGCTCAACTGGCGTTCGAAATAATTGCCCGGCCTGCCGAAATCAGCCAGTCCCACCGCAGTCGGATCCACATCGTGCAGGGCTGCAAGGGCAGCATTCATCGCATCGTAAATCGGCGCCCGTTCGGACAGGTCGCACTTCGGAAGCTCCGGCTCCCAGAAAATCCTGCCATCCAGATACTCCATGACGAAATACATCCGTCCGATCGCCGACTCGTCTCCGCTCAGGAAGAGCATCTGCGGAACCGGCACACCGGTCCCCTTCAGCGCCCGCATGATGCGGTACTCCCGGTCAACCTGATGCGCCGACTTCAGCAACTGACCGGGCGGCTTGGCGCGCAGCACATATTGGCCGCTGTCAGCCTCCAGCAGATAGGTTGGATTGGATTGGCCGGTCGGAAACTTATCGACCGCCTTGAGTCCGGAAAACCCGGAGATGCCCTGTTCCAGCTCCACACCCAGAGCATCGAGGTCTAGGTCGCCGCCATTGCTCATATCGGTTCCTCCCCTACAATGAGACCATACAACCAGGTCGCAGGGCAATGGTCATCCGGCACTCACTGCGCGTCCGCGAACAATCCCATGGATGTGTGAGCCGACAGACCGCCATCCAGAGGCAATATGAGGCCCGTCACATAGGTACCGCCCTTGCCGCACAGATAAAGAGTGGCGGCTGCGATATCATCCGGTGTGCCGATCCGGCCAAGCGGAACAGTTTTGCCGACCTTCTTTGCCTGTTCCTCCGTTCCGGTCGCAAAGGCGGTCATCTTGCTCTGAAACGGACCCGGCGCAAAGGCATTGACGGTGATGCGCCGCCCGGCGAACTCATGCGCCAGAATGCGGGTCAGATGATGCACCGCCGCTTTCGAGGCGGAATAGGAATAGGCCCCCTCCGCCACCGGCTGCGTTCCCATCACCGATCCCAGATTGATGACGCGCGCCGGGTCGTCATCGCTTGCCGCCGCGTCGAGCAGAGGCAGCAGATCGCGGGTGAGCGTAAACAGGCCGCCCACATTGACATTCATGACCTTGTGCCACGCCGCATGGGGAAAACTCTCCAGAGGCTCGCCCCAGGTGACACCGGCATTGTTGACCAGAATGTTCAACCGTTCCGTCCGCTCGGTTACCGCTGCGACAAGCGCTTCGAGCCCCTCCTGCGAACTGACGTCACCGGCAAAGCCGGCGGCGGATCCCGGTGCGTCGAGCGCATTGAGTTCGGCGGCAACCGCTTCGCAGGCGTCACCCTTTCGCGATGCCATCAGCACCGTTGCGCCGCCTTTGACCAGTCCCGTAGCAACCATGCGGCCAATGCCTGTGGCACCGCCGGTCACAAGCGCAGTTTTTCCGTGCACGGAAAACAAGTCCTCGAGATAGTTCAATGTCTCATCCTCACTCACTGGCGCAACATACTCGGTAGTATGTCTTGCCGCAAACACTCTTGTAAAGCCTTTTCGAGGGACCTGCGGGTGGGTTTCGAATGCCACCACGCAATTGCCCAAAATACGCGCTAAGCTGATGAAAAGACGAAAGGAACACTGGCGTTTCCGCCAAAATCCGATATGAGTGCCACCATACAATCACGTCAGTTTATTGCGGGATCTGCGTTGGACCTTCTGACGGCAAACGATCAGCCGGGCGCCTATCCGGACAGCTATTATGCTGCAACTGCAAGCCGGATGGAGGCTCACGCCCCCCTCCGGGAGGATGTCACCTGCGATGTGTGCATCATCGGCGCCGGTTATACCGGCCTTTCCGCCGGGCTCTATCTGGCTGACCGGGGCTTCGATGTTCTCGTGCTGGAGGCGCACCGGGTCGGGTGGGGCGCATCCGGGCGCAATGGCGGGCAGTTGGGATCAGGCCAGCGGGTAGACCAAAGCGACCTCGAAGATCGATACGGCGAAAAGACAGCCCATCAATTGTGGGAACTGGGTCGCGAAGCCAAATCGCTGGTGCGCGATCTGATCGCCACGCACACCATGAAATGCGACTACCGGCCCGGCATTCTCTACGCCGACCACCGCAAACGGCTGGTTGCCGAAAGCCGGGCCTATGTGGACAAATTGCAGCGCGATTACGGCTATGGGCAGATCCGGTTTCTGGACCAGCAGGATCTTCAGGAAACAGTCGAAACCAAAGCCTATTTCGGCGGTTCTCTCGACACCGGCGCAGGCCACCTGCATCCACTCAAATTTGCCATCGGTCTTGCCGCTGCAGCGAAGCAGGCCGGAGCCCGTATTCACGAGCAAACCCGTGTGCGGACCATCGAACCATCAAACACGACTCGCGTCATATGTGATCAGGCGACCGTGTCAGCGCCGCACGTTCTCCTTGCCTGCAACGGGTATCTGGGTGATCTCGACCAATCCGTCAGCCGACGGGTCATGCCACTCAACAATTACATCATCGCAACCGAACCGCTGGCGGCGGACCGGGCACAGACGCTGATCAGAAAAAACATTGCCGTGGCGGACAGCAGGAACGTCGTCAACTATTTTCGCCTCAGCGCAGACAACAGGTTGCTGTTCGGCGGCGGCGAAAACTACGGATACAAATTCCCCAAAGACATAAAATCATTCATCCGCCCGCACATGCTGTCCATCTTCCCGCAGCTCGCAGACGTGGCGATCGACTATGGCTGGGGCGGCACGCTGGGCATCACCGTAAACCGGATGCCGCACCTACAGCGTCTCGAGCACGGTGTCCTGAGCGCATCCGGCTATTCCGGTCACGGGGTCGGCATGGCCACACTGTCGGGAAAACTGGCCGGCGAACTCATCTGCGGGACAGCAACGCGCTTCGACATTCTGGCATCGATCCCGGCTCCGGAGTTTCCGGGCGGTCCGCGATGGCGCCAGCCGCTCCTGGCGCTCGCCATGTGGTATTACGCGCTGCGCGACAGGTTCTGAACTCAGAGCTTGTTGATCGGAACCTTCAAGAACACGTCGCCTTTTTCATCGGCCGGCGGTAATTTGCCGGCCCGCATATTAACCTGCAGGGACGGCACGATCAGTTTCGGCATGGCGAGGGTTTCGTCACGCGCCTCGCGCAGCGCCACGAAGGCGTCTTCGTCAACCCCGTCATGCACGTGGATGTTGTGCGCCCGCTCATCGGCGACGCTGGTTTCCCAGCGGATTTCGCGTCCATTCGGTCCGTAGTCATGGCACATGAATAGGCGCGTTTCCCCCGGCAGCTCCAGCACTCTGCGCACCGACCGGAACAGGACTCTGGCATCACCACCGGGAAAATCCGCCCGCGCCGAGCCACCATCCGGCATGAACAGCGTGTCACCGACAAAGGCCGCATCGCCGATCACATGGGTCATGCAGGCCGGCGTATGGCCGGGTGTGTGCATGACGTGCGCCGTCAGGCCGCCGATCCGGTACGTGTCGCCATCGGCAAACAGCCGGTCAAACTGTGACCCGTCGCGCTGAAACTCCGTCCCTTCATTGAAGATCTTGCCGAAAGTGTCCTGGACTTCCGTGACCTGCTCGCCAATGCCGATCCGCCCGCCCAGCGCGTCCTGAATATAGGGCGCGCCGGACAGGTGATCGGCATGAATATGAGTTTCGATCAGCCATTCCAGCGACCAGCCTTCCTCTCTGATCCGCGCGATAATCTTGTCGGCCCCGTCAAAGGTCAGCCGGCCCGCCGCATAGTCGATTTCCATCACCGCATCAATCACCGCACACCCGGTCGACCCCGGATCGCGAACGATATAGGAAATGGTGTTGGATCCTTCGTCAAAGAAGGCAATCACTTCGGGTTTGACCGAAAAGTCCGGATTGAAGGCGAGCGGCATCGATAAACTCTCCTGGGCTGGGGTGGCCATTTAACGGCCAACCAAACATGCTATTCCTGATCTGAACTTACAAGACCGGTTCGGTCCAAAGCATGTCCAGATCAGGAAATGATCCACGCCTTGGCATCGTCCATTTCTTTCAGCCCAAAGACATGCATCTGTGCGGGGACGAGCGGCCCGAAAAATCTGGCACTCTGGCGCAACCAGTTCAGATCCGTGACCAGTGCGATCTTTGAAAAGCCGGTTATATGCCGAAACCCGAGGCGGGCATCATCCCACATGGCCGGAGCCGTAGCGCCATCGAACGCATCGCCGAACACCACCATGACCTTGAGTTTGTCATGGGTTTTCAGTTTTTCGTCGATCAGCGGCGTCAGCACATCGTCATAATCTCTCGATGTCAGCGTCCCGATGATTTCGTAGGCGATGACATCGCTCGGCATCCCCTCGATCATCTTCACTGAGGATCCGGGCGGATCGACCAGGGCAGCCCAGCTCTTGGCCTTTTCAAGATCGGCTTGTGGAAAATGCCGCACTTTCGCATCCAGGAACAGATCCACCAGGACCGGCATGACGGACAGGGTCGTGCTGTCGCTGACAAGCGCCACCTTCGAAATCAGCTTGTGGTGGTCGCGCACCAGCTTCATGTGGGCAAACAGGGCCGCGGCATTCTTCCAGTGGGGCAAGCCCGCCGCGTCCAGAACAATACCGGGCGCCTTGTCTTTCCGGTTGATATAATCATTGACGGTGTCGCCCAACCCCTCGAAATCGGCCTCCGACACGGTCCCTTCGGGTGTCACAATAAAGAGATTGTTTTTCTCATCGATCTCGGTCTTCAGCATGCCGCGTCTCCCATTGAGGATGTGTGGATAGGGTGAAAACTGATGTTAGGTTATCCGCTGCCATCTCGCCAGTTTCAGGGAAACATGAAATAGCGAATGGTCGAGCCGACAGCAAAAAGGGTCAGCACGCCGGCGCCCCACAATAGGGCAAACCACAGAAGGCGCTGCCACCATGGTCTGCCGCCGTCCGCCTTTTCGCCATCGCGATCAGTGATGATAGCCGCCATCCTTCACCTTGCCCCGGAAGATCCAATAGGCCGATGCCGTGTAGGCAAGGATCAGCGGGATGAGAAAAACCGCTCCCACCAGCAGGAATCCGAGGCTTTTGTCGGGTCCGGCGGCCTCGTGAATGCTGACGCTTGTGGGAACGATATCCGGCCACACACTGATGCCGAGGCCGATATAGCACAGCAGAAACAACAGTTCCGCACTGAGGAAGGCCGTCAGGGGGCGGTCGTTTTTCAGGGCCTGCCACAGGGTCAGGACGGTCAGCCCGACCAGTATGGGAACCGGAAGCGCATATACCATGGTCGGCCATGAGAACCAGCGATCCGAATAGCGTGGATCAAGCAGAGGGGTCCAAAAGCTGACAGCAATGATGAAGCCGACCGTCGCCGCCGCCAGCGGGACCACCAGCATGCGGGCGCGTTCATTGAGCTTGCCTTCGGTTTTCAGATTGATCCAGGTGGCACCGAGCAGCGCATAGCCGCAAACCAGAGCCAGCCCGGTTGCGATGCTGAAGGGCGACAGCCAGTCCCACCAGGCGCCGCTATAGGCCCGGTCGACCACTTCGATCCCCTGCAGCCAGGCGCCGAGCGCAATGCCCTGCGCAAAGGCGGCAATCAGAGAACCACCGAAGAAGGCGCCATCCCACAGCCATTTGTGCCGTTTGGAATGCACCCGGTATTCAAACGCGACACCGCGAAACACCAGCGCCAGCAACATCGCGATCAGCGGCACATAGAGCGCCGGAAAGATGACTGAATAGGCGAGCGGGAAGACCGCCAGCAGACCGCCACCGCCGAGCACCAGCCATGTTTCATTTCCGTCCCAGACCGGTGCGATGGCACCGATTGCCGTGTCACGCTCCTTCTCGTCCCGCATCAGCGGAAACAGAATTCCGACACCGAGATCAAAACCGTCCAGCGCCACATAGACGAACACGCCGATGGCGAGAATAAGCGCCCAGATCAGGGCCAGATCCAGCATCATGTCGAGGCCCCTCCCCGCAGCCGGCGCAGGATCCGGATGGCCCGGTTTCCGCCCTGGTCCAGAAGAACGCGTGTCGGCGGCGGCGGACTGTCCGGTGGCACCTGCCCGACGAGACGCACGACATAATAGGTGCCGAGCCCGAAGATGAACAGATAAACCACCACGATTGCCGCAAGCGACGTCGCCACCGCCGGCGCGGCCACCGGGGAAGCGGAGTCCACCGTGCGTAAGAGGCCGTAGATCGTATAGGGTTGTCGCCCGACCTCGGTGGTAATCCAGCCGCACAGCACCGCCACATAGCCGGCCGGTCCCAGCAGAACCGCAAAACGCGCCAGTGGGCGACGGTCAAATAATGTGCCGCGCCATCGCTCCACCAGGCCCCACGCACCGAGGCAGAAAAACAGCAGCCCGAGCCCCACCATGATCCGGAATGACCAGAACACGATCGGGACATTGGGCCAGTCCTCGCGTGGGAACTGATCGAGGCCGACGACTTCGGCATTGAAGTCGTGGGTCAGGATCCAAGATCCGAGATAGGGTATTGACACCGCATAGTCGATTTCACCGGTTTCCATATTGGGAAAGCCAAACAGATATTCCGGCGCCGCCTTCCGCGTCTTGAAGTGCCCTTCGAGAGCAGCGACCTTGGCCGGCTGATGTTCGTAGCTGTTCAGCCCGTGCTGGTCACCGGCAAGAATCTGCAAGGGTGCGATAATGGCAATGAACCACATGGCCATGGAGAACATCTTGCGGCTCGTCTGGTTGGTCCGGTCACCGAGCAGGTGGTAGGCTCCGACCCCGGCCACGACCAGCGCCGTGGTCAGATAGGCGGCAAAGACCATATGCACGAGGCGATAGGGAAAGGACGGATTGAAAATGACCTTGAACCAGTCTTCCGGCACATACTGGCCGACCTCATTCATGCCGTATCCCGCCGGGGTCTGCATCCAGCTGTTGACGCTCAGAATCCAGAATGCCGAAGCAAGGGTGCCCGCCGCCACCATGAACGTTGCAAAGAAGTGCAGGCGCGGCCCGACCTTGTCGCGGCCGAACAGCATGACCCCCAGAAATCCAGCCTCGATAAAGAAGGCCGTCAGCACCTCATAGCCCATGAGCGGTCCGATCACCGGCCCCGCCTTGTCGGCAAAGACGCTCCAATTGGTGCCGAACTCGTAGCTCATCATCAGCCCCGACACGACACCCATGCCGAAGACCACGGCAAAGGGTTTGATCCAGTAGTCGAACAGCGTCAGAAACACCTCATTGCCAGTGCGAAGCCAGCGCCATTGGACAAAGGCCAGAAAGCTGGCCAGTCCGATCGACGTCGCCGGAAAGATGATGTGAAAGCTGACCGTGAAGGCAAATTGCAGTCGGGCGAGAAATACCGGATCCGTGAAATCACCCATGGCACCACTCTCGTTTTGCGACTCAAGACAGGATTAAGACCGATTCAGTGTACCGCGATTGATCGTCAGTGTGGCCGGTTTTCCCGTTTGCACAAATTTGCCGCAGTTGATGTCGACTCGCTTCAACGACTATGGATTGAAAATTAACACGAGGTAAACACCGAAAATCACCAGATGCACGGCCCCCTGCAGCATGTTGGTCCGCACCCCGCCAAAGGTCAGACCACTGACGAACATGGTCAGCACAAGCAGCGTCATATCCGTGTCGCTCAGCCCCAGTTCCAGCGGCTGGTTGGCATAGATCGAGATCGCCAATGCGGCCGGAACGGTCAGGCCGATGGTCGCCAGGGCCGATCCAAGACAGATATTGACCGCCCGCTGCAGCAAATTCTGACGCGCCGATGCAAGCGCCGCCAGCGCCTCCGGTGCCAGAACCAGACAGGCGATAATGACACCGGCAATCGCCGCCGGCAAATGCCATGTTCCCACCCCGAATTCGAGAAGTACGGCCAGTTTCTTGGATAAAAGAACCGCCGGGACGAGGGTCAATACAAGCAGAACGGCATGGAAACCAACAGACCGTGATCCGGTGACATGGTGGCCGCCATCATCGTGCGTTTCACTGTCCGGCTGAACGAAGAAGGACCGGTGGCGCATGGTCTGGATAGCCAGAAAAGTCACATAGAGGGCGATGGTGATCAGCGCGAACCATTCCGACTGGATGCGGTTGAGGCTGGGATCGGGAGTCGACTGGGTAAAATTCGGCAAGATCAGCGTCATCGTCGCCAGGGTAACAAGAACTGTCAGGAACGCCCGCGCACCCTGCAGGTTGAACGCCTGCTCACGGTGGTAGAAGCCGCCCACAACCAGAACCAGTCCGACCACGCCGTTGAGCACGATCATCAGCACGGCCATCATCGTATCGCGCGCCAGCGCCGGATTGGCCTCGCCGCTCAACATGATCGCCGAAATCAGCGCCACTTCGATGGTGATCACGGCAATGGTCAGGATCAGCGTGCCATAAGGTTCGCCGAGGAGCGCCGCCAGATGATCGGCGTGACGAACAGCCGAAAAGGAAAGCAACAGCATCACGCAGAAGAGAATCGCGAAAAGGACGGAAAACACCGGCACGGTAAATCCGCCCGAAAACAGACCGGCGAATGGTCCATAGGCAAGACCGGTCGCAAGCAACCCGAGGATCAGGGCGATTTCCATCCGGATGGTCTTGAGCATGCGGGCTCCATTGTTTCGCCGGTGCCATTGCCGACGGCGATCGAGAGCATAATGCGCTCGTCATGAAATGATAGAGGACCGGAATTCCCTTACACCGTTTTTCCCGGACACCATAGTCGGGTCGAATGGCCGGTCACGCGAACGCGGTCAACCGAGCCAACCGGCCACCGCCAGCACCACGCTGGCCGTGACACACCATGAAACAAGGGTGAAGATGCCATTCCACTTCCAGGCATGTACGGTTCCCGGAATCCCGACAATCCGCGACAGGATCAGCGATGTCGCGCTGAAGGGCGATCCGGTGAGGTTCAGCGCCCATCCGGACAGGAAGGTCAGCCCGAGAACACTCGGATTGAGTTGGAGGTCGGGCATCGACACGAGCAGTCCCGCCAGAAACGTCACGGTCATCATCGGCGGCAATCCGATGCACGATGCCAGCGGCACCAAAGCCAGCACCAGCAGATAGACGACCGCCGGGCTCGGGCCGATCTGCAGTATCTGTTCGGCATCGACACTCTGATCCACAAGGGTCGCCGTCAGCAATCCGATAAATCCGGCAAGTCCGAGTGTCGCCGCCTCAGGACTGCTGGCCGGAATAACGCGGCGAAAGATAGCCGTCATCCGTCGGCGCATGCCTCCCGCGCCCGATCCACCGCGGAACATGTGCTGTTCGGCCATCCACAGGAGCGTGATCGGCACCGCAGCGATCATGATCCCGGAAACAAGGGAAATCCCGGAGGCGGTGTGGATCAACCATGCCATGGCGAGCAGGCCGGCGGTCACGGCAAGAAAACGCGCCATATCCGGCCAGGGAAAGGTTGGCGCCTCGGCACGGTTCACGTCAATTCCAGCCTCGACAAATTTCTGCCGCGCCCGGTGGCCGCTGATCCGGTCCTCGGCCCAGCCGACACCCAGCAGCAGGATCGCAGTGCCGGCCCCTGCCAAGGCGATGATCCCGGCCCGCGACCCCGGCACGATGGCCAGCACGACCGCATGGGCGATGGCGGTCGGCGCCCAGAGATTGAACCACGCGAACCCCCGGCTCAGGGCATTGATCTGCCGGCGCAGACGGATTTCCGACAAGGCGGGCGGCGCGTTTGCCGCTTTCGAATCAACACCGCGCTTGATCAGCGGCGACAGCAGGCTGACCGCGGCAAAATTCAACAGCACGCCCATGAAATGAGCACCCACATGCAAGGCGACATAACGACGCCCCGGCGGCTGACTGGTCATATAGTGTCCGATCGAGAGCACCGATTTCGAGTCGAAAGCCCCCTGCCGCAGGCTCGTCACGAGCATGACAAACGCGCTCAGATAGGTTGCCCGCGACAAATCCGCGACAACCAGTTCCAACGCCCCTGCCTGAAAGCGCCAGATGGCTGCAGCGGTGACCAGCAGGGCCAGCCCCTGCAGCATGCGCTCGCGCAAACCGAACCGCCCCTGTGCCATCAGCAAAAAAACGAGATAGGCAGCGGCCGACAGCATGTGCGCCGTCGGGGTATCGGCAAGCACCGTCCACACGGCAATCGCACAGAGCGCACAACTGCCGACACCGACCGCTATGCCCGGCTTTTCAGAGGGCGATCCGGCAACCCTGGCGCCGGATGCGGATTCAATAGCCAATCGCACAGCCGTCCTTGCGCGGATCCGATGCTCCTGTCAGCACATTCTGGTCCCAGTCAATGGAAATCGCCTGCGATCCGCCGATCGGCATGGTTGGCCTGTTGATCCGATGTCCGCGTTTTTCCAGATCGGCAACGATGTCGTCACTGATCGCGGTTTCCATGTCCACATCAACGGAGTCCGGATCGGCCATGAAGCGCGGCAGGTCCATTGCCTCCTGCAGATCGAGGCCGAAATCCAGGTGCCGGGTGAGGAATTGCATGTGACCAAGCGCCTGGTATTGCCCGCCCATCACGCCGAAGGACATCATCGTTTTGTCTTGGCGCGCGGCAATGGCCGGTATGATGGTATGAAGGGGCCGCTTTCCCGGTGCGATGCAATTGGGATGGCCGGATTCAAGGGTAAAACCCTGTCCACGATTGTGCAGCAGAACCCCGGATCGCGGCGCCGTGATCCCGCTGCCGAATGTCCCGAACACCGTGTTGATGAAACTGCAGGCGTTGCGGTCCCGGTCGACAACCGTGATGTACACGGTATCGCGATGGCGCGGCAGGGCAATGTCTTTTGGCGGCACGGTTACCCGTTCAGGATCGATCGCGGCAACCAGCTTACGGGCGTAGTCTTCCGACAGCAGATCATCCATCGGGACATCCGCGAAGGCGGGATCGGCAACAAAGTGATTGCGGGCCCGATAGGCCAGCCGTGCCGCCTCGATTTCAAGGTGGATGCGCTTGGCTGTCAGCGGGCCGTCAGGGTCGATGTCGAGCAACTGCATCATGTTGAGCAGCAGCAGCGCGATCACCCCCTGCCCGTTGGGCGGACATTCATAGATTGTGTGATCGCGAAACGCGCCTGTTATGGGCGTGACATACTCCCCGGCGGCGGCGGCAAAGTCTTCCGCCGTGTGTACGCCGCCCAATTCCTGCAAACGTTCCACCATATCGTCGGCGATCCAGCCCCTGTAAAAGACATCGCGGCCACCCTCCGCAATCGCCTCCAGCGCACCGGCCAGCTGAGGCAGGCAATGCACCGCGCCCACCGCCGGAACCTTACCGTCAACGAGATAGCAGGACGCGCTGACCGGATCGTCGCGCAAAAACGCCTCGGAGGCCGCATAGTCCGTATGCACACGGGACGAAACCGCAAATCCGTCTCTGGCAAAGGCGATCGCTGGCTCCAGCAGCGCTGCGAAAGACAGCCTGCCATGATCGGCAGACAAGCGGCTCCAGGCATCGACAGCGCCCGGAACGGTCACCGCATGCGGCGAGGAGCGTTCGATTGTCGTCAGGCCAGCGGCTTGAAAAGCGGCAAGGTCGGCGCCTGCGGGCGCGCGGCCGGAGCCGTTATAGGCAATGATATTCGTCGATCCGCCTGGCGCGAACAGACAGAAGCAATCGCCGCCGATACCGGTTGAACCGGGTTCGACGACACATTGCACGGCGCAGGCCGCAATAGCGGCATCCATCGCATTGCCACCGTCCCGCAGGATCTGGATGGCCGTTTGCGTGGCCAGCGGATGTGACGTTGCCACCATGCCATTGCAGGCGTGAACCGGTGAGCGGCCGGGACGCGATAAGTCTCTCATGAAGCACTCCGGAACAGAATTTTGGAATGCGCCCAGGGCGCGTTGTGGCGTTTGTCGGACCGAACCGATCGCGTCCATATAGGGCGGGTGGAAGCAGGACTGTCAAGCTTTCGAACAGCTCGATACCGACCTTCGAAGCGTTCACCGCGACAACACGCGTACCTAACAAGACTGTGTTCAGGCGTGAGTGGCAATCGCCGTCGCGCAACCGTAATTTTCTGTCCGAGACACGCAACAACGGAGATTCCCGATGTCCCTTCGCACCACCGCTCTTGCCCTTGCTTTTGTTGCCGGAAGCGCCCTGTCGGCGCTTGCCGGCGATCAGTATGTCGACAGTTCCGGCTATGCCGCATCCGGCTATGATGTCGTCGCCTATTTCGATCTTGATCAGAACCAGGTCGGCTCACCGCAACCCGAGGCCGTTCGCGGCAATAAAGCTTTCACTGCTGAGCACAATGGCGCCAAATGGGCCTTCTCATCTGCCGAAAACCGCGACAAATTCCTTGCCGATCCGACAAAATACAGTCCGCAATTCGATGGCCATTGCGCCTATGGCGTGGCGCAGGGCGGCAAGGTTCCCGGAAACCCGCATCTGTGGCGCATCGTTGATGATAAGCTTTATCTCAACATCACGAAGAATGTCGTCTCGTTCTGGGAGGAAGACATTCCCGGCAATATCTCGACCGGCGACGGAAACTGGAAAAAGGGGCTGGAAGCGGCCGCCCCTTCCGGCAGCGAGATCCCTCAATATGATGGCCCTATCGGCCCCACCGGCTAGAGCAATTCAGGTTTTGACGGAATCGACAAAACCTGAATGCATCAACAGAATTGAGGGCCGGCACCGTTGTCTTGTTTCTGACAAACAAGAAACGGTCTAAGCCGGATCACATCAAATCGACAAAGGCCTCCGATGAATTCGGGGGCCTTTTGATTTCAAGGTTGGTGTCTCAGTCAATGCGCACCAATTTCACAATCACAGTCACATTTGTCTGGCAGACGAAGTGTAGGACTTCGAACTCCTACCTGACCGGCCCAACATGAGGGCTGTCATCTCTGGTGCTTTTCCCAATTCGGATCCACAAAAAAGGGCAGATTGAGCGGGGCGAGCGGCGGTTTGCCGGCAATATGATCGGCTGCCTTTTCACCGATCATCATCGTCGGGCAGTTGAGATTGGCCGATGGGATAACCGGTATGACCGACGCATCGGCAACGCGCAGTCCATCCACACCGGCAACCCGGCATTCGGGATCGACGACGGACAGTTCATCGGTACCCATGCGGCATGTGCCACAGGGATGATACGAAGAGTGGCAGGTGTGGCGCAGCCAATCCTCCAGTTCTTCGTCGGTATTCACATCATCGCCGGGAAACAGCTCTTTGCCGGTATAGCGGCTCAGCGCCGATTGCCTGAGCAGTTCCCGCGATAACCGAAAACCGGCCTTCAGTTCCTCGATATCCTGCGGGTGCTCAAGCATGTTGTAACGGATGCTGGGCACGGTGTTTCCGTTTGCACAGCCCAATCGAACCGTCCCGCGACTGAGTGGTCGCTGGTTGGAAAACTGAAGCTGGAAGGCATGTCGTTTAACAAAATCGGCGCTGCCTTCGGCAACCGCGATGGCAAACAGCGCGATCTGCAAATTAGGAAAGCGGATGCCCGCCTTGGTTCGAATGAAAGCAACAGCATTGAAATGATTGTTGGCAAGGATGCCCTTTCGCAAAACCAGCCATTGGGCAAGGGCCCAGGCCTGCGAAACCGGATTGAGGTGCCTGAACAGGGTCAGTGGTTCGGTGCATTCCACCTGAACCGCGGTCAATGGATGATCCATCAGGTTTTCACCCACACCCGGCAGATCCCGGAACACGTCGATGCCGCACTTGCGCAGGTGATCCGCCGGACCGATACCAGACTGCATCAACAGAACGGGACTGTTGATCGCGCCGGCGCTGAGCACGACCTCGCGGTTGACATGCGCCAGGCACGGCTGATCGCCGCGAAGATATTCGACCCCGCCGGCCCGCCGGCCCTCGAATAGAACGCGTGTAGCGTGGCAATCGGTCTCAATGCGAAGATTGGCCGGCCTTTGGCGTAGGTAGCACTGTGCGGTTGAAGACCGCCGCCCCTCGGCGACGTTCTTGGGCAGCAGACCGAAACCGTCCTGCTGGAAACCGTTGACGTCAGCGGTTGCGCGGTAGCCGGCCTGTTTACCCGCTTCGAGGAATGCCTCTTCAAGGCGGCCGGGGGGGACGGTGGAAGCCTGCACCGGCCCTTTGATACCTTGGTAGTCGGAGGTCCCGTCCGTCCTTTTTTCCAGGCGCTTGAAATAGGGCAGCACATCGGCGTAACCCCAACCGCAGGCACCCGCTTCGGCCCAGCCCTCATAGTCGAGTGGATGACCACGCAGATAGATCTGCCCGTTGATCGATGACGACCCGCCGAGCACACGCCCGCGCGGTTGGGCCAGCCTCCGCCCGTGGAGGTAAGGCTCCGGTTCGGTCTCGTAGTTCCAATTGTATTTGCGCGCATTGTAAGCGTAACGCATGGCCGCCGGAACATGAAACAGCGGACTTCTATCGACCGGACCGGCTTCCAGCAACAGGACTTTGAATTCAGGATTTTCAGCCAGCCGCGCCGCAACGATGGCACCTGCACTGCCGGCGCCGACGACGATAAAATCATACCGTCCGGCATCGACGGCTTGCCGTTGTCCGCGCACATCCGCCATCAGGAGCCTCCGCCGACCGCTCCGCCGTTCGGTGTGGCGATCAGGCGTGGAAACAGGTATTCGTGCAGGGCTCGCGGACCGCCGATAGTACCCATCCCGCTGTTCTTCACACCGCCAAAGGGTGTATCCAGAAATGCGGTAACCATCTGGTTGGCGCCAACACTGCCGACATCAAGCCGTTTGGCCACATCGCAGGCGACAGCCGTATCAGGACCATAAACATAACCGCTCAACCCGATGTCACTGGAATTGGCGTTGACGATCAACGACTCCAGATCATCGAATGGCCTGACCAGCGCGATCGGGCCGAATATCTCCTCGCGCATGCCCAATGTATCATCGTGCACATCTGCCAGCACCGTCGGCTTCCAGAAGTAACCGCTATTGCTCTTTGCCTCGCTTTGGCCGGTTACCATCCGGGCGCCACGCGAAAGCGCGTCCGCGACGATATCCTGCATTCGTGCCGGCCGGCGCTCATTGGCAAGGGGACCCAAATCGGTACCGGCAGCAAATCCGTCACCGAGTGTCAGGCTGTCGGCATAAGTCGCCAGCTTATCGACAAACTCCGAATACTGGTTGCGATTGACATACATGCAATTCGGCGCTGTGCAGACTTGCCCGGCATTCCAGAACCGTTTCCCGCCAAAGGCCGCGGCGGCATCCGCCACATCCGAGCCGGGAAGCACGATGGCCGGTGCCAGACCGCCCAGCTCCAGCGTCGCACGTTTCAGCACGCTGGCGGCGTCAATTGCAATCTTCCTGCCGACATCAATCGATCCGGTGTATGAGACATGCCGCATCGAAGGATGTGCGATCAGCCGCCGGGACAGGCTGGAGGAGCGGCCCATCAACAGATTGACGAGACCTGCCGGCAGATCGAGTTCACAAATTGCCCGAAAAAAAGTGGCTGCACTTCCCGGTGTATCACGATTGGCCAGCACCACGGCGGAGCATCCGGCCGCCAGAGCGGGCGCCAGATGCGATGTTATCGTCTCAACCGGAAAATTCCATGTGTTCATGATCAGCACCGGTCCGATTGCAGCCTCGCGAATATGCCGCTCAGCGCCCCCGCCAACGACGGTCTCGAACGGGAAGGATTTCGCAATACCGGCATAGTACCGCAGATTTGCGGAAACCCCGTCCAGTTCTACAAGCGCCTCCCCAAATGGCTTGCCCTGCTCCAGAGTGATCTGTCCGGCGATTTCTTCCCGGTGCACGTCCACTTTGCCAGCCATGGCGTCAAGCACGGCCGCGCGCTCGCCGGGCGCGCTTTGCGACCACATACCGTGTGCAGCGGCCGCCGCCTCGGCTGCCTTGTCGGCATCTTGATCGGTGGCACAGGTGAGTTCCGCGCAGGCCTGCGTCGTGGCCGGATTGACGACCGGCAGCGTACCGCGACCGCCACCGCACACAGGCCGACCGTCAATGAACAGGCAATGGGTGTCGGACAATCTCAATCCTCATAGTCGCTCAGAGTGAAAAACAGCGTGTCGCCGATTTCACAAAGGGCTGGGGTACGCTTGCAAAACACCACACCGCCCCTGTTGAAATGGAGTTCGTGAGGTGGCTCCCACGGCTCCTTGAGGTTCCAGATATAGCCTGCAAACTGACCGTCCTCGACCACGTCTCCGAGATTGACCCGCGGTTCGAACATTCCATCCTTGCGGGCAAAAATGTAGTGGTCACCGGTCTGCATCGCCTTCAGCGCCACCTTGTGCTCGGGAGCCGGCAGTTCCTCGTCACGCACGAACACGCCAAGTTCGCGCAGGCATCGCTTCATACCCCAATAGGCGAAGTTGCGAATCCACGGCCTGATCTTTCCGGCACCGCCCAGTTCCGTGGACAGGTAGATCTTGTCGAGTGGCAGAATTTCACCCGAAAGCGTCGTTTCGTGAACCCGATCGCCAACGATGCCAAGCGGCGCTCCAAACAATTCAAGGAACTTCATTTGCATGGCATCCTTGGTTTCATGGCCCATCAGACGGATTTTGACAGACGGATGGTGGTCGATGGACTTACCGGCTGAATGCAGGTCGAAGAACGCATCGCCGCGCGGAACGATCTGCTCGGTAATGTACCAGGCAATCATCTCTGTGGGCGAACCGTACTGGTTGCCGGGAAACAGGCGGTTGAGGTTGGCTTCGCCTGTCCAGTCCAGAGGCGAGGTGCGACGGCCCGCGTAAAATGCCGGCGCGTTGGCGGCGGGCAAAAAGATGATTTGGCCCTTGATGTCATCCTGCTCAAGTTCCTGATACAGCCCATTGCACACGGACACGCCCTCATATTCATCGCCGTGATTGGCGCCGATCACGACAGCGACCGGTCCATCACCGTTCTTGATCGACATGATCGGCATGGGCAACCAGCCATAGGCCGAGCGGTCGGATGAAAACTGGATGCGCACATAACCGTGCTGCTTGCCTTCAGCGTCCAGATCGATCTCGCAGGAGGGGGCGAGGCTTACTTTTGGGCAGGGCATAGTCGATTCCTTCTATCTTATGCAGCGCGAGCTTGTGACTGGAGCTTGCGCCAGGCAACTCCGAGCCTGGCAATACCGTCCTTGATCTCGTCGGCTGTGACGAAACTGTAGGCCATTCGAATGAAATGACCCGGATCATCATTGGGGAAACTGAGACGTCCGGAAGACACTTCGACGCCTTCATCGATACCAAGTTCAACCAGCCTCTCGGCATCGGTGCCTTCAGGCAATTCGGCCCATAAAAAATAGCCGCCCTGCGGCTTTCGGATCACGGTTTCGGGGAGATGTCTGGTGAACGCGTCGATCATCACATCGCGATGGATTCGCATGTGATGAATCATCTCGTCGATGTGATGCGCCATCTTGTTCGATCGCATGAGCTGCACGACGATCCGCTGGGCAAAGGCATTCGAACCGCCATCGGCCTTCTGCATCGCCATGCGCCGGACCACCCCGGGATCACCGATCGCCCAGCCGACCCGCAGGCCCGGAGCGAGTATCTTGGACACCGTGCCCAAACTGATGACATGTCCCGTCACATCCATCGACTTGATAGAGGGGATCACTTCACCCTCGAACCGGATCCGTCGGTACGGATCGTCCTCGCAGATGACGAAATTGTAGCGCTGCGCCAGTTCCAGCATCTGCTTGCGTCGCGCCATCGAGGTCGTAATGCCGGTTGGATTGTGAAAATCAGGCACGTCGAACAGGAGCTTCGGCATCGGTTCGCCGTTGTTTTCAAGGCGCAGGAGTTTGTGCTCCAACTCGTCTGCACAAAATCCCTCCTCGTCCTGTCCGATGTCCAGAAATCGGACATTGTGCGTGCGCATGATATGGAGCGCGGTCATGTAGGTCGGGCGTGTGACGATGACGGTATCGCCCGCTTCGCAAAAGGTCCGCAACGCAAGATCGAACGCACTTTTTGATCCGTAGGTCACAAGCACATTTTCGCGCGTCGCCTTGACCCTGTCGTCGGCGACAAAGCTGCAAATCTCATCGCGCAGATCGTCGAGCCCCATCAGCGGGGCATATTGCATGGCTTCTTCGCGCAGCGGGCCAACGGCTTCGCCTGCTTCGCGGACGACATCCGGCAGACAGGGCGGGTAGGCTGCACCGGAGTTGAGAGAAATCGTGCCCGGCGCGTGGTCAAAAACCGATTTGCCGAGGATGGCAGATCGACGGGCGAATCTGAATTCTGTCATTATGGTTCCAATCAGGATTGTAAAGCGTCAACATCGTAAACGGCACCGAGATCCTCGACGGCCGCGCTCACGCTTTTGAATAGGGATCTGCGGCCCTCGGACCGGCTTGGTCGAATTTGATCGCAGTGCAATTCGGCCGCGTCACCATCGCTGCGGTGCCTACGGACCGATCCATCGAGGCACATCTCGGCCGTGCTGCCCCCTTTGACATTGCGCCATGACAGGCATCGGCAACCTGCTTGTCCGTAATGACCTTCACTGTCAGTTCCTCAAAAAAAACCACTTGCAATATATAATATATTATCTAGTATTCTCAATCAGTCAACAACCAACTTCAGGAAATACCGATCCGATGGCACCGGCATATGCTGATTTTTCCAAGGAGGAATTCGAGGCCCGCTACGCAAGGACACGTGCGCTGATGGCTGAGAAAAACCTCGACGCAATGCTCATAACCGAGCGGCTGAACTATCAGTACTATACCGGACACCGGTCCGAGCAATGCGCGGTCGACAAGATCCGGTCATATATGTGCATCCTGCCGAAGGATGGCGAACCGACGCTGATCACCATGCCGTTCGAGATCGCGCAGGTTGAGCAGACGTCCTACATAACCGACATCCGAACAACCGGCGGATTGATGGGCCATCCGGAATTCATCATCAACGTATTGAAAAGCCTGGGCCTGTCGAAGGCCCGCATCGGCTGCGAACTCGGACGTGAACAGTATCTCGGCATAAGTTATCTTGGCTTGCGGCAGATCATGGATGGCTTGTCTAGTGCACAATTCATCGATGCAGCCGACATCATTTTGACCGTGCGCAACGTCAAATCCCCGCAGGAGGTCGAATATTGCCGAAAGGCGTCGATCATCAGCGCCGAGGCGCAAAAGAGGACGTTCGGCGAAGTTCACGCCGGCATGACAGAAAACCAGATCGCGGCAGTTCTGCGCCGGAACCTGATTGCCGGCGGTGCTGAAAAGCTGTCGCTCCTGTGTGTCCTGTCAGGCGTCAATGAAAGTGGCATCGTTCTGCTTCCGACCGACCGTGTCGTGCAAAGCGGTGAAACCCTCGGATTCGATGTCGGTGTAAGCTATCGCGGATACTGGTCGGATCTGGCTCGCACCGCGTCCGTTGGCGACCCTTCTGACGAACTGAAGGAGTTCTACACCTGGATGATGACGCTACGCCACGATTGCAACATGCAGCTTCGCGCCGGAAACAAGCCTGCCGATGTGGTTCGGGTCGTCGACAGATATCTGGCGGAACGTGGCCTCAACACCATGGGTGTCGGGCGCGTCGGCCATGGAGTGGGTATAGAGACAACGGAATATCCATCTCTCGCGGCCTTCGAGGACATTCCATTTGAAGTCGGCAACGTGTTCGCCTGCAATCCGAATTTTTCCAACCATCTCGGGTTCATCAATGCGGAAGACAATTGGGCGGTAACACAAGGAGACCCCGATCTCCTGTCGGCCCCTGGCGCCGAGTGGGACATACCGGTGGTCGATGGCTGACAGGGCCGCTTTGCGCCAATCGTTCAACGCGCCGGGCGGAAACAACAATCAATGAGGAAGGAGCAATGAACATGATCAGGAAATGGTTTGATAGGAAGGCTGTCGCAGGCATCGCGACCGCTCTGGCAATGACGATCACCGGCGCCAGCGCCGAGGGATTGATGGATATGGCGAAGGATGACGGGCTTCGTGTCGCCTTCTTCAACTTCAAACCTTACGCCTACACCGATGACAGCGGCGAATTGACGGGAACGGATGTCGACACGCTCAAGGCTGTTCTCGAAAAAATGGGGGGCAAGGTCGCGGACGCACAGGCAATTGACTGGGGCGCCCTCATACCCGGCGTCAAAGCCGGTCGATTCGATGTTGTTGCGGCCGGAATGTTTGTCACACCCAAGCGGTGCGCGGAGGTCCGGTTTTCGGAACCGACATTCGGAATTCAGCAGTCATTGATCGTGGCCAAGGGAAACCCGCATGGTGTCGTCGACTATGATACCATCGCAGAAAAGGGACTGACTGTCGCCGCAGTGTCCGGTTCCGCGCAGGTCGGATTTGCCGAGGCATCGAATGTGCCGGCCGACAAGATCATGCAGATTCCTGACAATCCGACGGCAATTGCTGCGCTGCGCGCAGACCGGGCCCAGGTTTATGCCCTTTCTGTTCCCGGCAGTCGGGAAGTCGTCAACGGTGTACCGGAAAAAGACCTTGAAATGGTTCCATCGTTCAACATGGTCGCGGACAAATTGGCAATGCCCCATGGGGCCTTCGCATTCCGCAAGGAAGACAGCGATTTCGTCGATGCGTTCAACGCCGAACTGACAGCGTTTATAGGCACGCCCGAGCATCTGGCCATATTCGCCAAACATGGCATGCAGGCCGATGAACTTCCCAGCCAGAAAACAGAGGAACTCTGCAAGAGCTAAAAACGCCCGGGACAGGCGGAGCCGGCACCGGTGCCGGCTCCTCATCTTCGCATCATCCGACCGATGACGGGAGCAGGCTTGGACATGAGGGAACGGCGCAACATCATCCTCCTGATGATCGATCAACAGGCCGCATCCGCGCTCTCTGTCTATGGTGGCAGAACGGCGAAAACGCCTCATATTCAGGCCCTTGCAGATCGCGGTGTCGTTTTCGAGAACGCTTACACCAATTTTCCCGTGTGCGCCCCTTCACGTTTCTCCATGATGAGCGGCCAGCTTGCCAGCAACATCGAAGGGTATGACAACGCCGCCGAGTTCAAGGCATCGATACCGACCTTTGCTCATTACCTGCGCTATCTCGGCTACCAGACGATCCTATGCGGCAAGATGCACTTCATCGGGCCCGACCAGCTTCACGGTTTTGAGGAGCGCCTGACACCGGAAATCTACTCCGCCGATTTTTTGACAATGCCTCAATGGGACGGTGAGGACGACGATTTTGCAACGGATGCGCACGAAGCACTGGTAGAAGCGGGACCCGTTCCTCGAACTGTTCAGATGGACTATGACGAGGAAGTCGAATTCCATGCTGTGCAAAAACTGTATGATCTGGCCCGCAGCGACGAGAACCGACCCTTTCAGCTGACCATTTCCTTTACACATCCCCATGAGCCATTCCTGTGCAAGCAGGAGTTCTGGGACCGTTACCGTGACGACGAAATCGCGCTGCCCACGGTGCCCCGGTTTGATGAATCCCAACTCGATGAACACAGCCTGAGAACCTATCGACACTACAACCTGTCGGCACCGGGCATTACCGACCAGCATATATGCAACGCACGCCGGGCATATTACGGCTCGATGTCCTATGTTGACGACAAGGTTGGTCGGATCATGAATGTGCTGAGGGAGACCGGGCTCCTGGACAACACTGTGATCTTCCTGACCTCCGATCACGGCGAAATGCTCGGCGAGCGCGGCATGTGGTTCAAGAAGGTGTTTTACCAGAATGCCGTCAACATACCGCTGATCGTATCGGGGCCCGGGATCGAACCACGGCGGGTCGAGGAAAACGTGTCCCTCGTCGATCTCCTGCCGACTTTCATCGACATTGCCGATCCGTCGGGAACGTACGATACCGTATCGCCGGTTTGCGGAAACAGCATGGTTGGACTGCTGGAAGGAGACGCAGCGAAATGGCCCGACACCGTATTTAGCGAGATGACGTGCGAGGGCGTGGTCGAGCCGGTAATGATGGTCAAGCACGGTCAATTCAAATATATTTATTCGGCCCGCGTGCCACCACTGCTTTTTGACCTGAAGAACGATCCGCACGAAATCGAGAATCTGGCGGGCAAGCCGGAAATCAGGGACACGAAGGAGAAAATCCGCGCTATGGCGGACCGAACATGGGGCAACCTCGAAGCCCTTCGGGCGAAGATCGTTGAAAGCCAGAAGGAGCGCCTGCTGGTCAGGGAGGCGTTGGCCAAGGGCCGGGTGTTCTCCTGGGACGAAAGTCCTCACACGATGACGGGTGACCGCTATCTGAGGCGCGGCAAATCCTACAATGCGTGGAACTATGCCGGCGTCGATCGGTTGCGCGGCAAACAAGAGACGGGGCGCACGTGATACCGCGGATCGCGTTCGTGTTTGCAATCATCGCGTTTATCGCGGGATTGGCGGTCGCGACATTCTCCGAACTCCGTGTATTCCTGCCGGCTCTGCTCCGCGGCGCTGTCGTCACTGTTGAGATTGGTGCGCTGTCAATTCTTCTCTTCCTCTTCATGTCTTTCCTGGCCGGCACGATGCGAGCCTTTGGGAGCAGATATGTCAAATGGATCGCTGTCACCTATATCGAGGTGTTTCGCGGCACATCGCTCCTGGTCATACTCTTCTGGCTGTTTTTCGTCCTGCCCGAGTTCGGCGTGCTGTTATCACCGGAACTCGCCGCCATCCTGGGTGTTGGCCTGAATTTCGGCGCCTATGGCGCGGAGGTTGTCCGCGGCGCCATATTGTCGGTGCCGCGCGGTCAAAGCGAAGCGTGCGACGCCCTCAACATCTCGGATTTCAGGCGGATTACCAGGATTATCATTCCACAGGCCGTCGTCATTACGATCCCGGGCCTGAACAACCTGACCATCGAGCTGATCAAGGCCACCGCACTTGTTTCGGCAGTGACCCTTACCGATATCACCTACGCGTCCGTGCAACAGAACCAGCTACACTATCGTACGCTGGAGATCTTCGCCGTTGCCGTGATTCTCTACTACTGTCTCTCCCAGCTCGTACGGTTCAGCGGCGGTGCACTCGAGGACCGGTTCTCACGCCACCTGAGAGGGGATCATTAGCATGGACTGGCGCTGGGATTTTACATTCGACGTTGTGCTGCCGCGCCTGTGGGAAGCCGCCGGCATAACCGTTTATGCCACCATTGTGTCGTTTGTTGTGGCGATGATCGGTGGCCTGATCCTGATGTTGCTGAAGACGTCGAAGAATCGTATCGTTTCAGCCGTTACGACAGAAATCATGGAGCTGATCCGCGCAACGCCGCTGCTCGTGCAGATCTTCTTTCTGTTTTTCGTGCTTCCGGAATTCGGCATCACCTTGCCGCCGCTGACGACGGGTATTCTTGCAATCGGACTCTATAACTCCGCGCTCTGCGCCGAGGTCTATCGGGCCGGATTGCAGGCCGTTCCGAGGGGACAATGGGAAGCCGCAATGGCGCTCAACCTGCCAACGTTCAGGACCTATCGCAAGATCATTATCCCGCAGTCGCTGCCACCCATCGTTCCGGCGCTCGGCAACTACCTGATCGCCATTTTCAAGGAGACGCCGCTGCTGTCATTTGTCGCTGTCAGCGAGTTGATGCATGCTTCAAAACTGATCGGCTCTGAATACTACCGGTTCACCGAATCCGTTACGATCGCGGGAATCTTCTTTCTTGTGATGAGCCTGATCGCGGCACAGCTCATCCGAATCGTTGAGAACTTCGTCAAGAGGAGCGTGCAGCGTTGAGCGAACCCAAGATCAGATTTGAGAAGGTTCTCAAGGCATACGGTGACCTGAAGGTCCTGAAGGACCTCGACTTCCACGTCGAAGAGGGCGAAGTCGTTTCGATCATCGGCCCTTCAGGCTCGGGAAAGACCACCGTTTTGCGCGTGCTGATGACACTTGAAACCATTCAGGGCGGTGTAATCTATATCGATGATGAGCCGCTCAACCTGATGCGCCGGGACGGCGAGCTCGTACCGGCCAATAAAGCGCATATCTGCAAGATCCGCTCAAAAGCCGGGATGGTGTTTCAGAATTTCAACCTTTTCCCGCATATGACGGCTCTAGAAAATTGCATCGAGGCGCCTGTTCACACAAAGGGTTTGTCAAAGGATCAGGCGGTAACGGAATCGTTGGAACTGCTGCGCATGGTCGGTCTCGCCGACAAATGCGATCACTATCCCAGCCAGCTTTCCGGCGGCCAGCAGCAGCGGGTGGCGATTGCGCGGGCGCTGGCGATGCGCCCGGAAATCCTGTTGTTCGACGAGCCCACATCGGCCCTTGACCCGGAGATGGTCGGCGAGGTGCTGACCGTCATTCGCGACCTGGCAAAGTCCGGCGATTACACGATCCTTCTAGTCACCCATCAGATGGGGTTCGCCCGCGAGGTTTCTGACCGGGTCTGCTTTTTCGACGGTGGCATCATGGTTGAGGAGGGCAAGCCCGACCAGATCTTCGGCGATCCGCAGAACGACCGACTGAAGCAGTTCCTCAGCAGAGTTCTTCAGGCGAGCTGATCATGACCCACGGCGTCACACACAGCATCCATGAAAACGACGGGCGGCAATATCATGACATTTCGGCGCTGCGCGAAGCACTCTATGACGGCCGGACTTCGGCACGGGACGCTTTGGAAGCTTGCATAGACAAAATCCACACGTTGAACGCTTCCGTCAATGCGCTTGTCCATATGGATCTCGACAATGCGCGCAAGACAGCCGATGCCTGCGATCACGCCATACGGTATGGCCATCAGACGGGCCCGCTGCATGGTGTGCCGGTGTCGGTGAAGGAAGGCTTCGACTGGGTTGACCATCCGACCACCTGGGGTGATCCGAAGCGTTCGGAAAATGTGGCGCAGTCCAATTCGACTGTCGTTCAGCGCCTGGTCGACGCCGGAGCGGTTATTGTCGGCAAGACGAATATCCCGGCCTATCTCGGTGATTGGGAAACGGTCAATCCACTGTTTGGCGCGACACGAAATCCATATGATTTTGAGCACAGTGCCGGCGGCTCCTCGGGCGGCTCGGCCGTCGCCGTGGCCACCGGAATGAGCTACGCCGATATCGGCAGCGACCAAGGCGGGTCGATCAGGCTGCCGGCGCATTATTGTGGCGTTTACGGCTTGAAGCCGAGTTGGGGATTGGTACCCATGAAGGGTCACAGCCCACTTGGCGAAGCGCGCGAACCTGATATCGGCGTTGCCGGCCCCTTGACCCGCTCTGCGCGGGACAGCGGATTGCTATTACGTGCGATAAGTGGTTCGGTTGACAATGATTATGCTTGGAGACTGCAGCTTCCGGAATCCGGCAACAAACCGCTTGGTGCATTGCGCATCGCAGTGCTCATCGATGACGAATTGTGCCCCATCGATGCAGAATACCGCATCGAGCTGCGGGCGTTCTGCCAAGCGCTGAGCAGTGTAGGGGCATCGGTCGAAATGAATATTCGGCCGCCGATCAATCTTGCCCGCCACACCGAGTTGATGAACCTTCTCGTGCGGGCGGAAACGTCAACAAAAATGCCACTTGTCGCAGCGCTCGATGCCGGCCGTGATCCGGCGACGACGCAAACGGCAACCGGTGAGCGGGCCTTGGCCGATCGATATGCGGCGCTCGATGCGGCCGGCTCGGGGCTTACCCATCGCCAATGGCTTGAATTGCATGAAGAGCGCCTTGTTTTGAAGCAGCAATGGAAGAATTTCTTCCTCGATTACGATCTGCTGATTTGCCCGGCAGGCGCCAGCGCCGCACCACCGCTTCGACCATCGAAAAGAGTTGCCGAACGAACAATTCCGGTCAATGGCGAAGAGCGACCGGTGCTGGAGCAGCATGTCTGGTTCGGGATTGCGAGCCTGCCTGGCCTCCCGGCAATCACGGTCCCGATCGGGCGGTTGGCTTCAGGATTGCCGGTGGGCGCCCAACTGGTCGCGAACCATTATGAAGATCTGACCTTGTGTACACTAGCGGGATTATTCGCGAATGTGACAGGGCCGAAATTATGACTTCCGGAGGAAGACATGGATGCTCCACTTCTGAACTATGGTGATGGTCCTCGGGCAATCTATGAGGAACTCAAGCAAAGAATCATCAACGGCAGTCTGGCCGCCGGCAGCGAATTGAAAATCATGCCGCTTGCTGTTGAACTCGGCGTCAGCATCGTTCCGGTCCGTGAGGCGATCCGCATTCTCGCGGCGGAAAACCTGGTGACGCTCAGACCACGTCGCAGCCCGGTTATTGCCAAGCTTGACCGGCGTGAACTGGTCGAGATCAATCGAATTCGTGGCGCACTTGAGCCCCTGGTCCTGGAAGACGCGGTGTCGCGGCACACGCCGGAATCCCTCCGAAGCTGTGAGGAACTGCTGGAGAAGGACCGGAACTGTGCTGATCTTTGGGAAAATGTGGAACTGAACAAGCAATTTCACCTGGCACTGTTGTCACCCTCCACCCACAAGCGAACGATCGCCATCATCTCCGACCAATATGTCGGAATCTCGAGGCTCACCCACTATCTGGTCATGAACCATCCGGCTCTCGTGGATCCCCATCACGAAGAGCATCGAGCGATATTCGATGCGGTGCGTGACCAAGACCGGACACTGGCGGTCGCACTCATGAGGGAACATATTGACCGGGCCACCGAACGGACCAGTGGACTTTTGCGTGAGGATGGAACAGCCGCAGAGCCGAGCGCTGCGCGCTTTGACAGTGGACAATGATACTTTGGACCGCAGTGCTGTTCCAGGGTCCAACCGGGCTTCATCCATCGAAGTCGGCAAGCAGGCTCAGATAAAGAGCCCAGGCCGCCTGCCAGTTGATGGCAACCTCATTGGTTGAATAGGAGTCACGGTCGTCAATATATTGGCGCATGGGTGGCAGGCCTTCTAGTGTCGCTGCAGCCGGGTCGCCGGAAAACCCGCCGGAGTTCGGACCGCCGACTAGAAAACCGTCCGGCAACGCGATGGCGCCGGAAACCGCCGGTCTGAAATGCGGATCATTCGCGGCCCGCTCACCGGTGCCCGTGACATAGGTCTGCCCGAGCGGGTTGCGGCCGAAAAACCAGTGAACGAGATCGCGTGCGGGCGCGATCGGGAACGGATCACCGCTGACCGCGGCCCAGAGCAGCCAGTGCCAGCCGATGGTGGCCAGAACCCCGTTCGATCCCCAGGTCAGCGTTTCATCATCCCCGTGCGGAATGGTCCAGGGCGCAGCTTCTTTTTTGATCCGCCACGTTTCCGCGGCATCCCGCAGCACGGTGTCGACAGTGCCCCGTGCCGTGTCTGACAGGTCCGATTCAATTGTCTTCAGCGCCCAGAAGCCCAACAGACCGACACCACCCCAATAGGTCTCGTAGCCGGACGCAGCCAGGGCCGCCTGCCGCTCCTGAAGCTGGCTTTCAACGGCGGCGATATCGGCTGGAGCCCGGGTCAAGGCCGCCCAGGCCGCATCGGCAAAGAACCGTTCGTCACGGTCGTCCCCGTCAAAATAGGGTCCGCCATAATCCTTGCCGTCATAATTGGTTTCGATGGTCACAAGGTCAGGGTTACGGCGCAGCCAATCGCGCGCCCGCTTTGCGGCGGTGGCAAATTCTTCCGCCTTTGCCTGGGCCGACAGATCGGCCTGCCCACTCAGAACCTTTGCCGCCAGCGCCATCACGGCCGCATAGTCGGCTGTTGCCGTCGAGGAAACGGGCATGATCCATTTAACGGCATTGTCGTCATCGGGGCTGACATTAAGGCCAGGCCAATCACGGGTCGCCGCCTTGTGGTTGGCGCCACCGTCATGTGCCTGCATTTTGACCAGCCAGTCCAGTTGGGTTTCGGCAACATCCAGCCAGTCCGGCCGATTGGTCCGCCCGCCGGCAAGAGGCTCGACCGGATGCTCCAGCGCCTGGGGCGCCAGAAGCCCCGTCAACAGCATCAGCGCAACCGAATAGGCGCCATTGACGGTGTATTTTCCATAGTCGCCGGCATCGAACCAGCCGCCAGATATATCCCGGGTCAACCAACGCTGCCCATAGATTCGGGCCTGGCGATCCTGGGCGTGGGCATTCGGAAACGGCCCCTGCGCAGTGTCGGTGATCCAGTAGAAGGTGCCCCAGGCATCGTCACGATGTCCGGCAAGCCCGCGCGGATCTTCGCTGATTTCGAACGTTACCGACGCCTCACCTGGCTGCAATCCCGCAGACGGCAAGGTGACGGTATACGCACCAGGCTGGCTGAACGCACTCAGATCCACCGTGCTGACCGGCGAACCCGATGCGATGGACCATTGCGGCGCGGACACCGCGATGGTCCGCGACCCGTCCGGCCCGGTCACGGTGATTTCGGTGGATGCGCCGGCCAGATTTCCCGCCTCGTCGTGCCATTCGATCATCAGGATCTTCTCGTCACCCGGCCGAAAGCCGAGTTGTGACAGGAGAGGCCGCCTCGACGGCGTGCGTTCATCGGCTTCCGGCCAGGCGGTCACCGTGAAGTCGCTCATCACAATGTGGAAGTTCTCCGCACCGGCGGTCTTGACCGAAAAGCTCTTCAGTTCCCGCGCCTCCGCCGGGATCTGGAAGCGCAGCGTGCCCGATCCCCTAGGAACAAACCCGTCGCCGGCATCATCGATGATCTTGTCAAACAGGGGCCGACCATCGGCGCCGATGACCGCATCCGCCTCCTTTCCATTGATGAAGACCTGAAGGAGCTTCTCTCCCCAAAGCGGACGATGGGCCGGATCGACCTCGATCCGGAAGGAAAGCTCCTTTGGCCCATAGGGCAGGTCCTGATCGACCGAAAAGAGCCACAGGCTGGAATCATCGAAGGGGCCGTTCCCGGCATCCTTGAGCACGAACCTGGATTCCGATATCAGCTGCGGCTTAAGCCTTTTTTTGGACCATACATCCGCCGGCGCTTCCCGGATAGAAAGCGGAAACTCAATGGATTTCTGCTCTGCCGGATAGACTGCTGAAACCGGGAACAACAGACAAAACAGGACCGCGACCGGCAGGGTCACATGCCGCAACGCCATCATATCCCTTTCCTTCCACCGGCGGCCCGCTCCGACCCGCCATGCTTGATGAATTCCGCGGATGCCGATTTCATCGACGACACCCTGAACGTGGTGAAAAATTCACGGCATCGCAAGCCCATTGGGTTTGCCTGGTTAATACCGGTGATGCCCGCCGGATCGTCAGATCTGCATGCGCTTTGACAAATCCGCGCGCAGACCGGGTCCGTTCGCCGTCTCGTAGACACATTCCCCGTGATCGAGCAGATAGGCCCTGTCGGCCGTCATCTCGATCAGGCTGAGATTTTGCTCGACGACGAGAAAACACCGGCCGGCTGATTTTTCAGCTACGATGGCCTCCGCCATCAGCGCGATGTTCTCCGGCTGCACGCCTTCCGTCGGCTCATCGAGAAGAATTAGATCGGAATTCTCGGCCATGGTGCGGCAAAAGGACAGGATCTTCTTTTCGCCACCCGACAGCGTACCCGCCTGCTGGGCAAGGCGCTCGCGCAGGCGTGGGAACCGGAGGAACAGCTCTTCATAACGCATCAGCGAGCGGTCACGATGATGCAGCGTCAGATTTTCAGCCACCGTCAGCTCATCGAACACCGGGTGTTCCTGCGGAGCATAGCTCATGCCGAGCGCTCTGCGGTGATGCGCGGGGATTTGGGTGATGGATTCGCCGGACAGGTTGACGACCCCATGCGACGGCATCAGCGAGCCGGCGATCAGGCGCATCAATGTCGTCTTGCCGACGCCGTTGCGTCCGGTCACGAAGGCCGCCTGCCCTTGGGATATGATCGCCGAAAATCCCCGGATCACGGTCACATCGCCATAACCGCCCTGCAGGTTTTCAACAGACAGAACGACACTGCCGGTCATTTTGTCCCTCCGGCATAGACCTGCTTGACGGCCGGATCGTCCCGCACCTCCTGCAGCGTTCCATTGGCCAGCAATGCTCCATTGTGCATTACGATAACATGATCCGATAATTGCTCGACGACATCCATGTCATGTTCGATAATGATGCTTGTCGCGCCGGTGGCGGCATTGAGGGCCGCAATCGCCTCGATCATCTGGGCGGTTTCCCCCGTCGACAGGCCGGCACAGGGTTCGTCGAGCAAAACAAGATCCGGCTCGGCCAGAAAGGTCATGGCAAAATCCAGCATCTGCCGCTGACCGACAGACAATGCGCCCGCCGTTCGGGCATCATCGCGCAGGAAGGAAAATCGCTTCTCCAGGCTGGCCAGCCTTTCGGTCTTCCACCGATAGGGTTCCATCGAGAAATGCTCCAACACAGGCAGGCGATTGGCCCAAAGGGCGATGTCGATGTTCTGGCGAATGGTCAGGCCCGTGAAGACCGACGGAACCTGGAATTTGCGTCCGATGCCCAGAGAGGCGGCTCCGTGCGGCCGAATATGAGACACATCCCGCCCCCGCCAAGCGATGGCGCCGCTCCTGACCGGCAGTCTGCCGGTGAGCGCGTTGAGCGCCGATGTCTTTCCCGCCCCGTTCGGGCCGATAATGCAATGGATTCCCCGGCGGGATATGTCGAAATCCAGGCCGTTGAGGATCTTGACCGGTCCGGCAGACGCATAGACGCTTGAATACCGAAGATCCGGCTGTCCCGGTGATGGGCGCGGTGGCAGCTCGTGGCTTCTTTCTCCCGTCGGGGCACGTTCCCTTGCGATTCCGAATGCCCGCATTACCCGGTCAAGAAACCCGGCAATACCGAGAGGCAGCCGCAAGACCACGACAATGAAGACCAGTGCGACGACCACTTCCCAGTAGCGGAAAACATCCCGCAGCCCGGCCGCCAGAAACCCGATCAGCACGGCGCCGATCACCGGACCGGCAAGGCTTGCCCGCCCTCCGACCGCCGTCCAGATGACGAATTCGGCAGACAGCAGAAACCCGACGGCCTGCGGCGTGACGATCCCCTGATGCGGCGCATAGAGCGCGCCCGCAAGTCCGGCCAGCGCGCCGCTGATGGCGAAGGCAAAGGCCTTCAGAAGGCCGGTGTTGAAACCGAAAAACTGCAGCCGTTCCTCATTTTCACGCACCGCGCTGAGCAACTGTCCGAAGGGCGACCGCAGCACATGGGCAAGCCCGATCGTCGCGCAGGCGAAGACTCCCACAATGACAAAATAGAGGGTCTCGTAGGTGTCGATTCCCGGCAGCCCGGCAATGCCGGTCATGCCGTTGAAGCCGCCGGTCAGCCATTCCATCGAATTGGCGAGCTGAAATCCCAGCATCGCCAGCGCCAGTGTGATCAGCGAAAAATAGGGCCCGGAACCGGTCTGACGATTGAACACGAGGGCACCGACGATCCCCGCAAGCAGGGCCGGAACCAGACAGGCGAGCAGAAAGGCCGCAATCAGTAGCGGCCAGCCCGGCTCTGCGCGCAGGGCGGCACCGGCGAGATAGGCCCCGATCCCGAAAAACAGCGCCTGTCCCAGCGGCAGGAACCCCGCCCTGCCCCAGCACAGAGCAATCCCCTGGCCGACCATGCCGTAGAGAATGTAGAGCCCGAGCTGATAGGCCGTGAAACTGTCCCAGATAAAGGGAACAGCCAGCAATCCGATCAGGGCAAGACCGCTAACGCTGCGCATAAAGACCGTTCGGACGCAGCCAGAGGAACAGGATCGAGATGATCAGGATGCTCAGATAACCGGCTGTCTTGTCGGAGATCGCCGACACGATCACATCGGTTCCGCCGATCACCGTCGAGCCGACCAGCAGCCCCTCCAGGCTGCCCAGCCCACCGACGACCAGGATGAAGAACGAGGAGAGCAGGAAATCGAGCCCCATATAGGGTTCGACCCGCACCAGGGGCGCCAGCAGAACGCCCGCCAGTCCGGCGACCGATACACCGAAGATGAAGGTCGCCCGGGACAAACGGGCCGTGTTGATCCCGACGGCGGATGCAAGCGCCGGATTGTGCACCATCGCCTTGATGCGCGCCCCGGTATTGCTGCGCCGGTACCAGAAAAACAAACCGGTAAACAGGATCACGATCAATGCCAGCAGAACCAGCCGGTAGGCCGGATAGTCGACACCAAACACATTGACAGTCCCGGGCAGCCTTTGTTCGATGCTCTTGTAATCGCGCCCGAAGGTCACCTCGACCGCCTTGCGGATCAGGATTGCCAGTCCCCAGGTGGCCAGCAGCGTGTCGAAGGGCCGGCGGTAGAGGTGACGGATCACCGTGTATTCGACCAGAAACCCGACCGCTCCGCAAACCGCAACCGCCATCGGTAACGCCAGGACATAGGGCAGATCGGCCTGCTGAATGATCAGCGCGCTATAGGCGCCCAGCATGATGAATTCGCCATGCGCCATATTCATCACACCGAGCAGTCCGAACACCACCGCCAGGCCGAGCACGACAAGGGCAAGCACGGCAATGGTGTAGACGAGGTTCAGGCCGTAGAGGGCAAACAGTTCCAAAGGCGCGCCTCTTTTTGCGCTCAGCGGTCAACCGCAATTGTCACCGGCGCCGACATCGGAAAATGTCTGCACCACGCGGAACGATGCGCCGTCTGCCTCGGCCAGATAGATGTCCTTCGACACATGGCGCCCGGTCATGGTCGCCGAACCGCGGGGACCATCATAGCGTGTGCCTTCGGCCGCCTCGTCCATGGCGGAGGCCTCAAGAGATCCGGCCTTTCGTGCCAGAGCCTCCAGCAGGAGCACACCATCATAAACCGACTGCCCGAGCGCGTTGAGCGCCGGTGCGTCCGCACCGTTTTTGGCCTTGTATTTTTCCGCGAACGCCTTGGCGGCCGGCGTGTCGATACTGGCGAAATAACCGGCGGATGAAAACAGATTCTTAGAATTTTCTGCGCCGGTTCCCGCCAGCGTGTTTTCCTCGATCAGCGTGCCGAGCCGAACCACATCATCGGAAAGTCCAAAACTCGCAAAGGCGCGGTTGAATCCCACCGAAGCACCACCCACCAGGGTAATCAGTACGCCGTCGGCCCCGCTCTCCTTGATTTTTGCAAGGCTCGAATCGAAATTGTCGACGGTAAAGGGCAGATATTCCTCGCCAACGACAGAGCCGCCGGCCGATTCGATGTAAGCTTTTGCCGCCGCATTGGTATCGCGTGGCCAGTTGTAATCATTGCCGATGAGATACCATTTGCTGATGTCTTTTTCGGCAGCTAGCCACGGAATGACCGGCTGAAGTTGCTGGTGCGGCGTCTCACCGATGACATAGGTGCCGGGGGAGCATTCGCCGCCCTCATAGACGGGCGTGTAGATATAGGGCACCTGCCCTTTGAACAGATTGGTCAGCGCACCGCGGACCGCACTGTCATGCATGCCGATAAAGGCTTCGGCCCCTTGCCCCTTCCAAAGCTTGAGCGCCGCTTGAGTCGCATCGGCCGGCGGACCGCCGACATCGACGAATTCCGGCTCGATCATACGGCCGAGCAATCCACCGGCGGCATTGATTTCATCGACAGCCAGTTGGGCACTCATCTGCGACGACGGTCCGAACAATCCGCCGGGGCCGGAAAGCGGGATCAGGATGCCGACCTTGACCGGATCCGCCGCAAAGGCGGTGGCGCCGAACGGTTGGGCCGCGATCCCGGCAAGAACGGCAAGCCCCAGGGCGGTTTTCACAAATTCTCGTCTTTGCATGTCATTGCTCCCAATTGTCGTGTGGTCAAACGCTTTTCGGAACGGCAGAAAAGCCGAGCACCTCTTCGATGGCCGCGGCAACCGCCAGCAACCGTTCATCGGTACCGGCCGGCCCGTCCAGTTCGATGCCCAGCGGCAATCCGTCGGCCGACAGGCCGCAGGGCAGGCTGATACCCGGTATGGCCGCATTGCTTGCCGGATCGGTGTTCCGAATGAAGGTCGGAAAGGTCGGCACCTGCGCCCCATTGAGCTCGACGGTCTCGTCTTCGCCGATCGGCCGAGCCGGAAGCGGTGCCGTCGGAAAAATCGCCGCATCCAGCCGATGATCGGAGAAATAGCGCGCATAGGCCGCCTGAAGGCGCGGCCGCTCGACATCCATGGCCTGCCGATAGACCGGTTCCGGCATGGCGTCTTCGCCGAGTTGCGACAGGAAGACACCTTTCACATCGGGACTGCCGACACCATCGCAGATGTCCTGCAGCGAAAGATCAAGACCCTGCTCTTTCAAGAAGACCGGCAGGTCCAGCATGAATTCAAACAGGGCGACGGGAAAGCTGATCGCCGCGTTCAGCACGCCGACATCGGCGATGTCTGCCTCGATGAGGGTCACGCCGGCATCCGCCAGGCGTTGCAGGACATTCTCGGCAGTGTCGGCGACCGCCGGGTCCAGATTTTCAAAAAAATATTCACGCGGCACGCCGATGCGGAGCGTCGCCGGCGCCGGCATATCATCATCATGTAGGGGCCGCCCGGCCATCGCAGCATCCAGCAGCCTGGCATCGCTGACCGTGCGGGTGATCGGGCCGGCGGTGTCGCGGCTGTGGGAAATCGGAACGATGCCCTGGCCCGGATAGCGACCGACCGTCGGCCGATATCCGACGAGCCCGCAGAGCGACGCCGGAAGACGCACCGAGGCTCCCGTATCGGTTCCGATGCCGGCGGGCATCATGCGCGCAGCAACCGCAACGGCAACGCCGCCACTCGAGCCGCCGGGGATCATCTCTCGGTTCCAGGGATTGCGGGCCGCGCCGCTCACCGCATTGTTGTTGGTGATGCCGAAGGCCAGTTCGTGCATATTGCCCTTCGCCCCCAGCAGCGCGCCGGCTTCGAACAGCCGCTCGGCAACGGGCGCGTTGTCGCGGGCCATCCAGCCACGCAGTGCCCCGGTTCCGGCCGCGGTCGGCAGGTCGGTCGTTGCGATATTGTCCTTCAGGCAAAGCGGTATCCCGGTCAGCCCCGAACCGGCCTCGCCGGACGCATCCGCCCGGTCGGCGGCTGCCCGCAGCACCTCCCAGTCGTATGACGCCAGGGCATTCAGCGCGGCGCCGGCATCGCATCGGTCAATCAGCGCTTCGACATAATCGCGGCTGGTGACGCGCTGCGCCCGCAATGCGGCCAAAGCCTCGCGAAGGCTCAGCGTGTGAAGCTCGTGCTGTGACACCGTTTCCTCCCGCCGGAATGGACAACGAACATTCAGTCCGCGACGAAAGGGTCGAACAATTGTCCGCCCGGGTCTATCCTCAATAATGAGGATTTTGCCGGCAAATGACTGCGCCAGGCCTCCAATAACGATCGAATTGAAAGCCGGGCGCCGGTCAAGCGCCCGGGCATTCTGTCAAAAAGACTGCCGTCACTGCACCTCACCCGGCAGGCTAAGGTCGCCGGATGCGATATCGAACACGTCCGTCACGCACAGCAGCGGTGCATGAACGCTCTCGTTGACCCGCAACGCCGACGTAACGCCGTCGAATGATGCCCCGGCCGCTCCACCGGCAATGGCGGCATTGATGGTGATTTCCGGGCCATCGAAGACCGGCGTGAAACCGGGGCTGTCGAGCAGGATTGGAAAGCCGGGCCATGTCGCAGGCAGCTTCGGCGTCGCGCCCTCGGGAATGTCCTTTACCGCAAGCGCGCCCGGACCGCAGGCCTCCGTCGGGACAAGCACCACCCAGTGGCTGTGCCAGACGCCGCCATCATCGCCGGTGTCGCCGTTCAGGTCTTCGTCGTAGAGCGGTGTGTCGTCAAAATCCGGATGACTGGTGGCCGCCATGGCAAGAATGCCTGCGCCCGCGTCAAATCCGACCACCGACGGATCGAGCGAAGTGGGCCAGACATAAGACCAGACAGCCGCGCCCGGCACATTTCCCGTTCTTTCGGGTTTGTCGGCGCCTGCCTTCCCGTTGGTGGTCATGTGGAAGGTAACGGTGTTGCCCTTGCGGTGAACATGGGCCGCCAGAATGTCGAAGGACGCCACTTTTGAGGAATCCGCAGCGGAAAGCACGGCGCCATCCTGGTTGATGGCATGGGATTCATGGTGACCGCCACCGGCAAGGGCGACGCCGGCACACAGAAAGAGGGCCGTGGTCGAAAGAAGGATCTGTTTCATCTGTTTCTCCAGTAATTAATAGCGACTCGCTATTATTATCACTTCACCACGGGATTGCAATAATAATTTCGACTCGCTACTATATAAACATGCCGCCCACGGATCGCGCACGCATTAAGGACATCATCGATCGGCTTGGCCGCATCACCGCTGCCGAAGAGTGGAACGATGAGATCAATCCGACCCAATGGACCGCCCTGTCCTATCTCGCGCGGGCCAACCGGTTTTCGCGGTCACCATCCCAGGTTTCCGATTACATGGCCGCAACGAGGGGAACCGTTTCACAGACACTCAAGGCCCTGGCCAGGAAAGGTCTCGTCAAGGAACACCGTTCGGATCAGGATAAACGGTCAATCTCCTATTCGGTCACCGGACAGGGCCTGACGCTGCTTGAAGGCGAGACTCTGATCGAGGACGCGGCCTCTGCGCTGTCCGACCGCCAGCGGACAGCTTTGCTCGATGGGCTCGAAACGCTCATGCGCAATGCGCTGGCGCGACGCCGGTCCCGCCCGTTCGGCATTTGCCGAACCTGCGCACATCACCGCAAAGCCGGCGATGGTGGTTTCTGCACATTGCTTGGCGTGCCGCTCTCTCCGGCTGAAACCGGGCAGATATGCCATGAACATGCCGGAACCGAATAGACCACAGTATCATTCCAACGCCCGGCGCGGACCGGAATCACGCACCGGGAATCCAGGTCCGCTTCGTCCCCACGAGCAGTCAGCAAGACGCAACGCGGCTTTTTAAACCTCCAGCCAAACGAGACGTCATCGGCAGCAAACATAATGGGGACAAACGGACAGCGCGGCCACCAAAGCCTAATGGCAGGTAATGCGGTTGACGAGCTGCGAGCGGCCGGAAATGCCGAACTTTTCGTACACATGCTTGATATGCGTGCGCACGGTCGTGAAGGAAATGCCACAATTTTCGGCAATCTGCTTGTCGGAGTGTCCGGCCAGAATGGCAGAGCAGACTTCCTTTTCCCGCGCCGTCAGCCCGGCCTGATCGGCCGCGCAGTCGAGCGCCGCCAGCAGATTGACGGCAGGGTCGCCCCGACCTTCCCGCAGCAGCGCGGTTCGCATTGCATTGGTGAAGGCCGGCCCTATCGCATCGAGGATGGCGATGTCCTGACGGCTGAAATCCTCCTGATTGCGGCCACGCCAGATCCGCAGATCGCCAATATTGCGGCCGGACGCATAGGCATAATAGTTCATGCCGTAATGCAGCCCGTCGCGCGACAGGAAATCATTGAAGAATTCGGTCCGCACAAACCGGCGGCGCGGAAGGATTTCGCTGACGCAGGTGGCCTTGCGGCGCCGTTGCAGCACCGGCGTGATCGGATCGCGATACTGAAAATATCCCTCATAGGAATTGAGATTGTCATCGGACATGTTCAGGGACACCCGGCTGTCGAACAGCCCGCTGTTTTCGTTCCACACATAGGATGCAAAATAGCGCGCATCGAGCAGATCGAGCAGCAGGGCACCGACGCGACGGCGCAGCACGGTGGAATCATGGTCGCCCGAGAGCTCATGCATGATCCGGAATACGATATCGGTTTGTCTGACTGTCAGGTTCATGAAACCGGGCCTGTGGCGTTCGACCGTCCGCAGCCAAGCATATTACATGGGCACAAAAAGTCCATCGGAGCGCCTCCCCGGCCTTGCCAGACCCAAGGCCATGTGAAATCAATGCGGCCATCGGCCCCGCGGGCCGCAGCCATCAATATTCATTAGCGCAGCAGGATTCCAGGAAATGAGCCAGTCATCGTCCTCCGTCGATCCGGACGGTCTTCTCGAATATTCGGTCGTGTTCACCGATCGCTCGCTCAACCACATGTCGAAGCGCTTTCAGGGCGTCATGCGCGATATCTCGTCGATGCTGCGCGAGGTGTACAAGGCCGAGGCGGTCGTGGTCGTTCCCGGCGGCGGCACCTATGCCATGGAAGCGGTCGCCCGCCAGTTCGCCACCGGCAAAAACTGCATGGTGATCCGCGACGGCTGGTTCTCCTTCCGCTGGTCGCAGATATTCGAAGCCGGCGATATTCCGGCCGCGTCGACCGTCTTCAAGGCGCAACGCATATCCGATGATCCGCTGGCGCCCTTCGCGCCGCCGCCGATCGAGGAGGTTGTCGCAGCCATCGCCCGGGAAAAGCCCGATCTGGTCTTCGCCCCGCATGTTGAAACATCGGCCGGCATCATGCTGCCCAATGCCTATATCCAGGCGCTGACCGAAGCCGTGCACGCCGTCGGCGGCCTGTTCGTGCTGGATTGCATCGCATCGGGCGCAATCTGGGTCGACATGCAGCAGGACGGTGTCGATATCCTGATCAGCGCACCGCAAAAGGGCTGGAGTTCCTCCCCCTCGAGCGGCCTGGTGATGCTGGGAGAGCGCGCCCTTGCCCGTCTGCCGGAAACCACCAGCACAAGCTTTGCCTGCGATCTGAAAAAATGGCACCAGATCATGCAGGCCTATGAGAATGGCGGACACGCCTATCACGCCACCATGCCGACCGACGCGCTGGCCGGCTTTCGCGACACGGTGGCCGAGACCCGGGCCTACGGCTTCGACCAGGTTCGCGCCGAGCAGCTCGAACTCGGCAGACAGGTGCGTGAATTGCTGACGGAACGCGGCTACAGGAGCGTTGCCGCGCCCGGATATGAGGCGCCCGGCGTAGTGGTCGTCTACACCGACGATGCCGACAAGCACAATGGCAGCAAATTCGCCGCCCAGGGCATGCAGATCGCCGCCGGTGTCCCGCTGCAATGCGACGAACCGGCAGGCTTCCAGACCTTCCGGCTCGGCCTCTTTGGCCTCGACAAGCTGCACAATATCGACCAAACGGTGGACCGGCTGAAAGCCGTGCTCGACCGCATCAATTAGCCCAATTCAGGTTTTGACGAAAAGATCGACCTTTTCGAATTTGGTCACATCGATGATCCCGAGATCGGAGATTCTGATCTCTGGGATCACCACCAGCGCCAGCAGCGAATGCTGCATATAGGCATTGTTGAGCGTGCAGCCGCATTGGCGCATGGCCTCCACCATCTTTTCCGCCTTGGCCGCGACGACCTCCGAGCGTTCGTCGGACATCAATCCCGCAATCGGCAATTCCACCAGCGCCAGTTCCTTGCCCTTTGAGAACACGGTGATGCCGCCGCCGACCTCGCCGAGGCGGTTCGCCGCCAGGGCCATGTCCTCCTTGTTAGTGCCGACGACGATCATGTGATGGCTGTCATGGGCGACCGTCGATGCCATGGCGCAGTCGACGGTGTAGCCGAACCCCGACACGAAGCCGTTGACGACCCCACCGGTCCCGTCATGCCGCTCGACCAGCGCGATCTGGCAGACATCATTGGCACGATCCATCCCGACCACCCCGTCGGCAACCGGCAGATCGGCCTCCAGGGCGCGGGTCGGCGCCTGGTTTTCGATCACACCGATCACCCGGGCGCGCACGCCATTGGCGCCGGCGGGTGCGGCGACATCGAAATCACCGGCGGCAAGTTGCTTGCCCAGATGCACCGTGTTCCGGGCAAAATCGGGATATTCGCTCGGTGCGATCTCGACCGTCAGCGCGCCGTCGGCGGCCAGCACGTCGCCGCGCGCGATCACCGTTTCAACCGGCAGCGCCGCCAGGTCGGATGTCAGGATGAGATCGGCCCGCCGCCCTGGCGCAATGGATCCGATCTCCCGCTCCATGCCGAAATGCTGCGCCGTGTTGAGCGTCGCCATCTGGATGGCGGTGATCGGCTTCAGACCCTGTTCGATCGCATGGCGCACGACCCTGTTCATATGGCCGTCATTGACCAGCGTGCCCGAATGGCTGTCATCGGTGCACAGGATGAAATTGCGCGGATCGAGACCGGCCTCCGTCACCGCCTTGATCTGCGGCGCCACATCGTACCAGGCCGAGCCGAGGCGCAGCATCGCCCGCATGCCCTGGCGCACCCGGGCAATCGCATCCTCCATGCGGGTGCCCTCATGATCGTCCGCCGGACCGCCGGCCGCGTAGCCATGGAACGGCAGGCCGAGATCGGGAGAGGCGTAATGCCCGCCGACCGTCTTGTTCGCAATCTGGGTGGCGGCGATTTCCCCGAGCATCTTCGGATCGTTGAAGGCGACGCCCGGAAAATTCATCATCTCGCCGAGGCCGCAAATATTCGGCCACTGCATGGCCTCCTGCACCTCTTCGATGCCGAGGCTCGCACCGGCCGTTTCCAGCCCCGGCGCCGATGGCACGCAGCTCGGCATCTGCACCAGCACATTGATCGGCAGCGCCATCGCCTCGTCATGCATCAGTTTGACGCCCGGCAGACCCAGCACATTGGCGATTTCATGCGGATCGATGAACATGGTTGTGGTGCCGTGCGGAATGACGGCCCGGGCAAATTCGGTGACGGTCACCATGCCGCTTTCCACATGCATGTGGCCGTCGCACAGGCCGGGCACAAGGTAGCGGCCGCCCGCATCGATAAGTTCGGTCTCATCGCCGATGGCATGCTCCGCATTCGGCCCGACAAAGGCGAAGCGGCCATCGGCAATGGCGATATCCGTTCCGCCAATGATCTCGCCGGAATAGACATTGACCCATTGGCCGTTGCGGATCACCATATCGGCGGGCGAGCGCCCCATGGCCACGTCGATCAGACGCGGCGCCACCGCGCTCCAGGGCTTCATTTCGGACATCACAGTCTCCAGATTGCAATCAGGCCGCCTTACCATAGGGCAGCAGCGAGGAGAATTGATAGGACCATTTTGCCGCGCCGCTTTCGGTCCGTTCGATGAAATCCTGTGGACATTTTCCCGTCGCTTGGCAAGATGCGCCGGACACAGGAAACAGATGCATGAAGAAATCTCGCGGCGGCAACGGCGTTGACATCGCAAAGACGCCGCCCGTACCGGTGCAAAATCCGCACAATGTCAAAGACCGCAAGGAAAAGGTCCTGGAAGTGGCCATCGGGCGGGCCGTGCGGGCGCTGCGCCGGCAGCGCAATGTCACAGTGGCAGAGCTGGCAAAATCCACCGGCCTGTCGATCGGCATGCTCTCGAAGATCGAAAACGGCGTAACCTCGCCATCGCTCACCACCCTGCAGGCGCTGTCCAATGCGCTGAGCGTGCCCCTGACGTCCTTCTTCCGCGGTTTCGAGGAACACCGCGCCGCCGTTCACGTCAAGGCGGGAACCGCCGTCGAAATGGAGCGCGCCGGCACCCGCGCCGGGCATCAATACAATCTGCTCGGCCATATCGGCGCCAATTCCAGCGGCGTGATCGTCGAACCCTATCTGATCACCCTGACAGAAAAATCCGACGTCTTCCCGACCTTCCAGCACGACGGCATGGAAATCCTCTACATGCTCGAAGGCACGGTCGAATACCGCCACGGCGACGACCTCTATCTGCTGGAGCCCGGCGACAGCCTCTTCTTCGACGCCGACACCCCCCACGGCCCGGACAGGCTCGTCGATCTGCCGGCCCGCTATCTGTCGGTGATTTCCTATCCGCAAGGGGATTAGGAGGCTGTGATGCCCTGACGGTTGACCATTTCTGCCAGTGAGACGTCCGGGACGGATAGCTTGCGCTATGGTGAAGCCGGATCAAAGTCAGACAAATATCAGATCGCTATTGCCCAGTTCGTGTATGTCCCGAAACTCGGGCATGGCGTCAAACTCATCCAAAAAGAATCGCCAGACCTGGCCCGGCGCGATGTCGCCCCTTCCATCGGCGGCGGACAAATGTCCATCATCATCTGTGTCCAGGAGATCGAAGATGAGACCGGCCAATCCCTTTGGTTGCATGATGTCGTCGCCAGCTCGGGAATTCATAGCGGGTCCATCGCTACCGTCCGAGCTCTCGATGACAAACGCATCTGCGCTGTCTTTGCTGATAAAGAATTCCCAGTCTGACTGTTCATCGGTCGTTTCCTGTCCGGGAACCGAAGCGTCGGGCGCCAAAAAGGTCGCCAACGGGGCTGCCATCGCAATGGCTTGAAGTTCCACCGCCCCGGCATCCACCGTGCCGCCATTGTTTACACCCGATACATCCTGACCCCGCGCATTGCCTTGCGCATCGATCGGCAGCGCCTCATCGGTGTCGCCATCACCATCGGCATCCAGCGTATCGGCGGGCGCTGTGCTCAGGTCGAGCGCCGGATTTGACATGTCCGCCTTGAGCGCAACCGTCTGCACCGGTCCGCCATTGTCGGCCAGCAGGCCGCCGCCGGTTGCCGGATCCACATTGGCAAAGACCGAAGCAGCATCGATTGTCCCATCGTCAATCAGGTTGCCGCCAAGATCGTTGATTGCGCCTCCATTGTCATTGTTTCCATTCCCGACGACAATGGAATTGACCACATCAATGGCAGGACCGCCCTCTGAGGAAAGGCCACTCCCCTCTCCGTTCTGCGAAGACGAACCGTTTCCTGTTATGGTGACATGTGTCAGTGTTGTCGCAAGAGCGAAGGATGTAACAACACCGCCAGTGCCATCATCTGCCTTGTTGCCCTCGATTGTGGTATTGACCAGTTCAGCCCGCGTTTTATTGTACAAACCGCCACCATCACCGAAGGCTGTATTTCCTGATATGAGCGACTGGCCAACCTCCAGCGTTCCGGCGTTGGCAATCCCTCCGCCGAAGAATCCATCATTATCCTTGATGGTGGTGCCGGTGAAACCGGCGTACCCCGCATTTAGCATCCCACCCCCATCGTCACCGGCTTCATTTCCCGATATCAGCGACTGGTCAACCACCAACAATTCCGTGTTGGAAATTCCACCACCTTGGTTAGCTTCATTACCTTCAATTGAGCTGTTGTTCAGCTCGGCATACCCGGAATTGTGCAGCCCACCACCTTGTCCGCCGGTTTTGTTATCCGATATTTCAGACCGGTCGACTTGCAGCGTTCCCGCGTTCGCAATGCCGCCGCCGTTTGTCGCTTCATTCTCGGCAATGATGCTGTCTTCGATCAGAAGCGATGCTTCGGAGTCGATCCTTATGCCGCCGCCTTCGGCATGGGTTTGACCGCCTGTTATCGTCAAGCCGATCAGCGTTGCCTGGCCATTGCTCACCAGAAGCACACGGTCTGATGCATCGGTTTGCCCGGCGTCGGTATTGGCATCGAGCGTCACATCCGGGTTGCCGTCATCGTCCAGATCACCATTGATCGTTATATCAGAGCTGATCTCGAGCATGCCATTGTCGCCGAGAAAGATGGATCCGCCATTCTCGAAGGCTTCGCCAGGGCCGGCCGCGAACTCGATTGTGTCTTCAGGAAGCCCGTCATTGTCGGCATCGTAGACGGAATTGGCATAGGCGATCGCTTCACGCAGGGACGTTTCGCCATCCAATTCATCGACAATATCCGCGGTCGTTGTAACGTAAAGAGAGGGTGCCTCAACCTGAAGTTCGACCGCACCCGCATCCACCGATCCGCCATTGTCGATGCCAGGGACGTCGACATTGCGATCGCCACCGTTGGCATCACTGGTCAAAGCCGTTGGTTGACCACGATCCAGCGCCGGGTTGGCAGGGTCGGCTTTCAATGCGATTGTCTGGACCGGACCGCCATTGTCGGCGATCAGGCCGCCTCCCGTGGAGGGATCCACATCGGAGAAGACGTCCGACACCTGGATGCTGCCATTTCCGATCAGATTTCCGCCATTGTCGATATGGCTCCTGTCAATCTCGCCGCCATTGTTTCCAAGGACAAGGGTGTTGGTGAGAGTCACCTTGTCATCGCTTACACTGAGCCCACCGCCAAAACTTGCGGTATTTCCCGAAATGGTTGTGCTCGTGATGCTCGCAGAACCGAATTCAACGAAGACCCCACCACCATCGCGGGTGGTGCTGTTTCCGGAAACGGTCGTATTGGTCATTTCCAGAGCGCCATCAGCGAACACACCAAATAGAATTGCCGCGATCCCGCCTCCGTCTAGGACGGCGTCGTTGTCCGAAACCAGAGAGTTGTTAAGCGTAACCGAGGCATCGAGGGCAAAAATGCCACCACCCTGCATGTTCGCCTCATTATCGGTGATCTCGCTGTTTTCAATGACGACGGCGGCATTGGCCGAGACTTCGATACCACCACCGTCGCCGCCGCCACTGCTGCCGGTTGCGTTCCCTCCGGTGATTTTCAAGCCTTCAAGCACCGTTGTGCCTTCTCTCACCTGCAAGACGCGATCCGCAGCATCATTCTGGCCTTCGGCCGAATTGGCATTGATGGTGACATCGGGGCTGCCGTCGTTATCGACATCACCTATAATTGTGACGTTGGAGGTCGTCTGTAGTTGACCGTTGCCACCCAGGAAGATGGTCCCGCCACTCTCAAATGCCTCTCCCGCGCCACTGGCGAATGTAATCGTATCATTCGCTTCTCCATTGCCATCGGCATCGGCGGCTGAATTGGCATAGGCAATCGCCTCACGAAGGGACGTCTTGCCATCGGAGTCGTCAACCACATCCTCGGTCGTCGTGACGATCAGACTTGGGCTTTCCTCTAACATGATGGAGAGCGATACGCTGTCATCGGGCGTGGATCCAATCGCGGAGTCATCGATCTCCACCGTGACGTCGAGAACCGGGTTGGTCGCATAATCGAGCAGTGTTCCCGCCTTCAGGAACAGGTCGAAACCATCAATCTCGAAGAGAGCGGCATCGGCCCCGACGAGCGCCAGGTCATTGACGCCCGGGACATCGTCTTCGACGACAATCTCGGCGACCTTGATCCGCTCGCCCGTATCCGTGCCCTGGCTGAATTCCGTCACCGTATTGACCAGCGTGACCGAGGGCGCCTCATTGACATCGCCGATGGCGATTGACAGCGAGGCGCTGTCATCGGGCGTCGATCCGGTTGAGGCGTCATCGACCTCCACGGTTACATCCAGAACCGGATTGGTTTCGAAATCGAGAACCGCATCGGCAGAGAGAAACAGCTCCGCCCCGTCAATCTCGAAGAGCGCGGCATCGGCGCCGGAAAGCGCCAGCTCATTCGTCCCGGCATCTGCATCCGTGACCACAATATCGGCCACCTTGATCCGGCCGCTGGTGTCGGTATCCTCGGCGAGATTGGTCGTGACCCCGGCGAGTGTGACCGTCGGCGCCTCATTGACCGGTGTGACATCGAAACTGAACGTCGCGGTGTCGGGCGCCGAGCCATCCTCGTCACCATCCTCAACCGAGACCGTAAAGCCGGCGGCGGGGGTCTCCGTTCCATCGTGAACGAACGTGACGGCGCCGGGTGTTGCCAGATCTACATTGGTGAAGGTCGATTGCTCGACGCCATTGACCAGAAGCATGCCGTTGAAGATATCGGTCGCCGTGAATGTGACGGTATCATCGTCCGGATCGGCAAAACTCAGTTCGCCTTCGGTGATCGCGAAGGTACCACCCTCAGCGACGGTCGCCGACAAGCTTCCGGCGAGGGTCGGCGCGACATTGGGAGCGAAGATGGTCACCACGAAGCTTCCCTGGGACGTCTGCCCTGCCCCATCGGAGACCTCATATGTAATGGTCCTTTGATCGGGAGATCCGATGACCGGATTGAAGTTTCCATTGGGATCGAATGTGATCGACTGATCGGGATTCAATGTCACCAGCGCGCCAATGTTCAACGTGATCGTCTGTCCAATCGAGATGTCCTGGCTTTCGATCCGCGTGATCGTCAACGCATCACCATCGGGATCGCTGTCATTGCCGAGAATGTCGGAGGTCGCCGTCTCGCCCGTCACGACGCTGAAAGCATCGTCCACGACAACAGGCGCGTCATTATGTGTGACCGACACCGTGACCGATCCCTGCGTGGCATTTCCAAAGGGATCGCGAACGATATACTCGAACTGGTCAAGGACCGTATCACCCGGCAGCGGGTCAATCGCACCATCTGGATCATAAGTGAGTGTGCCGTCGTAATTGAGCGTGATGCGCGCGCCGCTGGGCAGCGGGTTCGTATCGCCCGTTTCCAGCGGCAGGCCAGCAATGCTCTCATAGGTCAGCGTGCCGCCTTCCGGATCGTTGTCATTGGCCAGCGGATCGAATGTGACGGTGGTCGAATCGGGAACGGTGACGGCATCATCCCCGACCACCGGCGGCAAATCGGCAATGATCTGGAACTGGACGTCACCGATTGCCGAATTGCCGGCCGAATCGATGATCTCATAGCTAAACTGACTATTGAAAGGCGCGCCGGGTTCCACATCGAGCGACGGGTCGGCAATTACCGTGATCGTGCCATCCGTGTTGAGGGTCAGGCTGACTCCCGGGCCGATGGCCGTCTCTTCATCGAGACTGAGAGGGAATCCATTGACATTGACCAGCGCGATGCTGTCGCCTTCCGGGTCGGAATCATTGGCCAGAAGGTCGATAATCGTCGTACCTTTTTCGACCAGTGTGAACGAGTCCGAGGCTGCGACCGGTGCTTCGTTTGGCAAAATTCGAATATCGATGGCTTCCGTGACCGAATTGCCGGCGTCATCGCTGACGGTATAGGAAAACGGAGCGAAAACCTCCCCGCCGGAGTTTGGAGAAAAATCGCCGTCAGGATCAAATGTGATCGTGCCGTCCTCGTTCAGCCTGGCCTTGCCACCCAGGGCGAGATCAAGCGTTTCGCCCGGCAAGACTTCAAACCCGTCGATCCGGGTGATCGTCAGTGGATCACCTTCCGGGTCGGTATCGTTGGCGAGCGGATCCAGGGTAACGGTTTCATTCTCCAGGATATCAGCGGAATCGGGCTGCGTTTCAGGTGCCTCGTTACCTCGAATGGTACCAAAGACCTCTGCGGTCGCGACATTGCCTGACGCGTCGGCAACGTCATAGGTGAAGCTGACGGGTTGAAGCCAGCCCGGAACCAGATCAAACGCGCCATCGGGATCGTAGGTGATCGTATCGTCGGTGTTCAGCGTCACCTTTGCGCCGTCGCTCAGAATGACGGTTTCGCCGACCGCGATGGCCTGACCATCGATCGCAACAATGCTCAGCGCTTCATTGCCGTCATCGGAATCATTTGACAGAGGCGCGATGATGACCGTGCGGTTCTCCAGAACTTCAAAACCGTCATTCACGGCCACTGGCGGCGCATTGAGATCTCCGGTAACCGTGATCACGACATCCGCCGTATCGAATCCGCCATAGCCATCGCTGATGGTATAGGAGAAACCGTCGGTGACAATCTCCCCCGGAGCCAAATCGGAAAAGGCGCCTTTTGTCGCGTAGTCGAACGAGCCGCTGCCGAAGATCTCCAACACGGCGCCCGATGCCAGGGTAAAACTGCTGCCGAAGAGGTCATTGCCGTTGATCGCAACCACAGCAAGTGTGTCACCCTCTATATCGCTGTCCGCGCCGTTGAGATTGTCGGCCAATACATTACCGGAAAAATTGGTGTTTTCCCCGATCTGGAAACTGTCATCTACCGCCACGGGCGCGTCATTACGGCCCTCAACCAGCAGAGTGGCGCTGTTGGCCACAGCTATGGTGCCGTCAAAGACCTCATAGGTCACCGTTACCGTCCGGCTGTCGCCTTCAGCCAGAGCGTTGTACTGAGCTGGATCGATGGCAATGGTGCCATCGCCATTGTCGGTAAAGCCGACGGGATTGCCGAGATCATCCGTCGCGACAATCGCCTGAACGCTCAGCGTGTCACTGGTATCCACATCGCTCGCCGTTGCCAGAAGATCGATCTGGACCGGCGCTGCATCCTCATCCGTCGTGCCTCCATTAACGATCGAGACCAAAGGCGCATCATTGCGGCCTTCCACCAGAAGCGTGGTGGTGTTCGTGACCGCCGTGGTGCCGTCAAAGACCTCATAGGTCACCGTCACGGTGCGGCTCTCGCCAACACCCAGATCGTTGAACTGACCGGGATCAATTTTAATCGTCCCATTGCTATTGTCGACAAAGCCAACGGGATTGCCCAGATCGTCCGTGGCGACAATCGACTGAACACTCAGCGTGTCATTGGCATCGGCATCTCTAACGCCCGCCAGAAGACCCATATGAACCGGCGCTACATCTTCATCGGTTCTGGAATCGATCCGGAGCCACACAACAGGCGCATCGTTGCGGCCTTCCACCAGAAGCGTGGCGGTGTTGGCAACCGCCGTTGTGCCGTCAAACACCTCATAGGCCACCGTCACCGTGCGGCTCTCGCCAGCGCCCAAGGCGTCATACTGGCCCGGATCAATGTCAATCGTGCCATCGCTATTGTCAGTAAAGGCAACCGGATTGCCCAGATCATCGGTGGCGATAATCGCCTGAACGCTCAGGACATCACTGGCGTCCACATCACTCGCCGTCGACAGGAGATTGATCTGGACCGGCTGTGCATCTTCATTGGTGGTGCCCGCATCGACCACAGACACCACTGGCGCATCGTTCTCTCCCTGAATCGTAACGGTCAGCAAGAGCGGCAAAATGTCTGGTCCGGAGGACGCATCGAAGACAAAACTGGCGATGACCTCTTCACCGGCGGCCAGATAGTCAAAGTCAGATCGATCATAGCTGATCAATCCGGTTCCCTGTTCGATCGAAAACAGGGCTCCAAGTCCACCAACGGGTTCGGGGCCGCTTGCGGATTGCAGGGCAAGACCGCCGGCATAGGGAACCGGTATATCATCGGGGTCCGGGTCGTCGATCGTCACGAAATCGGCGACACTCAGCGTGACGATGTCGCTCTCGCCCTCATTGCCCTCCGTGTCGGCTGTCGGGTCCAAAACGGCAATGTCGGGCGGTTGATTGCCGTCGTCTTCGATGACGACCTCAATAGTCTCGAACGAACGAAAATCGATGCCGAGGGTCGAAAATAGCCCGGATGCCGATCCGTTCTGGTCGATCTGCGCCTGAAATGTTGCCAGTTCGCTTTGAAACACCGCCGAATCGAAGGTGGATTGCGTGACGACCAGATGAAGCGTGTCCTGACCCGCACCACCGTTGAAATATTCTCGCGAGCCAAGATTCTCGCTTTCGACATGAATGACGGTGTCATTACCGCGACCGGCAAAGACAATGTCGTTGCCGGCGCCGGGATCCACCACGTCATCGCCTTTGCCGGAAATGACGAGATCGTTGCCATCCCCAGCATTCACTGTATCATCACCGCCCCCCGCAATGATGAGATCGTTCCGCTTCGTTCCGTCGAGTGTGTTGTCGCCGTTGTTTCCGAAAATAATGGACATGGCTCGCTACCCCCTGGCCGCTTTGCATGACACCGACGGATACACCGATCCATCGCGCGCCTGATGGAGACAAGGAGTCGGTCCGGGAGCGGGCCGCACGGCGATCTGTTCAACCGCAATCATGTTCGGCCAATGCCCGACCGCATCCTTACCTCTCGTCGACAAACAGGTGTCGTCAGGACAGCCACCAAGCGACCGCCGGCGAAAAGCTGTTTGCCTCTGAAAAGCCTATAGATGGTGAGCCATCTGTCTATGGACCCCAATCCCAAAGTAATCTGGACAATTGCTTCAGAGTTGAGCACCGGGACGGGAATTGTCGACAGAAACACCGACAAAATAGCTCACCAAAACCGTCCCTGTCATGAAAATAATTTTCACCGTGGTTGAATGCCGCGATGCCTGGTGTTAGCCTACCGTCGAGATAGATGGAGGATCGAAAATCCATGTGCGGTATTGTCGGACTGTTTCTCAAGGACCGGTCGCTGGAACCCGAACTGGGCCGGCTTTTGACGGATATGCTGGTCACCATGAGCGATCGCGGCCCGGACAGTGCGGGCATCGCCATTTACGGTGCGGAACGCAGCGGCATGACAAAGCTGACCATTCAGTCGGGCAACCCCGATACAGATTTCGCCGGGCTGGATGCGGAATTGAGCGAGGCCGTGGGGGCGGACGTTGCACTGCGGCGCAAGGACACCCACGCCGTGCTGGACATGCCGGCTGAGACGGCCGATGCCGCGCGGGCGTTTCTGGCGTCATCCTATCCCGGCATCCGGGTCATGAGCGCCGGAGACCTGATCGAGATCTACAAGGAAGTCGGCCTGCCGAAGGATGTCGCGGAGCGTTTTTCGATTTCCCGGATGGCGGGAAGCCACGGCATCGGTCACACCCGCATGGCAACAGAATCGGCGGTGACCACCATGGGGGCGCATCCCTTTTCCACCGGCGCCGATCAGTGCCTGGTGCACAATGGTTCGCTATCCAACCACAATTCGCTGCGCCGCAAGCTCCGGCGTGAGGGTATGACTTTCGAGACAGAAAACGATTCCGAAGTGGCCGCCGCTTACCTGACCTACAAGATGCGCGAAGGCAGCAATCTGGGCAGCGCCATGGAATCGGGCCTCGATGATCTCGACGGGTTCTTTACCTTCGTCGTCGGCACCAAGGACGGATTCGGCGTGGTGCGCGATCCGATCGCCTGCAAGCCGGCTGTGATGGCGGAAACGGACCAATATGTCGCCTTCGGCTCGGAATACCGGGCGCTTGTCAATCTGCCGGACATTGAAAACGCCCGGGTCTGGGAGCCCGAGCCGGCAACCGTCTATTTCTGGGAGCATTGAGCCATGCAAACCATCGATATGGCACAAAGGGACCTGCGCGAACTCAATTCGACCCTGCAGGCCCAGGCCGCGCAGACCAACCAGACCGAATGGGAAATCGTCAATCCGAAGGGCAGCCACGCGGTGGCCGTCGGCCTTGATGCGCCGATTGATGTCACCATCAAAGGATCGACCGGCTATTACTGCGCCGGGATGAACAAGCAGGCGACAATCCGGGTCAAGGGCTCCGCCGGGCCGGGTGTTGCGGAAAACATGATGTCAGGCACGGTTATCGTCGACGGCGACGCCAGCCAATATGCCGGCGCCACCGGTCATGGCGGCCTGCTGGTCATCAAGGGCAATGCCTCCTCGCGCTGCGGCATCTCGATGAAGGGGATCGATATCGTCGTGCACGGCAATATCGGACACATGTCCGCCTTCATGGCGCAATCGGGCAATCTGGTCGTGCTTGGCGATGCCGGAGACGCACTGGGCGACTCGCTCTATGAGGCGCGGCTGTTCGTGCGCGGCAATGTCAAAAGCCTTGGCGCCGATTGCGAGGAAAAGGACATGCGGCCCGAGCATCTGGACATCCTTCGCGACCTTCTCGAACGAAGCGGTGCCGACGCCAAACCCGAAGAGTTCAAGCGCTACGGCTCGGCCCGCAAGCTCTACAATTTCCACATCGACAATGCATCGGCCTATTAGCGGAGAGCGAAAATGAAAAACGACACGATTCCCGCAACGACCCCGCGCAAACCCTGGACGTTCAATGACGATGTCAATTCCGACATCCGCCGCGCCGCCGAAACCGGCATTTACGACATACGCGGCGGCGGCGCCAAGCGGCGCGTGCCGCATTTCGATGACCTGCTTTTCCTCGGCGCCTCGATCTCCCGCTATCCGCTGGAAGGCTATCGGGAGAAATGCGAGACCAAGGTGACGCTCGGCACCCGCTTTGCCAAAAAACCGATTGAACTCGACATTCCGATCACCATTGCCGGCATGAGTTTCGGTGCGTTGTCTGGCCCCGCCAAGGAGGCGCTCGGTCGCGGCGCGACGGCCGCCGGCACGTCGACAACGACGGGTGATGGTGGCATGACCGAGGAGGAGCGGGGCCATTCGGACAAGCTCGTCTACCAGTATCTGCCGTCCCGTTATGGCATGAACCCGGACGATTTGCGCCGGGCCGATGCCATTGAAGTGGTTGTCGGCCAGGGTGCAAAACCGGGCGGCGGCGGCATGCTGCTTGGCCAGAAGATCTCCGACCGGGTTGCCGAAATGCGCGACCTGCCGAAGGGAATCGACCAGCGTTCCGCCTGCCGGCACCCGGACTGGACGGGACCGGACGACCTGGAAATCAAGATCCTCGAATTGCGCGAAATCACCGGCTGGGAGAAGCCTATCTATATCAAGATTGGCGGCGCCCGGCCCTATTTCGACACCACCCTGGCCGTCAAGGCCGGGGCCGATGTGGTCGTGCTGGACGGCATGCAAGGGGGCACCGCCGCTACCCAGGACGTTTTCATCGAACATGTCGGCCAGCCCACTTTGGCCTGTATCCGCCCGGCCGTTCAGGCCCTGCAGGATCTTGATATGCATCGCGAAGTGCAGTTGGTCGTTTCCGGCGGTATCCGGTCCGGTGCGGATGTTGCCAAGGCCTTGGCCATGGGCGCCGATGCGGTGGCGATCGGCACGGCGGCGCTGGTCGCCATCGGCGACAATGATCCGCGCTGGGAGGAGGAATACAACAAGCTGGGAACCACCGCCGGCGCCTATGACGATTGGCAGGAGGGCAATGACCCGGCCGGCATCACAACCCAGACGCCCGAGCTCATGCAGCGTTTCGATCCCATTGCCGGCGGTCGCCGCCTGAGGAATTATCTCAATGTGATGACCCTCGAAACGCAGACCATCGCAAGGGCCTGCGGCAAAAGCCATGTGCACAATCTCGAGCCGGAGGATTTGTGTGCGCTCAACATCGAGGCCGCGGCGATGGCCGGCGTGCCTCTGGCGGGCACGGATTGGGTCCCGGGCAAGCAGGGGATGTAAACGATCGGTCCTGACACCGGCCCATGAGGTCTGTTAAGGGACTGCAACGGATAAAAAGGGGAAAAAACACAATGACAAAAGATCTCGTGGCGTTCGCCAAGGAAAAGGGCGTCAGATATTTCATGATTTCGTTCACCGACCTGTTCGGCGGCCAGCGGGCAAAGCTGGTTCCGACCCAGGCGATTGCCGACATGCAGCATGAAGGCGCCGGTTTCGCCGGTTTTGCCACCTGGCTGGACATGACACCCGCCCACCCCGACATGCTGGCTATTCCGGATGCCTCATCGGCCATCCAGTTGCCATGGAAACCGGATGTCGCCTGGGTGGCTGCCAATTGCGTGATGGAGGGTGAGATTGTCGAGCAGGCGCCACGCAACGTGCTCAACCGGTTGATCGAGGACGCCGCCGGAGAAGGCATGCATGTCAAAACCGGCATCGAGGCTGAGTTCTTCCTGCTGATGCCCGATGGCAATGCGATTTCAGACGAACTCGATACCGCGTCCAAGCCCTGTTACGATCAACAGGCGATCATGCGTCGCTGTGATGTCATTACGGAGATCTGCGATTACATGCTGGAACTGGGTTGGGGGGCCTACCAGAACGACCATGAGGATGCCAACGGGCAGTTCGAAATGAACTGGGAGTTCGATGACGCCCTGCGGACCGCGGACAAACACTCATTCTTCAAATTCATGGTCAAATCGGTCGCCGAAAAGCACGGGCTGAGAGCGACCTTCATGCCCAAACCGGTCGAAGGCCTGACCGGCAATGGCTGCCACGCCCATATCTCGGTTTGGAACAAATCGGGACGCAAGAACGTTTTCGCCGACAACAAGATGGAACTGGGACTGTCGGAGAAGGGCCGCCATTTCCTCGGCGGCATCATGAAACACGCCTCGGCGCTCGCGGCGATCACCAATCCGACGGTGAATTCCTACAAGCGCATCAACGCGCCGCGCACCGTATCGGGCGCGACCTGGGCGCCCAATACCGTGACCTGGTCGGGCAACAACCGCACCCATATGGTCCGGGTTCCGGGCCCCGGCCGGTTTGAACTGAGGCTCGCCGACGGCGCTGCCAACCCCTATCTGCTGCAGGCCGTTATCATTGCAGCCGGTCTCGACGGCGTGCGCAGCTCGGCCGACCCCGGCAAACGCTACGATATCGACATGTATCAGGACGGGCACACCGTCAAGAACGCCCCGAGACTGCCGTTGAACCTGCTCGATGCGCTGCGCGAATATGACAAGGACAAGGCGTTGAAGGCGGCCATGGGAAGCGAATTCTCATCCGCCTACCTCAATTTGAAGCGGCAGGAATGGGATTCCTTCGTCTCGCATTTTTCCAATTGGGAGCGAGAGCACACGCTGGATATCTGATATCCGCTCAACGTAACCAGTCGAAACAAAGTTTGAAACCGGCCGCATTGCGGCCGGTTTGTTTTTGTCATGTCGTATCGGTCATCGGGCCATACATGACAAACTGTTTGCAAGGCCCGGTATTTTCTGTCTTTTCAAGCGCTGTCTGGAGCCAAAACCAAACGTCCGGCCAGGCGGCCGGATAACAGGAAACCGTTCCCTGTAAGACAAAGTTATCATCCAGCGGACAACCAGCCTCACAAATATCGCAAAGGTTTCAAAGATTTACTGTGCCGCCGCATGGATAGGCACGGATGCGTATCCGACGATCCGCGATGTCCGGTCGACGGCAAACAGCGTCACCCTTGCACGGAGGAATTGGGCACATGACTGAGACCGGCGTCGTCGAAATGGGGATTCAGGCGCGGGCGCAACTTGAGGCCGGGCGGTGGGTTCAGGCAGCCACTTTGTTTGACCGCATGGAAAAGGCAAAACGCCTTTCCCCGAATGAGAACGTCTATTACGGCGTGGCGCTGACCAACCTCAACAAGGTCGACAAGGCGCTCAACCGCTTTACCGACAGCGCCCTGTCATCGTCGAACAGACGGAATTTTGTTCGCCGCCGGGCCGTCGTTCCGCAATTGCAAAACGAAAACTACTCCAATGCCGAAGCAGTGCTGCAGCGCCTTCTTGAGATCGCACCGGATAATGTCGCCAATCTGGGTTCGCTCGCAACGATTTTTCTTCGCGAGCAACGTGACAGCGATGCACTTGATTGTTTGAAAAGGGCCTATGCGCTCAATCCCGGCAGCGCGGCCCTTCGCAATCGCCTCCTCCAGACCCATGTCCGCCTGGACGATCAAAAGGGGGCGTGCGGATTTGCCCTCAAGGAACGGCACAGATGGCACGACGATCCGCGCTTTGCCCATACGAGCGCCGCCGTTCTGCTGAAGGCGCAGCGTCCACATGACGCGGTTGGTGCGGCCGATGCCATATTTTCCCAACAGGAGATCGATGCCCCTGCCGTGGCCACTGCGGCGCAGATCTATCTCGATGCGAAACAGCCGCAACGGGCCCTTGCGATCTGCCGCATGGCGCGGCGCAAGGCTGTCGACTCGGCCGACATCCGATATATGATGGCTCAGGCGTGCCACCAGCGGGACTGCGATCCGAGCATCGCCATTCACCATCTTAAAGCCGGCCAGTCTCTCGACAGGGATCATGCGCCCATTGCCCGAATGCTCGGTCGCATGCTGATGCTCTCCGGTGATTTCAGATCGGCAACCATTGCCCTCCAGGATGCGGTCCGGATCGAACCGAAAAGGATCGCCAACCGGATCGATCTCGCCCATGTCCTTCATCTGCGCCGCCAATTTAGCGAGGCAGCGAATGTTTATGAGGCGGCAATCAAAGCGACGTCCAGCTGTGAACGCTGGACACCGAGGGCCGTCTCGACCCTCATCGCCGCCGGTCGCCGTGAGGAGGCCGAAACACTGTTCGGCGCCTATCGTGCACAAAGGGGCAAGGGTCTGCCGAAAACGCTGGCATCCGGTCTGGCTACTCTGAACAGTCCGTCCGCCATCGACGGCGGGGTGAAGGAAAACCTCGGCTGGGCCTTGACCATCGCCCGCAATGTGCCCGGCGGGCACCCGGCCCGCGATCGCACCGCCTGGCAGCGATCGGCTGTCTGGGGTTATTGCGCAGATGCCCTGATAACCGACTGGATGGAGTGCCGGCCCCGGAAACATCGGGAATTGCTGGATCTGATCGACATTGACGAAAAGACCCGCGATCTGTTGCAGCGTGCCCTTTCCCACGGCTGCGGAGCATTGGTTGCGACGGCCAATATCGGCATGGCGCTGCCTGTTCCATTTGCCTTCCGCAAGCTGGGCGTTCCACACAAATGGTTGGCGCCGATCCCGCAAACCTCGCCGGTTGCGGCCGATGATACCCTCATTTCGACAAGCGAGTTGTCCAGTGCGGACGTGTCATTCAAGTTTTTCCACGCACTCGCCAAGGGATCGGCGGTAACCATTGCTGTGGATGATGCGCAGGATCCGTCCGCTCCGACCGTCTCGTTCGAAGGCCGCAAGATCCACTATTCCGATTTTGCGGCGCGCGCTGCCCATCGGAACCGGGTCCCATCCTTCTTCGCGATGGCCGTGTGGCGCGGCCGGCGCATCGATCTGGTGCTCAAACCGTTGCCAAAACCCGAGGCCGAGGAATCGGTCGAAGCGTTCAAGTCCCGCTGGGCAACCGCCTTCTTTGCCCATCTGAAAAACGGTTTTGGCCTTCCGCCGGAGAATCTCCGCCTGCGCGGCGGACTGTGGAGGCCCGTCCGATAACGGCCGGCAGGTGTCTGCGGCCAGGCTGTTTCAGCGGCTCTGTTGGCAACCTGCCAATGGTCATTGGCGCCGGCGCTGGCCGCTTTGCGTCGGCCTCATCCATTGATCCCCAACGCGATATTTCTGTGGTGAATGTGTTCATCAACGGCTAGGAATGTCCCCGTCAGGGACGTTCCTGGATCGGCTGTCTTGGGGGAACAGGGCGATGAACAAAGATGCTTTGGACAGCGCTGCCGTCGACCGAGGCGGTGCCGATGACCAACCGCATCTGTGGACGTCCGTCTGGCAGTGGATGGTGCGCCATCCGACTTTGTCGATTCTGCTGATCGTCGCGGTCCAGGTGATTCCAACCCTCTGGAGCCGCGAATTGAATCCGCCTGATGAACTTCGTCATGCGGCGGTCTTCATCGAGATGATGGATCACGGCAACTGGCTTGCCCTTCACATGAATGGTGGTTTCTACCCGGACAAACCGCCGGTCTATTTCTGGTTGCTCGCCGTTTTCGCCTGGATCTTTCAGACCGACAGCCAGTGGATCTTTTATTTTGTTACCGGACTGACCGGCGGGTTTCTGGCGCTCGCAACCTATCAGATGGCCAGGGTCGTCGGCCATGGGAACCGCGAATTCGGACTGATCGCCGCTTTGGTTCTTCTGACGAATGTTTTCTTCGTCGATCGCATTCATGTCCCCAAAATGGATCTGCTCTTCGGCGCCCTCATATGCCTGAGCCTGACGGCCTTCTTTGCGGCGATCGAACGACAACGCTCCTGGACCTGGACGCTTGCCGGGTTCGGCTTTGCTACACTGGCGGCGCTGACAAAGGGGCCGTTCGGGCTTGTTGTCCCGCTTTTGACATCCCTTGCCTATCTGGCGGTCACACGAAACCTGTCGCGCCTGGCGGCTGCTGACATGGCCGCCGGCATCATCTTCTCCGCCGGCCTCTTGTTGCTCTATTTTCTCGGCCTCTACTGGCAGGCGGGAGAGGCTTTTTTGAACGCCATATTTGGCTACGTCGATCACAAGGCCGGATGGTCAGTCGGTGTGAATTTCGCATTGGACCAATATGTCTGGTTCCTGCTTTCGCGGTGGTTGCCATGGACCCTTTTGCTGGTTTTCTTGCCGTGGCGCAGGGCATGGAACGGCCTGTCGACCGGCGGGTGGCGAGATCCGGAGAACAGAAATTGGATCTTTCTCAGTCTTGCGGTGGCCTGCACGCTGCTGCCGCTCAGTTTGATCTCCTACGTCAATCCGAATTTTCTGGTCATCGTGCTGGCGCCGCTCGCGGTTTTGTCGGCCGCCCTTCTTGTCGAACTGTCGGCAAACGCACAACGCCGGTTCATCACGATGATCGGTGCAGGCACCCTGCTTGTCGGCATCGCCTTTCCGACCGTTGCCCTGTTGGACGGCGGCCGTTCGCTGGGCCAGTACGGTTTTTTTGCCGGATCCATGGCGGTGGTCTCTGCCTTCGTCATCCTCAGGATGCGGCATTCCGGGGTCAAATCGTTTCTCATGATCCTGACCGTCAGCGTCACTCTCATATCGCTGGCCAATGTTCTCACAGGGTCATCAAATAACGAGATTCGCAGCACAAAGCCTGCCGGCCAGGCGATCGCGCAATACATTCGTCAGGGCTTCAAGCCATTCAGCCTCGGATATGCGGATTTTGGCGTTTTCTTCCAGTACCACGCGCGACACCGGCTGCCGGAATATCGGGACTGGAACGCATTGATCCGGGAATTCGAACATCACGACCGGGTCGTGATCATCTCGACCACGCGTGCGTGGGAGCTTTGGCCGGACCGGCCGCCTGAGGCGCGCATTGTCCATACAAGTCCAAAAAACCCGTCCCTTTCCAAGAACTATGACTGGATGAACAATGAACCTGCCGTCTTCGTTTTGGAGAAGAACCTGAGCGGGCAATAGATGGAGGGCGGCTTTGCGTTCAAAACCGGCCTGGCCGCAAAACCTGCACATCCGTCACGCTGACGACACCGATATGTTCTGCGAGAAAATCGGGCAATCCCTCAAGGATTGTATCGACCACCGTCTCGTCACTGATCGCGATAATGACCACCATATCGCTGCTTCCGGAGATATCGGCGTCCCTCTGCCACCGATTGTCGTTGCCGAAGCCGGCCAGCGCCGGCACGACCGTATAGCCATTGACGCCCGATGCCTCGAAAAACCGGCAGGCGCGCTTATAGGCCATGCGTTCGATGATAAGCTCAATGCGTTTCTTGCGGTGCATGGGGTCGCCTTTCTATTGGCTGACAAGGGTGGCCAGTGCGATGTAGACCGGAATGCCGATTGTCACGTTGAAGGGAAAGGTGATGCCGAGGGAGAGCGTCAGATAGATCGACGGCTTGGCCTTGGGAAGCGCCAGGCGCATGGCCGCCGGGACCGCGATATAGGAGGCCGAGGCACTTAGCGTGATCAACAGCGCGGCATCACCCGGTTCCATGCCGAGAAGATAAGCCACCACACTGGCAAGCGCCGCAGACACAAGTGGCATATAGAGACCGAATGCGATGGTCGCCGCGTCGAGCTGGCGCCATCCCTGGCGCAAGCCGCGTCCGGCCGACAGCCCCATATCCAGCAGGAACAGGCAAAGCACGCCCTGGAAGGGCGCTACGAAAAAGGGCGCTACAGTCTGCGTCCCCTCCTCACCGGCAATCCAGCCGATCAGCAGCGCGCCAACAAGCACCACGACGGACGCGTTGAGCAGCACCTCGCGCACCAGTTCCCCGCGTTCGGAACCGGCAACCGGTTGCGCCGCCTTGTCGCCGCGGCTGACCAGCAAAAGCGCGGCGATGATGGCCGGCGTTTCCATCAGGGCGGCAAGCGCCACCAGATGGCCCGATGTCTCAAATCCACTCAGCCGAACCGCTTCTGTCGCCGCAACAAAAGTGACGATGGAGATCGACCCGTAATGGGCGGCGGCAGCAGCAGCATCGATCCGGCTCAGCCGGCTTGTCATCGACAGCAGGCGAAAGGCGATCAGCGGAATGACAAAGGACAGTATAATGCCGGCCAGGAACAACAGCCCCACCTCCAGCGTCAGCTGGTTTTTGGACATCTCCACACCACCCTTGAGCCCGATGGCCATCATCAGATAGATGGCCAGTCCCTTGGCAAAGGCTTCCGGTACGCTCATCTGGGAGCGGAGGAGTGAAGCAACCAGGCCCAGCAGAAAAAACAGGATAATAGGGGAAAGAATGGTTGAAAGGGCGGCTTCCATGAACGTCGCGGCATCCAGCAGGGTTTGTCGGGTGCGCGATGTCTAGCCGGTTCTTACCGCGTTTGAAACATGGCAACAGACGTTTTTGTGGAACACCCAGGGCCACTTCGCTGCAAGCCGGAGCGACGGGCCGCATCAGCACCTTCTTTGCGACAATTCGTTTGACCTTCGCTATTCGGTGACTAGTGTGGCCCGAACCGACGGCCGCGGGATTTGCCTGATATGTCCCTGAACGCCGCAGACCGCAGTTGGAGCCAGAGGCAAAGCCACCCGCCAGTCATGACAGCAGACACAAAGGTCTATGTGAGTCTCACGACCATTCCATCGCGGATTGCCGGCATCGAGCCATGCATCAGATCCCTGCACGAACAAACCATGCCGCCCGAGGCGATCTTTCTGTGCATTCCGAGGACCTATAAATCGTATAACGAGGCCGTAAATGTGCCGGCATCATTGCTGGAGACTTATCCGCTGTTGACGATCGTACCGTGCGAGGAAGATTTCGGTCCCGGTACCAAACTGCTTGGAAGCCTGAACCGCGTCGGTCGAGATCCCGACACGCTGATGGTTATTGTCGATGACGACTCGACCTACCAGAACTACATGCTGGAGGAATTCGCCCGGGCCTTTCAGGCCGAACCGAACCACGGCTATTCGTTCTTCGTCTTCAAATATCGCGGCATCCATGTGGGACAGGGCTGTGATGGCCTTGCGATCCCTGCCCCTGTGCTGGACGGTCTGCCGGACTATTTCGAACGCATCCGCGACAATGAATACGCGTTTTTCGTCGATGATCTCTGGCTCTCGCACTTTCTGCAGTTCACCGGGCACCGGGTGATCAGCCTGCGACATCGGATCCGCGGGGGACGATGGGTCAAGGGAACCATTTATCACATCTACAATGAAGCCAACGCCCTGCGCCGAACCAAGGGCAAGTTCAAGCGCTGGGCCTGCATGGCCGAAACACGAAAACTGCTGAAACGCGAGTTCGGGCTCTAGCCGGCATGATCTTGCGATTTGACACCAACCCGACTACGGCTCGCACATGCGTATCCTGATCACCGGCGCCAGCGGCTGTGTCGGCCAATACATTGTCGAAGAGCTGTTGGACAACACGGCTCACGACCTTGTTGTGCTCCTGCGCGACCGCAACAGACTGCCACTGCCACAACAGGCCGTGTCACGGGTTAGGGTCATCGAGGGCGATCTGCGCAATGCGGCAGCCAACATCTCTACGCTGGATGACATCGATGTCGCAATCTTGCTGGCAACCGCCTGGGGCGGAGAGGACACGTTCGACATCACGGTCAAGGCCAATGTTGCGCTGGCCGACAGGCTCATCGAACAGGGATGTCGCCGCATCTTCTATTTCGCAACGGCCAGTGTTCTGACCCGACAGGGTGCTCTTTCGGATCAGGCCCGTGATCTCGGGACCGATTATATCCGCGCCAAATGGACACTGGTCGGTGAACTGGAGGAGCGCGGCGGGCAGGCACAGATCATCGGATTGTTTCCGACGCTTGTTCTGGGTGGCAGGATCACCCAGCCGACGAAACCCCTGTCCCACTTCGCCAAACTCCTCATTCAGATCGCTCCATGGATGCGAGCCGGCCGGTTTTTCTCAGCGCCTGGCCGTTTTCATATCATCCATGCGCAGGATATTGCGATGATGGTCCGTCATCTGTGCGAAAAGCCGACGACGCTCCGTAGCGAAGGGACAGAGCGGATTGTTCTGGGCAATCCGGCCAGGACCGTGGACGAGCTGGTTGCAGCGTTCTGCCGCTATAGCGGACGAACAGCCAGGCCCCTCGTTTCCATCACGCCGCGCCTTGCCGGTTTTTTCATTCGCCTGTTTCGCATCCGGTTGTCGCCCTGGGACAGATATTGCATGGAAAATCCGGACCAGTCCTATGCAGATGCGGCCTGCCCCGCGACATTTGGCCTGAAGGGGCACGCGCCCGAACTGGCCGACGGACTGGAGGGTATCGGAATCGCGGGTCGAAAATGACGGTTCAGGCGACCGGGGGAGGTGTGGATCCTGCCCGACTGCCCGCCTCGATTTCAGCATGCAGAATCATCAATGTGCGGACCAGACCGTTGTCAGGCTCGTATCCGTGATCGATCGCCGCATCGACTTTGCCCTGCAGATCAACCAGCCGGTCGGCCAGCCTGTCCAACACTGAAAAGATTGCCAGTTGTTTTGTCTGAAATCCGACCGCGAATGTCGGATGCTTGGCGTAGAACAATGCCCCATTGGCACCGCGCGCCCGCTCCAGCGCCAGCCGTTCGGAAAGCGGAGCGGTCGCAGCGCCCGGCTTGTAATGGTAAATCGGAGCGGCATGGGAGAAAACGCGTCTGACACCGATCCTGGCCAGGCGCACATACATTTCCGGGTCTTCCCAACCATAGGCCTGAAAGGTCTCGTCAAAACCGCCGGCCTTGGTAACCAGCGTCTTTCTGACAGACGCATTGCCGGTCGGAAACGCGTTCCAGTGCCGTGAGAACAGCCCTGCCCTTGGCGGATTCTGAAAATCCGGCACCTGATCGACATCGATGATCGGGCCGGTCACGATCGTATGGTCCCGGTCGCCGGTGTGGTGCCTGAGGTGCTCCTCCAGAAAATCTGGCTTGATCAGTGAATCGTCATCGACAAAAACCAGGAATTCTCCACGCGCCAGATCGATCGCCCGGTTCCGCGCAGCAGCCGGACCCGATGGGGTTTCCAGCTCGGCAAATTGAATCTGTGCACACTCCAAACTGCGGACGACATCAGCCGTGTCATCTTGGGACCCATCGCTGACAACAATGATTTCAAAGGCGTCCGCTGCGGACTGCGACAGCATCAGCGGCAGCGATATTTTCAAAATCTCGGCCCTGTCTCGTGTCGGAACGATGAAACTCGCCTTGATCGCCATCGCGTCAACTCACGAGTTTGCGGCCTGGCATTCGAAAATCGAAAACTGCCGTTCCCATTGCTGCCAGTCATTGAAATTGATCTGTTTCATCAGCGGTCCGAAGGAATGATAGATCGGTGTGCACAGGGTTTCCAGATTGCTCCACTGCGAGGCCTCGATCCGATCGTCCTTGTCGAACAGAAAATACACCGGCCCGTGTTGCGCAATCGCGGTTTCCAGCTCCGCCGGGTTTTCGACGATGTGATGGGTCACCTTTTCCGGTTTGTAGAACTCCATGCGGATCCGGTATTCGCCCAGATGGTCTTCCACCCACAGATAGGGGGATGCGCCAAATGAATAGAATTCAAAATGCTCCGGCTCCCTGGACAGAATGAATTTGTGCACTGCGACTTCCGACTTGAGCGGAAACAGGGTCTGGCCGATGAGACCGCCGAAATTGGCAACGATCAGTATCCAGGCCAGTATCAGCAGCCAGACGGGGCGTTTTCTCAGCGGATTGGCGGTGCCCTTCTCCCCGTACCAACCTGCCGGCAAAAGAAAGACGAACATTGCCAGAGCCAGCGGAAGGATCGGCAAAATGAAACGCAGTTCCTTGTGGCCGATCAGGCTGTGCTGCAGCATGAAAAGGGCGGTCAGGAGCGTGAGCAGGTTCCGCGGATACTTGATCCAGAACCAGATCAGGGAAACGACCAGCGCGATGCCCATGGGACTGGTCAGCGGCGTGACGAAGTAATAGTACCAGGGAGACGTGCCGAAGCTCGCCGCCACCCCGTCAATGACATTGGCCTTGATATTGTTCCACGGCGCCAGCTCGTATCCGCCATAGCCGACGAAATCCACGCCGATTCCCAGCGCCACGACCACCAAAACCATGGTGCAGTATTGAACCATCTGCCAAATCGGCGTGCGCGCGGCGACCAGCATCCAGAACGCCAGAGCCACCATGATGGGCCCCATCTGGTAGCGAAAATGAAACACCAGGCCAAGACAGGCGGCCGAGAACAGCAGGCCCTCGGTAGAAAATGTCATTCGCCCGGTAAAGGGCGGGGCCATCCGATCACCCGCTTCGACCGCAACGGGGTCTTTGCGCAGAAGAAAAAGGGCCGAGATCGACAGCAGGAAGAAGCTGGTCGCCATGGTCTCTGAAGACAGGCGCGTGAAGAAATTGGGGAACAGCCATACCAGCGCGAAAACAGCTGCGACGGTTCGCTTTTGACCCGGCAAGGGCAACCACCAGGCGATGGTCCTACAAAACAGGAGGACCGCCCACATGCCGAATGCACCCGTCAGGATGCGAAGGACGCGATCCTGATTGAACGGCCCCGTGATCCCGACAAAATCGAGGGCATTCAGCAGAACAAGATAGAGATAAGGGTGAATCCACGGCCGGATGGCATGGTGATACTCCCACGGAAGCAGCGCCTCATTTGTTCCGGTTCTCTTGAAGTCAGCCCATTCGAGAGTCTGGAAATGTTGATCCGGGTGAACAAAGGTCGTCGAAAAAACCGCCGACAGCAGATAGAAGACAGCCGCGATCGAAAAAAACAGAACCAGGTCACGCTTGAAACCGGGGTCCAGGGCCAGAGCGGGGTATCTCATGTCATATGCAGATACCAAGCAAACTCGGTATTTATCTTCATCGTTGGAACAGCCGCCCGCCTGATGTCCGGTCCGTTTGTCGGAGCGGGAAAGTGATAACAGCCCCCGCCTTTAATGAAAATCCCGACCGCACACAATTTGTGTTTGCGCTGGCGTTCCAAAGGGTTAAGTTCACTTCGCCAGACAGGCTTGTCAATCCGACGATTGGGGGATTTGCCTTGCTTGCCGGTTTCTGGTTCCGCAGGGGGTGGAATTTTGGGCGACAAACCATGAGGACGAAACCGGCTTTCGGGTTTCCGGAGAACATCGGCTGATGTCAGGGCGGGAATTGAGTGTCATCGTTCCGGTGTTCAACGAGGTTCTCAATGTCGGACCGCTGGTGACGGCATTGGAGGATGCGCTGAAAGGCGTCGACTGGGAAGTCATTTTTGTCGATGACAACTCACCTGACGGCACCGCACAAAAGCTGCACGAAATGGCGCAGCAGGATCCGCGTGTTCGGCTGATCGTTCGCGTCGCCGACCGTGGACTGGCCAAATCGGCCATTCAGGGCATGCTGAGCGGCAATGGCGATGTGCTTGTCGTCATGGACGGCGACGGTCAGCACGGACCGGAAATCATTCATCAATTGCTGCAGCCGATCACCGACGGGACCGCGGATGTGTCGACCGCCAGCCGCAGGCTGGCGGACGAAACGATCTCGTCGTCCCTGTCCAGACGACGGGTGACGCTTTCCAAATTCGGAAATCTCCTGTGCAGACTGGTCCTGCGCCGGAAACTGTCCGATCCGCTGACCGGCTTTTTTGCCATCGACCGTAAGAGGTTCATGCAACTGGCCGACAAGCTCGGCGATCCGGGCTTCAAAATTCTGCTGGATGTTCTATCGGCCGACAGAACTCTGCGTGTTCAGGAAATCCCATTCCAGTTCGGATCCCGCGCCCAGGGTCAATCGAAACTCGACCTTTTCGTCGCCTGGCAGCTCTTGATGTTTCTGGCCAGCCGAATGACGGCGGGCCTGATCCCCTCCCGTTTCATCTCCTTTGCGGCGGTCGGGCTGAGCGGCGTTGCGGTCCATCTGGTTCTCCTGATGCTGTTCCTCAGCGCGACCATGCCGTTTCCTGTCGCCCAGGCTCTCAGCGCCACCGGTGCCGCCAGCAGCAATTTTGCCTTCAACAATCTGCTGACCTTTCGCGATCAAAGACTGAAAGGATGGGCCATCATTCCAGGTTTGATAAAATTTCTGCTCGTATCGTCCGCGGGTTTGTTTGCCAATGTCGCCATGGCCACCTGGACGCTCAACCACTTCACCGATTATGTCATCCTGGCCGCTTTGGTCGGCATTGCGATGGACACGGTCTGGAAATATGTGATTTCCAGCCGGCTGGTCTGGTAGGCTGTTACGTCAGGCAATCATCAAGTCGAGCCGGTTTACGGGGATGGTTTGAAATCGGTTGTACCCGGCTCTTGCGCCACAGCCGCTTTGGCGCGTTGGAGGAACCGGCTGTAAAATCCGCCCTTGTTGATCAGGTCGCGATGGCTGCCGATTTCCGCGACCCGTCCGGCGTCGAGCACCAAAATGCGATCGACGGTGCTGAAGGTCGACATCCGGTGAGCGATCATCAGGGTCGTCCGGCCTTTTGACACCTGCTCCAGCGCATTCTGAAAAGCTTGTTCGGATTCATTGTCCAATGCCGATGTCGGCTCGTCCAGGAGCAGAATTCTGGGATTTTTCAGGAAGACGCGGGCGATCGCGATCCGTTGCACCTGCCCAACGGAGAGGTTGGTTCCCCTCGCCTCAATCCGCGTCTGATACTGTTCCGGCAGATGGTCGGCGAACTCTGCAACATGCGCCAGCCGCGCGGCCTCCATGACCTCATCGTCGCTTGCGTCCAGCCGCCCGACGCGCAAATTGTCCATCAATGACGCTTCAAACATGATCGGCTGCTGGAACACCACGCCGATTTCAGCGCGCAGGCTTTTCAGGTCGAAATCCCCGATGTCGATATTGTCCAGCAATATCCGTCCGCTATCGGGGTTGATGTAACGCGAGATCATTTCCAGCAATGTCGACTTTCCCGCACCGCTTCGGCCCATGATGGCCAGTTTTTCTCCTGGCGCGATCTCGAGATTCAAATCCTCGAAACGAAAATTCTTGCCGGGTTGGGAAAAGCCGACACCCTCGAACCGGATGGCCCCTTGAAAATCGTCCGGCACCATCCGCGATCCGCTGTTCGGTTCCGGGCGGATCGCCATAATCACCGATATACGATCGAGAACGGAAAACAGCTGCGCCAGCCGTCCGACCGAATGGCTGGCTTCCTGCAGTGGGGGATAGGTCAGCCCAAGGCAGACAAGAAATGCCGATAGATTGTCGAAATTCGTCCAGCCAAGTTCAATCATGTAGAGGCTGAGAAAGATAAGGCCGGAAATTCCAAGCGAGACGCTTAGTGACACCACAACAGGGTGCGTGAGTTCGGCTCTTTCCCGGGAGAGATGCGCGTCGAGCGACGCACGATTCAGAACTCCGAACTCCTTCTGGACTTTGCCCTCCAATCCGAATGAGCGGATATCGCGGGCCGCCAGGATTGCTTCAGCGAACCGGGCCGTCAGCGCTGACAAGCGCGACTGAGCCGTGCCGGCGATCAGATGCAATCTGCGTCCGAAATAGGATGTGACAAATACCAGTGGGGACGCCAGCACAAAGAGAAAAAGGAACAGGATCCAGTTGTAGTAGATCATCGCGGCCGAAAAGCAGATAACCGCCAAAACCGACGGAATCAAGATCGCCACGACACGCGACAGGGACTCATAGAATATCTGCACATCATTCGAGAACCCGGACACCAGGTCTCCGCCGGCAACAGAATCGATCTCCCGCGGTGGCACCGAAAGGATGTGATTGAACAGCCGGCTGCGAATGTCGGCTGTCAACTGATGCGACAGCCGGGTCATCAGGTAGATCCGATAGAAGCTGAAGGCCGAGGCCACCGCAAAAATCGCCAGACCGTAGAAAAGCTGAACGGCAATCTCGGACGATGTCCCGGTTCTGATCGTTTCTCCGATGAACCTCGACGCCCACGGCGGCAGCAGCAGGAATATGGCGGATGAAAGAGCAAGGCAGGCCAGGCCGCCGAGAAAATCCCGTAGGCGGTGCTTTAACTCGCGAACGAGAAACAGCACATTTTCGGAGGGTTTCATAACGCCGTTTTGGCCTGCACTCCGGCCAGATAGTCCGAAATCTCCATCGCAAGTCGGTCGGCCGCCCCCGGTTGCCCCATCGCCGCGCGCAAATCCTCAATCATTTTGGAGTTGTCGGACACCAGCAATTTCGAGAGCGCGTCATGCACCTGTCGGCTGGTCACTTTGCCGACGATTTCCGGCACGATCATCTGTTTGCTTCGCCGGTTGGGCTGGGCGAGATGAGGCAGATTTCTCAGTGTCAGATGGGCAAGCGCACGTTTGATGTACCGGCCGACGACCGGAATGCGGGCCGCATGTCCGGCAAGGCCCGGCAATGGACTCGTTTCGCCCCAATAGGTCGGCAGCACCAGAACCATCGGAATGCCGGACGCCGCAATCTCCCCGGTATTGGTTCCGGGGATGGTCAGTGCGATATCCGCACGCGCCAGCACGTCGCTGTTGGTGCTGATTTCGATGCGATTGCCCCTCTCGGTCTCAAGCCAGCGGCTGTCGCCATCGGATCGCAGGTGAAACGGGCTGGCCTCAAGCGGTCTGCCGTCGTCGAGCGACGGAAAATCATTCAGAAAATCAAGACTGATGAAATCGGCCTTGGCCATGACCCAGTTGGTATCGGGATGGTCCCGGCTGATCGAGTCCACGACCACCGCGTAAAACGGCAACAGGTATTGAACGAATCTCTCGCGGCTGCCGGGAAAAAGACCGACCATTTTGCGCGAATCGGACTCCCTGCTGTTTTGGCCGCGACGCAACGTTGCGGCATCCACCATCAATTCACCGACCAGCCTCGACCGGTCCCTGACATGTCTTTCGGGAAGCGGATTCAGGCCGCTGAAAAAGACCTTCTTGAACCGGGACTGAAGAATGAAAGGCTCCTCCACATAGGCATACAGATCATAGCCCAGACGGATCGACAGCAGCCATGTGAGAAACTGTTCACCGCCAAAATGGAAGATCAGCCCGTGCGGCACATTCTCAAATCCTGCCGGCATCTTGTTTTTGAAGATCAGATCCCAGCTTTCGTCGGTGTCGCAAACGGCATCCGCAATATTGAGATCTTCGACCACCTGTTTTTCCGCGCCCGTCGAAAAGACGCAGGGCAAGAGGGCGACACATATTCTGATATCCGGACGCAGGCGCTTGATCGCCTTGGCCAGGGGGTAAAGCCACGCAGATACTTCGCCCGGTCCATTCACGGTAATGATGACCTGAGGATTCACGGACGTCTTCATCCCATCGATACTCGCACGCATATCGCGATCTTATTGTCCCCCTGATCCGTACAAGCCGGATTGCCCTAATGCGCCACCTAGATGTTGAAGCGTTCCCGAAGCCACAAAATCCAAATGCGATATTTGTAGGTCTGAATTCCCCAGGCCCGGTTCACCATCTCGTCGTCTTTACCGGTGACAAACCGGAATAGGCTGGACGGTTTTTCCGAGAAAAAATCCGCATGTTCGACCTGGAAAGAATTGCCAAACCGATCCCAGATACCCTTGTCCTTGTGCTCCGTTATGTGCCCATGCAGGGCCATAATTCCATGTTCTTCCAGATGATCCAGAAACATTAATGTGAGCGTTGTATAATACCCTCTTCCGTATCCTGCACGCAAAATGTTGCAATGGTAGTGCGCCGGGTATGCGCCATAGGAGATTTCCGGCGCTTCCCGCCAGGATTTGAGAAACAGCCAGAGCAGATACCGGCCGGATTGCGGCTTCTTGTACTGCCGCGTAACCAATCGCCACAGCGCTGTGGAGATATAACGCGGCACAATGCGGCGGCTCATAATTCTCAGAAATTTTTTCTGGTCGGTGCTTCCCAGAAAATAGCCGATGATGGAGCCGTCCTGCTCGATGACCCATGAGGCTTCCGGCGCATAGTCCGTATAGTATTTGGTCCAGTAATCGGCGTGCAACTCGCGGTCTTCGAAAATCACCTCGCATCCCCGGTTGCGATAGGCTGTTCTGCAGCAGATGTCGCGCACGGCCTGCCGGTCGTCCGGGCGAAATGGTCTTATCGTTGCCGCGTCGGCTGTTTTCCTCTTTCGCCCGGCCACTGCTACCCTTTCATTACCGGACATAGGTATTCTGTCCCCAGGTGACACGTCTGCCCGCCAATACACGCACAAGAACCGCCGGCGCAATGGCAAATACCAAGGGCTCATAGAGGAAAGCAGCCGGCCAGTTCGAACGCCTCCCAAGCTTCCAGACTGCGGCCGTAACCAGCGCAACGCCGAGAAGGTAACGGACCGCCAACACGGACCAGGCGGCGATACCGCCAATCAACAGGGCCGATACGAGCGCCAACAGCAGAGACAGGGGAATGAGGGTCAAAATGGCTGCGAGGGAGGAAAACGGCCCGGAGGAGACACGCTGGGTCCGTTCCACCAGCGATCGAAAGTCGCCGCAGGGTGGGAACTCCACAAGACAGTCCTTGTCGGCATAGACGAGATTTGCGCCCATCGATTGAATCGCAATACCGAACTGCAAATCCTCGGTCAGCGCCATTCCCAGGGCATGAAAGCCTCCGGTATCGCGGTAGAGAGACGCCTTGAAACAAAAATTCCCGAACAGCACGCCGCCGGCAAGTCCCATCCGGCCAACAATCGCCGAGACCAACAGGTAGTAGCTGACATCGCAGGATTGCCAGGCGCTGATCCAGCCGGATTGAGAAACAAAGCCGACCGGCCCGGCCACCGCATCCGCGCGACCGGCAAACACCGGTCGCGTCATTCGCTCGACCCAGTCTTCAGGCGGGAGTCCATCGGCATCCAGGGTCAGGATAATCGTGCCCCTGGCCCTGCGAAATCCAAGATCCAGTGCCCGCTGCCGCGTCGTCAGAGCTGATGCGGGCTGACGGTCATTGTGCACGATAGTCAGCAGCTTGGATCCGGACGCGACGGCCCTTGGTACCGTGTTGTCCGTGCTTCCGTCATCCACCAGCAGAATTTCCAGCCCCTCGTCGCCGAGGCCTTGTTGCCTCGAAAGCGCACGGATCGTCCTTTCAATATGTCGCTCTTCATTGTGTGCGGTGACAACGACCGTGTAGCGGATATCCGTATTTTGCATGGTAAGAAGTGCCCCGGACGGTCAAAACGAGGCCGCGTGTCGCGCATTCAAAATGCTTTGAATGCGTTCCGCTATTGCCTTGCTTGCACCCGGTTGCCCCATCCGCTCCCGGCCTGCGAGCGCCATCCTGTGACAGGCGGCGGCGTCCTGCAAGAGCGAAAGCGACACATCGGCAATATTCTCGGCATCATTTTGGGCCATGACGGCCGATTCTCCGAAAAACTTCATCTTCATCCGCGCATAGTTGTGGCCCTGCACGCCCGTGGACGGCACCGTGACCAGAGGAATGCCCAGTCCCACGGCCTGTTCATTGGCGGTTCCCGCCATCCCGATCGCAAGGGACGCGGCATGCAATATGTCCGCAAAACGGTCTTTCATGATCAGCACGCGTCCGCCGGATTCATGGATCAGTGCGAGGGTCGCATCATCCGTGCCGTCCGAATGATCATGACGCACGGGGTTCCATCCGCCCACGCCGGCCTGAATGATCGTTTCCCTGATCTGTTGCAGCGACAGGGAGCGATGCGCGGCAATCGCAAATCCGAGCGACACCCGTTGATCCGACTTTTCTGACAGTCTCGCCGCTGCCGCCAGCAGCAAGAACAGATTGTCGAGAGCATCGCTGCGTGAACCGGGAAGCATGGCGATCCATGTGCTTTCGGATGCATCTGTTGGGATGCCCTTATCCGGCGTGAGGCCATCCATCATCGGATTGCCCAGATATTCGTTCGCAACCCCCGACATTTGTAGCCTGTCCGACGTCAGACGATCGCGCGGAAAAACCGCAAGACAGGAGCGGCGCATGAGCTGCTTTTCCAGAAAAGTATAGCCGTCACCGCTCTCGTAATAGGCCGATTTCGCGCAGGCGACAAAAAACATCGGCAAACCGCTGAAACGGCTGACAAGCAGCGGAATGATATCGCCAACGCCGATGATTGCGTCGTAACGGCTGCGCAAGCGGCGCACAAACCGATACTGCATCCAATGGGTCCCGATCCATCCGCTCCTCAGATCGGCAGCCATCAATCGCCAGTCGAGCGTCGCAAATCCGGCGCTAGGAAGCGTGTTTCTCGGGCCGACGGTCGGGATCCCGAGCTCGCGATAGGCCCGTCCCTCACCGACCATGGGCCAAGCGTCAACCGTCGAGCGGTTGCGGTCGGCGTCAAGCAGACACGCCAGAACCTTACACGCAATATCATCCTCACCGTGCCCGTTGCTGGCCACGAGCAGCCGCGCTTTCAACCCATTTTGATCAGCGTCCATTACGTCATCATAATCCAACTTCCGCCGCAGGCACGGCAGTTGGCGGCAACGCCGCCCTATTCACAGTCGTGCGACTGATCGGCGGCGGAGGCGTTTTCCCCTCTTTCCGTCAACAGCACCATTTCAAGCCCCGCAACGGCGGCGCACCCGCTGATCCGAAGGTCGGGCAATTGGTCGCCCATCCTGTTCCAGCGCTTTTTCGGCATCAGCAACACGGATTTCGGGTTTTCCTCGCGCCAGATCCTCATCCCATCGGTATCCCCCAATTCCTCATAGGACGCACCCAGATGATAGACAAAAACACCGCGAATGCCGTGCTTGATACCCACCTTGTATCCCTGTGCCACATAGGGACGCGCCAATTGAGCAACCGGATCAGTGCTCCAGATGGGATTGAGGGACGCCATGACCTGCAACACCAGCAGATTGATCCAGATCGTCTGACCGACAAGCATCATCAACAACAGGACCGGTTGCGCCCGTGACCGAAGCGTCAAAAGGCCAAGACCAAGCGCAATCGACAGGCCTCCGGTGGTTGCGGCACCACGAAGATCCACACCATATTTGTCTGCCAGCAACGTTCGGACATCCGGTAGACTGCCGCCGACTGCCAGCACACTGCCGATGGCAATGAAGTAGACAGCCGTCCACAACCAGAACCTTCTGCGTGGTGCGATGCTCAGCCGGCAAAACCGGTCCGCTGCGATGATGCCCAACAGGACCAGAAGCGGAAGCAGGTAGTATTCATGTTTTTCTCCGATCGCGGACACAAGTCCGAAACCGACAATTAAACACCCAGTGGCAAAGAATACGCCGTTTTGAAGCACCGGACGCGGTCGCGACTTTTTGGCATCTTTCGCCCCGGATCGCTGCCATCCACAAACAAAAATCAATGTCCAGGGCAGAAAGACCAATGGCAGCGTGATGAAGTACCGGGCGTGTTCGAGGACGCCGTAATTGCTCCGCAATCCGCGTTCGACAATCTGCCCGCGCAGCAGATCCAAAAGAAAATCGGCGCCGGCAACATGGGCCACACCCCATGCCCAAACCGCTGTCACCACCGCCGTCAGCAAGAGCCCGATTATGAAATCCCAACGGATCAACATCGCAAGACGGTTAGCCCACCACAGATATCCGATGAGGCCGAGCACGGGAAAAGCAAAACCCAAAGGCCCCTTTGTCATGATTGCCAGGGCCGACCAGAAAAATCCGATCATGATCGAACGGTTCGCCCTGTCTTTTGATATGCCGTCAAAAAAGCAGGCCCAACTGGCGCAGATGAACGCCGTAAACAGAAAATCCATTCTGGCATAGTGGCTCAACACCAGAAGATAGCTGCCGGTCGCAACGATCACCAGCGCCAGCAAAGCCATCTTTCGGTCGCCGAGCAGGCGCTGTGCCAGATAGTAGGTTGCCAGAAAAAAACAAAAGACCGTGAGCGCCAATCCCAGGAAAATCACCCATTGCTCGCGCGACGACAGCAGCCGCATCAGTGCCGTGAGAAACAAAAAGTAGGCCGGGGGTTTATCCGGATAAAACTCGCCGTTCAGATTGAGCGCCAGCCAGTCCCCACCGTCGAGAATCTGAAGCAGAACCCCGGCATGACGCACTTCATCCGCCCACCACAGATCGCGGGCCCACAATGTCAGCCCATTTTGGCCAAGCGTGATAATGATGACGGACAGAATCGGATGATTGGCGGCAAACTGCCAGAAGGAGGCTGCTCGTCCGACGAACAGGCGGTCTTCGGCCCGAGCATCCGTCATGCGATGCAAAACAGTCGCGAAACAGGCCGCAACATCACGCAACCGCGATTGCTGAAGCAGGCTCCCATCGTCAGCTTTGCTCCGCTTTGAACAGAACGACGGTGACACCGGCCAGCGCAACAAGAAAGGGAACCGACCAGGCCGCGACGGACGGCGAAACAAGACCTCTGCTGCCCAGCACGTTCAGCACCGTGCTGGCGACATAGAGCGAAAAACTGACAAGGATCGTGAAAAAAACGTCCCGCTTCCACTGCTGCATCAGGAGGGGTCGCATGACGATGGCCGATGATAAAAGGGCAATGGCCGCCAACAGCACGGGCAGCGCCGCCAGCCATTGAAATTGCACTCTGAACTTGTGCGGCGACAGGCCAAGCGCGGTGGCCATCTGAATTTTGCCGGGCAGCGCAAATATGGATACGGAATACTCATCTCCGAATTTTTCCCGCAGCATTTCTGCCGAAACCTTTGCGACGATCCTTTCCTCCATCAGCGGTCGGGTGACACCGCCCTCCGTGATCGAGCCGTCTCCAAGCAGAGTCCAGCCGACCGGGCTCCACTCAGCTTTGCTGACATCGGCCCGATACAGCAGATTGTGCTCATTGTCGAACCGGAAAAACGATGTGTCGTATAGTGTCGTTCCGTCAGAAGACGACCCGTTGGCGACAATGATCGTTGTGCCCTCGGCGTCCTGCGTGACCAACTCGTTGGTCTCCTCCGACCGGTTGCGCTCCCGGCTGCCCTGATTGATCGACAGGGTGATGCCCTCGGCCTCGGCTTCGGCCATCACCGCCAGGGGATTCAGCAAGCTGACATAGACCAGTCCAAGCACAAGTCCGCAGGCTGAACCCGGCATCAGAAGCTGCCAGGGGGACAAACCGGATTGCAGGACGGCTACCAGTTCGAGGTGCCGGCTTAACCGATACAGGGTCAGAGCCGCCGAAACGAGTATGATATGCGGCAGAACGTCCTGCATCAGAATCGGCACACGAAAGGACGCGATAACCAGCAAATCACCCATCGACCAGTTGCCGCCATCGCCCAGCCTGCGCGACAGATCGGCGAATTGCCCGATGAAGATGATGAGTCCAAAGCCAAAAATGACCAGAAGCGCATTCTTCAGATGCTGCCGGAACAGATAAAAAAATATGACGCGCTTATCCACAGACGCACCCCGAAAACCCGGCAAAACCAACAGCCCCGCCCGGAGTTTCAACGGACCCTGCGGTCAGGACTCGAAAGAAGACAGATCGCGCTTGTTCAGCACCCCATCCGTGCCATCGAAGTGAGCCCTATCCAACCGGCGGAAGTGAGTCAACGCTCCGTTCCCTTGATATAGCCGGTCAGAGTCACCATCGAAAACAGCAAAATGGTACTGATCGGTAATATCAGTGTTATCAGCGCCGCCGTGTTGCTGGAGCCCGCCCTGCCAATCAGCACAAGGCCCAGAACTTTCAGGATTGCCGCAGCCAGCAGGCTGATCGACAATCTCCAGCCGACACGTCGGCGAACAAACCCGGTTTGCACGATGACAAAGGCGGCGATGCTGAAAAATGCCAGCGGATAGAGCCAGTCAGAAAAACGACGCACAAGCTCCCTTTGGAGGGAATTGGACGGGTTGCCATCGCGCCAGGACGTCAGAAGATCAACGGTTTTGGTCTGCCGGGGTCGATAGCCCAGATCGGCAGATCTGGAAAACAGACTCTCAATGTCCACCAGATAGTTGTCGAACACGATCTGGCTCGTCCCGCCGGAGCGACGGTCCCGGTATTGGATTGTACCATCCGTCAACCTGAGAACATTCAGGCCGTCAATTTCCAGCAGCCAACCGGACTTTGCGTAATAGGCTTGTTCGGTGACTTCGTCGCGGCGGTCCAGAATGAACACCCTGTCGAGACTGCCGTTCAGTCCCTGTTCCGCGATGCGCACATGAAGTCCTCTTTCAACTTCCTGTAAGGCGCCGCTTCCGGCGGCAATCTGTATGGCATTGTATTTCATGGAATTGATGAGGTCGCGCACCATGCGATTGGCAACGGGTTCGACAAACAGGCTGATGAGCAGTATCGAGACCGATATTGCGATGGTCAGCACCACCGCCGGCATCAGCGTGTAAAGGGGCTTGGCCCCCGCAGCGGAAATTACGGCAATCTCATTGTCCTCCTCCATCACATCGAATGTCTGGACAATGGCGATGAGCAGCGCAAAGGGCAGAATGGAGACCGTGATTGTCGGAATGAAAAACACAAAGAATTCGAGCACGATCAGGACATTCTGGCGGGCGTCGATGATCCGGGTGACCTGGTTGAGTATTTGCGTGGCGATAACGATGAAACCGACGCCAGCGTAGATAATCAGGGCCCTGACCACGATTTGCCTGAATATGTTCTTTTGAATGAGATCCATGTCGGACAGTTCACACCATGCCGGACAAGTTCCGGCCGGCACATGTTTTGCCTGATAACCGTGTTCGCCGGATCAGCGGCTCAAAGCTGCACCGACTGCACTGCGAATCCAGCGCTTGCAAGGTGTTCTCCGTTTGCAGGCGGCACTGTCCGAACAGTCCTGATTGCATCGCTTGTGTCGCCCTTCCGCACCATGAACTCAAACGACAAGACCTTGACAATTATTCTCGTTTGAAGAACGACGTTGACACTACACCGCAAGAAATCCGCCAACAAGACGGTGAAACGCATTGCCGACATGGACGATATGTGTTCCGGCAATCACCCGGCGCTGTGCCCCGGTGGCAAGGATTTGAATGATCGCGAGGCCATGACCGTGCGCCGCCCATCGCCTGATGAACAAGATTGGGGCAGACAATTGCGCTGGATTGTCGGACACCCGGCCATCCTGCCGTGCCTGCTGCTGGCGATCCAGACGATTCCGTCCCTTTGGGCAAAGGATGTCTGGTTTTCCGACGAGGTCAGGCACGCCGCCGTTCTTGTGCAGATGATCGAGCGGGGCCATTGGCTGGTGCTCCACCTCGGCGATACCTTCTACCCGGACAAACCACCGCTTTATTTCTGGGTTCTGGCGGCGATTTCCCAGGTTTCCGGATCGACGGCGCCATCGGTATTCATGGCCGGCGCGGCCGTCTCGGCCTTTGTGTTTTTGATCGCTACGATCAGGGCCGCAGGCTTGTTCGGCTTGAGCCGGCAAGTGGCCCTGCTGGCCGGACTGCTGCTGGTCAGCAATTACTATTTCATCCTGCGCGCCCATTTCCCGCGCATGGATCTGCTGTTCGCAACATTTATTCTGCTTAGCCATGTTTGCTTTTTCCAGGCCGTGGCGGCTTCGCAGCGGCAGCTCTTATGGACAACCGCTGCGTTCTTCATGGCGGCTTTGGCCACACTCACCAAAGGGCCAATCGGCTTTGTCCTGCCACTGGTTGGCCTCTTCGTGTTTGTGGTGCTGGAGCGGCGAACCCGGGCGATCATCAGCCACTCGATGATGGTCGGCTCGCTGGCGTTCATTGTCCCGATGCTGCTCTACCTGACAGGTGTCTATCTCATTTCTGGCGAGCCATTCATACGTGCGATCTTGATCGATCAAACGTTGCAGCGCGCCCTGGATACACCGCGGCTGCAGGGTCCGTTCTACTATTATCTGCTCAAACTGCCGGAAATCTTTCTTCCCTGGTCGCTGATCGTTGTCTTTCTTCCATGGCGTCGGATACTGGCCACACGCCGCAAGAACCAGTCCGCGCCGCCGCCGCCAGCCAATTCCCGTGGTGAGCGCTACCTGTTCATCAGTGCCGCAACCAGCTTGGCCGTCATCTCGGTCTTCGACTACAAAATCACTTTTCTGCTGATCACCCTGCTTCCGCAAGTGGCACTGCTGTGCGCAATCCACCTTCATCGGCTTGAAAAGGGACGCCGCATGGCGTTGTTTGCACTGATTACGTTGTTCTACATCTGTGCTGCAGCAATCCTCCCCTTTGCCGGAGACTTCACGCTGTGGCCCGATCAAGTCAGCGGCGAAGTCGTGGTTGCCCTGGCCTGTATTCCCATGATCGTCGGCATGCTCCTGACCGTCAAACGGCGCCCCCTGGTTTTTTGCGCGGTTGCGGCAATCGGCTCAACCGTCGTGACACTACCCCTTTTTCTGATCTCGATTCGGGGTCTGGATGCAGTCATGTCGACCGCAGATTTCGGCGCCTATTTGGGTCGGGTTGCCGCAAGCGGACATTCGACCGTCTATTATCACCCGTTTCGATCGGGCATATTTGACTATCACGCGGGCACGGTGATCCCCTATCTGAACAATTTGCAACAGGTGCGCGCTCATATGACGGCGCACAAATGTGGTGTTCTGGTCATGCGAAACGGCGATTGGACGGGCTGGTCCGACAAGCCGGACAATCCTGTCTTCATCGCGGAACAGCAACTCGACTACGAATCCTATGTCCTCATCGGATGGGGCGGGACCACATGCCGGTTGCCCGACAAACCTGCAACGTCTTGAAACGAAGATATCGGGATGACGGCGCGGTTTGACCTGCGTCGAGCCTTCTCTTACATTTTAGCGGTCAACCGAAATGTGACCGGCGGCCAACTCCGAAACAGATGGGATAGCATTCATGCGGGTACTTTTGATCTGGCCGCTCTTTCCGAAAACGTTCTGGTCGTTTGAGAAAGTGCTGGAACTCGTCGGTGTCAAGGCGCTGATCCCGCCGCTTGGGCTGACCACTGTTGCTGCGATCCTGCCACAGGAATGGTCGTTCCGGCTGGTCGATCGAAACATCGAGGATCTCACCGAGGAACACTGGGCATGGGCGGATTTCGTCATGCTCTCTTCGATGATCATTCAGCAGGACGATTTTCACGCCGTCATTTCCGAAGCCAAACGCCGCGGTAAGCGTGTCGCCGTCGGTGGTCCCTATGTGACCTCCGTGCCGGATCCGGCCGAACAATCCGGTGCCGATTACATTGTGCAGGATGAAGGCGAAATCACCATCCCAATGTTTCTGGAAGCCGTTGAGCAGGACCCAGACTGGCAGCGTGCCCCTGACGAGCCGGCGAAGCGTTTCATGGCCAACGGCAAAAAACCGGAAATGTCTGAAACGCCGATTGCACGTTTCGATCTGCTCGATTTCAAAGCCTATGACGGAATGGCCGTGCAGTATTCCCGCGGTTGCCCATTTCTCTGCGAATTTTGTGACATCATCAATTTGTACGGCCGCAAACCGCGGGCCAAGGAACCGGACCAGTTGCTGGCGGAGCTGGACCGACTTTACGAACTGGGCTGGCGTGGCGGCGTGTTTCTGGTCGACGACAATTTCATCGGCAACAAGAAGAACGTCAAACGTCTCCTGGAGAAATTACGCTATTGGCAACACGACCACGGCGTTCCGTTTTACTTTGATACCGAAGCATCGGTTGATCTGGCTGCCGATCCCGAACTGCTGATGCTGATGCGCCAGTGTAACTTCAGCGCCGTGTTCCTTGGCCTTGAGACACCGGATGTCGAAAGCCTTGCACTAACCAGAAAACACCAAAACAACCGCGGATCGATGGCTGACGCCGTACGCACCCTCGGCGATTCAGGGCTGCGTGTGATGGCCGGATTCATCATCGGTTTTGACAACGAGAAGCCGGGTGCCGGTGACCGCATCGTCAGGTTTATCGAACAATGCAGTATACCGACTGCTTTTTTGTCGATGCTGCAGGTGCTTCCCAATACCGGGCTGTATACCCGGCTTGAACGCGAGGGGCGGCTGATCGACAACGTGGCTGGTGTGGATCAGACCGCGGTGTTGAATTTTGTCCCGACGCGGCCGGCAGCCGAAATTGCCCGGGAATATCTGGCAGCCTATGACAAGCTATACGATCCCATCAATTATCTCGAGCGAATCTATCGCTACTATATGGAGATCGGAACGACCGAGGTCGAGAAGGTCGACTATAGCGGCCGCCCGGCTCCGGAGCCTAAACGCCTGACAACCAGAGAACTTCTGAAGGAAATCCCCGGCCAATTGCGGATCTACAAGGCGCTGTCAAAGATAGTGTGGCGCCAGGGCGTTGTTCGTAAATCGCGAAAAGTGTTTTGGCAGCGTGCGTTTTCAATGCTGTGGCGCCGGCCGGATGTCTTCAGCCAGTATATCATCATGCTGGCGCACAATGAGCATTTTCTGGAGCTCCGGGACCTCGTGCGTAGCAGCATTGAACCGGAACTGGCAAATATGCCGACGAAAATCTATGAACCGCCGCCCGAACCGGAAGCCCCCGGCCATCGCAACAAGCCCGTCATAACCACGCATCTGATTGTCGAAGACGCTGCAGAGCCGGCCTGAAGCCGCCGGTCGTAGCGATGTTTGCGGCGATCATTGACCGCCATCGACGCCACTTAAAGCTGTGTTGATTGTACCGGTTGTGTGACAGCGATTTTTGGATGCTGGCGATGCCGCGCACACTCTTTCCCGGTGTCTGACTGACCCGTTTGAAAAACGACTTTTTGTCACATTCCCTTCACAAAACGCTTCGTGCCTTTGCGCATGGCAGCCGAAGCACCTACATAGGCTGCCATATCGAGTGGCAAAAAGGATATCGCAGGTGAAAGTCAGGCGCGGGGCCGGCAGAATCAGCCTTACGGTACTGCTTTCAACAGCGATCGGAACGCTGATCGCACTGTCCGTTGGTACCGTGCTGTTCATTACCGCCGGCGCCAATTTTCGCAACACGTTCGAATTGCTGCGTGATTCGGGCGAACTGACCATGTCCGGACTTGAATCGGGTGTCCGTGACTATGTTGATCCCGCCGAGGATCTTGCCGACCACATGGTTCGGCTTGTCGCAGACGGATTGATTGACGTTTCAGACAAACAGCAGTTGAAGGACACGCTTTTGGGCACTCTGGGCCCGTCTCCGCAGGTCTCCGGTGTGGTTGTCTGGGACCCGGAGCAGCGTCCGGTCATTGTTGTGGAAGAAACGGACGGTTCGCTTCAGACGATCCAGCCGAGCGTTCCCGACGACGAAGGGCTAACGGAGGCAACGGCGCCGAAATCGCCCACCTGGAGCGAACCGATTTCCTTCGACGGTACGACCTACATCAACATGCGGACGGCTCTCTATCACGAGGACCGGTATGTGGGTGCTTTCGCCACGGGGATCGACACGGCCCGATTGTCGGCACTGGTCAGCAAGATCGGCAGCGAACTGGGCATGACGGCCTTCATTTTGTACGGGGACACCTACGTTCTGGCGCATCCGCGAATGCCGGCGTCAACACCGAATTCCGGCAATGGGCCGGATGATACGCTGAGTTTGAAAACACTCGCGGGTTTCGGCGATCCCGTCCTCGCGGCCTACCCCGAGGCCGAAAGCGATATGCCCCGGGGCTCGCCCGATTTTGAAAACAGTGTCGTGGAGATCGGCGACGAGGGTTATCTGTTTTTGACCAAAGAGATCACCGGCTACAGCCCGACGCCGTGGCGCATCGGTGTCTACGCCAATGTCGAGGATGTCAGCGATCAGTTCATCCGGCTGCTGGTGTCCACCGCAGTTGCGTTTTTGATTCTGCTGGTTGCCATCTTTCTGGGCTATTTGCTGGCGCGCTATCTGGCACGGCCGATCATTCAGTTGTCCAAGGCGGAGGGCCAGGTCGGCGATCTGGATCTGGAGAATATTGAAATTCCGAAGGCGTCCTTCATCCGCGAAATCAATGACCAGGTTTCCGCCTTCAACCGCATGCTCGACGGTCTGCGAACCTTCGAGACCTATGTGCCCAAAGCGCTGGTTCAGCGGATCATGTCCCAGGGCGGATCCGGCGATGTTGTCTCGACGGAAAGCAATCTGACGCTGATGTTCACCGATATCATCGGATTCACCAAGATGTCGGAGAATCTGGCGCCGGGTGAGGTTGCGCGGCTGCTGAACGAACATTTCGCTATCATCAACGAGTGCATCGAGGCCGAGGGCGGCACGATCGACAAATATATCGGCGATGCCGTAATGGCCTTTTGGGGCGCGCCCGAACCCCAGGATGACCATGCCGAACGGGCCTGCCGGGCGGCGCTCGCCATTCAGCGGCGGATGCGGGACATACAACCGACCAAGCCGGACGATCCGCAATTGCGGGTCAAGATATCGATCCACTGCGGCCCACTCATTGTCGGAAATATCGGCGCGCCGGGCCGCATCAATTACACGGTCGTCGGTGACACCGTGAACACCTGCAGCCGCATCGAAGACCTGTGCGACGGTGTGGATGACGGCCAATCCGCAGCCATTATTCTGGTCAGCGAACAGGTTGTTGCCGAAACCGATGGCAGGTTCCGCTTCGAACCAGCAGGCAGTTTTCAGGTGAAGGGAAAGTCCAAGCCGATCAACGTTTTTGAGCTGGCAGAAGAACTCACCCGCCAGCCACCAGCCGCTGCGGCATCCCGCAGGACCGAGCCAATCGATGCGGCTTAGACCGTGTCAAACAAGGCCGATCGGGAGTTCTGGATTCCATGCATGCTTTTGTCAGCGCGCAGGTCATGACGCGTTTTCAATCGCCTTGTTCGAAGCAGAGCGCATCGCCTTCGCGTTTTGAATTTCCAGACCCAGCTTCGCGTAGTCCACGATCAGAAACCCGTGCGAACCTCGATTGACTGCATGCACGAATTCCGGGTTGGCGTTGATTTCCTGCGCCAGGACACCGGTAAAGTAACGCGGGTCGCCGCGGTAACGAAACGCATATATCCGCAAGCCGTTATCAAGTGTGGTCAGGTGACGAATATCCTCTTTAAGCTGAATGTCGGAAGCATTGCCCGCATTGCCGGTTCCGGTGCCGCCCCCGACACTTCCTCCACCAACCGTAGCGCTACCACTTCCGCCTGAACCACCCCCACCATCACTGTCATTGTTGCTGGCGATCAAAATGACACCGCCCGCGATCACCAATCCGGCCAGGACGCACACCGCCCTGTTCTCCCTGCAATACTCCGACAGGCTGCTGCTGTCTCCGATTGACGCGCAGCCGGAAGCAAACATGGTTGCGGAAATCAATGTTGCAAATAGAGCTTTCATCCTGAAATACCCCGACTCGGAATGGCTATCGAATCGACAATTAATTTGTCAAAATGAAAACATTTTTGCATAAATTGCAACACAGAGATGATTCGTTATGTGGGTTTTGCCCGTCTAAACCCATTCATGTCTTGACGGAATCGGCAAAACTTGAATGCATCAACACAATCAACCGCCCACACCGTTGTCCCGTTTCTAACAAAACGTGAAACGGTCTGATGACACGATATCCATGGACATTTCGGCACTTGGACAGGAGAGAACAGCAAGAGCGGTTGCGGCTTTGTCGGAATCGGAAAAAGTGAAATACATCAACACAATCAACGGGAAAGGCGGTTGTCCCGTTCGTCGCAAATCGTGAAACAGCCTAGGTTTTTCCGAGTTCCCGGGCTCGCGCAGCAGCGCGCGCAACTGCTTCCTTAAGCGGTGGATGCAATCCGGCTTTTGCATCCATCAGCACCGTAAGGGCAGCCGCCGTCGTTCCGCCCGGTGACGTCACATGCGTACGCAATTCCGCCGGTGTGTGTTCCGATTCTTCGGCAAGATGTCCGGCGCCGGCGACGGTGGCCTTTGCAAGAACCAGCGCAAGCTCGGCGGGCAGTCCCTCGGCCTCGCCGGCTTCGGCGAGCACCTCGATGAGATAGAAGATATAAGCCGGCCCAGATCCGGAGACCGCCGTGACCGCATCCATCTGGCCCTCATCATTCAACCGCACGGTCTTGCCTATGGATGCAAGAAGGTCTTCCGCAAGATCCATATCAGCACCGGAGGCGACAGAATTGCCAAACAGCGCTGTTATTCCACGACCAACGGCAGCAGGGGTATTCGGCATACAGCGTATGATCGGCGTGTCCGCGCCAAGCGACGCTTCAAGCGTTGCAAGGGTGGTTCCCGCGGCGATCGAAACGAAGACGGTTCCACCGTGCCCAAAGGAGGCAAGTGCAGGAGCGGCATCGCCCATCATTTGTGGTTTCACCGCCAACACACAGACTTTTGGTTTTTTCGGCTGCGATGGATTGAGTTTCAATCCCTCGGCTTCGAGCGACAACACCCATTCGGAGGGATGCGGTTCAATCACCGTGACCGCATCGACGTGAACACCTGCGTCCAGCCACCCGCGCAGCATCGCCGAGCCCATCTTGCCGCATCCCATCAGCAGCAGCCCGCCTGCGTTGATTGTATCGGCATATTCGGTCATCGCAATTACCTTCCTCCCGGATTGAACGCTGATCGGTCAACACACGCAACGTGATTGACCCACGCCCAGCACATCCTGTTTACACGCAATCGTTTTCATCCAAACCAAAAAACTCTAAAATCAGCGGATGATTGACCCGCAAATCACTGCGGCAGCGGAAACGCTCTGGCGGTATCACTGTATTTATGACTCACCCGTCCCATCGGATATCATCATCGGTCTGGGCAGCTACGATCTGCGCGTCGCGGATCGCTGCGCAGAGCTCTATTATGCCGGCGTGGCGCCTCGGATTCTGTTCACCGGACACAGTGGGCATTGGACCAGAGGCCGCCTCGAACGGACGGAAGCCAGCCAATTCGCGCAGCAGGCCATGGCACTGGGTGTCCCGGATGAGGCGATTGTGCTTGAGGAGCGCGCAACCAATATTGGCGAAAACATCACATTCGCCGCTCGAATGGTTGGCAGCGACGCATCGGCGATTCTCGTCACCAAACCGCAAACCCAGAGACGATGTTTTGCGACGGCACGAAAGCAGTGGCCTGACGCATCAGCGACCGTTACCGCCCCGCTGCATGGATATTCGGACCAGCCGACACCCGACTATGACGAGCGTCACCTGATCTGTGAGATGGTCGGTGATTTGAAGCGCATTCTGACCTATCCCGACGCGGGATTTCAGATCAGGCAGGAAGTGCCGACCACCGTCATGGACGCCTACCGGCTTTTGATCGAGCAAGGATACACGGCGCATATGTGATCAGACCGTTTCACGTTTTGTTAGAAACGGGACAACGGTGTCAGCCACTGATTTTGTTGATGCCTTCACGTTTTGCCGATTCCGTCAAAACCTGAATTGCACTAGGTGCGCACATCCGGCGCCGAGCGTCCGGTGTGAGCTGTGATCCCGGCCAATTCATCAGCGGCGGCGATCATCGGCGCCAGCGCGACCTGCGGATCCTGATCGTGTCTTTCAGCATCAGGCTCGAAATGTTCGAGATAGACCCGCAAGGTCGCGCCGACCGTTCCGGTTCCGGAAAGCCGGAAAACAACCCGCGATCCATTGTCGAAGAGCACCCGAACACCCTGGTTGCTGGAGACGGAACCATCAATCGGGTCCGTGTAACAGAAATCATCGGCGGCGCTGACCGTCATTCCCGCGACCTTGTGACCCCCGAGTGATGAGAGCCTGTTGCGCAACACGTCGATCATGGTATTGGCGCGGTCCGCATCAACACCCTCATAGTCGTGGCGTGAATAATAGTGCCGGCCATATTGGCGCCAGTGATGCTGAAGGATGTCAGCCACTGAGAGCCCGCGTGCAGCAAGAATGTTCAGCCACAGCAGAACAGCCCATACCCCATCCTTTTCGCGGACATGGTCCGACCCTGTTCCGGCGCTTTCCTCACCGCACAGGGTTGCCTTGCCGGCATCCAGCAGATTGCCGAAAAACTTCCATCCCGTTGGTGTCTCATAGGCTTCGATGCCCAGCCTATCTGCCACCGCATCCACAGCCCGGCTGGTCGGCATCGACCGGGCGACACCGGCAAGCCCACTTGCATAGCCCGGTGCCAGATGCGCATTCGCCGCCAGGACCGCGAGGCTATCGGACGGCGTCACATAGATACCGCGTCCCAGAATCATGTTGCGATCGCCGTCGCCATCCGATGCGGCCCCGAAATCCGGTGCCGCCGCTCCGTTCATGACATCCATGAGATCCTTGGCCCAGACCGGGTTCGGATCCGGATGGCCCCCGCCAAAATCGGGAAGCGGAACGGCGTTGCGCACCGACCCTTCGGTGGCCCCCAGTTCGCCTTCCAGTATGGCCTTTGCATAGGGACCGGTGACCGCATGCATGGCATCGAAACCGAGAGTGAAGCCACCGGACAGAAGGATTCGGATCGCATCGAAATCGAAAAGCGAGCGCATCAGGTCGAGGTAATCGGCGATCGGATCGACCACCGAGACCGTCATGCCGCCAATAACGGAGTCGCCGAGACGGGACAGATCGACATCGGGCGTTTCCACCGTATGAAAAACGTCAATCGCTTGACTGTGAGCATAGATTTTTTCTGTCACCGCCTCCGGAGCAGGGCCGCCATTGGCGACATTGAACTTCATGCCGAAATCCTCGTCCGGCCCGCCGGGATTGTGGCTGGCCGAAAGGATAATGCCGCCGTCGGCCTTCAATTTGCGGATAAGGTTTGATGCCGCCGGCGTCGAAAGCAGCGCATTCTGACCGACCACGATGCGCGCCAGGCCGTTGGCCGCAGCCATGCGCATGATGATCTGGGCAGCAGCATCGTTGAAGAAGCGGCCGTCGCCGCCAAGAATCAGGGTCTTGCCTTCAAGACCACCGATCGCGTTGAACGTCGCCTGGGTAAAGTTCTCCAGAAAGTGCGGTTCCATGAACACCGCTGTTTTCTTGCGTAAACCGGACGTGCCGGGCTTTTGCCCTTCGATCGGCTGCGTCGGGATCGATTTGACTGTCGGCATGGCGTCCATTCCCCTCCTGGCGTCGCTGTAGCGGACGGCGGCTGTCAGAGCGTATCGTGCGCTGAATTGGCCTGCAGCGCAAACACGGAAACGGATGACGCGGCCACCTCCACCCGCTCCTGGAACAGATCGGTCGCCGCCAGATCGGGTCGGGCCGTGTCGATGACATGCACCCATCTCCTGCCGGTCGGACAAGACGGAAGGACCACCTCCGTTGTGTCACCGCCGTTTAACACGGCAAAAATCTCATCATCGGATTCATCATAGGCCGGGGTATCGGAGGCCATGCGAATTTCGACGCACAGGCAGCGCCAATGCTGATTACGCCACTGATCGGCGTTCGGCTCGCTGCCGTCGGGCAATCGCCAGACCAGATCCGCCCGCCTGTCCGTCGGTCGGGGGCTGCCGTGCAGAAACGTTCGCTGGCGCAGAACCGGATGGGCCTTCCTCATGGCAATGAGCCTGCGCAGGAAAACCGGAAGCTGTGCGTCCGCATCTTGCCAGTTAACCCAGCCGATCGGGTTGTCCTGGCAATAGGCGTTGTTGTTGCCGCCCTGTGAATTGCCGATTTCGTCACCGGCCAACAGCATCGGCGTGCCCTGGCTCAGAAGAACCGTTGCCAGAAGGTTCCGCTTTCGCTGCGCCCGAGCCTCATTGACGGCCGGGTCATCCGTCGGCCCTTCAGCGCCCATATTGTCGGTGTGGTTTTCATTGTGACCATCCTGATTGCCTTCACCGTTGGCTTCATTGTGCTTGCGGCTGTAGGAAACCACATCGGCAAGGGTAAAGCCGTCATGGGCCGCGACGAAATTGACCGATGACAGGGCCGATCGGCCGGAATGATCGAATTGCTGCGCCGATCCGACCAGCCGACCCGCCAGTTTCGCCGTCATCATCTCGTCGCCGCGCCAGAAGCGTCGCACATCGTCGCGATACTGATCGTTCCATTCCAGGAAGGGCGGCGGATAGGCACCGAGCTGATACCCGTCAGGGCCGATGTCCCAGGGTTCGGCGATCAGCTTGACCCGCGACAGCACAGGGTCCTGCAGGATGGCCTTGAAAAACGGACCCGCGCGGTCGAAGCCGTGCCCGGTTCGGCCGAGCACCGACGCCAGATCGAAGCGGAACCCGTCCACATGCATGGTTTCGACCCAATAGCGCAGGGAATCGAGCACCATTCGCAGCACCATCGGATGGTCGATGTTCAGACTGTTCCCGGTCCCGCTGAAATTCTCGTAATATCGATGATTGTCAGGCCGCAGGCGGTAGTATGAGCGGTTGTCCAATCCGCGAAAACTCAGCGTGGGACCCATCTCGTCACCCTCGGCCGTATGGTTATAGACCACATCGAGAATCACCTCGATTCCGGCGGAATGAAACTGCTGCACCATCCGTTGGAAATCCGACACGGCGCCATGCGCCAGGTATCGCGGTTCCGGACAGAAGAAGCCGATGGACTGATAGCCCCAGTAATTGCGCAGGCCCTGATCGACCAGAAATCGGTCATCGACAAATGCCTGCACCGGCAACAGTTCCACTGTGGTGATGCCCAGCTTCGTCAGATGATCCAGCATCGGCGCGCTGGACAAGCCGAGAAACGTGCCGCGCAGACCCGCATCGACATCATGCCGCTCGGCGGTCTGCCCTTTGACATGCGTTTCGTAGATAACGGCTTGCGCCGGATCCACCAATCGCCGTTCATCGCCATCCCAGTCAAATGCCGTATCCACCACGACCGATTTCGGCATGAAAGCCGCACTGTCGCGGGTGTCGAATGAGAGGTCACGCTGACTGGAGGAGGCCTTGAAGCCCAGCAGCGCATCCGACCATTGCACGGCGCCCTCGATCTTCCGGGCATAGGGGTCGAGCAGCAATTTGTTCGGATTGAACCGGTGTCCGGCTTCCGGCGCATACGGACCGTGGGCACGATAGCCATAAACCGCGCCCGGTCGCAGACCCTCGACGAAACCGTGCCAGATGTCCCCTTCCCGCTCCGGCAAAACGATGCGCCGCACTTCGCGGCTGCCGCTTTCGTCGAACAGGCAGAGCTCGATCTTTTCTGCAAAGGCAGAAAAGACAGCAAAGTTGACGCCGTCTCCGAGAAAGGAGGCTCCGAGCGGAGAGGCGGCGCCACGGGAAACCTGAAATTCAGCAGGGTTCATGGCAACGATGTCGTTCTATTCCATCAGGCTTTTATACAGGGCGGCATAGGCCTTGGCCGATTCGCTCCAGCCCACCGGGTGCTTCATAGCGCGCTCTTGCAGGCGCCGCCAGAGGGCAGGCTGATCGAATAAATCGAACATCCGGCCGATTGCCACCGACAGAGCCTCGATGGTGGCCGGAGAGAACTGTGCGCCGGTCGCAACACCCGCACGGACCGCGGCATCGTTGGCATCGATCACCGTATCGGCCAGCCCGCCGGTTCGCGCCACCAGCGGCAAAGCACCGTAGCGCAGCGCATACATCTGGGTCAGACCGCAAGGTTCGAACCGCGACGGCACCATAATACAATCAGCCCCGGCATAAATCCGATGCGACAGGGCCTCGTCATAGCCGATGTGAACTGCCACCCGATCCGGGCTGGCGCGGGCGGCGTCGGCAAAGCCGGCCTCGAGATCCGCATCGCCGCTGCCCAGGACCACCAGGCGGCCGCCCCTCCCAATGAGATCCGGCAAGGCATCCAGCAACAGGTCCAAGCCCTTTTGGCGGGTCAGCCGGCTGACGACTCCAAACAGCGGTCCGTCGGTGATTTCGAGACCGAATTCACCCGCCAGACTGTCGGTGTTCTGTCGTTTGTCGTCGAGCTTGCGCGGACCGAAGGGACACGGAATCATCGGATCCTTGCGTGGGTTCCAGACGGCCAGATCGACGCCGTTCAAAATGCCGGAAAATGTCGCCTGGCGTTGCCGGATCACGCCATCCAGACCCATTCCGAACTCAGGAGTAGCAAGTTCGGTCACATAGGTCGGGCTGACGGTGGTAATCCAGTCGGCATCGACAAGCCCGGCCTTCAAGGTGCTGATCTGACCCCAATATTCAAACCCGTCCGTATCGAAACGATCCTTCGGAAGCTGAAGTGTGCGCAGCATCAAGGCCGGCGCAAGACCCTGAAACGCGATATTGTGGATCGTCATCACGGTTGCGACGTCCCGGATGTTTCGCTGTTTGAGATAAGTCGGCGCCAGCCCGGCCTGCCAGTCATGGGCATGCAGGATGTCGGGTTTCCATCCATCGACAAGTCCCGCTGCGGCAATCTCGGCGGCCACATGACACAGTGCCGCGAATCGTTGTGGATTGTCCGGCCAGTCTCGGCCATCCTCGCCGAGATAGATCGAGCCCTCACGCGCAAACAGGTGCGGCGCATCCAGCAACAGCAGATCTGCCGATCCCTTTGCCTTAGCGGTTCGCCCCGACACGACACGCGCTTCGCCACCGAACAGATTATCCGATGACCAGACAATCACCGGCGAAAAGAGCCGGTCGATGAGACCCGGATAAGCTGGCAGCAGCGTGCGGACAGACCAGCCCTCCACCGCGAGTGCACCTGGCAGGGCACCTGCGACATCGGCCAATCCGCCGGTTTTGACCAGCGGCGCGAACTCCGATGCAACCGACAGGACACGGCCCGCCAATGGCGGTTTTCTGTTTTTCTTTGCCGTCAAAGAGAGGCCTCACGATGATCCAGCATCACCTGGGTTACGAGGCAGACACCATTGTCGGTCCGTCGAAACCACTTCGCGTCTTCTTGCGGGTCGGCACCGACGACAAGACCCTCCGGAATGACGACACCACGGTCAATCACGACATTGGTAAGGTCGGCCTTCCTGCCAATCTGAACGTAGGGAAGCGCCACCACATGCTTCAGGCGCGCATAGGAATGGGTGTGGACACCGGTAAACAGAAGCGAGTTGGCAACGGTTGATCCGGACACGATGCATCCGCCGGATATCAGCGAACTGACAGCGCTGCCGCGGCGATCCTTGTCGTCATGGATGAATTTGGCGGGTGGAACAATTTCCGAATAGGTCCAGATCGGCCAATCCCGGTCATAGATGTCCAGATCCGGATCGAAATCCGTCAGATCCAGATTGGCCTTCCAGAACGCATCGACCGTTCCGACATCGCGCCAATAGGCTTCTTTCTCATGATCGCTCTTGACGCAGGATTCGGAAAACCGATGGGCGATAGCCTTGCCGGATTTGACGATTGCCGGAATGAGATCGGAACCGAAATCATGGCTGGAATCGGGATCGTTCGCATCGGCAAGCAGCAACTGGCGCAGATAGGCCCAGTCAAAGACATAAATCCCCATGCTGGCGAGCGTGACATCCGGGTCATCCGGCGTTCCAGGCGGATCTGCCGGCTTTTCCAGAAAGGAGATGATGCGGCTGTTCTCGTCGATCGCCATGACACCAAAGGCCGAGGCCTCCTGGCGCGGCACCGTCAGACAGCCTACGGTTACGTCGGCCCCCTCATTGACGTGCTGCTGCAGCATCACTTCATAATCCATCTTGTAGATGTGATCGCCGGCCAGAACCACCAGATGATCGACGCCATAGCTGTCGATGATATCGATGTTCTGGGTTACCGCATCGGCCGTGCCCAGATACCATTTGTTTTCCGCGACCCGCTGGGATGCTGGCAGAATGTCGAGATACTCATTGCGCTCGGCACGAAAAAAGTTCCAGCCGCGCTGCATGTGCCGGATCAGGCTGTGCGCCTTGTATTGCGTGGCAACCGCCATTTTCCTGATGCCGGAATTCAGGGCGTTGGAGAGGGCAAAATCAATGATCCGGCTCTTGCCACCGAAATACACCGATGGTTTGGCCCGTTTTTCGGTCAACTCCATGAGCCGGCTGCCGCGCCCCCCGGCCAGCACGAATGCCATCGACCTGCTTGCCAGGCGGCGATTTGTTTGTTCCGACATTGCCTTCTCCCTATTTGTTGTGTCCGCTCTGCGCTTCCTCGAGCGTGAAGATCAGTGTCGCCAGCGGCGGCAATGTGAACGCGGCCGAACTGGCCCTGCCACTCCACGCAACATCTTCGGTCTGCAAGCTGCCGGACGGACCACGACCGCCACCGCCGTAGGCTTTCGCATCCGTGTTCAGGACAAGTTTGAGGCGGCCCGCAGCGGGAAGCCCGATCCGCCAATTGTGCCGCTCCACCGGCGCAAAATTGCACACCACGACAACCGATTCGTCGCCCGGATTGCCGACCCGCAGATAGGAATAGACCGATTCAGCTTCGGCCTGATGGTCAATCCACTCAAATCCGCCCGGATCGCAATCCCGCACATGCAGCGCCGGCAGCGCCCGATAGGCTTTGTTGAGATCGCGCACCAGCGATTGCACCCCCCGGTGCCATTCGTGATCGAGCAGGTGCCATTCCACACTGGCATCGTGATTCCATTCGCTGCCCTGGGCGATTTCACAGCCCATGAAGATGAGTTTCTTGCCCGGATGGGTCCACATGAAACTGTAATAGGTCCGCAGATTGGCAAACTTCTCCCACCCCTCACCCGGCATTTTGGTGATCATCGACCCCTTGCCGTGCACCACTTCGTCATGGCTGATCGGCAGGATGAAGTTTTCCGAATAAGCGTAGGTCAGTCCGAATGTCATCTGATGATGATGATATTTGCGGTGCACCGGATCCTTCTGGATGTAATCGAGCGTGTCATGCATCCAACCCATGTTCCACTTGAAGCCGAAACCCAGACCGCCGCGGTCTGTCGGTCTCGAAATGCCGGCAAATGCGGTCGATTCCTCGGCAATCGTGACGATGCCCGGACATTCCCCATAGACGGTTTCGTTCATCCGCTTCAAAAAGGCGATGGCTTCCAGATTTTCGCGTCCGCCCTGCGCATTGGGAACCCATTCGCCCTCCTTGCGCGAGTAATCGCGGTAAAGCATCGAGGCCACCGCATCCACCCGCAGCCCGTCGACATGATGCTCACGCAGCCAGTACACCGCATTGGCGATCAGGAAATTCACCACTTCGACACGCCCGTAATTGTAGATCAGCGTGTTCCAGTCCTGGTGAAAGCCCTCCTTCGGGTCGGCATATTCATACAGCGCCGTCCCGTCGAACTGGCCCAGACCATGAATGTCTGTGGGGAAATGCCCTGGCACCCAATCAAGCAAGATGCCCAGATTCTTTGCATGGGCCGCTTCCACCAGGGCCCTGAATTCTTCCGGTGGACCAAAGCGGATGGTCGGGGCGAAAAGGCCGATCGGCTGATAGCCCCATGAGCCATCGAACGGAAACTCGCTGACCGGCAGCAATTCGAGATGGGTAAAACCCATATCGACCGCGTAGTCGACCAGTTGTGTTGCGCTTTCCACATAGGACAGAGGCCGGTTGCCTTCCGAGACTACCCGTTTCCAACTGCCCAGATGAACCTCGTAAATCGACATCGGCGCGTTGATGGTCTGCAGGCCGGAGCGCTGTTCCATCCAGTCGCCGTCCTGCCATTCATGCCCATCGAGACGGCGCACGACCGATCCGGTCTGCGGCGGATGTTCGGATCCGAATCCGATCGGATCGGCCTTCAGGGGAAGCAGGTTACCCGCTCGGTCGACAATTTCGTATTTGTAGACCGCGCCTTCGGTGAGCCCCGGCACGAAGATCTCCCATACGCCCGTGCTGCCGCGGCCGCGCATGGGATGACGCCGGCCATCCCATTGATTGAAATCGCCGATGACCGACACCCGGCGCGCATTGGGCGCCCATACGGCAAAGTGAACCCCTGAAGCCCCCTCATGGGTGATAAGGTGAGCGCCCAGAACCTCCCACAGGCGCTTGTGGGTGCCTTCCGAAATCAAATGCTCGTCCATCGAACCGAGCACCGGCCCGAAGCGGAACGGATCCTCATAGTCCCAGCTATGGCCGGTCGCACAAGCCCGCAACCGGTAATCGGATTTTTCGCTGAGCCGACCGGCAAACACGCCCGGCACACCTTCGATGGCCTGAAGCGGCGTTTCCGTCGATGGCCCGGTCAGTGCGGAAATCTCCTCTGCGCCCGGATCGAACGCGCAGACAACGAACCCTGCTTCACGCATATGTCCGCCGAGAACGGCATAGGGATTGGGGTGGCGACCGTCGGCGATCAACCGGGCGTCGGCTGGATCGACCAACCCAGTCGGCTTTTTACCCCTTTTTCCTCCCGCATCGGTCAATGGGAAGATGTTCCCGATGGTTGCGTCACAGTGCTGAACTGGCCTCCCAGATTTCCTCCATATAGCCTCGAATGGCGCGGTCGGAGGAAAACCACCCGACCTTTGCCGTGTTCATCGCCGCCACATGAAACCACGTGTCGCGGCTCTTGAAAACACCGTCCACATGGCGCTGCATGGCATAGTAGGCATCAAAGTCACTGCAGACGAGAAAATAGTCATGATTGTAGAGCTGGTCGACCAGCCCGTGATAGCGCTGCGGCTCGTCCGGTGAGAACGTCCCGTCAGCGATCAGTCCCAGTGCCCTGGACAATTGCGGGCTTGCCTCAATGGCCTCGCGTGCATGATCGGGATCCTGCCGCCGGCGTTCGACCTCTTCGGCAGTCAGTCCGAAGAGAAAGAAATTATCCGCACCAACCCGCTCGCGAATTTCCACATTGGCGCCGTCAAGCGTCCCGATGGTCGGGGCGCCGTTCATTGCAAACTTCATGTTTCCGGTCCCGGACGCTTCCTTGCCGGCAGTTGAAATCTGTTCCGACAAGTCGGCTGCCGGAATCAGCCGCTCGGCCATCGATACGTTGTAATTGGGTGGATAGACCACCGTCAGGCGGCCTTCCATGACGGGATCGGAATTGATCACCGTCGCCACATCATTGATCAGCCGGATCACCTCCTTGGCCACCGCGTAGCCGGGCGCCGCCTTGCCGCCGAAGATCTTGACACGCGGGGTCCAGTCCGCACCCGGATCCTCGCGGATTGCGGCCCAAAGGGCGATCGTTTCGATGATGTTCATCAACTGACGCTTATATTCGTGAATGCGCTTGATCTGGATGTCGAACATGGCTTCGGGGTCGGCCGTCACACCAACGGTCTCTTTGAGCCAGTTGGACAGCGCGATCTTGTTTTGCCGTTTTGCACCGGCAAATTTTTCCAGGAAAGCCGGATCGTCGGTATGGGGCGTCAGCGTATCCAGCCGCTCGAGATCGCCGACCCACCCCTCGCCGATGGTCTCGGTAATCAACCGGCTCAGCGGCCGATTGCAGGACCACAGCCAGCGCCGTGGCGTGACCCCGTTGGTCTGGCTGACAATTCGATCCGGATGGAGCCGGTGCAGATCGCGAAAGACCGATTCCTTCATCAAACGCGTATGCAGCGCCGAAACTCCGTTGACGCGATGCGACGTCAAAAAGGCAAGTTCGCCCATCTTGACCGCCCCATGTTCAATGATCGCAACGTGAGCCGGACGGCCCGGATGTTGGCGGGCATGACGCGCATCGATATGTTCGATCAGGTCCATATGGCGTGGAAGAACCCGCCGCATCATGTCCTCGGGCCAGCGTTCCAGCGCCTCGGGCAGCAATGTGTGATTGGTGTAGGACAGGCAGGCCTGGGACAGATCCACCGCCTCGTTCAGTTCCATCCGGTTGTCGTCATGCAGAATGCGCACCAGTTCCGGGCCGGCGATGGCGGGATGGGTGTCGTTCATCTGAATGGCCACCCGGTTCGGCAATTGGCGAAGGTCGCTGCACTCCGATTTGAACCGCCTGACAATGTCGCGAACCGACGCGGCGGTGAAGAAATACTCCTGCTTGAGGCGCAATTCCTTGCCCTGGCCGGTAGTATCGTCGGGATAAAGCACACGGCTGATCGTGCGGGCCAGTGCTTCCGTTTCCGCGGCAGCCAGATAGTCGCCCTGGTTGAACTTCTGCAGATCGAACAGCTTGGTCGGTTTCGCCGACCACAGGCGCAGCGTGTTGGCCCATCGACCCTTCCAGCCGATAATCGGCGTATCGTATCCGGACGCAAAGACCGTTTCCTCCGGATGCCAGACGGCGGCGCCGTTTTCCTTGGAAACATGGCCACCGAACCCGATCTCATAGGCCGCTTCGGGACGCTCGAACTCCCAGGCATTGCGTTGGCTGAGCCATGCCTCCGCCGATTCGACCTGTCGGCCACCCTCGAAGCCCTGACGGAAAAGCCCGTGCTCGTAGCGGATCCCATAGCCATAGGCCGGACAACCCAGCGTCGAAAGCGAGTCCAGATAGCAGGCCGCGAGCCGTCCGAGGCCGCCATTGCCGAGCGCCGCATCCGGCTCGTCATGCACGACCGTCTCATAATCGACATTCAGATTGGCAAGCGCATCGCGGGCAATGTCATCAAGCTGCAGATTGACCGCCGCATCCCCGAGCAACCGGCCGATCAGAAACTCCAGGGACAGATAATAGACCCGCTTGCGTTCGAGCTCATAGGTCCTGCGGGTCGAGGCGAACCAGGGATCGACGATGCGATCGCGAATGGCCAAGGAAAGCGACATGCGCCAATCATAGATTGACGCGTGGGCCGCATCCTTGCCAAGCGAGTATTTGAGATGCCTGTCGATGTCCTCTTGCAAGGCAGCAACACCGGGTTCCGGCAGATCATGGTCGACGGAGCGGTGAGCGATAATGGTGTCCATGGACGGATTTCCTGGCCGGTCTTGTCTTGTTTGTGGCTATTTAAATCGATTTAGAGCTTTGCTCGCCATTGCACAAGACGATTTCGGTTTCAATCCGAATCCAATAGGGTTGTGTTGACCAGAACCAATGCTTTGCCCGCGAGCCGAGGAACCCGAATGACCATCAAACTCATGCCGAATGCACCGGCGCCTGCACTTTCTCTTTTGACCGTTGATGGCGGCACATGGGATTTAGCTGGCCAAAAACCACGGAATTTCACCATGATCGTCTTCTACCGAGGCCTCCACTGCCCGGTCTGCAAGACCTATCTGCAGACCCTGGAAGAGCTTTCCGACTCCTACCACCAGTCCGGTTTTTCGATCATCGCCGCATCGATGGACAACGCGGAAAGAGCACGGCAGACCGCACAAGAGTGGGAATTGTCGAAGACCACCATCGGATATGGCCTGACGGCCGAAACGGCTCACAATTGGGGGCTTTATCTGTCTGAAGCAATCAAGGAAAGCGAGATCGATCTGTTTTGCGAGCCCGGCCTTTTCTGGATACGCCCCGATGGCCGGCTGTATATGGCCGATGTGTCCAACATGCCCTGGCCGCGGCCCGACCTTGCCTATCTCCATTCGAAAATCCCGTTCGCCGTGGAGAAAAACTACCCGGCCCGCGGGACCTATGTGACCTGACGGAACCGGCCTCGTAGCCGTTAGTTTCGGGGGCTGGTGGGCTGCCCGTGGCAAGGCGGCCCCGACGGTCCGCTCACCACGCCGATATATTCCAGTCTCGGAGGGCCGCGAAGGATGTGGTGGCCGATCGGCGGCGCGCAGGGCTTCTGTCCCGCGGCCGACGAATTGTCGAGGGCAAGGGGTTTGCCCTTGATCGGATTGTTTCCCCTGATCGACGAATGGGCCGATTCACCCGGAACGAAATGGGGACGTCTGTCCAGCATTCCCAGATGCTCTGTTGTCCAGTTCCGCGCCCATTCGGAAATGTCGATTGCCGGTCCGTCGTCGCTTTGCACGGTCGCACAGGCCGGCCCGGCAACACTCTTTCCAGTTCCGGCGGCCGTTCCCAATGCCACAACGCACACATGCCCGTCGATCCGGTGCATCCGGTACAAAACGATCTCCTCCATATCAATGAGATAATCTTCGGCCATATCATTGATTTCAAGCCAAGGGCCCAACGCAGCGTCCGGCGAACCGGACGCGCGCCAGATGAAATCCGCCCGTGTGCTGTGCGCCTGTCGGGAAACCGGCAGCCACACCGTGCCGCTGTTGAGTTTGCCTTCAATGTCGATACGGCGCTCATAGGTACCGAAAAAGGAGTCAACCATCCGGTCCCGGTGATAAACGGTCCCTGATCCATGGGGCAATGCGATTGTTCGGGTTGTCCAACTCTCTGGGTCGTCGTCCCTGTTCGGCCATATGCTGAAGGCCAGCAGGCCAACGGCACCGACAACACTCAGCATGATCAGCGCACAGGTGGGAACACGCCGGCCCTTGATGGTCGTGGTTTCCGAACACAGACCGGTCGAACCCGGCTGATCGAGCATCTGGATGATATCATCGGCATCGCCATCGGCTGCTGTTCGGACATGCGTGGTCGCCATGATCTATGCAACCCCGCTATCTTCGCAATTTTTCTGAACGCGCCTGAGAGCACGATCCATCAACAGGTTTTCGGTCGTAAAATCGGATTGGTTCAAGCCGGGTGTCCCCATCGGCCATCTCCTGGATCAATATGTTTGAATAAAATGCTGCTCGTTTCGCCCCTTACTCCCCTTTTGTCGGATTGTGGAGCCTATCCCGGCCCCTGCATTGCGCAAGACGCAATCGACACCCATCACCAATCCGAATCGGACAAACATTTACAGGAAAACAGCGGTGATCGACAACAACCAAACTGTCAGTAAGCACTTCGCGACGCTTTTTGGGAAACGGACGATCGCTTGATGGCTGCAGGATCGGCACGCCCCGGATGTCCGCATATGCATAGCCGCCATGCCGAATGGACACAACAGAACCGACGCGCTTCGGTCTATGTTGCAGCGCAAGACAAAATCACACGATCGGGAGATCAACACGATGAAAGTCAACGAGATATTCGAAACTGTCCGCGCCGCGAAAAACGTCAGCTACGCCATCAATGAAGGCCGGAACCCGAGCCGGCGCGACCTTACAGTGCTTGGCATCGCCGACATATTCGACAGCCGGCAGCGGGCGCGTAAACCCATCGACTGAACCGGTTTCCCGGCGCCGGCGCGTTATCACCGGCGGTAAACCTCACCGCCATCGTCCACAAAGACAAACACTGTCGCTTGTTTCCGTGCCTGAAACTGTTATCGATGACGCACGATCATGCGGTGGCAGCGGAAGACGGGGGGCCGGTAGATGAGTGTTGAACAGGCTGAGCTTTTCGCACTCTTTGCCGCCGTGTTTGCCATGCTGTTTTGGGGGCGCTGGCGATACGATTTGGTCGCCTTCTGTGCCTTGCTGGTGGCCCTGGTGCTGGGCCTGGTTCCCACCGAACAGGCCTTTTCGGGCTTCGGTCATCCGGCGACCGTCATCGTTGCCCTTGTGCTGGTCGTCTCCCGCGGATTGCTCAATTCCGGTGCCATCGATCTCATCACACGCAGGCTGATTGATGCCGGCCGCAGCACCGGCGCCCACATCGCCACGATGAGCGGTGTCGGCGCGATCCTGTCGGCTTTCATGAACAATGTCGCGGCCATGGCGCTGCTGATGCCGGTCGACCTGCAGGCCGCCAAAAAGGCCGGACGTCCGGTCCGCCGCACCCTGATGCCGCTGTCCTTTGCGACGATCCTCGGCGGCATGGTCACGCTCATCGGAACGCCCCCCAACATTATCATCGCATCCTTTCGGGAACGGGCCCTCGGAGCGCCGTTCGGCATGTTCGACTTCAGTCCGGTCGGTGGCGCCGTGGCGGTGGTCGGCATTGCCTATGTCGCCCTGGTCGGCTGGCGGCTCATACCGAAGGGTGACAGCGACGATGCGCCGACGGACAACCTGCGGGAACTCGAGGGTTATCTGGCCGAGCTGGTCGTCCCGGAAACATCAAAGGCTGTGGGTCAGGAAGTGCGCGAACTCTACCCGATTGCCGACGAAGACGATGTTGCGATTCTCGGCATCATCCGCAACGGCAAGCGGCTGGGCGGCTTTTCATCGACCGTGGAGTTGCGTGCCAAGGATATGCTGGTCGTCGAAGCAACGGCCGAGGATATCGACCGGTTCCGTGGCGCGCTCGGGCTGGAGTTCTTCGGCGAACGCCCAAGCAAGGAGGCCGCTGCTGGCGATCTGTCGCTGATGGAAGTGGTGGTGCCGCGCGAATCGCGCCTTGCCGGCCGCTCGGCCATTTCGATCCGGCTGCGCGCCCGCCGCGGCGTCACCCTGCTCGGCATTTCCAGAAAGGGCAAAAGATTTTCCAAGCGGGTCCGGCACGAAACCGTGCGCCCGGGCGATATTCTGCTGCTGCTCGGCACCCCTGACCGGCTGCCCGATGTCACCAACTGGCTCGGGGTTCTGCCCCTGGCGGAACGCGGCCTCAATGTGACCCAGCACCGCAAGGCCTGGCTGGCGGTCGGTGTCTTCGCCGCGGCCATCGCCATATCGGCCTTCGGCCTACTCTATCTTGCCACTGCACTGGCCATTGTCGTCGCCCTTTATGTCATTCTCGACATTGTCCCGATCCGCAATGTCTATGACCATATCGAATGGCCGGTCGTCGTGCTTCTCGGCAGCATGATTCCGCTCGGCGTCGCGCTCGAAAATGTCGGCGGTACTCAATTGATTGCCGGCGAGATTGTCGATCTCGCGGCGGGCCTTCCGTCCTGGGTCGTTTTGACCGCACTGATGCTGGTGGTGATGACCCTTTCGGACGTCCTGAACAACACGGCAACCGCGGTGATCGGCGCACCGATCGCCGTCGATATCGCGGCCCGGTTGAACGCCAATCCGGACGGATTTCTGATGGCCGTCGCCGTTGCGGCATCCTGCGCCTTCCTGACCCCCATCGGACACAAGAACAACACGCTGATCATGGGCCCCGGCGGCTACAAATTCGGCGACTACTGGCGCACCGGCCTGCCGCTGGAAGTCCTGGTGGTCGCCGTTTCCGTCCCGGTCATCCTGGTCGTCTTCCCGCTATAGGAGTCCGGCGGAACAACCGCTCGCATCTGTCGGGCCGCGCCAAGCCTGTGCAAATTCCAATTGCCGATTAACAGCAGCCCGCCGCTGGTGTAGAGCATCGTTGCAGGGTTCAGCGATTGATTGTCGCGCCCTTTCGAGATCAGGTTCCAGACAGAGGATCGGGCGTGCCGGCCGAAGCCGAAACAGTTCTGCAGGATGTCTTCGGCTACAGCGCCTTCCGGCCCGGTCAGCACAAGATCATCGATCAACTGATGGCCGGCAGCCACGTGCTTGCCGTCATGCCGACCGGCGGCGGCAAGTCGCTTTGCTATCAGATCCCGGCCATCCTTTCGGATGCGCTCACCATCGTCGTGTCACCGCTGGTCGCGTTGATGGATGATCAGGTCGCCGCTCTGCGCGCCAACGGTGTCCAGGCCGTGCGCATTCATTCGGGCCTGTCGCGGGAAGACCAGGTCGACGCCTGGCACAGCGTGCGCGGCGGCGCATGCCGGATCCTCTATCTCTCCCCCGAGCGGCTGATGTCGGAGCGCATGCTGTCCGCCCTGTCGGAATTCGACATTGCCTATTTCATCATTGATGAAGCCCATTGCGTGTCCAAATGGGGAGTCAGCTTTCGCCCTGAATATGAGATGCTGTCGCAATTGAAGGAGCGATTCCCGCATGCCACCTTTGGCGCCTTCACCGCCACCGCCGATCGGGCGACCCGCGATGATATCGTTCGCAAGCTGTTTCCCGGCCCCGGCACCGTCACCGTGCAGGGCTTCGACCGGCCGAACCTGCGGCTGGCCGTCGGAGCCAAGACCAACTGGCGGCGTCAACTCATGGCCTTTCTGGAGGACAAATCCGGCCAGGCGGGCATCGTCTATTGCCTGTCGCGCAAATATACCGAGGAGGTCGCCGATTTCCTGACCCAGGAAGGCATCAAGGCCATCGCCTATCATGCCGGCCAGGATGCACAGCAACGCCGTGAGAGCCAGGACCGGTTCATGAGCGAGGATGCGGTCGTCATGGTCGCGACCATCGCCTTCGGCATGGGCATCGACAAGCCCGATATCCGCTTTGTCTGCCACCTCAACCTGCCGGGCAGCGTCGAGGCCTACTACCAGGAGATCGGCCGTGCGGGACGCGACGGCGCGCCGGCCGAAACACTGATGTTGTTCGGGCTCGACGATATCCGGATGCGGCGCATGTTCATCGATCAGGACGGCGACGACGACACCCACAAACTGCGTGAGCACAAGCGTCTGGATTCGCTGCTCGCCTATTGCGAGGCCGCCCAGTGCCGGCGCCAGACACTGCTTGCCTATTTTGACGAGGAAAGCGAGCCCTGCAGCAATTGCGACACCTGCCTGAACCCGCCCATCCGTGTCGATGGCACACGGCACGCACAGATGATCCTGTCGGCGATCTACCGGACCGGCCAGTTCTTCGGCGCAGCGCACATTATCGATGTGGTCAGAGGCGCGCAAAACCAGAAAATAATCGAGCGCAGCCATGACCAGCTTCCGACCTTCGGCGTCGGCAAGGACCAGTCCAAGCAATATTGGCAGGCCTTTATCCGCCAGATGGTGGCCGGCGGCATCCTGTCGATCAACATTCAGAAATATGGCTGTCTGGAAATGACCGACCGGGGTCTGAAAATCCTTTGCGGCGATCTCGATTTCGAGTTCAGGGAAATTCAGGTCGCCGCCCGGCCCGGGCGCAAGACGAAAGCCAAGACCGCCAGAGCAACGATCGAACTGTCGAGCGACGATGACCGGTTGCTGACACGGCTCAAGGCGCTGCGGCTGGAACTGGCGCGGACCCGAAACGTTCCGGCCTATGTGGTGTTTCCCGACAGCACACTGATGGAAATCGCCGCCACGCGACCCGACACCCTCGACCGCCTGTCCGAAATCAACGGTGTCGGACCGAAGAAATTACAGGACTATGGCGACACATTCCTGGCTGCCGTGAAGGACGTGCAGGCCTGACGGCACCGCCCGGCATGCAATAACCGGGCGGTGGTGTTGTTGACTGAAATGGGGCCGCGGTCCCGTTCGTTCAGGCGATGTCCTGATTACCAAGAGCGGCCAGTTGATCGAATATACCGCCGGGGTCATCCAGAACACCATTCCATCCGGGCGCAGCCAGATTGTCGGCGCTCAGATCTTCGGCCTGAATGTCACGAACGACATAGGTATGTCCGCCATTCCGCAAGACCTCGAACAGCAGGTCACCCTCGACCTCGGTGACGGAAATGTCCTGGGGCGGGAGCGATCCGAAATCGAACACGTCCTCGGACGGATCGAAATCGGCAATGACTTCCGTGACGCCCCAGTTCCAGGTGAAATTGTGCACCTGCCGGCCGTCGCCACCACCGCTGCCATCACCACCGCCGTTGCCGCCGTCGCCATTGTCACCGGTGCCTCCGTCGCCATTGTCGCCGGTGTCACCACCAGTGTCCTCGCCACCGGCATCACCATCGCCCGTTGACCACATGACGCCTTCGCGCGTCTGATGACCATCGGTTGTCGCGCCTTCCGGCGCTTGCGGCGTCAACAGGCCGTCTCGCGAGACCAATGCAACATCGTTCTGATTGAACCCGAACGGCTCTTCGAGCCGATCCTCCATTACCTGGTCATGATGAAACTCCATGGTTCCGGGCTGCAAGTCCGCCAGGACGACACCGGTGAAGGTGAAGCTCTGTCCCGAGGGCTCCGTACTGATGACCAGACCCTGATCCGTGTCTTCGACCGACAACCGTTCGCGCGTGCCATAATAGAGGAAACTGATCTTCATGGTCGCCGGATCGAAATCATCGATCACCTCATGCACACCATATTCGTGCGACCGGATATAGACCGTGTCGCTTTCGCGTGGGCCCAGTCCGAGTTCCCAGGACAGAACGCCTCCGATGTCCTGACGAAAATGCTCATTGCCGACGATGCCGAAATTCTCAATCGACAGGTCCCCGAGCTGCACGCCCTGGACAATCTGCATATCGTCCCACCACGGGTTGTCGATGATCGGCTCTCCGTTCGGGGTTTTGTTGATGATCATGTTGTGAACGGAGATATCGCCGAAATCGAGCTCGTCACGGCCGACATCGAAATCGGTGATGTCATCGGCGCTGTAATCCGCACGATATTTCACACCACCCGCATCCGTCGCACCGGTTGTGGAGGGTGGATTTGAACCGTCAGAATCATAAACGATCCCGACCGCATCACCATTACCGCCGGTGTCGCCGTCACCGGCATCACTGCCGTCTCCCGATCCGCCACCATCGGATGATCCAGCGCTCACCTTGCCGAGAATCTCCTGTGCGGTGTCGGCATGCATGATGGTGAAGTTTGCGGCAGTGAGGTCCGAGAGCGACAGTCCTTCCAGCGTGACGGTCTGGTTGTTGCCGGGCATCGAGAAGACAACATTGCCGCCGACCTCGGCAACGTCGATCATCTCCGGAGAAAACCAGTCGACAAAGATTGTGTCAGTCGACGGATCGAAATTGCTGATCACGGCCTGGTTGCCCCAGGCCCAGGTCAACACGAGCGTGGCTGTTTCCTTGGTGACATTGGCCGTGCCATTGCCACTGACCACGCCACCGCCGGTGTCGCCATTGCCATCGTCGCCGCCAGTGTCACCATCGCCAGTGTCACCATCGCCAGTGTCACCATCGCCATTGCCGCCGTCGCCATTGCCGCCGTCTGTATCGCCATCACCATCGCCGGTGCCGCCACCATCGGTGTCGCCATTGCCGCCACTTCCGTCATCGGGCGTGCCGACCAGGGCGAGGATTTCCGCAGCGGTGTCCGGATCGAGAAAGGTGAAATTGGTATGGTCGAGATCGTTCAGCAGCACACCCTCAAGGGTGACGGTCTGCTTGTTTCCTGGAATCGAGAAAACGATATTACCGTTAACGTCAGCCACGCTGATCTGATCCGGTGAGAACCAGCCGACAAAAATCGTGTCCGTCTGCGGATTGAAATCATCGACGACCAGGTTCTGACCCCATGCCCAGTCGATCACCACATCAGCCGTATCGGCATCAACACCGGCCGATCCCGTGCTTTCGGGTGTTCCCAGGCCTTCATCGCCCGTCAACCGGCTTTCAAAATACTCGATCAGGCCGTCGACGCCCGGCGATTCATAACCACCATAATCGACCATATATTGCACGATCGGCGTGCCAAGCTCATCGATGCTCACACCGCCGGAACGCAGGAAATCGACCACTGCAGGTGCACCACGCAAATGCGCCCCGGCCAAGACACCCGTCAGGCTGACCACCATTGTTCCCGAACCGCCCGAATAGGAATAATCGATCGTGTCGCCGATATAATCGTCCAGGCTCTCGCCATAGGCAGCAAGCATGGTTTCGATGATGATCAGATTGTGCCCGAACGCCTCGCGAATAGCCGTTTCCTGGGCCGCTTCCGTCATGAAATCCTCAAGGGAATCGACACCGTTCTTACCGGTCCAGCTTCCCTCCCAGGTGATGGTCGGAGCGCCGTTGCCATAGTAGAAATCGGAATCATAATAGCCCAGATCGATCAGCAGAGCCTCGCCGAACTGATAGCCGACGAAGCCGAGGAAATTCATCGAGCGGTAGGCCATGGATTGCCATTCATCGTCGCTCAAATCCGCCCAGCTGGAATATTGTGGGAAGTAATCTGTGACAGTTCCGTTTGCCCAATCATTGAGTTGGGCATCGACGATTTCGCCTGACAGGTAGCGGTCCCGGTCCCAACCGGATTCAAATGCAAGCAGGGCTGCCAGAAAGTCTTCAAAAGTTCCGTTCATCGTGTGTTGTCCTCAATAATCGCCCGCCCGCGGTTGAAAATTTCGGATTGATGTCGAACGGACAAGCGTTGGCAATTGAGGCAAAATTTCGCCCGCAACCATCACGTCATATTTCAGCGGGTCACACTCTATTATGGCGCAGAATACCTTTATGCCACATTTGTGCCGTTGTTGACGCTGGGCGCAATAATCTGAATTCAACCTGCACAAAGCGAATTTCGGCTTGGCCGAAAAAACAATAAAACCAAAGGTGTACGGAATGGAGATTGATCAAGCGCAGCGCGCAGGCGCCCGGCATCATGCGCTCGAATGGATGCATCGGCTCGGTTTCATTCGGCAGGACGGGAAGCTGCCCGGTGGTTGGCTGGCCTCAGCAAGAGCATTTTCGGCGGCCGCAACACAAACGGCAATCAGGGGCTTTCGGACAATCTGGCCGGCCCGGCCCATGCCCGATTCCCGGTTGCGCCGAACAGACGACATCAAATCCCGGCAAGCCGTTTACAGGACATTTCGCTCTCTGCGCTACGCCTTTATCAGCGTCGGCGTCATCAGCATGCTCATCAATTTGCTGATGCTGACGGGGCCCGTCTTCATGCTGCAGATTTATGATCGTGTTCTGGCCAGCGGATCCGTTCCCACCCTTGCCGTCATCGGCGCTCTGGCGCTCCTGCTCTATCTGTTCATGGGGTTTTTCGAAACCATCCGTGGCCGAATGCTGACCCGCATCGGGCAGAGTGCCGACGCACAACTCACGGCGCTGACCTACGCGATATCCACAGATCAGCCTCTGAGCGGCGGCGCAACCAAAGCCGGCCAGCGCCCCGTTCAGGATCTCGATTGCATCCGGCAGTTTCTTTCAGGTCCGGGGCCTGCCTCTCTGTTCGATATTCCGTGGATGCCGTTCTATCTTGCCATTGTTTTTCTGTTTCACAGCCTCCTTGGCTGGGTGGCGCTCATCGGCACGCTGATGATTTTCGCGCTTGCCATCCTCAATGAACTCACCAGCCGGCAGCCGGCCATGGAAGCCGCCATCACCCATGGGCAGCGGCAACGCACGGTCGAGGCCAGCCGCCGCAATTCGGAAGCCGTCAGGGCAATGGGGATGATCGAAGCCCTGTCGGCCCACTGGAACAGGGAAAATGATGATTTTCTCGAGACCCAGCGCAGGGCATCGGACCGCGCAGGCTTCTTCGCGGCTGCCACCAAGACGGTCCGCTTCATTCTCCAATCGGCCATATTGGCTGTCGGTGCATGGCTGGCGATCCGGCAGGACATCTCCGCCGGTGTAATGATTGCCGCCTCGATCATGACATCCCGCGCCCTGGCTCCGGTCGAACTGGCCGTCGGCAATTGGAAGGGATTTGTGGCTGCACGAACCAGTCTGCACCGTCTGTCCGAAACCATCGGCACGATGACCGGACCGGAAAGACGGCTCGCCCTGCCGCTTCCGGAAAAAAACCTGCGGCTTGAGGATGTGTGCTGCGCACCGGAAGGCGCGCTGAAACCCATCATCCAGGGCATTTCGTTCGAATTGAAGGCCGGAGACGGTCTCGGCATCATCGGCCCCTCCGGATCCGGCAAGTCGACACTGGCCCGGTCGATCGTCGGGGTAACGCCCCTGGTTCGCGGCTCGGTACGGCTCGACAATGCAGAACTGACGCAGTGGCCGCCTGAACGGGTCGGCAGGATCATCGGATATCTGCCGCAGGATGTTCAGCTTTTCGATGGATCGATTGCCCAGAACATTGCGCGCTTCGATCCCGATGCGCCTTCGGATGCCGTCATCGAAGCGGCAGTGATGGCCGATGTCCACCGGATGATCGTCGAGATGCCGGATGGCTACGACACCGTGATCGGCAGCACAGGCCTGACCCTGTCGGCCGGCCAAAGCCAGCGCATCGCTCTGGCGCGAGCGCTCTACGGCAACCCGTTTCTGATCGTGCTCGACGAGCCCAACTCCAACCTCGACGCTGACGGCGAGAGAGCCTTGACGGATGCCATGAAGGCCATGCGTGCCCGCGGCTCGGTTGTCATCGTCATCGCCCACCGTCCGAGCGCCATTTCCGCAGTGGACACGATCCTTTGCCTCAGGGATGGCCGCATTGCCAGCTTCGGACGGAAGGACGACATCATGAAGAAGGTCATCAGACCGGTGCCCAATGCGGGGGTTGCCTGATGCAGGATCCGGCAACAACCAGTCAGGCTTTGCTGACCGGCAGCATGATGCGCCACATCAGTGTCGCGTTTGTCGCTGCCATTGTGCTGGTCGCCGGCGTCGGCGGCTGGGCCTCCATGACCGAAATCTCCGGCGCCGTTATTGCCACCGGCCGCGTTGAAGTGGACACGCATGCCAAGGAGATTCAGCACCGCGAGGGCGGCATCATTCGCGAGATATTGGTGCGCAACGGCGATTCCGTTTCGGCTGGAGATCTCCTGGTGCGCCTGGACAACACTGTCACGCGGGCCAATCTGACTGCCGTGACGGAGCGGCTCGAAGAACTTGAAGCGCAGAAGGCCCGCCTGGTGGCCGAGCGCGACGATCTTGAGCAGATCGAGTTTCAATCCGGCAGCGCCGATGCGGGGAGCAGAAGCGCCGCCATTGCCGCCGGCCAGAAGAACTTGATGGCCGCCAGGGACAAGAGCCTCGCCGGGCGCCTGCAGCAGCTTTCGGATCAGATCGACCAGTTCCGTCAGCAGTTGACGGGTTTGCGGTCACAGCACGCTGCAAATGTAACCGAGGGCGAACTGATCAAGGACGAGCTTGCCGGACTGGAAACACTGCTTGAAAAACAGCTCGTTCCGAAAAACCGCGTGGTTGCCCTGCAGCGCGAACAGGCCCGCCTTCTGGGCGCGCGCGGAGACCTGACGGCACAGATCGCCCGCGTCGAGGAAGCGATCAGTGAACGCAAGTCGCAGATCATCCAGATCGAGGAAGACCGGCAGGCCGATATCCTTGAACAGTTGCAGGCGGTCAGCGCGGAAATCACCCAATTGGCGCAGCAAAGGGTAACGGCGCAGGATGCGCTTGCGAGATCCGACATTCGCGCCCCCCAATCCGGGGTCATTCACAAGCTCAATGTGTTCACGGTTGGTGGTGTCGTCGCACCGGGGGAATCCCTGATGCAGGTCGTCCCTCAGGAAGACCTGCTGGTCATCCGGGCAAAGATACAGCCGGTGGATGTCGACCAGGTCTATTCAACCCAGGAGGCCGGAATTCGCCTGCCGAATTTCAATCAGCGCGTCACGCCGGAACTGGCCGGGCGTGTCGTGACCGTGTCGGCCGATCTCACCGAAGACAAACAGACCGGACTTTACCACTACGATACCACCCTTGCCTTTGAGGCCGGTGAACTGGCGAAACTGGCCGGCAAGTCAATCGTCCCGGGCATGCCCGCCGAGATCTTCATACGAACCGACCGCCGGACGGTTCTGTCCTATCTCATCAAGCCTTTCCGCGACCAGATCGCCCACGCCTTGCGGGAAAGCTGAGCAAGGTTCATCTGCCATCGGAAGGATGATCCCGGCGGGTCGTCCGGTCCTCAAGGTGCCAATTGAACGAACACGCGCCCGTTGCGGCTTTCGGCTGGATAGACGGCAAGGTCCTTGTCAGCCGGGGCGCACAGAACCTTGCCGGTCGGAATGTGAAATCGGGCCTGGTGTAAGGGGCATTCGATGATGTCGTCCTCAACATAGCCGTCACACAAATCCGCAACCTCATGCGTGCAGAAACCGGCAGTCGCATAGACCATTTCACCGATGCGAAAGAGCGTGATGTATTGCTCCTCCGCAAAGACACCCTGTGGAATATCCTCCTCCAGTTCGTCGAAAGCGAAGACATCCACCCATCTGGATCCGGTCATCTTTGGTCCCCTGTGAGGCTTGGTTCGGTCGATTGTCAGCCGGCGACGATCCGTCAGGATGGGCTCAGACCATCGGCCTTCAGCCGCCTCTCCTTTTCCATCAGATAGTGCAACTGGAATTCGACCGTCTCCGGATAACCGTTTCGCACATCCTTGACCTCCGCCTGTCGGCGCAGCACGTCGTCCAGACGGGGAGTGGCGTGAAACGGCACCTGGGGTGCAACATGGTGGGCCGTGTGGAAAGGCATATTCCACGACAGCCAGCGAACAGGCGGCCAGGACAGGATGGTCCGCGTGTTTTTCAGCATGTCCTCGGTGTGGTCGCAGCCCACATGTTCGGCAAGACGGATGATCCGCTCGACGGGCTCGGCGACAATGCGCGGAATGAGCCAGTAGATGAGTGCCGCGGGACTCTGCGTCACGATCGAGACCACAGCAATGGCCGCATAGACACCCAGCATGATCCAGCCCTGTCGCTGAACGACTTTCCGCGCGGCAGGATAGACATAGCGTTTTTCCCGCTCGGAAAGCAGGCCGAGCGGATGACGCACCAGCGCGGACAGGATGTCCTTGAAATAGGGAATGGCGGTGAAGTAATAGAGGTAGCCCCAGAACCGCTCACCCATGACGATCATCTGCGGATCCCTCTCAAGGTCCTGCGTATAGGTATGGTGATCGGCGTGCTGAAGCTTGAAATGCATCGGGGCCAGACCGAGCACCAGCGCGCAAAACCAGAAGACGGCGCTGTTGAGCCAGCGTGTCTTGAACGCCGTATAGTGGCTGCATTCATGCAGCGGCGCGAACAGATGGACGATGAAAAGGCCCTGGACAAATATGGCCGGCACCACCCACCAGGTGCCGCTCGTCAAGTAGATGGCGCTGCTGGACGCCGCGATCAGCCCGAGGTGACACGCCAGAAACAACAGGCCCGGTCCGTTCTTGCGCTGCATCAGCTTGCGCAAATTGCTGCGTCCAACGGCCTTTTGCGCGGCCTGCGACGCGGCGACAGTCGTCCTGTTGCGCTCAAGCGCCGCATCGGGCGAAATCATTGCAAAATCCCTCATTCTCGATATTTTGCATATTATTAATATACAAAATAAAAACCATCAAGCCATGATCGAGACTGGGAACCGCGCAGCATTGCGACGAAGGAACATCTGACATCCCGGCATCGCAACCGGCCGCGGCAATTGCAGAAAGTCGCGAAACGAACCGGCCAATTCCGGCGACCGTCCCGGACATCCCGTACGCCAATTTGGTGGAAAGCACCAAAGAATCTGATATCGATGGGTGGCCTGACAGAAGCGAAAGACCAAAATGAACAAGGAAACGGTTTCCCGACCACCCCGCGGCAAGGGGACCGACCATGTCTATCTGGCCTTGCGCAATCAGATCGTCCGCATGGAATTGCGGCCAGGGCAGAAGATCGATGAAAACGAGATCGTTAAATCGCTGGGTGTCTCGCGAACGCCGGTTCGCGAGGCCATCATCCGATTGTCGGGCGACAAACTGGTCAATATTCTCACCAACCGGGGCGCCCAGGTCGCACCACTCGATATCCTGGAGTTGAGCCAGTATTTCGAGGCGCTCGAATTGACGACCCGCGCGACCCACCATTGGGCCAGTCTTCGCCGCTCGAACAAAGCTCTGGCGCGAATTGAAAAAGCCCGCCTGGCCTATGAAAAAGCGGCGGGCGATCAGGAACCCTTTGCCATGAGTGAAGCCAATCTCGATTTTCATCACGCCATCTCCGAAGCATCAGACAATCAGCTTTACAGCGAATTCGTTTTCAAACTCTCGGTCCTGGGAATGCGCATTGGCTGGATCTGGTACAGAGACATCGCAGACGGTCGCAAGGCCACGGAGGTCAAGCGGACGATCAAGGAACATCGCCTCATTCAAACCGCAATCAAGGAGCGGAACGCAGAGGAAGCCGAGCGTCTGGCGAAGGTCCATATCGACGCCTTTCGTGAACAGGTTTTCCAGCGGTTGAGCAACACGCTCGGATCGGTCATACCGGTTGAGTTGGCAACCGGCAGTGGCGGTTAGCCTCGGGTCCGACCCCCTGTCCTGCACCTACCCTTCCTGTAACGGTGTCCTGGGTCTCCGTTTCTGCAAAACGTCTCGACATCGCATTTCTTGACGATTTGTATATTATTTGTATTTTTAATCACCTTGAAACGGGCGTTGCTCCATGCGCACAATGCAGCAGGAAGGGCGTGATCAGATGGACAGAACCCCCACATCGGCAAACCGATTGGACGCCGACGACGAAGAAGTGCTTCAACACACCATGACACACATTGAGGATCGCCTTGAGATCCTTCGCAATGCCGATCCCTATGTCATGGATATGTCGGCGCGGGAAGCAACGCTGTCGTCGCGCCATGGTCATACCCTGCAGGACAAGATCGAACTCTACGAACTGGCCCGCGATCTGGGCATTCACGATTTCGGATTGCCCAATTTCTTCGCCTTTCCGTCAGTGACCGATCACTTCATGGAATATCTGATTGAAAAGGATATTCCGCTGGACCCGTTTTTCGCGACAATCGCCGTTGAGCCGGTCGTCAAGGACCAGCCCTTTCCAATGGGACCGGCCGCCCGCCAGACGGTTCACTACGGGATACCGAATGTGATCCTGCTGGTCGAGATCAGGCCGAGCACCGTCCGGGCTGTCGGTCAGACGGAGGAAGAAGCGCTTGCCGGGCTGAGCGCCCATATTCGCCATTACCGCGACCTCCTGCCGCCGGCCGATGACAGGCGGGGCCGGATTTACATCCGGCTGGCCGATCCGTTCGATGCCTATGATGAAGATCCGCGTTTCCTGCTTCGCGTCATCAAGATGCTCGGGGCCGAGGCGATCACGGGGATCCTGTTCGAGGACGTCAAGGGCACCCGGTTTCCTTTCGAGACCTTTGCGCTGGTCAGGATGATGCGGCACTATCTGCCGAAACCACACAAATTGCTGGCCCATCCCCACACGGCCAATGGAACCGAGGATGCGGCCGTGCTGGAATCATTGCTGGCCGGTGGTGATGGCGTCTGGTCCGGCTTCACGCCGCAGGCGGCCCAGGGCGGCCATGGATCGGCCCTGATGATGCTGACCAATCTGATGCGGGCCCGCAATCCGCGCGTCGCGGAGATGTTCAACACCACCCGGTTTCAGGACGTGGCCGAGCGGATGTGGAAAATTCAGGACCAGCTCGACATTCCACCGAACACGCCCGTGGTCGGTGAACGCGCCTATCGCTATGTCGACAAATATTTCGAACAGACCGACGAGCCACGGGATCTCGACCCGGCCCTGATCGGCCGTACGCCCGGTTACCAGATCACTCCCAGTTGGGCCCCCGCCTATGTGATCGGCAAACGGTTGGAAGAGCTCGGATACGGATCGAACATCACCCGCAACCAGGTTCTGCACAGCAAGATGCGCGCCCTGATCAACGCAGCGTTGATCGAGGGTCGATACGTTGATTGCGATGCGCCGGACGAAATTGAAAAGCTGTTGCATGCGGCCCTGGCCCAGATTGAGGAAACACCCGACCCTGTAGACGAACCCGATGCGTCCGCTGCCCTGACGCAGCGATACCGTTAACGTCATCCGGCCTGAGGCGAATGACCCGATTAAACCTCGCCGAACCCGACCAGCTGGCGCTGCGGGATATGTTTCGGGTTCGACCCGGATGGATACGCGACTTACCGGCAAGGGAGGCGGTGAACCTGCCGGATCACTGCCTTCTGCATGCCGGACCGCCGGTTTCAAGCGTCGGGGACCTATCGAAGCCGATTCTCAATTCCGCCTGCATTGCCATTGTCTTTGAAGGCCTGGCCGACGACCTCAGCGTGGCAAGGAAGAAGATCGAAAGCGGCAGCGTCATGCTGATGCCGGCCCAGGATTTCGGCGTTGTCGTGCCGCTGGCCATGGTCGTATCCCCGTCGATGCTGCTGCATGAAGTTGTTGATATGGCTGCGCCCGGCCCCGCGTCAGCGACGCGGGCCTACGCCCCTTTGAATGGCGGATCAGGCCCCGCGGGACGGCTTGGCCTTTGCAACATGGAGGTCCTGAACCATTTGCAATGGCTCAATGGCCCCTTTGCCAGGGCCCTGCAGGATGTCCGTGACGGCCCTGTCGACCTCATCGATATCGCGGATCGGGCATTGGCCGCGGGTGATGACGGACACGGCAGGACCGTCGAGGCGACGGCCATCCTGACCGAAAGATACGGATCGGACATGGATCCGCACGCCCTAATGTTCTTGCGGCAGGGACCAAGCTTCTTTCTCAATCTTTGGATGGCGGCCTGCAAGTGCATGGTGATGGCTGCCGCGGCGCACGACGGATCGAGCACCGTCATTGCCGCGGGCGCCAACGGACGGGAATTCGGCATCAAGGTCGCCGGCCGGCCCGATCAATGGTTCACGGCCGAAGCCGCGGCGCCGAAAGGCGATCTCGGAGAATGGACGCACCATCGGGCGCTGGGCGCCATTGGTGACAGTGCGCTTGTCGACCTGTGTGGTTTCGGCGCCATGGCCATGGCCCACGCCCCGGCACAGGCCGAGAGCCTCGGGCCTTACATGCCGGCAGACGGGCTGTATCGCTCCGCCCTGCTCTTTGCCGGACGCCATCCGGCTTTTCGCCATGTCAGCATCCATGCCGGCCTGTTTGCCCGCCATGTGGCGGCGCTCGGCAAGACGCCGCTGATCAGTCTGGGAATTCTGGACCGGGAGGGCGAGGCAGGCCGCCTCGGCGGCGGCATCTACGAAGCGCCGATGGCGCCCTTTGCACAAGCCGCAGCCGCGCTCGAGTCCGGGGCCTGATCCGGCAACCCAAAGACCCGGTGCCGGATGAATTGACTCCCTACACGACCTGTTCTTGCTGTTCCGCCGCGATGCGTTGGTCCAATGCCCGCCGGAAGAGTTTCGCACCGGCATCGAGCCCGAGATCGATATTCGGTGTGGCCTTGTTTTTCATTCCCTCATGCACCGCTTCGAGAACCTCGCGATCCTCGTTGAAGGCCATCACGGCGCCGGCATTCATCTGCTCCGAGACGGCCTTGTCATCCGGGTCAGTATTGCGGTGCTGGAACCAGATATATTTCGACCGGTCCGCATCGATCGGCGTCATGAAATTGTAGGAAATATTGACATAGGTCTTGTCGACCGGTGGCTTGTCGGGGCCACCCGTTCCTGCCGGCGTGTAGATCGAGCGGTTCAGACCGATGGCCGGAAAACACATTTCATAGTGCTGCTTTCGATCGCAATTGCCCTCGAACTTCACCAGCCCGGCATAATAGGGCGAGGCCGGCTGGTCATAGATCCAGCGCGAGACCACCACACCGCGCTCGGTTTTTTCGACATCCAGCGGCGTGCCGTCGGTGCCGCCACCGGCAAAGGATGTGACATGCACCCAGGCCACATGGCTCGGATCCAGCAGATTGTCGACAATCCAAAGATAGTTGCAGCCGATTTCCAGTTCGCCGCCATCGGTATAGCCCCATGTCGGATCGTCAAAATTCTCTATCGGAAAAATGCTGTCGGGATCGGCCTTTTCCGGATCACCCATCCAGATCCACAAAAGGCGATACCGGTCGATCACCGGATAGGATTTGACGACCGCCTTTTTCGGCAGCAGGTCCGGCTGGGTCGGCGAGGCAACGCAGGCCCCACGGCAATCGAAGGTCAAACCGTGATAGCCACACTCAACGGTGTCGCCCTTCAGATTGCCTTTCGACAGCGGGAGCTTTCGATGCGGACAGGCATCCTCGAGCGCCACCGGCGCGCCGTCTTCCGTTCTGTAAAACACGATGTTCTCACCCAGCAGGGTCTCGGCTTTCAACGACCGATCATAATCCTTGCTCCAGCCGGCGACATACCATGTGTTTCTCAGAAACATTCCGCTTTCTCCAGTTGTGTTGCGAGTCCGCACGACTCTAGTGATCCCCTTGAGGTTGCCGCAACGCTGATTCCGTAATCACCGCGATAAGGGTACCTAATACCTGAACTGCCCATTCACGCGGCAAAATCAGCCATGTCAGGCTGAGCCGCGACCTCCTCCTCCAGCCAATTCATGAAGATCTGCATATGCTCTCGCTGGGCGGTGTGTTTGTTGCAGACCAGCCAATAGCCATATTCCGATCCGACCAGCTTCGGAAACGGAAACACCAGCCTGCCCTCGCACACCGCGTCAATCACGAGGGGCTCGCGGCCGAGCGCAACACCACCACTTTTGATCGCCGCCTGCACCGACATATTGGCCTGGCCAAAACGCCGGGTCCGATTGAGGCGCGGCAAAACGAGCCCGGCCTTTTCCGCCCAGAAGGACCAGGTCGGCGGATTGCCCCGATGATCGCCCAATTCGTCCAGCAGCACCGTGTGCCGCGCCAGGTCGGATACATCGTTCAGCGGCGGATCGCCTTTCAGCAGTTCAGGAGAACACACCGGGCAGATCCGCTCCGACATCAGGAAGCGTGTTGCCAGATTGGGGTATTTGCCGGTGCCGTAGCGAATGGACAGACCGGTATCTTCCGGCGGAATGGACAGGGACAGCGAATTGGTCGTGATCGAGACGGGCAGATCGGGGTGGCTCTGATCGAAATTGATCAGTCTGGGAAACAGCCAGTTCAGGGCAAAGCCCGGCGGACAGGACAGCACGATCATCTGTTCATTGCTGCGCCGGCTCTTCAGATGGTTGCAGACCTCGATGATTTTTCCGAGACCGCTGCTGATGGCCTCCGCCAATTGCTGCCCATCCTCGGTCGCAACAGTGTTGTGCGAAGAGCGGATCAGGAGTTTTCGCCCCATCCACTCTTCCAGTGCCTTGACATGCTGACTGACCGAGCTTTGCGTCACACCGAGCTCTTCGGCGGCTCTATTGAAACCACGCAGACGGGCAACGGCCTCGAACACCCTCAACGCGGTAAATGGCAGGTTTTGCATGATATTAGAAAACCTAATGCATGTGCAGAGGCGGTACAAGCGCAGTCAACGCGGAGCCCCTTTGTCCCGGCTCCAGGCTGCGATGACCTTTCAACCTAACCTCTTTGCTCCACCCCGCCCCGGTTTTCCAGCTTGCGAAACAGCAAGGACAGGCCGAAGCAGATGACGAAATACATCATCGCCGTGGTGATCCAGGCTTCGAAGATGGCGCGGGTCGACGAAACCAGCTCGACCGTGTTGTAGGTCAGTTCCTGAACGGAGACGAGCGAGATGATCGAACTGTATTTGATCAGCGCGATGAATTCGTTTGCCAGAGGCGGCAAAACCTTCTTGAAGGCTTGCGGAAGAACGATGAAACGCAGCTCGTCGATGCGGCTCAGGCCAATCGTCTTGGCTGCTTCTCTCTGGCCGCGATCGATGGACTGAATACCCGAGCGGACGATTTCACCGACAAAGGCGCTTTCGAACAGCGCCAGGACGATGATTCCTGAAATCAGCGACGGGAATCGGCGCATATCGCCGAAAAAGAACTCCCAGATATGGGCGTTTTCTCCACGTGCGATGGTGCGTGCCCACTTTTCGATGCCGAGGGCCGCAACCAGTTGTTCCGACAAAAAGAAATAGAAGATGAAGAGGACAACGACCGGCGGAATGTTGCGGAGGAATTCCACATAGGTGCGCGCCAGCAGGCGAACGGTCAGATTGTTCGCGCAGCGTGCAATGCCGAGAATGGTGCCGAAAACCAGCGCCAGCAGGCTGGCGAAGATGCACACACGAATGGAGGCGATCAGGCCCCTGAGCAGAAGGTTGGCGACCCAGGTTCCGGTCGATTCATCATAGCGGACAATATAGTTGGGAATGATGCCCCAATTCCATTTGTAGTTCAGCGTGCCGTCGATGCGGATCCATACATAGGTGATGAACGCCGCAACGATCATCAGGATCACATAGTCCAGCCACTGCAACTTGCTCAGATGTTTGGTCACGGCGGTCCCCGGCTCCTGTTAAACCGGCACCCGGTTACCAACCGGGTGCCGATGGATTGCCGTCAGCGATTACTGATCGACAAGGTCCTGCCACTCGAGCGACTTGAACCAGTAGTTCTGACGCTCTTCGAGCCAGCCATTGCGCCAGTGCATCTGGATCCAGTTGTTGAAGAAGTTCAGCGAGTCAGGATCACCCTTGCGCATGGCGAAGGCTTCACCCGACTGGACAAACACCTTGTCCAGTGGTTTGTGCAATGTTTCCGGATACTTGGCGACATCATGTGTCGGTCCGGGCTCGGAGGCCATGGTGGCATGCGCGTTGCCGTTCAGAACCTCCTGGGTGGCGGCGCCGTCCTCATCGAAAAGCCTCAGCGTCGCGTTTGGAAACACGGTCTGGATGACCGTTGCCGGCGTCGCACCGCGACGGGCGGCAAACGTCACCTCCGGCTTGTTGAAATCAGCCTCCGACATGCCCTCGGTCATCGACTTGTTGCCGACGATCGTCAGGCCGGAAAAGGCATAGGGCTCGGTGAAGTTGACGGTCAGATTGCGCGCCGGCGTAATCGACATGCCACTGATGATGACGTCGAATTTGCCGGACAGCAGGGCCGGAATGATGCCGTCCCAGGCGGTCGGCACGAATTCAGGGTCGAGCCCCATATCCTCGGCCAGTTTCCGGCCGACATCGAGCTCGAATCCGATCAGTTCGCCATTCTTGTCTCGCATCGACCAGGGCACAAACAGTGACAGGCCGATTTTCAGGGCACCACGTTCCTTGGCGGCTTCGAGTGCGCTTTCGCTCGAAAGCTCCTTGGCCACCTGCTGCGCACCGGAGACCGATGTCAGGCTCAAGGCCATGGCCGCGGCGGCGGCACCAACAAGCATGCGTCTTAAGATATTCATGTGTTCTCTCCTAGGGGCTTTGTTCAGAGTTTCTTACTCACGCGTTTCGGCTGACAGCCAGGCGGTTTTCCAGATAGGAAACGAACGCCGACAAAAGGACTGTGACAACCATGTAAACCGCCGCGATCGTGAACCAGATTTCGAAACTCATGAATGTGTCGGAGATGATGTTTCTCCCCACAGTGGTGAGTTCGACCACGGCAATCACACTGACAATGGCGGAATTCTTGATCATGTGGATAGCTTCGCCGGTGAGCGGCGGCAGCATCATGCGAATGGACTGGGGCAAAATGACAAATCGGTAGGTCTCGTATTTCGACAGCCCGATGGTGCGGGCCGCTTCCCATTGCCCCTTCGACACGGCCACGATACCGGCCCGGAACACCTCCGATATCTGGGCCGACTGAAACAGGGCCAGACACAGAATGCTGGCGAGAAACCGGTCGAGCCCGAAAATCGGACCGAGCACATAGTAGCAAAGATACAGCAGCACCAGCAGCGGCAGATTGCGCATCAGTTCGATGATAACGTTCGAAAAGGCGCGTCCGACAACAAGTGTCGACAGACGCAATGACGCGATGATCGCCCCCATGACCACCGAAATGACGAAGGAGATGGACGCGATCACCAAAGTTCCGACAAGCCCCAGCGGAATATCGCCCCAGCTGAAGCCGTTGCTGTCGACCTTGTAGAAAAACTGCGGGACACGATACCACTGCCAGTTGTACCCGATGCTCTGGGCGCCGGCATAGGAAGCATAGATAATCAGCGCCATGATGGCGGCATAAAGGCCAAGGGAAACCGGCACGGACGATGTCAGCGAGCGCAACGTCATCGCGTTGACTCGCGTAAGCAGCACAGGAAAAGACCCATCGTGAAATGAATTTCCATGGCACCGTCAGGCAAGAAGGCCTGGCTCCCTGCTCCCCAAATATTTTGATATTATGTACGCACAAATATCGTTGAGAGTCACGTGAATAATGCCTGATTTGCCTGATATTGGTGCATTTTCTTCAATATTGGCGTTCCCCTCCGGTCTGAACGGCGCCATTCACCGAACCGACACGGCCGAGACAGGGTTTTGAACCACAAATTGATGCTGCGACACGTCCGCTTTTTAAGTTGCAGGCGATCCGTTAAGGTCGGTTCATGAGCGATTCCAGATCCAGAAAGGACCAATCCCAGCCGCTTGATTCTATCATCGGAATGGCGGTCAGGGAGGGACGCAAGAGTGCGGGAAAAACGCTGACCGAATTGTCCGAAGCCTCGGGCGTGTCAACCGCCATGATTTCGAAGATTGAACGCGGTCAGGTTTCCGGCTCCATCGCCACATTGCAGGCTCTGGCCGAAGCCATCGGTGTGCCCATCATCAATTTTTTCGCCGAAACGGTCGAGCACCGGGAGATCTCCTTCGTCCGGGCTGGCGAGGGCATCACGGTTCAACGCTGGGGCAGCACCTATGGCCACGCCTACAAGATGATCGGCAAGGTCTATTCAGACCAGATCGAATTCGAGACATTCCTGATCACTCTGAAGGAACCCGCCGGGGGTGAACCGGTGTTTCAGCATGCCGGTGTCGAATTCATCCGGGTGGAAAAGGGGTCCATGACTTACCGGTGTGGCGGACGGGTGTTTCTCCTGGAACCCGGCGATAGCCTGACCTTCGAAACTGAAGCACCGCACGGCCCGATCGCCTTGAAATCAGATGAGGTGGTCTTCCTGACAGTGATTGCGAAGCCAAAAAAATAACGCAAGCTGATTTTACTGTTGTGAAAATATTCTCTTGAGAGTAAATATCTCCCATGGCGAATTCTGGCGACGGGAGGTCGACATCCATGACGGTTAAAACGCCCATCACACAGGCCCTTCAGGACGGAACCATCACGAGGCGAGAACTGAAATCATTGATGCGAAGATCGGACCGGCCCGGTCTCACACGCCTTGTCGGCTGGATCGCGACGGTGCTGGCTACCGGGACACTGGTCTGGATGAGCATGGGAACATGGTGGTTGATTCCGGCCATGTTCGTCCATGGCATTGTTCTGGTCCACCACTTTTCCCTGCAGCATGAATGCTGCCATTACACCGCCTTCAAAACCCGTTGGCTGAACGACTTTTTCGGCAATCTTTGCGGCCTGATCATCTTTCTTCCGAACCGGCATTTTCGCTACGAGCACTGTGACCACCACACCTATACGCAACTCAAGGGCAAGGACCCCGAACTGATCGAATTGCCCATCTCGGTGTGGAAATATCTCGCCTATATCTCGGCCTTCCCATTCTGGCGCATGAAATTCACCGAGATCGCGCGACATGTCGTCGGACGGTTGAGCGAAGACGAAAAACGCTTCATCCCGAAAGAGGAATACGCCACGGTTTTCTGGGAAGCACGGATTATGGTGCTGGCCTATCTGGCGTTGCTGGTCCTTTGCCTCGCTCTGGGCTGGACGGCGCCGCTCTACTATTGGCTGATACCGGTCTTCCTGGGCGAGCCCGTCATGCGGGCCATTCGCCTGACCGAGCATGTCGGGCGCCCCAATATCTCCGACATGAAGGAAAACACACGCACCAATCTGGTGACATGGCCGATGCAGTTCCTGTGCTGGAACATGAACTATCACGCCGAACACCACTACGCCGCCTCGGTTCCATTCTACGCCCTGCCAAAGCTGCACGAAAAGCTCAAGGACCATATCTATATCGAAGAACGGGGCTATCTGGGCGCCCATATCGACATCATCTCCCAGCTCGTCGGGCTCAAGCCGCGCAGCGATGCACAAACGGAATCGGCCCGATGACCAGGGCCAGGCGGGAAAAGACCTGGCAGGATGTGATCGCCGTGGCTGATCTGGAAAAGGGTGACGCGACACCGGTCACCTTTGGCAGCCGTGAACTGGCCGTCTACGATACACAGGACGGCATCACGGTGAGCCTGGCGCGCTGTACCCACGGCGCCGCCAATCTGTGCGATGGTTATTTTGATGGAATCCACATCGAGTGCCCGCTTCATCAGGGTCTGTTCGATGCTCGCACCGGCGCCGCCAAGGCCGCGCCGGCACGGGTCGGGTTGAAAATGATCGAAGCGCGGGTCGAGAACGGCGTCGTGCAGATTTTTATCTAGGCTGTGGTGATGCATTCAGGTTTCGCCTAAATCGTCAGAACCTGAACTCTTCCAATCCATCCGGTTTATTTTGTATGTACAAAATATGAATTCGATTGTCTTCAAGCCGGGCTGGTGTTAGACAATTTGCCACCAAACGCAATTCGGGGGGAGTGGTGGCCAACATATCCTGGCAGGACGTTCGAAAAGAGGTTCTCAGGAAAATCGAAGCGGAGGAATGGCGCCGCGGCGAACTCATTCCCGGCGAAATGGAGCTCGCGGAGACATTTGGCTGCGCCCGTGTGACCGTCAACCGTGCGTTGCGGCAGCTTTCGGACGAAGGATTCGTCAACCGCAAGCGCAAGGCCGGAACCCGTGTCGCCATGAACCGCGTGCAAAAGGCGACATTCGACATTCCCGTCATCCGCGAGGAGGTCGAAGCGGCCGGAAAACTCTACAGCCACGAAATCATCAGGAAACAGATGGTCGCACCGCCGGGTGGCTTTGCCGGTGAGATCTGGGAATTGGAAAAACGCAAATTGTTGCATTTGCGCTCAGTTCACTTTGCCGACGGCAAACCCTATGCCTTTGAGGTCCGGTGGGTAAACACCGCAACCGTTCCGAAAATAGCTGAAGTGGACTTTTCCCGGATCAGCGCCAATGAATGGCTGGTGCAGAACATCCCCGTGACCAACAGCAAATTCGCATTTTCTGCCATCACGCTGAAAAAATCGGAAGCAAAACTGCTTAAGGCCGAACCCGGTGATGCGGCATTGTGTGTCGAAAGGGCAACCTGGAATCTGGGGGGACCGATCACCTCGGTGCGGCAGATTTTCAAACCGGGCCACACATTGAAAACGAAAATCTAGGCGAAAACAAAAATCCAGGTTCGTGTTTTTGCCATCCGACGAAAAAGGCGGCCCGAACCGGACCGCCTTGTCGATTTTTCATCCGTCTCACCGGTCAGTCCAGCTGCCACTTGGCAGCCAGCTCGTCGAAAAGCCCCTGCTCCTCTTTGAGTTTGATCCAGGTGTTGATGTAATTGATCCAAACATAATCATCCTGCGGCAAAAGCATGGCGATCGGCGTTGGTGATTTCGGCGCCGCTACCGGGACGATCATCATGTCCGGATATTTGGCGACCAGTTTGTTGGCTTCCACATTCGATGTGATATGCGCATCCGCGCGACCGGCCAGCACTTCCTGAAAATCACGCGCCGGCGCTTCCACGATCCTGTGTTCCGCATCCGGAAAGAACTGTTTGACCTGCTTTTCCTGTGTGGTGCCAAGAGTTGCGGCAACACTGACACCGGGCTTGTTCAAATCATCCCAGCTCTTGTATTTGTCGGCGTTCTTCTTCAGGATCAGCGGCACGGTCGCCAGCGAGAAGTAACTGTCCGAATAGCCGGCCACCTTGGCCCGTCCGGGCGAAATGGAGGCCGATCCGGTCAGGTGATACTTTCCGGAGGTCACGCCATTGACCAAGGTTTTCCAGTCCGTCGCGACAAACTCGACCTTGACGCCAAGATCACCGGCCAGCGTGTTCATCACATCGATATCGTAGCCGGTATAGCCGTTCGTTGCCGGATCCTTCATCGTCATCGGATTCCAGTCTCCGGTCGTTCCAACCTTCAGGACACCGGAATCCAGAATTTCCTTCAATGCGGATTGTGCATTCGCCTGAGCGGACACGATGACCACAAAGGCCATCGCCGCAATAAGTCTCAAAGTACCCAAAATCTTTGTTCCCATTCTTCTTGGTTCTGGCCATGCACGGTAACAGGGTCCTATAGAATTGCAAGAAAATAATTAAGTTGCGTAGCAAACAACATTGTGCTTTCCTCAAAGGAAAACGAAAACGCGGTTTGACAGGGGAAACGGCAATGATGACTGAAAACGGCGAAACGGTCATTACAATTGACAATGTGTCCAAATTCTTCGGCGCATTCCAGGCGTTGAAAGACACATCGCTGACCGTCAGCGCCGGTGAACGGGTGGTGATCTGCGGGCCGTCCGGGTCAGGAAAGTCAACGCTGATCCGCTGCATCAACCGGTTGGAAAAACACGATGCCGGCCAAATCGTCCTCAACGGCGTGACCCTCGGGGAAAACAAGGAAAGCCTCGATGCCATACGAACGAATGTCGGCATGGTTTTCCAGCAATTCAATCTCTTTCCGCATCTGACCGTGCTGCAGAATCTGACGCTCGGGCCAACGCGGGCCCGCAAAATGTCCGCGGATGCCGCCGAAAAACTGGCCATGCAGTTTCTCGAACGGGTTCGCATTCCCGATCAGGCCGGCAAATATCCGGCGCAGCTTTCCGGCGGTCAACAACAGCGCGTTGCCATCGCGCGCACGCTCTGCATGGAGCCGAAAATCATCCTGTTTGACGAACCGACCTCGGCGCTCGATCCGGAGATGATCAATGAGGTGCTGGACGTGATGGTCGAATTGGCGGGAACCGGCATGACCATGCTGTGCGTGACCCATGAAATGGGCTTTGCCCGCAAGGTCGCCGACACGATGGTTTTCATGGATCATGGCGAAATCGTCGAAATCTCTCCGCCCGAAAAATTCTTCAAAGAACCTGAAAGCCAGAGATGCCGAGACTTCCTGGATCAGATTCTTCAGCATTAGGGCGGTTGAATGACGCGTGTACTTGTACTTCTTCTGGCCGGCATCGCGCTGAGCGGCTGCTCGGCGAACTGGGGCTGGTATGTGGTCGATCCGACGACCGATTCGGGCTGGAGCAATCTGAGATTTCTCTTGAGCGGGATGTACTACACCATCCTTCTGTCCGTGACGGCGATCCTGATTTCCATTGTGGTCGGCCTTCTCGTCGCCCTGCCAGGCCTTTCGGAGAAGCCTGCCCTGCGCCGATTGAACCAGGTCTATGTCGAACTCGTCCGGGCGATTCCGATCCTGGTTTTGATCCTTTGGGTCTATTACGGTCTGCCGCAGGTCACCGGTCTTGGGATCGGCGTCTTCTGGGCCGGGGTTATTGCCCTTGCCCTGTCCGACAGTGCCTTCCAGGCCGAGATTTTCCGTGCCGGTATCCAGTCAATCAATCGCGGGCAGTACGAGGCGGCCCATTCGGTTTCGCTCAACTATGTGGACACGATGCGCTTCGTGATCCTGCCCCAGGCCATCCGGCGGATTCTACCGGCACTCGGCAACCAACTTGTCTACATGCTCAAAATGTCATCGCTCGTTTCGGTGATCGGCATGTCAGAGCTGACGCGCAAGGCCAATGAACTCGTCGTGTCCGAATACCGGCCGCTGGAAATCTACACCATCCTCGTGCTGGAATATCTGGTGTTGATCCTGATTGTTTCCGCCGGTGTCCGCTGGCTGGAGCGCCGCCTCAATTCCGGCGATCAACGTTAGCAACGGCCTACCATGGGAACAGATTTATGAGTGCTTGGATCAAGATGATCTCCGATGAAGACGCCAGCGAGAGCCTGCTTGAGGAGCTGAAGCTGGCACGGACTCCCCATGGCACGGTGGACAATGTCATGCGCGTCCACTCTTTGCGCCCCGCGACGATGAGGGGGCACGTGATCCTCTACCGGGCGGCTCTCCACAATGATGATAACACCCTGCCGACCTGGCTGCAGGAGACCATCAGTTCCTATGTTTCCGTCCTCAATGACTGTGATTATTCCTATGCCAATCACTGGGCCAATGCCCGCCATCTGATTGGCGATGACAAGCGGGCTGACGCCATCGAAAAAGCGCTGCGGGACAAGCGGCCTGAAACGGTATTCACCGGACGTGAGCTGGCGCTCATGCGCTATGCGGAAAAGCTGACCACCACGCCCAATGCCATGGTCGAATCCGATGTCCAGTCGCTCCGGGATGCTGGCCTCAACGACGGGGAAATTCTTGAGGCCAATCAGATCGTCTGTTATTTCAATTACGCAAACCGCCTGCTCAATGGTCTCGGCGTTACCACCAAAGGTGACATTGTCGGCTATTACGAAGATTCAAATCTCAGCCATGCCTGAGCCGGAGCGCCCAAGCGTTCCTTTCGCAGCAGGATCGAACAGGAGACACCACCTGCTTTGAAGCAGACAGCCAGCAACAGAATTGATGTTGACGCCGATGCGGCGATCGGATCGACGGTGCGCGATCTGCGCCAGAAACGTGGCATCACCGCGCGCGAGCTGTCGCAGAACGCAGGCATTTCCGCGGCCATGATCAGCCGCATCGAGAGCGGTCAGGTCTCCCCGTCAATCTCCACCCTGCAGCAGATCAGCAACGCCCTGAATGTGCCGCTCGTCAATCTGTTCCGCGGCACCGCCGGCGGGCGCTGTGATTTCACCCATGTCAAGAGCGGCGAGGGCATCAAGTCAAAACGGATCTTCGACGGTCACGTCCATGACTATGTCAATCTGGCCTTTCACGCCCGTTGGGACATCCAGTTCGAAGCCCGGCAGGTTCGCCTGCACAAGCAGGACGTCAGACCGCCCGAATATATCGGCAGCGGTGTCGTTTTTGTCTATATTTTAGGCGGCAGCGCCATCTATCAATATGGCGACCGTGAGGTAAAGGTAGAGGCAGGTGACAGCCTGTGCCTGGACGCCGAGATGAACTATGGATTCAAGGAGCTCATCAGCGATGAGCTTGAAATCCTGACCGTTCAGGCGGAACGCCGAACCTGATTGAAGTGATACCGTAAAGGGCAATTCATGCATCATATCGTCGTGGTTGGCGCCGGGCAGGCCGGCTCGTCGCTGGTGGCAAAATTACGGGCCGAGGGGTGCGAGAGCCGCATCACGCTGATCGGCAATGAGGAGAGCCCCCCCTATCAGCGGCCTCCCCTGTCGAAGAAATATCTGACCGGCGAGACATCCCGAGAACAGCTTCTGCTGCGCCCCGCCGACTTTTACGAAAACAATCGGATCGATTTGCTGACCGATCGGCATGTTTCGGCGATCGACCGCGAAAACCAGACCATAACGGTGGAAGATGGGTCGCTTGATTATGACGAACTGGTTCTGACCACAGGCAGTGAACCAAGGCGCCTGCCGGCAGCGATCGGCGGCGATCTGGAAGGTGTCTATGTGGTCAGAAGCCTGACCCATGTCGACGCCATGGCGCCCGAATTCAGCGAAGGCCGTAAGGCGCTGATCGTCGGCGGCGGCTATATCGGTCTTGAGGCGGCGGCCGTCGCGGCGATGCGCGGTCTCGATGTTACCCTGGTCGAAATGGGCGACCGGATCCTGCAACGGGTGGCCGCCCCGCAGACATCGGACTATTTCCGCGACCTCCACGTCTCGCACGGCGTCCGCATCATCGAAGGAACCGGCTTGGCGGAGCTGACCGGGGATAAACGCGTGGAAGGCGCGACGCTCACCGACGGCACGGAACTGGAAGTCGACTTCGTCATCGTCGGGGTCGGCATCGAGCCGAAGACCGAGCTGGCGCGGCAGGCCGGACTCGAGATCGACAATGGCATCAAGGTCGATGCCTATGGCCGTACGTCGGATCCGCATATCTGGGCGGCCGGCGACTGCACCTCCTTTCCCTATCGGGGTGGGCGGATTCGGGTGGAAAGCGTGCCCAACGCCATCCATCAGGCTGAATGTGTCGCCTCGAACCTGACCGGCGCCGATCGGGAATATGTCGCCACACCCTGGTTCTGGTCGGATCAGTTCGCCGTCAAGCTGCAGATCACCGGTCTGGGAACAGGCTACAACAGGGTCATCGTCCGACCCGGCAAGCGAGAGGGCTCGATCTCACACTGGTATTATCACGACGACCAATTGCTGGCGGTCGATGCGATGAATGACCCGATTGCCTATATGGTCGGTAAAAAACTGATCGATGCCGAAAAAACGGCAGACCCCGCAATCGTCGCCGATGCCGGCAGCGATCTGAAATCCTTGCTGTAGAGCAATCGCCGTTGGGCGTCAGAATTAGATGACCTAATCGGGATGATAATCGAAACCAAATGGATTGCATGGCTGCACAGGCCTAAAGTCTGGCGAAATCGAGGCTCACGACGATCAATGAGGTGCAGATGACCAACCGACAGGCGGATATCGAAGCAGGGGCGCAAAACCTTCTGAAAAACTGCGCCGGCACGACGGCCGGCGACCGCCTGCTGGTGATCCACGAACCTCCCGCTCTGGACTATTACGACCAGGGCATGGTTGACATGGTGGCCGAATGCGGACGCTCCATGGGTGCCGAAGTCCGGGTTCTGGAGGCGCCGTTTGATCCCGACGCCTCGCGTCTGCCTGACGACCTTGCAGTGGAGATGAAAACCGCCGATCAGACGGTTTTTCTGGCCAGGATCGGCGATCAGATCCGGTTCAGTGACATCGGCAGACATCACCAGGTGGTCGTGTCCTATGCACTCAGCCGCGCGCTTCTGGGCTGCCGCTTCGGCACGGCGGACTATGGCAGTTTCGCTGCGCTGAAAGATGCCATCGACGCCATGCTGGCAAAGTCGAGCGCCATCGACGTCACCTGCCCTTCGGGCACCAGATTCTCCGGCAGTGTGCCGGCCGACCACGCCAGCAGCGAGGATGTCAGCATCCGCCGGTTCCCGATGCTGGTTTTCACCCCGGTGCCGGCGGATGATTTTTCCGGCACGGCCGCCATGCCGGGCTTCCTGGTCGGCACCGGTTCGAAATATTACGAGCCTTTGTTGAAATCCTTTGACGGACAACTGCTCGCCCATTTCCAAAACGGCCGGATCACCGGTTTTGAAGGCTCGGCCGAAGATGTCCGCCGCGCCGAGGATCACTACCGTTTTGTCGCCGAGCGCTATGGGATCGACAGCGGCTTCGTCCATTCATGGCATGCCGGAATGCATCCGGGCTGCCATTACGACAAGCGGCTCGAAGATGACCCGGGACGCTGGAGCGGCTCGGCCTTCGGCAATCCGCGGATCCTTCACTTCCACACATGCGGTGCCTATGCGCCCGGTGAAATCTCCTGGAACATCATCGATCCGACCGTCAGCGTCGACGGCGTGAAGGTGTGGGAAAACGGCACACTGTTTCCCGAACGCATCCCCGGCGGCCGTGCAATTCTCGACGCTGATCCGAGCATCAGGGCAGCCTTCGAGCACCCGTCCCGTGAAATCGGTCTTTGACCGTTTATCGCCCCACGCACTTGCTGGTGGCGACAAACGGGCCCACCGCACCCACGATCTGACCACGGGCCCGATCCCGCGCCATTTCCGGACCTTGGCGATTCCCGCCGCCATTGGCATGCTGTTCAATACGCTCTACGGGGTTGTCGACGTCTTTGTCGCCGGGATGATTTCAACCGAGGCGCAGGCCGGACTGACGGTCGCTTTTCTGGCCTTCATGCTGCTCATTTCACTGGGGATTGGTCTTGGTACCGCCATGGGTGCTCTGGTCGGCGGATCCCTTGGTCAGAAAGACGGCCGGACAGCGCGCACCTTCGCAATCCAGGGCCTGTGCTACGGCGTGATCGGCACTCTGGCCCTCTTTTTCATCGGTTTCGGGTTCAGCCCGGATCTGCTTGATCTTATTACCGAAGCCGGTGCTTATCGCGACGCTGCCCAAAGCTACTTTACCATTCTGCTCATCGCCCTGCCCGCCTTTATTCTTGCCTTCGGCGCCAACGGAATTTTGCAGGCGCAGGGTGATACGGTCACCATGCAGCGCGCCCTGATCGGCGCCTTTTTCGCCAATATCATCCTCAATCCGCTATTTGCCTTCGGTATTCCGGGATTGTTTCCCGGGATCGGCCTGGACGGCATCGCCCTGTCGACCCTGGTCAGCCAGACCGCCGTGATGGTGGTCATCCTGCGCAAGGTCATGACCGCGCCCCTGATGGCCGGCCTCAGACTGTCGGAGTTCATACCCAGTCCCGCCCGGCTGCTGGAAATCGTGCGGCAGGCCCTGCCCTCCACCTTTGCCATGGTGATTCTCTTCCTGGGCACCTTTGTCGTTCAGTATTTTCTGAAAGACTTCGGCGACAAGGCCGTCGCCGGATACGGCATTGCAATGCGTATCGAACAGATGCTCCTGTTGCCGGGGTTCGGCTTGACGGGCGCGCTATTGCCGATCGCCGCACAGAATTTCGGCGCCGGGCAGTATGACCGGGTGCGCGAGGCGCTGTATTATTGCTGGAAAGTCGGCGCCGCCATGATGTTAATGGCCGCCATCATCTTCTGGATCGGTGCCGAATGGCTGATCGGGCTGTTTACCAGCGATCCTCAGGCCATCGCCATGGGGGCCGGTTATCTTCGTATCGATGGCGCGATTCTGCCCTTCTACATCATGTTGTTCGCAACGAATTCCTTCCTCCAGGCGATCCGCCAGCCGGTCTGGACGGTCTGGATCGGTGTCTGGCGTCAAGGCATCGGAATTGCCCTGTTCAGTTGGGCTTTCGTCACTTTGCTGGGCCTGGGCATCTGGGGAATCTGGTTTGCGCTCGCGGCCAGCGTCACGTCAGGCCTCTTGCTATCGCTGATCGTCGCACAGCATGTCTCCAAACCGATTATCGGCGGCATCATGCCGGATCGAGAACGCCCTCCAGCGCCTCGACCGACGTAAACATCGGCGAATGGGAAAATTCGGCCCGCTCAATCTTCAGATTGGGAAAGCGTCTTGCCATCAGGGCGATGGCCTCTTCAATCTCGATGGTTACCGCAAATCGCCCAATGCAGGAGAATATGCCGCCGCCGAAATTCAGATGTGGCGGTTTGTCCGGCCGCTCGATATCGAACACCTCGGGCTTGGGATAATAGCTGGGGTTCCAATGGGCGGCGCCGATATTCGGAAACACCGCCGTGCCCTTCGGCAGCCGGCATCCATCGAGCACCATATCCTCCAGCGTTTCCCGCGAGGTCGACAGGGAACGCGGGTGATAGCGCATGACCTCGCGCATCGCCTGCGGCACCAGCGCCGGGTCTTCTCCCAACCGCGCCCAGACCTCGGGACGGGAAGCAAGTTCGGCGATCGCAATGCCGATCTGGTGCGATGAATTGTCGGTGTTGGCCTCCGCCAGCTTGACCACCCAATTGCGCAATTCATCTTCGCTCAGCGCGCCGCTGTCGGTCACCTCGATCAGCCGCGAAAGAAGATAGTCACCCGGTTGCTTTCGCGCCTCGGCGATCCGCTTGTCCACGTAGTCGAGCAGGGCATTGAATCCCTCGACGATCTGCCGGGTGCGCTCCGGATCGCGGGTATGCACCTGTTGAACGATATGGGATGTGCGCGACACGAAATTCGCGTCATCCGCATCGGCGTTGATCCAGTAGCAATAGACGCTTGACGGGATCGGATCGCAGATGGCCGATATGAAGTCGACCGGTTTGTCCGTCGGGACAGCATTGATGATCCGTTCCACCACATGCCGGATATCGCCGCGAAACCGCTCGGACTGGTCGGGTCCCATCAGATTCACCAGCGGCTTGCGCAGGCGGCGGCGGGTTTCACCGCGGTCATGGAAGGAAATCGAATTGCGTTTGTAGTCGAGCGCCTGCCCCTCGGGCAGTCCCAGCACCTTCATCAGCTTCGGATGCCCGGTTCCGAGCCGCCGGTCGATAATGGCCTCCCGGCACAGTTCATAGTCGAATATCTCGACGCCGCGTGTGCTTCTGCCGAGTTTGGTCTGTCCAGCAAACTTCGCCAGGGTCGCAAGCGGTGCCGCCTGATATTCACTGGAGCTGTAGTCGATCTCCGGGAGGTCTTCGATTGCATTCATGATGGTTCACTCATAAAGGTTCCGTGTTTACAGCACCTGGATCAGGCCTCAATTCTTCTCGTCCGATGCCCCATCGCAATGACCGCGTGATCGGGCACGCGGTCCGAAACCAGGCGCGTCAGGCCGCACGTTTGACAGCGTCCCGAATGGCAATGGGCGCCTCGCCTTCGATGGTCGCCCGCTGCATGACCCGGCGGTGCTTTGCGTTTTCGCCGAAATAATCGGCCACGCCATGATGCAGGCTGACGCGATTGTCCCACAGGGCCAGGGATTGCGGTTGCCATTGCAGGCGGCAACCGAAATTGACCTGCGTTGCGTGATCGTAAAGATACCTCAGAAGCGGCATGCTCTCCTTTTCGGTCATGCCCTTGAACCGCTTGGTGAATGCCAGGCTGATGAAGAGCGCCTTGCGCCCGGTGTCCGGGTGAACGCGCACCACCGGATGCGTCGCGCCGAGCGCACTGGTTTCCTTGCGCTCATGCATGGATTCATACCGGGTGTGATATTTTGCCGGATCGCCGGACTCATTGACCGCCTCGAGCCCATCAAGCAGGGCCTTCATGCCGTCGGAAAGGGTCTCATAAGCCAGATACATGTTGCAGAAAGCCGTATCGCCGCCATAGGGCGGGATTTCCTTTGCATAGAGTGTAGCGCCCAGGGGCGGCCGCTCCAGGAACATCAGGTCCGAATGGTAGAAGCTGTCCCAGCTGTAGGATTCGCCCGGTTCGCGGATGATCTGGAAGATCTCCGGATGGTCTGGCAGCCCGGTTACATAGGGGTGCGGAATAATCTTGCCGAAGCGCGCTGAAAAGTCGAATTGCTGCTGATCGGTCAGATCCTGATCGCGAAAGATCAGCACAATGAAGCGATGAAAGGCATCCCGGATTTCCTCCCAGGTTGCTGTGTCGAGGTCCTGCGACAGGTCCACATCGAACACTTCAGCCCCCATGGCGCCGGTAATGGGTTTGACCCGGATTTTCTGATAATTCCACATGGCACACCTCCTCTGGATCTTGCATGGGCGGAAGTGTTTCACAGCGTTGCTTCAAAAAAGGGTCTGAAATGCGACATCATTGTTCAATGATGCGCCACCCGTCATCGGCGACTCATTCACCGGTTTTTCTGGCAATGTAAAAGCCGTAGCCAAAATAGGCCGAGTAGCGTTCATAAAGCACTATCTCGTCTTTCTCGGCAGCCACGGTGTGTATTGCAGCAGCAGAGTTGTCGTGGCGGGCGAGAAACGTCTCGAAACGGTTCTGCAACGGGCGATAATAATTGTCGATCCAGCACCGCTCGGGAAGCGTAAAATAGCCAATCGGTGAAAAACCGTTTTTTTCCAGCACCGCCATTTTGGCCGAGGCCACATCCACTTCCGGATATTCCCGCATCCAGTGCTGGTCGAGCGCGTCGGGCCGTGTATGGGTCAGCCAGGTCAACTCGGAGACCGCCAGCAGGCCTTCCGGCTTCAGGAAACGCCGCCACGCGCGGATGCCGGCTTCAAAGCCCATATTGTAGATCGCGCCCTCGGACCAGATCGCATCAAAGCTGTGTTCTTCGAAGGGAAGCTGATCCATGGACGCCACATGCGTCTCAATCCGGTCGTCAAGACCGTCCCGCCCGGCAGCATCATCCAGCCGCTCCAGCAGGCCGGGCAGGAAATCCACGGCGGCAATGGTAGCGTCAAGTTCCCTGGCAAGGACCAGCGTCGAGGCGCCGCTCCCGCAACCGATATCGGCAATGCTCAGATTCTTCGCATCACGCAGGCCGGACAGGGCGATGGCAAGGCGCGTTTCGTCGTCACCGCCCGGTCCCTGCCGCTGGCCGTCCTGGTGGAGATCGCTCAGAAGGTCCAATTCGTCCATGGTCGTTTCCGTCTGCTTTGCATGTTCGTCAAGGGTCCGGAGGCCAGGGTCACTCCCTAGGGATTGCGCCGCGTATGCGATGGCGGAAATCCGAATTCCTCCCGATAGTATTTTGTAAACACCCGACGGCTCACAAACCCGCTCGCAAGCGAAATTTCCAAGATCGACAGGGACGTCTGTTCAATGAGCTGACGCGCATGTTGCAGCCGCAATTTGAGATAATACTTCTTTGGCGCCGTGGAAAGATGTGCCGCAAAGAGCCGCTCGATTTGCCGCAGGGATATGCCGATGGACCGCGCCACGGAACTGACCGTCAACGGGTCTTCCAGATTTTCCGCCATCATCGAAACGGCCTTCTTAAGTGCCTCGGGAACGTCGCGCAGCCGGTCGGTATCGCCGCGCGGCTGCCTTGTGTCGCCGCGCCTTGGAAAGCTGATCAACAAATGGTTGCACACCCGTTCGGCGTCTTGAGGCGAAAATTCAGTCTGCAAGAAGCTCACCGCCAGGTCCAGTGCCGCTGCCTCGCCGGCACAGCTCGTCACCTTGCCGCTGGTGACAAACAGCGCATCATGCGCCTCGATATCACGGTTGCGCTCGGTAAAGGCGGCTAGTGTTTTCCAGTGAACCGTCCCGTGGCCATTTCGAAGCACACCGGCATCCGCCATCTTCCAGGTGGCGCAGCCAAGGCCGTAAAGCGGCACCCCCGCCCGCACGCAAGCGCGCACCAGCTTGCGCAGATCCGACTGCGATTTATAGGGCGTCTTCAAGCCACAGCACAAAAACAGCGCATCGGGTTTTTCAGTCGAATTGAGCGCAGCATGACAGGACGCCAGCGAGACAGGACAATGGACGGACAATCCGGAAGCCGAAGCAATGTCAGGCTCCGAAATGGTGGCCAAATCGATCTTGATGTCGACGTCGGGGGTAATCGTGCCGAGCGTGTGAAGCGGCTCCAGAACAGCACCCAGCGACAGGTGCGAAAACCCCGGCACGAGCACGATGGTGACCCTTTTGGACTGCATGGCGCGACTATAGAGCAAGCCGGTTGAAAGCCAAGTGGCGACCTGGTCTGCGGCTGGAACCAGCCTTCAGGGTTTAATCCCGGGCTAGCCTCGGATGTATCGCGGTTTGTATCGAGATTGTCGCAAACGCCTGTTCGTTGGTTTCATTTCCCATGCACGTGTCGCTTAGAGGACTTCAGCATTAGCTCCCCTTACCGCAGGGTTTAACCCATCGGTATGGTTCGGGGCGACTTAGTTGCTTATTCTCAAATGCCAGTCAGTCCAGCAATTGCGCCGGTGTTGCATTGCTTTTGGCAGGCAGGTCGCGCCCTGGGAGCAGGCGATGAATAAACCACACTCGATCTTCGGTGATCGGCTCCAGGATGTCAGATCCCTTCCGCCCGATATCATCGAGGATTTGCCGCGTCTGCTGGTCAACCGCCGTGGCTTGTCCGAACAGGCTTTCATGCGCACCGAAAACATAATCGGCCATGTGGAGCCGCACACATTATACCGCGTGGCGCCGGACGGCCTGCACCCCGACTCGGTCGGGACCATCTCACCCATGCCGACAGCCATAATGCCGCCGCATCTGACGCTGGAAGGGCGTTGGACATCGAAACCCGATTTCCACTGCGCGGATGTCAATATTCTGGGTGGCAATGGCCGCTATGTCATCAGCGGAGATTCCGACACGCTTCACATTCCCCTGGCAGATCCCAAGCCGGAACATTTCGCCGAATACAATTGCCGGCTGATCGCTGTGGGTGAAATGATCCGGTTCAAGGCAACCCACAATCTGCCGGTCACCGTCACATCCATTGGAAAAACCTATGTCGAGGACTACCTGGTGGTCGCCGACAGAGGCGGTGGCGCCTATCTGGAAATCCACGACCGGCCACACTTTCACATGCCGCTCGACCGGGACGCCTGTGGTACCATACTCCTCGGCAAACACTATCCCGACGGATCACGGCGCATTTCGGCCTTCGAAATTCCCTTTGGATTTGGCGTTCTGACGGAACCATGGGTAATCCATGCGGATGCTTTCCTCGTCGGTCTCTACATGGTCGTCTATTCCGTCGCGCCCGAGTTTTCGACAGTCATTCTTCGCCAATCCGATGGCACGCCGGCAAGGGTGTCCATCGAAAAACACAACTGAAACCGACACAAGGGCCATCCATGCCGAAACAGCACATTCACAAATATGAAACCCGCTACCATGCCCAGGCCACCTATTCCAAGGCGATCCGGGCAAGCGGCGATTTTCTCTTCATGCAGGGTCAGGTGGGCGTCGACCTCGATGGCAATCTGATCGGCCCCGGTGATGCCGGCGCGCAGGCCCATCAGGCCTGCCGCAACATCAAGCAATTTGTCGAGGAGGCCGGAGGCACCCTCAACGATATCTGCAAACTCACGGTCTATGTCACCGACATCTCCTACCGGCCGGCGGTTTACGCGGCGATCAACGAATGGTTCGAGGGCGTCCACCATTGCAGCACCGGTGTGACGGTGTCCGGTCTCGCCGACCCGGCCTTTCTGGTCGAGATCGACGCCATGGGCGTGATCGGGTAGCGCCCGTCGCAGTAGGCGCTGACGGCTCCGTCTCTACGAAGCCGCCGCCGCATATTTCGCGACATGATCGTGATAGTGCTGCAGCGCCGGTTCGTTGCGGCCGAAGATGAATGCTTCATTGGCCTTTGAGCCGAGCGTTTTCTGGATCTTGAACCCCATGTCGTAATCCTCGTCTTTCACGGCCATCAAGACCAGTTCACTGAACGCTTCGGAAGCATCTTTTTCGGCCTGGGTTTCAGGGACACGGGCCGTCATGACGGTCTGCCGAGTGATCGTCCGATCGGGCGACGGCCCCGGAAAGACCTGGCTGACCAGGCAATGGTCGCCGACGACGCCGGAAATGGAGGTATTGGGGAAAACCGAGTGGATGAGCCTGATATGGTCTGAGGGGTCGTTCCATTCGCCCTCGGGCCGGCGGGCTATTTCCTTCAGCGATTTGCGCCCGAACACGATGCGCTGATGCGGACCGTAAGTGTCGTGCAGCATCAGATTGCCCACCGTATATTTGCCGACGGAATTGGCGTGCAGCGTGTTGTGGTGATAGGCTTCAAGATAGCCGTCCCATGCCACTTTCCAACCCGGTCCGTCGATGTCCCGCTGGTCGTAGATATGCCAGTTGGCAAGATCGAGCGTTTCCAGCTCATAGGCAAAATCGCCAAGCCAGCGGTCAATGTCGAAGGTCTTGCCCGGCGTCAGGCAGACCCATATCAGCCCTGCTTTTTCGGCACATGGCAGTTCCGCCAGACCGAGATTTGACGGATCGACATCGCCAAAGGTCTTGCCGCCATACATGCTCACCAGCGCACCCTTGGTGTCATACACCCAGGCATGATAGGGGCACGAAAACTGCCGCGTTTCGCCGCGGCCATTGGGACAGACCGGCGCACCCCGATGACGACAGGCATTGAGGAAAGCGTGCGCCTTGCCGTCTTCATCGCGGGTGATGATCAGCGGCGTCCCCACCACATCCATCGCGAAGTAGGAATTCGTCCCGGCCACCTCGATCGACAGGGCAAGCGGCAGCGGCAGTTCCTTGAACACTTTTCCGACCTCATGGACGTAGCGCTCGGGGTCGGTATAGGCCGAAACATCAAGCGCATAAGTACCGCCGGCCTGATCGGTGGTGCGGTTGAGGTAGTGCTGAACCGCGCGGCGGGCGAGGTCCATCGTCTCTTCCATCGGTCTCATCGTCACTCTCCCTTTCGCTATTTGCCATTTGCATATTTGGCGTCGAATTCCTTCCAGCCGGACAGTGCCTCCGGGTAATCGGCCGGCAGCCGGCTATCGCCGAAAACGACCCGGTGGGTCTGTGTGAGTACACCGTGATACTCGGCAGCGGGCACATAGTAGAAAAAATGGATGACCCGCCTGGCAAATCGCCAGGCGCCGTCCTCCACCCGGTACAGATCGTCATATTTCATCGCCGCGAAGCTGTGCGTGCCGCTCGGTGTGGTTTCCGCATGGCTGAAGACCCGGCCCGAGGCTTGCGTCTGCGAACCCTGATCGAAACGGATCATGTGATCATGGGTCCAATGGTAACCGGGACCGCGGACCGCCAGAACCTCGCAGAACATATCGATGATTGCATCCCGCCCTTTCGCGCTCATCACGCCGCTGGGACTGTCAAAGATCGCATCGCGCGTGAACAGGGACCGAAGGTGGTCGATGTCCTTTTCGTCACACGAAACCCCGTATCGCGTCACCAGGTCGGCAATTTCGGTCCGCGCCTCCAGACGGGCCACGCGGGCCGCCAATTCATTGAGATCGGTCACGTCTCACCTCCCGTAAACCTGTTGTGGAAGCCATGTGGCGAGGGATGGTTGCCAGATCAGCAAAGCCACCAGCGCCAGCATCGCCAGCATGAAGGGCATCGCGCCGATGCAAACGTCGCGGAACGGTGCACCCCGGGTGCGGATGCCCTGCACGACAAAAAGATTCACGCCGATGGGCGGTGTGATCAGGGCAGTTTCCATCAAAAGAACGATCATAATGCCGAACCAGACGGGGTCGAACCCCATGGAGGTGACAAGCGGAAAAACAATACCGATGGTGGTCAGCATCATGGAGAACGTTTCCATGAACATGCCGATGATCAGATAGAAGACGACAATCAGAAGCATCAGTTGCAGGGGCGACAGGCCGAGCGTAGCGATCGTCTCGCTCACCGATTGGATGGCACCGAAGAAGCCGACGACGATGTTGAGGATCATCGCGGCAAAGATGATCAGCATGATCATCGAGGTGGTGCGCACTGTCCCCTCGAAAGATGCCATCAGCATCTCGCTCGACAATGAACGATTCAGGATCGAAAGTATCAACGACACGACGACCCCGATAGAGGCCGCCTCGGTCGGTGTTGCCCATCCGGTATAGATTGTGCCGATGACGCCGAGAAAAATCGCGGCGGGCGGGATCAGATGAATGAGCGCGCGGAACCGTGCACCCCAACTGGCGCGGATTCGGTCGCCGCCCATCCCCGGACGTATGATGCAGATGACCAGGATCATCAGCGAGAACAGACCCGCGAGCAGCAGGCCGGGCACCACACCCGCCAGGTAGAGTTCCGGAACCGAAGTCTGGGTCAGCACACCGTAGACGATCAACATGACCGACGGCGGAATGAGGATACCCAGCGTGCCGCCGGCCGCAACGGAGCCAAGAAAGAGCGGTTCATTGTAGCGATGACGTTCGATTTCCGGATAGGCGACGGTGCCGATTGTCGCCGCCGTCGCCACCGAGGAACCGGATGTTGCCGCGAAAATGGCGGAGGTTCCGATATTGGAATGCATCAGACCACCCGGAAGCCAGCTCATCCATTTGGCAACGGCATCATACATCCGCCCCGCAATGCCGGAACGCAGATTGATCTCACCCAGAAGAATGAAGAGCGGGATCGACAGCAAGAGGTTCTGGTTCGACTTTTCCCACAGGAATCCACCGAATGTGCGCTGCAAACGCCCGTCATTCCAGAACGCATCCATGATCACGGCAAGATTACCGAGGATCGCCGCCACGGGCAGCGACGCGGCGATCAATATGAGGAGGCCGATGATGAACGCGACGGGATTCATCGTGGCGCGTCCTCGACCTGCTGCACGGCATGGGGAATGCCCGCAATCCGCGACACGTCGCCTGTGCGGCCCCGCAGCAGCAGAATCGCGACATAAAGGATCATGAAGGCAAGGCACAGAAGGAAGAACAAAAGCCCCGCCAGCCAGATCGATTGCGGGATCCACAGCGGTGTCTGCAATTGCGTGCGGGCACGCGCCCCGAACAGAAGCGTGTCGTCGAGCGTGAGCCATGCCCGGTAGGACAGCACCGCCACAAAACTGCCCATCGCGATCAGCGCCAGCAGATCGGCGAACGCCCTCAGGCGCGTGCCGAACCGCTGGTAGGCCACGTCAATGCGCACATGGGCACGCTCGAACAGGACGAAGCAAAACCCCCAGGTCGTCGCGACCGCAAACACATATCCCGAAATCTCATAGACGCCCGGAACCCCTGCGGAAAACAGGTTTCGAAGAGCAACGTCAAGTGTCGTTGCCAGCGCAACGAGCAGGTAGCCCGCACCCAGGAGGCGCACGCTGAGCCGCGAAAGGCGGTAGAGGAAACGATAGGCTCGGTCCATGACGGCATCGGCGCAGCCCCGACAGGTTCGGGGCTGCACCTCATCGCTCTACAGTTTGGCTTCGTAGCCCAGAAGCTTGCCGATGGTGTTGTTCCAGTTCTCGACACATCCAGGGGACCGCGCTTCGCACCGTTCCGCCCAGTTGGCGATCACGCCGCCTTCGATCGACGCACGCATCTGCGCCAGCGCCTCGTCTGTCAACGTCATTTGCGTCATGCCGCCCGTTTCGCCGCGGTCGCACGGACCATCGGCCATGCAGTTGATGCCGTCGGCATCCTCGGCCAGGGTGGCCGCCCACATGGTTTCCTCGAGGGTTGCGACCTCCTTTTCGATCAGCGCACGCTGTTCGTCCGTCAGACCGTTCCAGGTGTCATTGTTCACCGCCAGGAAGGAGGCCGTGTAACCCAGCGAAACCTGCAGATCATGGCTTGCACCCTGGTGCCAGCTCGCGCTGTAGGCTGAAAGCGTGCCGGTGGCGCCGCAATCGAGCGCCCCGCGCTCCAGGCTCGGCAGCACCTCCCCAAAGGCCACACCGACGGGAACCGCGCTCAGCGTTTCGGTGATGAAGTCGCTCATCGATGCACCGAAACTTCGGATCTTGAGCCCCTCGAACGCCTCAAGACCCACCTCCTGTGGCGTGTCGTCGGGCATGTTGCAGTAAAGATGGGTCTGCGGCCAGGCATAGAGCATCAGGATATGCGAGTTGAACAGCTTCTGAAACTCGGCCTCCAGAACCGGTTTGTAGACCTCCATCACCTGCTGAAAGGTCTTCAGGTCGGGCGTGACGCCGGACAGGTCGGACCCTTCGATCACCGGGCTGTCGCCGGCCACATACAGGAAGACGCCATGGGCAAAGTCGAACGCGCCCGAACGCAGCTCACGCATGACGGTCGTGCCGTCCATACCCAATTCTGTCAGCGGCCGGGCATTGGCCTTCAGTTTGCCATCCGAGGCGGCGGGCAATTGTTCGTTCCAGAACGGCCCTTCCCGTTCCTGCCAGTGGGCAAGCACGCCCCAGGTCCCGACAACTGAGAATTCCCGTTCTTCCTGCGCCGTGGCTGTCGTCGCCGTCATCAAAAGCGCGGCTGTCGCCACACTCGCGGCGATGGTCCCAAATCGGTTCATTCATTCCTCCCTTGAAACAATCAAGATGCGCTGCGGCATTCCTTGGAACGTCGAACGCCCCTCTCAATTACACTTATATTGATATCAATTCAATTGAATTCGTTATTATGGCTTTCGTTTTATTGTTCATCCTTTGCTCTAGTGCAGCTCTTCGATGTTCAATGGCTCTGGCGCGAGATCATCTCCATAGGCCAGTTCTCGCGTCAGCCGCCGGTCGCCGATGGAAGCCAATCGCCACCCTTGCAACGGTTTGCGCTTCGGCGGAGCCGACAGGTCCTTCCCGACACCGTCAATCATGACGGTGGTGATGTTGTCGGGATCGCCCAGAAGGCTCAATTGCTCGTCGACCTTACCGGTTACGCAAATGATGTCGGCCCGGTATCCCGGCGCAATGACCCCGACCTCGCTCTCCATCTTTATGCCAAAGGCGCTCTTTTGCGTGCCGCATTGGATCGCCTCCAGCGGTGACAGGCCGAAATACTTCACAAAGACCTCCATTTCGCGATAGTGCCAGTCGCCATAGGGAACGAGGGAGAATCCGGCCTCGGAGCCGGTCAGCAGCGGCACGCCTTCCTTATGGGCCACGGTCATCGTCTCGATGCTCTCGGTGATTTCGCGCTCGAACAGCTTCATCAAGCTCGCGGATGTGCCGATCTTCTCGCCGAATTCGACCATATTGTATTGAAAGGTCAGGGCGGGCGCGATCGGGATCTTGCGGTCGATGACAGCCTGCAGCGCAGCATCATCCATCCCCGTCGCGTGGAAGATCAGGTCGAACCCAGCAATGGCCGCCTTTTGCGTTGCTTCGGCCCCACGGCAATGGCCCATAACCGGCGTCTCCAGGTCATGGGCGGTATCGCAGATCAGCTTCAGTTCATCCAGGGTCCAGACGCACAGTTCCCCCTTGTGGGCCTGTCGGGGGATGATGCCCGTCACATGGACCTTGATCCAGTCGGCCCCATATTTGATCTGCCGCCGCACCTCGCGCACGATCTCATCCCTGGAGTTGACGGCCATATAGTAGCCCGTCACACCCTCATCATTGATCAACCGACCGGCGGTGCCGCCGACGCCGGTGATCAGCGCATAGGCACCGCACGACATACGCGGGCCCTCGACGATATTCGCGTCGATCGCATCGCGCAGATCGGTCATGTTTTCGAAGGTCGAATCCGGATCGAGCAGCCCCGTGACACCCGCCCGCAGCAGTTTGCGCGCATTATAGGAGGCCACCAGAGCCGACAATCCATTGCGCCGCTGATGGAAGATTTCGGAATTCGAGCCCGCATCGTCGAAGGACAAATGGCAGTGGGTATCGATCAGGCCCGGCATCACCGATTGGCCAGTCGCATCGATCTGCTCGAGGCCCGGGCGCCCCTTCGCCCCATCATCGGCTGCGGCGCCGACAGCAATGATTTTGCCGCCTTCCACCAGAACCGACCCTTCGAAGGGCGGATTGCCCTGCCCGTCGATGATCCGCCCGTTTTGAATGATGAGATCACTCATGCGTTTTCTCCTTCCGCCGCAATGCGCAGGAGCCTGCGCGCATTGTGTGCAAGTTTTTCGGGTGGCCGATGCGCAGCCAGATCGTCGGGTGCGTCCCATCCGGCGAAATTCGTCCCGAAGACCAGCCTCTCATCGCCGACAAGATCAGTCAGCAGATTGAGCGAGGCATCATTGTTCAGGTGATTGTCGAACCAGAGACGGCGCAAACGCTCCTCGAAAGCTCCGTCCTTTTTCAGTTCAGCACCCGCCCAGGGCCGTTTGCGGGCCGCCATCGCCATGCGCCCGTAAAGAGCGCCGGTCGCCCCGCCGCCATGGCTGATGCAGATATCGAGCTCCGGATGACGATCCAGCACGCCACCATAGATCAGTCGCGCAACCGCCAGCGTCTCCTGAGCCGCAAAGCCGATGACAACATCGAGATCGAACCTCTTCAGGTTCGCGTCACCGGGCGGCCCGTCGATCCCGGCGGGCGCCGGGTGGATGAACAGCGGCAGGTCCAATCGGACACAGGCAGCGTAAAACCGGTCCATTTCGGGGGCATCAAGAGGCTGTGGCATGTCGGTGCCGATATAACCGCCCAACAGGCCGAGGCTGGTGCAAGAGCGCTCCAGTTCCTCCACGGCCGCACCGATATCCTGCATCGGCAGCGCCGCCAGACCGCACAGGCGATCCTGATTCGCAACAAGGTGCGACAGCGCATCGTTGTGTATACGGCAAAAGTCGACCGCCACGGAAGCATCGATGAAATGCAGAAATGTCAGCGGGTTGGGGGACAGCACCTGACAATCGATCCGTGCTTCCGACATCCGCGCGAGACGCAGATCGACATCCATGAAGGGGCTTGCCTTATAACGTACGCCCTCCAGCCTGTAGTCTCCGACGCGAAACCAGGGCGCAGGACCGTCCTGCCCGCCGGCCTCCGGTCCCAGATCACCGGCCACGCCAAATGTGTCCGGCAGCACCACATGTGCATGGACATCAATCACAGAGGCTGTAGGAAAGGACAAGGCGCAGGCTCCTCAGCTTGCAAAACAATCGATATCAATATAATTGAGATCGATTAAATGTGTCAACACCAGCACCCGTGGCTCCTTAAGGGAACAGACCGATGAGCGCATCAAAGGCACCGCAAACCCAACTCCCGCCACTCCAGGACCGGGTAACGTTCCTGACCCACCGGATCAATGCGCGGCTGCAACAGGTCAGCCACCCTGTCATCTCTCAATTCGGTCTCGACCTTTACAGTTCGCGCGTGTTGTTTGCTCTCTCGCAGAACGGGCCGATGAAGGTCGGACAGCTGGCGGAACTGATGGCCTTGCCGCAATCCACGATCTCCCATCAGGTCAAACGCATGGAGAAGAACGGCCTCGTGCTGCGCGAACGATCCGATGAAGACAACAGAACCGTCTACGTCTCCACCACGGAGCATGGTGCCAAGGCGACAGAGGTGTGCAAGCGCCTAAGCGACATCATCCATGAACGCATTGCGGACGGTTTCGAAGACGAGGCACTGGCCCAACTCACGAACTCGCTCAAGACGGTTTTCGACCTGCTGGAGGACATTCCGGCCCTGGAAACACTGGCCGGCGAATATTCCGATATCGCGGCGGAATAGATGCGAGGGTCCTTTGGGCCCGGTGGTCGCTGCCGACCAAAACGTCGGTCCTCGGTCAGAGTCTCGACGGCCTGTGGACTGCAACCCCGGCCATCACCGCAAGCACGCCGACGACGTCCAGGGCGCTCGGGATCTGCCTGAGCACAATCGCGCCGACAATCGCCGCGCTGGCCGGCAAGAGCGCCAACAGGAAGGCGAAGCTGGCGCGCGGCAGCCGCGACATGGCAAGTTGGTCGCAGACATAGGGGATCACCGAGGAACAGACGCCCACGCCGATCCCCGCAAGGATCAGAAGCGGCGCACCAAAGGCGTCGAGCGCTTGCAGAAACCCGATGGGAAAAACCAAGACGAAGGCCACCGCCATCGCAGCGCCAAGCCTTTCCACGCCACCCGAGGCGCCGCCTTCGGAAATTCTGTGTCCGAGGATGATGTAAAGGACGAAAAACCCGCCGTTGAGAACGGCCCAAAATAGCCCCACAAGGTCTGAGCTCAATGCCGGACCTCCCGCCGCAACGAGGGAAGGCAGATCAAGCAGCAAGATCACGCCAAAAACGGCAAGGGCCAGGGCGAGGACGTTGCGGCCCGACCTCAAACCCCACAGGGCGATGCCCATGGTGCCGACAAATTCGATGGCCGCGACGAGCGCGATCGGCAGCCGATCAAGCGCCAGATAAAAGGCGCTGTTCATCGCCGCCAGACATCCGCCCAACGCCAGCAATAGCAGCCTTTCGCGCGCGGATGACCTGAGAAAGGTTCGCCAGGGCCTGGTGATCGGCGCGAACACAAGCGCCGCCGAAGCAATCCGGAACCACGCAACGCCCAGAACACCGATAACGGGAAACAACAGGACAGCAAAGGCCGGGCCCAGATAATGAAAGATGGCCGAAACCGCGAACCAGGCATGCGGCGGAACCCTCTCCGCAACCCGCGACAAGGCGCCGGAGGACCGTGAAGGCGAGCGATTTTTGGTTCGCTTTGTCATTCCGTGATAATAAAAGGCGCATGGGGATTTCTATATGGGAGATAGATATGGAAAACCTTGAAAAGGCAAATGAATCAAAGGCCAGAGGCGTATCTGACCTTCGAACATCAAGAACAGGACTTGACGGGATCGACGCCGCAATCGTGCGGGAACTCTGCGCCGACTCGCGCATCGCCCGGGCGGAGTTGGCACGTCGTGTCGGACTGTCAGCGCCAAGCGTCGCGGATCGGGTGCGGCGTCTTGAAGACATCGGTGTCATCACCGGATATGGCGCCCGCATCGACCCGTCCCGCCTCGGCTACGGTCTGACCGTCCTGATCCGGGCAAGGCCGTCACCGGGCGAGATGGCCAATATGATTGAGGCCATCCGCGACACGCCGCAGATCGTCGCCTGCGACCGGGTTTCGGGCGAGGACTGCTTCGTGGCCCGCGCCCATGTGCATGATGTGATGGAAATGGAAGCGGTCATCGACAGGATCGTCCCGTTCGGCGCGACCAACTCCTCCATCGTGCAATCAACACCCGTGGCGGATCGCCTTGTGGAGCTTTGAGATCGGCCGCAAACATGCGCTGCCGCTCCTTGGGCAGTCACGAACTGCACCATGCGGCACACAGCCTGTCACGGTTCTGATGCCTTAATCTCGCGACACACTCGGATGAGATCGCAGCCCCGCCAGTACGGCATTTCCTAACCCCAAAAAGGTCTCTTTTTCTGGCACCCGGAATACCGGTCGCACGGTTCCCAGCCGCTATGTCGCAACTTCAAAAAACATTATTGCAAATTATTTGCAATAATGTAGAGTCAGATCCGTTGGCACTCGATAAGGAGCGTCTGCAAGGTTTTTGGGAGGTTGTTTGCAGTGACGGCGCGATGGTCGATCGGTCGCCGAAACATCTTTGACAAGCGGTCAGCCCAAGGCTCAAACCGACAAGGAGGACGATATGGGAATGAGAACACTGTCACTGGGCATTGCGACCGCCGCACTGGCCGCGATGGGAACAACGGCCTGGTCGCAAACGATGGAATACTGGGTTTACTCGGACTTCGGAACCGGCAAGGCGGGTGAACTCCAGCGCACGTTCATAGAGGAATTCGAGGCAGCGAATCCCGGTGTCACCATCAATCTGTCCGCCAAGGGCAACAACGACCTGACAGCCGGTCAGGTGGCCGGCGCTGCAAGTGGCGATGTTCCAGAGGTCTTCATGAATTCGACATCCGTTGGCTCGACACTGACGGCGGCAAAGGCGCTCTACAATATTAAGGACCTTTGGGACGCAATGCCCGAGGAATACCGCAAACAGTTCAATCCCGACCTGATCAAGCTGTGTCAGCCATCGCCGACGGAAATGTATTGCATCCCTTACACCGGCTACGGCTCCTTCATGTTCCGCAATCTGAAAGTTCTGCGGGAGGCCGGCATCGATCCGAATGATCCGATCGAGACCTGGGATCAGTGGTTGGCTCAGATCGAGAAAGTCACTGCGGCCGGCAAGAAAGCCGTCCCGGATATGTCCCTGACCTGGTGGTCCATTGTCGATCTTTATTCGGCACTGGCCGATGACAGCGAATGGGGTGCGGATTTCCAAAATGACAAGACGCTCCTCAACGAAGCAAAATATGCGCAAACGCTTGATTTCATCGCCAAGCTCGCGCCCCATTCGACGGGCACCAGCATATGGGACCAGACCTCGACCGACCTCTTCATCAGCGATCAGCTTGCCTTCTCCCTGAACGGGCCCTGGCTGAATCCGGCGCTGGAGGAAGCAAAAGAAAGGAGCGGTCTGGAATATGACTGGGTGCTTGTTCCCGGCCCCGAAGCGGGACAACATGGCGGTGTCCAAGGCTACGAGTTTATCGGCGTGGGACCGACCGATAACGCGGAGATGGCCTTCAAATTCGCCGCCCATGTCGCTGGCAAGGAACAGATGGTCCGCTGGGCCGAAGCGCTGGGCCGCTTCAACTCCAATGATGCGGCACTGAACGATCCGGCGGTCAAGGACCATCCGCTACTGGCGATCACGCGTGAGGCGGTCACCCACTCACTGATGAACAAGCCGCCATTCTTTGAAGATGCATACCCGCCGGATTATTGGCAAATCATGGTCGACAATTCCAATGCGGTGATTGACGGTGACATGACGGCAGAAGAAGCCGCCAAGGCGACCATTGAGCAACTTAACGAAGCGCTTGAAGACCGCTGAGAACAGCCGGGAGCGGCAGCATCTGTTGCCGCTTCCAGCATAATCCCCGGGGACAGCGATGGTGAAGAGCCTCAACAGATCATTGCCGCATTACATGATGTTGGCGCCCTTCTTCGTGATTTTCATCGCCTTCTTTCTCTACCCGATCCTGAGCGGTCTCTACTACAGTTTCTTCAAGTGGGATGCGATCAATCCGGCTGAATTTGTCGGACTGGGCAACTACGAGAAGATTCTCGGTTCGCGCAAGTTCAATCTCTCGATCAGCAATCTGCTGCTCTATGTCTCCATCACCGTGCCCCTGGGCATTACCATTGCCTTCCTGCTGGCCCTTCTGGTCAACAGCTTCAAAGGGGCTTGGGCCAACTTCTTTCGATCTGCCTTTTTTGTGCCGGTGATGATGCCTCTCTTTTTGGCGGCAACGATCTGGCGCTGGATCTATACACCTGAGGTCGGCATTCTGAACACAATCCTTGGCTGGTTCGGCTTCGCATCGGTCAATTTCCTCAACAATACGGACACGATGCTTTTTGCGCTTATTGCCGTTGATGTCTGGGTCTCGGCTGGGTTCAACATGGTGATTATTCTTGCCGGGCTGAAGAACGTGCCCACCCATCTCTATGAGGCGGCGCGACTCGACGGCGCCAGCAAGGTGCAGGAAGTCTTCTACGTGACGATCCCCATGATCGCGCCAGTCCTGTTCTTTGTGATCACCTATGGATTCATCTCGGCCCTCCAGGTGTTTGACGTTCCGTGGCTGCTGACAACATCATCCTTCGAGAGCTACGGCGGAAGACGGGGCGCTCTGCTGTTCCCCGTCATGGACATGATGGGCCGTGGATTTGGCCGCCTGCGCTTCGGCGAAGCGGCAGCCTATGGCTTTATCCTGACCTTCGTCATCATGACGGTGACGGTTCTGCTCTTCGCCCTGCGGCGGAGGCGGTCATGAGCATCACGATCGCTTCATCCTTGCGGGGCCGTCTCTACGATGGTGTATCGTCCGATCGCGTCGGGACCATCCTCAAATGGATATCCGCGCTTTGCGTGGCTGTCGTCGCCGTTTTCCCTCTTTGGTGGATGTTCAACGTTGTCTTTGCCGAAGCCGGCATTCCGGTCTCGACAAACCCGCGGCTTTACCCGACATCCCTGTCCGCGGGGATGGAGAAGATCTGGACCATCTTCACCGAGACGGCTTATCTGCGCGCCTATTACGTGTCGGTGATGTACACCATACTGACAATCCTGGGACTGCTGATCGTCAGCTCCATGGCGGCTTTCGAATTTGCGCTGTTCGATTTTCCCGGCAAACGCATTCTCTTTGCGCTTGTCATGGTGTCTCTCATGGTTCCACAGGCGGTGACCCTCATTCCCACCTATCTCCTGGTGGCCGAACTGGGCTGGGTCAATACCATGCAGGGCCTCGTCGTGCCGGGTCTGGCCTCTGCTTTCGGGCTCTTCATGCTGACTCAATTCATGCAGAGCATTCCGAAGGAGACTTTGGAAGCGGGCCGATTGGAAGGGGCAAATCACTTCCAGCTCTTCTGGCATATCGCCCTGCCGCTTTCAAAAAATGCACTGATTACCCTGGCAATCCTCACCTTCATGAAAACCTGGGGCAACTTCATCTGGCCACTGGTGGTGTCCGTTCGACAGGACTCATACACCGTGAGCCAGGTCATCAACCTCTTCAATTCGCCATTCTCGCACACAACCGTCGATGTCGTCATGACGGCGAACTTCCTCGCCGCGATCCCGCCCTTGATCTTCTTCCTGATCTTCCAGCGCAAGATCATCGAAGGGGTCCAGATGTCCGGCAACAAGGGCTAGCGCGAACGATCAGGAAAGTACTTTCTATGGCACAGCTTCAAATCAGGAACGGGCAAAAGGACTACGGCAACGTCAAGGTTCTGCACGATATCGACCTCCTGGTCGACGACGGAGAATTCGTGGTTCTGGTCGGTCCGTCCGGCTGCGGCAAGTCGACCCTTCTGCGCATGATTTCCGGACTTGAAGAGATCACCGGCGGCGAAATCGAGCTCGATGGAGATCTGGTCAATGACGTCGATCCGGCACAGCGCGGAACAGCCATGGTCTTCCAGTCCTACGCATTGTTTCCCCATATGACGGTGGCCCAGAATATGGGGTTCAGCCTCAAACTGGCGAAACGTCCCAAGGCGGAGATTCGCGAGAAGGTCACAAGTGCGGCGCATATCCTGCGCCTGGAACAATTGCTTGATCGCAAGCCGTCACAGCTATCCGGCGGACAAAAGCAACGCGTGGCCATCGGGCGGGCGATCGTGCGCAATCCAAAGATCTTTCTCTTTGACGAGCCACTGTCCAATCTCGATGCGGAACTGCGCATTCAGATGCGTGCGGAACTCATTCAGCTTCACCGTCAACTCGGCTCGACCATGATCTATGTCACCCATGACCAGGTCGAGGCCATGACACTGGCCGACAAGATGGTCGTTCTGGAGGCAGGCAGCATCCAGCAGGTTGGAAAGCCGCTCGACCTTTACGATGATCCGGCCAACAAATTCGTGGCCGGATTTGTCGGGACACCGAAAATGAACTTTCTTCCCGCTGAGGTCAAAGCCAACAATGGCAGGGAACTGTACCTGTCGCTCACTGATTTTGGCAGTGGCCTGGAACTGACCCTTCCCTGGCAGGGAACGGCACCCGGGACCGGCGAGAGGATCGAAATCGGCATTCGTCCCGAGCACCTGCAATTCGGCGCAACACAAGGGGACGGTTTTTCCGTGCCCGTCACCGTGGCGTTTGTCGAGGAACTCGGTGATCTGACCTATGTCTTTGCGGACAGCGACCGTGGAAAACGTCTCACTTTGGAAAAAAAGGATGGCCGCCACACCGGGGCGGCGGCAGGATTTGCCAACACCGAGCCCAACACACTACTCCTGTTTGCGGCAGACGGCCAACGCCTGCGTCCAGTGTGATCAGTGGTCAGCCCGACAGAAGATTGTAGAGGCTGGCGCCATCGGTTGGACGAACATAATCAAGTCCCGTATGGCCGTTGACAGGCGGATTGAGCAGCGTCGACAGCGGCAGCGCCGCGGCGCCTCGCGCCACATCTCCGCCAACGACCTCGAGCCGCAGTCGCGCTGAATTGTCCGGGTCCGTTTGGCTTGTCCGATGCCGTTCCATGACCGAGCCTGCGAGCGCATTGAGCAATTCATGCGGCAACTGACCACCAAGATAAATCGCTTCAGGATCGATCACGTTCTGAACAATATTGATGGCCGTATATAGATGCATGGCAGCCGCCTCGCTCCACGCCTTGAGCCGTTTGTCGCCGGACAGGAAAGCATCGGAGATCGCCTTGGGCGGAACGGCCTCGAATTCCGTTTCGGACTCGGTAATGGCCTGATAGGCCGAGAAAAGGGAGACGTAGCGTTCCAGGCAGCCCTTGTTGCCGCATGGGCAATCCTTTCCGCCGGGATCAACTATCATATGGCCGATCTCGGCCGAGCGATTATGAGCACCGACATATTGGGTGCCATTGATCATGAGACCGCCACCGAGGCCCATGCCGAAATAGAAGAAAACATAGGACGCGACATTTCGGGCCTGCCCGAACAGACCTTCGCCGATTGCCGCGGCCGTCGCGTCGTTTTCCACAAAAACCGGCAGGCCAAGCCGCTCGGATAGCGTTTGCGCAAGCGGATGCCCCTTCCAATTGGTCATGGTCAGGGCGTTTCCGGAGAGAAAGACGCCATCCTGAAATATGCCCGGCATCGCAACGCCGACCCCCAGCAGACTTGACCGATAGGATGGGTCAGCATGCACAAGCGCTTCCACGACCTTGGCCGCGACACCCTCAACATAGCCCGGATCCTGATTGGCAAGCGGCGCACTCTGACGTCCGAAATCCTCACCGGCCACATTGGTCAGCAGAGCACTGACCCTGTGCTGATCGATATGCAGACCGATATTGAGAATGGAGTTGGGATGAATCGAATATTCACGGGCCGGCTTGCCTTTTTTTCCGGTGTGAACGGGGCGCTCGTCGATCAGGCCATAGGGCTCAAATTCGGAGACGATGTTGGACACGGTTTGCGGCGTCACCTGCATCCTGGCCGCCACGTCATTACGTGAGATCGGACCATTTCGATAGATTGCTTCAAAGGCCACACGCCGGTTCAGGCCCTTGGCGTCATCCAGATTTGCCCCGCGCCGCAACACCACATTCCCTCCCTGTCAAAGCCGCTAAGCCGGTTTTCCAATGGTTCGTTTCACGTTTGTGTCACCGACCGTTTCGAACCTGACGCCGGAAGGTCACAAGATGGCATGATTGCGCACCCTGCACCATACTCACCGTTACGCACTTGAATAAAGCAAATGATTTGTGTTAAAAATATAATCAGTTCGGAGATTTGATTTCCTCGATAAAACAGCAGGTTATATGAAAATCAAGGATTACATACAACAGCAGCCTTCTGTCCTGGAAGCCATGCTGTCCGACCGTCGAGCCTTTGACGATCTTGAGCCCGGTATCATTGATGCCAGCCAGCAACTGCTTCTGGTCGGCACCGGCAGTTCCATGAATGCAATTCTGGCCAGCCTGCACCATTTTCGGGCCTTGGGAAAACCGGTTTCCTGTGCAAGTCCGATGACCGCCATGCAGGACACCATCCACCACGGTCCGAAAACCCTGGCGATCGTTCTGTCACAATCCGGTTGCAGCAAAGATGCGGTCGACGCCGCACGAAAATTGCGGGCGGCCGGATGCCGTTTGATCGTCATGACCGGCGATGCCGCCAGCCCCATCGCGAAGCTCGATTGCGACAGGCTGATCCTTCCTGTCGCCGATGAGACCGTTGGACCGAAGACGAAGGGCTACTTTGCCTCCGTTTTGGGCCTGTCCCTTTTGGCGAAGGCACTGCACCGGAAGTGGCCGAAACCCGACGCGGCGGATCTATTACAAAGACTTATGGCCTGGACGAACGAATGTGAGGCATGGGCAAGAACATTGGCACCGGATATCTCAAAGGCGGATGTACTTGCTGTTCTGGGTCAAGGCGCCGGTTTGGGAACCGCCCAGGAAGGATCGCTCAAGATCGCGGAAATGTCTGGAATCCCGGCATTTGGCGAGGAGACCGAAGAAATGTCCCATGGGCGCTTCCATGGATTGACCTGCGAAAGCCATGTGTTTTTCCTTGTCTTTGATAGACCGCAATCGGCATTTGCCTCACGCCTGGGAGCAGCGTTGAGCCGGTTTGACATCACACCGCACGTCATCGACATGACAGGAGCGTCCGAGGACTGGACCATCTGTTCAATCCAGGGCCCGAAATTGCCTGCCGGTGATGATGTGTGGGTGTCGCTTTTTGCGATTGTTCCGTTCCAAATGCTGGCCGTACACACCGCCGAATGCCGCAATATTGTTCCCGAAGAAATGAGATATCCTGATATGGGCAAATATCTGGGTCTTAAACTGCAGGTTCCGGCATGAACGATAAGGCAATGATCGGGGTCGATATCGGTGGCACTTCGGTCAAGATCGGTCTGGTCCGACCCGACGGCGAAATCATACGCCAAACCAATCTCGTGCCGACCTCCAGGAAAGATCCGGACATTCTCTTTCGCGAGATATCATCGTCCATACGGGAGGTGTTGAACGGCTTCTCCGAACCGGCAGGACTTGGGATCTGTGCCCCCGGCCATGCAGACCCGCAAACCGGCGTCATTATCGACGGTTCGGGCAATGTTCCTGCCCTTAAACACGCATCAGTGACGCAATATCTGGGCACGCTGTTCGGCCTCCCGACAGTTATCGGCAATGACGGCGTTTGCGCCGCACGTGGCGAACTGGAATTTGGCATCGGCCGGGAGATCGACAGCTTTGCCTTTGTGGCCCTGGGGACAGGCATTGGCGGTGCCATTGTCTGGAACCGGCAGATCCTTCAGGGCCGATTGAACGAACCACCGGAATTCGGCGCCGTGGTGGTTCGTCCCGGTGTTGGACAAAGCCGCCGCGGCATTACCGGTTCGGTTGAAGATGTGGCCGGCGCGCGCGCCGTCCTTGATCGATACGCCAGCCTTAGCGGCTGCGATGTCACCGATTTTGGTGTGAAGGAACTCTTTGAGCGCAGATCATCGGGCGATGCCAACGCAATAATGGTCATTGACGATATGTTGGAGGTCGCGGCTCAGATGCTCGGAACGATCGTCAATTTGACCGGCATACAAGACTGTGTGCTTGGAGGTGGAATATCATTGGCAGGACCGCAATTGCTGGACGACCTGAGGGCGCGCTCAAAAAAATACACATGGCCTCTGCATCATTACAACTGCGAATTGCATCTGGCCCAATGCGGCAGTTCAGCCGGGATTGTCGGCGCGGTTCAACTTCTGCTGTCCACCCCAATGGAGGACGCCCGCCAGGCAAGCCGCGAAGACGCCGATCACGGGGGCGCCGGTCCTATGCTCAATCGGATATAATCCGCGGACACGTGACCAGCATAAGCTGACCACCCACATCACCGAACATCAAACGGTCAATCATCAACCGCGATTTGACACCGATGACCGGTGCACCCTTAGCCCTTGACGGCACCCGCCGTCATGCCGGCGATGATCTGCCGGGCGGCAAAGAAGGTAAACAGCAGCGGCGGGATGACGATCAGCGTGCCCATCGCCATGATCCTCCCCCATTCCACCCCGGTGTCGGTGATGAATCCGGCGGCGCCAACCGGCAGGGTGCGCGTGGTGCGTCCGGTCAGAAGCAGGGCAAGAATGAATTCGTTCCACGCTATGCGGAAGGTGAAGATCGCCGCCACCGCATAGCCCGATTTCATCAGCGGCAACAACACGCGGAAGAAGACCTGCAGCGAGGTGGCCCCGTCGACGATAGCCGCTTCCTCGAGCTCGACCGGAATCTGTTTATAGAAGCCGAACAGGAGCCAGATCGCGAAAGGCAGGTTCAGCGCGGTGTAAAAGAAGGTCAGCACTGCCAGATCGCTTTTGACGCCCGACAGGGTGACGAACGCAAAGGCCGGAACGGCGAGAACCGCCGGCGGCACCATGCGCACCAGCAGCGTCGAATTCGCCATCAGCGTGCGTCCGCGAAAATCCGTCCGGGCCAGCGCATAGGCGCAAAATCCGCCGAGCAGCAGCGTGATGGCCGTCGATGCCGTGCCGACGATCACCGAGTTGGTCAGATACCGGTCGAATTTTCCGCGCGTGACGATGTATTGATAGTTGTCCAGCGTCGGCGCGAAGAAGAACCACAGCGGCTTGCCGTCCTGCACCAGCACATCGTCCTTGAATGAGGTCGCGATCATCACCCAGATCGGCGCGAGCGCCAGCAGCGCCAGAAAGATCAGCGCCAGATAGTGCCACAATTGCCGAAAGAAACCGTCATTCATGATGTCGACTCACACATCGGATTTGCTCTTCATCGGATTGGCCATCGTCAGGATGACGGTGCTGATGCCGAACACGATGGCGATCAGCAGGACGGAAATGGCCGATGCATAGCCGAGCTGCTGGGTGTCGAAGGCCCGGTTGTAGATGTGCAGCGATAACAGTTCGGTCGATCTGCCGGGCCCGCCCCCGGTCATGATCAGCATCACCTCCAGCCCCCTGAACACATCGATCAGGCGCATCAAAAGGGCAATCACCAGGATCGACTTGATCATCGGCAGCTTGACCAGGAATATCTGCTGATACCAGTTGGCCCCATCGATGGTCGAGGCTTCGACCACCTCGGAGGGCAAGGCCTGAAGACCGGCAATGACGATGATGAAGATAAACGGCGTCCATTGCCAGATATCGGTAAAGACGATGGCAAAGAAGGCCAGTTGCGGATCGCCCAGCCAGACCTGCGGTTCGATGCCGAACCAGACGCTCAAATAATAGTTGATCCAGCCGATCCGCGCATCGAACAGATAGCGCCAGATCAGGCCCACCACCACCGGCGACACCATCAGCGGCAGGATGAAGATCGTTCGGAAGATGGATGCGCCGCGGATCGGCTTTTCCAGCAGCAGCGCCAGGGCCACGCCCAGGGTCATTTCAATGGTGATGGTCCAGAAACCGAAACGGATTGTCACCCACAGCACTTCCCAGACCTGCGGGTCGGCGATCATCCGGACGAAATGATCGAAGGAAACAAACGGTGCTTCACTCAGCTTGCGCCCGATTTCCCAGTCGTAGAACGACAGATAGAACGCCATGACGACCGGGTAAAGCAGGCCGCCCATCATCACCACGATGGCCGGCATGATGAACGCATAGGGCGTGAAGGCCCCCGGCTCAAATCGTGGTTTCTGGCTGATCTGTGACATCGGCGCCGTTTGCGTGTTCATACCCTATCGGACGGGCGGAGGCCGTCAGAGGCCTCCACCCGTTTCGCTCAGTTCTGCCAGACGTAGTAGCCTTCGCGTTCCATGATCGCGCGGGCTTTCTCGTTGGCCGCATCCATGATCGGCTGGATCGGCTTGTCCGTGGTAATGACTTCGGTCAAGGCCTGCCCCAGAACATCGATGTTCAACTCGTTCCACTCAGGGATCAGCGGACGCCAGTCCGGATCGGCACAGGGCAGTTGCTCTGCGACGACCGCATAATCGTCGAACTTGTCGGCATTGTTTTTCAGCGTCGAGATGCGGACCGGGTCACCGCCCAGTTCGACCATGCGCTGATCGCCCTTTTTCGAGGTGATGTATTGCAGGAACAGGAAGGCGGCTTCCTTGTTGGGCGCGTTGGCCGGGATGCCGGCGGCAAAACCGCCCGTTTCCGAACCGCAGCGCGAGCCGACAGGATGCAATGCATAGCCGACCTTGCCATCGATCTTCGACAGTTTCGGATCACGTGACATGGCCGCGATCTTCAGCGTGTCGAGATGCATGGCCGCCTCACCCTGAAGGAAGGCGGCGGCAGCTTCACCGAAGCCGAAGGTCGGGATGCCCTTCGGTCCCGTCTGTGCCACCTCACGCAGAACCTGCGCGGCTTCGACGGCCTCCGGCGAATTGATGACCGGGTTCCAGTTCTCATCGAAAATCTTGCCGCCCAATGGCGCCAGATGCAGCAGCCAGGCCGCGGTCACCTGGTGGCCGGTCTTGCCGCGCGACGTCAAAGCAGGGATGCCGGCTTCGTACAGCTTGGCCATGACCTCCCGCAACTCATCATAGGTTTTCGGAACCTCGAGCCCCTGCTCTTCAAAAATATCCTTGCGATAGGCAAGGATCGAGGTTTCGGCACCGAATGGAACACCGTACATGGCACCGGATTTGCCCGGCATATAGCCCTTTGTTCCGCCGACAATGCCGCCATTTTGAAGATAGGCATCGGCAATATCGTCGATATCATAGGCCGGATCGACCAATGAACCGCTGGTGTAGAATTGCGACAGAGGGGTCAAAAGACCCTTGGACACATATTCGCCCTTCCACATCACCACCCAGGAGACGACGTCATATTCGCCCTCGTCCTTCGACATTTCGAGCAGTTGACGGTCGCGAAGCTTGAGATATTGCAGCGCATCGATTTCGACCTCGATGCCAGTCTCCTCGGTGAATTCCTCCACCAGTTCCTCGGCCTTCTTGAAATGGCTCAGCGCCGGCCAGGACACGACGATGGTCGTTCCGCGATATTTCTCATACGGATCGGCAGCCGCCAGTCCGGTGGTCAGGGCTAGCGCGCCGGCGGCAAGCAATCCTTTTCCAATAAGTCCCTTCATCCTTTTCCTCCTTGGATGTTCTCGTGACCCGGCACTGTGTGCCGTGTTGAGTGTGCGGGGGCATCCCGCACGGCGTATGAGGGCGCTCTGCTACAAAGCCGCCCCCGTTTCTGGATCGAACAGATAAAGACGTGACGTGTCGAAATAGTACCGCCCGTCCGACAGCAGATCGGCTTCGGGCCCAACCTCCACGGCGGCGGTGAGCGGCGCTCCGCCGAGTTCCGCGGCCAGATACTGGCTGGAGCCGATATATTCGGCCACCTTCACCGTCAGTTCGACCGGTGCGAAATCCTGGGTGCGGGCCTCGGCGGAAAAATGTTCGGGCCGCAGCCCGAGGGTGATAGCCTTGGCGCCGGAAGCCTTGGCCTGTTGCGTCAACCGGTCCGGCAAGGGCAGCTCAAAACCTTGCCCCTTGACTTTGAGCTGCCCGGCCTCCTCGTGAAGTTCGGCCGGAACGAGTGTCATGGAAGGCGACCCGATAAAGGTCGCCACAAAGGTGTTGACCGGCGTGTTGTAGACATCCTTCGGGCTGCCAACCTGCTGAACGACACCATCCTTCATGATGACGATCCTGTCGGCCATCGTCATGGCCTCGATCTGGTCATGGGTCACATAGATCATGGTCCGGTCGAGCTTCTTGTGCAGCAGCGCCAGTTCGGTGCGCATGGACGCTCGCAATTTGGCGTCGAGATTGGACAGCGGTTCGTCGAACAGAAAGCAATAGGCGTCGCGCACGATCGAACGGCCCATGGCCACCCGCTGCCGCTGCCCGCCTGACAGATCCCGCGGCTTGCGGTCCAGATAGGGCGTCAGTTCGAGCATATCGGCGGCCAGTTTGACGCGTGCGGCAATCTCCGATTTGTCCGTACCGGCCAACCGCAGGGCAAAGGACATGTTGTCGGCAACATTCATATGCGGATAGAGCGCATAGGATTGAAACACCATGGCGATGTCGCGCGCCTTTGGCCGCTCCCATGTCACATCGCGGCCGGCGATGAAGATCTGACCGCCGGTGACTTTTTCAAGCCCGGCGATCATCCTCAATGTGGTGGATTTTCCGCAGCCGGAGGGACCGACGAACACGACGAATTCGCCTTCTTCGATCTGCAGATTGAGATCCGGAATGATATTGACGGTGCCATAGGACTTGGACACGTTTTTGAGGACAACACCTGTCATGACCGGTCCAAACCGCGCATCTTCTTCCCTCCGTCCCGCAACAGATCAGTGGCATCACCACACACTGATTTCGGGCAATTGCGCTGAAATACGGTCACAATCCTCACCCTATGTTACCGATAACGCAAATTCTATACAACGCCTGAAACTTAATCTAGTGTTAGACTGTCGGACGCTAACATCAGGAGTCGCCTTCGTGTCCAGGAAAAGCCGCCGCCGCACCATGAAGGATGTCGCGATTGCGGCAAACGTTTCGGAAATGACCGTCTCCCGGGTGCTGCGCGACAAGGGCCCGATCTCCGATGACACCCGCAAGCGGGTGCTCAGCATGGTCGAAACGCTCGGCTATGTGCAGAACCGGCTTGCCGGCTCACTGGCGACGTCGCGATCCAATCAGGTTTCGGTGATCATCCCCTCGCTGGTCAGCAACATCTTCACCGAAGTGATGAGCGGCATAACCGTCGCTCTGGAAAAGGCCGGCTACAATGCGGTGGTCGGCATCTCCGACTACAGCCTGGAAAAAGAGGAAGCCCTGGTCAGTTCGATGCTGTCCTGGCGGCCGGCGGGCATCATCGTCTCCAATCTGCGCCATACGCAGAAAACCAACAACATTCTGGCAAATGCCGACATCCCGGTGATTGAGATGATGAACGTCACGCCGGACCCGATCGATGTCTGTGTCGGGCTCGATCAGTCACGCGCCGGCCGCACGATCGCCGACCACATGCTTGCCAGGGGATATCGCAATTTCGGATATGTCGGCTGGAATGTCTGGGACCATGCAGCGGCACAGCGCTTTGATGCGATCGGGCGCCGGATCGAGGCGCACAACTGCACGTTATTTGCGCCGGACCTGTTCGACAGCCCGCCCGATTTTGCCGCCGGCAAGGTCGGCCTGAAAAAACTGCTTGAGGCAGCGCCGGACATCGACGCCGTCTTCTTTTCCAATGACACAGCGGCAACCGGCGGCATGATTCACTGCATCGAAAACGGCATCAAAATTCCCGACCAACTGGCGCTGGCCGGTTTCAGCGGTCTGGAAACGGGACAAAACATGCCGCTGAAACTGACGACGGTCAAAACGCAGCGCTATGACATCGGCCGCGTCTCCGCCCGCACCATTCTCAATCGGCTGGCCGGTCAGGCGTCGCAAAAGGTCATCGAACTGGAGATCGAGCTGATCGAAGGCGAAACGTCGTAGCACGCGAACGGAGTGCCCGTATCGACCCGGCCCGGCCATTGTCAGGTTTAGTCGAATTCGGCCAATTGCCGGTGCATCCAGCCAGCCGCCGCCAGCAACCGGTCATCATCGCCATGGGCGCCAACGGCCTGAACCGAGAGCGGCAGATGCTTCGGTCCAGTGCCGGCAGGAATTGACAGGCACGGCACCTGCAGGAGAGTCCAGCCGCGGCTGAAGAGCGGATCGCCGGTCGCATTCAGTCCCTCCGGCGCCTCCCCGGGCGCGGCCGGCGCAAGAATCACATCGACATCCAGGAACAGCGTTTCCAGCAATCGCATGGCCCCGGACCGCTCGGCCAGCGCATTGAGATAGGCGTCGCGCGAAACTGTCATGCCCGATTCGACAAGATCGCAAAATTGCGAACTGATCCGGTCACGGTATCGGCTGTATTCGAATATTCTGGACCGCGCAGCCTCGAAAGCCATGACCGTGGTCTGGTGTTCGGTCAGCCGGTCGAAAACCTCCGGATGGGTCAGTTCGCCGACATCGGCGCCGCCGGCGGCGAATTGGTCGAGTGCCCGTTGGCACACGTCACGCATCTCGATCGATCCGTCCCACCAATGCGGGCCCCGCATCAGCGCGATGCGGGGCGGTGTCTCATCGAAATCGGGTGACGGCTTGTCGCTGCTGCCGCACAGAACCGACCGCGCGAGGATCAAATCCTCAACCTCCCGGGCCAGCACGCCGAGCGTATCGAGACTGGGTGCAAGACCCATCACGCCCTGCAGGTCGAAGGCCCCGTGGCTGGCCTTGTAGCCAAGCACGCCGCAATAGGCGGCCGGCCGGATCAGCGACGCAGCGGTCTGCGACCCGAACGCCAATGGAACCATGTTGTCGGAAACCGAAGCGGCCGAGCCGCTGGAGGATCCGCCCGGCGTATGATCGCGATGATGCGGATTGGCCGTCTTGCCTGGAAAAAAATAGGCAAACTCCGTCGTGACCGTCTTGCCGACGGGAATTGCGCCGGCGCGCAGAAACAATTCGACGCAACTGGCATTGCGCGGCGGCATGACCCCTTCATAGATCGGCGAGCCCCAGCCGGTCGCGAAATCAGCCGTGTCGATAATGTCCTTGACGGCAAATGGCACGCCGTGCAGCGGACCGGCGGATGCGCTGCGGTCCGCTGCCCGTGCGGCACTCAGCGCTCTGTCCGCATCGAACTGCACGAAGGCTCCGATCTCCAGCTCGCGCTGACGGATGCGGGCAACGCAATCCTCCATCACCGCCTCCGCCGATGTCTCCCCGGCCTGAATCCGGCGGGCGATTTCGGCGGCGCCAATTGTGTTCAGGCCGGGCTTCAAATCATCCGTCTCCAAGTACATCCATCGCATCAGTGAAGGGCGCCACAGGCATATCATAGATGCCGCCGCCAAGACGTCCCTTTTCTCCTTCCCTGTCGAGGATGCCAAGGCCGATCATCGGCCCGGAATTCAGCGCCATGACGGAACGGGCCGTCAGGCCGAGATTGACATCGAGCGCGCTGAAATAGGGGTGCGATCCGATCGACAGTCCGGTCAGGCGCGCCTCGCTGTCGTCCGGAAGATAGGTCCCGAGCCCTTCGCGTTGCGCTGGCGAAAGGTTAATGGCCATGGCGCCCAGCCCGAAGCCTTCGACGACGGCGCTGTCACCAATCGCACCAAGCGCCCGGTCGGCCGGCAGATCCACATCGAATTTTCCGACGGGAGGGGCGGCCGCAGCCGTAAACCAGCGGCCGGGCATGCCCGACACCTGAATACCCGCCTCGACACCGTTGCCACCGGCCGCGGTAATCAGGCTCGAGCCATCGACTCCCGACGCCAGGATCATCAGGCATTTGGTTGCCGCCATCCAAAGATTGAGAAAGAGGCTGGGCGACGACGTCATGAAGTCCAATGCCTCATCATCCTGGATACCGCCCGGCGTGCGCTCCTCAAGTTCCGCGATCAGTGCCCTGGTGGAAACAATCGTGCGCCCGTGACAATCGTCACCATTGGCAAGGCCGATCACGGCCAACGGTATGAGCGCCATGCCCTCGGCAAGACCCTTTTCCAGGACGGAACAGAACGGTCCGTTCAGCCAGCGAATATGGTCCAGCACCGCCTGCGACCGCAGGCCCAACCGCATCGAAGGTCGCGAGCCGCCATTGATGGGCGCAAAGACCCGCACTTCTCCACGATGGGCATCGTAAATCCCGTGCAATGGCATGGATGCACTGACCACAGCCGCCAAAGGCGTGACCACATTGTGATCCTGCGCCGGTTTCAAGAGGATTTCGCCGGCGGCAATCATGGCCTCCGCCGTGTCGAAATCACCGGCCAGCCCCTCGTAAACGGCCGCCACGCAGGCAGAATTCATGATTGGCCGGCAAATGGCATCGACCGAACGAAATGCAGGGCCCGCATGCAGCAGGACATTTTCATCAAGTTGCAGGGCATCCGCAGCCGTGTCGAACCGGTTCCACACCGGTTGAGTCACGACCGCCCGGTCATAGGCCAATTGATCCGCCGGATGCACAAATCGCGATGTCATTTCTATTCTCCGGGTGGAATGATCCAGGTTTCGGAAAAATAAAGAAATGCAGTTGTCGTTTCCATGCCAGCCTGAACCCGTGTGCCAACCGCCCCCGGCAGTGCCCGGCCATTGACGAGGATCTGCGCGGACTTTGCCGGGATCAGCAAGGTTGACATGGTGTGCTCACCGGTTCCCACCTGATCCGGGGTGAGTTCGAGAGCCCGCGGCGCTTCGAGATCTTCCCAGACCAGTTCAACAGCCAGACCCTCCCCGGCAATCCGTTCCGTATAGCGATGCCCGTGCGGATCGCCGGAGGAATGCACCGATTGCGCAAGCACATGCGAGAGGTGACCAAAGGCGGGCGCATTGGCAAAGGCCGCCAGTTTGCCGATGAAATTCTTCATCAGAAAATCGGCGAGATCCGGATTGTCGCTCATCAGCACATTGGGTGCGTCGGCGGTGCCTTCGATGTCTTCGGGTCGGCCATAGAGCAGCAGGACCTGGCCCTGTCCGACCGGCGACCAGGCCACGCGAAAGAAAAGCGCCATGGCGGCAAAACCGCCGTCCTCGTTCTTCAGAAGTATGCCTGGATTTTCGCCGGTCCAGTCGACAACGCCCGGTGTGATTGGTTCAGACAGTGGCATCGGTGCGCTCCCTCAGGCTTGTGGTGTGACCCAGGTTTCCGAAAACGCCAAAAAGGCGGTTCGCATGGTTCGTCCGAAAAACTGGCGATCCTGCACTGTGCCCTCAAGTCGGGTGCCGTTGACGACGATGTCGGCCTCACGGGCTTCGAGAAACACCGAATACATTTCATGCTCCTTGGTGGCCGAATTCTCTTTCGTTACCTCGACGGGAAGCGGCGCTCCCATATCGCGCCAGATCATCTCCAGCGTCACGCCGGATCCGCGCAGGGTTTCGCTGTAGCGGGTTTTCAGATCGCCGGGATGCTTTTCCACCGAATCGAGATCGAGCCAGCGCATGGCGGTGAGCCCCTTGCGACCGACAAATGTCGGCATCTTGCTGACCCAGCCATCGACGATCCAGCGCATCATGCGCTGATTGTCCGTCATCAGGAAATTGGGCCGATCGGGCCAACCGCTGTCATCATCAGGCGCCCCCAGAACGATTGCCGCATGCCCGCGGCCATAGGGCGAATAAACGACACGAAAGAACAGCGCGAGGGCTACATAGTCGCCCTCCGGATCGTCTTTCAGATAGATGCCGGGATTTTCGCCGGACCAGTCGACGCGGCCCGGATTGATGCTGACGCGCTTCATGTCCAACTCGCTTCATAGGTTTTGAGATCGTCGCGAATCCGGTCGATCCGCGCTTGCCCCTTGAGATCATCGGCCGCCATGTAGATTTCCGCAACCTTGTGGGCAACCTCCTTGAGGATGGCGCCATCGTCGCGTCCTTCCTGCGGCGGAATGCGCAACATGGTATCGCCGCCATAGGTAGGGATAATGCCCTCATAGACGAGCGCCGGCTGCGGTGCATCTTCACCATCCCGGACGGCGCGGATCGCATTGCGCAGCTTGCGCCGGACCTTGGCGACACCACGATCGGTAAAGCACAGATTCTCTCTTGCATGCACGTTCTTCGGCCCCTGCGACACCCAGGCATCATAGTCGCCGGGGTCGCGCTGACGCTGTTCATAGCTGCGGTCGGGTCCCTGACCGTAGAAATCGGTCGTCCCATAGCCGACCTGGCTCTTGTCGGTCAGGCCGCGCGGATCGTCGCCGTCGCGAAAATGCCGCCAGGCAATAACCATCGTATTGGTGTCATCGATGGGCGTGACCCAGCGCGACAACCCGCAACGACCGAAATAGCGTGACGATTCCGGCAGTGGAAAATGGCCGCCATTTTGTGTGAAGCTCGGCAGCAGCTTGTCATGGATGCGCAGCCAGATGATATCGCCGACCCGTCTTGTATTCGTGTAGAAATCACCGAAGGGACGTTCGAAGAACTCGATCATTGGCAGTTCGGCAAAGGCGTCGATGAACTGGCTGCGGACCGCCAGCGTGTGGAGATAGACGACGTGGAACGGGTCCCAGGCATTTTCCATGACCTGCAGCCAGTTGCAGGGTGACTTGATGAGATAGGGGATCATCTCATCGCCGTCTTCGTCGAATGTATCGAAAACCGGAAAGGGCGGGATCGTCTCTTTCGGACCGAGATAGGCAAAGGCCAGCCCCTTATATTCGATCACCGGATAGGCCCCCAGACACGCCTTGCTCTTGACCTGACTGGCCGGCGGTTCGCAGGGTGTTTCAACCACCGTGCCGTCGGTCGCGTATTTCCAGCCATGATAGCTGCAGCGAATGCCGCCCTCTTCGATAATACCGAATTCCAGCGACATATTGCGGTGCGCGCAATGCAGATGAACCAGCCCGAGGGTACCGCCCTTTTCACGAAACAGGATCAGGTCCTCACCCAGCACCCGGATTCGGTAGGGCAAATCGCCGATCTGATCGGTCATGGCAACCGGCATCCAGTAGCGTCTCAGATACTCGCCACAGGGCGTGCCGGGCCCGACCTCGGTGAGTTCCGGATCGGGTTCGGCCTGCCAGACATGCTGCTGATCGTGCCCGCGGAAATTACCCTGCGGAATTCGAAATGCTTCCGACATCCTTGCGTCCTCCTAACCAGCATCCCGCGGAAACGGATCGGCGCAGGGCGCCGTCCCGATCCACACGGATTTGACTTGCATGAAATCCTTCACCGCGTCCGGTCCGAGCTCCCGCCCGTATCCCGACCGTTTGAAGCCGCCAATCGGCGAACCCGGGCTGACGCTGCGATAATGATTGATGTAGACCGTTCCGGCTTCGATCCTGCCGGCAACGCGCCGTGCGCGCGCCACATCCGCTGTCCAGATGCCGGCGGCAAGGCCATATTGGCTGTCATTGGCAAGGCCGATCGCCTCGTCTTCCGTATCGAACGGCGTGACCGCCAGCACCGGCCCGAAAACCTCGTCGCGCCACAGCGACATCGCCGGTGTCACATCCGCAAAGATGGTCGGCGCCACATAGAAACCGTCCTTGCAATCGTCCGGAAATATCTGTTCGCCGCCGCAAACACACCGCGCCCCTTCCTGCCGGGCTTCTGCGATCATCGACAGCACCTTTTTCAGATGCGGTTCATTGGCGAGCGGCGCGATCTCGGTGCGCGCGTCCATCGGACTGCCGATCTTAAGATCCCTCGCGCTTGCCACCAGGCGCCCGACCAGCTCGTCATGCACCGAGCGGTGCACGATCAGGCGGGAGCCGGCCACGCAGGTCTGACCGTTGGACAGGAAGATGCCGGACAGCACGCCATTGATCGTATTGTCCAGATCGGCGTCAGCGAAAACCACCTGTGGTGATTTGCCGCCGAGTTCCAGTGTGACCGGTTTGACGCCTCTTGCCGCTGCTTCCGCCACCTTGGACCCGCCAGTGTCCGACCCGGTAAAGGTGACCAGTCTTGTTTTCTCATGTCGCACCAGCGCTTCGCCGATTTCTCCGCCAAACCCCGTGACGACGTTGATGACCCCTGCAGGCAGATCGGAACGGGACACCAGCCGCGCAAACTCCAGTGTCGAAGCCGACGCCAGTTCCGACGGTTTGATCACCACCGTATTGCCGGCCGCCAGCGCCGGTGCGAGTTTCCACGCAGCGATCATCAGCGGTGAATTCCAGGGAGTGATGGCGACCACAACGCCGAACGGCACGAATTCGGCTGTGTTTTCCACGCCCGGAACATCATTTTGCAGCGGCATGGGCGCGATTTTCAGCATCTGGTCGGCGAAATACCGGTACCAGATATGCAGCCCTGAAAACTGTGCCCGGACCTCGGCGACCCGCTTGCCGTTATCGTTGACCTCCGCTTCGACCAGCGCTTCCCAATCCGATTCCAGAATATCGGCAAGACCGTGCAGCAGGTCTGCGCGCCTTTCGGCCGTTGCCGTTGCCCATGGTCCTGCACGATAGGCTGAGTCGGCCGCGGCCACGGCCGCATCCGCTTCGATTTGAAACCCGCGGCCAATGCGGCACCAGGCCCGGCCGGTCGCCGGGTTGATACTGTCGATCCAGTTGTCCCCGTCGGGTTCAATCCACTCGCCGGCGATGAAATGGCCAAAACTCTTCACGCGCCGCCCTCATCATCCGGGTCGACATCGCCTGCAATCAGCGCCAGCAACTCGCCGCGTTCGATCATGCCGCGATTTCCATGGGCCAGGACCATGCCGCCTGCCGGAAAGGTCAGCGCCATCGAAGGGCGTTCCGGCTCGCTAACAAAATGAATCCATCCTGCCGCCTGCCCGGCAACCACATCGTCGCCGGCCGCATAACACCGGTCGAACAGGCCGGATGCCGGGGCATAGAGGTTGCTTTCGGCCGAGGCGACGGACACGACGCGCGGTTGTGACTGTTTTTCAAGCGTACCGCCGGTCACACCGAGAAAGGTCAGGCAGCGTCTCACGCCTCGTTCCGCAAGGTCGCAATCCTGTGGCGTACAACCACCGCCTCCGCCAAGTTCCGCCGCGATCATCGGAACGCCCTTGCGGGCGGCGGCGGCATTGACCGACCGGTCGTCATTATAGCCGCCAAGTTGCCAGATGAACGGTGCGCCGAAAGCCCGCGCCAGCGCCATGTTCTTGGCGTAGAGCGCATCATCGGCAACCCGCGTGGCAAGCGCCGAAAGCGCGAACACCGATGCCTTGCCACCGGCATGAAGGTCGATCGCCGCATCGCATTCTGGCAACAGGACCTCCTCGATGAAGTGCGCGAGCATTGCCGTCGGGCCGCCATTGGCGTCACCCGGAAACGCCCTGTTCATATTGGCGCCGTCCAGCGGTGACACGCGGCTCGAGGCCGAAAGGGCCGGCATGTTGAGAGCCGGTAGCACGATGATACGGCCATTGATCTCGTCCAGGGACAAGGTCTGAACCAGGCGCATCAGAGCCGCCGGCCCCTCGAATTCATCGCCATGCACACCGCCGATCAGCAGCACGGTCGGCCCCTTGCCGCCCGCCATGACAATGATCGGCACGGGATAGTGGCCCAGCGGTTGCCGATTGTCCGAATGAGTCACCAGCAGACTGCCGACCTGCCGTCCCTGCCGCGAAAGGTCGACATTGACGCGCACGCGGCTGTTGATGCTCAGGTTCGGCATGTAGAGACTCCCAGAACCGTGACGGGGCCGTAATCACCCCGCGACGGAAGGAATATAGCATAATATTTTTGAAAGTGAATTGTAAAAAGCGCAGCATTATGTAATGAATTGAGCACCCACTTTGAAGAGGCGCTGGATGGTATCTTTAACTCCGAAGCAAGGGATCGACCGGATCAAGTCCCATATGCTGTCCGGACAGGCGGCCGGATTGCCCCCTGTGTCGATCGCCCTGAATTCCAATGAAAGCGCCTTCGGCCCGAGCCCGTTGGCCGTTGCGGCCTTTCAGGCGGTCGCTTCAGGCCTCGAACGGTATCTGGAAAACCCCGCTTCTCTCTTGGCGCCGGCTCTGGCTGAAAGCGTCGACCTAGATGCGGACCGCATAACGATCGGTCAGGGGTCGGACGACCTGCTGGCGCGCCTTGCCCGCGCCTATCTCGACACCGACACCGAATTGTTGCGCAGCGCAAATGGCTATCTGAAAATTCCCAACTACGCCCATGCGAACAATGCCCACCCGGTCGCAGCAGACGACGATGATCTGACCGCCTCGGTAGATCATCTGCTCGCCGGTGTCACCGAGCGGACCCGCATGGTGTATCTCGCCAATCCGGAAAATCCGGCAGGCACCTATCTGAGCGGCGCGGAGATTCGCCGGCTGCATGCCGGACTGCCGGACCATGTGTTGCTGGTTCTGGATTGCGCCTATGAAGAATATGTGGATGCGCCGGACTACGAGCCGGGCCACCGGCTCGCTGCCGAGGCCGGCAATGTGGTGATGACCCGCACCTTCTCCAAGATTTACGGCCTGGCGGGTGCGCGTATGGGCTGGATGGTCGGTCCACCGGCGGTCATCGATATCGTCAATCGCATCGGACTGACCTTTCCGGTGGCAACCGCCAGTGTCGCAGCCGCGCGCGCTGCTCTGGCGGACACGTCGCATCGGCGCCATGTCTTTGGGGAAAACCGACGCCTGAGGCAAAAGATGACCCGTTCTCTCACCGAACTCGGTCTGACGGTCTATCCCAGTCAAGCCAACTTCATTCTCGTCCGTTTCGACGATCCGGCCCGGCCCGCCGAAAATGCGGCAGCGGCCCTGCGCCGCCAGGGCATTGCCGTGCGGCGTTTTGCATCGCCGGCCTATAGGGATTGTGTCCGCATCACGCTGGGTCATGAATCCGAACTGGACGCCGCGCATCGGGCAATCGCCGCCTATCTGGACGGAGATATCTGATGGGAAGCGCGTTGAAAGCGGATCCCAGTAGGCCGCAATGCGAGCATCCGTCTGGCGCTGCGATGATCGAGCAGATCAAGAAAGCCGGCATCCGCCACATCATATCCGTGCCGGACATCGTCACCAGCGACGGCCTGCTGTGGCCGATCTCCCGGGACCCGGATTTCCGGCTGGTCCGTGTCTGCAAGGAGGATGAGGGCGTCTCCATCTGTGCGGCCATGTCCTACAACAACACCCGAGCCCTGCTCCTGATGCAGCAGACCGGCTTGATGGATTCTCTCAATGCCATCCGCGCCATGGGCGTCGATTACCGGCTGCCGATCTGCATGATGGTCGGCCTGCAGGGCAAGGAGCCGCATCTGACGCCGGATCGGTCGGCAAGCTATGGTGTCCGGATCGTCGAACCGGTGCTTGATGCCATGGCGCTGTCATACAGCCGGATCGAGGAGCCGAAGGACGTTGCCTCCATTGCCGGTCACATCGACACGGCCTATCGCAATTCCGCTCCCCATTGTTTTCTGGTCGGCCGGCCGCCGGAGGCTCCATGAGACGCGATCACGCTCTGGACATTCTCAAACAACACGTCACCGACGAACTGGTCGTCGCCGTCTATCAGACCTGTTTCGACTGGCTGGTGATCAATCCCCGCGACTTGAACTATGTGGCTGTCGGCGCCATGGGACAGGCCTCCTCCCACGGGCTTGGTCTTGCACTGGCCAATCCGGACCACACGGTTCTTGTCTTCGACGGGGATGGCAGCCTGCTGATGAATCTCGGGTCGCTGGTCACCATCGCCCAGGCCGCCCCGGAAAACCTGCATCATTTTGTCTTCGTCAACGGCGTTTACGAGGTCAACGGCGCCCACCCGATCCCGGGCCAGGACAAGGTCGACTTTGCCGCCATCGCGAGGGGAGCCGGTTACCGCCACACCATGACCTTCCGGGATCTGGATGAACTGCGACAGGATCTGGGTGTCTTTCTTTCCGGACCCGGGCCGGCTCTGGCGGTGCTGCCAATCGAGCCCGGCGACCCCTACCCGCGCGATTATGATTTCATCCACAGCCCCGAGGCACGGCAGCAGTTCCGCACGGCTCTCATGAAGAGCTGAGATCCTCGTCGATCATTGCCAGAAAGTCCTCCGCAATCGCCGACATCGTCTTTTGCTGCGACCAGATCAGCGCCGCCTGAAACGGCACACGCGGTTTGAACGGCAGCACCGAACATCCCGCCAGGGTCGCCCCCTCGCCTTCCACTGCACCAACGACCGATACCCCGAGCCCCTGGGCGACGAGCCGGCAGATCGCATCCGTCGTGCGCGCCTCATAGCGCAACTGGCGGTCCACCTTCGCCTTCCTGAAGATGTCATCGACCTCGAACCGGAACTCCGAATCGGGCAGATAGGAAATAAAGCTCTCACCGGACAGGTCCTTTGGCGCAATTCCGTCACGCCGCTCCAACTCATGGCCCTCGGGCACGATGCAGACCGACTGGCTGTTGAGCAGAGGCCGGCTGAGGATCGTCGGATTGCGCGCACTGGGCGAGGCGATACCGAAATCATGGTTTTGCGACACCATCCATTCCACCGTGTCCTCATTCGGTTGAATTTCCAGTGAAATCATCGCTTCCGGCCAGCGTTTGGAAAACGCGCCAATCAATCGCGGCGTGATCATGGTCGAAAAGGTTGGCGTCGTTATCAGCCGCAGCTGTGCATGGCCGAAATTCCGGATTGCAGTCGCCACCTCCTTGATCCGCTCGAGACCGCTGAGGGCGCGCCGCACCTCCTCGAGAAGCTGGCGCGCCTCGGGCGTTGGTTTCAGATTGCGGCCCGAGCGCACGAACAGCCGGAATCCCACCTCGCCTTCCAGATCCGATATCAGCCGGCTGACGGCAGGTTGCGAAATCCCCAGCATCTTGGCCGATTCCGTTACGGTACCGGTCGACACCACGGTGCGGAACGCATCGATCTGACGAAAGGTAATTTTCATGTCGTGTTGCCCTGACCGATCGCCATCCGCATCCATTCCGCCACTTATAAAGGCTTGTTCTGGCGAATCCATCCATAAGGTGTCGTGATTCAGCACCTGACCATCTTATCGGCAGATTATGCATTTCAAAGCTCGGCGAGCCGGCCGTCCTCCGAGAGCAGGTCAATCAGGGCTCTGACCTTCGCTGACGCGGCGCCTTTCGGCCAGATCATCATGGTGCGCAGCAGATTCTGTCCGCGCGGCAGGGTCGTGACGCGCAGACGCTTGCTTTCGGGAAAGGTCGAAATGACGCTCCTGGGAACGAGGGCCGCTCCCATTCCGCTCAGCACACAGCCCAGCATCGCATGGTAGGATCGCAACTCAACCGTCCGCTGCGGCAAGGCACCGCGGAGCGCATACCATTCCTCAAGGCGCCGGCGATGCGGACATCCATGTTCGAAAACGATCATGGTGCGCGGGACCGGCCCGTCGGCGTCAACCGGCGGATGCTCCTTCGCGGTGACGATGACCGGCTCTTCGCTGAACGCAACAATGCTGTCGAATTGGGCCTCGGCGACCGGTTCGGCCACCAATGCGGCATCGATCTCACCATTTAACAGCGCCGTGGAAAGCTGTAGGGGATTGCCGGTGCGCAGTTCCAGCACGACCTCCGGATACTTTTGACTATAGCGCGCAAGTGGCGCCGGCAAACGCACGGCGGCGGTGCTCTCCATCGCGCCCAGCCGCAAAAGACCCCGCGGACTTTCATCCTGCAGGGCTACTTCCGCCTCGGCGGCAAGCGCCAGCAATCGGTCGGCGTAATCCAGCAGGGTATTCCCGGACGCGGTCAGCACAAGTTTCTTTCCCTGTCGTCGGAAGAGTTGCGTGTTCAGGCGTTCTTCCAATTGGCGTATGCGCGTCGTGACGTTGGACTGAACTCGGTTCAATCGCTCGGCGGCCCGCGTGATGCCGCCTTCACGAACCACCGCCGTGAATATGCGCAGATCCGATAATTCCATACATCTCCCCCAGAGATCGAAATCATCTTTATTATTCATTTTTTTGTGGTAACGAAAACCCGTATATCGCTGCTGCGCGTCAGATTTCGAACGGGCAAACAAAATTGGTTTCCCTGAGCAATCAGGGGCATCATCATGATTTGACAATCGGCCATAATGAAGGAGCCACTTATGCCCAAAGGATACTGGGTTGTCCGTGTTTCAATCAGGAATGCGGAAAACTATCCGGACTATCTTGCCGCCGCAAAGCCGGCCTTTAAAAAATACAATGCAAAGTTTCTGGTCCGTGGCGGCCGCCACGCCGCGCTGGAAGGCCAGTGCCGCGAGCGCAATGTGGTGGTCGAGTTCGAAGACTATGACACAGCCATTTCCTGCTATCACTCCCCTGAATATCAGGCGGCGCAGAAGATCCGGGCCGCCAATGCAGATGCGGATTTTCTGATCGTCGAGGGAGTGTGATTGATGCGGGCTGCAAATGCGCGTTAATCCTGTTCTCCGGCGGTGAAAGGAAGGGATGAACCAAATCCATGGCAGCCATCACCAATGACGGACTGTTCCGGGCCACGGTGCCTGTTTTTCAGCACTACATTCAACAGATCGATGCCATTGTCGGTGGCCTGAAGGACGGCGGCGCGCTGGCGGCGAAGTTGGCGCCGGACACCTTCACGGCGGGGGAGCATTTTGCCTCGGCGCAGGGTTTTGCCCTGCGAACCATATTCCCGCTGATGGATCGCGCCGTCCCAAACCTGTCGACGGAGGAGTGCGACGCCTCCGGTCTGTGCCAAAGAGGCCGCGAGGTCCGCGATATTCTGGCCGCACTTTCGCCATCCGACATGAGCCTGACCCCCGGTCAGCGCATTCATCACCGGGCCGGATTCGCGGATCTGGCGCAGGATGCCACGCAATTCGTCACCCTCTATGCCCTGCCTAATTTCTTCTTTCACGCAACCATGGGATACGCGACCTTGCGCGCAAACAACGTTCCGCTGGGCAAGGCCGATTTCGACGGCCTGCATGCCTATCCAGGCGGTTTCAGCTTCGACGACCAGGAGCCGTCGTGAAGCCCTTCGTTTTGACCGGCGCGTCGGGTGGCGGAAAATCGACGCTTCTGGCGGCCCTCGCCGAGCGCGGGTTCTGCACGCAGCCCGAAATCGGCCGCGTCCTCGTCGAAGAGCAGCTTGCAAGCGGCGGCAGCGCCCTTCCCTGGACCGATCCGGTGGCGTTCCGGGACCTGTTGTTTCAGCGCTCGCTGGAGGCTTTCGACCGTCACAAGGCCTTGAACGAGATAGTCATTTTCGACCGGAGTTTTCTCGAGGCCATTGCCTATTGTCGCCTGATCGGTGAAGCGGTGCCGTCATATATGTCCGCAGAAGCCGCAAATCGCCGTTTTCACGATCCAGTCTTCGTCTGCCCGCCTTGGAGGGAGATATTCACCCAGGATGCCGAGCGACGGCACGATTTCGACTATGCCTGCCGCGACCATGACGCCAATGTCGCCACCTATCGGGGACAGGGCTACCAATTGGTCGAACTGCCGAGAGAACCGGTCAGCAGCCGGGTGGAAGTCGTGAAAAAGGCGATTGAAAAAGCGCTTTCATTGATCATCCGGGAGCGCTGATCGCCAGTTATTCTGATGCGCTCCCCAACGTGCCCCCGCCCGGGCGTTGAGTTTTCCGGATTAAATCAAGAACACGGGCTGGATGCGTGCTCCCGATTCATGAGGTCCAACGGGACCTTGTTTCCGATTGCCCCATGGGGGCGATGCTCATTGTAGTCCTTTCGCCAGGCCTCCAACTTTTCACATGCGTCCGCAAGGCTCGGGAACCAGTGAGCGTTCAGGCATTCTGCTCTGAACCGGCCGTTGAACGCCTCCCCTCTCTGCGGCGCTACGCTTGCCTGCCGGGCGACGAATGAACGCATTATCCGTCGGCTTGCCTGGTCTGGAGAAGTCCAGTGTCACGCCGTGCCGGTACGCCCAAAGATCCATGTCGCGGGAGATGAACTCGCTGCCGTTTTCGACCCGACTTAAAGGGACACCCACCAAACTCAGACTGGGCGTTGCCGAGGGATGGTGCCACGAAGAAAATCATTGATACGCTGACCGAATATGGCTTAAAGGTGGGAGCGTAATTTTTTCGCGACAACAAAGGATGAACGCCAATCCGGTTGTGCCTATGTGCGCGACTCGGGACCTAAACAAACAAGAGACACAAATATCACACGACTCTCCGGGTGGAGCCCATGGCTTCTGTCATACTCCGTGAGAATATCACGCCAAAGTTGCGGCGTGTCAGGTGTAGTGTATCTTGATGTAACCGTTCGGGTTTTACTTTGGTCGGCATCTTCATCTGTCTCTCGCCGCTTCTGCATCCTGTACATCCTCAAGCTCATTGCATCTGCATCCAAAACGAGGCGGTTATGTTTGCCGTTCTTCAATCAATCAATGTGAGCAAACGATGGATCTCTCCTATCCCTTGGGCCATCCCGGAGGCTCTCAAATTTCAGAACAACTGAGGCCTTGCCTTGAACACCCGGAAGGGAATGAAGATGAAAGACGCACGAAAAAACCATATCAAGCCGGAGCTACATGCCGCCGTCGACACTGGCGAACTGTGGAACGACCCACATGTGTCCCAAAGCATGATTGAATTCCATCTCGACGATGGCCACGACCTTGCATCCCGGCGCTTGGAACAGCGCGCCAGCACGGTTGCTTGGATCGTCAAGGCCCTTCCTGTGAACGGCCTCCGCGTCACTGATTTGGGCTGCGGTCCGGGGCTGTATTCCAAACTCTTTGTCGACGCTGGCGCCATCGTCACCGGCATGGACCTGAACAAGCATGCAATTGCATATGCTCGTGAGAACACACCGGAGGCGACGTTTCGGGTTGGAAACTACCACATAGACCCGATACCTAAAGCCGATCTAATCACCCTGATTTATGCTGATATTGGAGCTATGTCGCCCACGCAGCGTAAGAAGTTCCTGCGCAAAGTGTTTGACGCACTGCCGGAAGGCGGTCATTTCATCGTCGACAATTTCGCTCCGGTTGCATTTAACACAAAGGAGGGGTCCGTGAATCGCCGTCATTCTGAGGGTGGTTTTTGGGCGGCCGGTCCTCACAACGAGGAACAGATTACCTTTTCCTATCCTGAGGCTAAGACCAATCTGAACAGGTTCGTCATCACCGAAGACATTGGCCGTACCCGCGTCGTTAATGTTTGGATGCAGGCTACGGAGCCACACGAACTTGCAGCAGAACTATTCGAGGCTGGTTTTGCCGAAGTCTCATCACCTATAGAGGTCATCACCGGTGCTGCCTGGAAGGAAGAAGATCTTGCTTTTGCTCTGATTGCCTCAAGGCGATAAAGGAAGTGTTTTCGCCCCAAAACCCAAATGTTTCACTTGGGTTTTGGGGCTACAATTAAGAAGATCTCACAGCAGAATGTGTTCAATAATGAATGCTCTTCGAACCAGATTAATCCATAGTATCTTTCCCACACCGACGAAATACGGATATTAGCAGAAGCAGTTTAAATGCCCGCTTCGTCCGCAACAGAGTTGTTGCCCGCCGTGGCGCATGTGTCCAGTGAGCGGATAAGAGCAGACGCTCCCGTTTATGAGTACACGACCCAGAATATCCTGCTTCGACATTCCCAACGCCGGCTACATCGATCGTAAATGTCTTGGATTGGTGTCATCACAGCGATCCGCTGTACCCAAAAATTGTAAAATCAATTCCGGTAGTAGCTACAATACCTGTAGGTTGGCTCGTGGAACAACAAGATCGCCCCGTATTTATGACGGCTCAAGAATTGTCTGCATAGGCCTCCCGGACGATTTTCAGGAATTCCTTGGCCACGGCAGAGATCGGCCGGTGAGTGGCCCATATGACCGAAAGCGTGACCGCCGGGGCGCCTTCGACCGGCCGGACCACAAGGTCCTTCGGCCGGGTCCAGCGCGCCCGGGTCGTGGCTTCGCTAATGCCGATGATCGACACGCCGAAACCGGCGGACACCAGACTGCAGACAACGTCGGTCGTGCGGCCCTCATGCAGCAATTGCCGTTTCACACCGGCGCGTTTGAAGGCCGTATCGACCTCATGACGGAAGGCCGAGTCCCGGCAATAGGACACGAAACGTTCACCAGCCAGCATTTTCAGCGTAAGGCGCTGCTCCTCCGCCAGCCGATGGCCGGCCGGCAGCACACAGACGGCCGCCCCGGTCTGCACCGTTTCGCTGTCGATGGCCGGGCTTTCCATGTGAGACGATGCGATGCCCAGATCGCATTGCTGCGAGACCACCCATTCCAGCGCGGAATCGGAGGATTTCACGTCGACCGTGACACGGGTATCGGGAAATTTCTCCGAGAATTTCTCGATCATGTCGACAACGATGGTCGATGACGCCGACGGCACCGAGACAAGGCGGAGGCGCCCATAGCGGGCCTTGCCGATTTCCCGGGCCGCTTCGCGCACCTGTTCCAGCCCCGTAAAGGCCCGGCGCACCTCCTCGATCAGCAAACCGGCTTCCGGTGTCGGTGAAACGCGGCGTCCCACCCGCTCGAACAGATTATAGCCGATTTCGCTCTCCAGATCGGAGATCAGACGGCTGATCCCCGGTTGCGACACACCGAGCATGCGGGCTGCCTCAATCGTCGTTCCGGTCAGCATCACCGCGCGGAAGGCCTCGAACTGGCGGAAGGTTATGGACATGGCGTGGTCTTTCAACGTCGGTTCCGGACGCGAATAATATATAACAAAACTTCATAATTTGAATATTCAAAATGCTGCCGTAATATATTTCCGGAGAGCGAACCGAATGCAGCATTATTCCTTTTTCAGCCTGGCCCGAAATGCCCTGACCAACCACCAGAACTGGCAGGCGGCCTGGCGCAGCCCGCCACTGAAGGACCGCTATGATGTCATCATCATCGGAGCCGGCGGGCATGGTCTGGCCACCGCCTATTATCTGGCGAAAAATCACGGCATCACCAATGTCGCCGTGCTTGAAAAGGGCTGGCTGGGCGGCGGCAATGTCGCCCGCAACACGGTTACCATCCGCTCCAATTACATGCGCGACGAGAGCATTCCGTTCTACGTCAAGACCGTGTCGCTGTATGACGGCCTGACGAAGGACCTCAACTACAATCTGATGTATTCCAAGCGCAGCATGATCGATGTGGTTCAGACCTATCCCAAACTGCGCGAAATCCGCCGTCGCATGCTGCACATGGACCTCTACGGGTCGACCTATGAGCCGATCGATGTTGCCGAACTGCGCCGCCGCATCCCCAGCCTCACCGGCGGCGGCCCAGGTTCACGCCTGCCCGTCATCGCCGGGATGGTGCACACCGACGCCGCCGTGTGCCGGCACGATGCCGTCGCCTGGGGCTATGCCCGGGCCGCCGATGATCACGGGGTCGAGATGCATCAGAACACCGAAGTCAGGGAACTGCTGCGCGATGCCGATGGCGCGATCTGCGGTGTCGAGACCAATCGCGGAACCGTCAGGGCCGGCAAGGTTGCCGTCGTGGTGTCCGGTCACACAACAACGCTGACACAGACCGTCGGCCTGCGTCTGCCTCTCAAGACTTTCAACCTGACCGCCTTCGTCTCCGAGCCGGTCAAGCCGCTCATCGATGTTGTCGTCAATTGCCCCGACATCGGGGTCTATCTGAGCCAGTCCGACAAGGGCGAGCTGGTCATCGGCGGCGCGCCGGATCCCGGCCAGTCCTTCCGCCGCGACATCAAGCAGAACGTGTTTGAGGATGCGGTGAGCGCCATGCTCGAACTGTTCCCGGCCTTCAGGCGCCTCAAATTGATGCGCCAGTGGGGCGGATCGCTCGACATGGCGCACGACGCGTCACCCATCGTCAGCACGACGGACATTCCAGGATTGTTCGTCTCGGCCGGATGGTGGGGTGGGTTCAAGGCCATCCCCGCCGGCGGGTTCACCCTTGCCCATCTGATCGCCAACAGCCAGCCCCACCCGCTGATTGAACCTTTCGGCCTCGGTCGTTTCGATCATCTCGACTTCATCCTTGAATCCGGCACAACGATCGCGCGATAGGGAACCGATATGCTGCTGCTCACCTGCCCGTTTTGCGGACCGCGCAACGAAAGCGAATTTGCCCATGGCGGCTATGCCAGAAAGCGGCGTCCGGACAATCCGCAGATGATGGGCAATGCCGAATGGGTGGACTATCTGACCGTGCCCGACAATCCGATGGGGCCGGTTCGGGAAAAATGGTGGCACGTGCGCGGTTGCGGCGCCTATTTCACCATCGAGCGGGACACGCGCACCCATGACATCACAGAAGAGGCCGGTGGCCATGGCCGGTAACGCACACCGACTGCCATCGGGGGGCCTGATCGACCGGTCGAAACCGGTGCGCTTTTATTTCAACGGCAAACCCTATCACGGCTTTGCCGGCGACACGCTGGCGGCGGCATTGATCGCCAATGGTGTCTCGCTGACGGCCCGCAGTTTCAAATATCACCGCCCGCGCGGCATTGTCGGCTCCGGCCATGAGGAGCCCGGATCGCTCGTCGAACTGGTCGGCAACGAACAATCGGCCAACCAGCCGATCACCACCGTCAAGATCCGCGACGGGCTTGACGCCCGCTCCGTCAATTGCTGGCCCTCTCCGCAATTCGATCTGATGGGCATCAACCAGCTGTTTGCCCGCTTCATTCCAGCCGCCTTTTACTACAAGACCTTCATGTGGCCGAACTGGCATTTGTTCGAACCGCATATCAGGCGCGCCGCCGGCCTTGCCGCCGCGCCCGATAGGCTGTTGCACGAAGGCCGGTACGAGACCCGTCATGGCCATTGCGATGTGCTGATTGTCGGCGCCGGTCCGGCCGGTCTGATGGCGGCGCTGACGGCAGCACGGGCCGGAGCAAGGGTGATGCTGGTCGATGACCAGACCGACGCTGGCGGTGCGTTGAACGGACTGAACCGGGAGCTCGACGGCCGCCCCGCCCTCCAATGGGTCCGCGACACCGTCGAGGAACTCGACGGGCTGGCCCATGTCACCAGGCTTCAGGACGCCACCGCCTGGGCCTACCGGGAACACAATCTGCTCATGGTCACCGAACGCGCACCGCGCGAGGCCCACGTGTTTCAGCGCACCTGGCGGGTGCGGGCGCGCCAGGTCATCATCGCCACCGGCGCCATCGAACGTGCCATGGTGTTTGCCGACAATGACCGTCCCGGCATCATGATGGCATCCGCCGTGCAGACCTATGTCAACCGCTATGCGGCCGTTCCAGGCAGGCGTGCTGTTGTTTTCACCAACAACAACAGCGCCTACCGGGCCGCCGCCGACATGCAGGCCGCAGGCATCGAGATCGCTGCCATCATCGACAGCCGGACGGACATCGATGATGCGGTCCGTTCGCTGATGCCGGGCATCGAAATCTGCACCGGCCACGTGGTTGCACGCAGCGAGGGTCGCGGCCGGGTCAAGGCGGCAATTATCCGCCCCAAAACCGGCAGAACCGAGCGGCGTCTCCCGTGCGACCTGCTGGCCATGTCGGGTGGCTGGAACCCGGCTGTCCATCTGTTTTCCCAGTCACGCGGGACACTTCGCTGTGATACGGGCATCGAAGCCTTCGTTCCGGCGGAAGCGGCACAGGCCTGCCTGTGCGCCGGCGCCGCATCCGGTCTTCTGGAGCTTTCCGCCGCCCTGGAAGATGGTGCGCAGAAGGGCCGGCAGGCGTTGCAGGCCTGCGACATCCACCCCCGGGACGTTACCATACCGGCCTGCGATCCCGAACCGTCCTATGCCATCGAGGCGCTGTGGCATGTCGATCAGCACCATCCGGCCGCCAAGAGTTTTGTCGACATCCAGAACGATGTGACGCTCAACGATGTCCATCTTGCCATGCGCGAGGGGTTCGGCGCGGTTGAACATGTCAAACGCTACACAACGGCCGGCATGGGTATCGATCAGGGCAAGACCGGCAACATCAACGTCATCGGCGCCATCGCCAACCGGGCCGGACAGGACCTGCAGGACATCGGCACGACCACCTTCCGTTCGCCCTATGTGCCGATCGAGTTCGGCGCGATCAGCGGTCAGCGCGAAGGCGAGATCGTTCTTCCCTACCGCCACACACCCATCACCGACTGGCACAAGGAGTTCGGCGCTGAAATGTATGAGGCCGGCGCACGCTGGCGGCGGCCCGGCTACTATCCGCTCGAAGGAGAAAGCTTCCAGCAGACGGTCGATCGCGAGTCGCTTGCCGTGCGCCAGGGTGTCGGCGTCTATGACGGCGCACCGCTCGGCAAATTCGAGATCAAGGGTCCGGATGCCGGCAAGCTTCTGGACATGCTTTACACCAACATCTTCTCGACCCTGAAGACCGGCATGGGGCGCTACGGGCTGATGCTGACCGATGACGGGACCATTCTGGACGATGGCGTGACCTTCAAGCTGGCCGACAACCATTACCTGATGTCCACCTCAACCGGTCACGCTGACGAAGTCAACCGCCATATGGAACAGTTCCTGCAGACCGAGCGGCCGCAATGGCAGGTGATGATCACCACCGTGACCACCCAATGGGCCAACGCCACCGTCTGCGGTCCGAAGGCTCGCCAGCTTGTCGAAAAGCTGGGAACCGATATCGATCTGTCTGCCGAGGCCTTTCCCTTCATGGCGATGCGTGAAGGTAAGGTGGCCGGTCTGCCGGCGCGCATCTGCCGCGTCAGTTTCACCGGCGAGCTGAGTTTCGAGATCAATGTCGCCGCCCGGCACCTCGCCGAACTGTGGCGCAGCATCATGGCAACCGGAGCGCCGATGGGCATCGTGCCGGTCGGCTCGGAGGCCAATCATGTTTTGCGGGTCGAAAAGGGATTTCTGTCGCTCGGTCACGAGGCGGACGGAACAACCGATGCATACGACCTCGGCATGGGCTGGATCATGTCGAAGAAAAAGCCCGACTATATCGGCAAGCAGGCTGTCGAAATTCGCCGCTCCAAGGACAAACCAAGGCGCGAATTGGTCGGGCTGCTGATTGACGAGCCCGGGCGTCTGGTTACCGAGGGTGCGCCGGTCACACCCGATGGAAAGCGACAGGCCTCAGAGGGCCTGGTGACGGCCTGTGTGCACAGTGTCGCGCTGAACCGGTCGGTGGCCCTGGCTCTGCTTGAAAACGGCCGCGCCCGCATCGGGCAGAAAGCCCATATCCGCATGAAGGACGAAATTGTGGCCGCGGAAATCACCGCGCCCTGCTTCTATGATCCTGACGGCGAACGCCTGAGGAGCTGACATGGCATATGATGCACATATCGAGCGACTGGGCCATTTTGCCGTTATCGATCTGAAGGGCAAATGCGAGGCGTTGGCCGCCTGGAAAGACACCCATCTGCCGCCCTTTCCCGACAGACCGAACACCGCCACCAGTGCCGGCGGGCTGGATCTTTGCTGGATCGGCATCGACCATTGGCTGCTCATCGGGCCGTTGGACCGGGAGGAAAACCTGCTGCAGACCATCGACCCCGCATCGGCACCGGCCGATATCAGCGCCGTCCTGGTATCGGACACGCTGGCTTTCTTCTCGATTGCCGGTCCGGACGCCGAACAGATTATGGCCATTGTCAGCCCGCTGGACATCAGCCTCCACTCCTTCCCGCCAAACAGTGTCACCTACAGCGAAGCATTCGGACTGAAAGCGCTCATCATCCGCCGGCAAGAAGGATTCGAACTTGCTGTCGAGCGCAGCTATGGCGATATGGCGCAGAACGTATTCGCCCGGATCAAAGGCTGATCGGCAAAGAGGCAAGACATGAGCAGCGATGCCACCGGCCATAAATCGGGAACCATGGGAAAAGGCATCATGAACCGGCTCGCAGCCCCTCGCCGGGATCACCACACATTCATGAATTTCGATCTCGTTCAGGACCTCGATGGCCTGAATGCGGATGTGGCAATTCTTGGTATGCCACACGGCGATCCCTACAGGATCTCCGAGGTCGGCAATGATCAAAGCAATGCCCCAACGGCCATTCGCAAAGCGTCCAGCCGCATCAGCGGTGGCCTCGAACGATGGGATTTCGATCTCGGCGGCACGCTGCTGGATGGCAGGTCGGTCCGCATGGTCGACTGCGGCGACATTATCGGCGATGTCCGGGCGCTCGACGTCCATATCCAACACGCGGAACAGGCGGTCCGGTCGATCCTGCAGGCCGGCGCGCTGCCCGTCATTCTCGGCGGCGATCACGGCATTCCCATCCCGGTTTTGCGCGCCTATGCCGGGCGCGGTCCCGTCACGGTGATCCAGATTGACGCCCATCTCGACTGGGTCGACAGCAAATTCGGTGTCTCGGGAGGCTATTCCAGCCCCATGCGACGGGCCTCCGAAATGGACCATGTCGATCAGATTTTTCAGATCGGCCTGCGCTGTCAGGGCAGTGCCCGGCGCGAGGAGTTTGAAGCAGCAAACGCTTATGGCGCCCATCTGATCACCGATCGGGAGCTGCAGCAGCGCGGCATGGCGCAGGTGCTGTCAGATATTCCTGATGCCGAGAACTACTATCTGACCTTCGACGCGGACGGTTTCGACCCGTCCGTCATGCCGGCGGTTGCCGGCCCGGCTCCCGGCGGGGTCACCTATCTGCAGGCCATCCAGCTCATCCACGGGCTGGTCGACAAGGGCCGTGTGGTCGGCATGGATATCTGCGAAATCACCCCGGCCCGCGACGTCAATGACATAACGTCCATCACCGCCGGCCGACTGATCTTGAATCTGATCGGCAAGGCCGCGCGGGCCGGATATTTCGATTGACCGATTGAGGGTTCCAACTGTTGAAATCGCTGCTGCGTCTGTCTGGACATGGGCTCTTTCAAACAATAGGACGATTCTTATTGACTGAATCGCACTGTGAGGCGGGCACCCATGAGCCATCATCTGAGTTGCCGTATCTCTGATAGCCTTTGGCAAGCGCTTCGGGCGGAGGCAGATCGGACGGGACACAGCATGTCCCATATCGTCCAGCAGGCCCTCTCGTCTTCACTCGATCTGGAACACCATTCCATTTTCCAGGTCTCCACGACCGGCGCCATCGTGAAAGGGGTTTTCGACGGCTGCACCACGGTCGGCGATTTGAAATCCCATGGTGATTTCGGAGTTGGCACCTTCGAAAATCTCGATGGCGAAATGATGATGCTGGACGGCCGCTGCTACCAGGCGGTCGCAGATGGCATCACAGCCGAAGCCAATGACAGTTGGCAGGTCCCCTTTGCCACGGTAACCCGCTTTCGGGCGGACCTGACGGAACAGATCGACGGGATTGACGATCTCGACAGCCTACAAAACAGGCTGGATGCGCTGCGGCCTTCGGACAATCTCTTTGTCGGCATCAGACTGGACGGTGTTTTTGACCGGGTCGACATGCGGTCGGCCTGTAAGGCGCTGCCTGGCGAGGGTCTCGTTGAGGCCACAAGCCATCAGAGCGAGTTCGGTTTCGACAGGATCGAAGGCACCGTTGTCGGGTTCTGGACACCGGCCTTTGCCAAGGCGCTCAACGTTGCCGGCTATCATCTGCACTTCATCAGCGCCGACAGGACAAAGGGCGGGCATCTCCTGGGCGTCAAAGCCGGGAAGCTGACGGCATCCCTGCATCTGGAAACGGATTTTCATGTCAGCATTCCGGAAACGGAGAGCTTTTTGCGGGCCGATCTGCAGGACGACCCGAGCAAGGCGCTGGATGTCGCCGAGAAAGGCTTTGTACGCGACCGATGACACAAACACGTTGGGGAATTATCGGGCCTGGCGCCATCGCCCACAATTTCGCCGATGGGCTGAAAGAGGCTCCGTCCGGAAACCTGGTGGCCATCGCCGGGCGCAACGATGCAAGACGCAACGCCTTCGGCGATGCCTATGCGATCGAGCCGCCGAGGCGATATACCGATCATCGGCAACTGTGTTCAGACCCGGAAATTGACGCCGTCTATGTCTCCACGCCGCATCCCGTTCATGCCCAACTGGCGATCGATGCGATGCGGGCAGGTAAGCCGGTGCTGTGCGAAAAACCGGCCGGTGTGACGGCCGAGCAAGTCAGGGCCATGACCGAGATTGCCGGACAGCAGGGCGTCTTTTTCATGGAAGCCCTGATGTATCGGTGTCATCCCCAGATTGCCCGAACCATCGAGATCATTCAATCCGGTGAGATCGGCGAGGTTCGCCACATCAGTTCCGCATTCGGGTTCGAGGCCCCTTACGATCCTGCATCGCGCCTTTATGATCGAGCGCTCGCCGGCGGCGCGATCCTGGACGTCGGCACCTATCCGGTGTCTTTCGCGCGGCTGATGGCGGGTGCGGCCATGGGTATGCGGTTTGCCAATCCCGACAGTCTCAAGGCCGTAGGACATTTGGGTGCCAGCAATGTCGACGAATCCGCCCATGCATTGCTGCATTTTGAAGGTGGGCTCACCGCCGAGTGCGCGACCGCCATCAACCGCCCGATGCACAACACCGCGCGGATCATCGGCAGTGCCGGGCAGATTCTGCTGCCGGATCCCTGGATGCCGGGACGCGATGCCGGTCCGTCCGACACGAGGCTGGAAATCACGGCCGGTGGCCAAACGCGGACGGAACATATCCGCCGTACCGAACACCTGTTTGCATTCGAGGCCGAGATCGCCAGCCAGGCCATCGCCGAAGGCCATCTCGAGGCCCCTGCCCCGGCCGCAAACTGGGACGACAGTCTGGGCAATGCCGAGGCGCTGGACCTTTGGCGCCGCGAGATCGGCTACACTTTCACGCCGGCCGATCCAGCCGTCAACCGTGTCATTGGGGGCGTATTGCCCGCCGGCCTTCCATCGATCCCCGGACGCCATGTCCCGCAGATCGACCGTCCGGTCTCATCCCTGATCATGGGCTGCGACAACAAGAACGATTTTGCCGATGGCGCCATTTTGTGGGACGCCTTCATAGAGGCCGGCGGCAATGCCTTCGACACGGCCTTCGTCTATGGCGCAGGGCGGCACGAGGCAGCCCTTGGAGAATGGATCGCGCAGCGCGGCATCGCCGATGATGTCGTGGTCACCGCCAAGGGCGCCCACTCGCCCTATTGCACACCCCGCACCATTGCCGCGCAACTCAACCTATCGCTTGACCGGCTGGGTCTTGAAACCGTGCCGATCTACATCATGCACCGGGACAATCCCGACGTGCCGGTCGGTGAATTCGTCGATGCCCTCAACCGGCTGAAGGCGGCCGGCCGCATAACCCTTTTCGGCGGATCCAACTGGAGCGTCGAACGCTTCGAAGAGGCCAATGCCTACGCGGCGAAACACGGCCTCGAACCGATGCGAATCCTCAACAACAACCTGTCGCTGGCGGTCATGGAGCGGCCGGTCTGGAATGGCTGCGTGACCTCCAACACACCGGAGACCCTTGCCTATCTCCGCGACAATGGGGTCATGCATCTGTCCTGGTCGTCGCAGGCACGCGGCTATTTCCTGCCGCCGCATCTGCGCGATCGCCTGCCGGCCGAAACCGGGCCCGAGCAGTGTTTCGGGAGTGATGCCAATGCCGAACGCCGCCGCCGGGCGGAGACGATTGCGAAGGAGAGCGGTGTCTCCACCCACAATGTCGCCACCGCCTGGGTGCTGGCTCAGTCCTTTCCGTCCTTTGCCCTGATCGGGCCGAGATCGGCCGGGGAACTGGCCACAACCCTGCCGGCTTTCAACCTCGATCTGACGCCTGCCGATGTGGCCTGGCTCAATCTGGAAAGCGATATGCGGTAGTCGGTTGCCCGTCTATTTGTAGAGATCGGCGCGGGTCGGCGGCAACCCGCTTGGTCCGCGGACACGTTTGCTTGCCAATGTCTGATTGATCTGCACGGTGCCTCGTTCAAAGGCCAATGCGCATCCGGTCAGATAGAGCAGCCACAGGCGCGCCTTGGGCGCGCCGACTTCCCTGATGGCTTCATCGAACCGTGCTTCCAGGCGTTCCGCCCACAGACGGCAGGTCCGGCCATAATGTTCACGCAGATTTTCCACATCATGAACCTCGAAACCGTGACCTTCCAGATTCTTGATGCTCATGCCCAGATGATCCAGTTCGCCGCCCGGAAAGATATATTTGACCAGTGCCAGATGCTCCGCGCTTTTGCGCCGGAAGGCCTTCTTCCCCCGCTTGGCGCGGCGTGAAATGGCATGATGCATATAAAGGCCGCCGGGCTTCAACAACCGGCCAACGGTCGAGAAGTAGGTCTCGTAATTGGCGCTGCCGACATGTTCGAACATGCCGATCGAGGAGATTTTGTCGAATGTGCCCTCCAGCGCCTCATAGGATTTGATCTCGATCGTGATACGGTCCTCCAGACCTTCGGCCCGGATCCGCTCCCGTGCCAGTGCCGTCTGCGCCTCCGAAAGCGAGACGCCATGGCCGGTGACCCCATAATGCTTCGCCGCATGGATGAGCATCGAGCCCCATCCGCAGCCGATATCCAGCAATGTTTCACCGGGCTGCAGCCGCAGTTTTCGGCACACGTGATCGAGCTTGTCGTATTGCGCCTGGTCGATGCCGTTGGACCAGTCCTTGAAATATCCGCAGGTATAGACCATGCCCTTGTCGAGAAAGAGCGCGTAGAACTCATTCGATATATCGTAGTGGTGGCTGATCGCCTCCTTGCTGGAACCGGGATCGAACGGGTTATCACCCGATAACCGGGAATCTTTCGATGGCTTGCCGAAGAGCACGGCAGGCATGTCCGCCAGCAATTGAAGCTTCGGCAGGTCTTTCAGGCGGTGTTTGAGCTTCGTCCTGGTGCCAAGCGCGACAAGATCGAACAGATTGCCATTCTGCACATCGACCTGGCCCGAGACCCACATTTCGATGACCGAATCGAGTTTCGGCCTGAAGGCGATCCGGCGAATGGCCTGCGGATCGTTGATCACCAGCTCCGGACCACCTTCCGGTCCGATCCGCTCACCCGACCACAGCCGAACGGCAAATTGCGGCTCCAGAACCTGCACGACGGTTCTGATCATCTTTGCAGCTTTGTCTTCCAGACCCATTGGCGCTTTCCGGATTGATACGACGCGTAGATCGCTCATATTGCCCGGCCTGTCCATACCGGACAGGCAGGTTTCACATCGGCATCGGATGATCCCGGTAGATGGCCTGGATATCATCGAGAACGTCTTCGTTCAAAACCACATCCCTGGCGGCTATGTTGGTTTTGAGCTGTTCCATCGATGTCGCTCCGATGATGACCGAGGTCATGAAGGGTCTGCTCAGGCAAAAGGCAAGTGACATCTGCGCCAGGTCCAGCCCATGCTTTGCCGCCACCTTGGCATACAGGGCGATCACCTGTTCCGACCGGGGAACATAACGCCCGTTCAGGGTAGGCTGCATCGATCGGCGTGTTCCCTCCGGGATATCGCCATCAAGATACTTCCCTGAAAGCGCACCGGCCGCCAGCGGTGAAAATGCCATCAGTCCCACACCTTCGTGCACGGCGATCTCAGCCATATCGAGATCGAACAGCCGGCAGATCAGGCTGTATTCGTTCTGAACGGACACGATCCGCGGCAAGCCGTGCCGCCGGCTGACCTCGAGGAATTTCACCGTGCCCCAGGCGCTTTCATTGGACAGGCCGAATGCACCAAGTTTCCCCTCGGCCTGCAGCCGCGCCACCTCGCCCAGCATATCGGCTATTTCCTGATCGATATCGCCCGGAGACTGTTTGGTCGCGTCAAAGGTCCAGTATTTCCTGAAATGATAGCTCCCGCGGTTCGGCCAATGGAGCTGATAGAGATCCACCCGATCCGTCTTCAGTCGGCGCAGGCTGTCATCAAGCGCCGCGCGGATAAGGCTGCCGTCGATCCGTTTGCCGTCCCTGATATCCGCATTGCCCTCGCCGGTTATCTTGGTGGCAATGACCAGCCTGTCGCGGTCGGACCTGTCTTTTAGCCACGCGCCGATCAACTCCTCAGTCAGACCGGTCGTTTCGGCAAGACGCGGGGTCGTCGGATACATCTCCGCCGTGTCGATGAAATTTATGCCCTCCGAGACCGCATAATCGAGCTGAGCATGAGCTTCCGCCATGGAGTTTTGCGATCCCCAGGTCATTGATCCAAGACAGATTTCACTGACCATGACATCACTGCGGCCCAGACGGTTCAGCTTCATGAATTGACTCCAATTGTCAGACTGGCATGGGGCAGGTCGTCAACCGGCGTGGCTTACCGGAACGCAGATTGCCCGCTCCGCGCCCTTGTGCACCGGGCGGGGCGGGCATGGCAAGAGCCGATGTCCCAATGGCTCCGCGAGAGCCCCATTTGGTGGTGATTTTCAGTGGAGAGGCGCGCCCATACGCGTCCTCCGGCACTGCTATCTGTAGAGAAGCGACTTTCCTTCATGAAAGACATGGACCTTCTCAGGCGCCGCCTTCATCTTGACCATGTTGCCGCGCAGATCCGCGTGAATGCCCGGCAATTTGCCGATCACCGCCTGCTCGCCATCATTGGGATGGAAATAGAGCAGTGTCACCTCGCCGAGGGCCTCGATAATATTGACCCGGCCTTCATAGATATAGTCGTCCTCGCCCGCCGGTACGAAATCCTCCGGGCGCACGCCGATATTGACCTTCAGCCCCTTGTCGGAATCATTTGTCGAAACGCTGCTGACCGCCTTGCCGCCGCCATCAACCTTGACGGTCGTCTTCTCGCCGGTCTCGATGATTTCTCCCGAAAGCAGGTTCATCGCCGGCGATCCGATGAATTGCGCGACGAATTCATTTTCCGGTCGCTCGTAAAGATCCAGCGGCGTTCCGACCTGGGCAATGCCCTTATTGGCAAGAACCACAATGCGCGAGGCCAGCGTCATCGCCTCGACCTGGTCATGGGTCACATAGATCATGGTCGATTCGGGCATGGATTCCTTGAGCTGCGCAATCTCGATCCGGGTGGCGACGCGCAGCGCGGCATCGAGGTTGGAGAGCGGTTCGTCAAACAGATAAACCTTCGGGTCCCGAACGATGGAGCGGCCGATGGCCACACGCTGGCGCTGTCCGCCGGACAGTGCCTTCGGCAGACGGTCGAGATATTCATCGAGCTGCAGGACCTTGGCGGCGCGATTGACGGCTTCATCGATCTCACCCTGCGGCTTTTTCGCCAGCTTCAGCGCAAAGGCCATATTGTCGCGCACCGTCATATGCGGATACAGCGCATAGCTCTGGAACACCATGGCGATGCCGCGTTGCGCCGGTGGCACGTCATTGACCACCATGCCGTCGATTTCCAGCGTGCCGCCGCTGATCTTTTCGAGCCCGGCAATCATCCGAAGCAGCGTGCTCTTACCGCACCCGGAGGGGCCGACGAAGACGATCAGTTCACCGGTCTTGATGTCGAGATTGATGTTTTTGAGAACATCGATGCTGCCTGAATAGGTTTTGGCGACATCCGTCAGTTTCAGATTGGCCATGAATCCCTCCCAATTATTGTCGCAGCGCGAGGCAGCACTGCCACGGGCCAAGATGAAGATGGTCGCCTGTCGGGACGTCGACGCATCCAAGTTCGGTTCCGATTGGCGCCCAGGCGCCGGGCGGCATGGCCATCTCGGATGGCTCGCCGCTCAGGTTGAAAGCGCAGAAGATCGTCTGGTCGCCCCGCGCGCGGGTAAACTGGAGAATATTGCCATTAGCACCGATCCCCTCATGGGTGCCGTTCACTAGCGCCGGATAGCACTGCCGGAACGCGATGGCACGCCGGTAATGGTGCAGCATGGAGGACGGCTCGCCCTCCTGCAGGTCAACCGCCAGAGGCCGGTGATTGTCACTGATCGGCAACCAGGTATGGGTGTCGGAGAAGCCGCCATGCGGTTTGTCGTGTTCCCAGACCATCGGTGTGCGGCAACCGTCGCGACCCTTGAACTTTGGCCAGAACTCGATGCCGTACGGGTCCCGCAGATGCTCGTATTCGATGTCAGCTTCCATCAGGCCCAGTTCCTCGCCCTGATAGAGACAGACCGAACCGCGCAGACACATCAGCATGGTGGAGAACAGCCGCTGCGCCTCCTGTGTCAGATCCCAGCGCGACGCGTGGCGCATGACATCATGGTTGGAAAACGCCCAGCATGCCCAGCCTGTTTCCGCCACCGCATCGAGACGCAGCAGCACCTCGGCCACTCGATTGGCCGTCAACTGATCCTTGGCCAGAAACTCGAACGCATAGCACATGTGAACGAATTCATCACCGGCGGTGTACTGCCCGAGAATTTCGAGTCCCTTCTGGGCATCGCCGATTTCTCCGAGCGACATGGCGCCGGGATAGGAATCAAGCAGCGACCGGAACCGCTTCAGGAACGCCAGGTTTTCCGGCCGGTTCTTGGAGTAGATGTGCTCCTGGTGGTTATACGGGTTCACCGACGGGGCAATATTGGCGTTGCGCAAATGCGGCGCCAGCGGCGGATTGTCCCGCAGGTCCTTGTCGGCAAAGTAGAAATTGATGGTGTCGAGCCGAAATCCGTCGACGCCGCGGTCCAGCCAGAACCGCGCCACGTCGATCAGAGCATCCTGCACGGCAGGCATGTGGAAATTCAGATCCGGCTGTTCGGCCAGAAAATTATGCAGGTAATACTGCTCCCGTTGGGAATCCCACTGCCAGGCGGGTCCGCCAAAGATCGAAAGCCAGTTGTTCGGCGGTGTGCCGTCCGGCTTGGGATCAGACCAGACATACCAGTCGGATTTTTCATTGTCGCGGTCGGCCCGGCTCTGCTGAAACCAGTTGTGCTTGTTCGACGTATGCGACAGCACCAGGTCAATAATGACCTTCAGACCCAATCGATGCGCCGCCGCGATCAGGGCATCGAAATCCGCCAATGTGCCGAACATCGGATCGACATCGCAATAATCGGTGACGTCATAGCCGAAATCCTTCATTGGCGAAGGAAAGAACGGCGAAATCCAGATGCCATCGACCCCCAGCGACGCGATATAGGGAAGCCGCCTGGCGATGCCGGCCAGATCGCCGATCCCGTCGCCGCTGCTGTCCTGATAGCTGCGCGGATAGACCTGATAGATCACCGCGCCCCGCCACCAGTCGTTTTCGACGGCGGGGCCAACGGACTCTATGGATTGATCCATCATCATCATGATGCGCGCATTTCCGATTACTTGACCGAACCGGCCAGCAGTCCGCGGACGAGATAGCGCTGCATGGTGAAGAACACCACGAGCGGCACGGCAATGGACACGAACGCGGCCGTCGCCAGGATACCCCAGTCACCCCCGCGCGAACCGAGCAGGTCGTCGGCGATCTTGACTGTCATCACCTTGCTCTCATCGGCCGAAGGCAGGAACACCTTGGCCACCAGCAGATCATTCCATGTCCAGAGGAACTGGAAGATGGCGAAGCTTGCCAGTGCGGGAAAGGACAGCGGCAGCACGATCTTCACGAACACCTGAAAATCCGTCGCGCCGTCCACCTTGGCGCTTTCGATGATATCGCGCGGCAGCCCGACCATGTAATTGCGTAAGAGATAGATCGCCAACGGCATCCCGAACGCCGTATGGGCAAGCCATATCCCCATGAAACTCTGACCGATACCGATCCGGTTGTGTAGATTAAGAAGCGGAACAAGCGCAAGTTGTAGAGGCACGACCAGTAGCCCCACTACTGCCGCGATCAGCAAACCGCGCGCCGGAAAATCCATCCATGCCAGGGCATAGGCGGCAAAGGCCGCAATCAGGATCGGAATGATGGTTGCCGGGATCGTCACCGTCAGCGTGTTGATGAATGCCCGATCCATATTGTCAGCCGTCAGAACCGTTCGATAATTGTCGAGCGTGAAATCCGGCGGCGTATTGGCCTGGAAATAGACCCTCGGCCCGCGCCTGGTAATTTCCTCCGGCGATGTCAGCACATAATCGCCATTGGCCTGGACCGTCAGCGTCCGGTCATTCTGGATATTCGCCGTTGTCCCGACCGAGAACTCGCCCGGATCGCGCCCCCTGCTGCCAAACGCGGTAACGGAACTGTTGCCCGACTTGAAGCGGTCGGCCACATCCTCATCCTCGAAGATGTTGCCCCTCATCACCCAGACACCGTTTTCCTCCTTCTGCGTTTCGAGCTGTGCCCGGCCTGCGTCGGCCAGAACCACCGAAAACGGAGCCTGCCACCATCCCGACGCCGAGATCTGATCACGGTCACGGAACGACGAGACAAACAGCCCAACGGTTGGGATGAGCCAGATGAGAACAATGGCGATCACCGAAACATATGTGGCGATCGTCAGGCCTGATTTTTGACCGGCGATATTATCCATGTCCCCGCCTCCCTAGCGAAATTCTCTGCGTGCCTGCACGATGTTCCAGATCATCACCGGCAGGACGATGATCATGATGATGAAGGCCACGGCAGTTGCCCGGCCGTCGTCGCGGAACATGTACGACATCATGTAACTCGGCAGGATTTCCGTGCCGAAATTGCCGCCCGTCATCGTGTAGACGATGTCAAAGACCTTGAGGACGAGAATGGTGGTCGTGGTCCACACGACCACAATCGTTCCCATGATCTGCGGAACCTTGATCTTGAAGAAGATCTGGAACGGGTTGGCGCCATCGATGATCGCCGCCTCGATCGTTTCCTCCGGCACGCCGCGCAGCGCGCCCGACAGGATGACCATGGCAAATCCGGTTTGCGTCCAGATCAGGATCGCCATCAGGAAGAAATTGTTCCAGAACGGAACCTGCAGCATGTCGACCGAGCCTTCGGCGCCGAACAGCGAGCGGATCGCATTGATCAGACCGATATCGGCATCGTTCGCATAGACGAATTTCCAGATCAGCGACGCGCCGACAAAGCTGATGGCCATCGGCATGAAGATCATCGACTTGGCCAGATTGCCGCCCTTCATCCGGTCGGTGAGCTGGGCAGCCAACAGGCCGGCAAATGTCGCCGCGGCCGGCACCACCAGGACCCAGAGCATATTGTTGAGGAAACTCTGCCGGAATTCGGGCTCACCGAACATCGTGACGTAATTGCCCAGGCCAATGAATTCATCACCGCCACGGTTGAAGAGAGATCGATAGAACGACGCCACCACCGGATAGGCCAGATAGATGCCGAGGGCCAATATGGCCGGCAGGAGAAACAGCCAGGGACGAACCATATTCGCCCGGTTGATATTGCGGCCGATATGCTCGCCCCGCGCCGGAAAAATGACCTTATCGAGAATCAGATTGGAGAAGTAGAAATAGGCGACACAGCCGCCGACTCCGGCCAATATGGTTGCGATCCCTTGCAATAGCGGGTTCATGGCGACCTCCCTTCACCCAGGGCCGACCGGATCTGGTCCGGTACCCTGCTGGCACCCCGTTTCAAACGCCCGCGGCACAATCGGCCGCGGACGTTTTGTGACGTGTTGCTATTTGATCGACTGCCAGCGTTCCTGGATCGCTTTGGCGACATCGGCGGCCTCGGCGCCGGATGTATAGTCGACCATGCCGGTCCAGAAGGCGCCGGCGCCGATTTCACCCGGCATCAGGTCCGACCCGTCGAAACGGAAGGTCGTCGCATTCAGGAGAATGTCACCGAGCGCCCGGGATGTGTCGTTGTTGTAGGCAGCCTTGTTGACACCGACATGCGGCGTCAGGAACCCGCCCTGGGCCATCCAGACCTCATGGGCGATCGGTGTTTTCAGGAATTCGACGAAGGCCCGTGCAACCGGCGTGTCATCGAGAATGGCGAACAGCGTTCCTGCGCCCAAAACAGGCTTGCCGAGATCCTTGTCCCCATAGGCTGGGAAGTAGAAGAAGTCGACATCTTCACCGACTTCCGTTCCTTCGGGAAAGAAGGTCGGAATGAAGGTCGCCTGGTGATGCATGTAGCATTCCGGCGGAAGTTCGAAGAGCCCGCTCGGGCTGTCGCGGAAATCCGTGTTGGGAACCGCCGCGGCACCACCTGCGACATAGTCGTCATTCTTGGCGAAATGCCCGTATTCTTCGATCGCGGCGACAATTCGCGGATCGTCGAACGGAATTTCATTCGTCACCCACTGGTCATAGACTTCCGGCGGCTGCGTACGCAGCATCATGTCTTCGACCCAGTCTGTAGCCGGCCAGCCGGTCGCGGCACCGGAGCCCAGACCGATACACCAGGGCGTACCGCCATCGGCAACGATCTGATCGGTCAGCGCCTTGAGGTCTTCCATCGTTTCCGGCACTTCGTAGCCGGCTTCCTCGAACTGCTCGGGAACGTACCAGACCAGCGACTTCACATCGATCTTGTAGAAAAACCCGAAGAGGTCATCGTTTCCGTTGGCATCGGCATAGGTGCCCAGATCGACCCAGGACTGCCCGGCGGCATAATTGTCCTTGACCCAGTTGCCGGTCTCCGCGCCCAGCGGTGCGAGGAATCCGCGCGACGCCATGTCGGCCGCCAGTCCGGGCTGCGGGAAAACGGCAATGTTCGGCGCCGAATTGGCCTGTGCGGAGATCACGATGTCCTGCTCGAAACTGTCGGAGCCGGAATAGTTGACGGTGGCGCCGGTGGCTTCCTCGAAATAGGCAAGCATGTTGTTGACGATCTTGCCGTCTTCACCGGTCCACGGTCCGGTCATCGACAGTTCCTGGCCGGAAAGGTCGTTGGCAGCGGCAAATTCCTCATAGCTGGCCCAGTTGAATGGGCCTTCGCCGGGTGCATAGAGCAGGTGATTGTCGGCATGGGCCATACCGGCGGTCAGGGCGATAGCAGCCACACCGGAGTAAATTAGCGTTCTCATTGAAGTCCTCCCGGATTGCACGTGCAGGGTGCGAATGATCGTTAACCAGTGCGCAGAGTCAAAATCAAAGCGCTTTGGAAGAAGCCAACAATTGCTCACATAGAGGTGATTGTCAATGAGAAACAGAATAAATCCAGGAATTATGGCCCGTACCGTTGTATAAGCCATAGAAATTTTCGTGCCGTCTTCCTTTGACGGACGCCGTTTACGCCACTATTGTAGCCAATTACTCAAATCGGTTTGAAAGTCGTTTGCCCCATGAATCTAAAGGAATTGTCAGAGCATCTCGGTCTCTCTCAAACCACGGTCAGCAGGGCTTTGAACGGATTTCCGGAGGTCAAGGAGGCAACGCGGCTGCGCGTGCTTGCCGCAGCCAAGAAACACAATTACGCGCCTAACATCCGCGCCAAGAACCTGGCCACCGGTCGCGCTATGGCAACCGGCCATGTCATTCCGCTTTCGGCAAAACATGAGATGGTCAATCCGATCTTCGGTGACTTTGTTGCCGGCGCCGGCGAGGTGTATGCGCGCAGCGGTTACGAGATGGTTCTGTCGATCGTCAATGACCGGGACGAGGCAACGGTCTACAGGGACCTGAGGGCAAAGGGAACCGTCGACGGACTCATCGTGCACGGCCCGAAAATCAACGACACACGAATCGATCTGCTGCGCCAGATCGGTATTCCGTTTGTGGTACATGGCCGGGCATCGGGCATCGCATCATCCTATTCCTGGCTTGATGTCAACAACCGCCGAGCTTTCGGCCGCGCAACGGATTTCCTGCTCGATCTCGGTCACCGGCGCATAGCATTGATCAACGGGCTTGAAGCGATGGACTTCGCCTATCGCCGCAGGGACGGCTATGAGCGCTCCCTGAAGGCCCGCGGCATTGATCCCGATCCCGATCTGATGCGCTCCGAAGAAATGACCGAAGTCTACGGCTACCGGTCGGCACGGGAGATGATGGCTCGCGCCATGCCCCCCACCGCCTATCTGGTATCGTCGATCATCTGCGCATTCGGGGTGCGGCGCGCCGTCGAAGAAGCAGGCCTGCGGATCGGGCGCGACATTTCGATCATCACCTTCGATGACGAATTGTCCTATCTCAAGAACGGTGAGGATGTCCCGATATTCACAGCTGCGCGCTCGTCGGTTCGCGATGCGGGGCGTCAGGCCGGGGAAATGTTGTTGCAACTGATCGAGAATCCGGAGAAAATGCCGCTCAATGTTTTACTGGAGGCCGAGTTGATGGTGGGCACATCAACCGGCCCTGCTCCGCAATCCGGATAATCACACCGTTAACGATCAGCGCGCCGGCCTTTGACTGAAGGTTCACCACAGCTTTGTAAAGCATTGTAAAGTGATTGGTTAAGTGATCAGGACGGTCGCAATTTGCATATTCCGTCGCTATATCAGGCGGTAGAGAAGAATCTGCGACGGATAGCAACGGTTGTGGTCCACAATCGGCCGCGCCAAGAGACGAGAGACAATGGCAAAATTCCGGTTTCACAAATTCGCGGCGATCGCCGTGTTGGCCGTTTCAGCGGGATGGATTCTGACCGGCGAGTTTTCGTCCGTGAACAGCGCCGCCAGCGATGATCAGACCAGCGCGCAGCCGGCACAAGCCGAGGCGCCGGCGGCAACATCCGAGACGTTGCGAACCGTTGCCTTTGTCGAGCCCTATTTCATCGACCACAACCGCGCCATAAGGCTGTCGGGTCTGACGGAAGCCGACAAGCGGGCGACGCTGGCAACCCGTGCCGCCGGCATTATCGAACAATTGCCCTTCGAACAGGGAGACAGCGTCGAGGAAGGCGATGTCATTTTGTCGCTGGAGGTCGAAGAGCAGACCGCGATGATCGAAACGGCGCGGGCCCTGCTGGAACAGCGGGAGAAGGAACACGAGGCGACCGAGCGTCTGGTCACGGCCGGCACCTTGCCGAAACTGCGCGCCGACGAATCCAGGTCGGCGCTCAGCTCCGCGCGCTCGCAGCTGGAGCAGGCGGAAGCCCAGCATGCACGCCTGGAAGTGCGCGCGCCGTTTTCCGGTGTCATCGACAGGCTGAATGTCGAAAGGGGCAGCTACGTTCAGGCTGGCGCCCAGGTTGCGGTGCTTCTCAAACTGGATCCGGTGATTGCGCGCGGCGAGGTCAGCGAAAGCGATCTGCACTACATCAAGCCGGGAAACGCGGCGGAAATCGACCTGGTCTACGGCCGCGAGGTTCAGGGTAAAGTCAGCTATATCAGCCGCGATGCCTCGCCGCAGACGCGAACCTTCCCCGTCGAGATCGCCATCCCCAACCCGGATCTGTCGATCCCGGCCGGCATGACCGCGGAAATCACCTTATGGGCTGAAACCGTTCGCGCTGTGGTGTTGCCCCGGTCCGTCGTCACGCTTTCCGTCGACGGTGATCTTGGCGTACGCATTCTCAAGCCCGATAACACGGCATCCTTCGTGCCGATCGATCTGATCGACGACATGCCGCAGGGCCTTGTCCTCGGCGGCGTGCCCGAGGATGCCCGCATCATCGTCGCGGGTCAGGATCTCGTGGTCGACGGTGAAAAGGTCAATCCGGTCGAGGCAGACCAGGAGATGGTCCAGCGGTTTATTGCCGGCGCAACCGGAGTCTCCAACTGATGTCCATCGTCGATTATGCCATCCGCAATGCGCGATTGACCATATCGATCCTGGTTTTTTTCCTGATTGCCGGCGCACTGGCCTATCAGTCCATCCCCAAGGAAGCCGAGCCTGATATCCAGATCCCCATCATCTATGTCAGCCTCGGCTATCAGGGCATTTCACCGGAGGATTCGGAACGCCTGCTGTTGCGCCCGATCGAATCCAAACTCAAATCAATCGCCGGCATCAAGGAGATGCGCGCAAGTGCCTATCAGGGTGGCGGCAATGTGGTGGTCGAGTTCCAGGCCGGTGCGAACCTAGAAAAGGCGCTCGACGACGTCCGTAACAAGGTCGACGAAGCCAAGCCGGACCTGCCGCAGGGCGCCGATGAGCCGACCGTGAACGAGGTCAATATCTCCGAGTTTCCGGTCCTCGTCGTCACCCTGTCCGGCGACGTTCCCGAACGCGCGCTGACCACGGCCGCCCGTGAATTGCGCGATCGAATCGAGGAAATCACCGGCGTGCTCGACGCCAATCTTCAGGGTGCGCGCGACGAATTGGTCGAAGTCATCATCGATCCGATGAAACTGTCATCCTACGGGTTGCGCCTCGACCAGCTGATCGCCGGTGTCGGCGCCAACAATTCGCTCGTCGCCGCCGGCCAGATGGAAGGCTCGGAAGGGCGCTACGCGGTCAAGGTCCCATCGCTGATCGAAACCGTGGAGGATGTCGCCAATCTGCCGATCGTCGCCGGCCCCAATGCCGTTGTCCGCGCCCGCGATCTGGCAACGATCCGCTCCACATTCAAGGACGCGGAAACCATCACCCGCTTCAATGGCCGGCCGGCCATTGCCATCGAAGTCTCGAAGCGGACCGGCGCCAATCTGATCGAAACGGTCGATCAGGTCAAAGTCGTCGCCACGGAATTCGAGACCCTGCTGCCGGAGGGCGCCTCCGTCACCTTCAGTCAGGACAAATCCACCAATATCCGGCAATTGCTCGGGGATCTGGAGAACAGCGTTCTGACGGCCGTCATTCTGGTTTTTGTTGTCATTCTCTATGCCCTGTCGGGGCGGGCGTCGATGCTGATCGGCCTGGCGATTCCCGCATCCTTCCTGATGGGAATTCTGTTTCTGTCGCTGGCCGGCTTCACCGTCAACATCGTCGTTCTTTTCAGCCTTATTCTGGCGGTCGGCATGCTGGTTGACGATGCGATCATCGTCACCGAATATGCCGAGCGACGAATGACGGAGGGCATGCCGAAAAGGGAGGCCTTCTCCCTGGCCGCGCGCCGCATGGCGGGCCCGGTAACCGCGGCAACGGCAACCCGCGTCGCCGCCTTTTCGCCGCTGCTGTTCTGGCCGGGCATAATCGGCGAATTCATGAAATATATGCCGATCACGCTGATCGCCACCCTGTCGGCTTCCCTTGTCTATGCACTGATATTCGTTCCCGCGCTGGGCGCGCTTGTTGCCAAACCCGTGGTCGAGGAAGGCCCACATCGTGACGGCTGGTATATGGCGATCGCCAAGCGCGCCGTCCGCCATCCCTTCATCGTCATGTTCCTGGCGATCGGCCTGCTCATCGCTGTTCCGGTCGGATATGGCAAATACGGAAAGGGCCTGGAATTCTTCCCCAATGTCGAGCCGGAATACGGGCTGCTCTACGTCAAGGCGCGCGGCAATCTCTCATTGGAAGAACAGGATGCCTTTGTCCGCCGCGCCGAAGAGCGCATCCTCGGCTGGCCCGGCATCAAAACCGTCTATACCCGCGCCGGCGCAACGACTGGTGGCGGAGCCGAGCTGGATGCCGATGTGGTCGGCGTCATCCAGTACGAATTCATCGATTGGCGCGAGCGCAAATCCGCGAATGAAATTCTGGACGACCTGCGTGGCGTGATGACCGGCATACCCGGCGCGGAGATCCAGGTGCAGGTTCCCGATGCCGGTCCGCCAACCGGCAAGGCCATACAGCTTCGCCTGTCGGCAGCCGATCCCGGCGGACTGAACGAGGTGGCCCGCGATGTGGCGGCGATGCTCGGGACGGTCGACGATGTCATAGACATTTCCGATGGTCTGCCGCCGCCGGGCATCGACTGGGAGATCGAGGTCGATCAGAACAAGGCAGCGCAATATGGCATTGCGCCGGCCACCGTCGGCACGGTGGTGCAGCTGGTGACGACCGGCCTGAAACTCTCCGAATATCGTCCGGCGGGCATTGACGACGATGTCGACATCCGCCTGCGTTTGCCACAGGATCGGCGAACCCTGTCGACCCTCGACCAGTTGCGCGTGGAAACGTCCCAGGGCTCGGTTCCCATTTCGAATTTCGTCTCACGCGAGGCGGCGCCGCGGACGGGCACGCTCAGCCGCATCGACGGCGTGCGCACCATCGTCGTGCAGGCCGGCATTCGGGAGGGTGTCCAGGCCGATAATGTGCGCAAGGTCGTCATTGCCAATATGGAGGAGATGGGGCTCGAGCAGTCCAACATCCGCTGGAAGCTTGCCGGTGAGGACGAGGAACAGGCCGCCGCCAGCGAGTTCCTCAGCAAGGCCTTCGGCGCTGCCATTTTCCTGATTTTCGTGGTCCTGCTTGCCCAGTTCAACAAATTCATCTCCGTCGCACTCGTGCTGTCGGCCGTCGTCATGTCGACCATCGGCGTCCTTCTCGGACTGATGATCATGGGCCAGCCCTTCAGCGTCGTCATGACCGGCATCGGCATCATTGCGCTCGCCGGTGTCGTCGTGAACAACAACATCGTGCTGATCGACACCTATGACCGGCTGCGCGCAGAAGGATGGGACAAGCTGGAGGCCGTGCTGCAGACCTGCCGTGAACGTGCCCGCCCGGTGGTCCTGACTGCCGTAACCGCCATTCTCGGTGTGCTGCCGATTGCCTTCGGTCTCAATCTCGAGATCCTCAATCACGAAACCACATTCGGCGCACCATCGACCCAATGGTGGATCGCGCTGTCGAGCGCCATCGTGTTCGGTCTGGCCTTCTCAACGGTGCTGACACTGATCGTCACGCCATCGGCCCTGATGATCGTGACCCGCTCGAACGACAGCAAGCTGCACCGCTTCTTCACGCGATTCCGATGGCTTCGCCGCCGCGACACGACCGCAGACGGCGCTGCACAACCGGTCATCAAGGACGCAAAGCCGGCTGGCACGAAAGACGACAAACCACCGTCAACCGGTGGTGAGAAGCCGCAACCGGCCGAGTAACCGGCACAGGTCCCCTTAAGGCGCATCATGGAAGACACGCCGCAACCAGACACGACCGTCCCGGAAGATCAGCCGGCCGTCATGGCACTGGAACATCTGACCGGGCCGTGCCGCGGCACCATGACATGGCTCTGGCAACCAGCGGTCAATCTGTGGCTCAGCCCTGAAGGATATGTTCATCTCTTTACCGCCGACACCGGCGGGTCGAAGGGCATTCCCATTGCCCGCCTGCGCCGGGCGGAACATTCCTATGTGATCGAGGCCGTTGAGGGCCAGCGGATCTGGGTCAACGGACAACGGGTCAGCACCCGCCTGCTCAAAAACCTCGACACCATCGAATTTGGTGAAAACGGACCGATATCCCGCTGCAATCTCTATGATGACCGTCACCGGGCCCGTGAAAGCCTCGGCGGCATCCTGAGTGACACAGCGGCCTATTTCAGGAGCAGTCGCCAGCCGCTCGCCAGACGGCTCGTCAAATCGTTTGGCCAGGCGCTAAGCCGCCTGATGCGGGAAACCACCATCTTGTTTCGGCTGGGTGTCGTCGCCACATTGCTCATCCTGGCCGGTTTTGTCTATCAGCAGAACCGCATGGACGCGCTGCTCAGGCAGCAGATCGCCAGCGGGGTCGCAGAATTGGAGGGGTTCTCCCGCATTCTGGCCCGGTCGCGGGAAGACGCCCTGACACCAAGGGATCTTGAAGCGCTCAGCGAGGAATTGCAGGGACAATTGGCGACAACCGCCGAACGGATGTCGCAACTGGAACGCCGCTCCGAGGCCAGCACCAATGTCATTGCGCAGGCCACACCCTCCATCCTGTTTCTCCAGGGTGCCTACGGGTTCCGCGAAACGGCCACCGGGCGCATGCTGCGCCGTGTCCTCGACGCGAACGGAACGCCCATGTCGCTTCCCAATGGTCTCCCGATGTTATCGCTCGATGGCGAGGGGCCGGTCGCCGAGCGACAACTGACCGGAACCGGGTTTGCGGTCGGCGATGATGGCATTCTGGTCACCAACCGCCATGTCGGGATGCCCTGGGAGCAGGACGCCAATATCAAGACGCTGGTCGCTCAGGGTCTGGAACCCGTGATGACGCAATTTGTCGGCTATCTGCCGGGCGTCGCCGATGCGGTGCATCTGGAACTGATCGCGGCCAGCGCCGTCGCCGATGTCGCCATTCTGCGTCCGGTCCCGCCCGCGAGCACGATTGCCGGATTGCGCCTTGCGCCGCAGCCGCCCGATCCGGGCGACGAGGTGATCGTCATGGGATACCCGACCGGTCTACGCTCAATGCTCGCGCAGGCCGGTGAGGCGTTCGTCGAAAAATTGCGCCTGTCGGATGACACGGATTTCTGGAACGTCGCCAGCCGTCTGGCAGCTGCCGGCCGCATCGTCCCGCTGGCGAGCCGCGGCATTGTCGGCCGGGCCTCCGATGAATCCATCGTCTATGACGCCGAGACCACCCGCGGCGGCAGTGGCGGTCCGGTTCTGGACATCAATGGCAATGTCGTCGCCGTCAATGCCGCCATCCTGCCCGAATATGGCGGGTCCAATCTCGGTGTCCCGATCGAGGAAGTCCGCAAGCTGCTGCAGGGGGCACCGGTCAATTAGACCAGATTGCCACACCTGGAATTGTTTCCACCGAAACCGGACCGGATGTGGGCGAAAACTGTCGACGTACCCGTTTGCGGCGATTAGGTTCGGATTGGTTTTGCGATCGGCAAGACGCCCGAACAGGAATCTGACATCATGATGGACAAGGGGAGAAACTGAATCATGGCAGGCAAATTCGAGGTTTACAAGGACAAGGCGGGAGAGTTCCGGTTCCGCCTCAAGGCTGGAAACGGTCAGATCATTCTGGCGAGCGAAGGCTACAAGCAGCGTGGCAGTGCCGATAACGGCATCGAATCCGTTCGCAAGAACTCCGCCGACGATGCACGGTTCGATCGGACCGAGACAAAAAACGGCAAACACAGATTCAACCTCAAGGCGACCAATGGCCAGGTGATCGGCACGAGCGAAAGCTACGAAAGCGCCTCATCGCGCGAAAAGGGCATCGAATCGGTCAAGAAGAACGCGCCCTCAGCGAAGGTGGAAGACCTCACCTGACAGGCCGGGCAATCAGCCGGTGCGAGCTGGGTATATATGGCATTTGAAGACGGGGTGAGACCGATCCCCGCCTTCGAACGACTGCCCAAAGTGAACATCGCCAAGGGTCAATGGAGCGACCAGACTAGACTGGGTCAGACCCAAGCGGGGCCAGCAGATCGACACCGCACTGCCGGGCAAAGTCGACAAGATCGATCAGCACCCAGTTTTCCCATAGCTTGGCACCGCGGCGGATGTAGAAATCCATGATGGTCTGCGAGATGGCGCCGCCGGTCGGGGCAATGCCGCGGAATGGGATGCCGGTAAACTCGCCGACCATCGACGGCCAGCCGGTAAAGCCGGCAACATGGCCTTCGGCGATGAACACGTCCTTCGGCCAGGTGCCGCGTCGGTTCGGAAAACTCGAAACACTCGGCCCCTGAGCGAACCGCCGGAATTCGTCGAGCCCATGGGCCGAACCGATCCCCCAGGGGCCGTGCCAGACCATATCGGCGTGCCAGAACGCCTCCATTCCCATGCTTTCCAGATCGCTGCCGTCAAGCGTGTTGCAGCCGCCGATCATGCGCGCGACCAGATCGCGTGTGATCGCACTTTGCGCCTCAGCCTTGCCTTCCCTGTTGATTCCGGAGCCAGCGCGCGGTCCGGGAACCGGGCCCGGATGCCCGGCAAATGGCGGCAGCAGATCGATGCCCGCCTGTGCTGCAAGGCCCGGAAGGTCAAACAGACACCGGATTTCATTGATCGAGCCGTTTTCAACCTTGTAGAATTCTCCGAACCGCAGGCGGCGTGGCGCCGCCCCGGCAGGAATGCCCAGATAGGGCTGGTCCATTCGTCCGACCCAGTCGCCGGTGGTTCCGACCCAGGTGGCCCCGTCGTATCGGTCTGCAAAAAACAGATATGGTATGCGACGAATCGTTGAAAAGCTGCCGGCAAGCGGGCCGTAAAGTTGATCATGCAGAGCATCGTAACCGTTGAGATGACCGATCGGTGCGGGGCCGAAGAACCGCACATCGGTGTGGAACAACTTAGGGCGCCGCGAGGTGAACGGAACTGCTGCCGCGATTTGATCGGCCCATAACGACCACACGATCTCCCTGGCGCTTTCGAGCGTCAACGGATCACGCATCCGATTGGCCTACGGCAATGTCGCCAGACACTCCAGCAATAGGGTGTAATAGTCTTCGGGTCTTCCATCGCGCACATAGAACACATTTTTCGGCCGGTCGGTGATACCCCACCAGTCGGCAACCGTCATGCCATAGGTCAGACCCGGGCTCAACTCCACGGAAACATTGATGTGGCGTCCTTCGAACAGATCAGGACGCAGCATGAAGGCCGGCACGCAGGGGCCATGCAAGGGGGCCCCTTCCCAGCCGTATTTTTTCAGATCGAAGGTTTCGGAAAATTCCAGCATCTCGGCCATGGCAACACCACAGCAATTGCCCAGCTCCCGCATGGCGCGGAGTCTTTCGGGGGTCGACAGCATGCGGTGGGTGACATCGAGCGGCAGCATGGTCGTCTCGATGCCGGCGTTCAGCACAATATCCGCCGCCAGCGGATCGACATAGACATTGAACTCGGCCGTCGGTGTGATGTTGCCCACCTCGAAATAGGCGCCCGCCATGGCGACGATGTCCTTGATCCGCGGCGCGATTTCCGGCGCCTCGACCAGCGCCATGGCAAGATTGGTGAGCGGCGACAGGGAACAGATGGTAATCTCGCCGGCCGGTTCCTCGCGCAAGGTGCGGATGATGAACTGCACCCCGTGCTCCTCCTCGATGCGTGTCACCGGATCGGGAAGGTCGGGGCCGTCCAGTCCCGTCGGGCCGTGCACATGTTCCGCCGTCACCAGGGTGCCGGCCATCGGGCGCGGGCACCCGGCGAAGACGGGAATGTCGGTGCGCTCCGCCAATTCCAGTAGTTTGAGGCAGTTGCCCGTGGTGTAAGAGAGATCGATGTTTCCGGCGGTGGCGACGATGCCAAGGACGTCGAAAACATGCGGCGCGCCGAGGATCATATAAAGCGCCGCGGCCTGATCCTGTCCCGGATCGGTCAGGATGATCAGTTTGCGTTTCATCGGCGGCCTCCCATGGCAGTTACGAGTCGCGCAATTCACCGAAATTCGAAATCGCCCTGGTGCCGCCGCGCAGCTTGGCGCTCAGCCAGATGCCGAACACCGTCGCGATATAGGGAAGACCGAGAAGCAGATCATGCGGAACCCGGTCCCCGAACAGCAACTGGGCGCGGATACCAAGTGCCCCGACAATCGCAAAGAACAATGCCGCAAAAGTCGCACCGATCGGATGCCCGGCTCCGAATATGACGGCTGTGAAGGCCATGAAGCCACGCCCGGCCGTCATGTTGGTGGAAAAGATCTGCAGGCTTCCAGCCGCCAGTTCCGCCCCGCCGAGAGCGCACAGCACGCCGCCGATCATCAGGGCGGCCAACCGCATCAGATCGGTGCGGACACCGACACTGCGTGCGGCAAAAGGATGCTCGCCCGAGGCCGCAAGCCGCAGACCGAACCGGGTGCGCCGCAGCAGCAGCCACATGGCGAACACGCATAGCGGCATGAGCAGAACGAGGATGGACAGCGAACCGAAGGAGCCGAACAACGGTCCGAGCCGCGGCAGACCGAAGGGTGCACTGACGGCGGCCTGGCTTCCGAAAATCGCTTCCACCGCGAAGGTGGTGCCGCCAAGCCCCAGCCCTGTGAGCCCCAGGCCGGCGATGATCTGGTTGGCCCTGAGCTTTTCGACCACGAACCAGAAAAGAACCGATGTCAGGACACACAGGCAGATGGCAACCAACAGGGCCACGGCGACCGAACCGGTTGCGGTGATCACCAGGATCGTCGCGCAGGCGCCGATGATCATCAGCCCTTCAAGACCCAGATGCCAGATGCCGGCCCGCTGGGCGATGACTCCAGCCAGCGTTACATAGATCAGCGGTGTGCCCGAGCGCAGAATGGCGATTATCGTGTCGTCCATGTGCCCCTCCTCCCGAGTCGCATCAGACGATCGACAAATCCGGATTTTGCGGTGATGAACAGCGCAATGGCCGCATTGATGATTTCAATCGCCGAGGATGGCAGTCCGGCAATGATCGGCAGGTAAAGCGTCGCCGATGACAGGCCGCCGAAGAAAAAAGCCACGATCGCCGTTCCGGTGATCGACATATTGGCCACAAGCGCGATCAGGATGGCCGTGAAACCATGGGTCGGCAGGAAGCCGGATGCCAGCCGGCCATTCGGGCCCATCAGCTCGATTGTGCCGGCAAGACCGGCCAGCGCGCCGCTGATGACGAAGCTTGTCAGCCCGATATTCCAGAGCCGGGCGCCCTGCCACGTCACCATGGTCGGATTGCGACCGGCCAGACCCGACAGGACGCCGAAAGCGCTTCGATTGACCAGCAGCCACATGCTGACGAAAACCAGAAGGGCAATCGTGACAATGGTCGGCGAGAGCCCGTAGGACGTGCTGATGCGGTAAGCCGCCTCGAGCGGCCGGCTGGAGGCCTGCTGGCCGGAGCCGGAGGGGTCCTTCAGCGGTCCGGACGTCACATAAATCAACACCAGGCTGGCGAGAAAATTCCCCATCAATGTGGTGATGACCTCATCCGCCCCCGATTTCAGCCGCAGGATACCCGGCCACAGCGACCACAGGGCGCCGCCCGTCATGCCGGCGAGAAAACAAACGGGAACCACGATCAGCGCCGGCAGGCCATTGAGCCATTCGGCTGCAAAGGCAGCGCAGATCGCGCCCATATAGAACTGGCCCTGCGCGCCGATATTGAAGTAGCCGGCCCTGAAGGATATCGCCACGCCGACCGCAGTGATGAACAGCGGCAGCCCCCATCGCAGCGACTGCGTCAGTGCGCCGGTGCGCAGGAAAGCGCCCTCGACGATTGACTGAAACATCTGCGTCGCGGAGTAGCCGGCAATCGAGAAAATCACGCCGCAGAGCACAAGCGCAAGGACGATGAAGATCAGCGCGCGCAGGATGGAAACGATCCGCTCGTTCATTTCGCCACCCCGGTCATGGCCGCGCCAATATCCGCCAATGCGTAGGGCGGTTCGAACGTCCCGGCAATTCGCCCCGAAAGCATGACGATGACCCGGTCGCAAACATCCATGATCTCGTCGAGATCGGAAGAGATGAAGAGGATGCCGCATCCGCGTGCCTTCGCCCGCCGCAGCGAATCCCAGACAAAGGCCGTTGCACCGATATCGAGACCGCGGGTCGGCTGCGCGGCCAGAATCAAGCGCGCACCTTCATCCATTTCCCTGGACAAGATGACCTTCTGCGCATTGCCGCCGGACAGCGACCCGGCATGCTGCGTGACATTGTCATAGCGCACATCCCAAGAATCCAGGGCCGTCGCACAGTCCCGGCGAAGCTCCGCCGGCCTGATGGCCGACACAGAGGATTTTTGCAGCAGGGTGCGCACGGACCAGTTCTGCCACAGCGCGCTCGACAGGCTCAGCCCCTCGACATTGCGTTCAAAGGGGATAACCCGCAGGCCGGACAGCCGACGCGCCTTCATCGACGCAGCGGTTACATCCTGCCCATCGATCAGGACTTCGCCGCTGGACATGTCGGCAAGTGCGGAGATCGCCCGCACCAGTGTTCTTTGGCCATTGCCCTCGACACCGGCGACGCCAACGATTTCTCCCTGCTGAATGGTCAGATCGACGGCATCGAGCGGCGGGCCCTCCGGATCGGCGCGTGTGCTGACCGAACGCATCGTGAGAACCGGTGACGCGGCGGCGGTGCCCGAATTCGTCATATGGTGCACGGGAATGGCCGATCCGGTCAGTGCGGCCCTGTCTTCTTCATCGAGCATTCGCGTGGCAGGTCCGATGATGAGTTCGGCAAGCTGCGCCGCATCGATCCCGTTGCTGTCGATCGGCCCCTCGACCAGGCGCCCGCCACGCAAAACCGTCACCGTATCGGCAACGGAAAGAACCTCGCGGATCTTGTGCAGGATGAGGATGACCGTGACACCGATCTCCTTGAGATGCCGAACCCGGTCAAACAGTGCCTGAGCGCCCTCCGGCGACAGAACCGCGGTGGGTTCATCAAGGATCAGCAGCCGCGCATCGGTCACCAGCGCCCGCGCGATCTCGACACTTTGCTGGGTTTCGACCGGAAGATCGCGGATACGGCGGCCGGCGGAAACCTTGATATCCAGCGCATCCAGATGCGCCTGCCAGCGGGTTTCGAGCTGCTTGCGCGTATAGAGTCCGCCGTCATCGGCGCCAAATTGCATCGCTTCGGCAACGGTGAAGGACGGCGGCAGCGCAAAGCTCTGGTGCACCAGTTCCACCCCGGCCCGTCTCGCTTCGTTGACCTTGCCGGTCGGGACCACCTTGCCGTCGATTTCCACCCGCCCAGATGCGGGTTTCACCAGACCGGAAACAACGCGGGCAAATGTCGTCTTACCCGCGCCGTTCTGGCCGACGACCGCATGGATCCGGCCCCGGGTGAAAGAAACGCTGACATCCGACAAGGCCACGACATCACCATAGGTAACGCCGACATCGTGGCATTGCAGAATAGTTTGTGTGTCCTCCTTCATCCCGGAGACGTTCGCCTACAGCGCCGTATTGAATGGGACATTCAAGGACCCGTCCAAGATGGCAGCCTTGGCCTTTTCGACATCCGGCCAGGTGGCCTTCGCCTTGGCATTGATGGCCCCTGGTCCCTGTTCCTCGAACACCGGCGACAGTTTGAAGTCGATCACACCCGTGCCGAGGCCGGTCGAAACATGGGCGCCACCGGCCCAGTCGCTGCCAAGCGCCTTGGTCACCTCATTGTACAGCGACTCGCCGAAATCGAGCCCGACAATGGAGATCAATGACTTTGGCCCAAGCGTGAACTGCGCCGGGTCAAGGGCGCTGACCAGGCGTCCCTCCATTTCATTGGCGGCCGCGATAATGCCGGCATCGGTTGCCGCCGCGTCGGTCTGGATATAGTCGATCCCGTCAGAGAACATCTGCGCGGCGATTTCCTGACCCTTCGCCGGGTCCTGGAACGAGCCGGCAAAGGCGGCTGTCGCCGTGATGTCGGGATTGACCGATTGCGCACCGGCCTTGAAAGCGTTGAAATCGGCATTGATGGGCGGGATCGAGATACCGCCGATAAAGCCGAGCTTGGCCGTCTTGCTCACACCGGCCGCAAAAATCCCCGAGAGATAGCAGCCGAGATAATAGTCGTAGGAAACGGTTACCACATTGGGGATCGGCGGTTCGAACGCATCGCCGAAGAGCTGGATCCATTTCGTATTGGGGTAATCGGGTGCAACTGCCTTGAAGGGCACCGCGACTTCGTTGAAGGTCGAGACCACGACAGCGGCACCGGCGTCGCCGAGCGTGCGGAAAATCGTTTCATAGGTGGCCGGATCCTGGGCATAGATGGCGCGGTAGGTCAGATCCTTTTCCGACGCCAGCTGCTTCAGCTTGGCGATCATCGAATCCACCGGGCCATTGTCACCCGCCGCCTGTGTGTGCACCAGCGCCACAAGGTCGCCGGCAGCCAGGGCATTGGAGGTCAGAACACCGCTCGCCAGGCCGAGAGCGCCTGCCCCGGCGGTCAGTTTCAAAAGCGACCGGCGGTCGATCGCATGCTGCAATCCGTGTTCCTGAGTGTGTTTCTTAGAGGTCATCGTTCCTGATCCTTCCTTGGGTTCCACTTTTGACCGTGGCTTCGTTTGATGCGCGGACCGTTCCTTCGGTTCGCCTGTTGCATATCTCCGATGAACCGCCTTCCTGCGGTTCGATGGTCCTGTCGTATCAAGCGCCCGGAGAAAACGGCGCGGGATTCATGATCATGACGTCCTGGCTCTGGATCGCATCGAGCGACCAGACCCCGTTGATGAATGATTGCCATTGCGGGTCGGCATACATGGCGGCCCGGCGAGCCTCCCGGTCGGCAAGGCTGTCATAGCCCCACATCAGCACGGTGGTATGAAGCCGGCCGATCTCGTTGACATAGAGGCCGAGGAAACGGTTGAGATGCCGCTTCTGGATCGGCAGTCCCTCCGTTTCATATTTCTTCAGCCAGCCATCCACCGTTCCGGGACGGAATGTGTAGGTGCGGTGTTCGACGATCATTGTGTGTCTCCCGATAGGATGAATTGGGCCGCCTTTTCGCCGATCATGATGGCCGGCGCATTGGTGTTTCCGCTCGATATGACCGGCATGATGGACGCATCGGCAACCCGCAGGCCGTCGATCCCGTGGACCTTGAGCCGGCCATCGACGACGGCACGCGGGTCGGTGCCCATCTTGCAGGTGCCGACGGGGTGAAAGGTCGTCATGGCGCTCGCCCGCAGCCAGTTCGTCATTTCGGCTTCCGATTCCACATCCGGCCCGGGAGCCAGTTCTTTGCCCCGATAGGGATCGAACGCCCTCTGGCCAATCACATCGCGGGTAATGCGGATGCCATCAAACATGGTGCGAAGATCGGTGTCCGTCTGCAGATAATTTGCCTGGATCAGAGGCGCTGCTGTCGGATCGGCAGACTGCAGCGTGATTTCGCCGCGGCTTTCCGGATTGACCGGTCCGACCCGCAGGGTAAAGCCGTGATTGGCTTCGACCGCACGGGCGCGTTTGAATGGATTGGGGAAATGAAGATTCGCGGTCTTTTCCATCGCCGGCATGAAATGCAGCTGTATGTCGGGCGCCTCAAGATCGTCACGCGAGCGGATGAAGGCACCTGCCTCATAGGGAAAGGTCGTCACCGTACCGCTGCCGAACAACATGCCTTCGACCAGCGACCAGGCAAGCTTGTCGGCCCGCAGATCATTGAACAGCGTCACCGGCTGTGTGCATTCCCATGACATCACGCAGTCCACATGGTCCTGCAGGTTTTTGCCGACCCCCGGCAGATCGTGCACGACCTTGATGTCGTGCGTGGCCAGTTCGTCCGCCGGACCGATGCCCGACAAGAGCAGCAATTGCGGCGAGTTGACCGTCCCGGCCGACAGGATCACCTCGCATGCCGCATCGGCCCGCCGGGACTGTCCACGCTGAGAATAGGCGACACCGGTCGCGCGGCCGTTTTCGACGATGATGCGCTGCGTCAGAGCGTCAGTCTCGACCGTCAGATTGTCCCGATCGAGCACCGGTTTCAAAAAGGCCGAAGCGGTGGACCAGCGCTTGCCGTCCCGGATATTGAAATCATAGCGCCCGAAACCCTCCTGCTGGTGCCCGTTGAAATCGTCATTGCGCGGATAACCGGCCTGCGATCCCGCCGCGATGAAGGTGTCATAGAGGTCGTTCTTGCCACGCGCCCGGCAGACCGTGAGTTCGCCGTCGCGACTGTGGAAATCATCCTCCCGTTCGATATGCGCCTCGGATTTGCGAAACGTCGGCAGAACATCCTCATAGGACCAGCCCGGCAGGCCCATCTGCGCCCATCGGTCGTAATCATGCCGGTTGCCGCGAATATAGATCATTCCGTTGATGGTCGACGAGCCACCCAGGACCTTGCCGCGTGGCCAGTAGAGCGAACGGCCGTTGAGACCGGGCTCGGCCTGCGTGTGATAGTGCCAGTTATAGATACCGGATTGAAACAGCTTGCCCATCAGCATGGGCAGGCGAAACAGTGGATTGCGATCCTTGCCGCCCGCTTCCAGCAACAGCACATTGCAATCGGGATCGGCCGACAGGCGGTTGGCAATCACGCAGCCGGCCGACCCGGCGCCGATCACGATATAGTCGAAGCGTTGTCTGTCGGTCATCGGATCACCATGCAATCGGCCTTTCACCTGCCGCCTCGAACGCGCGGCTGCAGGCCAGAAAGGGGTTCTCCTGAGCAAGGATGCCTTCGGCATCGGCCGGATGCGGCCGGCAGATCACGTTTTGCGCACCATCCGGTTCAAGACCGGCCTGACGAAACCGATCGGCCGCCACATCGCCGAAGGCCATGAACACAACGGGCCGGTCGGTATTGGCAAAATGCTCAAGAACACTCAGAATGAGCGGTTTCCAGACCGGCATGTGGCCACGCGACTGATGCTCGTCGGTCTCGACGCGAAACCGCGACAGCGTCAATGAGGAATTGAGCAACAACACGCCTTCCGCCTCCCAGCGGTCAGCGATGCGATCGGCCGGTTCAAGGTCAACCGCACCGGCTTCGATATCGGCAAGCAGCTTCGGCCAGTCCTGGAAGGAACCGGCATAATCGGCCCGGCCTGTCCGCGCCGCGCAGACGAGCTGCATGAATGCCCGAACGCTCTTTGAGAACATCTTGTCGAGTTCGCGCCATTGGGCGACATTGCCGGCTTCGAAGGCGCGGCCGGTGGAAAACCCCGGTTCGGGATAGGGGTCCTGTCCGAGCAGCACGCAGCGCACCCTGTCCGGATCGATCCCGTCAAAGGCGCGAAAGACATGCGCGCCTTTCGGTGCGCCCGGAAAGACGTGCCCGAGACGGGCCGGAAAAATCGGTTCCCAATAGTCCATCATCAGGTCGGGATCACACCCGTCAAGGTCAAGATCGGCGCCGGCCAGCACGGATTGCCACGGCGTCGGCAGATCGGCCTGCCAGTCCGACAGCATCTCCCGCAGCGCTACGCTCAATCTCACAGGCATTCTCGATGTCCTTCGCCGGTACGGTTGTTCAAACTTGCAAAACCTGACCAAACCGTCAAGATATAGTGATGCATATCCTGACCATATGGTCAAGTTTTTCAATTCTGCTCCGGTCGCTTGGATCGGGACCATGAACCGTGTATGTGAGCGATCAGTAACCGGTGCGGACGATGGTTGGGGAATTCTCCGGCACCAAATGCGCACAGTTTCGGGTTGGCCTGCGAGATGACAGATACGAAAACGAAAACGACAAGAACAAATTCCGAGCAGCGTATCCGCGCCCGCAATGAGGCAAAGATTCTCAAATCCGCCGTCGAACTGTTTTCGCGCAAGGGATTCGACGGAACGCGCATTGCCGAAATCGCCCAGGCAAGCGACCTGCCCAAGGCCAATGTCTACTACTATTTCGCCACCAAGGAAGCCATCTATACGAGGCTCATCGAAGGCGTTCTGACTGGTTGGGACCGGGCGCTCGAACACATCACGCCGGACCGCGAGCCCCGCGAGGCGCTGAGCCTCTATATCGCCGCCAAACTCGACTATTCACGCAAACATGCCTCCGAATCGCGGTTTTTCGCCAATGAAATGCTGCGCGGTGGACGGTTCCTGTCGCGGCGGCAGAAACAGCATATGAAAGAGGTGACCCGCGAGCACGCGCGCGTCATCGAGACCTGGATGAACGAAGGCAAGATCATTCGTGTCGACCCCAACCACTTTCTCATCATGCTGTGGGCGGCCACACAGTTTTACGCCGATTTCTCGACTGTCGCGGCGGTCACGCTTGAAAAGAAACACCTCACCGCATCCGATTTCGAGGCAGCCAAGGACACCATCGTCGAGATCATTTTGAACAATTGCCTGCCGGCGCAATAGCCAGGGCCGTGTAGCAGCAAACCACGCAAAGCCAATGCCGGGTTTCGGCATGATCTCCAAGCTTGAGCTATCCCCTCCTCTATCGACAAGGACGAAGTGACGCGCCCGTTCGCTGCACCGGCTCCAGCGGATGCTGTCTACACTTTGCCACCTCCGCGAAAAACACCAAGGGCGGGAGGGAGACGTTCATTGCATGACAAGAGCTCATCATTTGAGCCTCGGCACTGGCCCAAAAGGCCAGACGGAGCCTACACAGTTGGAACCGCATACGCGCCCGGCGGCAGGTTCCAGCGCACATTACCTCGATCAGCATGATTTCGACGTGTTCTGCTTGCCGCTATTGTCTGCCAAACGACCTTGTTGTTGAGAACCCGATAAACCCACCCGTCATGCGTCCGATCCTGGACGAAGTTGCAGGGCCAGACGTTGTTTTCCTGGCCCAAACCCATCGGCAGAAGCGGAGAGGCGCTGAAATTATGCCGAATACTGTCCAAGAATCGGGGAATAGCTCAACCTGCAGCGTCAGGCGCGCCAGCATCGCACAAGATGAGCCTGCCCCTTTTCGGCCAGAACCTGTGGGTCGGCCCTGCATTGCGGCACCGCCCGCGGGCATCTCGTGTGAAACCGGCATCCCTCCGGCGGGCGCGCCGGGTCCGGCAGATCGCCCCTAAGACCAGTCAGCGGCGCAGGGCTATTGTATTTGGGAACCGAGGCAATCAGCGCGCGTGTGTAGGGGTGTTGCGGCTGAGTGAAGAGACGTTCGCTTGCGGCGAGTTCCTGTATCTGGCCCAGATACATGACGGCCACCCGATCCGATACATGGCGTATCACGCCCACATCATGTGAAATGAAGAGCAGGGTCAGGCCAAGTTCCGCTTTGAGGTCCGCCAGCAGGTTCAGAATCTGCGCCTGGACCGATACATCCAGCGCCGAGACCGCCTCGTCGCAGATGATGATCTCGGGTTGGACGGAAAGCGCCCTGGCAATGCCGACGCGCTGTCTTTGCCCGCCGGATATCTCATGCGGATAGGCGTCAAGCGTCTGCGCTGTCAGGCCCACCATGTCGAGCAGTTCAAGAACGCGCCCCGCGACCTCTGTGCGCGGCACGATCCGATGCACATGCAACGCCTCGGCAAGCGTCTGGCCCACGCTCATGCGCGGGTTGAGCGAGGCATAAGGGTCCTGAAAGATCATCTGGATCGCGCGCCGAAGCGTCTTTTTGCCCTGGCGATCCCACCAACGCACTGGCGCGCCGCGAAACAGGAGGTCACCCTCCGACACTGGCGAGAGGCCGACGATCGCATTGCCCAGTGAAGATTTTCCGCAGCCCGATTCGCCCACCAGGCCAAGAGTCTCGCCGGTTTGAAGAGACAGGCTGACGCCATCGACCGCATTCAGAAAACCGGCCTTCCCCGCTTTACGGGTCGGATAGCGCACCACCAGGTCACGCAGGGTCAGCAGTGTGCTCACTCGCCCGTGCCCGCCCGGGGCATGGTGTCCGAAAAGAAGCAGGCGGCGGCGTGGCCCGGTGTGACATCTTCCAGCGGGGGTGTCTGGCGGTGGCAAACCGGTTCCGCGATCCGGCATCGAGGCGCAAAGAGGCATCCCTCAATCCGCGGTCCCACAGGAGGAAGGGTTCCGGCGATGGATTCCAGCGGTTTCGGTGGCGCATCGGCACGGGGGATTGCGGCAAGCAGCCGGCGGCTGTAGGGCATCCGGGGCGCCCTGATCAGCTCGGCCGCCGGACCCGTCTCCACGGCGCGTCCCGCATAGACGACCGTGATCCGATCTGTGAAGTTCGCGACGACGCCGAGGTCATGAGTGATGAAAATCATCCCCATCCCGGTGTCCCTTTGCAACGACTGCAGCAGCTCGATCACCTGTGCCTGCATGGTGACATCCAAGGCAGTTGTCGGCTCATCCGCGATCAGGAGGTCCGGGTTACAGCTCAACGCAATGGCAATCATCAGGCGCTGGCGCATGCCGCCGGAAAACTGATGCGGGTAGTCCGAAAGGCGCGCGCCCGGGTTTGGAATGCCGACCCGGTCCAGCAGCTCAGCCGCGCGTTCTCGCGCTGCGCCCGCCGGCAAACCCAGGTGGTGGCGCATCGGCCAGATGAGCTGTTTTTCGACCCTTTGCACAGGGTTGAGCGAGGTCAGCGGATCCTGAAAGATCATCGCGATGCGTTTGCCACGGATAGATCTGAGTTTGCGTGGTGAGAGGCCGAGGATGCATTGCCCGTCCAGCTCGATGCGTCCCTCGACCGTGAAACCGCCCCGCTTGTCCAGAAGGCCCATTATAGCCAGTGACGACAGGGATTTGCCCGATCCCGATTCGCCCACGATTCCAAGAGTTTCGCCCGGCGCGATACTGAGGTTCATATTGTCCACCAACGTCGCCCGGTTTTCTCCGGAGCCGTGATAGATGGAAAGCGATCGTACTGAAAGCAATGTCATTGGGGCTCACGAAGGTGAAAGGGGGCAATGCGGCGCAGGCGGTTCGCACGCGCCGCATCGAACGGTCCGTCACTCCGACAGTGTAACGTTGGTGACAATGAGGTATTCGTCAATGCGCGGCTCGAACCCTTCGACATTTGCGCGCACCCCGATCAGCTGAGGCTCCTGATAGAGTGGCACCGTGCTCGCAAATTGCTCGCGTTGATAGGCCTGCGCGTCGGCGAAGAGTTTCATCGCGGCCGCATCATCCGTCTCCGAGCTGACGGCAGTGATCAACTCGTCCATTTTCGTGTCGGAATATCCATTCATGGCCGAACTGGACAAGAAGAATGGCCCCCAGTGGGCATTGGGCGTCACGGTGAAATCGGTCCAGCCGATGAACCCCAGATCATAACCCGCAGCCGCGAATTTGGGCCAGTAGGAGGACATGATCTGTGTTTCAGTATCGACAGTGATGCCCGCCGATGAGAGCATCCCGCCAATGGCTTCGACGACCTGCTTGTCCTGAACGTAGCGCCCGCTGGGTCCACCCAGGGTGATCGTCTGTCCATCGTAGGAGGACCCGGCAATCAGCTCCTTGGCACGTTGCAGATCATACTCATAGTCCGGCAGCGCCGTATTGTGCCCGATCGTGCCTTTTGGAGAGATCGAGTTCGCAGTCGTTGTGGCGCCTCCCAGAAGGGCCGTCACAAGCGCGTCGCGGTCAATCGCCAGAGAGATGCCTTCGCGAAACGCCTTGTCGTCGAAGAGCGGGTTGTTGTGATTGATCATCAGGAAATTGAGCCGAAGTGTGCCGGAGGTCACCAGGTCGATGTCGTCCTTGGCGTCGATCTCGGCGCGCATGTCGGGAGAGATGTTCTCCGCGATGTGCACCTCGCCGGTTTCCAGCGCGGCAAGCCGGGTCGATCCTTCAGGCAGGATGCGGAAGGTGATTTTCTCCGCTTCGCCCGGAGTGCCCCAATAGCCGTCGAACTTCTCGACAGTCACCTGGCCGCCCGGATCATAGGAGACGAACTGATAAGGTCCGGTGCCAACCGGCGCGGTGTTGAAATCCTCGGCCTTGCCGGCTTCGGGCGCTGCAATAGGCACCTGAACCAGCTGGTTCAGGAGGCCGCGTGTGGGGGTCTTCGTAACCAGGGTTAGAGTATAGTCGTCCTCCACCCTGATGTCGCTGACCGCCGCCAGCCAGCGGCTCAAATTGGAACCGAATTCCTCTGTCTTGATGGTTCGGTAGGTTTCGGCTACCGCTTCCGCGTTAAGAGCCTCGCCATTGTGAAAGCTGACACCTTCGCGGATTTTGAAGCGCAGTTCGGTCGGCGAAACCTGTTCCCAGCTTTCGGCAAGAACGGGCTTGAGTTCAATCTTGCCATCGACCTGTTCGCGCATCACCAAGGGCTCGAATATGTGCGCATTGATGCTGTAGCCCTGACCAACCCACGTCTTGCGCGCGTCCATGTTGCCGGGATCGGCGCCAATCGCGATGTTGAGATCGAATGTGTGACCCGGTGTTGGCATGAGGACCGTACCGAATGCAGCGATCGAAACGGCAGCCGCCGTCAATAGGTTTCTCATTGTCATTTTTATCCTCCAAGTTGAATGTTGACGTCATTTGGCTTTGATGGGGGTTGAGCCTGCTTCTCTTGCCCAAGTTTTCGTTTTCGTTGCGTTGGGTCGATCGCGTCACGCAGGCCATCGCCGAGCAGATTGAAGCTCAGCGCAGCGACCATGATCGCGAGGCCGGGAAATACGGACAGCCACCAGGCGGTGCGCACATAGGCGCGCCCGTCGGCAAGGATACCGCCCCAGGTGGGAATGTTGTTCGGCACGCCGAGCCCAAGGAAGCTGAGCGACGATTCCGCGATGATCAGCGCCGCGACCTGAAACGAAGCGACGACCAGGAAAGACGAAAGCACATTCGGCAGGATGTGCCGCAGGATCAGACGCGTGTCGGAATATCCGAGCACCCGGGCCGCCCGTACGAACTCACGCTCGCGCAGTTGAAGCACTTCGGCCCGGACGACCTTGGCATAGTCGACCCAGGTGGCCAGTGCGAGAACGAGGACAACGTTGACAAGGCTGGGTCCAAGCACGCTGACCAGCACGATGGCGAGAAGCAGAAAGGGAAACGCTAGTTGCATCTCGCCGAGCCGCGTGATCAGCGAATCCAGCCAGCCGCCGAAATACCCGGAGGCCAGCCCCATCAGGAGGCCAAACCCGCCCCCGAGCAGGACCGCTGCGAAGCCGACCGTCAGCGAGACCCGGCTGGCATAAAGCATCCGGGTAAAGATGTCGCGCCCCAGATGGTCCGTACCGGTGATGTGTACATTGCCGGCCCGATCGGCCCACCCGGGCGGTTGCAGCCGCCCAAGCAGGTCTTGCTGGGCTGGATCGAACGGTGTCAGGGCCGGCGCGAACACGGCCGCGCAAATCAGAAGCATCAGAAGGCCAGATGACACGGCCACGAGCGGTCGGTTAAGAGGGGGTCTTGCGTTCAGCTTCATGCCAGACGTACCCTCGGATCGAGCATGACGTAGAGAAGATCGACCAGCAGCATCGTCGCCACGAAGACGAATGCCGACAACACGACCATGACCTGAACGACGGGGTAATCTTGCGCCCCGATGGATTCGACCAGCAACCGTCCGGCGCCGGGCCAGGCAAAGACCGTCTCGGTTACGATCGCGCCGCCGAGCAGCGTTCCCAGTTGCAGTCCGAGGATCGTGACTACAGGGGCCAGCGCATTGCGCATGACATGGAAGACGACAACAAAGGGCTCACTGTGTCCCATCGCCCGGGCAGTGCGCACATAATCCTGCCGCAGGGCTTCAAGCGCACTTGACCGCATGATGCGTGCCGTCAGCGCGATCTGCGAGAAGGCCAGAGTTATGGTGGGGAGCACCAGATGCAACAACCCGCCATGGCCGGATGTGGGCAGCCAGTTAAGCTGGACAGAAAAGACAAGCACCAGCAGAATGCCGAGCCAGAAAACCGGTATGGACTGGCCGAGCAGCGCGGTGAGTGTGAGCGCATAATCGCCGAGGCTGCCCTTGTTCAGTGCTGCCAGCACTCCGAAGGGGATGGCGATGAGAATCGTCAGCAACAGCGCCGACCCGGCGAGTTGCAATGTCGCGGGCAGGTAGGCCCAGACCAGCTCGAGCGCCGGGGTCTGGGTGCGATAGGAGGTGCCGAAATCACCAGCCGCGATCTGCTGCAGGAAAATCCATAGCTGCGTCAGGATCGGTTCGTCGAGGCCCATCCGGGCCCGAACCCGGGTTAGATCTTCCGGCGTGGCGAATTCCGACAACATCATCAGGGCCGGATCGCCCGGTATCACCCGCAGGATGACAAAGAGCAGCACAAGCGTACCGAACAGCGTGACCGCCGCCTCCAGGATGCGCCTGACAACGTAGCGGTGCATTGGATCAGACCGCCGTTTGCATCTTGGGCGTCTGCAGGGTCAGCACCCTGTCGGATAGCCTCGAAATCAGGAAATGGTCACCGGAAATTTTAGCAAAATCGAGCGCCGCCGCCGAAATCCTGTTGCGCACCTGCGTCTCGACGTCATCCGACAACAAAACATCCGGATAGGAGAGGCTGACGCCAAATGTCGTGTCACGCTCTTCGTCCCGGATCGCGACACCGATGGCGCGGAACCCGGGATAGACATGAGAGCTGAGCCGCACGGTGCAGGTATCTACAGCATCCTCCAGGATTTCGCGTATCCGCGCCGCGCCGAGCGTCGCATTTGCGGCGAAGGCGTCCTGCTCTTCTGCAGGAAGGCGCATCACCGTGGCCAAACCCGCCGAGGTGCTGTCGATACGTTCGATCGTGCCGATTTCGTGAACCAGCCTGATTGGATAGGACCCCTGAACGACATCGAGGATTTCCAGGCCCTCGTCGGTCACCTGTGTCAGATAGCCGGTCGCTCCGGTATCCGCGACAAGCGAATAGAGGAAGCTTTCCATCTTCTCTATCAGGTGGCTGCCGCCCCGGTAGAGCTTCCCGAGGCGGTTGATGGCGGTGCCGATGCTGTAGGCGCCCCGCGATCCGTTCTGGATCACGAAATGATGCGCTTCGAGGGTCTTGAAGAGGCGCGAAACCGAGCTTTTCGGCAAACCGGTGAGGGTGGCGGCATCGCTGACGCTGATCCTGAGGCGGTCTGTGTCGAACAGCGCCAGCAATGAAATGGCGGAATCGAGTGAGCTCATCAAGAAAAGCCTTTGTTGCTCTATATAAAACTAGTTGTCGAGTATAGAATAGCTCTTGACAATCCGTCAACCGTCCTGTTTCAGTCGCCGCCATCACGAAGAGCGGGACTGGACCGGCGGAATGAAAATCGGCATCGACATCGGCGGCACCTTCACTGATTTCGCCGTTTGGAAATCACCGGAAGACAGTTACACTGCGATAGCGACGTTCAAGCGGCCCTCCACGCCCCACGACTACGCCGAAGCCGTGATCGATGGCCTCAAAACGATCATTGCCAAGCATGAGTTGAGCACCGCAGACGCGGTTACGGTTGTGCACGGAACGACGGTTGGCACCAACGCTGTGATCGAGCGGAGCCAGGATCCGCTTTGCCTTATCGTGACGAAAGGCCATCGTGACATTCTGGAATTCGCGCGCCTGCGCCTGGAAAAGCCGATGGACCTTTTTGGCCATCGCAAACGCCCGCTGATCCCCCGCGAATTGGTGCTTGAAGTCACCGAGCGGGTCAGCGGTGCGGGCGAAGTTATCACCCCGCTGTCGCTGGACGATGTGCGTGCGGCGGCGCGGACGGCGGTGGAAAAGGGAATCAGGAACATCGCGGTGTGTCTTTTGCATGGGCATCGGCAGCCGTGCCATGAACAGCAGGTGCTGGAGGTGATCGCCCGGGAATTTCCCGGGCTACAAGCCCAAGCCTCGCATGATATCTGGCCTCAGCCAGGCGAATACGAGCGCGCGGTTGTGACCTTGCTCAACCTCTATGTGAAGGACCGCGTCGGAAGATACATCGGGCGTATCGAGAGCTTCCTCAACACCGCCCTGCCCCGAGCCAGACTGCTGATTACGCGGTCCAACGGCGGCAGCATGTCTGCCGGCGAGGCCTGCCGCTATCCCGTCCATACGCTCCTGTCGGGACCGGCTGCAGGCGTGACGGGCGCAGAACATCTGCGTGACGACCTGGATCTGGGGGATGTGCTGACCATGGACATGGGCGGCACCTCGACCGACTTGTCGCTGATCGCCGGAAAGACCGCCAATAGCACCGCCCAGTCGGAGATTGGAGACTTTCCGATGTTTCTGCCGGTGACAGCGATTGAGGCCCTTGGTGCAGGCGGCGGATCCGTCATCTGGGCGGATCAGGGTGCATTGAAGATCGGCCCTCGCAGTGCGGGCGCATTCCCCGGGCCGGCCTGCTATGGCAATGGCGGAGAGGACGCAACGCTGACAGATGCCTTCCTGCTATGTGGCCTATTGCCCGCTTCGGGCTTGCTGGGAGGCGATCTGAAACTGGACGTCGACAAATCCACCGCCGTCTTCGAGAAGCTGGCAGCGCAGATCGACGGCGCCGACGCCATGACGCTTGCGCGTTCGGCGCTGACGCTGGCGAATTCGGAAATGCTGGTCAAGACGCTGCCCTTCCTCGCGCGTCAAGGGGTCGAGCCACAGCAACTGACCTTGATGGTCTTCGGGGGCGCAGGCGGCATTCAGGGCCCGGCCTTTGCCTGGGAGCTTGGTATCCAGCGCGTGATCATCCCGCGCATGACCTCTGTGCTGTGTGCTTACGGCTGCCTCGTTTCGCATCTGATGACCGATAACATCCGCAGCACGCAGGGGCAGACGCTCAGTGAGGGTGATGTCAAGCGGATCATCGCTGAACTGAGTGCGGAAGGCGCGGCCTGGGTCCGAGAAAACGGCGGAACTTCGGACCGCAACGAATGGCATGCCGACCTGCGATATCCTTCTCAGGCATTCCCGCTTTCCGTTCAGGTCTCGCAAGTGGACGATGGCGAGGGTACGCTCCGCCGGTTCCACGACGCCTTCTTTGCCGAACACAAACGGCTCTATGGAACCCTCCAGCAAGGCATCGCGCCGGTGATCGACCAGCTGCGCGTGCGCACGATTTCGCCAAGCAACCGACCCGGGATGTCGGCGGTGCCGAACATCCCAGCCGGCGTCGAAGGCGCGGTCAAGGCAAGGCGGAACACGCGCAAGGTGACCTTGCCGCAGATCAACATTGAAGCCTGTCCGGTCTACACACCAGACACGTTGACGGTCGGCGAGAGGCTTGAGGGTCCAGCGATTTTGGAAAATAGGCTCTCGACGATCCTGGTTCCACCGGGGTTCGCCGCGCGGTCAGTTCCGACCGGCGATATCTGGATCGAAGCGGCACAGGGATCGGACGCATGAGCGCACAGAACATCGACGTCATGAAGAACCGGTTCGTCGCCTACACGGAAGAGGCTGCGAGCCTGGCCTTTCGCGCCGCCCATACCACCTTCGTGAAGCAGACGCAGGATTTCGGCGTTTCGCTCGCGACTCCCGAAGGGGAGTTTTTCGGCTGCCCGACGATGACCGGTGCGACAAGCCTGGCGGGGCAGCGGATCGATGGTTTCGTACGCTATTTCGAGGGTGATCTCGCGCCCGGCGATGTGTTGATAACCAATGACCCCTACCGCACCAATGGCCTTGTCACGCACTCGATGGACATTCATATGGTGAGGCCGATCTTCCATGACGGCGGGCTTTTGTGCTTTGCGTGGTCGTTCTTTCACGCCTCAGACATCGGCGGCGCGGTCCCGGGGAGCATCTCGCCCTCCCATGACGAGATTTTCCAGGAAGGGATCGTTCTGCCCCCGATGAAGCTCGTCAGAGCCGACCAGATCGACGACAACATCCGGCTGATCATCCTGGCCAACTCCCGCATTGGAGAGGACATCCTGGGCGATATCGCGTCCATGTCATCGGCTATGTCGATGCTCGATCGCCGTATGACGGATCTGTGCCGTATCATGGGTCCCGACGCGGTAAGAGCGGGAATGGATGGCGTACTGAACTACTCGGAGCGCAAGGCGCGGCAGGTGATCTCGAACCTCAAGAATGGGACATACCAGCACGAAGACGTTGTGGAACTGGCCGACGACCGGACGGCCAGGATACACTGCACGCTGACAATCGACGGCGACCGGGCAGAAATCGACTTTGCCGGCAGCAGCCCGCAGGTGCGGGCGGCGCTCTGTTTGCATGGCGGGACAGGCTCACACCAGTTTCTCGCGCTGGCGCTGACCTATTACATCCAGACGATCGAGCCATCGACCCCGTTGAACGGGGGGATAATGCGCCCGATCAACGCCCATGCGCCGGCGGGGTCGATCCTCAATGCGAACTTTCCCGCCGCATCGGGAAACCGTTGGGTAACGGTGATGCGCGCGAATGATGCCCTGATGGGATGCCTCAACCAGGCGACCGCCAAGGGTGTCAGCGCGGCCGGGGCTGGCCAGACCGGGATCATCAGCGCCTCCTGGATCGATCCCGAAACCGGTGTGCGGCGGGTTTCGGTTGTGGAGCCCTTTCTCGGGGGATCGGGCGGGCGGTCGCGCAATGATGGCGTTCACGCCAACGATTGCATGGTCGGCTACCTGAGAAACACACCTGTCGAAGTCGTAGAAGCCGAAGTGCCGCTGACCATGCACGAGATATCCGTTGCGCCCGAGAGTTTTGGACACGGAAAACACCGCGGCGGTGGCGCCGTCGCCATGAGGATCGAAGCAAACATCGACAGGGTGACCCTCACGATCAGGGGCATGGACAGGTTTCGGCATCGCCCCTGGGGTATTGATGGCGGACTGGAGGGACAATGCGGGTCGAACCGATTGATCCGTGACGGGCAGGTTATCCAGATCGATGGTTTCGATGTGCTGGAGCTCAACAAAGGTGACGTTCTGTTGCTGCGCTCTCCGGGCGGCGGCGGTTTCGGACCCCCGAAAGAGCGGAGCCGGGCCCAGACCGAAAGAGATTTGCGCGACGGCCTCATCTCGCCAGAGACGGCACGGACTGTGTACGGCCTTAACGAGGTGCCCGTTGGTACCGAAAATTGACGATTTGACGCGGCAAGGCTGATTATGCGTGCCCCCGTCAGTGCATGTTTGGCGCCGATGCCAAGACAAAATGCAGCATGAGTCGGCCTCTGCGCCGGTTGGCTATGTCTGTTTTCCAGGAAATGCGACCAATGATTGGTATGGGCCGTATCCAGATACATCAATGGCAGCTATCCAAGGTTTGTGGCGGTTGGATGCTCGCCATCCAGCAGCGACAAATCTAAGGAGCGGGAACGCGCATCGCTGAAATCACCAGGGCAAATGACCTGCCCAAGGCCATGTTAGCTGCTATTTCGCCATCGGGAAGCGATCTACACAAGGCTCTTCGGAGGTATGCTGACCGGTGGGGACCGGTCGCTTGAACACGTCACGCCGGACCGCAAGGGCCACCATCGTCGACACCATTGTGAATGCCTGTGCGCCGGCGCAATAGTCGGCTCCCGGGCCGGTTTCTGGAATCGTCACCACCACTGGACGGCTTATGAATTGCGCGGCCCGGCGGGAGTGCATCCTTCGACAACAACAACCATGAGTCAGTGCGCCAACGTGCCCGAAGCCCCGATTCTGCAAATCGTGCGATAGGAAAAAGCAGAGTGTCTGGCCCCTTGCATCGGTCCATCACCCGAACAACATCAACCTGATTTTCTTATTTTATTCAGCACATTACAGAATTTCTGCGGAAATGCACGTGCGGTCAGCGACAAGCATCGCGCCAGCCGTCCAACAAAATTTAGATGGCTCCATTGGCACAATGAATTTGAACCATCCTCATCGCATCGCCCAACATTAGAACAATTAAAAAAAAATGGGCCTTGGGGATGAGCGAAGACAATCACGCCAGTGCTGGGACTTGGGTAAAAGCCGTTTCTGCCGATGCGCTTGAGCCGGATGATGCCGACAAGATTGATTACAACGGCCTCTGCATCGCGGTGTTCAATCTCGACGGCGAGTATTATGCCACAGCGGGGATCTGCACCCACGAACACGCCTTCCTGTCCGAAGGCTATGTGGACGGAGAAACCGTCGAATGTCCTCTTCACCAGGGTCTTTTCAACATTCGAACCGGTCAGGCGCTCTCGCCACCTGTAACGGAAGGGCTGAGGACATTCAAAACCAAGGTCGAAGACGGCGACGTCTTCGTCTTCGTCGAAACCTAGAAAAGATTTCTCGCTCGGGCATTCATGTTTGAGGCCCGGCTCAGAACCGCAGGGAGTTAGCTGCAAAACAAGTCAAATGGGAGGAGACACCATGACACTCACGAAACACGCCGCCTCATTGCGGGGCATCTCGAAGATTGCTTTGATTGCCGGTGCCCTGGTCGTCGGCGCAAGCACGGCCAATGCGGCCGATAAGCCGGTGCACACCGTACTGAACGGTCTCATCGGAAGCTATGCTCAGTCGGCGCGCGACAACATGACCAATGAAAGCATCAAGGAGCTTTTCGACAAAGATGGTTTCCGCGATTATCTCGATGCCTATCCTGTCGGTGAACTGGCTGGCGGCTTCGTGTGGGAACCCGGAATGGGCGCGACCTTCACAGGCCCCTATAGCGATCTGGAAATCAAAGCGCCCTTCACCGACTATCTGCCGCTCGAGGAAGGTCCGGTTCTCAATCCCGACAAGACCTACCGAATTGGATTCGTCTTTCACGGTTTCAACCATCCCTGGCTGATCAGCCTCGCCGATACCGCGGCCTGGGAGGCGGCGCGGCATCCAAATATTGATATCGAGGTGATCGATGCGGAGTTCGATGACAACCGAATGGGTCAGGTCATCGATAACTGGGTGGCTCAGCAATATGACGGTATTGTCCTTTGGCCCGCCCGTGAGGCCCCCATGGGTCCGCCGGTCGACCGTGCCATCGACGCGGGAATCCCTGTTGTCAGCCTCGACCGGCGCACATCGTCTCAGAAAATCAGCTCTGAAGTGCTCGGAAACTTCTATGCAAACGGCTTGCAGCAGGGCCTTTACCTGAAGGAGATTTCCGACGGCGGAAATGTGATCTTCAATCGCAAGGACCTGGGTTCTACGGCCGATTCCATACGGACCGGGGCATTTCTTGAGGTCATCGGCAGCGAGCCCGGATACAATGTGACCGGAAATTATCACACCAAGAGCCAGCGCACTCTCGCCTTCCAGGCAACAGCGGACGCCCTTCAGGCCTATGATGATATTTCCGTAGTCTACAACACCGGCGGCGAAGAGGCGATGGGTTCCCTCGACGCCATCCGTGAGGCCAACCGGCTGAACAGCGCACCGGGTGGTGGCAAGATCATCATCCTCGCCAATGACGACTCCAAGGAAGTTCTCAAGGAAGTGGCTTCGGGCAATGTGGATATGGTCGCCCCCTATACACCGCTTATTGGTGACGTCGGCATTCGCGCCGTGATCAAGCATATCGGTGCAAAAGAAGGGCTGAACGAAGCACCGCCCAAATTGATCATGACACCCAACCTGCCGATGATAACGGCGAAACCGATGACGATTGAGGGTGTGAAGACGGTCACTCCGGACAATTGGCTGTACGCCTACGGCCCGGCCGCCAAGTAACTCGACCTCACCCGTCAATTGGGTCAAACTCGACACGCTCCATGGCACGGCACCCGTGCCATGGAGGATTAAGCGGTCAGATCGGTCGTATCCATGCTCGATGACAACAAGAGATTGGACAGCAAGGTCCGTCGGAGTGGTGAATTGTGAGCGTTGCAGAACAAAAACTCGTACAGCGCTCGGGCAGCCTTGGTAAACCGGCCGATATCTGGCACCGGCATTCCAACACGATCAGCCTTCTGGCCATCCTCGTTGTGCTGCTCGTAGCGGGACGCATTCTGTCTCCCACTTTCCTCTCCGCGGAAAATCTGAAGATCATCCTACTGGCAATCGTCGGGACAAGCATCATCGCCTTTGGCATGACGATGGTTGTCATCGCCGGCGAAATCGATCTTTCGGTCGCCGGAATCGCTGTTCTGTCAAGCGTCGCGGGAGCAATGTTTCTCGATACCGGATCGGCATTTGTGGTGATCGTGATCACGCTTGCCGTCGGCATCGCGCTCGGTTTCATCAACGGCATTCTGGTGGTGGGTATCGGCATACCCTCATTGATCGCGACCCTCGCGATGCTTGGTGTCGCGCGCGCACTGGCCAATATCACGTCCAGCGGCAAGGCATTCTATCCCGATGATGTCGCCGGTTATCTCTGGTTCGGGCGCGGCGACATTTTCGACATACCGGTGCCCATCGTCATTCTGGTGGTGGCTGCCCTGCTGTCGATCATTCTGACGAAATTCACCGTTTTCGGTCGTAAGCTCTATGCCACCGGCGGCAATGTTGCCGCCGCCAGATTGTCCGGCATCCGTACATGGCGGGTAAAAATCACCGTCTTCACAATTTGCGGCCTTGCGGCGGCCACGGGGGGAATTCTGGAAAGCGCGCGTCTTTCCTATATCAACCCGGCCGCCTTTCCGGGAATGGAATTGCGCGTCCTGGCCGTCACGGTGCTGGGCGGGGCCGCACTGATCGGTGGACGCGGAACCATCATCGGGACCGTTCTGGCCTCGATGATCATTGGCGTCATCAACAGTCTTTTGAACCAGATGGGTGTCAGCATCTATGTCCAGCAGGTCGTAACCGCATTCATCATTCTGGCCGTGGTCCTTCCGGGCCTCAAGAACAGGCTGGTCGCAAAATGAGCAGGCAGCCATGACGCAGACGGAACTGATGGAGCAAAGACAGCGCCGGATCCCGGCACTCTTGAAGGACCCGCTTGTCTGGCTGATCGTTGCGGTCATTGTGGTCGGTGCCCTGACGTCGCCCTACTTCCTGACACCGCTCAATCTGGCAAACACGATGCGCAACACCGCCGCCATCGGTTTGCTGTCACTTGGAATGACATCGGTTCTGCTGACCGGGCGTATCGATTTGTCCGTCGCCGCAACAATGGTTTTTTCCGTCATCCTCGGTGTGGTGGTCACCGTCGAGATTGGCGCACTGCTGGGAGAGCGCTGGCTGGTTCGCGGCAACCAGTTTGCCGGTCCTCCGCTGCTGGTGATCGCCATCACCCTGATCACGGGCATCATTGTCGGCGTACTGAACGGCATTGGCGTGGCCTATCTCAAAGTGGCCTCCTTCATCATGACACTGGTGACGCTGACGGCCCTGCGTGGCTGGAATTATATCCTCACCAACGGCCACCCCTATTACCTGCGTGGCCCGACATTCGACTGGATCGGCGACAGCGTCTATTTCGGATTTCCGACGGGTTTCCTGATCTTCATTCTGGTGCTGATTGTGCTCCTGGTGTTCCTCAAGGGAACCGTCATGGGCAGCCGCTTTTATGCCATCGGCGGAAACGAAGTCGCCACGGTTTATACGGGAATCAAGACCAATCGCTATGTTGTTCTGGCATTCGCCATCAGCGGCGCCTGCTCAGCTCTTGCCGGTGTGGTTCTGACATCCCGGCTCAAATCGGTGGATGCGCCCCTGGGCTCGGGCTACGAACTCACCGCCATTGCAATTGCGGTCATCGGCGGCGTGTCGCTCGCCGGTGGCATCGGCTCCCCGGTGCGGGCCATGCTCGCCGCAATCCTGTTTGCGGCTGTTCTGAACCTGTTCGGTATTTGGGGTGTGAGCACCTGGTATCAGAATCTCACGATCGGTCTGGCATTGATCCTGGCGGTTGGGATCTCCAGCGTCCGACGTCGCATCTTGGAACGATAAACCCATTGGGAGGGAAAATTGGCGGGTCATTTAACGATTGGTGTGGACATCGGAACCACAAATGTAAAGGCGTCAATTCTTGACACGACAACGGGCAAGATCGTCGCATTCGGATCGAAAGAACATCCTTTGTTTCATCCAAATCCCGGATGGGCCGAACAGGAAGCGGACAATTACTGGGGTGCCGTCGTATCGGCCATCCGGCAATGTCTCGAACAGGGCAACTTTGCAGACGACATCGCCGGTGTCGCACTGTCCGGCCTTGTCGGCGTAACACTGCCGGTCAATGACAAGGGGAAGCCCCTGCGTCCGGCCATGATCTGGATGGATTCCCGCACCGAGCCGGAATGCGACGACATCCGGTCGACGGTCGGTGAGGACACCATTAACCGCAACAATGGTAACCGGATCGCTCCCTGGTTCATTGACCCGAAAGCGCTGTGGATCAAGAAGCACGAGCCGCACATTTTCAACGCGACTCACAAATTTCTCTCACCTTCGGGATACTGCACCTACAGGATGTGCGGAAATTTCACCATGAACACCGGCGATGCCGGCCTCGCCTATGCGTATGAATATCAAAAGGAATCGTGGAACGAGAAGGTCGCCAACGCTCTCGGCATTCCGCTCGACAAATTCCCCCGTCTTTATCGGTCCCATGAACCCGTCGGCGAAGTCACACCGCAAGCCGCCGAGGAAACCGGCCTCCGGGTCGGTACCATTGTCGCCGCCGGCGGGACCGACATCAGTTCCGCGGCGCTCGGCGTTGGCGTCACCAGGGCGGGACAAGCTTTTTACTCCATGGGCACCGGATCCAATATCGGCATCATGATCCCAACCGAACAGACGGTTGAAGAATATCGGATCCTCAAATGGCCGCATGTCCTGCCGGGACTGACCATGTTCGACGCACCCATGGCATTCACCGGAGCTTCGTTGAAATGGTATCGCGACCATTTCGGCCAATCGGAAAACCGCGTTGCCGAACGCATGGAGCAGAATGTTTTTGACCTGTTCACCGAGCAGGCCAAACATGTTCCGCCCTGCGCCAATGGCTTGATGTATCTGCCCTATCTCGGCAACTCGCTGGCCCCGAACTGGAACAGCAACGCCACGGGTGTTTTCTTTGGCGTGCAGCCAACCACGACGCGCCAGACAATGATCCGGGCGCTCATCGAGGGCGTTGCCTTCGATCTTCTGTCGAACTTCCGGATCGCTGAAAGTGCCGGCGCCAAGATTGACAATCTGGTCCTCAATGGCGGCCCGACAAAAAGCCGTCTCTGGAACCAGATCACCGCCAATGTGGTCAACCGGCCGTTGAAGGTTCCCGACATCGGCGAAGCGGCCCCGATTGGCGATGCAATCCTCGCCGGTGTTGCCGCCGGAATTTATTCCGACCCGATCGAACCACTGGATCAGATCGTCACGATCAAGGAAACGATCGACCCGGACCCCGAAACCCATAAGCGCTATGCGGACTTTTTCGAACTCTGGTCCTCAGTCTATGCGAGCCTGAAGGGGGACATGGACCGGCACAGGGCTTTGTTGAACAAGTACCAGGTCGGAAAATGACACAGGCCGCACCACTTCTCGAGGTCAAGAACCTGTCGAAGACGTTTCCGGGCGTTCTGGCGCTCAATGACGTCTCCTTCGACCTTCACGCCGGGGAAGTGCATAGCCTGATCGGAGAAAATGGTGCCGGCAAATCAACGTTGCTGTCGTGTATCAACGGACTGCAGAAACCGACCAGCGGCAAGATTTATGTCGACGGCCGGCTGACGGACTTCAACAGCCCCGTTGACGCCATCGGCCAACGCTTGTCCATGGTGCATCAGGAACTCGTTCTGTGTCCCAATCTGACGGTGGCCGAGAATATATTCCTTGGCCGGGAACCGACTGGCCCCGCCGGGCTCAAGGACACCATCCGCCTTGAAAGGGACGCACGAGACCTCCTCGCCCAATTGCGTGTGCCGATCGATCCGGCGCGCAAACTGGGACGTCTCAGCCTGAACGAGCAGCAAGTCGTCGAAATCTGCCGTGCGCTCGCGGCCGATCCCAAAGTCATCGTCCTGGATGAACCGACGGCCTCCTTGAATGACGACCAGGTCGAGCACCTGCTGGGGATCATCCATGATCTCCGGGAACGTGGCCTCGGCATCGTCTATGTCTCCCATCGGCTCAATGAGGTGTTGGACATTTCGGACCGGATAACGGTTCTGCGGGACGGCCAGGTCGTCGCCACGGAAACCGCAAAAGGCGTCGATCAGGCCCATCTGGTTTCCCTCATGGTCGGGCGGGAGCGCAAACCCGGCGAAAACGTCTATGCGAGGCGTGATCTCGGCGAAATCGTCCTGGACGCCCAACAGATCGGCAATTCGCATTTCCAGGACGTTTCCTTCTCCTTGCACAAAGGTGAAATTCTCGGCATTGCAGGCCTTTTGGGGTGTCAAAGGGAAGCGGTCGTCCGGTCTCTTTTCGGCGCCCAGAGGATCGACGACGGCAAACTGATCGTGCATGGCAAAGAGCAGCATTTTCGCTCGCCCCATGACGCGATTGACAACGGCATTGCCTTCATGGCGGCCGATCGCAAGCAGGAGGGGCTTGTGCTCAACATGACCGTCGCGGACAACATCTCGCTGACCATGCTCGACCGGCTGACATCGTTCGGATTCCTGAAGCGAAGCTCCGTTCTCGAAATGACGCAAAACATGATCGACCTGCTGGCCATCAAGGTCGGCAGCGCCACGCAGCGCATCTCACAACTGTCCGGCGGCAATCAACAAAAGGTCGTCATCGGAAAGTGGATTGCCCGCAAATGCGACATCATCATTGCTGAAGACCCGACCCGCGGCGTGGATGTCGGGGCAAAATACGAGATATGGCGCGCCATACAGAGTCTCGCGGAAGAAGGACGCGCCGTTATCCTGCTGACGACGGAATTGGAGGAGATGATGGCCGCCTGCGACAGAATTATTGTCATGGGCCGGGGCCGGATCACCGGAACCTTTCAGCGCGACGAGTTTTCGGCCGAAGACATCGCGCATCGTTTCTTCGTGTGAGCCTCATTCGTTAATTCGATAGCCCAATGGGAACAATGAATTTTCCGGTCTTGAACGGAAAAAATACAATCAGGACAAACACTCAAAGCGGGAGCAGCGGATGTCAGGAAACGATGTAGCAAGTTTTGCTGGAATCGGAGGAATTGGAAGCAGAATCTGGCCCCTGACCGGCCCGGAAATCGTTTCCCGCAAGGTCCTCAAGGAGTTGCGGGTCCGCAGCAATGGCCCTGGCCTGTTCAATCTGGCGATCCACATTCTTGCTCTCCTGGCGACCGGTTTCCTGGTTTATCTGAGCGCCGGGGTGCTTTGGCTGCAGATACCCGCCATGCTGCTTTACGGAACGGTCATCGTCCTGAGTTTTGCACCATTGCATGAGTGCTCCCACGGCACGGCCTTCAAGACCCGTTGGATGAACCATGCCCTGGGATATGTGATTGCGACGATGACGTTTCGGCCCTTTCTCTACTTCAAATACCGTCACGCCGCCCATCACACCTACACCCAGCACGAGGACCGGGATCCCGACATCGTGCCGTTTCCCCATTCACTGTTCGATTATTTTGCCCAGATCATCGGCGCCGGCTTCTGGCCGAAACTGTTTGGCACATTGTGGCGCGGCACGACCGGCCGGTTCAATGACGAAGAGCTCGGATTCCTGCCAGAAAGCGTGCGCACGCAGGTTTCAAACGAAATACGGCTCCAGTGTCTGTTCTATCTCGTATTGATCGCGGCATCGGTCTATTTTCAAAGCACAGTGCTGTTGGTCTATTGGCTTATTCCTCGCATCATTGGAGAGCCCGTGCTGCGTTCGATCCGCATGGCGGAGCACACCGGTGCTGAAGAAAGCCCGAACCTTCTTGCCAACACACGCACGACAATCGCCAATCCGATTCTGCGGCAGCTTTACTGGAACATGCCATATCACGCGGAACATCATCTGGCGTCGTCCGTTCCGTTTCATGCGCTGGGCAAATTGCATGCCCATGTCGAGCCGCATCTTGAATGCGTGACGAAGGGGTATTTCAAGGTCCACCGCGAAATCCTCCGTGACGTCATGTCATCGAAAAAGCACGACGTTGTCAGCCCCAATTGACGATGGTTGGCCAGCAAGCAGACACGCCCGGTGTTGTGATCGTCGGCGCGGGACATGCCGGTGGTCGCGTTGCTGAACGGCTGCGGGCATTTGGTTACGACCATGCGATCACCTTGATCGGGCGGGAGAGCCATCGGCCCTATGAACGTCCACCACTGTCAAAGGGTGTTTTGACGGCGCAAGCCGGCGCTGAGCCGCCCTACTTGCTTCCGCAGGACAAATGGGAGGACTTGCAGGTCAATTTCCTCTCCAACACAGTCTGCCGGTCGATCGACCGTTCGATGAAAACGGTGACCCTCTCGACAAGAAAAACGCTCGCCTATGAAAGGCTGATCCTGGCCACCGGCCTGGCTCCCGGCGCATTGCCGCATCTCAGCCTGTCCGAGCACGGCATTCATGGCGTCAACACATACGACCATGCGGCGCTGCTCCAAAGGCGGTTGCGGGCGGCAGAGAGCGTCCTGATCGTTGGAGCCGGCTTCATCGGATTGGAGGTCGCTGCAAGCGCCCGGAAAATTGGTGCCAAGGTTACCATTGTCGAGATTGCCGAGCGGCCGCTACAGCGTCTGCTGCCTGCACACCTGTCACGCTGGATTGAAGAATGGCACCGTAACCACGGGGTCGATATTCGCTGCGGGCGGCGGATCGTGGCGCGCAACTCAGATGATGGGTGCCATCGCGTAACGCTCGATGACGGCAGTGCGTTGCAGGCCGATCTGATTGTGGTCGGAGTTGGCGGCAAACCGCGCATCGATCTGGCGGCAAATGCCGGCCTGAAAATCGACAATGGTGTGATTGTTAACGCCCGCTGCAAAAGCTCCGATCAAAACATCTATGCAATCGGCGATATCGCGCACCATCAGCCCGGAAATGGCCGGTGTTCCCGGCGGCTGGAGAGTTGGAAAAATGCCGAGGACAGTGCGGCCGTCGTGGCCAGGGACATTTGTGGTGAACAGGCGCATTATGACGAAATCCCGTGGTTCTGGACCGATCAGTTTGGAAACAATCTGCAAATGACAGGCGAGTTTCCCGACAGCGGGGCAATGTATGAGCGTGGCCGGATCGGGGATACGGGCTACCTTGCCTATTACACCCGGGGCGACAGGCTGATCGGCGCATTTGGCATCGACTGTGGGGGCGATATCCGCCGCGCACGCGGTCATATTGAAAAATCAAAGCCGGTGACACCCGCCGCCCTGAGCAAGGCAGGCCTCTCGTTGACGGTCGGTCCGAATGCGTTTGCCGCAGAGGAGCAGCCCGCATGATTGCCGCCGCCGCTGCCATCTGCACCGCACCCGATACGCCGCTGGAGATCGCCGATATCACCGTTGCCCCGCCGCAGGAGGGTGAAGTCCTTGTCGAGATCGTGGCCAGTGGTCTGTGCCACACGGACCTGACAGCCCTCGATGGAGAAAACGCTTCGGCAGTCTATCCACTGATACCCGGACATGAAGGCGCAGGCCGGGTCATTGAAACCGGACCCGGTGTTGATTCGCTGACAGCGGGCGACCATGTCATTCCCCTATATGGTCCCGAATGTGGCACCTGTTCCATGTGCCGGTCACAACGCACAAATCTGTGCTGGACGATCAAGAAGACCAGGGACAAGGGCGTGATGCCAAACGGCACATCCAGATTCTCGCGCGGCGGTGAAACCGTGCACCATTTCATGGGCACATCGACCCTGTCGCGCTACACGGTGGTTCCGGAAATCGCCCTTGCAAAAATTCGGCGTGACGTGCCTCTCGAACAGGTCTGCCTGTTCGGATGCGGCGTCACGACCGGAGTCGGCGCGGCCTTGCAACATATCAGCGCCGGAGACAAGGTAGCGGTTTTCGGCCTCGGCGGTATTGGCATCAATATCATCCAGGGCGCCAGAATTGCCGGTGCCTCGCAAATCATCGGCGTCGACATCACCGACGCAAAATGCGATCTCGCTACGCAATACGGGATGACCCACTTTGTCAGCGCTGCACGGCGGGCCGACAACCCGGTCGAAATCATCCGCGAACTGACATCCGGTGGCGCCGATGTGGGATTCGAATGCACAGGGCTCATCCCCGTGATGCGACAGTCCTTTGACTGCTCCATCGCCGGATGGGGCAAATCAATTCTTCTTGGCGTGGAGCCACCAGCCGCGGAGATGGCTTTTCCGCCTGTGGGCGTGCGGTATGGCAAATCGATCCACGGGAGCTATTTCGGTGGCATCAAGGGGCGCAGTGGCCTCGGCAAACTCATCGATCTGTTTGTCGATGGCCAGATTGATCTCTCCGGACAGATCTCACACCAGTTTCCGCTTTCCGGCGTCAATGAAGGTTTCCGTCTGATGCGCCAGGGAACATCCGTTCGCAGCATCATCCGGTTCGAGTAGCCCTTGGCCTTGATCAACGAATCCGACTACGTCTTTCGCGAGCACCACGGTGAGCGGGACAGGATCTATGCGCGTTTTGAAAACGAAAGTGACGCGTTAAGGCGGTCGGACAGCGGTTTGCTCAACGTCCCATACGGACCACACCCCCGTTCTCGGTTTGACCTGTTTTACGATGCGCCGTCGACGCGGCTGGTGGTCTTCATTCATGGCGGTTACTGGCAGGGTCACTCGAAAGACCGCTACAGTTGTGTTGCCGCGCCGCTTATGAAGCTTGGATACACCGTCGCGGTGGTCGGCTATCCGCTCGCGCCTCAGGTCACCATCAAGGACATCACGTCATGCATATCGGATGCACTCAAGGAAATATGCCTGACAGTGCGCCAACATATGCGCCCGCCGGATCGATTGCTCCTTACGGGTCATTCCGCCGGCGGGCATCTGGCCACATGGGCGTCGCTGGACTGGGATCTGAACTGGATTCCGATCCCGGCCGTCATGCCGATCAGCGGCATTTTTGATCTCGACCCGATCATGGGGACGTCGGTCAACCGGTCCCTGGGACTGAACCCGGCCTCAGCGGCAGAATTGAGCCCAATCAGGAGGGATCCGCCCTCCGTGCCGGTTGTCGCCATTGTCGGAAGCAACGAGACCACGGGATTCCAGGCGCAATCCCGAAACTATGTCGATCACTGCAATGCAACCGATCGTGGTAGAGCGGAACTTGTCTGGATCGATCGGGCCAATCACTACTCGATCCTTCTGGATTTTTTTCAGCCAAACTCAAAAATTCTGGGTAAAATCAGCGAGTACATGGACCGTCGACGGTAAGGGGCGGAGAGGAACGATAAAATGATCCGGTCGTGCCATGCTGCTAATCGAGGGAGAGAACATGTCCGGGCGTGATCGGCTGAGATATGTGAATTTCAATCAACTGCGGTCCTTTTACGCCGTCGCCCTTGAACTGAATTTTACCAAGGCGGCCGAATGGTTGAGCATTGGACAGCCCACCGTGACAACACAGGTCAAGGACCTGGAAGAGGCCTATGACGTGCAGCTGTTTCACCGCTCGCCGCAGGGACTGGAATTGACCGACACGGGCCACGCACTTTTGTCACTGGCGCGCCAGAAATTTGCTCTGGAGGACCAGGCTCACACGCTCCTGACGTCAACCGGGAACTCATTCGCCGGGCGGCTCCATATCGGCACGGTCGGCCCTTTTTTTGTGATGGATCTGCTGGCCGAATATACGGAGCGATATCCGCTGATCAAAGTCTCGGTCGAAAGCGGAAATTCGGACGCAATCTATCAGCGGCTTTTGAACTTCGAAGTCGATGTCGCCATTCTGGGCCAGGATTATCAGGATCACAAACTCGAAGCTGTCAATCTGGGCCACCACGAAATCACCATCATTGTGAACCGGTCGCATGCCTGGTCCGGCCGGAACCATGTGGACCTTGCGGAACTGGACGGGCAGCGGATGATCTATCGCGAAGAAGGGTCGATGACCCGGCGCGCGCTCGAGGAGAAACTTGAGGTAAAAAACATCCGCCCCAATGTTGTGATGGAACTTGCAAGGGATTCGGTTGTCGAGGCGGTCGCCGCGGGTTTGGGAGCAGGGATCATTGCGCGGGATGAGCTTCCCGAAACCAGCCCGCTGAAACAATTGCAGATTCGCGACGAAACGCCTTTCACCCATTCCTATGCCGTGTGCCTGAAAGAACGGCTCGCAATCACACCCATTCAGGTGTTCATGAATCTGGCCAAGAACAACGGCGCCGTTACGTGACCCTCCCCGCCTGACGCGGTGTTTTGAGGATCAACTGCCACCAGACATGTTTACCCGCAAAACGCCTTTAATTCGCAGTCACCCAGAGCTGGCCAGCCCTGCAAAAAAAGAGAGGTAGCCACAGATAGTAAGCTAACTGACTTTACTTTGCTGATCAGCGTGTGTCGATTGGCGTCAACGCCGCCAACATTACGATCCTTGGCTGTTCGCACTATCAAACGAGGCCCTCACCCGTCCGGTGCATAGATCAGCACCACCAGCCCCGCCACGGTGATGAGCGCACCGATCGCCACGAAGGGGCTGGCCCATCCGTGCCCGAGCACGCCTTCCAGGATGATCACGAAACTCGGGATCAGATAGCCATAGGCAAACACCTTGCCCGCCGGCAGCCGCATGGATGCATATTGCAACAGAAAGAAGCTGATGGCCGTTGCGAACAGCGCCAGATAGGCCAGGCAGTACCAGACCACAGCCGGCAAGGCCCGCCAGTCGGTCTCAAGCAGCTCCGGCGAGGCGTAGAGCGTGACACAGACCGTCGCGGCAACCAGCGTCCAGCAGGTGAATTCCAGCACACCTTCGCCCCGGTTGAGCAACCGCACCAGCGGTCCATAGGCGGCCTGGCACACACAGCCGACAAAGAAGATCATTTCACCGCGCCCGACATCGAAGGCCAGGGCGCGGGCCAGATCGCCGCGAAAGATCACCCAGAGAGCGCCGATCGCCGCAATGATCAGGCTGAATATCACCACCGGCCGGCTGATCTGCCGCAGCAGAAAATAGCCGAACACGGCGCTCATCAGGGGGATCAACGTAAAGACCGCACTTGTGGAAACGGGATCGGTGACCCTTAGCGCCACGAACATCAGAATGAAAAAGACGCCCATCAGCGAGCCCAGCAATGCGTAACGCCAGACCGATTGTGGCATGGCCGGGCTGCGGCCGGACAGCACGATCATTGCCGTCACCATGAGGATGGCGGCCAGGAAGAACCGCATCGCCGTCAGCGACGACGCGCCGATATAAGGTGCGGCCAACGCACCATAGGAAAACGATCCGGCGACCAGAGCCGCATAGACCAGCATGGCCACATGCCCGAGCGCTCTTTCCCGATGGGTCGGTGCTGTTGTTTTGTCCACCCGACTGCCTCGCCTGCCGACAGGACCGAACCTGCAACAGGCCGTCCGCATTCGCGGCAAACTCTACAGCGGACCCGTTGCAATATGCAAACGCAATCCATAAAACGGATATTATATCCAATTACCGGATACCTAATAGGGACCGGGGTGTTTGGCGCTGGCCGGTGCGCCCGGCGTAGAGGAGGTGGGAAAATGTCCGGCAACCTGTTCAAGTCGATCGAGGACACCGTCTCCAACCGGGACGCGCCGTTTCTGATGTCACCAGAAGGATCGACCGTTTCCTATGGCCGGATGATTGCACTGAGCAGCCAATATGCTCATGCCCTGATCGCTCTGGGTGTTGAGAAAGGCGACCGGGTTGCCGTCCAGACCCGCAAATGCGCCGAGTGCCTATGGCTCTATCTGGCCTGTCTGCGCGTCGGTGCGGTCTACCTGCCCCTCAACACCGCCTATACGGTAGCCGAAATCGCCTATTTTGTCGGCGACGCCGAACCAGCACTCTTCGTCTGCGATGAAGAGCGGCTGACTGACATGCAGCGGACACTGGCGGATGGGGCGCAGACGGTCATTGCGATGACCGGATTGCACAGCGACAGTCTCGCCATGCGCGCCGACCCCATGCCCGAACGGTTCGAAACCATTGACCTGTCCGCAGACGACCTGGCGGCGATCCTCTACACATCCGGCACCACCGGCCGGTCGAAGGGGGCGATGATCACCCATGAGAACCTGCGTTCCAATGCCCTTGCCCTCACAGATATATGGCGTTTCGGCTCATCTGACCGGCTGCTCCATGCCCTACCGATCTATCATACCCATGGCCTGTTTGTGGCCACCAACACGATCCTTCTGGCCGGTGCCTCCATGCTGTTCCTGCCGAAATTCGATGTCGATGCCGTACTGGAACATCTTCCTATGGCGACCACGATGATGGGTGTTCCGACTTTCTACAGCCGCCTTCTGGCGCACCCTGATTTTACGGCGGACACGGTTCAGAACATGCGCCTGTTCATCTCCGGATCGGCGCCGCTTTCGGCTGAAGTCCATCGCAATTTCACGGCCCGGACCGGAATGGCCATTCTCGAACGCTATGGAATGACCGAAACCAACATGATCACCTCAAACCCCTATGACGGGCCTCGAAAGCCCGGCGCCGTCGGCTTCCCGCTTCCAGGCATCTCTGCCCGTATCGCCGATCCGCAAACAGGCAAAGAGCTGGAGCACGGTGAAATCGGTGTGATCGAACTGACGGGGCCGAATGTCTTCAAGGGCTATTGGCGTATGCCGCAAAAAACCCGGGACGTGTTTCGCGACGATGGCTATTTCATCACCGGTGATCTCGGCTATATCGACGAGGAAGGCTATTTCACCATATCGGGACGCGACAAGGATCTGATCATTTCGGGCGGTCTCAATGTCTATCCTGCGGAAATCGAAAACGCCCTCGACGCACTGAACGGAATCGCCGAGTCGGCGATTATCGGCCTGCCGCATGCTGATTTCGGAGAAGCCGTAACGGCCATTGTCGTCGCGGCCGACGGCGCGCCCATTGACGAGGACGACATCCGGAACGAGCTCCAGTCCGTCCTGGCAAAATTCAAGGTCCCCCGGCGGGTCATCGCCATGGACACCCTGCCGCGCAACACCATGGGCAAGATCCAGAAAACCCTGCTGCGGGAGCAGTTCACCGATCTGTATCAGGAGTAGAGCGGTAGCCTTATTCTCAGTGCCGTTCCTCGCGTACGAAGGGCCGGCCAAGCGCGCCGGGTTCGTCCGCTGTCGGATTGCGCGACAGAGAAGTCCAGACCATCACCGCCAGCGTCACCACATAGGGCAACATCAGGACGAAATATTGCGGCACCTGTATGCCGATGGCCGCCACGCGCGGGATCAGCGCCTCCAGGCAGCCGAAGAGAACGGCGCCGGCAAGCGCCCACCAGGGCCGCCAGCGCGCAAAGATGACCAGTGCGATGGCAATCCATCCCCGCCCGCCCGTCAGACCGTCAACCCAGATCTTTGACACGACGACCGTCAGATAGCCGCCGGCGAGGCCGAGCAACAGGGCACCGATCAGAACCGCGGCGAAGCGATAGGCGGTGACATTGATCCCGGCCGCATCGGCGGCATCCGGATTTTCGCCGACCGCGCGCAGCCGCAAGCCCGCATTGGTTTTGTTCAGCAGATACACCGAAACGAAAAACAGCACGACCGTGAGGTAGACGATCAGATCCTGGCTGAAGACGATCCGGCCGATCACCGGAAGATCGGACAGCGGTCCGAGATCGATGGAAGACAGGCCGGTAAAGGCCTTGTTGGTCCAGCCTTGTTTCAAGGCAATGAGGCTGGTGAGCCCCTGCGCCAGAAAGACGATCGTCAGGCCGGATATCACCTGATTGACCCTCAGCAAGATAACCAGCGTGGCAAAGATCAGCGACAGCGCCGCCGAGGCGAGCGCCGCCACGCCCAGCGCCATCAGCGGATAGCCGCCAAAGCTCAGCACGGCGCCGGCGCCCGCCATGGCCCCGACCAGCAGGAACCCTTCAGCCCCCAGATTGAGCACGCCGGACTTTTCGCAAATAATGAGTCCGAGCGCACCCAGCGCGAACGGCACCGCAAATCCGGGAATATTGGCCAGCCAGTTGATCAGAAAATCCATGATCGGCTACTCCACCCAGCGCACACGGTGTCGGATGAAAAATTCGGACGCAGCCACACAAATGACGATGATCGCCTGGATGAGCTGCACCATGGCAAACGGGATCTGGTAAAACACCTGCAGGCTCTGCCCGGCGATCATCAGGGTCGCCACCAGGATCGACACGGCAACGATGCCGAGTGGATTGTTGCGCGCCAGAAACGCGATCAAAATGCCGGAAAACCCGTATCCGATGAAGAAGGATTGCGTCATGCGCGACTCGATACCGGCGCTGATCGCAAACCCGGCAAGCCCTGACAGTGCGCCGGACAGCAGCGCTGCCGTCAGGGTCAGCATCGCGACACGAACACCCAGAGCCTTGGCCATCTGTGCATTGGAATGCACGAAGTTCAGTTGAAACCCGAACCGGCTTTTCACCATGAACCAGAAGCAGAAGATGACCAGCGCCACGGCAATCAGCAGCGATGTGTTGAGGCTCTGCCAGCCCAGCGGCTGCAACCGCTCGAATGTCTCGAACTGTTCGGAATGGGGAAAGGAACTGACCGGATCCTGCCAGGGTCCGTAAAGCAGATGCAGCAGGAAATTGAAGGCGATGTAGTTCATCAGCAGGGTTGAAATGATCTCGTTGATCCGCAGCCGCAATTTCAAGAAGGCCGGAAGCAGGATCCACATCATGCCGCCGAGGGCGGCAAACAGCATCATCATGGGGATGCGCAAAGACGGCGGCCCGATATCGTTGATGGCGACAAGGGTTGCGCCGATCGCACCGAAGATAACCTGTCCTTCGATGCCGATATTCCAGAACCGGGCCTTGAAGGCGATCCCCGCCGAAAGGCCCACGATGATCAGCGGCCCCGCCTGCACCAGAACCCCCGAAATGTTCTTCGGACTGGTGAAGATGAAAACGACGAACTCGTTTAAGAGCGCACTCAGCCCGACACCTGACACCAGCAGGATCAGGACAGAAATGAACAGCCCGGCCGCCACGCCTGCCAGAAAGGCAAGCGACTGCTGCCACATGGGCATATCGTCCCGGATCTCCAGATTGATGCGGCCGAAGCGCCGTGTTCTGGCGACGTCAGACATGGCCCACCATCGCCTTTCCGATATCGTGCCGGTCTGCCGGCGCATCGAATTCCGCGACGACCGTACCGGAGTTCATCACCCCGATCCGGTCCGACAGCAACATGATCTCGTCAAGATCCTCACTGATCAGCACGATGGCCGCACCGGCATCACGCGCGCTTAGGAGATGGCCGTGCACCGCCGCCGAGGCGCGCACATCCAGACCGCGATTGGGACTGTGGGCAATCACCAGGGTCGGATCGCCGGAAAACTCCCTGGCTATCACCAGTTTCTGCGCATTGCCGCCCGACAGCAGCGCCGATCGCTGCCCATCGCTGCGAACGCCCTGCACATCATATGTCTTGACCGCAGAACGGGTCGCACGCGCCATGCTGCGGCGGTCGAGACGCATCCAGGATCCGAATTTTCCAGCCAGCACGCCGCCGATGGAATAATTATCGGACACGCTGAGATCGCCGGCAAGCGCAAAGCCCTGACGGTCGGCGGGGATGCAGGCGACACCATAGCGCCGCCGCTCATCCGAGCGGGCCGCGGTGATATCGCCGGGTCCGTCCAGATAGAGATGGCCATCCGATGGCGGCAGCAGCCCCATCAGAACCTCCACCAGTTCACTTTGACCGTTTCCGCCGACCCCGGCGATCCCGTAGATCTCGCCGGATCGAACATCGAAGCTCAGATCATTGAGAACGGGCAGCCCGTCGGCCCGTTGTGCGGCAATCTTGCGTACGGTCAGCCGTGGTTTTCCCGTGACCGTCGACAGGTGACGCTTTTCGACAATCGATTCTCCGACAATCATCTTGGTCAGATCGGGCGCGGTCACCGTGTCCGGCAACACCGTGTCAACCACCTTGCCGTTGCGCATGACCGTGATGCGGTCGCTGTGCATCAGCGATTCATTGAGCTTGTGGGTCACCAGCGCCACACAGCAACCGCTGTCGGCCAGTTTGCGAATGGCTTCGAGCAGGCGCTGCCCTTCCTCATCGGTCAGAACGGCAGTCGGCTCGTCCAGAATGATGATATTGGCGCCGGCCACCAGAACCTTGAGGATTTCGACCCGCTGCTGTTCGGCGATCGACAGGGCGCCGACCGGTTTGTCGAGATCGACGTCGAACCCGACCAGTTCGGCCTTTTCGGCGATCATGTCGCGGATACGCTGCAAGGATTGCCGATAGCTTCCGGCGGGATTGGCCAGCAGAATGTTCTCGACCGTGTTGAAAGGCATGACCAGCTTGTAGTGCTGGTGCACCATGCCGATCCGCAGGGTCTGTGCGTCCGATGGCCCCCGGATGGAAACCGTCCGGCCGGCGATCTCGATGGCTCCCCGGTCTGCCGCATAGAGCCCGGCGGCAACGTTCATCAGTGACGACTTGCCGGCGCCGTTTTCGCCGAGCAGTGCATGAACCTCGCCCTGGCGAAGATCGAAATCGACATCGTCGAGGGCAACGAAATCGCCGAAGGACTTGGTGATCGACCGCAGCGCCAGCGCCGGCACTGCGGGATCGGGCGCCGGGCCGCTTTCAGCGTGCGCAGAAATGCGGCCCGGCCCGTCGGTCATTGCTGGCTGGTCACCCCGTCGACAAACCAGTCCATGCCCCAAAGGGCGCCATCGTCAAGAACGGCGCCTGCGGCAACCCGTTCCTTGCCTTCGCGGTCCTTGAGCGGGCCGGCAAAAACATGCTTGCCACCGAGGATGGCTTCGCGTTCGGCCATGATCTTCTTCTCGTCTTCATCGGACACGGCGTCACCGCAGCAGACGATATCGGTTCCACCCTGTGCAATCGACAGGAATGCGCCATAGGGCTGCGATTCCCATTCTCCGGCGGTGATCTTCTTGATTTCCGGGATCAGGAACCGGTCCCAGACCCAGGCGGACGAACACTGGGTGGCGGTGCTGAACTCGGAGAGATCACGGTGATGACCGGTGCCGAAAATACCCTTCTCCTGGGCAACGATCTGCGGTGTCGGCGTGTCGACATGCTGACCGATGACATCGATCCCCTGCTCGGCCAGGGCTTCGGCTGCGGCACGTTCCTTGACCGGATCGTTCCAGGCGCCGGTAAACACGACGGTCACGGTGGCGTCGGGATTGATCTGCCGGGCGCCCAGCGCGTAGGCATTGACGGTCCAGTTGACCAGCCCAAACGGGTTGGCGGCCACGAAGCCAAGCTTGCCGGTCTTCGAAGCGGCGGCAGCCGCCATGCCACACAGATACTGGCTCTCATAGGTCCGGCCGTAATAGGACATCAGATTGGTCCCGTTGGTGGTGCCGGCCGGGTTGAGGAACACGACATCCGGATATTTCTCGGCCAGTTCCTTGAATGCATCCGAATAGCCGAAGGCCGAGCCCAGAATGATATTGTGGCCGCGGTCGATGAACAGCTCGACGGCCGGCTTGATCGCGGTGGCATTTTCCGGAACGTTTTCGACGACCGGAATGGTCATGCCCAGTTCCTTTTCGATCTTCTGGCGCGCCTCATCGAGCGCCTGCGACCAGCCGCCATCATTTTTCTGAGAAAAAATAACCATCGCCGGCTTCGGATCGCCCTTCAACACGAACTCGGCGCTGGCGCCTGCCACGGACGCGGCCAGCGCCATGCCGGCAACGCCCCAAGTCATCAATTGCTTATGCATTTGTCTGTTCTCCCTTCACGGACGGCCCGACCGAGACGGGTCGCGAATTTGAGTTTGTACCAATCGAATTCTGTTGTTTTTATGCTGACTGGCCCCGGTTGGTTTCTGCGTTCAGATTTGCGGTCAGCCTGCGCTGATCGCTTCGAAAATCATGCTCGGCGTGATCGGTGTGTGATGGAACTTGTTGTCGCCAAACGGCTTCAGCGCATCGGCGACCCCGGACGCGACAGTGGCGCCGACCGCGATACAGCCGGCTTCGCCCACACCCTTGACACCCAGCGGATTGAGCGGCGACGGCGTTTCCAGATGCTGAATGTCCACATCGGGAATTTCGGTTGCGTAGGGGATCAGGAAATCAACAAAATTCGCATTGGTCGGATTGCCGTCCTGATCATATTCGATGCGTTCCATCAGCGCCCCGCCGAAGCCCTGTGCCAGACCACCCATGACCTGTCCGTCGACAATCACGGGATTGATCATATTGCCGCAATCATGGATGCAGACATATTTGCGGATATTGACGCTGCAGGTCTCCGGATCGATTTCGACGATTGCCGCATGGACGCCATAGGCCCAGGTCGCGCATTCCGGGCTGTAATAGTCGGTGGCTTCCAGGCCCGGATGCTGGCCTTCGTCCAGCGGCGGACCGTCATGCCGGCTCGCAGGGGCAAACTGAGTCGCCGCCTGGGCCGCATCGTTGAAGGCGTAGCGCAGCGGATTGGTTGCCGTTGCGATGGCCGCCAGCGGTACATTGCGATTGCCGCCGATGATCCAGGCGGCGCCATCGCGCAATTCGATGTCGTCCGGGTCGGCTTCCAGCATGTTGGCCGCCGCCGTGATCGTCTGCTTTCGCACGATCAGCGCGGTTTTGTAGATGGCGTTGCCGGACACCACGGCCGCGCGGCTCGCAAAGGTTGCCACACCCCAGTCATAGGCACCGGTATCGCCCTCCGTCAGGATGACATCCTCGACCGCGACACCGAGCTGATCGGCGACGATCTGTGCGAAAACGGTCTCATGGCCCTGCCCCTGGCCCGACAGGCCGGTATTGACATAAACCTTGCCGGTGATCGGATGGATCTTGATGTGCCCGCCCTCATAGGGGCCAAGTCCCGTGCCTTCCACATAATAGGCAAGGCCCAGTCCAAGATATTTGCCTTCGGCGCGCGCCGCTTCCTGCTGCGCGGCAAAATCATCCGCGCCGATCGAGGCGTGAACCATGTCGAGCGCCTTGTGGTACTGGCCGCTGTCGAGGCTGACCCGCAGACCGTCCGCAAACAGCAACCCTTCGCGCACATAGGGAAACTGGTCCTCGGTGACGAGGTTGCGCCGCCGGATTTCGAACCGGTCCATGCCGAGATCCTCGGCCAGCTGATCCATCGCCCGTTCGATGGCAAAGCACGATTGCGGCCGGCCGCAGCCCCGATAGGGCGTCACCGGCACGGTCGGCGTATAGACCGCCTGGAACCGCACTTCGATATTGGGAATGCGGTAAGGCCCGGCGATTGACGTCGATGCGACCTGCGCCACGGCAATGCCGTAGGGGATGAACGCGCCGGTATCGTGCAGGAAGAAATCCTTCAGCGCCACCACTTCACCGTTCTTGCGGGCGTGCAGTTCGATCATGTGGATCTGGGTGCGCTCCTGGCTGGAGCCGATGAAATTCTCGCGCCGGTCCTCGATATATTTCACCGGACTGCCCAATTGCATGGCCGCAAACGGCACCAGCAATTCGTCCGGGTAGAACAGGAGCACCTTCTGTCCGAACCCGCCACCGACATCCGGCGCGACGACGCGCACCTTGTCTTCATCAAGCTCCAGGATCGATGCCAGTCCGCCGCGCACCGAGATCGGCGCCTGGGTCGTGTCCCAGACGATCAGCTCTCCTGTGACCTGATCGAAACGCGCCGCAACGGCCCGGCATTCCATGGCGGCGGAGGTTGAGCGATCGACTTGAATCTGAATCCGCGTGACATGCTCCGCCTCGGCATATCCAGCCTCGGGATCGCCGCAGATCTGATTGAAATCAGCCGCCACATTGTTGGGATGCGTTGCATGCACAAGCGGTGCGCCGTCCTTGACGGCGGCCTCCAGATCGAGCTCCACGTCCATCGGATCGTAATCGACATCAACCAGCAGCGCGGCGTCTTCGGCCGTGTAGCGGTCGACCGCCACGACCATCGCCACCGTTTGCCCGACATAATACACATCGTCGCGTGCCAGCGGGCGCTGCGTCTGCGCATCCGTCATCGATTCATGCGGAATGAGCAAGGGCATCTTGATGTCGAGCGGACCGATATTGTCACAGGTATAGACCGCAATCACGCCGGGATGGGCTTCGGCCTCGGATGTATCGATCCCCTTGATGCGGGCCCGCGCGAAGGGACTGCGCACAAAGGCGGCATGTTTGACACCGGGCAATGCGATATCGTCGACGAACGCGCCCTCGCCCTTCAGGAATTTTGCGTCTGCATTGCGCTTGACCGGCGCTCCGAACATTCGTGTCGACATGAAATGCTCCTACGCGCTGCCCCAATCGGCCTTTTCAGCCGCCTGGCGTACCGCCTTGACGATATTGGCATAGCCCGTGCAGCGGCACAGATTGCCGGACAACAACTCCCTGATCCCCTGATCGGAGAGATCCATTTTCTCGTTTGATTCCATGTGGCTCAGCACATTCATGATCATGCCTGGCGTGCAGTATCCGCATTGCAGCGCATGGCAGTCGCGGAACGCTTCCTGAAGCGGGTGCAGGTCGCCATTGTCATCGGCAACGGACTCGATGGTGCGAATATCAGCGCCGTCGGCCTGAACCGCGAAGGTTAGGCAGGAGCGGCCGGAACGGCCATCGATCATCACCGTGCAGGCACCGCAGACGCCATGTTCACAGCCCACATGGGTGCCGGTCAGGCCGAGTTCATGGCGCAGAAAGTCAGACAGCAGCATCCGGACACTGACCTCGCGCTCAACGGTTTCGCCGTTGACAGTCATGCGGGTGACCTGTTTGGGATCGGCCGATTCGGGCTGGGCATTTGCAAGGCTGCGCTTCATTGGACCGGCTCCCCTGACGCACGTTCCCCCGCATCCGCAAGCACGCGCCGAACAAGACTGCTCAGCAGGTGCTTGCGGTAGCCGGTGGTCGCATGCATATCGTCCGGCAGCGTAACGGCGTCCCCCGCCACATTTGCTGCATCCGAAATGGTCTGCTTCGTCAGGCGCGTCCCCATCAGCGCCTCTTCCACCTTGCTCAGGAGGACCGGTGTGGAGGCTACGCCGCATGCGCCGATGCGTACACTGGTCACGGTGCTGTCGCCGTCGAGCGACAGGATCGCCCCTGCCGCTGCTATTGCGTAGTCGCCCTGGCGGCGGGCAAATTCGTGAAACGCATAGCCGGCGCCATCCGGCAGCACCGGGATATTGGCGCTCAGGATCATTTCATCAGGCGCCCGGCTGGTCGTCATGTGAAACTGAAAGAAATCGGTCGCCGCGATGTCGCGGGTTCCATTCGGGCCGACGGCGGTCACTGAGCCTTCGGTCAGCACCAGCAGCAGCGGCATCTCCGCGGCGGCATCCGCATGGCACAGACTGCCGACCACCGTTCCACGATTGCGGATGGGAACATGGGCGACATAATGCATCATCTCCCGGATCAGCGGGTGCGCCGCATGGACAGCGTCATCCAGCTCGAGATCGCGGTGCCGCACCATGGCGCCAACCTTGATCACACCATTGGCGATCGCAATGTCCGACAGATCGGCGACATTCTTGATGTCGACAAGGCGGGTCGGGCTGGCCAGCCGCAGATTCATCGCCGGAACGAGGCTTTGTCCGCCGGCAAGGATCATCGCACCGGGGTCTTCGCTCAACGCCGAAACGACCTCACCCACCGTCTGTGGCGAGCAGTAATCGAACAGCGATGGTTTCATCTGTTACCTCCCGGGTTCAGGCTTTTCCGGTTGCCGCTGGGCCGGAACCGCAACCTGCCCGATTTCTGGCGAAATTCTATCTCGTTCAGCCTGCGAAATCGCTCCTGTCATATCCATATAATGGATACTGTATCTAACAATTGAGTATAATCGTGTGGTTCTGATCCTGTCAACATGAATTGGCGAGCGGCCGGTGTTCCCGGGCACACGGACGATCGTCTTCCGGTGCGCCGGCAGGACACGTCATTGAACGCGACATTATGGTATCAATCCCGATGGACCACCGGATCGATCGGCCGCGAGAGCCCGGCGCCAAGAACCTGTTCGCACCAGGCGGCCATTTGCAACAGGTCGTGCTCACGGTGCGGAGAGGCCACAATCTGCAGACCGATCGGAAGTCCGTTATCGGTCAAGCCGCAGGGAACGGAAATCGCCGGACAGCCGGTCACGGTAATCGCATATCCCAGAACCAGCCAGTCCAGATAGGTCTCCAGTTCGGTTCCCTCGATCTCTGACACATACCGTTCTTCGACCGGGTTCGGAGCAACCGGAGCGGTTGGCGCGATCAGAAAGGAATGCATCTCCAGGAACCGGTGCATCTCGTGGCGAAGCAACGCGCGCTTGTGCTCGGCGGCTGCCAGGTCCGCCGCCACGAGCTTCATTCCTTCTTCGATGTTCCAGACCACTTCCGGCTTCAACTTGTCCCGCGCCATTGCCAGTATCGGGTGCCGCGTCGCCGAGAACTGGAACGCGCGCAGGGGCCGAAACGCATCGTGACAGGCCGTCAGGTCCGGCGATGCCGTCTCCACGGTTGGTCCGGCCTTCGCCAGTTTCTGGACTGCCGCGCCGACAATCTCGTGAACCTGTTTCGACACGACCGCCACACCCAGATCGCACGAAAAGGCAAAGCGCTGCGGCTGCGATGGCCGTTCGGCAGCGCTGCGATAGGAACCAGCCGCCACCGGCCGCGTCAGCGGGTCGCGCGCATCGAACCCTGCCATCGCGTCGAGACCCAATCCGATATCGGCAACGCTGCGGGCCAGCGGTCCGATCACGGAAAGGGTCTGATAGGGCACCGGGCTGGGTCCCTGCGGGATCAGTCCCGGCGTTGGCCGCAGGCCGACAATGCCGCAAAACGAGGCGGGATATCGCAGGGAACAGGCAAAATCGGACCCCTGCGCAAGAAAGGCCGCACCGCTCGCCACGGCGGCAGCCGCTCCGCCGGACGATCCCGCCGCCGATTTGCTTGTGTTCCAGGGATTGAGCGTCGGCCCGAAAACTGCGTTGAACGTATTGGCGCCCGCTTCGAACTCCGGCGTATTGGACTTGGCGTAGACGACACCGCCAGCGTTTTCAATGGACTGAACCGCATAGTCCGAGCGTTGCGCCACATGATCGTGGAAGGCAAGGGAACCCCAGGTGGTGCGGACCCCCTCCACCTCATAGGAGTCCTTGATCGGCACGGGCAGACCGTGAAGCGGCGCCGGAAAGGCCGAGCCGGACGTTTCCATTTCACGGCAAACGGCATGGGCACGGTCGAAACACAGAGTCGGCAGGGCGTTGATGATCGGATTGACGGCCGCGGTTCGCTCCGCCAGGGCCGCAAGCAATTCAGCCGGTTTGAGCGCACCCGTTTTCAGGTGGTCAACCGCCTCACAGGCCGACAGGTTCCAGTGTTTGTCCGGCATTTCCGATCAGTCCCCTCAACATTGCGGTGGCAAATGTAACCATATGCCTGTATCCAGTAGGTGGATACGCTATCGATTGTTTTCTAGGATGGGCAGCCGCCATCATGGCTGCACAATGGACATTTCGCACCATGAACATTGATATCAAGAAAGACCCTGCACCCGCGTCCGGCAAGGCCCAGCCCGGCAAACAACAGACCGGCAAACCGCTGCCCGGCATGGAACGATCCTTTGCGATTCTGGAACTGATTGCCGAGCGGCCGAGCCGGGTCGTCGATGTCACCAACGAACTCAATCTGCCCTGGGCGACCGTGCACAGGACGATCAAGAAACTGGAAGCCGCGCAGTTCATTTACCGCGACACCGAAACCAACCGCTATGAAATCGGCCCACGCATGTGGCACATCGGTTCGGCCTATCTGGCCAACAACAAGCCGATGAACACGGCGATTTCCTATCTCGCCAGTGAACGCAACATCAAGAATGTCGACATCCAGATCGTCGAGCGGATCGGCAACTACGCGGTGGTGACCCACGCGGAAAAGCGCCAGACCCATCCGATCTACAAGGCGCAATATGGCTTTCATATTCCGCTTCATGCCGGTTCGAAAGGATGGGTGCTGCTGGCCTATGCGGACCCCGACTTCATCGCCGACTATGTCGGGCAGGAGCTCGAGCAACTGACCCCGTCGACAATTGTCGACAAGACCGAACTGCTGGCGAAACTCGACGAAGTGCGTGAAAACGGTTTTGCCTTCACCCTTGCCGATGTCCAGCCCTTCACCGGCTCGATGGCCGCACCGATTTTCAACGCGTCGGGAACCATGGTGGCCTGTGTCTGCTTCGTCTTTCTCAAGAAGATCGCCGGCAACAAGGCTCTGATGGAGGAATTGCGCGAGCATCTTGAACTGATGACCCATACGATATCCATCGAACTGGGCTGGCGTCCCGGTCAGAGCTGAGATCAGTCGATCTCCTCATAGGAACCGCGAAGGTTCTTGAACGTCTCCTCCAGCGCATCGACGACCGCTTCGATCGAAGCGTGTCCCATCTCGGCCGATGCCTTTGTCGGATCGCCGAAAATGGCAGCGTGTCCGACATCGGGCCGTGGCCGTTTCATATAGGTTCGCGTCGGATTGGTCGGCGCAACGAGATCCCAGCCCACCGGCCCGTATTTAGCCCCTTCGAGGCGTTCCATCTTGACCAGCTCGGGGCGCGTGGCAAGCTGGAACGATGTTTCGAGTTCGCCGGCATGGCCCATGCCGCCCTCGACGGATTTGCGCATCGCATGGATCCGGTCGGCCGCCGGTTCCCAATAGCTCACCGCCGAAACCTTGAACGTGTGCGCATCGTCCAATTCGTCGATCAGCAGCCGCGCCACCTGGTCGTTGGCGGTCCCGCTCGGCCGGTTGCCGTTGAGCAATATCAGATGCTCAAACCCCTGCCCGACCAGCGCCGCGCCGATCTCGAACATCATGGTCTGGTAGGTCGGAATGGAAAGGGAGATCGTGCCGGGGAAGTGCTCGAAGGTTTTGGAGATACCGTAAGCCACCGGTGGCGCCACCAGCGCATCCAGCCGCTCGGCAAGCTTCAACGCGATATATTCTGCCTGATGCGTGTCCGTATCGGTCGGCATATGCGGTCCGTGCGCCTCAGTGGCGCCGGTGGGGATGATGACGGCACATTTTCTCTCGATGGCCTCGCCGATTTCCATCTGCGTCATCGAAGACATCCGGTGTTCCATCGCTCAGCTCTCCCTTGTCCGCGTTTCGATCAGGTCTTTCGTGAAAACAGTCTTTTGAAATAGCCGGCAATGATCATGCGCAGCAATGCCAGACCATTGACCGCATTGTCGGCGGGCGGTGCGGTTGCCGCTGGCTCGGACTGCCCATCCGCCTCGTCCTTTTCGCTCGCCGAATCGTCAGCATCCCCCGCGCCGACCGGGGGATGCGCGGTGGCAAGTTTGGCCTCCAGATTGGTGACGAATTGACCGATCAGGAGTTTGGCGGTTTCCTCGATAACGCCGGCACGGCCGAATTGGGCGATGGGTCCGGAGAGCTGGACATCCGCATCCACGCTGACCTCGGTCTGCCCGTCGATTTCCTTCAGCGCATAATCCATCAGCAGTTTCGATCGCGAACCGCCCCGTTTGTCGAACCCCTTGCCCTCCGCATGTCCGGTTCGGGCCGCCTCGTCGGTTTGAACCTTGGCTTCGCCCTCGAAGGAGGCGGTGAACGGACCAAGCTTGATCGCTACCTGACCGGTATAGACACCATCGCCCTTGTCTTCGCTCAGACTGGCCCCCGGCATGCATTCGGCGAGCTCCGGAATGTTCTGGAAAAATGCCCAGACCACATCCGGTGGCTGGCTGACGGTGAAGGTCTGGCTGATTTTCAAGGTCCGTCTCCGGGTCCGGTTTGCTTGTTCCTTGCGCGCTCAAGGCGGGCCGCGGCGCCGGTCACCACCGGCTGCATCATTCGATATCGGCCCCGACCGCGTTCCAGCCCTGGTCCGGGTCCGTCCAGCCGCTTGGATGGTTGACCTTACCGGACTGCTTCATGGACTCAAATGCCTCACCACGATCGAACATCGGCAAGGCGCCGCGACGCTCGCGGATCGACGCGCGATGGGCTTCGGTTTTCTCACGGTCGGCTTTCCATTTGCGGCCATCGAGATGAACCACGACCCCGTAATCGTCATGCGCCGCCTGTTCGGTGATCAGGCCGCATTGCAGATCATAGACCACCAGATCGATTTCGCGGTCCAGCGGATCGCCCCAGCCGCCGCCGCCTGTGGTCACAACCCGGACCGATGCTTCAGGCGGCACAACGACAGTGTCGCACATGCCCGGATGGACCGATTCCCTGCCGGATTCATCAAACACGGAGACCTGATAATTCATCCCCGCCTGGCCGCCATTGACGCCATAGCAGCCCAGAATCGACCGGTCGGCGTTGGAAATGAGGCGGCACTCCTCCAGCGCGCGAATGCGCTTGTCATAGCCGAGGCCGCCGCGCCGGTAGCCAGCGCCACCCGAATCGCGCTTCAATGCCAGTTGCTCGACCATGATCGGGTAGCGGGTCTCGGAGAACTCAGCCGGCAGGTTGCGCGAATTGGGAACGATATGCACCACATCGGACCCGTCGGCCCAGGGGCGGCCCGGGCCTCCACCGCCGAGCACCTCGCGGAACAGGTAGAACTCTTCCTGGGTTCCGCCGCCGGTCAGTCCCCAGATGCGGATTGTTTCATGATCGGCCGGCATCTTTCCGCCCGTGGCCTTGGAAAGGCAGGCGGCAAAGATCCCCAGCGACCGCAGCATCAGGAAAAACCGCATGCCGGTCGGTTTGCTGAAGGTCGGCGTGATCAAGGTGCCCTTTTCGGGAAACTTGATCTCGATGACGTCCAGCACACCTTCATTGGAATCGATTTCCGCCGCCCGTTCCGGTGAACTGGCCAGCGAGCGGAGCACCGGCGCCAGCCATTTTCGGAAATACCGGCCTTCGACCTCGTCGAGGGACCAGTTGATCGGCCCCTTGGCTTCCGGGTCGGTGCCGTTGAAATCGAGGATGATCTTTTCCGGCGTCTTGGTCATCGTCAGCCGCAGCGCGTGCAGCCTCGGTTCGTCGACGCCATCGGCCTCGATGTAGTCCTCGTAGTGATAGGTTCCGTCCTTGATCTTCGGAAAGATCTCCCGCCGGAAGATTTCCGCCGTGTTACGGATGATCTGCTCGAAGGCCGATTCCAGAGTATCGACACCGTAGCGCTCGGCCAGGGCGACAATCCGCCGTGACCCGAGTTTGGCGGCACCGATTTCCGCATCCAGATCGCCCGCCAGATGTTCCGACAGCCGCGAATTGCGGACGATGATCTTGAACGCGGCATCATTCAGTACACCGGCGTCATAGAGTTTGATGGGCGGGATCAATACGCCCTCCATCCAGCTGTCAGTGGCATGGACAGGCAGGCTGCCGGGCACCGATCCGCCGATATCGTCATGGTGGCCGAAGACTTGTGAAAATCCGATCAGCCGATCGCCGTGAAAGATCGGTACCGTGGTGCACAGATCCGGCACATGGCCGATGCCACCGCAGGAATTATAGGGGTCGTTCCAGAAAAACACGTCACCGGGATGGATGTCATCCTCGCCGAAATATTCAAACACCGGTTCGACAATGGCCGAATAGGACCGGCCCGTCAGCTTGCGCCCCTTGGCGTCGAACAGGGCCACGCGGTAGTCGTGCTGGTCGCGGATCATCGGCGAACGGGCGGTCCGCTCGACCGCCGCCTCGATTTCCAGCTCGGCCGCGCGGATCGTCCCGTGAATGACCTCCAGTTCGATGGGGCCGAGCTCGGATTGGGATTGGTGTTTCGTCATCGTGCCAGCACCTTCAACCGCTTTTGCCAAGGATAAGATTGCCGTAGCTGTCGCCCGCCGCCGTCCAGCCTTTCGGAACGACGGTGGTCGAACCATATTCTTCGATGATGGCCGGGCCCGACACTTTCTGATCTACAGCCAGGGACTGCCGGTCAAAGATCGGACAATCGACCCAGCCGGTCTCTTTCCAGAAGGCCTTGCGCATCTGTGCCGGCTCGGCCGCCGACTTACCATTGGCAACCGTGGCAATCTCCGGACGGTGTTGTTCGCCGACCGCCTGGATTCTCAGATTAACCAGTTCGACATCCTGTTCGCCCTCATATTGAAAGCCGAATGTCTCGTCATGCACCGTGTGAAACTGCTTCCACATATAGGCAATCGCCTGCTCGTTGGTGAGATCCGGCGGGATCGTGACCTGCACCTCATGCCCTTCGCCGAAATAACGCACATCGGCGATATAAACGGTCTTGATCCTGTCCTCGCCGATGCCTTCGCCTTTGATATCGTCGATCCCCTCGCGCGCCAGCGCTTTCCAGGTATCGATGATTTCCTGTGTGTCTGCCGTCGATTGCCGCCGCACAATGGTGCGGATGTAATCGCGCCGCACGTCTGAAACATGCAGGCCAAGGGCGCACAGATTGCCCGGGTTGGGAGGGGAGATGATGGTGGTAATGCCAAGAAAATCAGCAACTTCCGTCGCAAACAAGCCTCCGGCGCCACCGAACGCGACCATCGCGTATTGTCCCGGATCGCGGCCTCTTGTGGTGGTGACCTGTCGAATGCCGAACACCTGATTGACCGCCGCGATCTCCAGCACCCCGGCGGCAATTTCCTCGGCTGACATGCTGTGCTGTGCACCAAGCACGCCATAGGCGGCCCGCGCAGCTTCGAGATCCAGCTGGATTTCGCCGCCGATCAGAGCCGTCGGCAGCCGCCCGAGAACGATGGCCGCATCGGTCACTGTCGGCTTCTTGCCACCCTTGCCATAGCAGATCGGTCCTGGATCGGCACCGGCACTTTGTGGTCCGACTTTCAGACTGCCATAGGGATCGGTCCAGGCAATCGAACCGCCGCCTGACCCCACCGTGACGATATCGAGCATCGGTGTCTTGACCGGATAGTTCTCGACCATGGAGTCCGATGTGTACATCGGCGTCTGGTTTTCGATGATGGCCACATCGGTCGATGTGCCGCCGACATCGCTGGTCAGAATATTGTCGTAACCGGCGAGCTTGGCCATGTGGATGGCGCCCAGAATGCCTGCCGCCGGTCCGGACAGCAGCATGGTGACCGGGCGTTCGCCGGCCGTCGAATGGGTGACGACACCACCATTGGATTGCATGATCAGAAACGGAATGTCTCCGGATCGGGCTTTCAGCTCATCGGCGGCATTTTGAAGATAGGTCTTGCAATAGGGTTTCACCAGAACATCGATCAGGGTCGTCATGGCGCGCTCATACTCCCGATACTCAGGCAAAACGACGCTGGATAACGACACGAAGACGTCGGGGAAATGTTTCTCGATCAGCGCACCGATCTTCTTCTCATGGGCATCATTGGCATAGGAGTGCAACAGGCACACGGCGACGCAGGTCACCCCGTCCTCGACGAGTTCGCCAACCGCTTTGAGGGTTTCGGCTTCATCGATCGGCGCAATCTCGGTGCCGTTATGTTTCATTCGCCCCGGCACCTCGCGCACCAGATCGAGCGGCACCAGACGCTTCGGCTTGACCCAGAAGAACGAGTTTCCATAACCGTCGGGAACCGATTGCCGGGCAATCTCGATGAGATGCCTGAAGCCACTGGTTACCAGCAGACCGAGCCCGGCAAATTTGTGTTCGAGCACGGCATTTGTCGCCACGGTCGATCCGTGGAGCAGCAGGTTGAGATCAGAAGGATCGCTGCCGTCACCGTCAAATACCTTTTGCACACCATTCAGCAGACCGATACTCGGATCCGTCGGGGTGGACGGCGTTTTCACCGCTGTCATTGCACCGGTTTGTTCGTTTATCGCCACCACGTCGGTGAATGTGCCGCCGGTATCAATCGCGATCCTGGTGCCCATATTGTCCTCCACAATATCCAAATAGCGGATATGTTATTCAATAAACGAATACAATTTGAGTTTCAAGTGATATCCGGTTTCCGCCAGGATCGCGGTGTTGACGCGGCGCAATTCCCACAGGTCCAGACCTGTCTTCAAAGATGCAGGCAGTGCAGACTTGCAAATCCTGCCAAAATACAAACATACTGAGCCAGAGAATCGCCCGCCCGGCCTCCGGGCTGGACGACCGGTCAGCGGCAGGCAAAAGTGCAACGGTGCAACCGTCAATTTCGATCAAGAGAGGCGCATGTCCGGCGATGGACAGATTTCAGATTGCCCGTCCTATTCAGATGCTCTGCGCCGTTCTCAAGCTGTCGCCAGAACACGTCCTGAGGCGCGCAGGCCTGCCGGTGGACTATCTCGAGAACGAAACACGCGGTGTTGCGGCAGCCAGGGTTTTTGACGTCTGGAACGCCGTCGAAGCCGAGGCCAAACGGCCGGACCTGCCCCTGTTTCTGGGAAAAACCATGGCGAGGGGTCCGTTCAATCCGGCGGTATTTGCCTTTTCCTGCAGCCCGAACACGGAAATCGGGCTGACACGCCTTGCCATCTTCAAGCCGCTCGTCGCGCCGGTCGTTCTGTCCGTCGAGCGTCGGGAGGACGCGCTCTGGATCACCATGGGTTCGTCGGACCAAACCGTCCCCTTGCCCGCAACCATGGCCGCCTTCGAACTGGTCTATTTCATTGAACTGGTGCGGCTGTGCACCTGTGAGCACATCACACCGTTATCGGTCGGAATTCCCCGCGCATGCGGCCGCCCTGAGGACCTTGAGGCGGATTTCGGTGTGTTGCTGGAACACACCGACATTCCGACCATCGTGCTGTCCCTGGAGGATGCAAGACGTCCGCTGATTTCCGAAAGTGAAACCCTGTGGGCCGATTTTGAGAGGGGATTGAACCGCCAGTTGATGGAACGCAGCCGTTCCGCACCGATGCATGAACGGGTCAGGAGCGCGCTTCTGGAGATGCTGCCAAGCGGCCGGTCCACCGCCGACGACATGTGCCGTCATCTGAATATGAGCAAGCGCAGCCTGCATCGCCATCTCAAAGCCGAAGGTCACTCATATCAGTCGCTGCTGGACGAAACCCGTTCGGAACTGTCGCTGCATTATCTCGCCAGGGACGATGTCAGCGTCGAAGAAATTTCCTATCTTCTCGCCTTTCGCGATCCCAATTCCTTCTATCGGGCCTTTCGGGGCTGGACCGGATTGACCCCCATGCAGGCACGCGAAAACCGCCTTCAATAGGTCAACAGTATGGGTTGTTGATTGTATTGGCGCATTCAGGATTCGTCATTCAACCCGGACATCCGTGTTCACCTGGAACCGTTCCGGATCGAAAATGGCCGACGAGATCTCGAACACCCGATCGTCCTGATCATATAGTTTGGCCACGATATGGAGAGCCGGATCGCCGCTGCGAAGCCCCATTGCTTTGGCCGCCTGATCGGGACAGGCAATCGCCAGAACCTTTTGACTGACCCGCGAAACGTGGGTTCCGAACGCCTCCTCGATGACTTCAAAAACAGAGGTGACTCCCTGCCCGAGCGCCGGCTCGATCCCGGCATAACGGCCCGTGACATAGATCTGTGACCAGTTGAATGGCGGCTCGTCTTCCTCGATCTTCCGGGTTCCGGTGATTTCAAGCCAATGGCCCGTCTCGCTGTTCACCCCATCCAACACTGCCACTGTGCCATCGGCGACACTTCGCGTGGCGGAAATGTCGAAACCGGTGTCTCGCCCAAGACTCAAAACCTCGCTCAACCCGCCGGTGACCATGCTGAATCGCGATGTCGGCCGATCAGAGATGACGCGGGTACCGGCTCTCTTTTTGCGTTGCAGGACTCCCTTGCGCTCAAGACTGGCAAAGGCAATGCGCAGAGTTGAGCGGCTGACGCCAAGCTGTGCGGCGAGATCCTCTTCCTTCGGCAGCCGGTCACCGACATGCCAGTCGCCGTTCTGGATACGACTCAGGATGTTCTCTTCAACCTGGCTGTGCAGCGTTGCGCTCATTGCATGGTTCCCGGAAGCCAGAGGGCCAATCCAGGAACTAGCGTCAGGAGCAGTGCAAAGGCAAGCAGGATGGCAAAAAACGGCAGGGCGGCGCGGGCGATGGCGCCGATTGTTTCACCGGTTTGCGACTGGATGACAAAGAGATTGAACCCGATGGGCGGGGTAATCTGCGATATCTCGACCGCGACGACAACAAAGACGCCAAACCAGATCGGATCATAACCCGCGGCCGTGATCAGGGGTAGAGTGATAGGCAGCGTCATGACGATGATCGACGTGCCGTCAAGGAACATGCCGATGATCACATAGAACACCAGCAGCACGGCAATCAGCATGAAGGGCGCCAGGTCAAGCGCCGCGATCTCCGAGGCAATCGCCTTGGGAATACCGAGAAACCCAAAGGCCGAATTCAGCAGCGCCGCCCCGATGATGATCAGCCCGATCATTGCGCTGGTGCGCGCCGCGCGTCGACCGGCCGCAACCATGCCGGACAGCGAGAACTGTCCGGTCAGCGCGGCAATCAGCATGGCGCCGAGGACGCCCACCGCGGCCAGTTCGGTCGGGCTGGCCAATCCGAGATAAAGCGAGGCCATGATCCCGATGATCAGCGCCGCGATGGGACTGATCCGGCGCAAACCGTCGAGCCGCTCGGCCCAGCTCGGCACATCACCCGTCGGCTGCGATCGTGTGACAATCTGATGCGCGGCGATATAACCCGCATAGAGCAGGGCAAGAGAGATGCCGGGGATGACGCCAGCCACGAAGAGCTCCAGAATGGACTGTTCGGCCACCACTCCGTAGATGATCATGATGATGGAGGGCGGGATCAGAAAACCCAATGTTCCGGCGCCCGCCAGCGACCCCATTGCCAGACGGCGATCATAGCCGCGCGCCGCAAGTTCAGGCAGGGTGACCCGCCCGACAATCGCCGTGGTTGCCGCCGACGAGCCCGAAACGGCGGCAAACAGCGTCGAACCGGCCACATTGACATGCAGCAATCCACCCGGCAGTCGGCGAACCCAGGGCGCCAGTCCGGAAAACAGTGAGCGGCCGAGGCGCGCCGACACGAGAATTTCGCTCATCAGGATAAACAGGGGCAGGGAAACCAGTTCAAGGGACGTGGTGGATCCCCAGATCACCTTGCCGGCAAAGATGTCCATTGGAATGTTCGGTTTGAAGACCGACAGCAGAATGTAGCCGGTCGCAAAGAGCGACAATCCGATCCACACCGAGGACCCCAGAAGCCCGGCAAACAGCAAAATGGCCACGAGCCCGATTTCAAACATCCAACGGCTCCTCCGGGACAGAATCGGCCCCGCGGTCCTCGACGGTCCGGTGAGAGATCAGCCTGATCAGCCGGGCCAGCAGGTCGAACCACAGCTGAACGGCCCCGACGAGGACAATGCCCTGCGGAACAGCCAGCGGCGTGGCGACGATCGTTGCAGAAACCAGTCCCCGTGACACAGAGGTGGCAAAGGCATTGAAAAGACCGGCCACCAGGGCCGCAACAATGATCAACGCCAGACAATTGGCCAGCACATCCATGGCGCGGGCAAGTGGCGGGGGCGCTGCCTCAAGCACCAGCGAAACGCGGACATGGGTGGCCGTGCGTATGGCCCGGCCGGATGCCAGCAGGAAAACGCCGGCCATGGCGAAGGTGCTGTATTCCCAGGAAAACGGCAGGCTCTGAGACAGGAATCCCCGCGCAAAGACCTCACCGAGCATAAGCGCGCCAAAGCCGAAAAGCATCGCCACAGCCACGCCCTCGAGAAGGCGCGAACTGCGGTCGATCAGGTTGAGAAAGACATCCATGGATGACCTGGCCGGACCGCAAGATCCGGCCATAATGTCCTATTTTCCGAGTTTTGCCGAGTAGGCATCGATGATGGGCTTGGCGTCCGGATTCTTGGCAATGTAATCGTCCCACATGGCTTTGCCGGCCTCCGCCATCTTGGCCTGCAGGGAAGCGTCAGCGGCACTGACGGTCATTCCGTTTTCCTTGAGAATTGCTACTTTGCCATCATCTTCGGCCGCCGAAACAGCCCAGAACTCCGCTTCCATCTTGTCGGCCAATTCCTCGATGGTCTTGCGCTCGCTGTCGCTCAGCGCGTTCCAGGCATCCAGATTGACGGTGACGGCATCGGTCGATGTGCTCCAGTTCAACGGATTGAAATGATCGGTAAACTGCCACAGCTTGCCGTCAACGCCCGATGATGATGATGTGGCCGCGCCGTCAATCGTACCGGCTGCGGCGGCAGCGGCCACATCGCCCCAGGGCATCTCGAGGGGAGCTGCACCGAGTTTTTCCAGGAATTCGAAACTGGCCGCGTTGAAGGCACGGATGCGTTGACCGGCCATGTCATCGGCACTGACAATTGCCTGCTTGCTGTAGACGCCGGGGCTCGGCCACGGCACATAGTAGAGGATCTTCTGGTTGTGTTTGGCCGCGATTTCGTCAAACACCGGAGAGGCCACCTCCAGGAAGGCTCTCATTTCATCCTGACCCTGGATGAGATAGGGCAAGGTGTCCATCGACAACAACGGTTCTTCACCTGCCTGGAGAAACAGAAGCATGTCCGCCATCTGGACAATGCCCGTTTCGACGGCAGAAAGCTTTTCCGTGATCTTGACACCGATCTCTCCGCTCACATGCACGGTGATATCGACGGATCCATCGGTTGCCTCGCGGACGGCATCGGCGAACGCCATGGCGTTCTTGGCATGGAAGTTCGACGCCGGCCAGGCCGTACTCAGATCCCATTTTGTTTCCGCCATCGCAGCGCTCGTTCCGATCGCCAGGCCAACGCCGGCGGCGACGATATGTTTGATCATGGTCATGGTTCTATTCCTCCTGTTGAGTTTCGGTGAATCCGTAAAGAGACCTGGCCTGTTCCCTCGTCACGAGGCCCTGGGACACATCACGCGCCAGCGCGTGTCTGTCCCTGTTTTTCGGGTTGCCAAACCCGCCCCCACCCGGTGTCGTCAATATCAACCGTTCACCCGGTGGTATCTCGTAATTTCCCTTGTCTTGAACGACCGTGCCGTCGGTCATCTCGACCCGTCCCTTGCCGCCTGCGAGACCGCCTTCCCGGCCCGCCGGACCGACTTTCAGCCGCTCGAACGCCGCCGCCGAAAGCGCCAGTGGCTCATCTTCGACCGCACCGATTTCGATGCGTTGCCCAAGTCCGCCGCGAAAACGTCCCGGCCCGCCCGAATCAGGCTCAAATTCCTTGCTGTGATAGATAACCGGCGCCGCCGTCTCTGCGATCTCGACCGGAACCGATCCGACACCGGAAGGAAAGGCCGTGGTCGACAGGCCATCCTCCCCCGGCCGTGCGCCCATGCCGCCAAGCGCAACATTGAGAGACGAAAAGGGACGCGGACCGGTGCCGGTCAGCGACATCGTCCACAGGGCGCCTGAACTTTCCGCCAGGACCTTGCCCGGAAGAGCCTCGGCGAGACAGCCGAGCACCAGATCCGGCAGGGCCTGACCGACAACATGGCGGGCTGTCACGGGTGCAGGCCGCTCGGCACTGACGATGAGTCCCGGTGGCGCTGATATTGTGATCGCCTCAAGCGACGCAGCATTGTTGGGAATATGTCCGGCAAGCAGCGCGCGGACACCGAACGACGCATAGGCTCTGGTGTAGTTGAGCGGGCAATTGATGCCACGGGACGCCGCAGGTGAAGACCCGCTCAGATCAACATGAATGGTCGAATCGCCGATCATCATTTTGGCGCGCAGAACGATTGGACTGTCGTAGCCGTCAAGTGTCAGCGTGTTGGTGTATTTCCCGTTCGGAACTCCGGCAATCGCAGCGGCCGAACCGGCCCTGGACCGATCGAAAATGAACGCGCTCACCCGATCCAGGGACCGGAATTCGAACTCTTCCATAAGTTCGGTCAATCTTGCCGCGCCAGTGTCGTTGCAGCTCAGCAACGAGAGAATGTCCCCTCGCGCCTCCTTCGGGATGCGCGAATTCGTCGTGATGACGGAAAGGATGTCCTCGTTTAGTCTTCCCGACCGTCGCAGTTTGGAGACCGGGATCACTACGCCTTCCTCGAAAATCGAACGCCCGACGGCGGACCAGCCAATTCCGCCGACATCGACAATGTGGCTCGTCGACGCCAGATAGCCGACGATCCTGTCGGCAAGAAACACCGGCGTGACGACGACGAAATCGAAAATATGCCCGGCGCCGAGCCAGGGATCGTTGGTAACAAGCGCATCGCCGGGCTGCAGCCTGTCGGCCGGCACCAGAGCGAGCATCGCACGAACCGATTCCGCCATGGTGTTGACATGGCCTGGCGTTCCGGTGACCGCTTGCGCCAGCATGCGGCCGTCGGCATTGAAGACCCCCGCCGAAAGATCGCCGGCCTCCCGGACGATTGTCCCAAAGCCGACCCGCATCAGGACATTGGCCTGTTCCTCACACACGGAAATCAGCCGGTTCCAGACGACATTCAGGGCGATATTGTCTCTGTCGGAAAGGGGCGATGTCTTCTGTGCAGTGCTCATGGCGCGACCCGTTCCAGAAGCAGATGTCCGCAATCCAGTTTCGTCCCGCTCCAGCCCTTGCGGATGATCGTGGTGGTTTGCCCCTCGGTGACGATGGCCGGTCCGTGCAGCGCCTCGCCGGTCGGCCAGGCGGCGCGCTCGATCGTGTTGAAAGGCACCACCGCATCGCTGCCAAGATCGTAAACCTGCCGTTCCTTGCCGGTGTGGATCACCGTACCCTTTGTTGCGCCGGCCGCGCCTGTCGAGACCGGCAGGCGGGCCGAACCCGCCAGCGAGAAACTGAACAGTTCCACATCGATTTCGGGCATGGTGAAACCGTATAGGTCGCGATAGGCTGCATGAAACCGGTCTTCCAGCCTGTCGAACTCGGATGCGACCGGGGCGTCCGGATCGAATTCCAGCCGAAGATCCTGTCCCTGGCCGACATAGCGCAGTTCCGCATGCGCACGGACATCGACGGCCAAATCGTTCGAAACCGCCTCGATCACCGACAGGACCTCTTTCTTCGTTGATGCGATGCTGGCGGCCAGCGCGTCCCGATCGACCTGCGCAAGGGGACGCATGACCGACTTTGCCAACTCGAAAGAAACCGGGGCATGCAGGAAGCCGATCGCCGAGCCGACCCCTGCGTTTTCCGGAACATAGATCCTTTCGATCGACAGTTTCTCCGCGATGCGGGTTGCGTGCAGCGCGCCGCCGCCTCCTGAAACGATCAAGTCAAACTGGGAGACGGTCTTGCCGAGTTCGAGACCATGAACGCGGGCCGCATTGGCCATGATTTCATCGGCCATTTCAACGACACCGGCCGCTGCGGTGTGAACCGAGCGCATTTTCAGCGGCCCCGCGATCTGCGCTTCGATGGCCTCAGTAGCTTTTTCGGGATGCAGCGCGATGGTGCCGCCGGCAAACCCGTCTGCGACGATGTTTCCCAGCGCAATATGGGAATCGGTCAGTGTCGCATCGGTTCCACCCAACCCGTAGGCGCTGGGCCCGGGTGATGCGCCGGCGCTTTGCGGCCCGACACTGAGACGCGACAGCGTGTCGACACGTGCTATCGATCCGCCACCCGCGCCGATTTCCACCAATTCGATGGTCGGCACGCGGACCGGCAGGCCACTGCCCTTGATGTCGCGCCAGGCACGCGCCACCTCGAATTTCCGGGTGGTTTGCGGTGTGCTGTTTTCGAGAAAACAGATCTTCGCAGTCGTGCCGCCAAGATCCAACGCCAGGGTGTGGCGCGAACCGACTGTCTCGGCGACATGCGCGGCAAGTGCAACACCACCGGCAGGTCCCGACTCCACAACCCGGATGGGCGTTTTGACCGCCTGTCCCAGCGTCGTGACCCCGCCACCTGAAAGCATCATCAGGAAAGAGCCGGAGAATCCTTCGGATTTGAGAGCATCGTGGAACTTGTTCAGATAGCGCGACATCAGCGGCCGCACATAGGCATTTGCGCAAACCGTCGAGAACCGGTCATACTCGCGCGCTTCCGGCGAAACGTCCGAACTCAGGCAAATGGTGATGTGGGGATCGAGCAGCTTTCCAAGACGATCGCCGACCTGCTGCTCATGGCTGGCATTCACATAGGAATGCATCAGACCGACAGCAACAGCCTCGACCCGATTGGCCTTTAGGGTCTGCGCCAGGTGATCGATTTCCACCGGATCAGGCGGCTGCAGGACCGATCCATCGGCGAGGATTCTTTCATTGAGGACGAGCCGCAAATCCCGCGGGACCAAGGGCGCCGGCAGTTCGATATCCAGATTGTATTGATCAAACCGCCTTTCATTGCGCATTTCCAGAACATCACGAAAACCCGCCGTCGTCACAAAGCCGACCCGTGCGCCCTTGCGCTCGATCAGCGCATTGGTTGCCAGCGTGGTTCCATGAATCAGCGACATGACGCTGCCAAGTTGAACACCCTCGGACGCGACCAGTTCCATGATCCCTTTCATCGCCCCGACCTCCGGATGCGCGGGCGTACTGAGGACCTTGTGCGTGGCACGCCGGCCATTCCCTTCCAGAACGACATCCGTAAATGTACCGCCAATGTCCACGGAAAGTCTGATCATAAATAATAAGTACGTACTTATTATGAAGAGTCAATATCCCGTGCGGCCATTGTCCATTGCGCACTCGCTGACTGCTGTCTCGGGCCTGGCGGCATTCGCATGACTTTTGGCACGATTTGCAATTGTTGCGTCCTTGGCGCCTTCCTATCTTGAAACGGCTGGCAAATGGCACAGTTGTCAGTCGATGAACCATAAGGGTGATCGCGCGACATCACTCCGAACCGGGAACCAAGAGGGATAGATATGCCCACACCAAACTACGACACAGGCAAACCCGTCCTCGTGACGGGTGCAACCGGATTTCTTGCCGGCTGGCTGGTTAAACGCCTCCTGGAGGAGGGCTTCACGGTCCATGCGGCGGTCCGTGACCCTGCCAACACCGGCAAGACGGCCCACCTGAAAAAGCTTGAGGATGAACTGCCCGGCACCATCAAATTCTTTGAAGCCGATCTTTTGAATGATGGAAGCTACGGCGATGCGATGAAGGGCTGCTCGGTGGTCTTTCACACCGCGTCCCCGTTCATCACCTCCGTTGAAGATCCGCAACGTGATCTGGTCGATCCAGCCGTCAAGGGAACCCGCAATGTCCTGGCCTCCGCAAATGACACCGACGGTGTTGAGCGGATCGTGGTGACGAGTTCATGCGCCGCGATGTTCGGCGACATAGTGGACGTGACGCATGCGCCAGGCGGCATTCTGACGGAGGACGTATGGAACACCTCCTCGTCGCTTGATCATCAGCCCTACTCGTTCTCCAAGACACAGGCCGAGCGCGCGGCTTGGGAGATGGCAAACGACCAGGACCAGTGGAAGCTGGTGACGATCAATCCCGCATTCATTCTGGGTCCTTCCATATCCGGAACATCGACATCGGAATCCCACAATCTGATGCGCCAGCTGGGCGACGGCACGATGAAATCAGGCGTGCCGCCCTTCGAGATCGGCATGGTGGACGTCCGCGATGTTGCCGAGGCCCATATGAGAGTCGGCTTCACCAAAAATGTCGATGGCCGCTACATCGTTTTCGGTGATACGCATTCCCTGCTTGATGTCGCTCAAATGCTCAAATCCGGCATCGGCGGCGCCTGGCCGTTTCCCGCCCGGGCCATGCCGAAATGGCTGGTGTGGCTGGTTGGCCCGATGGTCGACAAGCAGATTACCCGGCCCATGGTCGCCAAGAACATGGGTTATCCCTGGCGCGCCGACAACTCCAAGTCGAAACGGGAACTCGGCATGGAGTACGGCCCCGTCAGCACGGCAGTCACCGACATGTTCCAGCAGATGATTGACACCGGCGCGGTGAAAGCAAAATAGGAACACTCGCCGGCACGCCGCCCTGCGCGTTGATCAATAGATCGACGCGCCGCCATCGAGCCGCATCACTGCTCCGGTGATCTTGCGGGATTCGTCGCTGGCCAGATAGAGCGCGAGATTGGCCACATCGATCGGATCCGAGGGACCCAGAAGTGATTTGCGGTAGATGGGATTGTCGTCCTTGATGAAGGCCGAAACACGCTCGGTCAGCACGACACCGGGCGCCATGACATTGGCCCGGATGCCGTGGCGCGCCCATTGCATGGCCATCGCCCGGGTCATCGCCAGCACACCGCCCTTGGAGGCCGTATAGGCATCCGCGCCCTCGGTGCCGATCACCGCCCTCAGCGACGAGATGTTGATGATCGATCCACCGCCGGATTTCACCATTTCGGGGATGACCGTTCGGCAACAAAGCAGCGTGCCGAACAGATCGATCCGCATCGTGCGCCAGAATTCGTCCAGCTCCAGATTGGTCACGGCGCCGTCCCTGGTCGATCCACCGCCGGCGCTGTTCATCAGGACATCGATCCGGCCAAAACGCGCAACACCGGCTTTCACCATATCCGCCACACCCGCCTCATCGCTGACATCGCAGGAAACGGCAATGGCCTTGGCGCCGGTGCTATGGATTTCCTGAACAACTTGCTCCGCCGCCTCCGGATTGAAATCGGCGAGAATGACCTGTGCACCCTCTTCGGCAAAGCGCAGGGCGGCGGCCCGGCCGATGCCGTTTCCTCCGCCGGTGATGAGAGCGGTTTTTCCGTCCAGACGTGCCAAGACTATCCTCCTATAGTTTGCGGTCCGTGGGCGTCGCATGAACGCCGCCAACAGCCTGCTCGGTTGGCAGCAATTCGATCGTGGCAACATTCACATGCAGCGGGGCATCGACGGCAAACAGGATTGCAGCCGCGACATCGGCCGGCTCCAGCTCGCGGATGCCGGACTGCCCCATTTGATCCAGTTTTTCTCGGTCGCCACTGGCCGCCCGGTAGAACTCCGATGAAACACGCCCAGGGCACAGCTCGGTGACGCGGATACCGGAGCCGCGCAGTTCGACACGCAGATTCTGGCTGAACCGGTGCAGGGCCGATTTGGTGCCGCCATAGACCGCCGATATCAGCGTATGAAGCCCCGCGATCGAGCCGATATTGACGATATGGCCCCGCGCCCTCGCCCGCATGCCCGCCAACGCCAGCGCGGTGATCTGAACGGGCGCGACGACATTGATGTCGAAGGCCTCCTGGATCATCGCCGGATCGAGATCCTCAAGCCCCGTTGACCCATGTCCCACACCGGCATTGTTGACGATGATGTCGGGCGCGAAATCATCGATTTCGTCACGCAGCCTCTCCGTTTCGCGCACATCCGCCGCCATCCAGGAACACCCGGTTTCGGCGGCCAGCGCCTCCAGCCTGTCCCGGCGACGCGCGACGGCAAGCACCGTGCGCCCGGAAGCCGCGAGCGCCCGAACCGATGCTTCGCCAATGCCACTCGTTGCGCCAGTCACCAGCGCGGTCTTCAGGATCGGATCGGATGTCATTGGCTGCTTTCCCTGCACGGTTTCCATCGACTATCAATTTCAGCTTATACATACCTCCACCTGGGTGAGACAGATCTGTCGAGCTCATGGTGATCAGTCGTCAAACAGTCCGGAAACACTGCAGCCGGCCATTTCAAGCATAAACTTCTCGCCATGGCCAGTCAGCGGAAGTCTCAACGCGGCCCATATGGCGCTGGTCGGTCTCCGCACTTCCGGTCGTCGGACGAGTCGCATGTGCTCCAAATACTCTTTCCCGTCTTCGTCCTTCAATGAGGATATGTGACCGGAAATTCTTTTCGTAGCCTATTTTTCCTGCGAACAGGATCTGGGTTCAGAGAATTGATGATCGCAGAGGAATCCGGGATGGCACTTATGGCAGCGGCAAACCGGTTCATGACCATCTGTACCATTGTGGATTTTGGCCAGAATGGGCGTGTGTCGACTGTGGAGCAATTCAGGTTTGGCGGAAGCGTTAAAACCAGAAGGCACCCATAATCAACGGCCCAAACCGTTGCCTATGTCCCAAGAGATTTCCAGATGTTCATTTCGCAGCGTTCCTCCAGAAAATTGTAGGGATATGGCAAGGAAGCAGCCGAACTGATCTTTGTTAGTTCATCCAATTCCGACTTCCCGGGATCAAAATCAACGGCGGCAAGGTTGTCTGCCAGTTGATCGATCGTTCGCGCACCCAGCAGGACAGATGCAACGCCCGGTCTTGAGGCGACCCACGATAGTGCGACATGGGTGATTGAACGATTGTGCTGATCCGCAATCGCCTGAAGTGTGCGGAGAATCGCATGGGTTCGATCCGTATTGCGAAAATCATACCCGTCACCGCGTTCGGGGTCTTCACCCAATCGGGTCCCGCCGCTTGGCCTCTCGTCAGCGATGTATTTGCCCGTCAGCCAACCGCCACCGAGCGGAGACCATGGAGTCAAGGCAATGTTGTTCTCAAGGCAGCAGGGCAGGACCTCGAACTCAATCCCACGCTCCAACAGATTGTACTGTGGTTGCAATGCGACCGGCAAAGACAGGTTGTTTGCAGCGGCGGCGGATACAATCTTCTGCAGTTGCCAGCCAGAAACGTTGGACCAAGCAACATTGTGGATCTTGCCGGCCCTGACGAGGTCATCCAACACACCCAGAGTGTCGACAACATCGGTGTGGGGGTCCCAGCCATGGATGAAATAGAGGTCGATTGCATCAATCTTCAGGCGTTTCAAACTTGCCTCAACCGACCGGACAAGGCTGCGGCGGGAGGCGCCATGACTCCCAACGGGCGGCGAGAAACGTCCTTTGGTTGAAATGATCAGATTCCCGACGCCTCCACGATCGCGGCCCCATTTTCCGATAATTTCTTCCGAGAGGCCGCCGCTGTACCCGTCCGCCGTGTCTATGAATGTACCACCATGATCGACAAACATGTCCATCTGGCGAAATGCGTCGAGTTCATTCGTTTCGGCACCGAATGTCATGGTTCCCAATGCAAATTTGGAAACCAGCGGTCCACCTCTCCCCAACGGGTTCAGTGGCATCGTCTTGGTAGCGATAGGCTGTACCATTGTGATATTTCTCCTTTTCGGATCCCGCAGACACGAAAACCCTGCCGGCCGCAATACATTTGATTGGGGCGTGTTCGCATGGACCGTCAGACGGCGGGGCACTGTGTTGCTCTGCTAAAAGTCCAGGCCCCAGATCAACTTGGCTTGCTTCGCTCCGTCAACGCGCCTCTCGAACCAGTCACCAGTTCACAATCAGCAGGAAGGTCTCCGCCTGGACGGCAATCGGCGATCCACGCAGAAGTGTCACCAATGCAAAGGTGTGAAGCGTGTGTATTTTTCTGTTGTCCTGATTCGTGCACGCTAAACGCACGTGATCGTGTCTGCAAATAAAGAAATGGGTCCATTCGGGGTGCGTAACGTGAAAGACAAGCCGGCCCCTAAAAAACGGAGCGTTGAAGGCCGGAAGTTGAAATCACGGCGAAAAACCTGATTGCAACGCCGCCAAAACGGGATTGATCCAGCGCAATCTCGGTCTCCACGCGATCTGCGATCATTGCTTGCAGCAAAGAGGTGTACACCATGTTTTCAAAAATCATGATCCCGGTCGATCTGAATCACACTGAACAAATGGGCAAAGCGCTGGCGGTGGCGGCAGACCTTGCCAGAACCTACGATGCGGACATCCATATAGTCGGCGTGACGATGACCACACCGACGGAAATCGCGCTTACGCCCGAGAGTTTCGCCCGAAAACTCGGGGAGTTCGCCAGGGAACGCTCCAGCGAACTGGGCATACCGATCCAGTCACATGCTGAGATCAGTCATGATCTGGCAATCGACCTGGATGAAGTGCTGATGCGGACGGCAGATCAGATCGGTGCAGATCTGGTTGTCATGGCCAGCCATGTTCCCGGCTTTGCCGAGTACGTTTTCGCATCGAATGCGGGCTACCTCGCATCCCACGCGCGCATGTCGGTTCTGGTCGTCCGTTGATCTTTGGCGAGGTGCACAGCCAGGTTCAGATCAACCGGCCGATGTCCTCGCCAGCACGGTACCTGGGGCGGCCTTCCCGCCGCGCAACTCTACAGACTTGAACTGTTGACCTCTTCCGTACCATTCGGTGTCGCTCACTCCACGAGCAGGCGGCACAGCACGGTATTGCTTTGCTCAAGATCTGGCCCCCAGATCAACTCGGCTCCCTCCACCCAGTCAATCCGATCATAGCCACCCTTGGGCCTGACCGCCCGTTCGGAATAGACACTGGCTTGCGGCCAGTCGGACGCGTCATAGCCTGCCTGATCCCAGCCCTCTGGTTCGTCCATGGCCTCGAATGCACAGGCCCCTTTGCCGGCTACCGGGTTGGACTCGTCTTCGCAGGATTTGTCCAGCGGTGCGGTGTGGATGACCAGGCACTGCCAGTCGGAATTGCTGACGGCGACGCTGTTGCCCGCGGCATCCCTGATCTGCACGATAACGCCGCCGTCGCCCATCTGCTGACGCCGGGTGCCGATATATTCCAGACCCGTGTCGTTTGCCTTGAAGTCTTTGGCGACAAGTCCGATCAAAAAGGGCCGTTCGGTCTCGAACGTGAAGCTCTCGGCATTGAAAGATCGTTCAGTGGTGATCGGAACGCTGTCCTCGGCGATCTTCACCCCATCGACGCGCATTTCAAACCAGTTGTCAGCCCAAACGTCTACCGAAAAGGTCTCGGCGCTGACGGCAACCGGCGATAGACACATCAGCATCACTGACGCAATCGTGCGTATCATGAGCATTCCTTCCGTTGGTCTGATGCCTGCACGCTAAACGCGTATGATCGTCCAGACAAATGAAGTCCTGGTAACATTTCCTTTCGGGGGCCTGCCGCTAACCACGGGAAATTCAGATCCGATTCCCTCTTGCCGGTCTCACCGCGACGGCGGTGCGGCGCTGGCGCGAATGACCAGTTCGGGATCGCGCGTATCGATGACGGATGTACCGTCAATGCCGCTGGTCGTGTCGCTGACGAGTTCGACGGCGCGGGCGCCCATCTCGAAGAGCGGCATGGCAACGGTCGTCAACGGCACGCTGAGGTGATCCGCCAGTTCGATATCGTGAATGGCGACGACGGAAAGGTCGTCGGGAACGTGCAGGCCCCGGTCCTTCGCCGCTTGCAAGGCGCCGATGGCGGCCACCACATTGAAACACAGCAGAGCCGTCATTTCGGGATTGGCTTCGAACAAACCCGCCGCGCTTGCACGTCCGTCCTCGATGGACGGTTGGCCGTAGACGATGCTGCTTTCATCCACCGGCCGACCGGCTTGCCGCATGGTTTCTCGCCACCCCGCTTCGCGATTGCGTGTAAATGTCAGGCCTTCACCGGTTGCCAGGCAGCCAATCCGCCAGTGGCCGAGGGACAGGAGATAGTCCGTTGCGATCTGCGTCGCCCGTGCATCCGGCAGGCAGACCAGATGAGCATTTGTGTCGAGCGCCGTCTGCAGCAGCACGGTGGGCACACTCTTGCGCCCGGCCCGGGCCAGCACGAGGTCGGAATTCACCCCGCCGGCCTGCAGGATCAGCCCGTCGACCCCATTGCCGCCGATCAGCGCGAGCAGGCGCGAGGCGCGGTCGTCCAGATGCGATCCGTCGCTGACGATGATTGCCTTTCCCAGCGCTCCGGCCGTCTGCTGCGCCCCCCGCAGGATTTCGCCATAGACCGGGTTGGTGACATCATGCACCACCATGGCGATCAGGCCGGTGCTTGCCGATCGGAGCGAGCGGGCCGCCGCATTGGGCGCATAGTCCAGCTCATCGATCGCCTTTTGCACGCGCGCGCGGGTTTCCTTGCCGATGCGCAGGGTCTTGTCCTGATTGACCACCCGCGACACGACCGCGGGCGACACACCAGCCGCTTTTGCGATGTCGGAAATCGTCATCGGTTTGTTGTCCTGGTCTTCATCTGACAAAATGTACCATCGCCTTGACAAAACAAGCAAACCTTGTATCCAATTGGTATAACGATTTACCAACAGGTTTTCAAGCGTTCCCGGGATCGCCGAAAACGCCATTGACGGCTGCTGACAGACCGGTCAGGCCGTCGCACGGAGCAGGAAAATGAGCCAGCAGATCCAACCGCAAGCGCTGGATGGAGTCCGAATCCTCGACTTCACGCAAATGATGCTGGGGCCGCTTTGCACCCAGACATTGGCCGATCTCGGCGCCGACGTCCTCAAGGTGGAGCGCCCCGGCAAGGGCGAATGGATGCGTTCAATGCCCATGATCGGGCAATTCGTCGGCGGCGACAGTGCCGCCTTTCATTCCTTCAACCGCAACAAGCGTTCCGTGACGGTCGACCTGAAAAGCGAAGACGGCAAGGCAGCGCTGATGGACATGGCCAGACAATGCGATGTGGTCGTCGAGAATTTCCGGTCAGGCGTCATGGACCGGCTCGGCCTCGGCTATGAGGATTTCAAGAAAGCCAATCCGAAAATCATCTATGCGTCGGGCTCGGGCTGGGGATCCGGCAGCTATATGGCCAAGAAAGGCTGGCCGGGCCAGGACCTGCTCATCCAGGCCATGAGCGGTGTCATGTTCAATACCGGCCGGGCCGTCGATCCGCCCACACCCTGCGGCACACCGATTGCCGATTTTGCCGCCAGTCAGGCGCTGGCGATCGGCATCCTCGGCGCCCTGCTGGCACGCGACCGGCACGGTGTCGGACAGAAGGTCGAAACAAATCTCTATTCAGCCACCCTCAATCTGATGGGCCAGGAAAACTTCGCCGTTCTCAATCAGGGCATCGATCTTCACCGTTCCGAGGCCGGTGTCGCCTCTTGCTGGAACGATGCGCCCTATGGTGCCCACCCGACCGCCGATGGCTGGGTCGCCATCGCCATGTGTCCGCTGGAAAAACTGGGGTCGCTGCTGGGCGACGACACATTGCACGAAATGGATGCCTGGGCGCAGCGCGACGAAACCAAATTGCGGATCGACGAGAGCACGAAAAAGAAGACCACGGCTGAAATCATGGCGATATTCGAAGAAGCCGATGTTTGGGCCGCGCCGATCCGCACATCGCGCGAGGCGATGGATGAACTTGTCGAGCTCAACTCGCCCCGGCTGGTCGAGATGGACCATCCGAAGGCCGGCAAGATCAAGGCGATCGCCAATCCGATCTCCATGAGCGAAACACCGACAGCGCTACGCCACGTGCCGCCGCAGGTCGGCGAACACACCGACGAGGTTCTCACCGAGATGCTGGGCTCGGACCGCCTGGCGAAATTGCGCGAGTCCGGAGCGATCTGATGTCGGAAGAACGCCTTCATCCCAATCTCGTTCTGCAGCGCAAGGACGGTATTGAAATACTGCGGATCGATCGCGAAGACTCCCTCGGCGCGCTGAATTTCGAGATCATGGAACATCTTGCCGCCTATGCGGCCGATGTCGCTTCACGCAAGGACGACGTGCGTGTGGTTATCATAACGGGCACCGGCCGGGGCTTTGTCGCCGGCGCCGACATTGCCGGCTACCATGGCGTCGGCCAGACCGAATTCGACGGATTTCAAAGGCGGTCCCGGGCCACTTTCGATGCGATCGCCGCCCTGCCCCAAATCACCATCTGCGCGGTCAATGGTTATGCGCTCGGCGGCGGCTTCGAACTGGCCATGTGCTGCGATTTCATCCTGGTCAACGAGAAAACCAAAATGGGCCTGCCCGAAATCAAGCTCGGTCTGTTGCCGGGCGGCGGCGGCACACAGCGCCTGCCGCGCCTCGTTGGCCCGATGCGTGCCAAGGAGATGCTTCTGACCGGCCGCATGATCACCGCGACCGAGGCCGTGGAATACGGTGCCGCGCTTGAAGCCTGTGCCCCCGACAACCTGATGCCGAGGGCGCTGGAACTGGCGCAGACGCTGGCCGCTCAGGCGCCGGTGGCGCTGGCCGAAGGAAAGCGGGTGATCGATGACGGGCTGGATGCCGCCCTTTCCGCCGGCCTGACATTTGAACAGCGGGTGCTGGGCGCGCTTTTTGCCACGGCGGATGGTAAGGAGGGCATTGCGGCCTTCATGGAGAAACGCGACCCGAAATTTCTCGGACGATAGAGTGAGACAAAAGCAAGATGAGCAAATCAGTAATCAGCTACAGATCCGGGCCGTTTTCGACCGTTTCCATGGGCCTGCCGGGCGACCATGAGGGCAAAACGGCCACCCGGGTCTTTTTCGTTCGCGGCGCCGACCGGATCGCCCTGATCGACAGCGGCCTCTACGGCGGGCTCCCGGCCCTGGAACAGGCCTTCGACGAGCTCGGCATTGCGCGCGGCGATCTCGATCTTCTGCTCTTGACCCACGAACACATGGACCATGTCGGCAACAATGGCTGGCTCAAGGCCGAGACCGGTTGCGAGATCATGGGCCATCCCGCCCGCGCCGACCGTGTTGCCGACAATATGCTGAATGCCAAAACCATCGTTCACGCCTTCCCAGAGGGTGAAGGCTTCGACCTGAACACCGAATACCTTGACTGGATGGGCCCGACCGAAGGGCCGATCGAATCCTTTATCACGGACGGCGACCTCATCGATCTGGGCGGCGGTGTCGTGCTCGAGACCGTCGAGGTGCTTGGCCACTCCATGGGTGAGGTGGGCTTTTTCGAACACTCGACCAGGACACTGATCATCGCTGATCCCCTGCTGCCGCCCTTCAACCCGGTTCTCTATCTCTATGAGGACCCGAACGTGATGCGCGCGACCTTCGACAAGATCGAAAAATTTCTGGTGGAGCGCGATGTGCAGGCGGTCCTGTTTGCCCATGACGATGTCAAGACCGCCGCAGAAACGCAGGAACTGGTCGATGATTGCCGCAGGCGGGTCGACAAGGTGGAGGCGTCCATGGTCACCCACATGAAGGCCAATCCCGGCATCACATTTGCCGAGTTGCGCGACAAATGCTGCGATGACCAGAACATGGTCCGCGAATGGCGCGCCCTGGTTTCGATCGATGCCAGTCTGAAGGATTTCGCGGCCAAAGGCCTTGCCACAAAGGAAGGCGATGGCTGGCACTATGTCGGATAGTCCGCTCCCGCGCTGCGCCGTTCTCGGCAATGGCACAATGGGCGCGCAGATCGCCCTGTCCCTGGCGCTGGGTGGGGCAACGGTAGTGCTCTGGGGCCGTCGGCCGGAGAGCCTGGCGCCATCGATGGCGCGGATCGATGAAGCCTATGAATTTCTGGTTCAGGCCGGCCTCGCTTCCCCCAAGCACAAGTCATCCGTCCTTGCCCGCGTGACGACAACATCCGACCTTGTCGCCGCCGTTCGGGACGCCGCGTTCGCGATCGAGGCCGTGGCGGAGGATATTGAAATCAAGCAGGCCGTGCTCAAATCGGCCGAGGACGCCGCCGAACCGGCCACGATCCTGTCCTCGACGACATCGGCACTGAGCGCATCCGACATCCAATCGGCGCTGCGTCGGCCCGAGAACTTTTGCGTGGCCCATTATGCCCAGCCCGCCCATCTGGTCAGACTGGTCGAAATCGTGCCCGGCGCCCGCACCGACGAGTCGACAACAAAAGCCACCACGCAATTGATGGCCGAAACCGACAAGACACCGGTTCTTTGCCCGGACATTCCAGGGTTCCTGTGGGCACGCATTCAGCATGCCGTGCTGCGTGAATTTGCAACGCTGGTCGGCAAGGGGCTGGTCACGCCGGAAGCTTGCGATACCATTCTCAAACAGGGTTATGCCACACGGCTGCCGGCCATGGGCGCCTTCGAACATGCCGATCTGGCCGGTCTGGACCTGATCAATGGCGAGGCCGCCAAGGCGGTCTGGGCGGATTTGTCAAATGTCACGGACCCGGCCGAAACACCCGTCGGCACGCTCCATGCAAGGGGCGACACCGGAATGCGCAGCGGCAAGGGTTTTTACGACTGGACCACCGAGCGCGACCCGGACGAGTTCAAACGCCGGCGCGATGAAGAGATTGTCCGCCGGGTAAAAATTCAAAAGGGTGCGAAAGTCGAACTCTGAAAAGCCTCAGATGCTTGGCTTGATCAAGACCTTGCCAACCGCATCTCCGCTGGCCATGAAAGTGCAGGCGGCCTGTGTTTGTGAAACGGGAAACCGGCCGGCAATCAGCGCATCGAAATCCACCGTGCCGGATTCGATCAGCGACACCGCTTCATCGAATTCGCTGGTGAAAAGCACCGAGCCGATGGAATTGATTTCCTTCAAGGTATTGATGTGAAGGTTGATCGGAACCTCGGTCGGCTGAATCAGCGACAACACCGCGACAACGCCCTGTTTCCGTACACTGTCGAGCGCCTGATTGTAGCCATGCGGCGATCCGCTGGCCTCGATCACCACATCATAGGCACCGGACAGGGAAGACATGTCGTCCTGATTGATGACAAAGCCCTTTGTGGCGCCGACCGCACGGGCGGCATTGATTGCTCCCTGCTTCAGATCGGTCACATGCACCTCGGCGCCCTTTGCAACGGCGCCGACGGTTGCCAACAGCCCCATCGGGCCGCAGCCGGTCACCAGCACCTTTGACCCCTCGCCTATCCCGGCACGATTGACCGAATGCATCGAACAGGCCAGCGGCTCCGCAAAGGTCAGATGATCCGGATCGACACCGTCCTTGACCGCACGCAGGCACCTTGCCGGAAAATCGAAATATTCACGGAAAAATCCGTCAATATGGGGCACCGTCGTCGCAGAACCCGGAAACTTCTTGGTGGCACACATATTGATGTCGCCGCTCAGACATTTATCGCAGGTGCCACACTCGATGACCGGATTAATGGCAACCAGTTGCCCCTTTTCGAAGGGTGAGCCATTCGGATCCTCCACCAGGGCACAGGCTTCATGTCCGAGCGACACCGGGTAATGAAGCTGAAATCCGGCATTTGCGAAATGGCGGAAATAATGCATATCCGTGCCACAGATGCTGGCGGTCGCCAGACGCAGGCGCACGTGATCCGTCTCGATCGTCGCGGGCATTTCGTCAGTGACGATTTCCACCGTTTGCGCGGCCGTCAATCGTGATTTCACATATCCCATGTCAAGTCCTCAAAATCCGATCGAGTAGCCGCCGTCCACCGGCAGCGCGACGCCATTGACATAGCCCGCCTGCGGGCTCGCCAGATAATACACAGCGTCGGCGACGTCGCCCGGCGTTCCGAATGTGTGTGACGGAATGCGGCCCTCGATCTTGTCGCGGCGCGCCGGATCCTTGGCCAGAACGGCCCGTGTCATGTCCGTGTCGATGAAGCCGGGACAGACCGCATTGCACCGGATGCCGAACGGCGCCGCATCAACGGCGACGGACCGGGTCACCCCGATGACCGACGTCTTTGCCGTGACATAGGCCGCCGCCGACGGCAGGGCCATCAATCCGCCCATCGAGGAAATGTTGACGATGGCGCCGCCCTTGTCCCTTTGCAGCTCCACAAACCGGCCGCACGACAGGAACAATGCCTTGACGTTGAGGTTGAGCACGTGGTCAAGCTCGTCGGGAGCAACGTCCCAGACGGGCTTTTTCAGATGCACACCCGCATTGTTGACCAACACGTCCACACCGCCGGCCTGCTTATGGATGTCATCGAGAAAACCGACATCCTGCCAATCGCTGAGATCATGTTGCACGAAATGCACCGCCCCGCCGAGGTTCGCCACGTTTGCGTCGGTCCGGGCGACAACGTAGACCGTGTAACCCTCGGCCAGGAATTTTTGCGTCTGCGCCAGCCCGAGCCCCTTGTTCCCGCCGGTGATGATTGCGGTTTTCATTGCGAGTCTCCCCGTTCTGCGTGATGTCGATAAAGCGCGTTCAAAGTGTCCAGAAAGGCCTCTTCCGGCAAATCCCGCAGGAAAAAATCGGGAAAGACCGAACAGGCCTCATCGATAAATCCCAGGAACCATGCATCCCGCGGACGCGTCCAGGCGTGATCCATCGTTGCGCGGGAACCCTTGAGAAATCCCGCATAGCAGGGGTTTTCCTGGTTTCTGGTCCAGGTCAGCCGATGCGCCGGCTGTCCCTCATTTGCCAGATACACACCCGATTGCACAGGTTCCGATGCGACCCAACGGGCAAAATCCATGGCCTCCCGGGGATGGGATGACATCGCCGAAACACCAATCCCGGCGCCCCCAAGAATACCCCTTCTCCGGGTGCTCCCCCGAAATGTCGGCAGGTCCATGTAGTCAAGCTGATGGGGACGGAATCCGGGCCGCGCATAATTGATGTAACTGAAGAGACAGGGCGAATAGGCGAAGTCATCGGTTGTCGCCATGGCTTCAAGCACGGTGATCGGATTCCAGTGAACGGCCTCCGCCGGCCCCAATCGAAATAGCGCCTTCAGGATCTTCAGCGCCAATGTTCCGTTCTCCTGAGAGACGAGACTGTCCGCCGAAACCGGAAGCCTCTCCTCTCCGCGTCCGGCGACAAGCGTCATCATCATGTCGACCGCATCCACCGGCAGCAGGGGGGTGACAATATTGAAGTCGCCAAGACCGGCATCGAGAATGGCCTCCCAATCGGCCGGAACCGCCGCGTTCAAATCACCGCGCCTGACCGCGACCTGGCAGGCCGCGTCCACCGGATAGGCCCATAGCCGGTCCAGCCAGATATAGCTTTCCAGGCTCCCGCCAAGCGAGCCGGCAACACCATCGGCCGGCATGGGCAGTGGTGACAGACAGTTCGATTCGGCAATCAGACCGACATGCGGATGATCCAGAATGATCAGATCATGAGTCTTGGCCAGTTCTCCGATCGGCGCATCGGCAAAGGCCTGCAGGCTTCGCCGGGACCAATTGATGGTGATTCCGGCTTGCGACGCGTACATGTCCGAGGCAGCCTCCAGGCATCTGTATCCTCGGGGATGATCCCAGGTCATCCCGGACAATGTTGGCATTGCCAAAACCAAACTCCACGCAATTTCGGTTTTCCCGGCACACTCTTACAGCTTGTACACCAGATGGTAAAGCGTTTTACCAAATTGTTTTGATCGATCGGCGCCGATCCGAAACCAGGAGCGTTCAGACCGTCGCGGATTCGGCGATTGGTGAACCCTGCCGTTCTTCGATGAGAAGCTGCGCCGCCTGGTCGGCAGCATCCCGAAAGGGCTGAAGGATCAGATCCGCGCCGTCATCGGAAAGCCGCCCGGCATCCGAAGCATGATGCGCGGTCACGGCAATCCGCCCGGCAAACCCGGCCGCCCGAAGGGCCTCGATCAGGCCGGACCGGGCATCCTCGTGCGTGACGCCCGTTGCATGTTCCGGAACCGCCGATACCGCCCATTTCACGCCCGTGAACGGCAGGCTGGCGATCAGTTCCGGATCGGTCGCATCGCCATAGACGGCATCAAGGCCTGCACCTTGCCATTGCTTGACCGCGGTGGGATTGAAATCGACCCCGAGCACGGTAACGCCGTGATCGACGAGGCGATCGGCAATGGCGCTGCCATAGCGGCCAAGACCGAACAGCAGAACATCATAATGGTCGCCGGCATGATCCGGATCGCCAACGACCTCGCGCATGGGATTGCTTCGTTCGAACAGTCCGAGCAGGGGCTCAAGCCAGGCGAACAGCGTGTGGGAATAGGTAATCATATAGGTCGAAAGTGAAATCGTGATGAGGCCCACAAGGGTCACCAGACCCAGTGAATCCGAACCGACATGTCCAAGCGAAACGCCCATCGCCATGAAGATGAGGGAAAACTCACTGATCTGGGCAACCGTCAGCCCGGCAAGAAAACCAGTGCGCTTTCGATATCCCATGGCACCCATGATAATCAGCACGATCAGTGGATTACCGATAAGGACAAACAATGAATACAGCGCTGCCGACGGCACCTGCTCGCCGACCAGCGAGAGATCCAGATGGGTGCCTAGGGCAATGAAGAAGAACAGCAGCAGAAAATCCCGCAGCGGCGCCAGCCGGGCGGCCATCGCCTCGCGCAATCGTGTCGAGGCCAGGGAAACGCCGGACAAAAGGCCGCCCAGCTCCATGCTCAGGCCCAGCAGATCGCCGGCCGCCGCAAACAGCGCCGCCCAGCCGATGGCAAAACAGACCAGAAGCTCCGGCGCCCGCGCCAGACGGTCGACAAGCGGTTCGGCGACATAGCGAATGAACAGGCCGACAAAGGCCAGCATTGCGATGCCGGCCAGGAAGATCAGCGCGATGTCGCCCACCGCTCCATCCGCGGCGGTGCCGACTCCGACCGCCGACAGGACGATCATCGCCACCACCACCACCAGATCCTGAACGATCAGAAAACCCAGTGCGATACGGCCATGCAGGGAATCGATTTCACGCTTGTCCGACAGCAATTTGACAATGATGATCGTGCTGGAGAAGGTCAGCGCCACGGCGATATAGAGACTGGTGATTGCTCCGAAACCGAGCGCCAGACCCATTGCGAACCCGATGACCGACGTAAAGACCACCTGGCCAAGACCCGTCATCAGCGCCACCGGCCCAAGTGTACGCACCAGTTTGACATCAAGCTTCAGTCCGACAAGAAACAGCAGCACGGCAATGCCGAGTTCCGCCAGGAGATTGATATGTTCATCCGATTGCGCCAGGCCGAGCACCGAGGGTCCGGCGAGGATGCCGACCGCGATGAAACTGACGATCAGCGGCTGTCGCAGCAACACGCCCACAAGGCCGATCGCCGCGGCCAGCACAAGCAGAGCCGCGACTTCGTAAAACACGGAGGCTGAAACGATTTCCAGCATCAGCAGCCACGCCGGCTTGCCGGCGCCTCCCTGTCGTGGACAAACGGTCCCTTTCCGCCGGAACCGCCACGGCGCCCGACCATCCGGACCCGTAGCCACTTTTCAATTTCGAGAATGGCAAACAGGGCGATCCCGATGCCGATGATTTCCATCCCGTGCACAAAATCGACCGGGCGTGTATCAAACAGCGCTTCCATGAAAGGCGCATAGGTAAAGACGAGTTGCAAGGATACAACGACGGCAACGGCGACCAGAACGGCACGTGTGCCCAAAATACCGGTCAGCGTCAGTGATGGTGCCCGGAGGTATCGAACGCTGAAAAGATAGAAGACCTCCATCACCACCAGGGTGTTGACGGCATAGGTGCGCGCTTCTTCCAGGCTCGAACCCTGGGCGCGGGTCCATGCGAATATGCCGAAGATACCGGTGACAAAGAGCGCAGAAACGAAAACGATCCGCCAGACCAGAAAGGCCGAGAGCATCGGTGCCCGCGCCGGCCTTGGCGGCCGCTTCATCACATCGGGTTCCGTCGGTTCGAAAGCCAGGGCGATGGCCAGGCCAACCGAACTGACCATATTGACCCACAGAATCTGCAACGGGGTGATCGGCAAAGTATATCCGAGCAGGATGGCGGCAATGATCGCGAAGGACTCTCCGCCATTGACCGGCAGCAAAAAGACGACCGCCTTCTTCAAATTGTCATAGACCGTTCGTCCCTCTCGGATCGCCGCCGCGATGGATGAGAAATTGTCGTCGGCCAACACCATCTCGGCGGCTTCTTTTGCCGCCTCTGTGCCGCCGTCGCCCATGGCAATGCCGACATCCGCACGCTTGAGCGCTGGCGCGTCATTCACCCCGTCACCGGTCATGGCAACCACCTGACCGCGGCTTTGAAGAGCCTCGACCAGACGCAGCTTGTGCGCCGGGCTTGTGCGCGCAAAGATGTCCACCGTTTGAGCCCGCTCCATCAGAGCCTCCCCGTCCAGCGCGTCAAGTTGCGGGCCCGTCAGGACATCGTTGCAGTTTTCGAGGCCAAGTTGCCGGGCGATGGCTTTGGCTGTGCCCTGATGATCGCCGGTGATCATCTTGATCCGTATCCCGGCGGATTGACATTCCCCGACAGCAGCGACCGCTTCCTCCCGTGGTGGGTCGATCAGGCCCAACAGCCCAAGCAGCGTGAGATCGGTTTCGACATCCTCGAAGGAAAGGCCCAGACGCAGCCCGTCGGTGTGCTTGCCGGCCACCGCCAGCACCCGCTGTCCGCGCGACGCCATGAGCTCGATCTGCTCATGCCAGTAGGTCTCATCGAGCTGCCCGTCGCCATCAGCATTTCGCTGTCGGCTGCACATTGCGATGACCTGCTCGGGCGCCCCTTTTATGAAGATCTGACCCTCTCCGCTGTCACCGTGATGCAGGGTCGCCATAAACCGATGCGCCGCGTCGAAGGGAATGAAATCGACACGCGGAAGCGCCTTGGCCTCGACGACCGGGTCGATGCCCGCCTTCAGACCGGCCGCCAGCAGGGCGCCTTCCATCGGATCGCCCTCGACGGCCCAGCCGCGATCGGATCGGCGCAGCGCCGAATCATTGCACAGCACAGCCGATCTGACGGCCTCGCAAAGAACCGGATCGTGGTCTTGCAAGATCTCATGGCCATTCACGCTGATGCCACCCCGGGGCTCATAGCCGACACCGCCGACATCGTAACGTTGGGAAGCGGTCGCAATGGTGCGCACCGTCATCTCGTTGCGCGTCAGCGTGCCAGTTTTGTCGGAGCAGATGATCGAGACCGATCCGAGCGTCTCGACCGCCGGCAGACGGCGAATGATGGCGTTGCGCGACACCATGCGCTGGACACCGATCGCCAGGGTCACGGTTAAAATGGCCGGCAGGCCTTCCGGAATCGCGGCAACGGCGAGACCGACGACGACCATGAACATCTCCGCCGGAGCAAATCCGCGCAGCGCGACACCGAATGTGAAAACCAGCACGGCGACGATAACGATCGTCACCGTCAGCCAGCGCGCAAAGACATTCATCTGACGCAGAAGCGGCGTCGTCAGTTGCTGAACCTCACTCAACATGCCGCTTATGCGGCCGACCTGTGTGCTGGCGCCGGTTTCAACGACGACCCCGGTGCCCTGTCCCGCGGCCACCAGCGTACCGGCATAGGCCATTGAACGCCGGTCGCCGAGCGGTGCGCCCGCCTCGACGGCATCTACCGATTTGTCGACCGGCACCGATTCGCCCGTCAGGGCGGCCTCCTGGATTTTCAACCCCTTGACCCGCAGCAGGCGCATGTCCGCAGGAACCCGGTCCCCGGGTTCAAGAAGGGCGAGGTCGCCCGGGACAAGATCGTCTGCCGCAATGGCGGCCCTGTGGCCCTGTCGAAGCACCGTTGCCCGGGGCGACAGCATCTGGCGAATGGCCTGCAAGGCACGTTCCGCCTTGCCTTCCTGCAAAAAACCGATGGTCGCATTGACCAGGGCGACAGCCAGGATCACATAGGTATCCACCCAGTGGCCAAGCGCTGCAGTCAGGATCGCCGCACCCAGCAACACATAGATCAGCAGATTGTTGAAATGCGACAAGAACCGCACCACCGGGCTACGGCCCTTCGGCGCCGGCAGGCGGTTGGCGCCGTGCCGGATCAACCTGTCTTTGGCTTCCTGTTCGGTAATCCCGGTGGATGTGCCACCGCACAGTTCCAAGACCGCCTCGCACTCCAGCGAATGCCAGCTCCGCTCCTCGGCTGAATCAGATACAGGACGAGCCGACACGCCCGGCCGCACGTAAGCTGTCATTTTTGCGCACCCTCACGAGTTTGCGAATGGAAGCGCGGCGAAGGTGCCGCGCTCTTGAAATGTCAGCTTCGTTATCCGTCCTGCTCTGGCGGCCGTGTGGCATTGGCATCGACAAAAGCTTCGAGATCCTTGGCGGCTACTCTGAATTCACGGCCGAACCGGACGGCCCGCAGATCCCCGTCATGAATCCTGCTGCGTACCGTTGCTTCACTGATCTTGAAAAGTTCCGCAATCTCATGTGTCGTAAAAAACGGTCCGCTTAGCATTGTTCAGTGCCTTTGAGTGCAAACTGACGTCGTCAGATATAGTTGAACATTATTCAGCCATTTTGACCTAAATCAAAAACAATGAGAACAATACGCGCAAATAGGAACGGTAATCAAATTCACCCGGCAAAACGAGCACAGCCATGTCCCGACCAGTCGTCGCCTGGTTCACAAAACCGTTCCACAATGACGTCAAAGGCGACCGCCTGAGGTCGGGTCCGCTGATGAATCCGGCGGGGTTGCCCGCGTGAAGAACATTGTGATGGCGACGGATCTCTCGGCCCGATCCGACCGCGCCTTGGAACGAGCCGTCGATCTCGCTCGAACGCGCGGAGCGCATTTGACCATTGTCCATGTCATCGATGGCCACCTCCCGGCATCGCTGGCGGCTGGTCAGGAGGCGACCGCGCGGGGAACCATATCGGATCACATCGCAAAACTGGCCCCGCAGGACCGAGCCGGCATCGGGATCACGGTCGCCTTTGGCCGGCCCCATGTTGAAATACTCGCCACCTCGGAGAAGGTCGATGCCGACCTGATTGTGGTCGGTGCCCATCGGGCGGATGCATTTATGGATCTTTTCCGCGGCACCACTGCCGAACGGGTCATCCGTGCCGCCCGTGTCCCGGTTTTGCTCGTAAAGGACCGCATGAGCAAACCCTATCAAAGGGTGATGGTCGGAGTGGATTTTTCCGTATATTCAAAACAGGCGGCCGGATTTGCCGAGCGCTTCGTGCCACAGGGTGTTTTCCATCTCGTGCACGCCTATGACGTGCCGTTCAGCGGGTTTCTCTATGGAAAGAAGAAACAGGACGAAATCCGCAAACGCGATCAGATGGGATTCCAGAAGAAAATCGACGGGGAAATGACGGCCTTTCTGGCGGATCTGAAAGCAGAACCGCCCAAATTCCAGACAGTCCTTCAGGAAGGGTCTGCCCAACAGGTCATCCTTGAGCAGATCGATCAGTTGAAGCCCGACCTGCTGGTCATCGGAACACATGGATTGACCGGAATCGCCCACGCCTTTCTGGGAAGTGTTGCAGAAGATATGCTCAGAGAGCCGCCATGCGACGTTCTGGCCGTCAAGGCATGAGGGCCGCCTATTACGTTCAGCGAGAGCGCAAGCGACGCCAAACGGAAAAAAGCCTCACTCCTTTTTGATCGACCGCAAAACACCGACGCTCAGGCCATTCATAAACGAAACTGAAATGTCTTGGACGGACGACCGTGCCCAGGATGAGGATGGCGGGCTGCAGGCAATGAGACGATTGCAAAAGAGCGAAAGAATTCTGATCAGAGGCGGCCTTGACCTGGCATTTGACGGCGCACCGCATCAGACGGTGCGAACAGCCGCACCGTTTGATTCGGTTGCAATCTCCGGACGCGATTTCCCGGGTGTCCGGCCCGGACTCAAGGTTGAAACGGGTGAGTGGGTGCGCGCCGGACAAATTGTCTTTGTCGACAGAAAACGCGCCGACATAGCGTTTACCTCACCGGTATCCGGTTCCATCGCAGCCATCAATCGCACCGGCCATACGCTCGACTCGGTCGTTATCCGTATCGACGGCGACGACACTGTGAGCTTCGCGGGAGCGCAGCCTGATTCGCCGGAGGCCTGCCGCAGACTGCTGCTCGAATCCGGGCTCTGGCCAACCCTCTTGACCCGCCCCTTCGGCCGCATACCCGATCCCGACGCGGTAGCCGATGCACTCTTCGTAACGGCCATGGACACAAATCCGATGGCAGCCGACCCCAAAATCGTGATCGGTCTGTACCCGGAACAGTTCCGCACGGGTCTTGAAGTTCTCTCGCTGCTCACCGAGGGGCCGGTCTTTGTCTGCCACGCACCGGGTCGGTTGCCCGATCCGCCCTCCAACGACCGGATAAAATCGGTGGCCTTTGCCGGCCATCACCCGGCAGGCCTTGCGGGAACCCATATTCATCATCTGATGCCCGTGGGGTTCGGCCGCACCGTCTGGCAGATCGGCTATCAGGATGTCATAGCCATTGGGCATCTGGTATTGGCGGGAAAAGTCTGGGGCGACCGCATCGTCTCTCTCGCCGGGTCTGGAATACGACAACCTGCGCTGGTGGTTGCCAAGCGCGGTGTATCGCTTGACGACCTCTTGTCCGGCGCCCTGACCGACCAACCATCGCGGGTGCTGTCCGGCCCACCCCTCACCGGCCGCCAGGCGGGCTTTCTCGGCTTCTACCACAATCAGGTGACGGCAATCGAGCAGGACAGCCGGGCCGGGGCCGGCATCCTGACGGGATTGCGACAGCTTCTGGACGACAAGGCGGGCGGCGCGATCATTGCCCGTGAGGCATTCGAACGCGCCTTGCCACTCGACATTCTACCGGTGCCGCTTCTGCGGGCGCTGTGCATCGGGGATATCGAAATGGCGAGGGATCTGGGTTGTCTGGAATTGCTGGAGGAGGATATGGCACTGCTCACTTACCTGTGCACCAGCGGAAACGATTATGGCCTCTTGTTGCGGGTCGTTCTCGATGAACTGGCGGAGGAGAGCCGGTGACCGCCAACATAAAATCCTCTGCTGTCGCTGCAAGGGCGACGCCGCATCTTGATGACCGCCGGCGAACCGTCGACCGGACCACGGCGCTTTATGCCGCGGCACTCATACTGCCCATTCTTGTCTCCATTCATCAGTCTTCAGGTTCCATTCTGCCGCTGCTCGTCAGCGCACTCATCATCGCGGCCGGGTGGGCGACATTGTTTGCCCGCCTGCGCCACCATCGTTTCGAAGGGCATGCCATGATAGGCGCTGCCATTTTTGCGCTCATGGTCCCCCCATCGATCCCACTCTGGCAGGCTTTGCTCGCGCTCAGTTTCGGCATCGTCGTCGCAGAACAGATCTTCGGTGGTCGTGGTTACGGTTTTCTGTCCGCGCCCGTAACGGCACTTGCCTTTCAACTCTTTTCCTTTCCCGGCTCCACCGAACCAGCAACATCGGGCCTGATCGCACTGTCCGTCATTCCCGGCGCGGCCATCCTCCTTTCGGTGGGATTGGTTGCATGGCGCGTTGCCTTGGCCTTCGCGATCGGTCTCTTCGCAGCGCTGGCAATCAGCGGCTTTTCCGTGCCGCTTCAATCGCTGTTTACCGCAAGCCTGGCGCTGGGCGTCGCCTTTCTTGTCTGCGATCCGGTCAATGCGGCATGCACCAATATCGGCCGATGGGCTTACGGCGTGCTGGCCGGTGTTCTGGTGGTTATCCTGACTGATCCCGATCAGGGCACCGGACACCTCGCGGCAATCGTTTTTGCCTCACTGCTTGCCGGCATCTTCGCACCGCTGATCGACCGCATCGTCATCATGATCAATGTCAATCGCAGGAGACGGCGAAATGGCTGATTTCAATCCACTGAACTGGTGGCGCCGCTTCCTGGCGCTGCCCAATGACAGCCGGACCAAGACCTTCGGTGTGGCCTTTTTGGTTGCCACCGTATCGGCGGTCGCCGTCGCGGTTACGGCTGTCAGTCTCAAGCCGCTGCAGACCGAAAATGCCGAACGTCAGCGACAGGCGCAGATGCAGGACATGCTCGCATCGGTTCCGGGACTGGCGCAGATGCTGCAGGATACGCAGGCGGACACGTTGGAGACGCACATCGTCGACCTGGACCGCGGTGTCTTCGCGGACGACATCGATCCGGCTTCCTTCGAACCAGACCCGGAACGCGGTTTCGTCCTGGACCAGTCCGACGACATTGCCGGTATCGGCCGACGACCGGATCTGACGCCGGTGTATGTCGTCAATGACGGCGGTGATCTGTCGCTGCTGGTTCTGCCGGTCTACGGGACCGGTTATCAATCCACCATTCGGGCCTATCTGGCGCTGGAAAGTGACCTGAACACGATTGCGGCGTTGTCAATCTACGAACAGGGAGAGACGCCCGCACTTGGAACCCGTATTGCCGAGCCAGCCTGGCAGAATCAGTGGAGCGGCAAACAGATCGCCGATGAAACCGGTGCGATTGCCATCAATGTCGTGCGCGATGGCAGCGGCGGCGTTCATGAGGTCGACGGCCTGAGCGGTGCAACGCGGTCAAGCAGCGGTGTCGGCAACATGGTGCGGTTCTGGCTTGGCGAAAACGGCTTTGGGCCGTTTTTGACCAATCTGCGTGACGGGCAGACACCGCAATGACCCTTCGCGCCCATGTCCGGACCGTTTTCGATCCGATCGTCAATGCCAATCCGGTCACCCTGCAGATTCTCGGCATCTGCTCGGCACTCGCCGTGACCACATCACTGGCCACCTCGATCACCATGAGCATCGCGCTGACGGCAGTACTCGTCGTGGCGAGCCTCGCCATCAGCACCATCCGCAAACACATCCCCTCATCCATCCGGATCATCGTGCAGATCACGATCATCGCCTCTCTGGTGATCGTGACCGATCAGGTGCTGAAGGCCTATGCCTATGAAATGAGCCAGCGACTGTCCATTTTTGTCGGCCTGATCATCACCAACTGCGTCGTCCTTGGCCGTGCCGAGGGCTTCGCAATGCGCAATCCGCCGCTGCCGAGCGCACTGGACGGGTTGGGCAACGGCCTTGGATACAGTCTGATCCTGCTGATCGTCGGCACCATCCGCGAGTTGTTCGGCACGGGCATGCTGCTCGGGACACCGGTGCTGCCGACCGTGGCCGATGGCGGCTGGTACCAGCCACTCGGTCTGATGCTGCTTGCGCCGAGCGCCTTCTTCATCATCGGCTTCCTCATCTGGATCATCCGCACCGTCAAACCGGACCAGGTCGAAGAGCCTGAATACAAGTTGCGGAGCGGACAGGCGGGACGGTTTCCATGATAGATCTCTTTGCGCGATCCGTATTCGAAGAGAATCTGGCGCTGGTCTATTTCCTCGGCATGTGCACATTTCTGGCTGTGTCCAACCGGCTGGAAACGGCGATCGGCCTCGGTGTCGCGCTCTTTGTCGTTCAGTCCATCACCGTTCCCGCCAATTATCTGATCCAGACCTGGTTGCTGACGGAGGGCGCCTGGGCCTGGGCAGGTTTACCGGATGTCGACCTTGGCTTCCTGCGGTTCATCGTCTTCATCGGCCTGATCGCCGCGGTGGTACAGATCATCGAGATGGTCCTCGACCGCTATTTGCCGGCGCTGCACGGTGCGCTGGGCATCTTCCTTCCACTGCTGACGGTCCAGTGCGCCATTCTCGGTGGCAGCCTTTTCATGGTCGAACGGCGCTACGATCTTGCCGAAAGCGTCGTCTATGGCCTGGGCAGCGGCTTTGGATGGGCACTGGCACTGATGGCATTTGCAGCGATCCGCGAGCGTCTGCGCTACAGCAACGTCCCGGCGGGTCTGCAGGGACTGGGGTCGGCCTTCATCGTCACAGGTCTGATGTCGATGGGTTTCTCTGCCTTCGTGGGGGTAAGCCTGCGATGAATGAGATCATCCTCGGCAGCGTGCTGTTCGTCGCCTTCGTGCTGATCCTGACATCGATTGTGGTCGCAGCCCGGTCCCTGCTGCTGCCGACCAACGACATTGTCATATCCGTCAATGAAACCGATGATTTCAAGGTCAAGGCCGGAAGCAAACTGCTTGATATCCTCAATGATGCCGGCATTGCCGTCCCTGCGGCCTGTGGCGGCAAGGGCACCTGCGGGCAGTGCAAGGTCATCGTCAGGTCGGGAGCGGGCAAGGCGCTCGCGACCGAGGCGGCCAGACTGACACGGCGAGACATTGCCGCCGGATTTCGACTCGCTTGTCAGGTGACTGCACGCTCCGATCTGGGCATTGAGGTCGGCGAGGACATACTGGGTGCGCAAAGCTGGGCCTGCACGGTCGTCAGCAGCCGGACGCTCTCTCCGCTCATCCGTGAGATCGTGCTTGAGATGCCGGACGGCATGGCACTCGATTTTCACGCCGGTGCTTTCGTTCAGGTAACTGCCCCACCCTATTTCAGGCAATTCTCGGATTTCGACATCGCACCGGAGCATGGCGCGTTCTGGAACCGCTTCAATCTGCGCGCCATGTCATCGCGCAGCGATGTTGCCGTCTCACGTGCCTATTCAATCGCCAGCCGGCCACAGGACAAGGGACGCATCGTATTGCTGATCCGGCTGGCGCTGCCGCCGCCCACCGTTCGCGGCGCCCCTCCGGGCATCGTGTCGTCGTACCTGTTTGGATTGAAGCCCGGTGAAACGGTTGATGTCGCCGGCCCCTATGGTGACTTCGCGGCGCACGAAACCGGGCGCGAGATGATCTTTATCGGCGGCGGGGTCGGACTGGCGCCCCTGCGCGCCATTATCTTCGATCAGCTGGAAACGCTTCAAACCGGTCGGGAGATCAGTTTCTGGTATGGCGCGCGCAGCCGGATCGATCTCTTCTATCAGAACGAATTCGATGCGCTGCAAGCCCGGCATGCCAATTTTACCTGGACACCGGCGCTGTCGGAACCGGCCCCCGGCGACAATTGGTCGGGCACCACCGGATTCATCCATGAAGTCGTGCTCAGACAGCATCTCAACGACCACCCGGCACCGGAAGACTGCGAATATTATCTGTGCGGTCCGCCGCTGATGATCAAGGCGGTGCGGGCCATGCTGGACGAGATCGGGGTTGATCCCGAAAGCATTTTCTTTGACGATTTTGGAGTCTAGCGATGATGTTAACCCGACGTGACCTGCTGATTTCCGGTGGCGGTTTGCTGCTTGCCTCGACAGTTCCGGCCCGCCCGGAACCGGCGGGCGTCCTGCAAGGAAGCGCCTTTGCGACATCCTGGCGGCTGGTCACGCATCAGACGGTCGATAGGCCGGTTCTTCGGTCGGCGATCGAGACCATTATCCAATCTGTCGACAAGGCCATGTCACCCTTTCGATCCGACAGTGAAATCTGGCAATTCAACAGAACCGCGACAACCGATTGGCAATCGCTTTCTGCTGAAACCTGCGAAGTCACGCGGGAGGCGCTGCGCATTGCCGCCTTGACATCGGACGCCTTCAACCCCACCGTCGGTCCGATCGTCGGCCAGTTCGGTTTCGGCCCGATCAAAGGGACCGCGACCGGACAGTCGCGCGACATTGCCGTTGAGGACGGCAGGTTGCGCAAACGAAAGCCTGACCTTTCCATCGACCTGTGCGGTATCGCCAAGGGCTATGCACTGGACCGCATGGCCGCGGCTTGTGAATTCCACGGCACAACGGACTATCTCTTCGAGCTTGGTGGCGAAGTCATCGCCAAAGGTCGGCATCCGGCGGGGCGTGACTGGCGGGTCGGCATCGAGCAGCCCCTGCCCCGCGCCAATCGCCTGCGCCGCACGGATCACCCGCAGAGTGTGATCACGTTAAACGGCATGGCTCTTGCAACATCCGGCATCGCAACCAACAGCTATCGGATCGGGCACAAACACTACAGCCACATCATCGACCCGCACACCCGCCAGCCATCGCAATCAGCTTTGGCATCGGTTTCCGTCATCGATCCATCGGCCATGACGGCGGATGCACTGGCGACCGCCCTGTTTGTCATGGGTCCGCGAAAAGGGCCTGCCTTTGCGCAGGAGGCCGGGATCGATGCGCTGTTTCTCATCGCCGACGGAGACACGCTGCGCGAACGCACCACCGCGGGCTTTGCGGCGCGTATCCTCGGCTAGGAGACACTGATGCAGACATTCATCCTGACACTCATTCTCATGCTTCTTTCGGTTCTGGGTCTCGGCATTGGTGTGTTGGCCGGGCGGGCGCCGATCAAGGGGTCATGCGGCGGTCTTGCCTGCATCAGGGGGACCCGTTGCGATGCCTGTACCAGAAAACCGGACAAGGGACACACTTGATGACCGACAGGCCCAAAATTGCCGACTACATGGCAAAGGATCTCGTCGTCCTTCGCCCCGAAATGGAAATCAACAGTGCCATGGTGGTTCTTCTGGACAAAAGGATTTCCGGAGCCCCGGTCGTCGATACGAAGGGGCAGCTTATCGGAGTGCTGTCCAAGAAGGACTGCCTGAGGGCAGCCCTCAACAGCAATTATTATCAGGAATGGGGCGGAAGCGTCGCCGACTATATGACCACCGATGTGCAGACGCTGGACGCGGACATGGAACTCGTCGAAGCCGCTGAGCGCTTTCTTGCAAGTCATTTCCGCCGCTTTCCGGTCCTTGATAATGGTCGCCTGGCAGGACAGATCAGCCGCGCCGATGTCCTGCGGGGTCTGACGGCAAATTGGAGATAACAACAGGAGACTTCATTTGACCGGATTTGATCCGGGTCAATTCTGTCGCTCCTTTTGCCGTTAGCCTGAAGGACAGGTTTGTCGGAATCAGGAGGATGAGATGGGTCTCGTTCAGGGAAAGGTGGCATTGGTCACCGGAGCCGCTGCCGGCATCGGTCGTGCAACGGCGCTCGGATTTGCCGCTGAGGGCGCAAAGGTCGTGGTCTCCGACATTGACACCGAAGGAGGCGAAGAAACGGTTGCGCTCATTGCCGAACAGGGCGGCAACGCTTCCTTCATGAGGGCCGATGTCTCGAAAAACACCGATGTCGAGGCGCTGATTCGAAAAACCGTCGATCTCTACGGCAGCCTCGACTGCGCTTGCAACAATGCCGGTATTGAGGGCATGGTCGCGCCGACGGTCGAACAAACCGAGGACAATTATGACGCGATCATGGCGGTCAACGCAAAGGGCACGTTCCTGTGCCTGAGGGCCGAGATTTCCGAGATGGCGAAAGGCGAAGGCGGCGCGATTGTCAACCTGGCATCCATTGCCGGACTGATCGGGTTTGCCGGCTTGTCCCCCTACACGGCGTCGAAACACGCCGTCAACGGATTGACCAAGAACGCGGCGATCGAATACGGCAACCAGGGCATCAGGGTCAATTCGGTATGTCCGGGCGGAATCGACACACGAATGCTGGATTCGCTGGCTGAACAGTCGACAGGTGGCGAGATGGGGTCCCATGAGATGCTGGACCCGCTGCACCCGATCGGCCGCATCGGAACGCCGGAGGAGGTCGCTGCGCTGATCGTCTGGCTCTGCTCGCCAAGCGCGGCATTCGTGACGGGCGCAAACATACCGGTCGATGGCGGTTACGTCGCCCAGTGAAGCACGAACCAAAAAGGAGATTGGAAATTCATTGATTTAATTTAGCTATTGCAATTTGCGGGAACATCACCACATAGTCACGGTACGTTACCTTGTCTGGCGCTGCCCACCATGCGGCACACTGATTAATCAGGATTTTCCCACACAATGTGAACGGCTTTAAGACCCAGCACGATGTGCTTTCGTGACGGGACAAACATCTCTCTTATGGAAAATGGACAATGATCACAGGCACGGTAAAGTTTTTTAATACGGACAAAGGCTACGGGTTCATCGAGCCCGAAGACGGCTCGAAGGACGCATTTGTTCACATTTCGGCTGTCGAGCGCTCCGGACTGAGCACGCTGAGCGAAGGTCAGAAAGTAAGCTACGAGCTTGTCAGCGACCAGCGCAGTGGCAAGATGTCCGCCGATAACCTGAAGGTTGTGGGCTAATTGCACCATCGGCGGTGCCGGTTGAACCGAGCCGCCGACGTCAGCATGGTACAATGAGATCGACCACGGATGTACTGGCGGTTTCCATGTATAATGCGACGGCATAAGGCCCAAAGAGGCATGGAGTGATGCCTCGAAGCCCCGCGCCTGAAAATGGCTGCGGGGCTTTTATTACCGTGCGACCGGCTGGTGATTAATCATCCAGCGTCACGCTGGACACAAACCCGTCGGGTTTGACCGCCAGCACGGAACAACTGACACGGTCCAGTATTTCTTCGGCCGTATTGCCGATGACCAGTCCTGAAACGCCGGTGCGTGCCACCGTCCCCATGACCACCAGATCGGACCGCAGGTCCGATATGAGTTTGGGAATCTCCTCTCCGGCCAAGCCCCGCCGCAAATGGGTGCGCAGGCGAACGCGGCACGCCACATCCTGCCCGGCCCATTTTTTTGCGCGCCGCATCAGCCGTTTCAACCAGTTCGTATGCTCACGCTTGATCGTATCCATATAGGCATTGATCTCTTTTTTGCCGATATAGGCCCTTCCGTGGCTGTTCATCGACATGAAAGGCGGATGCCAGACATGTCCCACATGAAGAACGGCATTGCTTTGCGCGCACAGCGAAAAGGAAAGCTCCAGGATCTGCCGATTGAGTATGTCGGCAGCCTCCTGTTCCTTGGCTGTGCTGCGTTCATACTTCATGTTTTGCGCATCAACGGCAGCCAGGATGTTGTCAAAGTCAAGATAATCCCCGCCTTGAGAGAGCCAGACGGGGCAAGGGCAATGGCGCAGCAGGCGCATGTCGAGGCGTCCGAGAAGCCGATCGATGAAGCCGCTGGAACCAATCGGCTTGATGACCAGGTCATAGCCTTCGCGCAGGACCTCGCGAATAATCTCGATATGCGGCCGCCCCACAAGGATGGTCGTCTCCGGCGTATCCTTTGGCACCGTCGCACGGGCAAACGCCGCAAAGGTCTCTTCAGCCTCGCTCAGCCAATTGGAGCGCAAGACGGTCAACGTGGTTGACGCCACCGTCACCGGAGGCGGCGTCAGAACCTGCAGCAGATCCACGGTCCCGCCACTGGTCTTCGCCAGGCCCAAGGCAAGCTTCAGGGTTTCGCCCGCAACCCTGGATTCCTCGTCATAGACGTAAAGAATTTTCTTGAAGCGCTGCATTCCAGTCTCCGCTCGCACGCATGCCGGTTATCTGCCGGGCATATTAAACGCCGGTGAGACGGAGAAATTGATCCGCATCAACGGGCCTTGCCGATCCGACGGTAAGACGGAACCGATTTCACCATCGGTTCAAATTTGGAGAGCGTCGGATGAAGAACACCGGAAAAGGAAGCCGCAGACAATTCCTGAAGTCGATGACGGCCGCGGGTCTGGGTGCCGCATCGGCCGGTACGATGATGAGCGCGGCGCAGGCCGCGACAACGGACCAGCCGGAAAGCTGGGACGAAGAAACAGATGTCGTCATTTTGGGTTATGGCGCCGCCGGTGCGGCGGCCGCGATAACCGCCCATGATGACGGGGCAAAGGTCATGCTTCTGGAGAAGCAGGCGCCCGACGCGCATACGTGCAATTCAAAAATGTGCTTTGGCGTCTTCCTGACCCCGGACAATGTCGATGATGCCATCGCCTATATGAACGTCGCCTCACGGGTGAATGTCGATATGCCGCAATCGCAGGATGTCGATGATACGATGATCAGGGTTTGGGCCGAGGAGATGGTCGGCAACAATGAATGGCTGTCACAACTTGGCGCGCCGGGATTCGTACTGTTTGCCGCGCAGGGACGCGACCCTGATTGGCCGGGCAACAGCTCTATCAAGGCCTATCAGATCAAGCGCGGCGATGGCGGCGGTGAGGTCGGCACGGGCATGTTCGCATTTCTGGACAAGAAGGTGCGTGCACGCGATATCGACGTCCGCTGGTCAACTCCGGCACGATCGCTGGTGTCCAAGGATGGCGAAGTAACAGGCGTTGTGGCGGAAAGGGACGGACAACGCGTGTCTATCCGCGCTCGCCGCGGTGTCGTTCTGACGACGGGCGGTTTCAACGCCGATGAAGAGGCATTGAAGACCTATCTTCCCGCCTATCCGATGACTTTCTACGGCAATCCCGGAAACACCGGCGACGGAATGCGCATGGCCCAGGCGCTTGGTGCGGACCTGTGGCACATGACCGTCCTGGGCGGCGGCTTCAAGTCGAAATTCGATGATTTCCCGACCGCTTTCGTCGTGTCCTTCGGCTCCGACGCCCATATCGTCGTCGACAAATCCGGCCGCCGCTTCAAGGCCGAAAATCACCTCGGAGGATATTCGGCCTATTGGAACGCCCTCGTCTATGACACGGTCGCGAACACTTGGCCGCGCATTCCATCCTGGCTGATCTTCGATGAGCGGCGGCGAACGGCCGGTCCGCTGACATCGACCATGTTCGGCGCAGCCGGACCCGCCGGCCTCTATGAGTGGAGCGCCGACAATAGCAGCGAGATCGAGCGGGGCTGGATCCTGCAGGCCGATACAATCGGCGAACTGGCGGAAAAACTGGGCATGGAAGCCGCCGTTCTGGCGGCGGAGGTTGAGCGTTACAACGGTTTTGCCGCCGACGGCCGGGATGCCGATCACGGCAGAATGGCACAGCAATTGATCGCCCTCGATCAACCACCCTACTACGCCCTGCAGTTGCTGCCTGGTCTGAACAACACATTCGGCGGCCCGCGGCGCAATGCCCGGGCGCAGGTCATCAACGTGTTCGGCAAGCCGATCCCGCGCCTCTACAGCGCCGGCGAACTTGGTTCTCTTTACGTCCAGTATCCGCAAGGTGGCGCCAATGTCGGCGAGTGTTTCGCCTTCGGTCGGATCGCCGGCCGCAATGCCGCGGCGGAGGAGCTTCAATGAATCTTCGCCGGGTCCTGATGCGGGCGGCCACCATCTGTCTCATGCTTCTTCCGGTTGGCGGTTTTGCCTTCGAAACCCCGAAGAAACAGGCGTCGACCGACTTCGCCGACCTCCATCGCTTTCTCGTCGAGGTCAGTGCTGATGAATCGACATCGGCTGAAACCTGTCTTGCCTGTCACGGTCCTTTCCCGGCGCTTCAGGAGCGGACTGAGGGTCACGTGGCAGCCAGTGGTGTACCCGTCAATCCGCATGTTACCTTCGATATGAGCACGCCGGCCGATCCGCACCAGCCGGGCGCAGAGCCCATCGAATGCACCGAGTGCCATCAGCCACACCCGCTTCCCATAACCGAGCCCGTGGAGCCGGCCAATATCGACATGTGTATCGCTTGTCATCACACCGGCACGTTTCGAACGTGCTCGGATTGCCATTGACAAGATTGCACAGGCGCTTCATGGCACGACGAACTCGAAATCGTGGCATTCGAAGCAGAAATTCTCCGATTTGGCATGTTGTTTGTGGCAAAGGTCACAGGCGACATAGGTCGGCCCGTGCGGAGTGGAATGCGGATTTTCAGGCTTGCTGTCGGATGTTCTTGCCGCAAGGTCCTCGAGAGTTCCATGACAGATCAGGCACTGTTCGGTCGATAGCGCCTGCGGCGTCTCGTTTTCGCCGTGGCAGTCCTGGCAGGTCACACCGCTGAGCGAATGAAAATGGCTGAGTGGCATTTTTGACCGCAGCGTCAGCGGCGTGGCCTTGCCGTGACAGGCAAGACAGCCTTCCGTATCCATATCGGCGGTCGGAACATGGCCTTCCGGCAAAACACTCTCATCCCCGTGGCAGGCAGCGCAATCTCCGGGTTTGGTGGGGTCAGCGAGACCGCGCCCTGCCGATCCGGCACCCAACACGAAAACGACGGTCAGAAACACCAGTATCCAAAGGCCACGACTTCGGCATGTGTACACAGACATGATCTCCTTCCATATGACAAAGCAGACGGCCGCAAGGCGGCAACCCGCCTTGTGACACATGAGGATCAGGTCCCTAGATCCACTCCTCTTCCCGCGCAGCATTGCGGCCGGCGATGCGGCCGAAAACGAGACAGTCGACCGTCGCGCAACTGCCCAGCCGCACGGCGCCGTGAACACCTCCCGTCACCTCCCCGGCACAATAGAGCCCGGCGATCGGTTCGTTGGTCTCAATGTCGAGTGGCTGTGCCTTGGTATTGATACAAACGCCTCCCATCGTGTGATGCACCTTCGGCGCCAGCCGCGATGCGTAATAGGGTGCCGCGTCGAGCGGACGCTGTCCGGCCTGCATATAACGGCCCCATTCGGCATCGACGCCTGCAACCGCCGATGCATTGAAGCGCTTGATGGTGTCCTTCAGCGGCTCGATCGGGCAATCATAGGCCGCGGCCATGTCGTCCAGCGTTTCGAAACGCCGCACCACGCCACGCTCGATGAGCTTGGCCATCTTGTCGCCAAACAGCCGATCGCCATAGGCAAATCCCCGGGCATCGGTCATTGAGATACATCGATTTCCGGCCGCGATAATGGCATCGGCCCGGATCTTTCGGTCGGCCAGTTCATTGACGAAACGTTTGCCGGTTTTCGTGTCGACCCATATTCCGAACATGGCGGCGCACAATTGTGCGAAAAAGGGATTCAGCCCGAAGCCTCGCTCGTCGGGGCTGCCCCAGGGGCCGAGCTGTATCCAGGAAAGCTGGATCGGCACGCAACCGACGCGAATGGCCTCCTTGAGACCGTCCGCGGTGGCACCCGGCTGATTGGTCGACTGCAGATCCGCTTCCAACCGCGGATCCTGCAGGGCACGAAAGGCCGTATCATTGCCAAAACCGCCTGTCGCCAGCACCACGGCCTTGTTTGCCTTGATGAACCGGACCGGGCCGCTGTCATCGTCGGGGAACCGGTACTGTTCCCGGATTTCAACGCCTTTGACCCGGCCATCATCGTCGCGCAGCAGCCGCTTGAGCAGGGTTCGGGTTCGAGGCTCGACACCCAGATCCTTGAGCTTCGCCAGCAGTGGCGTCACGATGGCCGAACCGCTCTGATTGTGGGTGCTGTACATTCGCGGAACCGAGTGACCACCCTCCTGGGTGACATCTTCCCGATATTGCGTTCCCAGTTCCTCGATGGTCCAGTTGACGGTATTGACCGATTCCTCGGCCACCATGCGGGCCAAATCGACATGGTTCAGTTGAAGGCCGGCCTGCAGCATGTCCTGCAGCAACAGTTCCGGGGAATCCTCGATGCCGGCCTTTTCCTGCAGCGGCGACCCTGCGGCCGCAACAACACCGCCATTGATGATGGAGTTGCCGCCCGGCGTCCGCATCTTCTCAAGAACGACGACCGATGCGCCTGCCTTCTTCGCCTCATATGCGGCTGCGAGACCGGCAAATCCGCTGCCGATAACCACCACATCGAACGCCTCATCCCATTCCGTTTGATGGATCGGGGCATGCGTCTGGGCGTGGCCTGTCGATGGGATGAGGGCGAGACCGCCTGAAGCAGCGGCAAAGGCGCCTGATGCCAGCAGCTTTCTGCGCGTCAGCCCGGATTTCCTGGTGTCATTATCGGTATGTGTCATGACGTCCTCCATTGGTTGATCGACCCTTGTCAGGTGCCGAGGCAGGCGCTTGATGCGCGCACTGGTTGTCTTGATTGCTGATCGGGTATTAATCGCTTCGGAAAAGCGGCCGCATTGATATTCGTCAAAATCGGACGCGGCACCGTCAAGGCAACGGCACACTGCGAGCGCCGGCCCTGCTCGACGTTCAGGTGTGCAGCACGTCCAGCTTCACCGGACCGTCGGACGGCGCGATGTCAAAGTGAAGCACGTCTTCCCGGACACCGAGTTTTGTATAGAGTTCCACGGCCGGATCGTCCCCGAGATCGGCCTGGACATAGATCACATAGGCCCCGCGCTCCCTTGCGACCTGCTTCAGATAGTCAATGAGACCGGTGGCGATGCCTTTTCGGCGGTGGTTTTCATCGACCGCCAGATCGTAAATGTAGATTTCGCTTCGTTCCCGTTCGAACTTCCTGAGTTCATAGGCCGCCAAACCCCCGACGACGGTTCCGCCGTCCAGAGCCGCAACCGCGATGAACGATTCTCCACCCAGCAGGCTTTCAAGATAGGCGTCCCGCGGTTGCGCTCCGCAATAGGTCTCCTCATCTTCGAAGGCACGCCCGAACATGGCGAGCAATTGCCGAAACAAGGCGAGGTCGCCCGATCGAAGTTGCTGAATGATTGGCGCTGTGTCCTGAGCCATGCGGCAATGTGCTCAATCCGGTGAGCAATCGTCAAGACTGGATGATCCGGGCAAGGGAAACCCGCTGCATCTATTCGGAGGTCCGAAGATCCAGCCGTGCCGGCCGCGCCGCCGCCTTGTCACGAAACCGTCACCAAACTGTCACCCCGGCGTAACAGGGACGCGCCATTTCCGACGGCATTGCCACACTTACTATCGGGACGATCGAATGACCGCGACGCGCATTTGCCTAACCACCGCCTTTCTTTTCGGGCTGACCGCATCCGCCACGGCCGAAATGAATTTCAATCGGATTGCATCCTTCGCAACACCGGCCAATAGGGCCGAGGGTGAGGACCGGGCGCGTGAAACATCACCGGAAATCATTGCGGCCACATCCGATGGCATGACCCTGGTCTATACGGACAGCCCTCTGGGTGTCCTCGGTATCGTCGACATTTCCGATCCGGCGCAGCCAAAGCCGGGAGGAAACATTGCCCTTCCCGGAGAGCCGACATCCGTCACCCTGATCGGCAATGCCGCCTTTGTGGCGATCAACACTTCCCAGAACTACACCGATCCGACCGGCGTTCTGAAAGTCATCGACATCACCAACGAGGCCGAACTGGCGTCCTGCGATCTCGGCGGGCAGCCCGATTCCATCGCGGCGGCGAAGGACGGCTCATTCCTGATGGTGGCCATAGAGAACGAACGGGACGAAGACCGCAATGGTGGGGAGATTCCACAGCTGCCCGCAGGGTTTCTGGTGAAATTCAACGTTGAGAACGGTGTCGCCGACTGTGCCAGCAAGAAGATTATCGAACTCACCGGCCTTGGCGGTGTGGCCGCTGACGATCCGGAGCCGGAATTCGTCGATGTCAATTCTCTGGGTGAAACCGTGGTGACGCTGCAGGAGAACAATCATCTGGCCGTCATCGCCGCCGACGGCAGCGTGCAAAACAGCTTCTCCGCCGGAACCGTCGACCTGAAGAACGTCGATCTCGCAAGAGACGGTGCTCTGACATTCGATAAATCGCAAAGCGGCATTGCCCGCGAGCCGGACGCCGTCAAATGGCTGGACGATGATCATTTCATCACCGCCAATGAGGGCGACTACAGGGGCGGTGCGCGCGGTTGGACGGTGTTCAACAAGGACGGCACGGTGGTGCATGAATCGGGCGCATCGCTGGAACATGCCCTTGTTCAGATCGGCCACTACCCGGAAAAGCGGTCCGGCAAGAAGGGGATTGAACCGGAATCGGTGGAGACCGCCGGTTTTGCCGGCACGCCAATGGCCTTTATCGGGTCGGAACGCGGCTCCGTGGTCGCGGTGTATGACATGGCCGATCCGGCCGCACCCATGCTGAAACAGCTCTTGCCGTCCGGCATCGCTCCGGAGGGAATCGTCGCGATACCCGGGCGCAATCTGCTGGTCACCGCCAATGAGGCGGACCTTGTCGAAGATGGCGGCATTCGCGCCCATGTCATGATCTACGCCTATGAGGACAGGCCGGCCGCCTACCCGCAGATCACATCGGCGGGCGCCGATGAACTGATTGGCTGGGGCGCGCTGTCCGGCATGGTCGCCGATGCCGAAAGGCCCGGCATCCTCTACGCGGTCAACGACAGTTTCTACGCCCTGCAGCCCACCATCTTCAGGATCGACGCAACAGCGGTTCCCGCACGCATCACCAAGGCAACACCGGTCACGCGCTCTGGCTATCCGGCTCAGAAACTCGACATGGAAGGCATTACGCTGGACGGCGCCGGCGGCTTCTGGATTGCATCCGAAGGCCGGACCGATCGCGTCATTCCGCACGCCCTCTACAATGTCGGCGCCGATGGCGAGATCAAACGGGAGATCGGGCTGCCGGCCGAATTGATGGCCGTTGAAAAACGCTTCGGCTTTGAGGGTATCACGCGGATCGGCGATACACTCTGGATGGCCGTTCAGCGCGAATGGAAGGATGATCCCAAGCACCACGTCAAACTGGTCGCTTACAATCTGGACACCAGGGAATGGGGCGCCGTGCACTACAAAAAGGCCGAGCCGGAAAAGGGCTGGGTCGGCCTGTCGGAGATCACCGCCCATGGCGACCACGTCTATGTGGTCGAACGCGACAATCAGATCGGATCGGCCGCCATCACCAAGAAGGTCTACCGCATTCCGCTGACCGATATGAAACCGGCGCCGCTGGGCGGCGCGCTTCCTGTCGTCTCGAAGGAGGAGGTCCGCAATCTGATACCGGATCTTCTGGCCCTCAACGGTTATGTCCAGGACAAAGTCGAAGGCCTGGCGATCGACGTTGATGGCGAGGTCTTTATCTCGACCGACAATGACGGGGTCGATGACCACTCGGGTGAAACTCTCTTCTTCAGGATCGGCCGCGCCGACTGACCGCTGTTGTCCCGCCGGATCGGTTGAAGCGATGCGTGAGCAACTTGAATCAATTGATGAGCCGGTTGATTCACCGTGTCAGCTCACCGGCACAAGGTGCTGAATTGACTCGATGAATGAAAACTGCACGGGCTGAGGAGAACGCCGCCGCCGTGCGCTGACCCGCCGTCAAAAAACCACCGGATGGGTTTCACCCGTTGCCACATGCACAAGCCCCTGAGGCGCGTGCGCGCTGGGCGCGACCAGGTTCCAGCGCCAGGGCGAACAGGTCAATGTCGCGACCGCCAGCCGCTCCGGGAATCCCGGCTGCCAGCGGGGATGAAAGCTCGGCTCATACATCCAGTCGACCTTTTCGGCTGCCGCGTAGAGCGCCTGCATCTCGGCATCATTGGCTTCGGCCGGACGCGCCGTCATCAACCCGGCCACTTCGTAGCGTACCCGTGCCACAACCGCGCCGCGATGCACCAGAACCCAGCCCCCGCCCATCTGCGCCAGAGCGTTGACACAGTGTGCCATCGCCGTGTCGGATGATCCCACGCACCAGATATTGTGCTTGTCATGCCCCATGGAACAGGCCAGCGCGCTGTCGGGGTCGCGCGGTCCACAACCGATCCAGAACATTTTCGACACCGCGCCCCGGCCGGAATACCGATCGACGATCGAAAACTTGGTGATGTTCCGGTCTGCGTCGCGCTGAACCAGGCCGTCTTCGACCGGCAGGTCCATGGTCAGAAAATCGTCGGTCCAGTGGAAAGGCCGGAGGATGGCGGCCTGCATGGTCGGTCGGCCCGGCTCCGCCTTGATGGCAAAATCCTCTGCCGTCAGGTCGCGTCCGATCTTGATCGTCTGCGTCGCCCAGTCGGGCCAGTCGATCGTCGGAACATCGATGAGATAATCGGTGCCGCGCGAGACCTGCTGGCCGTCGGCCCAGACCTCATCAATGGCAAAGCGGTCGACATCCGACAAGAGCACCATATCGGCAAATCGTCCGGGCGCCAGCGAGCCGACCCAGGGTGTCAGCCTCATGTGCCGCGCCGGGTTGATCGTTGCCAGTTGGATGGCGGTCTCCGGCGTCAGCCCGGCATCGATCGCCATGCGTATATTGTAATCGGTCGCCCCCAGCCTGAGTGTATCCGATGCGCTGCGGTCATCTGTGGTCACCGCAACCTGCGACCAGTCTTCCAGTCCCCGCTCGAGCAACCCGGCAATGATCTCGGACATGGTGTGCACGCGGATTTCCAGGAACAGCCCGCGGCGCAATTTGTCCCAGGCCTCCTCGGCGGTCCAGGCCTCGTGATCGGATGCAATGCCGGACGCGGCGAACGCATTGATTCCCGGCAGGTCACGAATGCCTGCGGCATGGCCTTCGACCACGCCGCGTGCCGCGAAAGTCGCTTCGATCATCGACCATAGCCGGTCATGCGCAGGATTGTCGTCGTCCTTCACCGCCGGCCAGTCCATCACTTCATCGAGACCCGCCGTCATGAGACTATCCTGCAGGAACCGCGTCTGGTCGCTACCGTCCAGATGGGACCCATGTTCCCATCCGGTGGGCGGAACGGCCGATCCCGGCAGTGGAAAAATTTTCAACGGCGATCCGGCCCGTCGCGCGGCGAGCCAGAAATCGAGCGTGTGCTGCGGCACGACATTGGATAACTCGTGGCTGGCTTCGCAGGTCCAGGTGTTGCCCCGCGGCAAGACCAGGGCCGCCTCCCACTCCGGCGTGATATGCGAGCTTTCGATATGTTTGTGGACTTCTCCAAGTCCGGGAATCGCGCTTTGGGCCTTGCGGTCGACGGTTTCATGGGCCGAGCCGGCAAAACTGCCTGCGGGACCGACATGGGCAATGCGTCCCCCACACAAAGCGATCTCCGCGTCCTCGATCCATGTGCGTGTGCCGGTATCGAGCACGCGGCCAAGCCGCATGAGCGTGTCAGCCGGCGTCCGGCCGAGCGCCACCTGGATGAGGGCCTTTCGGATGTCGGTCTCACCACGGGCGGTGATGGTCCTGTCCGTCTGTGTCAATCATGCCCCCTGTTTTCCGGCACCTTGATAACGATGAAAAAATAGACAATTGGCACGCTTTGTAACCATTTCCAACCGCCCGTTGCGCTCACCGAAACCCGAAACGGAAATTCGATCGAAATCGCCGTTCTTTGAGGCTTATTCTGTCGGCCCTGCCTTGACGAGCCATCGCAACCATCGCTAGGTTTCCGACTTCGGCGATCCCCCGCTCACAACACCGGCCCACCACACGGACGGGCCGCTCGAAACATCGGGTCCATTCCAATACCGGCCCGTTCAAAACACAGGATCGAGTTATGAAATCAATTCTTGCCACCAGTGTGCTGTTTTTCGCATTGTCGACCGGTCTATCCCAGGCCAAGGACACCTTCACCATTTCCTGGTGGGGTTACAATGGCGACAAGCTGAACGCCAATATCATCGAACCCTTCAAGAAGATTTGTGATTGCGACATCGTCTTCGAAACCGGCAACAATGCCGACCGGCTCAACAAGCTGGCTGTGCGCAACGGCAAGGGCGTGGATGTCGTGTTCCTGACCGACAGCTTCTCCCAGAGCGGTATCGAACAAGGCCTGTTTCAAAAGGTCGACCGCTCGAAGATTCCCAATGTCACCAAGCTGTGGGATCTGGCACAGGCCCCGCAGGGCGACTACGGACCGGCCTATACGATCGGCCGCGTCTCCATCGTCTATGATTCCGACCAGGTCGAACCGATCACCAGTTGGAACGATCTCTGGCGCAAGGATCTGGCCAATTCCGTCTCCCTGCCGGGCATCACCACGACGGCCGGTCCGATGATGGTGCTGCGCGCCGGCGCCCATGCGGACGTCGATGCCTATACCGATCCGGATGCCGCCTTCGCCGCGCTTGAAGAAATGAAGCCGAACATCGTCAAGAACTACAAGACCGGTTCGGAAATGGTCAATCTCTTCTCGACCGGTGAGGTCACCGTCGCCGTGGCGCAGGACTTCACCTTTGCCTCGCTGAAGGAAGCAGTTCCAAGCATGGTTAATGCGGAACTGTCCGACGGCGACATCGCCACGCTCAACACCATCAATATCCCGAAGGGCGCCGAGCATGTCGATCTGGCGCATGAATTCATCAATTTCGTGCTGTCGACACCCATCCAGGAAATCGAGGCCAAACAGGGCGTCGATGCACCGGTCAACAAGGAAGTCGTTCTGACGCCGGAAGAAGCGGCCAACTGGACCTATGGCGAGGATGAGATTTCGAGCCTGAACCGGATCGATTATGACAAGCTGAATGCCGCCAAGGTCGACTGGATCGATCGCTGGAACGAGATTTTCGGATCCTGATCCAAGGCGTTTGAAGACTGAAAAGGGGGTGGCGCAACGCCGCCCCCGATAAGGAAAATCCCGTCATGACCTTTCGTCGGCCCGGCTGGATCCTGGTTTTTCCGGCCACTCTCGCGGTCGCGCTGTTTCTCGGCATTCCGGTGCTTGGCACCTTCTCGACGACGGTCACGGACAGCACCTGGCTGTTCTCGAACTACGAGAAATTCTTTGACAGCCGCTTTCGCCGTGCCGTGCTGTGGCGCACCACCGAGATCGCGCTGATCACCACGATCGCATCTCTGCTGATCGGTTTCGTCACCGCCTATGTGGTGTCCCGGGCGCCGGGACGGATCAAGAGCATCCTCATCATCGCCGCTGTGTTTCCCCTGTTGACCGGGGTCGTGGTGCGGTCCTTCGCCTGGCTGGTGATCCTCGGCAAGAACGGCATTCTCAATGATATCCTGTTGTCCGTCGGCATTGTTGGCGAACCGCTTTCCATGCTCTACACGCAGGGCGCGGTGATCGTTGCCATGGTCTATCTGTTCGTTCCGCTGATGATCCTGACCATTGTCGGCGTTCTCGAGGGCATTCCGGAGGATCTGCTGCAGGCTTCCGCATCGCTGGGGGCCACACCGGTGGCAACGTTCTGGCAGGTGGTCTTTCCACTGGCCATGCCGGGCCTGATCGTCGGTGCAGTGCTGGTGTTCACCGGTTCGTTCACCTCCTATGCCACACCGCAGCTTCTCGGCGGCGAGCAGCAAATGATGATGGGTACCTTCCTGCACCAGCGTGCCATGGTCACATTTGACTGGACCGGCGCATCAACCATTGCAGTGATCATGACGGTCGTCACAATCCTGATCGTTCTGGCGATGGGACGCCTGGCACGTCGTCTGAACCCGGCAGCCGTGTAATGATGCGAACCCGCCCCCATCCGGCCCTGACAGGCTTTGCCGCTCTGGTGTTTTTCTTTCTGATGGCGCCGCTGGTCATCATCATCGGCGCGTCTCTTTCAGACACCAGTTTCCTGACCTTCCCACCACAGGGGCTGACGCTTCACTGGTACGAGAACATTTTCGAAGTCTCGGCCTTCAAGCGCACCATGGTCACGAGCGCAACCCTGGCCCTGCTGGGAACCAGCCTTTCGCTGCTGGTCGGAATTCCCGCCGCCTACGCCCTCAACCGCTATCGGGTGCAATTGCCCAGTTTCCTGTCCACGGTCTTCGTTCTGCCGATCCTGGTGCCGGAACTTGTCCTTGGTTTTTCGATCATGAAATCGGTCACCACGGGCCTCGACTTTCCGATCTTCGCATCGCTGGTGATCGGCCATGCCCTGCTGGTCCTGCCTTACTGCGTCAGGGTTGTGTCGGCATCGCTCTCCTCCTTCGACTTTTCCATCGAAGAGGCGGCGGTATCGCTTGGCTGTCCGCGCTGGCGGGCCTTTTTCACCATCGTTCTGCCCAATGTGCGCGCCGGCGTCATCGCCGCCTTCATTCTGGCTCTGATCACCTCGATCAACGATGTTTCGATCTCGCTGTTTCTGACGGGGCCCGGAATATCAACCCTGCCGATCCAGCTTCTTGCCCATATGGAGCAGTTCTTCGATCCCACCATTGCATCGGTTTCCGTTCTGCTGATGCTGGTCACCGTCGCCGTCATGGCTGTGGTGGAACTGACGCTCGGCCTGACCTTTTTGACGAAGTGACCCGATGACCGTATCCCTGACCCTCTCCGGTATCACTGCCCATTACGGCACCACCAAGGTGCTGGAGGACCTGTCGCTGCAGGTCGAGGAGGGCGAACTCGTTTCGCTGCTCGGCGCATCCGGCTGCGGCAAGACGACAACCCTCAGGCTCGTCGCCGGTTTTTTACAGCCCACCGCCGGGTCCATTCATCTCGGCGGCCGCGATCTCACCCGGCTGCCGGCCCACACACGCGATATCGGCCTTGTATTCCAGAACTATGCGCTGTTTCCGCATCTGTCGATCCGCGACAATGTCGCCTTCGGACTGAAGCAGCGCGGCATGGGGTCGGCGGCCCGGGCCAAGCAGGCCAATGCCATGCTGGAGCGCGTCGGACTGGAGGCGTTTGCCGACCGCACGCCCGATGCCTTGTCCGGCGGACAGAAGCAGCGCGTTGCACTGGCGCGCGCTCTGGTGATCGATCCGCCGCTTCTGATGTTCGATGAGCCGCTGTCCAATCTCGACGCCAAGCTGCGGGTGGATATGCGTGTGGAAATCCGCCGCTTGCAGCGCGACAATGGCCGCACCGCTCTCTATGTGACACACGATCAGGAAGAGGCGTTCTCGATTTCCGACCGCGTGGCGATCATGAATGCCGGCCGGATCCTGCAACTGGACGCGCCGGAAGTTCTCTATTCCCGACCGGCGGATGCCTTTGTTGCCAATTTCGTCGGCTTTGAAAACATCATTCCCCTGCGTGCCAGCGGCGAAGATTCAGACACGGTGCGCGCTGACATGGCCGGCGGCACGACCCTGGCATTGCCGCGTGAGCGCTATGAGCCGCCGGCGCAGGATTTTCTTTTCGCGACGCGTCCTGAAGGTCTGATGGTGGCCCGCAGCGGTGACGGCATACCGGCAAAACTGGGGCTGCGAACCTATCTGGGGCGGGCCTACCAGTATCGGTGCGAAACCGCGGCCGGCGAGATCATCGCCAATGGCCCCCTGTCCGAGCCGCTCGAACCGGGAACCGATGCATTTCTGATCCCCCAGCACGATCAGTGCACGGTCCTGCCTGTCGACTCATGACCCTGCTTGCCAACGCCCGCATTCTGACCATCGACCCGCAGATGCGGGAGATCGAAAATGGCTGGATGCGCATCGAGGATGGCCTGATTGCCGAACTGGGAGAAGGCGCAGCGCCGGAGCGCGGCGCCATCGACATGGACGGCGATCTGCTCATGCCGGGCATGGTCAACACCCATTGCCATATGGCGATGACCCTGTTTCGCGGACTGGGCGAGGATGTCGACGACCGGCTCTATCGCTATATTCTGCCGCTCGAACGCGAATGTGTGACCGCTCCGGTCGTCGCCGCCGGATCACGCCTTGCGGCGCTTGAAATGATCCGTGGCGGCGTAACCACGGTAGCCGACATGTATTACTTCGAAGCGGAAGTCGGCCGTGCCGTGGCTGAGGCCGGCATGCGCGGCATTGTCGGGCAGACCCTGGGCGATTTCGACGCGCCCGACCACGATACATTCGATGAGGCCTTCGCCCTGACGGAGGCGCTGGTGGAAGAGTTCGACGGTCACCGGCTTGTTACCGCATCGATCGCCCCCCATGCGCCTTACTCCACGGACATTCCTGTCATGGAACGAGTCGCCGCCTGGGCGCAGGACCATCCCCAAAATCCCGTCCAGATGCATCTGGCCGAGAGCGATGCCGAGATGGCCTGGTGTGCCGAACATCACGATGCTCGCCCGGTCGAGGTGGTCGCCCGTGCCGGCCTGTTGCGGCCCGGACTGATCGCCGCCCACTGCCTGCACATCAACGAAGCCGAAGCGGAACAACTGGCCGCCAACGGTGTCGGGGTCGCCCACAATGCCCGGTCCAATGGCAAGGCCGGGCGCGGCATTGCGCCCGTCGAGATGATGCGGGCGGCCGGCGTTCGCGTCGGCCTTGCCACGGACGGCGCCATGAGCGGCAACACATTGGACCTGTTTGCGCAACTCGCCCCGGCTTCGATGTTTCAGAAAATCCTCGGCCATAGCCGGTCGGTGCTGCCGGCTGCCCAGCTCATCCGCATGGCAACCGTCGAAGGCGCAAAGGTGCTGGGCATGGATGGACGGATCGGATCGCTCGAACCGGGCAAAGCCGCCGATCTCATCCGCATCAAGCTGGACGACCCGCGGGTCCAGCCGATCTACGACATCTATTCGACCCTGGTCTTTGCGCTGATGGCCAGCGATGTCAGCGCAACCATGGTCGATGGACGGTGGCTGATGCGCGAACGGGAAATCGAAACGATGGACCCGGCCAGGGTGATCGCCGACGCGGTTCAGGTTGCCGGTGAATTCAATCAGCGGATCGAGGCGCTGGACAGGAGCATGCAATGACCGACATTTCCGACATTCTGGATCATGTGGACGCCACAATCGATGACCGGCTCGAGCGGCTGTTCGACCTGATCCGCATTCCATCCGTCTCCACCGATCCCGCCTTTGCCGAAGATTGCAGGAAGACAGCCCAATGGCTGGCCGCCGATCTGACAGGCATGGGCATCGACGCGTCGGTGCGACCGACCGAAGGCCATCCCATGGTTGTCGGACATGCGCCAAAAGTGACCGGCCCCCATGTTCTGTTTTACGGCCATTATGACGTGCAGCCCGCCGATCCGATCGACCTGTGGGACACCGACCCCTTCGAACCGGTGTTGCGCCCGCAGCCCGATGGCGAGACCCATATTGTCGGGCGCGGCGCAGCGGACGACAAGGGCGCAATGATGACCTTCGTCGAAGCCTGCCGCGCCTTTACCGAAACACGCGGCGCTCTGCCGCTGAATGTCAGCTTCCTGTTCGAAGGCGAGGAGGAAAGCGGCAGCGCCAGCCTTGCGCCCTTCCTGGAAACGACCGCCGACGAACTGCACACGGATATGGTGCTGGTCTGCGACACCGATATGTGGGACCGCGACACACCCGCCGTCACCACGATGTTGCGGGGCCTGGTCGGCCAGGAAATGACCATCACCTGCGCCGACCGCGATCTGCATTCGGGCATGTTCGGCAATGCCGCGCGCAATGCGGCGCAGGTGCTGTCCGACGTCATTGCCAGCCTGCGCACCACCGATGGTGCGGTCGCCATTGACGGGTTCTATGACGGGGTCACTGACCTCGATCCGGCTGTTGCGGAACAGTGGGCGCGCCTGCCGTTCGACCAGGAGAAGTTTCTGGCGGATATCGGCCTGTCCATCCCGGCGGGAGAAGCCGGGCGCAGCATCCTGGAGCAGGTCTGGGCCCGGCCCAGTTGCGAGATCAATGGCATCTGGTCCGGCTACACCGATCCGGGTTTCAAAACCGTCATCCCGGCAAAGGCCAGCGCCAAGATTTCCTTCCGGCTGGTATCAGGTCAGAATCCGGAGAAAATCCGCGCCGCCTTCCAGGCCCATGTGCGCGCCCATATCCCGGCCGATTGTTCGGTCACATTCGCCGATCACGGCCTCTCCCCGGCCACGTCGATGCCGACCGACGGCGCCTTCATGAAAGCCACCCTTGGCGCGCTGACGGAGGAATGGAACACCGAAGCCGCAATTGCCGGTACCGGCGGCAGCATTCCGATCATCGGCGAGTTTCAAAAACGCCTCGGCGCCGAAGCGCTGCTGGTCGGGTTCGGCCGCTTCGACAACCGCATCCACAGCCCCAACGAGAAATTCGACCTGTCGAGTTATCACAAGGGCATCCGGTCCTGGGTCCGCATTCTTGATGCGTTGGCAAAGGTGCCCCGAACCGGATGACCTTATGAAAGCCTATCTGGCTTCAGTGCCGCCTTATCCCGTCTGATCTAGGCCGTTTCTTGTTTTGTCAAAATCAAGACAACGGTGCCAGCCGTCGATTATGTTGATGCATTCAGGTTTTGCCGATTCCGCCAAAACCTGATTCGCGTCAGATACCATGACGGGCCGCACGGCAACGGACCGCGGTTCCATGTCCAGCCGGGTGCCGACAAGGATCATGCGCATCGCGTCTTCGGCAGCGCGCCGCAGCAGCTTTTGCGCGCCCTCCATTGCCGTTTCAAGCGAGCAGGGACGCTTGATGATGGAGGCGAACGCGTCGATGCCGGTTTCCAGGGTCCGGTCAACACCGCGTCCGATCGTTCCGGCCAAAGCGATCACGGGAATGTCCCGGTCCCGTGCCCGCCGGGCGACCTCGCAAGGCACTTTACCAAAGGGGCTCTGACTGTCGAGCGAACCTTCCGCGGTGATGACCAGATCGGCATGACCAAGCATGGCCTCAAAGTCCAGATATTGCATGACGATGTCGAAGCGCGGATGCAGTGTCGCACCGGTAAAGGCCATGAGCCCGGCACCAAGCCCTCCGGACGCACCGGATCCGTTGGCATGACCGACATCAAGACCAAGATCCGTTTTCAGGCGAGCGGCATAGGTTTCAAGGGCCCGCTCCAACTGCTCAACCTGCTTGGCAGTGGCCCCCTTTTGCGGCCCGAAGACGCGGGCAACGCCCTTTGGACCGAGCAGCACATTGTGCCAGTTCACGGCCACATCGATTGAAACCCGGGACAATCGCTGATCCAGACCAGACATGTCGATCCGCGCCAGTGTCGCAAGACCGCGGCCGCCCCGCTCGATGTCCCTGCCTGACGCGTCAGTCAATCGGGCGCCAAGTGCCTGGGCCATGCCGGCGCCACCATCATTGATGCCGCTGTCGCCGCAGCCGATGAGAATTCGTTCGGCGCCGGCGTCAAGCGCCGCCAAAATCAATTCGCCGACACCGTAGCTGGTCGTAACAGTGGGGTCGCGCAGGTCACGGGGAACAAGGCTGAGGCCTGCGGCCGCGGCCATCTCGATGACCGCCGTCCGCTGCCCGCGCCCGCCTAAAAAACCGAAGAAACTGTCGACGGCATGGCCGACCGGACCAGTCGCGGCCACCTTGTGCATCACGCCACCGGTCGCCTCGACCAGCCCTTTCGTAAAGCCTTCGCCGCCATCGACCATCGGGGCCTTCAAGATAGTGGAACTGGGAACGGCGCGTCTCACGCCTTCGGATATTGCGTCCACAACATCGTCGACATCAAGAGATTCCTTGAAGCCGGAGGGTGCGATGAGTATCCTGAGTGTCATCATGTTTTCCTTTCCTGTAACAGTGAAAGGACAACGATCAGATGACGGATCTATTCCCGTTCGAACAGAAAAAACCGCCATTAAAGGCGGTTTTTTCCCTTATTTATCAAAACGATGACGGTCGCGGCTTCGGAACAGGTATGGCACCTGGCCAGGGCATTCCCCTCTTCGGCATCAAGCAGGCACGGCTCGCGGCCTCGACATTTGCGGGCGCCAGATCCCGCAAGGCGAACCGGCGGGAATGGGATCGCAACCGGACCATGTCTTCGCCGCGATACAGGTCGCGTACGATATCGCGTTCGATCGCATATCCATCGCGTTTGAGGCGGTCCCATATATGCCACCAGCCCGCCGACCACATGCGTTTGTCTCGAATGGTCGCCAGCATCAGCGTACGGACCTGCTCATCAGTGCAAAGGTCCACCTCCTGTTTCGCCGGCTTCGTCTGCACAATGTCGGTTTCGACATTGACGGGCGCGGTAATGTCAGGCGTCCGGTCATGCGGCATCATGTGCGGCCAGACGAAAAGTGAAAAGACGATGATCATTCCGGCCTTGAGGGGCAGCAATGGCAGGGCAAGGCGAATCAGGTCCGATTGAGTAAACGTCGCACGTTCCGCATTGCCGAATATCACCACCGGTTTGGCGCTGGCCATCATGGTCTGGCAAAAACCGGTACCAAGCACAGTCACGAGAGCCAGGGTAGTGACATCATGTCCAAAGCCGGCCAGCGGGAGGGTCAGCGCCGGCAGAAGAACAGCCGCCCGCGCGCTTCGGGAGTTGATGGCGATGTGTGACAGCACGGCCACGAACGCCAGGAATGCGACGACAAGCCCGAGGGAACCGGTGGCTTTCGCGGGCAACAATCCAAGTGCGGCATTTGCCATCCATGTGCTGGCGCCGGACAGAATAATGCCGTCAGCAATAACCACCGCAGCCGTCAGAAAAATCAGCAACTCCACTTCGACCTGACGGAAGACCTGCTTTGGCGCTTCATCTGTAAACAGGTTTGTCAGCAGCAGGATCGCACCGCCGAATGCCACCAGCGCAATGCCGATCCCGTGCAGCGGAGCCGTGACCCAAAGCGCAACAATACCGGTCAGCACCACGGCGATCCGCTTCTGCCTGCCGTCGATCGGCGCACTCTTTCCGGCCATGCGCGGAAGCAATGCCCTGCGCTCCTGCGCCGGAACGAACAGCATCAGGATCAGCATCACCGCGATGTGCGTGACAAGGAAAGTGAGCGGGAATGCAAGCAGGAACCAATCGAGGTAGCTGATCGACACGCCGGCCGCCTGGCGTATGGATTCAACCGCGATGAAATGAGCACCGGCACCAATCATGGATCCGCCCGCCGAGAGGAGAATGACCGTCGGAAACAACAGCGCCAGCGCCCGTTGCGATCGTTCGCCCGGCATCCGGTCAGCCAGGGCCATGAAAACGGGAAGCAGCAAGGCCGCGCGTCCGGATGTCGAAGGAATGAGAAAGGCCGTCAACGCAATGACGAAGGCAATGGCATGGAAGAAGGCGGACAGGTTCGAAAACGGTCTCACGGCCGCAAAGGCGAGGCGCTCCATCAGACCGCTGCTGCGGACCACCGCCGCGATGATGAATGAGGCCACCAGCAGCCAGACAAGTTCCCTGCCGAGAGCGCTGTAAAGATGCCTTTCAGTCAACACGCCGGTCACGACGAGAAGCAGGGCGGCGGCAACCGCAACGATGGAATCAGGGATGCGCGTCAATGTCCACCCGATAATGGCGAACGCCGTCACCGTCAGGGCAATCTTGCCATTGGCGCCGGGCTCGACCGGCAGGAAAGACACTGAAATCAGAACAATGGCCGAGGCAAGCAGGGCCGGAATATGGCGGACCACTGTCTGCGCGATCAGGTTGATGCTGCGCACCGCCACATTTTCGGTGCGGCTGAGCTGCAGCCCGGGTTCCATGGTAAAAGTCGTCGTGTTCAAGGCGGCCTCCATCATTGTCACAAAAACGACATGTGAGGAAAACGCCATCCGAGGCGGTTTATTCCAAAAGAACATTCCGCTGCCCCATGGAGCGGGTCAATTTTCGGCGAAAAACAAGATGGCTCAGCCGACGTCCAGATCGGTGACGAATATCCCCTCGGCTCCGCCGCGACAGGCAGCCACCAGCATGCCTCCCGCACGCACATGGTCAGGGTGGACCTCGTAGGCCAGATGCGCTTCGCGGTTTGCGAACGTCACGACGAAGCCGCATTGATAGGCCTGTGACTTGTGCTCGAAATCACGGTTCGGCCCCCAGGCAAAATCAATCATGCCGTCAACCTTGTCGACCAGCCCGGCGAGTACGGCCATCGCCTCCCCGATGGCGGGCATTTCATTCTCCGAACGCAGGGACAGGAATACACAGTGTTTGAGCATGATGGTTCTCCAATTTGGGAAGTTTGGTCTGGCACAGAATTCCGACAGATCCTGTTGCGTTTTTGGCTTCAGTAGCCGAGGCTGGATTGTCGGGCGACAAGCTCTACCTTTGCGCGTTCCGTGCTCGGTGGACGCGTGCCGGTTTCGAGCCATTCGAGCATCGTCGTCGCAGTGCGGCAGCCGAAACTGGCGACGTCGCAGCGCACGGAACTGAGCCGCGGATAGACGAGCGCACATTCTTCAATGTCATCGAAGCCGACAAGGCGAAAGTCGCTGCCCAGCTTTACGCCGCATTGCGCGAAACCGGAAAGCATGCCGAGCGCCACAAGATCGCTGAAACAGATGGCAGCATCGATTCCCGGGGATTTGCGCGCCAGTTTCAGTGCGATGTCGCGGCCGAATGCGCGTGACGGCCGACCGTGGAACGTCTCCGGCGCGATACCCTGCTCCGCCATGACCTTCAGATACCCTGACATGCGCTCGCGGGTCACCAGGCGATCTTCAAGTCCTCCGACAAAAGCGATGCGTTTTGCACCAAGTTCGACCAGATGGCGCGCCGCGAGCCATCCGCCTGTGGCATAGTCAAGCGAGAAAAACGGAAAGACATCCGTTTGTCCGTCCATCATGCGCAGAACCTGCATGGCAGGAATACCGGCGCGTTTGATCATCTCCGAGACAGTTCCCCGGTCGCCATAGGTAGGCGAAATGACCAGCGCCGATACCCCATGCTCGATCATGGACGCAATGACCCGTACTTGAATGTCGGGATCCTCATCGGTGTTGGCAACCACCGTTGCGAACCCATGGCTGGCGAAAGTCATCTGCGCGCTGGTTGCAAACTCAGTAAAGAAGGGGTTGCGCAGATCATTGATCACAAGACCGATAAGGCCCGCATCCGCACCACGAAGATTGGCGGCCGACCGGTTGTAGACATAGTTCAGCGCGGCCATGGATTCTTTGACCAGATCGCGCGTTGCCTTTTTGACCAGCGGACTGTTTTGAAGAACGAGTGAGACCGTCGATTTGGACACGCCCGCATGCCGTGCCACATCGATGATCGTCGGCCGTTTTCCCATCCAATCCTCTCATTCCAGGGTCAGGCCCCATTCATGTCATGCAATTCCGTGCAGGCGCAGAAGCGTATCCATGCGTGCGACCGCAAGATTCGGCTGCGACAGCAGCCTAGCATTGTCGGCAAGCCTGAAAACCTCCGCGTAATGGGTTATTTCACGCGCGGATTGAAATCCGCCCGGCATGATGAAATGGTCCTGCGCCCCGTTGAGCCAGGCAAGAAAGGCAATGCCCGCCTTGTAGAACCGGGTTGGAGCCTTGAAGATCTCACGCGACAGCGGCACCGTCGGTGCAAGAAGCGCGTCATAACGGTCCCGATCGCCCTTCGCCAGCGCTTCCAGCGCCTGGCTCGCCGCCGGTGCGATCGCTGCGAATATCCCGAGCAGCGCGTGGGAATGGCACCGCCCGTCCCCGGCGATCAGATCCGCATAGTTGAAATCATCGCCGGTATAGAGCCGCACCCCGTCCGGAAGCCGCGCCCGCAGCCCCTCCTCATGCGCCTGGTCGAGCAGCGAAACCTTGATGCCGTCGACCTTGGACGGATTGGCGCCGATGATCGCCAGCACGGCGTCGGTGGCTGTTGCGACATCGTTGCTGCCCCAATAGCCCGCCAGCATCGGATCGAAAGCATCGCCGAGCCAGTGCAGGATGACCGGCTGCGCCGCCTGTTCGATCAATCTGCCATACACCCGGGAATAGACATCCCTGCCCGCATCGATCGCGGGAAAGGCCCGTGACGCCATGATGATGACCTGCCCGCCCGCCGCCTCGATGGCTTCCATCTGCAGGCTATAGGCAACCATGATCGACGCCTCGTCCCGCAAATCCGCAAGCGCCGCGTGATCGGTTCCGGCGCCGCAGGCGACGCGTGGGCTGAGCGGGTGAACCTTGGCCGCGCGCATTGTTCGTTCGATCAGTTCCTGGGCGGTTGGCCAGTCGACACCCATTCCCCGCTGGGCCGTGTCCATCGCCTCGGCAAGCCCGAGACCCTGATCCCAAAGCCAGGTGCGAAAGCGCAGCGTATTGTCCCAATCCACCGCCGGACGCCCGGTCCAGGGATCACGCTCCGCAATCGGATCCGAAACCACATGGGCCGCCGCAAAGGCTGTTCGGGTAAGCGGCACGGCCGGCGCCCGCGGTTCAAGCGCTTCGCCTTTCAGCTGATAGTCGACGAGCGTTCCGTCATAGGTCGGCAGGCGCATGGCGGTCCTCAAATATTGTGATCGTGACGGATCATGTCAGCGGCTTTCTCCGCAATCATCATCGTCGGTGCATTGGTGTTGGATGAGTTGATGAACGGCATGGTCGAGGAATCGCACACACGCAGCCCCTCAATGCCTTTCAGTTGCAATCGCGGATTGACAACGGCGGTCGGATCATCGTCCGCGCCCATCTTGCAGCTTCCGACCGGATGGTAATCGGTCTTTGCGTGGCGGTAGGCATAGTCCTTGATGTCGTCGTCCGTTTTGGCATTGGCGCCGGGATGGGCTTCGCCATTCATGAACTCCCGGAACACCGGCTGTTGCATGATGCGCCGCGCCAGTTTGAATCCCTCGACCGACATTTCAACGTCATAGGGATCGCCCCAGTAATTCGGATCGATATGCGGGCTTTCCTTGGGATCATTTGACTTCAACCGCACGGATCCGCGCGAACGGGGCCGCAGAAACGCCGAATTCAGGGTCACGCCGTTACGGATCGGTTCCAGCCCGTGTTCAAGTCCCGAGCCGGGCAAAAAATGAAACTGGATGTCCGGCGCTGGCGCCTTGTCGTCCGCATACCAGAACCCGCCGCCATCGCAGATATTGGACGCAAGGATTCCGGTGCCGAACATCAGGAACTGCGCTCCGGCGACGGCTGACATGTACCAGGGCTTGTAGCGGTCGAAGGAATGGTCTCCGGAGCACTCCGTCACCACGAAGACATCCATGTGGTCATGCAGGTTTTCGCCGACAAAGGGGTGATCGACCACCAGGTCGACACCGACGGATCTCAGATGGTCAGCCGGGCCAATGCCCGAATGCAGCAGCACGCGCGGGCTGCCGATGGCGCCGGCGGTCAGCAGGACCTCCATCCCCGCTTCGATACGCTCGCCACCGGCGTGAACGGCAACGGCCCGGCCGCCTTTCAATTCGATTTTTTCAACATGCGCACGCGTTCGGAGGGTAAAATTGGGGTTCTTCAGTATCGGCGGCAAATAGCAGGCGGAGGCTGAACTGCGGCGGCCGTCCCGATTGGTCACCTGATAGTATCCGAGGCCGGCCTGTTCCGCCCCGTTGAAATCCGGATTGAACGGCATGCCGGCCTGCTGTGCCGCGCGAACGAAAGCCGTCGTCAGCTTGTGCGGAATGACATCGGAGACACGGAGCGGCCCGCCCTGCCCGTGATAGTCATTGACATAACGGTTGTTGTCTTCCGCCCGGACGAAGTAGGGCAGCACCTCGTCATAACTCCAGCCATCGCAACCATGGGCCGCCCAATTGTCATAGTCCCAGCGGTTTCCCCTTGTGTAGAGCTGCGCGTTGATTGATGACCCGCCGCCCAGCACACGTCCCTGCGGATACCACACGGCCTTGCCGTTCAGTCCCTTTTGCGGGACGGTTTCATAACCCCAGCTATGGGATGTGCCGGTCAGTTTTGTGAATCCGGCAGGCACGTGAATCAGCGGGTGCCAGTCACTCGGCCCTGCTTCGAGCATCAGAACGGAGACATTGCCGGTATCCACCAGCCGGCGGGCCAGCACACAGCCGGCCGGTCCACCTCCGATTATGATAAAATCATATTTCTCAGCCATCGCTCCCGTCCTCAAAGGCGTTCGATCGACAGGCCGCCATCGACCGGAATGACCGCGCCATTGGCAAATTCCATCTGGCCGGTGACGAGCGGCAGAACCGCAGAACCGATATCGGCCGGCTGTCCCCAGCGTTTGGCAGGCACAAGGCCACCTTCGATGCGCGCCGTATAGATGTCCTTGACGCCGGCAGTCATCCCGGTTTCGGTGATGCCGGGCCGCAATTCGAACACGCCGATCCCGTGCGGTGCCAGGCGGGTGGCGAAGAGTTTCGCCATCATCGCGGCGCCGGCTTTCGATATGCAATATTCCGCCCGTTCGATGGAGGCCATGGTGGCGCTGACGGAAGTGACGAAGACGATCGACCGGTAGGCGCCGGCCGGGCGTTCGAGCATGCGCCGGGCGACAGCCTGCGCAAGGAAATACGTGCCGCGCAGATTGACGCCGAGCACAAAATCGAAGTTCTCCGGTTGAAGGTCCAGCAGATCGCCCCGCACTGGCGCACCGACGCCGGCATTGGAAATCAGCGTTTCGAAAGGGCCAAGCTCGGCCTCAACCCTGTCCAGCAGCGCGTTGCAGCGAGCGGTGTCCTGCAGGTCATGCTGAAAGTAGCGGGCATTGTCTCCCAGTTCGGCAAGCGCCGCGACAACGCCCGGGTCATCGGGCCCACTGCGCGAGGCCAGGGCCAGCGAGAACCCGGCATCAGCAAGCACCTTTGCGACACCCAGACCGATGCCCTGCTGTCCTCCGGTAATGAGCGCGACGGATGTCATGCTGCAAGCTCCCCTTTGATCGTATCGGCGGTCCGCAGGGCCATTGCGGCGACGGTGAGGGCTGGATTGACGGCGGCCGATGTCGGCAGACAGGCGGCGTCTGCGACAAAGAGGTTGCGATGGTCCCAGGCACGGCATTCCGGATCGAGCGCCGAAGTGGCCGGGTCATCGCCGATCCGCACCGTTCCGCATTGATGCGACGGCACGCGCCCGTCAAACAGCCGCGACAGGACAATCGGAAACCCGGCGGCCCGCAATGTGCTCTTCGTTTTCCCGACAAGCCGATCATGGGCCGTCATGTTCGAGCGTTTCCAAAGCAGCTGGATATCACCGCCTTTGAGAACAATGCGACTTTCCGGATCGGGCAAATCCTCGGAAATAGCGTAAAAATCAACGGCATGCCCGGAAACATAACGTGCAAGCGGCATGGGCAGTGACGGCACATTGGCTTTCAGAATATCCGGCACGACCCGACCGAGAAGCTGGACATTGCCGAGTGGCGGACCACCATTGCCATCCGAAAGATACCAGTCATTGATCCCGAAGGTCTTTTGATACACCGCGTCGTTCCGGAAGCGCGGATCAAATGCGATCAGTGCGCTGGCATTGTGGTTCATGAAGCAACGGCCGACCTGATCGGAGCGATTGCCGACGTCGGATTTCAACAACAATGCCGCCGATTGCACCGCTCCGGCGCACAGGACGACAATGCCCGGTGTCAACCGATGGGTGGTGCCATTTCGCTCATAGGTCACCGCGGCAATACGCCCGTTTTCCGGGTCGGGTTCCAAACCGGTCACGCGGGCGCCGGTTATCAATTCGACATTGTCGTGGGCAAGTGCCGTTGCCAGGCCACAGGTTTCCGCATCCATCTTGCCCGAACGCGTATCGGGATAGCCATCCCACCCGGTCGCACCGCCGGACAGCCACCGTTCGATGTCGACACCGAGAGGCAGGGAGAACGGATGAGCACCGGCTTTTTGAAGCCGTGTGCGCACGGTCGCAATCGCTGGCTCGTCGGGCACGGGAGCAAATGGAAAGGGATCGGAATGCAGCGGTTCGGTCGGATCCGATCCCGCCTCGCCGCGAACCTGGTAGAGCCGTTCTGCGGCATCGTACCATGGGGCAAGCGTCTCATAGGAAAATGGCCAGGCCGGCGAAACGCCGTCGGCATGCTGCATTTCTTCGAAGTCCTCGGCGCGATAGCGGATCAGCACGGCGCCGTAGAGTTTGGAATTGCCGCCGACATGATAGTAATTGCCCGGTGAAAAGCCGTCGCCCTTCTCATCCAGCCAGGTCTCGTTGGACAGAAATGCGCTGTTGCGGAAGATCCGGTTGGGATCACGAGCCGGGGCGTCATCCGGAATGCGTTCTCCGCGCTCGAGCACAACGATCCGCGCACCGGTCGGCGCAAGCCCTGCAGCCGCCGACGCACCACCCATTCCGCTGCCGATAATGACGATATCCGACATCGGGTTCAGCCAATCCGCATTTCCGATTTCGGATCGAAGGCGACCGCTTTTTCCATATTGACCGCAAAGGGAAAGGTTTCACCGGCCCGCACATCGACATCCGCGCGGAACCGGCCGGTCACCTCCTTGCCGCCGAACTGGCTGACCACGAATGTGTCCGACCCGGCCGGCTCGGTGACCTCAACCCGGGCTTCGATGCGATGGATGGCCTGGCTTTTGCGATCCGCGCCATCCTCGTCGGTAATGGCCTCCGGCCGAATGCCAAGAATGATCTCCTGACCGTCATGGCTGGCCATCGCGGTGCCCGGTGCAAAGGGCAGAGACACGGCTGTGCCATCGGCAAGGCCGATTCTGGCGACGGCGGCATCGTTTTCAACACCGACGGTCGCCGGAAACAGGTTCATGGAAGGAGATCCCATGAAACCCGCAACGAAAATATTGGCCGGATTGTCGTAAATCTCCTTTGGTGTTCCGAGCTGCTGGACGTGACCGCCGAACATCACGGCGATACGCGTCGACAGGGTCAACGCCTCGATCTGGTCATGCGTGACATAGACGATGGTCGTGCCGAGTTTTTGATGCAGCTTCTTGATCTCGGTGCGCATATCCACACGCAGCTTGGCGTCGAGATTGGACAAAGGCTCGTCGAACAGGAACACATCCGGATTGCGCACCAGCGCCCGGCCCATCGCCACGCGCTGACGTTGACCGCCGGACAACTGACCGGGCTTGCGGTCAAGCAGGTGGCTGATCTGCAGGAGGTCCGCGACATCGGAAACCGCCTTGTCGCGTTCCGGTTTTGCCACGCCGTGCATTTCCAGACCGAATGCCATGTTCTGGCCGACATTCATATTCGGATAGAGCGCGTAGGACTGAAACACCATCGCAATGTTCCGGTCCGCCGGTCGCACCCCGTTCATCGACCGGCCCTTGATGGCAATGTCGCCGCTGGTAATGTCTTCAAGGCCGGCGATCATGTTGAGCAATGTGGACTTGCCGCATCCCGACGGACCAACGAGCACCAGGAACTCGCCTTCCTCGACGGAAATGTCGGTCTCGTGCAGCACCTTGACGGTACCATATGACTTGGTCGCGTTCTTGATATCGAGAAAACCCATTGTTCTACCCTTTCACGCTGCCGGCCATCAGGCCGCGCACGAAGTACCGGCCGGCGACGATATAGACGAGGAGCGTCGGCAGGGCCGCCATGATCGCTCCGGCAAAATGCACATTGTATTCCTTCACGCCGGTCGAGGACTGAACCAGATTGTTCAGCGCAACCGTCATCGGCTGGCTGTCGAAATCCGAAAAGCTCGCCCCGAACAGAAAGTCATTCCAGATATTGGTGAACTGCCAGATGATGCAGACGACCGCGATCGGCCCCGACGAGGGCAGCATGATGCGCCGGAAGATCATGAAAAACCCGGCGCCGTCGATCATCGCCGCCCGCACCAGCTCCGTTGGAAACTGCTGATAGTAATTGCGGAAATAGAGCGTCGAAAACCCGATCCCATAAACGAGATGCACGAAAATCAGGCCCGGAACGGTACCGGCAATGCCCATCAGTCCAAGCATGCGGGCCATCGGTATCAACACCATCTGGAACGGAATGAAGCAGCCGAACAGCAGCAGGCCAAAGACGATCGTATCGCCCCGGAAACGCCATTTGGTCAGCACATATCCGTTCAGCGCGCCGAGGACGGTGGAGATTGCGACCGCCGGCACGACCATCAGGATCGAATTCACGAAATACGGCCGCAGACCTGTAGCATCGACACCGATCTGCGCCGTCGACCAGGCGCTCTGCCACGGAGCGATGGTCCATTGCGATGGCAGGGCCATCATCCCGCCGGAGCGAATTTCATCCAGCGGCTTCAGCGAATTGACGACCATCACATAGAGCGGCAGCAGGTAATACAGGCAAAACAGGATCAGGATCGCATAGATGACGAATCGGGCGCCGGCGCCGGTACGGATAACATTGGAGGAAGCGTGTGTGGCCATCACTTCTTCTCCCGCAGTTCTGACCAGATATAGGGCACCATGATCGCAGCGATCGACATCAGCATGATCGTTGCCGAGGCTGCCCCGATGCCCATCTGGTTGCGGGTGAACGTGTAGGAGTACATGAAGGTTGCCGGCAGTTCCGTCGCGGTTCCCGGACCTCCGCCGGTCAGCGCGATCACCAGATCATAGGACTTGATCGCCATATGGGCCAGCACCACAAAGGCCGACATGAAGGCGGGCCGCAACTGGGGAATGACGATACGTCGGTAAAGCGCCCAATTGGACGCACCATCGATCTGCGCCGCCTTCAAAACCTCATTGTCGATGCCACGCAGACCGGCAAGGAACATCGCCATCACGAAGCCGCTGGTCTGCCAGACAGCGGCGATAACAATCGTATAGATCGCCATGTCGCTGTCCTTGATCCATTCGAAGGTGAAGCTCTCCCAGCCCCAGCTCCGGATCACCGCCTGAAGCCCGATACCGGGATCGAGGAACCATTTCCAGGCCGTTCCCGTAACGATGAAACTGAGCGCCATGGGATAGAGATAGATGGTCCGGATGAAACCCTCGGCCCGGATTTTCTGATCGAGGAAGATCGCCAGTGCCAGGCCGATGACACAGCTGATGACGATGTAAAGCGAGCCGAAGATCAGCAGATTGTCGACCGCTATGCCCCAGGCGCGAATGGAAAAAAGGCGCGAATAGTTTTGCCAGCCGACCAGCCCGAAACTCGGCAGAATGCGGCTGTCGGTAAAGGACAGATAGAATGTGAAGAGGATGAAGCCGTAAACGAACACCAGCACAATCACCAGGCTGGGGCTCAACACGATCCGCGGCAGCGCATCGCGCAACCAGTCATTGCCTTTTTGTGATCGAACTCCGGTCGACATCGCCTTCCCTCCCCTGACGGGGGAGCTGACAGCGCTCCCCCGGGTCTTGCGGCTTACTGTGCGATCTCGACAGCGGTGACGAGTTCGGAGACAGCCGTCTCGGAATCGTATTCGCCGTTGAAATGCGCCGTAATGACATCATACATCGCGTTCTTCACGGAAGCAGGATTGGCGTGGCCATGGGCGGCCGATCCATACAGATTGCCTGATTTCGATGCGGCCGCCAGATCCTTCATGCCCTGTTTGCCGCAGGCGTCAAAGGCTTCATCGGACACATCGACGCGCGCCGGAACGGAGCCTTTCACCACGTTGAAGGCCGACTGGAAGGTCGGTGACATGATGGCCTTGGCCAGCGCGCCCTGTTCATCCGACACGGCGTCACCCTGTTTGAACAGGGCGAACTGATCGGAGTTGAAGGTCACCTGGTCCTGCGTTCCGGGGAACCGGAAACACAGAAAATCCTTTCCAGGCTCCTTGCCGGCATTGATGAACTCACCCTTTGCCCAGTCCCCCATGAACTGAAACGCCGCGTCGCCATTGATCACCATGGCCGACGCCAGGTTCCAGTCGCGACCGGAAAAATTGTCGTCCACATAGCTGCGGATCACCGACATGCGGTCAAAGGTTTCCTTCATCGTGTCCGACCCGAGTGCATCGGGGTCCAGATCGACGAAAGCCGCCTTGTAGAAATCCGGTCCGCCGGTCGACATGGCAACGGCATCGAAGATCGTCGCATCCTGCCAGGCCTGTCCGCCATGGGCGACGGCCGTCTTGCCGGCGGCCTTGACCTTTTCCATTGCCGCTACAAGCTCGTCCCATGTCTTGGGCTGAGCGATGCCCAGCTCATCAAGCACCGCCTTGTTGGCCCATACCCAGTTGGTCGAGTGGACATTGACCGGAGCGGCAACCCATTGACCGTCATGTTTGGAGAATTTCTGCAGGGCTTCCGGAACAACGCCGTCCCAGCCCTCGGCGGCCGCAATGTCGTTGAGATTGGCAAGCGCGCCTTCCTTGGCCCAGTCGGTGATGTCGAAGCCGAGCATCTGAACCGCCGTCGGTGCGTTGCCGGCCGTCACGCGCGCCCGCAGGACGGTCATCGCCTGAGTGCCACCGCCGCCGGCAACCGGCATGTCCTGCCAACCGACATTCTGCGATTCGAGATCCTTTTTCAGAACGGTCAGGGCGGCAGCTTCCCCGCCCGATGTCCACCAGTGAAGGACTTCGACGTCCCCCGCATGCGCATAGCTTGCGGATACGGCAAGGACGGCGAAGGCCGAGAGTGTTTTTCCGAGTTTGAAACGCATGGGTATTCCTCCTGATTTGCGTTGTCTTACGCCGCCGGCCGGTTGACCCGACCGTCAGCGGGCATGAACCCAGGGCGCGCGCGTGCGGCCAATCCGCATCTGCACGGTTTTCACCTCAAGGTATTCTTCAAGTCCGTAGCGTCCGAGTTCGCGCCCCAGACCGCTTTCCTTCATTCCGCCAAAGGGCAGTTCGGCAAATCCGTCCATCCAGGTGTTTGTCCAGACGGTGCCGGCCCGCACCCGGCGGGTAAACTCCAGGCAAGTGTGAACATTTTCGCTCCACACACCGGCCGAAAGCCCGTAGGCGGCGTCATTGGCAAGGGTGATCGCCTCATCGAACGTGCTGAATTCCAGCACCGACAGGACCGGCCCGAACACCTCTTCGCGTGCGACGGCCATGTCGCTCGTCACACCCGACAGGACGGTCGGTTGATAGAACTGATCGTTCAATCCGTTCACGTTGAGTGGTCCGCCGCCCAGCCTGATGGTTGCACCGTCCCCGGCAGCGGCTTTCACGTGGGAATCGATCTTGCTTTGATGCTCCGGTGAGATAATCGCCCCGACCTGGGTGTCGGGATGCAGCGGATCACCAAACGGCACCTTTCGTGACAGCGCGATGACCCGCTCTGTCACATCCTCAGCCACATCCCTTTGCACAATGATGCGCGATCCGGAATTGCAGCATTCACCGGCATTGAAATAGATGCCGAAGACGATTGCGTCGGCCGCCGCATCGATGTCTGCATCGGCAAAGACGACCTGGGGATTCTTGCCGCCGAGTTCCAGTGAAACCTTTTTCAACGATGCCGACGTAGCCGCAACGATAGCCTTGCCAACCGCTGTCGACCCGGTGAATGACACCATATCGACATCGCCATGGGTGGTCATCAGCGCACCGACCGGCTGGCCGTATCCGAGCACGATATTGACGACTCCGGCAGGCAAACCCGCCTCCATCAGCAATTCGCCCAGAATAACCGTTGTGGCCGGTGTCAGTTCCGACGGTTTGACAATGGCGGTGCAACCGGCGGCCAAGGCAAAGGGCAGTTTCTGAGAAACGATCAGAAACGGGAAATTCCACGGCGTGACGATGGAGGCGACGCCGATCGGCTCCTTCAAGACCAGGCCAAGCATATCAGAACCGAGCGCATTGTGACTGTCGCCGTGCAGCGACCGGGCCAGCGAAGCCGCATACCGCCACAAATCTGCAGCGCCCTCGATTTCAGCGCGTGCCTGGCTGATGGGTTTGCCGCTTTCCAGCGTTTCCATCAGCGCGATACGCTCGCGGTCACGGTCAATCAGCTCGGCCACGCGCAACAGCAGCGTCGAGCGGTCCTTGCCGCTGGTTGAGGGCCAAACGCCTTCATCGAATGTGCGCCGCGCGGCCACGATGGCGGCCTCCGTCTCGGCAATTCCGCCCAATGCGGCCCGTGTCACCAGCACCCCATGGGCCGGCGAATGACGCTCGAAAACCGTTCCATCAGCGCTCTCGCGCCATTGCCCGTCAATAAGGTGACGGGCCAAAAACGGTTCCTGTGGCAGGGCCGCCCCGTCCGTCGCGGAAATAAGCGTGAGGTCATGCTGTGTCATCGTCACCTGCCCGGAAAGTTCGGTTGGCGTTTTTCAAGGAAGGCGGCAACACCCTCCGCCTTGTCGGCGCTGGCAGCGATCATTCCGCCGGCAAGCGCCTCGATCGCGGCGCCACGGTCTTCGCCGACCGCGCCGTGGATCATGCACTTGGCGATTTCCGTCGCCTGTGGAGACACCTGAAGCACCTGACTGGCGATCTCCCGGGCGGCGGAGCGCGTATCGTCGGCCGTCTCGGCCACGAAACCGATGCTCACAGCACGCCCGGCGCTCAGACGGCGCCCGAACAGCGCCATTTCCTTGACCACCGGCTCGGGCAGCAATCGCGCCAGACGCTGTGTTCCGGACCAGCCCGGAACGATGCCGATACCGGCCTCCGGCAGTGCCAGGGTCGCGGCGGGCGCCATCACCCGGATATCGCAGCTTGCCGCAAGCTCCAGCCCGCCGCCGAAAGCGTGGCCGCTGATGGCGGCCACCGTCGGTTTCGACAGCCGCGCAAGACGGTCAAATATCCGGTGGCCATTTCGGACCCAATGGCGGGCAAATTCGGCCGGTTGCAGTTTCGACCAGGCCTTGATATCGGCGCCGGCGCAGAAGGCCCGATCCCCTTGTGCAGTGACAATCACGGCACGGATCGATGCATCACGCTCGATTTCCCCGCAATGACTATCGAGTGCATCCAGCATGGGTTGTGTCAACACATTCAGCTTGCCGGGATTGTCGAGGCGAAGTTCGGCAATCGCGCCCTCGATGATCAGGTGAAGCCGGCTCACAGCGTCAGCCCCATCATGTTCTCGTTCAAGAGGCTTGTCGGCATGGCCGTTGCATTCTCGGCAATGCGCACCCGCCCCTGCGACGCATCCGCAATATCCAACTGGGGATCGATACCCGGCATGATTTCGGTGGCAACAAGCCCCTCGTCTTCAAGGCGAATGACACAGCGTTCCGTAACGTAAAGTATGTCCTGTTCGCTCTCCCGGGCCCGCCGCCCCGAGAAGGTCACATGTTCGACGGCATCGACCATCTTGGAAAACTTGCCAGGCTTGACGACGCGCAGGCTTTCGCCGGTCACCTCGATCTGCGCCCCGGCCTCGAAAAGACCGGCGAAAACGATTTTACCGGCATGGGCCGTGATATCGACAAAACCGCCGCAACCGGCCGTCAGATAGGGTTTCTTGGCAAGTTTGGAGACATTGACATTGCCGTCGACATCGATCTCCAGAAAGGACAGGAAGGACACGTCGAATCCGCCGCCCTGAAAATAGGTGAACTGATTGGGCGATGGCATGAACGCATCCGCATTGGACGCACAGCCAAAGGCGAAACCGGTCAGCGGCACGCCTCCAACGGCGCCCTGCTCAATGGCCCATGTGACCGCACCGGCATGCCCCTCCTCCAGGAGAATGCGTGGCACCATGGCGCAGATACCAAAACCGAGATTCGCCGTCTGGCCGTTCTTCAGTTCCATTGCTGCACGGCGTGCAATGATCTTTTCGATGCCGTGCTCGGCTAGGGTGAAGCTTGACAATGGCCGGATGACCTCGCCGGAAATCGCCGGATCGTAGTCCGTTTCGGTTGTCTGGCGCTGGTCGGGGTCGATGACGATCAGATCGACGAGATGGCCCGGAACGCGCACATCGTGCGGGCGCAGCGAACCGGCCGCCGTCACCCGTTTGACCTGGGCAATCACCAGCCCGCCATGGTTGCGCACGGCAATGGCCTGATCGAGACCGCCAAGATAGGCCCCCTCATGCTCATAGGTCAGATTGCCGTGCTCATCGGCCGTTGTGGCCCGCAGGATGGCCACATCGGGTTTGAAGTTGACAAAATGCAGCCAGGTCTCTCCGCCGAATTCCGTGCGCGAGACGATCGGCCGGGCCGCCGCGGTCGCGTTCATGGCGCACCCCTCACGGATGGGATCGACGAAAGTGTCAAGCCCGACCTTCGTCAACACGCCGGGCCGGCGCGCTGCGACATCGCGGTGCATGTCGAACATGATGCCCGACGGCACATTGTAGGCGGCGACACGATCCTCGACGATCATGCGCCAGATTTCGGGCATCGGCATCGAGGACGGACCACTTGGATAGGACCCGCCGACAATGGTCGTCAGCAGACCGTCCTTTGCAATGTGATCGACCCCCTTGATGCCATACATGTCACCGGCGGCAATCGGGTGCAGTGTCGTCAGGCCGCGCGGGTGCCCCTCCTGATCGAAACGGGTGCCGATTGCAGCAAGGACTGCGTCGGGACAACCGAGACCGGATGAAGATGAAACCGATACAACGGCGTCATCGGCGATCCGTGCGGCGGCCTCCGCGGCGCTGACGATTTTCGAGTCCATCGCCTAGAGGCCTCCATAATCGACACGCACGGCGTGCCCCTTTTCAGCCGCCTCTCGGACGGCCAGCGCCACGGCCAGGGATTTGACGCCGTCGACGCCATCGGCGGACGGTTGCCCGACACCGGCAACCGCTTTGGTGAAGTGCGACAGCGAACGCGCATAGAGGCCATGATCCGAAAAAGGAATGTCCTGCTGGCCGTCGCCATCGACGAGAATCATTTCGCCGACCGGACGTTGGGTCATCACGCCGCGCGCCCGGATCGAGGCTTTGGTGCCATGGACTTCGATTCCCGAACCGGCGAAGGGATGCGTAAAGCTTTCATGGGTTTGCACCATGACCCCCGAGGGCATCGACCAGACCGACATCACACTGTCCTCGACACCCTGTCCCATGCCGGAGCTGGCGGCCTTGGCAATGACGCTCTCGGGATCTTCGTCCAGGTAAAACCGCACAGTGTCGGCATCATGCACGACAATATCCGGGATGACGCCACCGCCGGCGGCCGCATCATTGATGCGCCAGCCTTGCAGATGAGCCGGCAGATGCACGGCGTGAAAGATCCGCACACTGAGAATGTCGCCCAGCCGTCCCGATTGGATCAGGTCCCGGATCGCCAGATGCGAGCCGGCATTGCGCAGGTGATGATTGGTGGCAAAGACAATCCCGGCTTGTCGGGCCGTCCCGACCATCTCCACCGCTTCGGCAAGAGTCATCGCCAGCGGTTTTTCACAAAGCACGTGTTTGCCGTGCGCAATTGCCGCCATCGCCTGCGGAAAGTGTTTCTCGTTGGTGGTGGAAATATAGACCGCATCGATATCGGGATCGCCGACAATGGCATCCAGATCGATGGTGCTGTGGGCAATGCCATGCTCCTTTGCATAGGCTGCCCCGCGCTGTGGATCGGAACTCAACACGGATTTTATGCTGTTTGCCTCCTGGGCACGGATCGCATCGATCACGTGTTCCGACGCGATGGTGCTGGCACCGACAAGACCCCATTTCATGTGTCGAATATCCACTCTTTTTGGCACGTTCCAAATCTGATGGATCAGTCATATTGGATCGTTCCAAAAGAGTCAAGTTATGGCATCCAGCACACCCCGGCCGCAAGCAGCAAGCACCGCCAAGCGGTACAGGGTGGCAAAGTACGATCAAGCAAGCGGGATGGTGCCCGCCTTGATTCTGTTTGGATTAAACCGCTCGGGTCAGCGTCCGGCTCGTGGTCTCGGTTGCGATTTCGGTGGCTTCGAACACCTGCCGCGCCTTGTCGAGACGCTGGAAAATCTCGTCATCGGACCGTTCGTGATCATGGTGACTGAGAAACAATGTTTTGACATTGGCGGCCTTTGCGGTCAGAGCCGCTTCCTCCCAGGAACTGTGCCCCCAACCCTTTCGGGGGCCTCGCGTTTCCTCGGGCTCATAGGGCGCTTCGTGAATGAGGATATCGGCGTTTTTTGCAAATTCGACGATTGGTGCGTCGATTCCGTCGTCGGAGTGTTCATGATCGGTGATTATGCACACGGACCCATCGGCACATTCGATCCTGAACCCCACAGCGCCGCTGGGATGATTGAGCCGGATGGAGTGGATGGTCATGCCGGCATGAATGTCCAGTGTTTCGCCGGGCCTGATTTCGTTGAAGGTCACCAGCCCTTCCTGGGCATCCATGGGGACTGGGAAATAAGGTGTTTGCATCTGCTCGGCGAGGATCGCATGCAGATCAACGCCTTTCTTGCGCTCACCGAAAAGGTGAAACCGGTTTTCTGCGCGAAAGGCCGGGGTGAAAAACGGCAGGCCCTGAATATGATCCCAATGATAGTGCGAGAGAAAAATACAGCCTCCCGACGATGCGTGCGAGTTCGCTTCCAGATGCTTACCCAGGTTCCGGATACCGGATCCGGCATCAAACACGAGGGTGTAGCCATTGTGCTGAATGCTCACGCAGGTCGTATTTCCACCGATCTTCAGCGTCTCCGACCCCGGAACGGGGATCGATCCGCGCACACCCCAAAACTGCAATTCCATGGATGTCCTTCTCCAATTCACTCACTGTCTGGGGTGACAAATGGGTCCTCACCAACCCCTAGCAACGCATCGATGCACCTTCACAACGACAATGCAATGACAGATGCCCCACCTTCGGAAAAACATTGTGTTTCCTGCCGCAACGTCAAGACTGTCACCCGAAACCCCCGGCTTCCGAATCCTGGCATGGCCTCGATCGACGCGACGAAGACCGAATGTGGGGTCATATCGGCCTGTGGACATTGATGGCCGTCAATACGGCTGGACAGGAGAGCCCTGTCCACAGAAGAAAGCGACACAATGGCCGGAAAACGGAGCTGAAGACCGGAACCAGCCGTCCTGTCAGGTCGATGGCGTCAGCCAGCCGAACCGCATCGCGCCTTTGAACCGAGGCCGACCGCAAACAGAACCGATCTGCTTCAAGCCAGACATGCTCTGGTTAACTCCCGCCGAATTCATTCGGCGCTCTTTCATCGAGCAGATCCTCTTCCCCGGTGGCGTCGCGCTCCTCATCGACCCGTTTTTCAAGTTCCCGGTCCACGGCGGTATCCTTTGCCTCGGCGGATTCGGATTTGGCGCGGGTTTCCGGGTCGGCGGCCGCCGGTTCTTGCAATTCCTGGTCCTGCGTCACGGCCAGGGCGGGCAAGGCGTGTGCATCGAACCGCAGGCGATAGATGGGCTCGGGCAGCGAGAAACCGCTGGCCTCAAGCGACCGTTTGACCAGCCGCATCGCTTCGGACCGGGCCTTGAGATAGCTGGTTTCCGTCTGATCGATCCACCCGGTAAACACCAGCACCACATTGGAATCGCCCAGATCGTCAATCCAGGCCCCGGCCGCCGGATCATCGAGCACAAAGGGTTGGCTCGACACGGTTTCCAGGCCGATCTCCAGCGCGGAATTCAGATCGCTGTCGGCATCGACTCCGACCTTGAAAAGAAAGCGTCGCTGCGGATTGGTCGAATAGTTGATGATATTGCTTTTGAAAACCGTCGCATTGGGGATCCGGATATGGTTGCCGGCGGGCTCCATCAGGATGGTGGCCCGCGATGTCAGGCTGATCACGAAACCCTCATAGCCTTCGATTGCGACATAGTCCTTTGGTCGAAAAGGCTGGCGGATGCTCAGCAAGATGCTGGCAATGTAGTTCTCGACCGTATCGCGGACGGCGAATCCGACGGCAAGGCCGACAATACCTGCGGCTCCGAGCAGGGTTCCGAGCAAGGCCGTTGCGCCCAGAATATCGAGCGCCAGAACCCCGCCGATCACCACAAAGAGGATCCGGACCAGTTGTCGGATCAGGTCCGCGATGAAGGCGTTGGGGGCAATGCGGTTCCACGGCCATTCAAGGGCGGCCAGCAGAAATCCCGCAGTTCCGACCACCAGCCAGAACAGCAGCGCGACCAGCATGAGGGGGATGTAGTTGAATGCCTGAACTGTTCTGTTTTCCAGGCGTTCATAAACCGGCACCAGACGCTCCGAAACGGACGTCTCCTCCTCGATCTCATTGGTAACGGCGACAACACCATCGACGCGGCTCGCCAGCCCCTGCGCCTGGTCCGACAATTGTGCTTCGGCAACGATCCCACGCAACGTCACGACGCCCGAACGCACGATGACGGTGACAGACTGAAGCCCCTCCAGTTCGTCGAAGATCTGTTCGATGCGCGTTTCAATCGCCCGGTCATCGATCGCCGCATCCCCGGCTGCGATCGCGCTGTCATTTTGCTCCGTTTGCGCCCCTGCCTGGAGCGGCTGCAGACCGAGGCCCAATGCCAGGCAAACCATCAACGCATGCACCAGTCGGATCACGGCGACCTCATCCCCGGAAAAAGCCAGACACTAATGGCTTTTGCGGAGCAAGCCAAGCCGTTACGACGGACCGTCACCGCCAATGATCAGGCGGGCAGGAATGGCCAACCGCAATTGCCGAATTGACCTCAAAGACCCATGACAAGGTCGGCACAGCGGTCGCCAAGCATCATTGCCGGTGCATTGGTGTTGCCGGCATTGATATTTGGCACGGCCGACATGTCACAGACCCGCAGCTTGTCGACGCCACGCACCCGCATCCGCGCATCTAGAACGGCCATCGGATCGCCATCGGCGCCCATGCGCGCCGAGCTTGCCGGGTGGTAATTGGTCTTCACGAATCGCTTGCAATGGGCTTGCAACGCCTCATCGGAAAGGTCGTCCGGCGCCGGGATCGCAACCTGCCGGATCCGCTCGGCAAGTGGGCTTTTCGAAAAGGCCCGAAGGAAAAAACGCTGCCCCTCGATCATGTCCCGCATATCCGACCGATCCTTCAGCAGATTGGGCGAAACGCTCGCCTTTGCCTTGGGATCGGCTGAGGTCAGACGCACCTCGCCGCGCGATTTCGGTTTGACCACAACCGTCGTGACCGTAAGACCGTAGCCGTCCTCGATGAGGTCTTGTGTATCGCGGTCGAGATAAACGATCGGCACGCAAAACGCCTGGATCGTGGGGTCCGCATCCGGGTCGGCCGGGTTGACGAAAGCGCCGGCCTCGACGCCGGCGGAGGTGACCGGGCCGCTGCCGAAGAGTTTGAACTGCAAGCCGTTCCGCAGCATTCTGAGGCCCTCGCCCTGCTTGTAATAGCCGTAGGGCCCGTTCGCCAGGGCGGTGATTGGAACCTCGGGATGGTCAATGAGATTCTGTCCGACGCCCGGAAGATCCGACTGGCAGTCAATGCCATGCTCGGCAAGATGCTCGGCCGGACCGATCCCGGAAAGCATCAGGATCTTTGGCGTAACCAGCGCGCCACTGGAAACAATGATGTCTCCATCGGCGTGAACACGGTGTGTGTTCCCGCCCTTGTCTTCATAGACAACACCGACGGCCCTGCCCTTTTCGATCGTGATCGCATTCACTTCACAGCGCAGGCGCACGGTCAAATTGGGATTGTTTTCCTGCGGCGCGATATAGGCATAGGCCGCCGAGCTTCGCTTTCCGTGCCTGTTCATGAATTGATAGAAACCAACACCGCGCTGCCCGGAGCCGTTGAAATCCGGATTATAAGGCTCGCCAAGCGCCTGAACCGCCTGCACGAACCAGCGCGAGAACTGATCGATATGGCCGGGATCAGACACCATCATCGGTCCGTTGGTCCCGTGCAGGCTGTTGCACAGGCGATTGTTGTTCTCCATGCCGACGAAATGCGGCAGCACATCCTCCCAGCCCCAGCCGACGCGATCATTGTTTCCGCGAAGGACCTCATCCCACTCATCATAGTCGGCCGGACGCCCGCGCATATAGACCTGGGCGTTGACCGATGATCCGCCGCCCAGAACATGACCCTGGGGAATGTCGTGGATGCGACCGTCCAGATGCGCCTGCGGCGTGGTCTGGTGATAGCGCATATATTTCGAGCCATTGATCATCTTGAAGATGCCGGGCGGCATGTCGAGAAGCGGATGCCGATGCGAATAGCCCGCTTCCAGAAGCAGCACCCGGGCCCCACCCTCGCTCGCCAGCCGGGCGGCTGCTACGCATCCCGCCGAACCGCCGCCGACGACGATGTGGTCGAATGTTTCGGTCATAATTGATCCAGATCGAAGGTTACGCGGACATATTCCCAGGCCGCCTTCAAATGGTTGGCCAGCGCCTCCTCGGCGGCATCGGGGTCACGCTCCACAATCGCCGAAAAAATCGCCTCATGACTGCGGAAATTCACCAGATTGCGCTCCGGCGAGCGCAGCATTCGTTCCCAGTGCGGGGCAAGCCAGGATGTGTATCCTTCGTGGATGGCGGGAAAGATCGGATTTTTCGGAATCGTATAAAGCACGCCATGGAAGGCGACATCGGTCAAATAGAACGCATCTGAATTGTCGATGGCGCGTTCATTCGCCGCCAGTGCCTCCCTCAGTTGTGAAATATCGTTCTTCTGAGCGGCGATCGCTGCCTGCCGGACCAGAGCGCGCTCCAGAAACACGCGGCTGTCGTAGAGATTCTTGACGCCACCGCGTTCTGTCAGAAGGTGGCGGACAATGCCACCGACGGCGGTCAGGGCCGTCTCGTAGTCGGGCTTTCGCACAACCGGCCGGAATCTCGGTCTGCTCTCGATCAGCCCGCGGCTCGACAATGTCGCAATGGCTTCGCGAATGACGGTGCGACTGGCACTGAACTGCTCCATGAGCTGACGTTCGGCCGGAAGCGGCGTGTTGTTCTCGAGTGCGCCTGAAACAATCTGCTCTTCGAGCTTGGCAATCACCGCATCCGCGGCACGGCCCGAATGCTGTGTGGAACGCCCGTCGCGATCTGGCTCCATGTCGATCCCGTTCACGCCGTCAACCTCCCTCATCACTTCTGTCCCGGTTCATCGACCGGTCCCGTTTCGCTCTATACCTCAAGTTTGGTATGATTAAAAGACGAATTTCCCTAAATCTCACGACGTATTTTGCCCATTTCCGCAAATTGTTTCGTTTATCGATTGACTTTTGGTCAGATCAAGTATTTATCATCAATAAGTTTGGTCATACCAAATTAGGAGGAATTGCACAGGTGCTCGACGGTCTCCATGGCAGCAAAGATGTGGTGGATTGCGCAATGTTCGTCAATGGCGAATGGCGCGCCGGGCATCGACACACCAGGATCGAAGTCGAAAATCCGGCAAATGAATCCGTTATCGCAACCATTCCCGACGGCAACGAACAGGATGCCTTTGACGCCCTGGAGGCGGCGGCAAGGGCACAGCCCGCCTGGGCGTCAAGGCCGGCCATTGAACGCGGACGGCTGATCTTGAAGCTTGCGGACGCGGTCGCCTCACACCGCGAACAACTTGCCCGCACCGTGGTGGCCGAACAGGGCAAACCACTGGATCAGGCGAACGGAGAGATCGGTGCGGTCGAAACATTCTTGCGGTATGCCGCCGAAAACGCCCGGCGCATCGAAGGCGACATCCTGCCGTCAGACAATACCCATGAAGAGATCTGGATCAGACGGCGTCCCTATGGCGTCGTCGTCGGCCTCACGGCCTGGAATTACCCGGCGGCCCTTGCCGCCCGCAAATTGGGACCGGCCCTTGTCGCAGGCAATACTTTTGTCCTGCTGGCCCACGAATTCACACCGCTCTCCGGCCTGGAACTGGCGCGCCTGGCGCACGCCGTCGGATTTCCGAAGGGTGTCTTCAATGTGGTTACCGGACGCGGCCCGGTGATCGGAAAGGCGCTTGTCGAAAGCGCGCTATCGGATCTGGTCACCATGACCGGCAGCACCCGGGCCGGGTCGGAAATCTACCGTTCGGGTGCGGACCGCATCAAGGTTTTGCGGCTGGAACTAGGCGGGAAAGCGCCCTTCATCGTAATGGAGGATGCGGATGTGGATTCGGCGGTCGCCGCCGCCATCCAGGCACGCTATGCCAATTGCGGACAGATATGCACCTGCAATGAACGGGTTTATCTGCACCGCGCCATCGCCGATGAATTCACTGACAAATTTGTCTCCGCTTCGGCTGCATTGTCGATCGGCGACCCGCTTGAAAACCCGGATATCGGCGCCAAGATCAGCCGTCCCGAAGTCGACAAGATCGCCAATTTGGTCGAACAGGGCGTCCAGGCCGGTGCACAAACGCTTCTCGCGGGCGGCCCGCTTGTATCGGGCAAATACGCCAGGGGTTTCTGGTTTGCGCCGACCATCCTGTCGGTCGACGACAATTCTTCTCCGCTGATGCAGCAGGAGATTTTCGGCCCCGTTGTCCCGATCATGCGAGTGGATGATTTTGAGCAGGCGATCAACCTCGCCAACGATACCGAATACGGGCTTTCGGCCTATCTTTTCACCAGCAATATCAACCGATTGTTGCAGATCCCCCAGGTGCTGAAATTCGGCGAGATCTACTTCAATCGCAGCAATGGAGAACAGGTACAGGGCTTTCACACCGGATGGGGCCGGTCGGGCCTTGGAGGCGAAGACGGAAAATACGGCTTCGACGGATATCTGCGCAAGCAGACCATGTATGTCAACGGAACCTGACGGTTCCAAACTATCGGCGGCAAAGACGAATCTGAGCCGCAGAACAATGGAGGAAACCATGAAGAGAAGAACTTTGCTTGGAAGTGTGGCGGCAGCCGGGTTTGCGCTTGTCACTTTGACATCGGCCGGAATGGCCGCAGACCTACCGCCGCTCGAAAAGAAAGACCGCTACAAGGTCGGTTTTGCGCAGATGGAAAGCAACAACCCCTGGCGCATCGCTGAAACCAAATCGTTTCATGACACGGCGGAAGCCTGCAACTGGGATCTGATCGCGACCGATGCAGCCGGATCGGCCGCCAAACAGGTTGCCGACGTGGACTCCATGATCGCCCAGGGTATTGACGTGCTGTTTCTGCCGCCGCGTGAGGAGAAACCGCTGATCCCGGCTGTCATGAAAGCCAGAGCAGCGGGCATTCCGACCTTTCTTGTCGACCGCTCGGTGGATCCGGCCGTGGCCAAACCCGGCGAGCATTTCGTCGCCTTTCTCGGATCCGACTTCATCGATCAGGGTCGGCGTGTGGCCGAATGGACCCTCGCCAATTTCAAGGGCGACAAGGGCACCATCGTACAGCTTGAAGGCACGACGGGATCGTCGCCTGCCAATGACCGCAAAAAGGGTTTTGACGATGTCATCGCCAAGCACGACAACATGACCATCGTCGCCTCCCAGAGCGGCGATTTTGCCCGCGATCTCGGTCGCCAGGTCATGGAGACCCTGTTGCAGGCTCACCCCGATGTGAACATCGTCTATGCACATAATGACGAAATGGCCATCGGCGCCATCCAGGCCCTGGAACTGGCCGGCCGCAAACCGGGAGACGACGTGCTCGTCGTTTCGATCGACGGCACGCGGGACGCGCTGCAGGCGATCATCGACGGCAAGATGGGCGTTACGGTGGAATCATCGCCCTTCTTCGGCCCGCTGGCCTGTGAAACGATGAACCGCTATGCCAATGGCGAGGAGATCGAGCATTGGGTACAGGTAAAGGACCGCATCTTTACCGCTGAAAATGCCGCTGATCACATCGATGAGGCCTACTAGGACCGGAACCCTGGTCCTGTGAAGCGGGAGGGACGGCCAGCGCCGTCCCTCCAACAAGACACGGAGTATGGCGTGCAACCTCTTGTGACAATGAAGTCCATCGGCAAGGCCTTCTCCGGCGTGCCGGCCCTGCGCTCGGCGGAGCTTGAGATTGCGCCCGGCGAGGTCCATGCGCTGATCGGACAGAACGGTGCCGGCAAGTCCACCCTGATCAAGATCCTGACCGGGGTCTACAGGAAAGACAGCGGCGACATTCACCTCAATGGCGAGCCCGCCCTGATCTCCAGCCCCGGCGAAGCACAGAAATCAGGCATCGCCACCATCTATCAGGAACTAAACCTCGTCCCGCTGCGCACGGTGACCGAAAATGTTGTCCTGGGATATGAGCCCAAACTGCCCGGCGGACTGATCAACTGGCGCCAGGCACACCGGCACACGCGGGAAATCCTGTCGCGTTTCGGCATCGAAATCGATGTAAAAGCACCGCTCGGCACCTATTCCACTGCCATCCAGCAGCTTGTCGCCATCGCCAGGGCCGTCTCGCTCGACGCAAGCCTGGTGATCATGGACGAGCCGACATCGTCCCTTGATGACCGCGAGGTCGATATCCTGTTCAGCGTTGTCCGCGAGCTCAAAAATTCCGGCGTGTCAGTGCTCTATGTTTCGCATTTTCTCGACGAGCTCTTCAGGATCTGCGACCGCGTCACCACCATGCGCGACGGTCAGACCGTCGGAACGCGGCATTTGGCCGACACCACCAAACTCGAACTGATTGCAGACATGCTCGGACGCAATATTGATGAAATCGAGGCCGCCGGCATGACCGATTTCGGTGGCGCTGAAAGACACCTTGGGGAAACCCTGCTCGAGGTCAGGGGCATTGCAACCGGTCCCCGGCTGCACGACTTCGATCTGACCGTCAGGCGTGGCGAGATCGTCGGGCTCGGCGGACTGCTGGGTTCGGGACGCACGGAGGCCGCCCGCGCGCTGTTCGGCGTCGATGCTCTGACGAAGGGCGAAATCCACCTCAAGGGACGAGCCTGGAAACCGGGCAGCCCGGCCGACGCCATCCGGGATGGGCTCGGCCTGTTGTCCGAGGACAGAAAGGCCGAAGGCATCGTTCCCGACATGTCTGTGCGGGAAAATCTGACACTGGCGCTGCTGCCCAAACTGACCCGAAACGGCCAGATCCAAACCGGCCGCGAACGCGAGCTGGTCGAGAGCTTCATCCGCGCACTTGGCATCAAGGCAGCCAATATGGATCAGCCCATCCGGGAATTGTCCGGCGGCAATCAGCAGAAAGTCCTGCTCGCGCGCTGGTTGGCGACCGAGCCCGATCTTCTCATTCTGGATGAGCCCACTCGCGGTGTCGATGTCGGCGCAAAGCTCGAAATCCAGTCCATTATCCGCAGCTATGTCGAACGCGGCTTTGGTGTCGTGCTGATCAGTTCCGAATTCGAGGAACTGGTTGAGGGGGCAGACCGGATTGTGGTCCTGCAGGACGGATATTCGGTCACCACACTGCAGAACCCGGGGATTACGGAAGACATGCTCGTCCGGGCAATCGCCCATCATCATGAAGCGGAGCAGGCCTGATGTCGGACAACGCGATCGTGGACGACAAGCAGGCCGCACCCTTGAGCAGACGGAACGTGGCTCGTTTCCTGCGCAACAATGGCGGCATTGTCGCGCTGCTGGTCATTCTCGCTTTCAATATTGTGTTCACACCCAATTTTCTGCAGGTCCAGACGCTGTTTGTAAACATCAGCCAGGTGGCAACCATCGCCATCGTCGCCATCGGCATGACCGTTGTCATCGCAACCGCCGGGATCGACCTGTCGGTCGGTGCGGTGATGGCGCTCGCGGGCGCCCTCGCACCATTGATATTCCAGTCGGAATTCGGAACCGCCTACCCGGTTCTGGGACTGGTCGCCGCTTTCACCGCTCCGCTTCTGGTTGCCGCCTTGTGCGGGCTCTTCAACGGTGTTCTGATCAGTTTTCTGAACGTCCAGCCCATCATCACCACGTTGATCTTGTTCATATCGGGACGTGGCATCGCCCAGGTGCTGACCAATGGCAATCTGCAGACCTTTTCCAATCCGCACTTCAGCTATATCGGCACCGGAAAGATTCTCGGTCTGCCCTTTCAGGGATGGCTGGCGCTGGTTCTGGCCTGCATCGTTTACTGGATCGTCACCCGCACGATTTTCGGCCGCTATCTGCTGGCCGTCGGCGGCAATGAGCGGGCGGCAAAACTCTCCGGCGCTCCGGTGCGCATGGTCAAGATCGGCGCCTATGTCATATGCGCGGTCCTGTCGGGCATTGCGGGTCTGATCGTCGTCGCCATCAATTCGGCATCGGACGCCGCGCGCAACGGCAATCTGATGGAACTCGACGCCATCGCCGCTGCCGTGGTCGGCGGCGCCCTGCTGCAGGGCGGACGGGCGCCGATCTTCGGCGCAATCCTTGGCGCCGTCATCATCCAGCTGGTGAAATACACCTTGCTCGCAAATGGCGTCGAAGACGAAGTCGCCCTGATCGCCAAGGCCCTGATCATCGTACTGGCGGTTTACGTCCAACAGGCGCGGAAGGAATAGTCATGCCGGGAACCGATGCCTTCGATCTGCGCCGATATCTTCGCAGCGACACCCGCAGCGCCGGTGTCTGGATCGCGCTGGTCGCCCTTATCCTGTTCGGCCTCGCCCGCTACGAGAATTTCGGCGGCGCCTATAACATCGTTTCGTTTCTCAACTACAATTCCATGTTTATCGTCATATCGATTGGCATGTGTTTCGTGATCATGACCGGCGGCATCGATCTGTCGGTCGGCTCGGTCGCCGCCTTTACCTCGGTCGTTGCGGCCTATCTGAGCCCCTACGGGCTTGAAATCGCCCTTCCGGGCGGTGTGCTCGCCGGTGTCGCCTTTGGAGCCGTCAACGCCTTTTGCATCATTGCAATGCGCATCCCGCCCTTCATCGCCACCCTTGCCACGATGCTGGCGGCCAAGGGCGGTGCGCTGGTGATCAGCGGTGCTCAGACCATTTCGGTGGACTGGGGCAGCAATTTTACCAAGCTCGGTATGGAGAAGGCTTTCAACATTCTTCCCTGGACGATCGTGCTCGTCGCCCTCGTGGCAGTGGCGCTGTGGATCGTTCTCGAACACACCTCCCTTGGCCGGACCGTTCTGGCGATCGGCGGCAGCGAGGATGCCTCCAATCTGATGGGTCTCAAGGTCACCAGGGCCAAGGCCTTTGTCTATCTGCTCAGCGGCGGCTGCGCGGGTCTGGCCGGCGTCTTCCTCGCCTCAGGTTTTGGCGCCGGACAACCCCTGGAAGGAATTGGCTGGGAGTTGTCGGCCATCGCCTCGGTCGTGGTCGGCGGCACGCTGTTGACCGGCGGGCTGGGCTCCGTTCCGGCAACCGTTGCCGGCGCGCTTCTGCTGGGTCTGGTTTTCAACGTTCTCAACTTCGAAAACGGACGCGGTACGATCAGTCTGAGTGCCTATTGGCAGATGGTCATCCGGGGCGGATTTCTGTTTGTCGTGATATTGCTGCAATCGCGCATCGGCCCCTCGCAAAAAGAGGCCGGCTGACATCATGGCGAAAATCAGTCGGATCGAAGCGCGCTATTTCCGCGTGCCGCTGAGCGAGGTTCTGAGCGATGCCAAGCACGGCGATCACTCCCATTTCGAACTGATCACGGCCACCATCCGGCTTGATGACGATACGGAAGGAACCGGCTACACCTATACGGGCGGCCGCGGTGGCCGCGCCATATTGGCTATGATCGAAAACGATCTGGCGCCTTTTCTGATCGGCAAGGACGGATCGGACATTGAAGCGCTCTACGATGCGATGCAGTGGCATGTGCATTATGTCGGGCGCGGCGGCATCGCATCCTTTGCAATTTCCGCACTGGACATTGCGCTTTGGGATCTGCGCGGCAAAGCATGCGGTGAGCCGCTATGGCGAATGGCCGGCGGCACCGACAGCCGCTGCAAGGCCTATCGCGGCGGCATCGATCTGAATTTTCCGCTGCCGAAACTGCTCGACAGTGTGCGCGGCTATCTGGCAAGCGGCTATGGCGGCGTCAAGATCAAGGTCGGCCGGCCGGAATTGTCGGAAGATGTTGCCCGCCTCGCAGCAGTGCGCGAGCTGATTGGCCCCGATATCGCCCTGATGGCCGATGCGAACTACGCCCTGACCGTCGAACAGGCCATTGCCGCCTGCGAGGCGTTCAAACCCTTTGACCTTCTCTGGTTCGAGGAGCCCATCATTCCAGACAACTATGCCGGTTTCGGGCACATTGCCGAGGTCACCGGCATGCCGCTCGCCATGGGCGAGAACCTGCACACGATCCATGAGTTCGAATTTGCGCTGGCCGATGCGCGGCTTTCCTATATTCAGCCCGATGCGTCCAATTGCGGCGGCGTGACGGGCTGGTTGCGGGCAGCCGAATGCGCCCGCCAAGCCGGTGTTCCGGTTTGCAGCCACGGCATGCAGGAATTGCATGTCAGTCTCGTCTCCGCCCAGAAAAATGCCGGCTGGATCGAGGTTCACTCCTTTCCGATCGACAGCTACACGACACGGCCGCTCATGCTTGACAACCGGCTGGCGATCGCTCCTGATGCGCCTGGAACCGGCGTCTCCTTCAATTGGCACAAGCTTCATGCCGCCCAGGATCTAACGGCTTGAAAGGGATCCACCATGGAAACAACCGCCGCCTTTTACGTGGGCGACCGCAATTTCTCGATCGAGCGGGTCGATACGAAACCACCCGGCCCCGGTGAGGTCCAGATCGACGTTGCCTATTGTGGTATCTGCGGCACGGATCTTCATGTCTATCTCGGCCATATGGACCAGCGCGTCGGCAAACATCGCGTCATTGGCCACGAAATGTCCGGTACGGTCGCCGCCATCGGTGCGGGAGTTACCGGTTTTGAAACCGGACAAGCAGTGGTCGTCCGACCACTGGATCATTGCGGCCAGTGTCCCGCCTGCCAACGCGGACATCAACACATCTGCCAGAACCTGAAATTTCTGGGCCTCGACACCCATGGCGCCTTTCAGCAGAAATGGACCGTGCCGGCGCACACGCTTCACCACCTGCCCGAAGGCCTGCCGCTCTCCCATGCCGCATTGATCGAACCCTTGGCGGTCGCCTGTCACGACGTCAAACGCGGCCGGGTGTCGCCGGGAGATGATGTCCTCGTCATCGGCGGTGGACCGATCGGCATGCTGATTGCCATGGTGGCCCGCCACGCCGGCGGTGCGGTCACGATTTCCGAGATCAACGAAAACCGGATCGCCTTTGCCAGAGAACTAGGCTTTTCCGCGCTTGATCCGTCGGATGGCGATGTGGCGGACAGGTTAATTACCGATACCGGGGGCAAGGGCGCGGATGTCATATTCGAAGTTTCCGGCAGCCAGCCCGGCGTCTCTTTGATGACGGCGGCGGCGGCAACCCGCGCTCGGATCGTCATGGTCGCGATTCATGCCACTGCGCCGCAGGTTGATCTGTTTCAGTTCTTCTGGCGCGAGATCGAAATGCTGGGAGCCCGTGTCTACGAACCGCAGGACTATGAAGAAGCGATGGCATTGCTTGGTGCCGGCGTGATCGACGCCGACGCCATGATCACCGACATCAAACGCCTCGATCAGCTTTCCGATGCCTTCGCGGATCTGGCCGGCAATCCGAAAGCCATGAAAACTCTGATACGCTGTGGCAAGGAGGCCTGATCATGGGTGTTTTGGAAAAGTTCGATCTCACCGGTAAAACAGCCCTGGTGACCGGCTGCAAGCGCGGCATCGGCCGCGCCATGGCCGAAGCGCTGGCCGATGCCGGCGCGGATATTGTCGGAGTCAGCGCAAATCTCGAACCGGAAGGCAGCGCCATCGGACAATCCGTCCAATCGCTCGGGCGCCGGTTCGCCGCCTATCGATGCGATTTTTCCGATCGGCGCGCCGTCAGGGAATTCGCCACAACGGTTCTTGAAGACCATCCGCAGATCGACATTCTGGTCAACAATGCCGGAACCATCCGAAGGGCGCCGGCTGTGGATCATGACGATGCCCTTTGGGATGAAGTCATCGAAGTCAACCTTTCCGCGCAATTCGTCCTGACCAGGGAGATCGGGCGCAGCATGGTCGCGCGCGGATCCGGGAAGATCATTTTCACCGCTTCGCTTCTGTCCTTCCAGGGTGGAATCACGGTGCCGGGCTATGCGGCCTCGAAAGGCGGCATCGCACAACTGACCATGGCCTTCGCCAATGAGTGGGCGTCCAGGGGTGTCAATGTCAACGCCATTGCACCCGGATATATCAGCACCGACAACACCGAGGCACTGCGCAACGATCCGCAGCGGTCCAGAGCCATTCTGGAGCGCATCCCTGCCGGACGCTGGGGCACAGCGGACGATTTTGCCGGCCCGGCTGTCTTTCTTGCCTCACAGGCATCCAACTATATGCACGGAACGGTCATGACCGTCGATGGCGGATGGATGGGGCGGTAATCGCCGCAGAGATCGGTTTTGACAAAACCAAATCGTTCCAGCATGTGCCGCCGTTGAACCGGCAAGCGGAACACGCCTGTCGGAAGCGAAAGCCCCGAGGTTTAGAAATTCAGATCGAATTTCCGGATGAGGGACAGTTTTCCATTGAACTGATTCGCCGATCCGGCGGCGACAATCGGAGAATCGCCGGCATCGCCGATCAGCCGGCTCCAGCCGGTGGCCACCTCGCCGGCCCATTGATCGGAAAAATCATAGCGAAGCGCGGCTTCAATGCCGACGGATTTGAACCCGCTTGAGGCACTGTAGGCGGGCAGGTTTGCCGCTGTCGTCGGTACCGAGAAATAGGTGCTCATATATTTGTCATCGGCAAAGGACAGCCGCGGACCGATGGAAATCGTCGTCGCCTGATCGGGTCGCCAGATTGCATCGCCGCCGACCTCGCCGACAAAGCCGTTATGGCCGGTCACGCCGAAACGCGCTTTGGAAAACACCCGCGCATGTTCCCATTCATAGGACAAGGCAAGTCCGAGTTCGAAGCTCCGGTCGACATTCGGGATTCCGGTGAGGATCGGGTCATCCTGAGCCCTTCGTTCCGACAGAAATCCGAATGATGGCCCTATCGAGAAACCGAGATCATCCCCATAGCCGAAATTGATCGCCTTGAACCTCAAGGCCTTCACGCGAATGACGACGGACGGCTTGACCTCATATCTGGACGCGCCCTCATAGGCCGGAGTCACCGCGGCGCCGCCACCCAGTTCCAGTTTGATATTGTGCTGCTTTTGCGCGTCGCTCGCCTGGGCGCCGGTGACGGCAAAGGCCGCCAGAAAAACACAAAGGGACGGCACAATGCTCAACCGAGTAGAAATATCCATAAATTGAAGTACCCCAAATCGAAACCTGTTGTCGGCTGCGCCACTCAGTTTCGACATATAGGCGGCGAGCCAAGAGGAGCAAGGCTCAGCTTTAACAGAGCAATCGCAACATTCAAGTCAGATCCGTCCGAATGCATGCCCGGCTGCAAATTGTTTTCCGGGACCGCCAACCAGGATATCAGCAACGAACAAAAACCGGGCGATAAGACCGGGACAGATCCGGCCGATCCTATCAGCTTGTGTGCAAGGCGCATTTTCTTTGTCCGGTTCACAATTTCTGAACTAGAGTGAGAACATGATCCCGGAACTGGAAATACTCTGGTCGTGGATAGCCTCGCTCTGGACCGGCATCTCCGCATATGCCGTCCAGCCCTGGACCTTCTATCAGCTTCTGATCATTGCAGGTTGCTTCGCGATCGCATGGCTCCTGTCCCGGCGCATCGAGCCGATGTTCGAAAAACGGGCCCGCACCATACAACGCTATCCGGGCATTTTCAGAATCGTTATCGCCCTGGTGCGGCGTACCGAATGGATCTTCTTTCTGGCGCTTCTCTGGGGCGCCCGCAGCCTCATTATTGCAAATACGCTGCCAAGCCGCGCCTATATTGTTTCAAGCGCCCTGGCCCTGGCCTTTGCCTGGTTGGCGGCCAGCGTCTCGAGCCGCATCATCCGCAACCGGACCCTTGCCAGGCTGATTGCCGTCGGCGTGTTTGTCTACATCGCCATTGGCATTCTTGGCGTGCGGGAGGAGGTCAATCAGACACTCGAAAATCTCGCTGTTACAGTCGGCGAACTCAGAATTTCCTTCCTGCTGGCGATTCGCACTGTTGTTTTTGCAGGCGTGCTTTTGTGGCTGGCCAATCTGATCGGTCAGGTTTCCGAACACAGGATCGCCCGGCTGGAGGATCTGTCTCCCTCCGTCAGGGTATTGCTGGGAAAATTGCTGCGCATCGGCCTGATTGTGGCGGCGCTGGCCATGGCCGTTTCGGCGGCGGGAATCGATTTGACGGCCTTTACCGTCCTGTCAGGTGCGATCGGTCTGGGCCTCGGCTTCGGCCTTCAGAAAGTTGTCTCCAATTTCGTCTCCGGCATCATCATTCTGTCCGACAAGTCGATCAAACCCGGTGACACGATCGAGTTGGGAGACACATTCGGCTGGATCCGGGAACTGCACGCCCGCTATGTGTCGGTGATAACCCGTGACGGCCGGGAATATCTCATTCCCAATGAGGATTTCATCACGCAGCAGGTCGTCAATTGGTCCTATACAGACAGCTTCGTGCGGTTCGATGTGGATTTCGGGGTTTCCTATGACAGCGACCCGCATGAGGTAATCAGGATCGCCATAGAGGCGGCGTCGGGGGTCGACCGGATCGTTGCCGCCAACAAGGTGCCGGTCTGCTGGCTGACGGCATTCGGCGCCTCGTCGCTGGATTTCAAATTACGGTTCTGGATCGAGGATCCCAAGGAAGGCCTGACGAATATTCGCGGCCAGGTTTTGATCGCATTGTGGGACGCTTTCAAGAACGCCGGGATCAATATCCCGTTCCCCCACCGCGAAATATACATGCGGACACCGGTGGAGACCATTCGCAGGGAACCGGCGAAGAAATAGGGTGTCGTTAGCGAGCAATGGGGTGGATTTTGCGCTGCCGCCTCAAGCAACCTGACGCGAAATTGCGCATCGGGACCACAGATCCGAGAGCGCATCGACGAGATGCGCAATATCGCCATCGCTATGCAGCGGCGACGGTTTGATCCGCAGCCTTTCGGTTCCCTTCAGCACCGTTGGGTAGTTGATCGGTTGAACATAGATACCGTAGTCGTCGAGCAGGATATCGGACAGCATTTTGCATTTCACCGGATCAGCGACCATGACCGGCACGATGTGACTGGGATTTTGCATATGCGGAATGTTGCGGGCATCAAGCGCCTCGCGCACCTTGGCCACCTGCCGTTTCTGCCGTTCCCGCTCCATCTGACTAGATTTGAGATGCCTGATCAAGGCGGCAGCACCTGCCGCCAGCGTCGGTGGCAGGGCTGTCGTGAAGATGAAACCCGGCGCAAAGGAGCACGGGAATAGCCTGTTTCACGGCCGTGCAGCAAGAACTTCAAACCCACCTGTACAACATTGTTTCAGGTATGGAATGAATCCCACACACAAAAGATATATAATGAAACAGAAGTTGACAACAGCGTTAATTCCGAATTTATTATACACCATAGGTCTCAGGGTCTCGATGTCGCGTTACCGTCTTTTGAGATGAAGTACCCTGTTTGCAGGGTTATGCGCTGAATGCCAAAGCGCTCGTTGACGAACTCGATTTCCCCGCTGAAGTGCACGAGCATTTGTATCTGACTGCCTGGAAATGCGCGCGTCACAGCTGCCGGAACCATGAAATTCGGAAAGGATCGTGACTGCTCGAAATGTGTTGATCTCCCCCACTCAAGACAAGGAATAACTCATGACATTGCTTAGGCTTGCAACCGTTGCGCTGTTCATTAGCGCCATTTCATCGTTCGCCACTGCCAAAGAACTTGTCATTGGCGTCTCCACCGATGTCAGCAGTCTCGATCCTTATCTCGCTGACCTCGGACCGGACAATCAGATCAAGCAGACAATCTTCGAAGGCCTGGTGCATTCAGGTCAGCATCATGAACTGTCCCCTGCCCTCGCGACGAGCTGGCGTCTGACTGAAGATCCGACCGTTTGGGAGTTTAAACTGCGTGAAGGCGTCACGTTCCACGACGGCTCCGATTTCACCGCCGACGACGTGATTTATTCCTATACGCGCGCGCCGGGAACCCAGGAAAACCCAACACGCTATGCGCGGACGATGAACAACATCGCCGGGTTCGAGGCAATCGACGATTATACGGTGCAAGTGAAGACCAAGGAACCTGATCCGCTGCTGCCTGCCAACGTGACGGGCATCATGATCGTCTCCAGCGAAATAGGCGATGCCAAGACGATCGATTTCAACGAAGGACGCGCCACGATCGGAACCGGATCCTACAAGCTGACGGAATACGTACCGGGTGATCGGATCGTCCTCAAGGCAAATGAAGACCATTGGAGAGGTGCACCCGAATGGGATGGCGTCACCTATAAGCCGATCCCCAACAATCCCAGCCGTGTATCGGCGCTGCTGGCAGGCGACGTGGATGTCATCAATTCGGTGCCGACGAATGAAATCGGGCGGCTGACCGAAAACGATGCGATCGAGATCAGCCAGACGCCCTCCTCACGGGTCATTTTCTGGGTTCCGGATATCGCACGGGAAGACTCTCCCCATGTCAGCGGTCCGGATGGCGAGCCAATCAAAAACCCGATGATGAACATTGATGTGCGTCGGGCGATGACCATGGCGATCAACCGGGAAGAGTTGGTTGACACGGTCATGTCAGGATTTGCCGTTCCCGGGAACCAGGTCGTCTCCGAGATGCTGGGCGGATACAACCCGGATATCGAGATACCGTTCTACGACCCCGAAAAGGCCAAAGCACTTCTGGCCGAAGCTGGATATCCGGACGGTTTCAGGCTGACAATTCATGCCACCAACAACCGCTATATAAACGACGCCAGACTGGCACAGGCCGTGGGCCAGATGTTGTCGCAGATCGGGATCCAGGTATCCGTCGAAACTCTGCCTGTATCGGGGTATTTCGGCAAGGCGCGGAACAAGGAGTTTTCGTTTCCGATGGTCGGATGGGGCCCGCGGACCGGTGAAGCGTCTTTGGTAATGAGGCCGGCTTTGGCCTCGGGAAGTTCCAACAACTACGGTGGCTATGAGAACGAAGAATTCAACACATTGTTGAACGAAGCGCTGGCAACCATGGACACGGACCGCCGCAATGAGCTTCTCGGGCAGGCTATGGCCATCGCAATGGAGGATGTGGCGATCATACCGACCCATTATCAAGTCAATATCTGGGCCGCAAGAGACGGCTTCAAAGTGCTACCCCGCACAGATGAATTGACTTTGCCTGGGTACATCAAATCCACTGACTAAACCCGACATCAAAGAGACTTGGGCATTCATTTCCTGAATTAAGCGCCCCTCGCTCCAGGCTGTGGTGCCCATTTGACCTATGTGCCGGCTTGTCCAGATTTGTTCAATTTCGTTTCATGAGGAGTCACGACATGCAGCGCATATTTGATGACGAATGGACTGAAGGTAGGCAAATCTGGACAAATCCCCTCGGGACGAAGCCCATTTCTCTTCTGGACAGCGTTGCGAACCGCCTGAAGTGGCGAACACTGCGGCACGCTCTGCGCCTTGCCGGCACCAAAATGGGTACCGCTGACACCGCAAGCCTGAAGACCAACAGACCCTAATCCGGAGAATCCTATGCTGGCCTTCTTTCTGCGTCGGCTGACCCAAAGTCTCTTTGTCGTGGTGACGGTCACGCTACTGGTTTTCATCGGGCTTTATGCCATCGGTAGCCCGGTGGATATGCTGTTGCCGCCCGATGCCGAGCCTGAGGACATCCAGGCATATTCCAGGAAACTGGGCCTCGACCGACCGATGTGGGAGCAATATCTCATTTTTCTGGGAAATGTGATCCAGGGCGATCTTGGCACATCTTTTTCGCAGAATGTTCCAGCATTCGGACTGGTTCTGGGGCGGATGCCCGCAACATTGGAACTGGCGTTTTCGGCCATCGTGCTGTCCATTCTGATGGGCGTGCCTTTGGGCATTCTCGCCGGTCTTTACCCCAATGCGCCAGCGTCACGGGCTGTGATGGGTGTGTCAATCCTCGGTGTCAGTATCCCGAACTTCTGGCAGGGCGTCATGCTCATCCTGATCTTTTCGGTTTATCTGAGATGGCTGCCTTCGACCGGGCGGGGCGACACCGTGCCTGTCTTCGGAATAGAATTCAGCATTTTCACCCTGGATGGCCTGAAACACATTGCGTTGCCGGCATTCAATCTGTCGGTGTTTTACGCCGCCCTTATGCTCAGGCTGACGCGCGCGAGTGTGATGGAAATCGCACATCTTGATTATGTAAAATTTGCCCGGGCCAAGGGTCTGTCACGCAGCCGCGTGATCTTCGTTCATATCCTCAAAAACGTATCGATACCCTTGATCACGATCATCGGTCTCGAATTCGGTTCACTCATTGCCTTTTCGGTTGTGACCGAGACCATTTTTTCTTGGCCGGGAATGGGCAAGCTGATCATCGACAGCATCTATGAACTCGACCGACCCGTAATCGTCAGTTACCTGATGATTATTGCAGTGCTGTTTTCGGTGATCAACCTGTTGGTTGATCTGCTTTACACCGTGGCTGACCCGCGGATCAGCGTTAAGTCGGCGGGATAAAAGGATGTACGTCGACAGCCCCTTTCGCCGCGTGTTGGCCGAGTTCGCTGAGAGCCGGGTTGCGGTCGTTGCCCTTGCCCTGCTGATTGTGATCATTGCGGTAGGCGTGCTGGCGCCGGTGATCTCTCCGCAGAATCCCTATGATCTGACCGAGATCGAAATCTCAGACAGTCGATTGTCGCCCGGTAGCGCAAAGTATGAAGATCCACCGCGTCGGGTTTTGCGCGCACGCCTCAACTTGCCCGCAGAAGGCGCAGGCTCACCCGAGGTCACGGATACGATTTTGGCGGGTGACGAGTATTTGACCGGTCTGAGTTTTCGTCTGGAGGCGTTCGCGAACCGTTCATATCGTGTGATTTTTGACGATCATCCCGACCTGACGGCAGATAGGGTCGCCTCCGTCCAACTGCGCCAGCTACCTGCCGGGGTCACTGTTCCTGTCGGACAGAAGCGGGAATTCCGAAGGGAATGGACACTGACATTTGATGATCTGATGAACCTGACCTTTACACTGCCGGAAAATGCACGAGCCAGGCAGAGAATCGAATTTCAGTTCAATGGCACGACGGGAGACAAGGTTTTTACGTTCTGGCTGGGCAGTGATGGGCAGGGCCGCGACATGATGAGCGCGATCTTCTTCGGCCTTAGAATTTCGGTAGCTTTGGCTTTGTCCAGCGTGCTGATCGCAAGCCTCCTGGGGTGCATCGCCGGGTTGGCCGCCGCATATTACGGCGGGACTGTCAGCGCTATAGTGATGCGGCTGATCGATTTGATACTCAGCTTTCCAGGCATCCTGATCGCAATGATGTTGCTGGCGGTTCTGGGTAAGGGCGTAGGCAATGTGATTCTGGCCATCGTATTGGCCCAATGGCCCTTGTATGCGCGGCTGGTGCGAGGCGTGGCCCTGGCCGAAGTGCAAAAGGAATATGTCGAAGCCGCCAAGTGCCTCGGTCTCAGTTCCCGGCGGATCATGTTCGGCGAGATTGCCGCCAACTGCATGCCGTCGCTGATCGTGCTGGCGACCCTCCAGATCGCAAGCGCAATTACACTGGAAGCCACTTTGAGTTTTCTTGGACTTGGGCTCCCGGTTACCGAACCCTCGCTGGGTTCCCTGATTTCATCGGGCTTTGAATACCTGCTGTCAGGAGAACCCTGGATTTCAGTCCTGCCGGGGGTTGCGTTGCTGCTGACGGTCGCATGCATCAATCTGGTGGGCGACCAATTGCGTGACGTGCTGAACCCTCGCTTGAAACGCTAGAATCAACAAGGACTTAGACTATGGACATCTCAATCGATCTCGAGGCTGAGGGGCGGCAGTCCGGATTTATCAGGCTGATCCATTCGGACGACCGATACAGCTTCTCGGCCATACCGGTGCCGATCTTTTCGATACGCAACGGCGAAGGTCCAACTGTTCTGCTGACGGCCGGCGTTCACGGAGACGAATACGAGGGCATCGCGGTCTTGCGTCGGTTTCTGGCCGTAATCACACCAAGGGATGTCAGCGGCCGTATCATCGTCATGCCAACGACAAATTATCCGGCCTTCTTGGCCGCATCCCGCGTTTCACCGTTGGATGGGATGAATTTCAACCGCATTTTCCCCGGTGCGCCCGACGGGTCGCCGTCAGAACAACTTGCCAGTATTATTGATACGCAATTGCTGCCAATGGCCGACTACGTGCTCGATTTTCACTCGGGCTCCAGCAGTTGCGACTATATTCCCTGCACGTTCCTCTATGGTATCAAGAACCGGCATATGGCGGGCAAGATTGCTGTGGCTGAAACGTTTGGTACCGCGTTCTCGATGGTGATCGACGGCAACGGGTCCGTGGGCTCGCTTCTTTCATCCTGCGAACGCCATGATATCCTCGGTCTGTCGACGGAATTGGGTGGCGACGGGCATCTGAAAGCCGATACCTACAAGGCGGGTGTTGCCGGTCTCTACCGTACGTTGGACCTCTGGGGCGTCCTCAAGAATTCGCCTGTTCCGCCGTATGACGGCGAGACGACTTTCATCCAGGGCGCCAGCGCTGCAGCGGCCATGGCGCCGATCGATGGGATGTTTGCGCCTGATTTCAAGATGGGGGACACTGTAGAGACGGGCCAAGTGGCGGGATACATCTATCCGATGGATGACATGACCCGTGATCCTGTCCCTGTTACATTCGAGGATGACGGCATGGTGGCGATTGTCGGCACACGAACCATTGTCAGACGTGGCGATTACATCTGCAAGATCGCCAAAACGATCGATCCGTCAATTTATCTGCCGTGAAACGCCCATGACCGATCCGGTTCTCAGAGTCAGTGGCCTTCAGACATACTTCGAAACCCGCGACGGTGTGCTCCGCGCGGTTGACGACGTCAGTTTTGAAGTTGGACGCGGCGAGATTGTCGGGCTTGTCGGGGAGAGCGGATCGGGCAAATCCGTGATCGGTTTTTCGATTATCGGGCTAATTGATTCCCCGGGCCGGATTGTCGGCGGCAGCATTCAATTTGCTGGTGAAGATCTGACTCGGCTTGACGAAGCCCATCTCAGGGACATCCGAGGCAACCGTCTGTCAATGATCTTTCAGGATCCAATGATGACCCTTAACCCGGTGCTGCGCATCGATACACAGATGTTCGAAGCAATCGCGGCACATCGCAGGGTATCGCAAGACGAGAAACGCAAGCTGGCGGTTGCAGCGCTGCAACAGGTCGGGATCTCCTCGCCCGAGAGCAGGCTGAAGGCTTATCCGCATGAATTTTCGGGAGGGATGCGTCAAAGGATCGCCATCGCCATCGCGCTACTGAACAAGCCTGATCTGATCATCGCCGACGAACCGACTACCGCGCTGGATGTCACGATTCAAGCTCAGGTTTTATCAGAGGTCCAGAGCCTCTGCGCCGAAGTCGGTAGCGCGCTGATCTGGATTACTCATGATCTGGCGATTGTTGCTGGGCTTGCAGACCGGATCATTGTGCAATACGCGGGACGGATCGTCGAGCAAGGGCCCGTTGACGACATTCTGGATGATCCGCGACACCCATACACCCGTGGGTTACTGGACTCAGTTCCTGGCAACCAGGCCCGCCATGGGCGGCTCTGGCAGATACCGGGCATGATGCCGTCGCCGCTGGATCTTCCCGAAGGCTGTGCCTTCGCATCCCGCTGTCCGCGGGCGGCCGAGCTTTGCAAGACCCGGCCTGATTCGACGCGAGCAGAAAACGGTCGGGAATATTTCTGCCACTTTCCCTATGGCGTCGAAACATGAAACCTCATCTGTCGGTCAACCGGTTAAGCCGGACCTTTGTCAAACGGGCGGATATTTTCGAACGGATAGCCCGAAAACTGGGCGCCGGTCTGGGTGCCGAAGACGAGACGGTCCACGCCGTTGATGACATCAGTTTTGAGGTTTTCCCCGGTGAGGTAGTTGGCCTTGTCGGAGAAAGCGGCTGCGGAAAATCCTCAGTCGGAAGGATGCTGGCGGGAATAATCCCACCTAGCTCCGGAGATATCGTGTATCGGGGCAGGACTATTTCTGCCAATGGATCGAACGTCCCACACGACGCGTTGCTGCCAATCCAGATGGTGTTTCAGAATCCCTTTGCCTCGCTCAACCCACGCAAGCGCGTGATCGATATCATTGGTACTGCGCCTGAGATACATGGAATTGTCAGCCGCACTGAGCGCGACGGATATGTGTCGGAACTGATGGAGCGGGTCGGCCTCGACCCTGCCGTGCGGAACCGGTATCCGCATCAGTTCTCAGGCGGTCAGCGACAGCGGATCGGCATTGCCCGCGCGCTGGCGGTCAAACCGGATTTTCTGATCTGCGACGAGGCGATAGCAGCGCTGGATGTCTCGATCCAGGCACAAATTATCAACTTGTTTACGGATTTGCGGACGGAACTTAATCTGACCTATCTGTTCATCAGCCATGATCTTAGCGTAGTGGAAAACATCTCCGACAGGGTCTTGATCATGTATCTTGGACGTATTGTCGAAAGCGGGACAGTATCCGATATTTTTGACCGCCCCAATCATCCGTACACACAAGCCTTGCTCGAAGAAATCCCGAGGCTCGACCGCAGGAAGCAGCGCTTTACGACAATCAAAGGTGAGATCCCCTCGCCTATCGACCCGCCGAAAGGCTGCCATTTTCATCCGCGCTGCCCGTTCGCAATGGACCGGTGTCGCATCGAAGCACCGGTTCCGCGACAGATTGCACCCGGTCACAACTCGGCCTGCCACCTGAATGACGATTGAGACATCGGCCCCTTGATGACACCAGATGCCATCGCAATATCTGCGTGCCCGCGGCAGCGGAGTTGGCAACGTCGGTCAACCGTCGGCTGGAGCAATTCAGGTTTTGAAGGAATCGGCAAAAGCTGAATGCGACAACACAATCAAAGGCCGGCACCGTTGTCTTGAATATCCGACAGGCAGATACAAACGGCCGAGGCCGGACGATTGAAAGTGGTGTGTTCGGTGCGCGGCGGCTATTTCAATTGTTGGCGCCGCAGCGTCAGGCCACCTGACGCGAAAGTGCGCATCGGGACCACAGATCCGAGAGCGCATCAACGAGATGCGCAATATTGCCGTCGCTATGCAGCGGCGACGGTGTGATCCGCAGCCTTTCGGTTCCCTTCGGCACCGTTGGGTAGTTGATCGGCTGAACATAGATACCGTAGTCGTCGAGCAGGATGTCGGACAGCATTTTGCATTTCACCGGATCGCCGACCATGACCGGCACGATATGGCTGGGATTTTGCATATGCGGAATGTTGCGGGCATCTAGCGCCTCGCGCACTTTGGCAACCTGTCGTCTGTGGCGCTGCCGCTCCATCTGGCTGGATTTCAGATGCCGGATCGACGCCGCGGCACCCGCTGCCAGTGCCGGGGGCAGAGCGGTGGTGAAGATGAATCCCGAAGCAAAGGAACGGACAAAATCGCACAGGGCGGACGAGGCGGCAATATAGCCGCCCATAACCCCGAAGGCCTTGCCGAGCGTCCCTTCGATGACGGTCAGCCGATCCATCAACCCTTCGCGTTCCGCAATACCGCCGCCGCGCGATCCGTAGAGTCCGACACCATGCACTTCGTCTAGATAGGTCATGGCGCCGAATTCGTCGGCGAGGTCGCAGAATTCGGCGATCGGCGCAATGTCGCCATCCATCGAATAGACACTCTCGAAGGCAATCATCTTCGGTGCCGCCGGGTCCGCTGCAGCCAGCTTTTCGCGCAGATCGTCCACATCATTGTGCTTGAAAATAACCTTCTGCGCCCGCGAATGACGTATCCCTTCGATCATCGATGCATGATTCATGGAATCGGAAAAAACGATCAGACCGGGTATCCGGGAGGCCAGCGTGCCAAGGGCGGCCCAGTTGGAGACATAGCCGGAGGTAAACAGCAGCGCCGCTTCCTTGCCGTGCAGATCGGCCAGTTCCCGCTCCAGCAGAACATGATAGTGATTTGTGCCGGAGATATTGCGCGTGCCGCCGGCGCCGGCGCCACACCGGTCGATGGCTTCGTGCATCGCCCCGGTAACAATGGGGCTCTGCCCCATGCCCAGATAGTCGTTGGAGCACCAGACCGTCACATCTTTCGGACCATCCTCGCAATGTCTCACAGCCGCCGGAAAAGACCCGGCCTTTCGTTCCAGGTCCGCGAAGACCCGGTAGTTGCCCTCATCCCGAAGCCCCTTGAGCGCGGTTTGAAAGTGCTGTTCAAAGTCCATCATGTTGCTCCGACAGTGTAATCCTGACCCCCTTGTTGGGTCGAGAATTTCACAATTCATGTTTCCGCCGTGGCGTCAAGCCGGCGCACGGTCACAGGAGGCGCTCATGGTCGCGCCTGTTCGGCGTTCGGATTGAGCCGCTGGATCGTGAAATTCAAGAAAGCGGCGACTGTAACCCAGATCAGATAGGGAATGAACAGGATCGATGCCCAGACGGAATACGGCAGCGCAGCCACGATGAAGGCCGCCACGAGCAGCCACAGGATCAGGCAGTCGATCAGCGCCAGATCCATGCGTTTCATCCCGAAAAACAGGGCCGACCAAAGCAGATTCGCAACCAGCTGCAGCATCCAGATTGCAATCGCCACGCTCATACCGGCCTCACGCCATACGAGCCAGGCAGCAATGATGATCATGATGTACAATGTCGTCCAGACAACCGGAAAAACCCAGTTGGCGGGGGTCCAGGAGGGCTTTTCCAAACCCTTGTACCAATCGCCGGGTTTGAAAATCGCGCCGCTGGCCGCGGTGATGATCACCATGACGATGAAGACATAAATCAATGCAGCGCTCCCTTGTGGAGGATCCCAAAGCACCGGTCAGCCGGGACCGGAACGAACAAGCCGGTGTTCAGACGGCACGCGTGGTGGCCACCCACCCGCAGCGCGGTTTCCTGTGTATCACGGTTCCGAACGTCCCGATACCGAACGCCCCCTGCCGACGATCGCTCAAGCAGGTCTCTTGTCACGAATAATCACAATCCCGTGGTAAATTGTCACAACCGCCCTTGTTGATTGACACGGTCGACCGGCGAACTAGTTTGGAACCGGTTTAAGAAGGAGCAACCAGATGAAGCGACTGATGTTTGCGTGCGTTGCCTTGATCGGCATAACCGGCCAGGGCGTGGCACAAGACCTTGTTGCAGACGGTGAAAAGGTGTTCAAGAAATGCAAAGCCTGCCACGCCGTTGGTGAGGACGCCAAGAACAGGGTTGGGCCCCACCTCAACAATGTCTTTGGGCGCACTGCAGGCACCGTGGAAGGCTTTAAATACTCCAATGTCATCATCGCCTATGGCGAGGCAGGCATGGTCTGGAATACGGAAACCATGTCCGGCTATGTGGGGGATCCCAAAGACTGGCTGGTGGACACGGCGCCGGAATTCGAGCTGGATTGCGCGGCACTGAAGAAATGCCGCGGCAAGATGGCGTTTGCGGGCCTTAGAAAACCGGAGGATATCACTGCCCTGATCGCTTATCTTCAGACGTTCAGCGAACAAAGTGCGGACGGGAGCTGATCAATCGATCAATCCGCATTCAACGCCTCACTTTGACTTGACCTACGCTCTAAGCCATTCAGGCTTTGGCGTAATCGGCAAAAACTGAATGCATGAACACAATCAACGGCCGACACTGCTATCTCGTTTCTGACAAAACGAGAGTCGGCCGGATTGCACAGACACTCCTTTGTGTGGACGTGGAATGACACAAAGGAGGCGTCGGTGGGTGCCGTCCTCGTCTATCCCAAAAATCCGTTCCGGAGGAGCCGAAATGGCCGGCCGATGGCCGCTCGCATGGGCAGCCGAAAGGGATAAAGGTATTGCCCGTTCCAGAAAATGCCGAGCGGTTCCGTCGAACGGATAGCCATGTTTCGGTTCCGCACCCCGACAAGATTTGCTACCAAGACGTGTCGGTGAACGAAGCAGCAGTTCCAAAATCGAAATGGTAAAACTGAGCGACCAGATCGAACGCCTGCGCGTCATCTCCGCGCTGCGCATTGCGCTGGTGATGATCGTGTGTATCGCTCTGGCCGTGTTGCTGGACATGCGGTCCGGTGTGTTCGCCATCTTTCCGGTTCTGGTGATTTCGTTCATGTCCCACGATGAATCTCCTGTTGCCGGGTTTTCCCTTCTCGCGGGCTCAGCTCTGGGCGCCGTAATTTCCACCATGACGATTGATCTGTTCTTGACCGCGCGGCCCGTGTTCATGCTGGTGACCCTCATTGTGATCTGCCTGTTGGGCTATTGGGCCGCACAGGGATTTCGCAAGCGCTGGCCCGGGGCATTTGGCGCTTTTTTTGCAATTCTGATCGTCGCCGGTGCGGCCTTTGCCGCCATCAGCGGCGCACAATTGGGCGAGCAGGTTGCGTTGCACTGGACACTGGAGATAGCGCTCGGCGTGGTTGTCACATGGGTCATTATGCTTGGCCTTTGGCCTTCGCCAAGCGCCCGCGAACTCGACAATCTTTGTTCGGGAATCGGACAGGAATGCGCGGTTTTGCTCAACAAGACAGCAGACCGCCTCGAGGCCGGACAGGTGATGTCCTATCACCCCAGTCCGGTCAGCCTCATGAATTTCGGCAAGTGGCGGCATCAGATCGACACCCTCAAATGGCGGTTCAGGGGGGAAAGCCAGCATTATGAGGCCATCCGTCAGCGGATGCGCAATCTGTTGCTGTCCTATGTCAATGTCCGTCATATGGAGCGTACTCTGGCAGACCTGCCGCAGGGCGCCGATGTGACGGATATCCGCGCCGAAATGACAGCCGTTCTTCGCGGTCTTGCTGTCGGCATGGAAAATCCGGCTGACACCAGCGGTCTGGAGCCGGCGTTGCTTCTTATCGATCAGCGCGGCGCGGAAATCGCGCAGAACCTGCGGCAAGACGATACGGCGATGGAATGGCTGCCGGCCAAGCTGGCCGCATTCACGACTGCAGCGCGTGAATTGCAGGGCGACATCATGACCCTTGCCCATCCCGAATTGTCCGAAGCCCCGCTGCCCACCGAACCCGAGCCGCCTGGCTCGAACACTTGGATTGAACAGGACAGTGCGAAATCCGCACTCAAACTGACGCTGGGCGTGGCGATTGCGCTGTTGCTGCATTTGGTTCCATTCCTGCCCGCCGGAGCCTATCTGGTGCTTGGCCTTGTCGTGGTCATGGTTCAGCCAAACCTTGGAAAGTCGCATCTTCGGGTCCGCCTCTGGTTTCCCGGCGTTTTGGCCGGGTCGGCCTACAGCCTCGTCGGGCTTGCACTGATTTCGGTCTCTCCGCATTTTCCTCTTTTGCTGGCCTGGCTGGCCGCCGGATTTCTGATCGGCGCCTATGTCGGGGCGGGCCATGACCGCTTCTCCTATTCCGGTTTTCAGATCTGCGTTGGCATGACCGTCATCCTCGGTGCCGCGGCGTTTCCGCTGTCAACCGTGATCGCGGCCGAAGAGAGAATCTTCGGCGCTACACTCGGCTTTGTTGTTGCGCTTGCGGTCGGACAGAATATCTGGCCGGAACATCCTGCCGAACTGTTGCGCAAGAGTTTTGCAGCGAATTTGCGCGCGATTCCACCGACCCTGTCGCGCATTTGTGCGGCCGAGGATCCGGATGCGGCTATGCTCAATTCCTATGTCAAGCGATTGCAGGCGGACGTACACACGGATTTTGCGCTGCTTTACGACTTCAGTTACATGCTGCCGGGAAGAATCCGCGCAACCTATGATTATCGCTGGATGACCCATGCGACCGGCAATATGTTTCACCAGATGTGGACACTGCACCAGGCGCTGTCGCGCGTGGAAGATCCGGAGATCAAGCGCGCAATGATCAACCCCACAGCCGCTGTGCTCGACTCGCTGCATTCCCTGATCGAAAGCCTTGCGGATGAGATAGAAACAGGCGGCACAACGGCAGTCGGGGCCATATCGGCGCGACTCCGTGCGTTGGATGCAGCCATCGAAGACGCGGATTTGTTACCGGTCGAAGCCGGAGAGATGCAGCGCGCCCGGTATTTCGGCGTCAATTTCATTCGCGAAATGAGCCGCCAGCTGGCGCTTGTGATCTCATCGGTTGACAGGCAGGATGCGCCGGCTATCCCAGAAACATCACAACTGGCACACACCTATGAGGGAGGACGGTAATGGCGGCACTGCGGCGCGGCGTGACAACCATTCGGTTCTGGGTGTCCCTTGCATTCCTCGTGATCCTGTTTCTGCTCGTCTACTACGTCGCGTCGGATCGCATGACGCCCATGACGCGGGACGCCTATATACAGGCTTTTGTCATCCCTGTTGCACCGCTGGTTTCGGGAGAAGTCACGGACGTCTTCGTCAAAAACGGCAGCCCGGTCAAAAAAGGCGATCCGCTGTTTCGCATCGACCCGCGCCCATTCCAGTTTGACGTTGACCGTCTTCATGCCCGGCTGGACCAATTGCAGTCGGAACACGGACAGGCCGATGAATCGCCGGACAGTCGGAATGCGGCGATAAGACAGGTCAGGGCGGAGCTGGCAAAGGCTGAATTGAGCCTGGCCCATACCACGGCCCTCGCCTCCGATGACGGCATTGTCGACAACATGCAACTGCATGCCGGAGCCTATGCACAATCCGGCAAGGCGGTGATGACGCTTGTCGATTCAAGCAGTTGGTGGATCGTCGCCAACTATGAGGAAAACGCATTGTCGGTCATCCGGGAGGGCCAGGCCGTGGAATTCGGCCTCTACATGTTCCCCGGACGCATCTTTGCCGGCCAGGTGGAAAGCATCGGCTGGGGCGTCGAAAGGGGCCAGGGTTTTGCCACGGGCAACCTGCCGCACATCGACAACCCATCCCGCTGGATAGCGTTCTCTCAGAGGTTTCAGGTGCGTATCGCCCCCACCGGCCCCATTGCCCGCCAGCCGCTCAGGGTCGGCGCCACCGCGCGGGTCGTCGTCTTTACCGACGATGGAGGCCTGATGAATGCGCTTGCCCGATTACTGATGAGAGTGTCTGCAACGACAGACTATCTCTACTGATCCATGATGGAGTTCGCAAAAAGGGAAGTGACGGGAAAAACCTGTCTATCAGCCGGGGACACATGATTGACCGCTGGGTACAACACGCAGTCGTCATCATGTTCTAAGTACGATTTGTTACCCATTTGTCCAGAATGCACCTTCGGATACTTCTTCCTCCCTACACCACCTTCAGCAGCGCTTTGAGGTTGGTTTTGGATTCTGACAGAATGGATGGATCCGGTTTGGCGCCCCTGGCAATCAACATCTCCAACAGCCGCATGTCTTTGGCGACCTTGTTGCCCGTTCCAATACCAGCCGCGTAAACGATATGGCCGAGCGCATCGAATTGGCATTCGATAAAACCATCGCCTGCATCGATTGGCCGGCGCACACTCATTCCCAAGTCAGTGGAAAGGCCAACGGTTTGAAGCGACAGGTCATATTGATCGGACCAAAGCCATGGCACATTTTCATAGCTGGTTTGTCTTCCGAGAATGTTTTCCGCAGCGCAGCGGCCTTGTTCCCGGGAGGCTCTCCAGCTTTCCAACCTGACGGGATTTCCCCGATACGGAAAACAACAGCAATCCCCTGCGGCATATATTCGAGATTCGGACGTTTGAAATCGGTTGTCGACAACAATGCCATTGCTTGTCTCCAGCCCCGCATTTTCGGCCAGCTCTGTATTGGGAGAGGAGCCGGTTCCCGCAACAACCATATCGAAACTGAAGCGAAGCCCGTTGTCGCAGACGACCTCTTTATCGCAGATCTTATTGACCTTGATGTCATGCAAGATCCGAACACCTTCCCTTTTGTGCCGTTGAAACACCGCATCAGAAATGGAGGGCGGAACCGCACGCGCCATGGTCCGCGCGCCGGCCTCAAGAACCGTCACATTCGCACCAAGCGGCCGCGCACAGGCTGCAAGTTCCAGCCCGATAAAGCCGCCGCCAATGATGACGAGTTCGGTTCCCTCGGATATTCTGGGCAGGATGGCCTGCGCATCGTCAAGGCTTCGAAATGTCAATGCATTTTCAAGACCGTCAAGGACGCGTGCGCGTGCCCCTGTCGCAAGCAGGAGCGTATGATACTGCAGATGATTTCCATCCCGAAGATGCAAACTCTGAGTCGCAGGATCGATCCTGGACACGGTCCGGCCGATGAGCAATTCTATCTCGGCAGCACCATAGTCACCCGACCCTCGGATCGGTTTTTGTGAGACGGGAACGGACTTTGACAATGGTGGCCGCTCGTAGGGAAGATGGGGCTCGTCTCCGATCAGCTTTATCGACCCGGCAAATCCCAGATCGCGCAACGCGAATGCGGCACTGACACCGCACTCACCAGCACCGACAATCGCTATCGTGTCGTCACTGATCGACATCAATATAAACCGATCCGCCTTCAACCTTGACTGCAAACGTCTTCAGGTTGACACAAGCCGGAGCCCCCTTTGCCTCGCCCGTTTTATAGTTGAAGACACCATTGTGCTTTGGACATTCAATTGTGTCATCCATGACCAGACCATCCTCGAGATGGACATGCTCATGCGTGCAGAAGCCATCGGTTGCAAAATACTCATCGTCGGGACTGCGATAGATCGCAAAAGACTGTCCTTCATGGTCGAACCGGATCAGATCCTCATGGTCGATATCGTCAGCGGCACAGGCCTTCACCCAGTTTCCCATCATATGTCTCCCTTAGGCCGTGGCCGCCGCACTCTGCAGGCCGTCCAATTCTTTGTATGGCTTTGCCGTTGGCGGCAGCTCGCGCTTCAGGAAATGATCTTCGTATTTCAACTGGCGGAGCCAGACCGGGAGGATTTTTCGGTAGGCATAGAACATCGACTTGTCCGGTTCCGGCAGATCGCCTTTCAACAGTTCATGCAATTGCGGCAGCTTGTGATACGGCACCATGGGGAACATGTGGTGCTCGATGTGATAATTCATGTTCCAGTAGATCCAGCGGCTGATTGGATTCATGTACACTGTGCGGGAATTAAGCCGGTGATCGAGCACATCTTCAGCAAGGCCCGCATGCTGTAGCAAACCGGTAAGTGGTACGTGCCACCCACCATAAAAACGCGGCAGGCCGACGAAAAGAAGCGGAAGTATGGTGGCATACCAGAGAGCCAGGCCGATCACCGCTGCATAGATCGCAACCCAGATTCTGGCCGTGCGGTAAACCTTGTAGCGCTCGGTTTCGGGGATAAACGACTTTTCTTCCTCTGAAAGGCTACCAACTGTGTATCTGAGCATATTTTTGACGTTGCCGAGGGCTCCATCGAGGCCAAAGAAACTCAAAAACACACGGATGAGTTCTGGTGGACGCATCACGACAATTTCAGGGTCGTGGCCGACGATAATCGTATCGGTATGGTGGCGCGTATGGCTCCACCGCCAAACCGTCGGGTTCCGGATGATCATGAAACAGGCAATCTCGTAGATGACATCATTCATCCAGCGGGTTCTGAATGCCGTACGGTGCGAACATTCGTGCCAGCGGGAATCCGAAACTGAGCCGTAGAGGACGCCGTACACAATGAAGAACGGCACACACCACCATGTCGGCCAGAGCAGGTAGGCGCCGAGGCCAGAGACGAACATGAGACCAAACCAGATAATGGTGTCTTTGATCGCCGGACCATCAGAGCGGCGCATAAGATCTTTCATCTTCTTTCGCGGCACATCCGAAATGTACCAATCGGCGGCGACCAAACCGGCGTTCAAAGCCGCCTTCGCACTTTCACCCACAAGGGAGTAATCCCGTTTTGTAACCATCGCTTGCACCTTCTTCGGACATGTCGGCCGCCATCAGATTTCCAAACTGCAGTATGGATCGGTCAGTCTGGGGCGCCATTCGTTGCGAAATCATGCCCTGCGAGGCTTGTATTTCCCATGTCTGAAAAGGTACAAAACATATCCATGATTGACATTGAAGATATCAAACGGATCGAAATCGGTCAGATCGATTATGAATCCGGCCGCACGCTGGGGCCCAGGACACAGGTCGATTTGCAATTGGTGATGCTGGATAAGGGATCCGTTCAGATTGATATCGAGGGCACGAAGATCACGCTCGGTCCCGGTCAAGCCTGCTGCCAGTGGCCAGGTTTTCGCGAAACCTATGTTTTTGATGAACAGACCACATCCCGCCAGCGCTGGATCGCAATTTCACCAGCCGATGATGGCGCGGTCTCTAAGATGCTTTCACTTCGCAAAACATTGCCAAAAATAGCCCATGAGACGCCCATGATGCGCGGTTTGTTCGAGGTTATCATGAATGGACCGGGGTCTCATATGGAACTTGCATCCGAGATGGCTCTGGAACGATCATGGCCGGATGTACAGAAGCTTCTGGTGCAGGCGTATCTCCTGGCTTTTCAAGATCAGAGAGAAAATGACAAAACGGCTCAGGAGAACTACAACAAGCCGCGTCCACTCGCCAGGCTGGCGCGATTTATCGAACAGAACTATGCCAAGAAAATATCCTTAAGTGACATGGCAAAGGCAGCCGAGGTGACGGAAAGTTACCTCGTAAGACTGTGCCGAAAACACGGTAAACCGACACCGGCACAATGGCTTTGGGACGAGCGGGTCGCCCGGGGTCATGATCTGTTGAGGAACACCGGACTCAATGTCACGGAGGTTGCAGATCGAGTGGGTTTTTCAAATCCTTATCACTTTTCACGCCTGTTCAAAGACCGAACGGGTATGACACCCAAGCAAGCAAGGCATGATGCCTGGCACTCGAACCCATAGATCCGATATCGCGACAAAGCTCGAAAATCAGGCAAGAGGCGCCAGCCTCCACATTGGTGACGGCTAATGGCCTCCGTTGCTCTGTAGTTCAGATCCTCTGGCCGGAATCCCCGTCAAAGAATCGATGGGCGGTCACTGGAACGTCAAACTCCAACGTTTCTCCGACTTCATAGGATCTACCGGTCCGGGACAGGGCTGTAACGCCCACGCCACCGGCTTCAAGGGTCAGGACCGTTTCAGAGCCGGTGGGTTCAACCCGCCTGACGGTCGCCTGCATACCTTTTTCGCCGAGAGAAATCTGCTCTGGCCGAATACCAAGAAACACTTTCTTCGAATACGTTTGCGGCGAGTTGACCTGTAGTGCCAGGGAGGACCCGGCGCGGAAGGTGCCGTTTTCAATCTGTCCCTCCACAAGGTTCATGGCCGGACTTCCGATGAAATCTGCTACGAAGAGATTTGCAGGATTGTCGTAGATCTCGCTCGGCGCCCCAACCTGCTGAATAACTCCATCCTTCATGATGACGATCCGGTCGGCCATCGTCATCGCCTCGATCTGATCATGCGTTACGTAAACAATCGTCGTCTTGAGCCGTTCATGTAGCTCTTTGATTTCGCCACGCATGCTGACACGCATTTTGGCGTCAAGATTGGACAGAGGTTCATCAAAAAGAAACACCGCCGGGTCACGTACAATCGCGCGCCCCATCGCGACCCGTTGTCGCTGGCCACCCGATAGTTGTTTCGGATACCGATCGAGGAATTGATCCAGCCCGAGGATATTGGCCGCTGTCTTGATTTTTTCGTCAATTTCGCCGCGGGACAACCCGCGCATCTTCAGCGAAAAACCCATATTTTTGGCAACCGTCATGTGCGGATAGAGCGCATAGTTCTGGAAAACCATCGCAATGTCACGGTTTTTGGGAGCGACATTGTTCACGGCCCGATCCGCAATTTCGATGACCCCGTCTGAAATCGACTCCAACCCGGCAATCATCCGCAAAAGTGTGGACTTTCCGCAGCCCGATGGACCGACCAGGACAACAAACTCCCCATCCTTGATCTCAAGGTCGATCCCATGCAGGACCTTGACCGAGCCGTAAGCCTTTTGGGCGTTTTTGATGCTTAGGCTGCCCATGGGCAAAACTCCGATTTGTTTCGACTCTGACTGACATGCCCCGTGTGCCGGCGACGCAGCAATTTTTGACGAATGCTCACTTCAGCGCTCCTGCCGTCAGGCCGCCGACGATACGGCGTTGAAGGATCAAAAAGAGGACAACCACGGGAGAGACAACAATCGTTGCATAGGCCATGACACGATGCCAATCGGCATATTCAGCGCCAACAAATCCATAGAGACCAACCGTCGCCGGATGCAGATCCGCACGGGTTGTCAGGGTGAGCGGGTAAACGAACTGTCCGTAGGCCAGGATGAAACACAGCGCGCCGATCACCAGCAATCCCGGCAGCATGATCGGCAACACAATGCGGATATAGGACTGGAACGGGTTACAACCATCGACAAAGGCTGCCTCTTCGAGTTCCTTTGGCACCTGCGCGAACATTGGTCTGAGAACCACAAGAGCGAGGGTCAGAGTCTTGGTGGATGTCGCCAGAATGACCCCGGCATAGGTGTTCAAGAGACCAACCTGTTTGAACAGCAGGAACAGGGGCGTTGCCAACAGAGCCTCCGGGAAAGCCTGCATGACAAGCACAAGAACCAAAGCGACATCGACCGTCAACGAGCGCCAACGCGCCATGGCGTAGGCTCCAATCGATCCCAGGACCAGTGTGAGCAGCGTGGAGAATGTCGCAATGATGAAAGAATTCATCAGAAAGCGAAGCAGCTTTGGCTGTTCTGCTATCCACAAAAAGTTGTCGAATGTCGGTTTTTCCGGAAAAAAGGTTGGAGGACGGACAAAGATTTCCGCTGAGGTTTTGAACGCGGATATCACCATCCAGTAGACGGGAAAGAGGTATATCGACACCAGCGTGACGCCGATTGCAAACAGGACGAGGCTCCGGTAGCCGGCAAATGGGTTCAAGGACCTCATACCGTTTTCTCCCGTTTGACGGATCGCACATAGATCAGCGCCACGAAGAACACGATAATGAATGCAAAGTTGGCCGCAGCGGCCCCGCCACCGAACTTGAATTCGTCGAAAGACAATCGGTAGGAGAAAAGCGGCAGGATGGTAGAGGAATCAACCGGGCCACCTTTCGTCATGGCCCAAATGACGTCAAACGCCCGCATCGAGTAGATGATCGTCAAGCTGACCACAGCCAAGAGGCTTGCCGAAATGACCGGAAGGGTGATGTAGACAAAGCGCTTGATAGGGCCAGCTCCATCCAGAGAAGCGGCTTCGATGAGCTCCTTTGGAACGTTGGAAACAGCCGCAGACAACAGGATCATTGAAAAGGGCGTTCCAAACCAGATATTTGCCGTTGTGACCGCCCATAGTGCTGTTGACGGATCCGACAACCAATTCATGTTTGAACCCAGGATAGCGTTGATTGCGCCAGATTCGGTTGCGAACAGCCATTTCCAAACGGAGCCGATCACAAGTGGTGGCAGCATCCACCCGACCAGGAAAAGACCCCGCATGAACCTTGAGCCGGGAAATCTCATTTCAAAGAAGAGGGCTAAGCTCAGTCCGATTGCGATTTGGAAAACGACGTTCCCACCCACAAAGATGAATGTGTTGGCGAGGATCTCATAGGTTACGGATTCTTCCAGAAGCGTGGTGTAGTTTTCTAATCCAATCCACGGTCTCATGAACTGCGGCAAGGTACTCAAGGTGACATCCTGGAAACTCATCAGGACGTTATAGAGAACGGGGAATCCGATAAGAATCAGGAGAAAGGCCATCGGCACGGCCAGGAAGACCTTTACCATCTTGTGTCTTCGATCGTCATTGCAGTTTGAACCCTGTTGTGAGCGCTTGTCAGGAGGGACTTGCTGAATATGCGGGCCTTTGGAATTTGCCAAGGTGTTCGATCACCCCGAACCTGAAGCCGGGGTGATCTGGCCTGCCAAATCCTATTGAATTTTGTTGATTGCAGCCGCGGCCTCCGCCAGTGCTGCCTCAACGGACATCTCGCCGGTCATGGCCTGCTGGATGGCCTTTTGGATCACACGGGATTTTTCGCCATATTTTGGATCGGGGCCGCGCTGACGTGCAGATTTCATCTGCTCATTGAACGTCGCAAACGCTTCCGGCCACTGGTTGACCGTGACATCAATGTCTGCGCGTGCCGAGAGACGACCGCTATCCCAAGCATTTTTCACAACCGCGTCCGACGTCATGTATTCGATGAACTTGAACGAAGCCTCCGGGTTTTTTGCACCCGTTGGAATGATCCAGTTATAGTCACCCAAGGCGGAAGCTTCGATGTTTACGTCATCTTTGACAGGCAGGGTGCGAACACCCCAGTCAAATTCGACTTCCTTCTCGATGCGTGGCAGTTCCCACGGTCCGGAGATCACCATCGCAGCATTGCCTGCCATGAATGTCGAGGTTCCCTCGAATTGACGCATCGTGAGGACATCCTTGGAGGAATACCCCTTCTCGACCAAGTCAACCCAGACCTGGAGAGCGGAGGCAGCTTCCGGCGTATCCAAGGTGTCAATATCTGCGCCTGCTTGCCACAGCCACGGCAGGAACTGGAACGTGCCTTCTTCCGTGGCGATTGCTGAGAAGGCAAGACCAAAGCGCTCGCCAGGTACGGTGAGCTTCTCGGCAGCTGCAATCAAACCGTTCCAGGTGCCGAGGGATTCGACAGAAATCCCGTTTTCTTCAAGCAGCGCTTTGTTGTAGTAGAGGGCAAGTGTATTTGCCGCCCGTGGGACCGCATAAACCTTGCCATCCCATTGCGCTGAATTCCAAGGACCTGGATGGTAATCTTCACCGTTGACCTTGTCAGATTTGTCAATCATGTCCGTCAAATCCATCAGCGCATTGCCGACAGCGAAAGCCGGGACTGAGTTGCTCGCCAGCATGACGGCATCCGGGACATCACCGGTGGCGATCGCTTTCAGCAGCTCCGGCTCCAGCTGGGCAAAGGGCACTATTCGTTCCTCTGCCTGAATGTCTGGATCGAGTTCGTTGAAAGTCTTTATTCCATCGTGGACCATGTCCTTGTCGATATTGATGACATGCCAGATATCAAGCTTGGTTTCCGCAACCGCAGCGATCGGCGATGTCACCAAAGCGGCTGCCGCAGCTGCCGCCAACAAAAGGTTTTTCATATCTTTCCTCCCTTGAGGTTGAATTCCTGTGGCACTTCGTTTCTTGGTCAGACGGTCGGGACGAGTTCTCCAGTAAGTCGGACCCAATTTGTTTGCCGAACATCGTTTTCGGACGCCCCCTCGAGACAGAAGCGAGCGATCACCGCGCGGTTTTAGACGCCACCGACAACAGATTTTCGACAAATGTTCCTCCCAGATCCGAACACTAGGAGGTTTGCCCAAAAGCGTCAATACAAACGTTTGTATTTTTGTTTTTTGCGCTGTGCAAACGATTGGAATGTCCTTTCTTGAGAAAGTGTATCCGCTGGCACCAATTAATCCGGCGTCCGACGCCTCTCGCCACGAGACAACTGATAGCCCACGGTGTGACTACTTCAGGAAGTGCGAAGCTCTCAAGAGCGGCTGAGGTGAAATCGTATGATGTTGGGGCGTTGCTTTGCCGTCTGTCCCCAGCCGGTGAAGCATGACCTGACTGAGCAAGTTCGCAACTTCCTGGTCTTGAGTTGAAAAGGTGGAAAGCGGCGGGGCGGTGTGCTCAGCGCCTGGAAAATCCTGCCCACCAAAGAGTGCGATCTCCTCACCAATCTTCCGATTTTGCCGAGCCGCGCTTCGGTAGAATCCAAAGGCGAGGGAGTCTTGAATACAGGCAAATGCAGATCGGTTCGCCTCGCTCAGGATCTCATTGGCAAGCCGCTCGCCCTGGTTCTCCGACATTTCTACACGGGTTACGGTAATGTTCTGCAGCCCTCGAACAATGGCTTCATCTTGCGCACCCTTCACGAAATTATCCGCAAACCGCAAACCCTCGGATGCCGAGACAATTGACAACGTCTCGGGTTGGTTTTGCGAAAGGGCGGAAACTGAGATCCGGCCGGCTTCGACATAGTCGATCTCAACCCAGGAATGCTCATCGGGCCAGGGTGAGCGTCCAAAAGAGACGAATGGCACCTCACTGTCCAGCAGATATCTGATCCGTTCGTCAGCCAAACGCGTTCGGCCGAGAATGATTGCATCCGCCATCCTATCATCAACAACGGAGCGAACGACCTCGACTTCTTCTTCCCAATCTCTGGCCGCGAAAACTGCGAGGGACATTCGTTCCTTCCGCAAATACCCATCAAGCGTCGAAAGCAGCTCCAGGAAGACCGGGCTGGCAAAGCGTTGTTGAGGCGGAGACAACAAGACCGCAACCCGCCCGGTCCGTCCGCCGCGCAAGGCTCTGGCCGCCGAGTTTGGTCGATATCCTCGCTCGATTGCGAGTTTTTGAACCTTCTCGGTCGTTTCCGGCTTCACTCTGGGGTCATTGCGAAGGGCGCGGGAGACCGTCGAAAAATCGACGTCCAGCTCCTCGGCGAGTTGTTTGATTCCAACCTTTGCCATGCGCCCTCCCCTCTGAAACTCACTCTAATGGATATGTGAAATACAATCGATTGGATAGCCATTTATTGCCATACAAACGATTGTATGAGCGTTTCTTGGTTACTGTCTATCCATATCAAGCTGACAATTACCCCGAACTGGAGTGTTGTGGGCACGTTTCCTGCACCGGATTTGGGTCCATGCGGCAGAGGTGATTTGGCTGAAGGCCGGGGATTTGTTTCGCTTGACACCTCCGGCGTGGTGATCGTTGCAAGAGGTGGATACGCCCCTGATCCCGACACCGCTGTGCGCGCATTCCGGCATTCGGTTCCAGGCAAAGGGTGTCGGATGAGAGCGACCATCGACAAACGTGTCAAACATCCTGTCACAGACAATGGCCCTTCGGACTTTGATCTGACCGAAAGAGAAAGGGGCAAACCATAACCCGCTTGGATCTGACGTCTCATGGAGCTGTCGCACTGAAGATCTCCCCCCGATTGATCCTGCTCAGCAACGCGTTCGGGCTTGATGGGCGGCATCGGGACAATAGAAGGTGGCGTTGGAATACAAACGTTTGAATATACGAATTGAAAAAATACAAACGTTTGTATTGACGGTTTTTTAATCGGTGTCTATCGTTCGGCGCACGGAGGAATGAGGATGGTACGCGCTGTCGCAGAAAGTGGCGCTTGTCAGCCGAAAGACCTCAAATCTGATTGCCAGGCTGGGCAGGTCTGAACTGCGAGGCTGGAGCCCTGCTAGCGGGTTATGACGGACTGCCTGGAGGCCTGATGACAAAAGAAACCACTTCACCGTTCAATGAAGAGCGCGGCGCATTGGTTTCCCGCTTTCTGGGTGAGATTCTAACAATCGCCCCCTGGGGCGAGGATGGCCTGCGCGTTCGGGCATGTCCCGGCACTGAAATCTCGGAAACACCGGTGAGCGCTCTGGTGAACGGTGAGGACGGTGCTTCTGGCGTAAAGCCGTCGATAACTGTCGATGGTCAGACCGCTTCCATCACCAATGGTCGAATGACCGCGCATCTAAAGGTCGTTACGCGATATGGTGCGGAGATCAAACGGGAAGTTGTTATCAGCTACGTCCGTTCTGATAGCGGTGAGGAATTGCTTTCAGAAAACAGGAGCCACTTTGCCGGCCCCAGGACGCGCAACTTTAGAGGTCAGTTGGGCGGCTCATTCAAACTGGAAGCGACGTTCCGGTCATACGATGATGAGTACCTGCATGGTATGGGGCAACCGCAGCACGGCAAAGCAAACCTGAAGGGTGTCTCGACCACACTCATGCAGCAAAATGCCCACGCTGTGATCCCCTTTGTCATTTCTTCACGAGGCTATGGGTTCCTCTGGAACAACCCGGCCGTGGGGCGTTGTGAATTCGCTTCCAACATCACCCGATGGACCGCAGAAGCCACTCGATGCATGGATTATTGGATCACTGCTGGCGACAGTGATCGAGAAATCCTCAGTGCGTATCACGACGTCACGGGACACTCTCCCGTCCTGCCGCAATGGGCCACCGGATTCTGGCAGTGCAAATTGCGTTACCGCACACAGGACGAATTGCTCAGCGTTGCACGCGAATACAAAAGACGCGGCTTGCCATTGTCCTGCATCGTCATCGACTTCTTCCATTGGACCAAACAGGGCGACTGGAAATTCGATCCCGCTGAATGGCCGGATCCAAAGGGCATGGTCAAGGAACTTCGGTCCATTGGCGTCGAGGTCATGGTGTCGATCTGGCCAACGGTCTCGGTGACGTCGGAAAACTATGCTGAGATGAACGAACGCGGCATGTTGCTCACCACAGACAAAGGTGTGGACGCTGTTGTCGGCCTGATCGACAAGGACCCCCTTGGTCCGATGTATCTGACGTATTACGACGCTTTCAACGAGGAAGCGCGTGATTTCCACTGGGCGACTGTCAAGCGCAACTACATTGACAATGACATTGATCACTTCTGGATCGACGCCTGTGAACCTGAGATGCGGCCGGCAAATCCGGAAAATGTCCGCACGGCGCTCGGCAATGGCGCAGAAGTCATGTGCGCCTATCCCATGCTGCATGAGAAGCGTTTTCGCGAGGGTCTGATCGAAGAAGGTCGCGACGGCGTATTGTTGTGCCGTTCGGCTTGGGCCGGATCTCACGCCCACGGAGTCATTTTGTGGTCCGGTGACATCTGGTCAAATTGGGAGTGGTTTCGTGCTCAGATCTCGGCGGGTCTCCACTCCGGCATGTCTGGACTCGGTTGGTGGACCACTGATATTGGCGGCTTCTATGACGGCCAGGGCAAGCGACCGGAATTCCGTGAACTGCTTGTCAGATGGTTCGAATTCGGCGTTTTCTCACCAATTTGTCGGCTCCACGGCTTCCGGATTCCCGATGGTATTCCCCTTCCTGGCCCGAATGAAGATGTGACCTATGGAGAGGACACCGTCCGTTTGTTCATCGAATCCGGCGGCGCAAACGAAGTTTGGTCTTACGGCGAGCACGTCGAGAAAGTGCTGACGAATCTGCTGCAGGTTCGAGAGGCTTTGCGGCCTTATCTGCAGGACTGCTTCGTCGAGTTCTCCAGGACCGGCATGCCCATCATGGCACCGGTGTTTCTTCATTTTGGAGACGAAACCGACTCCCGTGAAGATGCAAGTCGATACATGCTTGGGCCGGACCTTCTTGTTGCCCCGGTGCTCGAGGCGGGAATCGAACGCATGCAAGTGTCTCTGCCGAGCGGTACGACATGGATGCATGTGTGGTCAGGCTATGAGTTAGAGGGTGGTCAATTCGTTGAGGTTGCCTGTCCGTGGGGTGAGTGTCCGGTGTTTATACGAGAGGAAGCATCGACGACCCTCAAAAACGCCTTCCCGGCACTCCGATGAGAGGACTCCCAATACCGAGTGCCTCTCTGTCGTGTCGAGCGCCCCTCCCGCGCTGATGCGACCAACTGGTTGGCGGGTGGGGTTTGAGACGCCCCATCCGTCGACTCCCCTCAATACATGTACCCTTGCCGCACTGTAACGACCGCCTGATCCCGGTCGTGATACGGAGATGCAGCACTACATGAGCAAACAGGAAAACGGCGCGGCACTTGCCGACCTCGCACCGGTCAACTGTGAAACACAATTCGGTGCGATCGCACAAAGGGCTGGTGAATCGCAAATCTGTGAACCAGTCAGGAAAAGACAGGCGTCTGCCCGAAAATCAAACAAGCGGAATTCAACGATCAATCCGGCAGGAGATGCATGGGGACCGTGCACCAAGGGTGTTGCCGGGTTCGCCCACCGAAAATGCTTTAACCGCAGGAAACCATACTATCAGGTGAGACATCACCAAATTCCATCATGGAAGGCGACATAGCTGGTTAGATGTCACCGGAAGCAAATATCACTCCCGCCGACAGGGTCTTTAGGCCGCCCATAAACCGGTGGCGGTTCTTCAGTCTGGATTCAGCTGGGTTTTTTCCTGCATGCTCAAGGCCAGATACGTCGCAACAGCGTTGAGAGCAGCCAGAACCAACAGCGACAGAAGCACACTTTGCAATTGGGCAAGCAATCCTAGAACACCCGCAAAGATGATCCCCCCGACCCCCGCCACGACATCACCAAGTGCCACCATGTAAGGACGGTCCTTCTCTGACGACATCGAGAGGAGGTACAGGTATCGGCCATTTTGAACGCCGCCGATCCCGAATGACAAAAAGAAGATTGTCGTGGTGTAGACCCAGGGATTGCTGGCAAGCCCGTACAGATCGAAGGCAATTGCAATCAGCGCGGAGAACGACGCAATAACAGACGCACCCGCAATGGTATAGCGGATCGAATGGCGCACCAGCTTTCGCCAGAACAACGCCCCCAGAGCGGTCCCCGCGCTGGTCGCGGTTACAAATATGCTCAATATGTGTGGTGTCGACATGTGGTAGGTGGCGGCATGTATTGTGTAGAACGGCATCGCCAGTTCAACCGACAAAAAGAAAATGCGCGATACAAGGAACCTGCGGAACCAGGCGACCTGAACCGCCAGCGCCCACCCACGCGCGACCTGACCGACGAAGCTGGGTGTTTTCGCCGGCGATGAGGCATCGGTTTCCTCGGCCTGTGGCGACTGTGTGACCACGACCTGATAAAGGCACACGCAGGCCACCACCAGCGCGACAACACCCATCCACAGAAGCACACGGTGGCGTTCATAGGGCGTGTCGCCTGCCATGAGATCGCGTGTGAGCCAGACAGCCACGATTGCCAAGACACAGCTTCCTGCAAGCTGGCTAAAGACAATCTCGCCACGGTCCTTTTCACCAAGTTCGGATCCGTAGATCTGATTGCTGCCGAGCGCCCAGATTCCGTTGCACAGACCCAGGATAATGGACACTGCAATGAACAGTGCAGCCGCAAGCCAGATCGGCAGGCTTTGCGCCGAAAGCGCGACGACCGCCAACACCCCGGCGATGATCAGATTTGGCACCAGCATCGCATATTTGGCGCGTGATCCGACCTTGACATAGGGCGAAATCAGAGCCTCGACGATTAACCGCGCGGCCTTTACGCAAGGCAGCAGGAGCGTGGCAATATACTGGGGTGCACCGAGCGCAAGGTAGAGGAATGGCAACACCATTCCCGGACTTGCTAGAATGTCGGAAACAGATTCGCTGATCCCCGACCACAGGAGATAGGCACGGTTCCGTTTCGAACCGTACGCCGATGTCTGACTCAAATCACTCATCCGCATTCTTAAATGACCCCGCAAGGGCGGGCTGCACTGACGGTAACACCGAAACAAGCTTTTGTCCCGGCGCTCTCTTTCTCTCCACGACCGGTAACCACAGGCTGTGAACGGACCCAATCAACACGTCGTTGTCAGCGCGCAACCAGGTCAGGTGGACGGTATTGATCGCTTGCTAAATCTCCAATTATTGAAGCAACTCCAACGTCACCATACTGTCCGCTTGACAATCCGAATTCGGCGCACCCATCACCGGTCACAATGTCACACAAGAAGACCTATTCTGCGATGAGTGGCCCAAAACAAAGGTGACATCCTTTACCGGACACATGGGTAACAATTTTGGCTCTTTTGGCCGGAGATGCTGACGCCCCTTTCGGCGACGCCTTACATCGTCCGTCGGGCAATGCTGGAAGAATGATTCGGTAATCAAGTGACGTCTTCGATGTGTTGCCCGTCGCGTTGCCGATGAAGGCTTGAGTGATGTGCGCATTCTGGCAAGAAGTAGGGGACATGCTGTTGTCAATCGTGACGGCCTTGTTAAGAGGAGCCGTCAAGCCAATCGTGACACAACCCGTCACACCACTGTCAGCAGGATCGGTGCCCAACGCCCAGTGGCGTGCCGATTACAAGGGTGGGTTCAACAGGACAGTCGACCCCCTCCAAACCAAAATACGGTTTGTCAGCAAACTGAAGATTACTGCCTGACGAAAACTGTGCGTAGCAGAACAGCGTCTCCGACATCGCTTTCAATATAGGTTATTTCCATGCGATTTTCGTCAAGCAGCCGTCCTCGATAAATTCCGCTGTCTTTGACTTCCGCCATGGTAATCTCGGTCCCGTCAAATCCAATAAGCCCTATGAAGCCATCATCGCCGCCGGTGACCTGCTCCTCGCCGATGTCGGAACCGACTGTAACCTCGCCATCCATTTCCCAGACGGCCACGCCGGTGAAGAACTCGCCGTCCTGCTGCCCGATCACAAGGGCCGTTGTTTCCACGCCGATTTCAAATTTCTTCCCATCATGCACTGCAGCGCGGTACTGGCTTGTCCAGGTGCCGATCAGGTTTGGCAGATGGGAATTCTCCGCCCGGTTGTTACTTCGCCCACCGATGACCTGTTTGCAGTCCATGCCATGATCTCTCGCTGCAGCCCCGTAGGATATGAGTCTGTCGGTCACCACCGCATCGTGCACAAAGCCCTGCCCTTGAGCGAGACGCACATTAGCTTGAGAGCAGCTTTCCTGTTCCGGCGGGCGCTAACCAGGATATTCAGCATTTCACCCTCGCTATTTACGGCCCGCCACAGATACATCCGTCTCCTTTTGATCGAGACGAAAACTTCGTCCAGATGCCAACACCTGTCTGGTCGGGGCGCAGTTTTCTCAGTTTGCGGGCATAATTCAATCCGAACTTCAACGTCCGCCGCCGCAGCTTTTCGTATGAAACATCGATACCACGCTCCGCGAGGAGATCCTCAACATCACGAAAGTTGAGTGGAAAGCGAAAACACAGCCACCCCGCATGTTGGATGATCTGGGATGGGAAGCGATGGCGGCCACAGGAGATGGTATGCGTCGGTGATAGAGTCCACCTGACGGCGTCGCCGCCGAGCCGCCGTGAAAAGCCCCTAAACACTACCCGTTTCCGGGGCGCGACGACGACCATCCTCTACGGCAGACCACACGGCACGCCGCCTGCCGCGCTGCGGCCAAGGCGGCGGGGCTGGGCAAACAGGTCACGGTCCATAATTGCGATTATCTACTGGCTCATTGAAACCCATATGCAACCCAGATCGCACTGCGAGCGTATGCACGACCAGCTGAAATTCAATAACCGTCTGATTTTAATAAGAAAATCCTGATAGCGGGAGAGGGACTTGAATCCCCGACACGCGGATTATGATTCCGTCAAGGATCGCAAAAAAACAATGACTTAAGTGGCAAATGTCAAATATATGTCAAAATCAGCGGGTTGCGCTGCTTGGCAACAGTTGGATCAAGTCGGATTTTGAAGCATCAACGGCAGCTTGAAGGTTCAAATTGAGGGCTTGCAACCAAATATATCAGCAGGGCCTTTTCCAATGTGCGGTATGATGGTCCGTTTTGAACCGGTCGTTTTCGGGTTCCCATTCGGGTAGGCCTCTGGCTGGCAGCCCCAAGCTCAACCAACCAAAGACATCGGAACTGGTCACTGAACATGGTCTGCGGAGAGCCGATCCGCGGCCAGTTTTTTCAGATAAAACCTGTCCACTTTGCCGGTCGCATTGAGCGGCATCTTTTCGAGAAAATGGATGATCTCCGGCGCCTTATATCCAACCTCCTGACGGGCCGTACGGATGATTTCGGCTGCGGTGGGCCGGGCAGCCCCATCCTTGATGGTCACATAAGCCCAGACATTTTCCCCGTGCACGGCGTCGTGCACACCGACAACACCGGCAAGATCGACCGCCGGGTGAAGCAGGACCGCTTCCTCGACCTCCTGAGGCGAAATGTTCGATCCGTCATGTACGATGATCTGCTTCTTCCGGCCGCGGAACCAGAGATATCCGTCCGCATCGGCCCGCATGACATCGCCCGTGTTGAACCAGCCGTCAGAGAAGGCCTCCGCGGTTGCTACCGGATTTTTCCAATAACCAAGGAAAACCGGATCACCGCAGATCCACATGATCCCGTCGGTTCCGGTCGAAACTTCTGTGCCGTCTGCGTCGCGAAGCGATGCGGAATATCCGGGGCAGAGCAGGCCGACGGAACCTGATTTTGTGGCCCGGCTCGGCGGATCGAGCGTGAAGTCCGCGGCTTCGGTCAACCCATAGGTTTCCTTGATTTCCAGTCCGGTCAGGCCAGCAAATTCTCTCTCAAGGTCGACCGGAAACTTGTCACCTCCTGTGATGCAAAGGCGCACCGAGCCGAAATCCTCCCGCTTTGCCGCGTGATCGCGTTGCAGGGCGATCAGCGCCGCGGGAAGCGCAACAAGCACAGTGGGTCTTTGTGTGCGAAGCAGATGCAAAACCAGGTCGCCATCGAAACTGCGCGCCAGAACCACGCACGCGCCGACGGACAGCGCCGCCAGCGCTGTGGAAAGACTTCCGACATGCGATATGGAGCCGCCGGGGAACACAATGTCCCGCTGGCTCAGATCCATGGCCTGGGCAAAACTTGCAACGATCGATCCGAACGTAGAAGGACTGTGCATCACCCCCTTGGGTTCTCCGGTACTGCCGGAGGTGAAAAATATGAACGCCGGCGCATGGATATCAGGCTCGGGAAAATCACACCGGGAAGCGTCGGACCGGATCAAATCTTCAAAGAGCTTTGCTTCCGCCATGGGCCCACATGCGCAGATCAGACCCAACGACAGGCGGTCGACCATTTCGCTGGCGGCGATATCCGCGGCTCTTTCGGCATGTGTGAGCAACAGCTTTGCTTCACATACCCCGAGTGCGTGATCGATATTCGAGGGCGTGTAGCGGTAATTGAGCGGTATCAGTGTGAGACCGGCCTTGAGGCAAGCCAGTTGATAAATCAGCAGCTCGCCGCAATTAGGCATCAGGGAGGCTACACAGTCGCCCCGACGCAATCCTATGGAAACAAGGTGAGCGGCGAGTGCGTTTATGTCCCGGTCCAGTTGCCGCCATGTCCAGCTATCGGCTGCGGACACCAGTGCAACCTCGTCAGGCCGATCCGCTGGAGCGTTCCCCAGCACATCGTATAAACGGGCAGGACCCGCAAGTTCAGGACCGGAAAGCACCATGAACGAACCTTTTTCCGCAGCCTTGAAAATTGACGCCGCACAGACTTGCCCATTTTACGCGGCCAGCGCGGCAGGCACAAAGGCCGAACTCGATACGGTAATCGCAAAAACCGTCGATCCCGTTACGTCTCAAAATGCAAGAAATTGCTTGGCCACATGTGGACATCACACTACCGACACCAGGATCTTACTGCAAACAGCGCCATGCTCAGAGACTATTCTACTTGGCTGTTGCGACAAGGCCGTTCACCCAAGTCCCCGCACTGGCGTGCCCGCCGGCACTCTGTGTCACCGTTGGTGCGAGCGAGACCGCCCCGACACTCGCGCTGGAGACATCGATGCCGAAGGCGTCCGGGTCGACAGCAATACTGTTGACGAAAACACTGCCGGCCGTTGCGGCGGTCGTGTCGATCCCGGTACCGAAGACAATGGTCTGGTCGGCCATCTGAGCTCCGGCCACAGGTGTCACCGAATAGACCAGGCCGTTTCCGGCGGCAAAGCCTGCCGGGACCGTATCGGCTTCGTTGAACACCGTTGCATAGCGCAGGAAGTTCCAGTTGGTGATGAAGCGCACGTCATTACGGTTGGCATCGGGCCGGGTCGAATCGACCAGCCAGCGGCCAGTGCCCACGGTAACCGGGTTCGCGATCATCGTGAGCGTGTTGGCGTTTGACTGCGCGACCGTTCCGCTCAGCGCAAGGCCAGTATTGGTCGCCTTGAACCAGACATTGCCACCGCTGAGCGCATTATCGACGATGCCGCTAAAGATCATGCCGTTCGCTCCTGCTGCCAGTGCGCTGTTCGTGCTCTGGTCAAAACCGGTTGCCATCACCGTGACATTGGCATTGGAGATACCGCCGACCGTTGCTGTCGTATGACCGAGCCAGGCCCGGTTGAATTTGGTAGTCGGCATCGCGCCATCCTGAAGCGAGACTTCGCCTATGGCTGTAATATCAATGTAGCCCTAGCGCCGCCCCGTTGCCTGGAAAGGCTCTCCAAAGGCTGGATCCCCGTGACCCAGCAGCGCGTAGGCGAAGGGTTGATCGCTTCCCTGGAATGAAATGTCTTGCGCCGAGGCAATCGTGATCGCACCCGAATGATTGCCACTTGACCCATTACCGCCATGACCGAGATGAACATAGTTGGTGAATGATGACGCTCCGTCGCCGGCCGTGAACACGATACCGGCCACGGCGCCAATCAACATCGCCCCGCGACTGTTTACAGTTTCGTCGTTCGAGCCGCCCTGCCCGAGTTGCGCGTAATCTCCGTTTGAAGAATCACCGCTACCACCACTGAAGGTGATATTGGCCGCAGTGGCACGATATCGACATTACGCATACCGGTGACGTTGAATACGCCGGTTGCGCTGCCTACAGTATAGCTACTGATGTCGGAGGCAACGGCGATATCGACAAAATGCGGCAAGAATATCTATATCTGGCCAACTTCCAATCACTTCAAGAGGTGTAACCGCGGTTCAGTAAAGCCGCAGAACCCTAAACTTTAGATGCCCTTCAGCCGGGTCTGTTTTCCGTAACTCGGAGACCCGGTACGTTCAATGAATCTTCCACAATGTCAGACTGCTGATTGTTCGCCAGTGCACATGTCACCGTTGAGAACGGTTTCCAGATCAGGCATAGATTTGATCTGGAGGCTATTGGGCACTTCTGGACTTGTGTTTTACCGGGACGGCTTTCGTCCGGTAATCTGGACGGCCATTGAAGCGCTGATGACATAGTCCCTGTCCACTTTCGCAAGCTCATGGACCACCTTGTCTACCGCCTTTTCTGTGGCGATGCCGAGGCTTAAGAGGTTTTGTTTCATTTCCCGGGAAAGCGCTATACGCAACACGTCAACAACTTTTTGCTGATCTTCAAGGGGCCAATACGCCGATGCCTGTATATCCTGAAAACCAGCTTCCAACACATCAGACATCAACCGGTTGACACCGTAGTTCGGATCTCCGCCGCCGGCTTCGATTAGCCTGGCAAACCAGGATGCCAATTGTTTATACCATTCTGCACGACCGTGATTTAGGTAGGTCTGGGCGATCTCCTCACCCATAAAGACGCCTGATGATTTCAGTGCACTGTATGTCTTGCGCAAAACGTCGCCGGCATCGGACAGGTAGCTGAGCACGTAGCGCGAGTGGACAAAATCAAACTGCTCAGATGGGAAGGAAAAGTCCTGAGCCTTGGCGCAAACAAATGTGATGTTCTCCAACTTCAGTTCAGCCGCCCGATTTTTGGCAATTTCAATCAACTCCGGAGCCTGATCAAATGCTGTTACATGTCCTTTCGGGACAACTTGCTTTGCAAAATAGCAGGCGGTATCGCCAATACCGCAGCCTATTTCCAAGATATCCATATCTGGCGATATCTGCATGTCCGACAGTCGCTGCAGCGTGCCGGGTGAATAGATTTCATTGAACAACCGATAACGCTGATGCGCGCTTTCCTGACTACCCAACAAGTAGGTGTCTGATCGGCTCTCCTCAGTCATTTTTAGCTCCCAATTAGTGAATTTCCCGACCAATCTGCTTCAATCGCTCTCAAAACATGGCCCTCTATGTTCAGTGTTGTTGATGCGCGCCACATAGCGCAAATTTACTGGCTTCAGCTTACTCTGCGCAGCCAAATTCAAACTCGTCACTCGTCGAAGGTTTGCAGTGGTCAGGCCAACCTCGCTCGCGCCAATAGTCGTCAAAGCCGATATCGTCGATCAGCTCGCGGAACTTTTCTGTTCGTCCGACATGTTCGATCTGGGTCCAGGGAACAAGATAAGCCTGGAAATTGAATGACCGGTTGTCTGAGTTGTCTGTAAAAGACCTCAAAACAAGGTCATTTCCCCCGATAAACTGCAGAAGCGGATAACCGAGACTGCGGCTGTCCTTGTACTCGTTGTAGATCGTATCGGGTGATACGCTCCCCACAGCATCCACCAGGGACAATGCCCGGTCGCGCCATGAACCGTCACATGTTCTGCAATCAGAAATCAGCTTTCGCAGCCGGTCTACCTGGCCGGATTCGAAAAGATATCCCATTGTGCTGCGCAGGACAAAGGGAGCGAAACTCCGTTCCTTGCCGAAACCATCGAGATGTTTCTCGAAATTCTCTGCATTGGGCTCGGCTTGCAGTGCATAAAGGGTTTTTGTGAAGCTGAAGAGCGGGTTGTGCGGATCGATCTGGCCAACTCGCTCCGTCATTGCGATTGCTTCCGCGTCATAACCGACGATGGCGAGCAGGCGTGCATAATCCATCAATACCAGAACATTGTTGGGTTCTTTTTCAAGTGCCTGTTTGTAGAAAGCTTCTGCAGATGTCCATTGGCGTGCTCGCCTGTGCACATTGCCCATCGCGTGCTCGACAATCGCCAGATCGGGATTGAGCTCTCTTGCCTTCAGGGCAGTTTCGGCAGCGCGTCTGACATAGCCTGCCTGTGACAAATGCCGGCCTTTTGTCACTTCGGGAAACACCACGCCAAAATCATAGGCAAGCGAAAGCGCGGCCCAGCCCGCTGCGAATTCAGGATCAATCTCGACACTCTTTTTGAGTAGATCAATGCCAGCGGCAATTTGCGCATTAACACCCTCGCCCTGTTGCCCGGACAATGCAAGTGCATTGAGAAACAGGTCATAAGCTTCGGGATTGGCTGTTCGTCCGGTCTGCAGCCCGCTCGCCGTGATCCCTAGAGGCGTTTTGAGGGCCGCTCCGATCGCATTGGCAATCTTTTCCTGAATGACGAAAATGTCGCTGATTTTGTCTGCAAAGACATCGGACCAAATAAGGAACCCGTCGTTTGCTTCGATGAGTTGCGATTCCACCCTGACGTCGTTTCCCACACGGCGGACTGACCCCTCAAGAAGATATTGCACGCCCAGCTCTTGCCCGATCTTGCGCAGATCTTCCCCTTGATCCTTATATCTGAACGTCGAGGATTGGCCGGATATTCGCAGCTGTCCGGTTCGCGCCAGCGTGGCCATAATTTCGATGGTCAGTCCGTCGCTGAAGTTGCTTCCGGTGCCGTTATCGCTCAGGTTCCTGAACGGTAATACGGCAATGGTCGGCAACTGATTGCCGCCAACCGACGCGGATTGCTGGTTGTGGATGGGATCAAAGGCGTAGCGCCAAACAGTAAACACCAGCAGGCCGACGATACCGGCCGCGATGACATAGTCCAGTAGACCGCGGGCGGGTGGAGATGCTGCTTTACCGGGCGGTAATGCCGTTGTTCGCTGCAGACCCGTCGGGCTCATTTCAAAGGCCCATGCGAAGATGCAGGCGAAGGGGAAGCCCAGAGCCAGTAGCACGGTGACAAATGTATCGGTCCATGGCGGCAAGAGCAGCGACACCTTCATCATGGCGGTGACCTGAACACACACCCAGGCGGCTAGAAGATAAAGCCCCGCAACCTTGACCACATGTCGCCGCTGCAGCTCGCTGAAAAAGCTCATCGGTCGCTTCGCTTGCAGGTCGGAATGATGCTCTGCCTGGGGTGCAGGATCAGGAGTCGTGGATACCAACGGCGCCAATTGGTCTATGACGAGTCGGTCAGTCACCATATCGGACACGGCACTTTGTTCGGCCGGCTGTGCATCGTCGTCAAACAACAAGGGCGGACCGTGCTTGGGCCAATCAAGACCATTCAACTTGATATAGTCTTTGAGATTGGCGGCCGCATAGATAAGGGCTTTTCGGCGCTTGGCGTCGGAGATGTTCTTGTGGGTGAAGCTCAACCCCACCGCGACGCGCGCCAACAAATACTGGCTCTCCATATAGGAAAGCCGGTCACCTTCGTGACGGTCCACCCAGCTTGAGACTTCTTGACGCAGCGCCATGACCAGCTCAATTAGGCCGATATCTTCTGCGCGAGACCCGTTCTTGACTTCGCTGTTCCGGCTATGGCTCAGCTGCTCAAGGAGCGAGTTCCAATCCAACGCGCTGACGTTGGCACGAGAATTCAGAAGAAACACGAACTCAAAATAGGCGTGGTCGTAAAACAAATATTGTTCGCTCTGATAGAAAGCCAGGTCAATCAGATAGTAGTCTGACTCCGCAGATTCAGGGCGTCCCACCAGCACATTCTGACCATGCAGATCACCGTGAACCCTGCCCGACAAGGAACGCAAACGCAGATGATGCGGTATCTCTTTTATCTCAAGAGCAAAGGCCAGCGGATTGGGATACCAATGACCTTCGAACGTGATGCTGGGCACGTCCGGGGTTAACCCGCAACGAGCCGCCAGAAAGTCATGAATCCGCCCGCCCCGTTCGGGCTCAAGGCGGTAACCGAGCCACGATTGCAAAAGGTCCTTCGGATGGCGCATGCCCTGCTGACGCCTGTAATCCCGGTTCCAGTCCTCAAGCAGCCCCCGTGACAGGTCTCTGGTTATCTGCAGCTGTTTTTCGAAGGTGCATTCGGTCCATGGCGCCGCGTATTGCAGACCGCGACCTGCGATCGTGGACAATACCGCGATCTGCTTGTCGTGGTGCAGTGTATGCAGCAGCTTCGGCAGATGCCCGGCCGCAAAGTCCGGTGCATCGGAAATGGCCCTGTTGTGAAGGTCGGCTTCATGCTGCTCCTGCCCGGACGGATCGGGAACCTCATCAAGTTTCAAAATGGCCTGGCCCGTGAACTCCCGGCTCTCGATGTCGGCTGCATAAACCAGAGCGCCGGATTTTCCGCCACCGAGTTTCCGGTTGAGATAAAAACCGCCCTCAATGCCCCACTTATCTCGAACAAGCGGCAGAATATCGCTATAGGCCTCCGGCCAGGGCAGTCCGAGCATTTCGTTCTTGTCTGCCTCTATACCCAAGCGCCGCCCGCGATCCTGATCTTCCTTCGTCACTCTGTCTCACCAGTGTTCCGTTTGCTCTCAAAAAACATCGCAAATCCATCCACTTAGAGGGCATCTTCAAGGGCAGCCGGATATGCTTACCCACGCCTGCACGCGACCGCCGCACTGGCAGTCCCAATAACCTCCGCTTGGTGCCCACGAAGGCGGCTTGCAACCTACTCCTGTCGCATCTTGCAAAGGCGTGCATTGGACTTTTTCCTTACCTGTTGCGCCGTTCTCGCAATAGGTATGGATGATCTTCTCGTGTTGGCTTCCAATATTGAAACTTTTCGAGCAATGCCCGGTCGCGCATGTCCAGTTGACTTCCTCGGCGTGGACCGCCGAACCCGTCAGAAAAAAGACTGTCGCCAAGGTGGCAGAAACGAAAAACACCAAAGAAAGTGCATGTTTCATTTGATATGTTCATTTTCTTCTTCGGACGTATAGCATCAAAAACAGATCGAACCCTAGCGGGTTCGGCAGTATTTATGAACCATATGTTATATACCATTCGTCCACTATCAACTCCTAAACTTCAGTATAAACATGACAGATTGATTTAATCCGCACAAACCTCCTCACTGGCCTCAACTGCAATGAATCCAGAGGGAACAGCCCTTTCATGCCTGGCGTCGTGAAAACCAGATTGAGGTCCGACGGCAAAATCACATTGAATGGCCTTTTGCTATAAAAAAATATGATATAGATTCGCGGCAGTAGAGATTTCCTCCGCGTGAAACTTAGTGATCCTTTCCATGACAGGTTTCAAAGAGAATATTCGCACGCGGAATCAATTGTCTGTTTTGATCATGTGTGTCGGCTTAACGTTGCCACATCGAATGACACGGGGTGAACTGTCCATGTTGGCTTTCCTGAAAAATACCTGCCGAAAGAATCATGTTCCCCGCTTGTGCCTCTCCGTCGCAATCGGTTGTTTGATGGTGATGTGGCATTCTTCAGGCGTGCTTGCGTACAAAACCGAATATGTAAACTGCAGCACCTCCTCGTGCCCGATACCCGATATGGACGTCGACGGTGAGCAGCATGGGGTTGTAGATGGCGTATGTACCAATGTTGATCTGCCCAAGATTCGTATGAACTGCTATTACAAAAACGCATCTACCTCCGGGTGCCATTATGTAAATAAGTCAGTTTCAGAAATGACGTGCAGTTGCCTTAACGACAGTCTCTTCTACGAAAAACTCAAGGGAACGGTAACTTGTTCCAGCGAATAGACGCCATGTCTGCAAATTGGCCATGGCAGCGTGGAACCGGCCAACAACAAAGTCCCCGGGGGCGAAGAGCTTCCGCTGCTGGTTCGCGAAACATTCGTCAAGAATTCGGGAGTTCGCAATGTCAAGAACCCTTCTTATAACAGTATTTTCAATGGCTATTTGTCTTGTGCCGTCTCTTCTTTCGGCGGCTTCACAATACCAGGTCAGTTGCCGTGAGCCTGCGAACAACAATAGCCCATACGGACGGAATTATTGGGTTTGCGGCCCGGATGTTACGGTTAGCAGAGCGCAGAAATATGTAAACATAACAGTGCATTGCGTTACCAATAAGGGAAAAAATGTACAGCCGGATGGCCCACCTGTTTGTAATTCCGAAAAAAGTTTCCCCGTGACCAAATCTACGACTATCAACTCATGCTATATGCGTTGGGGAGACAATCCGCCGAACGCGTCCGTCAAGGCAACGGTGTCTGTTTACTACCAGTGCTGCGCGGTCGCCGGAACGTGTAAACAATAGTCCAGGTGACAAGCAAGAGCTTCTACCCGTAACCCGCCACTTTGGGCAACCAAGTGGCTATGGACGAAAAGGGCAGAACGACCGCCAGAACGATCAGCATCAGCGCGAAATAGGGCGCGGTGCCGGCGATGATATCCGCCATAGGCGCCCTGGCGATGACCTTGATGACAAAGAGGTTCATGCCCACAGGCGGCGCGATGTCTCAATCCAACAGTGAAATGGTCTGGCACGTTGGTTTGCACACAGGACAAACTGGTGCATGGGGGCAAGTCGCCGCTGGCAACTGCGTTGCTTGCCAAGGTTCCAACTGGAGACAGGCTTGCGTGGCTCGAGTGACCCTTCAAACGCACTTATCGTTGACAAAGCTCACGAGCGGTCCCCAACTGATCAACATACTGAGCAGTCCGCTATGGAGTTGAGGGGATGATTTGTTTTGGTCTTCTCTGTCGCGCTCTTTGGTTGTTCACCGTCTTTTTCGGGTCAATCCATACAAGAATTTGCATGTCCCAATGATGCGCAGGGATGTTCCTACAGTGGAAAAATGGACGGTAAGACAAAATTCATCGGGAAGTTTCAGTGTCGGAACGGACCCGCGGACGATCCGCCCAATCAACTTTACCGGCCGCAGCAACAGGGTTCCAGTTGCAGTACCGGGTACCCTGTGAAGCGCAGCTGGACTGCACCGCAGAGTAATTTCATAGTTTGCCAATGCAATCACAAGCAAGATGCCTGGGGTCCCTACAACTACTCTGTCTACATTTCTTGCCTATAGCGTCGGCAGGTTCCGCTGTCGGGTTGGTGACGATTGCCACTTTGCGAGACCGGTCGCAGCTCAAACGGCATGGTCGCGCAGGCAGACATTAGGTTATATATATAGCATTTAATGTTTTGCTATATATACATATGTCATTCACGGATTGCAGCCGCAAGCGTATCGGTGTAAAAACTATCTTGCACCAAACACCTTGGTCATCAATGTAGGGTGTTTACCGGATGGTGCTATCGGCTCGACAGCACGGTTGTGGCATAATTTTCAAGTCAAGCTGATCATCAAGATACGACGTCTGGATGAGAGGACCTCCTCATGGCATTTTTCAACAACAATACATGGTGTCGAATGTGGAGGTTTGCACACGGTTTCTGGCTCTCCGTCGCAATCGGTTGTTTGGTGGCGATGTGGCATTCTTCAGGGGTGCTTGCGTACACCACTGAATATGTAAACTGCAGCACCGCTTCGTGCCCGATACCCGACTTGAAAGTCAAAGGTGAGCAGCATGGGGTCGTTGATGCCGTATGTACTTATGTTGACCTGCCCAAAATCCGTATGAATTGTTATTTCAGAAACGGATCAACGGACGAATGCCATTATGTCAACAAATCAGTTTCAGAGATGACCTGCAGTTGCCTTAATGACACTCTCTCCCATGAAGAGCTGAAGGGAACAGTCACGTGTTCCGCCAATTAGACGTTACATCTATGAGGATCAGTTTACCTATTGCCACAACAAAGGCTTGCGATTGCCAGAATGCCAGCTGGGCGCCGGTCGAACTCAAGGGAACGGTATCTTGTTCCAGCGAATAGACATCGCCTCGACAAAAACCAATGTGCCGGCGAGCAAAACAACAATCAATCGGAAGCGTTTTGGATGCTTGTTGCTTGGACTCCTGATCCTGGCTCCCACACAAGCGGCGGCGCAAAATGAGACGATTACATGTGAAATTGGCAAACTTTGCACTACAAGGCTGGATGTCGCACGGAAATACGTCATTGGTGGCTCTTGCACGGCTGAAGGGATATCTCCGGTGGCCGCTAGCGTTGTATGCTCGTCCCCAACCGCTGCAATTGTTTGCCACAACGGAATTGGAAGCTGTGAATGCGACCACAAAAACCAGGATGTTGAGTACGAAGTGCATGTAAAGATTGATTGTCGAAATTCTGATTAGGCCGGATACACCTTGAACACGGGAGCGGAAGCAATGTCCAATATGCCTAAAATAATTACGACAGCCATATTGGTTCTGGGGGTGTCTTTGGGATTCGTAAAACCATTGGTTGCGCAAGACATATACAAGGGATGCCGGGTTGGAACTGTCTGTAACGGAAACATCTACAATCAGTTCGGAGGCACGTACATCCTTGCTGGATATTGTGAAGATGGTGGACCAACCAGGGTCAACCCGAGTTCACTCGTTTGTAGTACTCCAAATTTCGCCTTGAAGTGTGAAAAAATGGTGCAAAAAACAGGGTACGCTCAATGCAAATGTGACAATACTAACTCGGGATCCTCTTATCACATAAAATACAATATTGATTGTAGCAACGCGGGCAGTGAATAACGGCATTTCGCCCCGTTTCAGTCAACTCAAGCGAGTTCTCACAATCAACCGGCCGCAATGCGCCATTGCTGATCGCATGCACGGATCAAAAGGCTGGCCAGCTTTCCATCTCTCTTGTTTCAACCAGACCAAACAGGTCCGATCCGGCATCACATTGGCCAATATGTAACGCTCGGGGCAACTACCCGTAACCCGCCACTTTGGGCAACCACGTGGCTACGGACGGAAAGGTCAGAACGACCGCCAAAACGAACAGCATCAGTGCGAAATAGGGTGCGGTGCCGGCGATGATATCCGCCATGGGCGCCTTGGCGATGCCCTTGATAACAAAGAGGTTCATGCCCACAGGCGGGGTAATCAGCGCCAGTTCCAGATTGATGACAAGCAAAATGCCGTACCAGATCGGATCGATTCCCAGTTCCAGGATCACCGGAAACACGATCGGTGTTGTAATAAGAATGATGGCGATCGTCTCCAGGAACATTCCCAGCACGAAGATGGCAGCCATGACGGCAAGAACAAACGCCATTGCGCTCATATCGAGAGAAACGACCGCTTCGACGATTTCGACGGGCAACCGGACAAGCGTGACGGCATAGGCAAAGATCGCCGCAGAGGCCAGAATCATCAATATCATGGCAGATGATCGAACGGTTTCATATGCCGTCTGCCACAGGTCCCGAAATCCGAAATTCCGGTAGATCCCGGCACCCACAAGCAAGGCGTACAGGCATCCGACCACCGCTGCTTCCGTCACCGTGAAAACGCCAAAATAGATACCGCCGAGCACGATCGGCGGCATCATTAGCGCCCAGAATGCCTGCCTGACTGCTGATCGCAATTGACTCCAGCCAACCCAGGATGCCGGCTTGTGGACGGGGCGGATCGTGGCGCTCATAACGCAAAACAATGCAAAGATCAGCGTCATCAGCAGACCGGGCAGCATGGCCGCAAGAAAAAGCATGCCAATCGAGGTTTCCGTGACAATTGCATAGAGTATCAGGGGAACCGAAGGCGGAATAAGAACGCCGAGCGTGCCGCCGGCTGCAATCACGCCATAGCTGTCGCGATCACGATAGCCAAATCGTTTCATATGCGGGAGTGCGCTTGTTCCGATTGTCAGGGCTGTGGCAACGGAAGAGCCCGAGATTGAAGAAAATACGGCGCATGCCAACACGGTCGCGACGCCAAGGCCGCCCTGAATGTGGCGCATCATCGTATTGGCAGCATCATAAAGGTGATCGACAACCTTGGACCGGATCATCACCTGCGCCATGAAGGCAAACATCGGAATAACCGCGAGATGACCGTTATTGAGCTTCGCGAAAATGGTATCGGCGACTGCATTGAGCTGGCCTTCGCTGAGCACGATCACAATAAGCGACATCAATCCCAGCGCGGCAAAGACCGGCGCGCCGATCAGCAGCAGGACCAGCAACCCGCCGAGAATGAGTGCTGCGGCCAACCTCAGTCTCCCCCAGCCGAAGGTGCAGTGCGCAGCGCGCGGCTGATCTTCGCGATCACCGCCAGCAGGACGAGTGCGGAACCGGCTATGAGAAGGGACTGCGGAATCCACATTGGTATTTCCATGTAACCATTTGAATAAAGGCCGAATTCATAGGAAAATTTCACCGTCTGCCATGCACCGAAAAGCAAGACCATCATGAGCACGATGACGCAAGCTATCGAGATGGAGCGCAAGGCATCAAGCGCACGCCCATGCAGTCTCGAGGTTAAAATATCAATCTGGATATGGTCGTTTTTGCGCAGCGCCTCAGCGGCGCCGAACATAACGATGGCCACAACAAGGTAGCCGGACAACTCATCAAACCAGTTTATCGGGTTGGCGAGGACATAGCGCATGAAAATGTTGGCGCCGGCAATACACAAAATGATCAGAACAGATGCGGCCGCCAGTGCTGCACCACCGATACACAGGGTATTGACAACCCGTTCCAACAGGTTTGCGTCATCCACGTCGCAAACTTCCTCTGAACCGCCCGCTTCAGATTTCATGTGCCTTCATGGATCTATTGCGACAGCTTTTTCAAGAGATCGAGGATCACCTTGCCGTCATCGCCCGTCGCTTCGGCAAAGGCCTTATCGAAAGCCGGACGCATGATTGCCGCCATGGCTTCGACCTGATCCGCCGTGTGGATGTGCACTTTGACATTTTTTCCGGCCAACTTGAATGGCGCTTCGAGGGTGGCCTGCTCAGTCGCCTCGAAAGCCCAATCTGCGGCATTTCTGCCTGCAACGGCAAGGGCGGTCTTGGACCTGTCGCTCAAGCCTTCATACCAGTCCGGATTGACGTAACCATGATAAAATACACTGAACATCGGCGTCGCGACGATCTGATCCTGGACTTCATAATAATTTCTGGCATAGGCGGCACCAATATCCGTCAATCCGGCGTCAATAACGCTGGTCGAAAGCGCCAGATAGACATCGGTCCCGGAGAGTGTTGTCGGTGCTGCGCCCAGTGCTTCCAGTGCCGCGTTGATTGTGGGGTTGAAGCCCCTGATCTTAACACCGTCGAAATCACCCGGCTTTATGAGGGGCCTTCCCTTGGAGGTCAGCGCAGACATCCTTGTCGTGAACATCCAGGTGACGTTGCGCAGACCCTTATGCAACAGTTTTTCCTCGAGGAAGACCGCCGCTTCGGAATCCGGCCAGGCGGTGAGAGCTTCGGGTGTCGTCACTGAATATGGACGCAGGGTCACGCTCATGACCGGCAGCGTCTTGCCCCATTGAAAATTGCCGGAAAAAGCGCATTCGATCGTTCCCTTTGCGACCGACGGGATATTTTCCCCAGCCCCGACGAGACTGCTGGAGCCGAAGATCTGAACATCGATTTCGCCGTCGGAAAGCATCTCCACCTCTTCAGCCCAACGTTCAATAACCTTGGATATATGAAAAGTCGGAGGGAGTTGATGGCTGCAGCGCATTGTCTCGGCGGCCAGCGCCGCCAGATCGGCATCCATCGGCAACACCATACTCGCCGCTATCGCAGCTATTTTCAAAATCCCGGATTTCACCTTCATCTGTTCGCCTCTTGCGTCAGCATCGCCGAACTATCGCGGAGCATTCTGCGACAGTCCTGAGAAGAGATGGCCCGACCTGAGGGGCCGCCTGACACGGGCCAGGCAACCACCGCAAGATGGAGCCACGTCCGGTTCCTGAACGAAACAGCCAAGAAATGATCTCTTAGGCTCAACCCGCGCGTACTGATTCTCCGGGAACGAGCTTCATCAGAGGCATCATAGACTGTCATTCCCCGTACGGGGTATGCCTAAGGATAAGGTGTCGTTTTGAGGGTGTAAATGCGGGCAATCAGCTTCGCTTGCGGCACAATACCGTTTCGATCATCCGGTGGGCAAATGAGCGCTGAATTCTAGTGAGGAAGGATGTACCCAGCGCCGGGCACTCCCTCACCGGTAAAATTCGTTATTTTTGTTCCAAGTGTGACAAGGGTTTTATGACACCCATATGGGTCTACCAAGGCAGCAAACCGCAGTACCGTGGGAGCAGCCGGCGTCAACGTGCTCTCAACATTTTTGTGATTACCTGGCGGCGGCGACCGCCTGTTTGCGGCCTTTGGTACCGGAAGAGGCGCCATTTTCAAGCGACATCGAAAGGCGGAACCTGTCCGGCCTGAAACTCGCCGCCGCGAACTCGATCGGTGCGCCATCCATATCGTAAACGGTCCGCTCCATGCTAAGGATCGCCGCACCGCTGCCAACTTCAAGATGCCTGGCAGCAGCTTCGTCTGCAACACCGGCAGTGACGGTCTGCTCTGCTGTTCCGATTTTATGCCCTGTCTCCGCGATCAAATCGATCATCATTCTCGACTCTAGTGCCGCGGGCGAGAATGTGCGTCCGATGGCAATCGGAACATAGGCATAAACATGACAAAACGGGATCCCATCCGTCGAGCGTGTCCGCTCTATGTGGTAGACGTCACTCCCCGGCTCGAGCGAGAGCCTCTCGGCGACATAATCAGGCGCCTTTTGCCGTGAAAAATCAAGGAGTGTAATTTCCGACTGGCCGATGATACGCGACTGCCCAATGAACTGGTCTGTGACGGACGAGCCGGCAGGTGCTGGTTGTGCCGCTTTGGCTCCGATGATGTTTTCCCGCACCAGCGTGCCGCGCCCCCTTTCGCGCCTGACCAGCCCTGCCTTCGCAAGTTCGTTCAACGCTCGCTGCGACGTGATACGGGACACGCCATATTCCTCAGACAACTCGGCTTCACTTGATATACGCGTACCATGAGGCAATTGTCCGGTAAGGATCTTTTCGCGAAGGGCCAGGAAGATCTGCTGATAGCGCGGTGTGCGACGTTCTTTAGCCATCGTCATATCCAGTGAATTTAAACATGTGATCGCTGGTTTATCATTTCGCTAACTAACTTGCCACCACAAATCCAAATCACCTGCCGGCCAAGCCGTTGACAACGGTTCATTACCAGGTGCCTGAGTGCCGTTCGCCTGAGGAATGCCGCCGGTGTCGCATTGGCTGTTCCTGCTATAAAGCCAACGCATGGATGGACATAGGCTGCATGAGATAGGCTCAACATCTCAACAGGCAACGGGTCAAGCCGGCGCGGACCGAAGGGAAACGTTTGCCCCGATTTACGGATCTGGATCCAATCTATACCTTTGGAGCCAATTCATTTGCAATACACCGTAACCGACCGGCTGCGGTATCCAAAATCGCTCAATTAGGCAATCAGCCCAATCTGTCCAATAGGCGACGGTGGGGAACAGTCATTCTGCAGAACATGTTATTTCTGCTCTAACTTGGTGCGTTGCAGGAGTACGGTTATAGCAGACGCACTGCATACTGGACGGCGCCGATATCACCTCATTGGTACAATCGTTAGGCGATAGAACATTACTCTTCCAAACACATTTTATGGATATCTTGGGGGTCGAAGTGTCCTGACAAGCCGCGCTAATTATGCCATGTGTCTTTCCATATACTTTCAAGTAGTTGGACGTACAGGAGGTCGTGTCGCAGTTCTTATTTTCGCTCTCTTCAGCAAACCCAAAATCGAAGGACGCTGCACTAAAGGCAATGCCACACAAAACGACAGCAACAAACTTTTGAAGATTTATCGACAAAATCATGCCAACCACTCCCTTAAGGCGATCAATCACACGGTTTGCGTTATCATCGCACCGGATCTGCTGCAGCATATATTTTCAGTGCCGCACATTTGATATCTTATTTTATGTCATATTTATTCCCAATATATAGCAATCGATGCCCTCGACAATGTCAAAATTGCCTTGTGTCACAACTCATTGCGAACTGTTTAACATAGCGCTAATGTCTCGCGTGCGTTTCGTAAACTTTCTCGAGTTTGATATACTAGGATATCTTGTTTGAAGGTGACCGGGTTTCCTTTGGTGGTCCAACTCGAGAGTTGGAACCTAGCATGGACTTGGGCCTTCGATCGAACAGCCCGATCAGCAGCGTAGGCTGGCGGGATTGACATACTCTCATTGCCAACCCTCGAGTGTCGGCTATTGATACTGCTAATCCGCCCCTACAGTTTTTCTCAGTCAGCGGCTCAGATTGGTCCCAGGTCCAAGAATGATCGCGGGGCCGGCAGGCAGATCGTCACGGCCCGTGTTGAGAGCCTGAAGGTCTTTGACAATAGTCAGGGCGCGATGGCTGAAATCCGTCTCCGGGGCGCCCAGATCCTGGGCGCGTATGAAGAACCGCTGACCGTCCACTTCAGCGGTGGCGGACGCATGCTCGGAAATCAGGCCGGTCTCCACCTTGAAGATCGGAACGCTCCTTCCGGACCGCGTGGTCAATGACGGTGTCCACGCACTGCCGCGGCTGTACTGGTCCCTGACGATCTCACCGAGATACTGGATGATGGCGTTCGGCGAGCGCAGCGCGACCCCCGTACCCTTGGTGTCAAAGAGGCCACGTGTTCTGGATCCGCGGCGCGTGAACCCGACGTTGATCTTGCCGGCCTTATCGACAAGCACCCTGCCGCGGTTGAGCATTACGGCCTCGGCGAACATTCTGAATTGGGAGTAGGCACACCGGTTGGTCGGGTGGTTTCTCAGCGTTACAACCGTGTTCCCCGCAACCGACATTTCCCGCACAAAGTCACAAGTCACATCCGCTAGCGTCCGTTCGAAATTCCGGCAAATTCCGCGTTCCGCGCCAGAAAGCGTCGCCGATCGCTGCCTGCACTCCTCCTGCGCGTTGAAAACCACCTCCCTGTAGTCATCGAGCCTGACCCGACTTGTCTGGATGAGCATCGTAAAGATGAGATGCACATGGACTTCGTCGCGGCTCTCAATGAGAAACAACATCAAATCCGGGGCGACCCTGGTATGCATCGCCTTTGTAAACTCCTTTGTCTCCAACGATGAGACATTGGCGTTTCGATTGATGCTCCTGGTCGGTGCCAAACCGATGTTGACAGAGCTCTGCGACAAGGCGTGAAGCGGCACAGAGCCGGATGCTGTAGGTGCAGACGCACGGGACATCGAACCCGAGTAGTCGCCAATAAGAGAAAAGTAGTTCGCATATCCCTTGGCCGACCGGATAACGTTGGTGAGGAGGAGGTTATTGGATGCTTCGGCGAGGCCGACATTGTAATAGATGCCGTTGTCGGCAACGGTATTCTGGCAGCTTGAAACCAGCATCCCCGCAAGTATCACGCCCATCGCTCTTGCCAATACCATACACACAGTCTCACACCCTCGCCCGTTTCCATCACAAGGCAGAAACCGCCCTGTACGTTGTCCTAATTTCTGATGACCGCCCGTTCTTACCTGCCGGAAGAAGCATAGCAACAATGATAGTTATGACAAGTTGGCTATTTGAAAAAAGCCAATTTGAACGAAGGACAAGAGCTGCGATTTGATTATCATAACAGATAACACAGGACCGTTCGTTGAAACACGCCATAACAACATGACGTGACAAGTGGCCCCGTCGATACGCTCAAGGTCCAGCAGCATTCAGATACGCCAATTTAGTGTGCCGGTTTATTTGCTCTTCTCTTTGCGCGAATGCGGCGCAAGAGTCAGTGTCGTGTGCTGCACTTAAACAGGGTAAAACTTGATCAGGGCCGACCAGAACTCCAACGATAGCACCCGCCCTGTCTTCTATCGGGTAGATCCGATTGCAATACGTTTGCGGGATCGGTCAGCACTTATACGCCTTGGGCGCATTGGGAGAGACACAACAATTGCTCATTTCCAGATTGTAGAGCGTTGCGTGTTTCGTCAAATTGCACAAACAGCTGGAAGTATGGTCTCTGGCCTTGACGCAGCCGGCATGCCCACATTTATACTTGAACGTACGATCATCGCCTTGCCCGCCAGTTCCTGCGACACCGTCCACCATTCTGGTATTGTAGCACCAAAGCCTGATCATGGTTTTGCCTTTATTGACTTCGATCGCTGGCTTGCAGTGTGCCGGATTCTCGCAGTTGTAATCTATGTCCGGATTTGCGGAATACGAGACTGTCGTGGCACCAATCAAAAGTGATATGACGAATGCCGTCACAGATACTATTCGTCTGGTCATGGCTGTCACCTTATCGACTTTGGGGCACCAAAACATGCCGCCTCCGATCAATGATGCTCCGCGCATCAGCCTGTCATACCCGCCTCGTCGCTTGTGTTCCTGACCGCCTAGCAGGTTAAACCAACCACCACTTGGAAGTGGTTAACTTTTGGGTCCGTTGTACCCGCATAATTGCAGGTAGAATACTTGTAGTTCCCGTCAACGCCGCTAAGCGGACCGCAAGTGACAAAAAGGTTCTGAGAATCCACATGCCCATTCGGCGGTTGATAAACATCATTTCCCTTCTGGCACGCAAGTTTTACCCGCGTCGGCGGCCCGTAAGGTACGTGGAGACGTATGCCCTCACATTTCGCCTCGTCATAACATCTCCACGTCGTGGTCGTCTGCGCATTGACGGCTATGACCGGATTCACCACTGACAAGGCTAAAAAAAGCCAAACGTATCGCATGTATATACCCCTGTGATCTGCTTGGGCATCTAACAACTCACCTTCACCGAGAATGGATCGTTGTGCTCGTGCCCTGCCCAGTTATGGCAATGACAATGTGGCTGAGGATTCTGAGCGTCATCGTTGTAGCAGGTTATGTTTGTGCCGCCGATCTTCGAGCATTGAGTTTCCTTGGCGTTGACGGGGGCTTGTGGGTCGTCATAGGTGCAAAACCCCCAAACAGCCATGTCCTTACCGCCCTGCACATCTACATTGTAAGTACATGAACCACCCTTCGGGGCATCGCACTTCTTCGTCTCACTATCAGCTGATACTTGAGAAGCGGCGAATACCGCCCAGAACATAACCAGGGTGAAAACGAAAGACCTGCCGATCAAAGCAACCATGTCTCTGCCTCTGTTGAAAGTGTTTGAAGCTTCTACGCTAACGCCGGGCCGGACACGCTGGCCGAAAAAGCCACGATCAGGGCAAGAAAAAGTAAAACGGCGCTTATCCTCATCTCTGTTCCTCTCACCAATGCCGATGGAATTCCGGCAGCGCGGGTCGACAGCAATCCGATATCCGCTTTTATTATCAACTGATCGCATCTTCCGGAATCATATAACAACTTGATTTGAAATGCTATATAAATGAGCCAATGACAGCAAGGAAGCACTCGCTGGATTTGTAAAGCCTGCCCCTGTTGCCGTTTTCGGACAATCCGCTCGAACCTCTCAACCACAAACCGGTCTTCGAGGCTCCGGTCGAAGGCCGGAAAACTGCCGTCCCATCACGCGGCCAGATCCTTTGGCTCAGGGCTGCCTTCCGGCATTGTTCCAGTCTGCATCAGCTAAAACCGCAACGAGGCCCTTACTTCACCCGCCGCCTCGACGCCGCCGTCGAAATCCGACTTGAGTTCGCCGCCAAGGCCAATCTTGCGTCGGCCGTTCGCCGAGGTATGGGCCACATTCAGGCCGAGAAATGCCAACACCTCATCTTCCATCTCTGCAGCAATGGTAAAAGGCGTTGCCGCGACGATGGCGTTGACACCGTCGGAACCGGCATCGACCGTTGCATCGACGCCAAAGGCCCAGTTGATGCGGGTCCTGGTGCCGTTTTCGTGCCGCATCGTGTGTGGAAGATTGAGCTGGGCGCGCAGGTTGAACAGCGACAGGTCGCGCGCGCCAACAGTAAGTGGAAGCGGAACCCCGGTCTCTGTGTAACCGTCGAGATGCATGTAGACATAGGTCGCGCGCCCGCTGACATTCATCGGCCCGCCGATGAGATCGACCGGCACTGAGGCGGTCAGCGACGGAGCAATGAAATAACCGTGGTAGTTGCCGGTGGCGTTGACGCCGTTGACCGCGCGTGTCGCATCGTTGTCGGTCGCACCTGCAGCGAAGGCGGCGTGAATACGGTGGGTGCCGTAATCGCGCTTGAAATAGGCGCCGCCGAAGACGGTGTCCGTATCCGTATCGCCGGCGTGGAAGTCGACCGACAGCCTGCTGCGGCTATAGCCCGCAAACACGCCGAAAGTGCCGGTGGTCCCGGCTTCACCTGTTTCAAGACCGGTGGTCAGGCCGCCGAAATTGTGATCGAAGGCGGCAAGGCTGGCCGTACCATCAAGGTGGTGGTGTCCGCCGAAGGACGCCCCCCACAGGCGCGCACCACCACTGCCTTTGCCGTCGCCTCTGGCAAAGGCCTGTGTATTCTGCAGGCCGGCACCTGAGGGTTCGCCCTGATTGTCGATCACGTTGAAGACCGCATCGGTGACGTCGCTGATCTGCGTGCCCTGGCCGGCAAAGCCGGTGGCATCCACCGCTACCGCCGTCAGCCCGCCATTGATCAGCACGCCACCGCCGGCAAAGTTGATGATCTCCGGCGCCGACTGCAGGTCCGTGTCGCCCTGGCCGGAGCCGCCGGCATCGGCGAAATTGACCGTTGCGTTGAGGCCCGGCAGGAAATTGAGCGTATCGATATCGTTCGGGTTGGTGCCGCCCAGTCCGTCATTGCCGTTGCCGAAATCCATCGCGCCGTTGATCACCGAGCCCGGCAGCAGGTTGACGACGTCGTTGCCATCCTGCCGGAGGTCGATCGTGAAACCGCTGCCGCCTGTCAGAACTCCGCTGGTGGTGATCGTTGCGGAAGGAGCAGCGTCCGTTCCCCGAAATACTTGGATCGCCGTGGCGTTGGCTGCGATATTGCCGGTGTTCTCAATGTTGACGTTGCCAAAGGTGGCGTTCGCCTCGATGCCGGAACCGCCTGACGTGATATTTCCGCGACTGGAAACACTGATGCCGCCAAGAGGTGCAATGGCGAGAACTCCTGTGGAACTGGCTCCGGTTGTCGTGATATCGCCGTCGCTTGCGATCTCAATGCCGCCATTGCTTGCGACTGCGAAAATTCCTGTGGAGTTGGCTGCGCTTGACGTGATGTCGCCGTTGCTTGCGATTTCGACTTTACCGAAGAAACTGGTTGCAGATATGCCGCTATCAGCGTCGATATCACCAGAGCTGACAATTCTTAAATCGTTCCCACTCAACGCGGCTATGCCTGAACTGACGGCACCGGCAAGGTTTAGGTCGCCATTGCTCGAAATTGACAACTCACCGCCTATGCTTGTGCCACTTATTCCCACAACGCTTCCGGCAGTTGAAGTGATACCGCCAGTACTGGATATTACAACGTCGCCACCGCCGCTTTCCCCGAATATTCCGAAGCTAGAGTCGCCGGTTGTTTGAATATCACCGTTATGAGAAATCCCCACATCGCCACGGATCGTCTTCGCATACAAGCCGCTACCGCCGGCGGTAACGTTGCCGGTATTTCTGACGGTGATGTCCCCGTCGTCGCGAAGCGTTTCGGCATAGATTCCATCCGCACCGTTACCACGGGTGGTAATATCGCCGATATTGACAATATTAGTATCACCGCCATCAATCACGAAGGCAAAGATACCGTCAGATCCGTTACCAACGGTAGCGATGTCGCCAACATTCGAAATGTCGATATAGCCGAAGCCATCGGCCACGGCAGAAATCCCCGCCGCATCGAAACCATCAGTCGCGATGTGACCAATATTCGATATGTCGATATTGCCGCTGCCATCGGTAAAGCCAAAAATGCCTACGGCGTCGTTGCCTGTTGTCCTGATGCCGGCGGTGCCGGTGGTGTCGACATCGATGTTGATGTCCGCAAGGTCCGTCTGGAAATCGATACCGCCTATTCCGGGGCCCGGTGCAATGCCCGGTGCATCGACATTTTTGACAATGAGCGTATCGATAAAGGAAAAGTTGGCAGTATCGACCACAAGTCCAGCCTCAACGTCGCCTGTGCAGGTAACCGTTGTTGCGGACACGACGCAGTTGGCGGCCGGCGGGACCACCGTCTGGGCCAGAGCCGAAGGCGGCAGTGACGCCGCCGCACCGAGCCCGAGGGCGGAGGCCGCGACCGTCGAGACCAGTTGTCTTGACAAGCGGCGGCTATGTCTGCGCGCCAGCGCCGTGTGGCACCGTGCATGACGGTTTGCACAATCGATTTTCGGCAAAATATCCCCCGGTTGATTCGCGCCCGTTGCCGGCTGTGCAATTACCAGCATAACAATATAATGTAAAATGATATATCAAGAAAGATCACTCAAGGCGACCGGGGATCGTGCCGGGATTTCTCCTTGCAGGTCAATACAGCTCATATGTGTTTCGTTTTGGCAACGCCTGTGAAGACACTGCCTAAACCCATGAGCAGCATGATCAGATGGATGCGGTGCTTGTTCTGACCGCAAGAAACAGGTTTGACTGACGTGGCTACTTTTCAGCCACGCTTTCAAGGGCCTCGTTGATGCCCGGCGATTTGTCGCCGTGGTGGTGGACGATCTTCCAGGTACCGTTTTCTCGGCAGTAGATGTTTGTAAACCGCGAGTTGACGGTCAGCGGCGTACCGCCAACCGCGAACTGCGCATGCTCGACGCCGATTTCCCAGGCAACGTCGCCGACGACGCGGATCAGCTGATCGGTGATTTCGACATGGCCGCCGGTGCTTCCGCGTGCCACCTCTTCGAACGATTCCCTTACCGCATCCCAGCCGATCTCGCGCCGGCCGATCGGGTGCAGGGTCGACACCGTATCGCTGTGCGACCAGATCTCGGAAAGAGCACTCGCATCGCCTGCCAGCATCGTGTTCAACGCCGCATAAAAGGTTGCCGAGGCGGCGCGGACTTCGTCTTCAACTGTCATATCAGGCTCCTGACTTCACGTTTTGACCGGACGTGTTCTGCGGTATGCCGTACTCACACGTTTAGACGTCCACATAAGACAATGGTCCGAACGGTGGGCGATCATCTTCCAGTGGCCGTCTTCATTGCGGTATACATTGGTTCCACACATACGCGCGGTCGCCTTGCCGGCCCCTGGCCGGACACCTCCGCTACACAATAGACCACTGCCATTCCTTCACCCAATGTCATGTGCCGTTTGATCAATTTGATGGTGCCGCCTATGCCCGCCCTGCCCTGCGCGCTCCAATCCTGATCTGTCACTTTCCAGCCGATATGAAACGGTTCGTGAACCGGCCCCATATGGATCACGTCATCGGCATGCGACCACAGCACCTCCATCGGCTTGATGTCGCCGGCAAACATCTTGGAGGCATCCAAATTAGTGGCCCAAACCAAAGCTGCACACAGGCTTCACGTTCTCCTCCTCAGCCGGCTTCGGCACACAGGCGATCTGTAAAAACCACGTTGCTCGCCCGGCAACGTTTTCGCTTTAGCTTGGGGGTGCACTACAGGTGATCCTGTAATTCACCGTCGGGAAAACAGCAACGCTGGTATTCTTGCAGGTGCAAGTATACGTCTCGTCATCCATTTTGTTTACTGGGCCGCAAAAGGTATGCGTTTTGTTTCCAGAGCCCAGGACGCACAGCTGCGATGTAGATTTCGCGCCTTCTGTTGTGCAGGTCAAGAAAAAGTCGAACGTTTGCCCGGGGCTTATCGTCTTGTAGTCTGCGCACTCATGAGGAGCGTGCGCATAACTGGCGCATTGCAGGTAAAAATTCTTGTCGGCCAGCGCATCGCCCGAAAGCGCGCCAAGACTTAAAACGAACAACAGCCCGAAGACCGCTCCAGTTCGAATTGACAGGCCGACACGGACCAGGTCTAGCGGGATATTTGACCGGTTGAAGTTACGCTCTGCGAACCCGCCAACAAGTAAGTGCGTGATTCTTTTCATGGTTGCCTCCGGTGGTTTATCTTCACTTAAAGTCACAGCTGCAAATTGTGATGCTGGCTCGCGCATGTCTGGATTTCACCATTGGAATGTAATTTTGGCGCCAAATGACTTTGGCGGAAAGACCGCGTCCTCCCTCTTGTAACAAAACGCAATCAAATCGTCACAGATTATATATCAAATAACATTTCCTTGGATATATCAAATTCTATACTAAGTCAGTCAAGTCACAATTATCGCGGGTCGCAAAGAGATCGCCTACCACTAATCAACACTTTGGCGAGTAGACGGGAAGCCGTTTTGTGATGGGATACCATCAGACCCCCAATCAGGGCGGCTCTTGACCTTATCGGGATAACGCACGCACCTTTGCCCCATCAGCAGAAGGGTCGACTGTTACCGACGACCTCTGCCAAGGGCATTGAACCAAAGCGCCAATGTCTGTTCAGCGCCATGTCAAAAGCCTTGGAAAAGCCGTTCAGCGGCAATTCGATGCGAAGGGAGTTCTTGTTCGATGCGGTGAGGTCAATGAACAGGCTGTTTCCCCGCCTCAGGGCCTCCACCATTGAAGGAGCAGGGGGAAGCTCGAATAGGCGCCATCCGCATTTGAGGTCTGGATCGGGTAGCTCTGTCCCGTGCCCCGGTCGACGGTGATCACGATCCCGGACAGCAAGTCAAGACCGTGCGGAAGCGACGAAGCCATTTCGGGGCTTTCAGCCCCTTTGAACACGGTTGCGGACAACACCTTTTGCCGGGTTCCGGCCTGAAGCAGTGTCACCGAAAGACTGCAAACCAGAATGTCCGGACTGGCGGCGTTTGAACAATTGACGATCCACCGCGGAGCCGCTTCGGCCTTGGCTTGACCGGTCGATGATTGCGCAAAGGGAGCGCCAGTTGTTCCGAGGAGGGCTGCAAGCATGACAAATACTGGCAACACTCTTTGAATTCTGCTCATATGCGCCACCTGTGTAATCAGTTCTCTAGCCTCTCACAGAACCGGTTGGTACTGCCGGGCAGTTTAAAAGTTGAGTGCGCCCTTGAGAAATCCGCCATGCAGCGACTCATCTCTCGAGACGTTGCCGTAATATCCGAATTTCAAGGTTGAGCGGTCGCCCATGAACAGCGTTGTTCCTGCCTTGAATGTTGCGTAGAACGTGTCCTGCTGGGCGATGACGGAGAAGGTCGGAATCCCGTTTGGCGCGCCGGCAAATGACGCGGTCATGTCGTAGTCCTCTCCGCTGTAGATGGCGGCACCAACCCCGGCATAGGCGCGCATGTTCAGGTTGTCGCGCAGGGATCTCTCCATGCCGAACTCAATTCCGGGTGAAACCGAAACACACGCTGACGGCAACCTGTGTCGCGGCAGGGTATTCCGAACGCATCGCCAGCGACGGTCACCATGTTGGCGTTCAGTTGGAAGATGCCGTCGGTGCCGTTGAAGCTGCCGATCGTTTCGTCCGAGAGGAACTCGAACACCGATCCCAGGCCGAGTGCAACGATGTCATTGTGGTCACCGACTGCATTGCCGCCCGTCACCTGCAGCGTGCCGTCGATCACCACCATGCGGCCAGGGCCGGTGGTCGTGTTGTTGCCGGACAGGGTCAGCGTGCCCGCGTCCTGTTTTGTCAGTCCGCCCGCACCTGAAATGACGTTTGAGGCGTTGACATTGCCGGCGCCGCCGACGGTCAGCAAAAACCGCCATTGTCGATCGTGTTCGATACGGTCAGCGTGCCAGCGGTCGACGTGATGTTCGATGCGGCAGTCAGCGTGATCTGACCGCCATAGGTGTTATTGCCGGCGATGTTGTTCAGTGTTCCATCGAGACTAAGCGCTTCCGCTCCGATCGTGATATCGGCATTGGCAGGCGTCCGGTTCAACGCAAGCGTGGCGCCGTTCGTGATGGTCGTGACACCCGTGGTATCGCCGAGTGCGGTGTTGCTGCGGGCGATGAGCACTGCATCGGCCGAGTTGGCTGTGACTTCGCCGCTGAACGTGTTGTTGCCTGAAAGCGTGACGATACCGTTTCCGAGGACCCTGAAGCCTCCGTTACCAGCAAGATTCGCGCCGATGTCTGAGATCTGGACATGGAAATTGTTGTCTGAGGAGATTGTGCCGTTGAGAAGGTTTCCGTTTTGGACAATCACCGAATTTGTCGCAAATGTATTACCGCCTGCATCAAGGCTGGCTCCGAAAACGTTCATTCTGCCACCGTTTGCGAAGGAACCGGCGCTCTGAAGCACGAGCGTGCCGCCAGAGACAACAATATCAATAAAGGTGGTTGTTCCGGCCAAGGTCAGCGTTCCGGCGCCGGTTTTGCCGAGAGCGTTGTTCATGCCTTCAGCGATGTCCGAGGCTATCGTTGTATTGCCTGTGCTGACATTGATCTGAGTGGAGCCACCAGGACCACTGCCGCCAGACAGATTAATCGTGCCGCCGGTGACAACATAGCCGTCGGTGGTGAACACCGCGCTGTTGATCTCTCGCGTACCGGCGTCAGAGTTATCTGGCCCGTTTTCACTCCTCGAGTACCTTAGAGCGCGTCTTGTTTAATTGAAGGCATTTGACCGCGGCGATTTTGGTTTCTGACAAGGCGGGTTGCGCGCCGTATCGCATTGCGCAACGCGCCTTGCCGAGTGGACCGATTTTCCGCCATCAAATGCTTCAAGCTAACAATGAAGCGGTCTAAAGGCCGACGGTCAGGCCACCGTCGATCGGAAGGCCGGAGCGCGGCGGGCTTGCGTTGCTTGCTCGAATGCGAAGGCAAAACCAAGCAAATTGCCGTCATGCCAGGCCTTGCCGAAAAAGGAAAGCGCAACGGGCAGCCCGTGGCACATGCCTGCCGGCACCGTGACATGCGGATAGCCCGCCATCGCGGGTGGAGCCGAACATCCGCCAACGATGTGGTCGCCCACCAGAAGATCGATGGCCCAGGGCGGTGTGCCGTCGGTGGGTGCAATTATCGCGTCAAGTTTGTGTGCATCCATAACCATGTCGATGCCGTCCGTGCGCGACATGCGCCGGCACTCCTGTCTGGCCTTGAGATAAGCCTCCTCCCGAAGGTCGCCCTTGGCATTTGCCCGCTCGAAAAGATCCTGCGGAAAGAACGGCATGACCTGTTCGGCGTTTGCCCGGTTAAAGGCGATAACATCTTCAAGGCTCTTCATCGGCGAATGCGGATGAGACGCAAAATAGCGGTTGATCCCGTCTTTAAAGCCGTAGAGGCACAGTTCCGTTTCGGCTTCACCGAAAAACGGCGTCCATGCACCAATCGCCGGATCGATGATAATCGCACCCAAATCCCTCAGCGTATCAATCGCGGCTTCAACGACTTTGTCGACGCCTTCATGGGTCCCCATCATATCCCGCGCCACGCCGATCCTGGCGCCGCGAAGCGCATCGCGCTTTAAAAATCTGGTGAAATCGGCCTCCGCAGGCCGTTCCTTTGCATTTGTCGCCGGGTCTTCCGGATCAGGTCCGGCCAACACGGACAAAAGAAGCGCGACATCGCTGACGGTCCGGGCCATGGGCCCGGCGGTATCCTGCGGCTCGGCAACCGGCATCACGCCGGTTCGGCTCACCAGCCCGACTGTCGGTTTTATCCCGACGATCCCATTGGCCGATGCCGGGCGTACGATCGATCCATCGACTTCCGCGCCCAGCGCACCGAGGCAAAGGCCTGCCGCAACCGCTACAGCGGAGCCACCGCTTGAACCGGATGGCGTTCGGTCAAGGACATGCGGGTTTCTGATCTGTCCGCCCCTGCTGCTCCAGCCGCTGCATGTTCTGGCGGAGCGCATATAGCTCCACTCCGTCATATTAGCTTTTCCCAGGATGACGGCTCCGGCCTTTCTGAGCCGATCAACGACAAAAGCGTCGCGTGGCGCCATGTTGCCGACCATTGCGACCGAACCTGCCGAAGTCGATGTGCCGTCAGCGGTATCGATGCTGTCCTTGACGAGAATGGGAATTCCGTTGAGCGGACGCGATGAGGCATCGGCGTTGCGGGAACAGTCATCGGCCAACGTCACCGCATCGGGGTTCACTTCCAATACCGAATTCAGTGTCGGGCCGGAGCGATCGATTGTTTCGATCCGGCTGAGAAACGACTGGCACAGGTCAACGGCGTTGATTTCGCCGCGTTCGAACATCTCCCCTGTCCGTGCTATTGTCAGATTTTCCAAGTCAGCCATCAGAACACTTTCGCATCAAACCGCATGTTACGGATAGCCTACATACCTTCGGTGTGAAAGCTGCATCCAATCAACAAATTCCCAATCTCGAGCAAAACAAAATTCACAAACATTCTCTTATCTCGAACATGGGTGAATGGGGGCACCATCCCGGTTTCTCGAGACCGAAAGACATTCTTTTTACAAAATATCGGATAAAGCCTTAAACAATAGTATGTCATTTATCGATTTCAAAATTATAACATTTAAGTTATATTATGGAGTGAGCCTTCAGATAGTAGGAGAAACATCATGGGGTTAAAACTTTTGGGTTTGGTTTTGATGCTCTTTGCAATATCTACGACCGCTGCTTCCGCGAACAATCCTGATATGGACGTTAATTTTGAATGCTACTCCTGCGAGATTACCAAATATGTGCAACCAGGAACGACGTGGGTGCGCCTGTGGTGCTACGGTCGGCAATTTGGGCTCGGGGTTGGTGAGTTTGGCCACTGCAATTCCCCAAATATCGCTACGCAGTGCTCCTCCGGTTCTACCGAAACAGCTTGTAGTTGCACAAACGAATCGAAAAGCCCAAAACCCGTAAAATTTAAAGCTAATACCTGTAATCCACCCTCATAACACTGAGACTTATAGAGGGTATTCCAAAAAGTCCTTCAGCTTATCGTGGGGGCCGCATCCGATGCCTGTTCATGGCAAATGCCGATGCACAAAAATCTTTGGCGGCCAAATCTAAGAAGGTTGCGGAAGCTGCGCGCACCTCGTCTGTTGCCATCATTGCAGGTTCCCATTGTTTGGCTCGACAAAATGTATGCGGCCAGCAGGCATTTGCCACCCATTCAGATCACAACACAGCGCGATGGGTCTGTGTGGTGGGCAATCATCTTCCAGTTTCCGCCGTTTTTGCGAAGAAGATTGATACCGCGCATCACAGTCGCCACCTGTCCCGGTCCCTGGCCAGCAGACACCTCCGCCACATTGTGGACAACAGCCATTCCGTTGCCGTGCGTTATGCGACGTCCGGCCAATTTAGTATTGCCCGCAGGGCCTGCCCTGCACCGCCGAATCCGGATCGGTCAGTTTCCATCTGACATGAAACAACTCGGGAGCCGGGCCCATTAAATTACGTCGTCGGCATGTGACCACAGATTCTCCATGGGCTTGGTACTTCCGCTGAACAACTGACTAAGGGCATCGACGAACCTGTCATCTGCGTGTTTTGCCTCATCGCGTTCCAGCATTTCCAACATTGCTTCGTTTAAAATTGATTTCTATAGCAGGACATGTAAACACATTGGAAAATGTTCTATTCACATATGACAATTGCAAAAGAACCCTTGGGCGGGACAGACCTGATCTGCACCATAAATATAGCTGATTTCCCAAGTGGAAAGAGCATTCAAAACAGCTCTTGCGAAGAGGAACCCTTATGGCTGTAGAAAGACTGGACGGAAAAACCATTCTTGGCATGTTTGCCATGGGCATCGCCACTCTGGTCATCGCCAACGATTTCACAGCCTTGTCCGTCGCCATACCCGCGATTGAAAAGACCTTCGACACGGACGTGACAACCGCACAGTGGATCATCAACAGTTACGCCATGGTTTTCGGTGTGGCAATCGTCACCGGAGGCCGGCTTGCGGACATGTTCGGCAGGCGGCGCATTTTTCTTATTGGGTCCTGCATCTTCGGGCTTTTTTCGCTGATAGGCGGTTTGGCGCAGAATGTCGGGCTGTTGCTTGTGTGCCGCGGTATCATGGGTCTCGGTGGCGCCATGATGTGGCCTGCCGTTCTCGGCATGACCTTCCAGATCGTGCCCAAAAGCAGAGCCGGCCTCGCCGGCGGACTGTTTATCGGTACGGCGGGCATCGGCAACGCAATGGGACCTTTGCTTGGCGGTGCCTTTACCGACTCGCTCGGCTGGCGCTGGGTCTTCTTCATCAACGCACCGGTTGCTCTGATCGGAATCGCAACAGTGTTGGCAGTCATTTCAAAGGACAAAGCCGCCGCGCCGGACGAGCGGATCGACTATGGCGGTACGGCAGCACTGACGATCGGCCTGTTTGCACTGTTGCTTGCACTCGACTGGGGTGTCGATCGCGGCTGGACCGATCCGGCTATTCTGTCGCTTTTTGCGCTTGGAGCGGTCGCCCTTGTTGGCTTCGGTATATACGAAAACAGGCTGGGCGATACCGCGCTCATTCCGGATTCGGTCATGAAGAACCTGGTGTTTGCGATGGCGGTCTTGACAACGCTGATGATCGCCGCGGTTTTCTTTGCTGCCCTGTTGTACCTTCCGCAGTTCATGACGAAGACGCTGGGATTTACTGCCATAGCCTCCGGTCTGGGCCTGTTGCCGATGATGCTGACCTTCGCGCTCGTGTCTTTCGTGGCCGGGCGGGTTTATGAGGCACTGGGGGCAAAACTGATCGTATCGACCGGTGCCGCCTTTCTCGCCGGCGGGATGTTCCTGCTTTCACGGTTGGGGACGGACACAAGCTTTGTCCAACTGGTGCCCGGCATGGTGGTACTGGGGATCGGCATCGGGTTGTTCTACTCGTCCGTCACGACAGCGGGCGTCACGGTCCTGGACCCCTCCCAGTCCAGTCTGGCAGGCGCCATAATCTATATGGCGAATGTTGCCGGCGGCGCAATCGGGCTGGGCATCAATACAGCTATTGTCGCATCGGCCGAGACTCTCACCGACGGCATCCGAACAGCTTTTTTCGTAAACGGCTGCCTTGCCACGATTGGCGTGGTAATCGCGGTCCTGTTTATCAGTGGGCGGCGCGCTGCCTAGCTCCGCTCATATTGATGAGCTTGGTGGAAAACGGCAACTTACCGTTCACACGACGACAAAAAACTTCTCAAACAACATAGCAATAAGATCTCGCATGTATATCATTTGACCGAAACCATAAGGCAAAGCACAGTCAGCAAGGACGGAGAAATGCCCTTTCCGGGCCCAAGAATTGAAGATACCCATTCGCGGAACGTTGAGGAATGACAGCTAACCCGCCGTTGCAATCGGATTTTGAGACCGCATCGGCAGATCTTCACTTCATAAACAGCGGCTACCGCCTGGTCAGTGATGACAGCGCATTTGCCGATTGTGTTCTGGCATGGGCCAGAAAAATCGCGAGAGCGCAAGCGGCTTTTGGCGACCCTTCGATCGATGATGATGCTTTGGTGCGTGACTACATCAGCGGCGTTCGAGGCTTGCTGGAGAAGCTGAATGGCCCGAAAGAGGCAAGTCCGGTTGATGAAGCGGTAAGTGAAGTCGATGCAGCCGCAATGGTTGTTACACCGCGTGGTATCGTCGTTGCCGCCAACGCGGAAGCATATGAACGATTTCACGCCGTTCAAGGCCAGGAGAACCGCTTTGCCTGGCTCGATCCCGTGTCCTTGCCTGACTTTGAAGCCGTTCGGAATGGTATACAGGGCCCGGCGAGCCACCAGCATGCAATCGTGCGAACGAGCGATAAGCGAAACGGGATTGGGATAGCAGAGGTCTATACGATCGCTGTCGGTAATCATGAAAAGCACCAGATCGTTGTGCGTGCGCTGGAAACCCGTTGGGCGTCTGAAGTCGACATAACTCTGAAAAAGGCTTTCAACCTGACCGCCGCGGAACGGGAGGTTTCCAGGGCACTCTACGAAACCCGCGACACAGCCCAGATAGCCAAGCAGCGTAAGACGACCGGACAGACAATTCGCACGCAAATCAGGACGATTTTGCGTAAAACAGACACAAGCTCACAAGTCGATCTTATACGCCTGATTGGCTTTCTGAATGCCAGGGCAAGTCACGGGCGACGCAGCAAGCCTTTGGCCTGGCGCGATCCCTGGGGAAATTACCGTGTTCTTCGCAGATCCGATGGAAGGCGCCTCGCCTATAGCTGGACAGGCGCGGAAGATGGTGTGCCCGCACTGCTTGTTCACGGCGCGGCTCAAGGCTATCTTTTGGGCCAGCAGATTGAACATCGTCTGGAAGAAGCAGGCATTCGTCTTTATGCCATCATAAGACCCGGTTTTGGTGATTCTGACTGCCTTCCGGAACCGGATTTTCTCGCCCAGCAAGCCGACGCCATAAAATGGCTGGTGGAGACCCTTGGCCTTCAGGGCGTGCCTGCAATCGGATTAGGCAACGGTTCGGCGCCATTGTTCAGCCTGGCGGCGAGCCGGCCGGAGCTTTTCAGCCGATTGCTGGTCATGGGTGCGGTCAAGCCCTATTCGAAGGGGATGATCGGCCGTTTTTCACCAACGCAACAAGTGCTGATAAAATTGCTGCGTTTTGCTCCAAAGACATCCGAGACATTGGGGCGGATATGCTACCGATACGTTCAGGAGAAAGGCGCGGATTGGTATCTGGCCCATGGCTGGAATGATATTCCTGAAGTGCAGGAAACACTTGCCAACCCGGAGATCATGCCGTTAATCCGCAGCGCCTGTGAGTTGACCCTGACCGCCAATGTCAGAAACTATCTTCAGGACATGCAAACGCAATGGAATATGGACCCGGATATCATCGAGAAGGTTACGTGTCCGGTGTTTCACCTGCGCGGCGCCCATGACCGCTCCGTGAGCGCTGATGAAGCGCGGGACCTCGAACAAAAAATGGCAAATTTCGCCAGTGAAGAAGTGCCGCATGCCGGATACTTCCTGCCTTACGAGAATCCGGCCCTTTTTGCTGACCGGATCATCGAAACGGTTTTGTGCCGCAAGCGCCGCTGATTGGCCGCATTTATTTTCTCAAAACAGCGCTTTATCCCTAAGCATACCCCGTGCGGGGAATGACAGCCTGTGAAGCCTCTGATGAAGCTCATTTCTTGAGAATCAGCGCGCGCGGGTTGAGCCAAAATGAATCGTAGAGAACGTCGCCGAAAGCAAGCAATCGGTCGCAAGGCGCTGAGGCGCTGTGGGCGACGGGACTCTGCCCTCAAAACCGCTCTTCTGGGCACGGCCACGGCGGGGCTATTGACCACGGCTGCCTTGGATGAGGCAGCATCGCAGGTTGTGCTGGACCCGCCCGGCACAATTCCGGCCCAATGCACAGTCCTTGGAGGCGTGGCGATCTGCGAAGGCGATCTTTCGGCCGGCATCGACGCAGATGGACCGCCGCTCAACAATCTGACCATCCGGAACCTCACCGCGGCGATTTCCCCGACCACAGCGAGCACGGACGGCGTGTCTGCTATCCATACGGGCAACGGCAATCTCGACGTGTTTGTCGATACCGGCGGTTTCGGGATTAGCGGGGCAAGTGGTTTCGGTTCTGATGGGATATACTTCGAAGTTAACGGCGACGGCAATGCGTCGCTTACCTCGATCGGCGACATCACGACGCAAACCGGCGAATCCAACGACGGAATCTCTGGTTCTTTGACCGGCAACGGGAACCTGACGATCAGTTCGACGGGTAATCTTACGACGCAGGGCGGCACTGCATCGGACGCAATTCTCGCCGAACTTTTTGGCAACGGAGACATCGCAGTTACTTCTGTGGGCGATCTCGTCGCGCAAGGCGTCACCCTCTCAGGCGCGGAGGGGATCGATGCTTTCCTGTTCGGCAACGGAAAAATAACGATCAATTCGACTGGGGATATCACCTCAACCTCCGACCGCGGGATCGATGCTTTTCTGGTCGGCAACGGCGATATCTCGATCGAATCAGCGGGTACGGTCACGACCTTGAGTAACGGGCTGAACGGAAAAATCCAAGGCAACGGTAACGTCTCGATCAATTCGACGGGCACCGTCAAGACAACCGGCCGCGAGGCGGACGGGATCAGGGGACGTGTAATCGGCAGCGGCGACGTCACGATCAAAAGCACGGGTGACATCACAACCGCAGGAACTGCTTCTGATGGAATCGAGGCGCAAGTTTCCAGTGGCCTTGGCAATCTCAGGGTGGAGTCCAACGGCAACATCTCGACATCCGGAAATAGCGGCCAAGGCATCTCCACACTAACCAGTGGCGGCACAATCTACATCGATTCTACGGGAAATATCACCACTAGCGGTGTCAACGTTGCAGGGGGTATTCGGGCGGTTTCTACCCGATCCGGCGGATCGGTTACAGTCAAATCGACCGGAAACATAACGACCAGTGGCAAGGAATCGGACGGCATAGAAGCCGTTGAACTTGGCGCCGGCAATGTTTTCGTCGACGTGGACGGAAATATCACGACGAATGGTCAAGACAGCCCGGATATCCACGTCACCGAAACAGGCGTGGGTGATGTCACGGTCGGTGTGAACGGCGCCATCACGACAAACGGTCAAGACAGTCCGGGTATTCTTATCGACGAACAAGGTGTGGGCGATGTCACCGTCGACGTAAATGGCAATCTATCGATAACGGGATTGTTCACTGGCAACAGGGGAATCGAGATAGACGAGAGTGATGACGGCAACGTTACTGTCACGCTCTTCGGCGATGTGGAATCGACGGATGGTTCAATTAGTGTTGACGAAGCCGGAACGGGCAATGTCATTATCAATTCCCTCGGCAACCTCACAACGACTTTTGGCAATGACGAAGTTTTCGGCATCACCGAGAACGGCGCTGGCAATGTCATCATAAGCTCAACCGGCATTTTGACGTCTGATGATGACATTTTCGAGGTTATAGAAACGGGTACCGGCGATATCAGCATAACGACGACCGGCAAAGTCACTGCCGGACTAAACGGCGATAGAGTCGGAGACGGGTTTGATCTCCGCGAGGAAGGTGACGGCAGTATCACCATTACCTCTGTTGGCGACATCACGACGTCAAATAACCAGGACGGCGATGGCTTTGACCTCAACGAGAAAGGCGCTGGCGGGATCACGATCACATCGACCGGCAACATCACGGCAACGGGGCTGAATGGCGACGGCCTGGATATCCGGAACGATGCGCCAAGCGTCAACACATTCACACTGATCGACGGTGTCGTGACCGGCGGCACAGGCGGTGCCGGTGCCAATCTGGCTGCAACCCTCGGCGCCAACACGCTGAACACGCGAGGCAGCGTCACCCTGTCGTCACTGAGCGGGTTTGCGGTCAATGACGGGACCGCCGACACCACGATCAACAACTTTGGCGTACTGAACACAGTCGCCAACGGCGCCATCCAGCTGGGCGGCGGGGCGAACGCATTGAACAACCGGTTGGGTGGCACCTTCAATTCCGGACTGACGGTGAACCTTGGCGCGGGCAACCTGTTCACCAATGAGGGCGTGGTCTCGCCCGGTGGCTCAATCAATCTCTTGACAACCAACATTACCGGCAATGTCATCCAGACGGCGACCGGCGAATACCTGGTCGATGTTGACGCCGGGCCCCCGACAGCGGACCGCGTCAACGTCTCGGGAACGGCCGCATTGGCGGGCAAAGTGCGCCCGCAATTCACCAGCCTGCCAACAACGCCAAACCAGGTGACCATCCTGTCAGCGACAGGCGGCACGACCGACAACGGCCTTGGGCTCATCACCAGCCCCGCGTTGGTCGCCAGCCTCGGTTTCCCGAATGCCAACGATGTCGTGCTTTCCTACAGCGTGGAGTTTGCCGGCTCGGTCAGCGGTCTGAACCCCAACCAGACCAGTCTGGTCAACTACTTCAACCGGGCTTTCAATGCCGGCTCCGGCAGCCTGAACGATGTGCTGCTTGCGCTGCTCAACAGCCCGACCGACGTCGCCTCCTATGGCACGGCCCTGAACCAGTTCCTGCCGGAGATTTATCCCAATGCTGACATGGCAACGTTGTTTGCGTCGCAGGACTTTTCCGACGATCTATTCTCCTGCCCCTCCTTCGGTGAAGGCGCGACGGCGATATCCGAGGGCCAGTGCATCTGGCTGCGTCCTCAGGGCGGCGTATTGGACTTTTCCGGCACGTCCGACAATATCGGCTTTCAGGACACCGCCGGCGGCCTGTCGGCAGGTGCACAGTTCGCATTGGCACCCGGATGGTACGGCAATGTGGGCCTTGGCTACGAGCTGGGCAAGCTGGAAACAGACACCAATGCCCAAAGCACAAGCCACCGGTTCCAAGGCGGCGTGGCGATCAAATATCAGGACGGGCCATGGCTGATCGGCGGTGCTGTTTCCGGCGGTGTGGCGTCCTACGAGACGGACCGGCCCATCGCCGTCGGCGCATTCAGCGCCACGGCACAGTCGGACCATCAGGTCCGTTTTGCGACAGGCCAGCTGCGCGCGGCATATGAAGCCGATTACGGTCTGTTCTATGCCCGCCCGTCGGTCGATGCGCGGCTGACCTATCTGAACCGTCAGGGCCTGACCGAGACCGGCGGAGGAGCGGCAAACCTTTCCGTTGCCGACGGCAATGGCACCTATTTTTCCATCTCGCCCGCAATCGAGGTGGGCAGGACCTTTACCAATGACGACAAGACCACCGTTCGCCCGTTTGCAAAGGCGGGTTTTACCTATTTCACCGACAGCGACGAGGCTCTGACCACACAGTTCGTGGCCGCGCCGGCTGGCATCGGGAATTTTTCAACCGTGTCAGACTTCGGCACCTGGTTTGCCGATATCGAAGCCGGTGTCGAGATCCTCACAGGCAACAGGACTTCATTGTCCCTCGGCTATGAGGGCACGATCTCCGACACCGTCAGCGAACATGGCGCCCACGCAAAGGGCACAGTCCGGTTTTGAGGAAAATGTCGCAGACAAACGGATTGGCATGGACGCAGCCCCGGGCCCAGTTGTCCTCCGGACGCTATGCCCGTCGTTTATCGCTCGCATGTGTCGCGGCGTTGTTGCTGCCAACGTTCCATTCTGCTTACGCACAATCCACCGTTCCGCCAACAGGCGGACCCTGCGTCGTGAACGGTTCCACGGCAACGTGCTCGGGTGACCTCTCGGCTGGCATCCACGCCAACGGCCCGGACATCGACACGCTTGATATCAACAACCTGACCCAGAACCTGGGGAATACGAACTCTGCAGACGCCATCAATTTCACCACGACCGACAGCAGCGCCACGGTCAACATCGATTTGGGAGCATTCGAGGCAGTCGTGGCGCCCGGTAATGGGGATGTCATCGAGGCGACCGTCAACGGCACGGGCAACGTTGCCGTCGATTCCACCGGGACCCTTACCAACAACGGCAGTGGAGTTGGGATCTTCAGTTCTGTTAGTGGCAACGGCAATGTCTCCGTCACCTCCCAAGGGAACATCTCCACAGGACGCGGGCGCGGCATATACGGGCGCGTTGGCGCCAGCGGCGATGTCTCTGTCACCTCCGAAGGGAATATCTCGACGCGATACGGGCGCGGCATATACGGGGCCGTTGTCGACAGCGGCAATGTATCAATTCGCTCGACAGGGAATGTGACCGTCACGGCACCACCGTGGGACTTTCGGTCCAAACCCACATCTCACTTCGGAATCGAAGCATCCCGCGTGAACACCGGAGACATTCAGATCATTTCCACGGGCGACGTCAGTGTTTCTGGCGGAACAAATTCAACCGGCATCCTCGTCCGGTCCAAGCAGTTCGGCCCCTCATACGCGAGCGGGGGAGTCGAGATTACCTCAACGGGTAACATAGCCGCGAGAGGCCATTTTGGATCGATCGGAATTAGGGCAGATCATGGTACCGGTCCAATCAGAATCACGTCAACCGGCAATATCGATGCGGGAACCGGGATCGGGTCCACAACCAACATATCTGGCAACCAATGGATTTCCTCGAGGGGGAACATCACGGCCCGGAACTCCGGCATCGAGGCTGCAACGGTGTCTGGCACGGTCAATATCGAAGTTGAGGGCGGCGTGGTTAAGGCTTTGGATGGCATCAGCCTCTATGCCGTATCGGCAACACCGTCGACCATCTCGATTCTCACCGACGGCACGGTGCAGAGCACCGGCGTGAACGCGGACCAGCGCGGCATCGACATAACCGGTGGCCCGACCAACATCAGCGTTGCGGGCAAAGTGATCGGCGGGGGCGGTGGCGCAATTCAGTTTGCGCCCGGCGTGTTCAACGACCGGCTTGAGCTCCAGCCGGGTTTCGGCAACACAGGCACCATCTTCGCCGATGGCGGCATCGACACACTGCGCTTTGGCGGGTCCGGCAATGGCGTGTTCGATCTGGGCTTGATCGATACCGGTACGAACACGCAGCAGTACCGGCAATTTGAGATTTTCGAGGTGACCGGCGGCGTGTGGGGCTTCAGCGGGGCGACGACAGTTGACTTTACCGCCGGTGGCGGCACGGTCGGCGGCAATGCCGGCTTCGGCATTTTAACAGCCAATAACGGGACGACGATCGCGCCGGGCAATTCGATCGGCACCATAACGACCGGGGACTTTACGGCCAATAGCGGATCGACACTGCAGTTCGAGGTCAACGGAGCCGGCAATTCAGACACGATCGATGCGACCGGAACTGTGACGCTGAACAGTGGCATCGCTGTCGATGTCATCGGCTTCGGCAATATCGACGCTCTGGGTATCCAAACCACACATATCCTCATCGACAATGACGGGACGGAGGCCATCGCCGGCACCTTCGTTCCGGGTAATGCGGCGGTCGGCAGCGATGGCACCTTATTTTCAGTGCTGTCGCTGTCCGGTGGCACCGGCAACGATCTGTCTGCCGATGTCTTCCGCACCGGCGTTACGCTCGCCAACGGTCAGACGAATAACGAGACCGTGACCTTCCCGACCGCCTTCCCCGGCTTCACCTTCACGGTGAACGGCGCCGACAGCGCGACATTCTCGGGCGCCTTCAGCGAGGTCGCGGGCAGCCCGGTCTTGGTGAGTAAGGCGGGCACGGGCACACTGACAATGTTGGGAGACAACAGCTTCACCGGCGGGCTGGCGGTCAATGGCGGTACGCTGCTTAACAACGGCACGCTGGCCTCTGCGGTAACGGTCAACAGCGGGGTCTTCGGCGGTACCGGCACCTCGGGCGGGCTGATTGTGAACAGTGGCGGCACGGTCGCGCCCGGCCTTGGGCTCGGCACCATGGGTGTTGCCGGCAATGTGGCGTTCAACACTGGTTCGACCTTTGCCGCCGACATCGACCCGAACGGAACCGGCGATCTTCTGGATGTCCAGGGCACGGTGGCAATCTCAGGCACAGGCACGACGCTGAGTGCAACGCTCAATCCCTTCATCCTGCCAACCAGCACAACGATATGGACGCTCATCGACGCTGAAGGCGGCGTCACCGGCCGGTTCGCCACGGTCAGCGATAATCTTCCGGATATCGATCTGCTGGCAATCTACAATGCCAACACGGTGCAGCTTGCGTTCATCCCCGCAGACGGTGATGTCTCGCAAAAGGAGATTTACCCCTCGGCGTCGATGGCCGCGCTGGACAGCGCGTTAGTGTTCACCGAGACGATGCGCCGGCGCGGCGGGCTGAAGGTTCTGGGCCAGCTTGACAACCCCTCCGCCAGTCAGGGCTTCGGCTTCCTGCCGACGGCAAGCAGCACCGCCGCGATGCGGGGCCGTCCGGGCGCTCTCTCGGAGACAGCCCGCGACTGGTCGATCTGGGGTGGCGTGCTGGGCTCTGACACGGATGTTGATGCCGATGGCACAACACCCGGATGGAACGCCACGGATGCCGGACTCGCCTTTGGTCTCGAGCGGAGCAGGCAGTTCGGCGCGGGCACATCCTTCACCGCCGGCCTTGCGGGTGGCTATATCTCCAGCGATGTCGACAGCGGCGCGACAAGCGCACAGATCGATAGCTGGCATGCAGGACTTTATGCTGCGGCAAAAACAGGACGACTGGCACTGTCAGGGTCGGCCTCCTATGCCCGTCACGACTTTGACTATAACCGCCTCATTGCTGTTGGCAGCGGCACACTACTGGCTGACGGACAGGCCGATGGCGAGAGCCTCGCCGGATCGTTCGAGGCGTTTTTCGATCTGTCGCAGATCGCCGGCAACGGCGCACGGTTCGGGCCGCTGGCAACGCTCGATGCGGCCTATATCAACCGCGATGCTTTTACCGAAACCGGCGCCGGCGTTCTCAATCAGAGCGTCGCTTCGGATCATGCCACCCAGGCGGTGACGGGGCTTGGCGCAGCTGTCAGCATCAACCGCGACATGGGCAGCACACAGATGACCTTCGATGCCCACATTGCCTGGCAGCATGCCTTCGGCGACACCAGCATCACCACGGCTTCCGCCATCCCCATCGTCAATGCCAGCTTCCTGACACCGTCCGCGCCGATTGACCGCAACCGGCTCGCCGTCGGCCTTGGCGCGGCGCTCGGCTTCACGGACACGATCAGCGGCCACATCCGCTATGACGCCACCCTCGGCCCAAACAGCACAAGCCATGACGGATCCGCCGGCCTGACAATCGGGTTCTAAGCAGACCCGTTGTCTGCCCCTCGGACACGGTTCATCAAAAGCTGCTACCTGCACCCGGAATACGCCGCATTCGGTGTCCACTTTGCCGCCAATTGCAGCCATCTGGAGTTCAACTGACGAAGGTCCGTTCTGCGCCGTGAATATCGGTCAAGCAAAAGGTTCGAGGCCTCGATCGGACTCCAATCTAACTAAACCAACCCATTTCATTTCGGATGCCGTCGGCTACATCGAATGTCCCGAGTAGCGCGGTGGGTCGGAGTGATTTTGGTAATTTGTTTGCGGTGGTGGACGTGGTCTGCCGCGAACCCGTCTCTACTGAAATTCCCTGTTATCAGGGAAGATACAGGGAAAACGGTGATTTTAGCATACAGAGTCTAGCCTATTGATCCGCAAGTCCAGAAATCGTGGGATTCATCGCCCAGTTCCCTAAAACTCATATCAGGGAGTTATCGCGCAGGAACAGTGATAAGACCGGCGGACAACAGACTGTACGAACAGCGCAACTGCCCTGCAACTCAGACCTCCTAGAGCAAACAGTCAATTTAACCTCAGGTGGTTCTCTCAGGGTAGAATGGTAGCGTGTTGCGGGATGGGTCCTACTAAAAGGGCGGCGCCATCAACCTTCACGTGCCTGTGAAATGCTTGTCCTTCCGGACAGATAGCTGACATTTGATACCGGAGACATGGTTTACGCAATTTGCATTTGGGGAGCACCCAGATGCCTTGGAAAGAGTGTAAGCCGATGGATGAACGTCTCAAATTCATTGCCCGCCTTCTTGAGGGCGATAAGATGGCGCCCCTTTGCCGGGAGTTTGGCATCTCACGTGTCACGGGCCACAAGATTTACAACCGGTACAAGGAATGTGGTCTGGATGGGCTCAATGAGCGCAGCCGGCGTCCTTATCGCCATGCCAACAGGCTGCCTTTTCAGGTCGAGCGCACGATCCTTGGTCTCAAGCGCGAACACCCGAGCTGGGGCGCGCCGAAGATCCGCGACAAGCTGATCCGGCAATATCCGATGGTCAAGCCGCCGGCGATGAGCACCGTCCATGCGGTGCTTGATCGCAACGGCCTGGTCAAACGGCGCAAGCGCCGCCGATACAAAGCCGAGGGAACAACGCTCACCGCCGCTCATGAGCCAAACGGACTGTGGTGCGCCGACTACAAGGGCGAGTTCATGCTCGGTAACAAGCAGTACTGTTATCCACTGACTATCACCGATTATCGATCACGCTATCTGCTTGCCTGCGAGGGCATGGCATCCACACGCTCGGACTTCGCCTTCACCGCATTCGAACGGGTTTTCAAAGACTTCGGCCTGCCAGGCGCTATCCGCACCGACAATGGCACACCGTTTGCCGGTCCCAATGCTTTGTTCGGCCTGTCGAAGCTTGCCGTCTGGTGGCTGCGCCTCGGTATCAAGATCCAACGCATCAAACCCCCTATCGGCGGCGCTTCGCTTGCCTGCCGGGCAATGGGACAATCCACAACAGAACGGCCGTCACGAACGCATGCATCTGACACTGAAGAAGGAGGCCACCAAACCGGCTTCGTTCAACTTTCTGCAGCAGCAGGAACGCTTTGACCGGTTCATCGATGTTTACGACAACGAGCGTCCACACCAGGCGCTGGGTGGTGCCTATCCGGGCGATCTCTATACACCTTCCGTGCGCGTCTACGAGCCTCCGCCTGAGCCGGACTACCCCTTCCATGACAGAACAGTCCGCGTCACACACTGCGGACGAATATGCATCGGAAAGCGCAAGATCAACCTCAGTCAGGTCTTCGCAGGCCAGATTATGGGCACCACAGAAGTTGACGACCAAATATGGTTGGTATCATTCTTGGATTATGATCTAGGATTCTTCGACGCCAATGAGGGCCGCGTCGAACCGGCTCCAAACCCATTCACCCCGGAAAAAGTGTAAACCATGTCCTCGGTATAGACCTAAAAAGATTGGTAGCGGGAGAGGGACTTGAACCCCCGACACGCGGATTATGATTCCGCTGCTCTAACCACCTGAGCTACCCCGCCGGACCAGTCAGGAACGGCGCGATATAATGGCGCAGGATCGCCAGTGTCAAGCAAAAGCTTGCATTATCGCCACCCCGCCCCTTGCAAGCTTTGCCGCCTGTCGATAAGGCAACCGGCGAGCAGTAAAATCACGCGGAATTTCGTCATGGACAGCACACCGGCCATCGCTGTGATCGGTTGCGGCTATTGGGGCCGAAACCACATCAGGACACTGAGCGAGCTCGGCATGCTCGCCGCTGTCGCCGATGCCGATGCGGACCGGGCGAATGCCTATGCGGCCGAGTTCGCGGTAGAGGCTATGGCGCCCGACGCGGTCTTCGCATCGGATCAGATCGACGCCATCGTTCTGGCCCTGCCCCCGCAGTTCCACGCCGACAATGCGCTGCGAGCCATCGCCGCTGGAAAACATGTGCTGATCGAAAAGCCGATGGCACTCGATGTTGAACAGGCCGAGGCCATTGTCGAAGCGGCCGACAGTGCCGGTCTGACCGTCATGACCGGACATGTATTGCGGTTTCACCCGGCATTCGAACGTCTCAGCGCAATGGTGAGCGACGGCGAGCTGGGCCCCATCCGCTACATTCATTCCCACCGGGTGGGTCTCGGTGCCTTTCATGCCAAAAACGATGCGCTGTGGGATATTGCCCCGCATGATCTGTCGCTCATCCTGGCGCTCACCGGTGAGGAACCCAGTTCGGTGCGTGGTGAAGGATCGGCGACGATCAATCATTTGAGCGACTTTGCCCATCTGCATCTAACCTTCCCCGGCGGCATCCGTTCCCATGTCTTTGCCTCCCGCCTCAACCCCTATCGCGAGCGCCGTCTCACCGTGATCGGCCACAAGGCGATGGCGGTGTTCGACGATGCTGCACCCTGGGCGGAAAAACTGGCGATATACGACCACAAGGTCTGGGAGGACGGCACCGGCTGGCAATTCGAGACCGCGGAGCCGCGTTTCATCGACGTGCCCGAAGGCCTGCCGCTGACCCGCGAATGCCAGCATTTTGTCGATTGCATCCGCTTTGGAAAGCAGCCGCGCACGCCAGCGGCGGAAGGCCTTGCGGTCATTCGCATTCTGTCCGCCGGAACGGTGGTGCATGACTGACGGCCGGATCCAGTTGATAGGAGGTTTCAGGCCAAAACAATTCGTGATCACCTGCGGTAACATTTTGCCCCGGAGTGTGACCGTCGCAGGGCTGGATATCGGTGAAAAGACAGCGTATTAGCTAGATTCAATTGGCCGCATCGGCAGTTTAACCTCCGGGTTTGCAGTATTCGGTATATTGAGGGAAGCCGAACCTCGCAACGGATGGCATTGACGCCGGTACGACTTTGATCGAAATTCCACACGCGGCGACGGGCGATGACCGCAGGGGGACGAACGGAATATGCAGTTTATTGATCTTGCCGCGCAGCGGGCGCGCATGGGTGACCGTCTTGAGCAGGCCGTTTCCAAGGTTTTGCACGAAGGCCGCTATATTCTCGGCCCGGAGGTCAGCGAATTTGAAAACCGGATCGCCGATTATGTCGGCGTCAAACACGCCATTGGCTGCGCCAATGGCACCGATGCACTGCTGATCCCGTTGCTGGCCCATGAAATCGGCCCCGGCGATGCGGTGTTCGTGCCGTCCTTCACCTTCGCGGCCACCGCCGAAGTGGTGGTTCTTGCCGGTGCCACGCCGGTGTTCGTCGAGATTTCACCCGAGACCTACAATCTCAGCCCGACCCATCTCGAAGATGCGATCGAAGCGACAATTGCAGACGGCCGGTTGACGCCCAAGGCCATCATTCCGGTGGATCTGTTCGGAACGCCTGCCGACTATCCGGCGATCGATGCGCTGGCCGTCAAACATGATCTTCTGGTTCTGTCCGACGCGGCGCAGAGCATTGGCGGGTCGGCCAACAACCGCCGCTGCGGATCCTTCGGCCATGTGGCCGCGACCAGCTTTTACCCGGCCAAACCGCTGGGCTGCTACGGTGACGGCGGCGCCATGTTCACCGATGATGATCAGCTCATGGAAAAGCTGCGCTCTTACGCCTTCCACGGCATGGGGGAAAGCCAGTATGACAATGTCCGTGTCGGGCTGAATTCACGCCTCGACACGATCCAGGCCGCCATTCTGCTGGAAAAGCTGGCGATCTTCGACGAAGAACTCGAAGCGCGGCAAGCGGTGGTTGACTACTACAGCGAACATCTCAGGGACCATGTGCGCGTGCCGCGCGTGCCCGGTGGTCTTCGTTCGGCCTGGGCGCAATTTGCCATCGAAACGCCGCATCGCGATGGCCTCAAGGCGCATCTGGCCGACAACGACATTCCCTCGGTCATCTACTACGTCAAGCCGCTGCACCAGCAGCCGGCCTATGCACACCATCCGGTGGGACCTGGACAGATGACCGTCACCGAAACCCTGCCCGACACCATATTGTGTCTGCCCATGCATCCCTATCTGTCGCGCAGCGACCAGGATCGAATCATCGGGACAATCCGCGATTTTATCTCGGCGCAGCGGGTCGTCGCGGCCGAGTAATCCGGACCCACTTCGGCAAAGGGCTCGCGGTCAGTGCACTGAAACCGCGTCCTGGACCGTTGCAGATTTTACCGGAAGCGGGACAACGGTATCAGCCTTTGACTGAGTTGATGCCGTCAGGTTCTGCCGATTCCAATTAGGCCGGAAGAGCTTTGGCCGAACCATCCGTGGCCAGCACCGATTGAATCAGCCGTTCCGCCTCATCCGTGCGCTCGGTCCGGTCGATGAAGCCGCCGCCATAGACACGTGCATCGTCCTGATCGCTTGAATAAAGAACACAGGCCTGTCCCGGCGCCACACCGGCTTCGCCATCGTCCAGTTCGACCACCAGGGTCCCATCCCGGTGCCACGCCGTTGCCGCCCGTGGGGGGCGCGTCGATCGGACCTTTGCAAAACAGGCGAACCCCGCCGCCGGGATCGCATCGACCGGTCCATCGCCCAGCCAGTTAATATCGCGCAGAAACAGCCTGCGTGTTTCGAGCGCTTCGCGCGGCCCGACGATCACCCGCGCCGAGCGGGCGTCCAGATGCACCACGTAAAGCGGTTCGCCGACGGCGATGCCGATGCCCCGGCGCTGGCCGATCGTGTAGTGGACGATACCCTCGTGCCGGCCGAGGAGACGCCCATCGATATGCACGATATCGCCACCGGTGGAGGCTTCCGGCTTCAGCCGCGAAATGATGTCGGTGTACTTGCCCTGCGGAACAAAACAGATGTCCTGACTTTCCGCCTTGTCTGCAACGACCAGTCCCATCTCGGCGGCCATCGCCCGGGTCTCGGTCTTTGACAGCGTGCCCAGCGGAAAACGCAGATAGTCGATCTGTTCCTGGGTTGTTGCAAACAGGAAATAGCTCTGATCCTTGTCGGCATCGATCGGCCGGTAGAGCGACCGGTGCGCCCCATTGGCACGCGACCGGATATAGTGCCCGGTCGCCAGCGCATCGGCGCCAAGTTCCCTGGCCGTCTTCAGCAGATCGGCGAATTTGACGGTCTGATTGCAGGCGACACAGGGGATCGGTGTCTCGCCGGCCACATAGCTGTCGGCAAAGGGATTGATCACGGCTTCGCGAAACCGCTGCTCATAGTCGAGCACATAGTGGGGGATGCCGAGCGTTTCAGCCACCCGCCTTGCATCATCGATGTCCTGGCCGGCACAGCACGATCCGGCCCGGTGCACGGCCGCGCCATGATCATAAAGCTGCAGCGTTACCCCGACGACGTCATAGCCCTGGCGCTTGAGCAGACCGGCAACGACCGACGAATCGACGCCGCCGGACATGGCGACCACCACGCGGGTGTCTTCCGGCCTCTTGTCGATATCAAGTGTGTTCAGCGTCATGTTCCGCACCCGGGGGCATCATTACGGCAGGGTTGAATTCTCGTTCATTCGTCGGCGTCATCGTGGATTTGATGTCGGACACCAGTATGAAAATACCCAACGTTCCGATCCAACAAACCCTGTCCGGGAACGCAATCCGGCGCCAATTTCAAGGGTATCGTGTCCGTCGCCCGGGCCTTCGCGCATCATATATGCAATTGCGCAGGCTGCGGCAAGCATGGGACGCGCAAAAGACCGCCGACGCCGGCGCCCGTCGGCGGATGCGCCGATCGGTTCCGGACAAAATAACATGTTGATTCAACCTTGTAGAAACTTGTCGGGGTTTGTTTAGACAATCTTTAAACCTCAATCTGTATGGTGAGGATCAGTAAGGTCTTTGAGTGTGTATAGAGAGTCCAATGACCGAGATGGTGCGACCCAGAATTAAATATGTGATCGGCCCGGATGGCAGTCCGCTGACGATAGCCGATCTCCCTCCAACCTCGACGCGGCGCTGGGTCATCCGGCGCAAGGCGGAAGTTGTTGCAGCCGTCAGGGGCGGCCTGCTCAGTCTGGAAGAGGCCTGCGAACGCTATACGCTGACCGTCGAGGAGTTCCTCTCCTGGCAGGCATCCATCGATGCCCATGGCCTGGCCGGTCTTCGCACGACACGCATTCAGCAATATCGCCACTGATTATCTGTTCCGGCCGACGGCCGGACAGTCCCGGCGGGGCATTGACCAAACCCCGCAACTTCCTTCAAGAGACAAAGCGAACCGATCCCGACCGGCCTTAAGTCTGTCAGGGCCCGGGCGTCCGCAACGCAAAATGCGCCACCGTGACCGCGAGGGCCGAGGCCGCATAAAACCACAGTCCGGGCTGGGTGAAGGCGTCGGCAACGCCGCTGGTTTTCGCCGCGACAATGACCAATGCCACCAGCATCACATCCATCATCGACCATTTCGACAGGACGGGAAGCAGGGCGCTGACCAAACCATTGCGCGGCGTGCCCCCGATGCCGAGACCAACAGCTTCGATCATTACGGCGAGAAGTTTGGCAACCGGAAACACGGCCGAAAACAGCGCCACCAGAATGGCCAGCAGGAGGCTGCCATCCATCCACAGGGTGACGATGATTGCGATCAATGACGGTGTCTCTTCAAAAAAATAGAGTTTTTCAAATCGAACCAGCGGCAGGGTCAGGCCAAGGGCAAGACAAAACGGTGCGACAACCAGCAGGAAAGACAGGGCAAACCGGTAGATCAACGATGCATGTCCCTGCGCTCGATTGGGGCGGCCGCCCGACCCCAACGGCAGGGCTGCGACCGGCGACTTGAAACTCAGCGGCACAAGAGCACATTGCGGCGGCCGAAGCCAGTCAGCCGCCGTTTAGTGCATTCAGGTTTTGACGGAATCGGCAAAACCTGAATGCATCAACACAATCCAAAGGCCGACACCGTTGTCCCGTTTCTGACAAAACGTGAAACGGTCTGGGAAAAACGCCATGGGAGGGAAGATGCGCGGGTTACCCGGCCTTGGCGCCTCGCGAGCCGCTGTCGCGGACTTCAAGCGCCGTGGCCTTTTCAAGCTCGGCCTCTGCCTCCTCGACCGCGATTTCCGCCGCATCCTGCTGGACACGCAATTCGCGAATCGACCCCTGCAGATTATCGGCTCTTTGCCGCGCCGCCTTGGCGAAGGTCGGATAGGCAAAATGGCTGGGATCAGTGATGCCCGCCTTCTTTTCCTCCGCCGCGATCTGGTATTCCAACTCGGCCGCCATTCGCTCGAATTCAGCCATCATCAACTGAATCTGATCTAACTGACGACGTTTGTCGTTGACCTGAAATTCCTTCAGGCGAACAAGGCTCTCACTCGACTTCATACGCAATACTCCCGTGACGCGAGATCCTGGCAAAAAAGCTGCTTGACCCGCAAACGCTTTGTCCTGAATCGCTGGCCCGAATCGATCGGGAAATGGCATTTTCGGCCATTTGGTAACCTTTCGTTTACGGACATCGTTAATCATAGAGCCAATCGCTTAAGGCCGGGTAAATGAATGGCTCATGATTCAAGTTTTCTTTCGTGAGTCTACCGAGTCGGTTAAAAGCGTTTCTTAAAGTGAAACGTTAATATCTCTATTTTCGATTCATCTTGAGAATCAACTGATTACATCACGAAACTGACAGACTCATTAAGGGTTGCCATACCGAATTAGAATTTGTTAACCATTTGATGGCAGTTTTCGGAACAGGCAACGACTGGATCCGTGGGATGTCAGAAGGCCGTTGCAACCTTCTGTGGCGGAAAAGGGGAAATTCATGCGGGTTTTATTGATTGAGGACGACAGCGCCACGGCTCAGAGCATTGAACTGATGCTCAAGTCGGAAAGCTTTAACGTTTATACCACCGACCTCGGTGAGGAAGGCGTGGATCTTGGCAAGCTTTATGATTACGACATCATCTTGCTGGACCTCAATCTGCCGGACATGTCGGGTTATGAAGTGCTCCGCACATTGCGCCTGTCCAAGGTCAAGACGCCCATCCTCATTCTTTCGGGAATGGCCGGCATTGAAGACAAGGTGCGCGGCCTCGGATTTGGCGCCGACGACTACATGACCAAGCCCTTCCACAAAGATGAATTGATTGCCCGCATTCACGCGATTGTCCGCCGGTCGAAGGGACACGCGCAATCGGTCATCACGACCGGCGATCTGCTCGTCAATCTGGATGCCAAAACCGTTGAAGTCGCCGGCCAGCGGGTTCATCTGACCGGCAAGGAATACCAGATGCTGGAACTCCTTTCCCTGCGCAAGGGCACTACGCTGACCAAGGAAATGTTCCTCAATCATCTTTACGGTGGGATGGACGAGCCGGAACTGAAAATCATCGATGTGTTCATCTGCAAGTTGCGCAAGAAACTCGCAACGGCAGCCGATGGCAAAAACTACATCGAAACCGTCTGGGGCCGCGGTTATGTGCTGCGTGAGCCCGAGGAAACGGAAATTCGCGAAAGCGCCTGAGCCAATCCCTCAAAAACGACGAAACCGCCAGGGCCGAAGGCCGGTGGCGGTTTTTTTATGTCCGCGATCGAAGCATTTGCGTTGATGACGACGGGTCAGGCAGGACGCGGTTTTACCGGCTCGTCTTTCAGGCGGCGGAGATGCACTGTCTAAGCAGCCGTTCGCGCCTGGTCAGCGAACATCTTCGTCAGGATCTGGCGATCGAAAGGTTTGAGCAGAAAATCATCTGCGCCGGCGCGCTTGCCTTGCATCATCGTTTTCAGCTTCGCTTCAATCAGACAATAATAGATCTTTACCGCATTGCCGTCGGGGAGCGCCCGCACTTCGCGGATGAAATCGGTGCTTCCCTCCAAACAGGCATCGACGATCAGCACGGCGGGCAATCCGCCTTCGCACAATGTCATCGCCGATCCGGTATCTCCGACTTCCGTCACCAGATAGCCGAGATCAGAGAGAATGCGCTTTCCGACTTTGCGGATGATCACGGATCCATCAACTAGGATGAGTCGCTGCATAACCAGTACTCCTTCAATCGATGGTTTTGGGCAATGGACAATCGGATATTCCAGACCGTTTGCCGGCTGCTCAACGACCAAATTCCCCCTAACCGCGTGCAGTCTAGCGACAGGACGAAAAGAATTGGTTATCAGACAGGCTTAATTTTGTGTTGAAGGCCTATGAGGATTCGCAACCGGTGGCCTCGATTGACCGGATCACAGTCCGGGAACGGCGGTAAAGGTGACCTCATCGGGGCCCACCGTGGCGCCGATGGTCATGCCGGCTTCACTGGCCAGCAGGACCGTGTAATAGGGCTGGATGGAATGAGCGTCGACGGCCTCGGTAAGAGCGCCGCTCTGAATTTCCAGAAATTTCGGCGGAACCCGTACCATCTTGCCACGAGCCACCAGCGTGAAGCGCGGGTCTGTTTCCAGATCTTCCAGAGTGACGGAAATCGAGCCGCCTCTCGGAATGGCGCCATAGGCCACCAGGAACAGATTCAACAGCAGCTTGACCTTGTTCTTGGCAATGATCGCACGGGTGCCGTTCCACTCGACGTCGGTCTTGTTGTCGGCACTGGAAAAGTCCTGCACAGCCTTTTCGGCCTCACCGGTATCGATGGATGCGCCGACCGATCCCGATGCGCCGAAGGCCAGCCGCGCAAACTTCAGGCGAACCGATGCATTGTGTGCGCTGGACCTGATCAGATCCATGGCGTCCTCATCCGCCCCACCCTCATCCAGCAGTTCGAGGCCATTGTTAATGGCGCCGACCGGCGAAATGATGTCGTGACAAACCCGGCTGCATAGGAGCGCAGCGAGATCGGGTCCCGACAATGTGAGGTTAGGATTCGTCGACATGGTCTGCTCCTTTGTTAGCCAATTTGGTCTTGTGCCCGATTTTCCAGCGCATGCAATGCCAATAATCGACTGAAGGACATAATGACACCACATTTGGTAAACCGACTGTTAATGTCCTGCCGTCATTATGGCTGCATTCATTTAGCAGCCCCTTAAGGACATGACGGAGAATCACCGATGAAAAGCATCAACCGCCTGCTCTCGGCAGCGCTCCGCCCGCCGGTTTTGATGATTCTGGTGTTTGCGACTTCCGCCTTTCCCGCGGGCGCGCAACAGCAGCAGTACCAACAGACGTACCAGCAGCAGCCCGCGCAGCAGCAGCCATACCAGCAACAGTCTGGGAATTCGTCTCATTATACGGCGCAGGAGATGGTCGATGCGGGCCATCAGTTCTTTGGTTCGGCAACCGACGGCCTGGCCAATGTGGTCGAAAAGGCTTTCGAACGCTACGGCCTGCCCAACGGTTACATTCTTGGCGAAGAGGCGTCCGGCGCCTTCATCGGTGGCCTCACCTATGGCGAGGGGCGCATGCATACCAAGAACGCCGGCGACCACCCGCTGTTCTGGCAGGGACCATCCGTCGGCTTTGACTATGGCGGCCAGGGCAGTCGCGTGATGATGCTGGTTTACCATCTGCAGAGCACGGACGATATCTACGGCCGGTTCGGTGGTGTGAGCGGACAGGCCTATCTGGTGGCAGGTGTCGGAATGACCGTTCTGCAGGGCGGCCGGGTGATGATCGTGCCGATCCGAACCGGAGTCGGCGCCCGCATCGGCGTCAATCTCGGCTATCTCAAGCTGACCGCCCGTCCGACCTGGAACCCCTTCTGAGCCGGCTGTTCACCTGACCGGCACAGCCTGAAAGCGCATGGTCGCTGCTGATTGCAACCGGGTGGCCATTAAAACCGGCCGCCCGGCTTTGTTATCCGGGTCCCAACGCAACGCGAAATTGATCGAACTCGGTCTTTACCGGACCCGTCGGTCATGCTTAATGCTGTTGGACACGGGGACTGATGGGAACGGGTCGGCGGTTTCGCGTGGGCAGTAGAAACAGCGGAAAAACCGTGTGGTCGAATTTCTTCTCATATTTGCGTTGGGGTTTCTCGCGGCGGCAATGATCGGCATGCTGATTGCACCGGCCATCTATGGACGTGTCGTCAAGCTGACCGAAAAGCGGATTCAGGCCACCGTTCCGCTGAGCACGGCCGAGATCAAGGGAAAATCGGATCTCATGCGGGCTGGCTTTGCCAGTGAAACCGCCAAACTGACCACCCAACTCGAAAAAGAGCGAGAGAATCTTGCTGCCAGGGAATGGGCCAACAACAAGTTACAAGGTGACCTGGCGACCCTGGCCGGTGAAAAGACCCAGGCCGATCAGAAAATCGCCGATCTGGAAACGCAGTCGGCAGATATGCGGTCCGAAGCCCGCAAGCAACAGCAGCTCATCGACAAGCTGTCCGGCACGGTCACCGATTTCGAACGGATGAAGCGTGCCGACACCGAAGAGATCAATCGCCTCAACAACGATCTCATGACCATTTCGACGGAAGTGGAAAGCATGAAAATCGACCTGGCGACCAGTGGCACCGAAACGGTCAGCCTTCGCGCCGAGATCGGTTCGCTTGAAGACCAGCGCCAACAATTGCAGACCGACATCAAGGCCATTGCCGACACCGCCCATGATCTGCAGGAAGAGTACAGGCTGGAACAGGAACGGCACAACAACAGCCGCATCGAACTCGCAGCCACGCAGTCGACATTGGCCGACGCTGAGATGCAGCTTGGCCATGCCAATGAAGAAATCGAGGCCCTGCAGCAGGTCAACCGGGAACTGAAAGAAGAAGCCAAGGCCATCGCAGACACGGCGCACGACCTCCAGAAGGCCCTCACCCACGAGCAGGAAGCACATGAGGAAACCCGTAGCGCACTGACGGCGAAACAATCCGAATTGGTGGAACACCAGGCGATGTTGGTCCAGTCAACCGAAAACCTGGAAACGCAGCTGGCGCAGTTGCAGAGCGTGACGGAAGCCGAACACAGGGGCGTTGAGGCCTTGGGCAAGGCAGAGCAGCGGATCGAAAAACTGACCGACGAACTCGAAAACACACAAGCCGCGCTGGAGGACAGCCGGTCGAGCCGGGCCGAGATCGAGGATGCCCTGGCTGTCGAACGCAAGAATCACAAGAAGATACGCCGCGAATTGGCGGCAAAGGAAACCGCGCTGTCGGAACGCCAGACGGCACTGGAGGAGGCGACGGAAAAGAACGAGGCGCAATTGCAGAAATTGAGGGATTTGACCGAGGCCGAACGGCGTGCCGCAAAGACCCTGAAGAAGAGAGAGCAAAAAGTCGAGGCGCTGAGCGACAAACTTCAAAACACCCGAACGGCGCTCGAAAAGAGCCAGGACTCCGTCGCCGAACTCAAGGACCGGATTGCAGGGCTGAATGCCAGTGAGAAACAACGTCTGAAAGATGCCTCCATCGCGGCCGACCGATTGAAGGATCTCGAGGTCAGCCTGCATGAAGAAAAAGACGCCGGTGAGCGGCCCACGGCCGGTCGCCCCAACGCACTTGCCGGCACTGAACGGCATGGCGATGCTCATCAAGACACGGACCATCATGGCGGTGAACTGGAAACCCAGGTCGGCGCATTGAAGGACGCGCTGCAAAAAAGCAAGGAAACGTCCGGTGAATTCAGACAGCAGTTGAACAAGATGCGGCGGGAAGTCCATCAACTGCATCGCGGCGAAGCGGTCAATGGGAATGACAGCCCGGTCGGCGATCCGGACGACAAGGCCGGCATTGAGGGGATCGGGCGCGCCATGCAGTCGGATCCCGACCTGAAAGATCGGGTCGAGGAACTGCGGTCACGCCAGCAGGCACTGATAAGGGACCTTAATTCCGGCAGCGGTGAAGACGATGACAGATTGCGCGAGGAAATCGCCGAGATCGCTGCACTGGCGATCAGTCTTTCGGCCGATCGCGGTGGCCGCCTGTCTCCGGTGCGCGCCCTGATCGCTGAAACCGGTCATTCGGACTCCGCAACAACGGGCCGCAAAAGCCTTGCGCAAAGGGCCCGCGCGCATATCGACTGAGCCTCCGGGTCGCAGCGATGGCAGCAGGCGGGTCTATACCCGGCCCATCGACGTCGCGATCGAATGCATTGCAATACCGGCCGCCACCGCGACGTTGAGACTGTCAAGCGATGAGGATTGGGCGATGCGGACACTGTCGAGGCGCGCCAGCAGGGCCGGTTCCAGCCCCTGCCCTTCCGTTCCGACAATGAGTGCGGTCCTTCGTCCGGGCACATAGTCGTTCAGCGCCGTGGACCCGGCCGGCGACAGGGCGACACACGCAAAATCGTGGGCGGCAAGGGCGGCGGCAATGTCATCGACACTGTCGCTGCGACTATAGGGCATGGTCAGGGCGGCACCGACCGAGACACGAATGCACTTGCGATAAAGCGGATCGCAGCACTGACGGTCAAGACAGATGAAATCGGTGGAAAAGGCCGCCGCATTGCGGAACAGAGCCCCGAGATTGTCATGATTGGACAATCCCGCACACACCAACACCAAAGCCGTATCGCCAAGTCGTTGTAGACAATCGGACAGACTGTCCGGTGAACGCGCCCGGCCGATGGCCAGCACGCCGCGATGCATGGGAAAGCCCGCAATGCGGTCAATGACGGCGCGGTTGCACACCATGACCGGTACATGCGGTTCGAAGCCTGCAAGAATGGAGGTGACACCTGCAACCCTGCTGCCAAGAACGAGAATCTTCTCCGCTTCAAACCGATCGGACTGCGCCAGCATCCGCAACACCACATTGCCCTCGGCGACAAATCGGCCCTGGCGTCCGACAAGATCGCGTTCACGAATGTCGCGAAATTCCGCTACGCGGGGATCATCCGCATCGCTGATCGTCACAAGGCGCGCGGCGATCTCATCCATATCAGTCCCGATCAGTGATCTTGACCCGAGCCGCCAGTTTTTCGGTTACGATGTCATATATGTAGGCTGCCGGACCACCATCCGGCATCCGCCCGTAAAACAGGATTTTCGATCCATCGAGGGAAACATCGTCGACGCGGAACCCTGACGGCAGGACGGCGGTGACGTTCAGCGGTCCGTCAGCCGGCACCGCCAGCGTATCGGCAGCCGTACGAACCGGAACCTCCTCTTCATTCTCCATGACCTTGTAGACAACCCCGACAAGCACCGCCATAACTCCCAGGAACATGATGCCAAGCGAAACGGCCAGAAGCCGCACCATCTTACGCCGCACCTTTTCCATTTCCGGATCGAGTGGCTTGTCTTCCTCGTGGTCCAGCTCCGCGTTCGACATCATGGCCCCTATACTGTCCGGATCGGTTTCGTCATGAGTGAACCCTTTACCGAAGGCCATGGCGATAGGAAAGAGCTGACGGCAGGCAACAGTGCATCGGGCCGGCTCGACAGCTGGCTGGCCGGTGCCCTGGAGGGGCAGATTTCGCGAAGCCGTGTCAAGGAACTGATTGTCGGCGGCGCGGTGGCCGTAAACGGCGTCACGGTTGTGGAAGCAAAAAGAAAGATCCAGCCCGGAGATCGGGTGGAACTCGTCATCCCTGAACCGCTCGATCCGATGCCGGGCCCCAAAGATATTCCCCTCGACATTCTCCATGAGGATGAGGACCTCGTGGTTCTGTCGAAACAAGCCGGATTGGTGGTTCACCCCGGTGCCGGAAATCCATCCGGAACCTTGGTCAACGCACTGCTGCACCATTGCGGTGCATCTCTTTCGGGAATCGGCGGCGTAAGGCGGCCGGGCATCGTTCATCGGCTGGATAAGGACACAAGCGGTGTCATGGTTGTCGCCAAGAATGACCGCACCCATCGGCATCTGGCTGCACAATTTGCCGATCATGGCCGCACGGGCCCGCTGCAGCGCGCCTATCTGGCGCTGGTATGGGGACAGCCGGCGCCCTCGAAGGGCACGATCGACGCGCCTCTCGGGCGGGCGGGCAGCGACCGGACAAAACGCGCCGTCAGACCGGCCGGGGCGTCCGATACGCGCCATGCCATTACCCATTACACCGTCCGCTCCGCCTATGAATTCGATGGCGAGACGGTGGCATCACTGCTGGAGTGTCGCCTTGAAACGGGCCGAACCCATCAGATCCGCGTTCACCTGTCCCATATCGGACATCCGCTCATTGGTGACGGCGATTATGGTGCCGGTTACAGGACGAAAGTCAACACATTGCCGCCAGGGATGGCGACTGCCGTGTCGGCCTTTCCGCGCCAGGCGCTGCATGCCCATCTGCTGCAGTTCGAACATCCCGCAAACGGCCGGATCCTGCGCTTCGAGGCACCGCTGCCGGCGGATATGGAAGCCCTTGTCCTGGCCTTTGAAAAGCCTTGATCGGGGTCTACAAACCCCTGAAAACAAAGAAAAACCATCTTATTTGGGCGAAGCGCAGCCCCATGGCTTGATATCGCCCTGATTCACACCTATCTGCAAGTCATATGTGCCTATTTCAGGGCATGGCGGGTTTGCCGCTCCAAGGGAACCCAGATCAAGTGAAGGGGGTGCTGTTATGGCCCGAAACACTCTGCCATCCGTTACCGCAGGCGAAGGCGGTCTCAATCGTTATCTTGAGGAAATTCGCCGGTTTCCGATGCTGGAACCCCAGCAGGAATACATGCTTGCCAAACGGTATCATGAACATGAAGATACCAAGGCCGCGCATGAACTGGTCACCAGCCATTTGCGCCTGGTCGCGAAAATCGCCATGGGCTATCGGGGATACGGCCTGCCCATCGGAGAAGTCATCTCCGAAGGCAATGTCGGTCTTATGCAGGCGGTGAAAAAATTCGATCCCGAGCGTGGCTTTCGCCTCGCAACCTATGCCATGTGGTGGATCAAGGCCTCCATTCAGGAGTATATCCTGCGCTCCTGGTCCCTCGTGAAGATGGGAACCACCGCCAATCAAAAGCGCCTGTTTTTCAACCTGCGCAAACTGAAAGGCAAGATACAGGCGCTGGAAGACGGCGACCTGCGGCCCGATCAGGTCACTCACATCGCCAACAAGCTGAATGTCAGCGAGGAAGAAGTCGTCTCCATGAACCGGCGCCTGTCAGGCGACGCATCGCTCAATGCGCCGATCAAGGCCGCCGAGGGAGAATCGGGCCAGTGGCAGGACTGGCTGGTCGACGAGGGCGAGGATCAGGAAACGATGCTGATCCAGCAGGACGAGTTGGATGACCGCCGTGCCATGCTTGCCTCGGCGATGGATGTCCTCAATGACCGCGAAAAGCGGATTTTTCAGGCGCGGCGTCTGTCGGAAAACCCGCTGACACTTGAGGAACTGTCCGGTGAGTTCGACATCAGCCGCGAGCGTGTGCGCCAGATCGAGGTCCGGGCCTTCGAAAAAGTGCAAAAAGCGGTGAAAAATGCTGCGGACGAACGCGCCAACGCCCTGCAGCCTGTCGCATCCTGATGAAAAGCACGTCTGGCTGAAAATAAATCCTGGGCGAAGGGCGAGCCCTCCGTCCCGGAGAACGCTATTGCGAGCTGACCGCACGCGCCTCCCAGGCCCGGATAACCTGATCGAAGACATCTGCGCCGGTCGACCCCTTTTCCAGGGTCAGAAGAGCCCGTCGCCCGTTTCCATAGGCGACCGGCAGATCGATCCAGTTTCGTTCCCGCATCAGTTTCAGATTGAGCTGCACCGCCTCGACATAATCGTTGAGTGCGATCATGAAGAAACTGTCGGTGATCTTGGCCGGCACGGCGATCAGTGAATCCCCGGTATCCTGCTCAGTCTGCTTCATCGCGAAATTCTGTATCGACGTGATTCCGCCACCCTCGAAACTTTCCGAAAGCGCAAAGACGATCTCGATCAGATGACTGGCCGGCAGTGACGGATCGGCGTTGCGCTTGATCGTCAAAATAGCGCTGATACCCTTTTCCGCCAGATTCACATTTGCCTGGATTGCCGGTTCCGGCGGTAGATTCTCGCCCGGTGATTCGCGAACGATGCTCCACACAACGCGACCTTCTTCGGCCGTCGGCGCCTGTTGGCCGAGCCGCTCCTCATAAAGGAACATCTTCTGGCCGATGGCCGGCGGAGCGGCCGTGTCAGCCGCCGCGGTGTCGTCGCTGGCCACAGGCTGATCGGCAGCCGGCGCATCGACGCCAACCTGGGACTGATCGATCGCCGCAACCGACTTGCCCTCATCGGCCGGTCGTTCCGCTCCGGCGGCCGGGCCCTCATCGACCTCGGTCCCGTCCTCCAGCAGGCGCTGGGTGAATTTCCGTTCGTCGCTCAGACCGCTTTCCAGCGCGCCGGCGCCGGTTGTGTTGTCTTCTCCGGTTCCCGTCGCCGCGGCGCTGTCGGTCGAGGACTCATCCGTCGTCAACGAGGCGGTCTGTTCCATCGGCGGCGCAATCAATTCGCCGATCGGCCCGCTCAGCATCCAGATACCGATCCCGAGACCGACCACCACAACCACCGTGACAGCGGCGATGATCCATGTCCCGGCCGTTCTGGATTTCGGCTGTTCGAAGTATTCCTGTTCCGGATCCCCACCCATGCGGGCCGGGTCTGCTGCAACACCGTTGTCAATGCCGAACTCATCGTAATTGGAAGCGCCGTAGCCATCATCGTACCCCATTTCCGGCCCGCGCGCCGGTTCGAATGGCGGCTGCTCGGGGATATCGGAATAGGTGCCGGCCGGCACACCCGGATCGGCGTCCAGATCATCCTCCGAACTGGCGAAGATATCGGCGAAGACATCCTCATCGATCGCCGGCAGGGCTTCGGTATTGCGGTCTTCGACCTCGGCGATCGCTTCTTCGAGCCTCGCCAACTGCTTGTTCTTGACCGCATCGCTCAATGGCGGATCGATATTGTCCAGCTGCCGGCCGATGGCGGCGCGGGCCTTGTCATAGACCCGCTCACGCAACTCAGGCGTATTCTCGCTGAGCCCGTCAACGGCCTTTTCTATAACTGCAACAAAATCCACCATGATACTGCTCTAAAAACTCTGCGTTCCTGCCCTAGAATCTTGACCCTAGTCTTCAAAAGGGTCCGTAACAAGGATTGTGTCGTCACGCTCCGGACTTGTTGACAGAAGCGCCACCGGCGCACCGATCAGTTCTTCGATGTGGCGGACATATTTGACGGCCTGTGCCGGCAGATCATTCCAGCTTCTCGCGCCCACCGTCGATTCCTTCCATCCCTCAAGTGTTTCATAGACCGGGACCACTCTTGCCTGCTGTCCCTGACTTGCCGGCAGAAAGTCCATCTCCTGATCATCAAGACGATAACCCACACATATTTTTAATTCGTCAAGACCGTCGAGAACGTCCAGCTTGGTCAAGGCAATGCCGGTAATGCCGTTGGTTGCCACCGCCTGGCGCACCAGAACCGCATCGAACCAGCCACATCGCCGCTTGCGCCCGGTCACCGTGCCGAACTCGTGGCCGCGCTCGCCCAGAAACTGCCCGACTTCATTGTCCTGCTCGGTGGGAAACGGCCCCTCGCCCACCCGTGTCGTATAGGCCTTGGTGATTCCAAGCACATAGCCGACCGATCCCGGCCCCATTCCCGATCCCGCCGCCGCCTGTCCGGCCACCGTATTGGAAGATGTCACGAAGGGATAGGTGCCGTGGTCAATGTCGAGCAAGGTTCCCTGGGCGCCCTCGAACAGGATCCGCTTGCCGCGGCGGCGCTTGTCGTCAAGCAGCCGCCACACCGTCTCACGGAAAGGCAGGATCTGGTCGCGAACGGAGGTCAATTCCTCCATGATCGCCTGATGGGAGATCTCCGGCTGTTCCAGACCGCGCCGCAGGGCATTGTGATGGGTCAGCAGCCGGTCGACCTTGGCCGGCAGGGTTTCCATATTGGCAAGGTCCATGATCCGCACCGCGCGACGCCCGACCTTATCCTCATAGGCGGGCCCGATTCCGCGGCGTGTCGTGCCGATCTTGGTGCCAGAATTGGAGGCCGCATCTTCACGGATTCCGTCGAGTTCCCGGTGAAGCGACAGTATCAGCGTGGCATTGTCGGCGATGCGCAGATTGTCCGGCGATATTGCAACGCCCTGCTTTCCAAGGCGGTCGATCTCGGCGACCAGCGCATGCGGATCGATGACCACGCCATTGCCGATCACACCCAGCTTGCCCTGCCGCACCACGCCGGACGGAAGCAGGGAGAGCTTGTAGCTGACGCCGTCGATAACCAGCGTGTGTCCGGCATTGTGACCGCCCTGAAAGCGCACGACAACATCGGCACGCTCGGACAGCCAATCGACGATTTTGCCCTTGCCCTCGTCGCCCCATTGCGAGCCGACCACCACGACATTGGTCATGAATCCTCCTTGCCGGTTCGGCCGGGATCAGCCGCATTTGATTCAAACCCGCGCATCTATACCGCATGTTTGCCCAGTATCAAATCACCCACCGACGATTTCGGCGCTGATTCAAGATGATAGACATCGCGGCTTCTCACCCGTCCTGCCCGTTCAAGACCGTTTACAACCTTCGCCAAACGCCATACTGGAATATGCCGGAGCGGTATCCGGCACCGCTGATTTCCCGAAAAGGAATTGCACATTGAGCCTGGCAGCACCCGACCCGCGGACCGAATGCGCGCGCCGCCGGCAGCGACGCGCCGGCACCTTCGCGGTGTAGCATGGCGGTTCGGGCTTACATCTACCTGATCATCACGACTGCCGGTTGGGGCGGCAACGCTGTGGCCGGCAAGCTGGCAGCAGGTCACGTCAGCCCGGCTCTCCTGACCAGCTTGCGCTGGGGCCTTGCCGTGTTGATATTGCTGCCGATGGCCCTTCCCCATCTGCGGCGCCAATGGCCCGTCGTCAGGGCAAGCTGGCCCATTCTGTTGTTCCTTGGCGTTCTGGGCTTTGCCCTCTTCAACAACTTTCTTTACGTCGCCCTGATCCACACAAGCGCCATCAATGCCGCCATCGAACAGGCGGCCACACCCTTGGTGATCTTCATCGCCAGCTTTGCGCTGTTCGGACAATGTGTCACGGCAGGGCAGTTTTTCGGTTTCGCTATTTCCGTTATCGGCGTGGCGCTTGTGGCAAGCCATGGTGACCTGACGCGGCTGCTTTATCTGGATGTCGGCTTTGGTGATGCCATGCTGCTGCTGGCGGTGCTGTGCTACGGTATCTATACGGTCTGCCTGCGGTGGAAACCGAACCTGCACTGGCTCAGCCTGATGACGGCGCTGGCCCTGGGCGCCTTCGTCGGCAGCCTGCCGTTCACACTGCGCGAAGGCCTGTTGGGAACCATACAGCTTCCCGATACGCAGGGCTGGCTCGTCGTCCTCTACGCCGCGATCTTTCCGTCCATCGTCTCACAGGTGCTTTTCATCAAGGGCAACGAGATGATCGGCGGCAACCGTGCCGGTGTGTTTTTCAATCTCGTCCCGATCTTCGGCACGCTCTTTGCCGTCATTTTGCTGGGTGAGAGTTTTCACCTCTATCACCTGACCGCGCTCGCACTGGTGCTCGGCGGCATCGCCATTGCCGAGCGGCGACACCGCCACCCGGCTATCGTTCCCTAGCGCGGTTTATAAAAACTGGCCACCGCCCGCTGCACCGCAGGTTCTTATTCGACGGCAAAGACCAATGGCTTTGCAGATTGGATTTCCGCATGGCTTCGAACCAGGTCCAGCACCTCTTCCTCGACCGGCGCATCGACATAAAGCAGCGCGATCGCATCGCCGCCCGGACGGTTGCGGCCAAGCGAGAAGTTGGCGATATTGACGCCCGCTTCCCCGAACACCGTGCCCAGCAGCCCGATGATTCCGGGTGCATCGGCATTGGTCGTATAGACCATATTCGCCCCGACCTCCGCATCGAGATTGATGCCCTTGATCTGGATAAAGCGCGGTTTTCCATCTGAAAAGCAGGTGCCGGCGATGGATCGCGTCTGATGCGGTGTTGTGACCGTCAGCTTGATATAGCCGTCGAAAACCCCCGATTTGTCGCGTCGGGCCTCGGACAGGATGATGCCGCGTTCCTTGACCATGATCGGCGCTGAAACCATGTTGACATCGGCCACCTGCGGCCGGATCAAACCGGCCAGCGCAGCGCTGGTCAAGGCATTGGTGTTCATGGCGGCCGTCGATCCGTCATAGAGGATTTCCACCTCGCTGATGGCGCTTTCCGTCACCTGACCGACAAAGGCACCCAGCACCTCGGCCAGTTTGACGAAGGGCTTGAGACGCGGCGCCTCCTCGGCGCTGATCGACGGCATGTTGATGGCGTTCGTCACCGCGCCCTTGAGCAGGTAATCCGACATCTGCTCGGCGACCTGTAGCGCGACATTTTCCTGCGCTTCATTGGTCGATGCGCCAAGATGTGGTGTGCACACCACATTCGGCAGACCGAAGAGCGGACTGTCGGTGGCCGGCTCCGCTTCGAACACGTCAAAGGCGGCACCGGCGACCTTGCCCGATGTGATTGCTGCCGCAAGATCGGCCTCATTGACAAGACCGCCGCGGGCGCAATTGATGATCCGGACACCATCCTTCATCCCGGCGATCGATTCGGCGTTGATGATGTTGCGCGTCTTGTCCGTCAGCGGCACGTGAAGGGTGATGAAATCGGCCCGGGCAAGCAGCGTATCCAGCTCCACCTTCTCGACTCCGAGTTCCTCGGCCCGCTCAACCGACAGGAACGGATCGAAGGCGATGACGTTCATCTTCAGGCCGATGCCGCGCATTGCCGCAACCGACCCGATATTGCCGCAACCGATCACTCCGAGCGTCTTGCCGGTGATTTCAACACCCATGAATTTCGACTTTTCCCATTTCCCGGCCTGGGTCGAGGAATCGGCCGCCGGAATCTGCCGTGCAACCGCCAGCATCATGGCGATTGCGTGTTCGGCAGTCGTGATGGAATTGCCGAAGGGCGTGTTCATCACGATGATGCCGCGGCGCGAAGCCGCCTGGATATCGACATTGTCGACACCGATACCGGCCCGGCCGATGACCTTCAGATTGGAAGCCGCATCGATGAGCTTGGAAGTGACCTTGGTGGCGGAACGGATGGCAAGGCCATCATATTGATCGATGATTGAAAGCAGTTTTTCCTTGTCCTTGCCGACATCCGGCAGGAAGTCGACGTCGACACCGCGATCGCGAAAGATCTGAACGGCGGTTTCGGAAAGTTTGTCGGAAACGAGGACACGCGGTGCCATGATAGGCCTTTCTGTAGAATATCGTCTCAAAAGATGGAATCGGGCCGCCTGAGGCGCCCCGTCAGAACATCAGGCCGCTGCCGGCAGGGACGCCCGCTGAACCCGATAGGCCCAGTCGAGCCACGGCATCAAGGCATCGACATCCGTTGCCTCGACGGTGGCGCCGGTCCAGATCCGGAGGCCCGCCGGCGCATCACGATAGGCGCCGATATCGAATGCAACGCCCTCCTCCTCGAGCAGGCCGGCGAGCCCCTTGGCAAAGGCCGACTGGGCATCAGCGGAAAGCGCCGTGACCTGAGGATCGGTGATCTGGAGACAGACGGACGTATTGGACCGGGTCGCCGGATCGGCAGCCAGAAAATCGATCCAGTCGCTGCGCTCGACGAAATCGGCAACAATGGCCGCGTTGCGGTCGGCACGTTCGAAAAGTGCGGAACGTCCGCCAAGGCCCTCGGCCCAATCCAGAGCGTCCAGATAGTCTTCGACGCAAAGCATGGATGGCGTGTTGATGGTGGCGCCTTCAAACACGCCCTCGATCAGCCTGCCGCCCTTGGTCATGCGGAAGATTTTCGGCAGCGGCCAGGCCGGTGTGTAGCTTTCGAGCCGTTCAACGGCGCGCGGCGACAGGATGATGACACCATGGGCCCCCTCACCTCCCAGCACCTTTTGCCAGGAATAGGTCACAACATCGAGTTTGTCGAAAGGCAGGTTCTGGGCGAAGGCCGCCGATGTCGCATCACAAATCGTCAGGCCGGTCCGGTCCACAGGAATGAAGTCGCCATTGGGAACCCGCACTCCGGATGTTGTGCCGTTCCAGGTGAAAACCACATCGCGATCGAACTCGATCGCCGACAGGTCCGGCAATTGACCGTACTCGGCTTCCAGTGTCTTGACGTCGGTCAGTTGCAATTGCTTGACCACATCCGATACCCAGTCGGAACCGAAGGATTCCCAGGCGAGCATATGCACACCGCGGGCGCCGAGTAGCGACCAGAGCGCCATTTCCACCGCGCCAGTATTCGATGCGGGCACAATGCCGATGCGGTGGGAATCCGGCACGCCAAGCACACTTCGCGTCTGGTCGATGGCCGATTTCAGTTTCGATTTTCCGACCTTGGCCCGGTGCGATCGGCCGACCGCAGCATCGCGCAGAGTCGCAAGCGACCAGCCGGGTCGCTTGGAACAGGGTCCAGATGAAAAATGGGGATTGGCCGGACGGATGTCCGGTTTGGCATTCTCTTGCATGTGGCTATCCTTCCAGATAGTTGCCCCTCGTTGGGGAGGGGTGTCCCACGTGCGGAGCTATGCCGATAACCACGCGAAGTCAAGACGTCTTTGCGGTAATCCTGTCGCAGTGTCTGGAATGACGGCCCGATTGGCGGTACCTCATACAAAAGGCGGGCCTGAGCCCGCCTGTTCAAAATGATCTGAAAAGATCCGCCGGCCTACCACAGCGAATAGCGCAGGGAAGCCCGGATCTGGTGGACATCGAACCCGTTATCGGCGCCCTGGACACCCGTGGCGCCGCCGGCGACGGCGCTCGTTCCGAAGCCGTAGGCGTCTCCACCGGCAACATTGAGATAGCGATAGCCGATATCCGCTTTGAGATTTCTGCTGAACGAATAAGCCATCCCGGCCATCAGTGCGTAGGTAAAGCGCCAGTCCGACTGGCCCGCATGGGATTGGGCAGCGAATGTCGCGCCCCCGCAGGCCGCGACGCCGTCAACGCAGACATCCTGCGATGTATAGCCACCATAGTCGACCAGCGTCATGCCGGCGCCTGCCCCGACATAGGGAGTGAAGCCGACATAGGTTCCAAGATCGATATAGCCATTGGCCATCAGCCCATAGGCATCGAAATCCGCGGACCCTGTGGTCGAACAGCCGGTGTTGACCGGACCGCCGCCGCCACTCAGACACGGAGCGCCCGAGCTGCTGGCATTGCTGAAGCTGCCGGAATAATAGTCCAGGGCCGCCTCTGCCCGCAACCAGTCGGTTAACTGGTATCCGATTGCCGCACCGACACCCCAATCTGTGCTCATACTGGATGAGGAGTAGTTCTGCGTTCCGTAGGTGTTGGTCGCCGTGTTATAGGTCCGGAAGGAGGTACCACCACCTTCGGTGGAAAAATCATAGCTCACATCGCCGCGAAGATACCAGCCATTGCCGACCTCCACGGGCACGGTTCTCGGCAGTTCCGGCGCATAGACGATATTATCGAGATCGGCCGAAAGGGCCGGACCGGATGCGCCGAGCAGCAGCGCTGCGACAAGTGAGCGAGAGAGTAGCGACGTCTTCATACAACCGGTCCCTTTACCTGGCCTTCGGCACGTTTGATGCCGGACGCAAATCCTGATGGCTCCACTATCGGGCAAACAGGTTAAGGTGCGGTTAAGTATGTTTGTTCACCACGTTTCTTAAAGTCCCATTAGCCATGATCACCCGCTGGTGCTGAAACGAAAAAACGCCCGGAAAACCGGGCGTTTCTCAAATGGTCTGAGATGCGGTCTTACTTGTAGACCGGCGGCTCGTAGGGCGGAATGACCGGCGGAGGCGAGCAGTCCCGACCCGGATAGTAACGCAGACCGGCGCGTGCCTCGTGAACATTGAAGTCGTGGTCATAGCCGGGGCCGCCGCCCGCAGCAAAGCCGAACATCTGGCCACCGGAGACGTAGCGATAGCGGTAGCCGACATCGGCTGCGAGATCGCAGCGGAAGTGGTAAGCGCCACCGGCCATCAATGCGCCGCTGAAGCGCCATTCGGAGTTTCCGCCATGGGTGATGGTCGGGTCGCAATTGTTCGGGTTGGCGACCGTACAGGAGGTGTTGTAAAGCTCACCCCACTTGACATAGGTTCCGCCGATACCGGCACCGACATAGGCCGAGAAATTGCCGTGCGCCCAGAAATCCACATAGGCGTTGGCAAGCAGCGTGTAGGCGCTCATGCTGGAGATGTCGGTCGACACACAGGGTCCGGCAGGCAGAACACCACAGCCGCCGGATGTCGAACCGTTGAAGTCGGTTTCGAACATGTAGTCCAGTGTCACATCTGTGCGCAGATAGCGGTTGATCTGGTAACCGATACCACCGCCGAGTGTCCAGGAGTTGTCCAGTTCGAACGTATCGAACGTTCCTGAATCTCCGGCAAAGCCGTAAAGGGTGTAATTGATCCCCTTCAGGTCCGTCCAGTTGTATCCGACGTCGCCGCGAATATAGAAGCCTTCCCAGGAAGCGGCTTCAACCTCGTGGCTTCCGCGAATTTCATATTCAGGCACCGGTTCGGCAACCGGGATATGGGCAATTGTGTCAGCCGCCCAGACATGGGTCGAAACCAACACGACTGCTGTTGTAAGCAAATAAGTTTTCATCTTCATGGCTCGACGCCCTCTTTACTCTCGTGACACAACCGCCAAGGCGACGGACACTTAATGGGTTAACGAGCATCATCCTGCACCAAAAAGGTTAAGAGCCTGTTATCTATGTCTGTTTACCGAAGAATCGATTTTTATTCTTTGATTTCAACGGGAAACGGCGCGAAGCGGCTCAGTTCAACTGGAATGTCCTGGGATTTTGTTCGATTTCCGGCGGCCTGGTTGCACCACCGACATGCCAACAACCCATCACGGCTGCCTTGGACAAATCCGCAACAACATGCAACTCGAAATGGAATGAATCCCGGCCGTGATCCGCAGGCACACGCGGGACTGCTAAGTCAAAAACATGCCGTCAACAGTGTCAGAAATCGCAGAGGATTTCGGCGCTGTCCCCCCGGTTTCTGCACAATTGCGGCTCAAGGGTAACATTGCCGACCTCGTGGAAGCGGCCGGTACCGAATTTCTTTCGTGCCCGGTCGAGAGCGGCCTCGAAACCGACCTCGCCGTCGCTGACGGCGGTGATGAAGCGGGCGAGGGTTTGCGCCCCGCGATCGGTTTCATAGGCGTCCGGCGTCACGCAGATGATCGTACATCCGCGGTCGGAAACCGTCGGGCAAATCTCGACATGAATGAAAACCTCGGCATCGGCATCGTCACCGTAGCAGACGGCGGCCAGCCCATCCGCGGCAGACCAAAACAGCGAAAACAGACAAAGACCCGCAATTCGCACCATGCCATTGCCTCCAAAGCCGTGCAATGCAGGAACAATAGCACGGCGGGGCCGGCGAAATACGTCACGTTCCCGTTAGCCCCGATCAGGCTGCGTCGCGCACTCCGGAAATGACATCGACGATTTCATTGACCACCCGTTCGACCAGCGCACGGTCGTCGCCTTCGGCCATGACCCGGATCAACGGTTCGGTTCCCGATGGCCGGATCACCAGCCGGCCGCTTGTTCCAAGGGCTTCGGTCGCCTCGTCGATGGCGCCCTGAACATGTTTGTTTTCCAGCGGCTTGCCGCCGGCAAAGCGGACATTCTTCAAAAGCTGCGGCACCGGATCAAAGCGGTGGCAGACCTCACTGACCGGCCGGCCCATGCGCTGTACGCAGGCCAGAATCTGCAGTGCGGCGATCAGCCCGTCGCCGGTTGTGGCAAAATCGGACAAGACGATGTGGCCGGATTGCTCACCCCCCACATTGAAGCCCTCCTTGCGCATATGTTCTACCACATAGCGGTCGCCGACCTTGGTCCGGGCGAGTGTCAGATCATGGTCGCCGAGAAAGCGTTCGAGACCGAGATTGGACATTACGGTGGCAACGATGCCACCGCCGGTCAGGCGGCCGTCGCCGGACCAGGATTCGGCAATCACCGCCATCAACTGGTCGCCATCGACCACGGCGCCCTTCTCATCGATAATCAGCACACGGTCGGCATCACCGTCGAGCGCAATGCCGATATCGGCCCGCACTTCATGCACCTTTTTGGCCAGCGCCGCCGGATGGGTCGAACCGCAATTGAGATTGATGTTGTTGCCGTTCGGCTCATCGCCGAATGCGATCACCTCCGCACCCAGTTCCCATAGCGCCGCAGGGGCAACCTTGTAGGCGGCGCCATTGGCGCAATCAATCGCCACGCGAAGGCCGTTGAGCGAACAATTACGCGGCATGGTCCGCTTGGCGAATTCGATGTAACGGTCATGCACCCCGTCGATCCGCTTGGCGCGGCCGATATCCGGCGCATGGGTCAGTTGGTCGGCAATATCGGCATCGATCAGCCGCTCGATCCGCAGTTCCAGCTCATCGGACAGTTTGAACCCGTCCGGCCCGAACAGTTTTATCCCGTTGTCCTCGAACGGATTGTGCGAGGCCGAGATCATCACACCGATATCCGAACGCAGGGACCGGGTCAGCATGGCGACGGCCGGCGTCGGGATCGGACCGAGAAGAAAGACATCCATGCCGGAGGCGGTAAATCCCGCAACCAGGGCATTTTCCAGCATGTAGCCCGAGAGCCGCGTGTCCTTGCCGATCACCACGCGATGGCGGTGGTCGCCGCGCCGGAAGACCTTTCCGGCTGCCAGGCCCACACGCATGGCGACTTCGGGGGTCATGGGAAATGTGTTGGATTTCCCCCGGATTCCGTCGGTTCCAAAATATTGCCGCGACATGCTGTCCCCAATTGCGGTTCTTTGATACGTGGTGCCGCCGATCCGCTCAGTCATAATGCAAAATGGCCGCCGAAGCAGCCATTGTCGCACATTTTTCTTGACGGTGCGTTACTGTGGTTGCGGCTCCATTCCCGGATCCGCCTCATCGTCAGGCTCTTCCTTGCCGTCCTGACTCTTCGCACCGGCCTTGGGAACGGCCGATCCTCGGGATGGTGGCGTGTCGTCCCCCATGTCACGCGACGGTTTTTCGCCGCGCAGCAGCGCCTTGATCTCATCGCCCGACAGGGTTTCATACTCCAGCAAACCTTCGGCCAGCGTGTTGAACTCGTCATTCTTCTCGGTCAGGATCTTGCGTGCGCTTGCATAGGCATCGTCGATCAGACGGTGAATCTCGCTATCGATTTTCTGCGCCGTCGATTCCGAAACGTTCTTTTGCTGTGCAACCGAATGGCCGAGGAAGACTTCCTGCTGATTTTCGCCGTAGGAGACCTGTCCAAGCTCGTCGGAAAAACCCCATTGGGTCACCATTGCGCGGGCCAGCTTCGTTGCCTGTTCGATGTCGGATGAGGCGCCGGATGTAATGTTCTCCTTGCCGAAGGTCAGTTCCTCGGCAACCCGTCCGCCCATCATGATCGCCAGGCGCGACACCATGTATTTGTAGCTCATCGAATAGCGGTCGCCTTCGGGCAACTGCATCACCATGCCGAGCGCCCGGCCGCGCGGAATGATGGTCGCCTTGTGCACCGGATCGGCAGATTCGACGTTCAGCGCAACAATCGCATGGCCGGCCTCATGGTAGGCCGTCAGCTTCTTTTCTTCCTGCGTCATGGCGCTGGAGCGGCGTTCCGCGCCCATCATCACCTTGTCCTTGGCGTCCTCGAATTCCAGCATCGTGACCAGCCGCTTGTTGCGGCGGGCCGCCATCAGGGCGGATTCATTGACAAGATTCATCAGATCCGCGCCGGAAAATCCGGGCGTACCGCGTGCAATGACCTTCAGATCGACATTGGGTGCGAGGGGAACATTGCGCACATGAACCTTGAGAATCCGCTCACGGCCGACAATGTCCGGATTGGGCACGACCACCTGGCGGTCAAAGCGGCCGGGCCGCAACAGCGCCGGGTCCAGAACGTCCGGCCGGTTGGTCGCGGCAATCAGGATCACACCCTCATTGGCTTCGAAACCGTCCATCTCGACCAGCAGCTGGTTCAGCGTCTGCTCGCGTTCGTCATTGCCGCCGCCCAGACCGGCGCCACGGTGACGTCCGACAGCGTCGATCTCGTCGATGAAGATAATGCAGGGCGCATTTTTCTTGGCCTGTTCGAACATGTCCCGCACCCGGCTTGCACCGACGCCGACGAACATTTCGACAAAATCCGAACCGGAGATGGTAAAGAACGGCACCGCCGCCTCACCGGCCACCGAACGCGCCAGCAGCGTCTTACCCGTGCCGGGCGGTCCGACCAGGAGCACGCCGCGGGGAATGCGGCCACCGAGACGCTGGAACTTCTGCGGGTCGCGCAGAAACTCAACAATTTCCTCGAGATCTTCCTTGGCTTCATCGACACCGGCAACATCCTCGAACGTCACACGGCCATGCGATTCCGTCAGCAGTTTCGCCTTCGACTTGCCAAATCCCATGGCACCCCGGGACCCGCCCTGCATCTGGCGCATGAAGAAGATCCAGACACCAAGGATCAACAGGATCGGAAGCCATGAAATCAGATAACCGAAAAAGGTATTGGATCCATCCACCTCCGGTGCCGCGGTGATGCTGACGCCGCGATCCTCAAGACGGGCGACCAGTCCCGAATCGCCGGGCGAATAGGTCTGAAACGTCTTGCCGCCTTCCGCATAGGTACCGGAGATCGTATCGCCGACGATCTTCACATTGCGAATCTGTCCGTTGTCGACGTCCTGGAGAAATTTGGAATAGCTGATTTCGCGCGACGAAGTCCGCTCGCTCGGCCCCTGAAACATATTGAACAGAGCTATCAACAACAGCGCAATGATTGCCCAGAGGGCAAAATTTCTGAAATTTGGGTTCATTCGGTTCCCCGGAACGTCTCACCCCCGCCAATTGGCGGGAAAAAATCCAATGAATCTGGATCGCACACAGTTGCCTTTAACATAGGTGCCTCGGGGCCCATTGCCAAGGCCACGAAACCCCCTGATTTTGCAAGTGGTTTATTTTGTTCGCAACATCGGTTCAATCCGCCGCTCAGGCTTGGCGCAAAGGCAGTTTGCGATAGCCCGGCCGACCGAACAAACGAGCGCTGATATCCGCCAGACTATGATCGAATTCTGGCAAAAACAGGTCGAACAAGGCCAGGTGACGTTCTACGCTGACACACTCCGGCAAAATAGCCTGCTTCTCACCCGTCTGCCCGTCGGCCGTTGCGGCGAAGACCGTCGGTTCCGCGAGCCGGGCGCGCGACCAGACACCCGCCGGAATCGCCTCATCGCGATCAGGATCGGGGTCGCCGCTCAGGCCAGTGGGGCTCGATTGACCCCGGGTCGGCGCAACGATAAAGCTGTGCCGCGAATCCCTGTTCGAAAACAGATACCGCTCATCCCAGACCGCAGCTTCACCGGGCCCAAGGAGCATTCTGCGCTGACCGCGCCGCTCCCGGTGGATGAAGATCCGGTTGGCGCGCCGGTCGAGCACCGAGCGGCCCAGATTGGTCCGCGGCGGCCCGACATCGGCCGTAAAGCGTGCGATCCGGGCTTGCAGCCTGGATCCGGGCCGGTGCGAGCGTCCACCCATGAGGGCGCAGGAAAGCCCGATTCCCTGTTGCAGGTTTTCAGAGATTTCAGCCGGCACCTGCGGCAGTTCGGCGATGATGCCGGCATGGATCGTTGCATGCTGCTCCATAAAGCGCGACAGGGAAACGGCATCGTCGCGCCGGGCTTGCTCCGCCTGGTCGATCATGGCCAGAACCTCGTCATCGGCAGCACCGGGAAGCCCTGAACGGCGCAGCCGCACCCGTTCGAAACGTGTGTCCTGGTTGCTCGGATCATCGATCCAGACATATCCCGCATCCGACAATATGGCCTTCAGCGCATTGCGGCGAACCGGCAGGAGCGGCCGCAAAATCCAGCAATCGCGGCGATAGAGCACGGCTTCGGCCATCCCGGAAAGGCCGCGCCCGGCCCCGCGTGCATGGCGCATCAGGGCGGTTTCGATCTGATCGTCGCGCGTGTGACCGGTCACGATAATCTGCGCGCCGGCATCCAGCGCTTCCCGGCGCAAAAGGTCGTAACGGGCCAGCCGCGCAGCCTCCTGCAATCCGGTTGCGGGCTTTCTGCCGCGCCAGGTGGCGGTTCGATGCGTAACGCCCATCGCTGCACACATGTCCGCCACTCGGGCCACTTCCTGTTTCGACTCGCGGCGCAGGCGGTGATCGACTGTCACGGCGATCAGTCGCGGGCGGTCGGCTGTCGCCAGTCTTTGATGCAGCAGATAAAGCAGCGCCATGGAATCGCTGCCGCCGGACAAGGCGACGGCCAGCGTTTCAACGGGTTTCAGGCGTGACAGAAAACGATCAATGGCTGCGTCGGGGGTGAGATCTGCTTCCATGCAGCCAGTATAGGCACCGACCGGTCCGAATTGAACCGGTGGCAAAGGGAAGGATCAGCAGCTCATCCGGCTTTGTTCCACCGAGACCTTGGCTTTGACCGCGTCGGTGGCCTCGGGGTAGCGCGTCAACACTTCCCGGTAGGTGGCACAGGCGGTATCGCGATTGTCAAGCGCGGCCAGCGACATGCCAAGCTTCAGCAGCATTTCCGGCGATTTGGGCGAATTGGGAAATTGCTTATGAGCCGTCAGCAGGGCTTTCGCGGCCTCGTGATATTCGCCTTGCGAGTAAAGAGCCTCACCAAGCCAGAAATGGGCGTCCGGCATACGCTGCGAATCGGGATACTGCGCAATGAAGGCCTGGAAGCCTTCCTGTGCAAGCTTGTAGTCACCGGACAGAACATGACCATAGGCGGCGCGATAAAGCTGTTCGGATTCATCGGCCGGCAGGGATGCGGTTTGCGTGTCATCCTGCGGTGGGTCGGCCGGTGTGACGAGTTCGCCGTCCTGGTCGACAATCAACTGGCCCAGTTGGTCGCCGCTCTGGTTGTCGGTCGGTTCGGTTACCGGATTCGGCGCTGCGGCGACCTGGTTGTCGGTCCGCGGCACCGTATCGCCGGCATCAGTGCGGCCACCGGAAGATCCGCCCTCAAGTTCCTGGAAACGGAACTCGTTGTCTTCCTGCATCTTGCGGATCGATTCCTGCATTTCCAGCAGTTGGAAACTCAACTCCTCGATCCGCCCGTTCAGAACGCGAATGCGTTCTTCCAACTGCCCGACTCGAAAGGTCGTGTCGCCCGCCTGAGCAAGCCGCACGGGCGCGGACTCCCGGACCGTTTGCAACGGCACGACCGCTTCGTGCAGCGATACGCCATTGCCCTCATGGGCGGGTACCGATAGGGCCGCGCTGGCGGCGGCCGGGGTCAAAAGGGCCATCATCAGACCCGCCAGCACTCGTGAAGTCACACTCATCTCGTCTCTACCTGTCTTTCTTCAGACGGTCACGGCCGGAACCGTGGCCATCACCTTATCGTCAACTGCCGGCACCGCTGACCACCGTGACCGCGCGACGGTTCTGTGACCAGCACGAAATGTCGTCACACACCGCAACGGGCCGTTCCTTGCCGTAGGATATGGTCTTGATGCGGCCGGCCGCGACACCTTTGGACACCAGATAGTTCTTTGTCGCCGCAGCGCGCCGCGCACCCAGCGCCAGATTGTAGGCGCGTGTTCCGCGTTCATCGGCATGGCCCTCGATGGTCACCGATTCCCGGGAATATTTGTTCAGCCATTGCGCCTGGCGCTGCAATGTGGCTGCGGAATCGGTGCGGATGGCAGCTGAATCCGTATCGAAGAAGATCCGGTCGCCGACATTCAGCGTCAGATCCTGCTGCGAACCGGGGACCGCACCATTGGCCGCCAGTCCCAATTCGCCGGGGCTGTTTGGCAGTGATTTCTTGTTGGCGCATCCGGCCAGCGCAAGGGCCGCCGCCAGCCCTATTGCCGCCGGATTTCGGGCAATGCTCATCATCAGCTTCATGGTCGGTCTCCTCGATATGACGACTCGGATATTGAACGATACGGCCGCATGGCATTCCTTATATAGCAATTTGCGGCGTGGGTGGGACGTGACACGGACTATTCAAGCAGCGGCGACCAGGCCGGATCGGAGGCAAAATTTGGTGTTTCCACACGCTGCTCATTATAGCCTGTCAGGTCGATCGAATGAAGTTGCGGACCGGCCGCGCCGGCCGGCTGGCGGAAGAACATCAGCACGCGGCCATTGGGCGCCCAGGTCGGACCCTCATTGTGAAACCCGGTCGTCAGGATCCGTTCACCCGACCCGTCCGTTTTCATTACGCCGATGGAGAACTTCCCGGCCGACTGTTTGGTGAAGGCGATCAGATCGCCGCGCGGCGACCAGACCGGCGTCGAATAGGACCCATCCCCGAAGGAAATCCGCTGCTGGTTGCTGCCGTCGGCATTCATGACATAGAGCTGCTGGCGCCCGCCGCGATCGGATTCAAACACAATCTGCCGCCCGTCCGGCGAATAGGAGGGCGAGGTGTCGATGGCCGGCGTGTTGGTTAGCCGCGTCGTGGCGCGGGACCGCAGATCCATGGTGTAGATATTTGCATTGCCGTCCTGGACGAGACTCATGATGACTTTCTGGCCATCGGGAGAAAAACGCGGTGAAAAGGTCATGCCCGGAAAATTGCCGACAATCTCGCGCTGCCCCGTTTCGAGCTGCAGGAGATAGACCCGCGGCTGCCCGTTGGCAAAGGACATATAGGTCACTTCCTGGCGGCCGGGCGAAAACCGCGGAGTCAACACCAGATCGTCGCCTTGCGTCAGATAGCGCAGATTGGCGCCGTCCTGGTCCATGATCGCCAACTGCTTCTGCCGGGCATCGCGCGGTCCGGTTTCGGCGACAAACACGACGCGCGTATCGAAATAGCCCCGCTCGCCTGTCAGTTTCTCATAGATGGCGTCGGCGATGATATGCGCAACGCGCCGCCAGTTTTCCGGTTGTGTGAAGAACTGCTGGCCGATCATCTGTTCGGCCGCGAACGTGTCCCACAGGCGAAACTCCACCCGCAGCCGGCCATCGGACTCCTTGTTGACCCGCCCGACCACCAGCGCCTGTGCATTGATGACCCGCCAGTCCTCGAACCGCGGCGCGACATCCGGATTATGGATTTTCTGAATGAACGCCGCCTTGTTGATCGGCGCAAACAGTCCGGATCGCCTGAGATCATCGGCTATGACGCCGGAGATCTGGGCACCGATCCCGTCTTCCGAGATGAAATCGGTTATCGCCATGGGAAGCGGTTCGATATTGCCCTGATTGATATCGATCTCGACCAGCGCATGGGCCGCAGACAGCCATGTGAACAGCAGTGCCCACGCGATCAGACTTGCCTTTGAAGCCCTTTGCAGGCCTTTCATGATCTGGAATTGCCCGTTTTTGAACATTGCGGTCAAATCCTTCTCCCTTAGAACATCTTGCTTGGGTCGAAATTTACAACAACATCGGCCCAGGTATCATATTTTTCCGCCGGCAGATTATAGGGTGCACAGCGCAGCACCGCACGGCGCGCGCCACCGGCCAGCACCCGGCGGGTCTGTTCCGAGCCGCCGCTTGCATCGACACTCGGCTGGCCTTCAATCTCCCCGGATCGGTTGAGGCGCATGGTCACGCGCACCCGCACATCGGCGCCATCGGCCATGCCCGGCACGATCTGCCAGCAGCGCTGAATCTGACCGCGCAGCGCATCCATCTCGCTTTGCGATAGTCGTTCCCCGGCAGTGGTGTTGCGGCCGCCCAGCGCCGCCTCCCGGTTTCCGCGTTTGGCCCCGCCGCCGCTCGGATCCTGCCGGTTCAAGAGGGCGGCGACCTCGTCCGCATCGAAATCGCTGTCCTTGGCCGATGCCAGTTTGGCGGTCTGGGTTCGCTCCGGATTGTTCTTGCGTTCCGGTGTCTTGGCGGTCTGGGCCTGCGGTGGCCTGGGGCGCACTGTCGGCGTCGGCACCGAGTCCGTCAGGGTTTCGAATTTCGGCGTGGCAGTTTCAGCTTCCGCGATCGCATCGGCAACCGGATCAGGAACAACCGCCTGCTGCGGCTCCGGCAGCGCCGCAACCTCCGTGGCGGGAACCGGTTCCGGCTTGCTGGCCGTCTCCGCCTGCGCTTCGGGTTGCGGCGTCGGCACCGGGACCGGCACCTTGGCCTGTTCAGGCTCTTGCGCCGCTTCAACCGTCACGGGCTTCGCCTCGTCGGCCCGTGTCGATTTCAGATCCACATCATTGTCGCCTGTGTTTTCGGCATTTTCGACAGTATCCTGGCGCTCGGTCGGCGCCGGGGCGGCACGTTCGGCAGCCGGCGCCTTGCGCTCACCTTCCTGAATCTGCGTGATGGAGGAAACCGGGATGATGTCGACCGGCAGCGCCTCGATATCAGCAACCTCGAAGGATTTCGGCGGCGACAGCCAGAACAGGCCCCAGCCCAGGAGCATGGTGTGACACAGTGCCGATATGATGATGCCGATTTTCATCGCCGGTGATCAACCATCCTGCTCCTGGAGCGTCACGAGACCGAGATTCCTGTAACCAGCCGACGAAATCCGCGCCATAACCCGCATGACGGTGCCGTAATCGGCATTGCGGTCGCCGCGCACATAGATCCGTTCCTGATAGCCTGTCGTGGCGATCGCCTCGAGTTTCGGCACAATTTCATTGAGCGGTATTTCGGTTTCCTGAAGAAAGATCGCTCCGGTTTCATTGACGGAGACGGTGATCGGCTGGGTCTCGGAATTCAGAGCCTTTGCCTCGGTCTCGGGCAGATCGATCGGCACGCCGACCGTCAGCAGCGGCGCAGCCACCATGAAAATGATGAGCAAAACCAGCATGACATCGACAAAGGGTGTCACATTGATCTCGCTCATTGGTTTGATTTTGCGGCCACGCCGGTGACCGGCGCCCCGTCGCCGACCGCCGGCTGCCTGCGTGTCTGTGCCCATCGCCATGTCAGATTTTCCTATTCCGCCGCCTGGCGCGGTTGCAGTTTTTCGTCAATCTGACGGGAAAGGATCCCGGAGAACTCATCGGCGAATCCTTCCATGCGGGCGGTCAGTTTCCCGGCGTCAGACGTGAATTTGTTGTAGGCGATGACGGCCGGTATCGCGGCCAGCAGGCCGATCGCGGTCGCCAGAAGCGCTTCGGCGATTCCAGGAGCGACAACGGCCAGATTGGTCGATTTGGAGCCGGCAATGGCCTGGAAGGACGTCATGATGCCGATTACCGTTCCGAACAGGCCGATAAAGGGCGCGGCCGAACCGATCGACGCCAATGAGCCCAATCGCGCTTCCATGCGTTCGGCTTCACGCGCCAGCGTCACGTCCATGGCCTTGTCGATCCGCATTTGCAGCCCCATCGGCGAACGGGCCCCACGCTCGAAGGATTTCTTCCACTCGCGCATGGCCGCAACGAAGATCGAACTCATCCCCGTTGTCTTTCGGCCGGAGAGCATCTGATAGAGTTCTTCCAGCGATTGTCCGGACCAGAACACCTGTTCGAACCGGTCGAACTGACGCCTTGCCCGCATGTAGTTGATGGTTTTGTCGACAATGATGGCCCAGGTCCAGATGGACGCACCGATCAGGCCGACCATGACCATCTTGACCACAAAACTGGATTGTATGAAAAGCGCCCAAAGCGTTACCTCGCTCGTGGCCGCCAAACCTGCCTGTTCCATGTGTTTTACCTTCGAATCCGAACGCCCGGGCACGATGTGCACCGGGTCCCCTGGCATCGCTGCGTCTGACGCACAGACAGGTTCGGTAAGAATAATCTGTCCGCTCACCCGTCCGCTTTGTCGCGGCAAATCTTGGTCAAAGGAAGGCGCGCGAAAACACGCCATCCCGACTGATCCCATTAAGACATGGTTATGGTTAATGACTGGTTAGGATTACCGTCATCAGCGCCCACAGATCAAGAGTTTCCGCGACAGGACCGGGCATCGGCTACGCGGCTGTCCGCCGATCACAAAATTTAAAGTTTCTGTTACGGCGCAGGACCCAATCCGAAACGCGTTGCGACATCGGATGGAAGCCGGCGCGGACGCCCCCGGGCATTGATGACGGCGATCGTCACACGGGCCTGGATGAGCAGCGACCCATTGCTTTCGATTGTCTGGTCAAGCACGAGCTTGGCGCCGCTGACCCGGTGCGGCATTGTGTGGATTTCCACCACGTCGTCCATCCTGGCCGGCGCTTTGAAATCGAGATCCATGTGCCGCACCACGAAGGCGAGGCCTTCGTCACCGCCCAGCCCCTCGTCGCCCTGCTGGACGCCCAGGCAGCGCAGATAATCCGTCCGCCCGCGTTCCAGGAAATGCAGATAGCGCGCGTGATAAACGACGCCGGAAAAATCGGTGTCCTCGTAATAGACCCGTTGGGCGAGCTTGTGGCCGCCTCCGGTCAGGGACCCCGATAACTCGTCGGACAATCCACCCTCCGTCAACAAAAATAAGATCGTTACCTGTTGACGGAACACAATTCTCTTGCAAGAGCAAGGCCTTGGACCGTCGGGCGGCGATTGTTGGCCCGATCATCACAATCCTGTCGCGATTCGGGGGCTATCATCGTGCCGGGATCAATGGAGGAATCATCCATGAAAATTGCAGTTCTCGGCGGTGACGGATTTGTCGGCTGGCCTACTTCGCTCCATTTGTCCGAACAGGGCCATGACGTTCATATCATCGACAATCTGAGCCGCCGCTGGATCGATACCGAACTGGGTGTCCAGTCCCTCACCCCGATGGATTCCATTCAGGAACGCACACGCATCTGGCACCAGGAAACCGGCCGCCGCATTCATTTCCACCTGATCGACATCGCCCGCGACTATGATGTGTTCAAGGCATGGCTGTCGGAAAACCGTCCCGATGCCATCATCCATTTCGCCGAACAGCGCGCCGCGCCCTATTCGATGAAATCCGACCGGCACAAGAATTACACGGTCAACAACAATGTGAACGCGACGCATAATCTGCTCAACGCCATGGTCGAAACCGGGGTCGATTCCCATCTGGTGCATCTCGGCACCATGGGCGTCTATGGCTATTCCACCGTCGGCGCCGCCATTCCGGAGGGTTATCTGCCCGTTGGCATCGAGACGATGGACGGCAAGGTTGTCCAGCAGGATATTCTCTATCCGGCCAATCCCGGCTCGATCTATCATATGACCAAATGCCTCGATCAGTTGCTGTTCCAGTTTTATGCAAAAAATGACGGCATTCGCATCACCGATCTGCATCAGGGCATCGTCTGGGGCACCCATACCGAACAGACAAGGCGCCACGAACAATTGATCAACCGGTTCGACTATGACGGTGACTACGGAACGGTTCTCAACCGCTTCCTCATCCAGGCAGCAATCGGTTACCCGCTGACGGTCCACGGCACCGGTGGACAGACCCGTGCCTTCATCCACATTCAGGATTCCGTGCGCTGCATCGAGCTGGCCCTCGAAAACGCACCGGCCGCAGGCGACAAGGTCAAGATCTTCAATCAGATGACCGAAACCCACCGGGTCAGGGATCTGGCTGAACTCGTTGCCGGGCTCACCGACGGCAAGGTTGCCTATCTCCCCAATCCGCGCAAGGAAGCGGCCGAAAACGATCTGGTGGTCAGGAATGATCAGTTTCTCGAACTGGGTCTCGATCCAATCACCCTGGAAAAGGGCCTGCTCAGCGAAGTGGTCGAGGTTGCAAAGAAATTTGCCTACCGTGTCGACCGAAGCCGCATCCCGGCGGTTTCGGCCTGGACCAGGGATATCGCCCCGACGATCAACACCGATCCCGAAGGCAAGAACCTGAAAACCGTTTCCTGAACGGATGGCACGGGTGCCCGGAGATCAAGCGTTGACGGCAGCTGATCCGGCGCGCTCAAACAGGGCCTATGTCACGCTTGTCACCAATGGCGATTACGTGCGCGGCGCCCTGGCGCTGGTGCGGTCCATATCCCTGACATCCACCGATGCCGACATCGTGGTGCTCCACACCGGCGCCGTGTCCGCCGGTGAACTGGCGCCCGTCCGCGCACTGGGCGCCCGCCTGGTCGAGGCGCAATTGCTGCCGACCTCGGACGCCTTCAACGAGCGCCATGCCCGCGCCAGGCTGCACGGCGATGCCCCTTTCACCAAGGGCCGGAAACCGCAATTCCACACACCGCTCGACAATTTCGTCAAACTGCGCCTGTGGCAGATGGAGGAATATGCGCGCGTCGTCTTCATCGACGCGGATGCACTGGTTCTGCGCAATATCGACCGCCTGTTCGACTATCCGGAGTTCTCCGCCGCGCCGAATGTCTATGAATCCCTGGGCGATTTCCACCGGTTGAACTCCGGCGTGTTCGTCGCCCGGCCATCCGCAGCAACCTTCACCGACATGCTGAATGTTCTGGACCAGCGGGACGCCTTCTGGCGCCGGACGGATCAGACCTTTCTGCAAAGCTACTTTCCCGACTGGCACGGCCTGCCGGTGTTTTACAACATGCTGCAATATGTCTGGTTCAACATGCCGGATCTTTGGGATTGGGCCTCCATCGGGGTCCTACATTATCAGTATGAGAAACCCTGGGAGGCCGATCATCCGCGGTCAAGGCAACTGGCGCCGTTGATAGAGCTCTGGCACGCTTATCACGAGGGTCAGACCGTACCCCGGACAGCCGACCTGAAAAACCCGGCAAAGAGCAAATGAAAACGGTCCTCGTCACCGGTGGCAGCGGTCTTGTCGGCCGTTTCATCGTTGATGATCTGCGAAAGCACGGTTGGATGGTCACGATTGCCGGCCGCACGCCGCCAGCCGCCGGCGACCAACCGCCGGATGTCAGTTTTCAGCCGCTCGATCTCGACCCCGCAGCGGATTTCAGCGCGGCAACCGCCGGTTTTGATGCGCTCGTCCATGCCGGCTTCTCCCATGCGGCGGGCCGATACCGCGGCGGCGAAGGCAAGGATGTCCGCGGCTTTTGGGACCGAAACTGCCTGGCATCGCTGCGGCTCTTTGAAGCTGCCGGAGAGACAGGCGTCGGAAGGATTGTCTTCCTGTCGAGCCGGGCCGTCTACGGCAGACAGCGCCCGGGTCTGCGCTTGACGGAGAAGACCCGGTGTCATCCCGACACACACTATGGCCTGGTCAAATTCGCCTGTGAGCAGTTTCTGCAAAGCCTCGCGGACAACTCCGGATTGGCCGTTGCCAGCCTTCGTTCCACCGGTGTCTATGGGACGCCCTATGCCGGTGCAACGCACAAATGGAACACGCTGATCCGGGATTATCTGGCTGGCCGAACCGTCGCGCCGCGCCTCGGCACCGAGGTCCATGGGCGTGATGTCGCAACCGCCATCCGCATACTGCTCGAAGCGCCACGAGAGGCGTTGGCCGATGGCATCTACAATGTCTCGGATCTACTGCTTGACCGGCACGATATCCTGCTGCCGGTACACCTTCACCTGAACTGCCCTCATCCGCTGCCCGAGCGCGCCGACGCCAGCGCCTACAATGCGATGGAGACATCAAAGCTCAGGCAATTGGGATGGCAGCCGGGCGGCCGCCCCCTGTTCGACCGGACAATGGCGGAAATGATCGCCGCTCAGTCAGGGTCTTCCTGAAACAGGCTGATCTGCTGTTGCTCCAGATCCCGCGGCACGTCGAGACCCAGATGCCGCCAGGCATTGGCGGTGAGCAACCGGCCGCGTGGCGTGCGCTGAATGAAGCCCTGCTGGATGAGATAGGGCTCGATGATATCCTCGATGGCATCACGCGGTTCCGACAGCCCCGCCGCAATGGTTTCGATCCCAACCGGTCCGCCGCCAAAATTATGGGCGATCATGGTCAGATAGCGTGAATCAAGCTGGTCGAGACCCCGCTTGTCCACCGACAGGCGGGTGAGGGCTTCATCGGCGATGGTCCGGTCGACCGCATCGGCCTTGGCGACTTCGGCAAAATCGCGCACCCGGCGCAACAGCCGGCCGGCGATGCGCGGTGTTCCCCGCGCCCTTTGCGCAATCTCCAGCGCGCCGTCATCCTTAATCCCCAGTCCCATCAGACGCGCGCCGCGCCGCACGATCTGTTCCAGTTCGGGAACCGTGTAGAAATTGAGCCGCACCGGAATGCCGAACCGGTCGCGCAAAGGTGTCGTCAATAGACCGAGCCGCGTCGTTGCGGCAACCAAGGTGAACTTCGCCAACTCGATCTTGACGGAGCGCGCTGCCGGCCCTTCACCGATGATCAGGTCCAATTGGTAATCCTCCATGGCCGGATAGAGGATTTCCTCGACCGCCGGATTGAGCCGGTGAATCTCGTCGATAAACAGCACGTCGCGCTCTTCCAGATTGGTCAGCAGCGCCGCCAGATCACCGGATTTTGCGATGACCGGTCCGGAGGTGGAGCGGAAATTGACCCCCAGTTCCTTGGCCATGATCTGTGCCAGCGTCGTCTTTCCGAGCCCCGGCGGCCCGACGAACAGCACATGATCCAGCGCCTCGCCCCGCGCCTTGGCTGCTTCGATGAACACTTTGAGATTGGCCCGGGCTTCCGCCTGACCGGTAAATTCGTCGAGGCTTTGCGGCCGCAGCGAAGCCTCGGATTCATCGCTGACCATTTGCGGGGATACGATGCGCTCACCATCACTCATGGGCCAGACCCGTCAACCAACATCCAACCATCACTGTGAGAGTTCCTTCAGGCCAAGCCGGATAAGGGTGGCCGAATCGGCCGAGTCACCGGCATTTTTGAGCGCCAGCGCAACTGCATTGGCGGCCTGGTCGCGAGAATAGCCGAGATTGGAAAGAGCCGACACCGCGTCGCTGACCGGCCCGGATGCCACACCCTCACCAAGTTCCTGTTTCAGCCCGATTGTGCCGCTGGCATCGCCGGCAAAGGCGGGTGCCTTGGTCTTCAGTTCGGTGATGATACGCTGCGCCACCTTCGGTCCGATCCCGGGTGCGCGCGCCACCGTGGCCTTGTCCTGCAGTGCGATCGCATTGGCCAGATCCGCCGCCGAAAGGGTTGAGAGCACCGCAAGGGCAACCTTGGCGCCCACGCCCTGCACGCTCTGCAGCAGGCGAAACCACTCCCTTTCCAAGGCAGAGGCAAAGCCGAACAGTTTCAACTGGTCCTCACGCACAAAGGTCTCGATATGCAGCACGGTCGCCTCGCCGACCCGGCCCAGTCCCGAGAGCGTGCGCGATGAACAAAACGCCACGTAACACACGCCGTGCACGTCGATCAGCACATGGTCCTCCGCGATTTCGTCAATGGTGCCTTTTAGTTTTCCGATCATCAGTTCAGGTTCCTAAAGACCAGCAGCCATCTTCAGCCGTCCAACGGCATTTTGCCGGTGATGGGCATGACAGATCGCGATCGCCAGCGCGTCGGCCGCGTCGTCCGTGTCGAATGTCGCCTTCGGCATCAGCACCTTGACCATCATGTGGATCTGCTTCTTGTCGCCATGACCGACGCCGATCACCGATTTCTTGACCGCGTTAGGCGCATATTCGGCAACCGGCAAACCGGCCAGCGCCGGCACCAACATGGCAATGCCCCTGGCCTGGCCCAGTTTCAGCGTTGCGCCCGCATCCTTGTTGACGAAGGTCGCTTCCACCGCCGCCTCGTGCGGCCCATAACCATCAAGGACATCCGCCAGCCCGTCATGCAATTGGCACAGCCGCGATGCCAGATCGTCACTGCTATTGGAGCGAACGGTTCCAGCCGCCAGAAAACGAAGGGAATTGCCGACCGACTCGACCATGCCCCAGCCGGTTCGCCGCAAGCCGGGATCGATCCCGATGATCCGTGTGATTTCCGCCGCAACCATTGTTCGTCATCACTCCCCGAAGACCCTTGAATCTATGCCACACTCATGCGAACAAAACAAAAACATTTCTTTAAGAACCACAAAAAAGCCGGGCATCAAAGCCCGGCTGCAACAATCTGGCGGCAGGCGATCCCTCACGAAGCGGCCAGCTTCGCCATCACTTCGTCAGAGATTTCGAAATTCGCATAGACGTTCTGGACATCGTCTTCATCTTCCAGTGCATCGATGAGCTTGAGCAGGGTTGCCGCCCTTTCCTCATCCACATCGGTGCTGGTCTGCGGTTTCCAGATCGGCTTGACCGATTCCGCCTCTCCAAGCGCCGCTTCCAGCGCACGCGACACCTCGCCGATCGATTCGAAGGTGCAGGTGATGATATGGCCATCCTCCCCCGACTGCACATCGTCGGCACCGGCCTCGATTGCCGCTTCCATGATGGTGTCCTCGTCGCCGGCCTCCGGCATATAGGTGATCTCGCCGACGCGGTCGAACATGAAGCCGACCGATCCGGTTTCCCCCAACTGGCCGCCATTCTTGGTAAAGCAGGAGCGGACATTCGAGGCCGAGCGGTTGCGATTGTCGGTCAGCGCCTCGACAATGACGGCAACGCCGCCGGGGCCGTAGCCCTCATAGCGGATTTCCTCATAATCACCGGCATCGCCTCCGGTTCCCTTGTTGATGGCCCGTTGGATATTGTCCTTCGGCATCGACTGTCCGCGCGCATTCTGCACGGCGAGCCGCAGGCGCGGATTGCCATCGACATCGCCACCGCCCATTTTTGCCGCAACGGTGATTTCCTTGGAGAGTTTGGAAAACAGTTTGGAACGCACGGCATCCTGACGGCCCTTGCGGTGCATTATGTTCTTGAATTTCGAATGGCCTGCCATGGCACTCCGCTCATCTGCTCTGGATTGCAATGGCGGCGTTATAGAAAACTCCTTTCTGATCGTCCAGACGAGCCGCTGCAATCGGCCGACCTGCCGCCACCCTGCCAACCGGACATCCGACCGAACCGAAATGCCGGTCAATCGGTACACGTTTCGGTGAAATGGAAGCGCGAGCAGCAGATGTGATCATGCTGTCGTCGCAATTTCTGCTACCATGCGGACAAGCCGCGCGAAGACGGATATGGGACGGTCACGGGGAACACGCACCCCTGAACGGCCGATAAATCGGGAACACGGAAATTTTGGGGTCAAAATGAAGCGATCAAAGCGTCTCCGTTGGACAGTTCACCTGCTCCTGACAGCCATCTGTTTGGTATTTGCCGCCGGGCCGCACGGCGCAGTCGCACAAACCTCGCGGGACGGCGCCAACGCCGAACGGGCGCCGGTGTCGATCTGCCAGGCCGTGGCAAGCGCACCCGATCGGCCACCGGTCGTTCGGGTCGCGGCGCAACCGCCGGAAAAGAACCATGTTCGCCTCACCTATATCAATCACTCGACCTACTATCTCGAAACGCCGGACAGTGTCTCGATCGCGACGGATTTCGCCGGCTATCACGGTCAGAAGCCGGTGCCGACCGCGGTGACCATGAACAAGGCGCATTCCAGCCACTACACCTTGTTTCCCGATGAACAGATCGAACATGTGCTGACCGGCTGGAACCCGAATGGTGGTCCCATCGCCCACAGTCTGGTCGTCGGCGACACCTATATCCGCAATGTCACGACGGACATCCGGTCCGGGTTTTCCGGCCTGGAACCGGACGGCAACTCGATCTTCATCTTCGAGGTCGCCGGTCTGTGCATCGGCCATCTCGGCCACCTGCATCACAAGCTGGAAGACCGCCATATCGCCCAGATCGGCCGACTTGATATCGTGATGGTGCCAATCGATGGCGGCCTGACGCTCGGCCATGAGAGCCTCGGCGAAACGGTCAAACGCCTGCGCGCCTCGATCGTCCTGCCGATGCACCGGCGCGGTATGGCTCTCAATTCTTTCCTGGATCTGTTCGGCGATGATTTCGACCGCCGCATGATGCCCACCGACAATTTCACCGTATCGCTGCGCACGCTGCCGAAGCAGCCGACGATCATCGTTTTGCGGGGCGTGTAGAGCGAATTGCGACCCGGTTTTTCAACCGCCGAAATCCGGGATCGCCTCGACAAGGCGCGGTCCGATTCGCAGCGGCTGGATGATCTCGGCAAGGCCGGTGCGGTCCGATAACTGCACGGCCACACCACACAGGGTCGCCGGACCGGTTGCCGCTTCAAAGCGCCCCTTGGGCACTTTCGAGACGAAACGGTTCATCGGTTCTTCCTTGTCCATGCCGAGCGACGAATCATAGTCGCCGCACATGCCGGCGTCGGAAATATAGGCGGTGCCACCGTTGAGGATCTGGTGATCGGCTGTCGGCACATGCGTATGGGTGCCGACCACAAGGCTGACGCGGCCATCGACAAAATGGCCGAAGCACTGTTTCTCGCTGGTGGCTTCCGCGTGGAAATCGATGATCACCGCATCGGCCTGCTCGCCGAGGGGACAGGCATTCAATTCCCGCTCGGCCGCCATGAACGGGTCGTCAAGGTCGGGATGCATGAAGATCCGTCCCATGATGTTGGTCACCAGCACACGCGCGCCATTGCGGGCCAGGAAGACGCCCGACCCCCGCCCCGGCGTTCCGGAGGGATAATTGCTTGGCCGGATGAACCGTTCCTGCCGCTCACAAAAGCTGATCGCTTCGCGCTGATCCCAGACGTGATTGCCCGTCGTCACCACGTCGGCGCCGGCATCGATGGTCTTTAGAAAAATCTCCTCGGTGATGCCGAAACCGCCTGCGGCATTCTCGCCGTTGACGATCACAAAATCCAGTTTGAGATCGGCGATCAGCCCGGGCAGCGTTTCCCAGACGCTGGTGCGGCCCGTCCGTCCCACCATATCGCCGAGGAACAGCAGTCTCATGGCGCCGGCGCTCCGGCAATCCGGCGCAGGCCGCTTTCGGTCAGGATGGCCGGCATGGCGATGTCATGGCTGGCATGGGGCACCTCGTCGATTTCCTGTATATCGAACGCGACACCGATGAGACGCGGCGCACGCCCGGCCTGCCGCAGCGCGGCAATGGCCCGGTCGTAATAGCCGGCGCCATAGCCGATCCGATGTCCGGTCCGGTCGAAGGCGGCGAGCGGCACCAGCATCAATTGCGGTTGAAGGACGGTCGCCTCCGGTCCCGGTCCCATCGTTCCGAACCCGGTTTCGACAAGGTCGGCGCCACGCACCAATTCGCGAAATTCCAGCGCCACCTTGTCCTTCACGACGGGCAGGCACAGCCGCGCACCTTTCTTGGCAAGCGATGACATGAGCGGCCGGATGTCGACTTCGGAGCGGATCGGAAAGAAACCCGAGACGATTTCCCCGTCAGCAATATCGATCAGGGGCGTGCCGATCCGGTCAATCGTCAGGCTGGCCTCGGCCCGCCATTCGATGCTCAATCGATCCCTTGCTTCCAGGGTCCGGCGGCGAAGCGCCGCCTTGGTTGATTTCACGAGCATCGACGGTCTTTCCGGCGTCCGTTGTTGTTCGATTTAACGCGGGAAGGTCCCGGTGCGATCCGCGGCGGCCGGCGGACTATGACGATCCCGGGAACCTACAAAGTAGGTGGGCGCCGTGTGTAAAAACCCACGAGTCTAAACAGGAACAGCTCCCTTAGGATCAATTAAGGCCCCGGGGATTGTGAGCCCAACCGAGAAGCGCAGATCGCTGCGGGAATATAGGGATGCGGGCGGCAAAGCGCCAGCGCCTTTTTTCAGGCTGCACGGGAGTGCTGCGAACAGCCGCCGGTCTGGTCCGCGCAATGCGGCTTCAACCGGTTTTCTGTTCCAGCTTGCTTGCGATGCTTTCGAGTTTCTGCGTTACTTCGCCAATTGATTTGGCCAGCGTGCTGTCGGTGTCGTCGAAACGCGCCAGCGCCGTATCGCGTGTCTTCTTGAGGCTGCCGACTTCGCTCTCGATCCCCGCCAGTTGGCGCTGCACCTCGCTCAGCTCATCCATCACCATAATACCGGCCATCACCGTCAGGCGCAGATCGCCGATCTCGCCGAATTGCCCCTTCAGGTGTCCGACATAGCGATCGAATTTTCCCGCCAGTTCCGTCAGATGATCTTCCTGACCGGCCTCGCACGCCATGCGGTAGGCCTTTCCGTCAATCGTGACCGTTACTTCAGCCATGCTCGTTCCTGATTGTTCACGCTTCTTCGGGCCCTATCGGTCGAGGACCGCACGAATCGTTTCCATTGCGGTGACCAGCCGGCGCGAGACTTCGCGATTGGCTTCCTCAAGCCGGCTCGCCCTTTCCTCGGACTGGTCGAGTTCCTGTGCGAGACGCGAACGGTCCGAATTGAGGCGTTGGACTTCCTCTTCGGCATCGGCAAAATCGCGCTCTTTTTCAACACGCGCATCGACGGCATTTTCCAGCCTCGAGAGAACGCTGATGAGGCCCTCCAATGCCGATTTCGCAGTACGTTCGCCTGACATTGTCTTTTCCTGTGCCCCGCGAATTCTCAAATCGTTTGATTCCCGGGCACTTACCAAGCAAAGATTAAGCAATACAGGAAGCAACCGTCAATCATGTTGCACATCTCGGGTCAATCGACTGGGGATAACCGGTCCGGGGTTGATTTACCATGCCGATCACACTGTCCGCGCAACCGGCATGTTCAAGGGACCCTAAAGGCGACATTTGCCGAAAAGATGGCAACGCAACCGCCGCACCATGTTTGGCGCCGGGCGTGAGTCGCCGCCATTCACACCCGCCATTCCATATCGGTCACGTCATTTATTGACTCCGCGACGCCACCTGCTATGTGTCACCTGCTTTCGACGGGCGCCCATCTTGGACCGCCTCCATACACCCTGATAAAGCTGAAATAATCATGATCTCAAGCGACAAACATGATCGGATGGCCAATGCAATCCGGTTCCTTTCCATGGATGCCGTGGAAAAGGCAAAATCCGGACATCCCGGCCTGCCGATGGGCGCCGCCGACATCGCGACCGTCCTGTTTGGCCGCTACCTGAAATTCGACCCGAAAAGGCCCGACTGGCCTGATCGCGACCGCTTTGTCCTGTCGGCCGGACACGGCTCGATGTTGATCTATTCGCTGCTTTATCTCCTTGGTTACGACGACATTACAATCGACGAAATCAAGAACTTCCGGCAACTCGGATACAAGACCGCAGGACATCCCGAATACGGACACGCAGCCGGCATCGAAACAACCACCGGCCCCCTCGGACAGGGTCTGGCCAATGCGGTTGGAATGGCGATCGCCGAGCGCAAGCTGGCCGATGAATTCGGCGGCGACATCGTCGACCACCACACCTATGTGCTGGCCGGTGACGGCTGCCTGATGGAAGGCATCAGCCAGGAGGCGATTTCGCTCGCCGGTCACCTCAGACTGAACAAGCTGATCGTTTTCTGGGATGACAATGGCATCTCGATCGACGGGGCTTTGTCGCTGTCGGATTCAACCGACCAGATCACCCGTTTCGAGGCCTCGCAGTGGAACACGATATCCGTCGACGGCCATGATGCGGACGCCATCGCCGCGGCCATTGAAACCGCCCGGTCATCGGACAAACCAACCATGATCGCCTGCAAGACGGTGATCGGTTTCGGCGCGCCGAACAAGGCCGGCACGGCCAAGGCCCATGGTTCGCCGCTCGGCGACGAGGAAATCGCCGGTGCCCGGGAGGCGCTCGGCTGGAGCGCCGAGCCCTTTGATGTTCCCTCGGATATCCTCGACTGCTGGCGCCTTGCCGGGCTGCGCTCCACCAAGGAGCGCCAGGCCTGGGAAGAACGGCTGGCAGCCAGCGATGCGGAACGCCGCGCCGCATTCGAACGCCGCATGAGTGGCGAACTGCCCGGCGGCTTCGCCTCGGCCATGGATGCCTATAAGAAGAAGCTGGCCGCCGACAAGCCGACGCTGGCCACCCGCAAGGCATCGGAAGCGGCCCTTGCGGTCATCAACGGCGCCGTACCGGAAACCCTTGGCGGCTCTGCCGATCTGACCGGCTCCAACAACACCAAGACCGAGCAGATGGAAGCCATCACCCCGGACGATTTTTCCGGACGCTACATCCATTACGGCATTCGTGAGCACGGCATGGCTGCTGCCATGAACGGCATCGCACTGCATGGCGGGCTGATACCCTATTCCGGCGGATTTCTGATCTTTTCCGATTATTGCCGCGCTGCAATCCGGCTTGCGGCCCTGATGGGCATTCGCGTGATCCATGTTCTGACCCATGATTCGATCGGTCTTGGCGAAGATGGTCCGACCCATCAGCCCGTTGAGCAGCTTGCATCGCTGAGGGCCATGCCGAATCTCCAGTTGTTCCGGCCGGCCGACGCAACCGAAACGGCCGAATGCTGGCAACTGGCGCTGCAATCGGACAATCGCCCCTCGGGCATTGCGCTGACCCGGCAGAACCTGCCCCCCTTGCGCACCGAATATATCGAAGAGAACATGTGCAGCTACGGCGCCTACGACATTGCGCCCGCAAGCGATGCGGATGTGACCATCTTTGCCTCCGGTTCCGAAGTCGAAATCGCCCTCGAAGCCCGTGGCAAAATCGAGGCGATGGGCCGGACCGTGCGGGTGGTTTCGGTGCCCAGCTTCGAATTGTTCGAGCGGCAGTCGGAGGAATACAAACGGGCAATCCTCGGCGACTCCCCGGTCAAACTGGCGATCGAGGCGGGCGTGCGCCAGGGCTGGGACCGGTTCATCGGCAATGACGGAGTTTTCATCGGGATGACCACATTTGGCGCATCCGCTCCCTACAAGGCGCTCTACGAACATTTCGGGATAACCGCCGATGCGGCCGTCGAGGCGGTCGAAGCAAGACTGAACGCACAGGCCGACGCCGTTTAGGGCGAGAGATCATTCGGCAGATCACTTGTCCTCTGCCGCTGGAAACATATCTTGAAGACGGATTGGAGATACACTCATGACTGTGAAAGTCGCCATTAACGGGTTCGGCCGCATCGGCCGCAACGTCCTTCGTGCCATCATCGAATCCGGCCGCACCGACATCCAGGTCGTGGCGGTCAACGATCTTGGCCCGGTTGAAACCAATGCGCATCTGATGCGTTATGACAGCGTCCACGGCCGCTTTCCGGGAACGGTGACCGTCGATGGCGATACCATCGATGTCGGACAGGGGCCGATCAAGGTCACCGCTATTCGCGACCCCAAGGAACTGCCCTGGAGCGGTGTCGATGTGGCGCTTGAATGCACCGGCATTTTCAATGCGCGCGACAAGGCGGCCATGCATCTGGAAAACGGGTCAAGCCGGGTGCTGGTTTCCGCGCCTGCATCCGGTGCAGACAAGACCATCGTTTTCGGTGTCAATGACAACGCACTGACGGCGCAGGATGTGGTCGTCTCCAACGCATCATGCACCACCAACTGTCTGGCGCCTGTCGCCTTTGCCCTGAACAATGCCATTGGCATCGAAAAGGGATTCATGACGACGATCCACTCCTATACCGGCGACCAGCCGACGCTCGACACGATGCACAAGGATCTCTATCGGGCCCGCGCCGCTGCCATGTCGATGATTCCAACCTCGACCGGTGCGGCGAAGGCTGTCGGTCTCGTGCTGCCCGAACTCAACGGCAAGCTCGATGGGGTCGCCATTCGTGTGCCGACACCCAATGTGTCGGTCGTCGACTTCAACTTCATTGCCAATCGCGCGACCAGCGTCGACGAGATCAATGATGCGATCCGGGAAGCCGCCAATGGAGGCCTGAAAGGTATCCTCGGTTACACCGACGAGCCTCTGGTCTCCATCGATATGAACCACAACCCGCACTCGTCGATCTTCCATCTGGACCAGACCAAGGTCATGGACGGCACCTTTGTCCGGATTCTGACCTGGTACGACAATGAATGGGGCTTCTCGAATCGCATGTCCGACACGGCTGTCGCCATGGGCAAGCTCATCTGACCAAGGGGTAAGAGGCGCCGGCCGGATGCTGGAAATCAGACCGAATTGCGAGTATTGCGACAAGGATCTGCCGGCCGACGCGCCTGACGCCATGATCTGCACCTATGAGTGCACCTTCTGCGCCGCATGCGTGGAGACAGCGCTCCATAATGTGTGCCCGAATTGCGGCGGCGGATTTGAAAAACGGCCGATCAGGCCGCGCAAAGCCTTCAGATCCGGCACCGGACTGACCCATGCACCGGCCTCCGCCCATCGGGTCCATCTGAAGCATCGGCCGGCGGAACTGCGGGCCTTCATCGACAAGATCAAATCCTTATCACCGGGAGAGCGCTGATCGTGACCGATTTCAAAACCCTTGACGACCTCGGCAATATTGCCGGCAAGCGTGTTCTCGTTCGGGTCGATCTGAATGTGCCGGTTCAGCACGGCAAGGTCACGGACACCACACGGATCGAGCGCATCTCACGGACCCTTCGAGAACTGTCTTCCCGCGGCGCCCGCATCATTCTGCTGGCGCATTTCGGTCGCCCCAAAGGCCACGCGAACGAAACCATGTCGCTCAGACCAATTGCCCACAAGGTCGAAGAGGTGATCGACCAGCGGGTGCATTTTGCCGGTGACTGTGTCGGCCAGACAGCCGAAGAAGCCATATCCACCATGGTCGACGGCGATATTCTTTTGCTTGAAAATGTCCGTTTTCACGCCGGCGAAGAAGCCAATGACACGGCCTTTGCGCGCGCGCTGGCGGCCAATGGCGACATCTATGTCGATGACGCCTTTTCGGCGGCTCACCGCGCCCATGCCTCCACCGAGGCGATTGCCGCGCTGCTTCCGGCCTATGCCGGTCGGGCGATGCAGGCGGAACTGGAGGCGTTGGAAAAGGGACTTGGCAATCCGGACCACCCGGTCATTGCCATCGTCGGCGGCGCAAAAGTATCGACCAAACTCGACCTGCTGATGAACCTCGTCAAGAAAGTCGATGTGCTCGTGATCGGCGGTGGTATGGCCAACACCTTTCTGGCCGCCAAGGGAACCGATGTCGGCAAATCGCTCTGCGAGCATGATCTGGCCGCAACGGCCAAACAGATCATGATCGAAGCCGCCTCTGCCAACTGCGTGATCGTTCTGCCGGCAGATGGCGTCGTTGCCACGGAATTCAAGGCGGGTGCGAACAACCAGACCGTCGATATCGGTTCAATTCCGGCCGACAGCATGATCCTCGACGTCGGCCCCAAAACGATTGCTCTGATCAATGAATGGATCAGCAAGGCCAAGACACTGATCTGGAACGGACCGCTCGGCGCCTTTGAAATCGAGCCCTTTGACGCCGCCACCGTCGCGGTGGCCAAATATGCCGCGCACAGAACGGAGGAAGGGTTGTTGATTTCCGTCGCCGGCGGCGGAGACACGGTCGCCGCACTCAATCAGGCCGGCGTCGCCCGCAAATTCACCTATGTCTCCACCGCAGGAGGCGCCTTCCTGGAATGGATGGAAGGCAAATCCCTGCCGGGTGTCGATGCGCTGAAGCGCTGAGGCCCTCCCCCATCCCGTCGATGATCACCGTGGTGCATTCGGCGTTGGCGTAACGAATCGTCTTGACCGCGCATAATCGTCGCTGTCGATATCTTTGGGCCGGGCTTGCAGTCCGAACCCGTGGAATTTCACGCCAGACTAACCAATTTTCGATCCTTCGTTGATCCGACCGATCGCATCCGGCTCTCAGACAGCTGGATGCGCTGTCCGGAATTCGCGAAACCGTCCAGCAATGATCCGCAAGTTTTCGAAGGGTGAGGTTGCGGATTCTTGCGGATCCCATAACACTTTGAATTCCCTACGATAACAGGAACGACTCGCTTGCGGACAGCTTGTCGGGATTAATCGGGCAAATGTGTTTTTTGAAGAGGGCCTCAACAATGAGGAGAGGCCCAAATGTCATACACAACACATCGTACAACAACCTGCGCCACCGCACTCCTGATTCTGCTTGTCGCCGGCTGCACAACCCCGAAAATCAATGCCGATTACAGTATCGGCATAGAGCACAAGCACCCCGGTTTGAGCGGCAGACTTACTATAAACGGTACGTTCACCCCGGCACGCGGGTTGGATGCGCCCGCCAAAGCTGAGAGAGTAAGAGCAGGGCAGCCGGTGGCGGGTGAAACGATCCGCGTGAGTGCCGGTCCAAACACGGTTGGCACTTCAATGGATCCTTATGAGGAAATCTATGCGGTACGCGGCGCTGCATACCGGACCATTGTGCCATGGTCGTTTTACAACACGCCCATCCTGGAAAACGGTCAGCCCCGTGGTCAGTCGCGACGGCATGGGGACGCAAGTCATCACACACAAAGGACGGTGATCGACTTGCTCAGGCGCGAAGCTGTCCGGGCCGGTTTGACATTTGAGCAGCAGGCAATGGTTCTCGCCATCGCCAAGGTGGAATCGGGCTTCAATCCGGATGCCGCGGCCGGAACATCGTCAGCCCTGGGCATCGGTCAGTTCATTCGAAAGACAGGAGAAGCCTATGGGCTGAACGACGACACCCGGTTTGATATCGTCCTGCAGGCCCGTGCATTGGTCATGCATACGCGTGACAACTTCAAGGCGGCGGCCAAAGCCGGGCTCCCCATGGAGTTTGTCTATGCAAGACATCATGACGGCGATTTTAGGAACACCTATGGCGGCGTTGACCTGTCACGCAAGATCGTGATGCCACTGCTGCCGGAAATGAGAAGGATCATCGCCAGCACTCCACTTTGAAAGAATGGGCCGGGCGGTGTGACCGCCCGGCCCTTCTCAAACCGGCGGGACCGATCAACCATCAGGCGGTGCGCTCGGCAGCATCTCGCTGCCCGTGCAGATCGGCTCAGCCAGATATTTACTCAGGTCTTGCGGCAAGTAACCTTTCACATCCGCAGGAGCGAATGGCAGCCGAGCACATGCAACATCCACGAGGCCCCCTGGCGGCAGATCGATCTTGTATAGGTTGATTTTTCCACTCTCGGTTCCGGTTGCGACGGTGGCTTCATCATTTGACACCCGAAGAATGTTCACATGATCACGGTAACCACCGAAATCCGCGAGCAAAGCGCCCGAGTCCCGATCCGCAACGGCCGGATCGGACCCGGGTCCGGATGAGTAGACCGATCTGCTCCCGTCAGAAATTATCGCATGGGTGGCAGTTCGCTTAGAAGACAGGATGACCTTTCGCACCGGCCCGGCTGGTGTCTCTGTCAGGGAGGCGTTTGACACGTTGTATTCCTCGTCAAACACCGTCAACTCGGACCCATCCCGGTTGAATTCTATCCTCTGCGCAAACAGAGAGTCTCCCAGGGATATTGTTTGGACCGGAGCATGCACCCCAATTTCATAGACATTCAATTCACCATTATCGAACGCAACGGCAACGAGGTCTTTTTGCTCCGATATCGCAACTGCATAAGCGCTTTTTTCCTGCCCCGGCCATTCATAGACCACCGATTGCGATGGCACATCCATCACTCTGATGGACGGGCTCAAGGCACCTTCAACAAGCATTCCAGTGACAATCGTCGAATTGTCCCTTGAAATGGCGACCGCGGATATTTCTCCACCGGCGGGTTCAAAGCTGATTGGATCCCCCTGTCCGGTCAGATCCCATAAAACGGTTCTGCCGGCGGTATCGGCAGACACCAGAAATCGACCGTCAGCGGAAAATTCCAGACCGTATATCGGATCATAGTGTCGGCCGACCACGCGCTCATTGGGGGCAATACGGAATATACTTAAGTGTTTTTCATAACCAACAACCACGTGCTCTTCGCCGACAAATTTCACGAGGTCCGTGCTATAGGCCACGCCCAGTTCATCTGTTTCATTGGGAGGTCTGAACAGTTCAACGCCGGAACCAGCGTCGTAGACCACCCATCCTCCTTCAAACCGAACCGCAACCTTCCCGTTTGCATGCGAAAAGATTGCCTCTTGCGCATCTCCCAATTCTGAGCGGATGAAGGTGGGCCGACCCGACCTGGCCAATATCTGCCGCGAAAAAGCATTCAGACTTGGGTCCAGCATACACGGACGGAACTCGATGGTGCCGTTTTCCGTCGCCGTCAGACATATCTGAAAATCACCAGACATCCCGATAAGCGCTTCCCCCGCACGGCAGGTCCCGATCTCAGTCACCAGTTCTATGGGTTTGACATCATAGACGAATTTGCGGCAGGATCCGTTGTAGCCGGCCAGATTTCCTTGTGACGACAAGGTTAAACCGTAAGCCCGGTCTACATTGAAGATATACTTGTCTTCCTTAAAATCATAAATGTCGGCGCCATGGGTGACATCTGATCTGTCCTGTCCCTCTCTTAGACGGTAGTCTGTTGCCAGACGGCCGGCGTCACGTGACATCGAAAAACGGGAAATCGAGTATTTTTTGTCGTCAAAGGCAAAAATCTCTGAAAAGTCATCCGTTTTCCAGAGTTTGATAACCCCACTCTCCGTCATCGCCGCTATGACGGTTCCATCACCGGAAAGCTCAAGGGACAGGATCTTCTCATCAACAAATCCTCTAAATGAGCGGTTGGTCTTCCCGTTCGAAACATCGATTTCCTTGATCACGCCGGTCGTATCGGCGGTGTAGATATGGGTTCCGTTGGAACCCGTGAACGATACCCACCCCTCCCCGATGATGCGGCGGACCTCCCTTTGATCCACAAGGGCGCGCGACAGGAGTTGAACGAGGGCGTCATCGCGCGATATTGACCCGCCGCCATTCTCGGACCGCGGCCAAATCGCCAGCGACAGGGCCAACGCCTCCGTATAGCGGTTTGAACCCAATGCCAGCGCGATTTCCGCTGTCACCGCCTGGTTTCCGATCGCCCTGTTTTGCTTCGCCAGGCTTGTGGCCCGCTGATCCGTAACGACGTAAAAGCCCGCTGCGACAACCGCCATCGCTCCAATGACCGCAAGTATCAACACTGTCCATCTGGTGCGCCGGCGCGCGCGCCGCGCTTCACGCTCATGGTGCGTTGCCGATGTCTGAATGAAGGCCGCCAAATCGTCTCCGAGCGCATCAGCTCCCCGGGCATGCAGCCAGTTTTCGGCGTCATCCAGCGGTTTTCCGTCCGGCAGCAAAAAATCCGGGTTCATGCCGCTTTCATCATAACGCTCGCGGTCCATGCGCAGCCGCGCCAACGCGCTGTGGAACGTCTTGTCCTCAGACAGCCAGGCACCAAGAGCGGGCCACTCCCTCAACAGGGCTTCATGGGCGATTTCTACGAATGGTTCGCCATCGAGCACCTTGCCGATGCGCAGGATTCGACACTCCGGTCCGGCCAGAAAGCCGAGTATCTCCCGGTCCGCTGCGCGAAAATTGCTCAAGGGCCGCCTTCCACGCAGCTCCCGGTCTCCATCCCCCGTCCGTCCGAGATCCACCAGCATCGGCAGGAGATGTTTGACCCGTTGCCTTTGTTCGGCCGAGAGCTTTCCAACACAGAATTCGGCATGGCGTCCGATTGCACCGTGAAGGCCGCCAATATCACCGTCATAGGCCGTTGCCGTCATCATGCCCGTCGCAACATCTCGTCTTTCCCAGAGCTGCTCCAACGCAAAACTGAGAAGCGGCAGGTAACCCGGTTCACCGGAGGCATCGCGCACGAGGCGTTCAACGAGTCCGGGCGAAAACCTGGCACCGGCGGGCGACGTCATCGCCTCCCTGAGATTTTGCTCCGACATGGGCGCCAGCAGGAGCTTGCCGGCTTCAAACAAACTGCGGAAATCCGCCGGGCCGCCAATGATCTCGCCGTAGAAATCCGCGCGGAGGGTGAGCACCAGCTTCACACTGCCTTGCATACAAGCATAGGTGAGCAATCCGATGAACGCCGCTCGAACCTCGTCTTCGCTGTATTCGCGATTTTCTTTGGAACCGGCAGGTTTTATCCGGACAGGCTTGCAGGCGGAATAAATCTGCTCCCATTGATCCACCACCAGGACCAGCTTGTCTCCCGGCTCAAGGTCATCCGCGTTCATCAGCCACCAATGGAGTGCCTCCCGCGTTTCAAGCGCCTCGGACAGACGAGCATGGATCTCACCTGGAGACATGGCTGCCTTGGGTCCGAAAACGGTCTGTGAAATCGCAAGCAACAGCGACTCGACGGGGTTGTTACCCGGTTCCATGTGGAAGCGCCGCCAGCCCTTATCCAGGGTACACAACTCTGGCAACACCCCTGCAAGAGCCAACGAGGATTTACCAGCACCGGAATCACCGATGATTGCCAGCAATGGCTGCCCCTGAATGATGTCCACACCCTGAGCAACCTGGTCCCGGCGGCCAAAAAACAAGTCGGCATCTTCGAAGGAATAGTGCGAAAGTCCGCGATAGGGATTGCGCGGCCCATCCGTGTTGGCGATGTCCTCCAGCGTCACATTCAGCGCATAGGCGATGGCCGACAGCAAATCGGCCCGCAACGGCTTCGCATAATTCGGATTCTCAGCATTCCTGAGGGAAGACTCTGCCACCGATGTAAAACCGGCGGCCGGTCTCGGGCGGGTATCGATCTTGTTGTTGTTTATGTCTTCGATGAAGTCGCAGAGCTTTTTTTGCGAACTGAATCCCCGCGACAGGCGAAGTTCCCGTATAGTGGACGATTTTGCGCGGTAGGTGTCCATTGGATATTACACGACAGAAACAACATTTTTCAGTCGCGTACAGTCAAGCCAGTGAATGTTTCGCACAATATTTGTCAATGTCGGCCACTTTTGAAAAAGACAAACATTTCCATTTGTTCAAGTCCACAAAAAACAGGCATCCGCCCGCCATGCAATCGTGTGAACCTGCGCATGCAAGATGCCAAACGCCACTTGATGACGCGCACTCGATACGTCGCAGATGAATTGAGACACGCAGAGAAACAGCGGATCAGATGCATGGACGCATTCCCATGCGTAACCTAACTCAACCACCTCGGACAGCCGGGCTTACATTCCGTCAATGATAACGGTCGTGCATTCGGCGTTGGCATAGCGAATCGCCTTGATCGGCGCATAATCGTCACTGTCGAGGAAGTCGCGGGCGCTTTGCATGTCCGCAAACTCCAGCAGCACGACGCGTGTCGGCGACCACAATTCCTCTTGCACAATGTCCATGTCGCCGCCCCTGGCCCGATAGATTCCACCGTGTTTTTCCACCAGGGGCCGGGCCAGCGCCTTATATTCTTCATAGGCATCCGGATCCTTGATCTTTGTATCGACGATGACATAGGCGCTCATGGGGATTCTTCTCCTGCTGCCGGCAAAACGGTATCCGGATTGAAGGACCGCCGACGCAAAAAAAGCAAGCGCAAAACGGCGTAGCGTCTGGCAACGGTCCCAGTTCATTTCCGTTGAGCACGCCACCGCGCATCGGATTCGCATCACAGCGGGTTTTCAAAAGACATCGAAAGTGACCCAGTCAATCGACCTTCACCCTGAATTTTGCCGGAAATCAGTGGTCAGTTGCGCATGCAGAAGCGGTTGTGTGCCGCTGAGCGGGGGTAACAGAGCACGCTGCCGATAGGAAAGTGGAGTACTGAGTCCATGCGTAAACTGTCAAACCCGTCAAGCCGCCGCAAGGCCCGTCAATTGCAGGCGGGAAAAGCATCCCCCAATCCGGCGCGTTTCGTCACTCTGGCCTTCGTGATCATTGTCAGCGTCGCTGCCGGCACTACCCTTGGAGCCACGATGGTTCGCCTCGAATTGCGCGGACCCGCAGACACTGCCGTCACGCAGCAACCGGCCGCACCCGCCGCACCGCAGCAGACGTCAACCGGTGCGACGAAAACGGTCATTGCGGTCAAAACAAGCGCGGTAAAGCCGCTGCAACCGCGGACCGATAGCGCGACAATCAATGCCCCTGTCGCCAGCCTGGACCGCTTCGGCCAGAGCGCCGAACAGCCAGCCGCGGCCGGCAACACCGCACTGGCCGACCGATTACGGTCGAAAACGGTGGTCGACGCCAGCAATACCGGCTCAATTCAGTCGGATGCGTCAACAGTCGAGATCGCCGAATCGGAAGACGAGATCATCGCACTGGAAAACAAGCTCTCGGCCGAGGGTGCGGAGCACTTCAACCTGCCCGACACATCACAGGAAAAACCAGTGTCGCCGCCAGTGCAGCAGGCGTTGCAAACGCGGCAGACGGCGAAATATGTCAATCTGCGCGCCGGACCGGACAATGATGCCGATGTGCTGACCGTCGTTCCGGCCAGAACCGAACTGTTGGCGGAGACCGGCTGCGTTCACTGGTGCGCTGCCGTCTATCAGGGGCAGAAGGGCTACATCTACAAAACCTTCTTCCGTGATACGACACAATAGAGCGTCGGGCGTCGTCGGACGTCAATACCGCACAGGCCGGCCACCGCGCTTGCGCGCCCGTCCTGTGCCCGTTTGAAAACTTCTCCAGCCCATTGCATGCCTGCACGAAGCAGACAATGATCCTTATCGGCGAAATCGCATGGGAGGTTGCCGTCGGATCGCAACAAACCTGCGATGCGCCGGTTTGGCTCGCCCGGATCGAAGCCGTCCATAAAGCGAGTAACGGGATCAACACCTATGGCCTCATGCAAGGCGGACACGTTCCAAAAATTCAGCTTCGGAACGCAGATACGAAAATCCCCCTACTCCGACGCTGCCATGCGATGGGGGGCGAAGGGATTTTCCGTCTACAACCACATGTACATTCCCCGCGACTTTGGCGACCCGGTGCAGAATTTCTGGAACCTGGTGAACGAAGCCATCCTGTGTGACGTCGGCGTCGAGCGCCAGGTTGAGATCACGGGTCCGGATGCCGCATGCTTTGTGCAATATCTCAGTTGCCGGGATCTTTCCACGTGCCAGATCGGTCAGTGCAAATATGTTCTGATCACCGATCAGGATGGCGGGATCATCAATGATCCCATTTTGCTGAAACTCGCAGAGGACCATTTCTGGCTGTCGATTGCAGACAGCGATGTGTTGTTGTGGGCAAAAGGGCTTGCCGTGAACGCGGGAATGGATGTTCACATCGATGAACCGGATGTCTCGCCGCTTCAGCTTCAGGGTCCCAAATCACGCGATATCCTGCGCGCGGCATTTGGCGATGGCCCCACGGAACTGAAGTACTACCGATTCACCGACCATGACTGGAACGGCATCCCACTCATCATCTCGCGAACCGGCTGGTCAAGTGAATTGGGATATGAGATTTTCTTGCGGGACGGCTCGGCCGGCGACCGTCTCTGGGACCACCTCATGCAGGTCGGACAGCCGCTCGGGCTGCACCCGGGCCACACATCCAGCATCCGTCGCATCGAAGCGGCGATGCTGTCCTATCACGCGGATATGACCCTGAAGACCAATCCGTTCGAACTCGGAATGGACCGCCTCGTCGATCTGGAAATGGAAGCCGATTTCATCAGCAAAAGGGCGCTGGCGCGCATTCACAAAACCGGCGTGTCCCGGTTGCTTGTCGGCCTCGAAATTGACGGCCCAGCTCTCATTGGTTCGAACGACGAGCATTGGCCTGTCACCAGCAATGGCAAAGTTATCGGCCATGTAACATCAGCGATCCATTCACCGCGGTTGAACAAGAACATCGCACTGGCAATGGTCGCCCGCCAGTTCGCCGGGATCGGAACGCGCGCGCTCGTCGACATGTCGGGAGAAATGCGAAACTGCGAAGTCGTTCCGAAACCGTTTCACGATCCCCGAAAATCGATCGCGGTGAGAAGTTGACCTGCCTCTGGCGGACGACTTCACGGCACAATGAACTTTATTCGGAATCTGGATTTGAAGCAGACGATCGGCCAGGCCACGGTTTCGTCAATGGATTCAACCGATTGAATCATTTTCAATCGTTTCAATTGCGCCGAGGCCATTTTCCCGCACAATGAGTTCTGTTATCGGCAGGGCAAACCCTGTGATCGCGGTCGGATCTTTCGGCTGAAACGGTCGTCGGCCCACAAGCATTATGAAGGAGCTCCAACTCATGAGTGAACGTCTGGAAGACATTGCCGCAGCGATTGCACCAAAGGGAAAAGGCATTCTTGCCGCAGACGAGTCCGGCGGCACAATCAAGAAACGTTTCGACGGCATCGGCGTCACATCCACCGAAGACACGCGGCGCGACTATCGGGAAATGCTGTTCCGAACCACCGAGGCCATGGAAAAATACATCTCAGGCGTGATCCTGTTCGATGAAACCCTGCGCCAGAAGGCCGCCGATGGCACACCGCTGGCAGACATTATCAAAGCAGCCGGTGCGGTACCCGGAATCAAGGTGGATGGCGGCGCCAAGCCGCTCGCCGCGCATCCCGGAGAAACGATCACGGAAGGTCTCGACGGGCTTCGCGAGAGGCTGTCGGAGTATCACGCGCTCGGCGCGCGTTTTGCCAAATGGCGCGGTGTCATTGCCATATCCGGCACCCTGCCCACCGGCAGCGCGGTTCGCGCCAATGCGCATGCGCTGGCCCGCTACGCGGCGCTTTGCCAGGAAGCCGGCATCGTACCGATTGTCGAGCCGGAAATCCTCATGGACGGCACACCCGGCGATCATTCGATCGATCGTTGCTACGAGGTTACCGAACATGTCCTGCGCACGGTGTTTTCGGAGCTTTATGACGCCCGCGTCAACCTCGAGGGAACGGTGCTGAAACCCAATATGGTGATCGATGGCAAGAATGCCCGCCATGCATCGGTGGAGGAAGTTGCCGACAAGACGGTCCGGTGCCTCAAGGCAACGGTGCCCGCATCCATTCCGGGCATCGCATTTTTGTCGGGCGGCCAGAGCGATGAGGAGGCAACCGCGCATTTGTCTGCGATGAACGCCGGACATGATCTGCCCTGGAACCTCACCTTTTCCTATGGCCGCGCGCTGCAGGCCGCCTGCCTGAAGGCCTGGAGCGGCAAGTCGGAAAACATCGCCGCCGGACAGCGGGCATTTGCCCACCGGGCCAAAATGAATGCCCTGGCATCAAAGGGCGACTGGAGCGCCGACCTGGAAAAGGCTGCCTGAGGCACCTGGCGAGGCTTGACACGGCAAGGCCGCACGGCTGACAAAAGACCCGTCTTGCTTTGATCTTCGGGTTTCCCGGCCATGGACCATCGACTGAACGGCATCGTCAGCTGGCTGCTGTCGCCTATCGCCCTTTATCTCGGCCTGAAGGTCCGGTCGCGGACACCTCGGCTGTTGCCGCCGACGGGCCCGAAAAACGGGCAAATCGGTAAAACCGGCAAGGCAGCCTATAATATTCTGATCATCGGCGACTCCTCAGCCGCCGGTGTTGGTGTGGATGACATCAACGAGACCATTGGACCGCAACTGGCGCAGATCCTTCATCAGAAAACCAAGGCGGGGGTGTCATGGCGCATTGCAGGCGCCAATTCCGCGATCAGCGAAGAGGTCCGCGATTATGTCGTGCCAAATCTGCAGCGCGACGCCTACACGCATATCGTGCTGTGTGTCGCCACCAACGACATGAAGAATTTCCTGAGCGACCGGCGTTTCAAAAAGGGCTTCGGCGGATTGCTCTACGCGCTACATGCCAAATGGCCGGATACGCCGATCATCTGGACACCGATGCTCGATATGACGACCGTGCCGGGCCTGCCGCCGCTGCTCCGCGTCATCCTGCAGATGCGGGCCGACATCATCAACCGGCGCGGCCGGCAACTGTGCCGGGAACGCCACGCAATCGTCGCACCGCCGCTCGATTCCACCGATCCCTCCGGCTTTTCCGTCGACGGCTTTCACGCCAGCGCCGCCGGCTACCATTATTGGGCCGGTGTGCTGGCACAGACAATCCTTGATCGGGCGGAGGTTGAAACACCCGCCCGCAAGCCGGTTCAAGCGGATTCATGAACGGCGCAGACGCCGGGCGATTTCTTCCGAATCGACCGCTTCGATCGTCTTGCTGACGATCCACAAATGGCCACCTGGATCGGCCAAACGCCCCTCTCTTTTTCCATAGGGCCTGTCCTCGATCGGGATCATGATCCTCCCTTTGTTCGAGACACATGCGGCTGCAACCTTATCCGGGTCCTCGACCGACAGGTGCAGCAGGCAGGGCGAGCCGCCGAGATGCAACGGATCATGCAGACCCCAATCCGCAACCGATTGCGTCAGGGAAAGAAAAGCCTGTCCGATCGAGAATGCCGCATGCACAACCCGTTCCTGGTGGTCGACAAAGCGTTCGATCAGAACCGCCCCGAAAACCCGGCGGTAAAATTCCAAAGCGGCGTCCGGCTCCGCCACAATCAGTCTGGGATGGAGATTGGTTTCAACAAGCATGATATCCTCGGATCATTGATACAACAATCCGATCTAGACCCCGTTGAACCCGCCCGTCTTGAACATTTTATCCGCTCTAACCCGTACATGATTGGGCTCACCGTCAATCGGATGGTGGTTTCGCGGTGTGGTTCCCGCAAACCGCCGAAACTCCCGGGTGAGGTGGGACTGATCGGAAAAACCATGGTCATGGGCAAGATCTGCCAAAGAAGGCGTTTGATCAAAACCGGCCATGCTCGACGACAGGCGGGCAATTCGATCAAACAGTTTCGGTCGAATGCCGATGCGGCGGTCAAACAGTTCATGCAGCTTTCGCTGCGATAGTCCCAGCTCATTCTGGATGTCTTGAATACGCGCCCCGGCCCGCATGCCGGCCATCCATCGCCTCAGCAGCATATCCTCGGCCGATCGGTCAATCAGCCTATCGGCCAGAAACGTTTCAAGAAGCGCGCATCGTTCCCTTTCATCCCCAGCCGAGATCAGAGCTTCGCGCAACACGACTGCATCGTGTCCCCAGACGTCGCCCGCATCGATCAGCCTGTCGCAAAATCGCGTGGCATTCCATGTCGTAAAGGCCGTCAACCCTGCGGGTTCGAATTCGACTCCGCATATTTTTCGCTTCTGTTCGGATTCAATAACGACGCGATCTGTTCGAACCCCATGCACCGCCACCGGTCCGGTTGTGAAAGACAGGGCGCCAGACGCGTCAAACGCATGCAGGGTCGAGCCATGAAGGTTGACGAGCAACTGTCCGCCGACTTGGGGAAGGAGAGTTTCAAAACCGGGCTTCGGCTCACACGAATAGCACCAAAGAGATTTTATGAACGGAACGAGACGTTCATCGCTCGGCCGTGTGCTGTGGATCAATTTTGTCGCTCCCATAACTGGCCGGAAATCGCCGCTGTCCAGAGAACCCTCCCGGACCTCACACCTGGATGACCACGACGAGCATCATCGCAATGAAGGCGAAGACCGCGATCTTCCAGAAGTCACCGCGTTTTTTCAGGCCGGGCAGACCGATCGGCTTGATGATATGCGCCACCATGGCAAGCAGCAAAACAAGAGCAATGACTTTTGTCATCTAAGCGCCTTCGCTCAAGGAAAAGGCCGGGGTCAGCATGCTCATTCCAGGTCCAGCATGATCTTGCCGATATGCTGCCCTTCTTCCATGCGCCTGTGGGCGGCGGCCGCCCGTTCCAGCGGGAACAGCGTGTCCATCACCGGCGCGATGGTGCGCTTTTCGAACAGCGGCCAGACCTTCTGCTTCAGTTGCGAGGCAATCTCCGCCTTGAAGGCGATGGAGCGCGGCCGCAGTGTCGAGCCCGTGTGCACCAGCCGCTTGAGCATCAGCCTTGAAAAATCGGCCTCGGCCAGATTTCCATTGAGGAAGGCAATCTGAACAACCCTTCCCTCGACCGAAGCCGCCTTGTAATTGCGTGAAATGTAGTCGCCACCCACCATGTCGAGAATGACCTGGGCGCCTTCGCCGTCGGTGACCTCCTTGACGACCTCGACAAAGTCCTCTTCCCGGTAGTTGATCGCCTTGTCGGCACCGAGTTCCTCGCAGGCCTTGCACTTTTCCGGCGATCCGGCCGTCGTGATGACAGTTGCTCCGAAGGCCTTGGCAAGCTGGATCGCCGTGGTTCCGATCCCCGAAGATCCGCCGTGAACCAGAAGGGTTTCGTCCGGTTTCAGACCGCCGCGCTGAAACACATTGTGCCAGACCGTGAAATAGGTTTCCGGGATCGCCGCTGCCTCGCTCAAACTGAAACCACCCGGAACGGCCAGTGCATTGCTTTCATGCACGGTGCACAGGGCCGCATAGCCGCCACCGGGCACAAGTCCGCACACCGCATCCCCGATCGCGAAGGAGGAAACACCCTCACCGACCGCCTCCACCAGGCCGGCAATTTCCAGCCCCGGAATATCCGATACACCGGGCGGCGGAGCATAGCCGCCCTGCCGTTGCAGGCAATCGGGCCGGTTTACCCCGGCCGACTTGACCGCCACAAGCAATTCTCCGGGTCCCGGCGCCGGATCGGGTCGTTCGGTCAACTGCAGCACGTCCGGATTGCCGGGTTCGCGGATTTCGATGGCTCTCATATTGTCTCCCATTCAATACCGCCGGCGCCAATCCGGCCATTCAAACTTGGCTTCTGCACGGCGATTCCCTTACTATCGTGATGAGAACGCACATATGCACGTGGAGGTATGGATGTCCATTTTCGACGACGAACCGGAGAAAAAGCCCGTATCGCATGAGGTGGGCAGCGATTTGTCACTTCTGTCGGTGGACGAGTTGAAGGAGCGTATCGAATTGCTCGGCGAGGAAATCCTGCGGCTGGAGACCGAGATGACCGCCAAACAGAGCAGCAAGACGGCCGCTGAATCCCTGTTCCGTTAGCCGGAGGCGTTGCCGCCCCTCCCGCCCGGCCGAACGACTATGAACAATGAATCTTTAATTTGTTTCGTCCTGTTAACCTCACATTAAGCTTTATGAGTGTTTACTGTTGATATCCAGTTTTGCTGGATTTCGGACCGGATGACATCGTCATTCTGTTTGATGCCTCCCTGTTAAACTTCTGAGAGCCGCCATGCGGCTCTTTTTTTTGCCCGGACCAACAATCTGGGGACAAGCGCAGGGCAAGCGCACAATGATCGGCATTGCTTGCCCGGCGTTAACCTTTCCTTAAGAAATTCCTTGCGCAAAGCGACCTGACCCATCAGTGTGCGGTTCGGCCGCGGCCTCTCGGTGCGGGTGTTCGTCCGGCCCAATAGCTGTCACAACAGCAATGGAATCAAGTCAGGGTATGGTGAATGGCGGATACACATAAGAATACCATTCGGTTTGCGGATCGCATCACATCCTCCGCATCCTTCAAATCGCTCTATTCAGAGGGCATGGGGCTGGTCGAGGAAACAGCGTCCTATCTGGATGGAGAGGGCCGCAGCGCCGCAAAGGTTCTGCCGCGCATGGCATCGGTCCTCTACGCTGCGGAATCCATGCGGTTGACAACACGGCTCATGCAGATGGCCTCATGGTTGCTGCTGCAGCGTGCCGTCAACAACGGCGAAATGACCCGCGAGCAGGTCATCGCCGAAAAGTCCAAGGTCCGCCTCGACGGGTTCGTCTGTGATCGAAGTGCACCGGGATGGGATGACCTTCCGGAAAAATTCCGGGACCTTGTCGAACGCTCGCTGCGCCTCCAGTCGCGGGTCTCCATTCTCGACAGGGAAATCTACCGCAGCAAGGACCAGACGGTCACCAAGCCCAGCCCGAACAATGAGAATTCGGTGCAGGCGCAATTGTCCCTGCTGCACACCGCCTTCGGCGGCAACTGAAACACTGAAGGTTTTACCGAATTCGTCAAAACCGGAAGTGCACCAACAAACAGGCATTAAACAGAAACAAGGGACCGGGCTCGTCGAGCCCGGTCTTTTTTGTGCACATCCTCACTCTGAAAGCGAAAACCCCGCCGGTGGCGGGGTTTGAAAACGTGTCCCAGGCGGCGGTCGATTAAAGACCGAGGCCCTCGAAACGCTTCTTGAATTTCGACAGACGACCGCCGCGATCGAGCAGATGCTGCTGACCGCCGGTCCAGGCCGGGTGGGCCTTCGGATCGATTTCCAATGTCATGGTGTCACCTTCCGCACCCCAGGTGGATCGGGTGGTGTATTCAGTTCCATCGGTCATGACCACTTTGATCATGTGGTATTCCGGATGAATATCGGCCTTCATTGTTCTATCCCTGATACTCTAGGGGCCTGCCGATTTGCATCGCCTGCGGCAGATCTACCCATCTCACAAACAAAGCCGCATACCAGAAAGGTCACGGCTTCCCAATTCGTTGGCGAGCCTATACATGAAGGGCGATTATGTGACAAGTGGCGCGGCTGAAATTAGCCCTGCAAGGACGGAGAGAGCAAAAGCGTGGCCGATGACAACACCAGCCGGGTAAGGAACTTGCGTCCGCTCGCACGGCTTTTTCCCTATCTGCTGCGATACAAGAATCTGGTTGCCGGTGCGCTGGTCGCGTTGTTTCTGGCCGCTGGCGCGACATTGGTGCTGCCCCTGGCGGTCCGCCGAATGATCGACCACGGCTTTTCCGATGCCAATGAACAATTCATCAACAGCTATTTCGGCATGCTGCTTGTGGTCGCGGCCCTGCTGGCTCTCGCCAGCGCGCTGCGCTACTACTTTGTCATCACCATCGGCGAGCGGGTCGTTTCGGATCTGCGCCGCGACGTTTTCAGCCACGTTACGGCCCTTTCAGCTTCGTTTTTCGACACCAACCAGTCCGGCGAAATCGTTTCCCGGCTGACCGCCGATACCACCCAGATCAAGTCCACCGTCGGCGCCACGGCATCATTGGCGCTGCGCAATGCAATCCTGTGTCTGGGTGCGGTGCTCATGATGATCGTGACCAGTCCGAAGCTTTCGGGTCTGGTACTGATTGCCATTCCCATCATCGTCTTTCCGATGGTGGCCTTCGGGCGCAATGTGCGCCGCCGCTCCCGCGAGGCCCAGGACACGCTGGCCAACGCAACCGCCTATGCCAGCGAGGCGATCAGTGCCTCAAGAACGGTTCAGGCGTTCAATGGCGAGCCGGAGGCCAATCGCCGCTATGGCGATGCGGTCGAGTTTGCCTTTGAGGCGGCACGCAATGCCGTTCAGGCCCGGGCTATTTTGACCGGTTTCGCCATTTTGAAGATTTTCGGAAGCGTCGTCGCCATCCTTTGGTTCGGTGCGCAAAACGTTCTCGACGGCTCCATGTCGCCCGGGACGCTGGGACAGTTTCTTCTCTATTCGGTTCTGGCGGCCACCAGTCTGGGGGCGCTGTCGGAGGTCTGGGGCGAACTGTCCCAGGCGGCAGGCGCGGCCGAACGCCTGTCTGAATTGCTCGACGAAGTACCGACCATCGCCGCACCGGCAAACCCAGAACCGCTGCCGCAGCCGCCGATTGGCTCGATCGCCTTCCGCAATGTGGCCTTCGCCTATCCGGCGCGACCCGATCAGCCGATCCTGGAGGACCTGTCCTTTGACGTCAAACCGAGCGAGACGGTGGCCATTGTCGGCCCCTCCGGCGCCGGAAAAAGCACCCTCTTTGCGCTGATCAGTCGCTTTTATGATCCGTCCGGCGGCACGATCACGCTTGACGGTGTGGATATCAGCCAAATGGACCCGGCCGCATTGCGCGGGCGTCTGGCTACGGTCCCGCAGGATGTGGCCATTTTTGCCAGCTCGGTTCGCGACAATATCGCCTTCGGCCGCCCGGGCGCCAGTGACGCGGAAATCGTCGAGGCCGCCAAGGCCGCTCTGGCCGACGGCTTCATCTCCCGGATGGAAAAGGGCTACGACACGCAGGTCGGTGAGCGCGGCATCACCCTTTCCGGCGGTCAGCGCCAGCGCATCGCAATTGCACGGGCCATCTTGAAAGATGCGCCGGTTCTGCTGCTGGATGAGGCGACATCGGCGCTCGATGCCGAAAGCGAAACGCTGGTCCAAAAGGCCTTGAACGGTCTCATGCAGGGCCGCACGACGCTGGTCATTGCCCACCGGCTTGCGACCGTCAAGAAGGCAGACCGCATCCTGGTCATGGATGGTGGCCGGATTGTCGAGGAAGGAACTCACGCAAGTCTGGTCAAGAAGGGCGGCATTTATGCCCGCCTCGCCAAGCTGCAGTTTCATGCCCACGAACCAGACCATCAGCCGGTGTCGATCGAAGCCGCAAAATAAACCGCCTGGTGAATCTGGAAGGTCCCGTCAGCGTGTCGTCCGCTGCCAGTCCGGCGCAAAAACCACCTGGTCGCAACCGGCAAATCGCGCCATCCGCTCCAGTGCCATTTCAAGCCTTGCCAAGCGTCCGTGGCCGAGAGCCGCCTTGGCCTCCGGCCAATAGGCCTTGACCCGCAGCACCCCGGCATCGCGATCGCACTTCATGTCGATCCGGCCAATCAGCCGGTCCCCTTCAAGCACCGGAAACACATAATAGCCGTAAATCCGCTTGTGGGCCGGCACGAACACCTCGATCCGGTAGTTGAAATCAAACAGTCTTTCGGCGCGTTTGCGGTCCCGCAAGGCCGGATCGAACGGGCTCAGGATTCGGATCCGGCCCGGCGGTCTGGGCGCCGCGTCAACGCGTTCAAAGACATCCGGTCGCGCAAAGCAGCGTCGCGGCCGCGACCCGTCGGCGGATTCAACGTCGATTTCCATGAGGTCGCCCCGCTTCAGGGCGGTGGTGCACCAGGTTTTGGCCTCGACCGGGGTCACGGTTTCCCAGAAAGCCGCAATCTCGCCGGATGTTGCAAATCCAAGCCGGTCCAGAGCCGCATTGCACGCCCAGTCCACGGTTTCGGCCACACCCGGTTCGATTGAGCATTGAGCCGCGGGGATGACCCGTTCGGTCAGATCATAGACCTTGAAGAAGCCTTCGCGCCGGCACACGCTGAGCGCGCCCGTCCGCCACAAATATTCAAGGGCGGTTTTGGACGGATGCCAGTCCCACCAGCCACCGTTCGAGCGTTCTTCATCCGTCCCGACCTCACTGGACATGACGGGTCCATGGTCGCGCACCCGCTCCAGGATCTCGTCAAACTTGTCCACGAACCCTTCCCGGTGCCAATTGTGCCACCGTTCACGCAAGTGAACCGTGCTGCGGTCAAACCGCATGCGCCAATAGGGAAAGAAGGCGACCGGGATGATCGAGGCATCATGGGTCCAATGTTCGAACAGATGCCGGTCGCGCTCCAGCAGCGGCTTGAGATGCCTGGGCCGGTATCCCTGCCGGCGCGCGAACAAAATCATGTGGTGCGCCCGCTCGACCGTATTGATGCTGTCGACCTGCACAAATCCGAGGCGTTCGATGAGAGCGTGCAGCGCCGCACCGCGTGTCGGCCCCGTCGGTTGCTCCGCCAGCGCATGGCGATCGAGAAAAAACCGGCGCGCATCTCGATTGGCAAGTCTTGGAACGGCGGATGGGCTCATACCAACGGATTTACCACCGGGCACACATACCTGCCAGAGCGGTGCACCCGAAATTGCTGGATAGGGACCATCCTCCTGACATGAATTGAGGGACTGGCGGAACTTCTCTATGCTCGGGCGATGGAGCGCGGCGATGCAGAATTCTACGGTATGACCGGGCGGAACCACCTGGAGCCGCGCCAATTCATTGCAACCCGATTGCATGGACGGGCAGGTTTTTTGAGGGGCACAGATCCGTGCGAATACTGATCGTTTTTTGTCATCCCTATGAAGAAAGCTTTGGCGCGGCGATTTTCGAACGGGCCAAGAAGGCACTGGCGCAGGGCGGACATGACATTCGAACGCTGGATCTTTACCGCGACGGATTCGACCCGGTTCTCGGCCGCGACGAGTGGCGGAACTACATGACCGACACCGACAGGAACATCGAGGCCCTGCAGGAGCATGTCGATGCGCTGCTGTGGGCAGAGGGGCTGGTGCTGATCTATCCAACCTGGATGTACGGACCACCCGCCATGCTCAAAGGTTGGATGGAACGGGTCTGGTTGCCGGGTGTCGCCTTTGATGTTGCCCCGGAACGCAAGAGCGGGTTGATCGGCCGCCTGTCCAATATCCGCCTGTTCGTGGTGATCACCACATCCGGGTCACCCAGATGGCTGCTGTGGTTGATTCGCAATCCGGGACGCAATGCGATGATGCGCGGACAGCGGCCGCTGTTTCATCCCAGGTGCCGTCGACGCTGGTTCCAACTCTACGACATGGACCATACATCAGCCGAAGAACGGAGCCGCTTCCTCGACAAGGTCGAAAGCGGGCTTCTAAAATTCAAGAAAGAGCCCGGATCACACGCGAATGTCTGACCACGGAGAGACTGTGTATCACCCGGTGGATGGCGCAATCCGGCGTCAGGATAAACCAGCATCACGCAAATCGCTTGGTCACGCCGTGTCTACCGTCGGTAAACAATCCCGGAAGAAGGCGCATTGTAGCAATGCTTTTTTGAGAGCATCGGCAAACCTGAATGCATCAACAAAATCAACGGCCAAAAAAGTTGTCCCGTTTCTGACAAACGAAAAACGGTCCAGAACTGCAACAAACTTTGTGCCGGTGCCGGTTTATAGTAGACTCCTCACTGTACATTGCCCACTGCGTTCTTCTGGTTGAACAAAGAGACTGTCAGCATGGACAAAACACGCCTCTTCAACACCATCCGCCCTTCGATCTTGCACGCCGGAACCTCTACCCGTTCGGCGGGAAGCACTGCCGGTGCTTTCAAGTCGCGAAGCGGCCTGAAACGGCCGACCGGACCGGGGCTGGCGGTTTGCACGACTTTCCTTGCCGCGCTGGTCCTGTCCGCCTGCGGCGGCGGATATCACGCCAGCCAACAGGATACGACAAAGGCCGCGCCCAAAACTGTGCCCGTTCCTGCGGTTCCAGCACCCTCTCCTGCCCGCTCGGCGGGAATCGATTCGACTGCAAGCCCATCCGCCGATGCGATGGGCAGCAAGGACCATGGTGCGAAAGCCGAATTGCCGGCTGTCGAACGTGTGGTGGAGGCAACGGAAGCGCCGGCTGAAGCCCCCCCACAAACCATCATTGAAACGACAACTGTCGTCGAAAGGTCGACCGACAGCGTTGAAACGATCGAAATTGTCGAAACACCCGACGCCGTCGCAGAACGCAAGGAAACCGTCGAAACAACGGAGCGGATTGTCGACCGGGTCGAAGTCGATGAACAGCAGGGCCGTGTCACGGAGACGGTGGATGTCGAAGTCAGCACGCAAAAAACCACCGATGTCGTTGTGGTTGACAAACGGACCGGTGATTCCATCGAGACGGTCGTGCAATCCGAACCGGTCGTGAAAAAGACCGAGCACCTTGCCGTGACCATGGAAAGGCTGCCGGGACCCAAGGATCCGTCAAGACAGTTTACCGGTCCGGACGGGATTGATCTGCTGCAGTTGGCCGGTTACGGCATTGTCGCTGTCAAGACGAACACCCTGGCCTCGGACCGCAACCGGTTGCGGATGATCTGTGAATCCTTCACGTCTCCGACACCGGGGCTGGACGAAAGCCAGCGCGCGGCAACGGCTCCCGGAATGATGACGGCCTGGCCGATTTCGTCGGCGGCCCATGCGGACGAGCTGAACAACGCCGCACCATCGCCCGACTGCTCCGAGGCCGTGGAACGCTATGGCGTGTCGGAGGGGATGAAGGCCTTGCGGGACGTGGAACGCAGCGGCTGGGTCCTTGAAGACCGTGGTCCATTCCTTATGGCGTGGGCACCTCCACTCGCCAAGGGCAGTCCCGGCGAGCCGGTATTGCTGGCCGATCTTTCAAGCGTTTCAACGCCCGAGGCTGCACTGGCCGTGATGCATCGGTGGGCCACAGACATTGAGACCAACACGGATTTGTGGAACGACGGCCGGTGGGACATCGACCGTCTGAGGTCGGTGATGGAGCGCTGGCAGGTTGAATTCGGCCCACGGGTGCTGATGCTGCTAGGCCCGGTCGGCGGCTGACGGACACGCCAGGCCGGCACCTGATCTGTAGCCGGAACCCGTGGAAATCAGCTGGCAAACCCTTCCGGCATCCGATAGCACGCTGCCGGCCTCATCATGTTGCGGTCATGATCGGCCGGCTGCCGGTTGAATATCCGCTCCGCTTCAGCTTCCGACTGTCAGTGCCTTACCCAGGATTTCGTCACGGCCATAGACATCGCGGCGATAGTGAACCGACCCGTCCTTGTTGACCCAGGCGGTCAGATACACGACGTGAACCGGAATGGTTTCGTCCAGTTTCACGACCGTCCGCTTTCCGGAGTTGGAAATGCCGTCGATCTGGGATCTCGACATGCCCTGCAGGCCGAGAATGACCTCGGCCAGTTTGAACGGATCCTCGACCCGGATACAGCCATGGCTGGAATAGCGGGAGGCCTGCTGGAACTTCGACTTGGACGGCGTGTCGTGAATATAGATGTTGAACTTGTTCGGGAACATGAATTTGACCCGGCCAAGGGCATTTTTCGGCCCCGGATCCTGGCGCAGCCGGACCGGAAAATTGGACTGTGAATATCGGTTCCAGGGAATGCGTCCGGGATCCACGCTGGTCCCGTTCCGCAGCACCCGGATATTCTGTGACTGCAAGGCATAGGGATTGCGCTTCAGCTTCGGCAGATATTCCTTCGTGGCGATGGAATAGGGAACATTCCAATAGGGATTGAAGTCCAGATATTCCATATAGTCCGAAAACACCGGCGTGCGGTGATAGGGTTTTCCGACCTGTGTCACGGCCGCATGGATCGTCTTTCCGTCCTTCACGACCTTGACGACCTGGTCGGCCAGATTGACGAAGATATAGGGATCGCCGAAATCGGCCTGCATCCACCGCCGCCGCTCCAGATTGAGCTCGACCTGCCGGATGCGCTCATCCACCGTGGTGTTGAGCTGGGCCAGTGTCGCAGGACCGACAACACCGTCGGTTTCAAGACCCATGCGAAACTGGAAATATTGCAGCGCCTTGACAAGGGCGCCGTCATAAATCTCACCCTCATGGGCGTCGGCCTCAAGGTCTTTCGATTCGATCAGCCTCTGTCGAAGCAGCGGAACGCGCGGATCGCTCATTCCGGGCTTGAGTGAATCGCCGGCCGGAATGACGGTCCATCCGCCACGGGCACGGGCCACGAAGAGCTTCTGCAGAAGATCGCGCATGCGGTCATAGCGGGGGGTATTGGGTGAGAAATCGCGCAGTGTTTCGGTCAGATTGCGTGATTCTGTCAGGTGTTGCAGCAGCCGGTTGGCCGAAATGTCCTCCGGATAGAGCACCAGTTCGCGGTTGATCTTGTTCGGTTCGACACGGCCCCTGCGCAGGTGCTGCCCGTAAAGCGCAACCGCCTCCGACAGGGACACTTCGAAATCCGCCAGCCCCGCATCGCCTTCCTGATCCAGCTTCGGAAACATCACATCGGCGCGATATTCGGCCGGAACCAGCCCGTCCTTATCGGCCCGAAGCAACACGAAAATCGCCTCTTCCGAGGCCTTGATCGGCTGCCCGTCCTGCACCCACATCGGCGCATAGCTGCGCTGCTCGTACCAGGCGGCGATGTCGTCGGCACGCTTGGCGTCGGACGCATTGCTCCGGTTCATGGCGCCGAGCCGGTCCCGCATGGCCTGCTGCCAGGAGGCGCTGTAAAAATCCTCCTGATGTTCGGCCTGTTCGGCCGGCAGATTGTCCTGAATGATGGTCTCGACCGTTTCGGTCTGTGCCAGCGCCGCCGCCGACAACAGCACACATGCTGCGGCAACGCACCCAATTTCGACTATCCGGATCACATTCTTCTCCCTGAGGTCAGACGATACCCCACCCGTGAGCGCAGCAGCGGAGATGCGCCGCCGCATTGCGCGTCATCGCAAAACCGACACGATTTACCGCAAAGTGTCAATCCGGCCTCGCCGTTTCGTGATCGGCAATTCAGGTTTCAACGGCTGCTACGCGGCCCGCCTGTCGGCCCGAAAACAGGCAACCGCCCAAAAAAGTTCCTTCCAGCGCATTATAGCCATGGACCCCGCCACCGCCAAATCCGGCCGCTTCTCCGGCCGCATAAAGACCGGCAATCGGATCGCCTTCACCATTGAGCACGCGCGATGACAGATCCGTCTGGATACCACCGAGGGTCTTGCGGGTCAGCACGTTCAGCCGCACGGCGATCAACGGACCATGGCCGGGATCCAGAATGCGATGTGGCTTGGCGGTGCGGATCAATCGGTCGCCGATATATTTTCGCGCGCCGCGAATGGCGACGATCTGCATGTCCTTCGAAAACGGGTTGTCGATCTCACGGTCACGCGCTTCCAGCTGTGCCCGCAGATGATCGAGCGGAACAAGCCCTTCGCCCGTCAAGTCGTTCATCGCCTCGACCAGCGCCTCGATTGTATCGCGAACGACAAAATCTGCGCCGTGTTTCTTGAACGCTTCAACCGGCGGCGGCGCGCCTTTTCTGACCCGCTGAAGAACCTTGGCAATGCTCTTGCCGGTCAGATCGGGATTCTGCTCGGATCCCGAAAGCGCGAATTCCTTCTCGATGATCGACTGGTTGAGGACAAACCAGGTATAATCGTGACCGGCTCCGGTGATGTGCTTGAGGGTCGACAGCGTGTCGAAACCGGGCAGACAGGGCAGCGGCAACCGGTTCCCCGCTGCATCGCACCAGAAAGACGACGGCCCCGGCAGGATGCGGATGCCGTGTTGCGGCCAGATCGGATCCCAGTTTCGCACACCCTCCGTGTAGTGCCACATGCGGTCGGAATTGATAATCGATGCGCCGGCCTTTTCGCTGATGGCGATCATCCGGCCGTCGACATAGGCCGGAACGCCGGACACCATGGTTGCCGGCGGCTCACCCAGCCGGTCGCGCGGCCAGTTCTTTCGCACCAGCTCATGATTGCCGCCGATTCCACCCGAAGTGACGATGACCGCGCCGGCGGAAAATGAAAAGGACCCGGTCTTTGTGCGGCTCGATGCTTCGCCACGCTTGGCGGTGCTGTCCTCCAGCACGGTTCCGCCGACCCCAATGGCCCGGCCGTCGCTCATGAGGATTTCGTCGACCCTGTGCCGAAAGCACAATCGGACCAGACCCCGGTCGACACCGTCGCGCACGCGGCGTTCGAAAGGTTCGATCAGGCCGGGACCGGTTCCCCAGGTGATGTGAAACCTTGGGACGGAATTGCCGTGGCCATCGGCAAGCGCTCCGCCGCGCTCCGCCCAGCCAACGACGGGAAACCACCGCACACCCTGCTGATGCAGCCAGGACCGTTTTTCACCCAGCGCAAAATCCACATAGGCCTCGGCCCATTTGCGCGGCCAGTAATCCTCGGCGCGATCGAATCCGGCCGAGCCCAGCCAGTCCTGCCAGGCAAGATCCCTGCTGTCCCGGATGCCGAGCCGGCGTTGCTCCGGCGAATTGATGAAAAACAGCCCGCCAAAGGACCAGAAAGCCTGGCCGCCGATATTCGCCTCATTCTCCTGATCGACGATGATGACCGATTTGCCGGCATCGGCAAGCTCCGCCGCCGCGGTCAGCCCGGCGAGACCCGCACCGACGATGATGGCATCACAATCCATGGGTCACTCCGGGTGCTACCGTTCGGTCAGTTTCAGTTCGATGCGCCGGTTGGTGGCCCGCGCCTCGACCGAATTGCCTTCTTCGATCGGCTGGAATTCTCCGAACCCGGCGGCGACGAGTCGATTGGCCGGGACACCCTGATCGATCAGGAACTTAACCACCGATGTCGCACGGCCCGAAGACAGCTCCCAGTTGTCGGCATAGCGGCCGGTGCCAGACAACGGCACATTGTCCGTATGCCCGTCGACCCGCAGCACCCAGTTGATATCGTCCGGTATCTCCCGCGCCAGATCCGTGATGGCTGTCGCAAGTTTCGCCATTTCCCCTTCCCCTTCGGGGTTGAGATCGGCGCTGCCCGATGAAAACAGCACCTCGGACTGGAACACGAACCGGTCGCCGACGATGCGGATGTTTTCGCGGTCGGAAAGGATTTCGCGCAGCCGGCCAAAGAAATCGGACCGGTAGCGGTTGAGCTCCTGAACCCGCTGGGCCAGCGCGACATTCAGGCGGCGGCCGAGATCCGCAATCTTGGTCTGCGATTCCCGATCCTTGCTCTCCGAGACCTCAAGCGCATCCTCCAGGGCACCGATCTGACGGCGCAGCGCCGCGATCTGCTGATTGAGCAGTTCGACCTGCGACAGGGCGCGCTGGCTGAGCTGTCTTTCTTCATCCAGTGATTTGCTGAGCGCGCCGATCTGTTCGTCGGCCAGATCGTTCGCTCCGGCGCCGCGGGCCAGCAGATCCTGCAGGCGCGAGCGCTCGCTCTCAGTCTCCAGCAAGGTGGCCTGCACATTGGCCAGTGCGTCTTCCAGATCCTGCTTGCCGGATTCTTCCAGCGCCAGCAATTGCGTCAACTCGTTGATCTGGCTGTTGAGGCGGTTCAGAACCTCGTCGCGGCCGCTGATTTCGCGGCTGAGCAGAAACTGGGCGATGACGAACACCGACAGGAGGAACATGATGGCGAGCAGGAGGGTCGACAGCGCGTCGACAAATCCCGGCCAGTAGTCGACGCCACGATCGCCGCGGCGGTTCCGCGCCAGCGCCATGGACTATCGACTCCCGGATTTCTTGTCCGACCCGGATTTGCCGATCTTGTCGCTCAGCGAATCGAGTGTCTGGCGCATGGCGCGGGACTCCGATTGCTGTGCTTCGATCCAGTCGCGCAGCATTTGCTGCTCATTGCGCATGTTCTTGACGAGGCCCTGTATGCCTTCGGCCAGATTGGCCATCGCCGCGGTCGAGCGCTGATTGATGCCGCCGCCCGATTGGGCCATGGATTGAACGGTCTCGGAAAGCCGCCTGATATCCTCGGAGCTTTCAGCACCGGCCGCACCATCCTGTGCGACGATGTCGAAATCCGGATCGGTAACGGTCGAAAGCCAGTTTTCCAGCTCGGTGTAGAACCGGTTCTGCGCCCGTCCTGCCTGCAGATCGAGAAAACCCAGCACCAGTGAGCCGGCCAGACCGAACAGGGATGTGGAAAAAGCCGTTCCCATTCCATCGAGCGGCGAGGCCAGACCGCTCTTGAGCGCCTGCAGCACATCGTCGGTGTTACCCGATCCCGCATCCAGCGACTGGATGACGGTGTTGATGGAACCGATGGTCTGCAACAGGCCCCAGAACGTGCCCAACAGACCCAGAAACACCAGAAGACCGATCATGTAGCGGGACGTGTCGCGTGATTCATCAAGCCGGGTGGCAATCGAATCCAGGATCGAGCGCAACGATGTGGTCGACAGCGACATGGACTGCTTGCGGCTGAGCAGCACGCGCATCGGCGCCAGCAGCGTCGGCGTGTGTCCGCTGCGCATCCGGTCACCGCCCTGGCGAAAGGAGTTGACCCAACTGACCTCCGGCCGCAGCCTCAGCACCTGGTTGAAAGCCAGCAGCACACCGACAGCCAGCACGAAGAGGATCAGGCCGTTAAGGCCCGGATTGGCAAAAAAGGCATTTGAAATCTGCCGATACAGGATGGCCGCCAGGAAGCCCGTCATGATCAGGAAGATCACCATGCTCCAGAAGAACACCAGGGGACTGGACAATCGGTGCGGCTGAATGCCGATATCCTGGTTCGAAATACCCCATCCGGAGAGCTTTAGTTTGGCCATAGGCAAAGTACCCTAGAGCAGGGTCCATCCTGTCGTCGCGTCAGGCGGACCTGCGGTTCCCGTTTTGCGGAGCGGCATCGCGGCTGCCTTTCGGCTGATTCAGCGGGGACGCCGTCTCCCACCCCTCAACACCTTTCCCGCACGAAACTAAACAAAATCTGGCGCACTTGGAAAGAGTTGAAGCGCAAGATTACCCGCTTCGCATAACTTACAGACAGATTTGTGACCTGCGCTCACTTCAAGAGGCGAAGCAATTCCTTGTGAATGCGCTCGTTTCCGGCAACCACGGTGTTGTGGTCGAACATCTTGCCGCCGCCCAGCTTGTCGGAAACGAAACCCCCTGCCTCCCGCAGCATGATGATGCCGGCTGCCAGGTCCCAGGGCAACACGCCGTCTTCCCAGTAGCCGTCCAGCCGGCCCGCCGCCACATAGGCCATGTCGAGCGCCGCGGCGCCCATCCTGCGGATGCCGGCAACCTCGCCCATGACCCGGCCGAGTTCGTTCAAATAGGCACCATGGTCGCCGCGTCCCAGATGCGGCACGCCGGTTCCGATTACGCAATCTTCAAGCGTGCGCCGGCCCGCAACACGGATACGGCGGTCATTGAGAAAGGCGCCCTTGCCCCGGTCAGCGGTAAACAATTCGTCGGTGACCGGATTGTAGATCACGCCGGCGACCACCGCGCCGTCCCGCTCAAGCGCGATCGATACGGCAAAATGCGGAATGCCATGAAGAAAATTCGTCGTGCCGTCCAGCGGGTCGACGATCCAGCGGTGCTGCCCGTCGGTTCCCTTGCTTTCGCCGCCTTCCTCACCCAGAAATCCGTAAGTCGGCCGGGCGCGGGACAGTTCGCCAAGGACGATTTCCTCGGCCTTGCGGTCGGCCTGGCTGACATAGTCTCCCGGTCCCTTCAGCGAGACCTGAAGGTTTTCCACTTCGCCGAAATCGCGTGACAAGGCACGTCCCGCCTTGAAAGCGGCCTGGACCATGACATTAAGAAGTGCGGAGCGGGCCATGGGCGGGTGCCTCTTCTGGACGGGCTTTCACGGAAGGCGGCTGGCGTCAGTGCAGTCAGTCGGCCCGGCGAATATAGGTGATGTCGTTCGTGTCGACCAGAATACGCTCACCCGCTTCGATGAAGGGCGGCACCATCACGCGGACGCCGTTTTCCATGACCGCCGGCTTGTAAGACGAGGCCGCCGTCTGACCCTTGACCACCGGGTCGGCTTCGGTAATTTCGAGCGCAACCTGGTCGGGAAGCGAAATTCCGATTGGCTTTTCCTCGTAGAGCTCGACCTGGACCATCATGCCGTCCTGAAGGAATTTGGCGCGGTCTCCGACGAACTCCTGCTGCAGTTCGAGCTGTTCATAGGATTCATTGTCCATGAAGACCAGCATGTCGCCCTGCTCATAGAGATACTGGAATTCCTTTTGCTCAAGGCGCACGCGCTCGACCGTCTCGGACGCGCGAAACCGCTCGTTGAGCTTGGTTCCGTCAATGAGGTTCTTCAGTTCAACCTGGTTGAACGCACCGCCCTTTCCGGGTTTGACCGCATTGGTCTTTACGGCCGCCCACAGGCCGCCATTGTGCTCGATCACGTTGCCCGGGCGAATTTCATTTCCGTTGATTTTCATGGCAGCTGTTCCGGTACTATCTCAAACCGGCGCTTCCAGACCACAAATAGGCAGTCGTTGCAAGCCCGGCCTGGAAAGTTGGGTCGAAACCACCAGCGCATCCGCCTTCGGTATATCCATAATTGGCATGTCTTCACGATCGGGAATACTATTTGCGCCGATGTCGTATGAACCCTGTGCATTGTGCCGCCGTCGGAGAGCCCATGAAGGTCACGTTGAACCAGCTTCGCGCATTTGTCGCCGTCTCCCGGGAAGGCTCGTTCACCCGCGCGGCTGAGGTGCTGGAAATGTCCCAGCCCTCCGTAACGGCGGCAATCAAGCAAATGGAGGCGGTTCTCGGCTTCAAGCTGTTTGATCGCTCCACCAAGGCACTGCGCCTAACCAAGGCAAGCACCACTTTCCTGCCCGGAATCGAGAGAATTCTCGATGAATTGGACGCAACGCTTTCGGATTTTCAATCGGTCGCCGACGGGACACAGGGAAATGTCTCCGTCGCCGTGCTGCCCTCCGTTGCCTCCAATGTTCTGCCGCACACGATAAAGAGCTTCTCGGCGGCCTATCCGAATATCCGGATATCGCTTCGCGATGACAACTCATCCGGCGTCCGGGAGCGTGTTCTCAACGGCGAGGTCGATCTGGGCGTCGCCGGCCGGACGGAACGGCCGGACGGACTGTATTTTGAACCCCTGATACGAGATCCTTTTGGAGCGGTTGTCCACAAGACACATCCGCTCGCAGGGGAAACGGGACCGATCGGGTGGAGTGACCTGGCAGGGTTTCCCTATATCTCATTTGCCGCCGATACCGGCATCAGGCCGATCCTGGATACATTGAAGGACGTACCTGAAAACATCGCCGTGCCATGGGTCGAAGTTTCGAATATTGCAACCGTTCTGTCTCTTCTCAGGACCAATCTGGGCATTGCCGCGCTCCCCCGAATGTCCGTGAACCCGATTGAAAACGACGTTGTGTTCCGCACGCTTCTGGAACCGCCTCTTTTTCGAGAGTTGGGCCTGATCACCCGAAAAGGTCGATCTCTGACACCAACGGCGCAAAAATTCGTCGCCCATCTGAAAGATGCTCTGCGGCCGCAATGGGAGCGCCAGCCGGCGCGATAAGATACCCTTCGATTATCTAATTATAGAACAGCTTTATAATTGCTCGCCTTTTTTCGGTTTTTTGCATCAAACGCGTTGCTCACGGGTCTATTTGTGGCCCAATTACCGTATCCAAAGGAGGAAGGCTTCAAATGACCAACAATCTCAAACGCCGCATTTTGCTAGCGTGCTCTGGCGCAATTGCAGCGGCTTCAATCTGCTTCGGTACGGTCTCTCATGCCGATGATCCTGATTTCCTGAATATCGGCGGTGGGCCCAGCGGCGGTACGTTCAATGTTGTGGCCACCGGTCTTGGTGATCTGATGCGCTCGGCATTCCCTGACAGTGTCATCGGGGTACAACCGGGCGGATCCGGCCCGAACCTGCTGCGCGTGTCTGCCGGAGAAGCGGACCTCGGAATCACATCGGCGAGCAACGCCTCCGATGCCTGGGCGGGCCGCGATCCGGCAACACCGGAAAATCCGATCCGCAATGTGCAGGGACTGATGACGTTCTTTCCAAGCGCGATCCAGATCTGGGTGGATGCGGATTCCGACATCCAGTCGATTGAAGACCTGGTCGGCAAGCAGATCAGCGCCGGTCAACCCGGTCAGACATCCTGGAATGCCTTCAACAACCTGCTGGCTGTTCACGGGATGAAAATCGAAGACCTGGAGGCCGACGGCGGGAAAGTGCACCACCTGAGTTGGAAGGAATCTCAAAACGGTCTGCGCAACGGGCAGCTCGACGCCGTCATGTGGGTCGCTCTCTATCCGCACTCAACGGTCTTGGCGACAGAAACCGCTCGCAAAATCCGTGTCCTCGATCTGGCTGACGACAAGGTGGACGAGTATCTTTCCAAACACGGCAGCGGCTTCGAAAAAGTCACGTTGCCGGCAGGTCTTTATCAGGGCCAGTCCGGACCCGCGACGTCCGTCGGCACCAAGACATTCCTGTTTGCGTCCGACTCAATGTCCGATGAGAATGCCTATAAGGTAACGTCAACCATCTGGAAGAATCTCGAGAAGTTCCAGAAAACCCACGCCTTGCTTCAATATATCGAAGCGGATACCGCAGGCCGGGGCATGCTGGTTCCCATTCACCCCGGTGCAGCCAAGTTCTATGAAGAACAGGGCATACCCATGGATGCGCCGGCGCTGAACTAGGCTGTTTCAAGTTTCGTCAGAAACGGGATAACAGTGCCGTCCTTTCATTTTTGAAGCATTCGGATTTGCCGATTCCGTCAAAACCTGAATCGCTCTAAGCGCAAGGCTTTCGCGGGCACAGGCAATGTCCGCGGCAGCCGGCCCACATCCGGTCAATGAAAACCGTATTTGCCCTGACTGAGCGAAAAGCAAACGACCAGTCATGTTTTGCCGCGGAAAGCCAACCAGATGACGATCAATCGAGACAGGATCATAGCGTTTCTTGCCATCTCAATGGTGCTGTTTCACCTGACCGTGGCATCACCTTTCTTTCTGTTTCCAGACCTTGTCGTTCGTGGCGCGCATTTGCTCTTTTCGCTCGTCATCGGCTTTCTGGTCTACAGATCGGTTGGAGGCCGTTCGCGGATCCTGATGGACTGGTTCTTAATCGTTCTGTCAATCTTCTGCGTCGGATATCTTATCGTCAATCACGCCTCCATAGTTGTTCGCCCACCCTGGACGCAGGCGGCTTCCCCGATTGAATTGTTCGTGGCGATCGGGACGATTGTGGTGGTGCTTGAGATGACCCGCAGATCACTGGGGATGGCGATCTCGGGATTGTGCCTGTTTTTCATGGCATACGGATTCATCGGGCCGCATTTGCGGCATATGGACTTCCTGCGCCCGCTCGCCCACAAGGGCGTCGGCATCAACGAATTTGTCGATCAGATGTATTTCAGTTTCGAGGGCATATTCGGCGTTGCTCTTGGTGTTTCTACCGACTTCATCTTCCTGTTTGTCGTCTTCGGTGCTTTGCTTCAGGTGATTGGCGGCGGCGACTTTTTCGTCAACGTCACCAAATCGGCAACGGGTTCGACACGCGGCGGCCCGGCTAAAATGGCAGTCGTCGCCAGCGCCTTGATGGGAACCATGTCCGGCAGTTCGGTCGCCAATGTCGCGACGACTGGTGCCATCACCATTCCAATGATGAAGAAACTCGGATATCCGAAGAACTTCGCCGGCGCGGTTGAAGCGGTTGCCTCAACAGGCGGACAGATTACGCCTCCGATCATGGGGGCCGCAGCCTTCCTGATGGCGGCGATATTGGGGATCAGTTACCAGGAGGTCATCACGGCGGCCGCCCTTCCCGCCCTGCTTTTCTTCTCCTCGCTCTTCGTTGCGGTCCACTGGGAAGCGCTGAAACACGGATTGCAACCGCTGGAGAGGAGCGACAAAGGTGCAACCTGGCGTCAATTCAAAGCAGGCTGGACATTTTTGCTGCCATTGGTGGTGATCATGACCTTCCTGATGATGGGATATACGCCGAGCCTTTGCGCATTCTACGGTGTTGCCGCAACACTCGTGACACCCTTCCTGCGGCTTTCGACCATGGTGTCTCCGTCGGTACTGACAAGGGGCATGGAGCTTGGCGCCCGCGCGGCGGTTCCGGTTGCAATCGCCTGTGCCTCGGCGGGAATTATTGTGGGGATCGTTCAGATATCGGGCCTTGGTTTTCGCTTCAGCAGCCTCGTCATCGCATTCGCCGACGGCAATCTTTACGTCGCATTGCTGCTGGCAATGATCGCGGCGTTCATTTTCGGCATGGGCATGCCAACCACTCCCGCCTATATCATTCAGGCAACGCTGGTGGCGCCGGCACTTGTCGATCTGGGGGCCTCTCCCCTCGCGGCGCATCTGTTCGTCTTTTATTATGCTGTTCTGGGGCAGATTACGCCGCCGGTCGCGGTGGCTGCCTTCGCGGCTGCGCCGATAGCCGACACCAGTTCGACATCCGTTGGCCTGCGGGCTTTTGCCCTGGGCATCCCCGCCTATGTCATTCCTTTCCTGTTCGTTGCCAATCCGCAATTGCTGGGTCACGGGGGCTGGATGGATTTGACGCTGGTACTGCTGCGATCGGCGACGGCAATCATTTGCCTTTCGATAGCCCAAACCGGCTGGCTCGGCGGCAACGCACTGGGATGGTTTGGACGAGCCGTTCTATTGCTGTCGGCAGCCCTTCTGGTCACTCCCAACCTGCTGCTAAGCACTGTGGCGTTCGTCGTGATTGCGGGTGTGTGGGCCATGCAGAGATTCGGTTCATTCGCACCCACCTCAAATAGGACCAAAAATGACTGATGTGCAAAGTCACAAAAAGAAATTGGATGGCGAACCGTCAATCGACTGGCCCAAGGTCGTCAACGAGCTGCCAAGCCCGGAACGGACGAAATACCCTTATGAGTTGGTCACCATTGATGGGTTGACAGCATATCTTGCGGGCCAAATCCCCAAGCAAAACGGTGCCCTGGCGTATACCGGTCCGATCGGCCGCCAGGTAAGCGTGCAGGATGCCGTGAAGGCCGCCCGGATTTGTTCGCAACAGGCTCTGGCCTGGTTGAATGTCTCGGCTGGCGGGTTGGAAAATCTGCGACGAGTTCTTCGCATCACTTGCTATGTGGCGCATGACGAAACGTTCAATGACATTTCACAGGTGGCTGACGGTGCTTCGCAATACCTCATCGAAACGTTGGCGGATCGCGGACGGCACGCGCGGTCGGTGATCGGCGTGCATAGCCTGCCCCGCAACGCACCTGTTCTGGTCGAAATGACGGTCGCGTTGAAGGAGCCCATCTGATGCTCATCGACGGCCTGCAATACGCCAACTGGTCGGAGAAAATATTCCGGCAGATGCGTCAAGGCGGCGTCGATGCCGTTCACGTCACGATCGCCTACCATGAAAATTTTCGCGAAGCCGTCCGGAATTTTGAAAAGTGGAACCGCCGGTTTGAACAATTCCCGAATCTGATCGTCAAGGGACAGACGGCACGTGATATCGAGATCGCCCGCGAAACCGGGCAAACCGCCATTTTCCTCGGCTTTCAAAATCCCAGTCCGATCGAAGATGACATCGGCCTCGTGGAAATCGTTCATACGCTGGGCGCGCGATTCATGCAGCTGACCTACAACAACCAGTCGCTGCTGGCGACAGGCTGTTACGAGGTCCATGATGCCGGCATCACCCGTATGGGCAGACAAGTGATCCGCGAAATGAACCGCGTTGGCCTGGTCATCGATATGAGCCATTCAGCAGATCGATCAACGATCGAGGCCGCTGAACTGTCTGAACGCCCAATCGCCATCACCCATGCCAATCCGTATGAATGGTCACCGGCACTTCGCAACAAGAAGGATGATGTTATCCGCGCCGTCGTGGAAAACGGCGGAATGCTGGGCTTCTCCACCTATCCGCATCATTTGAAAAACAAATCCGACTGCACGCTGGAGAGTTTCTGCGACATGATCGCGCGCACTGCGGGGAAATACGGCGCCAGGCACCTCGGAATTGGCACCGATCTGTGTCAGGACCAGCCCGACGACGTGGTTGAATGGATGCGGGTCGGACGATGGTCGAAAGAGGTGGACTATGGCGAGGGATCGGCCAGCGATGCCGGGTTTCCGCAAATGCCCACATGGTTCAATGACAATCGTGACTTCGGCAATATCAGGAGTGGCCTGCGTGCCACCGGTTTGGGCGAAGATGAAATTGCCGGCATCATGGGGTTGAATTGGTACCGGTTCTTCGAAGAGAGTTTTGGCCCGGCAGGCTTCGATCGCGGTGATCCATCACCAGCAAAGTGATCCCGAAAAAAATCATGCTGCTTCATCGACGCTTGACGGGCCGGCAAGGCCGACCGGGCAGCCGGCAACAATGCGTCACCGCGAGCGAAACGTATTGGCCGCTTCGATACCGGCCTTTTGCTCTTCTGCCGTCAGGCCCTGAAAGAAATCCTCCAGAGCATGGTCTTCCAGACCCGAGCGGCGGGACAAAATATACCATTTGGCCGCCTCGATCGGGTCGGGTCGTGTTCCGATGGCATTGACATAGAGATGAGACAGGCGGTTCTGCGCCATCACATTGCCGGAATTGGCGGCCCGGCGCATCCAGCTGAAGCCGGTTTCATAGTCCACCTCACCACCGATCCCGTCGATCAGCCAGACAGCCAGATCCAGTTGCGCCGTGTCGAAACCGGACCGCGCCGCCCGCACCAGCCAGTGACGGGCCATCGCCGGATCCGCGGGCTGTTGTCCCACCCCATAGGCGTAGATCTGCGACAGGGCGAACTGGGCATCGGCGATCCCGTTTTGCGCCGCTTTGGTCATATAGGGCAAAGCCTGCTGCAGACCGCCATCGCCTGGCTGATCGGTAATGAGCAACTGACCATAATTGAATTGCGCCGAGGAGTTCCCCGCATCCGCCGCCTTGCGCATCAATTCCCGCGCCCTCTCCGGGTCCTTTTCGACAAACCGGCCTTCCAGCAGCAGCAAGGCGTATTTCAACTGCGCTGCCGTGTTACCACCCTCCGCGGCCGCCTTGTACCAGAAGGCCGCCTCTTTCACGTCCTTCGGCAGACCAAGGCCGCGGGCATGCAGTTCGGCCACCAGTGTCTGGGCTGCCGGGTCGCCGAGTTTGGCCAGCGGCATGGCGAGTTTCAGCGCCGTCAGATAGTAGCCACGCTGAAAGGCGCCATAGGCGGCATCCCCCTCATTGAGGTTTTCCGTGGCGTCGGACGGAGCCGGCTGTTCGGGCACCTTCGCCCGTTCCCTGCCGACGAGACCATCGAGCACGATCTGGTTCGGCTCATCGGTTTCAGCGGCGAAAGCCGGCAATCCGGCCATTATCAGCCCAACCAGGCAAATCAATCTGATCATGGCGCCAGTTTAATCCTCAAACCGTGGCGCTTTTTCGTCAAGCAGCGCATTTGCCTGGCTGACGCGCATGGCCGCCTGTGCCGGATCGGCAAAAACCGCTTGTCGAAGCGCCGCGAATTCGGCTCCCGTTTCCGCTATGTCCACGACCGAATCCAGGTTCAGGCCGCCCATCACCACACAGGGAATTTCGATCAGCTCGGCCCACCATTGCGCGAGCGCGATGTTCTTGGCGTGTGGTTCCGGCTTGATATCGCCGTCAAGCCGTCCAAAGAAGATATAGTCGGGTCGCAACTCGCCGATATCAAGCGCCGCGTGCCGCTCCTTCGCCCGTCCGCCCCCGACAATCATCTTCGGCGCAAACCGTTCGAGAGCGTGTTTCATGTCCTCGGTCCCACCGCTGATGTGAACGCCGTCGGCACCGGTCCTCGATGCCACCCGGGTTTCACCGGCAATCAGGGCAGCAGCCCCGGCCTTCTGGATGATCGGCACCAGCGTTTCGGCCCGCTTTTGAAAGGCGCTGTCATCCAGCCCGTATTGCGGAAGGATCGCCGAGGCGACATCGCCGCCACGCAACGCATCGCTGATGGTCCGTTCAATCACCGGGTCATCATCCAGGTCCGGCACAATAAGAACCAGGCGGCATCGATCTTCCACATTCGACATTTTTGTCTCCAACAACCGGACTGGCTTATAAGGCCGTGTTCATTTGATTCCAACGACAATTGTTCAGCGGCAATCCGGCCGGCGATCATCCAGCGGCAAGACAGGAGCCAGCAGTGCCCGACGACATGCTCTTTTATGCGGTGGCCATTCCCGCGGTCATCCTGGTCGGCCTGTCGAAGGGTGGACTCGGCGGCGCGCTGGCCCTGATGGGCGTACCCTTGCTGGCCCTGGTCATGTCACCGGTCAAGGCGGCTGCGATCATGTTGCCCATTTTGATTGTCATGGACATGGCCGGCCTCTGGGTCTGGCGCCGACACAACGATATGCCGACACTCAAAACGATGTTGCCCGGCGGTGTCATTGGCGTCGGCATTGGTTGGCTGACGGCATCCTTCGTTACCGATGCCTGGATCAGATTGATCGTTGGTGCGATCGCGATCGTCTTTGTAACAAGTTATATTCTCGATCGCTACAGGGCCCGCAAAAGCGGACCACCCGATCCGGCGCCTCAGAACCCGGTCAAGGCCACGATCTGGGGCACGATTTCCGGCTTCACAAGTTTCGTTTCCCACGCCGGCGGACCGCCCTATCAGATCTATACTCTGCCGCTGCGGCTATCACCAAAGAACTATACGGGAACCAGCACGCGTTACTTTGCCGTTATCAATGCCCTCAAATTCGTCTCATACTTTTCCCTCGGACAGTTTGATTCCAGCGTCCTGTGGGCTTCAGCCGTGCTGTTGCCGTTGGCCATCGCCGCGACCTTTTCCGGTGCCTGGCTGGTCAAACGGATGAAACCGGCGATCTTTTACCCGTTGATGTACACAATGGTGACGCTCACCGCCATCAAGCTTGTTGCCGACGGGCTAAATGCGCTAATTGGCTAGGCCGCGACCTTCGTGACACTATGCAGCGGGCTCGAAAGGAACTTCAAATCCAGCACACCAGTGTGGACATTCACGCCATGCCTTCGGAGACCTCATGACCGCCAACCCCTATGAAACCGACCTCGACCGCAATCCGGCAAATTACCAGCCATTGACACCGCTGGCGCATCTGGCCCGCGCGGCCTATGTCTATCCCGATCACCCGGCAATCATTCACGGCGCAATGACGGTCGATTATCAGACCTTTTACAGACGGTCGCGTCAGCTCGCATCCAGCCTCGCCCGGCTCGGGATCGGCAAGGGCGATACGGTCTCGGTCATGCTGTCCAACACGCCGGCAATGCTGGAAGCCCATCATGGCGTGCCGATGACCGGGGCGGTTCTGCATTCCCTGAACACGCGCCTCGATGCGGCGGTTATCGCCTTCCAGCTCGACCATGCGGACGCCAGGGTCCTGATCGTCGACCGCGAGTTTTCCGGCGTCGTGGCGGAAGCCTTGCAGCAAACCGATGTTTCGCCGGTCGTGATCGATTATGATGACCAGCAATTCGGCACCGATACACCGTTTCCCAAGGGCGAGCGCATCGGCAGCCATGATTACGAAACCTTTGTGAGCGACGGCGATCCCGACTATCAATGGACCGGACCGGCGGACGAATGGGAGGCCGTCTCCCTCAACTACACCTCCGGAACCACGGGAAACCCGAAGGGCGTCGTCTACCACCATCGCGGCGCTGCCCTGATGGGCTACTCGAATGTCGTGGCCTCGGGCATGCCGAAACATCCGGTCTATCTGTGGACATTGCCGATGTTCCACTGCAATGGCTGGTGTTTTCCCTGGACGCTGGGCGTGGTCGCCGGCACCCATGTCTGCCTGCGCTGGGTGCGTGCCGGTGCCATTTATGACGCGATTGCCGACCATGGTGTCACGCATCTGTGCGGCGCGCCGATCGTCATGGCGACACTTTTGAATGCGCCCGACAGCGAAAAACGCGGCTTTGAACAGACCGTATCCTTCAACACGGCCGCGGCGCCACCGCCTGAATCGGTGCTTTTACAGATGGCCGAAGCCGGTTTCGAGGTGGTTCATCTCTACGGGCTCACCGAAACCTACGGTCCAGCGGTGGTCAATGAGTGGCACCGGGAATGGGATACGCTCGATCCGGTCAATCGAATATCCATGAAGGCCCGCCAGGGGGTCCGCTACAACGCACTTGAGGATCTGTCGGTGCGCGATCCCGAAACCATGGAACCCGTGCCCGAAGACGGCGAGACGATCGGCGAGGTGATGTTTCGCGGTAATATCGTGATGAAGGGTTATCTGAAAAATCCGCAGGCCAGCCGTCAGGCGTTTGCCGGCGGCTGGTTTCACTCCGGCGATCTGGGTGTCATGCATCCCGACGGTTATATCCAGTTGAAGGACCGTTCCAAGGACATCATCATTTCGGGCGGTGAAAACATCTCGTCGATCGAGGTCGAGGATGCGCTCTACAAGCACCCGGCAGTGCAGGCAGCCGCGGTGGTTGCGCGGCCTGATGACAAATGGGGCGAAACACCCTGTGCCTTTGTCGAGTTGAAACCGGGAAATTCGGTCGATCAGCCGGCGTTGATCGCCCATTGCCGTGATCATCTTGCGCGCTTCAAATGTCCGCGCACCGTAGTGTTTCAGGACCTTCCCAAAACATCAACGGGAAAGATCCAGAAATTCGTCCTGCGCGAACAGGCAAAATCCCTCAAATAGGACCTGTTGAAAACCCGTCTATTGCAGCGCCATTTCTCCGCGCAATCGCTCGATTTCGTCTTTGAGTCGCAATTTGCGGCGCTTGATTTCGGATATGGTCGAATCATCAGAGGAGGGATGATTGAGTGCCGTATGCAGTTCCTCTTCGAGAGCGCTGTGTTTTTTTTCTAGCGTTTCAAGACGAGCATGGACTGCCATGGAACAATCTCCTTTTTCCGTATTCCGTTTGCCGGCCCTTGGGATGACCGGCAAGAAGAGAGTGTGACACTAAAATATGGCAATTGTCGAAGAATAATTTCAACGCCCTGTTGAACAGTCTGCACCGCCCGGTGGAAAACTTTATTGTCTTTGCGGTTTTGTGGAATCCGACAAAGTGATAGACGAAACGCCAACACTGCGCCGGATCGGTTCGTTCCGGCAGACCGCGTCATGCACGCTGATATGGGGAAATCATATGGCGGACCAGGATCAGGCTGAATTGCGTTTGCGGGCTGCACGCCTGCGCCAGGAGCATGAAGATTTCGACGCCGCGATCAATGCCATGATTTCGACCGGATGCGACGCCTTGCAGATTCAACGGATGAAAAAGAAGAAACTGGCCATCAAGGACCAGATCACCAAGGTCGAAGACCAAATCATACCCGACATCATTGCCTGACCAGCGAATGGATCGCCAATGACCACAAAACCGCCTGTTGCCGTCATCATGGGAAGCCAGTCGGACTGGCCGACAATGAAGCACGCCGCCGAGACTCTGGATGCGCTGGAAATCGGCCACGATACGAGGATCATTTCCGCTCACCGTACGCCCGAGCGCATGGTTGAGTTCGCGAAAGGCGCGCGCGATGCGGGCTACAAGACCGTTATCGCCGGCGCCGGAGGCGCCGCGCATTTGCCGGGCATGACCGCGTCCATGACATCCCTGCCGGTGTTCGGCGTTCCGATACAATCGAAGGCACTTTCCGGCCAGGACAGTCTGTTGTCCATCGTGCAGATGCCGGCCGGCATTCCTGTCGGGACCCTGGCCATTGGTCAGGCCGGGGCGATCAATGCGGCTTTGCTGGCGGCGGCTGTTCTGTCGGTCAGCGATCCGAATGTCGCAAGACGGCTGGACGCCTGGCGCCTGGCGCGCACCAAAGCTGTTCCCCTCCACCCGGACGACGGGGGGTAGATGATGACAGAAGCGCCCGGAAGGGTCCTCAAACCGGGAGAGGCGATCGGCATTGTCGGCGGTGGCCAACTTGGCCGCATGCTCGCCATGGCCGCTGCCCGGCTGGGATTTCGAACCATCATTCTGGAGCCCCAGGAGGAGTGCCCGGCCGAGCAGGTGGCCAGCAGCCACATCACCGCGGCGTATGATGATGCCGAGGCTCTCGACATGCTGGCGGCCCTTTGCAGCATTGTGACCTATGAATTTGAAAACGTGCCGATTGAGGCGGCCCGCACCCTGGCGCAAAAAAAGCCGGTATACCCGCCGCCGCGCGCGCTGGAGGTTGCCCAGGACCGGCTGACGGAAAAATCCTTTTTGCAGGAATGCGGCCTTGCCACCGCACGGTTCGCGGCCATAGACAGCCAACAACAGCTTGAGCAGGCGCTGAACGATTTTGACAATTGCGGCGTCCTCAAAACACGCCGTCTGGGCTATGACGGCAAGGGACAGCGGCGTTTTGCCGGGCCGCAGGACAGCCCGACGGGCGCATTTGCACAGCTTGGGCACGTACCATTGATCCTGGAGAGCCTTGTCCCCTTCGTAAGGGAAATCTCCATCATCGCCGCGCGGACGACAGATGGCACGGTTGTCAGCTACGACCCTGCCGAGAATGAACATCGGGACGGCATTCTGCGCCGCTCGACGGTGCCGTCCGCTGCATCGCCGGCCGCAATCGAGGCGGCAGGGCATGCAGCGGTGAAAATCACCGAGCAGCTCGATTATGTCGGCGTTATCGGCATCGAGTTCTTTGAGATGGATGACGGAACCCTGCTGGTCAACGAACTGGCGCCGCGCGTCCACAATTCCGGCCACTGGACGGAAGCGGCCTGCATCACGTCGCAGTTCGAGCAGCATATAAGGGCGATCGCCGGACTACCGCTCGGCAGCGCGGACCGGCATTTCGATTGTACAATGGACAACCTCATCGGTGACGAGGTCGAGACGGTGCAATCTTTGCTCGGCAAGCCGGATACTGTCGTTCATCTCTATGGCAAGGCGGACATTCGGCCCGGGCGCAAGATGGGGCACGTCACAAGGGTCAGAACCCGCAGCCATTGAAAAACACCCATTGCAGCGCCACATATCGGCAGCAATGTCCGCGTTCGCGGTTGACACATCAGCCATGGACGTTTAAACGCCACAGCGATGAATTGAGCGCGTCAACCGGCGCGCTTTTGGTTATTCTGGAGCCCCGGGCAACCGGCCTCGTGGGCGCTGGAGCAAGGGTCCGGAACAATGAAAGTCAAGAATTCGCTCAAAGCGTTGAAGACTCGCCACCGCGAAAACCGTCTGGTTCGCCGCAAGGGTCGCGTTTACGTCATCAACAAGCAGAACCCGCGTTTCAAGGCACGTCAGGGTTGAATTATCCGGCCACCAATTGAGCCGGACCGTTCGTTCACCAAAATTTGCCTTTGATCCGCCGCATGGGCGCCCTAATATTTCCCCATGCGCCGGTTTTGTTCGATTCGTGGAACCTTGAGATCCGTGGCGGTTTTGTCCGCCCTGCTTTTTGGCTTGGCCACGGGCCATGCTCAAACCGGAACCGCAGAGCCGGCCGCGCAGATACCGGCGCCCGCAGAAAGAACCGCTGCCGAGCGACTGGATGACTATTTCCTCGAACTCAAACGGGAAGCCGATCCCAACCCCGCCAAGCGGATAGCCGACAAAATCTGGCTGGAATGGCGTCGGTCCGGCAGTGGAACTGCCGATCAACTCATGGCCTGGGCCAATGAGGCGATGAAGGACAAGCGTTTTTTTCTGGCACTGGACCTGCTGGATCAGGTCACTGTGCTGATGCCCGACTACGCCGAAGGCTGGAACCGCCGCGCGACCCTCCACTTCATGATGGACAATCACTCCAAATCGATGTCGGACATCAACCGTGTCCTTGCCCTCGAACCGCGCCATTTCGGCGCCTTGATGGGAATGGGCGCCATTCTGTCCCAGGCCGGCAGGGACGAGGCGGCCCTCGGGACCTACCTCAAAGTGCTGGAGATCTACCCGGCGATGCGCGAGGCGCAGACACGGGTGGGCGAACTGTCGGACGAATTGGCAGGCGACGAAATCTGACCCCCGTAACTAGACCGCCCCATTGACCGTGACCATCCTGACCATTGCGGCCGCCATTGTTCTCGCATTGCTGGCATTTACCCGCCTGCAGGCTCGGCGCATTGAACGGCTTTATCCCATCATCGGCGAAATGATTGATGTCGGCGGCTACCGGCTGCATTGCGTTCACCTTCGTGGACCGGCCGAGACAGACCTTCCGCCGGTGGTGTTCATCCATGGCGCCAGCGGCAATTTGCGGGATCAGATGGCAGCGTTTCGCGAAAGGCTCGAGGGCCGTGCGGATCTGATTTTCGTCGATCGGCCGGGCCATGGCTGGTCCGAACGTGGCAGCCGCGCCAACCGCTTCCCGGACGGACAGGCGCGCGCCATCGCCACCCTTCTGGATCGCAAGAACATCGACCGCGCTGTCATCTCCGGCCACTCTTTCGGTGGCGCCATTGCCGCCAGCATGGCCCTTGAGGCACCCCACAAGGTTTCCGGCCTTCTGCTGTTGTCCGCCGCCACCCATCCATGGCCCGGCGGTGTTGACTGGCACTACACGCTATCGGCCATGCCGATGATTGGCCGTGTGTTCACGGAACTCCTGACCATGCCGGCAGGCCTGATGAGAATCAGCCGCGTTGCCCGCTGCGTCTTCCGACCCAACGACTACCCGACCGATTATCTGAGGCGATCCGCGACGGCCCTGGTCCTCAGACCGCAGGCCTTTCGCCATAACGGGTTCGACGTCACCAATCTCCATGATCATGTGACACGAACCGCACCGCGTTACAGGACGATCCAGACCCCTACGGTAATCATAACTGGCGACCATGATGAAATCGTATCGCCGGATATCCATTCCGCTGCGATGGCCGGCGAGGTCGCCGGCGCGCAGTTGCTGCGGATCAGGGGAATCGGCCACAAGCCGGATTTTGCGGCCACCGATCTGTGCATTGCATCCATCGAGCACCTGGCCGGAACCCCGCGGGATCTGGCCGAAATGGCCGCCGATCTGGAGCGGCGACTCGTCTCCCGGGAACGAGACAATTCACGTTTTGACGCAATCAGTAAAACCTGAATACATCAACACGATCGAAGACCAACACCGTTGTTCCGACGCCGGCAAAATATGAATCGACTATATTCCGGTCATCCCGTCGGAGCCGATCGTGGCGATGCGCAGCATATTGGTCGACCCCGGCGTGCCAAGCGGCACCCCTGCCGAAATGATAACCCGGTCTCCGGGTTTGCCGAACTCTTCGGAGAAGGTGATCCGGCAGGCCATATTGACGACCTCGTCAAGATCGTTCGGATCGTCGGTTACCACACAATGCAGCCCCCAGACGACCGACAGGCGCCGGGCCGTCTGCATGATCGGCGAAAGGGCAAGGATCGGTATCTGTGCCCGCTCGCGGGATGCCCGCAATCCGGTGGTGCCCGATGAGGTAAAGCACACGATGGCACAAAGCTGCAGGGTTTCGCCGATCTGGCGCGCCGCCAGCGAAATCGCATCTGCACCGGTCTGTTCCGGCTCGGAACGCTGGGCGTGGATGATCCCCGTATAATTCGGATCGAGCTCAACCTCCCGGGCAATTGCCGCCATGGTCGAGACGGCCTCGACGGGATAGTCGCCGGCTGCCGATTCGGCCGAAAGCATCACCGCATCGGCGCCCTCGAAAACTGCGGTAGCGACATCCGACACCTCGGCCCGGGTGGGCACCGGTGCCGTGATCATCGATTCCAGCATCTGGGTGGCGACAACCACCGGCTTGCCGGCCTTGCGACAGGCCCGGATCAGTTGTTTCTGAAGCCCGGGAACGGATTCGAGCGGCAATTCGACACCGAGATCGCCGCGCGCCACCATCAATGCATCCGACAATTCAATGATCTCGTCGATCCGTTCGATGGCCTGCGGCTTTTCGATTTTCGCCATCAGACCAACGCGGCCGCGCGCCACCTTGCGAACCTCAGCCAGATCGTCCGGCCGCTGAATGAAGGACAACGCGACCCAGTCGACATCGTTGGTGGCCAGGACCGCATCGAGGTCCTTGTGGTCCTTCGGGGTCAGCGCCCCAACACCCAGGGTCGAATCGGGCAGGCTGACGCCCTTACGGTCGGAAATTTTCGTGCCTGACACCACAGTGCACTGGATCGACGTTCCGTCGCAAACCTCGGCTCTGAGCTGCAACCGGCCATCATCGATCAACAGGCGATGGCCGGGCTCCACCGCCTGGAAGATCTCCGGATGCGGAAGATGCACCCGCATGGCATCGCCGGGGGTGTCATCGGTGTCCAGCGTGAAGGTCTGGCCCGGCAGAAGCTCCACCGCTGTATCGGCAAATTTGCCAACCCGCAGTTTGGGGCCCTGCAGATCCGCCAGAATACCGATCGGATGGCCGCAGTGTGTTTCCACATTGCGTATCCGCTGCACCAGTTCGCGCATCAGATCGTGGCTGGCGTGACTCATATTGATGCGAAAGACATCGGCGCCGGCCTCATGCAGTTTCTGGATTGTCTCTTCGTCGGAGGACGCCGGTCCCAATGTTGCAAGTATTTTTACTTTGCGCAGGCGCTTCATTAATTCTGGCCTTCCAGGTTTTCAGTCGAATCGGAAAGCTGAACCATCCAACTCGCCTGCTGCCCGGTATCATATTCCTTGAAACCCATGCGCAAAAAACCGCGTGTGAAGCAGTTCTGTACACCAATGATTTTGAATTCGTCTTCCGCGACGCACATATTAACATCGCCGCCCCAGCGCCCGCCGCGGGCAGCGTCTTCGGCATAGACATAATAGTAACGCGATGAAAGTTGACCCTCGATCAGCGTCGCACATGAGGTTGCCGGAATTTGCCACCACCCTTCGGTGATCCAGCCCTCGCCGCCCCGATAACCGATGGCCACGCCGACGAGATTTTGCGTTCCGTTGCACACCCGGAAATCGGCCCGTGCTTCCTCGGTAACGATTCCGGCACTCAAAAAGGCCAGCAATGCAAGAACGTTGCGACAGCACAAAAATCTGTAACCAATCACGGTTCGATCGATACCCCAACTTAAACCAAAGGCGTCAATAACAACGCTTTTGGGCAGTACAAAATGACAGCTTTGTTATGTGCAGCAATGGCAGGCCAAATGTCAACGCAACAGGAAGGGTCGAGGCGCCTATTTATGCCGCACTGCAAACACCCTATATGGTGCTGACAAGCCGGCAAAATGTGGTCAAAAACCCAAGGAGCGACACGTGAGCGAACTGACAGACGAACAGAAAACCCAATTCGAAGCGGCGGCCTTTCGCACCCTTGTTGCGCATCTGCGCAAGCGCACCGACGTGCAGAATATCGACCTGATGAATCTGTCCGGCTTTTGCCGCAACTGCCTGTCCAACTGGTATCAGGATGCGGCCGTGCAAGCCGGCGTCGATCTCGGCAAGGCCGAGGCGCGCGAGATCATTTATGGCATGCCCTATGATGAATGGAAGGAACGGCACCAGACTGAGGCGACCGCCGAGCAAAAGGCCCGCTTCGCGCAGACCCATCCGGGCCATTGATTCTGACCGGAGCGGTTCCCTTGACGGCGGGGCTCTGACGGGTGCGCAAAGAGGCACCCGCCCCCTTGACGAACCGGCCCGTGCAGGGCACCTGTCTTATCCGTTCATACATCACAGGATTCGTTCATGTCAGAAGCCCATGGAGTTGCCCGAGATCAGTTGCGCGCATTCGTCGAGCGGATCGAACGGCTCGAGGAAGAAAAGAAGACAATCGCCGAGGACATCAAGGAAGTCTACGGTGAATCAAAGGCGATGGGCTTTGACACGAAAGTGCTTCGCAAGGTGATTTCAATCCGCAAGCTCGATCAGAACGAGCGCCTTGAGCAGGAAGCGGTGCTGGACACCTACCTACATGCGCTGGGAATGGTCGAAGCCCCACCGGAGAGCTGAAACACGTCCGGTTCAATCGGGATCGGTTGGATCAGTTGCGCACGACAAACCGGGCGACCGTCATGAAATTGACGGCGCGGCCGCTGAATTGATCGGCACTTGCAACCCTGTTTTCAGGCGAAAAACCTTCCATATGGACAGTGTCCGGCGCGGTCCGCATATAGGCGGAAACGAAATGCGGCGCTCTGCCCGGACCCCGCATTACCGCTACGCGATTGGCCGCAAAGGTGCGGCGGGTCACCAGATTCTTTGTCAGCACGGGTGCCTTGCGGACCGATCCGCGGCGGTTTTCCGCCGCATCCTGCGCATCCGGGCGACCGCCCTTGCCGTTCTGTGGTTTCAGGACCGGCGCAAAGGCGCTCTCCATGATGCCGCCGCTGACGCCGCCGCCGGAAAGAGCCGAGTCGCTTGATTGCGGCGCAAGCGCGACCTGAACCGGTGGCAGCGCGATCATCTCACCTTGACCGCGCAGCGATCCGAACGGCGATGGCGTCGGAACCGGGATGCCGACCGCCGGTTCGCCATTGTCTGTGTCGGTGACCGCCGCCAGGGCCAGCCCGGCGGAACTGTTCAAATCCGGTCTTGCCGCCGGAAGCGGAACGAAGGCCAGTTGCGGACCACCATCATCCAGCCCGTCGACCGGTGACGTTCCGATGCGCGGTTCGCCCGGCGCCACAGTCAGGCCGGCATCGGCCGGTTGCGCCGTCGCCGGCGCAAGCAGCAAGGCGCCTGCCGTGACATTCGGTTGCACAGAGGCCAGCGTCACCCGACCGCTTCTTTGCGCTGGCTGCGAGGGGAGCAGACCGGGCGCAGCAACGCCGAAAGCGTTGGTGCTTTGATCCGTCGGAGCGGATGCGACACTCACCAGGGTCGACGTGTCTGCCGCGATGGCCACGCCGCCGCTTTCGGGAATGACCGCCGAGCGCTCCGCCAGCGTTTGCGGCAGCGGGATTTCACCGGTGGTCTCCTCCGAAACGAGCGAGGCCAGTTGTACACCGGCATCCGCCGGCGGTTCGGGTCGGGGCAGCGGTGTCGGAATGAATGCCAGTTGCACGGCCGGCGCTGCTGCGACCGGCGCGGTCTCCGGCGCGTCGTCCCTGCCGCCATTGCGGCCCAGCAGACCTGAAAGCAGATTGCCGCCGCCGGACGAGCGGGCGCTGCCGGCGAGTTGTATGGATTTCTTGCTGACCCGTTTTTTGTAATCGGCCATAGCCTGTTTGTAACCGGGCAAGGGTTTTCCGTCCTTCGGCAGATGCAGTGTCTTTCCCTTCGGAAACACGCTGGACAGTTCCTTGCGGCCCATACGCGGCCATGACCTGACGCTTCCGACATCCAGATGCACGAAAGGTGAGCCGGACCGTGGATAATAGCCGACGCCGCCAACCTGCGCCTGCATCCCGATCCGTCGCAATTTCTTCAGCGGCACGTCCGGTATGTAGAAGTCTATGGCGCGACCGAGCATGTGCTGGCTCTTCGTGGCGACGCCCCGCGAGCGTTTCCGCAACATGGCATTGGTCTGCGGCGACCGATAGGCCGAAACCACATGAATGTGTTTGCGGGCGCCGGTCGCCCGGTAGACCTCCCACAGGAGATCCAGCAGCCGGGGATCCATATTGGTTGGTTCATTGCGCCGCCAGTCACGCAGGAAGCGGTTGATCTTCTTCAGCCCACCGGGCAGATAACGTCCGTTCTTCTTGTAGGTGATGGTTGCACGCTCTTTGGTGTGCATGAAATAGAGCTTCAGCGAACGGGTTTCGGCGGCAGCCGGACCTGCTGCAAAAACGCACAGCAGAGCGGCCGCCAGCACCGCCACGCGGCAATGCCGGCGCGGTAGCTTTTCGTCGCGATTTAGCAAGCCCCACGACAATTCAATCGGTCCCCTGCATCCCGCCGCGAGCGTTTGAGTCCTGCTCCGCGGCTCTCGGTCAATTCGCCTATATCAAAAGATACAGACAAATCATACTTCCCGCACATCGATAAGACGACTGCTGTCTTAGAATTACGGTCAGAGCGTGGCAAGTCGCTCACACTCCATTTCATTTGATATTTATAGTGAACAAACAACTAACAAGGAGTGAATTAACGTGAAATGACCGTTCGCGAATCATGCCAATGTCGACACACGGGCGTTTGCAGGTGGACCAAACAGGTCCGGATTGCGTATGGATAGAGACTGTGCGGCGGGGCGTCTTGGTGCGGGCCCGGAGTGAATTTGGCTGCGATACACGGCAAGGGGCCACCGACATGAACGCAAGAACGCGCTCGACACGATCTGAGACAAGCAGGGTGAATGCGGCCGAGACCGCCACCTCGGCCGGTGTGCCGGACGACCAGCTCGGAGACCTGCCCGAGTGGCAGCTCGGCGATTTATATGCCGCAATCGACGCACCGGCACTTCAATCCGATATCGAGCGGGCGGCGCGGGAATGTGAAGCCTTTGAAAAAGCCTGGAAAGGCAAGCTGGAAGCGGCGGCCGGCATGACCGGCGACAAGGGCCTTGGCGCTGCGCTGAAACACTATGAGAAACTCGAAGAATTGCTGGGACGCATCGTGTCCTTTGCCGGCCTGACCTATTTCTCCGACACGAGCGACCCGGATATTGCAAAATTTTACGGCGACATCCAGTCGAAGATCACCGATATCAGCAGTCATCTTCTGTTTTTCACGCTGGAGCTCAATCGTATCGACGATGCGACCGTCGATGCGGCGATGAAGGCCGATACGGCCGCCGGACATTATCGGCCGTGGCTGACGGATCTGCGCAAGGACAAACCCCACCAGTTGGAAGACCGGGTCGAGCAACTGTTTCACGAAAAGTCGGTCACCGGCCATGGCGCCTGGAACCGGCTTTTTGACGAAACCATGTCGGCGCTCCGGTTTCAGGTCGGCGAGGAGCAACTGACTCTCGAGCCGACACTCAACAAACTTCAGTCCGCCGACGGTGCTGAGCGCAAACGGGCCGCCATCGCCTTGTCGGCAACGTTCGCAGACAACATCCGCACCTTCACGCTAATCACCAACACGCTGGCCAAGGACAAGGAGATCTCCGATCGCTGGCGGGGCTTCAAGGACATTGCCGACAGTCGTCACCTGGCCAATCGTGTCGAACGCGAAGTGGTCGATGCGCTGGCCGATGCGGTGACAAAGGCCTATCCGCGCCTGTCACATCGCTATTATGCAATGAAGGCCAGATGGCTTGGCATGGAGGTGATGGACTACTGGGATCGCAATGCGCCGCTGCCTGAAACACCACAATCGCTGATACCGTGGGATACGGCACGCGAGACGGTGCTCAGCGCCTATAGAGATTTCGACCCGCAGATGGCCGAAATCGCGTCCCGGTTTTTCGACCGAAACTGGATTGATGCGCCGGTCCGTCCGGGCAAGGCGCCGGGTGCTTTTTCCCACCCGACGGTGCCGTCGATCCATCCTTACGTCCTGCTCAACTATATGGGAAAGCCACGTGACGTCATGACCCTGGCGCACGAGCTTGGCCATGGGGTGCATCAGGTTCTGGCCGGTGAACAGGGCGCCTTGATGGCTCCCACACCGCTGACGCTGGCCGAAACGGCCTCTGTTTTCGGCGAAATGCTGACCTTCCGCGTGCTTCTCGATCGCACCTCGGATATCCGCGAACGCAAGGCCATGCTGGCGCAAAAGGTCGAGGATATGATCAACACCGTCGTGCGGCAGATCGCCTTCTACCAGTTCGAGCGCAAGGTGCACACGGCGCGCCGCGAAGGTGAACTGACGTCGGACCGGATCGGTGAGCTGTGGATATCTGTGCAGGCCGAAAGCCTTGGACCCGCCATCCGCATCGGCGAAGGCTATGAGACGTTCTGGGCCTATATTCCGCATTTCATCCACTCGCCATTCTATGTCTATGCCTATGCGTTTGGCGACTGTCTGGTGAACTCGCTCTACGCGGTCTATGAAAATGCCGATGACGGTTTTCAGACCCGCTATTTCGACATGCTGCGCGCCGGAGGCACCAAACATCATTCCGAGTTGCTGGCGCCGTTCAATCTTGACGCAAGCGACCCGGCGTTCTGGGGCCGCGGCCTTGCGATGATCGAGGGGCTGATCGACGAATTGGAAGCGCTCGACAGCAAAGTCTAGTGTGTGGTTCCCTTCATCTCATCGAAACCATTTACCGAGCCGAAGACGGCAATATTCCGCACCTTCGGCGTCATCTGGACCGCTTGTCCCGGTCCGCCGACGCGTTGCACATGGCCTGCGATATCGAAGCCATAGGCATAGCCATCGAATCCGTGGAGGGTGACGGGCAGGCGAAGCGTTTGCGTCTCGAGCTTTCGCCGGACGGCCAATGGCGGCTGGACACCGCGTCTTTTGAAGCAACCCCGGCAAACCGCATCTGGCGACTGAAAATTGCCAAAACCGGATTGCGGTCAACCGACCCCCTGCTGCGCCATAAAACGACCCGCCGGCAGTGGTATGAAGAGGCGCGCCGCGAATTCACGACCGACGAGGCCGATGAGGTGCTGCTGTGCAATGAGCGTGGGGAAATATGTGAGGGAACAATCACTACTTTCTTTCTGCGCCGTTGCGGTGAGCGAACCCTGCTCACCCCGGCCCTTTCCTGCGGACTTCTTCGCGGCGTGTTGCGGCAGCAGCAGCTCGATAGCGGGCAAGCCCGCGAGGCCATCTTGAGGCCGGAAGACCTGATGGACGCGGAGTCGCTGTTTGTCGGCAATGCGCTGCGCGGCCTCCTGCCGGCACAGCTGGCCTGATCCCGATCGGACGACCTGCCCTTCCATCCACCGTTTGATTGTGCTTTAGGATTTTCGACACGGCTGCGGATGCAAGAAGCAAATGCGCCGACCCGAAGCCAGCCGAAAGGATCAACCGTGGCCGACTATCCCATCCATGGCGAAATCACCGGATCAGTCGTGATGATCGGCTTCGGCTCCATCGGCCGCGGCACATTGCCACTGATCGAGCGGCATTTCGGTTACGACAGATCGCGCCTGACGGTCATCGATCCGCGGGATGACGACGCCGCTTCGCTCAAGGATAAAGGGATCGGTTTTGTCAAACAGGCCCTGACACCCGAAAACTACCGCGGCGTCCTGGAGCCGTTGCTGACCGCCGGTTCCGGTCAGGGGTTCTGCGTCAATCTTTCGGTCGACACGTCATCGCTGGACCTGATGAAATTCTGCCGGGAAATCGGCGTTCTCTACATTGATACGGTCGTCGAGCCCTGGCTTGGTTTCTACTTCGATGAATCGCTCGACAATGCCGCGCGCACCAATTATGCGCTGCGCGAAACGGTGCGACGGGAAAAACGCGCAAATCCAGGCGGCACCACCGCAGTCTCCTGTTGCGGCGCCAATCCGGGCATGGTGTCCTGGTTCGTCAAACAGGCCCTCGTCAATCTTGCCGGAGATCTCGGTATGGTGTTCGATGAGCCGGAACAGGATGACCGGGACGGCTGGGCCGCACTCATGCAGCGGGCCGGCGTCAAGGGGATTCACATCGCCGAGCGCGATACGCAACGGGCCAAAGAGCCCAAACCGTTAAATGTCTTCTGGAACACCTGGTCAGCCGAAGGCTTCATTTCGGAAGGGCTGCAGCCCTCCGAACTGGGCTGGGGCACCCATGAAAAATGGATGCCGGACAATGCCCGCGAGCAGACCGAAGGCAACAAGGCGGCAATCTTCCTGGAACAGCCCGGCGCCAATACGCGGGTGCGCACCTGGTGCCCCACCCCCGGCCCGCAATACGGGTTCCTGGTCACCCATAATGAATCCGTCTCCATTGCCGATTTCTTCACGCTTCATGACACGCAGGGAAATCCGGTCTATCGGCCGACCTGCCATTATGCCTATCATCCGGCCAATGATGCGGTGCTGTCCCTGCATGAAATGTTCGGCAATGGCGGCACCCAACAACCGGTCCTGCATGTGCTGGACGAAGACGAACTGATCGACGGCATTGATGAATTGGGCGTTCTGCTCTACGGCCACGATAAGAACGCCTACTGGTTTGGCTCACGCCTTTCGGTCGAGGAAACGCGCCAGTTGGCGCCCTATCAAAACGCCACCGGCCTGCAGGTGACCTCAGCCGTGGTGGCCGGTATGGCATGGGCGCTGGAACATCCTGAAGCGGGCATCGTTGAAACCGACGAGATGGACTACCGGCGCTGCCTGGACGTGCAATTGCCCTATCTTGGACCGGTCGAGGGCCACTATACCGACTGGACACCGCTTACCGGTCGTCAAGGTCTGTTTCCTGAAGAGATCGATGAAACCGACCCCTGGCAGTTCAAAAATGTCCTTGTGCGTTGAACCGGCAACAGCCCTGCGCAATTTGGTTCTTTGACGGCCGAGTCTCCGTTTCGTCATGTTGCAGGAGTAGGCCATCGGATGATAACAGTTGTTCACCGGGCGGGTCAGGGTTCCGTTGGAACTCCGCGACCGACAGACACAAGGGTGGAGGCAACCATGCGGCATCGGATCAGGCTTTTAACCGTGGCAGCCATGGCGGTCGGGTTGGCAGCATGCCAGTCGGACTACCGATATGGACCCGGATACGACAGCAACTCCATTGAGGGCGTCTGGCTTGACCCCAATGGCATACAATCAAGCTTTTCCAACGGCACGTTCCAGACACGAACGACGGACACCAACACCTTGCTTGCGACGGGCCGCTACACGCAGCTCAATCCGCGCTTGGTGCAGATTGATATTCGCTCTCTGGTGCGCAACACCAATTCCCGGGTCAATTGCACCATGGTGTCGCCCACCCAGCTCAATTGCACATCAAGCAGCGGCGGACAGTTTTCCCTGACGCGACGTCTTGTCTGATTGACCTGAACGGCGCCCGCGCCAACTGGTGTTGAACAAGGGTTCGGCCAAGAATATCCTGGCCCGATCCACTACGAGACCTGAACCGCCGGGGGACGTCTTTCACCTTGACCGACTATTTCGATGATCTGGAAACCCGCGATCCAAAAGATCGCGAAACAGCCCTGTTTTCCCGTCTTCCCGAGTTCCTGTCCGAGGCGTTTGCAAACACCGATGGATTGAAGACCTGGCTGGACGGAGTGGATCCGCGCGCCATCGACAGCCGCAAGGCGCTGGCCGGCCTGCCCGTGCTGCGCAAGCCGGAACTGATGGAGATGCAGGCGCAGAACCCGCCCTTCGGGGGTCTCGCCAACGCCGCTGCGCTCCGCGGAAACCGTGTCTTCATGTCGCCCGGACCCATCTGGGAGCCGCAGGGTCTCGGCACCGATCCGTGGCAGGCGGCGCGTGCGCTTTATGCGGCCGGGATCCGGGCCGGCGACAAGGTGCAAAACTGCTTTTCCTACCACATGACGCCGGGCGCCTTTGTCCTCGATGAAGCCGCACGGGCTCTCGGGTGCCTGGTGTTTCCAGCCGGTGTCGGCAACACCGAGGCGCAGATCGATGCGGCCATGGCACTGCGTCCCGATGTCTATACCGGGACGCCGGACTATCTGAAAATCATTCTCGACCAGGCGTCTGACGCCGGCAAGGATCTGTCGTCCATCAGGCGGGCTCTGGTTTCGGGCGGCGCGCTGTTTCCGTCCCTGCGTGAGGAGTATCGCCAACGCGGTGTCCAGGTTCTTCAGGCCTTTGCAACGGCCGATGTCGGTGTCATCGCCTATGAAAGCGCCGGCGACGACGGACAGCCTCATCCGGGAATGATCATCAACGAAAATCTGATTGTCGAAATCGTCCGCCCCGGCACGGGTGACCCGATTGCCGATGGCGAGGTCGGCGAAATCGTGGTGACGGCGCTCAATCCGGCCTATCCGCTGATCCGTTTCGGAACCGGCGACATGTCGGCCATTATGGATGGTCCATCGCCCTGCGGGCGCACCGGCAGCAGAATAAAAGGCTGGATGGGGCGCGCCGACCAGCGCACCAAGATCAAGGGCATGTTCGTCGATCCCAAACAGATCGGACTCATTTTGCAGCGTCATTCCGACCTTGCGAAAGCAAGGCTGGTCGTCCATCGGGAGGCAAGCGAGGATGCCATGCTGCTGGAGGTCGAGCCGGTTGGTGAGGAACAGCCCGACATCGCCGCTCTTGCAAAAACCCTGTCCGACGTCACCAAGTTGCGTGGTGAGATTGTCGTTCGGCCGGCCGGGAGCCTGCCCAATGACGGCAAGGTCATTTCGGACGAACGCGATTATGAAGCATAGGCGCAATTGCAGTCTTGCGATTGGCCGGCAATGATGGAAACATGTCGGCCTGACGGATAATTGAACCACCCGGTTAGAGCGTCGGGCGTTTGGATCACGAATTTCGGATTTCCTCCAATTTTTCAGTAAAGGAGCCCCCCATGTCGAAATTTCTTACGCGTTTTCTCCTGTCGACAGCCGCGCTGGCTGTCTCGACAGGCATGGCCCTGGCGGATTTTGAGTTGAATGTTCTGCATTTCAACGACCTCCACAGCCGCATCGAACCGATCAATAGGTTCGATTCCACCTGCTCGGCGGAGGATGACGCCGAAGGGAAATGCTTCGGCGGTGTCGCGCGACTCAAGACCGCTATCGACCAGCGCCGGGGCGAACTGGACAATGTGCTGGTTCTGTCAGCCGGTGATAATTTTCAGGGATCGCTCTTCTACAGCACCTACAAGGGCGAAGCAGAGGCCGAATTCCTCGATCTGATGGATCTTGATGCCAATGTTATCGGCAATCATGAATTTGACGATGGTGACGATGTCCTGGCACGGTTTCTCGACAAGACCACCTTCCCGACCATTTCGGGCAATGCTCTGATCGGTGCCAATAGCCCGCTTGCCGGAAAGATGCCGGAATATCTCATCCTGGATGTCGGTGGTGAAAAGATCGCGATTATCGGAGCCGTCGCGGAAGACACCGGAGAAACCTCATCTCCCAGCGATGCGGTTCTGTTCATGGATTCGGTTCTCTACCTCAATGATGCCGTTGACAAGGTCAAGGAAGCCGGTGCGACCAAGATCATCGCCCTGACCCATACCGGCCTTGAAAAAGACAAGCAGATCGCCGCCGAAGTCGACGGCATCGATCTGATCATCGGCGGTCATAGCCACACGCTGATGTCCAATGAGGACGAAAAGGCGAAGCACCCCTACCCGGTTTCCGTGACCGGTCCATCCGGAAAGCAGGTGCCGATTGCCCACGCGTACGCCTATTCCAAATATCTTGGCGAGATCAAGGTCGTCTTCGATGATGACGGCAACATCAAAAGCGTATCGGGTGCGCCGATCCTGATTGATGCCCAATTCACGCCCGATCCGGCGATGGTTGCCCGGATCAAGGAACTGGGGGCGCCGATCGAAAAGCTCAAGAGCACGGTTATCGCCGTCACCGACGCACCGATCGACGGCGATCGCAGCTCTTGCCGCGCCGGTGAATGCGAGATGGGCAATCTGGTGACCGACGCGATGCTGCAGCGGGTTTCCAACCAGGGCATTGAGATCGCAATCCAGAATGGTGGCGGTCTGCGCGCCTCGATCGATGAGGGCGATATCACCATGGGCGAAGTGCTCACGGTGCTGCCGTTTCAAAACACGCTCTCAACCTTCCAGTTGAAGGGATCGGACGTCGTCGCAGCCCTTGAGAACGGTGTCAGCCAGCTTGAGGAAGGAGCCGGCCGGTTCCCGCAGGTCGCCGGGCTGACATACAGTTTTGACCCGTCGAAACCCGCCGGATCTCGGACCTCAGATGTCATGGTACGCAAGGACGGTGCCTATGAGCCGATCGAAGCCGACACCGTCTATGGCGTCGTTTCCAACAATTTCATGCGCGGCGGCGGTGACGGCTATTCGGCCTTTGTTACGGGTGGCATGAATGCCTATGATTACGGCCCCGGCCTGGAGGAGGTGGTTGCCGAGTACCTGACCGCCAATTCGCCCTACAAGCCTTACCTCAACAACCGCATCACGCAGGTTTCGGCGGATGCGTCCCAGCCGGTCGCGAAGGAAGCCGACTCGGCGATGGAAAAAATGGAGGACAAGGTCAAGGAAGGCGCCGAGATGGTCGAAAAGGCCGCGATGTCGGCTGAAAGCCATGTGGTGGCGGCCGGCGACAGCCTGTGGAAGTTGGCTGAAAAATACCTTGGCGATGGCAGAAAATGGGGTGAGATCGCAAAGGCCAATCCCGATCAGGACCCGAACAAGCTGGAGGTCGGAACGGCCCTGGCCATACCGGCCAAATAAAATACTGCAATCCGAGGGAACGGTCCGGCACTGTCCGGGCCGTTTTCTTTTGTGGTCAAGCCGACAGGCTTGAAATCAGTTCTCCCTCCCATATGTTCGAGGCAAATCGAACAATGGAACGACAATGAATTTCAACGACCGGAAGACAAACAATGCCACACCGGTGGAGTCCTTTCTTCCGGCCGATCACCCACCGATCCCCTTTGCGAAGGTCGGTGTTTTGCTGGTCAATCTCGGCACGCCGGACGGCACGGATTACGTATCGATGCGCCGTTATCTGCGGGAGTTTCTGACCGATAAACGGGTGATCGAGTGGCCGCGTGCACTCTGGTATCCGATCCTGTTCGGCATTGTTCTCAACACCCGCCCCGGACGGGTGGGCAAGGCTTATGAATCCATCTGGAACACCGAGCGCGACGAAAGCTATCTGCGGACCTATACAAGAAGCCAGTCGGACCTTCTGGGTGAAGCCTTGAAAGACCATTCCCAGGTCATTGTCGATTGGGCCATGCGCTATGGCCAGCCCTCCATCTCCGACCGGATCAATGCGCTCCAGAAAGCCGGCTGCGAGCGGATCGTACTGTTTCCGCTCTATCCGCAATATGCCGCCAGCACGACCGCCACGGTCAATGACAAGGCCTTCGAAGCGCTGGCGGCCATGCGATGGCAACCGGCCCTGCGCACCGTGCCGCCCTATCATGACGACCCGGCCTATATCGAGGCGATCGCCCAATCGATCGAAACGCATCTGGCCGGCCTCGACTGGGAGCCTGAAACGGTGCTTGCTTCCTTTCACGGCATTCCGCAATCCTATTTCGCCAAGGGCGATCCCTATCATTGCCATTGCATGAAGACGGCCCGTCTGGTGCGCGAAAGGCTCGGCTGGGATGCGAACCGCCTGCAAACCACGTTTCAGTCGCGCTTCGGACCGGAGGAGTGGCTACAGCCCTATACCGACAAGACGATCGAAAAACTGGCGCAGGACGGTGTCAAACGCATTGCGGTCATCAATCCCGGGTTCGTCTCCGATTGCCTGGAGACACTGGAGGAGATTGCCGGTGAGGCCGGCGAAATATTCCATGAAAATGGCGGTGAACACTTCACACACATTCCATGTCTCAATGACAGCAAGTCGGGAATGAACGTCATCGAAACGGTGGTGCGCCGGGAACTGCAGGGATGGGTCTGACGACCAGGCGGAGCACCATCCACACCCATCATTTGCAACTTTTGCACTTTATCCCCATCTTCATGGTGAAACCAAGCCTGTGGATCTGGTGATTCGGGGCAGATCAGCGACCAATCCAAGCGGGAGAAAACACCATGCCACTGGCCGGTTTTGACATTGCGGTCATCGTTTTTGTTGTCTTTGTCATCCTTGTGCTGTTTGCCGGTATCAAGACGATACCGCAGGGCTTCAACTACACGGTCGAGCGGTTCGGTCGTTATACGCGAACGCTCAATCCGGGTCTCAACCTCATCGTTCCCTTCATGGACCGCATCGGTGCGCGCATGAACATGATGGAACAGGTTCTCGATGTTCCGACACAGGAGGTTATCACCCGGGACAATGCCAGCGTTGCAGCCGATGCGGTAGCGTTTTACCAGGTCTTGAACGCCCCGCAGGCTGCCTATCAGGTCAACAATCTGGAAACCGCCCTGCTCAACCTGACCATGACCAACATCCGTTCCGTCATGGGGTCGATGGATCTGGATGAACTCCTGTCCAACCGCGATGCCATCAATGACCGCCTGCTGAAAGTGGTCGACGAAGCCGCCAGCCCCTGGGGCATAAAGATCACCCGGGTCGAGATCAAGGACATCAACCCGCCGAACGATCTGGTCGAATCCATGGCCCGGCAGATGAAGGCGGAGCGTGAAAAGCGGGCCGAGGTTCTGGAAGCCGAGGGCTCGCGAAACGCCCAGATCCTGCGGGCCGAGGGCGCAAAACAGGCGGCCATCCTGGAAGCCGAAGGCACAAGGGAAGCCGCCTTTCGTGAAGCCGAGGCGCGCGAGCGCCTCGCACAGGCGGAAGCCAAGGCGACGCAGATGGTCTCCGAAGCCATCGCCAGCGGCGACGTCCAGGCCATCAACTACTTCATTGCCCAAAAATACACCGAAGCCCTGACCTCGATTGGAACGGCCAAGAACCAGAAGGTGGTCCTGATGCCGATGGAGGCGACATCGCTGATCGGCTCGCTCGGCGGCATCGGCGCGATCGCCAAGGAAGTGTTCGGCGACCAGCCGAACAATGACGGCGGACCAACACGCCGTGGACGGACCGTTCCGTCGACCGGTCTGCGGGACGACCAGCCGTGATTGAGCGGATCGTCACCGAACTTGGACCCTGGACCTGGTGGGTCCTCGGCCTGGTCCTGTTGACGGCCGAGATCATCATGCCGGGCGTGTTCCTGATCTGGATCGGACTCGCCTCGATCGTCGTCGGGTGCGTGTCGTTGCTGATGTGGGGCGATGGTCTGTGGACCTGGCAGGTGCAGATTCTGACCTTCGCGGTGCTCGCAGTTATCTTCGCCATTGCCGGACGCCGCATCATGAGCCGCTACGGCAACGTGACCGATGAGCCGCTGCTCAACCAGCGCGGCGCAAGCCTTGTCGGGCGCACGGCAACATTGTCGGAACCGATATCGGAGGGCCGGGGCCGGATCCGTATCGACGACACGCTTTGGGTCGTCGGCGGCCCGGATTTGCCCATTGGAACCCAGGTGCGCATTATCGAAAGTGACGGCCGGGAACTGCGTGTCGAACCGGTTTGACCGGGATGTGGCAACCAATTCAGGTTTTAACGGAAACGGAAAAGCCTGAATGCATCAGCAAAATCAAAGGCCGGAACCAGACTTCTGGTTATAAATCTGGTCCGCTGGCCACCGCCCATAAAGAAAGCCTTAACCACGACCCTTTACGGTTTGGAAACGATTCAAACCGGTCTGGCTCATGGCACCGCATTGGCAACAGGATACAGATGGCGCGCAAGCGCGACCGCTAAGGGCGGTGGCGTGCGGCATTCTGGCATTGGCAATCAGCGGCCTGTCGCCCGCCTTTGCCCAAACCACCGATGATACCCTGGACCTGCGGGGCATCGGCTTCGACGATGACGGGTTGAGCGGGTCTCAACGCCGTCGCAACGGACGATCCGCCGACAGTACGTCCGACGGCACCGCCTCCGATGCGGTGAACGAAACGCCGCCGACCGAACCGACCACAACCACAGGTGCCGTGCGGCCTGTACAACCGGTGCAAAGCGCCGGTACGGTCAATCCACGGCAATCGACGGTCGACGATCAAAGCAATCTGATCGACGATCCGGACCCCTTTGATCAGGTCGGCATTCGGATCGGGACATTTGTCCTCCGATCGACGGTCACCGAACAGATCGCGCATGAAATCGATCGGGACGGCAGTGAAAGGACCGAGCGAACCTACAGCCGGACGACAATCGAAGGCGAATTGCAGTCCGACTGGTCCCGGCATCAGCTGACGATTAACGGCGAACAGGTCATCGACAAGACAATCACCGGCGACGGCGCCGAGGACCCGAGCACATCGGTCGACGCCGCCCTGCGGCTTGATCTGTCGTCCGACACCACCGCCAATATGACATTCGACTATACATTTGGCAGGGAAAGCCAGACCGACGCCAATGCCATCAGCGGTGCCTTTTCACAGTCGGACGTGCATGAATTCAACGCCAGCGCATCGCTCGATCATCTGATCGGATCGTGGCGCGGAACTGCCACATTGAGCGGCGGTCGGTCGACCTATGGCGACGCCCAACTGGGCGATGGAACAATCATCCGGCAGTCGGACCGCGACGAATATGACTACACCGTCACCTTGCGCGCCGGCGTCGATATCGGCGCCGCCCATTTGCCCTTCATCGAAGGTGATTTCGGACAGATCCTCTATGATGATCCCGTCGATGCCTCCGGCTTTGCACGGTCCTCGAAGACCTATGGCCTGCGCGTCGGCACGGAATTCGACTTCGGTGAGAAACTCAATGGCGAGATCGCCGTCGGCTATGCACAGCGCGACATCGATGACAGCCGCCTTGCCCCGAACAAGGGCGTGACCGTCGACGGATTTGCCACATGGTCGCCACGCCGCGGCATCGAGGTTGCATCCGGCCTGACGACGACGCTTGAGGATTCGACGACCGCGGATGTCTCCGGATCCATCTACTACGCCGCCACCACCGAAATCTCCTACCAGATGCGCGAAAACCTGACCACGACACTCGACGGGATCCTTGGTTGGCGTGATTATCGCGGCGACCTCGGCAACCAGACCGTCTTCGGCATCGGCGCCGGATTTGTCTGGTGGCTCAACCGCAGATTCGGCATTGACGGCGATATCAGCTACGAAAAGACCCTGACTGAAGGCGATACCGACAGCGACGATCTGTTCGTCGGGCTCGGCGTGACCTTGCGGCCTTAGCCAGTTTCTCGTTTCGTCAGACACGGGACAATGGTCCAAAGCACTTCTGGCCTGGTGATTTTGTTAACGGTAATTCACTTCGGTGGCTTACAACCCGGCCCGTGCCGCGGTTTGATTGCCCTTGCCTACTGCAGCGGTATCGCTGGCATGGCCGCGGACGGCGACTGCACTCACCAACCGCATTCATCCTTCGGATGGTTCAAAGGAGACAGTTCATGCGCATCGCACCCTTCATCCTGGCCCTAGCCTTTTCACTTCCCGCGGCCGCACAGGAATGGCCCGACCTGCTGGGCACCTGGAAAGGCACGTCCCGGTCTGTCGTCAGCGGCGTTGGCGGCCATTTCACCGGCGATCACGGCAACACACCGCGCTTTGCAGAGGTGGAACTGACCATCGAATGGACCGAACAAAATGCAGGCCGATATGTCGGAACCATCACATCGGGCAGCCACACGGAAGGCAAGCTGGGCGTGATGTCAGCCAATGGAACAATCCTTCTGACCGTGGATCATGACGGCCAGTCGGTCGGCCGCATCATCGATGGGAATTCATTCGAACTGTGCTATGCGCAGACATCCCACTCCGACGAGCAGATGGTCGTTTCCTGCGTGATCTTTGAGAGGCAATAGCCTGTTTCAGAGCGCGTCGAGCATCAGCCGCAGATCATCCTCGACCTTTTCGCGAATGTCTGCGCGGCGCAGCGCAAAGGAGACATTTGCCTTGATAAAGCCTTCCTTGGAGCCGCAATCGAAGGTACTGCCGCGAAACCGGTAGGCGGAAAAGGGCTGGTGTTCGGCAAGCTTGAGCATTGCGTCCGTGATCTGAATTTCGTTGCCGGCGCCGCGCTCCTGCGTTTCCAGAATGGAGAAGATTTCCGGCTGCAATATGTAGCGGCCATTGATGAAGTAATTGGACGGTGCGGTTCCCGGAGCTGGCTTTTCGACCATGGATGCGATCCGGAACCCGTCAGCATCGATGTCCTCACCGACACCGACAATGCCGTAATTGTGCGTTTGGTTCTCAGGCACCTCCTCGACCGAGATCACATTGCCGCCCACCTTGCCATAAAGCTCGACCATTCCGGTCAGACAGCCCTTGTCGTCCTGCATGACCATATCGGGCAACAGCAAGGCAAACGGCTCATCGCCAACCAGTTCGCGGGCGCACCAAACCGCATGGCCGAGCCCCAGCGGCTCCTGTTGCCGGGTAAAGCTTGTTTGTCCCGGTTTTGGCAGATCCGCCCGTAAACTGGCAATCTCATCGAGTTTTTCGCGCTTCCTCAGCGTTTCGTTCAGTTCGACCTGGATATCGAAATGATCCTCGATGACCGCCTTGTTCCTGCCGGTCACGAAGATGAAGTGATCGATTCCGGCAGCGCGGGCTTCTTCGACCACATATTGGATGACGGGCTTGTCGACGACGGTCAGCATTTCCTTTGGAATGGCCTTTGTTGCCGGCAGAAACCGGGTTCCGAGCCCGGCCACCGGAAACACCGCCTTGCGGACCTTACGCTGCTGCGCCATGCGATAACACCCTCTCCTAGAACCTTTCGTGTGTGGCCAATAGCCGATAAATCGAGCCGCGCGCAACTCGTAATGCCAACGGATGACCGGTTTGTTGTGCTGTGGTCATACGCGAAATGTCCCCATCGCAATTGATGCGTGTCATTGCCGCTGCCGCCGACGATGCAGCCGCCATATGGTTAACACTTTATTGACAGATCAAATCTAAGGTCGGCATCCATGCGGGCCTGAGACAATGGAACACGTGCCCCTTGTCTGGTATCATGTGTTGCCTTGCCTTGGGCACAATGCTGCGTTAGCTGCCCAGGAGTCCTATCGGGAATGACCATCGTGGAGATTTCGATGCCAAAGCGAAACAGCGCATGCCGTTTGCTGTTGTTGTTTGTCACCCTGTTGATCCCGGCGCTTCTGGTGAACCCGGCACCCGCCTCCGCAGATGCCGGTTTTCGGAAGTGGATTTCGGATTTTCGTTCCGTTGCCGCCCGCAACGGAATTCGCAATTCGACCTATGACAAGGCCTTTTCCGGCGTCAAGACACCCGATCCCGAGGTCTTGCGCAAGGCCCGGTTCCAACCGGAATTCAAACAGGACACGTGGAGCTACGTTGATACACGGGTCCATTTCTCGACCATCGAACAGGGTCAGCAGCTTGCCCGCAAATACCGTCGAACACTCGATGCCATCGAAAAGCGCTTCGGTGTCGAACGCTCGGTGATCCTTGCCATCTGGTCGATGGAATCGAGCTACGGCAATGTCTTCAATTACCCGGACCGGCTGCACTATGTACCGCGTGCCCTGGCGACCCTCGCCTATGCCGACCGGAGGCGCGCCAAATTTGCCCGCAACCAGCTCATTGCCGCACTCAAGATTCTTCAGGCCGGCGACGTCACGCGCCGGGAACTGACCGGATCCTGGGCCGGCGCCATGGGCCATACCCAGTTCATTCCGACCAGCTATCTGGCCTTTGCCGTGGATTTTGACGGAGACGGTGACCGCGATATCTGGAAATCAATTCCCGATGCTTTGGCCACAGCCGCAAATCTCCTGCGCAAGAACGGCTGGAAAACCGGCAAGACCTGGGGCTATGAGGTGCGCGCGCCGCGCAATGGCAAGCGCTATGTCGGCGCATCCAAGACGCTCGCCCAGTGGAAGAAGCTCGGCTTTTCGCGCCCCAACGGCAGGGATTTTGTCCGCCCTGGTGAAAAAGCGGTGCTGAAGATGCCGGCAGGCGCCAATGGTCCGGCCTTCCTGATGATCCGGAACTTCTTCATATTGAAGCGTTACAATAATTCCGACACCTATGCGCTGACCGTCGGCCTGCTGGCCGACCGGATCGCCGGCTATGGCGGCGTTCAGCAGAAATGGCCAAAGCCGAAAGGCGTCCTGTCGATGGATGAGCGCCGCGAGATCCAGGTTCACCTCAGGGCTCTGGGCTACTATTCGGGCGAAATCGACGGCAATATCGGATCGGGATCGCAACTGGCGATCAGGACCTTCCAGTCCCGTTCAGGCTTGACGCCGGATGGCGTTCCGTCGCAAAAACTACTAAAGACACTGCGACGGTAACGGGAGACCGGGATTTATTGATTGCATCCATCGCACGGTACCTGAACTGGTTCCTGGCACTGCCTCTGCTTGCAGTGGTTGCGATGGTGCTTGTCGTCGTCATTCCGGCCGGTTCGGCTTTTGCCCAGATCAAGTATGAACGCCGTTCTGTCATTGAAATGCTGTTCGGACCGCGCAGGGTTCGTCCGGAAAAAACCAATCGGCAGCCCGAGCGGGTCATCCAGCGGCCGAAGAAAAAGCGAGCCAAATCAAAATCGCGGTCGAGGAAATCGAGAGCTGCTGTCCAGGAGGTCGCGGCGGTCGAGAAAATCGAAAACGCCCGCAAGGTGCTCGTCATCGGCGATTTCATGGCCAAATCGCTGTCAGAGGGGCTGCAAACGGCCTTTAACCAGTCACCGGGCGTGGTTGTGGTTCAGCAGACCAACGGCTCCTCCGGCCTCGTCCGCGATGACTATTATGACTGGCCGGCCAAGCTGCCGGCCATGCTCGATGCGGTCGAACCAGCGGTCGCCATCATCATGGTCGGATCCAATGACCGGCAGCAATTGCGCCTCGGCGGAAAACGTGTCGCCGTGCGGTCCGATGAATGGGTCAGCGAATACACCAAACGGGTTGAGGAAATGGCGCGGGCCGTGCGGTCGCGGGATATCCCGCTTCTGTGGGTCGGCGCTCCGGCCTATAAATCCGCCTCCATGTCCACCGATATCCTCGCCATCAACGGCATCTTCCGGACGGTCGTCAGCGATGTGCAGGGAGAATTCATCGATATCTGGGACGGGTTCGTCGATGAGCAGGGCAAGTTCATCTACACCGGATCGGACATCAAGGGCCAGCAGGTTCGCCTGCGCACCTCGGACGGGATCCGCATGACAAGGGCGGGCCGACGAAAACTTGCCTTCTATGTGGAAAAACCGGTGCGCCGCCTGCTCGGCGACGATGCCAGCGAAACCGTCGCCACGCTTGGCGAGGACAATCTGCCCGAACTCATCGTGCTGCATCCCGACCAGGGTGAGCAGGTGGTGCGGACCGTTCCGCTCGAAATGAGCGATCCCGAGATCGACGGCGCCACTGCCCTTCTGGGGGCCGGCGTAGCGCCTCTTTCCCTGGGCCGCACGCCGCGCGACGATCTCGTGTTTGACGGCAAGACGACACCGGCGCCGCCCGGACGGGCCGATTATTTCGAATGGACCGAACAGCCGACCGAAACGGTTCTGCGTTAAAGCCTATCAACGCGGCAGCGTGGTCGTTCCCATCAGTTCCTTATCGACATCATGGGCCGCCTGCCGGCCCTCGCGAATGGCCCAGACGACCAGGGACTGGCCGCGGCGAACGTCGCCGGCGGCCCACAATCCATCCACCGATGTGCGGTAATCCTCATCATTGGCTTCGACAAAGGTCGAGCCGCGCCCGTCAATGCCGATCGACAGCCGCTCACCGAGATCCGCCAGAACGCCGTTTTCGAACGGGCCGCGGAAACCGATGGCGATAAAAGCGAGATCCGCCTTGATGATGAATTCGGTTCCGGCGACGGGCTTTCTCTTCTCATCCACCTGGCAGCATTTGACGCCGGTCAGCAGTCCGTCTTCGCCGACAAATTCGAGGGTCCCGACCTGAAACTCGCGCACTGCGCCTTCCGCCTGGGACGATGAAGTCCGCATCTTGGTCGCCCAGTAGGGCCAGACGGCCAGCTTGTCTTCCCTGACGGGAGGCTGCGGACGAATGTCGAGCTGCGTCACCGCCACTGCCCCTTGTCGGAACGCCGTGCCGATGCAGTCCGACGCGGTGTCGCCGCCGCCGACAACAACAACATGCTTTCCCGCCGCGACAACCGGTGCCGACGGCCAGCCGGTCGAATCGATCGGCTCCCGGGCGACGCGTTTGTTCTGTTGGACCAGGAAGGGCATTGCGTCATGGACGCCGGCGAGCTCGACACCGGGAATGCCGGCATCCCGCGGCTTTTCGGATCCGCCGCAATAGATCACGGCATCATGCCGTTCGCGCAGTTCGTCGACGGTCACGTCCACGCCGATATGCGAGTTATAATGGAAATGCACGCCCTCGCCTTCCATCTGCTTGACCCGGGAATCGATGGTGTGTTTTTCCATCTTGAAGTCGGGAATGCCGAAGCGCAACAGGCCGCCCGCGCGGCTTTCACGTTCATGAACATGCACCTCATGGCCGGCGCGGCCCAGTTGCTGCGCCGCCGACAGGCCGGCCGGTCCCGAGCCGATGATCGCCACGGTCTTGCCGGTTTTCGTCTTCGCCGGCTGGGGCACCACATAGCCCATCTCATAGGCCTTGTCGGCCAGCGCCTGTTCGACGGTCTTGATCGCCACCGGAACATCTTCAAGATTCAGCGTGCAGGCTTCCTCGCACGGCGCCGGGCAGATGCGGCCGGTAAATTCCGGAAAATTGTTGGTCGAGTGCAGATTATCGATCGCCTCTTCCCAATTGTCGTTGTAAACGAGGTCGTTCCAGTCGGGTATCTGGTTGTTGATCGGACAGCCGGTCGGGCCATGGCAAAACGGGATACCGCAATCCATGCAACGTGCGGCCTGTTTTTTGATCTCCGAATCGGACATCGGCAGGGAAAACTCCCTGAAATGCCGAATGCGGTCCGACGCCGGCTGGTAGCGCGCAACCTGACGATCGATTTCCAAAAAACCGGTAACCTTGCCCATATTTCATCCTATCTCAATCGAGGAAGCCGCCGGGCGGCTCCTTTGGCTGCCGGCACCGTCAGACCCGTGCAAAAGCCTGTCGGTACGCCGTCACCGTGAAGCCTATTCGGCAGCGACGCCCATGCGCATCCGTTCCATTTCCTCAAGTGCCCGTCGATATTCAACCGGCATGACCTTGCGGAATTTGGGTCGGAAATCCGTCCAGTTTTCCAGGATTTCACGTGCCCGATCGGATCCCGTATAATGTAGGTGATTGGAAATCAGCTGGTAGAGCCGTTCCTCATCATGCCGGGTCATATCGTCCGAGACGTCCACCCGGCCCTTGTGATCCAGATCGCCGCCATGGTGGTGCAGTTCCTCCAGAAGATCATCTTCTTCCGGCACCGGTTCCAGTTCGACCATGGCCATGTTGCAGCGCCTTGCAAAGTCTCCGGCTTCGTCAAGCACATAGGCAACACCGCCGGACATGCCTGCGGCAAAATTGCGGCCGGTCTGGCCGATCACCACGACAATGCCGCCGGTCATGTATTCGCAGCCATGATCGCCGACCCCTTCGACAACCGCCAGGGCGCCGGAATTTCGAACTGCAAACCGTTCACCGGCAACGCCGCGAAAGTAGCACTCGCCCTCGACCGCACCGTAAAGCACGGTGTTGCCGACAATAATGGATTCCTCCGGCGCGATCTTGCTGTCCTCGGGCGGCCGGATGATGATACGCCCACCGCACAGGCCCTTGCCGACATAATCATTGCCGTCGCCGACAAGATTGAAGGTGATTCCGCGTGCCAGAAACGCGCCGAAGGATTGCCCGGCCGTACCATTCAGCGTCACCGAAATCGTGTCATCCGGCAGGCCCTTCAGCCCATAGCGTTTGGCCACCGCCCCCGACAGCATGGCGCCGGTGGAGCGGTCCACGTTGCGGATGTCGAATTCCAACACAACCGGCGTTCGGTTTTCAAGCGCCGGTGCGGCGGCTTCAATCAGTTTGCGGTCGAGCACATCATCAATCGGATGATTTTGCCGCTGGGTCCAATAGGTCTCTTCCTTCGGTGCATCCGGCTTGTGAAAGAGCCTGCTGAAATCCAGTCCCTTGGCCTTCCAGTGATCGATCATCGCATCCTTCTGCAACAGGTCAGAGCGGCCAATCACCTCGTCCAGCTTGCGATAGCCCATCGCCGCCAGAAGCGCGCGAACCTCCTCGGCCACGAAGAAGAAGTAGTTGATCACATGCTCCGGCGTTCCCTTGAAACGCTTGCGCAGCACCGGATCCTGCGTGGCAATGCCGACCGGGCAGGTATTGAGATGACATTTGCGCATCATCAGACAGCCCGCCGCAATCAGCGGCGCGGTCGAAAAGCCGAATTCATCGGCACCCAGCAAGGCCCCGACAATGACGTCGCGCCCTGTGCGCAATCCGCCATCCACCTGCAGCGGAACACGCGAGCGCAGACCGTTCAGCACCAGGGTCTGATGGGTTTCAGCAAGGCCCATCTCCCACGGCGAACCGGCATGTTTCAGCGAAGTCAGCGGCGATGCGCCGGTACCGCCATCATAGCCGGCAATGGTGATGTGATCGGCGCGCGCTTTGGCAACGCCGGCCGCCACAGTCCCGACCCCGACTTCGGACACCAGCTTGACCGAGATATCGGCGTCCGGATTGACGTTCTTCAGGTCGAAGATCAGCTGGGCCAGATCCTCGATCGAATAGATATCATGATGCGGCGGTGGCGAAATCAGGCCGACCCCCGGCGTCGAATGCCGGGTTTTGGCGATCGTCGCATCGACCTTGTGACCGGGCAGTTGTCCACCCTCCCCGGGCTTTGCGCCCTGAGCCACCTTGATTTGAATCATGTCGGCATTGACCAGATAATCGGTCGTGACGCCGAATCGACCCGACGCGACCTGCTTGATCGCCGAACGCTCCGGGTTCATCGAACCATCCGGCAACGGCGCATACCGGTCCGGCTCCTCACCGCCCTCACCGGTGTTCGATTTGCCGCCGATCTCGTTCATGGCCCGGGCAAGCGTTGTGTGCGCCTCACGGCTGATCGAACCGAAGGACATGGCGCCGGTTGAAAACCGCCGGACGATCTCCGCGGCGGGCTCGACGTCCTCCAGTGGAACCGGCGTCTTACCCGCGCCTTTCGCATCGATGATCGAAAACAGACCCCGGATCGTGTTGAGACCCTCGGACTGCTCATTCACCAGGCGTGCAAATTCCTGATATTTCTCCGAAGTGTTGCTGCGCACCGCATGCTGGAGAAGCGCCACGGAATCGGGCGACCAGACATGATTTTCACCGCGGATCCGGTAGAGATATTCACCACCGACCTCCAGTGAGGACCGCAATACAGGATCATCCCCGAAGGCGCGGCCATGGCGGGCATGGCTCTCCTTGGCGATCTCCGCCAGGCCGATCCCTTCGATCGTGGTTGCGGTGCCGGTAAAATACTGGTCGACAAATGTAGATGACAGTCCGACCGCATCGAAAATCTGCGCGCCGCAATAGGACTGATAGGTGGAGATGCCCATCTTGGACATGACCTTCAACAGGCCCTTGTCGATCGCCTTGATATAGCGGTGGACGACCTCCTCGGCGTCGACGGCGGCCGGAAACTCTCCCTTTTCATGCATCTCTGCCAACGTGTCGAAGGCAAGATAGGGATTGATCGCTTCCGCACCATAGCCGGCAAGCACCGCAAAATGATGGACTTCACGCGGTTCGCCCGATTCCACCACGAGCCCGACCGACGTGCGCAGACCCTTGCGGATCAGGTGATGATGCACGGCTGCTGTTGCCAGCAGCGGCGGGATCGCGATCCGGTTGGCCGAAATCAGCCGGTCCGACAGGATGATGATATTGTGGCCGTTTTCGACAACCGCCTGCGCCCGATGGCACAGGCGCTTAAGCCCCTCGGCCAGATAGTCCGCGCCGTGGTTTTCGCGATAGGTGATATCCAGCGTTTCCGTCTGGAATTGATTGTCGGAAATTTCGCCGATGACCCGGATTTTTTCCAGATCCTCATTGGTCAGGATCGGCTGGCGGACTTCCAGCCGCCGCCGCTCCGCCTGTCCCTCAAGGTCGAACAGATTGGGCCGTGGCCCGATGAAGGATACGAGACTCATCACCGATTCCTCGCGGATCGGATCGATCGGCGGATTGGTGACCTGGGCAAAATTCTGCTTGAAATAGGTATAGAGCAGTTTGGCCTTGCTGGAGATCGCCGAAATCGGCGTATCCGTGCCCATTGAACCAAGCGCTTCCTGGCCCGTCGTCGCCATCGGCGCCATCAGGATTTTCAGATCTTCCTGGGAATAGCCGAAGGCCTGCTGGCAATCGAGCAGCGAAGCGGCCGGTCGCGTCGCGCGGCGCGGCGGTTCGGCCGGTACATCCTCCAGCACGATCTGCGTGCGCTCGAGCCATTCGCCATAGGGATTGGCATTGGCCAGTTCCCGCTTGATCTGGGCGTCGGATATGATCGCGCCCTCTTCCATATCGATCAGCAGCATCTTGCCCGGCTGCAGGCGCCATTTGCGGATGATCGACTTTTCCTCCACCGGCAGCACGCCGGCCTCGGAGGCCATGATCACCCGGTCGTCATCGGTCACGATATAGCGGGCCGGACGCAAACCGTTGCGGTCAAGCGTCGCGCCGACCTGGCGGCCATCGGTGAAAGCGACCGCAGCCGGCCCGTCCCAGGGCTCCATCAGGGCCGCATGATATTCATAGAAGGCCTTGCGATCATCATGCATCAATGTGTTACCGGCCCAGGCTTCCGGGATCAGCATCATCACCGCATGGGCAAGCGAATAGCCGCCCTGGACAAGAAACTCCAGCGCATTGTCGAAACAGGCAGTGTCCGACTGGCCTTCATAGGAAATCGGCCACAGCTTGCTGATATCATCGCCAAACAGCGGCGATGATACCGACGCCTGCCGTGCGGCCATCCAGTTGACATTGCCGCGCAGCGTATTGATTTCGCCATTGTGCGCGACCATCCGGTAGGGATGCGCCAGCTTCCATGACGGAAAGGTGTTGGTTGAAAAGCGTTGATGCACCAGTGCGACGGCCGATACGAAGCGTTCATCCGACAGGTCGCGGTAATAGGCCCCGACCTGGTAGGCCAGAAACATGCCCTTGTAGACGATGGTCCGGCTGGACAGCGAGACGATGTAGAAGCCGTTGTCGCGACCATCCGTCTCGTCGAAAATCCGGTTGGAAATGACCTTGCGCAAAATGAACAGCCGGCGCTCGAACTCCGTCTGGTCGGTGATTTTCGGGTTGCATCCGATAAAGACCTGCCGATGATATGGCTCCGTCGCTGCGATATCGGCAGCCTTCGACAGAGAGGAGTTGTCCACCGGCACATCGCGATAGCCGATCAGGGTCTGTCCTTCGGCCTCAACCACCTCGCGGATTATATCCTCGATATGGGCGCGCATTTCCGCGTCCTGCGGCATGAAGAGGTAGCCGACCGCATATTGCCCCACAGGCGGCAATTCGATGCCTTGGCCGGCCATGTCATCGCGAAACAGACCATCGGGTATCTGCACCAGCATTCCGGCGCCATCGCCCATCAGCGGGTCGGCACCTACGGCGCCGCGATGGGTCAGATTCTCGAGCATGAACAGACCATCCTTGATGATCTGATGCGATTTCCGGCCCTTCATATGGGCAACAAAGCCGACGCCGCAGGCATCATGTTCGTTGCGCGGATCATAAAGACCCTGCGCATGAGGAAAGGCGGCTGCGCGTTGCGCCGCCAGCTTTGCCGCCGATGGCTGCACAACTGCGTGGCGTGATGGCGATAGGTCCGTCATCTCTTCTCCTCCTGCATTGCCCCGAAACCGCGCTTCTTGGGGCGACCTGATTGTCCATGCCGGTTCTTCAGGTCCGGTATAGCTGCACTGCGCGGCAAATTCGGGCGATCGGCCAGTGTCGGTTTGCCCCGTTTCGTTTATCGAAATCCGGGAACACCATTCCGCATCGATCTGGCCTGTACACGCTCGATCGAGAATGCACAGGTCGGTCTCCGCTTTGCAACGGGCCTGGCATGCACTGCCGGCCCATTACGGCACCACCTGCGTAGCGCCTTCGGATGTCGGGCCAAGCGGTCCTCCATCCTAAATTAGGACAGCATGGCTGTCCTAATTTGTGCCCTCTATGCCAGAAATGAGCGACCGGAGCAAGTCGGCAGGATCAAATTTCTCGTCGCAGCCGCCGGGAAATTGCGGCAACAGGGCCCTCCGCGACAGATTATTACAATGATCCACCGGACAGGTGGGGAATATTACAGACTATCCCTGATCCAATGCCGGCCGGACAAGGCGGTGGCTGACCAATCGGTTGCCCGGACAATGGACACCAGGTCCGACAGAGCCGGTCGCCGAAGCGTTCACCGCACGGACAGCCGGCATCATGAATTTGCTTGACATGTAACTTGTAGATTACATATTAGTGATCAATTCCGCCAACCCGTCTGGAGAATTCCAATGCTGAAAACCGTTTTTGTAATCGCCAGCCTGTTGATGCTCGGCCACACCGGCAATGCCGCAACGCTGAACCAGACGATTCATTTTCCGGGCGCCAGCGCAGATGAGCTGTTTGAACTCTATACCACCAGTGATGGCCACAAGGCGGTGACCGGCGTGCCGGCGCATTACCGGACGGCGGCCGGAAGCCCTCGCGAACGCGCCGAAGTCGGCGGAACGCTCGATGCCTTTTGTTTCAATCCTGATATGTGCGCCCTCAATGCCCGGGTGCTGGACATGTCGTCCGGCAAGGGTGTGCACATGATCACCATGGCCTGGTGGAATTTTGGCTGGGTCTCGGCGATCGATCCTGCCGATCTGACTGTCGAGGGCCGCGGGGCGCCCGATTCGACCCTCGTCCTGACGTTCCGCGACACACTGCGCGGCGCTCAGATCGAACTGGTTCAGGTCAATGTTCCCGATTTCAAGGTGCGCATTCCCAATCCGGACAAGACCGAGGAGATCGGCTCCCTGAGCACCATCGTCAACACCCATTGGAACCTGCTCTACTGGGACGGCTTTCGCCGCGTCCTGGCCCAATAGAGCAATTCAGGTTTTGACGGAATCAGCAAAACCTGAATGCATCAACAAAATCAACGGCTGACACCGTTGTCCCGTTTCTGACAAAACGTGAAACGCTCCAGTCGCCCAGCCGGAAAAACCAAGGAAAGCGCACACGCATGCCCATTGAAATAACCGGTCTCTATGCCAGCCTGCTGGCCATCCTCATGATCGTGTTGAGCACTCGCGTCAGTCTGATGCGCGCCAAAACCGATATTCCGATCCTTCACGGCGACAATATCGCTCTGGCCGAACGCATCCGCCGACACGCGAATTTCACCGAAAACGTTCCCATGGCGCTCATTCTGATGGGCATCGTTGAAGCATCCGGCGGCAGCGTCGCGTGGTTGCACGCCATCGGCGCCACATTGCTTGTCGGCCGCATCATTCACCCGTTCGGCGTCAATGCCGACAACGCCAACCGGGCGGCCCGTGGCATCGGCGCCGTGCTGACCACGGCATCCCTGCTGATTTCCATTGCCTTTATCCTGATCCATGCGCTCTAATACTGAAGGCCTCTCGGGGCCGGGACCGTTGATCGAGGCGCCATTGACCTATCGTTTGCACAGCATCTATTCGGTCATCGCCGACGACCGTCGGCGGGCCCTTCTGGACTGCCTTGCGACCGGGGAGAAGACCGCCGGTGAACTCGCCGGAGAATTCGACATTTCCCGCCCGGCCATCGCCAAGCATCTGCGCATCCTCGAGCAAAGCGGGCTGGTCACCATCACCAATGTCGGACGAACCCGCGTCCACCGTCTCAACGCCGAACCGTTGCGGGAAGTGCATGACTGGCTACAGCGCTATGGGCCGTTCTGGGAGTCCCGTCTCGATAATCTGAAACAGGTCGTCGAAGCCAACGTGAAAGCCAGAAAGCAAAATCACTGATGGCCCATATCCACCGCAGTGTCACGATCATGGCGATGATCGACGATGTCTGGGCGTTTCTGACCGAAAGCGACAAGATCGCCCAGTGGCTGATGCCCAATTCGTTCAAGGCGCGGCCGGGTCATCAATTCACCATGGACTGCCCGCCCGGCATCGGCTCCGGCGCGCCGGTGCAATGCGAGATCAGGGAACTGCAGCCGCCCGAAAGCGGCCGTGCGCGGCTCGTCTACACATGGGTGATCGATCAGCCCTTCACCGAAACCCTGCTCGAAATCGACCTGGTCGAAGTGGCCGGCTCCACGCGCTGCGACATCGTCCATTCCGGGTGGGATGAAGGCGAAAGCGACCTGCGCACACGCCACGCCACGGGCTGGGATTTCCTGCTCGACACCAGGTTGCGGGCGTTGCTGGAGGGTCGACAATAGCGCTTGGCGGGAGTGGCATAACCATCAGCCGTGCCGGCTAAACAGATGAGCTTTGCATAATCTTGATCACATTGCCGTCGGGATCACAGAATTCGAGCGATTTGCTGCCATCGGCATTTTCGTGCAGTCCGACCTGATCGGCATTGTCGGGGAGTTTTTCCCGCAATTGTGAAAGATCGGGGTGGTGGAGATGAAAGTCCAGTGAGCCGCCAATGGCCCGATCTCCACCGCCCTTTCCGGGAACATACAGAGCGAGCCCGACTTCCGGCACGTCGAATTGGGCCCAGCCGAACTCTTCAGCCGTGAAAACCGCCTGGCGTCCCAGAACCTGCTCATAGAATGCGACGGATCGCGCCAGGTCGGATACCGGGATCTTAAGAAGTGCAAGGCCGATCATGTCGGGGTTCCTTTCCGGTGACGGGAATGATGACGAGCGGGCTCGGGAGGTCTGATCGATCAAAGCCACAACACTACTGTTTATTTCGAGGATCGCAAAGCTGCCGCCTGTTGGCCCCTGCAATGACCAGTTCGACCCGCGAGTTGCCTCCTGTGTTCGCCGCGCGACCTTCACAATGTCGCAACCCAGCGATCAGTGATACCGCCATGCGACTATCCTCATCAATGAATGGAACCGAGTGCAATCCAGCCCATTTCTCGTTTTGCCAGAAGCGAGACAACGGTGTCGGCGGTTGCTTGTGTTGAAGCATTCAGGTTTGCCGATTCCGTCAGAACCTGAATTGCCTTAGGGTCGGGACTGAGAGGCATGGCGGCATTGAGTGATACGGCAGGATCGCCCGTGGGGCGCGAACGGGGATTGCTCCTGGTTCTTGCCGCCGGTGTTCTGTGGTCGACAATGGGCTTGGGAATCAAGCTGATCGAAGACGCGACCGTGTGGCAGATTCTTCTCTATCGGTCTGCAAGTCTCAGCCTGTTTCTCTACGTCGTCATATGGCTGCGATCACGGGAGAGCCCGTTTGCTCAAATCCGGCGGATCGGGCTGCCGGTCGTCGTAGCCGGACTGTCATTGGTTGCGGCATTTTCCGGCGGCATCTACGCCATCCAGACGACATCGGTGGCCAATGCGATGCTCTTGTTCGCAACATCCCCCTTCCTGGCCGCGGCGCTCGGTTGGCTGTTGCTTCGTGAGCCGGTGCGCAGGGCAACCGGGCTTGCAAGCGTCGTGGCAATTGCCGGAATCACCATTATGGTCGCGGACGAGGCCTCGACAGGCACGCTCATCGGGAGTCTTGCAGCCCTTGGATCGGCGCTGGGATTCGCCGCATTCACGGTGTCTCTACGTTGGGGAAAATCGACGGAGATGTTGCCCGCCGTCTTTCTTTCGGGGGTTTTTGCCGTCCTGGTGTCATTCCTGATCTGCCTGGCTACCGACCTGCCGATGATTCTATCGCTACGAGACGCAGGTATTTCGCTGGGCATGGGCGTGTATCAGGTGGGCGCTGGCCTGATTCTCTACACGATCGGCTCGCGCAGCCTGCCCGCCGCGGAGCTGACGCTGCTCTCCCTGGTTGAGGTCGTTCTGGCGCCGCTGTGGGTCTGGTTGTTTTTGGGCGAAACAGCAACGGTCAATACTCTTATTGGAGGCGCTGTCCTTTTGACTGCTGTTGCCGGCAATGCGATTTCCGGCGCGACGCGCAAACCCCCACCCCTCTCCGGCCCGTAACGTCAACAGCAGGTTATCGATCGCGTCCGGTGGTCGAACACCTTCTGTGCTGGCGATCCACATGGATCAACGTCAGTACAAACCGAACAGGCATACGAGAATCAATGCTAACTTCTCCGCCATGAACCGATAGAATGGCTCATTTCCTCTTTCATCCAGGACTGGAATTGTTGTACGCCTTTTTTTCGAACGCTGGCCTTGCCCACAACTGACCAGAGTCCATATCCCGTGCTGCGCCTGTCGTTAAACAGCTCAATCAAATGACCACATTCGATAGCTTGGCAGGCAAGAATTTCTGACGCCACATAGACACCCTGTCCGGATAGCGCAGCGTCCAGGCAGACTGAAGGGTCCGTAAACGTTGGCCCGCCGGGGAGCATATCGTCCGTCATTTCATAAGGCTGCAACCACCTGTCCCAGGCATCGTGTAAAAAACCGCCCCGGATGATTGGCACCGATTTGAGATGGCTCGGTGTGGAAATCCGGGATGCAAGCTCCGGCGAGCAGACCGGAAAAATCTTCTGTTCAAGCAGCAGTTCAGCAGTCACTCCAGACCAGGGTTCTTTCCGAAGACGTATACTCACATCGGTTTGCAGCCGATCTGGATGAATATTACGGTCATCAGACTCGATCTGTATGCGAATATCCGGATATTGCTGGGTGAACCTTGGTAGGCGCCATACCAACCACCGGTTGGCGAAGACGGGCATGACGGATACAGTCAGCGACCTCATATGAGACTGATCGATGATTGTGATCGCTGAAGCTAAACTGGCCATTCCATCGGTCAAGCGCTGCACGACTTTCTCACCCATTTCGTTGGGCAGCAGGCCTTTTGATGTTCTTTTGAAGAGCTTGCAGCCCAGCGCGGCTTCAGTCTTCTGGATTCGCTGACTGACCGCCCCCGGCGTTACTCCAAGTTCCTCGGCAGCGTTGTGGACCGTTCCCAAACGCCCCACGGCTTCAACCGCCCGCAGTCCAGTTAGGTGGACCTTATTCAGTTCTCGCATTTAGAAAACCTAAATTCGTTGCCTTCAACAATCAATATCTGAACACAGGCGCCAACTCTATCCTGGTCGCATCATGCCTGAGCAGACAAGTCATCAAAAAAAGGCGCTTCACGTTCTCACGGCCTTCGGGACCGGTTGCTTCGCATCGTTGCTTGTTTTCTTTAACGGTGAGTTGGCGCGCCACAGCAATGTCCTCTTTGCAACCTGGATTGCGCACGCCATTGGCAGCGTCGCAGCGCTGGCCTTTTTGGCTCGTTCGGTGCGAAGCGGGCAGCTGAACAAAAGCCGGAGTGTCAGAGCACCATTGTGGGCCTATTTCGGTGGGTTCTTCGGCGCAATCATAACAATGCTGACAGCTTTCACCGTGAATTCACCGCTCAACCTATCGGGTACACTTGCGTTGGTGCTTGCCGGTCAAACAACATTCGGCCTTGCCGCCGATCGCTGGGGACTGTTCGGGTTGGTCCGACGTTCTGCTCAGTTGCGAGAGATTGCAGCACTCGGATTGATCGTTGCAGGCAGCCTGTTTGTCATTCTGGCTGGTGCAACGTGATCATTCCGATATTTGCCGCTTGCACAGCCGGAATCCTTATTGGAATGAGCCGCCAAATCAATGGACGGCTCAGCTTGTCAACGTCACCGCTCATTGCATCGACCTGGAGCCACATCGTTGGATTTGTATTTCTGTCCGCTCTCGGCATTCTGGTTGGCGGACTGTTCCCACCTGGTATCATATCCGCGCCATGGCACGCTTATCTCGGCGGCGTATTTGGTGTGCTCTATGTCGTCGGGGGGAGCTGGGCCATCCTTCGCATAGGTGCTGCCCACACCGCACTCCTGGTTGTTGGCGGTCAGGTGCTTTCAGGTGTTGTTCTCGACATCTTATCTGCAGCGCATATTCCAAGTTGGGAGTTATGCACCGGCGTCGTTTTGATTGTTGTTGGCGTAGTGCTTATCCAACGGCAGAGAGGATAGGAATCCGCGCATTTGTGAGGCTCGCCGCGATCCGGCTCTGGCTTCAGAAATATATGTCCACAGCCTAGCACATGGTCAGCGACCAGCCGCCCATAAGGTGGAAACTTCGTGTCGCCAACGGTCAGCATAGGTCTTGAAATGCGCTTGCGGGATATGGGTCGTCGCACCGGCACCGAATGACGGGCCAGTGCTGGTCTCGGTCAACATGGCTGCACCGATGCTTGTCCCTGTTCCCTGAACGGCAAGCACCGTACGCCCGGTCGCCGCTGCCAGCATGTCGCAATAGGCGGCGTTTTTTGCAAACGGTCCTTCAACGACTGTCTCTCCCCGTGCGCCCACCATCCGCAGGCATTGTGCCGTCATTCCGGCAAGATAAAACGAGACCGCTGCTACGAGCCGTCCGTCTGACAACGAATGGGCATCGCCCAGCCACCGTGACACCATTCCCTGAAAAGGACCGGACCGCTTTTCAACCGCCGGCATCAGCAGGATACCCGCATCAAGCACGGATTGGATATCATCATCCCCGCATTGGCGTGTCTGCCGTCCGATCAGCATTTCGTACTCTCTGCCGCCCATGAAACGGGCCGAGGGCACCGGATCACCAAACGCATTGACGTTGATCAGCGTATCACGTGCCGGGTCCAGTTCCGTTTGCTGCCCGCCCACCGACAAGGCAATGACCCAGGTTCCGGTCGACACGACACAAAACGGTGCCTTGCGGGTCAACAGATACGGAACCAGCGATGCATTGGAATCATGAATGCCACAAAATACCGGAACGTTGTCGCTGATTCCGGTCACTTTGGCGAAGTCCGGTGTGATCGCACCCAGTATGTCGGTGGCGCTACGGATCGGCGCCATTTTCGGCAACCAACCCTGCTCCTTCACAAGCGACGAATAGTCCGCCTTTGCCGGACACCACAGATCGGTGTGGCATCCCAGCGACGTCGGTTCATTCGCCGCGACCCCGGTCAGCCGGAAGGCCCAATACTGCGGATAGGTCAGAATTGTCTTCGTCCGGCCCGCAAGGCCGGCATCAGCCCTGAATTGCCAATAAAGCTGCGCGCCGACATTGAGGCCGCCAGGCAAACGCGACGAGCCTGTCTCTGCAAATTGCGGACGCACCGCATCATAATCCGCGCACAACGTGTCGGGTCCATCATACTCATAGTCGAGGACGGGCGCCGCCAGTTGACCGTTCGCGTCCAGCAGGACAATGGACGCGCCGTGCGTCGTGGCGACAATCGCATCAACGCCATGCGATTGCTCGAACCGTGTCAGTCCGTCAACGATGAAACACCAAAGGGTTTCGGTGTCGTAATGCGGATAGGGCGGTCCGGCGACAACCGAATTTGCATGATCCGCAATCGCTGTCTCACGCCACCGGCTGTCGTCCACCAGGACCAGCTTTGCATTGGTCTTGCCGATATCGATGACAGCGGTGTTTCTTCGCATGATCAATCCATATGGAAAACGGTTTCGAGCGGTTTTGCCACCGGCTCGTTGTCAGGCTCGGTCTCCATGATATCGGCCATATGCGCCCACCATCGCTGCATGACCGGATGGGACGGCAGCGCATCCATTGTATGGGCGTCAGTGCGCCACAGGACACCGAAAAGCGTGTTTGTTTCCCGGTCCAGATGGATCGAATAGTCGGAAATGCCCGATTGTTTGAGCAAGGCCACCAGTTCCGGCCAGATTTCATTGTGGCGTTTGATGTATTCGGCTTCCATTCCGGGATTGAGCCGCATCTTGAAGGCATGTTTTTCCATGGCGCTAGGTCTTTCGAAAATCAGAAAATTGCGACCAGAGCCGGGGCAGAGCGATGACACCGATCAGGAGCATTCCAATGACAATGGACATCACGATACCCGGAACGTTGAGCAAGCCGAGGCCAAACGTCACGAGGCCCATGACAAAGGCGGCGATCACAACACCGGGTACCGATCCCGATCCACCCAGGATGTTGACGCCGCCAAGCACCACCATCGTGACAACCTCCAATTCCCATCCAACCGCGATCGATGGCCGTGTGGATCCCAGACGCGATGTCAGGCAGACCGCTGCAACGCCCGCCATCAGCCCGGTGCTCAGGAAAAGGATGAACTTCACCCTGGCGACCCGGATCCCCGAAAACATTGACCCGACGGGATTGTTGCCGATGGCATAGACCGCCCTGCCGAAATTGGTCTTGTGCAGAATGATCCCGTAGATCAGCGCGACCAGGGCAAAGAGCACAAGTTCGAATGAAATCACCCACCAGACATAGCCCTGCCCGAAATAGGAGAAACCGGCAGGATAGCCGGTATAGGCCTTGTCTCCCAGCACGATGTACGAAATGCCGCGAAAGAGGCTCATGGTGCCGATGGTCACGACGATCGACGGAAGCCCGAGCCCCGTGACCAGCGCACCATTGAATGCACCGCACACCAAACCGACGAGAAGTCCGATGGCGACAATCTCCGGTGTGCCCGCGCCGAACTGGGCAGCCGCGCCCATCGCCGTTGAGGCCAGCGCGATGATCGAAGCAACGGACAGGTCGATTTCGCCGGAGATAATCAGCAATGCCATGGCAAATGCAATCATGGCTTTTTCCGTGAAATTGAACGTGGCGTCACTCAAATTCCAGGCATCCAGAAAATAGGGGGAGGCCATCGAATTGATCAGGAAAATGACCACGGCCACAAAGAGCAACAGAGTTTCCCAGCGCTTAAGGGTGCGACCGACCGGGGTTCCCAGCCGATCGGGGATGAAGCGGTCGGATCCGGACTGGCTCATATGGTGTGTTCCGCCTTCTTGAGGATGACGCGTCCCTTGCTGCGCTGCGCCTGCGCGTTCAGCGCAACGGCGATGATGATCGCGGAGCCGGAGATGGCGAGCTGCCAGAAAGGAGAAATATTGACGACCGGAAGCGCATTTTTGATCACGCCAAGAAACAGGGCACCAAGAACTGCTCCGCCGACCGATCCGATGCCACCGGCAATGGAAATTCCACCGATGACACAGGCGGCCACGACCTCAAGTTCAAAGCCGCCGGCGATATCGACATAGGCGACAGCGTAACGGGCAACCCAAAGATATCCGGTAAGTCCGGCCAGCATGCCAGAAATCAAAAATGCGAGAAACTGGGTGCGGCCGACATCGATGCCGGTGTAGACGGCGGCATGCGGATTGCCGCCAACGGCAAAAAAGGCCCGCCCGAGCGATGTCCGGGTAATCAGGACATAGAAAAGCACGACAATCACCAGCGCTATCCAGGACATGACGGGAAGACCCAGCAATTCAATCCGCGGAAACGCCTTGAACGCGTCACTCATTTCATGGGCATTAATCCATTCGCCATCCGAAATGAGGAATATCACGCCCCGGAAGATCGTCATGGTGCCGAGCGTGACCACGATCGGCGGAATGCCCATCTTCCAGACGAAGAAGCCATTGATCGAACCCATCACCGCGCCAAGGCCGATCGCGATCACAATGATCGCAGGCGTCGGCAGCCAGGGCGCCATGGTGTTGAGCATCGCCACCACCATTCCGGTGAGGGCGAGATTGGCCGCCACCGACAAGTCGATGCACCGGGTTACGATGACGGCCATCTGCCCGAGCGCCAGAATGATGAGTGGCGCGGTGTCGTTGAACACGTTCGCCAGATTGGACGGCGCCACAAACGCCGGAAATCGGGTCGCAATGAGCAGGATCAAGGCAAGGATTGCAGCGAGTAAGATCGCCTCGCGCGTTTTGAGCAGCTTCACCATCAATCGGCCACCTCGGTGATGCCCGCGGCGTGGCGAACCAGACCTTCAGGTGAGAATTGCTCCTTTTCGACCTGTGCCACCATTCGGCCTTCACGCATGATGATCACCCGGTCGGACATGCCGAGAATCTCCGGGATCTCGGAAGAAACCATGATGACGGCAAGACCCTGGGCGGCAAGTTCCGCCATGAATTCGTGCACCGCCGCCTTGGATCCGATGTCGATGCCCTTCGTCGGCTCATCGAGAATGATGATGCGGGGCTGCGTTGCAAGCCATTTCGAGATGACGACTTTTTGCTGGTTGCCGCCTGACAGATTGCCCACATCCTGATCGAGCGATGCGGCACGCAGGTCCAGCCGCTCCGCATAGGTTCGTGCAAGGGCAAACTCTTCGGCAAGCCGGATGAAACCGTTTCTGGACGTCCGCGAGAGCGAGGGAAGCGTGATGTTCTCGAAGATTGGCAGGCCGATGATCGTGCCCTGTTTGCCACGGTCTTCCGGCACATAGACAATACCGGCCTCGATCGCCTTTGCGGGGCTGTCGATCGCAACGGATGCGCCATCGATTGTAACGGACCCTGCCGAGGTTTTCGTGATGCCGAACAGAGCTTGCATGACTTCACTGCGACCGGCGCCCACCAGACCATAGAATCCCAGAATCTCACCCCTTCGCAGGGTGAATGAAATATCTTCAAATTCGGTCGGGTGGCAAAAGCCAGACACATCCAGGATCGTTTTGCCCGGATCCGCGTGCCGCTGCGGGAAAATCTGGTCAACCGACCGCCCGACCATCATTCGCACCAGCTCATCTTCATCGATACTGTCGATGTCACCATCACCGACGAATTGCCCGTCCCGATAGACTGCAAAGCGATCGGCGATCCGGAAGATCTCGTCAAACTTGTGGCTGATGAACAGGATCGCCTTGCCCTGGTCCCGCAATTGCGAGACGAGGTCGTACAGTTCCTCGATTTCCTTGTGCGACAGGGCGGCTGTCGGTTCGTCCATGATGACCACCTGGGCGTCGATCGACAGCGCCCGGGCAATCGCCACCAGGTGCTTGTTGGCAATTCCCAATTCCCTCAATTTGATGGCCGGATCGATCTGCGCGCCGATGCTCGTCAGCAGTTTCTTGGCCCGCGCATGCATTTGGGCAAGATCAATGAAACCCCTTCGGGTCTTCGGGGCATGGCCGATGAAAATGTTCTCCGCGATCGTCAGTTCATCAAACAGCACCGTTTCCTGATGGATGGCCGTGATTCCGGCGTCCGATGCGTGATGGGCAGTGTGAAACCGAACCGGCTTGCCATGGAGCCGGATTTGTCCCGCGTCCGGCTGATAGATCCCGGTGAGAATCTTGACGACAGTTGACTTGCCGGCGCCATTTTCGCCGACAAGCGCCGTTACCTGACCGGGATAAAGACAAAGCCCGACTTCCGAGAGCGCTCTGACGCCCGGAAAGGTCTTCGTGATCCCATCGAGCTCGAGGATCGGTGCAATATCGTCAATGGGTCGGGATTCTTCCGGCTTGGCCGTCAATGCACCGCTCACCATCGCCGCCGCCTCCAAGCAAGGGGAAACGCGGCCGGTTATCCGGCCGCGCCAACAACACTAAAAGATGTCCTTGAAGTCGTCGATATTGGACGAATCATAGACAAACGGGTCCGCCATCGCACCGGCGGCGGTGTCGTCGAGCGTGACCTCACCCATACGTCCCATCGGGATCGACGCGCCGGGCTTGGCCTCTGCTTTGCCGGTGGCCAGATTGTAGGCGATCATCGTCGCCGAATATCCAAGATCAATGGGATTCCAGATGGCGAACGATTTGGATGCACCGGATTTGACGTGACCCGCCATTTCCGACGGCAAGCCGAGGCCGGTTACATTGACCTCGCCCGCCTTGCCTTCATCGGTCACGGCCTGAGCGGCGGCGACAATGCCGACGGATGTCGGCGCGATGATGGCCTTGAGGTCAGGATAGGTTTTCATCAGCCCCTGAGCTTCCCGATAGGATTTGTCGGCCAGATCGTCGCCATAGACCGTTGTGACCACATTGATGCCCGGATAGTTGCCCTTGACCTTGTTCATCTCCTCGATCCAGGTGTTCTGGTTGGTTGCAGTGGCAGAGGCCGAAAGGACGGCGACATCACCGCCCTGCGGAAGATGATCAGCCGCAAGCTTGATGATCATGTTGCCGATCAGCGGATTGGACGACGGGTTGAGATGCATCTGACGCCCTTCCTGCGCAACGCCGGAATCCCAGGAGATGACCGTAATACCGCGATCCATGGCCTTCTTGAGGGCGGGCACCAGCGCATCCTGATCATTGGCTGAAACGGCAATCGCATCAACCTTCTGGGCGATCAGCGAGTTGATGACTTCGATCTGTCCCTCGGCTGTCGTATCGGTGGGTCCGGTGTAGATGATTTCAACGTCACCCAACTCCGCAGCCGCTTCCTCGGCGCCCTTTGCGGCAGCCTCAAAGAAGCCGATCCCCAGTGCCTTGACAACAATCGCGATGCGCTTGTCCTGCGCCGCTGCGGGCGATGCAATCAATGCCGCGGCAATGGATGCCGAAACAAGCAGTTTCCTTAGTATTTTCATGGGTGTCCTCCGTTTGGTTTTGTCAGGATCCTTTCCGGCATCAACCGGAACGCGAGTCCTCGGTTTGAGCCGACGCGTTTGTTGCGGCGACGATCAGGTTGACGCCGGCTGCCTCGATCATTCGGGCTGCCTTGTCGTCAATTCCATCATCCGTGATGACGGTCGTGATCCGTTCGAGCGGGCACAGCACAAGGCTCGAGCGGGAAGCGAATTTTGACGAGTCGACCATGACGACCAGTTCGTCGGCTTGATCGATAAGCTTGGTTTCCGCCTGTATCAGCAAGGGGTCGCCTTCCATCAAGCCGATGGGGCTCAGGCCCTGTGCCCCCATGAACATACGCCTGGCGTAGAAATTACGCGTCACATCGTTTTCAAACGGTGACAGGATAATGTTCTGCTCCCGATAGATGACGCCGCCGGACAGCAGGATGGTGTTTTTCGAATGTTTGAGCAGGTGGTCGGCAATTGGAAAGGAGTTGGTGAATATCTGCATGCGGCGGTTTGCAAGCGGGTGAACCATCTGGAATGTCGTCGTTCCGCCATTGATGATGATCGACTCACCATCGGCGCACAGTTCCACGGCTTCCCGCGCAATGGCGCTCTTTTCAGCTTTGTAGCGGGTCTCGTTGATCGAAAACGGTCGTCCGGCCAGCCCGACAAATTGCGGCGGAGCAATCGCCTCGGCGCCGCCACGCACCCGGCGCAGTTTGCCGCCCTTGTGGAGTGTTGCAACGTCACGGCGAATGGTCGCCTCGGACGAACCGGTCATTTTCACCATATCCGAAATGGTGACCACGGGCCGGTCCTGAACAGCCGACAGAATAATCCGATGGCGTTCTCTTTCGTGCATGGGCTCCTCCTTCATCATTCACTGGCATCAAATCCTTCCATTGTCAATCATATTCGATCAGATATTAGATATTGCACCGCACAATTGATTGTTTTTGATTGATATTGATTGACAATCGCCTGACCGGTCTGTATCTGCGTATCATTGCCGGATTCCATGGGGACCGGATGCCAGAGGGAGTGACTCATGCTTGATGACACAGTCTCCAAACGCCTGGAGGGCAAGTGGGACGATGATGTCTCAATGGAGATGAGTGAGCCCGACCTGCTGCGCTACCGGTCGAATCTGCTCGGCGCCGACAAGCGCATAACCAATTATGGCGGCGGCAACACGTCAGCCAAGGTCATGCAGACCGACCCGCTGAGCGGCGAGCAAGTCGAGGTCCTCTGGGTCAAGGGATCGGGCGGCGATATCGGATCGATGGCGCTGGACGGCTTCGCCACTCTCTACATGGAAAAGCTGCGCGGCTTGAAAAGCCTCTACCGGGGCGTTGCGTTCGAGGATGAGATGGTGGGCCTCCTGCCCCATTGTACCTTCAACCTTAATCCCCGTGCCGCCTCCATTGATACGCCATTGCACGCTTATGTTCCGCACAGCCATGTCGACCACATGCATGCCGATGCGATCATTGCAATCGCCGCCTCCAAAAACTCCGAGCAAATCACCAGAGAGATTTTCGGAAACCGAATCGGCTGGTTGCCCTGGAAGCGTCCCGGATTCGAACTGGGTTTGTGGCTCGAAAAATTCTGCAATGACCATCCGGATGCAGACGGTGTGGTTCTTGGCAATCACGGGCTGTTCACATGGGGTGACAGTTCCAGGCAATGCTACGAGACCACGATCGACGTCATCAATCAGGCGATCGCCTGGCTCGAGAGCAAAACCGCCGGCACTCCGGCCTTCGGCGGCGCCGTGCACAAAAGTCTTGCGCCCGCCGATCGCCGTGCTGTGGCGGCGCGGCTCATGCCGGCCATTCGCGGAATGGTGTCCGGCAAACAGCATATGGTCGGGCATTTCGACGACAGCGACGCCGTGCTTGAATTCGTCAATGCAAAGGAGATGACCGCGCTGGCGGCATTGGGAACCTCATGCCCGGACCATTTCCTTCGGACCAAGATAAGACCGCTGGTCGTGGCCTTCGATCCCGATAACCCGGACGTCGACAAGACACTCGACGGGATCGCCGGTGACATTGAAGCCTATCGTGAGGACTATCGGGCCTATTATGCGCGCTGCAAATACGCGGACTCCCCGGCAATTCGCGACCCGAACGCCGTCGTTTATCTTGTTCCCGGCGTTGGAATGTTGACCTTCGCCAAGGACAAGGCGACCGCCCGCATTTCCGGTGAGTTCTACATCAACGCCATCAATGTGATGCGTGGCGCGAACGCCGTGAGCGAATATTGCAGCCTGCCCGAGCAGGAGGCTTTCGACATTGAGTACTGGCTGCTGGAGGAAGCGAAGCTTCAGCGCCTGCCGAAAGCGAAGAGCATGGCCGGCCGCATCGCGTTGATCACCGGTGGTGCAGGCGGGATCGGATCGTCGACCGCCGACCGTTACCTTGCCGAAGGTGCATGTGTCATGCTGGCCGATATCGATGAAGAGGCGCTGGAAAAAACGGCGAAAAACCTTACGCGTCGCTACTCCGATGACGCCGTTCGCACGGTCGTGATGAATGTCACTGACGAGCAGGCCGTTTCGGCGGCCTTTGCGGAAATAGCAGTCGCCTATGGCGGTGTGGACATACTGGTGTCCAATGCGGGAATCGCCTCTTCCGCGCCCGTCGAAGAGACCACGCTGGATATGTGGAACAGCAACATGGACATCCTGTCCACCGGCTATTTTCTGGTGAGCCGGGAGGCCTTCAGAACCATGCGCGCGCAGCAGATGGGCGGATCGATCGTTTTCGTGGCGTCGAAGAACGGGCTCGCGGCGTCGCCGAACGCGTCAGCCTATTGCACGGCCAAGGCCAGTGAAATTCATTTGGCCCGCTGCCTTGCGCTTGAGGGTGCCGAAGCCGGCATCCGGGTCAACGTCATCAATCCCGATGCGGTTCTGCGCGGCTCGAAAATCTGGTCTGGCGAGTGGCTGGATCAGCGGGCCGGAACCTATGAAACCGACAAGGAGGGTCTGGAGGAAATGTATCGCCAGCGCTCTCTTCTCAAACGTTCTGTTTTCCCGCAGGACATCGCCGAAGCCGCCTATTTTCTGGCTTCCGATCAATCATCAAAATCCACCGGCAACATTATCAACGTCGATGCGGGAAATGTTCAGGCATTTACCCGCTGAATGGCGGAACGATGGGAGGGTGCGGCAATGATAGAACAGGGCACGATTGAGCGGGTCAATGCCGACAGTCAGGCGAAGCTGCGCGCCGACTACGATGCGCTCGGCGAACATCTTTCGCGCCGCGGCATCGACGTCAATGCGATCAAATCCCGGGTGGCTGACTACGGAGTTGCTATTCCCTCATGGGGCGTCGGCACCGGCGGGACACGGTTTGCCCGGTTCCCCGGCAAGGGCGAGCCGCGGGACATCTTCGACAAGCTGGATGATTGCGGTGTGGTTCACCAACTGACCCGTGCCACACCTTCGGTTTCACTTCATATTCCGTGGGACAGGGCATCTCCGTCGGAACTGGTCGAAAAGGCACAGAGTGTCGGTCTCGTGTTCGATGCCATGAATTCAAACACGTTTCAGGACCAACCCGGGCAGGTCCATTCCTATAAATTCGGATCTCTGAGCCACGTCGACGCAGCGACGCGGCAGCAGGCGATCGAACACAACATCGAGTGTATCGAGATCGGCAAGGCCATTGGTTCGAAAGCGCTGACCGTCTGGGTCGGTGACGGTTCCAATTTTCCGGGACAATCGCATTTTTCCAGACAGTTCGAACGCTATCTCGATGCGACCAGAACCATCTACGCTCAGCTTCCGGATGATTGGCGTCTGTTTACCGAGCACAAGATGTTTGAACCGGCGTTCTATTCAACCGTTGTTCAGGACTGGGGCACCAATTACCTCATCGCAACCGAACTTGGGCCCAAGGCCTTCTGCCTCGTTGATCTGGGCCACCATCCGCCTAACACGAATATCGAGATGATCGTCGCCCGCCTCATCCACCGTGGCAAGCTCGGCGGATTTCATTTCAATGACAGCAAATATGGTGATGACGATCTGGACACGGGCTCCATCGATCCGTTTCGCCTGTTCCTGGTGTTCAACGAGTTGGTCGACGCCGAGGGCACACCGGGTTTTGATCCGGCGCATATGCTGGATCAGTCGCACAATGTGACCGACCCGATCGAGAGCCTGATGGTCAGCGCCATGGAGGTCCAACGGGCCTATGCGCAAGCCCTTCTTGTCGATCGCGGCGCACTCGTCGGCTTTCAGGAGACCAATGATGCCGTGATGGCGGCCGCGACATTGAAAGCTGGGTTTCGGACGGATGTGGAACCGATCCTGGCGATGGCACGTCTGGAAAAAGGCGCTGCGATCGATCCGGTCGCCGCTTTCAGGGCGTCCGGCTACCGGACGAAGGTCAGCGAGATACGCCCTGCAGTGTCAGACATGGGCGGCGGCATCGTTTAACCCTGCCATTGCGGAGCCGGGCAAGGGCTGGCTTGCGATCCGGTCAGGCGGCTGTCACGAGAACCATCGCTGACGTCACGGTGAGAATGACGGTTCCCAGAGATAAAAGCGCCCAGTCGGTCCACGTGATCGGCGGCTGCGGCAACTGGGTCCTTGGCCGGCCCGCCTGCAGACCACGCGCCTCGAAGGACAGGGCGGTGCGGCTGGCGCGACGGATGGCGTAGGCCAGAAGAGGAATCGCCAGGGCGACCGCCTCTGACGGCCTGGGAACCCGCCGCAAGGGCCGGCCCAGCCGGATCGCACGCGCCATGCGCAATTGCAGCATCTCCTGGCGCAGGTCCGGCACCATATGCATGGCCTGCATCAGGGCAAACCCAATGGGCGCTGGCAGTGACAGGTGCTGCATCAGGGCCCGGACGAACTGCCCGGGATCGGTCGTCATGGCGAAGACCGCCGAGGTCATTCCGCAGGCCAGAACCCGGAAGAACAGCACAAGGCCGGGCGCAACCTCCACCGCGCCGCCCTGTTCCTGCGCCATTTGCAGGGCGAAACCGGCTTCGGCGCGGAACAGGACCGATGTCGTGAAAAAACCAAAACCGAACAGCGCGAACGGGACCATCAGAACGAGCAGTCGGCGCGGCGGGATCCGCGCGTCGAGCAGAAGCAGGGTCGTCGTTCCAAGGAACAGCACGATCTGAAACGACAGCCGGAAGATCAGGAGGGAAGCCACGATGCAGGCGAGGCACAGGGCAAGTTTCGGCAGGGGATGAAACGTCTTCAGCATGCCGCATCCAGCCAATCGAGGATGGGTGCGGCCTCCGGTGGCAGCAGCCCGGCCTCCGTCAGCCGCGCTTCATCCCGCATCAGCGCCGTGCACGGGCCGTCGAACCGGAGCCGACCCGCCGCCACAAGCGCGGCACGGTCTGCTACGGACAGGGCGAAATCCAGATCATGGGTGATCACGGCGATTGCACGCCCCTCGCGGGCCAGCGCCCTGATCCGCCGGCAAAGCGCCGTCTCGGCTGTGCCATCGAGGCCGGCCGTCGGCTCATCGAGGATCAGAACGGGCCAGCGGCCGGTTTCGGCCAGAAGTGCCAACGCAAGGCGGCGTTTCTGACCTTGCGACAGGGTGAAGGGATGCTGATCTGCGACGGCCGTCAGGCCCCAGCGCTCAAGGATCTGCGAAACCGATCCGCCATCATGCGTGAGCGCTGCAATCTCCGTCCGCACGGTCTCTCGGCTGAAATGCGCCTCCGGATTCTGGAACCCCACGGCACCGGGCGGGCCCTTCCGACGACCTGCCTTCGGCGGCACCAAGCCCGAGAGGCAGCCCGCGAGCGTGGATTTGCCGGCGCCGTTGGGCCCGAGAATGGCGAGCACTTCACCGGCGCGGAGCGACAGCGACACGTCACGCAGGACAACCGGCCCGAAGGCTGGCGCGCAGTCTGCGCCTTCGAGCGCGACGAGAATTTCCCCGGTCGGGAGCGGGATCGGCAGGATCGCATCGCGCAACTGCTGGGCATGTTTGGGCTTCACCCGGTTCAGGGCGTCCTCCACGCTCATGCCCGGGCCAATGATTTGCGGCAAAATCAGGTGGAGGCGTGCGGTGAGCGGCAGCGCGATACCCGCCTCAGCCAGGGCCGCGCCGTGTTGAGTCATCACTTCGCGGGGCTTGCCCTCAGCCATCACGCGTCCATCACGGCCCAATGCGACGCACCGGTCGATCCGGCCCATAATCGATCCGGGTTTATGCTCCACCACCATCGCAGTGCGGCCCGGCGCCAGAAGCATGTCAGCCATCCGCCGGGCGGCCGCAGGTGCGAGACTGGCCGTGGGCTCGTCCGCGAGCGTTATCGGTGCTCCCTGCGCCAGAAGAGCCGCCAGCGCCACCCGTTGTTGCTCGCCGCCCGAAAGGGTCGCGATGCGCCGATCCGCCCAGCTCTGCGGAATGTCGAGACGGGTCATCGCCTCCGCGATCACCTCCGGAATGCGCGCGGCCTCAAGACCCCGGTTTTCCGGACCGAAAGCAATCTCGTCGCGCACGGTGAACCCAGCCAGCGTCTGCGCCGCATCCTGAAAAAGGTAGCCGCAAGTATCGGCCCACTCCGCGGGCCTTCGGCTCTCCACCGGCCGGCCACCAAGCTCTATTGCACCGCGACGCGTCCCCAAGATGGATTCGGGAAACAATCCGGTCGCGGCGTGAAGCAGAGTGGACTTGCCCGCACCCGAGGCGCCGAGCAGAAGCACCCGTTCTCCACGCCGCAACATCAGGGATACCGGTCCGACCGTGTCGGCGGACGCCCCATCATGGCGCAGCGTGACGCGGTCATAGGCGAGCACCTCAGCCATGTGATGTTCGGGTGTCGCGGTCGATGGCCAACCCGGCCAAAACCCCTGTTCGGTAGAGCGCTTTGACGATGACGTGTCCCAACAATCCGCCGAGCAGCGCGCCCGAGGCGAGGCGGAGCAAAAACATCGTCACCAGAAGGCCCGGCGCGAGGCTGCCGTAATCGAATCGGATCCAGGTATAAATGAAAGAGAAGACGGCCGCCCCCATGCCGGCGGCCATCAGGACCAGAAGGGAATAGCGCCGCCACCGCGTCACCGCAAACACGGCTTCTGCGCCTGCACCCTGGACCAGGCCAGTCAACAATAAAAGCAGCCCCGCCGGACTTCCCAGAAGCACCTGCACGGCGGCGGCCATGACTTCCGAAACGAGCGCCACGCCGGGTTTGCGAATAATGGCCGCCGCGATGATCGAAACGATGAACCAGAATCCCATAACAAGATCCATTGTCACCGGCCCGAAAACCGCCTGCAGGACGAGCCAGACCTGTACCCAGCCGAGATAGAGCACACCGAACACCGCTCCCAGCACGGCGACGATTAGGGTTTCGCGAAGAGTCCAGACCGCTTGACTTGGCATGACAGCCTCCTGTTGTGTTTCAGATTCCGGTGTGAAAAATCCGCATCCAAGTGCGGCGTTTGGATCAGTGGTTGCTCGGTGAATTTGCCGAAACGGTCACGTCCAGAGCGATGTGCCCCGCCTCTGATCCAAAACCGATGAACGCCTGGTTCAATGTCTCGAAAACGGGACCTGCGTCACCGCGAAGGGCGGTACAGAAATGCTTGGACCGATCAAAGGTGCCGGAGCCCTTCAGGAACTCGATACAGCCATAGATCTCGTCCATGTGGTGGCCGACCCCGAGTGGATACAGCGACAGCTGCGCCGCGACCACCTGCTGGACCTGCGGCGCATCAGCGACTGCCTTGCAGCAGTCGGCGATGCGGTCGGCTAGCTCCTTGCGCCGAGGATGCCCGGCGGCGGGCACGCAAATCGGATCATCCGGTTCACCCGGGCAACCCCGCGAGACGGTAGCGTGCAAAGTCGTATGAGTGCCTGTTCTTGCGGCGGCGACAAACAGATCACGCATAGCCGGAAACAGGATTTCCGGTGGCCCGACCATAAGCGTTGAAAGGTTATCGGTTTCAATCCTGAGCCGATCGCGCCACGGCTCCAGCGACTTGATTGCGCCTAGAATGATGCCGACGAAATCGTCGGACATTGGATAGAGTGAGACTTGTGCCCCTGAAAACATATTGACCTCGCTCCGCTGGCATTACCCAGATCAGCTCAAGGGTCTGAGGACTTGTGTCCCACATCTCAGCCCCGACGTTACGGAGCTCCCCTGTATGGATCCATGTTTTCAGGTGTTGTGATAAACGTCAAGCGGCAGTGTTGATGAAAGGCCCGCATTGTTGACATGCGAGGGGTCGCGTTGAGGTCCTTCCCGCGACCGCACTTCCATGGCAAAAGGGGCATCTCTTGAGTCCCATGCGAGGCATCCATGTATCTTTCATCCGACAATTGGGCCGGCGCCCATCCGCGCATTGCCGATGCGCTCTCCCGCCACGCCTCCGGCTTTGCGGCCGCCTATGCCACCAGTGATCTCGACCGGCGGATCGAAAAAAAATTCAGCGAGATTTTCGAGCGCGACCTCACAGTGTTTTTCGTTGCCACCGGAACGGCAGCCAATTCGCTGTCGCTCGCAGCCGTCAACCGGCCCGGTGGCGTTGCCTTCTGCCACCGCGAGGCCCACATGTTTGTCGATGAATGCGGCGCGCCGGAAATGTTCACGCACGGGTCAAGACTGGTGCCGGTGGACGGCACCGGCGGCAAGCTGGATCCCGATCACCTCAAACAGCAAATCGCCAGCTTTCCCCTGGAGTTCATCCATGGCGGCCGGCCGATGGCGGTCAGCGTGACCCAGGCGACGGAAATCGGCGCGGTCTATTCGACCGATGAGCTGCAGACCATCAGCGCCATCTGCCGCGATCACGATCTGCCACTGCACATGGACGGCGCGCGCTTTGCCAATGCGCTGGTGCATCTGGAGCAAAGTCCGGCGGAGCTGACATGGAAAAGCGGTGTCGACATCATGTCCTTCGGGGCCACGAAAAACGGCTGTTGGTGCGCCGAGGCGCTAATTGTCTTCGATCCTGCCAAAGCAGCCGATCTGACCTATATTCACAAGCGTTCAGCCCATCTCTTTTCCAAGGCCCGGTTCGTGTCGGCACAGTTCGAGGCTTACTTCGAAGACGATCTGTGGCTGCAGATGGCCGGCCACGCCAACACGCTGGCGCAAAAGCTGCAGGCCGGCATTGAGGCATCCGCCGGCGCCCGGCTGGCCTGGCCCGCCCAGACCAACGAGGTTTTCGCCATTCTCAAGCGGAAAAGGGTCGATGATTTGCGGGAAAAGGGCGCGCAGTTTCACGACTGGGTTCCACCGCACGGCATGGCGGGACCGGCTGCAGATGAGGTGCTGGTTCGGTTCGTGACAAGCTTTGCCCTCACGTCCGAGGATGTCGACCGGTTTCTCGACCTTTTGGAGAGCGAATGATTTACGCCGGGTTCACAACGAATGAGAATATTGCACCGGCCGGGACTGGACAGTCTGAAACACATGCCCCTAACATATCCGTCACGCGATGCTTGAGGTGAATAACACGCTGTTGATTTCCAATTTATCGGCGGTTTTCATACATCTCGGTTGATCCCGGACGATCCCGGGTGAATGTTCGCAAGTGTCACCAACCGTCTTTCAATCCCGAGGAGAATCTACATGTCCAAGAAAACAATCGCAGGTGCGACCGCCGTCGCCGGTGCCGTCGCCATGGCCCTGTCGGGGGCCACGCTGATGGCGTCCACGACCGCCGCTTCCGCCAAGGAAAAATGCTACGGCGTGTCCCTGGCCGGCAAGAATGACTGCGCCGCTGGCCCCGGCACCACCTGCGCCGGCACCTCAACAGTCGACTATCAGGGCAATGCCTGGACACTTGTTGCCGATGGCACCTGCACGACCATGAAGCTTCCGGACAACCGTACGGGTTCGCTTGAGCCCTTGGACCGCGACCTTCCCTCATAAGCCGAATTGTCCAGCCGCCCGTGAAACGGGCGGCTGGTACCGGACCTGATACGGACAATGCGATATGACGAATTCAGCGCCAGTGCAGAAAACCCCAATCGACACCCGTTTCCCGTCCGCGACCATTCCGCCCCGCGCGGGTGCCGGTTTGAAACCGGCCCATATCGATGCCATTTTGAGCGACGACTACCGCATCGGTTTTCTTGAAGTTCATGCCGAAAACTATATGGGCGACGGAGGCGCACCACACCGCGCTTTGACCGCCATCCGTCAGCAGTTTCCGATTTCCGTTCATGGCGTTGGTCTGTCGATCGGCAGTGAAAAGGGCCTCGATGCCGCCCATATCGAGCGTCTGAAATCGGTGGTCGACCGCTACGAACCGGGCCTGGTGTCCGAGCATCTGGCCTGGTCGACCCATGACAACAGCTATTACAATGACCTTCTTCCGGTCCCCTATGACCGGCCGACCTTAAACCGTGTTTGCGCCCATATCGACACCGTGCAAAGCACACTGAATCGAAAGATTCTGCTGGAGAATCCGTCGACCTATCTGCAGTTCGAGCAATCGACCATGAGCGAGACGGATTTTGTCCGCGAAATCGCCCAGCGCACCGGGTGTGGCCTGCTGCTGGACATCAACAATGTCTTCATCTCGGCCACCAATCAGAATTACAAACCCCTGACCTATCTGTCCGAATTCCCGCTGGACCGCGTCGAGGAGATTCATCTCGCCGGCCATGCGACGGATACGGACGATGAGGGCGAAACATTGCTGATCGACGCCCATGATCGGCCGGTCGATGATGCGGTATGGAAACTCTACGACATCGTCATCGGCCAGATCGGCCCGATGCCGACGCTGGTGGAATGGGACAATGATGTCCCCGATTGGCCGGTGCTACGGCGTGAGGCCATGCTGGCCGACGAGATTTTGCGCCGCCGGGCCGACACCTATATGCTGGGGACCCGTCATGCCGCCGTTGGCTAGACCATCCCGTCTGCAGCCTGTCAGTGCCGTCAGCCTTGCGACCTTTTCCTCCGCCCTGTCCAAACCGGAATCCGGCACACCGAGCGGTCTTGTTGGGCCGGACGGCAAACAGGCGGTGAAGCGCTTCAATGTTTATCGCAACAATGTGACGGTTGGGCTGATCGGGGCTCTTGCGGATACGTTTCCCGCAGTGTTGCGCCTGGTGGGCGAGCCGTTCTTCGAGGCCATGGCCCGTGTCTATGTGCAAAAGGAGCCGCCCTCCTCGCCCCTGTTGTTTCGATATGGTGCGGGATTTGCCGATTTTCTGGAACGTTTTGAGCCGGTGCAACATCTAGCCTATCTGCCTGATGTCGCCCGCCTTGAACGGGCCTGGTTGGACGCTTATCACGCAGCCGACGCGCCGATGTTGGATCCGCAGGTCCTGGGCATAGTGGCCCCGGAAGCGCTTCCGGAACAGCGCTTTCTCGTTCATCCTGCGACCCGTGTCCTCCGCTCTGACTTTGCGGCCGTCTCCATCTTTTCCGCCAACCGACTGAGCGACGATGTCCCGGCGATCGACCCGGCGGTGCCTGAAGACGGGGTGATCACCCGTCGCGACACCGACGTTGAAATTCGCCATCTGCCGCCGGGAGCCGCCATGTTCTTCACGGCGCTCATCGAAGGACAGACGCTTGGAAGCGCCGCGGAACGCGCCACCGCGGAGGCCGAGGATTTCGACCTTGCCAGTGCCATCCGGGCAATGCTGGAAGCCGGTGTGTTTACCGGTCTGGCTGGCCCGCAACAGGCGGAACGACATTGATGCGCCCGAACCCAGCTGAAACGACGACTGTCTCGCGCATTATCCCATTTGAAACGCTTCACGAACGAGGGCACCGATCATGACCACACTTATCAACGCACTCCGCCATATTCATGACGGCTTCTTCGGCGCGCTGGACAAGATCACCAATGGCTGGTTTTTCGGACTTTTCGCGCGGTTCGTCTTCGCCTCGACACTCTATGTCTATTATCTCAATTCCGCCAAAACCAAGGTCGGCGACGGCCTGCTGGGGTTTTTCCAGATCACCGACGGCGCCTATATCCAGATTGCCGGCCCGGCCTTCGAGGCTGCGGGATATGAGCAAAGCGCCATGCCGCTATCGGCCCATATCATGGTCTTCATGGGCACCTATGGCGAATTCATCCTGCCGATCCTGGTCATCCTCGGCCTGTTCTCGCGGATTGGCGCAGTGGGCATGATCGCCTTTATCTTCGTGCAGACCTATGTCGACACCACCGTTCACAGCGTGGCGCTCGGATCCCTGTTCAATGGTCAGCCTTCTGAGATCCTCGACCAGCGGCTGTTCTGGATCGTCCCGCTGCTTTACGTTGCGCTCAAAGGCGCCGGCGCGATCTCGCTCGATGCGGTGTTGTCGCGGTGGTGGAAGCGTCGCACGGGTGAGGACATGGACGCCGTCGGCAGCGGCCAGATAGCCTAAAGCACGTCTGATTTAATCGTTCACACGAAAACGGCGCCCCGAAAGGGACGCCGTTCAGCGGATCAACCAGTCAAGTCCGATACCAATTGTCAGGCAACGGTTTCGGCCTCGATTTGCTTGGTTTCGCCGGCGCCGCTGTCGGCGGCGATCTCAATCCGGCGGGGCTTCATGGCCTCCGGGATTTCCCGTACGAGGTCAACATGAAGCAAGCCGTTTTCAAGCTTGGCACCGCTCACTTCCACATATTCGGCAAGCTGGAAACGCCGCTCGAAAGCGCGTTTAGCAATACCGCGATAGAGGAAATCACTTGAACCCTTTTCCCCGTCATCGGACTTGTCGCCCTTGACGGTCAATACGTGTTCGCGGGCCTCAATCGACAGATCGGCTTCACCGAATCCGGCCACGGCCATGGTGATCCGGTAGGCGTTCTCGCCGGTTCTTTCGATATTGTAAGGCGGATAGGTCTGGCTCTGGTCCGGCTGGGCCAGCGAGTCCAGCATGGTAAACATCCGGTCGAAACCGACCGTCGAACGATAAAGTGGTGAAAAATCGACATGACGCATGGTCTTGTTCTCCATTGAGCAACTGTTTGCGTTTGACTGATCAAAACCCCCGCGAGGCGGCAGGCTCCACAGCCAGCAGGTCCTTTTTGGCCCCTGCAGCAGTTAGGTGGTGTGCCCGATTGGCGATTTCAAGACTTTTTGCGCGACGGGGTTCAACGCCGAATTTGCCGCCTTCCGACTCTTGATTAGAGACCCCGGACAGGTTCTATAGAAAGACCAACGGGAAATCGTTCATGAGAGTCAATGTTCTGCACAACACGCCGGACAATCCGGCGCCGGAAAACGCGATTACCGGTTATTTCGACACTTACGACAAAAAGAAAATCCGTTATGCGATCTTTCGGGCCGATGTGACCCGGGCGACGGGAACCGTGATTTTGTTGCAGGGCCGCAATGAAACCATTGAAAAATACTACGAGACCATCCGCGACCTGACCGCGACCGGACTTTGGGTGGCCACCTTCGACTGGCGCGGTCAGGGCGGGTCCGAGCGCCTGCAACGCAATCCCCTGCCCGGATATGTCCGCCGATTTACCGACTATGAAAGGGATCTTGAACAGTTTCTCGAGGAAATCGTTCTTCCCGATGCCCGCCTGCCCTTTTATATGGTCGCCCATTCGACGGGCGGACTGATCGCGCTGTCCGCTGCACCAAGACTGTCCAATCGGATCGAGCGCATTGCGGTCACCTCGCCCTTTATCGGATTGAAGCATGACCGCTTCGGCCACGCGACGCTGGGTCTTGCGGCACGGGCCGCCTGTCTGATCGGCCTTGGCGGTGTGGCGCCGTCAGGCTCGAAACGCAGCAATCAGGATTTCTCAGACAATGTGTTGACATCGGATCCGGTACGATTCCAGCGAAATCGGGCGATCTATGATATCTGTCCGGAGTTCATTCTTGGAGGGCCCAGCTTTCGCTGGATTTCCGAGTCGCTCAAGACCATCAACCGCGTTCATCAATCCAGCCACCTGGCATCGATCCGCATTCCCACCCTGCTGTTGGGTGCCGGCGCGGACAGCATCGTTCCGCACCACATGCTGGAGGACATGGCCTCGCGCTTTCGCGCCAGCGAACTCCTGACGATCGATTACGCCAAACACGAACTTCTCCAGGAAGCCGATCTCTATCGCGGCCAGGTGATGGCGGCCATCACCGCCTTCATCCCCGGCGAAGGCTGATCGGCCGCCTTACGGCTGAACCCGTTGAAGCCTCTGCGGCATCGATGAAAGGGCCGCCAGAACCAGGCAACCGGTGCAGACAAGACCCCGCATTGTGTTCCACCATGTCCAGCGGGCAGAGTAATCCGACCAGATCGTTTCGGCCTTTAGTGCCGTTTCCGCCGGAACGGTCAGTGCGAGCGCTTCATTCATCGGCACATTGACCGCCGCCGTCGGGGCAATGACACCAATGGCGTAGACCAGCGCCGCGGCACCGAGCATCCAGCCGACCGGGCGGTCACGCCGGATCATCGCCAGCGCAGCGGCGGCAAGCGCAGCAAAGGGTGGCCCGAAGAAAGTGACAAAAAACACTGGGTTCCGCACAGCCGCATTGATACCGTTCATGGCCTCAATGGCCGTCGCTGCCGCAACCCGGTCAAGGCCGCCCATAACGGTGACCGAGAACGCGTAGAAAAACCCTGCCATCAGACCGAACAGGACAATGGCGGACATGCGTGCCGCTGCGCTCGCACCGTTCATTTGGATGCGGCCCCGGAGATGTCGCCGCCACGAATGGCGCCGAAGCAGGCCAGGATCAGCACGATGACGGCAAACTCCGCCAGCACCACCGCGGGCCAGATTTCACCGAATGTGGGATCGAACCATTTTTGCGGCCCGAAGGACAACAGGGCCAATGCGGCGGCGGCCAGGGAGGCGACGCGACCGGCACGGGTTGCCGCATCTCCGAGCTGCAAGGCGGCGACAGCCACCGCAATGGAGGCGCCAAGAAAAGGGCCGAGGCCGAAGAGCGGGATGGCAAGCGGCGGATGGGGTGGCGTCCTGGCGAACAGGGCGGCAAGCATGACAATTTGAAGAACGAGGAGCACGCCGAGGCTGGCGCGGCAGGTCTGGCTGGCAGATGATAGCATAGTCAAATCCGTATAGTTGTGTACGTATTTGACTATTCCGTATAGAAGTATACGTTTTTGTCAAGTGCCTCGATTCTTCCCGTTGAAGGGACACACCCATGGAGTGGCGCAATGCGCAAGGAAAACCAGGAAAACAGGCGACAGCAGATCGAGGCGGCCGCCTACGCGCTGCTGCAGGAAAAGGGTTACAAATCGACCTCCATGCTTGCGGTGGCAAAGCGGGCCGGCGCCTCCAACGAAACCCTCTATCGATGGTACGGCAATAAGCAGGCCCTGTTCAGCGCCATGGTCAAAACCAATGCCCGGAAAGCCGAAGAACTGGTTCGCACATTCCAGGCGGACGGCACCGACCCGCTGCAGACCATCGAACAGCTCGGCCCCGTGCTGTTGCGCATCGTGACCGGTGAAAGGGCCATCTCGCTCAACCGCGCAGCCGCCGGTGATGTGCACGAAACCGGCACGCTGGGCGGTCTCATCGCCGATGGCGGCAAGCGCACCATCCTGCCCCTGCTGGTCGGCCTCTTTCAGCAGGCCGACGCCAAAGACCTGCTTGCATGCGATGACCCGGCGGAGGCCGCCGACATCTACCTGTCGCTGCTCATCGGCGATCTTCAGATCGAACGGGTCATCGGCGTCCGCAGTGAAATGAGCGATGTGCAGATCACACAACGGGCGCAAAGGGCCTACCGGCTGACCCTGCAGATCTTTGCCGCCGACCGGCTTCCGGCCGCCGATTGACGCAGGTCAAAACCACACCGGCAAAAATGCGCCATGGCAAACGCCACAAATGATCGCTTGCGGAGAATTGCCATGCTTTCGCGCAGAAACCTGGTGCTTGGTGCCGGTGCGGCGGCCGTGGCCGGAGCAGCCCTTTACGCCTACAATCGCGGCCCCACCTATGAGAGCGTTGCTCAATCGGTGCGCCAGCCACCCGCGCCGGAGGGGACAAGCGCGTTCCACCATCTCGTTCACCATGCAACGCTTGCCGCCAACAGCCACAATACCCAACCCTGGCTGTTTTCGGGATCGGAACAACAGGCAACCATCCGGCCGGATTTCACCCGGTCGACCCCGGTGGCCGACAGCGACAACCACCACCTGTTCGCGAGCCTCGGCTGCGCCTGCGAGAACATGATCCTCGCCGCGGCTGCATCCGGCAACAGCAGCGATGTGCAGTTCGTTGACGCCGGCTATGGCCACATTGAAATCGACTTCGCAAAAGGCAGCGACCGGCGTGATCCCCTGTTCGACGCCATCGCGGAGCGCCAGTGCACCCGATCGGTCTATGATGGCCGCAAGGTCGGTCCGGACGATCTGAAGCAGCTGGAACAGGCTGCGAATGGGCCACGGTGCAGCGTGGTTTTGCTGCCCGACGGACCGAAGACAGAAAGCGCGCTTGAGCTGATCCTGGCAGCCAATGGTGAACAGGTGGCAAATCCGGAATTCGCCGCCGAATTGTTGTCCTGGCTGCGTTTCAACGCCGCCTCGGCAGTCGAAAGGAAAGACGGGCTCTATAGCGGCTGTTCGGGAAACCCGGCCATGCCGGACTGGATGGGCAGGATCATTTTCGGATTCGCCTTCAAACCGGAGGCTGAAAACGACAAATACGCTGAACAGATCCGCTCGTCCTCCGGCCTGGCGGTCTTCGTGTCCGAACGCGACGACCCGGCCCATTGGATCGAGGCCGGCCGCAGCTATCAGCGCTTTGCCCTGCAGGCCACGGCACTGGGCATCCGACATGCCTTCGTCAATCAGCCGCTGGAGGTTGAAAAATACCGGCCGGAATTTGCAAGCCTGATCGGTGTTACCGGAAAACGGCCCGATCTCATTGTTCGCTACGGCTATGCCCCGCCGATGCCGGCATCGCTGCGGCGTCCCATCGGCGACGTCATCGTTTGATTGGCCGCGCCACGACAGGCAGGGAGCAGACCATGCGCACAGCAATCATTTTCTACTCGCGAACAGGCGCAACCCGAACCGTTGCCACCGCTCTGGCGTCGGCATTGGATGCCGATATCGGTGAAATTCGCTGCCCGCGCTATCGCACCGGTCCGCTTCGCTATCTGATTGCCGGGTACAACAGCGTCAAGGGAAACCTGCCGTCCATCGAGGGCCCGTCCGTCGACCCGGCCGAATACGATCTGGTCGTGATCGGCACACCGGTATGGACCAGCCATCCGTCTCTTCCGGTGCGCGCCTATCTTGCCACCAAGCCGCAACTGCCGAGAAGGATCGCGCTTGTTGTGACCCATGGCGGACATTCCCCAGCCGAAACAGCCATTGCGGAACTGACCGCCCTGCTGCCGGCGCCGCCCGTCGGAACACTCGCCCTTCAAAACGACCGAATCGTCAAGGAAGATCCGTCGGATCACATCAACGCCTTTGCCCGGACGCTGATGAATGAGTCGGTGACCGGAAGCTGACGACCGGTGGCTCCGACTGGAGATACCCCCGCACTGCCCGGCCAATACGGCGCGCCAGCAAGGCCCTGTCGGTTTCCCCGGCAAGCCCCGCCGCATCGATCATCCCACGCACGATGGCGATGAGATCCTGCGTCGCCACTGCAACATCGCTGACCCCCTGTCGGGCCAGAAAGTCACCGACTGTTGCGGCCAGTGTGCGCTGAAGCGCCTCAGTCTCACCTTCCAGCGGCAGAAACGCTTCGGCGATTTCCAGGTTGCGGGCCAGTCGCGGCCATTCGATCTGATGGTCAATTGTTGCGGCGATCAGCCGATCGAGGCTCTCGTCGAACGTTTCGCCATCGCTTGCCCGAAGTGACGCGGCAATTGCGTCGACCAGCCTTCGCCGCTTGCGCCGGATGATTTCCGTGAGGATGGCCTGCTTGGCCGGAAAATACTGGTAGAGCGATCCAACGCTCACTCCGGCACGTTCGGCGATATGGTTGGTTGTGAGAAATGCCAGTCCCTGGCGCTCCAAAATGTGAGCGGCAGCATCCAATATGGCCTCGACGGTCGCCGCAGAACGGGCCTGACGCGGCTTTTTTCTGGGCTCTATCGATCCCTCCATGACGATCTCCGAATGCGAGTTGAGAAAAGCGAGCAATTACTCAGATAATATCACACGGCGGAGATTATCAATGACGGGATCGAAGATGAATCTGACAGGACAGACGGCGCTCGTCACAGGCGGCGCAAAGGGCATCGGCAGAGAATTGACGCGGCAACTCTCGGCACAGGGCGCGAAGGTGGTCATGGTCGGTCGCGATACTCGGGCGCTCGATGAGATGACCAGCGAATTGAGCGGGGTCGCGACCGGAATCAGTGCTGATCTATCCAGACCGACAGAGGTTGACCGGGTGATCGCCACCGTCAGTGCTGAATATCCATCGCTGTCCGTTCTGATCAACAATGCGGCCGTGCAGACGGAAATGAACTTGTTTGATCCGGCCGCCACCGATCGCAGGACCTGGATGAAACAGGAACTGGCATTAAACCTGGAAGCCGTCATCTGCCTGACGACCGGGTTGCTGCCGCTGTTGCGCCGGCAGGCCAGCGCGGCCGTCATCAATGTCAGCTCCGGCCTTGCAATCGCCCCGAAAAAGGACGCGCCAGTCTACTGCGCCACCAAGGCAGGCCTGCGCAGTTTCACCAGGGCCCTGCGCTATCAGTGCAGCGAGAGCGCGCCCCATATCAGGGTGGTGGAAGCTGTCATGGCACTGGTCGACACGGATATGACGCGCGGCCGCGGCACGGGCAAGATTTCACCCTTCCGCGCTGCACGCGAAATCATTGCCGGCCTGGAAAGAGGCCGCGATGAAGTCTGGGTCGCCAAGGCGGCGCTGCTGCCGGTGCTGCAACGTTTGTCTCCCGCGCTCGTGGCCCGAATTTTGAAATAGGACCGTGTCCGTTGATGGACGCGGCCCGTGTACATTGCACCGGCTCACAACCTATGCTTTCCTAACCTGGCCAACCGTCACCATGACAGGTTGAAAACCAGGGAGGACAATATGGGCAAGAGCATTGAAGTCATGGAGGAATGGTTCAGGCGCGTCTGGTCGAACGAGGAGGTCGGCGCCATCGATGAAATGCTGGTTCCGGATACGATTGCCGATGGTCTGGGCTCTCAACCGCGCATTGGCCCTGAACAGTTCAAGCAGTTTCAGCGTTGTTTCCTGAACCTGATGAGCGATATCGACATCGTGATCGACAAACGCATGGAAGATGGCGATTGGTATTCCCTGCTGGTGACCTTCAATGCCAAGCGCCGGGACAATGGAACACCGGTCGTAACGACCGGCAACGTTTTTGGCCGCGTGGTCGATGGCAAAATCGTCGAAGCTTACAATCATTTCGATTTCATCGGTCTGTTCGTGCAACTCGGACTGATGCCGCCGGACGCATTTGATGGCTGTATCTCCGGCAATAAATGCAACTGGTGAACCCGGGCAAATTTGCCCCAGGTCACAACCCATGCTTTTATTTCTTGGATCTGCGCCATTTTGGCGAGATCAACCAGGAGGGGAAAGATGATGGGCAACAGCGCCGATATTCAGGAAAGATGGTTCCAGCGGGTCTGGTCGAACGAAGAGGAGGAGGCGATCTATGAGATGCTTGTTCCCGACACCCATGCGGCGGGCCTCGGATCCCAGCCTCGGATCGGCCCCGAGCAGTTCAAGGAATTCCACCGCTGTTTCCTGAAGCTGATGAGCGACATCGACATCAAGATCGACAAGCGCATGCAACAGGGCGACTGGTACTCGACGCTTGTCACATTCAACGCCAGGCGGCGAGACAATGGCCAGCCCGTCTCCATGACGGGTCACGTTTTTTGCCGGATTGTCGATGACAAGATTGTCGAGGGCTACAACCATTTCGATCTGATCGGGCTGTTCGGACAGCTCGGCCTGCTGCCGGTCGATGCGGTGGACCGATGCCTCATGGGCCAAAAATGTGGCTGACATGAGCTGCGCCGGGCATCGGCTCAGGCCCGGTACTGCCGCGGCGTCGCCCCCGTAACCATGCGAAAGGCGTGCGCGAAGGCGCTTGGGCTTTCAAAACCGACGTCGAGCGCGACGCTGGTGACAGGCTGTCCAAGCGCCAACAGTTCGAGCGCCGCATTGATCCGCGCCTGCCGTCTCAATTGGCGAAACGACTGGCCCGTCTCGGCCCGGATTCGTCGGATCAGACTGCGCTGTGACAGGCCGAGACGAACGGCCCAATCCTTCAGCGGGGTGTCGTCGCCGGGACAATCGCGCAAATGGGTCACCAGGCGCAGGATACGCTCGTCCCCGGGCATCGGCAGCCGGAATGGCTCCACCGTAAGCGTCGCAATTTCATCGAGCACAAGCGCCTGGAGATGTGGGATCTGTCGGTTATCGCCACCTTCCGCCAGCCGAACGAGGATTTCACGCATCAAGGGCGAAACGCCGATCACCTGAACCTGCTGCCGGTCGAAGCGCAGGGTGCCATCCAGATAGATCGTTCGCATTTCGACATGGTCGAGACACCGTATTTCATGCGGCACCCGCGCCGGCACCCAAAGGCCACGCCCCGGCGGCAGAACCCAGCTTGCTTCCTGCGCAAAGACCCGCATCACGCCGCTGATGGCATGAACGATCTGGTGACCAGCGTGGCTGTGTGGCCGGATATGGGTCCCGGCTGCATAGCTCGTCGCTCGACCTTCGATCCGATGAGCCATCAATTTGGCATATTGACGATAGTTTTTGTCATGCTATCGACAGACAGTAGGCCGCGACGGGGCTAATTTGCAAGCAATGCGCGGATTGGAACGATTCCGCCACCGACCGGGAGCCATTCATGTCGCGTCACTCCACCCTCCTGTTCGTCAATGCCGCGCACTTCTTCGATCATTTTTTTCTGTTGATATTTCCGACGGCAGCTCTCGCCATCGCATCGGCCTGGTCGATGAGCTATGCGGACACGCTTGTTTTGGGAACACCCCTCTATGTCATGTTCGCCGTCGGCACTTTACCGGCCGGTTGGCTCGGCGACCGTTTCGACCGGGTCAGTCTGATCATCGTGTTCTTTCTGGGATGCGGTGCGTCCAGCCTGCTGATCGCCCTGTCAAACGGATCGGCGCTGCTGTCGGTCGGGCTGGGGCTGCTTGGTCTGTTCGCCGCCATCTATCACCCGGTCGGCATTGCTCTGGTCACGGATCTTGGCCGACGTACCGGCCGGGCGCTGGCGGTCAACGGTGTTTCGGGCAATATGGGACTGGCGGCCGCGGCGGTGCTCACGGCCCTGTTGGCCGACCGCTTCGGCTGGCGCAGCGCTTTTGCGGTGCCGGGCGGACTTTCCATCATGATCGGCGCCGCCATGCTTGTCGGCAACCGAACAAGGCGCAGCCAACCGGCAACCGCCGGAGACGATGTCCCGCAACAGGCACCCATTCCGGTCGACTCACGCACACAGATCGTCATTTTCGGCATTGTCTGTGTGGCCGCCCTGTTCGGCGGTTCGATATTCAATGCCGTGACCATATCGCTGCCGAAATTCTTTGATGAGCGGCTTGTGACGGCCGCCGATGGGCTGGCCTGGGTCGGCGCATCCACGGGGCTGGTGTTTGCGATCGCCGCCTTTGCCCAATTGCCGGTCGGAGAAGCGCTTGATCGTTTCGGCGCCAAGCCGATCCTGTGCGCATTACTGGCGGTGCAGTCCGTTCTGCTCCTCGCGCTGTCGCAGGCAACCGGCTGGCCTGCCCTCGTCATCGCCCTGGTGCTGGTGACGTCGATATTCGCCGCCATCCCGATCACCGGCTGGCTCATCGGTCACTATATTCGAACGGGATTGCGGTCCCGCATCATGTCGGTGGAATATGTGCTGTCGCTTGGCATGGCATCGGCGATCGTCCCCGTCATATCCTTTATGCACAAGAACGGACAGGGTTTTGACATTCAGCTTGTTCTGCTGGCCGCGGCGGCGGCCATTGTCTTTGCCGCGGCACTGCTGTTGCCCGGCGGAAAGCCCCGGACAGGCGATGCGCAAATCACGGCGGCGCAATGAAGCTGTGCTCGGGCCGTCACTCAGCCCTTGTCCCGCATATCGCACCAGGCGATGCAGATCGCGGCCAACTCATCCGCCTTCAACGCCAGATCGTCAAGGCCTTGAACCTTGACCGATCGCGCTTCCTTGCCATCACCTTCTAGACAGGCGAAACGTCCGGGTATCTCCGCGCCCTTGTGAAACATCAGGCTGGCATGTTTCTTCGCCTTGGGAAAGAAGCTTGCAATATTGCCCTTGTAGACAAAGGTCGGCGCCTGCCATTTGATCGCCTCGGTGATGCGCGGATCGCAGGCCAGAATATGGTCTCGTATGGCTGACACGACCGGCTTCATCGGATTGTCGTAACTGGCGAGCCAGGCATCGACCTTGGCATTTCTGTTCATCCCTGATCCTCCTCGCGCAATGTCGTGATCAGCCGGACAATCCGTCCGTCCTTCAAATTGAACCGGTTGAGCCCATGGCCTTTGCCGCCGGGCAGTGAAGGTGAAAAGCAGGTCCACTCAATGTGGATCTCACCATCGGATGTCGAGGCGCTGTCGATGCGGATGCGCGTGTCCACCATCGGCATTTCCCATCCGAGCGCCATCGCCTTCATGACCGCTTCCCGGCCGCGATGCGTGCGCGCCGTGCCGGTAAACGGTTCCTCATAGACGGCATCCTCGGCAAAACAGGCGGCGATCGCATCGACGCTGGTGCGCCCGGCTTGCATTGCCAGAAAAAAATTGCTCACTTCAATGGGCACTTGGGTCATGGATTACTTACCTCCAGGGGGTTGAAAATGTTGGATCGAAGCAAGGCGGCTCTGGTCAAGGACGCACTCGACGCTCTCACTGACGCAGGCGGTTCCGCGGCGGCCTGGGAAGCGCTGCCGGCGCTGTCCCGCCTCGACAAAACCGAAATGGACATCGAAATCGACCTTCGTGCCAGTGAGATCATCGGCACACCGATCGTCGTGGCCCGGGAGAAATCGCCCGGCGATCCGTTTTCAGATTGCCTGACGAAGCGCCAGCGGCAGGTCGCGCTGTGTCTGGCCCGGGGGCTTTCCAACAAACAAATCGCACGGGAGCTTTGCATCTCGCTGACCACCACTAAGGATCACGTTCACGCCGTCCTCACCCGCCTCGGTATCGATAGTCGGAACAAGGTTGCCGCGCTCGCTTTCGGTCACCGACTATAGCTGCCGGACAGCCTGGTCGAAATCCATCGGAAGATGGAGATGGATATGGAGTTGGTGTCGTCGATTCTATGCACGCAGCAGCGCCAAGGCCTCCTCGTGAACCTGACGGCTTCCGGCCGCCAGAATGTCACCACCCTGCTCCGGCCGCCCGCCCTGCCAGTTGGTGACGACCGCACCGGCCGATTCCAGAATGGCGATCAAACCGCCGATGTCGTAGGATTTCAGATCGCTTTCAATAACCAGATCGGCGTTGCCCGAGGCGACTAGCGAATAGGCATAGCAATCGCAACCATAGCGAAACAGATTGACCTTTTCCTCGACCGACCGGTAGGCCGTTTTCCGTTCGCCCGCAAACAGATGCGGCGATGTGGTAAACAGCGTCGCCTCACTGAGGCCCGAACAGGCCCGGGCTGATATTTTCCCCGATTGGCCGGGACCGCGATAATAGGCGCCGTCGCCATCGGCCGTATAACGTTCACCGGTAAAAGGCTGGTCCATCAGGCCGAGGCAGGCGCGGCCATTGCGATAAAGGCCGATCAGCGTTCCCCAGACCGGCAGACCCGATATGAACGCCCGTGTCCCGTCGATCGGATCGATCACCCAGACATATTCGTGCTCCAGCCCCTCGCTGCCATATTCCTCGCCCATGATTCCATGATCGGGAAACCGGTCCTTGATCAGGTCGCGGATCGCCGCTTCCGCGGCCCTGTCGGCCTCGGTCACCGGGTCGAATCCGCTTTCCTGCTTGTTCGTAACTGCTGTGCCGTTGCGAAAGCGCGGCAAGGTCTCCACCGCGGCGGCATCGGCCAGAATATGCATGAAGTCCAGGTCAGGCTGCATCGTGTATTCCTGAAACAAGGGGGTGAAGTCGAAGGACGGGCCCCGGGCCGATATGTTGTCTGGTGAATGTTGCGGGAGCGAAGCAATACCCTACAAAATTGTTGACATTTGTGCGCCGCAACATCATAGTGGGTGTGCAGCGATACGCTGCAATCGCCCTCATGGGCGTTTCCTCCCTAGATTCGACCGCACCGCCAAGGCGCGGTCTTTTTTTTGGCCTGGAGATTTACCGCAGGATTATTCGGCGGCATGAGCAATGTCTGAAAAACCGCCGGCAAATGATTCGGTCAATTGTGTCATGAACGTCGTAAGGTCGGCTTGCAGCGCGGCGAAGCCGGCGGTCTTTTCCAGCGTGCGCTCATCGACATAGAGACCACGATTGATTTCGATCTGAATGGCATGCAGCCCGCGTCCCGGCCGGCCATAGTGCTCGGTAATGAAACCGCCGGCATAGGGTTTGTTGCGCGACACCGAATAGCCAAGATCCTCCAGGATGCCGATGGTCAATTGCGACAATGCTTCGGTGGCGCTGGTCCCGTAGCGATCGCCGATGACGAAATCCGGTCGGTTTCTGGCGCCCGCCTGGGCATTGGCCGGCATGGAATGGCAGTCGACCAGAACGCCATAGCCGAACCGTCCATGGGTTTTCACCAGCAGTCTGCGCAAACTGTCATGATAGGGCCTGTAAAGGGCCTCGATGCGTGTCAGGGCATCCTTGATCGGCAGACGGTGACCGTAGATTTCCATGTTTTCGGCGACCAGCCGGGGGATCGTGCCGAGCCCGCCGGCCACCCGCATCGAACTGGAATTGATGAAGGCCGGCACATTGCCCTCGAACATGCGCGGATCCAGCTCATAGGGCTCGCGATTGACATCCAGAAAGGCACGCGGAAATTGCGCCGACAGCAGCGGCGCGCCGAGATCGGTCGCGGCCGCAAACAGCTCGTCGACATAATAGTCTTCCGACCGCCGGATCGAGTGTTCATTCAGGCGGGAGGCGGATAGAAATGTTTCGGGATAGACCCGGCCGCTATGCGGCGAGTTGAAAACGAACGGCACAATCTGCTCTTCGGGCACACCGATCTCGAATGGCGGGTGACCAAAAAAACTGTTGTCGATCAAAGGCTCGCTCCCTGACGCCGCACCCGGGTCGACAGGTGGCTTGGCGGACAAATCACTCCTGACACTATGTTGCCAGTTGCCGGCGGGCAAGTCCATACGCGTCCGCGGCGGCCGCCGGTCCCAAAGCGTATCGTGGAGGAAAAATCACCGGCGCACCGCGTCCGTTAGGTCTTTTTTAGGCATAAATTCACCCGATATTTACCTGCTCAGGTTTGAATGCCGGCCATCCGCGTGTTATTCGCCATCTTCCGGCGGTCGGCACTGGCAGGAGCGTCTGCTCAGCGGGCAAAGCAAGGATGACGGGCTCGGCGACAGCACCCGGGCCGTGATTGAGGGGCATGAGGAGCGGTATGAAAATACTTCTTGCTGAAGACGACAACGATATGCGCCGCTTTCTGGTCAAGGCTCTGGAAAAAGCCGGCTACGCCGTCCAGTCCTACGACAATGGCGCCAGCGCCTATGAGCGGTTGCGTGAAGAGCCCTTTGCCCTGTTGCTGACCGACATCGTCATGCCGGAAATGGATGGCATCGAACTGGCCCGCCGGGCGACGGAACTGGATCCGGACCTCAAGGTGATGTTCATCACCGGCTTTGCCGCCGTCGCCCTCAACCCGGAATCCGACGCGCCGAAGGATGCGACGGTCCTGTCCAAGCCCTTTCATTTGCGCGACCTCGTCAACGAGGTTGAAAAGATTTTGCAGGCCGCCTAAATCTCAATGGCAAGGCTTGACCTGCCCCTGCATTTCATGGTGTATGCGGCCGGTCGGATGGGCGATTAGCTCAGCGGGAGAGCACTTCGTTGACATCGAAGGGGTCACTGGTTCAATCCCAGTATCGCCCACCATCCTTTTCAGAAACGTGAGTCGAGATTTTGGCGGCGGGGATGACGTCCTACCGGAGAGCCGCTGTGGCGTGCAACACGCACAAACACGCTCATCAGAGACTGCAAGCGCTTGAAGCCGGTGACGAACGAGACCGTGTCAGGATTAAATCAGCCCGCTACCCGCAAACGATCGCGCGCGCCCTGTCATCGGCAATATAGTCCCCCGACGTTTCGTCGGAACACAGATTGATGCGGTAATTGATCCCGCCATAGAAGACACCGACAAATCCACCGGCCATGAACGAGATCAGCGCCAGCACGACGGCAAAGAAAACCCATCCCAATTTACGTCCTGTGTTCATTCCCTTCACCCTTCGGATTTGCGCGTCTTCCTGCGCCATGGCGCATCGCGTTCCCAGTCTCCGGCCATGATCGATCCATAGGGCACCACCGTGTCGACGATCTCGGCGAGCCCGTGCTTTTCGATTTGCGTGCGCATCTGACCGGCGTTCTTGTAGGCCTCCGGCAACTCGCTCAAATCGGGTATTCCGCAGAAAAATCGAACATCGATATCTTTGGGAATGTCCGGCCTGTAATCCTGCAAAAACCGGGTCCGGCTCATATTCCGACCGGCGCCGTGTGGCGCGAATTCCAGCGCCGCCTTGTTGTGTGCATGGCGGGTGATCAGGATCGGCTCCGCCATGTTGAGGGGAATGATACAGCGTCCATCATCGTCCCGCGAAAAGCCCCTATAGGAGGGCGTTGCCCCCTTGGCGTGATAAAACAGGCCATCGGATTTCTGAAAGACGAAATTGTGTTCGTTCCAGAAGCGATCGACAATCTTGTTGCCCAATTCACGGGCAATCGCATCGTGCAGCATCAAATGATTCTGCTTTGTCCAAAGCCGGACGATCTGCAGCGCCTTCCAGTAATCCTCACCTTCGCGGCTGTCGGCGACGAGCCAGGAACTGGCCTTGGGAATGCGCGGGGCGATGGCTTTAGTGCTTCGACGGGCCGCCGCCATGCCGCGCTTGTAGAGTTGCGCACCCAGTCCGCGCGATCCGTGGTGTGAGACAATGGTCAATTGTCCGGTCGATTGCAGCCGGCCGACAAAATAGAAATGGTTTCCGTCGCCTTGGGTCGTAAAGTGACCCCAGGCAACATTTTCTAAGCCATTGGTAAAGGGGTTGGCCTCGATCTGCGAAAGCAGGTCCCGGGGCACCTCGACCGGATGCTTGTCGCGCTTTGTCGGACCGAAATGCACATAGCGCGAAACCGTGTCCAGCAGGCGCTTGGGTTCGTCATCGCGCTTGAGCACCGTCATCGCCATGGAGCAGCAGATATCGGCGGAATGATAGCCCGGATGGATCGCGTTGTCCGTTGCCACGACGGCGCCGACCGGGATGGTTCCGGCCGGGCAGGCATCCGGCATGACCGCACCGGCCCTGACGGTCGGCACGCGCATCAACCCATCCATGGCGGCGTGAACGCCGGCAAGGTTTTCCCGCTCGATCTCACTTTCCGGTTCAACGAAGGCGCGATAGTCGATCGTGTTCGTCCGCATCGAGATCTCGACCGGCTGCATCGCCTGCAGCGCTGTAAAGATCTCATCGTGCGAGCGTCCGGCTTCCTGCATACGCCGGGCCTGGCTGAGGGCCTTCGGAAACCACTTGCCCGACTTGAAGCCCCAGGCGATGAGCGTTTGGTATGTGATGGTCGTGTTCGGGTTCGCCATGATCGGGCTCTGGTTTAGTATTTCTTGTTATGGTTGCATTCTGTAGATCAACATTCCAGACAAAGCAAGTTTCGTAGGAATGAGGTCCGAAAAAATACAACCTTGAGGTGTTCTGATTCGGAATCTCAGCCATCGAATCCGGCATACTTCGGTGACCTGTCCATTCGCCGGTTCCACCGCCTGTTCACGGCGCCATCACGAAATGTTCACCAAACCTTTCATCGAAGTAATCCAATCGCCCGTTTTTTACCGGCATAAGGCTCCATATTCGTGTCAACAAGAACAAGAAACGAAAAGCAAGGGGCACGGAACGTGTCTCGTTGTTGATGTGCCCCTTGTCCATCGGCGACCATTATCCGGTCGGGTCCTCACATGGTAATAGGCCGGGGCATCGGCCCGACCTGCTGGAGACGGATACCACCGTCTCCAGCGCATTATCGCTTCGATGGACCCACCGTTTCCCAGATGACCCGTATGCCCTGCCGCACCCGCAGGATCCGCCCGTGATACTCGGACCGGATCGCCTCGAAAAAGAGCTGCGCATGGGTCGCCTTGGTAAAGCGCGCCAGCACCTGCTGCACATCATTGTCGGAGTCGAACCACAGCTCCACCTTGTAGGCAAGGTCTTCGGCCGGCTCCTCGGTGGCCGGCAGCGGCGTGTTCGGTATCCTGCGTTCAAAAACATCGGTCAGCGCGCGCGCCTGCGCCGTACACACCAGCTTGGCGTATTCGAAGGAAAAGGGAACGCGTTTCGAATAGGCAACGGTCGCAAAGGCCCGGTCGCCGGCGTCGAGAATGTAGACATGCGTCCCGTTTTTCAAAACACGCAACGGAAAGCGTATATGGCTGACGACTTCAGACAAGGACCGTTTTCCAATCCCCGACCTGTCTGTTGATTCACACCGACGGGCCAAACTAGTAAAATCATAGGGGGATTGTGAAGGGACCGGAGGCTGTGCCGGACGGTGTCGTGCAACCGGGTGAGCGAAACCTATTGATGCGGTCCGATATGAAAACGCATGCCGGTTAGCGCAGCGTCCAGATAGGTCATGGGCCGATACAGGTAATACAGCGCGATCGGCTGCTTGGGAAAGATGACATAGGTGTTGCCATCCTGATCCCACACCTCGGCATTGAACAGCCGCAACGCCAGATAGCCCACAAGATAGATGGCGATGACCGCCAGAGCAGCGCGTTTCATGATCGATGGCCCTCAAGCCGCGTGCAAAATACCCAAAGATCATGACACAGCGCGCAACAAATCAAAAGCTGGCGTTGCCCTTGAAACGCGGTATCATTTCCTCGGGAATGAAACAGGAGACGATGCGGCATGGCGGATCCATCCAATCCGAGGAGCATTTTGTGTTATGGCGATTCCATAACCTGGGGATTCGACCCAGCCGGTGGAGCCGATTATCTGCGCCATGGTTTCAACGCGCGTTGGACCCGGCGGCTTGGATCCGAACTGGGGCCCGACTATCATGTCATCGAGGCGGGGCTGAACGGGCGCACGACCGTGTTTGACGACCCGGTAAGCGGCGGCAAGAGCGGCCTTGCCGATCTGCCCAACACACTCAAGAGCCACATGCCGGTTTCCCTTCTGGTGCTGATGCTCGGTTCCAACGATCTGCAATCCCGTTTCAACGTCAATGCTGTCGAGATTGCCCGCGGCCTTGGCCGGCTGCTTGAGTGCGCCTCCTCGTCCACCTGCGGACCGCAAGGGCAACCGCCGAAAATCCTGGTCCTGGTCCCGCCAGTTCTGGGAGCCCTGGATGGCCCGCTGGTGGCCCCCATGTATGATGCACCGACATGCAAGGAGGAGTCACGCCGGCTTCGCGAGACCTACCCGCCGATTGCCGCGCAATTCGGCGCCCAATGCCTGGATACAGACCAGTTTGCCAAGTGCAGCAGGATCGATGGATTGCATCTGGACGGTGACATGCAGCAGCCTTTCGCCATGGCGCTGGCCAGTGCCGTTCGTGGCATGTTCTGGCAGTAACCTGTAGGCGGACGGCGCATTTGGGTGAATAATCTCCCGGTTTCGCGGCACAGAGGAAAATAATGCCCGGGCGCGCTCCCCGGCAGGAAAGCATTCCTTCAATCCGGACGGCCGAAACACCACACTTAAAGACACTGGGGAAAAACCCGTCCGGATTGGTGTTATGCTCGATCAAAATCGCAAATTGTCGACCTTCCCGGCCTTCTTCAACGTTGCCGGCCGCAAGATAGCCGTGTTCGGCAATGGTGAGGAGGCCTTTGCCAAGACGCGGCTTTTGGCAAACACCGACGCCGCAATCACGGTCTATGCCGATGCCCCGGCAGCCGATTTCGCCGCCTTCCTGAAGCACCAGCACATTGCCGTGATCCACGCCCGATACGCACCGCAACAGCTCGATGGTGCCACCCTGGTATTCGCCGCCACCGGCGACGCCGCGCTGGACGCCCGGATCGTTACCGATTCCCGTGCCGCTCGCATTCCCGCCAATGCCGTCGATCAGCCGGACTATTGCGATTTTCTCACGCCGGCCCTGGTCAACCGCGCGCCAGTTGCCGTGGCGATCGGAACGGAGGGTGCCGGACCGGTGCTGGCGCAGATGATCCGTGCACAGGTCGATCAGATGTTGTCACCGTCGCTTGGCGCGCTGGCGCAACTGGCGGCCCATTACCGGTCCGCCGTCGACAAGCTGCTACCGCGCGGTGCCACGCGCCGGCTGTTCTGGCGCCGGTTTTTCTCCGGCGCTGTCCGCGACGCGGTCGCCAACAGCGATGTGTCGGCAGCCCGCAAGGCGGCCACCCATCTGCTGCACAACACCGACAGGGTCGACGGCTATGTCTGGCTGGTCGGCGCCGGTCCGGGCGCCGAGGATCTTCTGACCCTGCGCGCCCAGCGCGTGCTGATGGAAGCCGATATCATCCTCTACGATGCGCTGGTGCCCGAGGCGATCGTCGATATGGGACGGCGTGACGCCGAGCGGATTTCGGTCGGCAAGCGCAAGGGCTGCCACTCCAAATCACAAAATGAAATCAACGAATTGCTGGTGAACCTCGCCGAAAAAGGCAAGCGCATCGTCCGGCTGAAATCCGGTGATCCGCTGGTCTATGGCCGGGCCGCCGAGGAAATGGCCGCGCTGCGCGAGGCGTCGATCGGCTATGAAATCGTTCCGGGCATCACGTCGGCCTTCGCGGCCGCCGCCGATTTCGAACTGCCGCTGACCCTGCGCGGAGTCGTCTCATCTCTTGTCTTCACGACCGGTCATGACCTCAACAGCACCATCCTGCCCGACTGGGCGAAGCTCGCCATATCCGGCGCGACCATTGCTGTCTATATGGGTCGTTCCGTCGCCGCATCGGTCGCCGGGCGGCTGATCGAGGCCGGCCTTGCCAGCGACACCGCGGTGGCCATCGTTGAAAACGCCAGTCAGCCGAACCGTACCCAATTGCACTGCACCTTGAAGGATCTGCCGGCCATCGAGGATCGCTCCGATCTGACCGGCCCCGTCATGGTGATCATCGGCGATGCCGTTGCCGCCGCCAATTTCAATCAATCCACGCCGCTCTCGGCGGCAAAAGCCGCCGTCGTCGCAGCCTGACGCAGCAAAGACGGATCTGCAAGAGAAGGATGTTCGCCATGATGAAGGTTTTGACCGCCAACCGCCTGGCCGACGGGATCGCCGTTTGGCTCGGTGCCAATGGCCGCTGGCTCGAACACATCGATCATGCACTGATCGCCCGTCATCCCGAAGCCGTCGAGGCGCTGGAACAGGCCGGAAAGTCGGCCTTTCACGACAATCTGATTGTCGACGTCGCCGTCATCGATGTCGATGAGGTGGACGGTGAAATCTATCCGATCCGTCTGCGCGAACGCATTCGCGCCAACGGTCCGACATTCCGATCCGATCTCGGCAAGCAGGCGGAAATTCAGCAGGCCTCGGCTGCTTAAGAAAAAGGCGCCGCGCCGTCAGGAGTTGATCCATGTATCGTTATGATGAATTCGACCACGACTTTGTCGGCCAGCGGGTCGCGCAATATCGCGATCAGGTGGAGCGCCGCCTGTCTGGTGAGATCACAGAAGACGCCTTCAAGCCGCTGCGCCTGATGAATGGTGTCTATCTGCAACTGCACGCCTACATGTTACGCGTCGCCATTCCCTATGGCACCTTGAACGGCACGCAGATGCGGCGGCTGGCGCGCATCGCCCGCGACTACGACAAGGGCTATGGCCATTTCACCACCCGCCAGAACATCCAGTTCAACTGGCCGAAACTGTCCGATACGCCGGCCATTCTGGAAGAGCTGGCCGAGGTCGAGATGCACGCCATCCAGACCTCTGGCAATTGCATTCGCAATGTCTCAGCCGACCATTTTTCCGGCGCCGCCGCCGATGAGGTCGCCGATCCGCGCCCCTATGCGGAAATTCTGCGCCAGTGGTCATCCAACCATCCGGAATATTCCTTCCTGCCGCGCAAGTTCAAGATTGCCGTCACCGGGGCGGAGCGGGACCGAGCCGCCATCCAGGTGCACGATATCGGCCTGCATCTCAAACGCAACGAAGCCGGCGAACTCGGATTTGCGGTCTATGTCGGCGGCGGTCAGGGCCGCACGCCGATGATCGCCAAGAAGATCCGCGACTTCCTGCCGGAGGCCGATCTGCTGTCCTATACGACAGCCATCATGCGCGTTTACAACCTTCATGGCCGGCGCGACAACAAATACAAGGCGCGCATCAAGATCCTGGTGCACGAAACCGGTGAAGCCGAATTCGCAAGGCAGGTCGAAGCCGAATGGGAAAATCTCAAAACCAGCGAGTTGAAACTACCTGATGGCGATTTGCGGGCCATTGCCAGTTATTTCGCACCGCCGGAATTGCAGGACCGCGCCGACGGATGGGCATCCCTTGCCGCTCGCAAGAAGGCCGATGAGGGATTTGCCGCCTGGATCCGCCAGAATGTGACGCCGCACAAACATCCCGATTACGGGGTCGTGACGATATCGCTCAAACCCATCGGCGGTGTTCCGGGCGATGCAACCGACGTGCAGATGGAGGCCATCGCCGATCTCGCAGAGCGCTACAGCCAGGATGAAATCCGCGTCTCGCATGAGCAGAATCTGGTTCTGCCGCATGTGGCGCTGGCCGATCTGGAAAAGGTCTACCATGCCCTGCTCGATCAGGATCTTGCCACCGCCAATGCCGGGCTGATCACCGATATCATCGCCTGCCCCGGTCTCGACTATTGCGCCCTTGCCAATGCCCGCTCGATCCCGGTGGCGCAGGAGATCTCCAATCGCTTTGCCTCGGCGGAGCGGCAGCAAGAGATCGGCGCGCTGAAGATCAAGATCTCCGGCTGCATCAATGCCTGCGGCCATCACCATGTCGGCCATATCGGCCTGTTGGGGGTCGAAAAGAAGGGCGCCGAACTCTACCAGATCACCCTTGGCGGTTCCGGCGACGAGAACACGTCGATCGGCCAGATCATCGGACGCGGTTTCGAACCCGAAAAAGTCACCGATGCGGTCGAGACTATCGTCGAAACCTATCTCGACCTGCGCCAGAATGCAGAAGAACCGTTCATCGATGCCTATCGCCGGGTCGGCCCGGAGCCCTTCAAGGAAGCGCTCTATGGAACGACCTCCAGGGCTGCCTGAAGCAAAGCGGGACACGAAAACATGAGCGAAGCAAAACTCTGGAAACCGGAAGACGGGTTCGTTGATGATGATGCCTGGCGCATCGTCGCCGAGGATAAGTCCGTCGAAAGCGCCGAGGCAAATGCCAGGCTGCTTGTGCCGCTGCAGCATTATCTGGACCTGCCCGATCAGGACAGGCAGCCGGACAGGGTCGGAGTCATTATCACACCGGCCGATGATGTCGCGCGGCTGGAACCGCATCTGTCCGCTCTCGCCCTGATTGCCGTGACCTTTCCGGCATTCAGCGACGGCCGCGCCTATTCCCAGGCGTCTCTGCTGCGGTCCCGCTACGGCTTCGACGGAGAAATCCGCGCCACCGGTGACGTCCTGATCGATCAGGTGCCCTTGATGCTGCGCTGCGGGATCGACAGCTTCGCCGTGAGCAATCCCACCGCCATCAAGCGGCTTGGCGAGAACCGGCTTCCGGGCATCGACAGCCATTACCAGCCCGCAACCCGTCCGGCGCGGCAGGCGGGATCCTATCGCTGGCGCTACGCGTCCTGACGCCCTAAACGCACCCCACAAAAATAAATTGCCGTTCCCGCCAAGGAATGGTCATTGTCATGCGTCTTACAGAGTGACATGCGCATGAACACCGATGACAACGCCCTGGCGGAGCGGGCGGCGGGCGGCGATCGTGTGGCGTTTCAGAGCCTGCTCGAACGCCACTACGACACGATTTTCCGGGTTGCCTACCGGTTTACCGGCCTGCGCCAGGACGCCGAAGACCTGACACAGGACATCTGCGCGTCCCTGCCCGCACGGCTCCGGTCCTTTCGCGGCGACGCTCGGTTTACCTCCTGGCTCTATCGCGTGGTCGTCAACGCGGCGCAGGACAAGCGCCGCAAACAGGTCACCGCCGACCGTGCGAACGCGGCCTATGGCGAGATTTCCGAACTCGAGCGCGGCCAGGCGGATCAGACGGCGCGCGACATCGCCTGGCTCTATGAGACCCTCGAACAGCTCGGCGATGACCTGCGGCAGACGGCGATCCTCGTCGTTGCGGAAGGGCTGAGCCACGCGGAGGCCGCTATCGTATTGGACATCAAGGAATCCACCGTCTCCTGGCGCATGCATGAAGTGCGAAAGAAATTGAAAGCACAAGTGGAACAGGAAGCATGAACAGCGAATTGGACAGAATGAAACGGGCCTTTGGCCGGCAGGATGCGATCCGGCCGGATGCGCATGCCCGCAAAACAGCCATTCAGGCCGCCATGTCACAATTTGACGAGGAATTTTCATCGGCGCGCCAAGGATCGACCGACGGCGATCGTCCTAGGGAGCGACGCAGCACAATGCTGAACGCTTTCAACTGGAGACGACTGATGACCATTCCTCACCTCAACACCACCCAATGGCTTGCCGGCGGCGCCAGCATCGCCGTTCTCGCCCTGGCGATTGTCAGTGTCGATCAAATCCGGCCGGACCTCTTCCCGTCTTCTGAACGAAAGGCGATCGACAGCGAAATCACTGAAATATCCGCACCGCTCGATCAAATCCGTGAAGCGGACCGGGACGAGACGGTCACGGCGTTTCAGGACGCGGCACCGGCAGCCGAAAGCATGATCGCTCAAAACCCAGCCGTCGGCGGCGCGGTTGCAACATCGCGTGCCGAACGCCGGCTTCGTGCGCCGGCGGGCAAACCGATGGCCCTGAGCGGCACCGCCGCCCGTCCGCCGCTCGCCGATCAGCCCGCCCCTTCCGGCTACCGGGATCAGGGACGCGACAGATTTGCCGATATCACCCCCAACCAGGTCAAGCGCGTGTCGGAATCGCCGGTCTCGACCTTCTCGGTGGATGTCGACACGGCGTCCTATGCTTTCATGCGCGGCGCCCTCAACCAGGGTGTGCTGCCGCAGAAGGATGCGGTGCGCATTGAGGAACTGATCAATTATTTCGACTATGACTATGCGCCTCCGGCAAGCCGGGATGAGCCCTTCAGCGCGCAGGTTTCCATCATGCCGAGCCCATGGAACGTCAACAATAAACTGCTCAGCATCGGCATCAAGGGATACGAATTGCCCAAATCCGAGGCGCCGCCCGCCAATCTGGTCTTCTTGATCGATACGTCCGGATCGATGGATGCGCCCGACAAGCTGCCGCTCCTGCGAAACGCGTTCCGGCTGCTTCTGTCCTCCCTGAAGCCGCAGGATACGGTTGCCATCGTTGCCTATGCGGGCAGCGCCGGCACCGTGCTCGAACCGACGAAGGTCGCCGATAAGAGCGCCATCCTCTCGGCTCTCGATAATCTCCATGCCGGCGGCTCGACGGCCGGTGCCGAGGGCATTCGCCTTGCCTATCAGCTGGCCGAACGGCAGATGGAGGAAAACGGCATCAACCGGGTGGTGCTGGCAACCGATGGCGATTTCAATGTCGGCATCACCGATACGGATGAACTGACGGATTTTGTCGAGCGCAAGCGTGAGAGCGGTGTCAGCCTTTCGGTGCTCGGCTTCGGCCGCGGAAACTACAATGACGCATTGATGCAGGCCCTCGCCCAGAACGGTAATGGCAACGCCGCCTATATCGACACGCTGAACGAGGCGCGAAAGGTCCTGGTGGAAGAAGCCGGCTCGACCCTTTTCACCATCGCCAAGGACATCAAACTGCAATTGGAGTTCAATCCGGCAACGGTCAGTGAATACCGGTTGATCGGCTACGAGACACGGATCCTCAACCGGGAAGACTTCAACAATGACAGGATCGATGCCGGCGACATTGGTGCCGGACACACGGTGACGGCATTGTATGAGTTCACACCCGTTGGTGCGCCGGGACAGAAGATCGACGATTTGCGCTACGGAACCTCCAAGACCGAACCGACTGAGCTGGCTTCGGATGAATATGCATTTATGAAAATCCGCTACAAGCTGCCCGATGGCGACACCAGTCGCCTGATCACCGTCCCCGTGACGAAAGACATGGAATCGGAGACCACCGATGCAGCGCCACAGGAAGCCCGCTTTGCTGCCGCGGTGGCAGGTTTCGGTCAGCTGCTTCGCGGCGGCCGCCACACCGGCGACTACACCTATGAGGATGTGATCGCGCTGGCCCAATCCGCCAGGGGCGAGGACCGGTTCGGCTATCGCTCGGAATTCATCAATCTGGTCCGTCTGGCCCAATCCGCGGCGGCATTGGAGCCGTTGAAACAATAGGCCGAACCAGCCGGCCGATCCCCGCTTGCAGCGACCGCCCGTGGGGATCGGCGATCAAAATTCCCCGGCAGCAATCCCGACGCCGGTTCTCCGGCCGGACTTGTCGCCATTGCGGCGGGCTGGTACACAAACCGTTCTTGGCCACAACGGACCGTCGCAGAGTAGATGAGTAGCACGGAGCTCGAACTCAAACTCAGTATTGATGCGGAAACCGCCCGTCGATTACGGGACAAACCGGCCCTGCTCAAAATGGCGCGCCACCAATCGTCGCAACGCGACCTGCGGTCCATCTATTTCGATACGGCGGACTTGCGCCTTCGCCGCAAGCGGGCCTCCCTGAGAGTTCGCTGGGACGGACGCCAATGGGTGCAGACCCTGAAGCGCCGCACCCGGCTCAAACATGGCCTGTCCAATCCCGTCGAGATTGAAACCATTGTCACGGATCCGATTGTCGACATTGCCGGCATCGAGGACCGGACGCACCGGTCATGGTTGAAGAAAGTCGTTTCCGGCTGCACGCTCTCACCGGTATTCGAGACCAATGTGCGTCGAAGCACGACACTTGTGGATGTTGCCGGTACCGGGACGGTTGAGGTGGTAATCGACAACGGCACCGTCGGAAATGCGGACCTGTCCGATGATTTCAGCGAGGTCGAGCTTGAATTGAAAGCCGGAACCGCGCATGCCATTTTGACCACCTCCGAAATCCTGTTTGACCAAGATTGTGTCGCAGCCGCGCAAAGCAGCAAGGCCGAGCGCGGTTACGCCTTGATCACCGGCGCAACCGAACCGTCTGAAGCCACTGTCACGGGTCGGCACTATCAGCCTCCTGCGCTGACGCCCGGAACACCTGCGAGCGAAGCGTTGAAAATGATTGGCCGGTCGGCTGCTGACCAGGTGCTCGGCAATTGGGACCTCCTGTTGGAATCGGACCATCCCGAGATTCCGCATCAGCTACGCGTCGGCCTGCGACGGTTCCGCACCGCTCTGAGGATCATCAAATCATCGGCAGGGGTCTGTGAACTCGAAAAACTGTCCAAAGACGCGCGGCGACTGGGCCGGATCGTCGGCCAGTTGAGAAACACCGATGTTCTGATCGATGATGTCGTCATGCCGACAATCCGGGACACCGGAAAACAGGCAAAACACAAAGCATTGCTGCGATACCTTCAAACGGAGCGAATCCAGCAAAGAAAGCGCGTCCGCCGACACCTCACCGATGGTCGATGGGCCCATCTCAAGCTGAACTGCATGCTGTTCGATCAGGCGCTGGACCGCGCCCTGCCGGAGGGCGGGATTTCAGACAATCTGCACGAACTGTCGGCCCGGGAAATTCAGAGTTGCTGGCACGCCGTCAGGGCGCGCAGCCGCGTCTTTTCCGAAAGTCAGATCGACGAGCGGCATGAACTGCGCAAATTGCTGAAGACCGTACGCTATGCGAGCGATTGCTTTGCGCCGCTCTATCCGGCGAGCGACACAAAACATTTCATCGACAAATTGAAACGCCTGCAGGATGTATTTGGCTATCTGAATGACGTGGCCATGGCCAACCATCTCGCCGAGGCGATCGCTGACCGACATCCGGATCGTGGCGATCTCAAAAGAAGCGTGGTGGCCATTTGCAACTGGCACGATCACAGGGCGAAGGCCGCCTTGCGCAAGGCAGATAAACGCTTGCAGGCCCTCCTGGGGAGTTCACGATTCTGGCAGAGCCGCAATTAGCCATTTTCAGTTCGGCCGCGTTGCGGCTTGATCTTGGTCAACGCGGTGCATCGCCTGCCATGCTGCATTTTGAGGACCGATGGAATTGCACCCAGACGCAATGCATGCAAAACGACATTGAACACAAAAACACCGGAGAAAAGCATGACCCACGTGCCGCATGAACTGGCAGAAGAATTTCCCGATCAGACGGACAAGCTTCACGATCTGAAGATGAACAACGCCCATTTTGCGAAACTGGCGGACGAATACCATCAGTTGAACCGCGAAATTCATCGGATCGAAACCGGCGTTGAACCGACATCGGATGCCTATTCGACCGATCTCCGCAAAAAGCGCATGCTTCTCAAGGATGAGATCAGCGCAATGATTTCCGCTGCCTGACATATAGCGGCGCACAAGCCAAACGGCATATTCCCATTTGCCGCCGCTCGGTTTATCGCTTTGACCGTTTTCACGATTTGTCAGAAACGGGACAACGGTGCCGGCGTATGATTTTGTTGGTGCATTCTGGATTTGCCGATTCCGACGAAACCAGAATTGCTTTAGGCTGTGCCGAGATCCGGTGAGATTGGGGCTGGTGTGCCATGGCAGCTGATTATCCGCAGATTCTGCCGATTGGCGATGCCGCGTTTCTGGTGCTTTTCGCAGATGCCATCAGTGACGGGGTCAATGATGCGGCGGTGTCCTTTTGCCGGCGTGTCGAAGAGGCCCGATTGCCGGGCATCATTGAGACCGTCTCCACAAGCCGCTCAGTCCTTGTCCATTTCGACCCGCTTACACACCCGTTTCACATCGTGCGTCAGAGACTTGGTGAAATGCTGGCGCAGCACGACGATACCGGCAATGCGGAACCCATCCATCGGCGGTGCTGGGACATTCCCGTTTGTTATGGTGGCGAATTCGGCCCCGATCTGCCGGATGTCGCGGCGCTGCTGGGTGTCAGCGAAGCAGACGCCGTCACCGACCACCAGTCCACCGCAATTCGCGTCAACATGATCGGATTCGCGCCCGGCGTTCTCTATTGCGGCCTGCTTGGACCCCGTTGGGACCTGCCCCGCCTTCAACATGCAAAACCGAATGTTCCGGCCGGCTCGGTCTCCGTCGCGGTTCGGCAAACGGTCATCTATCCGCTCGCATATCCGACCGGCTGGCGCACCATCGGCCGCACACCGCTGAGCAGTTTTGATCCGTTGGCGGACCCGCCCATGCGTATCCGGCAGGGCGACGAGATACGGTTTCGCGCCATCGACGCGGACGAATTCGCGGCACTGTCCGCCGATCGCAAACGTTTGGCGTTCTCCGAAACACGCGACAGCCCGTCATGACCGGACGTTACCTTGAAATCCTCTCGACCGGCCCGGGATTGACGATTCAAGACACCGGCCGGCCAGGATACCAGAGATATGCCGTGGTGCGCAGCGGAGCGATGGACCAGATGGCTCTGGAAGCGGGCCGGCTGCTGCTGGACAATCCGCCGGATGCCGCCGCCTTGGAGCTGTCGGGATCGGCATTGCGCTTTCAGGTCCGCGGCGGTGCCGCGCGCATTGCGCTCAGCGGCGCACCGGCCAGGGCAATCCATGACGGTCATCACCTGCGCTGGCCTGCAAGCTTCGAGCTGCCGGAAGGCCAGACCGTGACGATTTCGCCGCCTGCAAAAGGCAATTACGCCTATGTGCATATTGACGGTGGCATCAAGACAGATCCTGTCATGGGGTCCCGTTCCACCCATGTTCGCTCCAGGCTGGGCGGACTGGACGGTCGATTTCTTCGCGACAGCGACCGGCTACCCCTGGCGCCCCCGTCGGACGGCATCGCCAATATGTGTTTACCGGAACCCGACTGGTTCGGGGCCGACAGCATTCGAATCGTCAGGGGCGCGAATGGTGACCTTTACAGCGACGCCGAATGGCAACGGTTTCTCGGCACTGTGTTCCATGTCACGGCGCAAAAGGACCGCATGGGCGCGCGCCTGTCCTCCGACCCGCCCGCACTGCCCGAAAACCGCGGATTGTCGGGCATTTCGGATGCCGTGGTTCGCGGCGACATTCAGGTGGACGGAAACGGGACTCCCACCGTCTTGCTGGCCGACCATCAGCCGACCGGAGGATATCCGCGCATCGCCACCATCATCACCGCCGACTTCGAACGCTTCGCGCAATTGCCGGCCAAAGCTCGTTTTCAGTTCCGTCTGGTCGACCAGGAAGAAGCCGTGGAAGCGCTGAAAACCAGACAGACCGAACGCGAGGCCCTGCCATCGCTGCTGCAGCCGGTGCGGATTGATCCGGCCATGCGCGGCGACCTTCTGTCGTTCAATCTCATCGGCGGTGTGGTATCCATGGAGGACGACGCCTCCTGGAAAGGATATGGTGGATCATGCACATCGACCTGAACGCCGACATGGGAGAATCCTTCGGTCCCTGGTCCATGGGTGACGACGCGGCGATGCTCGATATCGTCACCAGCGCCAACATTGCCTGTGGATTCCATGCCGGCGATCCGGCGGTGATGGACCGAACCGTCCGCCTGGCGGCGCAAAAAGGTGTCGGCATCGGCGCCCATCCCGGTTTCCAGGATCTTCGCGGCTTCGGGCGCAACCGCATTCTTGGCCTCAGTTCCAATGAAATCCGGACAATGCTTCTCTATCAGATCGGCGCGCTACAGGCGATTGCGCGGGCCGCCGATGCAACGGTCACCCATGTCAAGCTGCACGGTGCGCTTGCCAATATGGCCAGCGAAAACGCCGAGCTGGCTAGCCAATTCGCCGAGGCGACCTCCATGGCCGATGCCGGTCTGATCATCATCGCCATGGCCAAAACGGCATTGGAAAGCGCCGCCCGCAGCTCTGGCAATCCGGTCGCCGCGGAAATCTATGCGGACCGGGCCTATAATGATGACGGCACTCTGGTCGACCGCAGAACCACAGGTGCGGTGCTGCACGATCCGCAAATCGCCGCCGACCGCCTCCTGAAGACGATCGAGGACAAGGCCGTTACGTCTGTCAACGGCGTGAAGATTCCCGTCAAGCCGGCGACGGTTTGCGTTCATGGCGACAATCCCGTTGCCGTTCAGATGGCCGACACGATCCGCACACGACTGGATCAGGCGGGGGTCCAGGTTCGATCCATGCACACATTCATCGGCCGCTGACGCCTGGTCAGTCGGTTGCCCGCAAGAGCGACGCAACCGTTTTTGCGTCAACGCGGCGGATTTCGGCCCGGTCGCGCACCGCTGCAAACGCGTCGCTGGTGAGCAGCCGGTCAGCCAGATCGGCCGGCAGCACAATGACCACATGATCGCGATCACCGGCAATATCCAGCCCGTCCACCGTCACGGAAGGCGCTGTGACCATGCCGCCGGCAACGGTGTTGTTGCTGTCCGGATCGATCAGAATGAAGGCGCCCGTATCGCGATTGATTTCATAGGGATCGAAGATCGCCGGCTCGTCGAACACGAGCCGCACGGTTCCGATCGCATTGAGCGGCAAAGCATCGGCGCCGTCCCACCGTCCTGAACCAAGATCGAGCGCGGCTTGCGGTTCAACCCGCACCCGCTGGCGCCGGCTGGAGGATTTGAGCCAATAGCGCTTATCCTGGCTGATCCCCTCCGCCGACAGCGCCACCAATTGAGCATCGAAATGACGGCCGGTCGCCGGTGCCGCATCGATGGATACGATCATGTCGCCCCGCGCCACATCCACGGGCCGGTCGAGCACCAGTGTGACGGCATCGCCTGCAACCGCTGCGTTTCGCACCAGGTCAAAAGTGACGATCTGTTTGACATTGGCAACCGTTCCGGCCGGCAGTATCACCACGCTGTCTCCGGGTTTGACCGAACCGCCGGCCACCGTGCCCTGATAGCCTCGAAAGCCTTCATCCGGCCGGCAGACCCGCTGCACCGGCAGGCGAAACCCGACCGTCTGCGCACTGCGCTGGGTGGCAAGTTCAAGCACATGGACAAGCGTCGGCCCGGCATACCAGGGCATCGTCTTTGCAGCCCGTGCCACGACATTCTCGCCCAGCAGCGCGGACATCGGGATCGCGGTCACATCAGTTACTCCGAGCGACAGGGCAAATTGCCGAAACGCGGCGGATATCTCGTCAAATCTGTCCTGGTCGTAATCGATCAGATCGATCTTGTTGACGGCCAGAACGAACTGCCGGATTCCCATCAACGAGGCGATGGTGGCATGGCGGCGTGTCTGTTCCAGCAGGCCGGCCCGCGCATCGACCAGCAGAACCGCCAGATCCGCCGTCGAGGCGCCCGTCGCCATATTGCGTGTATATTGCTCGTGACCGGGCGTGTCCGCGACAATGAAGGAGCGTCTGCCGGTGGAAAAGTAGCGATAGGCGACATCGATGGTGATGCCCTGCTCACGCTCGGCCTGAAGACCATCGAGAAGCAAGGCGAAATCCGGCAGTCCGAGGTCGTTCTGCTGGCCACGATTGTCCCGTCGCAGCGCGTCGGCATGATCGTCCTTGACGGCTTTCGTGTCCCACAGCAGACGGCCGATCAAGGTGGACTTGCCGTCATCGACGCTGCCGCAGGTGATCAGCCGCAGCGGCCGGGCATTGTGACCGGCCGGTTCGGTGAGACTGTCGGCTGCGGTTTGAACAGTGGCGGTCATCAAAAATACCCTTCGCGTTTTTTCTTTTCCATGGATCCGGACTGGTCGCGATCGATGGCCCGGCCCTGGCGCTCCGAAACGGTGGCCGTTTCCAATTCGCCGATAAGTTCATCCAGCGTGGTGGCATGGGAGCGGATCGCTCCGGTCAACGGAAAACAGCCAAGGGTGCGAAAGCGTACCATTTCCTCACGCACCGCTTCATCCGGCTGCAGGGGCAGGCGCGGATCCTGCGCAAGCACGAGCATCCCGTCGCGCTCGACGACCGGCCTCGGCGCAGCGAAATAGAGCGGCACGATGGCAATGACTTCGGCCTGGATATAGCGCCAGATATCAACCTCGGTCCAATTCGACAACGGAAACGCCCGAACGCTCTCGCCCTTGCGGATCATGCCATTATAGATGGACCACAATTCCGGCCTCTGATTGCGCGGATCCCAGCGATGATCGGGTGTTCGGAATGAATAAATCCGCTCCTTGGCGCGCGAGGCCTCCTCATCACGCCGCGCGCCACCGAAAGCCGCATCGAACTGGCCGGCATCGAGCGCCTGGCGCAGTGCCTGCGTCTTCATGATGTCGGTGTAAACCGACGAACCGTGAGAAAAGGGCGTGACATTTTCCAGCTTGCCGCGTGGATTGGTGTGGGTGCGAAGATCCAGTCCGAATTGCTGCACCGTCCGGTCGCGAAAGGCAATCATCTCGGCGAACTTCCAGCCGGTATCGATATGCAGCAGCGGAAACGGAATCGGGCCCGGGTAGAAGGCCTTGCGCGCCAGATGCAGCAGGACCGAGGAATCCTTGCCGACCGAATAGAGCATGACCGGCCGTTCGAATTCGGCCGCGACCTCGCGGAAGATGTGGATCGCTTCGCTTTCAAGCGCCTTCAAATGGGGATCGAGTGGTGGTTTGGTCTCGGACATGGTCTGCTTCCCGTTAGTGTGCGGCGATAGCCGCGTCTTGTTCGGCGACATGCAATCCGCATTCGCGCTTGTCATCCTGTTCCCACCACCAGCGGCCAGCGCGTTCATCTTCGCCGGGCCGGATCGCCCGGGTGCAGGGTTCGCAGCCGATTGACGGAAATCCGCGCGCATGCAGAGGGTTGACCGGCACCGCATTGGCGTCGACGAAGGCATTCACATCGTCCATGGTCCAGTCCGCCAGCGGATTGGCCTTGATCAGCCTCCGCTCGTCATCATGTTCAGCAAAAGGGACACCCGCTCGGGCGCCGGATTGAGCGCGCCGCAGACCGGTGACCCACAAATCCGCCCCGTTGAGCGCCCGTGCCAGAGGTTCGAGCTTGCGGATACCGCAGCAGGCGTGGCGCGCTTCGATGCTTTCGTAAAATCCGTTCAATCCGTTGCGTTCGACATAGGCAGCCAGTTTTTTCGGATCCGGCCGAAACCGCTCGATGGTGATGCCAAAGCGATTTTCCGTTTCATCGATCAGTGCAAGGGTCTCGTCAAACAGCCGCCCGGTTTCCAGCGTCACGATGCGCACAGCCGGTGCCGCGATTGTCAAAGCTGCGGTCAAGACCTGGTCTTCTATGCCGAAACTTGTTGTAAAAACGGCGTTTTTTCGACCTGCAGCCAGGCTGCCAAGGCGCTCGACAAGCGACATCTCGGAAAAGTCTGCTTTCAGCGCTGGGTCATTGGGGGTGACGGGTCCGGCAAGCATGGTGATCACTCCGGTGAAATCTGGCCCTAGGAGTGACGCATTTCTGGCCCCATTTGAAACAAACCGGTTCTATATGCATTGCCGGAGGGACAAAGAATTATTCCACCAGGGTGAATTGCTGGAAAATGAGTTTTCAGCGAGCTCTTTGCCGCGGACAACACGCCGACTTGCCGTTGAACCGTCACGCCATCCTTGTAAGGATAGGGCCGATTCCATCATCTAAGGAACCCTGCCCGTATGCCGCGCACGATCTCGCTTTCACAATTGCCCGCACTGGTCGGAACGGAGCTCGGTCTGTCCGACTGGATCACCGTGGACCAGACGATGATTGACCAGTTCGCCGATGCAACCCATGACCATCAGTTCATCCATGTCGATCCGCAGCGGGCCGAGGCGGAAACACCCTTCGGCGGCACAATCGCCCACGGCTTCCTGTCCCTGTCGCTTCTGTCGGCGATGAACTACAATTGCACGCCCAGGATCCGCGAACAGCAACTTGGCATCAATTACGGTTTCGACAAGATCCGCTTCATGGCGCCGGTCAGGAGCGGCGCGCGGGTGCGTGGCCGTTTCCATCTGGAATCCATCCGCTTTCGCGGCAATGCGATGGTTCAGCTGACCTACAAGGTCACAGTGGAGATCGACGGCGAGAAAAAACCGGCCCTGACGGCCGAATGGCTAACCATTTGCCAATTCGACCCCAAGGATCGCCCGAAAGACATCGAATAGGGTCAGGACCCGGAAGCGGTTCTGAACCGTTAACCACCTTCCTAAAGCCGCGATTCAACATTTTCCGTCATTCTATCCTGGGTAGAAATGGAGTGTTTTATGGGCCGTGGTCCTGGAATCCTGTCCGATGGTTTGATGGTTCTGAGAAGATTGCGGGCGATATCGTCGGTTATCGTTGTTTTGACAGCCATCGCTTTCAGTTGGTCCGTGTTGCCGAGCGTCGCTCAGCCCGGCGGTGAGACCAGTCCAGGCCTGACGCTGGACAATCACCCGAAAGACTCCCTGTGGGACAATCCGATCTCGCCACCGGACACCACCAGTCCACGTGCAACACTGGAGAGTTTTGTCCTGATCATGAAGGAAGCCACCCGTATCTGGCAGGATGTGCGCGTCGAGTTTGCCGAAAGCGGCGCGACGTTCCTGACCGATGATCAGGAGCAGCGTCTGGAGCTGGTCAATGCGCTGATCGAAAAATCAAGCCGGACATTCGACCTCAGTGCAATCCCCGTGACAGCGCGGGAGAAGGCAGCCGTTGAGCTTGCCCTGCAGTTCCAGGAAATCCTCGACCGCATCTACGTGCCCGACTTCGACACCATTCCAGGCGCCGCCGCTGGTGCGTTCCTGAATTCGAGCCTGCGCGACACGCTGCCGCAGAGCTGGATCATCCCGGGCACCGACATCACCATATCGAAAGTCGAGAGCGGACCGCGCCGTGGGCATTTTCTGGTTTCCGGCGCAACGGTTGAACGAATCCCGGCGGACTATGATGTGGTCAAGACCTTCCCGCTTAAAGTGGATCGCGGCGAAGATATCTATGAATACTACATTTACACCGCCGGCGATCTGGTTGCCCCGCCCTGGTACGCCCTCATTCAACAGGGCCCTGAGTGGCTGCAAAACCACTATGCAGGCCAGGCATATTGGCAGTGGCTGGCGTTCGGAACTCTCACCATAAGCCCATTGCTGTTCCTGTTGATATGGCGCAAGGCGCGACGCTGGCGTGCGGTTTCCATCTCGAAAACACGGCGGCAAATCGAAAGTCTTATGGCGCCCTCCACAATCATCGCAGCGACCCTGGCTTACCGATATCTGTGCGAGGCTCAGATCAACATCACCGGCGGTCTGATGCAGGGCATCAGCACGGTGACGACAGCCATCCTGTGGACCAGTGTTGCCTGGCTGACCTACCGTTTCATGGATCTGCTCTACACCTGGATTATCAGGAACCCGGCCCTGCCCACCGGAAGTCTTGACGCCAGCCTCCTGCGTACGGCCTATCGGCTGTTCAGTCTGATGATTGCCCTGAGCATCGCCGGCTACGGGGCAACCCAGATCGGTATCCCCATCTACGGTGTCATCGCCGGACTTGGTGTGGGTGGCCTAGCGATCGCGCTGGCGGCGCAACCAACACTCGAAAACCTGATCGGCGGTGTCATACTCTATGCGGATCGAATGGTCCGTGTCGGCGAATTCTGCAAATTCGACGATCTCAGCGGAACGATCGAGGCCATTGGTATCCGCTCGACACGCATTCGAGCCCTAGATCGAACGGTGATCACCATCGCCAATTCGGATCTGGCCAAGCGCAAGATCGTCAATTTCAGCCACCGGGACCGCTTCCGCCTGCGGCACGACATCGGGCTGCGCTATGAAACGACGCCCGACCAGATGCGGGACGTGCTGACCAGAGTACGGAAATTCCTAGAGGGTCACCCACAGGTCATGGACGAATCGCTGCGGGTGCGCTTCAGGAGCCTTGATGACTATGCTTTGACCGTCGAAGTGAACGGTTATGTTTCGGCGGCCGATTTCGCCGAGTTCCTCGGCATTCAGGAAGAGATATTGCTGCAATTGATCGAGATCGTGAAATCATCCGGATCCGACTTCGCCTTCCCGTCATCCACGACCTATTTCGCCAGGGATACCGGCCTGGATCAGGACCTGGCCAGGCAAGCCGAACAACGCGCCGTCGAGGCACGTGCCGGAAACGATCCGACATCGGTTCCCGAGGGATTTGAAGCCGATCTGTTCCGCCAACTCCGGCCACACAGCGACGGAATCGATCGCGACAAACCGTCAGCGGCATAGGGCATCTCGGAACCCGCATTATGGCGCCTGTCAGGAGCGGTGCTCGGGTATGCGTCGTTTTCATGTGGAAACCACGCCGATAAAAGAGTCAATATCGGAGGCCGTTGTCATCAATCAATCGCTCAGAACATGGCATTTGGCAGAAATAGAGATATCTGCGGAAAGGCAATCAGCAGCGCCAGGCCAGCCATCATCGCGATCCAAAAAGGCATGACGCCGATGAATATCTCTCCCAGCGATGTATTCTCCGCCACGGATTTTACGACAAAGACATTCAAGCCAACCGGTGGCGTGATCATGCCCATCTCAACCACCACCACGATCAGCACGCCAAACCATACAAGGTCATACCCGAAACCGGCGATGATCGGTGCAAAGATCGGCACCGTGATAACCAGCATGGAAAACGCTTCAAGAAACGTGCCGAGAAGGATGTAACTCACCAGGATCAGAATGAGTGTCCAGAATCCGGTGAACCCGGCGGCGGTCAAAAAGGCGAGCAGGTCCGCCGGCAGGGCCGAAAGCGCCAGAAACGGACCCAGAACACTGGCGCCAATAGCAATCATGAATATCGCCGCCGTTGTTTTGGTGCTGTCCAGCAGAACCGGTCCAAAATCGCGAATTCTCATCCTGCCCATGGCCAGAGCAAGAATTGAGATCACGAAAGCCCCGATTCCCGCAGCCTCGGTCGGTGTGAAAACACCCAGATAAATCCCGCCGATGGAGATGCATATGACAAGGATCAACGGGGCAGCACGGATGAGTGTCCGCCAGCGCTCGCGCCAGTCAGCCGACTCCGTTTGTGGCGCCAATTCCGGATTGAAGCGAACCCAAAGGGTGATAGTGACGACAAACAGTACGGTGAGCAAAAGGCCCGGAACAACGCCCGCAATGAAGAGCCTGCCGACACTTTCTTCCGTCAACAGCGCATAGAGCACAAACCCCGCAGATGGCGGAATCAATATGCCGAGCGTGCCGCCGGCGGCCACCGCACCCGTTGCCAGTCGGTCCTTGTATCCAATCCGTGCCATTTGCGGCAGCGCCACGCGGCCCATCGTCATCGCCGTGGCGACGGACGATCCGGAAACGGCAGCGAACCCTGCGCATCCGACGACCGCAGCTGATGCCAGGCCACCGCGAAAACCGCCGATCCAGGCCAGGGCCGCATCGAACAGACTTCTGCTCATGCCGGACACACTGGCAACATTGCCCATGAGAACGAACAGTGGAACGATGACCAGCAGATAGCTGTTGCTCAGCGTATAGGCGGTTGTCGCCATTGTCGCGGTCGCCGCGTTCAGCCCATTGAGATAGGCGATTCCGGCGAACCCGACAGAAAGCAGAGCCAGACCGACCGGCATTCGTATTGCCAGCAGAACCAGCAACACGATCATTCCCGCCAGCCCCGTCTCAAACTCAGTCATGCCGGGGCCCGTTCGATGGCGGTCGAAAGGTCTGCCAGATCAGGATAAGCGCATAGAGAGCGGCGGACAGACCGATCACCCCGTAGATCGTCCACTGGGGAAAGGAGAGAAAGATTGTGGTGTCACCATACTCGTGGGCTTCCAGCGCCTTCAAAAGGGCGCGTTGGCTCAAAAAACTCAAAACCGCCACACCGGCAATACCGATGACAATGTCGCAGATGCGGCGTGCAATCGGTCCAAGGAAACCATCAAGCAGATCGACCCTGATATGCGCGCGCTCCGCCGTGCAAAAGGGGATAGCAAACATGATCAGAAAGGACAGCAGGATCTCGATGATCTCATTGCTTCCACCGATCGGCCGACTGAAGAGATAACGCATACCGGTGTCGATGGTTGTTATGAGCACAATTGCAATGAGGAACCCGCAGGAAATCTGTGCGAGGCAGCGCGAAGCGCCCCGCACAAGGGCGTCAATGGAGACAATCTGCATCAACAGCCGTTCACAAGCTTATTGACCGCGCATTTTTTCCAGTACGGCGCGGGCCGGCAGCCCATCGGCTTCGAGTTCACGCACACGTGCCTCCAGAACCTCCGCCGCTGCGGCGTTGAAAGGTGCCGCCTGCTCCGCTGATAGGACAATTCCGGAGCGGCCTTCCGTGCCCAGAAAGCGTTCGACCGACACCGACGTAATTGTATTGCTGACAGTACCGGCCTGCGCATTCAGAACATCACCCGATACCGAATCGATGGCCTGCTTCTGCGGGTCGGGGAGGCTGTCATAGGAACGCTTGTTCATCACCAGCGTGAACACGGCCGGCAGGCTGTCGAAACCGGATGTCATGTATTTGGCAACTTCGGTCAGCTTGAAACCGGCAGCAGCCGACGCATTGATCAGAACCGCATCAACAACCCCGGTCTGCATGGCCGTATAGACCTCGGTTACCGGCATGAAAATCGGTGTTGCGCCCCAGGCTTCGATCAACTTGCTGGCGTCCTTTGTGCCTGCACGTATTTTCATTCCCTTGACATCGTCGATGGAAGAAACCGGCTTGTCCCTCGTGAAGAGGACGGCCGGCGGCATGGCCCATGTCGAGAGCAGCTTGACCCGGCGATACTCATCCTTCCACAAATCCTGAGCCCGATTCATGGCAACCGTGGTGTTGAGCGGTTCCGTGATGGCGCCGGGCTGTTCGGCAATCAGCGACAGGGGAAAGGGATTTCCGGGTGTGTATCCTTGAACGACGAAGGAAACATCCGTGACGCCATCTACGGCCCGGCTGTATTGTTCGACGGGTCCGGCACCCAGTTCTCCGGCCGGGAAGATACGCACCGTCACATCGCCATTCGAAGCGTTTTTGACCTTGTCACCCCACCACTCGAATATCATTCCATGGAAAGGGTGGTTGGGAGACATGAAATGAGACAGCTTGATTTCCGTGGACGAGGCAATTGTCGCGGTCCCAATGCTGATGGCCACGACCATCAGCGCCTGGATGATATTGCGCATGGGTTCCTCCTTTTGTGGCGGGTTGTCCGCCCGCCGCTTTTGCAGTGTGCCAGTCCGGGTTCAGTTTCGTTTGGTGGCACGGGGGTCGACTTTCACACGCACCCTCTTTTGCTTGTGTTTTTCGACCGTAACCTTGTTCGAACCACCTTCCGGCTCTCCCCAGATCACCGACAGCAATTGCCCTTCCCGAGCCAGGTTCTCGTCAATTGAACCCAGGGAAAACCAATAACCATCATGGACGGAATAGACCGGGTAATACGACACGCCGACCAGACGGTCGCCGTCCATAACCCTGTCTTCCGGCGCGGTCGCGTAATTGGCCATGGGTGTTTCCAAGGCCTTGTAGCCGGGCTCCGTGCCCAGCGTACTTTCATAGATGTCGACAACGTCATCGCGATCCCAGACCAGACGAACTTTCTTGCGCTGCGGTCCGTCGCGAAAACCCAGCAGAGCCTCCCGCCCGATGAAATCATGATCGAAATCGATCATGAACCCGTAACCCAGCTCAAACGGCGTCCTGTAGTGGTCTTCGATCCGGCCGGTAACGAGGCTCCCACCCACAGAATGCATCCCTTCCATGCTCGCTGCCGGAAGCCATTCCCGATAGGCACGCATCTCGTCACCGGTATAGATGGCCGGAACAACCGAGCCGACCCAGCCGGAAACCACCGCCGTGACCGGATAGATTCGCGAACCGATCTGCCGCAGATTATAGGGTTCACCCGCCTCCAAGATCAGGTCAAAAACCTCACGCCCGATTTCAGATGGCCCCCAGAATTCGTAGCCGGGCGCACCTGACATCCGATGATTCAATGCGGTGACCCGGTGGTTGCCGATCTTGAAGTGCCCCATCTTAAAAAACGGGATGGACGGCAGAGGACCGCCATTGAGGTCTTGCAGGATCTTGTCCGCATTGGGGCCCTGAACCTGATAGCGAAATCGCCGTCTTTTACTGAGATCCGGGCCGGGCCGTTCATAGTGTTCGACCCGGACATCATAATCGCCTGTCTCAGCTTGAAACTTCACCCAATTGGCGACCATGGGCTTGCCGACGATGCTGACCTTGTTCGGTTCCTCACAGAAGAGGATCGCATCGCCGATGTAATATCCATCATAATTGCACACAACATATTGCTTGGCCTGCATCGGCCCGAATCCGCTGAAGGAATTGATGCCAAGATCAGACAAAAGACGAACGATGTCCGGACCTTCGAAAAAGACATCCGTCATGTGGTGCGACATGTTTTGAAAAATCGCCGTCTCGCCCCAGGCCCGTTGTTCATCGCGCCAGTTGGTGAACTCCGGCTTCACCGGAAACTCGAACGGGCCGGTGGGCGCGTGGTAGAGCATCTCCCAGACATCGCCGTGGGAGTCGATTTTTTGTTGTAGGGACAAAACATCCGCCATGATCACCAGCACCTGTCCAACTGTTGCGGTCGTGGTTTCGAAAGACGCGCTCCAATTCACTTGCATCATCCGCGCACCAGCGACGTAAATGGGCCGAGTGACCTCGCTTCGGCGAGCGTGTCCTCCGACTGGCCCGCTAGCTTAATTCGCTTCCTTTCGCTAATCTGTAATTGTTATGAATTACACGCCGTTCACTGAGATCCTTGGCAATGATGAAAGAACCGGTGTCGTTGCAACAGCGGGATCGGCTGAATTCGGGAAAACCCTGCTTGCCCTGGTCTCCAAGCGCGCGAAACTGCGAAACTTCGGAACCTACTATGTGGCCAATTGGCGTCGACCGAGACCGATATTGTCAGTCTGGCACGGCAAAATCGATGATTACTGGTTTCGACTGAACTCCGACGACGTCGTCACGTCGTCGGTCTTTCGTCAGGAAATCGCCGCGCGTGTGAAGAAGGCGCCTTCAGCCGGCGTGGCGGTTGATGTATGGGCGCCATCACCCGACGATTTTAGATATGAGATGTTCCGCCGGGCCAGGATCTGCGAACGCCTCGGCATCACGTCTCGTCACGGAAAATCCGGCTTTCTGACATTTTTCCTGCGCAGCGAACCGGATGGCAGGTTGACCCATGATGAACTTGATAAGCTTTTCGAGCTGTTGCCATTTGTTCAACACATGGTGCGCCTTCACCACAAACTTGCCGGAGCGGTCTTCACACGGGCAATGTCGAAGGGCGTTGCGTCCCATTTCCGCGCCGGGGGCATCAAGGGGTTTTCAGATCTGTCGAGGCGGGAAGCCGACATTTGCGATTGTATTTCCCGCGGCCTGACGGTGACGGAATCTGCGATCGAGTTGGATGTCGCCGAAAACACGGTCCATGTCTATCGGCAAAGAGCATTTAGAAAACTGGGCATCCATTCGGCCCGCGAAGCGATGGTGCTCATGCAGTCGCTATCATAAAGCCTTGATCTGACTCACGGCACCCGGGTCATGGCCCCTGTTTCCTCGCCCAATCCCATACGGTCGGCGATGAGCCGGGCCGTAGCCATGAGTTGCTCCTTGACCTCGTCCATCGGCGTGTTGTCGCTGAGCAGGGTAAGATAGGGCACCGTGATGGCGGCAATCGCATTGCCCTGCAGATCGAGAACCGGACAACTGACATCCTTCATACCGTCGACCCGGTCGCTTACCGTCAGCTCGAAACCGTTTTTGCGGATCTCCCGCAGGCAGGTATCCAGCTCACGGCGTTCGGTGTCCGACAGGCGCGGATCGGCCGCCATGATCCAGTGCTCCGCCAGTTTTCGTTCCTGAAACGCCAACAGCACCCGCCCCGATGCCGTGCCCAGCAGACTGAAGTCACCGGTGACGCGGACCGAGATCATGACCGGCAGCGGACTGTCGGCCTGTGCCGCCACATAGAGGCGCCCGGAACTGTAGATGCCGAGATGGCATGACTGGTTGATCTGTTCGGCCAGATTGCGCATTTCCGGCAGGGCCACTTCCAGCAACCGTTTCGATGGCGGCCAGTTGTGGGCGAGATTGTGCAGGCGCATCGTCAGGGAAAATCCGCCACCATTTTCGTCGCGATGAATATAGCCGCGCTCTTCCAGGCAGGTCAGCATGCGAAACACTTCGCTCGCCGACCGGCCGAGTTCGGCAGCGATCTGTCGCTGGGATACCGGTTTGGTTCGTGTTGCCAGCAATTCGAGAATGTCGAGCCCCTTCTCGAGCGCCGGTGCGCTGTATTTCTTCGCGTCGTCGCCTTTGGATTTGCGGGCCGAAGTGACGTTCATCTCAACCTGTTTCCTGTTTTGCCCCACGCAAATTATACGGGCAGCCGATAGATGTTGACAGCGTTTTCGGCAAACATGGCGTCGCGCTCATCCTGGCTGAAATCCCGGGTGATCGACAGGAAGGCCGACCACACGGCATCCATCGAGCTGAACATGGAATCGGTCGGAAAGTTCGATGCGAAACAAACCCGGTCGGTCCCGAAGATGTCGATGGTGTCCAGCACATAGGGTCTGATCAGCTCTTCGGTCCAGTTTTCGATCGTATTTCCGTGACCGGAGATCTTGGCAAAAACATTGTCCATGCGGGCAAGGCTGCGCAGGCCCGATTGCCAGTGCTCGCGGCCCTCCGGTGTGTGATCATGTGGCATGCCGGTATGTTCCAGGATGATTTTCGTTTCCGGGTGCCTGGCCGCCAGATTTGCGGCCCGCTCCATATGGTTCGAAAAGCACATCAGGTCGAAGTCCAGCCCGTATTTCTTCAACAGGCCGAATCTCTCGATCCACGCGGCATTCTCCATGAAATCTTCATCCGCCCAGCACAGGGCCGGATTGTCCGGCAGATGATTGAGCATGTGGCGGATACCACGCATATTGGCGTGGGCAGCATGGCCTTCCAGCACGGCTTCGACATTGTCATCGGCAAAATTGGCGAACCCGACAATGCCCAGCGGCAGCCCGTTCAGCGCATCGCTATCCACCAGATTTTGCAGCCACCGCGTTTCGCCCACCGGGTCGGACGGATCCCATTCGGCCTGAATATGGACAAAGCCCTTGATGTCATAACCCTGCGCATCGTCCAGATAATGATCCAGAAGATAGGTCCTGGCGAGAGATTCGGTTCCTGAAAGGCCGCCCTCTTCGGCCTTCTGATCGGTCAGCCAGGGATAGTAGTTGTTCTCCAGATCCCACCAGTGGATGTGGGCGTCGATGATTTTCTGATCCGATTTGGTTCCCATGATCCACCTCCTAGCTCGCTCTATATCTCTGCACGCAGATGCGCCTGCCGCCCGTAAACGGCAACGACGGCAACAATCAAAGCGCCGAGGGCCGCCTGCACGATCGACTGGTCGAGGCCGAAACCGATCAGCAATGTGTTGAGCTGTGTCAGCGCCAGCGCGCCGGCCACCGTTCCAAGAATTCCGCCCCGCCCGCCCGACAGCGCGGTTCCGCCGATAACGGCTGCAGCCACCGTCTGGAACAGATAGGGCCGCCCCGCATCGGCAAAGGCCGCGCCGGAAAATCCCAGCAGCAAAATACCGGTCAGCGCCGCCAGCACGGATGAGACCGAAAAGCAGAAGATCCAGATCTGCAGCGGCTTTGCCAGAATATAGGGCGCGGCGTTGGGATTGCTGCCGAGTGCGAAGATCTGCCGGCCGAGGACCGTTCGGTTCTCGAACAATATGAGAAAGACCACCAGTGCGAGTGTTGCGGGAACCAGCCACGGTGTCGGAATCGGCCCGATTGACTGGCCGATGGAAACGAAATTGTTGATGTAGTCCGGCGCGCTTCCCGACGGGTAGCCGCTGGTCCACAGCAGCACGGCGCCGAGCAATGCGGTTCCCGTTCCGAGCGTTATGATCAGCGGATGAACCCGCAGGATCGACGACAGACTGCCATTGATCGCTCCGAACACCAGGCTCAGGAGCACGACAAGGATCATTGCCTGCCAGAACGGCATGCCGTCCGCCGAAAGCTGCGCGACGGTCACATTGGCAAATCCGATGACAAAGGGCAGAGACAGATCAATTCCGCCGATCAGCATGACGAGGGTCTGTCCGGCGGAAGCGATGATGAGAAACGAGGCCAGAACCAGCATGGCGCGGATGGAAAACACGCTCGTATAGCCGTTGATCGTCAGCGCACCGATGACGAAGATGATGGCCACCATGGCAAAAGCCGGTAGCGATTTGCTCTGCAGCATATCACGCATGGGCGCCTCCCTTTCGCAATCGCAGATAGTCTGACAACCGGTCCGAATTGAGTGAAACCGCGATCACCAGAACCAGGCCGTAGGTAATCTGCAGGAAAAAGGAGGATACGTTGAAATGGGTGATCAGGTTCTGCAGCAGAAAGATGTCGATGGCGCCGAGCGCCGCACCGGCCATGCCGCCCTTGCCGCCGGCCAAGCTGACCCCGCCCAGCGCGGCGGCTGCAATCGCCAGCAAAGTATAATTCGGGCCGACCTGCGCGTCCGCCGATCCCAGCAGCGCGGTCAGCGAAATCGCCGCGACGGCGGCAATGAAGCCGGCAATGATATAGGCCAGAAACCGCACCAGCTCGACATTCACACCGGCCGAATAGGCAGCCCGGTCATCGCCGCCGATCGTCATGATGAGGCCGTGCAGCGGCGTCCGCTTGATCAGCAACCACACGGCTGCAACTCCGAGAAGCGGCAGGATGGAGAGCTCCTCCGACAGCATATTCAGCCATTTAGGCGTCGGTCCGATCGGCGACGGCAAGATCCATGTCGCGAGGCCCGCGAGGACAAGATAGGTTCCCAGCGTCGCGACAATCGGCTGGATCCGAAGATAGACCGCCAGAAACCCGTTCACCGCGCCGACCGCAACTCCAATTGCAATTGCCGCCGGAATAATCAGCAACGGGCTTTCGAAGCCCATATCCAGGATCAGCGTCTTGACCAGGATGACATTGATGAAGCCGATCAGCGGTCCGACCGAAAGATCGATCCCCTCCCGGCCGGCAAGGATCACCGGTGTCGCGGCACAGGCAGCCAGAACAAGCGGGACGATCAACCCGAGCGTGATACCGATATTTTCCGGCGAGAAACGACCGGGCGTAATCAGAACGGTTGCGACAATCAGCACCACGAACAGGAAAGTGGCGAAACGGGCATCGGCCAGGCTGGCGGTCAGTTTCTTCATGTATCCGCCTCTTTCAGCTGGCCAAACATGGCCGCCATTACACTGTCGAGAGTCATGTCCTGGCGGTCGATGCGGGCGGAAATGCCGTTGTCCCGAAACACGATCACGCGGTCGCACAATTCGAGAATTTCCTCCAGTTCGGTGGACAGGATCACCAGCGTCACGCCGGCGTCGCTCACGGCTCGGCGAAGATAGCTGTAAAGGGCTTTGCGGGTCTGGATATCGACACCGCGTGTCGGGTCGTTCAACAACATGACATTGGGTTGCCGCGCCATCGCCCGGGCCAGCAGGACCTTCTGCTGGTTGCCGCCGGACAGCCGATTGATATGCATTCCGGTCGACGCATAGGTCATCGACAATTCGTCGCGATAGTTATCCAGCGCCGATCTGGCCTTGCGCGGCTTCAACCATCCGGCCTTTGAGAAACCGGCCAGATTGCCGAGTGTGAAATTGTCCAGAACGCTCAATCCTGGAAAGATGCCATTGCGTTTGCGGTCGGCGGGCAGATAGCCGACCCTGGCCCGCGCGGCGACCGAAAGGGAGGTGATTTCCTGCGCACCCCTGTCGGTTTGCGCCAGAACCCGCCCGGCGGCTGGTGACCGTTTGCCCGCAAGAACCTCGAGAAACTGTGCCTGGCCGTGCCCGTCCAATCCGGCCAGACCGACAATTTCCTGTTTCCGGACCTGTTCGGATATGACCTCCGATCCTGGAACCAGCTGCAGGTCTTCCGCGTTCAACACTGTCGGCGCCTCAGCCATCGATGCCTTCCTGCGTCAAATGAGCAAGCAGCGTTTCCGGGTTGATGTCATCCCCCGACAGATTGGCCGTGTTGCGGCCATTGTGCATGACATAAACAACATCCGACAAAGCCAGTATCTCCGGCATACGGTGCGAGACGAAGGCCACCGCTCCGCCGCCGGCGCTGAAAGCGCGAATGGCGGCAAACAGCCGGTCGCGGTCGGCCAGATCGAGCGCCGCGGTCGCTTCGTCCAGGATCAGCAGCCGCGGTTGCCGCGCAAAGCCGCGTGCAATGACCACGATCTGTTGCTCATGCAGTTCAAGGTCACCTGCCAGGACTTCGAGGTCGATCCGGCGGTCGGTCAGCCCGGCCAGCTGTTCCTGAGCAAAATCCCGTTTTTCAGCGAGGCTGCGATGGTGCCGAAAGATCCCGTCATGGCCAAGCAGCACATTGTCCATCACCGTCCGGTTGGGAACGATGAGGATCTCCTGCAGGACGATCGCGATGCCGAGTTTGAGCATGCCCGCCGGGGTCCAGTTGGAGATCACGGTTCCATCCAAACGTACTTCACCGCTATCGGGCGGAATGATGCCGGCCAGCACCTTTACAAGCGTGCTTTTACCGGAACCGTTTTCACCCAGTATCGTGTGCACCCTTCCCGGTGAGACGTCGATGGAAACCTTCTGCAGGGCCCGGGTTTCACCGAAGCTCTTCGACAATTCATGGGTGGTCAGGAGCGGATCGGTCACGTTGCGAACCATGCATAGAGTCGGAAAAAGGAACGCCGGTGGACCGGCGTTCCCGTGATCTGCGTGGAGTGAAGGCCTAATTGCAGGCCGGCGGGATTTTGGAATAGTCCCATCCAGGTGCCGGCTTGTCGCTGCCGAAATAGGCTTGCATCACCGCCGGAGGCACCGGATCGGTGGGAGAAACCGGGAAGATCTCGGAGGAATCCGGTTTCATGCAGTCTGCGTACCAGGATTCGAAATCCGCCATTTCAACCGACGGCACCGGGATCATGATGGTGCTCAGGACGGGCGCCTGACCGTCAAGAACGCGGCTGGCCGTACGGAAGATAGACTGTCCGATCCAGCTGGGCAGAACCGCACCGCCGGTAAATTTGAACTCGTCCGGATTGGCCTTCCAGTATCCGAGCGCATCGCCCGTTACCGAACCGGTCACGACCGGAAGCGGCCGTCCGGCCTGTTTGAAGGCCTCGGCCACAACGCGGGTTTCCGATCCCGTGGTCCAGACACCATCAATCGGTGCGGGATGCGTGGCAAGGGTCTGCAGGATGACGGATTTGGTCACGCTCGGTGTCCAGTTGCCATTGACCATGCGGACCACCTTGATGTCCGGATGTTTTTTGAAGGCATCCTGTGCGCCGGCCCGCTGCTGATCGACGATCGACACGCCGGCAATGCCCTCCACCATAACGACATTGCCCTTGCCATTGAGCGATTTGGCAAGGTTGTCGGCCATGTTGTAACCCCATTTGTAGTAGTTGGAGTCCACATTGATGGCCTTTTCGCTGCTCACCGCAGCCGCCCCGGTGACCACCGGAATACCGGCATCGACCGCCGCCTCGATTGCGGCGTTGAGTCCGGTCCCCGAGCCCGGAACAGTGGTGATGATGTCGCATTCCTTTTCGATGAAACTGCGGATATGCGAAATCTGAATGCCGGCATCGCCGTTGGAATCCGACATTTCGAAGCTTGAGACAACACCCTCTTCCTGCAGACCCTCGACCAGCCGTTTCAATTCATTGGTCAGGGCAACGCGCCAGGGATTGCCCTGATAGCTTTCCGAATGGCACCACTTCCACGGCCGCTCCGGCGCCGCATATCCATCCAGTGGTGATTTCGCGACAACGGTGTCTGAATTGTCATACTCCGCCTGCAGTGCTTCCGGCAGGGATTTCTTGATGTCGTCGACTGTCGCTGCGGTCGCCATTCCCATGGTCATCGCAACCGCCGAAACCGTCAGGCCTATGGTTGATAATCTCATCGTTTCCTCCACTGATTTCATTGACGTTCAAACTGTCAGTTGCCGGCGGCAGCCCTCATTTGCACCAGGTAGATGTGCTCGCAATAGAGCACTGTCGCGCCCTTCTGGTTGATGACCGACGTGCTTTCGATCACCCGGCCGAAATGCTCTCGCTTTTCGTCGGGAAATTTTTTGATGATCTCCACTTCGGTGTGAATCGTGTCACCGATATGCACCGGTTTGATGAAGCGCAGCCGGTCATAACCAAGGCTGAAGGCCAGGGGGTTGATGACCGTCGCGGTCAGACCGACACCAATGGTGAAGATCATTGTGCCATGGGCAACCCGTTGTCCGAATTCCCCTCCTGCGCACCATTCCGCATCCATGTGATGGGGAAAAAAATCACCGCTGTGACCGGCATGCAAAACGATGTCGGCCTCGGTGATCGTGCGCCCGAAGGTCTTGCGCTTAGCGCCGATCTCGTAATCTTCGAAATGTTGCTCGACGATCATTTCCACTACGCCCCAACTCAAAATCCCTCGGACCAACATGCGGGACTATAGGGCACATAATTCCATTTGTAAAATTCCATTTTTGCATTTAAAATATTCTAATGAACTCAGACGGCCAGAACGCCCCGCGTGACCAACCCGTTTCGCAGCTGACAGTCACCCATCGGCTGCGATCGAATGTCAATGTCGGCGCGGCGGTACCCTGGCTGAATTCGCGCTCGATAACTTCCCGGAGCATTGCCCCATGAAAACCAAGCGTCCGCTAAACGGACTCGTCGTCCTTGAATTCGCCCAATTCCTCTCCGGACCGTTTTGCGGCCTGCGGCTGGCTGATCTCGGCGCGCGCGTCATCAAGATCGAGCGCACCGGGTCCGGAGATCTTGGCCGCGGAATTCACCTCAGCGAAACAGCCGAGGACGGGGTCAATACACTGTTTCAGGCGATCAACCGCAACAAGGAAAGCTTTGCAGCCAATCTGAAGGATCCGGCCGACAAGGAGACCGTCAGCCGGCTGATCGAAAAGGCAGATGTGGTCATTCAGAACTTTCGTCCTGGCGTTTTCGACCGGCTGGGCTTTTCCTATGAGGCGGTATCTGCCGCAAATCCGGGAATTGTCTATGCCTCCGTGACCGGCTTCGGCTCCGAAGGGCCGTGGGTCGGTCTTCCCGGGCAGGACCTGCTGGCCCAGTCACGCTCGGGGATCATGTGGCTCACCGGCAGCAGCAAACAGCCGCCACAACCGGTCGGCCTGGCCTTGGCGGACATGCTGGCCGGACACAATCTGACTGAAGCCATTTTGGCTGCCCTGGTCCAGCGCGGCATCACCGGCCAGGGTGCCAGGGTCGACACCAGCCTGCTGGAAAGCCTCCTGGATTTTCAGTTCGAGGTTCTGACCACCCATCTCAATGATGGCCGGCGCCAACCGGTGCGGTCAGCCGCCTATGGAGCCCATAGCTACCTGCCGGCCCCCTATGGTGTTTATCCAACCTCGGACAGCCATATCGCAATCGCCATGACACCGGTCGATCACCTGATGCGCCTTCTGGAGATGGAAACACCGGAAGCGTTCTCCGACCCTGCTCTTGCCTTTTCCGATCGCGACGCGATCAATTCCAGGATTGCGGACCGGCTCAAGCAACGCACCACCCAGGCCTGGCTGGACGTGCTGCAGCCCCATGATGTGTGGTGCTCGGAGGTGCTCAATTGGAACGACCTGCTCGCATCGGACGGTTTCAAGGCGCTGGACATGCTTCAGACACTGAGCCTGCCGGACAATCGCTCGGTTCTGACCACCCGGGCGCCTTTCCGGTTCCAGGGTGAAACACTGACCTCTGAACAGCCTGCACCATCCGTTGGCGAACACAACCGGCAGATCGCTATCGACTTCGGCCTGTAAGCCGGCAGCCGTCACCGGCGTGGGGCGCTGCATGCAGCTTCACGCCAGTGTGGCGTTCACCCGGTCGATTTCCGCCTCGTACCAGGCAATGGTGCCTTTTGGATCGTCCCGGAAGCCGGCAGCGAAGGTCGGCGGCGCCTCGGTGCACGGATCATGTTCGGTGGACCAGACCATCATGCCCAGAAACGCCGGCAGAAGCGCCCGGGCTTTTGCCGTCGGCAGATAATACACCCGGCTCTTCTTTCGCTGGTCCGTGTGGCGCGTCAGCATGCCCTCGGCTTCCAGATGGGCAAGACGCGCCGCAAGAATATTGCTGGCGATGCCCTCTTCCGATGCCTGAAAGTCGCCATAGAAGCGTTTCCCGTGCAGCAGCACATCACGCAGGATGACGAAACACCATTTGTCGCCAAAGATGCCCGCCGCATAGCGCACCGGACATCCGTTCCAGCTTTTCCCATTCGATCGTTTCATGGGCCTTCCATATCACATAAAATTTTCACTTGCGAATTAAAAGTAAACCATGTAGAGACAATTTACTTGCAAATTAAAAGTGAAAGGATATCCCATGGCTTTCCCCTTTGTCTGGTTCGACGTGATCGGCAACGATCGTGGCGGCACGTCCCGTTTTCTGGCCGACACCTTTGGCTGGCAACAAAATGACATCGGTTCGATGATCATGCAGATCGACGGCGACAACGGACCGTTCGCCGGCGTGTGCAATGGCATGGAAAATGTGGCTGGCTGGGTGCCCTATGTGGAAGTCGACGATCTTGCAGTCGAGGCACGCAGGGCGAAGACCAACGGTGCTGACATACTCGCCGAGCAATTGGAGGGTCCCGCGGGAACGGCGACCTTTATCCGCGAGCCGGGCGGTGCCGTGATGGCGCTATGGAAACGCCGGGCAGAGGCGTGAAATGACACTCCATATCACGCTCTACTTTATCGCGATCTTTGCCATTATTCAGGTTGTCATCACCAATCTGGTGGGGATCGCACGGATCCGCAACGAAGTCCATTTCTACGATGAGGGCGATGTCGCGCTACGCCGCAATGTCCGGGCCCACGGCAATTTCACCGAAACGGTTCCGATCACCCTGCTTGCCATGGCCGGAGCCGAGATCTCCGGTGCACCGCATGCGGTGCTGTGGGCCGGCGGTGTCTGTCTGCTGATCGGACGCGGCCTGCATTACTGGATCATCCGGCGCCATGGCTGGGGCAATTCGAGAGCCCTATCGATGATTCTGACCTTCATCCCCATGGGCGGCTTCGCCATCGCCATTCTGTGGCAGCTTGCGGCGCGTGGAACGGCGGGCCTCCAACCGTAAAAACCCGGCTTCGTTGGCGCACGCTGCTTCAGGCGGCAACCGGCAGCAGCGAAGCCAGGCTGCGCGCCATGACCTTGGCCGAATCCAGCATGTCATCGACACCGACATATTCGTCCGGCTTATGCGCCAGATCGAGAATGCCGGGTCCGTAGGCAATGCAGTTGTGCAGCCGGCCGATACGGGCGATGTGTTTTTGATCATAGGTGCCGGGCGAAACGACATATTCAGGCGAGACACCCATAACGTCCTCGATCGCCCGGGACACCGTTTGCACCACGGGTGCGTCCTTCTTTGTCATGGTTGGAACGACACCGTGCATTTCGCGCAGATCGTAGCGAAAATCCTTGCGTCTGGATTTGACCGTTTCCAGAACGTCCGAGATTTCCTGCTTCACCTCATTGACGTCCTCTTCCAGCAGATAACGGCGATCGATGATCATTCGGCAACTGTCCGGCACCGTGGCCGATGGCAAGCCGGTGAAGTCATCCGGCAGCTCATACTGGCCGCCGTGAATGGAGTTGATATTCATGGTTGACTGCCGGGCGCCCTCCGGCACGACCGGCATTTCGGTCCGCTTCTCGGCAAGCGCCGGATAGAGCGTATCTTCCATCTCCCGGATCACCGCGCCCATGTGCCGAACCGCACAGTCGCCCAGAAACGGCATCGAACCATGGGCAATCTCGCCATAGGTTTCGATCTCCGCCCACCACACGCCCCGATGGCCGAGGCAAATCCGGTCCTTGTTCAGCGGTTCGGGAATGATCACGTGCTGAACCCGCTGCGGATCGAAATAGCCCTTTTCCGCCAGATGGGCGACGCCGCCCAGACCACCTGATTCCTCATCGGCCGTACCGGAAATCTCGATCGCGCCGGCAAAATCCGGGCACACCTCCAAGAACGCCTCGGCGGCGATGATGGATGCGGCAAGGCCGCCTTTCATGTCGCAGGATCCGCGGCCATAGATCTTGCCATCCTTCAATTCACCGCCGAATGGATCGAAGGTCCAGTCCCTTCCGACTTCAACGACATCCGTGTGGGAGTTGAAATGAACGCAGTCGCCCTTGTGCCGACCCTCGATGCGGGCAATCACATTCCAGCGCGGATAGCGGTCACTGTCGCCGACCGCGCCATTGGCCCGGATCATCTCGATTTCAAAACCCCTCGCCTTCAGGCGGCTGGCCAGATATTCGCAGATCTCGAGATAGTGATCTCCGGGCGGATTGATGGTTGGGATGCGCAGCAGATCCTGCGTCAGGGCAATCAGATCGTCCCGCCTGGCATCGATGGCCTCGTTGAGCTGGTCGGCGATCTGAACAACCTGATCCATGGCAAGTATCGGCCCATATGCTGCTGGAATGACGGCAAAGCGTATCGCCATTTGTCATACGGTCTCAACACCGTATAAATACGATGGACGTCGATGGGACCGGAGCGCACCTATGCCAATGGATCAGATCGCCTATGAATATGCACCGATCGGCATCGTGCTGACGGAACACCGGGTTATCAAAAGCTGCAACAGGACATTCGCCGACCTGTTTGGATATGGCAAATCGGAACTGCTGGGCCAGTCTTTCAGAATGCTCTATGCGACCCATCAGGAGTTTGAGAACATTCGCGATATCGGATTGGGATCGCTCCGCGAAAGCGGCATCTATTCCGATGAGCGCATGATGACCCGCAAGGACGGAACGCAGATCTGGTGCCGTTTCAGGGCGCAGACCCTGACCCGCGACGCGCCGCTTAACCGGACGGTGCTGAGTTTTGCCCTGATATCGGACCAACCCTCGACGCTCAGCCTGTCGCTGCGCGAACGCCAGGTCGTTACCCATCTGAGCAAAGGGCTGACCAGCAAGGAAATCGCCCGTGTTCTCAACAAATCGCCGCGCACGATCGAGGATGTCCGCAGTCGCCTGCTGAAGAAATTCAACATGAAGAATGCCACCGAATTGCTGGCCCATCTGACCCATATCGACAACTGATTCCGCTCGAGTGACAAGGCCCGACCGCCATGAGCGAACCCACGATACAAACAGATCGCCTGACGCTCCGCAGGCCACAGACCAGTGACCTCGATCCCTACACGGCCTATTGCCGCAGCGAGCGGACGATCCATGTCGGCGGACCGCATGATGCCGTCGAGGCGTTCAACAAGCTCGCTGCAATCATCGGTCATTGGCAGTTGCGTGGTTTCGGCCGCTATGTCTTTGTTGAAACGGTCTCCGGACGTCCGGTCGGCCATGTCGGCGCCCTGCAGATGGATGCCGACTGGCCGCCGGAGATGACCTGGTCGATCTGGCAGGGCACCGATGAGGGAAAGGGCTACGCGATGGAAGCCAGCCGGGCCTATTGCAAATATGCGGCAATCGATCTCGATTTTCCGATGATGGCTGCCCGAATTGTCGCCCAAAACCGGGCGTCCATCCGCCTGGCCGAAAGGCTCGGTGGTGTTTTCAACAGCCATTCGCCGGCGCCGCCCTGGTTTCCCGACGCGATCACCTATGAGCTGGATTTGCGCCACTTTACCCAACGCAGCGCCTCGTGAAACCAAACCCTCTTCGCCCCATGCACCTGAAGGGAACGTCATGCCAGTTTTCACCCACTCCGAATTCGATCACCACGAGCAGGTGCTCTTCTGCCACGATGCGGCAACCGGCCTGAAGGGCATCATCGCACTCCACTCGACCGCTCTCGGACCGGCAGCCGGCGGGTGCCGGATGTACCCCTATGCAACCGTTGACGATGCCCTGACCGATGTGCTGCGGCTTGCAAGGGGAATGAGCTACAAAAACGCCGTTGCCGGTCTGCCGCTGGGCGGCGGTAAATCGGTGATCATTGCCGATCCATCCGGACCCGACAAAGCCGATCTGCTGCGGGCTTTCTCGAAACATGTGCAGGCGCTCGGCGGCCGTTACTGGGCGGCAATCGATATCGGCGTCAGCCCGAAGGATGCCGACATCTTGGCTGAAAATTGCGATTTCATCTTCACCCAGGCCGATCACTTCGAGGAAGGGTTCAATCCGTCATCCTTCACGGCTCTGGGCGGTTTTACCGGCATTCGCGCCGCAGCAAAACATGTCTGGGGGCGCGATGACCTGGCTGGGCTGCGCGTCGCCATTCAGGGTCTTGGCGCCACCGGGGCCGATCTGGCGCGCCGGCTTCACGAAGCCGGTGCCGGACTGGTTGTCGCCGATGTGCGCAATGAGGCCGTCGAGGCGGCCGTCGCCCGCTACGGCGCACGGGCCGTCGACCCCGAGACCATTCATGCGCAGGATGTCGATGTCTTCGCCCCGTGCGCCATGGGCGCCGTTATCAACGACCGGACCCTCCCCGAGATAAAGGCCCGGGTGGTGTGTGGTCTGGCCAACAATCAACTCGCCGAACCGCGCCATGGCGCCGGCCTTCAGTCCCGCGGCATCACCTACGTGCCGGACTATGTCGTCAATGCCGGCGGCATGATCGGCGCCTCGCCGGTGATCTTCGCCACCCTGTCGCATGACGACTCGGTCAAACGCATTGTAGGTTTGTACGACACGATCCTCTCCATCCTGGAGACGGCCCGCGACACCGGCCGGCCGAGCTCCGAGGTTGCCGATGACATTGCCGTTCGCAAGATCGCGGCAGCGCGATGATCATCCGTAGCGGCTGGCCGTCAGCCCCGTTAGGATCTTGTTAACCATTGAAGCGCAGACTGAGTTGGTAAGGTGTTTCGGAGTGAATGTATGAACCGGCAATGGAGTGGTTCAGCTTTCCAGTGCGTCTGACATAAGTGCAAACAAATTCTCCCGTCGGACATGCTTTTGAGCTGCCAATGGAGAGACAATGCGCAAATTCAGACAATCGACAGCATCAAGACTTCTGGGCCTGGCCCTGGGTTCAGCACTGCTGGCTTTGACCACGCAGGCCCAGGCAGGTCCGATGCAATGCGGAGACCGTACCGCCCTGCTCAAGGTGCTGAATGAAAAATACAAGGAAAAGCCGAGAGCCCTCGGCCTGTCGTCCACGGGTAAGGCGATGTTTGAGGTCTACACCTCGAAGACCGGCACCTGGACCATCATCATGACCACCACCGGCGGCCTCACCTGCATCATGGCGGCGGGCCATTCCTGGGAAGAAGCCATTCAGATTGCGGAAGCCCCGCAAGCCTGATTGCTATTTTGAGGATTTCGGCGATGTTTCGCTGACTGCGGCGGACCGCCGGAACCATCAACCGCCGCCTGAAACATCATCCCATATGTCCGGCGACCCGTAGCGCGCCGGTTCCGGAGGATTGTCTGCTCGCTCCATTTCGACCAGGCAGGTCTGTGCCGTCGGGCCCTGCGCCAGTGGCGACGTGCCTCGGTCTCGGGTCAGCATGTTCGGATTGCCCCGTTTGCAGCGGGTCGGGGAGCCCGGGGTTTCAGGATCAAACCACGCGCCCGTGCTGATGCACACCACACCCGGTCGTATCGCCGCGTCGAGCACGGCGCCACAATAGCAACTGCCCCGGTCATTGAAGACCCGCACCACCGACCCGGCGGGAATGCCCCGCGCCGCTGCGTCGGCGGGATTCATATGTACCGGCTGGCGCCCGTCGATCTTGGCCGCGCGGCTTTGCGACCCGTGGTCGAGCTGGCTATGCAATTTGTCCTTTGGCTGGTTCGAGATCATATGCAGCGGATGCGCGCCGGTTCGGCCAAGCCACTCATAGGGTTCGGCCCAGAACGCGTGGCCGGGGCAGTTCGCATAACCGAAATCGGCGATCGTCTCGGAAAACAGCTCGATCCTGCCGCTTGGTGTCTTCAGCGGATGGGCCTGCGGATCAGCGCGGAAATCACTGAAAAGAATGGTCGGTTCGGCCGGCGGTGCCACCTCGAACCAGCGCTTCCTGCGCAACTCTTCGATTGTCGGAAGGGCGATGGATCGCTCTTCGCACACCCGCCGCGTGCGATTGTAGAGATACGCCAGCCAGTCGCGAGACTGTCGCCCTTCCGAAAAAGCCTCGCCGACCCCCATGCGCTGGGCGATGCCGCGGAAAATGTCATAATCGTCACGCGCGCCCTTATAGGGTTTGACCGCCTGTTCCATGTAGACGATAAACCCGTCCCGCGGTGTCAGGGCGATGTCCTCGCGTTCTGGAGCCGTTGTGCACGGCAAAACGATATCGGCGTGGCGCGCATGGGCGTTCCAGCACCATTCATGGGCGATGATCGTATCGGGTTTTGTCCAGGCCCGGAGCAGGCGGTTCAGGTCCTGATGGTGATGGAACGGATTGCCGCCGGCCCAGTAGACGATCTTGGTCTCCGGATAGGTTCGCTGCTGCCCGTCATAGTCGAATGTGGCGCCCGGGTGGAGCAGCATATCCGAAATCCGGGCCACGGGAATGAAGTCCTCGACCGGGTTCTCGCCGATCGGGATGGCTGCGCCGGGAAGGACCGTATAGTCATGGCCGACGGAATTCAGCGCGCTATAGCCGAATCCGATGCCGCCACCTGGCAAACCCATCTGGCCGAGCATCGCCGCAAGAGCGATCGCGGCCCAGAACGGATGCTCGCCGCGGTCCTGGCGCGTCAACGACCAACTGGCCGACAGCATCGTCCGGTGAGCAGCCATCCGCCTGGCGAGATCGCGAATGGCCTCCGCCTCGAGCCCGCTGATGCCGGCCGCCCACTGGGCCGATTTCGGGGTCCCGTCATCCTTGCCGGAAAGATAGTCGGAAAATCGCTCGAAACCGACGCAATAGCGCTCCAGAAAGGCCCGGTCATGCAGGTCTTCGCTCAGCAGCGTATGCGCCAGGCCGAGGATGATCGCCACATCGGTTCCGGGCCGGGGCGCCAGCCACTCGATCCTGTCGGCATCGATGTCGTTGCGGATCGGTGAAACATTCACGAACCGGACACCGGCCGCCATGGCTTCGGCGACGGCGCCCGGCTGCCGATGCCGTCCGCAGCCGCCCTGCGCCATCTGACCGTTGCGGACCGGCACGCCCCCGAACGCGACGAACAGCTCGGTGTCGGCGATCACGGTTTTCCAGCTCGTGCCGGGATAGATGAACTCCCGGCACCCGCCGATAACATGCGGCATGATCACTTCGCCGGCGGCAAAGGAATAGGAGTTGAGCGATTTGGTAAAACCGCCGATGCAATTAAGAAACCGGTAAAGCTGCGCCTGCGCCAGGTGAAAGCTGCCCGCGCTTGCCCAACCGTAGGAACCGCCATAGATGGCCTGATTGCCGAAATCACGGCTGACTCGCGTTAATTCATCGGCAACCAGTGTCTCGGCTTCATCCCAGCTGATGCGCACGAATGGTTCCGCCCCGCGCCCGGTGCCGTTGCCGGGTCCGTTTTCCAGCCAGCCGCGCCGCACCATGGGTGCGTCGATACGGGTGGGATCATGGAGAACATCGAGCAGACCTTGGCCAATCGGCGATGGTGACGGATCCTCCTCGAAGTCGACGAGTTTGACCACCTGCCCGTCCTTGGTTTCCACCCGAAACGTACCCCAATGATAGCTGGTCATCGGCAGATTGCTGTGTTCATTCATGATCGGTTTGCCCGTCCGCGCCATTCGCCGCTGCACATTGAAGGCTTGACCGGCTTTTCGCAAGGTAAGCTTCAAGGCCCAGAGCCTTCATCGGGAAACCGAAGGATAAACTTTCAGCGCACCGGCATCACCGTGCAGACCGGTCGATTCCGCGTCCTAATCAATGCCTTGGCCAAGGTGATCAACGGAGCCTGCAGGTAATGTTTTCAGTTACGATAGTCGTTCTTGCCGCGATGCCGTGCGGCGTTCCGATCTGGAAATCGGCGGCCTGAATGCCCCCATGATCAGTTCGGTCGACAAGGGCACAACATTCAGTTGTCCGATGAACATCTCCCTATGCTCAAGAGCTATAAACGCATCGTTGAGGGTTCCGGACGCGACGGACGCTTCAGCGAGCGCCAGCAGTTCCGGCATCATGGGAACGAGAAAGAGGAACGCATTCGCCGCAAGCAGCCCCGCCGCTGCGAGTTTCACACGCAACCACCATTGACGGCTTCCATAAATAAAATAGAGGACGAGATCACAAACGATCTTCAGCGCCAGGCCCGGCAAGATCAGGATATAGGCACTGTAGAGCTTGTAGGAATAGACCGTCACCATGATTTCCGGCGCGCTGTTTGCAAACAGGGCACCGATGATGATGTGGGAAAGAATACCGCCAACATACAGGATATTGCCAATTTCATGAACAAAATCAATGTTTTTGTGGTTACGTTGATCAAATCTCAATTCTGACAACCGGCTTGGATCAGGGCGAGCACCGCATGGCAAATGGAATGCGCAATGCGCATCCACTCATCGCTCCGGCGTTTCGCCTAATGCGGTTTGAGGGCTGCACGGATTGCCACAAGCACAGAAAAGCCGGACAGAAATTCCTCCTTCTCCAACACGAAATTGTCGTTCAAATCGGCCCGCTGGTAATCCGTGACAAGCGCCCTTCGGTGCTCGGCCTGAGTTATGCTGCCATCGCCATCACGATCCCAAAAGCTGAATACAACTTTGAGTGCAGTGCGATAGGCATGCTGCCTGTTCGTGTCTTCAGCGACGTTTTGGAACCCGAAATCCCATTCGAGAAACTCCGAAAGTGATAGTTCTTCGCTATCATCACCATCGATGGAGGCAAAGATATCAGATCTGGCCGCCTCCATGTCACCATAGTGCACGAATCCGCGGGACTGTCTGTCAACAGTGTCGAAACTGAGTTCGGCCAAGCGCCGCCCCTCGGGCTTTTCCTGTGCAGCTGCTGGCGCGATGAATACCAGCATGAATGCGACGGTGACCATTGTCCTTATCATGGCGTTGCTCCGTGGGTTGCGTCCGGCGAGACAACATTTAATCTTGCATTTGCAATATATGCAATTACATTTTTTGTAAATGCAATTTTTTGAGTCTTCTCGCGCCGACCTGCTCGCGGCCCCTGTCCTATAAATCAAAACGGCGTCGTAAATCGAATTGTAAGACGCCAGCTCATTTGCTTGGGTGTCAGAATACTGGCCGGATGTGGGCGAGCCGGTGTCGGCGAAACTCTGAAGAAGCTGCTGCGCCTCTATCTCAGCCCGGAAAGCAGCGCCCGGATCGCGGTCCAGAATAATGGGGTTGCCACGCGGATTGTGATAGTTGCGCCGGCTCACAAGAAACCACAAGCTTCACCATCAAATAGCGATAACCGCCGCGGCCTGGGACAACTATTGCCTGAATGGCAGGTGCTAGACAACGGAATCCCGTGCAGCATCGGCCAGAAACGCGAACACATAATCTGAAAACGAGCGCCAGCACTCCACCCGGAAGGCCTGCGCGTCTTCGCGCAGCAGGATGATCTCCGCCTTGCCGAGCACCGTTCGCGAGCAGGCGCCGACAGGGAAAACATCCGGCGACAGGTTCTGCGGACAGCCGGCGCTGATCACCGATTGCGCCGCCGGCCCGGAGACGAGGATGGCGGTGTTGCGGTGAGAAACATCAACGGCCGAGTGACGTTTTTTGACCTTGGCACAGGGCGCCGTGAGATCGGTGCCGCTCGGATCGATCACCAGCCACTCGTCCGGCCCGATCCACAGCGCCACCCGCCCGGCCAACCGCGACGCCTTTGCCTGTGCCGATGTCTTGGGCTGCTCGGGCAGCTTGACGCCGAGCGCCCGGGAGAGCGGTGCGATTGCCTCTGCACTGGCACGCAAAGCCAGGCGGCTCGCCGGATCGGCGGGCACGATGTCCACATGGGCGGTCCGCACAAGCCGGCCGTGTAGCGGCAGGGCGCGAATTGCAGTTCCCGTGTCAGCCATTGAGCCGCTCTCCCTTTTCATCGAAAAACACGGTGCCGGTGACCTCCACCTCGATCGTCCGGTCCGCCATCGGCACATATAGGGTCTCGTCCTTGCGCGCGCGGCCATTGGCCACCAGCGCCAGGGCGATGGAATGACCGCAATTTTCCGACCAGTAGGAAGAGGTGACATGTCCGAGCATCGTCATCGGCACCGCCTCGTTCGGGTCGGCAACGATTTGCGCGCCTTCTTCAAGAACGGTCTTCGGGTCCCTGGTCGTCAGACCGACCAGCTGTTTGCGCCCTTCGGCCACAAGGTCCGGCCTCTTCAGCCCACGGATACCGACAAAATCCGGCTTGCTTTTGGCAATCGCCCAACTGAGCCCCGCATCGTCCGGCGTCACCGTTCCATCCGTGTCCTGCCCGACGATGATGAAGCCTTTTTCAGCGCGCAGAACATGCATCGCCTCGGTGCCGTAAGCGCAAGCGCCGAGCGGTTCGGCGCGCTGCCAGACAGCCTCCCAGACCGCACGGCCATAATCGGCCGGAACATTGATTTCATAGCCGGCTTCACCAGTAAACGACACGCGGAACAGACGGGTCGGCACACCACAGATAAGTCCTTCCCGGGCACTCATATGCGGCATTGCTTCGCCGGAAAGATCGATCCCCTCAACCAGCGGCGCGATGATATCGCGCGCCTTGGGGCCTTGAACCGCAATCACGGCCCATTGTTCGGACGTCGATGTCAGCCACACATCAAGTTCGGGAAATTCGGTCTGAAGGAAATCCTCCATATGGTTGAGGACACGTGGCGCACCGCCGGTCGTGGTCGTCACATGGAACCGGTCTTCGGCGATACGCGCAACCACGCCGTCATCATAGATAAAGCCGTCCTCGCGCAGCATGATGCCATATTTGCATCGGCCGGGTTTCAGCTTGGTCCAGCCATTGGTGTAGATGAGATCGAGGAACTTGGCCGCATCCGGCCCGACCACTTCGATCTTGCCGAGGGTCGAGGCATCGAACAGTCCGGCCACCTCGCGCACCGTCCGGCATTCCCGGTTGACCGCCGCGTGCATATCCTCTCCGACCCGCGGATAATACCAGGCGCGCTTCCACTGCCCGACATCCTCGAACACCGCGCCATGATCAGCTTCCCAGCCATGGATCGGTGTTCGTCGCGTCGGGTCGAAGAGATGGCCACGCGCATGATTGACGATCGAGCCGAAGGTCACCGGCGTATAGGGCGCACGAAACGTGGTCAGACCCACCTGCGGCATCTCCCGGCCGAGCGCTTCGGCGGCGATCGCCAGGCCATGGATATTGGACGTCTTGCCCTGATCGGACGCCATGCCATTGGTCGTGAACCGTTTGACATGTTCGATCGATTGCATGCCCTCGCGCACGGCCAGGCGAATATCCTTCGCCGTCACATCGTTCTGGAAATCGACAAAGGCCTTGACCGTGCTGTCCGCGCCGGCGCCGGCCGCCGCACCCGCCATGCCGCCGGACCAGTTGCCCGCGCCCTCGACCGAAACCTTCGATCCCGATGAACGCTTTGCCGCGCCCGCCGCTTTCATACCCGCATCAAACGCTTCACTGATGCTGGCCGACAGATCATCCGTGCCGTTGCAGGCGCCGACGCTGATGCAATCCTGCACATATTCGCCCGGCAGGAACCGTTGGGTTTCCGCGTCAAAGGCGACCTTGCCCCGCGACTGCGAAAACATGTGAACCGACGGTGTCCAGCCGGCCGACATGATCAGCGCGTCGACCGGCACATGGCGACCGGCGCCGCCGCCATTGCGCGCGACCGTCATTGTCGAAATCCGGCGCGCGCCCTTCGTATTGGTGACACTGTGGCCGGTCAGCACCTCGAGACCGAGTTCCGAAGCCGTCGACAGCAGACCCTCGCCCGGCGCATCGCGCGTGTCGACGATGGCTTCCACCGAAACACCCAGGCGCTTCAGATCGAAGGCCGTTTCATAGGCTGAATCATTGGCGGTATAGACACCGATCTTGGTGCCGACGGCAACACCGTAATGATTGAGATAGGTTCGTGCGGCAGATGACAGCATGATGCCCGGCCGGTCATTATTGGCAAACACCATCGGCCGTTCGATCGCTCCCGTGGCGATGATGACCTTGCTGGCACGCACCTGCCACAGGCGCTCGCGCGGCAGCGCCGGATCGGGATCGGCCAGATGGTCGGTCACCCGTTCGACCAGCGCGACGAAATTCTGAGCGTAATAGCCGAAGGCGGTCGTCCGGTTCAAAATCCGAACATTGTCCATGGCCGACAGCCTGGCGGCCGCCTGCGCTGCCCACCCGAAGCCCTCCATGCCGTCGAGCCGTACGCCGGACTCGAAAGCCAGTGCACCGCCGAACCAGGCCTGTTCATCGCACAGCATGACACTGGCACCGCCCTGCGCTGCAGCTAGCGCCGCGGCAAGGCCGCAAGCACCGCCGCCGAGCACCAGGACATCACAATGAACATAGCGGTTGGAATAGTGGTCCGTATCGCTCTCATCGGGCGCGACGCCCAGACCGGCGGCCGAACGGATGACCGGCTCATAGAGCTTCTCCCAGGCGGCTTTCGGCCACATGAATGTCTTGTAGTAAAAGCCGGCCGCAAAGATCGGCGACAGCAGATTGTTGACGGCACCGACATCGAAAGCCAGCGACGGCCAGCGATTTTGCGAAACCGCCTTCATGCCGTCGAAAACCTCCTGAACGGTCGCGCGAACATTGGGCTGGCGGCGCGACCGGTCGCGCTCGATCCCCATCAGCGCGTTCGGCTCTTCCGGCCCGGCGCCGAGGACACCGCGCGGCCGGTGATATTTGAACGACCGGCCCATCAGGTGAACGCCATTGGCCAGCAGCGCCGAGGCCAGTGTGTCGCCCTCAAGTCCGGTGTAAAGCTCTCCGTCGAACGAAAAGCGCAGGGTCCTTGCCGGCGTCAGACGGCCGACTCCGGCGATGCGATGGGCGCCGCTCATTTGGCCGCTCCCTCTTTCGCCACAGCGCTGCGCTCAAGGCGGGCCGCATCCGGTTTGGGTTCGCCGGCCTTGTAGGTGATCAGGAACCGGTCGCTCACCGTGTCGCGCACGGCGTTGAAGAAGCGGCCGCAGCCGTGGATATGCCGCCAGCGCTCATAGGCCAGCCCCTTGGGGTTTTCGCGCAGGAAGAACATCTGTTCGAACGCGGCGTCGTCAACGGAAGCGATGTCGGACGGCCGCACGATATGGGCTTCCCCGGCATGGCTGAATTCAAGTTCCGGCCGGTCTTCCTGGCAATAGGGGCAGTGAATCAAAAGCATGGTTTCAAGCCTAATGTGCAACGGCTGCCGCTGCGGCCTCGTCGATCAGGCGGCCGGTGCGGAAGCGTTCGAGCGTAAAGGGAGCATTGATGGGATGCGGCGCATCATTGGCAATGGTGTGAGCGAACACATGGGCCGAGCCCGGGGTTGCCTTGAACCCGCCAGTGCCCCAGCCGCAATTGACATAAAGGCCGGACACCGGCGTTTTTGCCAGGATCGGCGAGCGGTCCGGCGTCACGTCGACAATGCCGCCCCACGAGCGCAGCATTTTCATTCGGGTAAAGATCGGGAACATTTCGCAGATCGCATCGAGCGTATGGCTGAGAATGTGCAGGCCGCCGGTTTGCGAATAGGAGGTGTATTGATCGGTGCCCGCGCCGATCACCAATTCGCCCTTGTCCGATTGCGAAATATAGGCGTGGACGGTGTTCGACATGACAACGCAGGGGAAGACCGGCTTGACCGGCTCCGACACGAGCGCCTGCAGCGGGTAGCTCTCAAGCGGCATACGGATCCCCGCCATTTCCATCAGCACCGAGCTGTGACCCGCGGCGACAACACCGACCTTCTTGGCACCGATGAAGCCGCGCTCCGTTTCGACCCCCTCAACGGCGCCGTCGGCAGACCGCCTGATGCCTGTGACGGCGCAGTTTTGAATGATGTCGACGCCGCGGTCGGCAGCGCCCCGCGCATAGCCCCAGGCCACTGCATCGTGCCGGGCCACACCGCCGCAACGTTGCAGCGCCGCGCCCATAACCGGATAGCGCGCGGTTTGCGCTATATTGAGCGGTGGGCAAAACGCCTTGGCCTCTTCGGGTGTCAGCCATTCATTTTGAACACCGTTCAGCCGATTGGCATGGATATGGCGCTGGGCGCCCTGCACATCATGGACATTGTGCGCCAGCATCATGACACCGCGCGCCGAATACATGACATTGTAATTGAGGTCCTGGCTGAGCCCGTCCCACAGTTTCATCGCATGATTGTAGAGCCCGGCGCTTTCGTCATAGAGATAGTTCGACCGGATGATGGTCGTGTTGCGCCCCGTATTGCCGCCGCCCAGCCAGCCTTTCTCGAGAACCGCCACATTGGTAATGCCATGCTGCTTGGCAAGGTAATAGGCGGTGCCCAGTCCGTGCCCGCCCGCACCGACAATGATAACGTCATACTGTTTTTTCGGCTCCGGCGAGGTCCACTGTTTCGGCCACCCCTTGTGGCCGCGCATCGCCTCGCGCGCAACGGCAAAAATCGAATATTTCCGCATCGGCTGATCGCGCTCCCATTGACCCAAAGACACCGGATGAAGGGTCGTTTCGTTCATCTGATGACAAATCTGCCCGACCCGCGATGGTCCCTTTGCGACTCATAACGCCGCGTCATCCGACCAGCGACGGTCCACAATCGAAAAACGCACTGATTCGCCCGAAAATCAACGTCAATCTGTGGACTTGCGGCCGAAATTCTGTTAGGGCCTGTGCAGTCGCGAGATCTCCGATCTACGCGAAGCGAAATTTGTTTGCTATTTGAATGCCGAGAAACGTCGCCGTCTAGGCCTCGGCACAACGACAACCGGAAGGAACGGGATTAAGGTGCAAGTACTTGTCCGCGATAACAATGTCGATCAGGCCCTTCGTGCGCTGAAAAAGAAAATGCAGCGCGAAGGCATTTTCCGCGAAATGAAAATGCGTGACTTCTACGAGAAGCCCTCCCAGAAGCGTGCCCGTGAAAAAGCCGAAGCGGTCCGCCGTGTTCGCAAGCTGGCCCGCAAGCGCGCTCAGCGCGAAGGTCTCCTGCCAGGCCGCTCTTCGGGACGCTGAGATCTGCCATCTTTCAAACGTATTTATTGCGTTTTGTCGGGCGGGACGATTTAATCGTCACCGCCCGATTTTTATGGCTGCGGGGACGTAAACGAGGGACATTGGGGTGATTGCGGACAAGACACTGGGCTTCCGTCGAAACAATTTCGGCGCATTGTTGATCGTGGCCGCATCCGCTCTGGCGATTGCCGGCTGCCAGACCAGCAATCCTGAAGATGTGATCCGCATCGAAAGCGCACAGGGCTCGGAGAGCAACATTGCCTCCCTGACCCAGGTGATCCGCAACAATCCAAGGGATCCGCAGGCCTATAATGTACGGGGCAGCGCCTATGGGCGTGCCGGCGACTTCAACAAGGCCTTGCAGGATTTCAACGAGGCCATCAAGCTCAATCCGAATTTCTATCAGGCCTACGCCAACCGCGCGCTGATCTATCGCGGCATGGGCGATCTGAAGGCTGCCTCCGAAGACTACAACCGGGCTCTGCAGATCAATCCGCGCTATGATGTGGCCTATATCGGCCGCGGCAACATGTATCAGCAGGCCGGTCAGTCGAGCAATGCCTTCAACGATTTTCAACGGGCGATCGATCTCGATACGACCGATCCGCGCGCCTACAATAATCGCGGCCTGATCTACCAGAAGCGCGGCGAGCACAAGCTGGCGATTGAGGATTTTTCCAAATCTATTTCGTTGTCGCCCAGCGCACCCCTGCCCTACAACAATCGCGGCCTGTCCTATCTGGCCCTGGGCGACGAGGAAAACGCCTTTACCGACATCAACAAGGCGCTGCAGCTCGACAAGAACATCGCCGAAGCCTGGGTCAACCAGGCGCTGATCTATGAGCGGCGCGGCGAGACCGTCAAGGCCCGCCGGGCCTATGCCCGCGCCGCCCAGCTGGACCCCAAATACCAGCCCGCCAAGGATGGGCTTGCCCGCACCCGCGGATAGACCGCACAAAAAACCCGCCGGCTAAGGCGGGTTTTTGATCGGCAACCAGATCCGGATCAGTGATCCATCGCCTTGAAAATGTCTTCCGTCATCTTCTTGGCATCGCCCAGCAGCATCATCGTGCCGTCCTTGTAGAACAGTGTGTTGTCGATGCCGGCATAGCCCGATCCGAGCGAGCGCTTGACGAACAGGCAGGTCTTGGCCTTGTCGACCTCCAGGATCGGCATGCCGTAAATCGGTGAAGACGGGTCGTCCCGCGCCGCCGGATTGGTCACATCATTGGCGCCAATGACATAGACCACATCGGCCTGGGCGAATTCGGAGTTGATATCCTCAAGCTCGAACACCTCGTCATAGGGTACATTGGCCTCGGCCAGCAGCACATTCATATGACCGGGCATGCGGCCGGCCACCGGGTGAATGGCGTATTTAACCTCGACATCATTGGCCTTCAGCGTATCAGCCAATTCACGCAGCGCGTGCTGCGCCTGAGCCACGGCCATGCCGTATCCGGGCACGATGATCACCTTGGACGCATTGGCCATCAGGAAGGCGGCATCATCAGCCGAGCCCAGCTTCACCGAACGGTCGATATCGTCATCGGCCGCGGCAGCGGTTTCACCGCCGAAGCCGCCCAGGATCACCGATATGAACGACCGGTTCATCCCCTTGCACATGATGTAGGACAGGATCGCGCCGGACGAGCCGACCAACGCGCCGGTGACAATCAGCGCCAGATTGCCGAGTGTAAAGCCGATGCCGGCGGCCGCCCAGCCTGAATAGGAGTTGAGCATCGAAACCACCACCGGCATGTCGGCGCCGCCGATCGGAATGATGATCAGAACGCCGAGCGCCAGTGACAGAAGAACGATCAGCCAAAAGACGAAATAGCTTTCAGTGGCCACCAGCACGATCACCAGCACGACAATGGCGATGGCAAGACCGGCATTGAGCACATGCCGCATCGGCAACAGGATCGGCTTGCCTGACATCCGGCCGTCCAGCTTCATGAAGGCGATGATTGAGCCGGTGAAAGTGATGGCACCGATGGCAACACCGATCGACATTTCAACCAGGGCCTGGGCATGAATGCTGCCCACCTGTCCGATACCGAAGGAGGACGGTGTGTAAAGCGCCGCCGCAGCAACCATCACCGCAGCAAGACCGACCAGTGAGTGGAACGCCGCAACGAGCTGCGGCATGGCCGTCATCGGAATCCGCCTGGCCACATAGGCACCGACGCCACCACCAAGGGCCAATCCGACGATAATGAGAACGAAACCACCGAACGACGGGGTCGCCAGCGCCAGCGTCGTCACAATGGCCAGACCCATGCCGACCATGCCGTAGACATTGCCCTGGCGGCTGGTTGTCGGATGCGAAAGCCCTCTCAGTGCCAGAATGAACAGGACGCCTGAAATGAGGTAGAGAAAGGCTGCAAAACTCTCGGACATCGATCAGCCCCTCACTTTTCTTTTTTCTTGTACATGGCGAGCATGCGCTGGGTGACCAGAAAGCCGCCAAAGATGTTGACCGAGGCCAACACCAGCGCAATGAAGCCGAAACCCGTGGCAAGGCCGCTGGCCGATATGCCGACGGCAAGCAGGGCACCGACGACGATCACCGAGGAGATCGCGTTGGTGACCGCCATCAGCGGTGTGTGAAGGGCCGGTGTCACCGACCAGACAACATAATAGCCGACGAAGATCGCCAGAACGAAGATGGCAAACCGGAAGACAAAAGGATCCACCGCACCACCGCTGGCGCCGTGTGCGACCGCCCCCGCGGCATCAGCCACCTCCGGCAGATTCGCCGCTGCGTCGCGCACAGCCTGTGCCGCCGCGTCCAGACCATCCAGTGCCTTGTCGAGTGTGGATTCAGCCATCACGCATCTCCCTTCTGATCTTTGGGACCGCCGAAATTCGGATGAACGATCTTGCCGCCCTCCGTCAGGACCGTGGCCTTGACCAACTCGTCCTCCGGATCAATGGACACAGCCTTCTTGTCCTTGTCGATCAGCGTTTCGAGAAACGTCACCAGGTTTTTGGCGTAGAGCTGCGAGGCGCTTGCGGCGATGCGGCCGGGAACGTTGTCGTAACCAACCACGCGGACACCCTCCACCTCGGCGACCGAACCGGCCTTGGCGCCTTCGACATTGCCGCCACGCTCCACTGCCAGATCGACACAGATCGAACCGGGACGCATGCTTTTCAGCATCGCCTTGCTGACCAGTTTGGGCGCCGGACGACCCGGGATCAGCGCCGTGGTAATCACGATATCCTGCTTGGCGATATGATCGGCCACCAGGGCGGCCTGTTTGGCCTGATACTCCTTGGACATTTCCTTGGCGTAACCGCCGGCGGTTTCCGCCGCCTTGAATTCCTCATCCTCGACGGCAATGAATTTGGCCCCGAGCGAGGCAACCTGTTCCTTGGCGGCCGGGCGGACATCGGTGGCGGACACCGCCGCGCCGAGGCGCCGCGCGGTTGCAATCGCCTGAAGACCGGCGACACCGGCGCCCATGACGAATACCTTTGCCGCCGGAACCGTGCCGGCGGCCGTCATCATCATCGGCATGGCCCGGTCAAAAATATGCGCCGCATCGATCACGGCCTGATAGCCGGCCAGATTGGCCTGCGAGGACAGAACATCCATCGATTGCGCGCGGGTGATGCGCGGCATCAGTTCCATCGCAAAGCTGGTCAGACCGGCTTTCGCCATGGCCGCAAGCGCCTTTTCGTTTCCATAGGGATCCATGATCGCAATGACCACCGCACCCTTCTTGTAGCTTTTGATCTCGGCGTCCGTGGGTCGGCGCACCTTGAGCACCACATCGGCGGTTTTCGCAGCGGTCCCTGTTCCAAGCTTCGCGCCGGCGTCGGAATAGGCGGCGTCGGGAATCTGCGACGCCAGACCGGCGCCCTTCTGCACGGTGACGTTGAGACCAAGCGCAACGAGTTTCTTGACCGAATCCGGGGAGGCTGCAACGCGCGGTTCAGCCGCGGCGGATTCCTTGGCGATGAATACTGTGCTTGCCACTCTTTGCTCCTTCGTGATGGGCCAGCCGAACCGCCGCCGTCAGGCAGCGTGCCGGTCCCGTTCAACCTGTCTTCGTCGTCCTATTTCAGGAGATAAACACCCAGGGCAAGGAGCAGGATCGTGACAATCGTCGCGGTTATGAAGCCGGCCGCGGTGAAAAAACCAACCGCCATGCCAATCAACAGAACGACACAGCCAAGCGTGCCGTATTTTGTCAGTGCCAGAAACATGGCATAGGTTTTTTCGTGTTCCGGGTAGTCCATTTCGGCGCCCATTTCGACGGGTCCGCTGTTGTCTTCAGCCACTTCGCTACTCCCCTGCCTGGCCGGCCCTGTCCGCATCCCTGTGGCGAACAGTCAGAAATCCCACAATCTTGTCGGCCGTGAAAACAAGATCAGCGACCGGAATTGTCAGCATCGAATACACAATGCGTCGGCGCAGGGCAAGGCACCTGCAGCGGTCAGATCGGGAAAGTCACAACCGCTCGTTTGCCGGTGCCATGCTGGTCCGCAAACAAAAATGCCGGGCCCCTCAAGCCCGGCATGAGACTTCATTAATTCCCGCTTGCCGTTAGGCTGCAGCGACCATTTGCCCTAGGCAGCGGCCAGGTAGCGCGCCGTTGGCAGGATGGTCAGAGGCGGTGTTCCCAGTTCCTGCGGCGGTGCGAACATCATGCGTCGCTCAAACGGATGGGACCGGAAAAACGGATACCGTTCATAGACCTTTGGCAGAGAAACCGGAATATCCGCCGCCAGAAGCGTCGCATCGACATCGTAGCCCTTACAGTTCGGAATCGGCTCAGCGACCTGCTTCGAACGGAAAACCCGTTTGTAAAAAGCAACGTGGCGAATGGGAACCAGTGAAAGGCAGCGATCGGCAGAAAAATAGTCGGACGCCATCGTCGCAATGCGCAGCGTCAGATAAGGCAGAGCCGGAAGGTCGTCGAACAGATCGGGATCGGAGGCGTGGCGCACCGGATCGATCAGTGTCATCCCCGCATCAAGAAAAGAGTCGACGACTTCCGGATAAACCACCCGGGACGCACACACACGGTGGTTCGGTGTCACGTGGTGAATGCGAATGGTGCTGATAAGCTGTTCGTCGCAATAGATACCGAACACATAAGCCTGGGGATCGAAATCAATCTCATCAACAAACATGTCACCGTCAGCGGGCACCTGATAATTGGCCTTGGAATAGGCTTTCCGACGCAGTCTGGACACATCCTCCATATCTTCCAGACTTTCAATGCGGCGGTATTCGACCCGGTCCATCACATTGAACAATCTATTCGTGAACTCTGAAGCGCCGCTACTTTGACTCATTGTTGGCCCCACACAATGGTTAACGAGGTCTTAACACTAAACCAACAATTCAATTCGTTAAAGGTAAATAGCGCATTTCCTTGGATTAACTTGCCATTAAGGTTAACGCTATCGTTAAAATGCGTTGAATGCCCTTGATTCCATGAAAATCAACGCTACGTTGCATACTTAGGGGGAGAATAAACGTATCTCTGCGCCTGAAATGAGCCGTTGAGAGAGGCCGTTTTCGTGCCTTGGAGACCGCGCAAGAGTCCTTTTGGCACGCGGATTTCGACAAGGAGATCCCGCACGACAGCGGCTTTTGCGACCCACGCATCGAATGGTTGCTATGAGCCCTCAGTCTCCAAGAGCTGGTGTGCTAGGCTATCGTCATGTCAACGACCAACCGATACACCTTTCGAAGAGCCACGACCGCGGATCTCGACCTGCTGCTGGATTGGCAATCACGGCCACATGTGAGGGAGTGGTGGGATTCGGTTGAGCCGGCCGGTGAGCGGGAACTTTGCGACCCGCGCGTTGCACGATGGATTGTCTCGGTCGCGGGGCGCCCGTTTGCCTATATGCAAGACTACACTGTCCATGGCTGGGAAAATCACCATTTTTTCGGGCTTCCGAAAGGGTCCAGGGGCATCGATCAATTCATCGGCGAGCCCGACATGATCGGAAAGGGACATGGCCCCGCATTTATCGCGGAGCGTCTGCATGTGCTGTTTGAGGAAGGCGCGCCGGTGATCGCAACCGACCCGGACCCGAAAAATGCTCGCGCCGTCGCGGCGTACGAAAAAGCAGGATTTCGAGCGTTCGGATCGCCTCAGGAGACTCCCTGGGGCCGGATACTGCCCATGAAGACCAGTCGGCAGCCCGGCAACGCGTAATGTCGGATTTGTATACGGTGTGGACAGCGACCTGTCTGCAGGCTGAAGACCACACCGCGGTGCGCACCGGTTGAATCCCGTCGTTTCTGGCTGGTGAGAACAAACGCGCTTCCGCGCCTGTGACGGGCGGTTGATTTGGGCTGATTTCGTAGCCCGAAATCGGCAGAGATCGACCGTTTTGGCGCAGCGGTGAGGCAAGGGTTTTCCTGCCGGCAACGGCCATTTGAAAACGGCCTGTTGACGAGCAACCTTGAGGCCGTTTTACCAAATGCCGCACCGCAGTTAAATGTCTGCTCATGGCCGCCGATGCAGATCATCTTTCAAATAGCGAAGGCCTGTATCGATAATGACGGTCACCACTGTTTTACCTGGTCCCAATTGCTTGGCTTTGTGGAGGGCTGCCCAGATATTTGCTCCTGATGTGACGCCACCAAGCAGTCCTTCTTTGCGGGCCAAGGCACGGGCGCCCCAATAAGCATCTTCATCCTTCACGGGAACAACTGAATCGATGAGGTCACGACGCATAATCTTGGGCACAAAGGACAATCCGATGCCTTCGAGCTTGTGGACGCCGCTGGTGTCACCCCCGGAGACGTTACGCACATAATAGGGTTCGACGGCAACGATCTCTGTGTCTGGATTGTCGGACTTCAATATCTCCGCATTGCCCGAAATGCACCCACCCCCACCAGCCGCCATGACAAACGCGTCGATCGTCCCGTTGACTTGCCCCAGAATCTCGCGAGCCATGCCATGATAGCCCAGCTTGTTGTCCGGATTATTCACCTGATCCGGCCAGAATGTGCCTGGCTCTCCTGTTAACTCTTTCGCCCGCGCGATCATTCGGTTCAGGACATCGGCATTCAGAACGCCGCCTTCGGCATGGACAATTTCGACCTCGGCGCCAAAGGCCCGCATCGTCTGCAGCTTTTCCTCGGAAAACCCGTTGGAAGACACGAAATACGCCTTGTAACCGCGTGTGGCACAGACCATCGCCAGAGAGCTGCCCGTGCTGCCACCGGTATATTCAACCACGCGCCCGCCGGGCTTCAGTTCACCGCGCCGCTCAGCCCCCTCGATCATCGACAGGGCCATTCTGTCTTTCATGCTTCCAGTCGGATTGGCGCCTTCCCACTTCACATAGATGTCCGCACTGTCCGCTCCGGCGAGGTGAGACAGCTTGATAAGCGGGGTGTTCCCGATGACAACCATGATCTGTCCTTCTGCAAGATCAAACAGTAACTTTAATATTGAAAGTTACTCTTCATTACAAGCTTTCATTTTTAAAGTAACCGTCATAAAACGAGACAACTTTCCAAAGAGACTGAGGTTTGAATGACCCGGCCAGACCATGATTTCCGATCGCGCTGTTCAATCGCTCGCAGCCTGGAGATTCTCGGCGACAAATGGACCCTGCTGGTGGTGCGAGATCTCATGTGGCACGGGAAGCATACGTTTCAGGCGCTTCAAAACAGCGAAGAACATATGCCGACGAACCTCTTGTCGCAGCGATTGAAGCGGCTGATGGAGTGGGAGATCGTGGACCGCGATGCCTATCAGGACAGACCGACGCGCTATCGTTATTACCTGACCCGCAAAGGCAGGGATTTGGAACCCATTCTCCTGCAGATCATGGCTTGGGGCCACGACGAGCTGGGGGGTGGGCTGTACGATCCTTCACGAAGGATGACCGTTTCACAAGGCTCTTGATCAACTTGTATCCTGAGATTGTCGCGACGCAAACCTGTCCGATTCTGTGCGGCTTACAGGACCATGATGGCCGGCAACAAAACTGTTTTGCATGGGTGGGTTCTGCTGGACAGACCCTCAGGCTCTGACGGCAGCTTCGGCCCGTTGCTTGACCTCGGCCGGCGACAGGTTCTTGTGACCGGACGTGCTTTCCGTCAAGGCGATGATGCCGCTGCACGGCATCGGCATGCCGAAGATGAAGCCCTGGATGAGATCGGCGCTGTTGGTCGAGCGGATCAATTCCAGCTGATCCTCGGTTTCCACGCCTTCAACGACGATTTCCAGGCCCAGTTCACGCGACAGATGAACCACCCCGCGCAGCAGTTTCAGCGTGCGCTCGTCATTGGTGATGTCGGACACGAATGAGCGGTCGATCTTGATCTTGTTGAGTGGCAGGACATTCAGATAGCTCAGGCTTGAATAGCCCGTGCCGAAATCGTCGATGGCGATGGTCACGCCCTTGGCGCGCAGTTCCTTGAGGATGGCCTTCGCCTTGCCGGCATCCTGCACGAAGGCGCTCTCTGTCACCTCCACCTGCAAGCGCTCGGCCGGCAGGCCGGCTGATTTGAGCGCATCCATGACGACATCGACAATGTCATGATTGCGCAGGTCATTTGCCGACAGATTGACCGAAACCGATGCTCCGTTGGTCCAGCTGGCACAATCCCGGCAGGCAACCTCGAGCATATGGCGGGTCAATTCCCCGACAATGCCCATCTCTTCGGCAAGCGGAATGTAATCCGCCGGCGAAACGGCGCCAAATTCGGGATGGTACCAGCGCGACAGGGCTTCACAGCAGGCCACCTGGATCGTATCGGCCGTGAACATCGGCTGATAGGCGACGGTGAAGCCGCGCTCCCGGATCGCTTCGCGCAGGGCCGTTTTGAGTTTCTGGCGCCGCGTGTATTTGTCGTCCATTTCCTCGGCGAAAATGGTCCAGCTGTTCTTGTCGTTGTGCTTGGTCTCATAGAGCGCCAGATCGGCCTTGATCTGCATGTCATCCAGTCGGAACTCGGACTTCGTCCCGATCACGACACCGGCGCTCAGGCTGACGAAAATCTTGTTGCCGTCGACCAGATAGGTACCGCGCAGCGAATCGAACAGGCTCGACATCATCTCGTTGATCTGATCGACATCGCGGACATCGCGCACGAAGATCACGAATTCGTCGCCACCGAAGCGCGACAGGGTCATCCGTTCGTCGACCAGACCGTTGAGCCGGGCCGCCAGGGCGCAAAGCAGTCGGTCGCCGGTCAGGTGGCCGCTGGTATCGTTGACATGTTTGAAGTCGTCCAGATCGAGCACGACCAGCGCATACTTCTCGTCATCGGCCATTTCCTTGACCGACTTCTCGACGATCTCGGAGAAATAGCCGCGGTTCGACAAACCGGTCAGACTGTCGAAGCGCGCCATATAGACGATCTTCTCCTCGGCCCTGACCCGCGCCGTCACATCTTCGAAAATCAGTACGACACCCTTGTCATTGCGCCGTTTGGCGCTGAATTCCAGATAAAGGTCATCGGAAAAATAGACCAGCGCCCGCGATTCCCGGCCATCGATCAGCGCATCCAACTGCCGCTGGATGACCTTTGCCTGATCGGCGGAAACGACCGAACGGTGCACGCCGAAGCGCAGCACGGCGTTGAGGGTGTGGTTGCGCAAGGCATCGCGGCTCGGCACCTTCAGGAGTTCGGCCGCCTTTTTGTTGGCCACCACGATCCTGTTTGCCGAATCCAGCATGAACAGGCCATGCGGCATATTGTTGAGCGCCGTGTTGAAGCGGTCGGCAATAATCGCGATCTCGCGATGGCTCATCACATTGTCGTAGAGGAACTCCCGAACACCATTGGCCATGGCGCGCGTCGTCACGATCAACGGGACGATCAGCAACGCCAGCACGGCCATATAGATGTTGCCGACCAGAAACAGACTGACCATGATCGGCAGCCCGGCTGCAAGCGTGATCACGTTCACATTGGTCTTGGAACCGAAGTTGCGCCCGACCACCGACACCATGGCGCTCAGGGTCACCGACAACACCGCCGTCTGGGCGAAAACATCCCGTGTAACCAGAAAGGCGTAGCCATTCATGGCGCCGAGCATCAGCGTCGCCAGCCCGGTGCCGGCAATATAGAGCCATTCCCATCGGGCAATGGTTTCCCGGTCGTCTTCGGAAAACACCACCTTGTCGAAGCGCCTGACGGAATACAGACGGCCCAGCCAGATCGTGAAAATGGCACACCCGAAGGCGATATAGGCCGGGTCGCGCACCTTGATGAAAATAAGCATGCAGATGGTGACATGCGCAACCATCCCGGCGCGCAGGGTCATGCGGTTGCCGTAGAGCGAGCGAACAAACGACAGATAGACATCCGTCGGGATTTGCTCCTCGGTCTTGCCGCGCATCGATTTTGCCTTTGTCAACACGCGGCAAGTCGTACACGAAAAGACTTAAGGAAGTTTTTAGAAAACCTATACTCAAGATTGCAGTAAAACGGGTGTATCCAAAACCCTTTAAGTCTTTTGGAACGGCCGGCCGGATCGCACCGATGGTGGCCTGGGGCCTTATTCCGCAGCCTGTTGCGGGCGCGTCGCACTGTTCGTGAAAGCCGATTTCAGCGCCGGCAAGTCTGCTTTCATCTTCTCGATGGACTGTGCCTTGACGGGGCCATATCCGCGTATGCTGTCGGCAAGGTTGAGCAGATCCGCCGCTTCATCGCGGTTGTTCGCCGTCAGGGCGTTTCCAACCTCGTCCAGCAGTTTTTCGTAGTCGCGCAGCAATTGCCGCTCCTCCCGGCGCTCGTGCTGATAGCCGAATGGATCGATCCACGTGCCGCGTAACCGGCGCATCCGGGCAAGAAACCTGAAGGCCCGCATGATCCACGGTCCGAATTGCCGCTTTGCCGGACGCCCGGCATGATCGGGTTTGCTCAATACCGGTGGCGCCAGATGGAATTCCAGCCTGTCCCAGCTTTCGAATTGACCCGCCAGTTGGGCGTGGAAGGACCCGTCGCTGTACAGCCGCGCAACCTCGTATTCGTCCTTGATGGCCATCAGCTTGAACAGGCCGCGCATCGCCGCATCGGTCACCGCGCCGGCCTTTCCTGCAACGGCCTCTTCGGCGCGTCTGATGCGCGCAATCCCGGCGACATAGCGCGCCGCATAGGATTTGCTCTGATAGGCCTTCAGGAAATCGCGGCGGCGCTCGAACGCTTCTTCGGGGGTCTTCGAAATCCGTTTGGCGTTGCTGGTCTGCCGCGCCGCATTCATCCGGTCACGCACCGATTGTGGATCGTGGGCGGCCCTGCGGCCCCAACGAAAGGCGGCGATATTCATCTCCGTGGCCTGCCCGTTGAGGCCGATCGCCCGTTCCAGCGCGGCCGCACTGAGAGGCAGGCCGCCCTTTTGGAACGCCAGCCCCAGCAGGAACATATTGGCGGCAATGGCATTGCCGAACAGGGACATGGCAGCTTCGGTCCCGTCGAAATACACGGTACGGTTCTCGCCCGCCGCCTTCAGGATTGATCGCTTCAGCCGCTCCACCGGCAGCGAGAAATCGGCGTTGCGGGCAAAATCGCCGGGCATGACTTCCGCCGTGTTGGCGACAAACAGGGTCTCGCCCTCGCGAACCGATGCCAGAACCTTGCGGGAACCGGAGACCACCAGATCACAGCCGAGGATAAGATCGGCCTTGCCGGCCGGAACCCGGATCGCATTGATCTGTTCGGGCGAACCGGCAATGCGGATGTGAGACGAAACTGCTCCGCCCTTTTGCGCCAGCCCGGCCATGTCGATCATCCCGCAGCCCTTGCCTTCCAGATGCGCCGCCATGCCGAGAATGGCGCCGATCGTGACCACACCGGTCCCGCCAACACCTGTTACGATACTGGCCCAACCATCATCAGCAATGCGGATATGCGGATCCGGCACGTCCTGCAGCGGATCGATCCCGGTCACCGTGGCTTCGGCCTTTTTCAGCCTGGCGCCGTGAACGGTCACGAAGGACGGACAGAAGCCGTCCAGGCAGGAAAAATCCTTGTTGCAACTGGACTGGTCGATGCGCCGCTTGCGTCCAAATTCCGTCTCGACCGGCTGCACCGAAACACAATTGGACTGAACGCCGCAATCCCCGCACCCCTCGCACACCAACTCGTTGATCAGCACGCGCTGATCGGGGTCAGGGAAGGTTCCTCGCTTGCGCCGCCGCCTCTTTTCCGCCGCGCAAGTCTGATCATAGAGAAGGACAGACACGCCCTTGACCGTGCGCAGCTCCCTTTGAACGGCATCCATTTGCGACCTGTGGTGAAATGTCACCCGCGCCGGCCAGTCCATGTCGGGCGGGTATTTGTCGGGTTCATCGCTGACCAGGGCAATGCGCTCGACCCCTTCGGCGCGAACCTGACGGGCGATCTCGTCAACGGTGAGCCCGCCCTCGAGGGACTGTCCGCCGGTCATGGCAACAGCATCATTGTAGAGGATCTTGTAGGTCACGTCGCTGCCAGCCGACAGGGCGAACCGCAGCGCCAATATGCCGGAGTGATTATAGGTCCCGTCACCGATATTCTGGAAGATATGATCCGTCTTGCTGAAGGGCTGCTGACCGACCCATTGCGCGCCTTCCCCGCCCATCTGGGTAAAACCCTTCGTGTCCCGGTCCATCCAGATCGCCATGAAATGGCAGCCGATGCCGGCTGCGGCCACGGACCCCTCGGGCACTTTCGTCGAGCTGTTGTGGGGACAGCCGGAACAGAAATACGGGGTGCGCACGGCGATGTCCGACATATCGGCAAGCATTGCCTGGAACTGGCGAATCTGCTTGACTCGCCGGTCAATCGCCTCCGATGGCCCGATCACCCGCAGGATGCGATCGCCCACCGCAACGGAAATGTCGTTCGGATCCAGCGCTCCGCTGACCGGAAACAGCCAGGCACCCTTCTCATCCCGTTTGCCGACGACGACCGGCTGATGCGGTGTGCCATACAGCGCCTCGCGCAATTGCGATTCGATCAGCGAACGTTTTTCCTCGACAACGATCACCATGTCGAGACCATCGACGAAGCCCCGAAAATCCTCAAGATCCAGCGGCCAGGGAGCCGCAATCTTCATCAGACGCACGCCGAGGCGATTGGCCTCGGCCTCATCGATGCCCAGATCCGACAGGCTCTGGCGTACGTCCAGATAGCTTTTTCCGACGGTGATGATCCCGAGCCGGGCCTCGTTTCCGCCGGAAAAGACGATGCGGTTCAATCCATTGGCGCGAATGAAGGCAGCGGCGGCGGCGCGTTTGTAGGCGTGCAGCCGCACTTCCTGACCGATAAAATCAAGCTCGCCGGCGCGGATGTTCAGACCGCCCGGCGGCATGTCGAATTCCGGTGCGACGATTGTCAGACGGTCAAGCCCGGCATGGATGGATGAAGTCGATTCGACATTGTCCTTGACGCATTTCAGCGCCGCCCAGGTGCCGGCAAACCGCGACAGCGCAAACCCGTAAAGCCCGTAATCGATCATCTCCTGAACACCGGCCGGATTGAGGATCGGGATCATCGTGTCGACGAATTGAAATTCCGTCTGGTGCGCATTGGTCGACGATTCGGCCGTGTGGTCGTCACCCATCAGGGCAAGCACGCCGCCATGGGCTGAACTGCCCGCCAGATTGGCGTGGCGAAAGACATCCCCCGACCGGTCGACACCAGGCCCCTTGCCGTACCAGATGGAAAAGACGCCATCGAATTTGCCGTTTCCATCCAATTCCGCCTGCTGCGTTCCCCAACAGGCTGTCGCGGCAAGTTCCTCATTCAGCCCCGGTTGAAAGACGATGTCGCTGGCCTGAAGCGCAGATTGCGCCTGGATCATTTGCTGGTCGAGCGCCCCGAGCGGCGAGCCGCGATAGCCCGACACAAAGCCCGCCGTGTTGAATCCGGCGCGCTTGTCCAGGGCTTTTTGCATGAGCAGCAGACGCACAATGGCCTGGGTCCCGGTCACGAAGACCCGGTCCCTGGACAGATCGAACTTGTCCTCCAGCGATACGTCGTGCAGTTCCATCAACTCCTCCGCAGCGCGGTCGTGGGATCGCATTCCCTTACCAACATTTGGTGACCGCGGACGCAAGGTCAATCGATTTTCAGCACGCGGCACATTTGCTTACGCGCTCGCTCGACCGTCACAGCACAGTTGCGAACCGGCGGCATGCCCAATCGCAAGGCTGGCAAGACCTATAGCCGGCCGGCCCGCTGTTGCAGCATCAGGAAGGTGTCCTGGGCATATTCCGCAATCTGGAACCAGAGATAGGCATCCCGCCGATATCCCATATAGGAGTCCAGCAGTGTCTTGAAATCCGCGTTTACGGCGGCGATTTCGGCGTATGTCTCCTCAGCCGCACTGAAGCAGGCGAGCAAAATATCATGCGAGAAGGGTCGAAGAATCGTGCCCTTTTCGACCAGAGACTTCAGTGCCGGCGGATTGAGCACGTCATAGCGGGCCGTCAGCATGGAATTGGCCAGTGCCGACGCCGTCCTAACCGCTTCCTGATAGGAGGCCGGTAATTCGTTCCACTTGTCCAGATTGATCATGTTGGTGGCGGCCACACCACCTTCCCACCATCCGGGATAGTAGTAATATTTGGCAACGCGGTTCAGTCCGAGCTTGTCGTCATCATAGGGTCCAACAAATTCGGCGGCGTCGATGGTTCCATTTTCGAGCGCCTGGTAGACCCGGTCGGCGGGAACGGTTTGCGGTACGACACCGATCTTTTCGACTATACTGCCGCCGAAACCGCCAATCCGCAATTTCAGATCCTGCATATCCTCAAGGGAATTGATTTCCTTGCGGTACCAACCGCCCATCTGCGCTCCGGTATTGCCCGCCGGAAAGCTGACAATATTCGACTTGGCGTAGAACGTGTTGAGCAGATCCAGTCCACCGCCCTCATAAAGCCAGGCATTGGTCATGCGCTGGTTGAGACCGAAGGGCACGCCGGTGCCGAAGGCAAATGCCGGATCGGTCTCCCAGAAATAGTTGGACGCGGTGTGGATCATGTCGACAACGCCGTTCTTGACCGCCTCGAGACCGCTCACCTCATTGACGATGACGCCCGTCGGAAACACTTCGATATCAAGATTGCCGTCGGTTGCCGCCCGGACGGAATCGGCGAATATTTCGGCCGCTCCGTACAATGTTTCAAGCCGGCTGGGAAAACCGGATGAGAGCCGCCATTTGAATGTCGGTGCCTGTTCGACAATGGCCGGCGCCTGCGGCGCAGCTGCCGGTTCCGCCGGTTCCGCCGCCGCAGGCGCGGCCGGTTCGGCTTCGGTTGTCTGGGCCATCGCAGCCCCGGAAAGAGAGGCCGCGGCCGCCGTACCCGCCACGCCGGCTTTCTTGATAAATGTGCGACGGTCCATGCGTGTTCTCCGTTTCGATCGAAAGGCCCTGATTGATCGGCCGCCTTCAGAGGCAGCGTCCTTCGCGACGATTAACCACGAATTCAATACTCTGATATGGCGCTTGCGGCGAATTCTCAAGGTATTTTGAGGAATTGACAAAGACCGAATGTCAAATCCACTGCTATAGTCCCCGCCGGAATCAAAATTGCCGGAGCCCAGGATCAGGACCCGTTCATGACAGACGCTATTGTGGTCATCCCCGCCGATACACGGCGCCTCGACGGCTATGACTGGCACGCCAGCCCGGTCCAGTATGCATCTGCCGCACTGGAGGCCGCCGGTGTCATTCCGCTGATCGTTCCGGCTTTCGGCGCGGACGGGCCGGACCTGATTGATACGGTGCTCGACCGGGTCGACGGCGTGCTGATCAGCGGTGCCCGCAGCAATGTCGATCCGGTGCTCTATGGTGCCGCGTCCAGCGCCGAAAACGGCCCCTATGACCCCGACCGGGATTCCACCAGCCTGGCGCTCATTCGCCGGTCGATCGAGCGGGCCATTCCGCTGTTGGCGATTTGCCGCGGCATCCAGGAGCTGAATGTGGCGCTCGGTGGAACCCTGGCGACGGAAATTCAGGACGAGGCCGGAAATCTCGATCACCGCTATCCCGAAAGCGACGATCCGGATGTCCGCTTCGGATTGCGTCACCCCGTCAATCTGGAACCCGGAGGCTGTCTCCACAACATTCTTGCAGCGCCGAAGGTTATGGTGAATTCATTGCACCGTCAGGCCATTGGCCGGATCGCCCCGGGTCTGGACATTGAGGCCCGGGCCGAAGACGGCGTTATCGAAGCGGTTTCGGTATCCGGCGCACAGGCCTTTGCCCTCGGTGTGCAATGGCACCCGGAGTACTGGGCCACGACGGACAAGGCGTCCCGGAAGCTTTTCGAAGCCTTTGGCAGGGCCACGAACGCCTATGCGCGGTCGCGGGCGGCGCGGTGCAAGCCCTCTTGAACCCGTTCAGCTTGTTTTCAGCGGCGAGGTCGACTGTCGGATCCGCATTTCCGGCTTGATCAGGTGCAGCCCGTCCGCCTCGGTTGAGCCATTGAGCTTTTCAAGCAGGGCCCGTGCCGCCATTCGGCCGACTTCCGCCTGGCCGTTCCACACCGTCGTCAGGGCCGGTGTGGCAATCGACGCCTCCTCAAGGTCGTCATAGCCGGTGACCGACACATCCTTGCCCGGCGTCAGACCGGCCCGGGCAATGCCGTTCATCAGGCCGATCGCGACCAGGTCGTTCCAACATACGGCGGCGGTCGGCTTTTGCGGCAGCGAGAGAAAATTCACAGCCGCCTCGAAACCCGATTGCTTGGTTCGCGGCCCGGGAATGCGCAAATTCGGGTCGACCTCGATTTCCGCCTTCTCGAGGGCCTGGACGTAACCCTCATAGCGATGCCGGCCGGTCGACGTCTGATCCGTTCCGCCCACCATGGCGATGCAGCGGTGCCCCAAGCCAATCAGATGATTGGTGGCCAGCGCAATGCCATAGGCATCGTCGCCGCGATAGGTCGGCAGGCTGATATCGTCCACCGACCGGGCGATCAGGATCGCCGGCATGCCATTGTCTTCGGCAAGCTGGATGTCTTCCGGCGGCGTGCCGATCGCCGCCGACATGATCACCCCGTCACCGCCCAACTGCAGCAATGTCTCGATGAAATTGCGTTGCTTTTCGACCGAATCATAGTGGTTCGACAGGATAAATGTCTGCCGCTGACGGTCGAGTTCGCTCTCGATGGCGCCTAGAATTTCCGCATAAAACGGATTCATGATGTCGCGCACGACAACCCCGATGATGCCCGACCGGGAGGTTCGCAGGCTGGCGGCGCGCCGATTGTAGATATAGCCGAGCGATTGTGCCTGGGCCTTGATCTTGTCGCGTGTGCCATCGGCAACAAGCGGGCTGTCGCGCAGCGCCAGGGAGACCGTTGCCGTCGAAAGGCCCAGCGATTCCGCGATCGTGGACAGTTTTACCTTTTGCGCCAAACGGACCCCTCCACCGCGCCCGGCGCTTGGTTTGGCGTACCGGACATATTTAACCATTTATTGTGTTTTAATTTGAAATCTAAAATTTTTAAAGGGTTGCGCCGGACAGCCGGTCAGTCGAGCGCGGCAACCATGTTGCGCTCCAGCTTGCGCAGCAGTTTGCTCAGGGTTTTCAGGTCCCGCTTGCCCAGATCTCCGGCTGCCAGACCGTGCGACAGGTGAATGGCCTTCTTCACCGCCTGGACAGCCTCCCGCCCGGCATCGGTCAGATGCACATGCGACAATCGCGCATCGGCCAAGGAGTCCCGTTTCTCGACAAAGCCCTGAACCGCGAGCCGGTTGATCGTTTTTGTCATCGTCGGCGCGCGCACCCCCAACTGATCGGCAATCGCCGACAGCGACAGGCCGTCCTGCGTATCCAGCGCGAGGATGACCGCATCCTGGCCGGCATAGAGACCGCAGGACAGGAGCTGGCGCGACAACAGGGTGCGGGAATAGCGGGCTGTTGTCGCAAGCTGGGAAAACAGCTCGGGACGCCTCGCCTTGTCCTTTTTCTTGCCGTTGGACTTTTTCTTTTTGGCCATCCGGCCTCCTTCCACCGCCTGCGGCGAACCCGCAGGGCCGTTTGGAAAACTATAGACCGTGCCTCTGGTGAAATCAAAACGATGCAGAGCGCTTGATCGTTCGCTCTCTGTGGCGATAGTCTTGCCGAACGGCAGCGCTGCGGGACCGCAGCTTGAACCGATCCCGGTGCCGGGCAATTGCGACCACGCAGAAGGAATAGTGACATCCGATGGCCCGTCCGGCACCCCGCTGGGAAGACAATGATTGGTCACGCACGGCCGTGCAAAGGGACAACTGGATTGCTGTCCTGCCGCTGGGCGCCCATGAACAGCATGGCCCGCATCTTCCCGCCGAGACCGACACGCTCATTGCACAGGGCCTTTCCGATGCCGTCATTGCCGGCTTGCCGGACGACCTTCCCGTGACCTTTCTGCCCGTCGAGGCGGTGGGCTATTCGATTGAACATCTTGGGCTTGGCGAAACGCGGAGCATGACCTATTCGGAAGCGATCGACCGCTGGATCGGCATCGCCGAAATGCTCAGGGGCAAAGGCATCCGAAAGTTCCTGATGCTCAATGCCCATGGCGGCAATTCACCCCTGATGACCATTGTCGCGACGGAAGCCCGCCACCGCTTCGACATGCTGGCCGTTGCGACCAGCTGGACGCGTTTCGGCCTGCCGCCCGGTACGATCTCCGACCGCGAAAAGGCAATGGGAATTCACGCCGGTGAAATCGAGACGTCCGTCATGCTGGCGCTTTGTCCGGAGCGGGTGGATATGGGCAAGGCACAATCCTATCCATCGTTTCAGGAGGATCTTTACCACCAGGCCCAGCTTCTGCGCGCCTATGGATCCCATGCGTTCGGATGGAAAATGCGCGATCTCAACCCGGCGGGCGCAACCGGTAATGCGCTCGCGGCAACCGCCGAAACCGGACGCCGGCTGATCGATCACAGTGTTGCTGGCATCATCACCCTGCTCCGCGACATGGACGCATTCGACCTTCGCCATTTCGATTAGGAATTCACCTTGTGGAGGCTGGTACGGGTGAAGCCGATCCCTTATATCCGGGGTTCAACCTCTGGAGCATCCCATGAGTGAAGCCGCCCATCCTGGCACCGCACCGATACCCGTTACCGTTTTGACCGGCTATCTGGGCGCCGGAAAGACCACCCTGCTCAACCGCATCCTGTCGGAGGATCACGGCAAGCGCTACGCCGTCATCGTCAATGAATTCGGTGAAATCGGCATCGACAATGATCTGATCGTCGAATCGGATGAAGAGATCTACGAGATGAACAATGGCTGTGTCTGCTGCACCGTGCGCGGCGATCTCATCCGGGTGGTCGAGGGCTTGATGCGCCGGCCGGGCCGATTCGATGCGATCGTCGTCGAAACAACAGGTCTGGCCGATCCGGCTCCGGTGGCGCAGACTTTTTTCATGGATGACGATGTGCGCGCCAAAACCCGTCTCGACGCCGTTGTTGCGCTGGTCGACGCCAAGCACCTGCCGCTGCGGCTGAAAGACAGCCGTGAGGCCGAGGACCAGATCGCCTTTGCCGACGTGGTCTTGCTGAACAAGACCGACCTTGTCGACGATGAAGAGCTTGTCCGGCTGGAACAGGTGATCCGCGCCATCAATCCATCCGCCCGCATTCACCGGACCGAACGGGCCGGCGTCAGTCTCGACAAGGTTCTTGACCGCGGCGCCTTCGATCTGCAAAGGGCGCTCACCGGGGATCCGCATTTTCTCGAACATGACCATCCCGATCATGCCTGCAGTCCCGATTGCGATCATGAGCATCACGACCATGCAGTCGCGGACATTCACGATTCCACCGTGCAGTCGATATCGCTGCGCGCCGGCCCGGTGAAGCCCGAACGGTTTTTCCCGTGGATTGAGAAGACGACACAGATCGACGGCCCCAATATTCTGCGGCTGAAGGGCATTGTCGCACTGGACAATGACGAGGACCGCTATGTGGTCCAGGGCATTCACATGATCGTCGAAGGCGATCATGAGCGTCCCTGGAAGGCCGACGAAAAACGCGAGAGCAGAATGGTGTTCATCGGCCGCGATCTGGACCGCGAAAAACTCAAGCGCACCTTCGAGGCCTGCCAGGCTTAGGTTGCTAATGCCATGCCGACCATCGCGCCCCTCGACCTGACAAACCACTGTATTGCCGCCGTCTTTCTTAACAAGGTCCCTTTCTTCGCCCTTGCCGATGGAACGGTTCACCGGCTCGACCACGGCCACAAGACGTCCGAGGTCCATGACGGCCTGCTTTGTGCCGCCTATGACCATCGCAGCAACACCCTGGTGACCGGCGGCGAGGACGGCAGGGTCGTTCGACTGTCAGCCGGCGGTGCAGTGGACGAACTTGCAAACGCCCGTGGCAAATGGATCAATTGCGTCGCCGCCGGCCCTGATCAGGCGATCGCCTATGCCACCGGACGCGCTGCCTCTGTCCGGCGGCGGGACGGAACGATCCTGGAATTTGCCGAACGCCGGACGGTCGAGGGACTGGCATTTGCGCCCAAGGGCCTTCGGGTTGCAGCGGCGCGCTATGACGGTGTGTCGCTGCACTGGGTGGCCACACAGACGCCGCCGAAAGATCTGGAATGGAAGGGCGCCCATACGGCCGTCACCTTCTCACCGGACGGCAATTATCTGGTGACGTCGATGCAGGAAAATGCCCTGCATGGCTGGCGCCTGAAGGACGCCAGACACATGCGCATGGCCGGCTATCCCGCCAAGGTCAAATCCATGAGCTGGAGCAGCCGGGGCAAATGGCTCGCATCGTCGGGTGCGCCGGCGGCCATCGTCTGGCCCTTTTCCGGCAAGGACGGTCCGATGGGCAAGGCGCCGCTGGAGCTTGGCACCCGTGACGACACCATGGTGACCTGCGTTGCCTGCCATCCGACCGATGACGTCGTGGCCGTCGGCTATGCCGATGGCATGGTTGCGGTCGTTCGTTTTGCCGATCAGAAGGACGTCGTGCTGCGGCGCGGCGGCAAGGGCGCCGTCAGCGCCCTTGCCTGGAATGAAGCCGGTGTTCAACTCGCTTTCGGCGCCGAGACCGGAGAGTGCGGCGTCATTGACCTGACGGTATAGGCCGTCAGATCACATAGGATCTGAGCGGCTCGAAACCGTTGAACGCCACGGATGAATAGGTCGACGTATAGGCGCCCGTTCCCTCGATCAGCACCTCGTCGCCGATGGTCAGCGACACCGGCAGCGGATAGGGCGTCTTTTCGTAGAGCACGTCGGCGCTGTCGCAGGTCGGTCCGGCCAGAACGCAGGGTTCGACCGGGCCGTCATCGCGGTTGGTCCGGATCGGATAGCGAATGGCTTCGTCCATGGTTTCGGCCAGGCCGCCGAATTTCCCAATATCGAGATAGACCCAGCGCAGATTGTCATTGTCGGCCTTGCGCGACACCAGAACCACCTCGGCCCTGATGACACCGGCATTGCCGACCATGCCGCGCCCCGGCTCGATGATGGTTTCCGGCAGCCGGTTGCCGAAATGCCGGCTGAGCGCCTCGAAGATTGCCTGACCATAGGCTTCGGCCGCCGGCACATCTTTGAGATACCGGGTCGGGAACCCGCCGCCGAGATTGACCATTTTCAGCGCGATACCCTCGCTTGCAAGTACATCGAAGACACCGCGTGCATCGGCCAGCGCGCGATCCCAGGCGCCAAGATGGGTCTGTTGCGATCCGACGTGAAACGAAACCCCATGCGCGACAAGATTCAGCCCGTGGGCATAACGCAGAACGTCACAGGCCATGGCCGGCACACAGCCGAATTTGCGCGACAGCGGCCATTCGGCGCCCTCGCCATCCGTCAGAACCCGGCAAAACACCCGTGAGCCTGGCGCGGCGCGCGCGACTTTCTCCACCTCTTCGACACAGTCGACGGCAAACATCGTCACACCAAGACCGAACGCCCGCGCAATGTCGCGTTCTTTCTTGATCGTGTTGCCGAAGGAGATCCGGTCCGGCGTCGCGCCGGCCTCCAGCGCCAGTTCCACCTCGGACACCGAAGCTGCATCGAAACTCGATCCCATCGAGGCCAGCAGGCGCAGTATTTCCGGCGCTGGATTGGCCTTGACCGCATAATAGATGGCACTGTCCGGCAGGGCACGGCGAAAGGTCGAGAAATTGTCGCGGACCACATCGAGATCGACGACCAGGCAGGGTCCGTCCGGTCGCCGTGTGGCAAGAAAGTCTATAATACGATCGGTTGTCATCGGTTTCTCCCAATCCGGCCGGAACGGGCGCTTCCATCGCGCCGCAATCGGCATCTGTCCGGGACGGCCCGGACGACAAAGGGCAATCAATCGAATGATCGAGACACCGGCGGGTGGAAAGACCGGTGAACCGACATTCAATCTATGCAACAGCGCAGCAGCGAATCCCTGCGGGCTCGCGGCTACCGGCTTTGTCTGCCTTGGATTGGTCGGGTGTTCCAACCGCACGTCCGGCAATGAGGGTGTGCCTCTGCAGTAACCCCGGCCTTTGGACAGCCGGCAGACACCATAAAGGCCCGCACCGTCGTTGCTTCAGGATGTCCTCGATTGGTCAATTGGCCGACAAACCGACTGGAGGGGTTAGTTCCAGGTACCATACCGATTTCCTCACCTTATCGAGGGTCGGCGGACACCCACAGGCACGTGCGACTTTGGGCAAGGGCGACATAGGTGTTTGCCCTGTCATAATCAAGCAAAAATTCGCGAGGAATGATGGACAATTAGCCCATCTTCAGAAAAAGTGAACGAACAACGGAGTTCGGTTCAAAAAGATGAGACAATAGCCATGGATGTGATCAGGAGCGATCCCTTCAACGCGTTTCTCGACGCGCCGGGCCCGGATGTCGCGAACGGATCGGGCATCCTTTCCGGCAAATCGCTGGCGGTGAAGGACATTTTTGATGTCGCCGGCTACAAAACGGGATGCGGCAATCCACAATGGCTGGCGCAGACGCAGCCGGCCGCGCGCACCGCACCGCCGGTTCAGGTTCTGCTGGATGCGGGCGCACACTACATCGGCAAGACACAGACCGAGGAATTCGCCTTTTCCCTGACCGGCCACAACGCTCATTTTCCCCGTCCGGTCAACCCGGCCGCACCCGATCGCATGACCGGCGGCTCATCGTCCGGCTCCATTGCAGCCGTTGCCGCGGGTCTTGCCGATATCGCGACCGGATCGGACACCGGCGGCTCGGTGCGCGCCCCCGCATCCTATTGCGGTCTGGTCGGACTGCGCGTCAGCCATGGCGCGATATCGCTCGAGGGCACGATGCCCCTGGCACCGAGTTTCGACGTCTTCGGCTGGTTTGCGGGCAATATGGACCTCTATTGCGCAGTCGCTGACCTCTACCTCGCCGAAACCGATATCGGGTTTCAAAACATCATGCGGTTGCCCGAACAGGATGCGCTTGTCGCCGGCCCCGAGGAACAAACTGTCTATGAGGAGGCAGTTTCGGCGGTCGAATCCGTGCTTGGCGCGGCCCGTCCGGCAAGTCTGGTCAGCGCCGATGTGGAACAGCGCTACTGGTGCATGCGACGCATTCAGGCCCATGAGGCCTGGCGCGAACACGGCGCCTGGATCAGCGCCGCCGACCGGCAACTGGGACCGGGCGTCAAGGAGCGGTTCGCATTCGGCAAGGATGTGGGTGCCGACTCGTTGCGCGCCGATACGCTCCTGCGGGATGCGCTGCGCGACGAAGTGACCGATATTCTAGGTGATGACGGCCTGTTCATCAGCCCAACCGTCCCGGGCGCCGCACCGCTGGCCGCCGCCAGTTTCTCCGATGTGCAGGATTACCGCGAACGGGCCCTGCGTCTGTTGTGCCTGTCAGGACTGACCGGCGTGCCCGAACTGACCCTGCCACTCGGAACCGTCGGCGGCGCGCCCTTCGGTCTGTCATTGACAGGCCCGAAAGGGTCGGACCGCGCCCTGCTTGAAATTGGCCGGCAGATCCTGCAATCCCGGCAGACGGAGGCGGGCTGATGGACACGCTGACCCGCATTCGGGCCTTTATCGATGTCGTCGAAGCAGAGGGCTTTTCGGCCGCCGCCCGCAAAAACGGCCGATCCAAGGCCCTGCTGTCGAAATATGTCCGGGAACTGGAGGACGATCTCGGCGCGCTGCTCCTCAACCGCACCACGCGGCAGTTTTCGCTGACCGAAGCCGGGCACACCTATTATCGCACCGCCTCGGACATCCTCAAGGAAATCGACAATCTGGCCGATCTCGTGCGCGAGACCAATCGCGACCTGAAGGGCACAGTGCGCGTCTCGGCCCCACGCACCTTCACCGATGCCGGTGTCGGCCGCTCGATGATCGATTTCGCGCTGGCCAATCCCGAAATCAAGCTGGAGATCACCTCCGACGACCGATTCGTCGATCTGGTCGAGGAAGGTTTCGACGTGGCGATCCGCATCACCAAACTGACCGATTCAGGCCTGATCGCCCGCAAGCTGGCGCCGTTCAAGGTCTATGTCTGTGCCAGTCCTGATTTTCTCAAACGCTATCCGAAACTGGAACGGCCTGCCGATCTGAGCACTGTGCCCTGCATCACCGACACCAATTACCGCTCCCTTAACAACTGGCAGTTTCGCGGAGACAACGACACCATCGAGACCGTCTCGGTGAGCGGCCCGATGGATGTCAACAGCCCATCCGCCAGCATGGAGGCCGTCAAGGCCGGTCTCGGCGTTTCGATGCTGCCTGATTTTATCGCCTGTCCGCTGATCCAGAGCGGCGACATTGTGCCGCTGTTCGAAGACCGGCTGCTTGACGATGCCGGTATCTACGCGGTCTATCCGCATCGCCGCTATCTGCCCGCCAAGGTCCGCGCCTTTGTCGACTACCTTGCCGTCTGGTTCAAGAAGAACGCCGGTTACAGCCGCTGAACGAACGGCGCGTCAAACGCCGATATGCGCTGTCAGGCCGCCATCGATGAGATAATCACCGCCGGTGCAGAAGCCGGACCGGTCGCTGGCCAGAAAGGCGATCAGTTCGCTGGTTTCATCGATTGTTCCAACCCGCCCCATCGGATGGGCCGCACCGAAGGACGCGATGGTCTCCTCGATCGGTTTTCCCGGCCCGGCAATCTCCTGCGCGGCAAATTCCAGGAGCGGCGTGCGCACGGAGCCGGGGCTCACCGAGTTCACCCTGATATTGTCCCTTGCACAATCAACCGCCATCGCCCGCGTCAGCGCATGCACCGCCCCCTTGGTCGTGGCATAGGCCAGCACATTGTTCTGATTGGAATGACCCTGTACGGACGCCACGTGGATGATCGAACCGGCGCCGCGCGGCTTCATGAGTGGATAGGCATAATGTGATGTCAGATAGCAGGACCGCAGATTGATGTTCATCACCCGGTCCCAATGGCTGCTGTCGGTGGTTTCGATGGTGCCATAGGTCTGAACGGCTGCCGCATTGACCAGAATGTCGATCCCGCCGGCATCCGTTCCCGCCGCCCTGATCCATTCGGCGACCTGAGATTCCTCGGCAATATCGACCTTGTGCACGCTGAGCGGCAGGCCGTCGGCGTGTCGGACGGCAGCTTCATTATGCGTGTCGTCGATGCCGGCCAGAAAAACCCTGGCACCGTCCCGCGCCAGCTTCAATGCCGCAGCAAGGCCGATGCCGCTCGAACCGGTAACGACCGCAACCTTTCCTTCAAACTCCTGGGTCACAACACTTTCTCCCTTCAGGCGGCACCGGCAACGAGGGCCTTCATATAGCCGATGGCAAAGGCCTTGCCCGCGTGCCATGGGGCACCGCATTCCAGCTCCGGCGTGTGGTCCGGAATCAGCACGCCCTGATAGTCATTGTCCTTCAGGATGCGAACGATCCGCGCCATGTCGATATCGCCTTCATCGATGAAGACCTCATGATAGTCCGGCACCTTGCCGCGCACATTGCGGAAATGGATGTAGCCGATCTTGTCCCGTCGGGCGAATTCGGCAACCGTCTCGTAGATGTCCCCATCAGCCATCTCCTGCAGGCAGCCAAGGCACAGCTCGGCCTTGTTTGCGGGCGAATCGGCCATCGCAAAGGCGCGGCGATAGGCGTCATGGGAGTTGATGACCTTGGCGGTGCGGCGCAGCGCCCCCACCGGCGGATCGTCCGGATGCGCGGCAAGCACGACGCCGGCCGCTTCGGCGACCGGCAGCATTTCATCGAGAAACCGCCGGTACCGGTCCCAGATCTCATCATGCGAGATCGGCGCCAGCACGCCCGGCCCGACCCTGTCGCGATAGGCCATGTTCCAGACCATGCCGTCGGGTATGGGCTCATCCGGGTCGATTTTCGACTGATCGAAACCCACCGACATCGCGCCACCCCGGGCAAAGGGTCCGCGCTTCCAGCCCCAGACGCCGACGGCGGAGAAATTATAGCCGATGCAGGGCACACCCGCATTCCCTGCGGCCCGCACGATGCGCTTGAGGTGATCCATCTGTTCCTCGCGTGCCGGCCCGTCGAGCAGCACGTCATGCCAGTGGCTGACGGAAAAGTTCTCGATGGCCGCCAGTTTGAGATCATGCCGGGCGAGATCGTCAATCAGCGTTCGAAATGTGTCGGCCGTCCAGTCGTCACCACGGCTTGCGCCCCAACTGCTGTCATTGTCATTGGCAAGTTTGGGGTCTCCGGAAAAATAACCTTCCAGATGGGCCACGATATGGGTCACGCCGAGCTGCTGTGCGAATGTGTAATGCGCTTCGTTTAGCATTTCGCGATAAAGACCGAGCCCGATTTTCATGTGATGCCTTCCCCGTCTTTCGATGCGATGTGGACCTCGCCACGCTGTGCGTTCGCCGGTTCAGCCATGCTGTGCCTCCAACGCCCTGATCACGCCGCGCAGTTCCGCCAACCCCTTCAGCCGCCCGATCGCCGAATAGCCTGGATTGGTTGTCTTGTGGATGTCGTCAAGCAGGAGGTGGCCATGATCGGGCCGCATCGGGATTTGCCAGTCGTTGCGCCCCGTCGACTGACGGCGGCGTTGCTCCTCAAGCAGGACATCAATGAGGGCAACCATATCGACGTCGCCATCGAGATGGTCGGATTCAAAGAAGGAGCCGTTCTCCTGGCGCCGGACATTGCGCAGATGGGCAAAATGGATGCGCTCGGCAAATTCCAGCGCCATCGCGGTAAGGTCATTTTCGCCGCGCGCACCCAGCGAACCGCTGCAAAATGTCATCCCGTTGGCGAGCGACGGAACGGCGCGAAAGAGCGCGCGGTAATCATCCGCGGTGCTGACGACCCGTGGCAGCCCGAACAGTGAAAAGGGCGGATCATCCGGATGAATGCACAGCCGCGCACCGACGCTGTCGGCGACCGGCACCACCGCCTTTAGGAAGCGCACCAGATTGGCGCGAAGCTGATCAGCGTCGACGCCGGAATAGTCGGCGATCGCGGAGCGAATGCCGTCCCGGTCATGCGACAGTTCCGACCCCGGCAATCCGGCGATGATGGTCTGTTCCAGGGTCGCGACGGCGCTGTCCGGCAAGCCTTCCACGCGTACCTTCGCGGCCGTAACGATCGCATCGTCATAGTCGGCACGGGCGTTTTCGCGCTGGAGGATGAAGAGATCATAGGCCGCGAAATCGATCGCATCGAAGCGCAGGGCGTAACCGCCATTGGGCGCCGGATAACGCAGATCGGTACGGGTCCAGTCGACCACCGGCATGAAATTGTAGCAGATCGTGCGGACACCGGCTGCTGCAAGGTGGCGGATGGTCTCGCAACAGGCGTCGACATGCCGAGTTACATCCGGCGTCCCCAGTTTGACGGCCTTGTGAACGGGGATGCTTTCGACCACAGACCACACCAGCCCGGCTTCCTCGATCAGGCGCTGTCGCGCCGCAATGGCCTCTGGGCTCCAGACCCGTCCGTCATAGATGTCGTGCAGAGCCGTGACCACACCGGTGGCACCCGCCTGCCGGATGTGGTCCAACAAAACCGGATCATCCGGGCCATACCAGCGCCAAGACTGCAGCATCAGAGGCAAATCTCCACATTTACTGCACCAATCATCACGCGTTGGACCAACAATTTCAAGCTATTTGTTGGTCCAAATTTCAGATTCACAACCCAACGCTCACAGAACTTTTCCATCGTTTCTCAATTAATCCATTGTTTTTATGGATTTTATTCCCTCAAGAAAAAAGACCTTGATTTGCCCGTCAAGCCGCGCGACACTCTATTGGTCCAACAAATAGCCTGAGCAACCCATGAACCAGCAACCGATCACCGATGAACAGACGGCCCCGTCCCGGGATCGAAGTGCCGTCGATACGGTTGTTCAGGGCATCAAGGCCCACATTCAAGAAAATGGCCTGACTGTCGGCGACCAATTGCCGTCCGAACGGGAACTTGGCGAGAAGTTCAACGCCGCCCGCAACACGGTGCGCGAGGCCGTTCGGATTTTGAAAGCCTATGGTGTGGTCGATGTGCGCCCCAAGGTCGGCGCCGTCATTGTCAACCGCCATCTGGATGCGGTTCTCGATCTCTTTTCCTTCCAGCTGACCATCTCGCGCGAGACTTTTCTGGACATCCAAGGATTCCGCAAACTGATCGAAGTCGGATCGGTCGACGCGCTGCTGTCGCGGGCAACCAATGACGACATCGCCGAACTGACGCGGGTCAACAATGCGATTCTCACGGCAAAATCCGTGCCGGAGGCCGCCCGACGTGATTTCGAGTTTCACAGCACATTGCTGGCCATCGCCGGCAACAGGACGGTGCTGAACGTCTACACATCGATGAAACCGATCATCATGCGTTTGATGGAAACCGGCAAGGAAACCGACGGCCTTCAGGGAACCCACGAAACCCATGCGCGGATCCTCAACGCACTGGTCCAACGCGACCGGCTGGCCTTCAAATACCAGATGTCGACCCATCTCGATCACGGCCTCAACTTCATCGACCGGACCGTCAGCGGCAAGCTCATGTAGCTGGCGCGTTCGCTTAACAATAACCGCCGGCACGGACATGCCGGCAACCGGATCGTCCGGAAAGCCGGGCGAAAAGCACAGGAGGAAGACCAAATGAAACGCATGGGAAAACTGTCGAAATGGCTGATAGCGTCGACAATGGCCGGCATGCTGTCGGCACCGGCTCTGTCGGAGGATCTGACGGTTGCGAGCGTCGTGTTCCAGCAGGACCAGTTCTTCAGAACCATTCAGATGGGAATGAACGCGGCGGCTGAATCGGCCGGCGCGACGCTGCTGGAAGGCAATTCGGACTCAAAACCCGAAAAGGAAATCAGCCTGATCGACACCTATATCGCACGCGGCGTCGACGCCATCGTTATCTCGCCCGTTTCGAAAGTTGCATCGATCCCGGCACTCAAGCGGGCCAAGGAAAAGGGCATCCACATCGTCACCTACAATTCGACGATCGATGATCCGAGCATCCCCGTCTCCTATCTGAACTCCAAGCAGCGCGATCTCGGCAACACCACGGGCATGATGGCGGCCAAATTCATCGCCGACGAAATGGGCGGCTCGGTCAAGGTCGCAACGCTCGGTTTCAAGGCGCTGCTGCCGGAGATTTCCGCCGACCGCGTCGACGGCTTCATTGAAGAGGCCGAAAAGGGCGGCACGGTCGAAATCGTTTCACAACAGGACGCCTGGCTGGCGGAAAAAGCCGTGCAGGTGGCCGGCGATATCATCACCGCCAATCCGGACATCAATATCATCTATGCGGCCAACGAAGGCGGCACGGTGGGTGCGGTGCAGGCCGTTCGCAATGCCGGCAAGCAGGGCGAGATCTTCGTTTTCGGCGTCGACGGAACGGAGCAACTGGTGAGCTTCCTGCTCGATGACGATAATGTGCTGCAGGCCGTGACGGCCCAGCAGCCCTACGTCATGGGTGAAATGGCGGTGAATGCCGCTGTCGCCGCGTCGAAGGGCGAAGCCGTCGACAAGACGGTTATCGTGCCGGTGCTCGGCCTGTCGCGGACCGACAAGCCTGCGGTCGAGGAGTTTCAGGCCTATCTCCGCTCCCTGCAGTAACAACCAGCAGACAAGCCGGGGACGGAACCTCTCCGCCCCCGGCATCTCGACAGAACCCGTCCTCCCAAGACAGGCCGTGAACAGGCAGCCATATCCATGACCGCACGTGTCGAGACAAAGGATCTGTCCAAGACCTATGGTAATGTCGTCGCGCTGGACGCCTTTACCCACACATTCGAACAATCCAGGATTCATGCCCTGATGGGCAAGAACGGGTCGGGCAAGTCGACACTCGTCAAGATGCTGAGCGGGGTCGTCCAGCCGACAACCGGATCGATGTCCCTGAACGGTGAGCAGGCGGTTTTCAAATCCCCGCGGGATGCGTTCGACGCCAATGTCGTCACGGTGCATCAGGAACTCAGCCTCGTTCCCGAACTCTCTGTGGCGGAAAATATCTTTCTGGGGCGCCTGCCGAAACGCGCATCCCTCGGCGTCAAGAGGATCGACTGGAAATCGGCCATCGGCAAAACCGCCGATCTGCTGGACAAGATGGGGCTCGACATCGATCCGGCCACCCAAATCAGGAGCCTGAGCGTCGGTCAGCAACAGACCATCGAGATCGCCAAGGCCATGTCCTTCGACCCGGCCCTGCTGCTGCTCGACGAGCCGACATCGGCCCTCGCCTCCAAAGAGGTCGAGATGCTGTTCACGTTGCTGCGCACGCTCAAAGAGCGTGGCGTGACCATGATGTATATCTCGCACCGGCTGTCGGAACTCGCCGAAATCGCCGACACCGTCACTGTGCTGCGCGACGGTCACCACATTGCTTCGGTCGAGATGGCCCAGTCCTCCAGCCAGGAAATCGTCGGCATGATGTTCGGCGATGTGGCGCGGGCGAAACGTCCGGCACGCGCCGCCAGAACCGAAAGCAAGGATCCCATTTTGCAGGTCCGCACCCTGTCGCGCGAACACGCCTTCGAGAATGTCAGTTTCGATCTGTACCCCGGAGAGGTTCTCGGCATTGCCGGTATGCTGGGCGCCGGGCGTACGGAACTGCTGCGCGGTATTTTTGGCGCCGATCCCGTCGACAGCGGAGACATCATCATCGACGGACGCACCGTCGAAGCGCCCAACCCCAGGCTGACGACCAGGCTGGGCCTCGGCTACACGCCGGAAAACCGCAAGGAGGTCGGGCTGGTCCAGGACCATTCCATCCACAGCAATCTGTCGATGGCGAGTCTGCGCAAAAATGCGCCCGGCGGTTTTATCACCAAATCGACCGAACGGCCCGGTGTCGACAAGCAGATCGAACAGCTGCACATCAAGGTCAACGGCGCGGACGATCCGGTCTCTTCCTTAAGCGGCGGCAACCAGCAGAAGGTGGTCATCGGCAACTGGCTGAACACCGATCCGAAAATCATGTTTTTCGATGAACCCAGCCGCGGCGTCGATGTCCACGCCAAGCAGCAGATCTTCCAGATCATCTGGGAACAGGCCGACAAGGGGCTGAGTTCCATCTTCGTTTCGACGGAACTGGAAGAACTGCTCGATGTCTGCGACCGCATCCTGATCATGAAGGACGGGCGTATCGAGGGTGAACTCGACCCGGCGCAAACCGACCTCACCGAACTCTACGCCGCCTGCATGGAGGGGCTTTGATGCAGCTCGCCCAGTTTTTCCGCCGCCACCCGATGGAGATCATCCTGGTGGTCATGTATCTGTATCTCATGGCCGCCGCGCCGGGCTTTGCGACACTCGACAACCAGTTCAACGTGCTGCGCAACGTCACCATGCAGGGCATCATCGCCTTCGGCATGACCATGATCATCATCTCCGGAGAGATCGATCTGTCGATCGGCTCGGGCGTTGCCTTTTCCGGCTGTGTCACCGCCTGGTTCACGCGCGAACTGACGCCCTTTACAGGGGCCTATACGGCGATCGCCATCGGTGCGGTCGCCGCGATGGTCATCATGTTCTGCGTCGGTGTCTTCACCGGCAAACTGCGCCAGCACTTCAACATGCCGACCTTCATCACCACGCTCGGTTTGCTGACGGTCTTGTCGGGTGCCGCCAATCTGATCACCGGCGGTTTCCCGATCACCAGCTTTCCCTACCAGTTCAACTTTCTCGGATCGGGCTTCCTGTTCGGCATCCCCTTCCCGGTCTATATTTTCGTCGCCGTCTTCGGCTTTGTCTATTTCCTGATGAACTACACCAGTTTCGGCCGGTCCATCTATGCGGTGGGCGGCAATCTTGAAGCCGCACGGCTTTCAGGGATCGATGTCTGGCGGACCAAGACGCTCGCCTTCGGCATCACTGGCGTGTTCACCGCCATTGCCGGCATCCTGATCGCCTCCCAGATCCTGTCGGGCAGCGCCAGTGCGGCGCGCGGATGGGAACTCGACGTCATTTCGGCGGTCATCATCGGTGGCACCAGCCTGTTCGGCGGCAAGGGATCGATCCGCGGCACGCTGATCGGTGTTTTGTTCCTGGGTGTGATCGTCAACGGAATGACCCTTCTGAATGTCAGCGAATACTGGCAATATGTGGTCCGCGGCATGCTGATCATCAGCGCGGTGCTGCTCAACCATGCGCTGGAAAAGAGCGCCAAGGCGTAAGAGGTGTAAAATGGCCAACGAGATCATCACATGCGTGGCGCCTGCTGGCGATCTATGTGGTGAAGCCGCCACCTGGTCGGCCGATGAAAACCGGCTCTACTGGGTCGATATCAACCGGTTTCTCCTCCACTGGATGGACCATGACAGTCGAGCGGTCACCAGCCACCTGTTCGACGAGCCCGTAGTGGCCCTTTCCCTGACCGACAGTCACGGAAAACTGCTGGTCACACTCGCCTCAAAGCTGATCTTTCTTGTCATCGAGACCGACGAACGCATCGATCTCGGCGTCACGCTGCCCGGATCGCCCGACGTCCGCTTCAATGACGGCCGCACCGATCCGAAGGGAACGTTCTGGGTCGGATCCATGGGCAACAATGTCGGTCCGAACGGTGAAAATCTCGACGTGCAAGACGGCATGGGCGTCTTGTTCCGCTTTCGCTTCGGTGACACGCTGGAAGAGATGGAAAGCGGCATCGGCATCTCCAACACGCTGTGCTGGGCGCCGGACGGCAAAACGTTCTATTTCGGCGACACGCTGAAAAACGAAATCCGCGCCTATCCCTATGATCGGACCACGGGGGACATCGGACCCGGCACACCGCATTTTTCAGACTTCGACCGGGGATTACCCGACGGCTCGGCGATCGACCGCGACGGTTTTATCTGGAACTGCCGTTTCGGCGGCGGCTGCATCGTGCGCATTGCACCGGACGGATCGGTCGATCGTATCATCGACATGCCGGTCAAGAACATCACCACCTGCGCATTCGGCGGCCCCGACCTGTCGACACTGTTCGTGACCACCGCAAGCCTCGTCAAGGCCGAAACCGATCGCCTGGCCGGCAGTCTCTTCGCTATCCGGACCGACACGGCCGGCTTGCCGGAAAACCGTTTCCGCACCAAAGGCTGACCAACGCCGTAGGACAACACAGGTTTCGCCCCGACAATCGGCGCGGCGCGCTGCCGACGTGACGGTACGAATCTGCGACCATCAAGTGCTACTTGGAACGAACCGCGGCCGCATCTGTTTCAGGGGCTGAGCCCTAATCTACCATGACCATGGATGGCTCGGACGCAGGGAAATGCCGTCTCTTCATTGAACACTGTCCTATTCCGGCCTAAATTGTCGGGCATTGGACGACGATTCGTTCCTCGCAACCAGCAACACGGACCACAGATGCTTCGCAAACCGGCATGGAAAACGGCGGTGATTTCAGGCGGATTGCTGGTCCTGTCTTCAACAGTCGCAAACGCCCATCCGCATGTCTTTGCCGAAGCACGGCTGGAAGTGGTGATCGGAAACAACGGAGACGTCGAGGCCCTTCGCCATATCTGGCGGTTCGACGAATTGTTTTCATCGACCGTGCTGCTGGAATTCGACGCCAATGCCAATCTGAAGCTGGAACCCGAGGAGCTCGAAGCTGTCGGCGAGGTCGTCAGGGATTCGCTGGCCGATTTCAACTACTACACGGCCCTTACACAGGATGGAAAGGATATCCCGCTTGATACGCCGAACCGGATCAATGTGGATTTTCAGGATCAGCAACTTCTGATGTTCTTTACCATTTCGCCGGCAGAGACCATGCCCTTGAAAGGCACCCTGACGTTTGGCGCCTATGACCCGACCATGTATGCGGCACTGGATTTCCTTAGCGACGACGATCTGGTCATTGAAGGATCTGCAAAGGGCTGCCGGCATGCCGTTGTTCGGCCCGATCCCGATGAAGTGCTGGCCCAGAACCAGCAGACGCTGACCGAAGCGTTTTTCAACGACCCCGGCGGCAATGATTTTTCCAAATTCTTCGCCACGAGATTAGAACTGACATGCTGACTGGCGATGCGCGCCGGATTGCTTTGCTGATCATTGCCGGCCTTGTCCTCATCGTGTTTCCGGGCCTGGCCATGGCTCAGTCGCCGCTCGGCATCGGCACGGCGGAACCCGCCTTCGACAGTTCCGGTGCCATGGGTGGGCTTCTGAGCTGGATAAACGCCCAGCAACAGGCCTTTTACCGGGCCCTGTCGGGCGCGGTCAAAGAGATGCGCGACGATCCGGCCAAGCTGTGGAGCCTTGTTGGGCTGTCCTTTGCCTATGGCGTTTTTCATGCTGCCGGTCCCGGCCACGGCAAGGCGGTGATCTCCTCCTACGTTATCGCCAATGAGCAGACGCTGCGCCGCGGCATCACCATTTCCTTCATGGCCGCCTTCATGCAGGGCGCCGTCGCGATCCTGATCGTGAGCGTCACCTATCTGGCATTGCGCGGCACCGGCATATCCATGACATCCGCAACCCATGCATTGGAGATCGCCAGCTATGCCCTGATCGCCGGCTTCGGCGGCTGGCTGTTGTTTCGCAAACTGCGTCCGAAAGCGCGTCATGTGCATCACCACGCGAAGCATGCCCACGATCACCACCATGATGGCCATGCCCATGATCACCACCACCATCATGTCGGCTCTGACGGCGTGTGTGAAAGCTGCGGCCACTCGCACGCGCCGGATCCGGCGCAAATCAGCGGCGCCAAACTGGAACTGCGCGAGGCGTGGTCGGCCATCGTGGCCATCGGCCTGCGCCCGTGTTCGGGCGCATTGATCGTTCTGACCTTCGCTCTCTTGAACGGGCTGTATCTCGGCGGCTTCCTGTCGGTCACCGCCATGTCGATCGGCACGGCGATTACGGTTTCGATTCTCGCCACCCTTGCCGTTGTGGCGAAGGGAACCGCGGTTCGTCTGGCGCGCAGCGACACAGCCGCCGCCCGCATCACCAGCGGCATCGAAATTCTCGGCGCCGGCTGCGTCCTCGTTCTGGGTCTTATGCTGCTCTTTGCTGCACTTCAGACCTAGCGCAAGCGACCTGATTCCCGTCACACCCGAACCAAGCGGAAACCCATCATGATCGATCTGACCAACAAAACCGCCCTTATCAAGGGTGCCAGTCGCGGCATCGGCGCGGCTACGGCCAAACGCCTGGCGCAATACGGCGCCAATGTGGTGCTCGCCGCCCGCACGAAAGGGGATATCGAAACCGTCGCGCAGGAAATCCGCGATGCCGGCGGATCCGCCGAGGCCATCGTCTGCGACGTGGCGAGTTACGCCGATGTCCAGGCGGCCGTCGACCATTGCGTGTCGAGCTTCGGGCGGCTCGATATCCTGGTCAACAATGCCGGTCTGATCGAACCGATCGCCCGCATCGCCGACAGCGATCCCGAACATTGGAGCCGGGTGGCCGATGTGAATTACAAGGGCGTCTATTACGGCATGCGGGCGGCCATCCCGGTCATGGAAAAACAGGGCAGCGGCGTCATCGTCAATATCAGTTCCGGCGCCGCCACCGGCGCTCTGGAAGGCTGGAGCCACTATTGCTCGTCCAAGGCCGCCGCCCTTTCGCTGACCCGCTGCGCGCACAAGGAATATGCAGACAGCGGCATACGGGTCGTCGGCCTTAGCCCCGGAACCGTTGCCACCGACATGCAGATCGCCATCAAGGCCTCCGGCATCAACCCGGTCAGCCAATTGGACCCGTCCGTGCATATCCCGCCGGAATGGCCGGCTGAAGCCGTGGCGTGGCTGTGTACCGATGCAGGCGCACCCTATGCCGGAACGGATTTTTCCATCAAGACCGATGAAGCGCGGGCCCTGGTCGGATTGATTTAGGGTCTGTTGGCACAACTGGAACCAGCCGATTCCCTCAAACCCTGAATTGCATCATAAATGTTCGCCCGGTGCCGTAGCACCATCATCGATGCGCTCTCCAATCGCGCCGGCTCCCTCCCAAAAAGACACGTGATTGACCACTGTGGCCGACGAGGCTACTGTGATTAAGGCGGGGGGAGATAGAGCCAAGGGAACCAACCCTGTTTTTGATGCGGCTTATGCTCATTTTGGATTGCTATCATGGGTAGCGCGGGTGGTGTCCAAACCTATTGGAGCCGACGCCGCTTTCTGTTGAGCAGCGCCGCCGCGGGCATTACCCTTTCGATGTCGCGGCTTGCCCTGGCCACCGAATCCGTGGAGTCCCGCGAATCCATGCCGGCCGCGCCGGGATGGTCGGGCGATGGTATCGGGCAACCTCAATACCGGATCGACGGATACGCGAAGGTAACGGGCGCCAAGCTCTATCCTCGCGATTTTCGCGCCGTCGACATGCCCGGCTGGCCTGCTGAGACCGGTCACGCGATGATCCTCTTTGCCGACGACGCCACCCATGTCTTCACCGGCGTCGATCTGTCGATCCTCGACAGTGACCTTAAGCCGAACCGCATCGTGACCAATGCTGACCTGGTCGATGCCGGGATCCAGGCCGTCGGCTTTTTCGCCTGTGACCTCTTCTGCCCCGAAGGACAGACACCGACCTATCTCGGCCAGCCTGTCGCACTGCTCATTTATCACGACTTCGACAGGTTCATGTCGGCCAGGGCGATCCTGCGCGGTGCCCGCGGCGTCATAACCGTCGGTGCTGAAACCGGTCCGGTTCGTGGTGATCCCTACGGTTCCAACCGTTTCACCCGGATCGAGGGCGATGGTCCCACCGCTCAGGATGTCTATTCTCCAATCCAGGACGGCTGGGTTGTTCCAATTCGTTATCGCAAGAACGGCAATCCGGTCTGGGCAACGCCGGATATCAACGGCAACGCGGCGCAGGAGGCCAGTGCCTACGGAAAGCAGATCCGGGACGACCTTGCCAGTGGACAATCCGGACAACTGTTCACCCAATCCTTCCAGACACAGTCGGCCGACCAGTTCTTCATGGAGCCGGAGAACGGTCTGGCCTGGCACGATGCCGCAAAGAAACGGCTCGCGATGGTCGTTGGCTCGCAGTCACCCGACGTAACTCTTGATGCGGTCGCCGGTATGCTGGCCAAGGCAAGGGCGCCTTACTCGGTCACAGAGATCGATGGCCATTTCCCGTTCCTGGGCGGTGGCTTTGGCGGCAAGGATCGCACAATCGTTCCGCTCTATGTGGCTCTCGCCGGGCTTTTTGGCGATGGTCGCCCGATCCGCCTCGCGCTGAACCGGTTCGAACAGTTTCAGTTTGGTCTCAAGCGCCACGCCATCCGGATCGACACTCAACTTGGTGTTGATCCTGATACCGGCCTCTTTCAGGCCCTTGCCTGCGACCTGTCGCTCAACGGCGGAGGCCTTGCCAACTATTCCGCCACAGTTGGCGATGTGTCAGCGGCCTCAACACCGTCGATATACTATTTGCCGAAGAGTGACATCACCGCCGTTGCCGACCATTCGCACGCGGTCACCGCAGGCTCCATGCGTGGCTTCGGCGCAGTCCAGTCTCTGACGGCGACGGAGGTGCTGGTTGACGAGATTGCCACCACCCTGGGCATCGACCCGTTCGAGCTGCGGCGCAGAAACGCGCTGCAGACCGGGCAGCTCAATTTCGCCGGCAATACCGCGAGCGGAGCGTTGCGGACCAATGACATGCTCGATGCGCTTGAGCGCTCGGACCTTTGGACCCGAAGGACCGGGAACCGCAGGACATTCGAGGCCGCCAATCCAGGCAAGGCCTATGGTGTCGGCGTTGCCTGTATCATGTACCAATTCGGCAGCGGCGCCGATGGCGCGCTGGGGTCCGTGACCATCGGGCCCGATGGCCGGATAACGGCTGCAGCGAATTCCGTCGAGATGGGAACCGGCACCACGACCGCGATAGCCGTTCGCGTTGCAGACCATCTGGGCCGTTCCGCCGATGAGGTGCGCCTCGAACCGGTTGGTCGATACTGGGATCCCCTGAAGCTCGTCAGTTCCGGCGACCCATGGTCCATCAGTCAGGCCGATCAGGACAAAGCTGCGGAAAATCCACGCTGGGTGCCGGCCATCTCAGCCGACGCCGGCGCCTCGATCGCCGCGCATGTCACAACGCAGATGGTGGCCGAAGCTGCCGAAGTCATTCTCCGCTTTGGCCTCTGGCCTGCTGCCATGTCGATCTGGTCCGCTGGTCCGCTCGGCGGTTCGACGCTGGGGGCGGATCTGACATATGAGGACCTGAGGTGGGTGGATGGTTCGCTCGCGGGGGCGGGCATGGAGCCCCTGCCGCTTGCCCGCCTGGCAAAAAAAGCTCATGAGATGGGGCTCGTCACGGGCGCCATGGTCCACGGGTTCAACCGATGGAGTTGGGCAAAGGCCCGATTCCCTGTCGGACAGGAAACATTCGAAGGACCGATCGACGCGCTGGCGATCAGTCGCGCCGGCGGCGACTGGACACTGCTTGACCGCAGCAGCGTCAATTTCCCGTCGGCGATCCTTGAACGTATGCGCGTCAACTATTATTCGGCCTGCGGTGCGGTTGCGGCCCTTTCGGTCGACAAGACCAACGGGCAGGTGCAGCTTCTTGATATCCATCAACTCGTGGATTGCGGCCGGGCAGTGGTGCCGGAACTGGTGTCCTGCCTCTCCCAGGGAGGACTTGTTCAGGGCATTGGTCATGCCCTCCACGAATATCTGCCGCTTTACGAGGACGGCCCTGGCAATGGCACATGGAATGTCAACCGATATCACGTGCCCCGAGCGCGTGATGTACCGCTTTGGAACACCACGATTGAAACCCTGCCCGTCTTGAGCGAAACCGACCCGCCCAAGGGCATCGGCGAGATCGGTATCATACCGATCATCCCTGCCACGCTCAATGCGATCCACGACGCGATCGGTGTGCGCTTCACCAAAACCCCGGTTACCCCGGACGACATCATGAAGGCTCTATAGGTCATGGCAACGACACGACTTCAGATGGTGGTCAATGGCGCCAAAGCCGGTCCGCACGATGTGCCGGACGCCCTGCCGATGATCGACTATCTCAACGATTATCTCGGCCTTACGGGAACCAAGTTCGGATGCGGCATCGGTGTGTGCCATGCCTGCGTCGTCATTGTTGACGAGCCGGATGGGTCGAGTCGCACGATGCGGACATGCATCAACGGCGCAGTGGCCTTCGCCGGCAAGAATGTCAGAACGATCGAGGGTCATGCCGATGCAGATGGGTCGCTCTCCCCGGTCCAGCAGGCTTTCGTCGATCACTTCGCATTCCAGTGCGGCTATTGTACGTCGGGCTTCGTCAATGAAGCGACCCGTTTCGTCGAGGCCTTGAAGAAGAAACCGGTGCCCAGGTCGCAGGTCGAAGACGTTCTGGAGGATACCCTGGGCGAACACCTGTGCCGGTGTACCGGCTATTTCCGCTATTACGCGGCCATGCGCGATCTGATCCTCACCGACCCAGACCTCACCGTGGACGGCTGACCCATGCGCCGCCTCGCCACAGTCGTCGCCCTCCTCCTCGGCTTAAGCGCTGTTGGTATCCTCGGTTATGGCGTCTTCGTCTTTGTCTGGGGGGTCCCTTCCGTAGCTCAAAGGCCCACTCCAACCGACCCCGAAACAATCTCGGCCGGGAAATATCTTGCGGCAGCCGGCGACTGCGCTTCATGCCATACCGTAGCCGGCGGCGAGGAATTCGCAGGTGGCCGACCATTCGAGACGCCGTTCGGCCGGCTCTATTCGACAAACATCACGCCCGACAGGGCAACGGGGATTGGCGGCATGACATCGGCCGAGTTTTATCAGATCCTCGCCTTTGGTGCCGATCACGCCCTCTCACCGGTCTATCCGGCTATGCCATACACATCGTTCCACAAAGTGACCCGGACCGACAGCGACGCGCTCCATGCTTATTTCATGAGCCTGGAACCGATCGCAGCACCCCGAAAGGCAAACGCCCTGCCATTTCCCTTCAATATCCGGCCACTCATGTTTGGCTGGAACCTGTTGTTTGCAGAGCGCGGCGTTTTCCAACCGGATCGGGGCAAAGACGATGTCTGGAACCGGGGCGCCTATCTTGTGCAGGGCCTGGGCCATTGCGGTGAATGTCATACACCCCGGAACGCACTCGGCGCGATGAAGGCTGGAAGCGCCCTTGCGGGCGCCATAATAGAGGGCTTCGAAGCACCCGACCTCAGGGCAGCAGCATTGAAAGAACGAGGCTGGACCCGTGACGATCTCGTCCTTTTTTTCGAAACCGGCGCCAGCCCGCAAGGGTCTGCCTTTGGCGAGATGTTTCTTGCGATCAAGAATTCCCTTCGCCTGCTCACCCATGAAGATCGGCTTGCGATCGCCACCTATCTGATGAATGGCAGCGCCGACCAGCCCAGCAAAGGTGACGAGGCCGTGGCCGCTCTTGGCGACGAAGCGCACGATAACCGCGCGGGTCAGGCGCTCTATCTGACCAATTGCTCCTTGTGCCACGGACCGGACGGTCGGGGTATGGCCGGCACCATGCCACCTTTGCAGGGCAACGCGACTCTCGCCCAGCCTGACGGGGTGAACCTGATCGCAGTCATGGCCAAAGGCCTCGACGCCAACACCATGAGCCTGACCGAGGGTTATGGTCCGATGCCCGCCTTTGGCGATCGATTGTCGACAGAAGAGATGGCCGATCTTGCCAATTATGTCCGCGCGGCGTTCGCGCCGAACGATGGCGCGGGATTGGGTGATCTGACAGCCGCTGATGTGGAGCGGATCCTTCGATAGACAAATGCCGGGTTCGAAGGAATCGGAGACAACTGACACTCAGATGTCCCTCGGCCTTCGGCCGGCCGCAACACAAGTCAGGACTGTTACCGGGTTCAAGCGGCCGCCATTTGCTTGCGTGTGACGGTCACCCAGATGCGATAGGCTTCAAGTGCTGCCAGTGGCAGGAAGTGGACCAGGGCCGGTCCGACCTCATTATGAATGAAGATCCAGTGCAGCAATGTCGCGACGGCGGCCACATAGACAAAACGCTGCAGTGTCTTCCAACCCGGCCCCATCGCCCGCACCGAATAGGTGTTGGACGTAACGGCCAGCGGCACGAAGATCAAAAAGGCAATCCAGCCGGTCCAGATACCGAATTTGACGGCATCGGCCAGCACCGCCGACAATGAACCGAGGTCGATCAGATAGTAAAGCGTATGCAGCGCCGCATAACCGAAGGCCGCAACGCCGAGATAACGCCGCCGCTTCATCAGCCATGCAATCCACCGCACTGAGGGAAACAGCAGGCGCAGCGGTGTCAGCATCATGGCGATGATCATGAACCGCGCTGCGAATTCTCCGGTTGGGTGAAGCAGCGGCTCCAGGCTGTCACCGCTGAAGGCTCCGGCGATCATGCCGATGGAAGGCAGCGCAAGGATCACCCAGAAAAACACCGGTGCATTGACAATTGTTTTAACGGTATTCATGTCCAATTCCCCCGATCCCGGAAGATATGGATGGCGTGCAATGGCGATGCAATATCGGCGGATCGAACTTTACAGTGCAGAAACACAATAATGGTCTGCCGGGCAAAACCGGCTACGGACCGCTGCGATTTCGCTGCTGGTAGCGGCTGCGAGCCCAGAAAATCCCGAAGAAACCGAGGATAAAAACCAGCGTGGCGCCAATTCCGAGCCACGGGGAAACCTCGCCCAGTGCAATCACGATGCGGGGCATGGCCAGAAACACCACCGCGACGACAACCAGAATGATCGCTGCCGCGACGGCGGCCTTTCTTGAGCTGTTATCCGACACGCCTGGTTCCCCGGTTGAGACTGGATCCTCTAAGTTAGGGTCAGGACCATGTAGAAACAAGTTGCCAGTTTCCCCCATTTCCCGCGATTGAAATACATCGCGCAATGGGCCATGAATGCGGCGACGACACGCGCATCACGAGGGGACAGCATCTTGCAGACAGTCGCAGCATTCGATCGCATGGGAGAGGAAAACGCCTTTGCCGTGCTGGCACGGGCCGCCGCGCTTCAGGCTACCGGCCGCGACATCGTCAATCTGGGTATCGGACAGCCGGATTTCTCGACCCCTCCCCACATCGTCGAAGCCGCAATCAAGGCGCTGCGCGACGGCCAGCATGGCTATACGCCGGCGACCGGCCTGCCGCAGACCCGCGAAGCCGTTGTCCGGCGCACATTGGCCCTGACCGGCGTGGAGATTTCGCCCGATGAGGTGATGATCATGCCCGGCGGCAAACCGACCATGTTTGCCGCCATCACCCTGTTCGGCGAACCGGATGCCGAGATTCTCTATCCCGATCCCGGTTTTCCGATCTATCGCTCGATGATCGATTATACGGGCGCCAAAGCCGTGCCGGTTCCGATCAGGGAGGAAAACGGATTTGCCTTTTCCGCCGAAGAGACGCTATCGAAGATCACCCCGAAGACGCGGCTGCTGATCATCAATTCCCCGGCCAATCCCACCGGCGGCGTCACGCCGCGCGCCGAGATCGAAAAGCTGGTCGCCGGCCTTGCCGATTTCCCGGAGGTCGCCGTGCTGTCCGACGAAATCTACGATGTCATGACCTATGATGGCGAGCAGCACACCTCACTCCTGACTTTTCCGGACATTCGCAACCGGCTGATCGTTCTCAACGGCTGGTCGAAGACCTGGGCGATGACCGGATGGCGCATGGGCTGGTCGATCTGGCCGACGGGTCCCGAAGGCGGCCATCTCTACGACAAGGTGCGCAAACTGGCGGTCAATTGCTGGTCCTGCGTCAACACACCCAGCCAGTTCGCCGGCATCGCCGCGATTGACGGTCCGCAGGACCGGGTGGACGAAATGTTGGCCGCCTTCGACAACCGGCGAAAACTCGTGGTCGAACGGCTGAACGCGATCCCGGGCATTCGCTGCGCCACGCCGAAAGGCGCCTTCTACGCCTTCCCCAACATTGCCGATCTTGGCATCAAGGCGAAGGAACTGGCCTCGCGTCTACTCGAAGAGAAGGGCGTTGCGCTGGTCGGCGGACCGGATTTCGGCGACTTTGGCGAAGGCTATATTCGCCTGTCCTGCGCGGCCTCTGAAGAGCGCATCGAAGAGGCGATCCGGCGTATTGCCGAATTTGTCGACGAGCAACGGGGCGGCCGCTGACGGCCGCCCTCTGCTCACCTATCGCGTGACGATTTCCGGCCCCATCAGCGAATAGGGCAGGAAGGTCGACAGCACCGGCACATAGGTCACCAGAATCAGGAACAGGAACAGCACGGCGACGAAGGGCAGTGCGGCCCTGACCACCTGAATGAGGCTCATCCCGGTGATGCCGGAGGTGACGAAAAGATTGAGCCCGATCGGCGGCGTGATCATGCCGATCTCCATATTCACCACCATGATGATGCCCAGATGCACCGGGTCGACACCCAGTTCCATGGCGATCGGAAACACCACCGGCGCGACGATCAGCAACAGGCCGGACGGTTCCATGAACTGGCCACCCAAAAGCAGCAGGACATTGACCGCGATCAGGAAGGTGAACCAGGTAAAGCCCGCATCGACCATCAGTTCGGTGATGTGCTGAGGTATGCGTTCCCCGGTCAGCACATGGGCAAACAGCAGCGCATTGACGATGATGAACATCAGCATGATGGTGGTTTTCGACGCATCCACCATCACCTTGCGCGTGTCCTCATTGAAGAAGGCCGTCAGGATGTTCCGCCCCATCAGCGCCAGATTGCGGCCCCAGATCGGCAGACCCGCAACGAGGATCGACGGCGCATGAACGATGCGCTCATGGCCGCGCCATTGCACATAGGACACGACGGTGATCAGCGACAGCAGCACGCCAAGCTGGGCCCGCCCTGCCAGCGTCACCCACTCCGCATCGGCAGTGGCAAAAAAGGACAGGATCATCCAGACAAAAAAGAAGGCGATCCCGTAGACGCTGGCTGAGAAGCCGACCCGCGCCCGTTTGCCGTCATCCTCCGAGACCCATGGAATGTCCTTCATCGGCCCCATGTCGCGGTAGATGAACAGGGCGATGAAAAACGCATAGACCGCAGCCACCGCCGCCGCCTCGGTCGGCGTGAAGACGCCGCCATAGATGCCGCCGAGAATGATGATGATCAGAAACAATCCCCAGCCGGCGTCCTTGCCGCCGTCGAGCAGTTCCTGAAATCCTTTCCAGGGCTCGGCGGGCAGGCCCTTGATGCGGGCCATGACATAGATCGCCATCATCAGCATCAGCCCGGCGACAATGCCCGGAATGACGCCTGCCAGAAACATCCGGCCGACTGAAACATCCGTCGCCGCCGAATAGACCACCATGACGATTGACGGCGGGATCAGGATGCCCAGCGTTCCGGCATTGGCGATGACACCGGACGCAAATTCCTTGGTGTAGCCGACCTGGCGCATGCCGGCGATGGCGATCGTGCCGATCGCCACCACCGTTGCCGGTGACGATCCCGAAAGCGCTGCAAACAGCATGCAGGCCAGAACTGAAGCCATCGCAAGGCCGCCGCGGAAATGACCAACCGTTGCGATGGCGAAGCGGATGATCCGCTTGGCGACCCCGCCGGTCGACATGAAGGCCGAGGCGAGGATGAAAAACGGAATGGCCAGCAGCGTGTAGTTCTGCGACGCGGTGAACAATTGCAGCGCCACCGACGACATGGAGTCGTCGGAAAAGAACGCGATGACCAGGATCGACGACAGCCCCAGCGACACCGCCACGGGCACGCCGAGAAACAGAAGTCCCAGAACCAGGACGAAGAGAATGATGGCATCCATTGTTTCGTCCCCGCCTCAGTCCTTGAGAATGTCTTTGTTTTCGGCCACCAGCTCTTCGGCTTCGTGGCTGGCGATGATCATGTCACGCTCGCCGCGCCAGATCAGAACCATCGCCTGCAGGCTTCGAAAACCGAAAAGGGCAAGCCCGACAGGCAGGATGAGATAGGCGATCCAGCGTTGAACCCGTTCCTGCAGGCCGAAACTCTCCTGCATCCAGACCGGATAGCGCAGATCGTCGAGCCCGATGCCGATCTGGAACATCCGGCTCCAATAGTGAACGGCCCCGCCCTTGGTATCGGCGCCGAAATAGGTCAGCCATGTCGACGATATCAGCGTCACCGCATAGGCCACGGCACAGGCCGCACCAAACAGCGCCGCCGCCTTAAACAGCCGGGCGGGCAGCATCTTGATGAAGACATCGACGCCCAGATGCGAGCCGATCTTGATGCCGTAGCTCATGCCGAACAGGATCATCCAGGCAAACAGGACGCGGGTGAATTCCAGTGCCCCGCCCCAGCCCGTATTGAAGCCGTAACGCGCAATCACCTGCGCAAACGACACCAGCGTGATCAGCGCCAGCAACACGGCCAGCACGTTTTCCTCGAACCGCAGCACCGCATCCGGCCTCACACGCTCGAGAAAAAACAGCAATAGGATGATGAGCGCCATGACGGCGTAGAGCCAGAGACTGGCCATGATGTCCCCTCCCGGAAGAAACCGGCGAACCGGTGAGGAAATGCCCGCCCGGTCGCGGGCATTTCCGGGCTATTCATGACCGGTCAGCTGCTGCTGTTGGCCGCCACCGCCGCATCGATCACGTCCTTGCCGATATCGTCCTGGAACTGTTCCCAGACGGGCTTCATCGTATCGACCCAGAATTGGCGTTCTTCCGGCGACAATTCGCGGATCACGCCGCCGGCGGCAATGATGCCTTCCTTGGCCTTTTCATTGATCGCCGTTGCATTGGCGTTGGCGGTGTTGACCTCCTCGGTAAAGATCATCATGAACTGCTCGCGAACATCCTGCGGCAGGCTGTCGAGCCATTCCGTCGAGGTAATCGCCAGATAGGTCAGAAGCTGGTGATTGGTCTCCGTTACACCGTCCTGGACCTCGAAGAATTTCTGCTTGTAGATATTCGACCAGGTGTTTTCCTGCCCGTCGACAACACCGGTCTGTAGCGCGCCATAGACTTCCTTGAAAGCCAGTTTCTGCGCCGACGCATCCATCGCCTCGATCATCGCCACGGCAACGTCGGACGTCTGAACCCGGAACTTCAGGCCATGGGCATCGGTCGGCAGAAGCAGCGGCTTGTTGGCCGAGAAATGCTTCAGGCCATTGTAGATGTAGCCGAGGCCGGTATAGCCCTTGTCCTCGATTGCACCGAGCAGTTCCTGCCCGACCGGCCCTTCAGTGAAAGTGTTGACCGCATCCATCGATGAAAACAGGAAGGGCAGATCGAAGAGGCGATATTTCTTGGTGTAGGCTTCGAATTTCGACAGCGATGGCGCGGCCACCTGGACATCGCCCAACAGCAGCGCCTCCATGACCTTGTCGTCGTCGAAAAGGGTCGAACTCGGATAGACCTCCATGCAGGCCTTGCCGTTCATTTCCTCATTGATGCGCTTGGCGATGGCCGTTGCAGCGTCACCTTTCGGATGGCCCGAATCTGCCGTCACATGGCTGAACTTGATGACGATCTCTCCATCATCGCAATCGGCCATGGCCTGCCCCGCACTGAGCAGGATCGCAATCGCCGAAACGGCACCGAGTAGTTTTTTCATCTTGACCTCCTGTGGGACACGTCAGGCGTCCCTTCTCCTTTCAAGCCGGACAATCCGTCCGGCAGCATTGCATGACCTGCCCGCAACATCGGACCAAACGGCCATCTCGACAAAGGCGCATTGACGGGAAGGCTCCGACCGGCCGATTGACTGGCTTGCTCCCCCGCAATCCGACATTCCGTCTCACAGACCTCAGCAAGCAGCGTGCCAGTTTGATCAAGAAAGCCGATGGCGTAAATTAACGCTGGAAAAACAGTAGCTTGAAAACGCGTCCGGCGCGATGGGCAGAAAGGGCAATTCGGTGGCATGTGTAGAGCGCAACCCATTGCAACCATTGCAGGGGTAGGAAACAACCCAGGGTCCGCATCGAATCCGGCCAACGAACACCTGTCTGAAACGTCGCCTCAGCGCCTGGCAGGCGCCGTGCTCTTGCGGACCATCAGCGTTGGCGGAATGATCACCTTCTTCTCCGCCGACGCCTCCGATTCCAATATCGATATCAGCATCCGGCACGCCGAACGGCCCCATTCGCGTCGCGGTAGATGCAAAGTTGTGAGTTCGGGATTGAAGACGGATGCATAGGGCATGTCGTCGTAGCCGATAATGGAAATATCTTCGGGGACGCGAATGCCCAGATTTTGCAGCCCGTGCAGCAGTCCGATCGCGGTTTCGTCATTGTGGACGAAGGCTGCTGTCGGAGGGTCTTTCATTTCCGAAAGTCGGCGCGCCATTTCCTCGCCGAATTCGGTGCTCAGATTTCCGATAAAATCGCGTTCCGGCCGCAATGTGACCCCTGCCGATTTTAGCACCTGACAGAAACCGAAATAGCGCCGTTCGAAACCATGAACCTGAAGCGGACCGCAAATCTGTATGATGTCCCGGTGTCCCAGATTGATCAGATGTTCACCGGCCAGTCGTCCGCCCAGTGCATCGTCTATGCGCACGGATGGCAGGTCGATGTCCTTGTGGCCCGAACAGGAAACCAGGGGCGGTCCGAAATAGGTGTCGCCGCTTTGCAACGGCAAAAGGCCCTCGGGAAACCCGTAGGTGTTGAGGATCAGACCACCGGCCTGATTCATCAGCAGCATGTCCGAATAGACGCGTTCGTTTTCGGCATTTTCGGAGGTGTCGCCGATCAGCAGGACGAATCCATTGCTGCGTGCTTCCTCCTCGATGCCTTTGAAAAACTCCGAGAAGAAGGCATTGGTGATGTCCGAGACAAGAACCAGCAGCGTGTGACTGCGGCCGCGCCTGAATTCGACGGCCGCCCGGTTGGCGCGATAGCCGATCTTTTCCACGACCTCTTGCACCCGCTTGCGGGTCTCGACATTGACATCGTCCGGCCGTGACAGTGTTCGCGACACGGTGGCAATTGATACACCTGCCTCCCGGGCCACGTCTCGGACGGTTGGACGGTATTTCTTCGTCATGCTTTCAAACCTGGTTCCGGTTCCAGACCGTTTCACGTTTTGTCCGAAACGGGACAATGGTGTCGGCCCTTGATTTTGTTGCTGCCCTCAGCTTTTGCCGATCCCGTCAAGACCCGAATGGCTCTAGCCGACCGGACGCCCCTCGGCATTGAAACGATGCACATGCTCCGGCTTGGGCGTCAAATAGAGGCGGTCGCCGACCTGCTGGTTGTGCTGCCCGCTCAAACTAATGGTCAGGGGACCGGCATCGGCAACCCGAACATATAGTACCGTATCATGGCCCAGGCGTTCGACCAGCGCGACTTCGCCTTCCCAGGCGTTTTCACCGCCACCCAGATCGAAATGCTCGGGCCTGATACCGACCGTCTGGGCGCCCAAAGCTGATGCATAACGGCCCTTGACGAAATTCATCTTCGGCGAACCGATGAATCCGGCAACAAATTCCGACGCCGGATTGTTGTAGAGGTCCATGGGACTTCCGACCTGTTCGATATAACCGCCATTCAACACAACAATGCGGTCTGCCATTGTCATGGCTTCGACCTGATCATGGGTCACATAGATCATCGTGGTTTTCATGCGCTGGTGCAATTCACTAATCTCGACACGGGTTTCCGCGCGAAGCGCCGCATCGAGATTGGACAGTGGTTCGTCGAGGAGAAACACCCGCGGTGCCCTGACGATGGCCCGCCCGATGGCCACACGCTGCCGCTGACCGCCCGAAAGCTGGCCGGGTTTGCGGTTGAGCAGATGGGTCAGTTGAAGCGACTCGGCGGCTGCATTGACTTTTTCTGCGATTTCCGCCTTGGATTTGCGTTCCAGACTGAGCGAAAACCCCATATTTTCGGCCACGGTCATTTGCGGGTAGAGCGCGTATGATTGAAAGACCATGGCAATGTTGCGCTGCTTCGGCGAAAGGCTGTTTGCCCGGGCGCCGTCGATCAGGAGGTCGCCGCCCGAAATGTCTTCCAGACCCGCAATCATGCGCAAAAGGGTGGACTTTCCGCATCCGGACGGACCGACAAAAACAATGAACTCGCCGTCATCGATGGTCAGATTGATGTCATGCAGAACCTCGACATCCTGATAGGACTTGGAAAGGTTTTTCAGTTCAACACGTGCCATATTCCTATGCTCCCGTTTCCGCGATCATCGGCGCCCGAATAATATTCTGAATACGTGCCGGTGTGGCAGGCTGCAGGTGGCGGCCGCTGGTTCCGTTGAGAATGTTTTTGATATCGCTGACAATCATGCGTCCGATCGGATGCCTGCCGCCCTCCACCGCTGCTGCACGGTGCGGCGACAGGATTGTGTTTTTCGATTGACGCACCGGCGCATCCGGCAGGACCGGTTCGCGGGGAAAGACATCCGTCGCAACCTTGATCCGACTGTTATCCGCCGCGGCAATCAAGGCGTCGAAATCAACCAGGTGAGACCGGCTGATGACAATCACCAGCGTCCCCGCTTTCATTCTCCCGATCATTGTCGTGTCGAGAAGCTGGTAATTTTCGTCGGTCGGCGCCGCTGCAACGACTATGCACCGGGACGTGGACACCAGTTCGTCCAATGCGCAAAACCGCACGGACGGATCATCAAATCCCGATTCCGCCAGCCACGGATCGTGGGCCTTGATACGGGGATCAAAGGGCGCCAGCAACTGAGCCGTTTCCCGGGCAATCGCCCCATACCCGACAAAGCCGATATCCTGCTTGTACAGGGTAAAATCGGAACCCGCATTCTCACCCAGCCAGTTTTCCCGGCCCATCCTGAATTTCTCATGTTCGCTGACGATTCCCCGGGCTCCGGCGAGCATCAGCCCCAGGGTCATCTCCGCCACCGAATACTGAAAGCCGGGTGCGCAGGAAAGCACTTCGATGCCGCGTTCGAAACAAAAATCATAATCAAGTCCAATCCGAAAGGTGCCGGAAACCTCGATAATGGCTTGAAGATCAGCGGCTCCGATCAGGTCGTCGCGGCTTAATTTCGGATGCGCCGCAACGAGAAATGTTGCCCGTGGCAAGGCGGCCTCCAGGGTCGAACGATCCATGGGACGGTCAGCCCCGCCGGTGACATCGCACAGCGTCAGCAATTCCTCGTAATCGTCGGGATGGAACAATTCCTCCACCGTTCGAAAGTGCTGATCGAGGATCATGACCGGTTTTATTGACTGGGCCATCGCCTGCATCTATTTCACCGCCCCTTGTGTCATTCCCCGAACAAAATGACGCTGGAAAAACAGAAAGAGGACAACAACAGGAACCGCCATGATGATCGTGCCGGCCGATAGGCCGGTGACATCGCGGGTCATGGTTCCCTGAAAATTCAACAGGCCGACCGAAAGGGTCCGCATTTCGTCTCTGGGCAACAGCAGCAGGCGCAACAGGAGGTCATTCCAACTCCACAGAAATTCCAGCAAGGCGGTGGTCACAACGGCTGGCACGGCGATCGGCATGACGACACGCCGATAAATCTGGAATTCGGTCGCTCCGTCGATCCGCGCCGCCTCGTGCAGTGCTTTCGGAATGCCAACGAAATAGGAAGTGAACATGAAGACGAAAACGGAAACGGCCAGCGCCAGATCCGCCAGAATGACACCCAGATGGGTGTTGACCAATCCGATTGACCGGATGATGGAGTAGAGGGGCAGGATAATCGCGGTGACGGGGATCATCAGGCCGATGAGGAACAGGATCTGGATCCAGATCTTGCCGCGAAAGTTGATGAAAACAAGTGCGTAGGCGGCCATGGACGCAATGACGATCATCACCGCCGCATCGATGATCGAAATGACGAATGTGTTGAAGAAATAGCGGTTGAAGCCGCCCTCGGTCCACACCCGGATATAGTGATCAATCGTAACATCCAGGGGCGGATACCATGCCGGATTGACCAGTTCGGTCGTCGGCTTCAACGATGTGAAGACAGTCAGGATGAGCGGCGACACCATGAGGATGGCGATAATACCGAGGACAAAGACAAGAGCGTAGCGCGCAACCATCTTACCGCTCCTCCCGATTCTGAATCTGCATGTAAATGAGCGTTGCAATGCTGACGATGACGAGGAGCGACACACCGATCGCCGCGCCGTAGCCATATTCGTTCTCCAGAGCGCCGCGCTTATACATATAGGTTGACAGGATTTCACTGAACCGGATGGGCCCGCCCTGGGTGGTCGCCCAGACGATATCGAAGACCTTGAAGGACTGTGTCAGCGTCAGGATGAAGACAACAGCCGTAACAGGCCGAAGCGCCGGCAACGTCACATAGCGAAAGGATTGCAACGCGTTGGCTCCGTCGACTCGCGCCGCTTCATAGAGATCTTCATCGACCGCCTGCAGGCCGGCAAGAAAGATGATGACGCTAAGACCGATCGTCGACCAGGAATGGGCGAAGGCCAGTGCATAGAGCACCACATCGGGACTACCAAGCCAGGGCGTCGCAAAAGCGCCCAGCCCGATAGCGTCCAGCACCTGGTTGACCACACCGGTCGGCTGATACATCCAGCGCCAGATGGTGGCGACCGCCATCGGCGAAATGACCACCGGCAGAACGATGGCCGTCTGAATGATCAGCCGTGCCTTCCACACACGCGCCAGCATCGCGGCGAGCACAAGGCCGATTCCCACATTGATGACAATGATGACGCCCGACCAGACGAATGTGTTGCGAAACGCCTCCCAGAAGATCCGATCGCTGAACAGTCTTTCGTAATTGGCCAGGCCGACATAGTTGCGCTGCGGGCTGATTCCGTTCCAGTCCGTGAACGAGTATTCGATCACCGACACGGTGGGATAGATCGCAAACACCATGTAGATCGCGATCGCCGGAAACAGAAAGAAGACAGGCGTCAATTGCCTGTAGAGTTTGGATTCGGGATCCAGAAACATCACAACACCTCGCAAATGGCCCATGGCAAGGGGAGCCTATGGCGTGAACCCGATGTCGGCTCATCGATCATCAATTGCCCTTCAGCCCGGGAGACGGGCCGAAGGGTCGGCTCACAAGAAGGGTGAGCCGGCAGGGATCAACGCTTGGATAGGCCGCCCGGCTTCATGATGGTGCCTTTGGCTTTGGCAGCCTCCCAGGCCGATTGCATCTCGGCGGTGAAATCCTCCGGTGTCATGACATTGAGCAACAGCGCTTGAAGTCCGTCATAGGAGACATTGGTCAGGGTTTGAGGGGTGATCGTGTCCAGAAAGGCCGGAACAGAACCATTGGCCGCATGATCATCCGATGCCTGCCAGATATCGGACGCCAATGGCGAGAAATTCGCCTGGGCGAGTGCATCGTCCAGCGGGCCCACCGGAACAACGCCGCTGTTCAAAAGCGTTACGCGTCCGTCGAGGGTGTTGAACATCCGATTGAGAAAGGCAACTGCAATGTCCTTGTGTTCCGAATTGGCACGAACGTACCAGCCGCTCCCGATTGAATTTGTTGGATGGATTTTCTGGCCGTCTTCAAAGGGCGGAACAGCAAACACACCAAAATCGGAAACCCTGTCGCCGGTGGCTTTCATTCCGCCATCGATGACCCAGGGTCCGGTAAACGTCATCGGCACTTCACCGGCCCAGAAACGATCCATCAACTCACCATAGCCGATGGCGACCGGGCTGGGTCCGAACCACCCGTCCGTGCCCATCTGTTGCAGTTTGGCGCTCGCCTTGACAAAGGCCGGGTCGCTCCATGATCCATCGGCGAAAAGCACATTCTCGATGCCTTCGGGACCCGCATAGCGTCCGAACATCATGGACTGCCAATGGGAAATCGGCCATTTGTCCGCACCAGCCAATCCGATCGGCGTGTCATAGCCGGCCTTTTTCAGCGCAGCGACCGCCGCCTCCATCTCGGTCCAATTTGTCGGAACAGCGATCCCGGCCTTTTCGAAAATCGCCTTGTTGTAGAACATGCCCGTGGTCTCGACCTCATTGCCGAAGGACCACAGTTTTCCGTTACTCGATGTCTGCGAAATGATGCCTTCCGGAATGGTTTCATTCCAGGACAGTTCATAGAAGTCGTCCGTCAAATCAGCCACAAGACCACCATCGATCAAGGCGGCGGGCTGGCCCGGGCCGGTTCCAAAAGTAAACAGATCGGGTCCCTCACCGGCTGAAAGCGCGGGGATCAGGGCCGGATTGAAAAGGTCGGATGAGTTGTTGACAACGGTCAGTTTCACATCGGGGTTTTCCGCGTTGAACGTGTTCGCCAACGCCTCATAAACCGTTGTCTGACCGGGCTCGCCGGCGACCCACACGATGACTTCGGTTTCCGCCGTCGCCGATTGACTCATCAGGGCCGTCGATATGGACAACAACCCAAACAATGCAAGATTTTTCATGATATCCTCCCAAGATATTGCTCAATATTCACCAACTGTAACCGTTTACAGTTGCACTGTAAACGGTTACAGTCGAAAGAATACATCATTTGCTGCAAATTGGATCGCGGTGCGCCACTCTGTGTGCCGGCAAACCTCGGATCAGATAGGCCGGGTGTCACACGACGTGTTTCGATCTTTCAGACGACGTGACGGTGAATTTGTCGCTGCCATGGCAGGCAACAGCTGTGGTCAAAACCAAATCCCGCCCGGTCCCATCACCCGAAGCGGTCGTCGACAACGATGCCGTGCCGCTTGATCTTGTCATAAAGACCTTTGCGGGAAATGCCGAATGTCTCGTAGACAGGCTTCAGCTGACCGCCATGGCGGGACAGTTCCGCTTCGATGGCGGCTTTCTCGAAGGCCGCCACCCGGCTGGCAAGGTTTGATGACTGATCGCTATCCACATCCGTTTCGGTTTCGGACCCGCTCCACATGCCGAGTACGAACCGGTCGGCAAAATTGCGCAATTCGCGCACATTGCCCGGCCAGTCATGCACCAACAACTCGGCTTCCAGGGCCGGATCGATGTCCGGAATCTCACGGCGGTAACGGGCGCGCGCATCCCGTGCCAGATGAAAGAACAACAGGGGTATATCGTCCTTGCGCGCGCGTAAGGGCGGGATTTGAAGGGTGATGACGTTCAGCCGGTAGTAAAGGTCGGGACGGAAGGTTCCCTTGTCACCCTCCTTTTCCAGATCATATTTGGTGGCCGCGACAAACCGCACATCCAGGGGGATCGTCTGGTTGGAGCCCAGCCGCTCAACACTGCGCTGTTCGATGGTCCGCAGCAATTTGGCCTGGAGATCGAGCGGCATGGATTCGATTTCATCGAGAAACACCGTGCCCCCATTGGCGTGTTCCAGCTTGCCGATTCGCTGCTTCTGGGCGCCGGTAAATGAACCCGGTTCGTGACCGAACAGTTCCGATTCGAAGATCTCCGCCGGCAGCGCGGCACAATTGATGGCGACGAAATTCCCGCCGGACCGGGGTCCGTAGTCGTGAAGCGCCCGCGCGACCACCTCCTTGCCGGATCCGGTTTCGCCGACGACCAGTACATCCGCGTCGGTTCCGGCAACGGAATTGATTTGACCGCGCAGACCAACCATTGCCGCAGAGCGCCCGACCAGCCGCTGGGTCAGGTCATGACGCTGATCGAGTTCCGTGCGCAGGGTCCGGTTTTCCAGAACCAGCCGGCGTTTTTCCAGCGCCCTTTCAATCACCGCCGAAAGCCGCGAAACGGCAAACGGTTTTTCGATGAAATCATAGGCGCCGTTCCGCATCGCTTCCACTGCCAGTTGCACATCCCCGTGACCGGTGATGAGGATGACCGGAAGCGCCGGATCGATCGCAAGAATCTTTTTCAGGAGTATCAATCCATCATCACCTGGCATGCGGATGTCGGACACCACGACACCATATTCGTCACGCCCCAGACCATCCAGCACCGGTTGGGCGTGATGATGGACCGAGACATTCAGTCCTTCCAGCTCCAGACCCTGAGCGAGGGCATGACGCAGATCGTCATCATCATCGACGAGATGGATAATGGGTGTTTTGCTTGTCACCGATTGTTCACTCCGCTGCCAGACTTCCGGTCTCGGCCATCTTCAACCGAACCGTAAAACGCGCGCCCCCATGGTCACTGTCATCCAGATCGATGCGGCCATCAAACTCGTCAATGATGTTTCTGACGATCGACAGCCCGATTCCTATTCCTGAGCCGACCTCCTTGGTTGTGAAGAACGGCTCGAAAATCTTGTCTCCAATGTCCTCGGGAACGCCGGAACCATTGTCCTCAACCAGCACCGCAATCTCATCTTCGTGATGGCGAACTGAGATCCACACGCATCCCTGATCCTGTCCGGACACCGCATCGACCGCGTTGCTGATGAGATTGACGAACACCTGGGACAGGCGAATATGTCCGCCCAGCACCTGGTGCGCCGCATCTGCCATATCGCGTTTGACCAGCACACCGGCCTTGCGGGCGCGGGGCTCCACCAACAGAAGCGATTCCTCGAGCACCGGCTCCAAAGCGACGGCCCCGGTCTTATTTCCCGGCTTGCGCGAAAAGGACAGGAGGCTGCGCGAAAGGCCGGCCATGCGATCGACAAGCCCGCCGATCCGGGTGAGATTGTCACTGACATTGTCCAGTTTGCCCTTCTCCAGAAAACGTCGCGCATTGTCCGAATAGGTTCGCAGCGCCGCCAGGGGCTGGTTGAATTCATGACTGAGCGCAGTCGACATCTGCCCCAGCACGGCGAGTTTTGCAGCCTGTACAAGTTCGGCCTGAGTCTTGCGCAGCCTGTCTTCGGTCTGCCGACGCTCATCGATTTCACGGGACAGGGAAAGATTGGTTTCGCTGAGCGCACGGGTCCGTTCGCGAACAAGCCGTTCCAGTCGCAGGGCCGTTGCCCGATCCCGTCGCATGCGCAATGTGTGCGCCTCTCGCCGCTGAACAAAATACGCCGCGATGGCGCCGAGGAGCAAACAGACCAGCGCCGCAATGACGCCGCCGGTCCAGCGGGCTGACGCAAGCGGTCGCTGGTCTGACAATACGTGCAATTCCCAATCGAGCAGCGGCAAGCTGCGCGTTGCATCCCCGTGAGGGATCTGCTCGCCGCCGAGCAGCATCCGCCGTGCCGATGATGTGCCGGACATCAGATCCGACACCGGCTTGAGGCGCCAGGCCGGCCGGTTCGTCAGAAAGACGATACCGCTTCGGTCGGTCACGAAGATCGGATTTGTCGACAGCGACCAGGTTGCCTCCACCGGATCAAAATCGACATAAACGGCGAGGATTCCCAGCAGCGCCCCATCCTCCCACACACCGGAGGCGAAACCGTAGACTCTCTCTCCCCCGTCGAGCGCTATCGCTTCGCGTCCAAGCCGACCCTGGCGGGCGGCCGTCAACATCTGGTCCTGAGTGGCGATATCGTTGGAAAACAGATCTCGGGCCGTTGCCAGCACGCGGCCGTCGGAAAACAGGAATGCAACCTCCTTGGCGCCGGACATGCCGTGGATTTCGATTGCCTTGCGCCGCGCCGCGCCGCTTTCATCATTGCCGCCCCGGAACAGCGATACAACGGACGCTTCACGCGAGAGCAATGGCGGCAGCAAGCGGTACTTGTCCAGAATTCCGGAAAGCGCCTCAGCCTGTACCGCCAGCGTCTCGGCGGCCTTGGCCTGCAACTGGCGTTCGGCCTGCTGGCGCCACAATTCGGCACTGATCACGATCGAAGCCACACTGACGGCAAAAAACAGGCTCGCAACGATAATGCGTGTCCGGCGAAATGAATCGCGTATTTCCGCGCCGCTTGTCATAAGCTGGAGAGTATGCAGGTTTTTCGCAAAAGGCCACGCATCCGAAGGGCGGCCAGGGTCTAACGGCCGCCCGAAAGGGTGCGCTGGCCGATGGCGACCGTCTTGATCAGCGCGAACACCGGCAATCCCTCGCGAATCTGCAACGCATCATGCGCCTGCCGCGTAATGCGCGCGCGCAGCGCCTGACCTCCGGTCTCCAGCAGAACTTCCACATAGGGACTGTCTTCCAGGGCGATCTGTCGGACGGTCGCCGGCAGGATATTGCGAAAACTGATGCCGTCGGGATGGGTCAGCGACAGCGCCACATCCCGCGCCTTGATCCGCATGCGAACCCCCTCCCCGGGCTGCAGTGTGGTATTGACCACATTCAATGCCGCCGATCCGTCGAGAATGATGGTCTGCAAACCGTCAGTCGCCGGCCCGTTCGCCACCGTACCGATCAGCAGCGAACTGGCTTCGTGACGGCCAAGCGCCGGACCGAAATCCAGCCGGCTGAACATCTCCACCGCATCACCGGCGCCCAGCACCCTGCCCTCGGACAGGACCACCAGCGTGTCGGCGAGCCGTGCCACCTCATCCACCTCGTGGCTGACATAGACGATCGGCAGCCCGGTCGCGTCGCGAATCTCCTCCAGATAGGGCAGGATTTCCCGTTTGCGGGCATTGTCCAGCGAAGCCAGAGGTTCATCCATCAGCAGAAGTGCCGGATCGGACAACAGCGCCCGGCCAATCGCGACACGCTGTTTTTCACCGCCCGACAAGCCGGCCGGATGGCGCTCAAGCAGGTCACCCAGTCCAAGCAGGTCGCAGATGCGGGAAAAATCGACCGTGGTCTGCCGTTTGCCAGCCCAGCGGCCATAGGTCAGGTTCCGCTGCACGGTCATATGCGGAAACAGCCGCGCATCCTGAAAAACCATGCCGACCCGGCGGCGATGCGACGGCAGATCGATGCCGGCCTCCCGATCGAGCAGCACCCGGCCATCGGCTGCGATCCGGCCGCTGTCCGGCCTTGCCAGACCGGCAATCATCTTCAGGATCGTCGTCTTTCCGGCGCCCGAGTGGCCGAACAGGGCCGTGATGCCGGGACCGGCCGAGAACTGCGCCTGCAGGTCGAAGGCACCAACACGCGAGCGAAGGGAAACATCAAGGCTCATTGCTGACCCCAGCGGCGGATGCGCCGTCCGATCAGTTCGGCGAGCAGCACCGAACCGATCGCCAGGCCCGCCGAGATCGAGATCATCACCGCCACTGCCCGGTCGCCGGTCGGACTCTGCAACAGCGAATAGATGGCAAGCGACAATGTCTGCGTTTCACCGGGTATATTCGATACAAAGGTAATCGTCGCACCGAATTCTCCAAGCGCCTTGGCGAAGCCGAGAACGGCGCCGGCAAGCACACCTGGCAGAACCAGCGGAAACGTTACCGTCAAGAACTGGGTCAAGCGCGTCGCACCCAGCGTTCCGGCAGCCTCTTCAAGGCCCCTGTCCATGGTTTCAATGGCCAGCCGCATCGGCCGCACCAGCAGCGGAAAGGCCATGACGCCGGCCGCCAGCGCCGCACCCGTCCACTGGAAGGCAAGCTCGAACCCGATGGCGTGCAGGGAACCCCCGAGATAACCATTGCGCCCGAAAACAACCAGCAGAAGATAACCGGTCACGACCGGCGGCATGACCAACGGCAAGGTGATCAGCGCCTGCAGCAGGCTTTTGCCGACAAAATCGCGCCGCGCCAGGAGCCATGCCACGGCAAAGGCCAGAGGCAGCGAAAACACCATGGCGATCGCTGCGACTTTCAGCGACAGAAGGACGATCCCCAGGGCGGCGCTACCGGTCATCACGGACGACATCCATTTCGCTGGGCGGCAGAGCGAACCCGAAGGGCATCAATGCTCCCGCCCGCGCCTGTTCCAGCAAAAACACCAGAAAGGCGTGCGCGTCGGCGTCCGCACCTTGCGTCAAGGCCACGGGATAACGGATCGGCAAATGGCTCGCTTCCGGAAATTGATACACGATGTCGAGATCCTCCCGCATGGCGGCATCGGATCGGTAGACAATCGCCGCCCCAACATCGCCGCGGGCCGCCATGGCAAGCGCCACCCGTACATTCTCGCCAAAGGCGGCATGTTGTCGGGCCGCGTCCCACCATCCCAAAGATTGAAGCCCTTGCTTGGCATAGATGCCCGCCGGCACATGGACCGGGTCGCCCATGGCGAACCGGTCCGAGGTGAGTAGCATCTGCGGAGTGGGGTCACTGGCCGCATTGTCGTCGGCAGATTCGCGAACGATGACCAGCGAATTGCCCGCGGCGATCGAGCGGCTGTGCGGATCGATCAGGTCACGCGCCGCAAGATAATCCATCCAGTCGGAACTGGCTGACAGAAACAGGTCAGCCGGCGCCCCGGCCTCGATCTGCCGTGCCAGCGTTCCCGAACTTGCCAGCGACACGACAACCCGCTTGCCGGTCCGCGTCTCATAGTCAGTGGCGATCGTTTCGATCGCATCCTTCATGCTGGCCGCGGTAAAGACCAGCACCCGATCGCTGGCAAAAGTCGTCGCGGTTCCCAGCAGCAACGTGATGACGAGCACAGTCAGTCGGAGACACATATTGGCGTTTCGACGGTGTTTCACAGGGCTGACATTACGCACCGCAAAGTCCGTTGAAAACCCGCAAATTCAATGGATATCCCGTCGCGAAAGCAGACGGGAACACACCGGAGCGCCGCTAGGCGCCGGCTGCCGAAACGGTGGCCTCGATATGATCGACCAGCGGATCGGGCAGTCCCAGCCGGCCGGCAAGCATGTCCAGATAACCACGCTCGGCGCGGCTGTCCGGATCAATCGCCAGGCGCGACGCCGTGTAGATCTCGACGCGCTGCTCTTCGCTACGGGCCGCAGCGATAATCTCCGAAAGATCGGTCGGATCGGCAAGCTCGGCATCGATAAAGGCCTGCGCTTCGGTATCCACTCCGGCCACCGAAAGCTTGTCGGCGATTTTCGACCGCTCGGCGTCATCCACATGACCGTCGCTGCGGGCAGCGCCAATCATCGCGCGCACCAGCGCCAGGGCAAAATCATCGTCGACCCTTGCCGCATCGAGATCGAAGGCAGTTTCCTGCGGCGCGGGCAATGCTTCGGGTTCCATCGACGGCGACGCGCTGGAATCGGGCGCCTTGCCCGCCTTGTAGTTCTTGTAGGCGTGGTAACCGAGACCGGCAACGGCGGCGATGCCGCCAAGTTTAAGGGCAGACCCCGTCAGCGAACGCCCGGTGCTGGTGCCAAGCAGAACAGCGGCGATGGCGCCGGTTGCCAGCGGATTGTCCTTGGCAAGTTGCGCAGCCTGTCCGGCTTTACCGCGAATCGTATCGTTGGTTCCCGGAACCTGCGAACCAAGAAACTGATCGAGAAGTTTTTTTGCATCGAACATAAAGCGGTTGCCTCTTCAAATGTGCGTTTTACACGAAATAGGCACCGGGCAACCGGTTTTCAAACCGGTCAGATTGTCGCTCATTTGCCGAGTCGGCTGGCCTCCGCTGCAAGGGCCGTAATGGCCTGCCAGTCGCCGGCCTCGACCAGCCCCTTGGGCGCCACCCAGGATCCGCCGACGCAGATCACATTGGGCAGTGATAGATAATCCATCGCGGTTGTCGCGGTGATTCCACCCGTCGGGCAGAAGCTGATGCCGCCAAGCGGCGAAGAAAGAGAATTCAGATAGGCCGCACCGCCGGCCTGTTCCGCCGGAAAGAACTTCAAAACCGCATAGCCTTCCTCTCGTAACGCCATGGCTTCGCTGGGTGTTGCCGCACCCGGCAGCATGGGGATCGGAGACTCGCGTGCCGCGTCCAGCAATTCCTGCGTCGTGCCGGGGCTTACGATGAAGGTCGAACCGGCCGAAACGGCTGCATCATATTGGCGGGCATTGAGGATCGTCCCAGCACCCACATGCGCGTCTTCGACCTCGTCGGCCACTGCCTTGATGGCGTCGAGCGCCGCCTCTGTCCGCAGGGTGATCTCAATGGCCTTCAAGCCACCGGCAACCAGCGCCTTTGCAAGCGGGATGGCTGTTGCGACCCGGTCGACCACAAGCACCGGGACGACTGGCTGAAGTTGCAGGATGGAAAGCAGTTTTTCGGTTTTTTTGCCCATATCACACCGTTTTGTGGAATTCGACAACGCTCGTTAACCCGCGCTGTATCACTTGTCCACATGGCCGGGACATAATTGCAGGCCTGGCCGGGACATTCGAAATATTGCACGCTTGGTCACAAAGCGATATGGCCTGACTCATGACAACCGCCGAACACAACACCGATACCGGACAGCCGGGATTTCTCGTCGCAGCGCTCTACCACTTTACGCCGCTGCCCGAATTCGCTGCGCTGCAAAAGTCTCTCCAGGATGTCTGCGACGACCAGGGTATCAAGGGCACGTTGCTGCTCGCCGATGAGGGCATCAACGGCACCATAGCGGGCAGCGATCAGGGCATCGCCAATGTGCTCGCCCATCTGAAGTCCCTTTCACCCTTTGCCAGTCTGGAGCACAAGGAAAGCCGGGCCCGGACCATGCCCTTCAACCGCATGAAGGTCCGCCTTAAAAAGGAAATCGTCACCATGGGGGTCGATAATATCGACCCCCTGAAGAGTGTCGGGACCTATGTCGATCCGCGGGACTGGAACGCCCTGATCGCCGATCCCGACACCATTATGATCGATACGCGCAATGACTACGAAACCGCAATCGGCCAGTTCAAGGACGCGGTCGATCCGAAAACCAGATCATTCCGCGAATTTCCCGATTGGGTCCGCAACAATCCGCATCTCTCGGACAAGCCGAAAATCGCCATGTACTGCACCGGTGGCATCCGCTGCGAGAAGGCGACGGCCTTCATGAAGGCCGAGGGGTTCGAGGATGTTTTCCATCTCAAGGGCGGCATCTTGAAATATCTGGAGGAGGTTCCGCCCGAAGACAGCCTTTGGGAAGGCGGCTGCTTTGTCTTCGACGAACGGGTCTCCGTGACCCATGGACTGCAGGAGGGCGAGCACCTGCTGTGCCATGCCTGCCGCTACCCGCTGACGGTGGAGGAAACGAAAAGTCCTCTCTATGAGCAAGGCGTGTCCTGTCCCTACTGCCATGCAGCCCGCAGCGATGCCGACCGTGCCCGCTACCGCGAGCGCCAGAAGCAGATTGCCCTTGCGCGAAAGCAGGGCAAATCGCATCTGGGAAACTGATATAGTCCAAGGTAATTTGCTGTTGAGGCGGAAAGACGCGGGGCGGCCGATTTTCGCCCCGCGAACGGCGTCAGCCGTTATCAGTTGTTGAAACCCACCTTGTCGACCAGGACGGATGCCGCTTTTCGGTTTTTGGCGATTGCGTCCAGCGGCAGGCTGTCGGGTTTTATGGTGCCGAACGATTTGACGATATCGGATGTCTTTGCATTCGGATCGACGGGATACTCAAACACCTGCTCGGCGTAGATTTCCTGGCCTTTTGGACTGGCAAGGAATTCCATCAGCTTGATGGCCGCGTCCCTGTTGGGGGCGTTTTTGGCCAGCGCCATGCCGGAAATATTGACGTGCGTGCCGCGGTCATCGGCGTTTGGAAACAGAACCTTGATGGATTTGGCCCACTCCTTCTGTTCCGGTTCTTTCTCATTGGTTTTCATCAGGCCGACATAATAGGTGTTGCCGATCCCCAGATCGCATTCACCGGCGAAAATACCCTTTGCCTGGGCCCGGTCATTGCCGGCCGGCTTGCGGGCAAGATTGTCCTTGACGCCGGTCAGCCAGCTTTCCGCCTTTTCTTCTCCGAGATGGGCGATAACCGAAGCGATCATGCCGATATTGTAGACATGCTGGCCGCTGCGGATGCAGATCTTGCCCTTCCATTTCGGATCGGCGAGTTCCTCATAGGTGATCGCATCCTGTTCCACCCGGTCGACCGAGGCATAAACGACCCGGCCGCGCGTCGTCAGACCGAACCAGTGACCGTCCGGATCGCGGAAATTTTCCGGAATTGCACCATTGATGGCAGCGTTGTCAACGGGCTGCGTGACGCCTTCATCCTTGGCGCTGCTCAACCGGCTGATATCGACCGTCAGGATCACGTCGGCGGGCGAGTTCGCACCTTCCGCGGCGACCCGTTCAACAAGCCCCTTGTTCAGAAACAGCACATTGGTCCCGATCCCGGTTTCCGCGGTAAAGGCATCAAGCAGAGGGGCGATGAGATCCGGCTGGCGGTAGGAATAGATGTTGACCTCTTCTGCGAGCGCCGCGGTCCCGATCGAGAAAGCCACAATGGCGGCGGTCCCGAGGGTGCGGATTGATTTTGCGTACATTTCCAATCCTTTAGGTGTGAGAAACTTGTAAACATGAATGCAATACTCCAAATTTTATCGACTTGGCAAGAGGCAACCGTAAAACTTGACAAAAAAATTCGAATTTAATAGAACGATTCTAAATTGTACTCCCATCCGGAGCCCCATCGGGTTCATCGTGAGGCGAAGTCCCATGCGCGTGACAAAGCAGACCAACTACGCGGTACGAATGCTGATGTACTGTGCCGCTGACCCCAGTGAATTGAGTCGGGTGCCGGACATTGCCCGCGCCTATGGCGTATCGGAACTGTTCCTGTTCAAAATCCTGAAGCCGCTGGTCAAGGCCGGGCTGGTTCAGACGGTGCGGGGCCGCAATGGCGGTATCCGGCTGGGCCGGCCAGCCGAAGACATCACGCTTTTTGACGTCATCCGCGTGACGGAAGACAGCTTCGCCATGGCGGAGTGTTTTGAGAATGATGCCGCCGATTGTCCGCTGGTCAACAGCTGCGCACTCAACTCGGCCTGGCGTGAGGCGCTTGATGCGTTTCTGGCTGCTCTGGAAAACCATACGATTGCGGACCTGTCCGCCGCACGGTTCAACATTGCGGACCGCCTTGGCATCGGCGAGGAGATCAGGGCCGCCAGTTAGATCGAAATACGGCCTGGACCAGATCCCCTCATGGACCGGTCTTGACGGTCATTGGTTCACCGATCACGCTCCCGCAACCGGCCGCGGCAAGCCCGTCTGATGGTCTGCAGTTCGGCCAGGGTCTCGGCAATAAGAGCCTGCTTTTTCTCAAGCTCCTCGATCGCCTTGCCGGTTTCGTCGATCACATATTGAAGTTGCCGGGCATGGCCTTCGCCATGTTCCCCGTAGAGATCGAGAAAATGCCGGATCTGGGCCAGCGTCGACCCGATGGCCTTGGCCCTCAGGATCAGGGCCAGCCTGGCACGGTCGCGACGTGAATAGACTCGGCTCCCATTCACCCTGGCCGGATGAATGAGATCCTTGTTTTCATAGAAGCGGATGGTCCGCGTCGATATGCCGAATTCCCCGGCGAGATCGGCAATGCCATAGAGCTCCTGCCGATCACCAGGCGTCCGGGTCACGGCGTGCGGCATGTCCGCATCCGCCGGCGCCCGTTCCATTCCCTAAAGGACCTGGCCCAGCTTCATGGCGACGCCCATGTCGCCTTCGACCTGCAGCTTGCCCTGCATGAATGCTGCTGTCGGATCCAGATCGCCCGCGACCATGGACTCAAGATCGTCCAGACTGACCCGGATCGTGCAATCGGCTTCCTTGTCGTCCGTGCTGACGGTCTGATTGTCGATCACAACGACGCCATCCTCGCCGCAATCGAATTTCACCACCTTGTCAAAATCTCCGTTTTCGATCCTGTCTTTGATCGATGCTGCGATATCGGCAACACTCATGCTTCTGTTCCTTGTCGATGTGATAAAAGTGATTGATGACCGCATATAGGACCAACGGTCGTAAACTGCAATCTCTTTTCCTAAAGATCATCTGGTTGACGTATAGGTCATCGGATGTCACCATTTCGCAGTTCACACGCATCAGGAGCCTCCCATGCAATTGACGGACGAACACGCGCAATTGCGCGCCACCATCGCCCGGTTCATCGAGTCCGATATCAATCCGCATGTCGACGAGTGGGAGGCGGCCGGACAGTTCCCGGCCCATGAGCTATTTGCCAAACTCGGCGCCCTCGGACTGCTGGGGATCAAATACGATCCGGCCTGCGGCGGGCTTGGTCTCGACTTTTCCTATTCTATGGTGATGGCGGAAGAACTCGGATCGATAGCCTGCGGCGGTGTGCCGATGGCGATCGGCGTACAGACCGATATGTGCACCCCTGCCCTTGACCGCTTCGGATCAGAGGCGCTCAAACGCGAATGGCTGGCGCCGTCCATTGCCGGCGAGATGGTCGGCTGCCTCGGCGTGTCCGAGGCCGGCGGCGGCTCCGATGTCGCGGCGATCACGACACGGGCTGTCACCGATGGCGACGACTATGTCATCAACGGGTCCAAGATGTGGATCACCAATGGCTTGCAGGCCGACTGGTGCTGCCTTCTGGCCAATACGGGCACGGACGGTGGCCGGGCCGAAGCCCACAAGAACAAATCGCTGATCATCGTGCCGATGGATGCGCCCGGTATCGAGAGGCGCAAGATCGAAAAGATCGGCATGCATTCCTCCGATACCGCCCAGCTGTTTTTTGACGATGTCCGGGTGCCGCGGCGAAATCTCATCGGCCAGGAGGGCATGGGATTTACTATGCAGATGCTGCAATTCCAGGAGGAACGCCTGTGGGTTGCCGCCTCCGGCCTCAAGGCACTCGACCGGCTGATCGACCTGACCATCGACTATGCCCGAGACCGCAAGGTGTTCGGTAAATCGGTGCTCGACAATCAGACGGTGCATTTCCGGCTTGCCGAACTTCGCACCGAAATCGAAGCGCTGCGGGCCCTGACCTGGAAGGCCATAGAGGACTATGTCAATGGCGAGGACGCCACGCGGCTGGCGTCGATGGCCAAGCTGAAAACCGGCAGGCTCTATCGCGAGGTTGCCGACAGCTGCCTGCAATATTGGGGCGGCATGGGTTTCACCGCCGACAACCCGGTCAGTCGGGCCTATCGCGACGGGCGGCTCGGCTCGATCGGCGGCGGCGCCGACGAAATCATGCTTGAAATCATCTGCAAGCTGGAGGGCACCGCACCGCGCCAGCGCACAGATTAAATGGCTACCACACCCAGGCTGTATTGACGTCAGGCAGCAAAACTCGGCCTTGTCCGCAACGCCTCGGCCCATCGATTGACATGGCCGCATGCATCGGGAATGGCAAGCTTCAGGCCATCGGCAATCGTCAGGACCGTCATGCCATGAATGTCGGCCATGGTGAAGGTGTCGCCGGCGACGAAACGTCGACCGTCTGACATTTCCCGATCAAGCCAGGCCCATCTTGCCGGGATGGCCCGGCGCTGCGCCGCAGCAAATTGTGGAACCTGCTCTATCACTGCGGCAAACAGTTTCATCGAGTGGCGGACATAGTTGCCGTGAGTCATGAACAGCTGCGTGTGGATACGCTGGCTCCACATCTCGATATGGCCCTGCTCGAAGGGTGTCGTGCCCATCAGCGGATGATCGGGAAAGGCCGCTTCCAGATAGCGGCAGATCGCCAGGCTTTCGGTGATGATCCGGCCATCGTCCAGCTCCAGTATCGGGAGTTCGCCAAGCGAGTTGAGCCTTAGGAATTCAGGCGTGCGCGTATCGGTGCCCAGGTCCATTTCCACCCGTGGAATGTCGATGCCTTTTTCTGCGATGTAGATCCGCACGCGTTTGGTGTTGCCGGAATTGGCATTGTAGAGTTTCACGCCACCGCTCCTGCGTTCAAAACACCCGAAAGCCGCTCGAGACTGCCGTGCCATCCCCGGGCAAGCGCCTGACGGGCTATTTCAGTTTGCAGGCGCTCATGGGTGATGCGAACCTCGACGCCGCCGGCGCGGGGCTCGAATTCGACCGTGACACGCGTCGGCGCGCCATGCTCATCCCGCCACCCCTCCACCTGTTCCTCCGAGGCCCAGGTAAAAACCAGCCGCCTTGGCGGATCGATTTCCAGAAATGTACCGAAATGATGGAAGCCCTGCCCGTCGGCGGCCGCCATCAGGAAGCGCCATTTGCCGCCCGGATGCAAGTCATGGCTGAGCACTCTGGCGTTATAGCCGGGGGGGCCGAACCATTTTTCAATCGAGGCGGGATTCGTCCAGGCGTCGAAGGCCGCGTCCGGTGAGGCGCGGTAAAAGCGGCTGACCGAAACCATATTCCCATCCGACCGTTGCGTCATGTCCGGTCCTCCAGAAAATCCCCCAGCGCATCGAGCTTCTGTTCCCAAAGCCCGGTGTAATGCTGCAGCCAGCCGGTGGCCTCATTCAACCGCGCGCCGTCGAACCGGCACATGATGTTGCGGCCCTGCCTGGTCCTGTGCATCAGCCCGGCGCTCTCAAGCACCCGTACATGGCGCGAGATCGCCGCAAAGGACATGTTATGCGGCGCGGCAAGTTCGCCGACACAGGCCTCGCCCTGCGCCAGCCTTGCCAGGATTGCCCGCCGTGTAGGATCTGCCAGAGCCATGAAAACATCATCCAGATCCGTTCGTGACTGCCGCACCATTTCCGGTTCCAATGCGCAAGATATTCAACACATGTGTTAAATATCACGATGGCAGTAATATTCAACATATTTGTTAAATAACACTGATTCGCATGAATGAAGGCCGGCCCTTGCGCCAAGGGCAATGGGCAACCGTATTGCCCTGCCTATATCCTTGTTGATACTCTTCAGTTTGGAGAGATTCCAGGCTGCGCCGGGGTAGGCGTAAGCCAAACAGGGAGGAAGACAAAACGAGATGGCGGAGGTCTACTACTCCCCTTTTCTGGTGGGTGCATCCGTGCTCGTCGCCATCATGGCAGCCTTTACCTGCCTGCGTTTGACCAGCGGATTGCGAAACCTCTCCGTCACCCGTCGCAAGGTGCGCATTGCCCAGGCTTCGATTGCGCTCGGCGGTGGCATCTGGTCGATGCATTTCATTGGCATGCTGGCCGTGACCCTTCCCTTTGTCGTGACCTATGATCCGCTGCTGACGCTGGCCTCGATGCTGCTGGCCATCCTGATCACGGGCTGTGGATTGCTTCTGCTGCATTTCGGCGAACGCAACAATATCCGCATCCTGCTGGCCGGCACGCTGACCGGCATTGGCATCGCGGCCATGCATTACACTGGCATGGCGGCCATTTCGGCAAATTGCATTGTCAGCTATCAGCCATTTGGCATCGCGCTCTCGGTCTTGATCTCCATCGCCGCGTCGACCCTGGCCATGTGGCTGGCCTATTCGAATCGCTCCATCTTGCGCACCGCCATCGGCTCGGTCGTGCTTGGGCTTGCGGTGTCGGCCATGCATTATGCGGCGATGCTCAATACAACTTTCATTCAGGCAACTGACTTAGTCGCCCAACCCGTTCCGAGCCTCGATCCGCAGGTCTTGGCTATTTCCGTCACTCTGACGGCTTTTGTCATTTGTGGCTTGTTTCTGTTGTTGGCCATGCCGATGGAACAGCCGTCGGTTGCTGCGCCCGTGCAGGCACCCGACGGGGCAACGCCGACAGCCGCTCCCGCCGATGAGACAACGCGCGCTCGCGCACCCGGTCTGGCGCTCAGCCGCGCCGGCACAGCTGCGCCACCGGCAAGAAACCGCATTCCCTATGAAAAAGAAGGAACCATGCGCTTCATGTCGACGGACCGGATACTAGCGATAGAGAGCGACGGCCATTACACCCGAATCCGCACGGACGATGACGCGCTGTTCTGCCCGTGGTCGCTGTCCCGAATCGAAAAGAGCCCGCCGGCGGAAAAGTTTCTCAAAACCCACCGGCGCTACCTCGTGAACCCGGCCCACATCAATGGACTGAGGAAAGTCGGCGATCAGCTTTTCTGCTATGTCGGCAAGGCAACGGAGCTTGAAGTGCCCGTCAGCCGCGCCCGCGCCAAGGACCTGCGCAACCTGCTTGGTGTTTGATCACACCTGCCGTTCATTCAGGAAAACGACCGTTCGTGCATAAACGAACGGTTTTGGTGAAGCGTCGTTTCCTCTTACAGCACCGTCATTCCAGACTGGTCCCGGAAATACCGGTCTGGGAGGAAACACATGATACCCGGTTCTTTCGACTATCATCGGCCGTCATCGGTGGACGAGGCCGTCGGCCTGCTGGCGGGTCATGCGGGCAATGCACTCATCCTTGCGGGTGGGCACAGCCTGATCCCGATGATGAAGCTGCGCATGGCGATACCCGAACATCTCATCGACATTCAGGACATCAAGTCCCTGTCATCGATCCAGGTCTCGGGACCGCAAATCGAGATCGGCGCCAATGTCACCCAGGCCGAACTGATTGCCTCGGACGAACTGGCACAGCACTGCCCGATCCTGCGGGAGACATCACTGCAGATCGCCGACCCGCAAATAAGGAATGTCGGCACATTGGGCGGCAATGTCGCCAATGGCGATCCCGGAAACGACATGCCGGCCATCATGCAATTGCTGGATGCGACCTATGTTTTGATGGGCCCGGACGGCAGCCGCGAGGTCAAGGCCCGAGCCTTCTACGAAGCCGCCTACTTCACGACCAGGGATGAAGCGGAAATGCTGACCGCCATCCGTTTCACTGCTCCACCGGCCGGCCACGGGTCGAGCTACATGAAACAGAAGCGCAAGATCGGCGACTACGCGACCGCTGCGGCCGGCGTTGTGCTGACCATGTCGGGCGACAGCTGCACCAGTGCGTCGGTCGGCCTGACCAATGTTGCCGACACACCCCTGTGGGCCGAAGATGCCGCCAAGGCGCTGGTCGGGACCAACCTTGACGATGCCGCCATTGCCGCAGCCGTCGGTGCCGCCAAGGCAATCACCAGTCCCGCCGCCGACGGGCGCGGTCCGGCGGAATACCGCACCCATATTGCCGGCATCATGGTCCAGCGCGCCATTCAAACAGCGCATCAGCGGGCAAGCTGATTGACACAAGCAATGCCCGGCCTGCCGGGCCATTGAAACCCTCTTACACGAGCCACCACGACGGAGGCACCAAATGTCCAAAATCGACGTCAAGATGACCGTGAACGGCAAGCCGGTCGAAGCCAGTACCGAGCCGCGCACCCTGCTGATCCATCTGCTGCGCGAAGAGCTCAACCTGACCGGACCGCATATCGGCTGCGACACCAGCCATTGCGGTGCCTGCACGGTCGATCTCAACGGCAAATCTGTCAAATCCTGCACCGTGTTTGCCGCCCAGGCCGAAGGGGCCGATATCACGACCATCGAAGGCATCGCCAATCCGGACGGCACATTGCACGCGCTGCAGGAAGCCTTCCGGCAACATCACGGTCTGCAATGCGGCTTCTGCACCCCTGGCATGATCACCCGCGCCTATCGCTTGCTGCAGGACAATCCCAACCCGACCGAAGAGGAAATCCGCTACGGCATCAGCGGCAATCTGTGCCGCTGCACCGGCTACCAGAACATTGTCAAATCCATCCAGGCCGCGGCCGAGGAGCTTTCCGTGAAGGAGGCAGCAGAATGAACGTTCACGCCGATACCAAGGAGCGCGTCGAAAAACTTCAGGGCCTCGGCTCTTCCCGCAAGCGCGTCGAGGATGCCCGCTTTACCCAAGGGGCCGGCAATTATGTCGATGACATCAAGCTGCCCGGCATGCTGTTTGGAGATTTCACCCGCTCACCCTATGGCCATGCCCGCATCAAATCGATCAACAAGGAGGCGGCGCTCGCCGTGCCCGGCGTCGTCGCTGTTCTGACGGCGGAAGACCTGAAGCCACTCAACCTGCATTATATGCCGACGCTCGCCGGCGACGTTCAGGCGGTGCTGGCCGACGAAAAGGTGCTTTTCCAGAACCAGGAGGTCGCCTTCATCGTCGCCGAAGATCGTTACATCGCGGCCGATGCGGCCGATCTCGTCGAGGTCGACTACGAAGAACTTCCCCCACTGGTCGACGCCTTCAAGGCAATGGATGCCGATGCGCCGCTGCTGCGCGAGGACATCAAGGACAAGATGGAAGGCGCCCACGGCCCGCGCAAGCATCACAACCACATCTTCCATTGGGAGGAAGGCGACGAGGCCGGCGCCAACAAGGCACTCGCCGATGCCGAAGTGACCGTCGAGGAGATGATCACCTATCAGCGTGTCCATCCCTGCCCGCTGGAGACCTGCGGCTGTGTTGCCTCCATGGACAAGATTAACGGCAAGCTCACCCTGTGGGGCACGTTTCAGGCGCCGCACGCGGTGCGCACGGTGGCCTCGCTGATCACCAATATTCCCGAGCACAACATCCGTGTCGTCTCGCCCGATATCGGCGGCGGTTTCGGCAACAAGGTCGGCGTTTATTCCGGCTATATCTGTGCAGCCGTTGCCTCGATCGTCACCGGCGTGCCGATCAAATGGGTAGAGGACCGGATCGAGAACCTCTCGGCCACCGCCTTTGCCCGCGACTATCACATGACCGGCAAGCTGGCGGCGACCAAAGACGGCAAGATCACCGGATTGCATTGCCACGTGCTGGCCGACCATGGCGCCTTTGACGCCTGTGCCGATCCGACCAAGTTTCCGGCCGGCTTCTTTCACATCTGCACCGGTTCCTACGATATCCCGGTCGCCTATTGCGGCGTCGACGGTGTCTACACCAACAAGGCGCCCGGTGGCGTTGCCTATCGCTGTTCGTTCCGGGTGACCGAAGCAGCCTATATGATCGAGCGGATGATCGATATCCTGGCCCGCAAGCTCGACATGGATCCGGCCGAACTGCGGATGAAGAACTTCATTCGCAAGGAGCAGTTTCCCTATACGTCGGCGCTGGGCTGGGAATATGACAGCGGCGACTATCATACCGCCATGGACAAAGCGCTCGAAAGTGTCGACTACAAGGCCTTGCGCACCGAACAGGCGGAGAACCGCGCAGCCTTCGAACGCGGTGAGACCCGCAGCCTGATGGGGATCGGTGTGGCGTTCTTCACCGAAATTGTCGGCGCCGGCCCGGTCAAGAATTGCGACATTCTCGGTCTCGGCATGTTCGATAGCTGCGAAATCCGCATCCACCCCACCGGTTCGGCCATTGCCCGTCTCGGCACCATCAGCCAGGGTCAGGGCCACGCCACGACCTTTGCCCAGATTCTGGCGACGGAGATTGGCATTCCCGCCGAGGACATCACGCTGGAGGAAGGCGATACGGACACTGCGCCTTACGGGCTGGGCACCTATGGCTCCCGCTCGACACCGGTGGCCGGAGCCGCGACTGCCATGGCCGGCCGCAAGATCCGCGCCAAGGCCCAGATGATCGCCGCCTATCTGCTGGAAGTGCATGAAGGCGACCTCGAATGGGATGTCGACCGTTTCCAGGTCAAGGGCAATCCGGAAGCCCACAAGACCATGAAGGAAATCGCCTTCGCGTCCTACAATCAGGCCATACCGGGACTGGAGCCCGGGCTCGAGGCGGTCTCCTACTACGATCCGCCCAACATGACCTACCCGTTTGGCGCCTATATCTGCGTCGTCGACATCGATGTCGATACTGGCGTGACCGATGTACGCAGCTTCTACGCCCTCGACGATTGCGGCACCCGCATCAACCCGATGATTATCGAGGGGCAGGTCCATGGCGGCCTGACGGAAGCGCTGGCGATCGCCATGGGACAGGACATCTCCTATGACGAAATCGGCAACATCAAGGGTGGCAGCCTGCTGGACTTCTATCTGCCAACGGCTGTCGAAACGCCGCTCTGGCGGACCGACCACACCACCACCCCGAGCCCGCATCATCCGATCGGCGCCAAGGGAGTCGGCGAAAGCCCCAATGTCGGCGGCGTTCCGGCGTTTTCCAACGCCGTTCACGACGCCTTTGCCCATAAGGGCCTGACCCACACCCAGATGCCGCACGATCACTGGCGGGTCTGGCAGACGGCCCAGAAGCTGGGGCTGACAGGATGAACCGAACAGGTCGAACCCGCACCAACGGGTTCGATCACCAGTGTGATCGGATGGGCTGACCTATATTGATGACCATGAACACCGACATCACATCCGGCCTGTCCGCCGTCGGCTATCTGGCCGATCCGCAGCTTGCCGTCGCCCTGCAACTGGCGCTCGATCTGCAGCGGCCGCTGCTGCTGGAAGGCGAGGCCGGTGTCGGCAAAACCGAAACGGCGAGAGCACTGGCGGACATGCAGGACACCAGGCTCATTCGTCTGCAATGTTACGAAGGGCTCGATTCCACCGCCGCCATCTACGAATGGAACTACCAGAAGCAACTCCTGGCGATTCGCGCCCGTGAACATGACGCGGTCTCCGCCGAGAGCATTGAAAAGCACATTTTTTCCGAGGATTTCCTGCTCAAACGTCCTCTTCTGGAGGCGATCAGCCAGGATCGAAGCCCGGTCCTGCTGATCGACGAAATCGACCGGGCCGATGAGGAGTTCGAAGCCTATCTGCTGGAAATCCTGTCCGAGTTTCAGATCACCATTCCGGAGCTCGGAACGGTTCACGCCACGGCCAAACCCAATGTGATCCTCACCTCGAACGGCACCCGCGAACTGTCCGACGCTTTGCGCCGCCGTTGCCTCTACAGCTATGTCGAATTTCCGGACCATCAGCGCGAGCTGGAAATCGTACTGGCAAGACTGCCCGGCATCGAGCACACGCTGGCACACCAGCTGACCGGTTTTGTACAGCAATTGCGCAAGGAGGACCTGGAGAAAAAGCCCGGTATCGCCGAAACGCTCGACTGGGCAGCGGCCATCACCGGCTTCGGCATCGCTGAATTGTCTGACGACTTGGACAAGGTCACCGCCAGCCTGATCTGCCTGCTGAAGACCGAATCCGACATCAAATCCGTGACGCGCGAAGTCGTCTCGCGGCTGGCCGGAAAGGCGGCCTGACATGGCCGCCGTAAGCCACAATCTCGAAACAGCGCCGCTGACGGGCCGGATCGTCGGCTTTATCGATCATCTGCGCATGAACGGATACAAGGTCGGTGCGCAGGAAAGCCGCATTGTTGTCGAACATCTCGGCCGTCGTCCGCCTGCCGCCCTTGCGCAAATCCGGCAGGAACTGAAGATCCTGCTCACCTGCGGCAAGGAGGAATGGCAAAATTTCGACACGCTATTCGAAGCCTATTGGCTGGCCACCGGACGCACACGCGACACTGCACGAAAAACCGCCTCGCCGGATATCCGCAAGCCTCCCAAACAATCACCACTCTGGCAGAGCCATTTCGATGACGGCGCCACCGGATCCGGAGAAGAAACACCGCAGATCGAAACCGAGACCGGCGACAATGTCGCAGGCGAAGCCACCGGCCGGCTGGTGGCCGCCCATAATTCGGTGCTGCAGAAGACCGATCTGAAGAACATTGTCGACCCGGACGAAATCCGCGCGGCGGAGGCGCTGGCCCTGCAACTGGCAACCGCCATGCGCTATCGGCTGTCCCGCCGATTCCAGCCGTCGAATCGTGGCGCCCGCATCGATCTGCGACGCACGATCCGCGCCGCCCTGCCACGCGGCGGCGAGCCGATCGATCTGCATCGCCGGCGTGTGCCGCAGCGCCCCGTGCACATCCTCCTGTTTCTGGATGTTTCGGGCTCGATGAAGCACTACAGCCGCTTCTTCCTGCAATTTGCCAAGGGTCTGGTCTGCAGCTGGATGCACACGGACGCCTATATCTTTCACACCCGGCTCATCCGGGTGACCGACGCGGTTCGTGACAGGAATTCGGCCCGCGCCATGACCCGGCTGGCGCTGATGGCCGAGGGCTTTGGCGGCGGCACGCGGCTGGGCGACAGCCTCGCCACATTCAACCGGCACTATGCCAAAAGAGCGGTCAATTCGCGCACGGTCGCCATCATTATCAGCGATGGCTACGACACCGGCACGCCGGAAAACCTGGCATCTGAGCTTGCCCGGATGAAGAAACGCGTTCGCAAGCTGGTTTGGCTGAACCCGCTTCTCGGCTGGCAGAACTATCAGCCGGTCACCGCCGCCATGCAGGCGGCCCGTCCCCATATCGATCACTTCGCGGCGGCCAACACGCTGGAAAGCGTGGCAAAGCTGGAACCCCATCTGGCGGCCATGTAAAACCGATGAAACTGTCCGACAACACGCTTGATCTGATCGAAAGCCTGCGCCGCAGCGGCCAGAGCTTTTGCGTTGCCACCATCGTGCGCACCAAACACGCGACATCGGCCAAGCCCGGCGCCAAGGCGGTGGTCACCGAGGATGGGCAATTGCATGGTTTTCTGGGCGGCGCCTGCGTGACCGGCGCCGTCCGTAAAGAGGGGCTTGCGGCACTCGACAAGGCCGAAGCAACCATGATCCGCGTCCGGCCGAAGGACGAGGTGATCGCGCCGGTCGATGCCGACGGAACCACCTTGCACAAATCCTCCTGCCCCAGCGGCGGCACCGTTGAGATTTTCCTCGAACCGATGAAAGCAACCCGGCGCCTGATCGTCCTTGGTGCGTCACCCATCGCGCTCACCCTCATCGATCTGGCAAAGGCCATCGGCTACCGGACAATACTCGGCGCAACCGAACTTGAAGCGGACCCGCCGGAGAATGCCGACCTGTATTTTGACACGATGGCCGACGCCGTCGCCGATGCGGGACCGGGCGATGCGCTGGTCCTGTCGACCCAGGGACGCCGCGACCGCGAGGCCCTGCGCGCGGCGCTCGGAAGCAAGGCCGGCTATCTGGGCATGGTCGCCAGCCGCGCCAAATTTCAGGCTTTGGCGCGCGATATGGCAAAGGACAGTGATCTCGCCCGCAGGCTTGATGACATGCACGCGCCGGCCGGGCTGAACATACGGGCGGTCGAGCCGGAAGAGATTGCCCTGTCGATCATGGGGCAGATCGTTCAGATGCGCCGCAATGAGCAACTGGCAGACACCGGCGCCGGAACGAAAGCTGGCGAAACACGGTCATGACGGCGCGGTTGGACGAGATCGATATCTTGCTGCTGGCTGCAGGGCTTTCGACCCGCATGGGCAGTGCCAACAAATTGCTGCTTGAGTTCGGTGGCCGGCCATTGGTCCGCCACACCGCCATGACCCTGTTGCGGAGCGGCTTTACTCGCATCACCGCCGTAACCGGTTTCGACGCCGAGGCCGTTGGCAAGGCGATTTCCGGGCTTCCCCTGTCCGTAACGATCAACCCGGATTTCGAAGCCGGCCAGATGCACTCCGTTGCCCATGGCCTTCGCACCATCGGGGCGACAGCAGACGGCGACCGGCGCAATGTCATGATCTGCCTTGCCGATATGCCCTATCTGCAGAAAGCGGAGTATCACGCGCTGGTCGACGCCTTCTTTGCCCGCGGCGGGACGCGCGTCGCGCTGCCTGAATACGCCGGACAACGGGGCAATCCGGTCATCCTGCCGGCAAGGCTGGTTGGCGAGGCGTCGGTGGGTGGCCTCAACACGGGCTGCCGCCGCCTGATCGATAGCCGGCCCGGCGATGTCGATCGAATCCCCTTTGATAGTTCCGCATTTGTCCGTGACATCGACACACCGCCGGACTACGACATCGCATTGCGGGCCGCCTTTCCCGGCGCACCCTGCTGTGTATGAAGTCATTGACATCCAGTCATCGATACAAAAGGACCCCGCATTATGGAAATGAACGACACGCAACACATCAACGCACCGCGCGAAACCGTTTATGCCGCGCTCAACGATCCGGACGTGTTGAAGGCGTGCATTCCCGGATGCGAAAGCCTGGAGAAAGTTTCCGACACGGAAATGAACGCCACCGTCGTTCTGCGCGTCGGACCGGTCAAGGCCAAGTTCAAGGGCACGGTGGAACTGAGCGATCTGCAGCCGCCCGAAAGCTACACCATCTCCGGCGAGGGCAAGGGCGGCGTCGCCGGCTTCGCCAAGGGCGGCGCCAGGGTCAAGCTGATCGAGGAGGGCAACGACACCGTGCTGGAATATGAGGTCAAGGCGGATATCGGCGGCAAACTCGCCCAGCTCGGCAGCCGGCTAATCGATTCCACCTCGAAAAAACTCGCCGGCCAGTTTTTTCAAAATTTCGGCGAACATCTCGAGGAACAGGCAGGCACATAGAAACCAAACGGAAGCACGCAGGCCGCAAGAGTTAAATCATCAGTGGGATGGCATTCGGTGGCTCACCGGATGTCATGTCGCTGATACGGGGTTCGATATCCCGCTGATCCGGGGCAAGTAGGCGGCGGCATCCCCAACGCGGCTTGTCACTACAAAGACCGGGTATCACAGCCCTGTACACAGGAACATTGAAGGCTTCGCGCGTGAGATCAACAAAATACACATGATGACCAAAACGGCTCAGCTGTTCGATACAGCGGTCCACATCATAACCGGCAATTTCGCTATCCGGTTGATCCTCCGGTTGCATCTGCGCAGCAGAGAGAAAGGGCAGTTTCTCAACCGTGACATCGCCTGACCATCGCTCAGCAAGCACATCATTTATCGCGTCACGCTGATCAAGGCCGATCTCGGTCTGCAGCATCTCAATTGTCGCACTCAACACCGCTGATTGCAGATCGAATTTCGCGGCAAAACCCATCGCTATGCGTCTGCCGCCGGGTTGCCAGGACACTGCCGCGACCACATGTCCACCGAGATCTGTCGAAATATCGAAAAACCGTGTTACGCGGCCGCGCTCAACAACATATTGCAGCAAAGAGCCGTGTGCATCGAGCCATCCCGCTTCGAGCAATTTCCTGTTTCTTCCTCCAAACCACCAGCGACCGATGGCGTCCCGTTCAACCAACTCCAGCAGTGCCTGCATCCGAGCACCCTGTGGCGTCCTGCCGGCCCCGCATCCATTCGTGTTGGCAATACCGATCGCATTTCGGTCTCCGGGTGACCGGCGCCCCACATAGACCAAATCCGCGGGCAGATAGCGGCGCGCTCCGGTGACAACCTCATGAGCCTCAATCCAATTGATCGCCACATCTTCGGCGACCCTCGCCGGCCGCCAATCCAACCTTCCATAAAGCGATTGATTCCATGCCAGGCGATCATCAATTTGGGACTGGGAATACCCCATAATATCCATGGGATCGACGGACAGGTCGCGAAGGTCTGCCATGGTGGCGCGCTCCAGTGGCTCGTCACCCCAGGTACAGGCGCTGGCAAGTTCAATCGCTTCACCGAGGCCACTTTGGATGCATTGACTTTCTGTCAGCCCGCGCCCGCCGGCGGCACGCTTGCTCTCCGGCCGCGCCGCCCGCGGATAGTTCGCCCAGCGTGAATATGCAGCACTGTTCGGTACGCAGAACATGAACCGTGCTGGCGAGCCCACCGGCGTTTGATCGACAAACGTGAAAAATGGAACAAACGAGCAAATATCAACCCCTTTCAATCGCTGCGCTCCATGTTAAAGAATGTTGACATGAGTGATCATCACCGAGCTTGGCATTGACGAACCGAAGGCAAAAAAAAGCATCGGAACGCCCGGGCGAAACGACTTCCCTAATGGCCGTTTTGTTTGCTGATCTTGTCGCATACAGCAAACATGTCAGCAATGACGAGGCCGCTGTTCTTGAATATATGGACAGATGTTTTGAGTTGTTTGATCATCACTGTTCGCAGCCCAATGGAGAGCTTATCAAAACCACAGGAGACGGCATTCTGGCTGTCTTTCCGACCGCGACATCGGCAGTGGAATATGGCGTCATGCTTCAAAGGGAGCTGCAGAGGGTAAGACCAGATGGCAGCGATTACTCTTTCAGGATGGGAATACATGTGGGCGAGGTCCAACGGCATGACGGTGATGTTTACGGACATACCGTCAATATCGCGGCCAGACTTGAAGGGCTTGCAAAAGTTGGGGGAGTTTGCGTCTCCCACGATGTTTTCTCGACAATCGGGAACAACAGCGACTTTGATTTCGAGGCGCGGGGCGCACATCATCTCAAGAACATTCCCGGCTCGATTCTGGTTTACGACGTCGTTCAAGGCAATTCCACTACCCGCAAACGGCCCTGGGCTTCACGGTTCGCAATCCGAACGATCGGCGGACTGAGAGCAGCCTCGAACAACAACAAAATCGATCTGCCGAAAACGAAAATTGCCAGAGCCGAATTGGGATATCTCGCGCTCTGTCCGGATCAATCCGAATCCGTGAGCCGACTGGCCGCCCTGCTTCGGTCCGACGTAAAGCAGGAACTTGGCCGTAGATCCGTGATACGCGCGACCCGTGGCCTTCAGGCCCGTTTCGGGGAGGCGCTGGTTCTCGATGAAGAGCAACTGTATCTGGATGCGGAAACAACAGAGATCGACATCGCCCGGATCGAGGCGGATCTGAGGCTTGGCCGTATCGACCCGATTCTTCTCAGAGACAATCGCTGGCCTGACCGATTGCTGGATGGTCTGGAGACCGTAGATCCGCAATTCGCGTCCTGGCTCGCCGTGATCCGCACCGAATGGCGTGACCGCATCGCAACCATTCTGGAAACCAACCTCAATCGCTTCGAGACACCCGATGATCCGGCGGTCCGGGACGTTGCAACAGCTTTGCTTGCAATAGAAAAAGCGCATGAACGCGCCGCACGCATTTTGATCCTGCATCTGCGGGCATCCGGCAATCCGGGAGCAGCCGTCCGCGTCTTTGAAAAGTTGAAGGATGTCCTGCAGCTCCGTTACGGAATTGCTCCAAAGCCCGAAACAAAGGCCGCTCTGGATGAGCATACACCGGCGGTCACCGGAATGGAGCCGATCGGGACGGACCCGCTGCGTTTGCAGATCCACACTTTCCAGGCGCAGACACCCGAAGGGAGTGAGCAACTGAGCGCCTTCCGTAACGAATTGATCGCGGGCTTGGCCTGCTTTCGGGGCTGGTCCATTGTCGAGGGCCAACAAAAGGCCGAGCCATCGGCCGCGGTGTCCGACTATACACTGACCGCTTGGCAATCGGATTCCCCTGAGCAGCAGGAAGTTGTTCTCTCACTTGCCAAAACCGCAACGGGTCGCGTTGTCTGGAGCGACACTTATTCCATTGGTGCAGGACAGTTTGACCGGGCGCGTCGGCAGGCCGTGGGACGAATATCGGCCACTCTTGAAGTGTATATCTCGACCGACCGGACATCGGTCAGCGAGAATTCGTCTCGCCACACGGTAATCGACACTTGGCTCCAGGGCGAACGGCTGATCACCAGATGGACACCCGAGAGCCATGATGCTGCGGCTGATTTATTTGCTGAATTGGTGAAAAGCGCGCCGCAATTCCCCTTGGCCTATTCGAGCCTGGCGAGCATTCTCAACGTCGGTCACATCGTTCGCCCCGGCAGACCGCGTGATGCGGAGTCCGCACGACGCTCGCATGCGCTGGCTGACAAGGCAGTGGAGCTCGATCCGCTTGACGCGCGAAATCAGTTGGCCGTCGCATGGTCCGCCGCATTGGACAAGGCCTTCGACAAGGCCTCCATGCACATGGATTTGGCCGCACGCCTCAATCCACACAGCCCTCGCACATTGATGTCCTGTGCAATGGGCTTCAGTTTTCTAGGTGAACATGGCCGCGCCGCCGAACTTCTGGCGCACAGCCTGGATTGTGCGCCGATGTTGTTGGACTACCAGTGGTGTTATGCGGCATCCGTGTATTTTCTGGCCGGCAATGACCGGGCCGCCCTGGACGCGGCCGGCCGCTCCGGAAACAAAATCATCGACAATCCGGGCTGGACCGCCGCAGCGCTGGCAAGACTCGGCCGGGTCGGCGAGGCTGCCGCCGCATTTTCGGACCTGGCGAACGAAGTCGCAAAAAACTGGGCGGGGCCCAGTCAACCAGACACCAGGGACATCCGGGATTGGTTTATCAGCGCATACCCGTTTCGCCATCAGGCCGAACGCACTGCACTATCGGAAGCCCTGTCGGATGCAGCGCGTGGCCTGAATACCCAATTTTAGTTACTTGCCGTCAGATACTTACAAACACCGCTGGAACGTGACAGCCCCTTGCAGATACTCCTGGATCTTTGACTTATTTGCTGCGTAATCCGTATCGCGTATAGCCTCGATATCGTCCGCGACCTGCCCGAGATACTCAAAGACCGTTGCCTCATCGGATCTGCGGGGCGCGGTCACATGCATGTTGTGAACATTGGTGACCTTTTCATCCCGCTCAATGTTGAGAACCAGTCTCCCCTTGTCCTTGTTGTTGCTTGCCCTGACCAGTTGGTAAACGTATCGCCTTCCCGCAAGCTTCCTTATCTGGTGGCTCCGTTTTGTGCCGCCCTGTTCGAATTCGTACCGAACCTCATATCCTGAGCCGGCATCGGCAAGGTCATCGAGCACATCGAGAATCGCCTTACGAAATGGCCGCGGATTACCTCCTCCATCATCGAGTAGATACTCTTTTATCTTGTCGCCAGCGTGCTGCATTCCGGCTTGCCGCGCGGCGGTCGGAGGAAATGTAACCGAGTTTTGGTAATCATCCGTTGTCTTACCCTCGTAAATGACAATTTGGCCCATGATGCTTCCTTCCTTGATTAGTGACCTATGGTGCCATCCGCCTCGCATTGGCGGACGACGGCAAAAAGATCGGAAAAGCTGAACGTATCTGCTGACTGATGCCGCAAGCTGGGGTGCACGAAAAATTCGAATGTCCCGGCATCGGTGACGATCGAGCCCGGACAGGCCTGTACTGCGGCATGCAGCGTTTCATAAACCACCCGCCCCGCCAGCGGTCCCAGGGCACCGCCACGCCCGGGAGCAATTGCCGCTTCGCACAAGGTATAAAGCCATAGCGGAGTCTGGGACGCAAAAGGGGGGCCCTGTGAATCATCTTCAAGCAAGTCGGCAAGCTCGCCGTGGCCGACACTCGCGATCTGCGCCGGGTCCAGCGCGCTGACTACGGGTGGAAGTGGGTTTCCGTGAGGAACCGGTCTGGCGGCAACCGCGTCGGCAACGTCCCGAAGTACCGATTGAGCTGACCGCAATGAGACGGATTGTCCACGCAACAAGGTGATTTCCGCAAGGCTGTATTTCTTCAAGTCGACGCCCGATGGCGGCTCCCGGACCATCCATTTCGGAATTTCCGATAATTGTCCGGTGAGCCTGTGGTCGACGGGTTCCGCCTCCTGCAAAATACCACCGTCTTGAGCCTGGAACACGTCCCAGTCGATCGCCCAGTCATCACGAAGTCGCGGAAGATTGCTGTTAATTGCACCGCCAGGCTCCGTATTGTCGAAAATCTCACCCAGGATTTTCGCTCGCTCCCGGATATTGAGATCATAAACGGGCCGAACCATGGAATGGCCGAATCGAAAGATAGCAGCGGCGAACTCGATCGACACACGAAATGGCTCTGCGGTCGTGTTCGGGCGCACCACGGCGCGGCCCGATGCAAGGACGTCTTGGATGATGTCTCTGTCGACCAGGTGATTGGCATACTCATGCAGAACAATGCTCTGCAGATGCCGTCTCGTGATTTGCTTGTGCGCTTCCAAATCCGGTGGATTGCACAAAACGCCGACGCAATGGTGAAAGCGGATGAGCATCACAACAAGCTGCGCAAGAACCAGATTGTGATCATTGCGCGAATCGGCAATACAGGCCACCCCCTCGGCATTTCTCGGCAGATCACGAAATCGCCCGGGCAGCGTTGTCGAACCCAAACAGAGGCCACCGCCTCCCAACAACGGCTCAATGGGGACGAGATTCCCGTCGACCGGTCCAAATAGACTGTCGAAATCGAGCGCATGTGTGCGCAGATTGACGGGATTGCTCAAATCTGAGCCTGCCTCCGATCGTGTAAGGTCATGGGCCACGATCTGGCCAAGATAAGTGTACAGAGCCGGCAAGCGGATCATCGACGCATCGGCGTTCACCGCATCCAGGGCGGTCGCCAGTTTTTTCAGCCGGTTCAGACCGGGCAAATCACTGGGTTGCGCCTTTTTCGATATCCTGTCGTAGAATCTTGGTTCTCTTGCGCCGGTTTGCCGGCTGCCCTCTACGCGAAGGCGTTCAATCAGCGCTCGCATGGCCATATTTGGCACAAGAGACGCCGCTAAGCCGCCCTCCACCCTTTCAAAGCGAGCGATGGTGCCGTCAATTTCGATAGGCCCGCCCAGATCAAATGCTTCAAAGCCAGAGGCAACTGCATCGCTGGAATGCGGCGTGTCGGCAATGAAATGCAGTGTTGAACCGTGAGTCACAAGATCACCCGCTCCTCAATTCCTTGGTATCCGCAGACCGTGCCCATATCCGGAAACATACCCTAGACGGTGTCAAGCTTAAATGGAATCGTCCCGCGACGGTGTATTTGGGTCAAGGTCGAGGGCAAAACGCCGATCTCAGGCCACATTGGGCTCCTTTATCAGGGAAACTCGCCTCCGAGCCATTCAGCATTTGATCAATGCGCCAAATCCTGGATGCATCAACAAAATCAACAGTCAATACCGTCGTCCAGTTTCTGCCAAGCGAGAAACGGTCTAAATCTGCAGTCGTGATGGAATGGGATCCGTGATATCGACGGGATGTGCAATGATGGCCGAAAGGGCAGCGGACACGCCGGCGGCGGCGGTCGCCATGGACATGCTCGGCGCCCCGAGATTGTCTTCCAGCGCAGCAACCTCCGGTAAATGCGGCAGGTGAATCCAACCGGCCCGGATCGGCAGAGCGTTTACCGCAATGTGGTGCAGGATTCCATACATCAGATGATTGCAGCAAAATGTTCCGGCCGCATCGGATATATCCGCCGGAATGCCGGCATGACGCATCGCGCGCACCATGGCACGGATGGGCAAGGTCGCGGTATAGGCCGTCGGTCCATCGGGCGCCGTCAATTCACCCTGCAGCAGGACACCGTCATTGTCCCGCAGACCATAACGCGCTCCGTCATTGAAATTTTGCGCGATCCTTTCGACCGCCACCATCGATCGTCCACCATATTCGCCCATCATGACAACCGCCTGCGGGTTCACCTCTTCGATCACGCCGCGCACCACATCGATGCACTTGAAAAACGTGTTCGGCACAATGCGTGAGACGATATGCACATCACCGATCCTACGGCCATCCAGATGCGTTGCCACCTTTTCAGCGGGGTTGACGGGTGTGTTTCCGAAGGCCTCAAAGCCGGTCAGGAGAATTGTGTTCATGGTTTTCGCCGTATCTGCATTTCCGGCGCCATCCTATCAAACCGTCTGCCCTGGCACAGCCGCATAAATACGCCGCATATCTGGTTTCTCGACCGTGAAATAGTGCACCCAGATATAGGCGTGGCTGAACGCCGCGCCGATCAGGGCCGCTTCCGATTGAAGCGCCAGCGCCGGTATCCACAGCGCACCGATCCCGAAAACATACATGGCGTTGCCGGTATATTTGAAGATACCCTCGCGGACCATGGGCCAGGTGCGGGCGTCGGGATCGAAATGGTCGATCCCGAAGGCGCGCCGGAAGCTGAAATAGACTCTGACCGAATAGAACAGATAGGCTGCCGGAATGGCGATGACCCCGGCAATCACCAGACCGAGCCATGGTGCCAATTCGAGCGTTCCGCGATTGGCGACGGCCAGAAGGGAAATCAGCACAAACCGGGCGCCAAACAACACGGCGAAAAGGATCGAATATATCCGAAACGCCCGTTCCGCATCGCCAAACCACCGCGTCAACACCTTGCCGTGCAGTTCCAGCCGCCAGGCGATCCACACGAAGAGCTGATGGACAATCGCATCGGCCAGCAACAGCGCGAACCAGAGGGCCGTCGGCACGCCAAAGAGCGCGCCGTCCATGGCATTTCCCAAACCGGCAGCCCAGACGGCGGCAACCAGCAGCACCGCAAGGCACACCACATGGGTCAGTTGCCCTTCGAACACCAGCGGCAGGAGCGTCCGTCGAGCATTGTCCCGCATGGTTCCGGCTCCCGTCAGGCGGCGGGTTTCAAATCCGTCAGGCGATGGATGTCCGGACTGCGCCACGTAAAGGACATGACGGCCATGCCGACGATGGCCGCTACGATCACGATGAAGAAGGGCAAGTGTATGTTGATGCTCATCAGTTCACCGCCAAGCAGGGACATGATCCCGCCGACAAGCGTGAACACCGCGACCGTAATGCCCATGACCCATCCCTGCTCCTCATCGCTGACGCTTGCCGAAAAGATCGACAGGAGGGTTGGATAGGTAATGCCGAAGATGAAGTAGAAGCAGAAGATCGGAACAAAACAAAGCCAGCCATAGGGAGAGACGATCACGGCGGCGGCACTGATCGCCCAGACGATCAGGTTGACCGTGATGATTCTCTGTTTGCTGAAGCGTTGAAGCGCCGGCGTGACCAGGAACGTGCTCGATCCGGCCAACGCAAACCCGATGACCAGCATGACCATGCTGTTGCCGAAGGTCTGGTAGCCGAAGCGACTCGTCATATAGTTCTCGATGAAAATGTAAAACGTGACATTGGCGATATGGAAGAACAGGAAAACCGAGAGAATGCGCATCACCAGCGGATACTTCGTCACCCGCCATAGAATCTCGAAGATCTCTAGCGGCTTGAACTCGAACGGCGCGCGCTCCTGGCGTGAATCCTGGAAGAAGAACACCACCAGGAGCATCGCAATGATCACCAGCACGAAGGCGGCATAGAAGGGCAGTTTGAGACTGGCCCAACTGCCGATGATGATCGGATCGGAAAGAAAACCACCAATCAGCGGACCACCGACAAGGCCGAAACTGACCCCCGTGATAATGTAGCCCATATTGCGTCCGCGGTCGGCCTCATCGACGCTCGCATCGATCATCGCGGCCTGGGCGATCGGCTGGTTGCCGGCCGTAAAGCCGGTGATGGCGCGGCCCAGGATCAGCAGGAACAAACTGTCATAATAGAGCGACACAATGGTAATCGCATAGCCGCCCAGCGCCCCGAGCAGGCAGATCATGATAGCCGGCTTGCGGCCAATCACATCCGATAATTTGGAAATATAGGGTGCACCGATGAACCACGACAGGAAGAAGATACCGATCACCAGGCCGTAATTGAGATGTCGGACAGCCGTAGCGGTATCCGATGGCAGGAACCCGGATGTCGGTTCCATGATCAGGGTATTGATGATCGGAAAGACCAGCCCCTGTCCGATAATGTCGATGAAGACGACAAACAGCAGGGCAATCTTTGCCATCACGGTCATGGAAATGCACCCCCTGCAATTGTCGCCATGGTTGCCGAACGGTCAGCAAGGTCGGGATTTAAGCATCTGTGATGGCGAATAACCAGCCTTGATCCGATGTCCGTCCACCGCAACGACAACCAATCGGCCGCCGCGCACCGGGGGGAGGCTCAAAAAAACCGTCTAATCGACCGCCGGCACGGCTCCCAACCACCGGGCGACATTCGGCATGCCCGGCGCCGTGCGCATCTCGCGTTCGTAGAGCGTATCGGCACCGAGACGGAATTTCAGCCCTGCCATGATTGTGTTGTCCTGGATCGTATCGTTGGTGCCGAACGAACTCTGCTCGGACACCCGCAGACCCTCATAGGACAGGAACACCGACATATTGGCATCGCCGATCTTGCGCTCGAGCTGGTGTTCCAGCGTGACGTCCCAGGACCAGACATCCGTCGGATTGACAAAAAAGTCGTCGGCATCCTGTGTGCCGCTGGCATAGCCGAACCCGGCCTGCAGCATGGTTCGGCCGTCATGGAAGAAGGCTTGCCCGATCACACGGCCAAACAGGGCGTCGCTCAGCGTTTCGGAATTGTCGGCACTGCTGTCCAGATAGCCGGCCTGGACGGCAAGGGAGCCCACCGGCGAAAGATAGCGCCCACCAAGACCTGCAACCCAATGATCCGCATCCTGATCGACACCGCCATCATCATTGAAGAATGTCTGCCCGGCACCGGCAAATCCGCCAAACTGAAGCTGGTTGAACCGATAGGCCAATTGGCCGCCCGCCGTATAGCCGCCGGCATAGGTGTCGTTCGCCGGTACGCCGCCGACCGTGTCGTTGTCAAAAGCCGTTTCGCCGTCGGCCTCCAGCTGCACCAGCCAGTTCGCCCCCAGCGGCAGGGCCGCCTTGGCACCGATGCCGGCCAGCGGGAAATCCTCAATTTCGGTGTTGGGTGCGCCGGAGAAATTCAGCTCATTGCCGCCCCGCCACAAGTAACCGGCGCGGGCACTCGCTTCAAAAACGGCGTCATGACTGCCGCCCGCCCCGCCCTTCCCGAACGCATTGGCCGAGGCTGCCGATCCGCCTCCGCTGCCAATCGGTGTCATAAAGCGGACAAACGGCGTAACCTGATAACGATCGGCATTCCTGTTGTTGGTGACATCGGTCCTCTGATCGAAAACACCGAGCCAGGCTTCGGCACGCACACCAACACTGAATTGGGCTCGTGATGACACTGGGCTGAATGTCAAGGCCGCACTCGCATCAAACGTGGGCACAACATGAAACCTGCTGGTTGTCGTCCCCTCGCCGAAAAAGAAACCGATCGATCTCAGACTGGTGTTTTTTACACCAAAAAGCAGCGAGCCTGCTCCTGAGAAATCAAACGTGACATTCGGAGCTACGGGAACAACGGATTCGAATCCGATTCGCGGTCCAGCGCCGATAAATTTGGATGTGCGGTTTTCCGTGAGTCTGAACGGACTCCCATAGGTAACGAACTCCGTGTTCGTCGCCGCATTGAAATAGGCAAAACGTGCGCCCACCTTCACGGTGGATTTCGCGCCGCTTTCCGAGCCGAGCCCGACATCCCGGCGGGCCTCGAAATCGACAATGACGTGTTCTTCCCGGTGTGTCGCTTTCGCATCCAGGTAAGACGTAAAATAATATCCCATGATATTATAGAGCGTCGTCGCTGCGGTCGCCGCAGCGCTGTCGGCTTCTTTGTTGGTGATCCCAAACCGCGCGAAAACACCGATACCCCAATCGGGATTGAAATTCGACAACACATTGCTGGCCGGCGTAATGAAACCCAGACCACCGCCCCAAACCGTGTCGGGGCGTATGGTTTTGGTTGTCACATCCCCAACAATGAAGTTCACCACGTCAACCCAAGGCTGACTGTCCCCATAGACACCACCACCATTGAGCTCGAAAATCAATTGGGTCTGATTGTCTTCGGCGCGCGCGACCGACGGCAAATTTGCCAGCATGGTTCCGATCGCAACGGCAGATGCGGTTTTGAAAAATCTGGAATCCAGGCGTTGCAACACGCCTGCATGGGCACATTTCGATTTCATCGTTTCCCCACACATTGCCAAACGGCAATCTTATGCTATGCCCCGCGCCACAGTTACACAAGATGCCCGTGTTTCGGCAATCCCGAAAGCATTTCCGGCCGGACAAAAGTGCCGTTTGTGACATCAACGCCACACGAACATCGGGTCGAACGCGAATGAGGTTGAGATGGTCCAGGAAAATCCTCGCGGAATCATATGGCTGGCATCCTATCCGAAGTCCGGCAACACCTGGACCCGCAACTTCCTGCATAATCTGACCAATGTCCTGTCAGGCGAGGCCGACGACACCCAGGACATCAACCGCATGAACGCCATGTCGACCTGGGAAATCGCCGGACCGCCCTATGAAAAACTGCTCGGCAAGAGCCTGGACCGGTGCACACGCGAGGAAATCGCTTCCGTCCGCCATGAGGTGCAGCGCCAGATCGCCGACACGGCCAATGGCCTGGCCTTCGTCAAAACTCACCACGCGCTGGTGATGGACCGGGAACAGCCGACGATCAATTTCGATGTCACGTCGGGCGCCATCTATATCGTTCGCAACCCGCTGGATGTCGCCATTTCCTTCAGCCACCACATGGGCGCGCCGATCGATACGGCCATCACCCAGATGGCGACGACCGGGCTGGAAACACCGGTTGCCGAAAAATCCGTCTATGAGGTCTATTCGTCCTGGAGCCAGCATGTCGAAAGCTGGACCCGCAAGCCCCACCGCACGATCTATGTCATGCGCTATGAAGACATGCTGGACGATCCCGAAACGACCTTCGGCGCGCTTGCGACCCACCTGCTTCTCGATCCAAGCCCGGCAGAGCTGCGGCAAGCCATTGACCTGTCCTCATTCGACCGCTTGCAAAAACAGGAGCGTGAAAAGGGATTTCGGGAAAAACCAAAAGCCGCGGAAAACTTCTTCCGTTCCGGCACGGCTAACCAATGGAGAGATCGGCTGACACGGGAGCAGATCGACCGGATCGTTGCCGATCACCACGACCAGATGGAACGTTTCGGTTACCTGCCATAGCGCATTGACAGACAGCCGCTAACCCCGGTCGCGCCAGAATGCCGCAGCGCCGAAAAACGCGTCCACGACCCGGCTTTTCGTGTCATGAAGCGAAAAGGCGATCTCGTCATAGGTTTTCCTGCAATCGGTAATCACCAGGCGGGTCACACCATCCGTGCGGCTGGTCCCGTAGCGCCAGATGAAGCCGATGCCGAGGCCGTTGACGACGGCCTCATAGAGGCCGTCACGGGTATCGAGGGTCAGGAAAGGTGACGGCGGCTTGCTGCCATTGGCGAACATCCGGTCAACCACCCGCTGGGTTGACGAGCCCCGCGCCCTAAAAATCAGCGGTTCACGCCGCAGATCTGCCGCGCTCACGGATTTGCGTTTCGCCAGCCGGTGATCGGGCGGCGCAATGGCAATCACCTCATTGCCCACCAGCTTGGTGCGGCGAAAGCGCGTGTCTTCCGGCACATGCGGCAAAATGCCCACGTCGACCTCGTGCGCCAGAACCGCGCGGGTAATCTTGTCATGCGGACCGGTTTCGACCCGTAGCGTGACCCCCGGATGGGCGCGGTGAAAATCGGCGATCACCGCCATGCCCGGCATGGCGTTGCCGAGACCGATGACGATTTCACCGTCGCGCAGCGAGGTGCGCCGGGACAGCAGACGTTCTGCCTCGAGCCGTTCAACGGCGATCCGTTCGGCCATATCGCACAATTCGATGCATAGCGGCGTCGGCGAAAGCCGGCCACGATCACGGGTAAACAGCCGCACGCCATAGCGCGCCTCCAATTCGCGAACATGTTGGGAAACGGCAGGCTGGCTGACGCCGATGGTCCGGGCGGCAGCGGCAAACGAGCCGGTATTGGCCACGCAGCGGACGGCATCGAGCCGGGCAAAGGTCAAATCCATTTCATCGGCCTCACGGCAACAATTCTTGAGACACTCAAACCATAGCTTTCGAATGTAACAGCCATGTCACAGAAACCGGTGAAACAGGCTCATCGATCCTCGTCTGAGCGTCGGCACGTCCCGACGTCGAACCGAAAGGTCAATCCTGGTGCAGCCACTCAGTGCCCCATCGCCCGCGCCGTTTCGAACGACCACGGCCCTGATGCCGGATCTATGCCCGGATGCCGGGCTGATCCTGTGTGACCTGGATGGATGTCTCGTCTCCGAGGGCCGAGCCTTTGCCGATGCGCGCAGTTTTGTCGAAGCCTGCGGCGACCGCCTCTGGATCGTGTCCAACAATTCCTCAGACACCGCCGGAAGCATGAGCGAATCCCTCGCGCAATTGGGGTTCGACATTCCGCCCGGGCGCATTCTTCTTGCCGGGGAACAAACCGTTCATCATCTGGCACAGCTTCACCCGGGCGCACGGCTCAATCTTTACGGGTCTGCCCTGTTGCGCGCGGCGGCCCATTGCGCAGGCTTCACCCATGATGAGCGCCCCGCGCAGATCGCGCTTCTGTGCCGCGATCCCGGCCTGTCTGTCCTGTCAATGGGCCATCTGGCCGCTGACCTCAAGCAGGGCGCCGACTTCTGGGTCAGCAACACGGACATCACCCACCCTGGTCTCAACGGTCAGGGCATTCCGGAAACCGGTGTTCTTCTCGCGGCGGTGCGAGCAATCTTGCCGAATGTGCAGTTTTCCTGCATCGGCAAGCCCGACCCATTCCTCCTATCGATCGCTCTGAAACGGTCAAACAAGTTGCCGGAACACTCGGTCTTTATCGGCGACAATGCACTGACCGACGGCGAGGCGGCCTGGGCGGCGGCCGTCCCGTTCATCCATCTTGTTCGTGCCGGAGATATGCCATGACGGCCTATATCGCGCGAACCCTGCTCAAGATGGCGGTAACGCTGTTTGCCGTCATCACGCTCGTCTTCTTCGCTACCCGGCTGTCCGGCAGCCCGCTTGAAACCTTTCTTGGCCAGGGCCTGACGGCCGAGGACCGCGCGCTGATGATCGACTATTTCGGCCTCAACGGATCCTTGTGGGATCAGTATCTGCGCTATCTGCGCGGGGTTCTTGAGGGCAATTTCGGATTGTCTTTCGTCGAACGGCGTCCGGTGGCCGACATCGTCGTCGAGCGCATCGGCCCGTCGCTGCAATTGCTGGCAAGCGCCCTGATTCTGACCGTGTCGCTGTCGATCCCTCTGGGCATCGTCGCGGCGATCCACCGCAAGAGCTGGATCGGTTCGGCGGTCATGATGTTCGCCTTTATCGGCTACGCGGTGCCCAATTTCGTCCTGGCGATCTTCATGATCCTGGTGCTCTCATTCACCCTCAATTGGCTCCCGGTGGTGGGAAATGGCACGCCGGCGCATTTCATCATGCCGGCAATCGCCCTGTCCGGCGCGCTGATCGCCGCACTGACGCGCTTTACCCGCAACGCAATGTTGGACGTGCTCGGCCAGGACTACATGCGAACGGCCCGGTCGAAGGGCCTGCCCGAATGGCTGGTGATCCTCAAACATGGTTTCAAGAACGCCGGCATCACGGTGATCTCGGTCCTGGGCCTGCAGATTGCCGCGCTGGCGGCGGCCGGAAGTGTCGTCGTCGAATCGATCTTCTCCTGGCCGGGCATCGGCGAATTGCTGGTGACATCGGCGATTGCCCGCGACTATCCGGTTCTGCAGTTCGGCGTGATCACCGTCGCGGTCGCGGTCGTCGTCATCAATGCCGTGACCGACATTGCCTATGTCTTCGCCGATCCGCGCATCCGGCTGGCGAAAGGATAGGGAAATGTCATTTGCATCCGACACACCATCCGGTTATTTCAAATCCGGCCCTGCCCGTTTATGGGCATCGGCGAACCCCGTCGAAAAGGCGGCGCTGGTCATCGCCGCGCTTTTGTGCGGCTTGGCGCTCCTCGCTCCCCTCATCGCCCCCTTTGACCCGCTCGATCAAAGCCTGATCTCCCGCTTGCGCCCGCCGATCGGCTTCGAGCGCTACAAGGAGGGGCACTATTTCGGCACCGATGAGCTTGGCCGTGACGTGCTGTCGCGCAGCCTTTACGGCCTGCGACTGACGCTTTCACTGGCGTTGGCCGGCGCCTGCATCGGGCTTGTCTTGGGCGGAGCGCTGGGTCTTGCAGCGGGGCTGCGGCGCGGCTGGGCCGAAGACGTGATCATGGCCGGGGTCGATATTCAGATCGCTGTCCCCTTCACGCTGATCGCCCTTCTCGTCCTGACCCTTTTCGGCTCAAACATCCAGGTTCTGGTTTTCGTGCTCGGCATCTATGGCTGGGAACAATATGCCAGGATCGTCCGTGGTGAAGTGCGCAAGATCACCGAACTGCCGTTCATCGAGGCGGCCCGCGCCTCAGGCGGAACACCGGGCTATATTGCGCTGCGCCACATCCTGCCGAACATCGTCTCGCCCCTTGTCGTGCAGTTCACCCTTTCAGTCTCGAACATCGTGATATTGGAATCGACCCTGTCGTTCCTGGGCCTCGGCGTTCAGCCGCCCACCGCCACGCTGGGCTCGATGGTCGGGTTTGGCCGCGATTACATGCCGACCGCACCGTGGATGGTCATCGCCCCGGCTCTGATGATCGTCCTCATCACCTTTGCCGTCCAGATTCTCGGCGACTGGCTGCGCGACCGCGCCGATGTCCGCCTGCGTCAACGGTGATTTTCATAAGAGGCAAAACGCCCGTCCACACTGAAGCCTACCAACCGCCAAACGGAGAAAAGTCATGCATAAACTGCTCTTGTCCACCGCCCTCGCCACTCTGGTAGCCACCGGTGCTTTCGCCCAGGAAGTCACGGTCGGCGCGGCCAATGTGTCCGACTATCTCGATCCGGGCCGCGACCATTCCAATGTCGGCTCGCAATTCTACTACAACGCCTTCGACACGCTGATCGGCAAGAACCACGACAAGCTCGACGCCGAGTGGCGTCCGGCGCTGGCCACCGAATGGAAGCTTGTCGAGCCGACCGTGATGGAACTGAAGCTGCGCGACGGCGTAAAGTTCCACAATGGCGCTGACATGACCGCAGACGATGTCGTCTTCTCGCTCAACCGCATGTACCAGGCGAGTTTCGCGCCCTATCTCGTGCGCGCCAAGGACCGCCTCGCCAATTTCGAGAAGGCCGTCAAGGTTGACGAACACACGGTTCGTGTCCACGTCAAACGCGAAGAGCCGCTTTGGGAAACGCTGCTCAACCTTCAGCAGGTCATGATCATCCCCGAGGATTACACCAAGGCTCTGTCCGGTGACCCGAACGTGGCGGAGGACGGCGATTATGAGGCCTTCTCGCTTGCGCCGGTCGGCACGGGACCCTATGCCATCACCGAATTCCAACCCGGTGAACAGGTGGTCTATGAACGTTTTGACGATTTCTGGGGCGAACCCGCACCGCTGGAAAAAGCCACGGTCAAACGCATCCCGGAGACCGCCTCGCGCATCACCGCGCTGAAAACGGGCGAGATCGACATCGCCACCAATATCGCGCCGGACCAGCTCGATCTGATCAATGCCGATCCCAATCTGAAAACCGAGGGTTCGGCCACCGCGCTCTTCCACGTCATGATCATGAACGTCAACCATCCGAACCTGAAGGATCCAAAAATCCGCCAGGCCATGAGCCTCGCCATCGATCGTGACACGCTCAACCAGGCCCTGTGGCTCGGCAAGGCGATCGTCCCTTCGACCCACACCATGAAGGAGATGGGCGACCTGCATCAGCCGCAGCTCACGACGTTCGAATATGACCCGGAAAAGGCCAAGAAGCTTTTGTCCGAATCCTCCTATGACGGCGCTGAAATCGTCTTTGACGCCTTCCCGGTCTACTACACCAATGGTGTTCTCGCGGCCCAGGCCATCATGGAGATGTGGAACAATGTCGGCATCAACGGCAAGCTGAACGTCACCGACACGTGGACCGGCAACGATCCGGAAATGATGTCCCGTTCCTGGTCCAACCCGATGTATTTCGCCGATCCGTTCGGTTCCTTCGGCGTCATGTGGGCGCCGGATGGCCCGTCGGAAGGTGCCGGCCGGTTCAACACGGATGAAGAATACGCACGGCTCTGGGAGAAATTCCGCTTCTCCAAGGACACAGCCGACCGCAAGGAGGCCTATGCCGGCCTGATGGAACGCGTCAGGCAGGACCCGCCGGTGCTGCCGCTTTACCGTCCCTTCGAAAGCTGGGGCATGAACACATCGATCAACTGGGCGCCGAAACCCGGACACATTCCCTATGTGCTCGATTTCCGCGCCGGATCGATTTCGATCAGCGGAAGTTAAAACCCGATGCGGCGCGCCCCTAGAGCAATTCATGTTTTGACGGAATCGGCAAAACTTGAATGCATCAACAATGTCAACCGCCGACACCGTTGTCCCGTTTCCAACAAAACGTGAAACGGTCTATGGCGCGCCGCATTCCCATCAAACGGAGCCACCTATGCCCCCACGCATCGCCATAGTCTCGGATATCCATCATGGTGCGCCGTCGCACACAAAGCGCGGCGACACGGCGCTAGCACTGATGGAGGAGTTTGCTCGTTTCGTCGCCGACGCAAAACCGGATCTCGTTCTCGACCTGGGCGACCGGATTTCCGACGTCGACCCGGACACAGATGCCGTGTTGCAATCGGAAGTGGCCGAAATCTTCCGCAGCATCGATGTGCCGATCCGACACATTTGCGGCAATCATGACCTCGACCATCTGACAGTGGCACAAAACACGGAAATTCTGGGGCAGGACCTTGCGAGCGAAACATTTGAGCTGGGTGACTGGCGGATCGCGCTCTGGCGCGCCGACGCCAAGATCAGCCGCCATGAGGGCAATCGTGGCTTCAACCTTCCCGAACCCGATCTTCTGTGGCTGTCGCGCATGGCGCAGTCGACCGATCGGCCGACCCTTGTGGTCAGCCATGTGCCAATTTCCGGACATGCGCAGACCGGCAATTATTACTTCGAACGCAATCCGCAATATTCGACCTATCCCGAGGCGGCGCGCATCCGCGCTGCCCTTGCCCAGGCCCGACAGCCGGTTGTCTGTCTCGCCGGCCATGTGCATTGGAACACGGTTACGCCGGTCGACGGCATCACCCATCTGACCCAGCAATCGCTGACCGAAAGCTTCACCACCGGCGGCGAACCGGCTGGTGCCTTCGGTCTGATGGAATTGTCGGACACGGTGCATTGGCGGGTACTCGGAGACGATCCGTTGGAAGTGCGGCTGACCCCGCGCGCCGAACGCTGGGTTCCGCCGCTAACCCCGTTCGCTTGACAGGAGCAATTAACACCATGGATGAAAGCACCTCGATCCCTGTTCTGTCCGTCGAAAAACTGTCCGTGTCATTCGGCACCCATCGCGCCGTCGCGGACATTTCGCTGGATCTCCATGCCGGGCGGACCCTGGCGCTTGTCGGAGAATCGGGATCCGGCAAATCGGCCACCGCCCTGGCGATTTTGCGATTGATCGAAAGAGAGGGCGGCACCATCACGGGCGGAACGATCCGGCTCCGCGATGATGCGGAGACCATCGATCTCACCAGATTGCCGGACCGCGCGCTGCAGGGCCTGCGTGGCAATCGGATATCGATGATTTTCCAGGAGCCCATGACGTCGCTCAACCCGGTCATGCGGATCGGCGAGCAGGTGGTTGAAGTGTTTGTCCGTCATCGCGGCCTGTCGCGTCGCGACGCGTTCGACGCCGCGGAACAGGCCTTGGTCAGAGTGCGCATCCCCGAACCGCAGCGCCGCCTGATGCAATATCCCCATGAGCTGTCCGGCGGATTGCGGCAACGGGTAATGATTGCCATGGCGCTGGCCTGCCGGCCAAAAGTGCTGATCGCCGACGAACCGTCTACAGCCCTGGACGTGACCACCCAGGCAGAAATCCTGCAGCTCATCCGCAGCCTGCAGGCCGACCTTGGCATGGCCGTGCTTTTCATCACCCATGATATGGGAGTCGTGGCCGAAATGGCCGACCGCGTCTGCGTTCTGCGGCACGGCCGCAAGGTCGAGGAAGCCGATGTTGAGACGATCTTCAGGGCGCCGCAGGCCGCCTATACAAGGGAATTGATGGCGGCGACACCGAAACTGGGTTCCGGATCGCCGAAGCCTTTAAAGGCGGCGCGGTCGATGCTGATCGTCAGGAACCTGTCGACCAGCTTTGTTCAGACCGGCGGGCTTTTTCGCAAGCGGCGCGAGTTTACCGCCGTCAACGATGTCTCCTTGACCCTGTCGGAAGGTGAAACGCTTGGGCTGGTTGGTGAGTCGGGTTGCGGAAAGTCGACCCTTGCCCGTTCCGTTCTGCGGCTTATCGAACCAAAGAAGGGCGCGATCGCCCTTGGCAAGACGGATCTGATGGCGCTTGACCAGACCGGCCTGCGTCAAAGTCGCAAACAGACGCAGATGGTGTTTCAGGATCCCTATGCCAGTCTCAACCCAAGGCTGCCGGTGCGGGAACTGGTGACCGAACCGGCCCATCTCCACGGCCTGGTCATACCGGCGGGGCGGCGTGAGCTGGCCGTCAGCCTGCTGCGGAAGGTCGGGCTCGACGCCGATGCTGCCGACCGTTTCCCGCATCAGTTTTCCGGCGGCCAGAGACAGAGGATCTGCATTGCGCGGGCCCTTTCGGTGGAACCCAAACTGATCGTTGCCGATGAGGCCGTATCCGCGCTGGATGTCTCCATTGCACGTAAGGTGACCGATCTGTTCCTGCAGATCCAGAAATCCGAAGGCGTGTCCTTGCTGTTCATCTCTCATGACATTGCGGTGATCGAGCGTGTCAGCCACCGCATCGCCGTCATGCTGGCTGGCCAGATTGTCGAATTCGGCCCCTCCTGGTCCGTTCTCAACGCCCCCAGGCATCCCTATACACAGCGGCTGCTGTCAGCCGTTCCCGTGCCTGATCCAACGCGGCGGCGATCGGTTCGGAACAACCACAAGGCCGCACCATCCACCGAGACAATCCGCGCAAATGCCAGCCTCATCGAGATCGCCGACGGACACTATGTGCGGGCGGAGGCGGCTTGAGCGAGCGCCCGACAGACGACGGACGACGGGACGGAAGACCGCACGCTACAGGAAGGTAACCCGCCCGCTGGCCAGATCATACATGCCGCCCTGCAGCCCGATCTCACCATTCAGCTCCATGGCGCGCAGAAGCGGACTGTTGGTGCGGATCCGCTCCATGGACAACATGACATTTTCCTCTGCGACGGCCTGTACGAAATCCGGATTGGCGGAGGAGCGATCCGATTGAAATCCGTCGACGGCCGCCACCGCCGGTCTGATATTGTCGAGTGTCCGGGTGAGATTTCCAAGCATAACATCATCGCAAGCGCCCCTGACCGCCCCACAATCATTGTGGCCGACAACCAGAATCAGTTTTGCGCCGGAAAGAACACAGGCGAACTCCAGCCCGCCCAGTACCCCTTCATCGATATAGTTTCCAGCGACCCGCGTTGAAAAAATGTCCCCGATGCTCTGATCGAAAATGAGTTCGTTGGACGCCCGCGAATCGATACATCCCACGATTGCCGCCAGCGGGTACTGACCGGCCGCGGTTGCCCGACGTTCGAACGGAAGATCGTGATCGAACATGCGGCTCTCGGCAAAGCGTTCATTGCCGGCCTTCAGCAGCTGCAGAGCCCGGGCCGGTGTCATGGCCGCTTGGGATTGTGCTGTTTGTGTGGTCGCCCTTTCGGCTGCATCCGCCCGGGCCGGCGCAAGTCCGCCGGCGACAAGCGCACCACCGGCGAGCGCCGATTGGCCGATCGTGCGCAAGACGGATCTGCGGTTGCTTTTGTTCATAACCATCTCATGGTGACGCCTATGGCGCAGACACGACCGACCATATGCCCGCTTTGGATCGGCAGTCGTCGGCCCGTTACAAAACTGAAACAACCGAAACAACTGAATCATTTTCCCGAAAATACGACACGGGACCGATACGTCCACACCTTATCTGCTCATCGGGTCCCGATCAGCATCACGGTCCAACAATCGGTTCCGGAGAATTGGAGGTTGTCATGAGAAACACGATTGTGCATTCGGCGATGGCGGCCATCGTTTTGACGACGTCGCTTTTGGCATCCGAGGCGTCGGCCGGGGTCGAGAGCGTGAACCATCGCTTCGTGCAAGAGCAGTTCGAAGACTATCCGATCATGGAATTGAAGTTTCAGAAAGGGCGGTGGAACTGGATCAACAGCACGAAGACCTTCATGCCGCGCGTTGAACTTCATTTCACATCCACAACCATGGTCGGTGAGGCAAGGCTGTATGTCGAAGAAGGCGCCTTTGCCCTTTGGACTCGGCCTGTCGGCAAGCAAACAAAGACATATGAAAAAATCATCACGGTGAGCATTGGAAAGACCGTCCTTAGCAGGCAACTGCAACGGGCACGATCGGTCTGCGAATCCTTTGGCGGCCCGGAGAAGACGGTGCGGGACCTGGCGGTCGATACCACGTTCATGGCAGCAGGCGCAGACGACAATGGCACAGGCGATGACATGATGGCCTCATATCAGCCGCTGGTCATGAAGGTCGTTTGCCATTCGGTTGCTGCAAATGACGACAGGGAATCTTTTGGCCGTTCGGTTTTCAGATTCCTTGTGACCAAGGCAAGATTCTGAACCGTTGGTCCGGGCCGCCCTGTGGCATGCGCTGAGCACATCAACAGGAACAAAGGCTGACGCCGTTGTCCCATCTCTGACAAAACGTGAAACGGAACAGCGGCGTTTTCATGCTGGTCCCGACTCGCACGTGACCACCGGTCACATTGTCTCTTCCGCCAGACAGGCGATATGGAACAGGAAACAGATGAGTCGAAACCATGCAGACCATCCCGGTCACCAATTCATCCTTCACGGCTACCAACGCCCTGAACAAAACGACAAGCTGTAAATACTTGATAGAGTTCAGCGGTCACAAGCCATCGACCAACCCGGTTCCGCTGACGGTTCGATGCGGTGCAGCCAGGGGCCTGTCCGCGTGTATACCCATACCTGTTTAGCAACCTGCTTCTGCCTCAGTCGCATCCAGAGAATGAATTTACTCTGAAGCTTCAGAGGGAGTTACCCTGCGTTTCGCGGCATTTCTTATTGCCGCCTCAAGCTGCTGAATAAACTCCTCATCAGACAACGGAGCGGGCACCTCGGTAGGAGAGTTTTCGTCAGATTGAAGCGCAGATTGTTTTTTGTGCGCCTCAGCGCTCCGTTCTGACCGTAGTTCTGTCAATTTGTTAGGGTCACAAACAACCTGTACAGTATAATCATCCGCAATATCTGCAATCTGCTCCGGTTTGAGCTCTTTGGACCTATGTGAATAGTCAGGTTGCACTCCTGCATTCATCATAAACGCGGTAATGATTGAGTCTCGAATTGCAAAATTCACATTTTGCGGAACGGCTCCTGTGCGTGCGATCGCGGCTTGGTCATCTAGGCGGCTGACCACAGCCCCTACAACATTGCCTGATTTGTCAATGACCGGACCTCCCGAGTTACCGGGTTGAACACCAGCTGAAATTTGAAATTTAGTGATATCCCCACCCAAACCAGCCAGCGATGCGACAATGCCTTGTGTGATCGTGAGGTTATCGGCCAAGAAGTCGGTAAGTGGATAGCCCATAGCGTAGATGGCTTCACCACGCTTTATTGGAGCCAGACGAAAGCGTGCATGGTCAGATGTGGTTTTGGATTCGATTTGCAGCAATGCGAGGTCCATATGTTGGTCAATCTTCAAAACTTTCGCGGAACTTCTGCCAGCGACATGAACAACAGAACAGCCCTCCACCACATGAGCGTTTGTGGCAATATGCCCCATCCGGGAAACAAAAAAACCGGATCCAGCTGAAGCCGCCGGCTGAGTTCGTTTTGGTGTTGCCGGATCAACTCGTTTGGTCTGGCCGCGGCGAGCCTCTCCCCTAAACACGTTTGGATTGACTCTCAAACTATTGGACATTGCTACAGCTATTTGTTTGTGACGATCTGAACCGTCGGGTATCCAGGACAACGAAAATCCCTTAGTTGAGCCGCTCGAACGCTCCATTCGCAGATAGAAGCCTCTACCGTCTAAGTAACCGGACACCACAAAGTACTGCCCCTTCATCACCTTATAGGTGATCTGCCTGTTTGTTTGCTCACTTGACAACCGAGTATAGAGTTCTGTGAATGACGCCTGATCATTCGAAATGCTCATCGTCTGGATTTCAAGCAAACCACGATGATCCGACCATCGTGTACCATTGTTTGTTGATTGCCGGACCGGCACCAGAGCAGTCGGAATTCCGAGTTCCTGTTGAGTAGCTTCATCGAATACAAACTCAAAACCCTGGCGGTCCATTTCCGTTAGAGCCTCACCAACGAGAACTTCAACCTCTGTACTGGAGAGTACGCCATCAGGCGTGAAAAAATTTCGCCTTTGAAACGAAGTGAGAGCTTGGTAGGTTCTCTTCCCAAAATCGCCGTCGACGATGGCGTTGTAGTCACCTGAAAAAATGAGCAAAAACTGGCTCAAGAGCCGACTTTCAGCTTCCTGAGCATAAAACCACTGTTTTGATGCCTGGTAATCAGCTTGTGCTGAACACGAGAAGAATACGACACACAGGCACCACAACAAACGCATTATCTTGTCCTTGCAATCCGTCACTACAGCCAATCATTCACTATAGGTTGCAACCTGTCAAAATACGTCAGACCAGGAATCCGCAAAGCTGGGCCTCCGAAACGCATCAACGCACCTGCTCGCGCGACGACGGGTCACAGTGTCCGGGATTCACAAATCCACATATGATGCCAAGTAATGCATCGGACATGAACAACTGGAAACCATGCAGACCATCCCGGTCACCAAATCATCACTCCCGACCGACAGCGCCCTGAACGAGCGCCGGGTGCCGCATGATTTTCTCGACTGCTACACCGTTGCCGCCGCCATGCCGGTGCGCGAAGCAGCGAACATCATCACCGATTTTCCGGGCTGGGCGCGCTTTCTGTTGCTGATCCGGCGGATCCTGACCGCGCCCTTCGGCCTCGACAATGACGGCCCGGATGCAACGGACCGCGTCGGCATCTTTCCCGTCGAATCTGAAACGCCGGACGAACTCATTGCCGGTTTCAACGACAAGCATCTGAATTTTCGCGTCGCGGTGCTGGCCCGCGATGGCACAATAAGTCTTGCCACATGGGTCAAGCCGCACAACATCGGCGGACGGGCCTATCTTGCCGCGATCATGCCATTTCACATCGCCATCGCCCGCAATGCGCTGCGGCGCGTTGGCCTGGCAGCGCGCAATGGTTGATGAAAGCCGTTCAGGTTTAAACGGAATCGGCAAAACCTGATTGCATCAAAAACACCACAAGCTAGTCCAGATTGTTGGTCGGCGGCGTCGGATAGGCGATACGGCTTTGGGCCAGCCCCGAGCGCACAAGGCTTTCCGCCAGGCCGAGGCTGGCGGGCACCGGATTGATCACGGGCGCTCCGATCCGTTCCGAAAGCTCCGCCGTGATGTCATGGAAGGCCATGCTCATACAGCCCAGGATCAGCGTATCGGCACCGTCCTCCTCAACCGCCCTGCGGCCGATATCGGCGATCGTGGCGATGGCGCCGTCCCGGTCCTTGGCTAGATCCATCACTGACAGGCCGACACCGCGGGTCGATGCATAGCTCTCGCTGACACCATATTTTCGTGGATTCTCATCCGCCTTGGAGCCGCCGCCCTTTCCCGGCGACATGATCGAGAAGCGGCCGCCCAGCAGCGCCGCCACATGCATGGCACAGATGCCCGAGCCCAGCACCGGGATCGAGACGAGCTCCCGTGCAGCCTCCATGCCCGGATCGGAGAAGCAACTGACGATCACCGCATCATAGCCGTCCTTTTCGGCCTGCACGACACCGCGCAGCAGGGCCGGAACGGTCAGCGCCGCGTCGGTGCGGCTTTCCACTGACGCCGGTCCACTTTCCGGCAGGCCGATCTGCGCCGTCGCGCCGGGACCGACCCATTCATCGAGTTTGGCCTGACGTCGCTCGACCTCGGCCATGCCGATTTCGCTCAGATGTTTGGCCGTGGCGAACTGGTAGCGGATCCGGATGCTCATGACAGCGCCTCCGCAATCATCCGCCGGACCCGCGACAGGGCGGCAAGATACTGGTTCTGTCCGCGAACCAGTTCGGTCCGGGCAAACCCCTGCTGATCGGCTGGCAGACCATCGATATCCCTGGCAACGGCCAACATCGGAAGCGGCGGGCAGACATAGGCGGGATCCTGTGCGAAGCGCGGCTGGCGGGCGAAATTGACCGGCACCAGCACGCGGCTGATGCGCACCAGCAAGGCGTTGGCGCGCGCCGGATCGATTTCTCCGGCATCAATTACCGCGTAGAGACCGTTCAGTGTGTCGGCAAGTTGCTGCGTGGCCTCGCGCGCCGGTGCCAGATCGACGCTGTCTCCCGCCGCATCCTGGTAGGCCGTCAGTGTTTCGGCAAACTCCGATGCCGTGGCCCGCCAGTCCATCGGCAGGACCGGCTCTGCAGCATGGCGCAGGACGGCCAGCGTATAGATCCGGATGTCGGTGTGCAGCACATCGCGATCGGCGATTTCAAGCGTATCGTCTTCCGTGTGCCAGGCAATGTTGCCGCCGCAGCCCGACACTTCGTAATAGCCCTTTTGCGCCCGCAGATCGTCGGGCATTGTCGATGACAGGCTGAAATAGGTCGGCAGGCCGATATTGTAGAAGGAATGGTCGCCGGCGCGTTTCGGGCGGATCCAGTCCGGTGTCTGGCCGGCAATCTCTTCGATCACCGACGTTACATGCGCCTTCATCTCGGCCATGCAGGTTGTCTTGTGATAGCTGGTGGCCCAGCGGCAGCCCGGGCTGTCGCAGTTGACCGATGCGACGCAATTGTTCTCGATATCCATGGCAAAGGTGTCGGCATACCAGGTCGATCCCGCATAGCGGCCGGTCGAATGTCCCGGCCACCAGGCGATCCTGACGGAGCGCCGCAGCGCCGCGCGGTTCCGGTACAGCACCCGGGCAAGCTCCAGCATGGTGGCATCGCCGGTCGCATTGTCGCCAACCCCGACCTCCCAGCTGTCATAGTGGCCGTGGACCAGCACGAAGCTGTCTGGATCATCGGCCCCATCGATCTGCACGACCGGTATCTTTTGGGCAAACCAGCCCTCCAGCAGATCGCTGCGAACCGTCACCGGCTGACCGGCTTCGGCCATGGCGATCAGTTTTTGTCCATCCGGATTGTTGACGGCAAGCACCGGAATTTTCGGCTTGCGCGCCAGATCAGACAGTCCGGGCGTGCCCCAGATCGTTGTACACGTGCCCCAGTGAATGTTCTGTCCCGGATTGATGACGATGAGGCCCAGTGCGCCGGCCTCTTCGGCAATCGACGTCAGCGCCGGATTGCCGAACCCTTCGGTCAGCAGGATCCGCCCCTTCAGGCGCTCGGCCAGATTGCCCGCCCCATCGGCAAACAGATCGGCCGCGTTGCGCGTATAGTTTCTGAGATTTTTGACATTGGCGCCGAGATAGACGAGTTCGCCGCTGACGCCGTCCGGAACCGGAAGGCTCATCGATGGTGGTTTGGCCCGAAACGATAGGCCACCCGCCTCCACCGAAGCCGAAAGCGGGATGGAGAGGTAGATTTCAGGCTCATATACCGTGTGCGGGATACCCAGCCGCTTCAGACGACTGATGATTTCGTCGGCGCCCTTGTTCACGTCGTCCGGCATCCAGCGATGCATGGTGGAGAAGGTTTCGACCAGTGACCAGGGTTCGTCCAGAGAAATACCGGACAGCACAGTCTCTTCATTCGGTGTCATCACCGGGCTCCTTCGAACAATGGGACGTCAGATTTTCACGCGCGGATCGAGCGCCGAATAGGTCAGATCGACAATCAGGCTGACCAGCACGACGATAGAGGCATAGACCAGCACGGCGCCCTGCACCACAGGGTAGTCATTGGCGTAAATGGCATCGATCATGTAGCGCCCGAGTCCGGGCCAGGAAAACACCGTTTCCGTAACGATCGAGCCGCCGAGATACACACCGATTTCCAGCCCAATCACCGTCACCACCGGGATCATGGCATTGCGCATCACATGGCGCCAGAGGGTCTGGTTGAAGGTCAGGCCACGGGCGAGGCCCGCCTTGACATAGTCCTCATTGATGACTTCGAGCATGCTGGCGCGGGTCGTGCGGGCAATCAATGCGGCCGGCGTCAGCCCCAGTGTGATCGCCGGCAGAACGAGATGCGAAAGCAGATCCTTCACACCCGCCCAATTGCCGGTGATGATGGCATCAAGCAGCGGGAATCCCGTTACCGGCGTGATAATCGTGCTGAAACTGATCATCCCGCTGACCGGCAGGATGTCGAGCCCGACCGAAAAGACGATGATCAGCAATATGCCCATCCAGAACACCGGCATGGAGATGCCCATCAGGCTGATCAGCATGGCGGCGGAATCGAATATGGAATCGCGCTTGACCGCCGAAATCGTTCCCGCCGTCACACCGATGATCGTGCCCAGGATCACTGCAAAAACCGCCAGTTCGATGGTCGCCTTGAGTTTTTCCCAGATCACCGGCAGGACCGGTTCATTGGTCTGCAGGCTCTGGCCGAAATCGCCCTGGATGACCCGGGAAAACCAGTTCCAGTATTGAACGTAAAATGGCTGATCGAGACCCAGTTGAATCCGCAGCGCATCATATTGCGCTTGCGTGGTTTCTTCTTCACCCAGCAGATTGAGCACCGGGTCGCCGGGAATGGCGCGCATGAAGGCGAAAATGATCAGCGACAGCACCAGCAGAACGATCACCGCATTGACGAGCCGTGTTGCGATAACAGCCAGGGTGCGCGTTCTGCCGGTCAAGAGCCGACCTCCACAGGGTGGTGCAGATGGCAGGCCACAAACCGGTCTCCGACCGGTCTGAGTTCCGGTGCAATCCGCTCGCATGTGCCATCAATGCGAACCGGGCAGCGCGAGGCAAAGGCGCATCCGGTCGGGCGGTTGATGTTCGAGGGAATTTCACCCTCCAGCGGAACCTGTGTGTTGACACGATCGGGATCGGGTTGCGGCGTCGCGTCGATCAGCGCCCGCGTGTAGGGATGCAAGGGGTCATCGAAAAGATCCCGGGTCGGGCCGACCTCGACCATTTGCCCCAGATACATCACGCCGGTTCGGTGCGCCAGAAACCGCATGAGATTGAGATCATGCGTAATGAACAGGCATCCAAGCTGCATCTCGGCCTGCAATTCGAGGATCATGTTCAAGATGACGGCCTGCACGGACACATCGAGCGCCGATGTCGGTTCATCCAGCACGAGGAACTCCGGATCGAGGATCAGCGCCCTTGCAATGGCGATGCGCTGACGCTGGCCGCCGGAGAACTCATGCGGATAACGGTCATAGTGATAGTCGGCAAGCCCAACCCGGTTGAGGACCTGCAGGATCCGCGCGCGCCGCTCCGCGCCGTTCATCCTTGTGTGAATGATCAGCGGATCGCCGACGATCCGGCCGATGGTGCGGCGTGGATTGAGCGACGTATAGGGATCCTGAAACACCATCTGTACACGGGGCCGGATTTCGCTGGCGGAATAGGACTGGATCGGCCGGTCCCGAAACCGGATTTCGCCCTCCGTCGGATCGATCAGTCCCATGACCAACCGTGCGACGGTGCTTTTGCCACACCCCGATTCACCGGCGAGGCCGAAAATCTCATCGGCCCCGATCGCCATGTTGACATTGTTGACGGCCCGCACCGTGGGCGGCGTTTCCCACGGCAACGAGGATCCGCTTCGCACCGGAAAGCTCATGCCCAGTCCGCGGACTTCGATCAGCGGTCCTGCCACCTGCGGCGCGTTTTCTCTCCGGTTCAGCGCTTTGTCCATGGATTAACCCTCCGCCTGTGCCGGTTCGCGCATCGGATGAATGCAGGCCACGGCATGGTCGGGGCTGATCTGCGTCAGCGGCGGAAGCTTGGAACACGCCGCGCTGGAGCGGTCGCACCGGTTTGAAAAACGGCAGCCCGTCGGCGGATCGACCAGATCCGGCACCATGCCCGGAATGGCCTCCAGCCGGGTTTTGCCCGGTGCCGGCAGGGCATTGAGCAATTTGACCGTGTAGGGATGCGCCGGTTCGCGGAAAATCTCCCGCACCGGTCCCGCCTCTACGATGCGGCCGGCATACATGACGATGATCCGGTCGCAGTTTTCAGCCGCCACACCAAGATCGTGGGTGATCAGCAGCAGCGCGCTGTTCTGGGTCGCGCGGATGTCGCGCAGCAGCCGCAGGATCTGCGCCTGGATCGAAACGTCGAGCGCCGAAGTCGGTTCGTCGGCGATCATCAGGCGCGATCCACCCACCATGCCCATGGCGATCATCACCCGCTGGGCCATGCCGCCGGACAGTTCGAACGAATAGCTCTGCATCACACGGTCGGCGTCCCCCAGCCCGACTTGGACCAGGGTTTCCAGGGCGAGCGCGCGGGCCGCGTCGCGGTCGACGCCGCGCGCCACCGTGGCCGCTTCCATGAGCTGATTGCCGACCGTGGCGGTCGGATCCAGCGCCTTCTTCGGCTCCTGGAAAATGAAGGAAATCTTGCGGCCGCGTATCTGCCGCATATCACGCTCGGAATAGGTGAGCAGGTCTTCGTTTTCGAGGAAGATCTCGCCGCTTTCGATCTTTCCGGGTGGCTCGACAAATCCCATGATCGCCCGCGCGGTCACACTTTTGCCGCAGCCTGTCTCGCCCACCAGACCGACCGATTCACCCTGCCCAATGGAAAATCTGACACCTTCGAGCGCTTTGACCACACCGCGATAGGTGTAGAAATTGATCTTGAGATCACGAACTTCGAGCAATGGCTCCATCAGCGCAATCTGACGTAAGAGTGCATCATTGACCGTTCTTACCCGTTTGCGGTCCCGGCACAATCAGCCCGGCCATGGGGGAGGCTAAGTTGCGCGAACTTGAATTGTCAAATACGTTTTTCACTTGCCTCAACCATCAAATCCATGCTGTGATAAATCCAAATGGATTTAATTTCAAGTGAACCGCCCGATCATGACCCAATTTGAACACACCGCCAGACAAGCCGTTTCTCCGGAGGGGCTGCAACAAAGCGTCTCCTATCTCTGTTCGCTGGGAGAAAAGGTCCCGGGTACGGCGGAGGAAGAAAAGGCCTGCGCCTATATCACAGGCAAACTTGCCGAATACGGCATCGAACACACCGTCCACCGGTTCCAAAGCTATGTCAGCGCGCCTGTCTCCGCAAAGGTTCTGATCACCGCACCCGAAGCCCTGGAAGTCGAAGCCGTCGGCGTGGCATTCGGCCTTTCCACCCCGGCGGAAGGATTTTCCTCCGATGTGGTGTTCGTCGGGACCGGCACACCGGATGAATATGACGGCAAGGACGTTGCCGGCAAGATCGTCCTGCTGGAGAAACTGCCCACACCGGAGCGCGCAACCGTTGCCGCCGCCAAGGGCGCCGCCGGCATGATCTGCATGTCGGCCGGCAAACAGCGGCACAAGATGATCATCACGCCGGTCTGGGGCACGCCGGGCTATGACGAGGCGGACAAGATCCCTCGGGTGCATGTGGCCTCCATCGCCGGCGATGACGGACGGCCGCTGATCGAATGGGCAAAGGCAGGGACGCTTGAGGCGACGATGATCACCGAGACCTTCGAAGGCTGGCGCGAAGTGCTGCTGCCGGTCGCCGAGATCAAGGGCCGCGAACCCGAATTCGTGCTGGTCGGCTCGCATTACTGCTCATGGTTTGAAGGTTCGACAGACAACGTCACCGGCGACAGCTGCATCCTGGAGATGGCAAGGCTGCTGAAACAGAACGAAGGCAATTTTCGCTACGGCGCCCGCTTTGCCTGGTGGCCCGGCCACAGCCATGCCCGCTATTCCGGCTCGACCTGGTACGCCGACACCTTTTGGCAGGACCTCTTCGACCATGCCATTTCCTATTTCAATATCGACAGCCCCGGCGTGAAGGGCGCGACGGTTTATGTGCCGCGCCACCAGATGGGCGAGGTGTCCGAATTCAACGAGGCGACGACCAAGGAAATCACCGGCTGGGACACCGACACATCGAGTCGCGCCCAGTTGGCGCTCGGCAAACGCAAGGACAAATACGTCTCATCGACCCGCCCCTCGCGGGCAGCCGATCAATCCTTCTGGGGCGTCGGTCTGTCATCGATATCCGTCTACGGCATGCTCACACCGGACGATCCGAACCGGGATCCCAATGTCGGCGGCTCCGGCGGTGCCTGGTGGTGGCATTCGCAACATGAGTCGGTCGACAAGGCTGACATGGACATTCTCAGCCAGGATGTCCGGCTTTACATCACCATTCTCTCACGGTTGTGCAACGCGACGGTTCTGCCCTTCAATTACACCCATTCCGCGCAGGACTTCCTCGACGCGCTGCGCGAGTATGACGAAGAGGCCGGGCAATGGCTGGACTTCGGCCCGCTCAAGGCCAAGGCACAGGCTCTGCAGAACGCGGTAGCGGCGATGCACAAGGCTGCAGAAGGGCTGAGCGACGACGCCGAAACCAACCGGATCAACCGGACCTATCTGCGGCTCGCCCGCTGGCTCAACCCGGTGCTGTTCCAGACCCGCAGCGGTTACGAACATGACCCGGCGCTGTCCTCGCGCTGCCTGCCGGGCCTGTCGGGAGCCCTGGAATTGAAAACCATGGATCCGCAATCCGATGCATTCAAATTCGAGTGTGTCGGACTGAAAAGAGAGATGAACAGGATCAGCCATCATCTTACCGAAGCGCAACGTCTGGTCGATGGATGGCTGCAGCGCGCCGGTTAACCCCGGAGCCCTTGCTGCATCGCACCAGAAAAAACAGGGAGAACACAACATGGCATTGAAACTGAAACTCCTATCGGGATTGACGGCGGCTGTGCTGCTGCTGTCCGGAATAGTCGCATCGGCGGAGACATTGATTGTCGCCCGTGGCTCCGATGCCAATTCGCTGGACCCGGCCGAGGGAACGTCCTTTGAGGCGATCAAGGTCGCAGACTGGACCTTTGACGGTCTCGTGCGCTTTGACGGCAACAGCCACAAAATCGTGCCTGCGCTGGCCGAGAGCTGGGAGCTTTCCGAGGACGGACTGACCTGGACCTTCAAACTGCGCGACGGTGTCACCTTTCATGACGGAACACCGTTGAATGCCGAAGCGGTCGCCTTTTCGCTGGAGCGCCAGCGCGACAAGGAGCACCCCTATCATTGTGCCAATTGCCGCCGCTGGAGCGCCAAATTTGCCGCCATCGAAAAAACCACGGCTCTCGATGACAAGACCGTGGAGATCAAACTGAAGGAGCCGGCACCGGCGCTTCTGGTCAATCTGGCCTTCTATATCGGCTACATTGTCAGCCCGACGGCCGTCATGGCCGATCCGGAGGGTTTCCGGTCGAACCCGGTTGGCACCGGCCCGTTCAAATTCGTTCGCTGGGAGCGGGACAATTTCATCGAATATGAGGCCAACAAGGACTACTATCTTGGCGCCCCGAAGGTCGACAAGCTGATCGTCCGGGTTATCCCGAACAATGATGTTCGCTTCCTGGCCCTGAAGAAAGGCGAGGTTCACCTCATCTATGGCGTGCCGTTTCCGCAATTCGGCGAAGTTGACAGCGACCCCAATCTGACGTTGCACCAGTCGCCCACGCTGGGCATCTCGTTCATGGCCATAAACACGGAAAAACCGCCTTTCGACGACATCAAAGTCCGTCAGGCGGTTGCCCATGCGATCAACAAGGACCGCATGTTCCAGACCGTGTTTTTCGGGCGTGGCGAGATCGCCAATCAGGTGATTCCATCGACCTGGTGGGGTCACAGCGAAGGTGCGGCCAGCTATGATTATGATCCGGAAAAGGCCAAGGCGCTGCTGAAGGAAGCTGGCGTGGAAGACGGGTTCAAGACCACCTTGACGTCGTGGACCAACCCGCGGCCCTATCTTCCGGCTCCGCGTGACGCCGTCTCGCTGATCAAGTCGGACCTTGGCGCCGTCGGCATCGATGTGGATGTCCAGACCATGAACTGGTCGACCTTCCGCGAAAGCCGCGGCAAGGGCGAATACGGCCTGACCATGGGCGGATGGATTTCCGGTACGCTGGATCCCGACGGCATTATCTATGCCCTGTTCCACAGCCGCTATATTCGTGAGAAGGACGCCTTGAACTGGGCACGCTACCGCGACGAAGACCTTGATGCGGTCCTGGAAAAGGCGCGTGGCATCTATGACCAAGAGGAGCGTGATCCGCTCTATCAGGAAGCTGCCGACCGGATCACCAATGCTGCGACGGGCGTCTTTTTCGCCCATCCCATCACCGCGATCGCGACCCGGTCGAATGTCAACAACGTGTTTATCCACGATTCCAACTGGGTGCCGCTGCACGAAGTCGAAATCGTCGAATAACAGAAAGGCCGGGCGGCAGGATGCCGCCCGGTCATCCCCAATGGGCACCATTGCCAGGATCACCGCCACACCGATGCATCTGACGCTTGCCGACCCGCTGGCGACGTCGAAGCGAACCTACGGCACACTGGATGTCATCATCATTCGCATCGACAGCACATGCGGCGCGACGGGTTGGGGCGAAGCGCGCGAAGGCGCCCACATCACCGGCGAGACGCTCGCCGGCATGTGTGAGGCCGTCAACAGCCATCTCGCATCGGCCGTCATCGGCCTCGAGCCGGGCGATCTCAGTCAGGCGCATCATCTCATGAATGCGGCAATAATCGGCAATACGGCGGCAAAGTCAGCCATAGACATGGCGTTGCATGATCTCGCCGGCAAAATCACCGGCCTGCCGGTGTCAGGTCTTCTGGGTGGTGGCCCGCGCGGCGCCATCGCATCGTCCAAAGCCGTCTCCATCGGTCCGGCGGAGGCGATGGTCGCACAGGCCCGAGCATTCGTCGCAGCCGGGTTCAGGACCCTGAAACTCAAGACCGGACTGGATGAGGCGGCGGAACGGGCCGCCATCGGCACCATCCGGGAGGCCGTCGGCCCGGACATCAACCTCAAGCTCGATGCCAATCAGGGCTGGTCGCTGCACCAGGCGACACGGTTTCTGGCGGCCGTCGAACAACACGATATTCAAATGGTCGAACAGCCCCTCGCCGTCTGGGATTTCAACGGCCACGCCGAATTGCGCCGCAGGACACCGATCCCGGTGATGCTGGATGAGAGCGTGCACGGCGCGCGCGACGCCCTGCGGGCCATCGAAGCCGGCGCGGCAGATATGGTCAACATCAAGCTGATCAAGACCGGCGGGCTGATGCCGGCCCGGGATCTTGCGGCCCTGTGTGATGCGGCGGGGATTGCGTGCCAGATCGGCACGCTCGACACCAGCATCGGCAGCGCGGCAGCGGCGCATCTCGTTCACGCCTGTCCGGCGATCCGCTTTGCCGAAATCAATGGCCCGACGCGGCTGGCGCAAGATCTTGCCACGGGATTTGAAGTCAGCGACGGCCATGCCATACTGGCCGAAGGGCCCGGTCTCGGCGTTCACATTGACCAAGCTGCAATCGAGGAAATGAGCCCATGAAGATCTGCTATGTCGTCCCGGGCGTCGGTCTGGCGCAGGAGGAGCGCGTTCGGCGGGAAGCCCGTTTGAATGAAATCGCTGCAGCCGGTACCACGGTCGTCGTGGAACAGGTCGAGGACGGCCCACGTTCCATCGAAAACGCCGTCGACGAATACCAGGCCATGCCCGAGGTTCTCAAATTCATTTGCGGACGGCAGGCTGATTTCGACGGCTTCATCATCGGCTGTGCCGGGGACAGCGGTCTGGAAGGCGCGCGCGAACAATCGCAAAAACCCGTTATCGGCCCCGGTGAAAGTTCGATCCTGCTGGGCACCTGCGGCGACAAGCTGTTTTCGATGGTTACCATCTCCGGCGAGCGGGCGCGCATCAAGCGGCGCATGGTGCGCGAAGCCGGGCTGGACGAACGGCGGCTGGTATCCAGCCACACGCTGGATATTCCGGTCCTGTCGCTCTACGCCGACAAGGACAAGACCCAGGCACGCCTTGTCGCGCTGATGCGCGAAGCGCGCCAGAAGGGTGCCGAAACCATGCTGCTCGGCTGCATGTCCGTGGCCTTCATGGAGACCGAGCGGTTGCGCACGGTCAGCGATGAGGCGGGCATTTCGCTCGTCAATCCGATCGTCACCGCGGTCAAGATGGCCGAGGCGCAGATCGCCATGCGGCAGTTCGGAGGCTGACGCGATGGACCGGAGACCGACGGCGTGAGTGTCACCGACAAGACAACCGGCAGCGGCACATGGCGGGACAGTATCGGCCATACGCTGTATCTCTTCCGGCGCAGGCCAACGGCCTTTGCCGGTCTGGGCTTCATCTTCTTTCTTATTCTCGTCGCGGTTCTGGCGCCGCTCATTGCGCCTTACTCGCCCGAGGAGTTCACCAAGGAGGTACTGAAGGGTCCGAGCTGGGCGCATCCCTTCGGAGTCGATCATCTGGGCCGCGATCAATTGAGCCGGGTGATCTACGGAACGCAGATTTCGCTCTGGGTCGGGTTTCTGGCCGTCGGCCTGTCGCTGACCGCCGGAACCGCCATCGGCGTGGTCTCCGGCTATTTCGGCGGCTGGGTCGACAACATCATCATGCGGGCGATGGACATCATGATGTCGCTGCCTTACGTGCTGCTCGCCATCCTGATCGCCGCTGCCCTCGGACCATCCCTCGAAAACGGTATCCTGGCCATTGGCATCGTCCGGGTGCCGCGCTTTGCGCGGCTGGCGCGCGGTTCGACCCTGTCGGTCAAGGAACTGCTTTACGTGGAGGCCTCACGCGCCGTCGGCAGCCCACACTGGCGCATCATCGTCAAGGACATTCTGCCCAATATCGCCGGCCCGATCGTCGTCTATGCCACGCTCAGCCTCGGCGATTCCATCCTGGCGGCTGCGGTCTTGAGCTTCCTCGGCCTCGGCGCCCAACCGCCGACACCCGAATGGGGCGCCATGCTCAACGAGGCGCAGCAATACATCATCAACGCCCCCTATATGTCGATCTTCCCGGGGCTGGCGATCTTCCTGACGGTGCTGGCCTTCAACCTGTTCGGCGACGGCCTGCGTGACATTCTGGATCCGAAATCGCGGCGATAGTCTTAAAGCTCCAGCAGAACCTTGCCCAAGGAGCCGCGCGATGAAATGAGGTCATGCGCCGCGCCGACATCGTCCAGCGCAAACGTGCCGGCGATGGTCACCGTGAGACCATCGCGCACCATGTCAAAAACGGCCGATGCCCGCCTTTCCAGCGCCGCCCGTGTCAGCACGTAATGTTTCAGATTGGTGCGCCGGATCGCCAGCGAGCCGAGCGCATTGAGACGCTGTAGATCGAAGGGCGGAATGGGTCCGCTGGACGCACCGAAGATCACCAACGTCCCGAGCGGCCGCATCAGTTTCAGGTTTTTCTCGAAGGTCGAGGCGCTGACATTGTCGAGCACCGCATGCAGCCCGTCAAAGCCGGGAATCGTCCTGCAGGCGGCCTCGAAATCCTGTTCGCAGTAATTGATCAGGTGATCGGCTCCGAGGCTCCGCGCATGATCCAGCTTCTCCGCCGTTGACGCCGTGGCGATCACGGTCGCGCCTCGCCGTTTGGCCATCTGGGTGACCAGCCCGCCGGTGCCGCCGGCGGCCGCATGAACGAGCACCCAGTCACCCCGTTCGACCCGATAGGCATCATGGGTTACGTAATGCGCCGTCATGCCGTGGGTCAGGACCGCCGCCGCGGTTTTCAACTCGACGTCATCCGGAACTTTCACCACACTGTCCGCCGGCACGGCGGCCTTCTGGCAATAGGCCCCGAAGACACCGCGATAGGCGACCCGGTCGCCCGGTGCGAAGCCTTCGACACCTTCGCCGACCGCCTCAATTTCGCCCGAGGCCTCATTGCCCGGCACATAGGGCAAGTCCGTCTCGTACTGAGTGCCCGAGCCGCGGGTCTTGCCCTGGCGCTGCGAGATATCGGCGAAGTTCACCCCGGCAAAAGCCTGCCGCACCAGAACTTCGCCTGCCCCCGGATTTGGATCCGGCCCCTCGTGAACCAGCATGTTTTCGGGGCCGCCAAAGTCTCGAACAAGAATGGATTTCACGATGCCTGACCTCCTGCGTTACCGGAAAACTCTACCGTTTCTCAGCTTCGCGAGTCCATTCTTTCCTGCTGCCGAGAGCACCGGCGGCAGGAAAGAAACCTCTGGTTCACCATAACCTCAAACCGATCGGACCGACGGCAAAATGCACGGTAAGATTGACCGGCATCCGATCAGTGGCGTGCAACCCATCCGTAGCCGCAACATTGCGTTGTCAAGGTGTTAAGAAACCGAGTGTTAGTTTGGTCGCGAATCACTTAGAATCGCAACCACATCCGGGGGTTGAGCAACCTCGGGCGTCGAGAAGATGAGGTGAAACATTGGCGGATTCGGAAGACTGGCCCCTCCTTGATACCGATCTCACCATAGAGGGTTCGACGGAGATCAGTGACAACCTTCTGGACAATAACGGCGCCATCATTCTTACCGACGACGCTCAAAGCACCGTCAATTTCATTTACATCAATCCGATCGAATTCTTCAACAACGGTCGGTCCAGCGACATCTATCTCAACTTCACGACCTCGGACGAATCGACCGACGAAACTGAGGATGATGACGGAGAAATCCTTACCGACACGTCAGAAAGCAGCGGCGATTTCGAAGGCAATGTCATTGGCAACAATGCCGCGATTCTGCTCACCGACGACGCCCAGAGCACGGTCAATTTTCTCTACATCAATCCGATCGAATTCTTCAACAACGGACGGTCGAGTGACATCTATGTCAACTTCGACACCTCCGGCGACAGCTCTGACGGAACAACCGACGAATCGCCATGGGTGTGTCCCGGCCAGAGCGACGATACGGATGACGACACCGGTGGATCGGAAAGTTTTCAGGACTTTCTGGAAAGCATCTTCGGGACCGATGCCGGTGCTCAGGCACTGGAGCTGGCGTCTAGCCTGTTCGATGAATTTGTCTCCGAAGACGCGTTCAGCTTTCTCGATGAAATCGATCTGCCGGATGAGCTGAGCTTCCTTCAGGATATCGAGTTTCCCGAACCGCCCACCCTTCTGGACGCGCTTGGAATATCCGACGAGTTTTCGTTTGAAGACACCGACACGTCTGAAATTCTCGACAGTCTGACCGAGAATCTCGGGGACGGCACATCGATTACCGATAATGTCATTGGCAACAATGCCGCCATTCTGCTCACCGACAATGCGCAGAGCACCGTCAACTTCCTCTATGTCAATCCCATCAGTTTTTTCAACGCCGACCGTGGGGGTGACATTTACCTCAACATCGCGCTCGATGAAGATGACGGCTTTTTCATAGCGTAGAACCAGTCCGGCTCTATTCCTCGCGAAGAGCGCGATTGAAGTAATCCGTGAAGGGCTGCAGCAGATAGGCAAGCGGTGTGCGGGTGCCCGTCTGAATGAAAACCTCGACAGGCATTCCCGGAACCAGCCGTCGTTCCTCCAGCCGTTCCAGTTCACCATCCTTCAGGCTGACATAGGCTGAATAGTATTGCCGGCCGGTCGCGTCATCGATGAGGGCATCGGGTGAGACGCGGTCCAGCGTTCCCTTGAGCTCCGGCGTCGTTCGGCTTTGAAAGGCCGAAAACCGCAGCACCACTTCCTGGCCGGCATAAACCGAATCCACCTGAGTCGAATCGACACGGGCCGCAACCACCAGGCGCTCGTCCTGCGGCACCACATACAAAACCGATTCGTCCGGCCGGATCACCGCATTGACCGATGTCACCGCCAGGTCGTGCACGATCCCGGTGATGGGCGCCTTCAGATCCAGACGCTCCCGCTTCACGGACAGCGCGCCCTTGCGTTCGGTCAGTTCCGCGCGCCGGATCAGCATCTCCCGCAGTTCCGTTTCCGCTTCTTCACGGCGGGAAGCCGCCAGGCGCAGAAGCTCCGTGTCGAGTTCGGCAATCCGCCCCCTGTTGCGGGCGATCGAGGCCTGGACTTCGCCGTATAGCCCGCTGAGCTGGGCGCGCTCGCGCCGCAGCTCCAGAACCTGCGATTTCACCACCAGGCCCTGTGCCAGCAATCGATCCAGGCCTTCCAGCTCGTCGGTGACGAGCGCCAATTGTTCGCCAAAGGCGGATTCTTGGGCCTCCTGGCCGCTGATTTCGGATCGGATCTGTTTGCGCTGCTCCGAAAGGGCATCCACCGTTTTCTGATAGGTTTCTGCACGCGCCTTGAACAATCGCCTCTGGCCGCCATAGATTTCCAGGATATCCGGCTCCGCCTTGGCGCGAGAAGCAAATTCTCCGCCCATTGCGGGCATTTCAATCCCGTCCCTTTCAGCGACCAGGCGAGCGCTGCGGGCCCCGATTTCGTCGAGCTGCGTCTGAATGATGGAGAGTTGCGCCTCAAGAACCGAGCCATCCAGGCGCATGAGAACGGTGCCGGCGGAAATCAGATCGCCCTCGCGAACCAGGACATCCTCGACAACCCCGCCATCGGGATGCTCAACAACCTGGATACGGCCTTCGACCTCCACCAGGCCGGGGGCGATGACAGCACCCGCCAGTTCGGCCTGTGAGGCCCACAAGCCCAGCCCCAGAACCAGCACGCATACCGTTGCCATGCCGGTCATCAGAAATCCGTTTGTCGTCCAGGTCTTCATGGGTTCGCAACCGCACCATCGAAGCGCAATCCAGTGCCTTTCATTTGCGTCGCGTCAGACATCACCCGGCCCCGGAGACTGCTCGAACTTTTTGGTTATGGATGTATGGTTCTGGACAATACCGCGCAGGATTTCATCGCGCGGGCCATAGGCGACGATCCGCCCGCCCTTGATGAGCATGATCAGATCGCACTCGGCAATGGCGGCCGGACGATGGGCCATGACAATCACCACATTGCCATTGGCCTTCATTTCGCGGATTGCCCTGTTCAGGGCATTTGATCCGGGCACATCGAGATTGGAATTCGGCTCGTCGAGCACCAGTACCACCGGGTCACCATACATGGCACGGGCGAGGCCAATTCGCTGTTTCTGACCGCCCGACAGTGTGATCCCGCCATCGCCGACACGGCTGTCATAGCCGTCGGCAAGCCGAAGGATCATCTCATGGGCACCGGCCCGTTCAGCAGCCGCAATGATGGCCTGGGAGTCCGGACTTTCACTCATGCGCGAAATATTCTCCGCGACGGTGCCTTCAAACAGCATGACCTCCTGCGGCAGATAACCGATATGGTCGGCCAGTCCCTCCTCGCCGTATTGATCGAGCGTAGCCCCGTCGAGCCGCACCGATCCGGTGCTGGGGCTCCACAGACCGGTCAGGATCCGCGCCAGGGTCGATTTGCCGCTGGCGCTTTCCCCGACCACGCCGATCGCCGTTCCCGGCGACACGTCGAAACTGAGACCGGAAAGAATCGGGGTCTTCTGGCCCGGGGCACAGGCATCGACATTCTGAACCTGGAGACGGGCGTTGGGTCTGTTCAACACTGTGCGCGTCGGCTGCAGCGGTTCGGATTGCGTCAGGCGATTGATCGAATTCCATCCGTTCCGAGCCCGGGCCACCAAAGACCAGCCGCCGATAATCTGCTCGACCGGCGCCAGAGCGCGGCCAAGCAGGATCGAGGCGGCAATCATGGCTCCCGGTGTCAACTGGTTTCTGAGCACCAGCCAGGCCCCCAGGGCCAGCATGGCGGACTGCAAGAACAGGCGCAGCGCCCTGGAGACGGACCCAAAACCGCCATGAATGTCGGCCAGCGAAACATCCGCCGCCAGGGAGTTCTGGCGGCGCTTGCTCCACCGTTCGACAATCGCCCGCGTCATGCCCAGCGAACGAACGGTTTCCGGCTGCATGCGGATCATCTCACCATATCGACCCGCCGAAGCAGCGCCTTGCGCGGCGGCCAGGGCCGAGCGGCGGCTGATGATCTGGTTGGTCACGGAAATGGCAATCAGCACAAGAGCACTGCCCAGGGCCAGCAAGCCGAGCAAGGGATGAAAGATGTAGATCGCCAGAATGAAGAGCGGCGTGAAGGGCGCATCGAACATCGCAAAGAAGACCGGTGCGGAAAAAAACCGCCTGACGAATTCGACATCGGCAAGGGCGGTGTTGCTTTCTTCCTTCAAATTGTCCGCCGCGCGCAGCGATGCGAAAAAAACATCCTTGTCTTTCAAGGTCTGAATCTCGGCACCGATCCGCGCGCCGATGCGCCCGCGTACAAAATCGAGGATGCCCATCGCCGCATAGAGAAACACCACCAGGATGAGAAGGGCCGCAAGGGTCGCCTCCGATCGGGATGACAGAACGCGGTCATAGATTTGCAGCATGAAGAGCGGCCCGGTCAGCATCAGCAGATTGACAAAAAAGCTGAACACGCTGATGGCCATCACCTGCCGGCGGATTGCTGTCAATTGACTGTCGGTCTCCGGCTTCAAGGCAGGCGCTTTCCCGGAGCCTCCGGCTCAACGGTCGGTATTTGCCCCCGCCGCTGTTCATCAGCGTGTCTGCGACGCATTGCGTTGCGGCCCTTCCGAAAGAGATCGTTCCACACATTGACCCCCGGCCACACCGTGGCGGTATCAATTGATCAGCCCTTGAACGCATGCGCCGACCGACCTGCAATCCACTGGATGTGCCGTGAACGGCGCCGAGTCAGCGGAAACGGATGCGCTCCGATATCCGTCTTAGACCCTGGTTCTGTCGCACCGCAACCCTGCTGCACACATCTGTAACCCTTTTTGACCCCTTATCCCGACCAATGATGCCGTTGTGACGGAGAAGGTCGGGATTGTTCCCGCCGGTATCGGTCGGCGGGACTGCCGATGACGAATCCGGGTTGCCAGACGGCCCTTCGCATTTCAGGATGCGACAAATTCAATCCGATGGTAGTCCTGCACACGGGTCGAGCCCATTGCACAGCGAGGAGTTGCCGTGTCAGATCCCTATTCCGACCTGGGCTCGAAAGACCAAAACCTTCAAGCGCTGATCGCCGACGCAATGGACGCGCGCTGCCGGGAGCGAAACCAGATTGCAATCCGCAAGGCCTATTTGGGTGATCTCGATTTGCCCGACGACGCGTCGGCTGTCGAGTTCGGTTCAGGCACGGGTCATGTAACGCATGACCTGATTGCCATGGCCGGTGCGGCGCGCGCACATGGAATCGAGCCCTCCGCCGTCATGGTTGACCGGGCGAGAATTCACTACGCCTCCGACCATCGGCTCAGCTTCGAGATTGGCGATGCCAAACAAACCCGCCTTGAGCCGTCGTCGGTCGATTTGGTTCTTATGCATACGCTGCTGTGTCACGTGCCCGGCCCCGAGGATGTTATCCAGGAAGCATTCCGCGTTCTGAAGCCGGGAGGCGTCCTCGCCATTTGTGATGGTGACTATGATACGGCAACTGCCCAGATCGGTGACTTTGATCCGTTGGATCAGCTTGTCCGGTTCATGATCAACCAGAATGTCACCAATCTGTGGATCATGCGCCAGGTTGCCGGCCTCCTCAGGCATGCCGGGTTTGAACCTGGACAGCGACGCGGACACAGCTACGTCGCCGAGGGAGAGGCGCCTTATTTTCTCTCGGTCATCGATCGTGGCGCTGACAGGATGGAGGAGACCGGACTGGTGACCAGTGACACCGCAGAGGCCCTGAAAGCGGAAGCGCGAAACCGTATCGCAACCGGCAGGTTCTTTGGTTTCATGTCCTATGTCAGCCAGATCGCACACAAGCCGGTCGGCACCTGAAGCCGTCACAGTTGCCGCAGTCGTGATATGGACAGGGACGGCCTTGGCCGGAGCGGGCAACCCTGATCGGCGATATCTTCCGGCCAGCCAGCTATTCCCAACCCGCCCGACTGCTCCCGCCAACCCGATCACAATCAGCGAACAGACATCCCGGTTTCTGCCGGGGCCTCATCGCCCGAAACATCGTGAAATTCTGTAGAAAACCACTTGAGCGACTTGCGCATGTGCGCAGGTAGACCGGTCAAAAGTCGTCAGCTGGCAATTCCAGAGCATCGCGCAGTGCGACCGCCAGTGTTTTCATTGAATAGGGCTTGGGCAGCACCCTGACCGTCTGTTCCAGACCGCTTTGCTGGTCGATGGGCTTGGAAGCATCGTAGCCGGATGTCAACAGGACTTTGATGCCGGTCAGATTGTTGCATGCCCACTTTGCCAGATCGTAGCCGGAGAGTTTCCCAGGCATTCTGACATCACTGAAGATCAGTGATACAGGCCCCCTACGCTCCAGCAATTGGATTGCCTCAGCCGCAGTTGAGGCTTCAATGACCTTGTAACCCAGCGCCATCAGGCGTTTGCGTGTCACATTCAGCACCGCCCTGTCATCTTCAACCAACAGAACCAATTCGCCCCCGCCCAGAGGAACGCCATTATCAGTCGATTCCAAAATTCCCTCAGTCGATTGTGAGGTCGCACGCGGCAAATGGATTTTGACGTTTGTCCCTTCACCCTCGCTACTCTCAATCGTGACGAAGCCACCCGACTGCTTGGCAAATCCAAAAACCGAACTCAGACCAAGTCCACTCCCTCCTCCGGCTTCCTTGGTCGTAAAAAACGGCGTAACCGCATTTTTCAGCACGTCGGGAGACATACCGGTTCCGGTGTCGGAAATACAAAGCTGGACGTATTCACCGGCCTGGGCCTCCGGGATATACCTGACATCGCCGGCATCGAGTGATTGGTTGCGTGTAACGATGCTTAGCCTGCCACCGGACGGCATTGCATCGCGCGCATTGACAGCAAGATTCAGGATCGCGCTGTCCAACTCGCCGGCATCGGCGAATACCCACCAGGCATCGTCTACCGGCGTCACCTCAAGGGCAATGTTTTTGTCAAGCGTCCGCTCCAATAGCTGTTTGGCATTCTCAATTCGTTTGTTGACGTCCAGCAAGGCGGGTTCCAGGGAACCTTTTCGCGCAAAGGAAAGCAGACGGTGATTGAGGCTTGCACCGGCTTCGACGGCCTCCAGCGCGTCCTGGATCAGCTCCTTTACCTGATCATCTGTTATCCGCATCAAGGCAAGTTCGAGATTGCCTCCAATGACGGCCAAAAGGTTGTTAAAGTCATGGGCCACACCACCGGCAAGTTGACCGATCGAGTCGAGGCGCTGGGCATGCGTCAGAGCTTCCAGCGCCTTCTGATGCTCCTCCATTTCCCGCTCCAGCTGACGGGTGCGTTCGGCCACACGCATTTCCAGATCCAGATTTGATTGCGATAACTGTCTCTCGACTTTCTTGCGTTCAGTGATGTCGTAGTTCACACCAATCATTGAGGCAGGCTTTCCGGTTTCGTCGCGACGCAATATGCCGCCGCGACCAACAAGCCAGCGCACCTCTCCGTTCTTGTGCGTCACCCGAAATTCTTCCCGAAATGGGAGATCACCTGCGACGGTTAGCGAGATCGCTTCTTCGATCCGGTCGTGGTCATCGGGATGAATGGTTGCGATCGCTCTCTCGCCCAGCAATTCTCCTTCGCTGTGAGGAACATCAAACAGCTCGAACTGTCGGTCGTCCCAGTGCAATCGATCATCCGCCAGATCCCAGTCCCATGTCCCGATACCCGCAACTTCGCAGGCAAATCGCATCCGCGTCTCACTTGCCTTGAGCGCGATAACCGCCTTCTTGAAGGCCGTGATGTCTCGCGCTTCGGGGACCAGCGAAACAACAGCGCCGTCATCGTTGAATACCGGCGTAAGTGAAAAGTCGACGTCGATAACCTTGCCGTTCCTACCGGAGAGCAGCGCCTCGAATCGAGAGGCTTCGCCGGACATACCCCTTTGAATGGCCCGCCTGATTGCGTCTCTGGAATTGGGAATATCACGCCACCAGGGAGTCTCCCAGAACGGTTTGCCGACAACATCCCCGAGAGTTGCGCCCACAAAATCAAGAGAGCTCCGGTTGGCATCCAGTAGGGTACCATCAGGCGACAGCAGGCCTATGAAGCTCTGAACGAGATCATAGACACTTCGGTTTTGATTGGCGCCACTTGCGATTTCAGGTGAAAGCGACATCCTCTACCTCTCGGTCCGAACCAATCATACTCTACTTGGCGAACGATGGCACCGGCTCCCTCTGACGGCACGTCGTGCCGGCACAATCCGGTGAGGACCGTTTGGCCGGTGTCCCCATTGTCCCCCGACGCGATGGCACTTTCGAAACCAGCGGTTTGATCCCTGATCTCAAATTTGAGATGACATTGTACCGAGCGGTCAGTATAGTGTTTTCCACATAGGGAGAGCTATGGCTGAATTCGAGTTGCATTCGGGAAAAGGGAGTGAGTGTTTTGACCGGCTATGACCATGTTTCCGCACCAGGACAGATCGGCAATTTGTCCATCAGGAATCGTGTTTCCATGTCTCCCATGGAGCGCAATTGGGCTGACAGGCTCGGCAATCCCACCCAGGCCTATATCGATTATCTGGTTGAACGCGCCAAGGGCGGCGTCGGGCTCATGGGGGTGGAGTCGACCTATATCGACGCCCGCGGCCGCGGCAACATGTTTCAGCTCGGCCTTTGGCATGATGACAATATCGACTGGCATAAGAAGCTCAACGATGCGGTCAAGCCGCATGGTGTGCGCACCCAGGCCGAGATCAATCATGGCGGTCGCAACTGCTCCATTCCGCGCACCGGCCTGCAACCGGTCGCTCCGTCGCAGATCCCCAATGAGATCGTCGGCGCGAATGTGCTCAAGGAACTTCAGTCGGACGACATTTCGCAAATCGTCGAGCGCTTTGCCGAAGGGGCCCGGCGGGCGATAGCCGCCGGCTATGACATGATCACCATCCACGGCGCCCATGGCTATCTGATCACCAGTTTTTTATCGCCGCGATACAATCAGCGGGACGACGACTATGGCGGCAGCGAAGAAAACCGCTGGCGCTTTCCGCGCCGGGTTTTCGAGGCCATTCGCCAGGAGGTCGGCGGCGATGTGCCGGTCGGCATCCGCATTTCGGCCATCGAAGATGTGGAAGGCGGCATGACGATCGATCAGTCCGCCAATTTCATCAACCATCTGACGGAGTTGGGTCTTGATTATGTCGATGTCAGCGCCGGCATCTATGAATCGCTGGAGACGGTGATCCAGCCGATGGACCTGCAGCAGGGCTGCCTGCTGCCCCATGCAAGGGCGATCAAGGAGCGAGTCAGCATTCCCGTCATCGCCGCGGGCCGCATCAACGACATCGACATCGCAGAGCGGGCCGTCAGCAGCGGCGACGCGGATTTCGTCCATATGGGGCGGGCCTTCCACGCCGACCCTGAAATCTATGCCAAGACCGTCAGCGGCAACAAGGACAAGGTGATCGGCTGCATTGCCTGCAACCAGTGCTGCGCGGTTCTGTTCGTCAATGAGCGTTCGGTCTGCACCGTCAACCCAGCCGCCGGCCGTGAACGGTCGATGCCTATTGTCGCAACGCAAAACCCCAGGAAGGTGATGATTGTCGGCGGCGGACTGGCCGGAATGGAGGCCGCCGCCGTCGCCGCGCAGCGCGGGCATGACGTCACGCTTTACGAGAAGAATGACACCTGCGGCGGGATCATCACGATCATGCGCGCGGCGCGCAACCGGCTCAACTGGGGCCGCGCGGCCGAAGATCGGATCCGGCTGCTGGAAGAATCAGGCGCAAAGATCGTGACCGGCAAGGAGGTGACACCGGACGACATAAGGGCCGAAAAGCCCGATGTGCTGATCCTGGCGACCGGCACAAAACCGTTTATGCCGGCCTATGTCCCCGGAATAGACGAGGACATCGTCACCAATTACGACGATCTGATCCGCGGCCGCACCGATGTCGGGGTCAATGTGGTGGTGCTTGGCGGCAATATGTCGATTGCCACCACGACGGCGGAATATCTGACCGAAAACGGCGCCGATGTGACGATCGTCGAAGCCACGGAAACGCTGGCCGAAGATGAGGAATACATGGCCCGCAAGGTGCTGATGGAGCGCATCGAGGCCAACGCCCAGATCACCGTGCGCACCAATGCCAATATCGAAGAGATCCGCGAGGACAGTGTGGTCGTTCAGTCCGGTGGCGAGACCGAAGAACTGGAGGATGTCGATCAGGTCGTCGTCGCCCTGTTGCGCGACATGGATCGCGCGCTGATCGAAGATGTCACCGGCGGTCTCACCGATGAACTCGGCATTGAAACCCACGTCATCGGCGATGCATCCTGGCCGCGCCATCCCTATTACGCGGTGCTGGAAGGGTCGACTGTCGGTCGGGCAATCTGAGCCATGGGCCTGTTGGGGTTCGGAACGGACAACCCGGTCGGACGGGACGGAGACCAGATCACCGGCAAGACCTCCCGCTTGCTGGAAGATCTGGCCCGGATCTTGCCGGAAAACGGGCTGACCGCGTCCGACCGGGCCCTCAAGGTCCATGAAACGGATGGATATGTTACCCAACGGGGCCAGGCAGCCGCCATTGTACGGCCACAAACAACCGGACAGGTTCAGGATATTCTCAGACTGTGCCACCGACACCGCGCTGTCGTTGTTCCGCGCGGATCGGGGACCAGCCAGGTCGGCGGTGTCGTACCGGAAAACGGTGCCGTCGTGGTCTCAATGTCCCGCATGAAGTCCGTGCTGGAATTCGATGAAGACCGGGGCCTGATGCGGGTTCAGGTCGGCATGACCAACCTTCAGGTCAGCCGCCATGCTGAGGGTTCGGGTTGGTTCTATGCCCCCAACCCGTCGTCGCAACGCACCTGCACCATCGGCGGCAACATTGCCACCAATTCCAGCGGCGCCTCCTTTTTACGCTACGGCGGAACGGCGGAAAACCTTGTCGCGGCGCGGGTGGTGCTCGATGATGGAGAGAGCATCGAGCTCACCGGCGACGATCCGGCGCTGAGTCTGATCTGCGGGTCGGAGGGCCAGATGGGCCTGGTGACGGAAGCCCGGCTTCGGCTTCATCGAATCCCCGAAAGCTGCACCGCTTTGGTCGTCGGTTTTGCCAACGTCGGCGCGGCCCTCGCCTTCAGCCAGTCGGTCCTGGCGCAATGCCGCTGCGTATCGGCCCTCGACCTGATGGACCGCAACGCCATCCGCCTGACCGAATCGTTCCGCCCCTGCGGCTATCCGCAAGAGGCCGAGGCGGTCCTATTGGTCGAACTGTCCGGACCGGCTTCATGCGTCGAACGTGAGACCGGGGCACTGGCTGCTCTCGCCGAGAGCCATCACGCACTTGCATGCCGGGCAAGCACCGACATTTTGCAGATATGGGAAGGCCGCAATGCCATCTATGGTGCTCTCGGACGCGAACAGAACTTTCTCAGCCTGGATTGCGCCGTCCCACTGTCGCAATTGCGAAATCATTTTGAACAATGCAATCGCCTTGCGGAAGACCATGCGCTGAGGACGGCAACGGTCATCCATTGCGGCGACGGAACGGTCCACAGCTTCCTGCTGTTCGATGCCAATGACCGGAATGAACGGCAACGCGCGGATCGTTGCGCCGCGCTGATCCGCGGACTGGCTGCCCACCGGGGCGGGTCAATATCATCCGAATACGGCATCGGCCTTCGCAACCGCGAGGAACTGGCACAGCAATATTCTGCCCCGTCGCTCCGCCAGCAGGCAGCCATCGTTCAGGCTTTTTCGGCCCGTCGATACCTCAACCCCGGCAAGTGTTACCCGGATGGATTGGAGGCAATTGCGTGATGGCGACGGCCTATCCCGAAACCACTGCCCAGGCAGCCGACATCATTCGCGGGGCGGCAGGGCATGAGTGCCTGCAGATCACCGGCAATGGCAGTCGCTATCCTGCGGATGCGGGAACGCCGGGGCTGTCAGCGGCAAGAATATCAGGCATTCGGATCTATCGACCGGATGACTGGACCATAACGGTCAGCGCGGGAACACCAATTGAGAAGATCAGCGAAATTGTCTCACAAAATGGCCAGAGACTGGCTTTCGGCCCGCCTGTCGATCGACGATTTGGAGGGTCGCGCCCGGAACCGACAATCGGCGGCGCGATCGCGGCGAATGCCGGTGATCCCCGCACACCGTTTTGCGGCCGTGTGCAAGACAGCGTGCTTGGCATGCGGTTCATAAATGGCAAGGGTGAAATCATCGACGCCGGATCGCGGGCGATCAAGAATGTCGCCGGCATCGCGCTGGCGCGCGGGCTCGCCGGTTCATGGGGGAATCTTGCGCTGATCTGCGAGGTTACGTTGCGTTTGATTTCCTCACCGTCGGTCGAACAGCCGGATCAAGAGGACAGGTCCGACGCGATTGGTCTCACAGTATCGCACCCATCACAAACCGCAAATCGGCTTAGCGCCCGTATCAAGCGGGCCTTTGATCCAAAGGGTGTTTTCAGCAGCAAAGCCTATCTGTCCCGGACAGCGATCTGAGGAGGAATCATGGAAACACAATTTTCCATTGCCGCCCTGGCCGACCCGGACATCCGGGAGGCCGAGCAGATTATCAAACAGTGCATTCACTGCGGATGCTGCAATGCCGGTTGTCCCACTTTCGACCTGCTGGACGACGAATTGGACAGTCCGCGCGGCAGAATCTACCTGCTCAAGGATATGCTGGAAAATGATCGTGCCGCCGACGAGGAGAGCGTCCTGCATCTCGACCGCTGCCTTTCATGCCTCGGTTGCCTGACGACCTGCCCGTCCAATGTCGACTATATGCATTTGATCGACCACGGCCGTGTTCATATCGAAAACACCTATCGACGGCCCCTGCCGGACCGTATTGTCCGCGCGCTCATCAGCGCGGTGTTGCCCTATCCGGGCCGCTTTCGTGCGGCCATGCTGCTGGCCAGGCCGGTCAGACCGCTCGCCGGCGTTCTGGCGGCGATTGCCGCGCTGAGGCCCTTCGCCGCCATGCTGGAACAGGCACCGGCCCAACTGCCGAAACGCTCCAATGACCGTGCAACCGGTGTTTTCACGCCGACAGACCGGAGTTTGAAACGGGTCCTCATTCCTTCCGGATGTGTGCAGCAGGTGCTCGATGCCGAAATCAACAAATCCGCCGTCAGGCTGCTCAATCACTTTGGGATTGAAGTCGACATTCCGTGCGATGACGGGTGCTGTGGTGCGCTTGTCTATCATCTCGGCAAGAAACAACAGGCGTTGGAACAGGCGCGACGCAACATCGACGCCTGGTACCCGAAGCTTGAATCCAGTGAAATCGAAGCGATTGTCATCACGACATCGGGATGCGGAACGACCATCAAGGACTATGGGCATATGCTCGCCAATGATCCCGACTATGGCGCGCGGGCACGGCTGATTTCGGAGAAGGCCGTGGATATTACCGAATATCTTGTGGCGCTCAATCCGCCGAAGCCAGAGAACAAACTCGGGGTGACCGTTGCCTATCATTCCGCCTGTTCGCTGCAGCACGGGCAGAAGATCATGAATGAACCGCGCAAGCTTCTGCTGAAGGCGGGCTTCAAACCCAAGCGCCCGGAAAACGAACATCTGTGCTGCGGGTCGGCCGGCACCTACTCCATTCTTCAATCCGATATTTCCCGGCAGTTGCGCGACAACAAGGTCGACCATCTCGATGCAACCGGCGCACAGGTCATTGCCGCCGGAAATATCGGCTGCATCAAGCACATCGGAGCCGGCACCGACATTCCCATCGTCCATACTGTGGAATTGCTGGATTGGGCCTATACCGGTCATAAACCAACGAAACTGAACCGTCTCGAACTTGCAAACGGATAACGGCATGCAAACGGGCATGGAAACGCGTCAACCAACAGGGGCAAGGATGCCGGCGGCTGGAAATTGCTGTACATTGCAACCGGCCACTGATAATTGCTGGCCTGCCGGTTGCAGGATGAATTGGGCACAGGCGGCTTTGCGGGCTGTGCGTTCGACGCCGCGCCGCGAACCATTGCGCAGCGATGATCGTATCGGGCTGCGGCAGTCGGTTTCATCACAGCGCGGCATTGAATGTCCCAGCCCCCTCAAGGGGACAAATCGGGATGCGATCGAACCGATTTGGCCTGACATTTCCATGACTGTACCGTCCGGTTTTTTTGGGAGACCGATTTGACACCTGACCAACAGCAACTGGCCAACAAACCGCCGAAGCCGATCTCCGGAACCAAACGGATGATCATGGCGAAGGCCGCCGATCTATTTGCCGAAAAAGGTTTTTCCGCCGTCGGGACGACCGAAGTCGGAGAAGTCGTCGGGCTGGGCAAGGGCGCGCTTTATTATCACATCGGGTCCAAGGGCGACCTGCTCTATGTGATCATGACCGACTATATGGCAACGCTGATTGAAAGCGGGCGGGCCATCATCGAGGACGTCACCGATACGCGCACGCGCATCGAGCGGCTGAGCCGCTCCTTCATGGAGACAATGTTCTCCAACCGCTCCGCCATGACCGTATGTTTCCGGGAGATTCACTCCCTCAACATCGATCTGCAGGAAAATGTCGTCCAGTTGCATGGCGACTATCAGGAAATCTGGGAGAAGACCTTCGAGGAGGGCGCCCGGCGCGGTGAGTGCCGGTCCGTGAACCGCATCGAGTGCAAGGCGCTTCTCGGCATGTATTTCTACAGTTTTCTGTGGGTCAAGACCAACGGTTCGGCAACCGGCGAGGAAATCTCCGACAATTTCGCCGGGATCGTCCTCGACGCGGTCGGCATCGGACGGTAACACCGCCGGCCGCGTTTACACGCCGTTACCCGCCAATCGGCTGGCCCGTCACCGTTTTTCCGTATCGCGCACCGATATCCGCACGGGTTTCAGGCACGCCATGTTTCCAAAACATCGAGCGGATATAGTCCGCCGCATCCGGTAGCGCATCCGGACCGGTGATCCTGAACATCTCCCCGACAACGGCACTGTTGTCGATGATCTCCTGCAATTCCGCGTCTCCGACATCCGCCGGATCACCGCCAAACAGCTTGGCGAAATGGACAGCCATTTCATGCTGCTGGCGATAGTCGGAATGATGACCGTGCTCGACACAATCGGCAACGCCCTTTGCCAGTTGCTCGCGCGTCGGCGCGGGAACAACGCCGCCCCATGTATAGGCGATGTAACGGGCCTGTTGTTCCAGCACCACCGGATAGGGACCCAATTGGGCATACATCCCGATGAAGGCGAGATTTTCCAGATCCGGATGGAAGGTGAATTCGCTCAGATCGATGGATTTTCTGGTCAGATTGACGGTTTGCGCTATCTCGTCGCTCAGATAGGGCAGATTGAGGTCGAACCCGGTGCCGATGATGATCGCGTCGACATCCGCCGTGCTGCCATCCGTGAAGGTCACGGTGTTGCCGCTGACGCTTTGCACCCAGGGCCTGACATCGATCCTGTCTTCGGCCATCAGATTGAGATAGTGCTGCGAACCGGTGATCCCGGCTTTCGCCATGTCTTCGTCCGGCGCGGGCGCCCCATATCTTGCCGGATTGCCGCCCATCGTTTCCAGGAACTCCTTGGCCCCGGCAAGCAGAACCTCCGGATCCTCCTCGCGGAAGGCGATGCCCCCGGCACGGGTAAAGGCGTAGTATTCCAACGGAATTCCGGCAAACATTTTCGGCATCACATAACGCTGCCGGCGCTGCGCCAGATAGACCCGTTCCGTCGGCATCATGGCCATGTCGCTGGCAATTTCCAGCGATGAGATGCTGCCGCCAAGCACCAGAATGCGCTTGCCCAGATAGGTTTCCGGGTTCTTGTACCGGAAGGCGTGGATCACCCCGCAATCGCCGGTGAAATCGTCAAGGCCGTCAATCTTGGGAATGTCCGGCTTGTTGAACCGCCCGCTCGCCACGACCACCCGGTCGAAATGCCGGGTTACGGTTTCGCCCTGTTTTTCGGTCGTGACCGCATAGCCGCCGCCATCGTCCTTTTCCACCCGCTTGACCGTCGTGCCGAACTCGAACAGGTCCCGCAGATCGAACTTGTCGACATAGGCGTTGATCATGTCGAGCACTTCGCCATTGCGAGGAAACATCGGAACGCCCTCGGCGAATTCGATATCCGAATAGCGTGTGGCGAAACGTGCGGTGTTGATCCGCATCCGCGGCCACACGCCGCTATTGATATTGGTCCGGTCCCACTGGCCACCCAGATTGCCGTGGCTCTCGACAATGGTGCAGTTGAACCCCTGATCCTTCAGATATCGGCCACAGGCAATGCCGGCAATTCCGGCCCCGATAATCGCGACTGTTTCCGTCCCCATGTCAATTTCCTCCTCAATGCTTCACCTCTGGAATTCGTTTTGCTGCCGCCGAACCGGCCGGCTTCAGGCCATCGCATCCCGCAACGTGTTGAACAGCAGATCGGCGAAAGCCGGATCGTTGATGTTGTCATCGGATTCGATCACTTCGACCGAAGCGGCCTTGACCTCCAGCACCCCGTCGCGAAAGGCCCGCACTGCATCGGGATCCCAGAACGGCGCATCCGGCTTGTCCAGCATCGAGACGCCACCCAGCGGAACCACAATGGCCGTCGGTGCGGAAGGGTCACCGATTCTTTTTGCCACCACCTGTCCCAGTTCATGGCATTCATCGGCTGTCGTGCGCACCAGCGTGACCAGATCGTTGTGAGCCAATATTTCCCGGTTATCCAGAGTTTCGGGCACGGTCGGGCGCCGGCCATAGCAGATCATGTCGATCGCGCCGGGTGCCAGAACCTGCGGCAGGCCCGCCTTTGCCACATTGGTCAGCCGGTCGGAACCGGCGCCGAACATACCTCCGAACAATTCATCGGTCAGTTCACTGATCGTGATGTCGGCGACACCCTCCACCAGCCCCTGCTGCGCGAACGTCTCCAGCGTGCGCCCGCCGGTGCCATTGGCATGGAACACATAAGGCTCGAAATCGGCCTGCGCGAACAGCTCGCTGACCCGCGACACGCAGGGCGTCGTCACACCATACATCGACAGCGCCACGGCGCGCTCGGAGGATTGCGACACCGCCAGCGGTACATTCGATTTGAGAGCCACCGCCGTCTTGGCGGCGCGCAGGATCATCTGGCGCAAAATGGCATTGTCACCCTCGACATCGGTGATCGGGTAGATGAGCACCACATCATTCGATCCGACAAGCGGTCTGGTATCGGTCGCCACCGCCGTCGACATGAGAATTTTTGGAATGCCAAGCGCCAGCCGCGGCGCCAGTCGTGTAAAGGATGATGACGCGCCGGTTCCGCCCATGCAGACCAGGGCGCCCACCCGCCCCTTGTCGGCAAGGTCCGACAGGATCACGGACGCCGCATCCGCCATTGTTGAGATTGCATCCGCCCTGCCGCGGTCTGCCAGCGTCGCCAGGTCGATATTGCCGCGTTTGGCCACCGCAGACGCCGGATAATCCCAGTCATTGTCCTTGGGATAGACTGAAATATCGATCATCACCGGCTCTTCGCCAAGATCCCGGATGGCCGCGCGCAACGCGTTTAGAGGCCCCGCCTTGCTGTCATAGGTTCCGGCAATGACGATTTTCGACATGATCAGCCCTTGCTCAGTGGAACCGACTTGAATCCGGCCACCGTGTCCTGAATGGCGGTCTCCACCGGCAGGCGTTCCATGGTGGATGCGCCGATAAAACCATCGGTTCCAGTGGCGTGCATCACGGTCGCCATATCCCGCGGCTCCTCGATGGGGCCGCCATGCAGAAGCACGATGACGTCCTTGCGAATGGAACGGGCGCAGTCCTTCATGGCGTTGGTCAGTTCGATGCAATGATCGAGCGATTTCGACGTTCCGTCCGATGCCCCGATGGAACCGCCCGTCGTCAGTCCCATATGGGCCACGACGATATCGGTGCCGGCCTTTGTGAAGGCATCCACCGCGGCCAGATCATAACAATAGGCCAGCGTGAGGATATCCCTCTCGGCGGACATGCGGATCATGTCGACTTCCTTGTCGACCCCGAACCCGGTTTCCTCCAGCGACTTGCGGTATTCGCCGTCAATATAGCCGTGGGACGGAAAATTGATGACACCCGAAAAACCCATCGGCGGAAGACTGTCGAGAAACAGCGGCATGACCCGTGTCGGATCGGCGCCGAACACACCGGCTATCACCGGTGTGTCGTCGACGATCGGCAGGACATCGCGCTGGCCCATGTCCACGACGATCTGATTGGCGTCCCCGATGGGCAGAAGGCCGGCATTGGAACCATAGCCATTCATTCGGTAACGGCCCGAATTGTAGATCAGGATCAGATCGGCGCCACCGCGCTCGGCGAATTTCGCCGAAATTCCGGTGCCGGCGCCGGCGCCGATGATCGGCCGGCCCTCGGCCAGTGTTCCGCGCAATCGTTTCAACACCGTCTGGCGGTCAAACATGCAATGTCTCCATCGGAAGGGGGCTAACTGATCGGCCGATCAGTCGACCATGATCATGCCGCCATTCACATGAATGGTCTGGCCGGTGATGTAGGCGGAGGCTTCCGACGCCAGAAAGATCGCCGTTCCGACCAGGTCTTCTGCAACGGTCATGCGTCCCAGAGGGATGTATTTTTCATATTCCATCAGAAAATCGCGATGGTGGGCATGCATCGGCGTGTCGACCCCGCCGGGCGCAATGGCGTTCACCCGAACCGTCGATTCGGCAACATTCTGCGCCGCGCCTCGCGTATAGGCCTGCAATCCGGCCTTGGCCGAACAATAGTCGACACCGCCACCCGACTGGTTGAAGCAGGAGGCCCGCGACGACCAGGACGACCCGATATTGATGACCGAACCGCCGCCCTGGGCGACCATCTCGGTCAGCGCCGCCTTCATCAGACGGATCGGTGCCTTCAGATTGATCGTGAACATCCGGTCCATCTCTTCGTCTTCGATGGTCGTTGCTTCGGTGTAGCTCATGATGCCGGCATTGTTGATCAGCACGTCGATCCGCCCGCCGAGCTCCTTGGCCGCCGCGATCATTTTCGCCGGCGCGTCGTCGGCCGATACATCAGTCGCCACGTCGACGACATTCGGATTGATCTCGGCGATGCGCGCCTTTGTCTTGGCCAGCGTATCGGCGTTGAGATCGATCATCACAACCTTGGCGCCAGCCGCAGCAAAACCCTCGCTCAGGATCTCACCAATGCCCTGGGCCGCACCGGTAATCGCGACCACCTTGTCGGACACGTCAAAGAGATTTCCGCGGATATTTGGAACTGCAAGACTCATGATATTCTCCCTTGAATGGATGGACCGATCAGCTGCGCCGGTTGGGCCCGAGCGTGTAGGACATCAGCAGGGCAACGACGAGCAGCACGCCCTGCACGAAGCTCTGCGCGAAATATGGAAAGTTGAACATCGTCAGACCGTTGATCAGCACCGCGACGAATATGGCGCCGATCAGCGTGCCGAAGGCGTTGGGACGGTTGGCGCCGAGAACGGCATAGCCGACCAGCGCTGCCGAAACCGCCTGCAGCAGAAATGCGTCGCCGACATTGACATCGCCGCGATTGGAACGCGCCGCCAGCATGATGCCGGCAATGGCCGCCAGCGCCCCGGAAATCAGATAGGCGGCCATGCGGTAGCGGGCAACGCGAATGCCGGCAGCGGCAGCAGCAACCGGATTGCCGCCCACGGCATAAAACGCCCGGCCCCAGCGCGTGTAATTCAGCAGGATCAGCACGCCTAGAAAGATGACGCCGGCAACGATAACCGATGCGGGTATGCCCTGAAACTGTCCCGAACCCAGCCATTTGAAGATGGGGGAGAATTTCCCGGTGGCAGCCTGGCCGTTGACCGCCATGCCCTCGGCAACCGACTGACCGCCGACGCCAAGCAACGTCAGGCCGTTGATCAGAAACAAGGTCGACAAGGTCGCCACGAGATCGGGAATACGCGCATAGACGATCAGGAACGTATTGAACAGGCCGACGGCCAGACCCGCTCCGATGCCGATCAGGATTGCGGCAACACCGCCCATATTGCCGATCACCATGGCTGCTGCCGCCGCCATCACGGCCAGGCTCATGGACGCGCCAACCGACAGATCGAACCCGCCGACGGTCATGGACACCGTACAGCCAAGCCCGATCACGGCCACAATCGAGGCCGCCTGCAGGACGAACATGGAATTGACGAAAGTACCGAAAAACGGCTGCGTGGCCGAAAAATAGGCGATCATCGCAAACAGCACCGCAAGCAGGCCGTAGCGGTAGACGAAGTACTTTGTTCTCTGGATCGGATCCATTCGTCAGCCGCCTGCGTCGATGTGTGGTAAGGGTGTGAGGACCATGCGCATCAGTGGAGTGTTTCCATTTGTCTTTCTGAGTCGGACAACCCGGTCTGGCTCATGATGTCGGACAGGGATTCGGGACTGACATTACTGGCCTTGTCTTCGTGCAGGATCCGGCCCTCGACCATGATGAGCACGCGATCGGCCACTTCGATGACCTCCTCGGGATCCGAACTGCAGACGATGACCGGCGCCCTTTTCGCATATTCACGAAGCGCCGCCGAAATGGCGCCTCTTGCGCCGATGTCGATGCCCCGAAAGGGTTCGTCCAGAACGAACAGCTTCCAGTCCTGCTCCATCCATCGACCCACCAGAAGCTTTTGCTGATTACCACCGGAAAGCTCTTCGATTTCAGCCTCGGCGCCCGGACAGACGACGCGAAAGCTGTCAATCACATCCCTGGTGAAGGCGATTTCCCGTCTGGGATTCATGATGCCGAAGCGCGTAAACAGCCCCATCAGGCCAATCGTGCAATGGTTCCACAGGGTTTCACCGGGAAATATGGACTGCAGCGCCCGCTGTTCCGGCACCATGACGACACCGTTCGACATCGCATCCGCCGCATCCCTCGGCGCATAGGGTGCATCATTAAGCGCCATGTCGCCCGAGATCAGCTTGCGATGACCGCAGATCTGCTCGAGGAGTTCTGTCTTCCCGGCGCCGATCAGCCCGGTAAGGCCGATCACCTCGCCGCGTCGCAACGTCAGATCGATCGGCGCACTGTCAGGCGTTGCGCGCAGTCCGGTCGCCTCGAAGGCCACGTCGCTGCCATCGCGGCATTCATGTCCGGAGTTGAGCACCAGTTCACCGAGGATGGAGCTGGCAATCGCCTTGGTGTCGAGAGGTGTGTCATGTTCGGAAACGATCAATCCGTTGCGCAACACAACCGCGCGATCGCACAGCAACTCGATTTCACTCATGCGGTGCGAGATATAAAGAATGGCGATGCCGCGGCGCTTGAGGTCCTTGACGGCTTCAAACAGTTTTTCCGACTCGCGCTCCGAAAGGGTCGATGTCGGTTCATCCAGAATCAGCAGCTTGGGGTTCTTCACCAGAGCCCGTGCGATCAGCACTTCCTGTCGGCCGCTTGCCGACAAATCCTCGATCGGCGCGGCCAGCGGCAGGTCAAGCTCGAGCTGGTCTTCGATGTGCCGGGCCCGTTTCATGATGGCGTTCTGATTGACGAAGATCGAGGATCCCGACGCGGCGATTTCCTCCAGCAGGAGATTCTCCGCCACCGACATGCCGAAAACCACGCCGTCATCGATGTTCTGGTGCACGGTTTCGATGCCCGCCTCCCGCGCATCATCGGGAAAGGCGAAGGTCTTTCGCTCGCCTTCGACAAATATCTCACCGGATGTCGCACTGTAATTGGCCGACAGGATCTTGATCAGCGTCGATTTTCCCGCCCCGTTTGCCCCCAGCAAACCAAGCGTTTCACCGGCCTTGACGTTGAGACTGACGCCACGCAGGGCACGCGTCGCGCCAAAAGCCTTGGTGATGTCTTTGATTTCAAGCAGCACGGATTTGCTCGCCAGACTCGAGGAGTGGGACATGCAAGCCATGTCCGGGCGGGTGAGGCCTGCGCCATTCGACAGGCAATGCTGCAGAATGGCGCAGGCAGGTGCCTTGGGATGCTACTTCTTCATCCACGGTGCTTCGGCAAGACCGGGCGTCTGCAGGCCCGGGAATTTTTTCGGGAGTTCTTCCACATTCTGCACACCGGCTTCGATCAACTCCTCACGCGTGATCACCAATGGCGGAATCAGAAGGTCATTTCCTTCATAGGAATCAGCTACTTCTCCTGCCGCAACCCGAAGCGACACGCGACCGAAATTGCGCATATCGGTGGTTGCCGTGGCCACCCACGGGCTGTTTTCAGCCGTCATGACGGCAATATCGGCTGTCGAGATGTCCATGCCGTAAGCCTTGACCTTGTCTTCCAGGCCCAGTTCCTGAATGGCAAGCGTTGCACCCTTGGTGAACTCGTCATAGGGCGCGATGATCGCAATCACATTCGGATTGGCGGACAGGGCGGCCTTGGCCTGATCGGCTGTCTGTGCGGCGGTATTGGCATTGACGACGCCGATCTGGGCGACCTGCTTGATGCCGGGATTTTCTTCCTGGAACTCCATCCACACTTCATTGCGAAGATCGAGCGGGAGATAGCCCGCGACATAGACATAGATCACTTCGCCTTCGACGGGCTTGTCACCGAAATCCATAGCGAATTTGTCGACGATGCCGCGCATCATCAGCTTGTCGCTCTGGTTGACATTGGTCACGACATCGGACGCTTCCACCGACGCGTTGCTGGTGACGACCGGAATACCGGCTGCCTTGGCGGCATCCAGACCCGCCTTGAGGCTGTCCCCGAACCCCCAGCCGATCAATATGGCATCCGGCTGTGTCGAAACGGCCTGCTGCAGTTGCAGCGCCTGTTTCGCATTGTCGCCGTCGGCATTGTAGATGGTCAGTTTCGCGCCGAGCCTTTCGGCTTCTTCTTCGACACCGGCAATCCATTCCTGGTAGACGTCGCCTGTGTTCAACTGGCGAACGACGGCAATGTCGACCTCGCCATTGGCGAAGATGTCAGGTTTGTCCGCCGGCGCATTCGGCGAGACTTTCAATGGAACCGTATTGGCAACGGCTGCCGTCGCGAGCATCAATCCGACGACACCGCTGGTCAAAATGCTTTTGCTAAGCCTCTGTAATTTCATGTTCTCCTCCTGAGTTGCAATTTATGATTCGCACATTCTTTGCTGGCTTTGGTCGTACATCCTCCAACCCATTTATCGTAGTGACCGATCAGTACACAAAATTGGCCGTGAGTCAAACGCCATCCATCGGTCGAGGTCAATTCCTGCCGCCCCCGACACCCGGTTTTGTGCACGGATCCCGGTCCCGCCTCATGATTCCGCAGACACCATTGCCTATATGAACCGGCATGTCACTGAGCAACCGCATCTTCCGGCCCTTTGAAACCCTGATCCGTCCACTCGACCTGCCGGCCGGACCGATGCCGGTGGAAGGGCCGCTGCAACTGGTCTGGTATTTTGCCAAAATGTTCCGTGGCGTGCTGCTCGTGGTCGGCGCGCTGTCGGTAACCTCCGCGCTGATTTCGCTGTCGGTCGTCTGGGCTCTCGCCTTCATTGTCGACGGTGTGACCAGTGACGGCGCGGCGCCCTTCCTGCGCGAAAACGGCTGGACCCTCGGTCTGTTCCTTTGTCTCTTCGCCGTGGTCGATCCGCTGCTGGCCTTCATCCGTTCGGCCTTCATGTCGCAGACGGTGCAAACCCTGCTGCCCGCCGCCATGCGCTGGCAGGGCCACAAGGCGGTCGAGCGACAGGACGTGGCGTTTTTCGAAGACCTTTTTGCCGGTCAGGTTGCCTCCCGCATTGCCCAGGTGACCGGCTCGGTGCAGCGGCAATTGATGGTCGCCATGCAGACGATCCCGCGCATCACGATCCAGTTTCTGGGATCGTTCGCCCTGCTCGCTATTCTCGCCTGGCCGCTCGCAATCCCGGTATTGTTGTGGATCATCGCCAATGCGATTGTCGCGCGTATCGCGGTGCCCCTCTATATGGAGCGGTCCTCGAAGGTGGCGGCCGCCGCCTCGCGCGCGACCGGTGCTATGACTGACGTCTACAGCAACATCGCCATGGTCAAGCTGTTTGCCGCCGAGGATTCTGAGGCCGGCGCCATTCGCCGGGTCATCGGCGAGACGATCGAAACCCAACACAGGGAAAACCGCTCCTACATCGTCTCCGACAGCACGGTGCAATATCTCAACATCGCACTGATCGTCTCCATTTTCGCCATCGGTCTGTGGGGAATGGTGGACGCTTTCATATCCGTCGGCGATTTTGTTGCCGCGGCGACCGTGTCGCGGTCCCTTTCGGCCTCGTCCTTTGCCTTTATTGGTCTTGGCCAGTCCGTCACCCGCGCGCTCGGCACGATCCGCGATGCCATGCCGGTCATGACCAGCCAGCCGACCGTCACCGACCGGCCGGATGCCGAAGAACTGCACATCAGCGAAGGGCGAATTGCCTTTCAGCATGTCGATTTTTCCTATGATGTGGAAGGCAAGCCGGTACTGCGCGATCTGTCGCTCAGCATCGAACCGGGAGAAAAGGTCGGTATTGTCGGCCTGTCGGGCGCCGGAAAATCGACCCTTGTCGCGCTGTTGCTGCGCCTGCGCGATGTCCAGGGCGGATCGATCACCATTGACGGGCAGGACATTCGCTCGGTGCGCCAGGCATCGCTCAGAAACCAGATCGGCGTGGTCACTCAGGACATCTCCCTGCTGCACCGGTCGATCCGTGACAATATTCGCTACGGTGACCCCGAGGCCAGCGACGCCGATGTCGAGCGGGCGGCCGAACTTGCCGAAGCCATGCGCTTCATCCGCGGTATGAAGGACAAGCAGGGGCGCACCGGGCTCGATGCCCATGTCGGCGACAAGGGGGTGAAACTCTCGGGCGGTCAGCGTCAGCGTGTGACGATTGCCCGTGTCCTTTTGAAGGACTCGCCGATCCTGGTGCTCGACGAGGCAACGTCGGCACTCGATTCGGAGGCAGAATCGGCCATCCAAACGAACCTTGCCGCGCTGATGGAAGGCAAGACCACCATCGCCGTCGCCCACCGGCTCTCGACCATCGCCGCGATGGACCGCTTGCTGGTCATGGAAGACGGGAAGATCGTCGAAAACGGCGCCCATGACGATCTGATCGCCAGCGACGGCCTCTATGCCCGGCTATGGGCCCGGCAGTCCGGCGGGTTTATCGCCGCGGACTGATATCTGCAGCGTTGGCGGAGGCGCACACCAACTGTTTGGCTCTGGCATCTTGTGACCCCCGCCAGGCCAGACTATATCAGCGTCGAATTTGCATCTTCTCGAAGGATTGTCTGATCATGAGTGACACTGCCAACAAGGAAACCCATTCCTTTCAGACGGAGGTCGGCCGGCTGCTCGATATCGTCGCCGGCTCGCTCTATTCGAACCGGGAAATCTTTCTGCGCGAACTCGTCTCCAACGCGTCGGACGCCTGCGACAAGCTGCGCCATGGTGCGCTGACGACGCCATCTCTGGTCGAGGGCGATCAGGAGTTTCGCATCGAACTGGCACTGGATGCCAAGGCCAAGACCATCACCGTGTCCGACAACGGCATCGGCATGAACCGCGACGATCTGATGGAAACGCTCGGCACCATTGCAAAGTCCGGCACCAGCGCCTTTCTGGAAAATCTCGGCAAGGGTGACGAAAAGGACGATATCAGCCTGATCGGTCAGTTCGGTGTCGGCTTCTATTCCGCCTTCATGGTGGCCGACCGTGTCGATGTGGTGACCCGCAAGGCCGGCGAAAAGGATGCCTGGCTCTGGTCGTCCGACGGCAAGGGCGAGTTCAGCATCGAACCGGCAACGCGCGACGAACGCGGCACCACCGTCACCCTGCACATCAAGAAGGACGCCAAGGAGTTCCTGGAGGAAGCCCGGCTCAAACACATTATCAAGACCTATTCCGATCACATCGGTTTCCCGGTCAAGCTGGGCGACGAAACGCTCAATGCCGCATCGGCGCTGTGGACCCGGCCGCCCAAGGAGATCACCGAGCAGCAGCACACGGAATTCTATCACCACACGGCACACGCCTTCGATGAGCCCTGGCTGGTCATGCACAACCGCGTCGAGGGCCTCGTCAGCTATATCAATCTGCTCTACGTGCCGTCCACGCCGCCCTTTGATCTCTATGAGCCGGAACGCAAGAACCATGTGAAGCTCTATGTGAACCGGGTCTTCATCACCGAGGACACCAAGGGCCTGTTGCCATCCTATCTGCGGTTCCTGCGCGGGGTGGTGGATTCGGAAGATCTGTCGCTCAACATCTCGCGCGAGATGCTGCAGACCGACCCGAAACTTGCCAAGATACGCTCCGGCCTTACCAAGAAAGTGCTCGGCGAACTGAAGAAAAAGGCCAACAAGGATCCGGAGGCCTATGCGGTGTTCTGGAAGAATTTCGGCGCCGTGCTGAAGGAGGGCCTCGTCGAGGATGACGGCTTGCGCGACCGCATTCTCGAGGTCAGCCGTTTTGCCTCGACGGCCGGATCGGACCTGACGAGCCTTGCCGCCTATGTCGAACGGATGAAGGACGGCCAGGAGGCGATCTTCTACATTACCGGCACAGACGCCGAGAAGATCGCCAATTCACCGCATCTCGAGGGCTTCCGCGCCAAGAGTGTCGAAGTTCTGCTGCTGTCCGATCCGGTGGATGAATTCTGGCTGCAGCATGTGCCCGAATTCGAGGGCAAGTCCTTCAAGTCCATCACCCGCGGCGCTGCCGATCTCGACGCGATCAAGAGCGAAGACAAGGCCGATGACAAGAAGGATGAGGACGAAACACCGGCTCTGGGCGGCCTGATTGCCGCCATCAAGCTGGAGCTCGGCGATGCCGTCAAGGATGTGCGCCCCTCCAAGCGGCTGACCGAAAGTCCGGTCTGTCTGATCGCCGACGAGGGCGACATGGACGTCAATCTGGAACGGCTGCTGCAGCGCCACGGCCAGCTGCAGGGCGGCATGCCGCGTATTCTGGAGCTCAATCCCGGCCATGCCATCGTCCGCAAGCTGGCTGAAAGAGCCAGCAAGGAGGGTGCCGGAAGCGATGTTCTGCTGCAGGACGCCGCACACCTGCTGCTCGATCAGGCACGGATCGCCGACGGCGAGGCTCCAACGGATCCCGCCGAGTTCGGCCGCCGGCTGAGTGCCGTGATGGAAAGCGCGCTGTAGCCTACTTCGCGCTCGGAGCCTGTGACCATCTGGCCGTCCGGTCGGCCTTCAGCGAGATGAAACAGGCCATGGCGAACAGTCCGAGCAGGGCAATCGGCAGACTGCCGAGGAAGATCGTGCGCGCGACATGCGCTGCCTGTTCCGTCGTATTGTCCACGGAAAACCCGGCAGCGTTGGCCAGAATGCCGCACACCGACGCCCCGAGCGCATAGCCGAAACGCGAAACGGTGGGCAGGGCGCCCGATAGCCGCGCGACATCGTCTTCATCGGCAAGGCGTTTGGCGCGGCGCAGGACGAAGGTCCAGGCCGTGCCGAAACCGATGCCCTCAAGCGACGCAAAGACGACGATCACGGAAAGCGGCCCATTCGGAATGGCATAGGCCAGCCCAGCAACGCTGCAAAACACCATCGTCAGGCCGATCGCGATGAAAAAGCGGTCGAAGCGCTCCGGCGACCCGGAAAGCACGATTGCCGCCGCGCTCCATCCGATGGCCACACTGGCCAGAACATAACCGGCCAGATAAGCCGGATAGCCGTGAATGATGGTCATCAGCAACGGCCCGTAGGTGCCGAGACCCATGGCCGAAACGGCCAGGGACAGGGTCATCACCAGCGCCGAGCCGACGGGTGTTCGAAGATTGAAGGGCTGGTTCGGCAACAGACGCGACTCGCCGCTTATCGAATCCCGCCACAGAAACAAAAACAGACTTGCTGCGCCCAGCACAAGAAGGATCGGCGTGCGTGGCAGCGTCACATCGATACCGGCATAGGCGATCATCAGCACGCCCAGCGTCAGCAGCATCAGCCGGCCGAAAGGAATCGAATTATCCTGTGTTTCATTCGTCTTGCGCTCGGCGATATGGATCCCCAGCCAAATCCACAGGGCCAGCCCGACAGCCTGGGCGGCAAAGAAGGCAAATCCCATGCGCCAGGTGGAATATTCGACGAACACACCGCCGATCAGCGGGCCCAGAAACGCCGACGCGCCCCACAATACCGAGATGATGCCGAGAACCCGCGGGGTCAGCCTGGCGGGAAACAGCGTCGCGACTGCGATGAAGGCCAGCGCCGTCAATCCACCGCCACCGACACCCTGCAACAGCCGGCCGAAAAGCAGGATCGGCATCGTCGGTGCAACAGCGCTCGCCAGACAGCCGGCGGCAAATATGAGAGCCGCCAGAACCATTGGAACCCGTACGCCCTTGTGCATCACCATCAACGCACCGCTGGCGCCGGCAACGATCGACCCCAACTCATAGAGCGCAACCGACCACGCCACATAGGCTTCCCCGCCGATCTCGGAAACGATCTGCGGCATCATCGTCGCGACGATCAGACTGTCGGCCGCATGCAGCCAGACACCAAGACTGACCAGCAGCAAGGGCGCGCCATAGCGGCGGTTGACGACTTCGCGCCAACGGACATGGGAAGAAAGCGGCTCTGACGTCATTGAATGACACTCGCGCGGATCGTTTGTGACGGCAAGCGTTGTAATGTCTCAACCTTGGTTGAGGTCAAGCGCTCCATCCGCATGGGTCATCGGTCTATCGGGAGGCCGAAAACAGGCGCCGCAGGGCATCCGGGAGCACCCGGTCATCGCGCAGCAAACCGGCGGGGCGCCACAGCAAAATGGCGATCATCATCAGGGCAAGACCGATTTCGGTCAGTCCGGGTACGGCCGGAACGTTTACATTGAAGAGGGTCATGCCCCCGGTCGCAACGCGCAGCAATTCGGCGACCGTCGACAGAAGGACCGTCCCGACCACGGCGCCTGAAAGACTTTTCAATCCACCGACAACGAGCATGGCAAGGGTCAGGAAGGTAAAGGCGATATAGAACTGGCCGACCGACAAAACACCGAGAAAATGCCCCTGAAGCACGCCGCCAAGCGCCACGATCGCCGCGGAAAGAACAAAGGCGATCAATCGAAGCCGGCGGACCGCAATGCCCGATGCAAGCGCCGCGACTTCATCCTCCCGCGAGGCGCGGAGCATCAGACCAAGGCGGGAAAACCGGAAAGCGAAGGCCACCACCAGCGCCAACAGTGCCGCGCTGCAGGCGATTGCAAGATTGGTGCTCAACGGCAACCCGACCAGCGAACTCGTTCCCTTGGTCAGCGCATCGGCATTGGAATAGACCGTGTAGACAATCACCAGCCAGGCAAGCGTCGCGATACTCGCGGCAATGCCTGACAGACGCACCACGGCAAACCCGATGATCAAGGCCACCAGCGCCGTGACTGCCATGGCGACCAGCGCTCCACCAAAAAGATCAAGCTGAGTGGCAAGAATGAAGGGCGGCAGATCGGGCAGGAACAGCTTTTTGACATTCAGCGGCAGGGTGAACCAGGCGGCCGCATAGGCGCCGATCATCGCAAAGCTGACATGACCGAAAGACAGGATGCCAGAATTGCCGACAAAGACCGACAGCCCGATCACAACCACCAGCTTGATCAGCGTGTCGATTGCAAAACGGTTCAGGACGGCGGAATCGGAAAGCCCGAAGGCAGCCACCAACAGGATCAGTGCTGCGAGTAAGGCAAGGATTGGCAGGCGCGAACCCATCAGATGCGCTCCCGGGCGGCAGCGCTGCGGAACAGACCCTGCGGACGAAAGATCAACACGGCGATCACCACAAGATAGACGAAGGCCTCGCGGAACACTCTCCATTCAGGCGGCAGCAGCGCCTGCAGAAAAACCGTGAACATGCCGACCGCCATACCGCCCAGAACCGCCCCCACCAGGCTGCCCATGCCGCCGATCACGGTCGCAACGAATCCGACAAGCGCCAGTTGCAGGCCGAGCGTCGGCGAGGCAATGCCGGTCTGGGCGGAAAACAGGATGGAAACGACGGCCGCCAGTAGACCGCTGAGACCGAAGGCCAGGGCAATGACGCGGTCTCCGCGCACCCCGAGCAGCCGCGCCATCCGAAAGTCGACGGCAGCGGCCCGCATTTCAATGCCGATGCGGGTGCGCCGCAACAGGAAGGCAATGGCCACCAGCAGCACCACCGTGACCCCGATGGTGACCAGATTGATGCCGGGAATGCGGACCTCGTTGATGACGATGGGTTTGCCGAGTTCGGGCAGCAGGTCGAAGCCGATCGGCCGGGCGCCGAAAACCAGCACCAGCACGTTTTGCAGAAGGAAGCTGATGGCAAAGCTGGTGATCAACAGCGTCGCAGGGTCCGAGCTTCGTAGCCGGCGAAAGGCCAGCCTGTCGACCGCCAGCGCGAGAAGCACCACCACCGCGATGGTGACCGGTGCGGCAAGCGGAAACCAGACACCAGCCGTCATCATCAGAACATAGACACCGATGGTAATGAACTCGCTATGGGCAAAATTCACCAGCCGCATGATTCCGAACAACAGGCCGATGCCCAGTGCCGACAGGGCATAGAGGGATCCGACACTGATCGCATCGATCAGGGTTTGAACCGCATAGGTCATTCGGCGCCCTCCCGCCGGACACCGAGATAGGCCTCATCCAGTGCCGACCCGCCCAATATTTCGCCAGCGGTACCGGCACTCTGCACCACGCCATTGGCCAGAACGAGCACCCGGTCTGCCACATCGCCCAGGCGCGCCGGGTTCTGTTCGATCAGGAGCATGGTGACGCCCTGCGCCTTGAGATCTTTGAGGGTGGCATAAACCCGTTCGACCATGATTGGTGCCAGACCCAGCGAAGGCTCATCCAGGATCAGAAGTTTCGGGCGTGTCAGCAGCGCGCGGGCGATGGCCAATTGCTGTTGCTCGCCGCCCGACAATCGCGTCGCCATGCTGGCGCGCCGTTCCTGAAGGATCGGAAACATCGCCATCATGTCCGCAATCCCTGCCCCGTCTCCATTCCTGGCGGACCGGGCAGACAGACCAAGCTGCAGATTTTCCTCGACTGAAAGACCTTCGAAGATATGACGCCCCTCCGGCACAAGCGAGATCCCCTTGGCGGCGATGTGTTCGGGCAGCCTGCCACCGATCGTTTCTCCGTCAAATCCGATTTCACCGGTGGTGGGCGCCACGGCGCCGGCAACCGCCAGTGTCAGGGTTGATTTACCGGCGCCATTGGCACCGACGACCGCCAGGGTTTCGCCCTCATCGATCTGCAGGGAAACGTCACGCAGGGCCGGGATCGGCCCGTAGTGAACCGACAGTTTTTCAACCGACAGCAGGCTCATGTGGCCGGCTCCGAACCCAGATAGGCGCGGCGCACCGCCGGATCATTCTGAACAATTTGCGGCGTGCCGCGGGCAATGACCTGCCCGGTGTCCAGAACAACGAGCCGTTCGCAGATCGACATCACCAGGGCCATATTGTGTTCGACCAGCAGCAAACCGAGACCGGTCCGGTCGCGAATGGCAACCAATGTCCGGTCGATGTCCTCGACCTCTTCGGGGGTCATGCCCGCCGCCGGTTCATCCAGCAGCAGAAAGCGTGGGCTGAGAGCAAGCGCACGGGCAATGGCAAGCCGTCTCTGATTGGCATAGGACAAGGACCCGGCCGGCATGTCCCGGTGGTCCGCAAGGCCGAGTGTGTCGAGCAGATCGCCGGCAGGCGGCGCCCTGCCCCCGACAACGGCCGCCGCGGCCGAGACATTTTCAATCGCGCTCATTCCGGCGAACAGCCGAACGGCCTGAAACGTTCGCACGACGCCGGCCCGGGCGATCTGCTGCGGTGGCATGCGGTCAAGGAATTGCGCACCGCATCGCACATGGCCTTCCGCCGCGGTCTGGAAGCCGGACATCACATTGATCAAGGTGCTCTTGCCGGCGCCATTGGCGCCGATCAGCCCGACAATTTCGCCACGCCCGATTTCCAGATCGACCTTCGAAAGGGCAACGAGACCGCCGAAACGCACGCCAATGCCCTCGGCGATCAGTCTGTCGTTGTCGCTCCCGCTCACGATCGGTCCCGACAATTGATGTCGGCGATCAGAATTCGATCTCCGGCACGCTCTGCGGGGCCAGCCGCCCGACGGCATTGTGCTTGCCGTCAGTGATTTCCATGATCAGCATGGGTCGGCCGACATTGATATGCAGATCCGGCGTGAAGCTGGTCGAACCGATCAGCAGGTCCTCACCGGAGAATTTGTCGAGCTCGGCGCGAACCGCATCCGTATCGAATGTGCCCGCCCGTTCGACCGCCTTGGCCCAGGCCTCGATGACCGAATAGCCCGTCAATGAATGGCCGGTCACCGGCGGTGCACCGAACTTTTCGGTAAAGCGCGCCACGAACCCGTTGACGGCATCATCCGGATCATTGCCGAAAACCGATCCATAGACAGCAACATAGAAATCCGACAGATCCGGAACCGCCTCAAGCCAGTAGGCGCCATCCATGGATTCGCTGGCCACCAATGGCGTTTCGATGCCGGCAGCGCGTATCTGGCGAACATAGGAGCCGCCATTGATGGCACCGCAGAACATCACGAAATCCGGCTGCGGGTTCGCCGACTTGATGCGAGTGATCTGCGAGGCGATCGACGTGTCATTGGAGGCGTTATAGGTATCCTGGCCGACAAAACCGGCATCGCCGGCCAGTTCACGCCAGCGCGTTTCAAAATTGTCGCACAGCGATTTGGTGTATTCGACCTGCGTGTCTTTCAACATGTAGGTCGTCTTGTAACCCTGCTCATTGAAGGCCCACTCGGCCAGCGTTGCGCCCTGCGAGGCCGTCGCCGTCGACATGGTGAAGGCATTCGGCCCGATGCCTTGCGCACCGAATTTCGGATCGGCCGCACAGGAGGAAAAGGCGATGACATTTTGCGATTGCGCCACCAGCGCTGCCGGCGCTCCGAAATCGAAGTCGCAGGTGACCATCACCATCTGTGCGCCCTTGCTCAGAACATCCGTTGCCGCCGTGGCACCCTGTCCCGGATCCGATTTGGTATCGGCCTCGATGGAAACGATTTTCTTGCCCAGCAATCCGCCCTTGGCATTGATGTCGTCGATCGCCAGCAGCGCAGCCTTGCGCGGCCCGTCATCATAGGGCGCCACGAAGCCCGAAAGCGCGACCGGAAATCCGACCGTCACCGTATCCTCCTGTGCCAGCGTGGCAGCCGGATAGGCTCCGATTGCCGTCGCCAGCAGGGCGATTGTAATAGCTCTGTTCATCATCTGCACTCCCATTGCTCGAATGCCGCTTTGCGGCGGTTCCTACTCTTTTCCGGTTCGCTTGTGGTTTGCTTTCCGGCGGTCGGGCGAACGGATCGCCGCCGGTTCCAGTCCATAGACATCGATGGCGCGTTGCTGCGAGATCCAGCCCTCTTCAAGATCGGACAGGACGGCATCCGGATCCCGTTCGCCTGGCGGCCCGTAACCGCCACCGCCGCAGGACACCGACAGGATGCGATCGCCGGCATTCACCGTCACCTGGGCGCAGCCATCGAGTTTCTCGCGGGTACCGTCCGGCCGGATGAGATATTGGTTCGCCGCCCCGCCATCGCCGCCGCCACGCGCACCCTTGGCGGGGTTGTCGACGCCATCGCTGACATAGCCGACGGAAATCCCGGTACCGACCGGCCCGAACTCCACGGCGATCGACGGCGCCCCGACATGCTTTCCGGCCCCTTCCGTATCGGGCAGCATCTTGCGGGAATAGACATGGATCGGCTGCCGCAGCTCATCGAGTTCGACACTGTCGAGATTGCAGAATCCGGCATTTCCGACATGGCCGATGGTGATCCAGGCATCGGCGCCGGGTGTCCCCGCACCCCCCGTCATGCCCAGAAAGAGCTGGTTGACAAAGGCCTCCCCGGTCACCGGATGCACGCCGGAAATCACACCGACGGCAGGCGGAATGACCGCGCCGCATTCCGCCATGCCATACCCGTCGGCAATGTCCGCAATGGCGCACTGAACCGCATTGGCAACACGGTCCGCCACATTTGTCGTTGCAACGGATGTGGATGTCGGGTGAAGTGGGATGCCGACAACACAATTTTCGCGCAATTTCAGATCGATACGGCGAAATGCCCCGGCATTCTTGGGAACCGTGTGATCGATCGCATTGAAAATGCCGATCATCGCGGCGGTGCGCGAACAGGCCTCCGACAGGTTCAGACCACAGGGCAGGCAATCCATATTGTCGCTCAGATCGACCGATATCCGGGCATTCGCCGGATCGATTTCGACCTCGACGTTGACCGGAATTCCGTCCTCCGGCGTCCCGGGGAAATGGTCATGGGTGCTGGACCGGCGGGCGCGTCCGGCGGGCATGGCCGACAGGGCTTCGCGCATCCGCAACTCGGAATAGTCGAACCATTGGCGCGAAAACGCCGTCAGTGTGTCCCACCCCATCTCGGCCGCCAATGCCATGATTTCCTGCTCGCCAATGCGCGCCGCTCCAAGCGCGGCGAGAAAATCGCCCCACCATTGGTCGGGAACACGGATGCGCATGCGGCACATGCGCACGAAATCCTCATTGGTCTGGTAGTCTTTCTGAACCTGAACGGACGGAAATATCAGCGCGCCTTCCTCATACACATCCTGCGCCGCGCCGTGATAGGTCGTCGGAATGGAGTTGCCGATATCGGCTTGGTGCGCCTTGGCCAGGACCGTGAAACGATGCCGACCGTCATCATCGATCACCGGCACGAGAATGGTGTGATCGGCCGCATGGCTGCAGCCGTGATAGGGCGAATTGTTGAGAAATGCGTCGCCGCGCTGCAGCGAAGGCGCGTGGTCCTTCATCGTCCATGCCATGATATCCGGCCCGGACAGGACATGGATCGGCAGACCCTCATTGACCGCCAGCAAGTCACAGTCAGCGGTGACGATGCAGCAGGAAAAGTCCCGCGCGATGTTCAAAACGCCCGACCGCCCCGTCCGCAAGAGCGTATTGGCCATTTTTCGGGCGACGCCTTCGAAACGGTGATTGAGCAGTGCCAGTGTGACCGGATCGATCTTGGATCCGTCCTGTCCGGAGGCGGCATTCATGTCGATGCTCCCAGGTCGATAACAAGGCTGTTTGACGGGCGGCACATGGCCGTGGCGCCGGGATCGACGACCACCGTCGTATAGGCCGATTCAATAATGGCAGGACCGATAACCGTCTCGCCGACGCCCATGGCATCCATCCGATAGACCGGAACGTCGATCTGTCCGGTCGCCGAGAAATAGGCCGGTCGATGCCCGGCGGTCCGGCCGTCTTCCGAGCCGCTTGCCAGGCGCAGTTCAGGCCGCTCGTGAAACCGACAGTTGACCTGCGCCGTCCAGCCGACGATTTCAATAGATGAAGCCGGATCGTCGAACGAAAACAGAACCTTATGGGCCTTGTGGAACGCCGAGACAAATGCATCGACATCGGCCGGAGAGGTCAACCGGTTGTCTCCGAGTTCAACCTCGATTTCCCAGACCTGCGTCGCGTAGCGCGCGTCGACCCGAAACGACACAAGCGTCTCGAGCGCGCCTGCACCCGGCCCCTCGGCAAAGGTTCGGCAACGCGCCTCCAGCGACGTCAGGGTGTGCTGAACGGCATCGAAATCGAACCGGTCGGTCTTGACGACCCTGGCGGCATGAAATTCCGCCTTGAGATCCGACATCAGGGCGCCGGCCGCCGACAGCGCGGGACCCACCGCCGGAACGATGACGTACCGGCACCCCAGCCGGCGGGCGATGCGGACGGAGTTGAGACCCGCCGCACCGCCACCGCCGACCAGAACCGCATGTCGCGGATCGATGCCCTGTTTGACGGTGATGTCGAGGATGGCCTGGACCATGTTTTCCGTCGCGATCGCGATGATGGCATCCGCAGCAGCCGCGAGGTTGAGGTCGAGCAGATCGGCCACCTTTTCGCGCACCGCCGTCTGCGCCAGCGCCGGATCGAGCTGCATGGTGCCGCCGAGAAAATAGTCCGGATCGATATGGCCGAGAACCAGCGAAGCGTCGGTCACCGTCGGTTCCGTTCCACCCCGCCCATAGGCCGCCGGACCGGGCACCGCGCCGGCGCTGCGCGGGCCGACATGCAGCAATCCGCCGCTGTCGACACCGGCGATCGAGCCGCCCCCGGCCCCGACACTTTTCACATCCACCCAGGGAAAGCCGATCATGATCCCGCGATAGCGGTCGCCGATCGCCGTCTCGCGCGATGTTGGAATCGTGCCGCCCCGCACGATGCTGACATCATAGGTCGTCCCGCCGGTGTCGGCGATGATGGCGTCCGTCAGATCGCTGTCGAGCGCACTGAAATACCGCCCGGCAATCGGCGCCATGGACGGCCCCGAATTGACAATATGGATCGGCGCGTCGGCCGCGTCAGCCGCATCGATCACGCCGCCCTGGGAGGTCACGATCAATGTTCGGCCGGCAAATCCGCTGTCGCGCAAGCGGCTTTCCAGCGACCGCATATAGTGGCCCATAATGGGTTTGAGAGACGCATCCACCGCTGCGGAAGATGCCCTGCGAAACTCGCGGATGGCCGGGTTGAGGCGGTGAGAAAGCGTGAACGGCACGTCCGGCAGTTGCTCCGCCAGCAGCGCGCCGATGCGCTCCTCATGCGCCGGATTGACGACCGACCAGAGCAGGCAGACGGCCACGGCTTCAACGCCCTTTTGCTCAAGATCGGCGATAATATTCGATACGGCCGCCTCATCCAGCGCGGTCATTACGCCGCCGTCGGACCGGACCCGCTCGGGGACTTCATAGGTCAGGCTTCGCGGAATGAACGGACCGGGAAAACCGGTCGAAAAGTCAAACGCATTGTCCCTGCCGCCCTCTCGCAGGACCAGCATGTCGCCATGACCCTCGGTGGTCAGCAACGCCGTTTTTGCGGTGCGTCCGGTGATCAGCGCATTGATCGCGTGTGTCGTCCCGTGGATCAGCACATCGCCCTTTTCCAGCAGGTCCGAAAGCGAAAGGTCGACATCATCCGCAGCAAGTGCCAGGGCATCGATAACCCCCGAAATCGGATCGGCGGGCGTCGTGCGCGCCTTGTACAATCGGCAAAGCCCGTGATCATCTTCCAAAACGAGATCGGTGAATGTCCCACCCGTATCGACTGCAAATCGCATTGCCGTCATCCGTCCCTGTTCAATTCCATCGCCCGATGACACCTGTCATGATCAGAATTCGACCCGGTCGCCGCCCTTCAGGGCCAGAAGGTCGCGCGCCTCTGCCGGGCTCGCGATCTCCATGCCGAGTTCCTCCAGTATCCGCCTGATCTTGGCCACCTGTTCGGCATTGGATGTCGCCAGTTTGCCACGGCCGATATAAAGCGAATCCTCAAGACCGACCCGGACATTGCCGCCGAGCAGCGCGGCAAGCGTCAAGAAGGCCATCTGGCTCTTGCCGATGCCGAAGGCTGACAGGCGATAATCCGAACCGAAGAGCCGGTCCGCCGTCTGCTTGAAAAACATGAGATTTTCGAGATCGGCACCCATACCGCCGGAAATTCCGAAAATGCCCTGAATATGAAAGGGCGGAGACACCAGACCGCGATCGACGAACAGTTTGAGATTATAGAGATGTCCGATGTCGTAGCACTCGAATTCGAACCGTGTGCCATAGGCCTGGCCGACCTCGATCATGATGTGCTCGATCATCTCGAAGGTGTTTGGATAGATCAGTCCCCAGGTGTTTTCCACATAGGGTTTTTCCCACTCATGTTTCCATTCGCTGTATTTCGACGCCAGTTGCGACACCGAAAAATTCATCGATCCCATGTTCAGACTGGTGACCTCGGGCTTGGCCCGGTGTGCCGGTGCCAGCCGCTCATCCAGGGTCATGCCGATGCCACCGCCGGTGGTCAGGTTGAGAACCGCATCGCTTGCCTGTTTGATGCGTGGCAGGAACTGCATGAAGACATCCGGGTCCTGTGTCGGCTGACCGGTCTCGGGATGGCGCGCATGCAGGTGAATGATGGCAGCGCCCGCCTCCGCTGCTTCGACTGCCGACGATGCGATCTCGTCCGGTGTGACCGGCAGGTGGGGCGACATGGTCGGCGTATGTATCCCGCCGGTAATCGCGCAGGTGATGATGACCTTGTTGTCCATCAGATCCTCTCTTCCTGGCCGTCATTGATCGATTTTTTCAGCGCCAGCAGCCGCATCAGGGCCCGGTCGCGATCGCGCATCCGTTCCGTTGCAGCGCCTGACGGGGCCGCATCGCGGCGGCTTTGCTCGATGGCCATCAGCGCCTCTTCAGGCCAGGGGTCGGCCACAGAAAGATCCCGGCCGAGGGCCTGATAGAGATGTCCGTAGCGGCTTGCGTAGTCGAAGAAACCATCGGGCGCATTGAGATCCATGGTTTCGAACGGCCCCATCAAGGCCCACCGCAGGCCGAGGCTGTGCTTCATGATCGCATCGAGACCGTCGGGCGCGACCACACCTTGCGCCACAAGAGCAACGGCCTCGTTGACGACCGCCGTCTGCAGGCGGTTCATGACGAAACCCTCGATTTCGCGGTTGACCGTCACCGGCACCTGGCCGATGGCGCGCATGACGGCGCAGACCCGCTCGACCGTTTCCGGCGCATGCCAGGGAGACGGCACGATCTCGACCACCGGCATCAGATGCGGCGGATTGGCCGGATGGGCGACGATGCAGCGGTCCCGGTTGGCGATGGTCGCCAGAAACGCACTGCCGGGCAAAGTGCTGGTGGAACTGCCGATGAGCACATCGGGCGGTGCAATGGCATCGATGCGCTCAATGACCTGTGTCTTGATTTCCGCCTGTTCCGGAACGCTCTCCTGGACATAGCCGGCACCCTCGATCGCGGCCTCCGGCGTGTCGGCAACCGACACTTTGGCCTTTGCGCCGTCCGGATCGTCGAGCAGTCCCGCATCGGCGAGATCATCCACCGACCGGCCAACCGCGCTATGGGCTGCATCCCGGGCGGCCGCATCCCGGTCCCAAAGGGCAACGCTCCAGCCGGCACGGCAAAAGGCTGCCGCCCAGCCGCGGCCAATCAATCCCGTACCGATAATGGCGACTCGCTCCGGCATGGTCATTCTTCCCACTCGATATTGCCATCGACCCCGATTTGCTGCCCGCTCACCCGCTGACCGCCATCGGAGGCAAGGAACTCGATCATCGCTGCGATATCGTCCGGCTCGACCATCGTGCGCATCGAAATGTAGCGCATCAGTGATTTGGCATAGTCCTCGGGTGACTGGCCCAGCGCTTCGGCTTTCGAATTGATGATGCGTTCGATGCGCTCGCCGCGAATGGCTCCCGGCAGGATGGCGTTGACACGAATGCCGAAGGGGCCGAGCTCCCGCGCCAGATTGCTGGTCAGGCTTAGCACCGCGCCCTTGGTTACCACATAGGGTAGGCGCAACGGCAATCCGACCTTGGCGCTGCCGGACGAAATGTTGACGATCAGACCGCTGCCATTGGCCTTCATCATCGGTATTGCGGCCCGCGCGAACAGGAAATGGCTGGTCAGATTGATCCGCAGCGATTCATTCCAGTCATTGAGGGAGATCTCTTCGGCCGGGGCCGTTGGACCGGCAATGCCGACATTGTTGACGAGCACATCGATCCCGTTCAGCCGGCTTTCAACGGCGGCAAAGACAGCGCCGACCCCGGCTTCATCACCCGCATCGGCCCGAACAACATGAAGCTGCGGCAACTCGGCCTTAAGGGATTGAAGCGCCGGTTCATCCACATCACTGGCGATCACCTGCGCGCCGGCAAGGGCGAAACGCGATGCGATCCGCCGTCCGGCGCCATTGGCCGCAGCATTCACCACCACACGCAGGGAACCGGTTTTGTTCGACATCCACGATCTCCGTGCCAGCCATTTCTGCTATAGCAATATTGTAATAGCGTTGCGCCTGTCAATCTGCTATTTCAGAAATAAGCAGGAGAGCATCGATGAACCCATCGCAGGCGCCGCGACGCAGAGGGCGCAATCAATCCCGGGCTCCGCTCCTCGAGCGAGTGGACGGCGACTTGCAGGAGCCGGTCGAACGGCAGGTCTACCGCAACATCCGGCAGGGATTGATGAGCGGGCTGATCGCACCCGGATCCACATTGTCGAGCCGCTCGCTGGCCCAGCAGATGGGCGTCAGCGCACAACCCGTGCGCGACGCGCTCAAACGTCTGGAGGCCGACGGCATCCTGCACGGCCGGCCGCAAAGCGGGTTCTATCTGCGTGATCTGAGCCAGTCCGAATATGCCGAAATCACCGAGATCAGGCAGCGGCTCGAGGGGTTGGCCGGTCGCCACGCCGCCCGGTCGATGCCCAAGAAAATGTGTTCACAGCTCAGGCGCCTCAATGAGGAAATGGGGCGCCTGACCTCACCGCAGGACTATCTGGCCGCCAATTTCCGCATCCATTTTGCCATCTACACCCATGCCGGGCGGCGTGAATTGCTCGCTATCATCCAGAATCTGTGGATGCGTGTCGGTCCGATCCTGCATTACCACACCCATGATTTCAGCCGACACAACGTGCTCGACATCCACGAGGCGATTATCGATGCTCTCGAACGCCGCGACGGGGATGCGGCCGAGCAGGCCATTTCAACGGATCTTTCAAGCGCCGCAAAAATCATCATACCGTCCCTTCCCGACAGGCCCCCGGCAACCGAATCGGAAAGCCTGCAAATGTGGCCTTGATCCCGGCCAGGAGCGACGCAGACCCGCAACCGGGAGTTTCGAAGTGACGGCCGCTATCTTGATGTTCAGCTGGGCAGTCACCACATGAAAGAGATGGCTTTACCGATCGTTTTTCTGCTCGTTACCGCTTTCCTGGGCTATTGCGCCAATCGCGTCGCCCACAGCAAAGGCCGCAATCCATGGGGCTGGACAATCGCCACCGTTTTTCTGCTCTTTCCGGTCGCGATCCTTCTCCTTCTGCCGGATGCGTCTGCAAGGGGCTCGCCACCGGTGCAAGGCGCCTGAAAAGGGACCTGCAATCGGCAATGCCGTTGCTTTGACGGTGAACCCATGATCCGTTCCGGGCATTTGCCCCTTGAATTTTCCGCCTGAAGCCGCCTTAAGTTTTCCGTACGACGGCTACGCAACGGGGAACCCATCGTGAGCGAAGGGCTGCAACTGCTCAACAGGGCACGCGCCGCAACTGCAGAAACGGAAAGCCGCTTGCGCGGGCACCCGTTCGTGACGGCAGTCGAGCAGGGACACGTCGACCTCGCCGCCCTGCACTGTTTCTGCGGCAGCCAATACCAGATGTGGAAAAGCAATTCGACCGCGGTCAGTATGGCGCGGTTTGAAAACCACCCCTATCGCGATGTGTTCCTGACATCCCCGGACTTTGAAGTCGGCGCAGCCCATGAAATGGTCGCACTCGCCAGAAGGCTGGGCATGGATCCCACGGTGCTGGAAACATTTGAGCCAGCAGCCGAACTCTTCGGATATGCCGCCTACAAGGCGTGGTTGATATGTTTCGGATCGGCGGCGGAGATGGCCTGTGCCCGGGCTCTCAATCTGTCCGCCTGGGGTTACAATTGCGCAAAGTTTAGTCACGGACTGCAGACGCACTACGGACTGGCTCCGGATGAAACCCATTTCTTCGATGCCTTTTCAGGTCTGCAGGAGTTGCAGAGCATGGCCGCAAAGGTCATTGATGATGACCTGCAACACGGTGCCGAACCGTTCATGATTGTCCGCGCTGCACGGCTGATGCAATCCTATGAACTCATGTTCTGGGATGAGATGGGCCGTCAGGCGGATCTGTAACCACATTCAAACAGGCAGGTAACGGGAGAGACCATTGGCAGCCGCGGGATTAAACCATGAGGAATTGAAGGCTTTCCTGGCAGAGGCCTTTGCGCCCTGGGTGCAGCAATTGAACATCGAACCGATGGAAACGACGTCAACCGGAGCCATCTTCACGATACCGGAAAACGCCGACCTGGTTCGCATCGGCGGCGTGATCTGCGGTCAGGCTCTTGCTGCCATTTCGGATACGGCGGCGATTTTGACGCTGATGGCGCACAACGCGGAGCGCCGCATCATGACCACCGTCGATATGACCAACCACTTTATCCGGCCCGCTATGACAGGCGATCTGGAAGCGACGGTCACCATCCTGTCCAACGGGCGGCGCATGGCCACCGCACGGATCGATATTCGCGCCGTCGGCAGCCCGAAGATCTGCGCAGCGACGACATGCGGCTTTGCCTATGTGGAAGCGCCGTCAGGATAGACCGTTCGCTGTCGCTGATTTTTCGGCAAAGCCACGCTCCAGCTCGATCAACCTCTGCTTGCGCCAGAGGCCGCCGCCATAGCCGGTGAGCGATCCATCCGCGCCGATAACCCGGTGGCACGGAATGATGAGCGCGATCATATTGGCTCCGTTTGCACGGGCGACGGCGCGGGTGGCCGATGGTTTTCCGATGGCTCGGGCGAGGTCTGAATAGCTGCAGGTCGTGCCGGCCGGTATCCGTCTGAGTTCATCCCAGACGGCGCGTGTAAACGGCGTCCCGTGCAGCCTGAGCGGTGTTTCGAAGCGGCTGCTACTGCCCTGGAAAAAACCCGCCAGCTCGGCCTGCGCCTGTTCTGTCGGATCGAACCGTCCGATCCCGATATCATGGCCCGTCGCCATTCGGATTGTCTTCAGTTCGGCCGGCAGCGCCCGTCGCTCGACGAATTCCAGCAGATGCAGACAGGCGCTGTCGCTCACCGCGATCATCGTCCCCAGAGGCGTGGCAATCCAGTCGGCCCTGAGCGCTTCTCTTCCGGTGAACCGGGCCGGAGACTGACCCAGCAGACGCGCGAATGCCGCGCGAAAGCCGCTGGGAGACCGAAATCCGGCATCAAGCTGGGCATCGATCACTCGGCCGCCATTGGAAAGCGTGACAAATCCGTCGCGCAAGCGCGACAGACGGGCCATTTCAAGAAACGTGATACCGAATTGGCGCTTGAAACTGCGGCGGACGGTCGACGGATCGAAGCCACGGGCAACGATATCGGCTTCGGTCCAGCGCCGCGCCGGTTCAGCCTCCAGCGCCGCCAGAAGATCGCGGAAGAGTGGATCGGCATCAGCCGCCGGTGCCATCGGCGAACAGCGCTTGCATGGACGAAATCCAGCCTCCAGACACGCCGCGACACTGTTGAAAAAACGACAATTCTCGCGCTTCGGTTTGCGCGCCGGACAGGTCAGGCGACAGAAGATCCCGGTCGAGGTGACACCGACAAACGCCTGGCCATCATAGGCCGGATTGCGATCCAGCAGCGCGTGATAGAGCGTATCGTGATCCGGAAGGTCGAACAACATGATCGCAGACTAGCAAATTGCTCAGGCGCCGACCGCCTCTTTTCGGGCAACGATACCAATTGACGGACAAACCGGCTTTACGGTGGTTCATGAATGCGCGCGGCTGCCTCGGCCTGTCGCTGGATCATCCGCTCCTTGCGAAACACATAGAGGCCGGATCCGACGATGATCAGGATACCAACAATGGTCGGACCATCTGGTACATCGCCGAAAAACCAGATTCCGAGGACGGTCGCACTCAGGATCTCCAGATACTGGAACGGCGCCAGAATGGTGGCCGGAGTCAGACGAATCCCGTAGATGGCCAGCATGTGGGAAACTGTTGCGACAGCACCCAGGGCGATCAGAATCCACCATTGCGTCACCGTCGGCCAAACGGGTTCGAGAACCGGCACGGAAAGGTAGGAGCCCATGGCCATTGCCGGCAGCATGTTGAGCGCCGCAAACAGGCAAACCCAGAACTGCATGACGCGCGCGTCTTCCCGCGCGGCGAGGCTACGGGTGATCGTCAGATAGATCGCAATGCACACTGCACAGGCCAAAGGCAACAGGGCAACCGGTCCCACCTCCTGAAAACTCGGCCGGATGACAATCATCGCCCCGGCAAAACCGATGATCACCGCAAGGATACGGCGCGGGCCGATCCGCTCCCCCAGAAAATAGGCGGACATCAATGTCAGGATCAGGGGTTCGACAAAGAAAATCGCCGAACTTTCCGCCAGCGGCATATGCGTCAGCGCCCAGAAAAACAACACCGCCGCCGCAGCCAGAAGGAAACCGCGAATGGCGTGGCTGGCGTTTGGTAGTGGTATGCGGCCGCGAAAAACCCACCAGACCAATGGAAACAGCAGCAGGAACTGAAAGAAAAAGCGAAAAAAGGCAATCTGGCCGGGTGAAAGCGAAGCGCCAAGCCCCTTGGCGATCGCGTGCACACCCGGTGCCATGATGACCGCAACCGCCATCATGATCATGCCGCCTTCGACCGCCGAAACGCCATGGCGGCTGGATAAAGGTCGCTCCTGTGCTTTCTGATCGGACAATTCTGTCCCCTTTTTGTCGCATCCTTCAAAATATGAGATGCGAAAATCGTCAAACGCAGGAACGTTGTGATGCATTCAGGGTGAACCCCGCTGCTGACACACAATGTCAGGAGCTGCTCCTGCGCCCTTGCAATTGTCTCGGTGCGAGCCAATTTATAGTGCTGGTTCCGGGGAGCCGCCACCGGTTTTTCCTCAAAGGGAGGAGCGTGAGACCGCAGCAACGCGTCAGATCGCTTTCAGGCCGGCGGAAAGACAGGCGATATGCATGGCTGACAATACACTCATTACCGAGATCGGCGAATGGCTGGTCGACCAGGCCCTGGGCAAACCGGACATTGTCGAAATGTTCGGTTCGGCCTGCGAGCGGCTCTATGGCGCGGGTGTACCCCTGGCGCGCGCCCGCCTTGCCTGGCCGACACTCCACCCTTTGTTTCAGGCCGAAACGGTCCTGTGGGAGCGCGGCAAGGGCATCGGCCTCGAACAGTTCCAGCATCAGGCCGAACGCACCGATGACTATCTCCAGAGCCCGATGTTCTTCATGCTGGAGCACGGCATATCCGTCATTCGCCGCAACCTCGACGGTCCCAACAAGCTGATCGATTTTCCGATACTGGAAGAATTGATCGAAAAGGGAATGACCGACTATCTGACGGTTAGAACCCAATTCAGCAAACACGACGATCAGAGCAGAATATCCGGCGTGCTGGTAGCCTGGGCGTCGGATCGGTCCGGTGGTTTTTCCGATGACGATGTCGCCGCGCTGCAGAAAATTCAGCGCCGCGTCGCGGTCGCCTGCCGCACGGCCATCCAATCGCGCATTGCCAGCAATATTGTCGAAACCTATCTGGGCAAACAGGCCGGCACGCAGGTTCTGGACGGTGCCATCAAACGCGGCGACGGCCAGGAGACGCAGGCGGTTGTGTGGTATTCGGATCTGCGCGATTCCACCGCCCTCGGAGATACCATGGCGCCGGACGATTATTTCGATCTGCTCAACGACTATTATGAATGCACGGCCGGCTCGGCGATCAAAAATGGTGGAGAGGTTCTCGACTTTATCGGTGATGCGGTTCTGGCGATCTTTCCCTTTCAAACCGACGACGAGTTTTCCGAGGCCGCCGAAGCCGCGACCAGAGCGCTTCGCGATGCCAAGATCGTGCATGAGGATCTCAATGCCCGGCGCAGGGAAAACGGTCGCGTTCCCATCCGCTTCGGTGTCGGTCTCAATGCCGGCAAGGTGATGTTCGGCAATATCGGCGTCCAGGAAAGACTGACCTTTTCCGTCATTGGCCCGACCGTCAATGAGGTTGCCCGCATTGAGGCCCTTACCAAGGCCGCCGGCACCTTCGCACTGGTCACGAAAAATATCGCCGCCTGCGAACCGGATATGTGGAAATCCACCGGCAGGCACAAGCTGGTGGGAGTCGCCCAGGAGATCGAACTGTTCGCGCCGAAAAGGCCCGATCCGGAGAAATCCACCGCACCGGACAAGGATCACGAGAAGGAAGCCGCCGCGCCGATTTTGAATTGATCCCTGGACACTTCAGGCTCGCACAACAGGCGCACATAGAACCCGGCTGACGGGAAAACGGACAAAAGCATGGCAGACAACACTCTTATTACCGGGATCGGCGAATGGCTGGTCGACCAGGCCCTTAGCGAGCCGGACATTATCGAAATGTTCAATGCCGTCAGCATGAGGCTCTATGCCGCCGGCGTTCCGGTCGCCCGCGCCCGGGTCATCTGGCCGACACTGCACCCGTTGTTTCAGGCGGAAACGATCTTGTGGCGGCGGCAGACGGGATCGGAATTCGAACAGTTTCGACACCAGTCGGAACCTGGAGAGGGGTTTCTCCAAAGCCCGTTGCACTTCATGGAGGAAAACAATCTTCCGATTTTACGGCGCAACCTCGACGGCCCCAACAAGCTCGTCGACTTTCCTGTTCTCGAGGAACTGGTCGAGCAGGGTTTCACCGATTACCTCACCATTGCCACCGCCTTCGATGGTGAGGAGGAAGTGGTTGACACCAGCAATGTTGGACTGATCGTGTCCTGGTCCTCGGACCGGCCGGGCGGATTTTCCGACGATGATGTGGATGCCCTGCAGAAGATTCAACGGCGGTTCGCCGTCGCCTGCAAGACGGCGATCCAATCGCGCATCACCGGCAATATCGTCGAGACCTATCTTGGCAAACAGGCCGGCAGGCAGGTCCTGGACGGCGCCATCAAGCGCGGAGACGGACAGGAAACCCAGGCGGTCGTCTGGTTTTCGGACCTGCGCGACTCAACCGCCCTGGCCGACACCATGGCCTCCGATGCATTTTTTGATCTGCTCAATGATTATTACGAATGCACCGCCGGCTCGGCGATCCGGCATGGCGGGGAAGTTCTCGATTTCATCGGCGACGCGGTCCTGGCGATCTTTCCCTATGAAACCGAAGCCGACCTGCCGGAGGCGGTCAAGGCAGCCACCAAGGCGTTGCGGGAGACGGAAACATCCTGCCGCAAGCTCAATGCCGAACGTGTCGAGAACGGATTGCAGCCGATCCGTTTCGGTGTCGGTCTGAACACGGGCAAGGTCATGTTCGGCAACATAGGTGTGGCGGAGCGGCTGACCTTCTCGGTGATCGGACCAACGGTCAATCAGGTTGAGCGGATCGAATCCATGACCAAGGCGGTCGACTCGCAGGCGCTCGTCACCAGGGAAATCGCCGCCGGCGACCCGGATCAGTGGGTTTCCACCGGCATGCACAGGCTTGTCGGCCTTTCCCAGGAAATCGAGCTCTTCGCGCCGAAACAGGACAAGGAAACCCAGCCTGCCGACGCGATCATCCTCGATAAGGACACCGGTGCGCGCGTATTGAACTAAAGCGCCGGGCGTTCAGTTCAAATCGTCATGTAAAAGATCAGCGGCACCGTTGCAGTTGGTGCGCGGCTTTCATGATTCCGGACAGGTTGATGATGCCCGCCGGATCATCGACTCAATCCGTGAATATGCACCCAAATACCGGCCGATGAATGCTGCGCGGATATTTTCCTATCCGGTTGCAGCCGAGCGCAAACGGATGATCACGGCGCTGCGGGCCGCCGGCCTGCCGGAGTGATACATCCCTGGCACCGCTCACATCCTTCGGATTTGACGCGCCCCGTTTACCTGGTCTCAACAAGCTTGCTCTACAGCTGCCTGTGAAAGATGTGGGACAGATCATTTGACCGGAACATCCATGACATCATCTCGACGATCCGATTCGGCGCTGTCCATTGCCGGACTGCGCAAGGCCTTCGACAACAAACCGGCGGTCTGCGACCTCGACCTGGAGGTCCGGGCCGGCGAATTCTACGCCCTGCTCGGTCCGAACGGGGCCGGCAAGACCACGACATTGCGCATGGTGGCCGGCCTGCTGCAGCCCGATGCCGGTTCGATTTCCATATTCGGCGTCGATGCGCTGTATGATCCGGTCGAAGCCAAACGCATCGTTGCATGGGTGTCCGACGAACCGATGATCTACGACAAGCTGTCGCCTTTTGAATATCTGGAATTCGTCGCCGGCCTGTGGGGCGTCGAGGCCGAGACAGCGAAGCACCGTGCCGATGCGCTGCTCGACTGGCTTGGACTGGCACCCCATGCCCATGAGCGCTGCGGCGGCTTCTCCAAGGGCATGCGCCAGAAAGTGGCGCTCGCAGGAGCACTGGTCCACGAACCGCGGCTGATCATCCTTGATGAACCGCTAACCGGCCTCGACGCCGGCTCGGCGCGTCAGGTCAAGAATGTGCTGCTTGAACGGGTTGCCGAAGGCGCAACAGTGATCATGACCACCCATATTCTCGAAGTGGCCGAACGCATGGCCCAGCGGATTGGTGTGATTGCGGCCGGCCGGTTGATTGCCGAAGGCAGCCTGCAGGAATTGCGAGACCGCGCCGGCAGCGACGGATCGCTGGAGGACATCTTCCTCGATCTGGTGTCCGGCGCTGATGCCGAAGCCGGCATTGCCGCCGCCTGATGTCGACGGCTTCGCTGACATGGTTCGCACGCCACGAAATCAGCCTGTTCTGGCGCGACTGGACGGCGCTGATCGTGCGTGGCAAGGCGCACAGGAAGATCTTTGCCGGCCTTGCGCTGGGCGCCTTCGTCATCGGCATGCATGTCGTCGCCTGGTTCACGGTCACCGGCGCTGTCGATTTGCAACGGATTGATCCGCAGGCCGTTTACATCTTTGTTACCGGATGTGCCCTGGTCTCGCTGAGCCTGATGGTGTCACAATCGCTGGAATCGGTGACTCGCGCGTTCTACGCCCGCGCCGATCTCGATCTGATCCTGACGTCACCGGCACCATCGAACCGGATTTTCACCATCCGTATTTGCGCCGTGGCTTTGACGAGCGTCATGATGTCGGCGCTGCTCGTTGCGCCCTTCCTGAATGTCATGGCCTGGGTGGAGGGGCCGCGCTGGCTCCTTGGCTACGGGACATTGCTGTCGATGTCGGCCATCGCCACCGCCGTCTCGCTGGCCATCGCCGTGGCGCTTTTTAAGCTCTTCGGTCCGAAGCGCACACGCTCCATCGCGCAGATCATTGCCGCAATCATCGGCGCCGGATTCGCCATCACCATGCAACTGGTCGCCATCGTCTATTTCGGCAATATCTCCCGCTTGAGCGTCCTGACGGCGCCTGAAATCTCACGGATTCTGCCCGACGCATCGGCCGTGGCATGGATCCCGGCACGGGCGCTGCTCGGCGATCCGTTCGCGGTGCTGATCTTCTCGGCGATTGGTTTCGGCATCCTGGCACTGTCGATCCGGGCATTTTCCGCCCGCTTCGCGACGCTCGCGCTGTCGACGTCGGGTGTCAGCGAGCAAAGCGGTAAAAACCGGCGGCAAAGAAACCGTTTTCGCTCCCGAACCATGCGCCAGACCCTTCGCAACAAGGAACTGATCCTGCTGGCCCGCGATCCCTGGCTGCTGTCGCAGACGCTGATGCAGATGCTCTATCTGCTGGTTCCGGCCTTTCTGTTGTGGCGCAATTTCGGCGCCGATATCGGTGCGATGGTCGTCGTCGTGCCGGTCATCGTCATGGCGTCCGGACAACTGGCCGGTGGTCTTGCCTGGCTGGCGATCTGTGGAGAGGATGCACCGGATCTGGTCCAGACAGCACCGATGAACGCCCGCGCCGGCCTGCGGGCCAAGATCGAAGCCGTGCTCATCGCGGTCTGCCTGGTCCTGTCGCCCATTCTGCTGTTTCTGGCCCTGGTGGACCTGCGGGCCGCATTGCTGACGATCCTGTGTCTGACCTTTTCGGCCGGCGCGGCAACGGCCATGCAGGTGTGGTTTCGCGCCCAGGCCAAACGAAGCCATTTTCGCCATCGGCACGCATCATCCAAGATTGCCACCTTTGCCGAGGCCTTTTCATCCATCTGCTGGGCCGGATGCGCCGCACTCCTGGCCGTGGGCAATGCGCTCGCCATGATTCCGGCCGTGCTGGCACTGGCCGTGCTTGGTCTTATCTGGACCATCCGCCCGCGCGAGGCGTGAAACCTAAAATCGCTCGACCCATGGCCGGATCGCCAGTTCGTTCGACCAGGTTGAGCGGTCCTGTCGGATGAGGTGCAGATAGTTCTGTGCGATCGCATCGGGATCGAGCATGGAATCGGGCCGGTCGGCCGGTTCGCTGCGCCCCGGATTGCGGATCGCCCCGTCAATATTGACCCACGCCACATGGATGCCTTCCGGGTGCAATTCCCGCGCCATGGATTCGGCCAGTCCGCGCTGGGCGAATTTGCCCATGGCAAAGGGCGCGGAAAGAGGAAACCCCTTGATGCCGGCGGAGGCGCCGGTGAAAAGGACGGTGCCACGCCGGCCGTCCACTTCATCCTGTTGCTGCATCTTGCGGGCCGCCGCCTGGCCAACGAGAAACGCGCCGAAGGCCGTCACCTCGATGGCCTGCCGCACTGCCTCGGGCTGCAGTTCGGCCAGTGGGCCGCGCTGGCGTGCCGACGGATTGTAGACAACCACATCCAGCCGTCCGTCGAGCCCGGCAAACAGCGCATCCACCTCGTCGATCCTGGAGGCATCGCAAGCGGCGACCTGCGCGCCGGTTTCGGCGGCCAGCGTGCCGATCTTGCCCACATTGCGCGCCGCCAGCATCAGCCCATAGCCTTCCTTGTGGAACAGGCGCGCCAGCGAGGCCGAAAGACCATCGCCGACCCCCACGATCAATGCCATCGGTTGTGTCATATCGGCCTCCAGCCAGCCTGTCGGCGATCTCGATCGCCGGTTTCCGTTTCTCCGACACATTTAGGTCGCTGACCTGAAATGGCCAGAGAACGTCGACCATTGCCGTTTGACTTGGACTGGACGCACAGAACGCGTAACGTCGGCAGGGACCGTGACCTTGAGGCGAGGATTTCGCGCATTGACCGAAGCGGCATCACATCTGGCGGCAAAGGGAATGCTCGTCGACCCCGGCGATCATTTCAAGGGCCGATATGAAGTCGAACGCAAATTCCGTGTCGACGATCTGGAAGACATGCGGGCAAAACTGTGCGCTCTGGGCGCGGTGGGATTTACCATCGGAAATTCCGAAACCGATGTCTTTTTCGATCTGCCCGACCGCCGGCTGGCGTTAAATGGGCAATCGCAGGTCCTGCGCCACATGCGCCCGTCGGGACGCGTTCTATGGATTTCCAAGGGGCCGGGCGCCGATGAATGCACGGCCATGGATCTGACCGACAACGCCAAGGCCACCGCCATGCTCCTTTCGCTCGGTTTTGTCGAGATCAGCCGCATCGAAAAGAAGCGGGACATCTATTTCATCGATCAGTTCCACGCAACGCTCGACCACGTCGATGGTCTCGGCACCTTCGTGGAACTGGCGGTGATGACCGACGATCGCGATGCACTGCCGGCCCTGCGGCGCGACGTCGACGCGATGGCCCGAAAGCTCGGATTATCCGACGCCATGGTAGAGACACGGTCCTACCGGCAGATGCTGTTCAATCCGGACTCTGTGACATAGGGCGATTCAGCTTTTGGCCGACGGACTTTCGATCAGCCGATGGCTGTCTGCCGCCGTCAGATCCAGCCCATAGGCCTTGCGCATCGCGTCGATGAAGGCGCGGGAGTCGGCGCCGAACGGGCTCTTGCCCTCGAAGGCATGCAGGACAATGCCCTCCAGCAGATCACCCAAGGTCATGTCGTGATGCGCCGCGATGGCCTTCAGGACCTTCAACAGGCGCTTTTCAAGGCGCACACCGGTCTGCATGCGTTCGATTTTCCTGGCTTCATTGGGCATTGTCTTCATCCATCGGGCATTGTCTTCGTTTTTTGCGCGCCGCCCACCATTTACACGTGTTTGTTACCATGTTACCAATGTAACAAACCCCATCGACGCTGTCACCTGAAAACCGGAAGTCGGTCATGTCGCCCAATCTCAAAGGCGTGCTTTTGGCACTGGGTGCAACGGCCATGTTTGCGACGGCTGCCGCCCTGACCAAGCTGGCCAGCGCCGACTACAATGTGCTGCAGATCCTGTTTGTCCGGCAGGTCGTCATCATGATCGCCGTGGTTCCACCCATGGCGCACAATTTTCCCCAAAATCTGAAGACGCGGCATATCGGCCTGCACGGTATTCGACTCACGGGCGCGTTTATTGCGCTTGCCTGTGGATTTTGGGCAGTCGCTGTCCTGCCCCTGACCACGGCGACGGTTCTGGCCTTCTCGTCGGTCTTTTTCACCACCCTTCTGGTCGTTGCCTTCCTCGGCGAGCGCGTCGGTGCGCCACGGATCGGCGCGATCGCGATCGGGTTTGTCGGCGTGCTTATCGTCATACGGCCCGGCATCAGCGGCATCGCCGACTTTCACGCTCTGATCGCCATCGCCGCGGCGCTCGGCGCGGCAACCGCAAAAACCAGCATTCGGCGACTGTCGGCATCCGAAAGCACCGCAACCCTCCTGGCCTACCAGGCCATCTTTGTCGGGGTTCTTGCCGGCCTGCCGATGATCTGGCTCTGGGTCACACCGGACTGGACCGGCGCTGTGCTGTTGATCTCCATCGGCCTGGTTTCGACGCTTGCCCAATGGGTCGGCGTCATGGCCCTGCGCGCCGGCGAGGCCAGCCTTGTGACGAGCATCGACTACATGCAGCTCATCTATGCGGCCATTTTGGGTTACTGGCTCTTTGCCGAGTGGCCCGACATCTACACGCTCGCCGGTGCTGCGCTGATTGTCGGTTCTGCCCTGTTCACCGTGCATCGCGAAGCCCGCAGGCGTTCCGGCAACACGCGGCCAATGTGACCATCGTCAGGAACGGAGCGAACCGACAAGGACCGTGAGCGCTTTGCGCAAATCATCCGGCGCCGCCGTATCGCCGTTCAGCCTGCGTTGCAGATGATAGCGAAACAGGCCGTCGAACCGCAGATAAATATCCAGCGGGTCGTGTCCTGCCAGATCGATACGCTTCAACAGCCGCCCGCACAGATCAATCATCGCCTGTTCCAGTTCCGTGACGACATCGGTGAAGCTGTCATCGAACAGCGCCTGAGAGCGGATATCATACCAGAGCCGGTGCTTTTCGGCGTCGTTTTCGATGGATTCGACCAGACCCTCGACAATCCGCGCAGCGACGCGCTCCGGCGGGCCCGATGCCGCCAGGTTGGCATCCAGGCGGGCGAGAAAATCCTCCTTGTAGAGCTGAACGCAAGTGGAAATCAGTTCCGCCTTGTCCTCGAAATAGTAGTGCAGAACGCCGAGGGAAACGTCCGACTGTTCAGCAATATCGCGCAGACTCGTACGGGCATAACCCAGTTGCGACAGGGTCGACAGCGTGTGCTCGGCGAGCGCCCGCTTCTTTCCATTTCGCCTGTCGCTGCGTCGCGTCGCCTCTTCCTTTAGCCGGACGATCTTGGATGCTGGTGGCATCACCCTCCCCTGAATGTTGCTGCACGGCACCGGTCCATTCCGACGCGCCCACCGGTGGCGTTTTAGCCTACCAGCGCGTTGAGGAAAATACGTGGCAGTTTGGCCCAGCCGGGTTTGTGTTGAAACCGTGTGAGCAATTCACCGATCCTGTGCTGTCTTGTGTGGGTTACGAACCAGGGTGGCCGCGGCAACAGGCTCGGCTGACGGCTCAAGAGACTTCGCGGGAATGGCCGGAACGGCGCCTCCACGACCGTTCGTTCCGGTCGATCGAACAGATAGGTGTTGTGCACAAAACCGATGCCGCTCTGGACATTGTCAAGCGTGTGGCCGGGAAAGGCGCCCCAGGGTGTCTGCAACAGCAGAAATCCGACGCCGGTCCAGCAATTGATGCCGATACATCCATAGCGGAGATCGGCGATAAGGGATTCGAATGTCTCCTTGCCAATGGCTCGCACCGTCTCCGGATGGATGAGGATGGAGGCGCCGAGTGTCCCCCGCAGGCGTCCGTTGGCATAGTCTATTGCGGCGCGAAGATAGGCTTCGGGATCGATGCTGCTGATCCGGAAGGTGTTCATTGCCGGTGCGAAGACTTCGGTCGTCTCAAACCAGCTGTGATTGGCCCCTGCAACCGGGGCAACGAGACAGTCGTCGCCACCGGGGCGTGAATATGTCTCGATGGAATCGCTGCGGCGTTCGAATTCAGCCATGCGGCTTTCGGTTCCCGGATAATAGGCGGGCCGCGATGGCACGCGGGCCATGGCCTGCTCGACTTTTTCGAGCAACCGGTCCGTCCGGTCCCAGTCGTCGGGCAGCACCAGCATCTGGCAGGCCACACAGTTGAAGCCGGAATTATGCAGCTTCTGGGTAGCAATGTGTTCGGCCTGAAAGGCAAGGTCGGCATCGCTCCACGGTCCGGGAACGACAATGGTCGGGCAGACCGCTCCGAGTTCCGAGGTGATGCGCCGGGTGTTACGCGGGCTGCCATTTGCCCTGTTGCGGGTGCCTTCCTTCCCCGTCCCCCAGACGATGGCATCATGTGAGGACTCGGCGCCGGTAATATGAAGCTCGTCTATGCCCGGATGATCGCAAAGCGCAGCACCGACATCGGCTCCGCCGGTAACGATCTGCAGGGCGCCAAATTCGATAAAGGGCTGCAGCACCACGCTGAGGATTTCGAGAAGCCCGTCATTGACCGGATTGAGCTTCAGCAGCGTGACCTGATGTTCGACCAGCAGCTTCTGAAAACAGTCGAGCGGCGCGATGGATGCAATGTTGCCGGCCCCCAGGACCAGCGCCACCCGGCCCTCGCGGTGCGCCGGCGGCGTGTCATAGGTCGACGCGGTGTGCTCGGCGAGATTATCCGCCGTGACGCCCCTCTGCATCCAAACCTCGGCGGACACGCCCGAAAGCAGCAACCGGTCCCAGATGGTGTGGGGAACCACCTTGACGGCGATCTGACCGTTCTCGAGCTGGCGTATCGGAAGATGTTTGAGATAGGTCTTGCCGGCGATCTGGGAAAGGCTCTCCATCAGCAGCGTGCAGGCCGATATCAGGGCATAGGGACCCGAGAGCCATTCTTCGCCAACGAGTGCTGAACCCTCCGGGATCTGTTTCAGCCGTGCGGCCTCGAGCGCCCAGTCCTCGGCAATGTCCATGACGCGGTCCCTGACCCGCGACAGCATGGCAACGCGCTCATCCGTTGTCGTCCGGGCCCACCGCTCCGCATTGGCCGCCAAGCCTTCGATAACATGGTCGAGGTGATCCAGTCTCTGTTTTTTCGGTACCGCAATCTGCACCATCGCGCTGTCCTTTTCATCATCGGACCGCCGCGCTGGTGGGAATCGCCAGCGACGGAGATGTTTTGGACATTATATCTGGACGATTGTCCAGTATTGTCAATCCGCGACCGTTTCCGTCGCTCCACTGCGGTCGGTGAACCGCAACTGTCAGGCGGATGATTTGTTGGTACACAAACGAATATGACTGCGCTATATGTGCAGGCGTGGTAATGAACCGGGCACCCGTTCCCGAGAATATGGATCGTTTGCAGACCATGGGTCCACATATCAAGCAGGCCGCACTTTCCGGGCGGCAATCCGCCGAAACGATCGTTGTCCGCTTTGCCGGCGATTCCGGTGACGGCATTCAGGTCATCGGGTCCCAGCTTGGACTGGCCAGTGCGATGTCCAACAATGATCTTGGTACATTTCCCGAATACCCGTCCGAAGTTCGCGCACCGGTGGGTACCACTTACGGTGTTTCAGCCTTTCAGGTGCATTTCGGCGGACGGCCGATCAAGACCATCGGCGACGAGGCGGACATGCTGGTTGCCCTCAACCCGGCTGCCCTGAAAACCAATCTGGACATGCTGAAAAAGGGCGGCCTGGTGTTGATTGACGCCGGTGCTTTCACCCAGCGCAATTTTGACAAGGCCGGCTATCGGGCTTCGCCGCTCGAGGACGGATCGCTGGACGATTACCAGCTCATGGCGCCCGACATCTCCAAACTGACAATGGAAAGCGTCGCTGACTGCGGGCTTAACAAGAAAGCCTCATTGCGCTGCAAGAATTTCTGGGCGCTCGGTCTCGTCTACTGGATGTATGGCCGCGAGCGCCAGCCGACGATTGACTGGCTCAACAACAAATTCGCAAAGCTGCCGGATGTCGCCGCGGCCAATATCGCCGCACTGAATGCCGGCCATGCCTATGGCGAAACGGTCGAGGCCGCCGGATACGATGTTGCCCGCATCGATCTGGACCCGGGCCCCTACAGCTTCGTCACCGGCTATGAGGCCCTGGCCTGGGGACTGGCCGCCGCCGCCGAACTGTCTGACCGCAAGCTGGTCTTCGCGTCCTATCCGATCACTCCGGCCTCGCCCGTGCTGCACACGCTGGCCCGTCTCGGCGATATCGGCATCACGACCTTCCAGGCCGAAGACGAGATTGCGGCGATCTGCGCCGCCATTGGTGTTTCCTTCACCGGCGGTCTTGGGGTCACGTCGAGTTCCGGTCCCGGTATTTCCCTTAAACAGGAAGCCATGGGTCTTGCCGTCTCGGCCGAGCTGCCGCTGATCATTGTCAACACCCAGCGCGCCGGTCCGTCCACCGGCATGCCCACCAAGACGGAGCAATCCGATCTCAATCAGGCGCTTTATGGACGCCATGGCGAAAGCCCGGTGCCGGTGCTGGCCGCCGGATCGCCGGCCGAATGTTTCGAAATGGCCATCGAGGCGGCGAGAATAGCCCTGACCTATATGACCCCGGTGATCCTGCTGTCCGACGGTTTCGTCGCCAATGCGTCGAGCCCCTGGGCGCTGCCCGATCTCGACGCCCTGCCGCGCATCGCCGTGGCAAACCACACGGATGCGGCGGATTTCAACCCTTATCGGCGTGATCCGGTAACGCTGGCCCGCGCCTGGGCCGTTCCCGGAACACCCGGCTGCGAACACCGGATCGGCGGCATCGAAAAGGATTTTGCCACCGGCCATATCTCCTACGAGCCGGAAAACCATCAGAAAATGACTGATGTACGCGCCGAAAAGGTGGCCGGCATCGCCAATACGATCCCGCCCCTCGCCCCCGATCAGGGAGAGGCGGAAGGCGATCTGGTGCTGGTTGGCTGGGGATCTACCTATGGTCCGATTTCCCGCGCGGTCACCAATATGCGTGCCCGCGGATGCCGCGTTTCGCACCTGCATATACGCCATATCATGCCATTTGCGCCCAATCAGAGTGAATTGCTGGAAGGCTTCAAACAGATCCTGGTGCCGGAGATGAACAGCGGCCAACTGGTCAATCTGCTGCGCACCGAAGGATGCGCCCGCGCCGAGGGCCTGAACAAGATGACCGGCAGACCCTTTCAGGTGAGCGAAATAGAAGAGGCGATCCAGGCCCGCGTGGAGACGAGCAATGAATGAACATGCTGCAGCCGACACACTCACAGCCGCCGATTTCGCCACCGACCAGGAGGTTCGCTGGTGCCCGGGCTGCGGCGATTATGCCGTGCTCAAGGCGGTCCGCACGGTGCTCGCCGATATCGGTGCAAGACGCGAGAACACGGTGTTCGTCTCGGGCATCGGCTGCTCGTCACGCTTCCCCTATTACATAGACACCTATGGTTTCCACACCATCCATGGGCGCGCGCCGGCGGTGGCCACAGGCATGCTGCTCGCCAATCCCGATCTCGATGTCTGGATCATCACCGGCGACGGCGACGGCCTGTCGATCGGCGGCAATCATCTCCTGCATATCCTGCGGCGTAATCTCAACTGCCAGATCCTGCTGTTCAACAACGAGACATACGGTCTGACCAAGGGGCAGTTTTCTCCGACATCTCATCTGGCGACCCGCACCCCCTCCTCGCCCTCCGGCAGCATCGACAATCCCGTCGACCCGGCCCGGTTTGCCCTCGGCTGCGGCGCGCGATTCGTGGCCCGCGGCGTCGACACCCAGATCAAGCAGCTGGTCGATGTTCTGAAGGCGGCGTATCATCACAAGGGCGCAGCCTTTGTCGAGATTTTCCAGAACTGCATTGTCTTCAATGAAGATGTCTTCGAAGGGTTTACCGCCAAAACCAATGTTGCCGAGCATCAACTGCAGGCCGAGCACGGCAAGCCGCTGACCTTCGGCACGGACGGATCACGCGGGCTGGCATTCGATCCGCAAAGTCTTGGCCTCAAGACAATCGATGGATCGGATGACACGCCACCGCTCGTCCATGACGCATCGAACCACAACCTCGCCAGCGCCCTCGCCCGCATGGAAAACCCGGATTTTCCGATGGCCACCGGCATTCTTTACGACAATCCCGGTCCCGTTTACCGGAGTGCTGCAGCCAATGCCGGTGACAGCGGCGAAAGGCGCAAACTCATGGATGTCATGCGCGCCGGCCTGAGCTGGCATGTCGACAAATCCGAGGCCTGAGGCACATCTGGCTTGAATTGGGATCGGTTTGGATCAAGCCGGTTCCCGCGACACGGCCTTTTCACACAGCGCCCCTGAGGCCGCGGATCACGCACGGCGCCCATCCCCTCTGCTTCAACTGGAACATGTCGGGCTGACAATGACGGACGGCGCCCTGACTTGCCGTTCACCAGCTTTGTCACAAGTGTTCCCGGTCACCGTCACGGTCGTCGCAGCAGCGGACTCGAAATTTTATGTGTAACATACACTAATTGTGCTATACATACATTATGTTTGACTACGAATCCATCCCTCTCCACTGGGTCAACAGGCTCGGTTTCCTTGTCCGCAAGGAGCTGGGGCAACTTTTCGCCAGCCATGGCCACGACATCAGTCCCGAAGAATGGGCGGTTCTGCTTTTGCTCTGGAGGGACGGAGCAAAGACGCCCGGTGCGATTGCCGGCGTCACATTTCGCGATCGTACGACCGTCACCCGCCTGATCGACGGAATGGTTCGCAAAGGCCTCGTCCTGCGGGACGCCGATCCTGCCGACCGACGCAAATCGATCGTCCGGACGACCGGCCATGGCAACAATCTGCAACAGGACCTGGTGCCGATCGCCCGGACCCTGATCGCCAGGGCTCTGCACGGGATCGACCCCGCGGACGTTGAAATCACCGTGCGCTCACTCTCGGCGATGACGCGGAACCTGTTGGCAGAACGCCCATCCGACGCAACGCAAAAAAGGGAGAAAGACGATATCCAACTACAACTATGAGAATTTCTCATCCGAAGACTATGACTTCGATCATTCAACCGGGCCCGAGGTCGGCGAAAAAGCCCCCGACTTCCTGCTGACCACCAGCACGGGCGAAAAAAAACATCTTCTTGATTTTGATGGCGAGATTCTTGTTCTGGAGATGGGCAGCATCACCTGTCCGCTGTTTCAGGGCAGACGACGGATCATGGAATCACTGGGGATCGATGACCCGCGTGTCAGCAAGGCCGTTCTCTATGTGCGGGAAGCCCATCCGGGGGCCGACATCCCGCAGCACCGCGACTTCAACGCCAAGCGTAGTTGCGCCCGAAGACTCCAGGAGGAAGATGGCGAAACCCGCCTTGTTCTCGTCGATGATATGGAAGGAACGGCCCACAAGGCCTATGGCAGCATGCCGAATACGGTTTTCATCATCAATCGCGGCGGTTGTGTCGTGTACCGGGCGCAGTGGAACAATGCGTCGGCAACCAATGCCGCCGTCGATGCGATTCTCAATGGTCGCCCCTTAAGTACGAAGAGCTATTTTCGGCCGGGACCGCCATCCATTTCCATCCGAACACTACGCCGTGCGGGAAAAGGGTCGGCATCGGATTTTCTGCACAGTTTTCCGACATTGTTCTGGAACAATCTGATCAAGCGGAACCTTCGGATTCTCTTCAATCGGCCGGCTGACCTTTCGAAGGACATCACTTGCTAAAGGCTTCTGGTTAATCAGAACCGTTCGCCAAGGAGACGGTAACACCAGAACGACTCCTCGGTTTCGATCAGCCGGTTGATATGCGCCGGAGAAAACCCGGTGGCGCGGCGCACCGAACGACCCATATGCGACTGGTCCGCATATCCGGCATCACTGGCCAGTTCCGCCAGGGACGCATCGGGGTTCCTGACCGTGTGCCGGTGAAGGTCCTCAATGGCCGCGAAATGGTGCAGATGCTGCCTTGTTTTGCCTGTCCAGGCCTTGTAGCGCCGCTCCAGCGTCCGCACGCTTCGACCCGGCGCTGACCGCGCGATCCTGCTGAAAAGCGTATGCGACCAGTCTGAAAGCCGGTTCGAACCCGGCCAGTCGGGAATTCCGCCCGCCTGTCGATGGGTCTCCCAAATCGGGTTCAGCGCATCACAGAAGGCTGTCCAGCCGGCTTGCGGATCGGGTTCGGCACGCAAATTCTCCAGCACCGGTGCCAGCACGTCCGGAATGTCCGCCGCGACCGGCACCGAGCCGAATTTGCGCCAGGCATCCGGGTAGAAGCCAACGGTGATCGCACACACCTCTCCGGGGCTCCAGCTCACCATCGGCCGATCCTGCGAGGGTGTGACGGAAAGTGACCGCAGGGGCGGTCCGGCTCGTCGCACGCCAACTCCGCCAACCGCTTCCACAATGCGCAATTCGCCTGCAATGACCCGCGTCGCCGACACCAGGGGCGAGGCCGGAAAATGATTGAATCGGTCCTTCTCCGGCAGAGACACACCCCGTGTGTCACGGAAAATTGCCGCCGCGATGCAACTCGACAGGGATTTCGGTGGAAGCATCAGGACGGATCGGGGTTTCAAGCTGCACATTCCTTGGCTGTCGCATTCATTCTATATCCCACACGCGGGAATTTGCCAGAATACCGCAACGGCAACTCCAATGGCGGATTCCATGGCGAAACTTCGGACTCACGGCCCTCTCTCCCGTCGATTGCGCAGCCTTCTGACAATCAACCGGATTGCCATCCAGACCTATTTCAGACACGCGACCGGGCGGCGGATGGAGCCGGGCTGGAGCGCTGAAATGGAGATTGGCATCCGGTTCTGGCGGCATCAATTCACCCGGGCAATGAAACAGGCCGACATGGCGCAGGGACGCAGACTATTCGACAGCCTGCAAACCGAAACGGACGATGTCTATGAGGTGACGGTCGAAAAGTGCAGCCACCCGGCGGGAAAGTGGTTTCACCCTCGCTCCCCCGAAAGCGCGGCAACACTGCTTTATTTTCACGGTGGCGGCTACACGTTCAACGGACCATTAAGCGATCGGTTTGCGGCAATGCTCGCCCATCATAGCAAAGCACGTCTGTTTGCACCGGATTACCGGCTGACGCCCGAACACCCTCATCCCGCGCAGGCCGAAGATGCGCTGGCGGCCTGGCGCTATGTAACGGCTGATGTTCCGGCCCGGAGGATTGTCGTCATGGGCGACAGCGCCGGCGGACATATGGCGCTGATGCTGTTGCAGACCCTCAAAGATGCGGGCCTCGAACAGCCGGCGCTGTGCATCGGACTGTGTCCCTGGACGGATATCGGGGCACGCGGCGAAAGCCTGTTTGAGAACAATCGCTGCGACATGGTGCAGGGGTGGATGGCGCTGCAGTTCGGCGAATGGCTCGACCCGGACGGCACCTTCGGTCGCGAGGCTCTTTCGCCGATCTCACACAATTATGCGGGGCTCGCCCCGCTCTATCTTCAGGCCGGCGGCCGGGAAATCCTGCGCGACATGATCCACGATTTCGCCGCGCGCCAGAAGCACAGCGGCGCCGATCTCATATTCGACCTGTGGGACGACATGCCCCATGTCTTCCAGGCCTATGACAGCTTCAAACCATCAGCAGGCCAGGCGCTTGGCCGCATCGCTCAGGCAATCGAGATGCGCGTCGAAGGAGGCGCGACTTTGCCGCCGTGTGAAAACACCGTCATCATGACGTCTTCCGATCCTTCCCTGTCCACCGACCGTGGGCGGGCACTTTGAATCGGCCGTGACATCCTGCCGGCGAAGCAGAACGGTCAATCGCCAGTTTCGATCGGGTTGGGACCCGTGTAGGTCCAGCGGTATTTTGGCGGCGTCGGCCCCTTGTTGCGGCCCCCCTGATTCATCTGCTCCCAGGCATGGGCAATCACACCGACGGAGCGCGAGAGACAGAAGAGGCCGCGGGCCAATGGCCCGGCAAAGCCCAGCTCCGCATAGATCACGGCCGTTGCGCCATCGATGTTCATCGGCACGGCTTTGCCCTTTCGCGCATTCAACAGGCCCTGAACCGCCCGCCCGATATCGGCGAACCGTCCGCTGACCGTGCCCGCTTTCGCCGCCGCGTCCACCAGCGCAAGCAGGCGCGGCGCGCGCGGATCCTCGGGCGTGTGAAAGCGGTGGCCGAACCCGGGAATAAAACCCGTGCGCTCCGCTTGCCATCGATCGATCATGTCCCCCGCGGCCACGTCGAGTTGGGCCCCGGCTTGCACAGCCTCGCCAATCCAGCCAAAGAGCTCGACAGCCTGTTCACCAGCACCACCATGCACGTCATCGAGCATATTGATGGCCGAGGCCATGGACCCGTTCAGTCCGAGGCCGCAGGTGACCGCCATGCGCGCCGCTGCGATGGATGGTGCCTGCGGCCCGTGATCGACCGCTGCGACCAGGGCACATTCGAGCAATTTCGCCTCAGCATCGCTCGGCAGATCGCCGCGGGTCATCAGCCAGATCATCTGGGCAAAGCTGACATGCCCGATCAGGTCCTCGACCGGATGACCGCGAAACCTGATCTGGCCGGGCACCATGTCGATGATCCCGGTCGTCCACCAATCGGCGACATCATTGTGCAAGCTGCTCATAGGACGCCCTCCTCCTGCAACCGGATCAGTTCCGCCGGGGTCATGCCAAGCGCACCCCAGATCGCCCCGTTGTCCTGCCCGAGGGTCGGTGGCGGGGCATCAACCTTGAGGGCGCGCCCGTCGAGCTTGATCCCTGTCGTCGCAACCTCAATGTCACGGTCCGCACCGGGCACGTTTTCATAGCCCTGCAGAAAGCCGCGATCCGCGATCTGCGGCTGCTGCAATATGTCAGGCACGGTCATTACCGCGCCCGCCGGGACCCCGATGCCGTTGAGTTCCGTGACCCACTCGCCCGCCGGCCGCGTGACCAACACGGCCTCCAATTCCGCCTTGAGCGCATGACGGTTGCGTTTGCGGGCCTCCCGGGTCGCATAGTCAGGCCGATCGGTCAGATGCGCCAGGCCAAGGTGACCGGCAAGGCGATGCCACTGCTCATCCTTGTTGGCGGCGATATTGATCATTCCGCCGCCGGCCCTGAAGGCTCCGGACGGCGCCGAGGTTACATTTTCGTTCCCGTTGGCCTTCGGTTCTTCCCCGGCAATCAGGTAATTCGAGACCACCCAGCCCATGGTAACCAGCATCGATTCGAGCATCGAGACATCGATGAAACTGCCACGCGGCCTGGCATTGAGCGCCGCGGCGATCGCAAAGGCCGCCGTCATACCACCGATCGTATCGGCCGCCGGATAGCCGATCCGCAGCGGCGCGCTGTCCGCACCGCCGGTAATCGACATTGCACCCGAAACACCCTGGACGATCTGGTCATAGGCCGGCCGGTACATCCATGGACCATCCTGGCCGAATCCCGAGATGGCGCAATAGATGAGTGTCGAATTGACACCCTTGAGCACGTCATACCCGACCCCGAGACGGTCCATGACGCCCGGCCGGAAATTTTCAACCACCACATCGGCGGTTGCAACGAGGCGCAGGAACAGCGCCTTGCCTTCGGGATTCTTCAGATTGACCGTTACGGATTTCTTGCCCGCATTCTGGGCCAGAAACGACACGCCCATTGCCTTTTCATTGAGCTCTGGATCCGCACCGAGCTGCCGCGCCAGATCACCGCGCCCCGCGGCCTCGATCTTGATGACCTCAGCGCCCATGTGAACCAGTTGATGACAGCAAAATGGTCCGGCCAGCACATTGGTCAGGTCAAGCACCCGAATACCTTCAAGCGGCTTCGTCATGTCGTTCCTTCCTGCCGGAAACATGGTCGTCTGAGACCGCGTCGGCACCTCTGCCGACGCGCGGATCGGAACAGGCCTTTATCGTTTTATTCTTCTAGACAGAATGATGTTCTGTGTATTAGAACTGCGATCAGGAATCAATGTCAAGTGGCCGCATGGAAGGGACAACATGCCGAAGCCGGAGGGCGTAGACGCGGTGGATCGGGCCATGACGATCCTGGCGTGTTTTGGACCCGGCACCCATCAACTCAGTCTGGCGGAGCTGGCGCGGCAGACCGGATTCTACAAAAGCACGATCCTGCGCCTTGCAGCTTCCTTGGAACGGTTCGGCTATCTCGCCCGCAGCGCGTCCGGCGCCTTCAGACTCGGGCCGGCGGCCAGGCGGCTCGGATCCTGCTACCGGCAGAGCTTCAACCTGGCTGACATCATTTACCCGGAACTTAAGGCTTTGTCCGACGCGACGCGGGAAACCGCCTCATTCTACATTCGCGAGGGCGACAATCGGATTTGCCTTTATCGTGTCGAACCGGAACGGGCCATCCGCCACGCGATCGCCGAAGGTGCGAAGATGCCACTGGAGCGCGGCGCGAGCGGTAGAGTGCTTCTGGCCTTTTCAGGCGATGATTCCAAAACCTCCGCCACGATCCGAAATCAGGGCCATGCGGTTTCACTGGGAGAGCGTGATCGCGAGGTCGCCGCCATTGCGGTTCCGCTTGTTGCCGGGTCGGGACGACTCCTCGGTGCGCTCACCGTTTCGGGGCTGATCACGCGGTTTGATGACAGCCGGCAAAATGCGCTCATCGCTGAACTGAAACGCAGTCAGCAGCGGCTCGCCGATCTGGTCCCGGACTGAGCACGGATCAGTTGGCATTCGCTTCGATGTGACGTAGGAATCGCCGCAGATGAGAATCGAAGGCCTCCGGGTGTTCCCAGAAGGGCGCATGACCGATCCCGTCCATGATGTGAACCGTGTCTTCCCACAGGTTCTTATAGGCCAGCGACGAGACAAATTCATTGTTCACGAACGGCTCACCGCCGCCATTGACGATCGCCAGCGGAACCTTTGACCGGACGGCCGCCTCCTGCTGGTCGCAGCCCACCCCCTGCGCAAAGCGGGAAAACATCATTTCCCGCGCCCGCCCATCGGTGCGGGCGACGGCCTCTCGCAGAAAGTCCTCATAGGGCGCGTTGATGCCGCAGGTCGCCCGGGCATAGGCATCGATCTCGGCTTGCGTGAAATCCCGCTGGCCCGCCAGATGCATGTGCTCCGACACCAAAAACCCTTCGGCCAGCGCCGCCTCGCCCTTGCCGACCGGCGGTGTGCCGGAAATCATCAGACCCGACACCGCATCCGAACGGTCTATCATTTCCAGGCCGATATGGCCGCCGAGCGACCAGCCGAGCACGGCATATTTTTCGTGGCCGAGCGCCTGCATCAGCTCCAGCGCCGCATCGGCATAGCCCGGCATCGAATAGGTGACATCCGGATCCTTCGCATCGTGCGACCGGCCGTGCCCGGGCAGATCCATGGCGACGCAGTGATACTCTTCGCCGATGCGCCCCTGCAACTGGTTGCGGAACACCTCCTTGCAGGATGAATTGCCGTGGATCATCAGCAGCGCCGCACCTGGCCCGTCGGTTTCGCAGATCGCCAGCCTGCAGTGGCTGGTGTCGATATGACGTTCTCGCATATCCATCCTCCTTCCAGTGCCGGATCAGAGTTTCAGACGGTTCAACAGCCCCAGCAATCCACCCGGTGCCAGTCGCAGGACCAGGATCATCGCCACCGCCACGATGATGAACCGCGCTTCCTCCAGCCCGCGAATGCCGGCCAGCGATTCCGTCGCGAAGGTCAGCGCCAGTGCCGCGACGATCGGACCATAGGTGGTTCCGGTGCCGCCGATCAGCACCATCGACAGGGCAAGGGCGAGCGTTCCGAAGCCGAAGACCTCCGGCGACGCGACACGCAGATAAATGGCGTAGAACCCGCCGGCGACGCCGGTGAACACGGCGCTCAGAACCAGCACGAGAATTCGCTGGTTCGAAACGGAAATCCCGCGCGACTCGGCATAATCCTCCGCGTCCCGCACCGCCTTCAGCGACTTGCCGAAGGGGGAATTGATCACCGCCAGCAAAAATAGCGTCGACAGCACCAGCAGGGCCAGACCGACATAGTAGTAGCCGAGCTTGTAATCGCGCACGAAGGAATAGTCGCCGATCCGCATGAACGGGATGCGCACCATGCCTTCTGCCCCGCCGGTGATCTGCGACTGGCTCAGCACCAGTTGCATGGCCAGCTGGCTGAACGCAAAGGTCACCAGGACCACATAGATCCCCTTCAGCCGTGCGACGGGAGTGGCGATGAGAAAGGCGGCAAGGGCCGCCGTGATCCCGCCGAGCCAGATGGCAATCCACGGATTGACGCCGAACGTCTTGGCCGCGATCGCCGCCGTATAGACCCCGACGCCGAAGAAGGTCAGATGGCCGAAATTGAACACGCCGCAATGGCCAAGGCTCAAATTCCAGTTGGAGGCGATGACCGCATAGATGAAGGCAATGATGAACAGGTGCCGCGTATAGCTCTCCGTTGCCACAAGCGGCACGACGGCCAGAACCGCCAGACAGGCCAGCGGCACGACAATGTTTCGGATACGGGCGCTCATTCCTTGCCCCCGAAGATGCCGTTGGGACGAAACACCAGCACGATGATCATCATCAAAAACAGGACGAACGGGGTCCAGTAGAGCCCCAGCCACACGATCAGCAGCGCCTCGATCAGCCCGATCAGATAGGCCGCCCCGGCCGTTGCGCCGAGACTGCCGAGGCCACCGAAGATAACGACGATCATCGCCTTGACCAGCGGCTCGGCGCCCATCACCGGCGTAATGAACCGAATTGATCCGAGCAACGCCCCCGTCAAACCGGCAAGCGCCGCCGACAGGCCAAAGGCAATGGCAAAGGCCACCGGAACGTCAATGCCGATCAGCGCCGCCGAGTTCTGGTTCTGCCCGACGGCCCGCAGGCTCCTGCCTGTCCGGGTTTTCAGGGTGAAGCGCCAGATGGCAAACAGGATCACCGGCGCCAGACCGACCAGCACCGCCTCATGGGCCGAAATCGTCGCGCCGAGGATCGACACCTCGCCCTCGATCAGCCGCGGAAGCTGCTTGAGCCGCGCGCCCCAGATCATCTGCGCGCCTTTTTCCAGAATGATCATCGCCGCCAGCGTCGTCATGACCGTGATCAGCAGCATGCTGCGGTTGCCATAGAAGGGACGCACCAGAAACCGCTCGATGAGCACACCGATGAAAGCCGCGACCAGCGTTCCGGCGGCAATGCCGGTGAGCAGGCCCAGACCCAAGGCCTCGCTGACGGTCCAGGCAATGAAGGCGCCGACCATCATCAGCGCGCCATGGGCGAAATTGAACACCCCCAGCGTGGTCCACACGACGCTCAGGCCGCTGGCCATGAGCGCATAGAGCGAGCCGAGCACCAGACCCGAGACCAGAGCTGCCAGAAGCGTTTCGATCATCCCGCCGCCTCGCCGAAATAGAGCCGCATGACCTCGTCGTGGTCCGGCGCATTGGCGCGGTCGATCTCCCGCACCACCTCGCCATGTTCGATCAGATAGAGCCGGTCGGCCAGCGCCATCAGGAACTCGACGTCCTGCTCGACAACGATCAGCGGAATGCCTTCCCTGGCGATGCTGCCGACGGCCTGCGCCAGTTCTTCCTTGAGACGCGGCGACAGACCGAGTGTCGGCTCATCGAGCATCAAAAGGCGCGGAGCACACATCAGCGCGCATCCGATGGACAGCATCTGGCGCTCGCCGCCCGAAAGCGTTCGCGCCTTTTGCGGGCGCCGTTCCTCAAGCCGCGGAAACAGGGCAAAGACCTTTTCCAGATTGGCCTGCCAGCCGCTCCGTGCATGTTTGGAAAAAGCCGCCAGTTCAAGGGTCTCCTGAACCCGCATGTCGCCAAACAGCGTGTTGCCCTGGGGGGACTGAACCAGCCCGGCCTCAACAATGTGCGGCGGTCGGAGCCGGGTCAGTTCGCGGCCGTCGAATTCGATGGACCCTTCAGTGGGCCGGATCAGCCCCGATATGGTCTGCAGCAGCGTCGTCTTGCCGTGCCCGTTGGGTCCGAAGAGACCGATACATTCGCCAACCCCCAGATGCAGGCTGAGATTGCGCAACACGGTGATCGGGCCATAACCCGCCGTTATGCCGGACACGGTCAGAAGATTGTCCATCAGCCGCGCCCTCCGAGATAGGCCTCGATCACGGCAGGATCCTGGACCACGGTCTGAGGGTCGCCTTCGGCGAGGATCTGACCGTAATTGAGCACCATCAGGCGCTCGGAGACCGACAGCAAAAGGCTCAACACATGCTCGATGAGCAAAATGGTGACACCGGTTCGGTTGACCGCGACCAGCAGCGCATCGAGCTTTTCAATCTCCGGTCTGGTCAGCCCCGATGCCGGCTCGTCGAGCATCAGGACCGACGGGTTCGAGACGAGCGCCGAGGCGATCATCAATTGTTTCTTTTCATAGACCGACAATTCATCGGACCGCATCGATCTCCGGCCGGGATCGAATTCGACCAGTGCCAGTGCCTTGTCCACATTGCCGGCCGCATCCCTGCGGCGCTGACCGCCATTGTAAACGGCGCTGATCTGCAGGGTTTCATCGGCCGACAATTCCGGAAACTCGGCATCCTTCTGGAAGGTCCGGCACAGCCCGGCCCTGGCAATGCGATGGGCCGACCAGCGGTCGATACGATGGCCGTTAAATCGCACTTCACCGGAGGTCGGTCCGTAGGGGATGCCAGTCATCAGATTGAACAGCGTGCTTTTACCCGATCCGTTGGGGCCGGCAATGCCGAACATCTCGCCCTGTTTCACCGCAAACGAAACGTCATCGACCGCCTTCAGGCCGCCGAAGGTCTTGCAGGCGCCGGTGATGTGGAGGACGGGATCTGCCATGAAGGGTCCAGGCACAGGGGCCGCCTTGAGCGGCCCCGGCTTCTTTTGTCTATTTCATCCACGCGGGCTGTTCGAACGAACCCGTGGCATATTGTTCCGGGTAGAACAGAATGCGCTCTCCATCGCGGATCTGGTAGAACTGGATCGGCACGCCATCATTGCTTTGCACCGACAGGTGGGTGGCCGGATCGAACTGGATCCTGCCCATCGCCGTCTGTTTGCTGGTCTTGGCGATTTCTGCGCCGATCTCGGCCCGTTTGGACGGATCGCCGACCTTGGCCAGCGCATCGGCATAGATCAGAACCTGCTCGTAAAGCGCCGGCCCGTAGGTTCCCGGCTCATTGCCGAAGGCTGCTTTGTATTTCTCCAGAACCTCGGCGGCTCTGGGATTGGTCGGTGTGTTGAGGACGCCGCCAAGCAGATTGTAAACCACGCCACTGGACTTCTCCTTGGTCAGTTCCAGAAATTCCGGAACCGAAGGCGCATACTGGATGAAGACCAGGCTGTTGGTGGGATCTTCCATGAACTGGTTCATGAAGGTCGCCGCATTGGCTGAAACATAATCGGTGTTGATCAGCACGGCCGGCGGATTCTGCCGGATCTTGGCGAGAAAGGCCCGCCAATCGTTGATTTCGCCGAAAGGCAGCAGGTCGTTCTCGGTGACTTCCCAGCCGGCGGTACCGAAGGCATCCACCATGCCTTCGGCAATGCCCTTGGAATAGGGGTTGTCGGACGAAATGATGGCGACTTTCTTGTTCGGCAGTGTCAGCTTGCCGTCGGCGACCAGACCTTCGATCACCGGAACGATTTCCGTGTTGTAACCGGCATAGGACGGGGTCATCGACCAGACCGTACCGAAATCATCGGGGTTCGGCGCGATAATGCCCTCGGTCTGTGCCGAGTTCGCTGAAATCAGATAGACCATGTCCTGTTCGGCCATCATTTCGATTTCGAAATTCGACCCCGAGGCATAGCCGGTCATGATGGCGCCCATCGCACGGTCGCCAAGCAGGCGTTCGGCGGCAGTGGCCACCGCATCGGCGCTGGCCTCGCCGACATCACCGACGGCCAGTTCGAATGTGTGCCCGGCGACACCACCGGCCTTGTTGAGTTCATCGACCGCCAGTTGCGCGCCATTGACCATTTCCTGCCCGTCGGCGGCGGCCTTCCCGGTGACCGGCGCCAACACACCGATCTTGACCACATCCGCCTGCGCAAAAACCGCTGAGGTGGCCAGGGCCAGGGCGCACACCGCGCCGGTGAAAAGTCGTCTGCTTAACATGATGTTCTCCTGCTCGTTTTGATTTTTGGGATTACTTGGTGCCGCAATTGTCGATCACCGCCGCGGCGATGACTTTGGTCGATGTCACGAGGCTTTCGATATCCACGCACTCATTGTTGGCGTGGAAGCCGTCGCCACTGGGCCCGTAAATCAGCGCATCGACGCCGGCGCCGGCATAATGCGCCGCATCCGTCACGGCCTCGAAACCCTTGATAGCCGGTGGTGTGGTCTGCACCTGACCGGCCCGGTTCGCCAGCGACACGGTCAGCGGATGGTCCACCGGCGTGTTCATCGGCGGGAAATTCAGATCGAACAGATCCCACAGGATTTTCGGCGGGTTGTCGCGCATCCATGAATCGGTCGCGGCGAAATGATGGACGAAGGACTCGAATTCGGCTTTGACGTCCTCGAACCGCTCATCGGGCATGAATTTGTAGTCCAGGTCGATGGTCACCACGTCGGAAATCATCGCCGCATTGCTCATGACGGCCGGCAAGCCGTTTTCGCCCATCCCGGCGCCGCCATGAATGACGCCGGGGTTGATCGTCGCAATCCCGGTCGGCATCAGCGGGTGCCAGTGGTCGCGGCAGCGCGACGCCTCGAATTCCCGCAGGGCATTGAGAAACCGCGTCGCCAGTTCGATGGCATTGACGCCGGGTTCGATGCGACCTTCCGTATGCGGTTGCGGAAAGATCGAGTTGAACCGCCAGCCCGCATGGGCCTGCTTGCCGAAGATCGTCACCCGGACCCAGGTCAAACCGCCCTCCGCCGCCACCACATCGCCCCAGGTTGGCTCGGCAATGATGGCCCGCTTGGCCAGGCGCCGGCTCTTGGCGATATCCATGGCGCCGAAACCGCCCGCCTCCTCATCAACAACGCTGTGGATGGCCAGTCTCCCATCGAGTTCGATGCCGGCCGCACGAATGGCGTTCGCGGCCGCCAGGCAGCACGCCACGCCGCCCTTCATGTCGACGGCACCCCGGCCCCAGATCTGTCCCTTGTCGACCTCGGCGCTGAACGGATCGCGGTCCCAGGCGGAGGCATCGCCGACCGGCACCACATCGATATGGCCGCACAGGATAAGGCTCTTTTCATCCGATCCATCCCATTCGCCAATCACATTGGGGCGATCCGGAAACACGTCCCACCGGTCGGTCGTGAATCCATCGCTTCTCAATTGGCGCTCGATGACGTCCTGAACCTCCGGTTCCCGGTTGATCTCCGGGTCGGCCTGGAATTTCGGATTGACCGACGGAATCTTCACCAGTTCCCGGGTCAGATCGATGACGAAATCCCGGTCCCTGTCGATCCTCTCCCAAACGCTGTTGATGGCATCGCTCATGATTGGCTCCTGTTCAGTTCCTCGATGACGGCATCGGTGGTGCGCTGGCGGCAATAGCCGCGGATTGTCTTCAGTGAATTGTCGTGCCGTTCCTGGCTGTAGGTGGCGCAGGCATCGGTCACCAGAGTGACCAGATATCCCAGATCGCAGGCATCGCGGACGGCGCTTTCGACACATTGGTCGGTAATCAGGCCGCTGATGATCAGCTGGCGGACACCGAGATTGCGCAGGATGTAATCGATGGACGTCGAGATGAAGACCGAGGACGATGATTTCGGCAGGACGATCTCGTCATCATCGGGCGCCAGGGCGTCGACGACCTTGCCATCCCACGACCCCTTGCCCACGTTGAATCCGGTGATCTTGTAGTCGAGACTGCGGTCCCGGCCGTCCTTGGTCAGGCTTTCGATCGTCGTGTACATCACCTCGATCTGGTTTGACCGGCATGCCGCTTGCAGGCGCTGCATATTGGGCAGGGTCTGGCGCGAGAGGGTCTCGAAGAACCAGCCATATCTGGCCTGGAACTCGGCATCGGCAAGATCTGCGAATTCACCGCCCTTGCGGTGCGCACAAAAATTCTGCACGTCGATAAACAGCAGCGCCGCCTGTTCCGGTTTGACGGGGACATCGCGCGACAACGTCATGACGCCTGCTCCTGAAGGTACCTCTTGACGGCTTCGGCGAGCGCCCGCCCCCAGGCCTTGCACGCCTCATCGCTGACGATCCGGTCATTGCGGATTTCGATCAGACTGTGAGCAAGCCCCCGCCCTTCCCCGTGATGCGGCACGAACCAGTCGGTTCGGTCTTCGACACGGTAGGGCAGGTTCATTCCGATGTTCAGCGTATCGAGCCCGGGCAAATCCACCCCGATATCGTCAATGGCCGCGGCCAGCGATGACGATGTGACCACATCCTGGCGAAACAGAAATCCGATATCCCAGGGCCGCGTCTGGCCATTGAGCACCCGCGTAAAACTGTGAACGGCGAACACCGCCTTGCGCGGTGTCTTGTCGAGCTGTGCGGAGACAGCTTCGTGATAGGGAACGAAGATTTCGTCGATGCGCAATTGCCGGTCCGCTTCGCTGAGCCGTCGGTTGCCGGCAATCGGCACGCCGTGACTGACTTCGAGAATGGACTCGGACGAATCGATGGGCCTGTTGCAGTCGATCACCAGCCGGCTAAAGGGTTGCAGCACCAGCGGCGCATTGAGAACCGCTGCCATTTCCCGGGACACTTTTTCAGCGCCGATATCATAGGCGATGTGAAGATCGAGGTCCGATGCCGACAATCCGAGATCACCCAGGGCCGATGGAATGGCCCGTCCCGCATGTTCGCAGATTACGACCACCGGGCTGTCTTCCGCACCTTCCACAATGGTGTAAGGTTGCGGATCCGTCGGGCGCAACAGGCGGTTGATCTGGGAGACTGCGCCTTCGTTCACGGCAATTCCACTTCGTTTCGACGAGGTCATTTAATGGAAGATTAATTTCATTGTCAATTTTCAAGTTGATCTTGACGAATTTTTTTCAAAATGAAATCCTGCGTGGAAGGAGGGCCCATGGATCTGCGCGAACGCATTGAACAGATGTCGAAAGACTTCACGTCGGCCGAGCGGAAGCTGGCCTCGGCGCTGCTCTCGGACTATCCGTTTGCCGGCCTGGAGACGATCCAGTCCTTTGCGCAGAAGACCCACACATCGGCGCCGTCGATCACCCGGTTTGTGCAGAAACTCGGCATGAATGGCTACCAGGAGTTCCAGCGCCGGCTGATCGGAGAACTCAAGGAAAGCAATCTGTCTCCCGTCCAGCTTCGCCGTGGCTCGATGCCGGTCAAGGACAGTTTTCTGCGCGAACATCTCAGCGACACGGCGCAGATCGTGGCGTCCGTTTCCGACGGTGTCACGGCAACGCAATTCGAGCGGGTTTGCGGTTTGCTGGCCGATCAGAAACGGGCGATCTTTTTCCTCGGCGGGCGAATCAGCGACCCGATCCTGCAATATCTCTCGCGCCATCTGCGCCAGATCAGGCAGAATGTCTTCCACCTGCCGGCCGACACCGAGGTCTGGCCGGAATATCTGCTACGCATGCGTCCGCGCGACATCTTCGTCACCATCGACTTTCGCCGTTACGAGGCGCGGCTTGAGGACCTTTCCGCAAAGATCGCCAACAAGCGCGGATCGCAGATCATCCTGATCACCGACAAGTGGCTTTCGCCGGTGGCCAGACACGCCAACGAAGTGTTGACCATTCCGATTGAAAGCGCTTCCGCATGGGGTACATATAGCGGCGCATTGGCGCTCACCGAAGCAATGATCACCTACATCTCGGAGCAGGATTGGGACGCAACCGAGAAGCGCATTGGCCAATGGGATGCGCTTCGCCTGGACAATGAGGACGCAGACCTTGAGGAATGAACCATTAATCGTAGCGGCCACCTCGGATTTCGCCGGACAGGTGCGCGGCAAGGCCTTTTCGGCCGTTGAACTCGACAAGCGTCTGAAACGGGGAATCGGCTGGACACCAACCAATGTCCAGATCACCTGTTTTGACCGGATTGCCGAAAGCCCCTTCGGCGCACTTGGCGATCTTGTCCTGATTCCCGACCCCACGACGCTGGTCAAAGTGGATTATGATGACGGACACCCTGCCGAGCAGTTTGTATTTGGCGACATTCTCGACATGGAGGGCACCCCCTGGCAGTGCTGCACCCGGTCGATTCTCAAGGCGGCGCTGAAACGGCTTGAGACCGTGTCCGGCCTCACCCTGAAGGGGGCGTTCGAGCATGAGTTTCATTTTTGCAATGATGAAAAGCCGTCAGCCGGCGCCTATACGGCCGCCGGCTTTCGTGCCGAACGCGAATTCGGTGAGACCCTGTTTTCCGTCGCCGCCAATGCCGGTCTGAAGCCGGACACCTTCATGAAAGAATATGGCGCGGACCAGTATGAGGTGACGATCGGACCATCGGTGGGGTTTGCCGTGGCCGATCAGGCGTCGACCCTGCGCGAGCTTGTGCGCATCACGGCGGAGCGGCTTGGACAGCGGGCAAGCTTCACGCCGCTGCGCGACCCCGATGGCGTCGGCAACGGCGTTCATGTCCATATGAGCCTGCTCGACCGGGATGGCAAACCGGCCACCTATGATGCCGACGGACCGCACGGGCTCAGCCCGGCAGCGGGAAAATTCGTGGCGGGCGTGCTGAAATATCTCGACCGCATCGTGGCGATTACCGCGCCCAGCGTCGTCTCCTACACAAGGCTCACGCCGCATCGCTGGAGCGCGGCCTATAACAATCTGGGCTATCGCGACCGGGAAGCATCGGTGCGCATTTGCCCGGTCTCCGACATCAGCGACATAGAGCGGGCGGACCAGTTCAATTTCGAATTCCGCGCCGCCGATGCCGCCGCCAGTCCCTATCTGACGCTGGCTGCCATCGTCCATGCCGGCGTTCAGGGGATCGAGGAAAACCTTGCCTGCCCCGACGCGACCTATGAGGACCTGTCCCTGCTTTCCGAAAAGGAGCTGGAAGCCAGGGGATACCTGCGCCTGCCGCAGACCCTGGAAACCGCCCTGGAACGCTTTGCCGACGATACGACCGTCACCGGATGGTTCCCCGACGGATTTGCCGAGATCTACCGCCTGCATAAGCTGGGCGAAATCGATTTCCTGAAAGACAAGACCGAAATGGAAACCTGCGCGGCCTATGAAAGGGCCTATTGATCGGCCGCGCACCGGCCCTCCGGCCACCGTCAGCATAGACCCGTTCAGCCAGGGACGGCCTCGGAGCCTTCCTTCAGCCGGTTGATTCGGCCGATCAGTTCCAGGACATCGCCATGCGGGATATTGCTTCCGACGAACCAGGAAATCGTATCGGCGAACCCCATGAACGAATGATCGAACAACTCCAGAATCGCGGAGGCGTCCTGTGGCCGGATATCGAGCGTGTCCGCAAGAAACTGAACGATCAGCACACGCACCTCTTCATCGCAGACGACCTCGGAGAAGATGGAGTTTTCATCGATTTTCCGGAAACGCACCGGCTGCGAAACGCAACCTATGCGGATGCTTTGCCGGATATCGCGGCTTGAGGCTCCCGATTCAAGCCAGAAGCCCTCGTCGCGCAGGACCCAATCGTCGGCAACGGGATCGAAATAGGAAAAATCCCTTGCAGCAAGCTCGATTGTGACCTGCGTTTCCGCACCGGCCTCCAGCGCAATTTTCCGGAACGCCTTGAGTTCCCGAACCGGCCTCGGAAGGCCAGGTTTCTCCGGGCGGATATAGAGCTGGCAGATCTCCTTGCCGAAGCGGGTACCGCAGTTTCGAACGGAAAACCGCACCGTGATGGTCTGGCCGACGCCAATGTGATCCCGGTCGCAGTGTAGCGCACCATAGTCGAATTCCGTGTAGGACAGCCCATGGCCGAAGGGAAGCGCCGGCGCCCGGGACAGCCTGTCGAAATAGCGGTAGCCGACATAAATGTCTTCGGCGTAGTGGTGGCCTTCACCTTCGCCGGGATAGGTGTGGAAGCCTGGAATATCTTCGACACGGGCGGGAAAGCTCGTCGTGAGTTTTCCGCAGGGCGTGCTGTCACCGGTCAGCAGTCTTGCAATTGCATGACCGCCGCCCTCGCCGGGAAAGAAATTCACCAGCACCGCGTCGGCGGCTTTGAACCAGGGCATTTCGATGGCGTCGGGACAGGTGGCGACGACGATGACCTTCGCCGGTGTGTCGGCCAGTTGCTCTATGAGAGGGGCAAACCCGGCCGCCAGATGCAGGGTCTTGCGATCTGCGGCCTCACCATCGGCATTGGTCGGCGTATTGGCGAATACGATCACGACATCCGATCGCCGGGCCGCGGCCACCGCTTCATCGGCCAGCACACGGTCCTCGCTGAAATCGGGCGCGACGCCCGGACAATAACCGACTCGGACGCCCGCCAGCCGGTTTGCAAGTTCGTCGTAGGGGTTGTCGATCTCGGAAGCCCGGACGGTGGCCGAGCCGGTACCCTGGATGATGGGATCCCTTGCGCCAGGCCCGACAACCAAGACCGCGCGCGCATCGGCGCCGAGCGGCAGCGTATTGTCTTCATTGCGCACCAGGACAATCGACTCCTCGGCAATCCGGCGGGCAAGGTCATGATGATGACGCGCACGCGATGTGGGACCTGCGGGATTTTGCGTCCTGCGGACAAACTGCAGCATGCGCAGGCAGGCCTCGTCCAGCCGCTCTTCAGTCACCTCACGCCGTTCCAACGCTTCGAGCAGTCGTCGTTTGCGCGGCAGGCTTTCGGGCATATCGAGATCGTTTCCGGCCAACAGTGATGCCGGACGATCCTTGATCGCAAACCAGTCCGACATGACCAGGCCTCCAAAACCCCAGTCTTCTCGAAGGATGTCGGTCAACAATTTGCGGGATTCGGAAGAGAACACACCATTGACCTTGTTATAGGCTGTCATCACGACCCACGGATCGCCCTTGGCGATCGCCCGTTCGAACCCGGCCAGATAGATTTCGCGCAGGGCCCGCACGCTGACATCCGAACTCATCGTGGTCCGTTTGTATTCTGAATTGTTGCAGACGAAATGCTTCAGACCCGCTCCGCATCCGTGATCCTGCAGCCCTTTGATGACCGCGGCGGCCAGCTCTCCGGTCAAGACCGGGTCTTCCGAAAAATACTCGTAACCGCGTCCGGCCAGTGGCGTTCGCCGGATATTCGCGCCGGGCGCCAACAGCATGTCGACGCCGAGCGCATTGCTGGTTTCCGCCAGCGCCTTTCCCATCGAATAAAGCAGATCTCTATCCCAGGAGCAGGCGGCACAGCTTGGAGACGGGAAGCAGGTAACCGGTACGACTTCGCTGTCAGGATCGTCGCCCTTCGCCCGATGGGCATTCGTCTGTTCGAGAAATTTTGTGAGCGCAACGCCCAGCGATGCGCTCTCATCCATCTGCCTGCTGTCATAGCGAACACCATGGGTGCCATCTGTCATAACCGTCGAGGGAATGCCCAGCCGTTCGATTTCCGTCGTGCGCCACAGACCTCGGCCGGAAACAAGGTCGATCTTTTCGGCATCACTCATCAGGCCGATGATGTGGCGCAATTCCATGTCGGTCTGATTGAATCTGGTGTTCACGCGTGTGCCTGTGTCAAACGTCCGAAAACAAGATGGGGCTAGCTCGGCGTTTCACCGGTGCCGGGCGCCGGTCCCGATGACGAGCGGATCACCAGTTCGCCGGAAATCAGGTAATCGCGTGTGCTGTCCAATTCGCCTGTCAGCATGCGAATGGCCGTTTCGGCGATTTTTTCAACGGGTTGACGCACCGTTGTCAGTCGCGGGTCAACCAGCGACGCCAGATCGATATCGCCAAATCCGACAATGGTCAGTTCGGCGGGCACGTCGATGGACAGGGTTCGTGCCGCACGCAGCGCCCCGATTGCCATTTGATCATTGGCGCAGACCAGCGCCGTCGGGCGCCGGTCGGCTGGGCTGGCCAGGACTTCCATGGCAAGCGCCTCGCCGCCTTCGTAGTCCATTCGGCCCGATATTTCCGTCAGCCCGACCGCTTCGCCGTTAGGGGACCGTCGTTCGATATGGCTGGCAAATCCATCCAGCCGCACATTGCATGACTCATTCCCCTCAGGCCCGTTCAGATAGGTTATTCGTCGATGGCCATATTCATAGATCAGGTCTGCCATCTTTGCCGAGCCGTCGGCATGGTCGGTCGAAACGAAGGGAGAATCCGTTCGCGCATCCAGTGAAATGATCGGCGTTCCCGCTTCTGTATCGAAGGCGCCTTCTGGCCTTTCTCCAGCAATCAGGATGCCGCTGGGTGTCCGGTCCAGCATGGCCGCGACATGTCGCGCGACCGATGCGGTGTCATGGTTCGAATTGGCCAGCATCACATGTTGATTGCGCCGTGTCGCTTCCGCCTCAATACACTTGGCGAGCCGCGCAAAGAATGGATCCGACACATCCGGCACGATCAGGCCGATCGTGTCCGTCTGGTTTGTCCGCAACGCCCGTGCTGCAAAATTCGGCTTGAAACCAAGATCCTTGATGGCCTGTTCGACTTTTTCGCGGGTCGCGGATTTCACCGTTTTGTTGTTGGACACCACACGCGAAACACTGCCCACGGAAACACCGGCCCGAACGGCAACATCCTTGATGGTCGCTGGCATTTTTACTCCCCGTAAGAACCGGTCACTTCACCGCGCAGACTACAGGTCTGGAGCGTCAAATCAAATGAAACGTTTCAAAATGAAACGTTTCATATTGACAAGCCTATGGAAATTGATAGCTTTTTTGAACTGTCCGCCGCGCCAGAGGCCGTACCGAACGTGTTTCCGGCGCATGGCGATGTGCATCTGAACGCACCACAGAAAGACTGATCAGCCGCCGGTTGCGGCATTTGCCCGGGAGGAAAACATGAAATCTGCAGTGAAACTGGCAACATCCACGGTCTTGGCCCTGGCGCTCACGGGAACGACCACCCTTGCCGCCGACATCGTGGTCGGCACACCCGGCTGGGGCAGCGCCGATGTAACATCGCACATCATCAAGCAGGTCCTGGAGGACAATCTCGGCATCGAGGTGGAAGTGCAGACCGGAACCAATCCCATCATCTTCGAGGCGATGGACAAGGGCACCATGCATGTCCACCCGGAGGTTTGGCTGCCCAACCAGGCCAATCTTCATAATACCTATGTTGTCGACAAGGGTTCGGTCGTGATGAACCAGAACGGCGTTGAATCGGCCCAGGGCATGTGTGTGAACGAAAGCGTCGCCAGCAAAAACGGCGTGAAGAGCATCACGGATCTGACCAATCCCGATATCGCGAAACTGCTCGATACCGATGGTGACGGCAAGGGCAATATCTGGGTTGGATCAAGCTCCGCGGCAAGCACGCCGATCGAGAAGATCCGGGCCAAGAGCTACGGCTACGATCAGACCATGAACCTGATGGAAATGGATGACGGCGCCGCATTTGCCGATCGCGATGCGCGGATCGCGCAGGGCAAGCTCTATGCCGGGTTCTGCTGGACCCCGCATCCCATGTTCTCCCAGCACGATCTGGTGATGTTGGAAGAACCGGCCCATGATCCCGAGAAATGGAAGATCATTCAGCCCACCGACGATCCCGAATGGCTCAGCAAATCGAGTGCGCCGGTGGGCTGGAGCAAGGCCACATTCCACATTCACTTTGCAAAATCCATTGAAGACGATTATCCGCAGGCCGCCAGCATTCTGGCCAATATGGGTTTCACAGCCAATGACGTCGCCGCCATGAGTGAGGCGGTCGAAAACGAAGGCAAGACCCCGCAGGCCTATGCGGGTGAATGGATTGCCGGGAATATGGATCGCGTAAACAGCTGGCTTTAGCGCGACCAGGATCGGACGATACGGTTGGCGCGGCCCGGCAACGGATTGCGCCAGTCCCAATTCATCTGTCACAGATGCTGAATTCGGACAGACACCACAGGGCCGCCAACGCGGCCGGTGAGCGGGGAATTGTCGGATGAGCGATGTCGCGGTTGAACTGGACGGTATCTGGAAGATCTTCGGTGAGGATGAAACCGCCGTCATCGACACCATCCGGAAAGAAGGGCTGGACAAGGCCGAAGTGCTGGAGCGGTTCGATGCGGTCGTCGGCATTGCCGATGTGTCGTTCCGGGTTGAGCGCGGTGAAATCTTTTGCGTAATGGGCCTGTCCGGCTGCGGAAAATCAACGCTTGTGCGTCACATCAACCGCCTGATCGAACCAAGTGCAGGAAGCATCCGCCTGTTCGGCAAGGACGTGCTTGCCATGTCGGAGGCCGAACTTTGGCAATTGCGCTCGCGCCGGGTGGGCATGGTTTTTCAGCACATCGCGCTTCTGCCACACAAATCGGTGCTGGATAATGTTGCCTATCCGCTGAAAATACGTGGCGAATCCAAGCTCGACCGATGGCGTATCTCGCAGGAGGTGCTCTTGCGGGTGGGTCTGGAAGGATATGAAAACCGCTTCCCGTCCGAATTGTCAGGTGGCATGCAGCAACGGGTCGGATTGGCGCGCGCAATGGCGTCCGACCCCGATCTCCTGTTAATGGACGAGCCCTTCAGCGCTCTCGATCCGCTGATCCGCCGCCAATTGCAAGATCAGTTTCTAACGCTTTCGAAAGAACTGACGAAGACAACGATCTTCATCACCCATGATCTGGACGAGGCCATCCGGCTCGGCAACCGCATCGCCATCATGAAGGACGGCAAGATCGTTCAGATCGGCACACCAGAGGAGATCGTGACAAATCCCGTGGATGACTATGTGCGTGATTTCGTGCGCGATATCTCGAAGCTCAAACTGGTCTATGCGAGCTCCATTTATGAACCGCTCGACACGGTGTCTGCCGATCTTTCGAAGGCGCCGCGCGCCGACGTCCATACCGATCTGGATGGTCTGGTGGACCTTGCGATCACGACCGAACTGCCCATCGTCATCACCGATGACACGGGCACCGATATCGGCGTTGTCACGAAGCAATGCCTGTTGGCCGGAATTCAGGGAGGAAAAGCGTGACGCCGCCGGCTGGGAAGCAGGACCTGCGCGGCGCCATTAGCACTTTCGCGCAGAAGAACCCTAACTACTATGTTGGACGTTTCGGCAAGATTCAATCGGCAACACGACATGTTTTCCCGTTTAACCTGGCGGCCGCACTGGCAGGGCCGCCTTGGGCGGCCGCGCGCAGTCTTTGGAGTATGTTCTGGGCGTTTGCGCTGCTGGAACTGTTCGCACTGGTGCAGATCGGTCGCGGGTTATGGGGCGATCTTGGTGCAGACACGGCCGCCGAGGCAGCCGCAATCCAGGCAAAAGCGGCTGAATTTCTGGAACAGGCGGAGCAGGCCAAGCAAGCCGGCGATCAAAACGCCGGCTCGCTTCAGCAGAGCGCCGAGAATTTGCTGCGCGCGGCGGAGGAGCGTCTGGCTATGGCGGAGCAGTTGTCCGCCAGCGATACCAGCGTTTTTCTGGTCGGCATCGTCCTGTTTCTGGTGCTCAGACTTGCTCTCGGCCTGCTCGCCAACGTGATCTATGAGCAGCGTTTCGTGCGGTGGCGCGTGGACAGGGATATCGGCTCCGGTTTTTCCGGGGCAAGGGTAGCGTTGGGGCTGGTGACACTCATCGTTCTGTACCCATTAACACTTTATCGCTTCACCGCTTCGGCCCCCGCCGGGTGGACCAGGGCAGTGCCGACAAATCCCAACATCTTCTCCTGGTCCGCCAATTCGCTCGATCGCTTCATCGATTGGTGCGCCGAGATCGGCCAAGGAGTGTTTGACGGCATAACGGCCACCGTTCGGTTTTTCCTGCTGGGGATGGAATATGTCATGCTAACGGTTCCCTGGCCGGTAATCTTTGTTTTTGTTGCCCTGACCGCGTGGCAAGTCGCAAGTCTCAGGGTTGCCATCATCTGCATGGCCGGCCTGGCCTATCTCGGTCTCTTTGGATTCTGGGAAACCAGCATGATAACTCTGGCCTTGACCGGTACGGCAACACTGCTCTGCTTGCTTTTCGGAATCCCGCTCGGCATCTGGTTTGCGCACAATCAACGCGCCTATTCCTATGCCAGGCCCGTCCTCGATCTGATGCAGACGTTGCCTCCATTCGTCTACCTGATTCCAATCATCGCATTTTTCGGCACCGGCCGCGTACCGGGGGTGATCGCAACCATGATCGTGGCAATGCCGCCCTTGATCCGTTTGACCGCGCTCGGTCTCATGAATGTCGACCGCAACGTGCTCGAAGCCGCCCGGTCCTTCGGAGCAAGCAAGCGTGAATTGCTGTTGAATGTCGAACTTCCACTGGCCCGCGCCAGCATCATGACCGGCGTCAACCAGACCATTATGCTGTCGCTGGGCATGGTGGTTATCGCATCATTGATTGGAGCAAAAGGATTGGGTCAGGAGGTTCTGATCGCCCTTCAAAGGCTCGACAAGGGCGACGGTGTTCTGGCCGGGCTGGCGATATTGGTCTGCGCGATCATCCTGGACCGCATTGCACAGGGGCGTGTACCACGCAGCTTGTCCAAATGAGCGTGCGGGGAGAGATCGGGCCGGACATGACAACCGCCTCCGGCCGGTGGATGGCGGAACAGCGGGAAGAGCTTGTTCAATTCGCTGAACGCAGCAGCGCCTATTATGTGGAACAGTTCTTCAAGATCCACACGCGATCCTCTCGCACGCTCAGTTTCAATTGGGCTGCTGGCCTGCTCGGCCCCGTCTGGTGCGGCTATCGCAAGCTTTGGGGTGTGCTGTGCGTCTTGATGATCGTCGAACTCGTCGCGCTGGTTCCGCTGGCGTTGGGTATCTTCAGCGATCTGGGTGCTGAACACCGTACAAAAATCGAGCGACTGGAGAAAAACCAGCAGCGAATGCTCGGACTTATGGAAGAGGCACAGCAAGCCGGCGATGAAGAGAAAGCAGCCTCCCTTTCGCGCAATGCGGAAAACCTGGCAAAAGCGCGCGCCAGATCACAGGCGTCACTCGATGCAACGGGTCGAAAAACGCAGTTGTTTGTTGCTTTCGGAATAGCCGCTTTCCTGACGATCCGGTTGCTGGAAGGTCTCGTTGCCAATCATCTATATGCGGGTCGCTATGAAAAATGGCGATCGAACCGCACCCTTCCTTCAGGTACGAGTATCGGATTTGCCGCACTGGCATCAGGGTTGGTTGCACTGGTTTATGGTTTGACGCTGTATCGGTTCACGAGCCCTGCCCCACCGCCATGGCTGGAGCAATTCCCGGTCGACAACGCCACGCTGCACGATCCGGCCGAGCGGGGGATCGAAACCGGATTGGATTACGCCATCATCAACTATGCCGCCTTCTTCGACCGGATCACCACCGCCCTGCGCTGGACACTGAACGGGTTGGAGACCCTGTTCGTCGAAACGCCCTGGCCCGTCGTGATCATTGTGATCGCAGCGATGGCATGGCGGGTGGCCGGACCGCGTGTGGCGATCTTCACCGTCGCCTCAATCGCCTATATCGCCGTATTGGGCTATTGGGAACGCGCCATGTCGACGGTGGCGCTGCTTGGCACAGCCGCCGTCATCAGCATCGCCATCGGCATTCCGCTGGGCATATGGTTTTCCCGGAGCGACCGCGCCTACCAATTCGGAAGGCCGGTTCTCGACTTCATGCAAACCATGCCCGCCTTCGTTTATCTGATCCCGGTCATTGCATTCTTCGGAACCGGCAAGCCGCCGGGGATCCTGGTGGCGATTATTTTCGGTTTGCCGCCCATCGTCCGGTTGACCAATCTGGGTTTGCGTGAAGTGCCTGGCGAACTGAAAGAGGCCGCGGCAGCCTTTGGAGCAAGCCGGTTTCAGATCCTGCGCGATGTGGAACTGCCCCAGGCGCGCACCAGTATCATGGCCGGGATAAACCAGACCGTTCTGTTTTGTCTTTCAGCCATTGTGATCGCAGCTCTGATCGGTGCCAAGGGTCTTGGACAGGACGTTCTGCAGGCGCTTCAATACGCTTCGAAAGGCCAGGGTGTTCTGGCAGGCGTCGCCATTCTGCTTTGCGCCATGGTGATCGACCGCATGGTGCAGGGCGTCTCGCGCCCGCCCGGACCAAAATGACGCAGCGTCCACGACCGGCATAAGCCATACAACCTGGCGTGCCTTCACAATACGGCCATGGTGCCCTAAGGAATGCGGAAACGGCAGTCCGGGGGAGTCACGCCATGTCCAGAATTTACCGGTTTTTGGTCGGGATCACAGCACTGGTTGCTCTGTGTCTGGCCCTCGTTTCGATGGTTCAGCCTCCGGCGCAGGCTCAATTCCTGCCAGGTTCCGGCGCCTCAACTTCCGACGATAAGCCATCAGGCGGCATGGAAGCGTTGCTGGAGGAAGCGCGAAAGGACGGCTCGACGGTGATAATCATCAGACCCGGAGAGGACAACGGCGCAGCGGTGACGGCCGCGGACGGTTCGATAGGAACCGATACTTTTTTCGAGGCACGATCGCGTCTCCGGAACATCATCGCCAGTGTGCCGACACTATGGCCGAACATCCTGAAGACACTGAATCAGGCGAGCCCTGACGGATCGTATATCTGGATCATCAGGGCTGTCGGAACCGCACTTCTCGGATTGTTCATCGGCTCGCTCGCCATCAAGCCGATCATGAGAAGGGGGCGCGATTACTTCCGGTATATGTATGATCCCGATCCGGAGACCACGGCCGACAAGGCCAAATATCTCATATTCCGCGTGGCCCTGGCGCTGGTTTACATTGTGATATTCTTCGTCGTGGCGATGGCCGTGGCGGTCGCCCTCGATTCGGGTCACGAGCCGTCAAGACGGATCATTTTCGAAATTGTCCTGGCCTATCTGTTTTACCGGCTGATGATCCGGGCGGTCTCGTGGAACGTGTTCGCCTATGACGCGCCGAGCCACCGCATCGTCAATCTGAGCGATGACGAAGCCAATCGCATTCACCGGGACTGGGGCATCGCGGTTGCCGTGGTGGTGGTCTTTGCCGCCGCCGCACGGTCCTTGACTCTCATCGGTGAGGAGCAGAATTACGCGGGCCTGACGGTCGAGAACATTCTGTTTATACAGATTTGCACCGCGTGCCTCGCCACGCTGGTTCTGGCCATCCTCGACATCAAGAACTGGAAGATATGGCAACATATTTTCGCACCCCGGGCCAAAAGCGCCTGGCTGTACCGTTTGCGCGCAACACTGGCGCGTTCGGTGCCCGCCGTGTTCCTGGTCTACATGCTGGTTGGCCTCGGTGTGTTCGTCTATCGGCTGGCCCTCGGCCTCTCCAACCCCGGCGCGGTCATTGCCGCACCCTTTGTCGTTTTCTGGGCCGCGCTGATGGCCTACGGCATCGTGATCATCGTCATCCAGGCTCTGTACAACCGGCGTATCCGCTATTTCGAGGAGCGTGCGGCGGCAGAACAGGAGCGCCTGGCAAAGGAAGCTGGAACGGTAGACACCGAATCCGGCGAAGAGATGATCGTCGGTCCATCCAGCGCCAATTTCGAATACCAGCCGGTTTTCAAGCCCTTCTTCGAAATGGCCGCGATGGCCATCATCGCGACCATTGCCGTCGGTGAATTGATCCGCAGCTTCGGTGTGGATCTGAACAGCGACGGCAATTTCTGGTCGTCGCTGCTCGAAATCGTCCTGGCGTCCGTTCTGTGTTGGCTGGCCTACCGGGCCATTTCCCTGCTGATTGACAGGCGGCTCGAGCAGGAGGGCGGCCCACCCGAAACCGACGCCGAGGAACTGGGCGGCGAAGGCGGCGGCGCCGGCGCCACGCGCGTGGCAACGCTTTTGCCGATCGTGCGCTACATGATGATTTTCGTTCTGTTCTCGATCGCCGCCATGATCGTGCTGTCCCGTCTCGGTTTCGACATCGGCCCGATCTTTGCCGGGGCGGGTGTCGTCGGCATCGCCGTCGGATTCGGAGCCCAGACCCTGATCCGCGATATTTTTTCCGGCGCGTTCTTCCTGCTCGACGATGCGTTTCGCAACGGTGAATATGTGGAGATCGACGGCATCAAGGGGACCGTTGAGAGAATCTCGGTGCGCTCGTTTCAGCTTCGCCACCATCTTGGTGCCTTGCACACGATCCCCTTTGGCGAAATCAAGCGTCTGACCAACTTTTCGCGCGATTGGGTGCTGATGAAACTGCCCCTGCGTGTGACCTATGACACCGATGTCGACAAGGTCCGCAAACTGGTCAAGAAGCTGGGGCAGGAACTGCTCAATCACCCGCAGATCGGACATACATTCATGCAGCCGCTGAAATCGCAGGGCGTCTACAAGATGGAAGATTCGGCGATGATCATCCGAGTCAAATTCATGACCAAACCGGGCGAACAATTCGTCACCCGCAAGGTCGTCTATGAGTCCATTCAGGACCTCTTTGCCCGCGAAGGCATCCACTTTGCCCACAAGCAGGTCACGGTTCGCCTTGAAGATGGCCAGAAAGCCGACGCGCTGACCGAAGACGAAAAGAAGGCCGTTTCCGCAGCGGCCCGCTCGGTCATCGATGAAGAGGAAGCCGCGCTGGCGGCGAAGGGCGGAGCCGGGTCCGGTGATCGGTAGCTGCTGTTCCCAGAGCGAGATGAGGTTATAGGCGTGCCGTTTCCAACCGATATTTTCGAAAGACTGCCCCATCATAGTCGATCTCACCGACAAATCTTGCCCCGAGTCTTTCGAGCGCTCTAAGGTTTTTGCGGGAGGGTGGTAACAGGAAGGTCACGAAGGCAATGCGCTCATCGGACACGGCGAATTCGATCGCCTTTCTTGAGATATGGGCGCCCAGCCCAAACGCACCGGGTCTGAGAACCAACCCGAAATCCCACTCGTCTCCTTCCTTCTGAAAGCCGCCCCACCCGACATAGTGTCCGTTCGACAGGATGGCCCAATGGCCAAGTCCGTCGCGCGCCCAGCAGGCTTCCTTGGTAGCCACAAATTCCGTCGCGGCAGCCGCATTCCACTTGGACGTCAGGAGCGGCATATGCTCGGCAACACGCGGATCGGACATGTGCTCGATGAGCTCATCCAGCGCTATCTCGGACAACCGGACAAAAGTGATCTCGGGTTTCACCATGCAATCCACGGCTGGAAGACTGGCAAGGGCCCGTTCCATTCATGGCCGGGCTCAAATTGATCATCCTCTGCACCGCACCGTTGCCAGGCCGCAGGACAGGGGCCCCGAAACTCTAGCTTTTCTTGAACCATGTGAAGGCCTTGCGATACCCGGCCATTTCCAGGAGTGCGATTTTTGAGGTCCAGGCCGCGGGACAGACGACAAAGGCCGCCTCGTTTCCGCGCGCCGCAAGCGCGCCTTCCGCCGCGCGCAACAGGTCGGCCCCTCCCCCCGCATCATCGGGCAGCACGGCCGGATCGGCCGTATCGACATGATAATAGTCATCAATCTTGCCGACAGCGCTGATATCGTGAGGCAACGGAATGTGCATATGCGTGGCCGGTTGCGAAATGGCATAGCCCTGGAAAACGCCATCGCTGTCGCAGACGAACATGTCATGATCGGCGAGCGTCAGGCACTTTCGCATCCAAGTAGCAAAACGGGCATCGGCATCGCTTGAGGGTTTCCAGAACCTATTGAGAGTGTCGAGGATATGCCGGTGCTCAGCGCTGGCCGAGACGATATCGTCGATATCGCCTTCTGCCGCACCGCGGATATTCGCACGTTCCTCGGCCTGCCGGAGGCCCGATCTCGCAAGGTACAAGGTGAGCGGCTCATAGCCGCGTTTGTCATACTCCCTTTCCAAAGCCCTGCCGGCTGCCGACTGGCCCAGCAGCGTTTCCGCACCGGCCTGAACAAGGTCGGTTTCAGCGGCTTCGATAAGCGCCTGATAGGCACCTGCCGGCGCCTCATCCGCAACGTAGCAATCCTCCAGGATCAGCCCCGGCGGACCAAACGATCCGCCAGCGTAAATCGGCGGGACGGGCAATATCATGGTATGTGCGAGTCCGACGACCATCTCGCCTGACTCGGCAAGCAACAAGGCCTGATGGAACGTCCGGTTTTCGCTCTCCATGAACGTCCTGATGGCAGGATAGATCTTTTCGCGGGGCGTTGGTCCGACTTTCCAAAGGAGGGGGTCTATTGTCTGTCGACGTTCAGCATCCGCGATGCAAAGGTCGACGACGTTATCAATATCGCTGACGCGGGCGGGGCGAACCGAGATGGGCATCTATTGTCCCTCGCGAACGGTGTCAGGCACCCGGGTGCCCTCTGTGGAAAATTGTCAAATTGCGGCAGTCCTCTTCGCCACAATCGCAGCGTGCAGATGGACTGTCAAACGGGCGTTCGCAATATCCACACAGCCATCATAGCGGCGCATAGGCTCGTGTATGAAACGGGGATTGAGCGCAGTTCTGTTATCCTGCAGACCCGAGCTCAAATCCCAGGCCGCACCACCCTTTTCCGGGACTTGATCTCCGATAATATATCAATTATTCATGATATATGGAATCAAAAAGCGCCCTCTCGGCCCTTGCCGCGCTGAGCCAGCCGACCCGGCTCGATGTCTTTCGCCTGTTGGTCAAGGCGGGTGTCGATGGCCTGCCGTCGGGAGACATCGGTGAACGGCTGGGCGTGCGACAGAACACCATGTCGGCCAATCTGACCGTTCTGCTGAATGCCGGGCTGGTGCGCAACGAACGTCAGGGACGCTCGATCCGTTACTTCGCCGATTTCGAAACCATGCGTGGCCTGCTCGGCTTCCTGATGGAGGATTGCTGCGGTGGACGCCCGGATCTGTGCCAACCCGTCATCGAGGAAATCGCCTGCCCATCCGAAGGAGACCCCATGTCCGACCCCGTCTACAATGTGCTGTTCCTGTGCACCGGCAACTCCGCCCGTTCGATCCTGGCGGAAGCCATCATGAACCGTGTCGGCCAGGGCCGCTTCAAGGCCTATTCGGCCGGCTCGCAGCCCAAGGGCGCGGTTCACCCTCAATCGATCGCGCTGCTTGAGCGGTTGAATTTCGACACTTCCTTTGCCCGCTCAAAGAACTGGGAAGAATTTGCCGCGCCCGACGCACCCAGGCTGGATTTCGTCTTTACGGTCTGTGACAACGCGGCAAACGAGGCCTGCCCGGTCTGGCCCGGCCAGCCCATGTCAGCCCATTGGGGCGTTCCTGATCCGGCGGCAGTCGAAGGCACGGAACCGGAAATCGCACTGGCCTTTTCGGAGGCTTACCGGATGCTCAACAGCCGGATATCCATCTTCACCTCGCTGCCCCTGGCCAGCATTGACCGGCTTTCGCTGCAGGACAGGCTCGATGAAATCGGCGCTGGCGAAAGCCTGGTGTCCTAGCGTGCCGACCGATAACGACCCGGAAACGGATCTTCCCAATATCGACCGCGAACAGCTTCATCCGATCGATGTCGAAGGGCTGGCGCGGCCCGGTGAGCCGGATCATCCGCCCCGAATTTTGATGCTCTACGGCTCCCTGCGCGAGCACTCCTATTCCAGGTTTCTGACGCAGGAAGCGGCCCGCGTGTTGACGGAGCTCGGTGCCGAGACGCGGATCTATGACCCGGCCGGTCTGCCGCTGGTCGACGATGCGCCGGACACCCACGAAAAAGTGGTGGAACTGCGCAATCTCTCGCTCTGGTCGGAAGGCCAGGTCTGGTGCTCGCCCGAGCGCCATGGCGCGATGACCGGCATCATGAAAACCCAGATCGACTGGTTGCCCCTGGCGCCGATCGGCGGAATGCGGCCCACCCAGGGCCGCACCGTCGCCCTGATGCAGGTCTGTGGTGGCTCGCAGAGCTTCAACGCCGTCAATCAGCTGCGCATTCTGGGCCGCTGGATGCGCATGATCACCATTCCCAATCAATCCTCGGTGCCCAAGGCCTTTCTCGAATTCGGCGCCGACGGCCGCATGAAACCGTCGCCCTATTACAATCGCATGGTCGATGTGATGGAGGAATTGATGAAATTCACCCTTCTCACCCGTGGGCGGTCCGCCTATCTGGTCGACCGCTATTCGGAGCGCGTTGAAAGCGCCGAACAGCTCTCCAGACGCGTCAATATGGCGTCCATTTGAGCGCGCTGGCTTTGCCGCCCGGTCAGCCGAACCGGTAGCTCGACACCGAGGTCGCGCCGAAAAAATCATCCTGGTGATAAATCCGCGTCGCGGGCTCGGTTTCCGCCGCGCCCATAGCCACCATCAACGGAATGAGGTGGTCTTCCTCCGGATGCGCCTTACGGGCGCTGGGCGCCTGTTCCCAGTTCAGGATATCGGTGGTCCGCCGGGCAGGGTCCGGACCGGTCAGCGTTGCGTGGAGCCACGCATCGAAAGCCGCGGAGTCAGCACGGGCCACATCCTGGTTCCGTATATTTCGGAGATTGTGATAGGACAACCCGCTGCCGATGATCACCACACCCTGCTGGCGCAGCACAGCCAGATCCCGGCCCAGTTGAAGATGGGTTTGCACATCGTAATCCGCACGGATCGACACCTGCAGGATCGGCACATCCGCCTCCGGATACATGCAAACCGCAATCGTGTAGACGCCGTGATCATAGCCGCGTTCGCCATCCAGCCGGACTTTGTGATTCTTCGATGCCAGCAGACCGCCGATCTCCTCGGCAAGCTCCGGCGCACCCGGCGCATTGTATTCCACGGAATAAGTGTGTTCCGGAAAGCCGCGATAGTCATAAAGCATGGGCGGCCTGTCGGACGACATCACGGCGAAACCGTCGGCCTCCTCCCAGTGACCCGACACCATCAACAGGGCGCGGGGCCTGTCGCCGACTTCCCGGCGCACCCGCAGCAGCGAGGATTCCAGCTCCTGATAGACCGTGTGACGCTCGGGCAGCCATGGCCATGGTCCGCCGCCATGGCTCAAAAAATAGGTAGGTAGACGATCATGTGGCACAGGGTCTCTCCAAAGCAACGGTCGGGCCGGTACGGCAAACAGTTCTTCACTGATCCGCCTGCGGCAAGATAGTCGACAGGGCCGCGCTGTCACCGTTCAATCGGTGAATGGTTTGTTCAGCAATCGGCGACAGAGGTATGGGACGCACTGGTCACGGTGTTATGCCAGGGAACACTCCGTTAGGGAATTTCGTATAAAATATTCCAGTAGAATTTCGGGGGTTTTGGGGAAATGAACATACGCGAATTGCTGGATCAGATGGAGCCGGAAAGGGTCAAATGCATCCGGCCCGACAGAACCCTTCATGAACTGGCTCGCCAATTGCGCGTGCTCAATATCGGCGCCATGCTGGTTACCGATAGCGACGACAAGCTGCTCGGCATGGTTTCGGAACGCGATCTGGTTTGGGCAATCACCGAGTTTGGAGAGGGCTTTATCGACCGGTCCGTCGCGGACATCGTTACCCGGGAGGTCATTGCGTGCGCCCCAGGCGACAATGTTGTCGATACACTGGCCGTGATGAACGAGAAACGGATTCGTCACATGCCGGTACTGGACGCCGGAAAACCGGTTGCAATGATTAGCATTCGTGAGTTCGAGCATATCTGCCGGCAGTTGCGGATCCAATCGCGGACCGACTTTTTGACCGGCCTGTCAAACCGACGCCATTTCATTGAAACGCTGGAGACCGAATTGGCCAGAAGCAAACGCTATGGCCTGCCCCTGTCCCTGGCGATCCTCGACATCGACCACTTCAAACACATCAATGATACATTTGGCCATGGTGCCGGGGATCGGGTTCTGTATGATCTGGCCAACTTGCTGGTCCACGAGTTGCGCAATTTCGATACGGTCGGCCGTCTCGGCGGCGAGGAATTCGCCATCCTTTTTCCCAACACCCGTACCGAACAGGCCGGACCGGCCTGTGAACGCCTCCTTGCCACCATTCGATCGAAGGAAATCGTGACCGACCAGGGCACGATCCGCTTCACGGCAAGTTTCGGATTGACCGACACAGCACATGACGCCCGTGACGGCCGGGCATTCCTGCAAGCCGCCGATCAGCTTCTCTACCGGGCAAAAAATGAAGGCCGCAATCGGTTGGTCGCTGTTCAGACGAACCCGCCGCCTCATCCGGCTGCCAACCCGGACAGTTCCTTCTCACCGGACAAACATCGATCCAGACAGGTGGCCTGACCTCGGCACCCCCTGAATTCGCCCGCCTTTGCGAAAGAACGGGAAGATTCCATTAACCATATTCCTCTAGGTGTTGGCGAACGCAACCGTTCGGGGAATGTCACACCATGCTCATCCGTGAATTGCTGGCAAACAGCGAGTTGCCGCCGGTCAGAACCGTCGGACCCGACCGCACCATCTATGAACTGTCCGGCCAGTTGAGGCGGCACGATGTCGGGGCCATGCTCGTCGTCGATAGATACGGCAAAATGCTGGGTGTGGTGTCGGAGCGCGACGTTGTTCGCGCCATCACGGAATATGATGACGGCGTTGTCGGCACGCCCGTTGAGGCCATCATGACACGGACGGTCATTGCCTGCGCGCCCGGTGACGATGTCGTCGACACGCTGGAATTGATGAACCGGAAGCACATTCGTCACATGCCGGTTCTTGACCGAGGCAAACCGCTTGCCATGATCAGCATTCGCGAATTCGACCGCGTCTGCCGTCATCTGCAGATCCAATCTCGAACCGATGAACTGACGGGTCTTGCCAACCGGCGCTATTTCCTTGAAACGCTGGAGACCGAGCTTGCACGCAGCCGGCGCTACCACACGCCACTTTCACTTGCGATCCTGGACATCGATCACTTCAAACACATCAATGACACCTTCGGCCATGATGCCGGTGACCAGGTCCTGTGTGATCTCGGCAAACTTCTCGTCGGCGAATTGCGCACATTTGACGGCATTGGCCGGCTCGGCGGAGAGGAATTCGCCATCCTCTTTCCCAATACCATGGCGGCAAACGCACAAATGGCCTGCGAACGCGTCATCGCTGCCATCAGGACGCGGGAAGTCATGACCGATGAAGGCAGCACACGCTATACGGCCAGCTTCGGATTGACCGATGCGGGCGATGACACGGCAGACGCACAGGCATTTCTGAAGGCAGCGGACAAGCTGCTTTATCAGGCCAAGGGTGAAGGCCGCAATCGTGTCGTCACCCGGTCGCGGAACCCGTCATCCAATCCGGGTGGCAGCTTGCCCAATCAAAATGCCGCCTCCGCCATTTGCGAACCGGAAGAAGTCGCATCCTACACGGCAACATAGGCCTGACCCTTGATTTCCTTGAGAACCAGATTTGTCTTCACATTGGCAACGCCCGGGATCTGAAAGAGAAACTCCTCAAGAAACCGGTTATAGGCATTCAGATCCTCGCAGATGACCCGCAAATGGTAATCCGCATCGCCGGTTGTCGCCAGGCACTCCAGAACCTCCTCGCGCCGTAGGACTGCAGCGATAAAGTCCTGCAGATGACCGCTCTCATGGCGAACCAGCGTCACATACACCACCGCCTGAAACCCCATGCCGGCGGCAGCGGCGTCGATCACCGCCGAATACCGGCGGATAATGCCGGCCTTTTCCAACGCATTGACCCGCCGCCAGCACACCGATGCCGACAGGCCGACCTTGTCGGCCAGGGCCTGATTGGAAATCTGGCAATCCTGCTGCAGAAGCTGCAGCAGGGCGCGATCATGCTGGTCGAGTTTCATCGGTCAGTTGTTCCCAGAAGGGTGAGTTTTCGGTTATTTTATCCAAAAATGTTCCAGATTCCAGTTATTTTGGACAATCAGACCGCCAAAAACAGACTAAAATAGCCGGCAATCCTTATGGGAGCAGCCCATGAACATACACTCTCCGGCAATCGACTCAGCCTACAACCTGACGAACCGTTACACATCTTCTGCCGGGCGGATCTACATGACCGGGACACAGGCGCTGACCCGCATCGTCCTCGATCAGGCCCGGCGCGACCGCGCAGCTGGCCTCAACACCGCCGGTTTCGTTTCCGGCTATCGCGGCTCACCGCTTGGCGGCGTCGATCTGGAAATGTGGCGCAACAAAGCGCTGCTGCAGGAAAACAACATCGAGTTTCTGCCGGCGGTCAATGAGGATCTTGCCGCAACCGCGATCCTCGGGTCGCAGCAGGTCGAAACCGATCCGAACCGCCAGGTCGACGGCGTCTTCGGGCTCTGGTACGGCAAGGGGCCCGGCGTCGACCGTGCCGGCGATGCCCTCAAACATGGCAATGCCTATGGCTCGTCGCCCAATGGCGGCGTACTGGTGGTGGCCGGCGACGACCATGGCTGCGTGTCCTCCTCCATGCCCCACCAGTCCGATGTCGCCTTCATGGCCTGGTTCATGCCGACCCTGAACCCCGCGACGATCGGCGAATATGGCGCATTCGGCGAATATGGCTATGCGCTCAGCCGCTACAGCGGCATGTGGATCGGCTTCAAGGCGATTTCGGAAACGGTCGAATCGGCCGCCTCGATCGACCTTCATCCCGACCGCCGCTTCGCCAAGCCGGCCTTCGAAATCCCCGCCACCGGCCTGCACTATCGCTGGCCGGACCTGCCGGGTCCGCAGATCGAGGAGCGCATGGAGGCCAAGAAGCAGGCCGTCTTCGCCTTTGCCGAGGCCAATCCGATCGACCGCCGCATCTATGACAATCCGCAGGCCACCTTCGGCATCGTCACCACCGGAAAGGGTCATCTCGATCTGATGGAAGCCCTGCGCCTGCTGGATCTTGACGAGCGGGCCTGCCGCGCGCTTGGCATCGACATCTACAAGATCGGCATGGTCTGGCCGCTTGCTCGGCGCGACGCGCTGGCCTTCGTCCACGGCAAGCGCGAGGTGTTGGTAATCGAGGAAAAGCGCGGCATCATTGAAAGCCAGTTCAAGGAATATTTTTACGACCATCCCGGCGACAAGCCCGATTTCATGGTCGGCAAGCGCGATGAAAACGGCAACCGGCTGATCCCCTGGACCGGAGAATTGTCGCCGCTGCAGCTTGTTCCCTTGGTCGCAAGCCGCCTCGACCGGGTTTTCGAAACAGACCGTTTTGGAACACGGGCGCGACAGGCTGCCGAAGGCCAAAGCGATCCCATCGCAGTGGCCGGCGTTACCCGCACGCCCTATTTCTGCTCCGGCTGCCCACACAATTCCTCGACAAAGGTACCGGAAGGCTCAAAGGCGCTGGCCGGCATCGGCTGCCATTTCATGGCCAGTTGGATGGACCGCGAAACCACCTCCCTGATCCAGATGGGTGGTGAGGGCGTCAACTGGGCCGCATCCTCAAGATTCACCGGCCGCGGCCATATTTTCCAGAATCTGGGCGAAGGCACCTATTACCATTCCGGCTCCATGGCCATCCGCCAGGCGATCGCCGCCGGTGCCAACATCACCTACAAGATCCTGTTCAACGATGCGGTGGCGATGACCGGCGGCCAGCCGGTCGACGGGCCGATCAGCGTCCAGGCCATTGCCCAGGAGGTGCGCGCGGAGGGCGTCGGGCGCATCGCGCTGGTTTCCGACGAGCCGCAAAAGTTCAGCCTGTCCGACTTCCCGGCCGGCACGACCCTGCATCACCGCCGGGAGCTCGATCCGGTGCAACGGGACTTGCGCCAGATCGAAGGCGTCTCCGTGCTGATCTACGAACAGGCCTGTGCCACGGAAAAGCGCCGCCGCCGCAAGCGCGGCCAGATCGAGGACCCGAAGCGCTTCGCCGTCATCAATGACCTGGTCTGCGAGGGCTGTGGCGACTGTTCGGTGGAATCGAACTGCCTGAGTGTCGAACCGAAGGAAACCCCTTTCGGTCGCAAGCGCCAGATCAATCTGTCATCCTGCAACAAGGATTTCAGTTGCCTGAACGGGTTCTGTCCGAGTTTCGTGACGGTCGAGGGCGCAACGCGGCGCCAAAAGGATACGTCCGACCTGGACCCCCATGCGCTCGCCGCGAATTTGCCAGCGCCTAAGATCGCCTCGCTCGAAAACCCCTATGACCTGTTGGTGACCGGGATTGGTGGCACGGGCGTCGTCACCGTCGGCGCCTTGATCACCATGGCGGCTCATCTGGAAGGCAAAGGCGCCTCGGTTCTCGATTTCACCGGCTTTGCCCAGAAGTTCGGACCGGTGCTCAGCTTCATCCGGCTCGCCGACAATCCGGCCATGATCAACCAGGTCCGCATCGACCGAGGCTCCGCCGATGCGCTGATCGGCGGCGACATCGTGGTGTCCTCGTCGCCCAAGGCCTCGTCCACCTATCGCAACGGCACCCGCGCCGTTCTCAATCTGGCCGAAGCGCCCACCGGCGACATCGTGCGCAGCCGCGATGCACAGATCGAGGTGGACAGGCGGGCAGAACGCATTGCCGAGACAATCGGCGGCAAGACGCCGCGGGCAATCAATGCCAACACCCTTTCGGAAACACTTCTCGGCGACACGGTCTATGCCAATATGCTGCTGTTGGGTTTTGCCTGGCAGGACGGGCTTGTTCCCGTGTCGATCGAGGCGTTGCGCCGCGCCATCGAATTGAACGGTGTCGCCGTTGAAACCAATCTCAAGGCCTTTGACTGGGGCAGACTCGCCCACAGTCGGCCCGAAGCACTTCCGCCGGCCGCAGCGCCCGAAAAGGCCGTCGACGAAACGCTGGATGAAGTGATTGCCCGCCGGGAAACATTCCTGACCGCCTATCAGGACCGCGCCTATGCCGACCGTTATCGCAAGCTGGTCGACCAGGTGCGAACCCATGAGGACAGCATCGGTGTTGAGGGGCTGACGGATGCCGTTGCCCGCAGCCTGTTCAAGCTGATGGCGTACAAGGATGAATATGAGGTCGCCCGCCTGCATATGGACCCGGCCTTCCTCAACAGTCTGAAAGACCGGTTCGAAGGCGATTTCAGCGTCCGCTATCATTTGGCGCCGCCCCTCCTGCCCATGGGCAAGGACGCCCGCGGCCGCCCCAACAAGCAGGCGTTCGGCGCCTGGATGCAAACGGCTTTCCGGTTCCTGATGCGCTTGAAAGGATTGCGCGGCACGCCCCTGGACCCGTTCGGCTACACGCGGGAACGCCGCGAGGAACGGGCGCTGATCAGATGGTATGAAGATCTGGTCACCACCCACCTGCCGTCGATTACGGCAGCCGATCTCGAAGACTGGAAAGAGCGCTTTGCTGCACCGCTTCAGATGCGCGGCTATGGACCGGTCAGGGCAGAAGCTGTAGCAAGGGTAAAAGCCGAAATCGAAGTCAGCCTGGAGCGCCCGGTTTCGGCAACCGACCACAGCTAATCAGGAATCCCGTCATGTTCGAATCCATGCAAGCCGCACCAAAAGACAAGATCCTTGCCCTGATGGCCCAGTACCGGGAGGACCCGCGTCCGCACAAGATCGATCTCGGTGTTGGCGTTTACAAGGACGAAGAGGGAAAGACCACGGTGATGCGCGCCATCCGCGCCGCCGAAAAGCGCCTGCATGAGGGCCAGGATACCAAGACCTATGTCGGCCTGCAGGGCGACAAGGCCTTTTGCGACGAGATGGGCAGGCTGGTCCTGGGTGACACCGTGCCGGCAGAGCGCCTGCGGGTCTGTCAGGCGCCCGGCGGGTCCGGCGCGCTCAGCATCCTTGCCATGATGCTGCACCGGGCCCATCCCCAGGCAACGCTCTGGCTGTCGGATCCGAGCTGGCCCAATCACATACCGCTGTTGACCACGGCCGGCCTTGAGACACAATTCTACCCCTATTACGACGCGGCCACCGGCTCGATCCTGTTTGCCGAGATGTTGGACGCGCTTGCCGCCGCCCGGCCCGGCGATATCCTGTTGCTTCACGGTTGCTGCCACAATCCGACCGGCGCCGATCTGTCGCTCGATCAATGGCAGGCCATTGCCGATCTCTGCACGGAAAAACAGCTCGTGCCCTTTGTCGACTTCGCCTATCTGGGCTTCGGCGACGGGCTTGAGCAGGACACCGCCGGCCTGCGTCTGCTGGCCGCCGCGGTGCCGGAAATGGTGATCGCCGTCAGTTGTTCGAAGAATTTCGCTGTCTATCGCGACCGGGTCGGCGCGGCGATGCTGATCGCCCGCAACGCCGAGGAAGCCGATACGGCATTCAGCCATCTGTTGTCGGTCACCCGCAGTGTCTATTCCATGCCCCCCGATCACGGTGCGGCCGTCGTGCGATTGGTCCTCACCGACCCGGAACTGCAGGCCGACTGGCAGCAGGAGCTGGAGGAAATGCGGGTGCGCATGGAAACGCTGCGGCGCGACTTTGCCGATGCCCTGCGCCGCGCGTCGAATTCAGACCGATTCGATTTCATTGCCGGTCAAAAAGGCATGTTCTCACGCCTCGGCCTGACGCCCGAACAGGTCGACCGGCTGCGCGAGGAGCACGGCATCTACGCCATCGGCGACAGCCGCATCAACATCGCCGGCCTGCCTGGCGACCGCCTCGACGACGTGGCGCGAGCCGTCGTCGCAACGATAGAGTGACCGATTCCACTCCGCACTGTGGAACGCTGGATCATTTTAGACGGTAGCTGTCCTGGATTCGCAGGCAACAGCACAAGCGCGGAAGCACTGCCCACTCGATACCGTTTCTCGTTTCGTCAGAAATGAGACAACAGTACCGGCCTTTGATTGTGTTGAGGCATTCAGGTTTTGCCGATTCCGTCAAAACCTGAATTGCTTGAAGCGGAATGCAACGCGGCCGAAGAGCATCCATGAACCATGAAAGGGCTCGACAGTCTGGACTGTCGGCGTCAGATGCTGTTTAACCAGAGGCCCAACTGTGGGTCCAATTGAGGTCCGTCGTTGATCAGAATAGGTCGTGAAAGATTTGCCGAATGCTCCCGCTTCAGACCCATGTTTGATGGTGAGACGCCAAACCGTCGCCGGAAGACACGGCTGAAGTAACTGGCATCATCATATCCGCAGTGGGCGGCAACTTCACGTATTCTGCCACGCGAAGGCTGCGTCGAAAGCAACTGATAAAATGCACGCTCAAGCCGACGCTGGGAGATGTATTGTCCGACGCCACCCGTCTTCGCAAAACAACGATACAGTGATGAACGCGACATGTTGAATTCATTACAGATATGCACCGAATCGAGATCCAGGTTGGAGAGGTGCCTGTCGACATAACGCTTGATCTCAGCGTAACGTTCTTGTCGCAATGCACGTGTTCGCGCCTCGACTGCCGGCACCGGAGCAATATAGCTTCGAATGAGACCGCAAAATCCCTTTGCCAGCATGCCAGCGTCTTCACGCCGAACGTTTGGCAGCGAATTTTTGAGTGAATAGTGGACACCCCTGAGAAACTGGGCAGCAACGGAATTCACTTCAAACTTCATGTGGGCAGGATGATAGGCCGGATCATATCCAACTGACTCGTGGGAAAAAACCACCCCGTCGACAATCGATTCTTCCGTGGTGGTGTAAAACTCGCGCGAGAAGTCGAATATGTGAACCTCGCCAGGCAATACTTCGAAACTCTCATCGTTAAAGATGCCGCGTGTACTTCCTTTCTGGTAAATCTGCAGCGACATATAGTTGGCGTTTTCAGTGTGTCTCGAATCATGCGCAAAGGTCTGTGGTGAAAATCCGACCTCCGAGAATATCAAACCATTGAGCAACCACGCCTTGATCATTTCCTGGTCGCTCCGGCCCTCGGTCAGCGGCTCGACATCGTAGATGTCTCTCACGACTTCACGCCATGAATCGAAACAGTGCTTTTCTCCGACCAGTTTAGCATCGGATTGAATCGTCGGAATGTTAGCGCCATCACTTTGCATGACGTCCTCCATCCAACACGTTGGTGGAAACCGTAATTGATATTGAAATTATCAGAAAAGCCGCCGCATAGATGAAATACAGCAAACGCATTTCATTCTCCAATAGCCTCGTGACCCATCAAAAAACGAAATAACAAACAAGCTGGAAACGAACAATTACCGAAATCTTCGAACAAACAGAAAATATCGATATTTTGAATGTAAAATACTTACAACATTAACAAATTATTACAATTTAAAACATGATCTTATTTAATTCAAACGAAGTAAGCTTCTCGATTCGCACCGCCTAAGTCTCGGAAAACACCGGCAGACCGTTTTTTACGAGGTGGTGCGCAGCATATATCGTTCTGCCTGTACAGACCTCTTGTCTGTTATCATCCTGAAATCACCTGATCTGTTCTTTTGTTAAATCATCCAGGCGGTCCTTGGAGCAATTCAGGTTTTAACGGGATCGGAAAACAAGAAGATTTCAACAAAACCGGAGGCCGATATCGTCAACCCATTTCAGGGAAAACGCCAAACGGTCTGGTGGACGGTCCCATGCTGATGCTTCGACACGGCAAATGCCGCAGTCAGACAAAGGCGAGATCATCCGGCGTCAACTCTGATATCCCATTAATCGAAACAACTTCGACCAATTGGTCCAGTTTCAGCGTGAGGGACGCACCGAAAATCGCCGGAACCGACAGCACGGCATCATCGGCAACGGTCAGCAGATCATCGCCATTTGAATCCAGCACATCGAAGTCAAGATCGCCAAATCCGCTGATTTGAATCGTATCGGCGCCCTGTTCAAAATCAACAATGCGGTCAAACTGAAAACCGTCAGTCGCCTCGATCACAAATGTATCGCCACCGTTTCCGCCGAAATAGAGGTCGCTGTCGCCACCCCCTGCAAGCGTGTCATTCCCATTTGCGCCCTTGAGCACGTCCTCGCCTGCACCACCCTGAATGATGTCGTTGCCGAGACCGCCGATGAGAATTTCATCTGTTTCTCCGCCGGTGAACAGATCGTCGTCAGTCGTTCCGATCCAGTCGACTGTTCCTCCGAAGTCTCGACCAAATATCACATAGGCATCGCTATACGGATTGACGGATTGGTCGCCCGCTGCGCCAATCACAATATCGTCGAAACCATCACCATTGACATCCCCTGCACTGCTTACACTGTCGCCAATGCTGCCCGTTCTGGATGCCGATCCAGAGACGACAAAGCCGTTGCTTCCGTCAAGTTCAGAAACATTTAGAGCCAGCCGAGTTCCCTCTACACCGAATATGACATAGGCATCGTTGGCTGCGGAGCTTTCGATCGAGCCGATAATGATATCGGCAATTCCATCACCATTGACATCGCCGGCGCCACTTAAGGATGTGCCAAACAGCGTGGTGCCTTCAGGGCCGGTGATCTTGAAACCATCGTCCGATGTCATCGTGGAAGGTGTCAGATCACTCTTAAAAGCCCCACCGTAAACAACATAGGCCTCACCGCCATCCCCTGCCCCGGGCGCGCCCATGATGATGTCGTCGAACCCGTCTCCATTGACGTCACCCAAATAGGAAACCGACCTGCCGAGAAAATCTTCCGATCCGACCGCACTGTATTCGGTTACTGCGCCCTGTTGGAAAGTCTCAAGCGTTATCTGTCCTGATTCGCCGACATCCTGGCTGCCATCCACCAGATAGACCTTGCCCCCTGTGCCCGAATTCGGGCTGCCGATGAGCATGTCACTGTAGCCGTCACCTTGGAAATCTCCGGCAAGATCGACAGAGTATCCAGATCTTTCATCTTCGGATTCGCCGATAAGAAGAAATCCGTTCGTGCCATCAAGATCCTCGGCTCTGAGGTTTTCTTCCGCTAGGACGTCACTCCCAAACCAGACAAAGGCGGCGCCACTAAAAATGGGTGAATCCGGATCCTCATACAGAGGCGCGCCAACAATCAGATCATCAAACCCATCTCCGTTCACGTCACCGCCGGAGCTGACATCCCAACCGAAATAGTCCTGCAGGCGCTTGCCTTCATAGCCATACAAATCCGGAGAAGAAAAATGGGTTCCATTGGGTATATCGAACAGTTTGACTTCCGCACCAAATCCACCCGTCTGACCGTAGAAAGCCGCTGCAGTTCCCGCATCGTCGAGGTAGTAAGGCGCCACAGACCCTATCACCACATCCTTGATACCATCGCCATTGAAGTCACCCCCGCTTGGAACGGAACTATTGGTTCCGGAAAAGGTCAGGACGGAGCCATCACTCCCATCAAACGCACCTGGGAAGATGGTGCCGGTGGACCCGATGTCAGCGCCGCCGTAAAGAATGTAAGTTGCCGCCAAACTTTCACCTGCGGTTCCCAAGGCAAAGTCATCAAACCCGTCATTGTTGACGTCTCCCAGTTCATTGACCGCCCATCCAAGATTACCGCGCTCAGTTCCATCGATGACGAACCCTGTATTGCCGTCGAGATCAGTGACATCGATGGTACTTTGTTCAGAATCATCTGCCCCGGCTATGTTGATAGTGAGAGTTGAACTTGATGTTGCGCCAGCAAGGTCCTCGACGGCGTATGAGAAAACCTCGGTTGCCGTCTGTCCATCTGAAAGCGCATTTGTGTCGGCATCGTCATTGTCGAGCAGATAGGTCCATTCCCCGTCGCTGTTGATTGAAAGTGCGCCATAAACGCCGATGACCTCGAGCGATGTCACAACAGTGGTCCCGTTGACTTCGCTGACCCTTAGCGTGTCATTCAGATCGGGATCGCTATCGTTAAGCAGAACCATTCCCGATGCGGTATTGTCGCCCTCACCTAAATCACCGGCTTCGATAACCGCGTCCCCGGCATTGGTGTCGGAAGTGGCGGTGGGGCCATCGTTGAGGCCCGCGATGATGACCTCGACCGCTTGCAGTGCGTTACCGCCATGGCCGTCATCAACCGTCACATCGTAAAACTGCGTGAGCGTCTCACCGGCGCCAAGATAATCGATATCGGCGTCAGAGACGGAGAAACTCCAGCCGACACTGTTGGCATCCTGATCGACCGGATCGAGCGAGAAATTCCCAAAATAGCCGGTTGAACGGTCGACATGCGACGCCGTATGCGTGTCTGTCAGATCAACATCGGTGAATGTGATCACGCCCGTGGAAATGTGAGTGGTCGCATTTTCAAGTGGCGATCCATCCACCGCTTCCGTCACCGCACCGGTTTGCGTTTCGGAGGAGATGACCGGCGCGTCATTTGAGCCGGTAATGGTGATGATGGCGGTCGCCTCGTCTTCGAAACCCTGGTCGTCGGCAATTGTATAGGTGAACGCCACTTCAAATTGCTGGCCTTCGGCAAGGTCCTGAGATGCCGTGCCTGGGTCGAACGTAAATGTGTTGTCGGGATTGAGGACCAGGCTGGCGCCGGCGGGAATGCCGCTATCGTCAAATGCGGTCACCATGAGCGCGCTGTTGTTTGCGGCCAGAAAGTCGCGGTCATTGGCAAGAACGTCGATCGTGATGGCAATACCGTCCTCGTCTGCCGCAGCGACGTCGTCGGCGGCAAAAACAGGGGCGGAGATTTCGATTTCCTCAAAACCCGACAGCCGCAAGTCAATACTCTGAAATTGGAACGACCGGTGGCTACCGGACGCAATGTGCGCCTCGAATGCCTCGAGGTCGGCGATGATGGCGGGGTCAATCACCTCATCGTCAGTCAGTATGAGGTGAAATGTGTCATGACCCCTCTGGCCGTGATAGGCACTGGACGAGGACACATTCTCCGACCAGACAAAATTCACCCGATCGTTGCCAGAGCCAAGAAAGGCACGGTTGTTGCCGCCGCCGAGCGAAACCTCGTCATCGCCCTTCCCGGCAAGGACAAAATCATCTCCCGAGCCCGCAATCACGACGTCATTGCCACGGCCGGCGATCACAATGTTGTCGCCATTTCCGGCATCGATCGTGTCATTACCGCGTCTGGCCAGGATAAAATCGCGTCTATCCGTACCCACGATGGTGTTGTCGCCATTATCTCCGATAAACAAGGCCATCTTTCGCTCCTCTTGGCTGTTGCCAGTTGCGGTCTAAATGATCCGATCAGCTTCGCTGATTGGCAGATGCCGAATCGTGACGAGCCAACGCCGATAAATGAGCCATTGATACCGAAGGCGGTAGCACTCGACACCGAGCACGCGCTCCCAATCTGCTCTTGCCCGCATTCGGATTCGTCGAACCTCCAAGGCGTTACGCGAAACGCTTTCAACGCAGGATCCGTCGAAGTGTTGCTGGCGGGGTATGTATTGTCTATGGATACCAATCTCTGAATGATCAGGATATTTGTCTCATTTAAAATAATACATAAATAAAGATGTTATTTTCCATTTATTGTAAGTAAGATTATGAAAGATACATACAACACAATTGCGCCCCACAGATACCATGGGTCGTTTACAAAGGGGCTCACTTGTTGGCACCGGAAGCTGCTGACGCGTTTGGTATAGACCTTGGTCCACCACCGGAAGGAAATTCTATTGACTGGTCTCTTGATCAGTTCAGGCGTCGTGGCATCTCAAGCGCAGCCAACATATTGAGAATACTCGCAGGGGAGCGGTGAGGGCAAAGCCATGCCATTGAAATCACGTGAACAGCCTGTCCCAAAGCCTCTATCGACCCCAGACTTTCAACCTCGTTGTGATGGTTCTCTTCCGTGTTCCCTCTGCCGTGCGCCCGGAAGAGCTCTTGCGAAAGCCTGTCAATTCTCTCGAAAAGCACGATTGAAATAGTCAGTGAATGGCTGCAGCAGATAGGCAATCGGGGTCTGTGAGCCGGTTTGAATGAAGGTCTCCACCGGCATGCCGGGAACAAGCCGGCGCTCCCCCAACAGTTCCAACTCGCCTTCCTTCACACTCAGATATGCTGAATAATATTGGTGCCCCGTTGATTCATCGCGAAAGACGTCCGGCGAGACACGATCAAGAGTGCCCTTCAATTCCGGCGTCGTCCTGCTTTGGAATGCCGAAAACCGCAAAACAGCATCCTGCCCGGCATACACGGAGTCGACCTCTGTCGCCTTGACGCGGGCCGAAATGACGAGGCGTTCATTTTGCGGGACCACATAGAGAACCGGCTCATCCAATTTGATGACCGCCCGCACCGAGGTCTGTGCGAGGCTGTGTACAACACCGGAAATGGGGGATTTTAGCTCGAGGCGATCCCTTTGCACCAGCAGGGCCCTTTTGCGCTCGGTCAATTCCGCGTCACGGACAAACAGGTCACGCAGTTCTGTTTCGGCCTCTTCCCGTCGCATTGCAGCCAACCGCAGGAGTTCCGTATCGATCTCGGCGATGCGCCCTTTGTTTCGGGCGATCGATGCCTGAACCTCGCCTCGAAGGCCGGTCAGTTGCGCCCGCTCCCGGCGAAGTTCCAGCACCTGGGATTTGACGACCAATCCCTGTTCGTAGAGTTGCTCCAGGTCTCCAAGTTCCTCTCCCACAAGCTTCAATTGCTCCGAGAAAGCCAATTCCTGAGCTGCCTGGCCCCGGATCTCCGATCGGATCTGCATCTGCTGTTCCGACAGGGCTCTTGTCGTTTTCTCATAGGTCTGGTAGCGCGCGTGAAACAACCGAAGCTGGCCCTCTATAATCTCCGCGAGATCAGCATCCGACTTGGCCCGCTTCGCAAGCTCACCGCCAATCGCGGACATCTCAACACCGTCTCTCTCGGCAATCATGCGCGCTCTGTGGGCTTTGATTTCGTCAAGTTGTGTCTGCACAATCGAAAGTTGGGCGGCAAGGATCGACCCGTCTAGGCGCAAAAGCACATCGCCGGCCGACACTAGGTCACCCTCACGAACCAGAATAGCTTCAACAATGCCGCCATCCGGATGTTCAACAACCTGGCTGCGTCCCTCCACCTCGATGAGCCCGGGCGCGATAACCGCTCCGGCAAGCTTGGCCTGTGTTGCCCAGGCGCCAAATCCCAGAACCAGCACACCGACGGCCGACAGGCCGACAACCAGCAAACCTCTTGTTTTCCAGACCTTCATCTTCCCAAAACCACCAGCTCAGTTTCCTCGCAAAGCAATATCGATTTCCCGGTATCAGCCATCACCGGCCTCCTGAGGTGTGTTTTCCGTGGGGCTGAGCTTCGTTTGTTTTTGAACAATGCCGCGCAGGATTTCATCGCGCGGGCCAAATGCGCCAATCCGGCCATCCCTGATCAGCATGATCAGATCGCATTCCACAATGGCGGCCGGCCGGTGGGCCATGACGATAACGATGTAACCATTTTGCTTCATGTCGCGAATTGCCGCATTCAGGGCATTTGATCCCGGCACATCAAGGTTGGAGTTCGGCTCGTCAAGGACAAGGACAACCGGATCACCATACATTGCCCGTGCGAGCCCGATGCGCTGCTTTTGACCACCGGAGAGGCTGATTCCGTCGCCCCCGACCCGGCTGTCATAACCGTCGTGCAGCCGAAGAATCATATCATGCGCACCGGCCCGCTGGGCCGCGGCAATGATTGCCTTTGAGTCTGCATTGTCACTCATGCGCGATATGTTTTCGGCGACGGTCCCCTCGAACAGCACCACTTCCTGCGGGAGGTAGCCGACATGTTCAGCCAGTCCTTCCTCGCCATATTGATCCAGTGTTGCACCATCGAGACGCACGGTACCGGATTGCGGGGTCCAAAGACCGGTCAATATCCGCGCAAGGGTCGATTTGCCGCTTGCACTTTCCCCCACCACACCGATTGCGGTTCCCGGCGAGACCTCGAAGTTGAGGCCTGTCAGGATGGGGCTCCTCTGTCCCGGCGCACAGACATTGACGTTCTTTGCGGTAAGATGCGCCCTCGGCTTGTTCAATCGCGTCCGCTCTGGCGGCGGCGCTTCAGTCTCCATAAGCCGTTTAACGGATGCCCAACCGGTGCGCGCGCGTGCGATCAGTGACCAGCCTCCGATGATCTGCTCGATCGGCGCCAAAGCACGACCCAGGAGGATGGACGCAGCGATCATGGCGCCGGCGGTCAATTGATCCTTGAGCACGAGCCACGCCCCCAGCGCCAGCATTGCGGACTGCAAGAACAGCCTGAGCGCCTTGGTAAGGGATCCAAATCCTCCATTGACATCAGCCAATGACAGGTCCGCCGCGAGGGCCTTCTGGCGCCGCTCGCTCCAGCGGCCAACAACTGCCTGTGTCATACCAAGCGACCGGATGGTTTCCGGTTGCATCCGAATCATCTCTCCAAATCGGCTGGCTGAAGCGGCTGCTTGAGCGACCACTTGCGTCGACCGGTTGCTCACGATCTGGTTACTCAGCGAAATCGTCAGCAGAAGGACCGCACTGCCAAGGGCAAGCCAGCCCAGCAATGGATGAAACAGGTAGATGGCGGCAATGAAAAGAGGCGTGAAGGGTGCGTCGAACATCGCAAAAAACACCGGCGAAGAGAAAAAGCGGCGAACAATCTCGATGTCGGAGAGCGCCGTCATGCTTTCCTGTTTCATACTGTCCCTGGCGCGCAGCGATGCGGAAAAAACATTCCCGTCCTTCAAAGTCTGGATCTCCGCACCAATTCGTGCCCCGATGCGGCCGCGGACGAAGTCCAGAACGCCCATTGCGGTGTAGAGAAACACCACCAGAATCAACAGGGCGACAAGCGTCGCTTCCGACCGGGAAGACAGAACCCGATCATAGATTTGCAGCATGAAAAGGGGACCGGTCAGCATCAGTGCGTTCACAAAGAAACTGAACAGGCAGATGGCCAGTATCTGCCGATTGATCAAAAGCTCGTCCCTCTCGGGTTTTAAACTCAAAACGCGCCCCCTTGTTCCGTTTCAGCTCAAATAAAACCTTTATGAAAAAAGCTATTTCGGTAAAACTTATGTTTCCAAATTTAAATAGTAAAAATTGTCTAAATATAATATGATCTATTTTTCCAAATTAAATTATCACGGGATAATTCAATCAGGACAAACATTTAGCTTGGATGAAACCTTCATTGTCAAGTGTCATATCGTCGAAGAATACGCATTTCTGGACACGAGATACACTTTGGGACGATTGTCCAAATTACTTTGAAACAGGAGTCCATGGAACACAGCCGTGCTCCCTGTGCCGGCTGGGTTTGGTTACAACATCAGGCGCAGGCGGAAGCGCGGCGGGGATGCCCAGCATACGAGTATCGGATGGCACCGGTTGGCCTGCAATGAGCCACCAAACAGGCGTTAGCTGATCCGCTCAGCCAGAATTCTCGGATCAATTCTGGGCCCTTTGAACAGGCTGGTTTCTTCCAGGCTTCTTGTCATGTAACCACACAGATGGTCGGCGAACGATCCGATGTCGATGGCGGCACCTCCCCTGGCCTTGATGACCTCACAATAGGCCTTGCCGAGGACCCCGCCGGCGACAAGAACGATTCCGGGGTTTTGTAAAGCCCCCAATTCCGCCGTGAGTTCCCGATAGCGTTCGGGAAAATGCCGCACTTCTGGTGACGTGCCAAATGCGATTGAATACTTGGCTTCCGGTGGCAGGAGATACTCCCTGTTGATGCTGACCCCGTAGCGCTGCGAGAGGACACCGCGGAGCGCGGGATGACAGGTAATGACCGACACCTCCCGCATTTTCGGGATGGCGCGGTCAATCAATGGAGACAGCAATGTCAGTAGAAAAAGTAGCGCTTGTTACGGCCGGTGGAAGCGGAATGGGGGCCAACGCGGCACGCCGCCTGGCGCAAGATGGTTTCAAGGTCGGCATTCTGTCATCGTCGGGGAAAGGCGAAGCGCTCGGCTCCGAACTGGACGGATTTGGCGTGACCGGCTCCAATTTGAATACGGATGATCTGTCCGCTTTGGTGCAAGGCGCACAGGACCGTTGGGGGCGCGTCGACGTGCTGGTCAATTCCGCGGGACACGGCCCGAAAGGTCCCGTTTTGGACATTTCAGATGATGACTGTGCCTGTTCAACCATTGCCCGGTGGCGGGGGTACGTGAAGGAAAACCCGTGGCAGATGGGAAGGGACATCAGCAGCTGAACGGCTTTGTCCCAATCCGCACAAGGAACCTGATCGACAATCTGTACGGATCACGGCCCCAGCGCGATCGGTGATAGCCGCATCGACAAGCATCCTGGAGATATCACCACGCAAGATGAGGATATCTTCGCTGATGGCGTGTGGAAACCGCACGCGCCTGGATCACCGTGGAGCCCGGCAATGGGAACGCCCATGCGACATTGGCCGGTGCCTTGCATTGTGCGGGCGGACCCAAGAGGTGATCCTGCTGATGGAAAGGGCGATGCGCCCCAATTCGCGCGACCCGTTCGACTATCCGCACGGCCCGCCGGTGATGCGCCAATATGAAGAAGCCGTACGGATCTAACTGTTTTTCTGGCCGGACTGACAGATTGACCACTCTGTGACAATGCTGCCTCGCCGGGGCAAATCGGTGTTCAAGACAATTCGGACATTTTGCGGACTCAACCGTCCGGTGTTGTGGAAGGATTCCCGCACCGCACATCGCTGCTCTCGATTGCAACAACGATTTTACTTGCATAAAGTTTGTATAATTTACAGCCTTGAGATCAGGAAAGGCTTTTGCCGGATCACATTTGCCGCCATCGGCTTTCCAGCAATGGGGTCATTTTGGTGACCGCAACGGTGTGCGGTTCGCGGCGAAAGACCCCTCGCCCCAAACAAATACAAACGGGAACAAGTCGAAAATCAGGGAGCCGAGTTCAATGTCTGAAGCCAATCGCGAATGGGTTATCACGGAATATTCCGGACTGTCCGGGCTCGAATTGAGGGACTATACGCCCCCGGAGCCCGGTCCCGGTGAAGTTCGGTTGAAGACTGAAGCCTTTGCGCTCAACTGGGGCGATATGGACCTCATGCAGGGGCGCTACTCCTTCAATTTCAGCCGGTTGCCGGCACGCATCGGCTGCGAGGCGGTCGGTATCGTCGATCGGATCGGTGACGGCGTGACGGATATCGAGCCGGGTGGCCGCTACTGCACGCTTCCCTATTTCTACGACATGAAGGGCGTCAGCGGCGATACGGTGATCATTGATGCCCGGTACCTGACGAAGGCGCCGCACGGTATGGACGCCATAGAAGCCGGATCGATCTGGATGCAGTTCATGACCGCCTATTACCCGATTGCCGAACTGGCCAAGGCAGGCCCCGGCGTCAATATTCTGGTGACTGCGGCCACCAGCACGGCGGGCTATTCAGCGATTCAGATCGGCTCGATGAAGGGCGCCAACATGATCGGAACCTCCCGCTATGACTACAATCGCGATTACCTGATGCAGGGCGGCGCCGGCCACGTCTATGTCGGCGAGGGCGAAGGGCTGCCGGAGGCCTTGAGAGACGCGACGGACGGCGTGGGCGTGCACGCCATCTACGCCATCGGCGACAGCCGCATCAACATTGCCGGCCTGCCCGGCGACAGGCTGGATGATGTGGCAAGGGCGATTGTGGCGATCGTCGACTGACCGATCCCACACCGCGCTGCGGGACCGCCCGACCGGTCGACACCCGGAAACCCGTATTTTATCGCCGTCTAGGGGTCGGCAGCGGCAGGTCGATTGTCTCTCCGTGCGGCGCGCCGCAGGGTCCCCGGCGTCTCGCCGAACAGGCGCTTATAGGCCCGGCAAAACGCCGCTTCCGATTGATAACCGACACCCGCGGCAATGGCCGCCAGCGGGTCCGAGGTTTCGCGAAGCCGCATCCGCGCCGTCTGCAGGCGCCATTGTGTCAGGTAGTGTATGACCGGTTGCCCCACCAGCCGGGTAAATCGCTCTGAAAACGACGACCGTGACATGCCCGCTATGTGAGCGAGTCTGACGATGTTCCAATCCCGTTCAGGCGCGCGGTGTATGGCGATCAGTGCCCTTCCGATCTGTTCATCGCGCAGCGCCGCCAGCCACCCTTTCTGGGCAGCCGGCGCCTGTTCCAGCCACGAGCGAAGGGCCTGGATTATCAGGATATCGGCCAGACGGGTAATGACGGTTTCGCCGCCCGGTTTCATGTCACGGGCTTCCCGCGCGACGAGTTGCATCATTGTCTGCAGCCAGCCGCCGGGATCGTCGTCCACGACATTGACCGTGAGCTTTTGCGGCAGTTGCGAGATCAGCATATGTGCCGCCACGTGGTCGAGACGCACCACACCATACATGGCCCGGGTCACGGCCCCGCCGCCGCCGTAATGCAGCGTTTCGTAACGGTCGCTGATCCTGTCCACCGGCAGGTCGAAGAGCGGCATCGCCTGGACGAAGGGATCGCTTCGAAGACAATGGGCCACGCCCTGTGGCAGCAGCGTCAGACTTCCCTGCTCCAGCAAAACCGGCTCTTCCCCCTCGATTTCCAGCCAGGCTGTCCCGGTCATGACGACCATGAAAGTCATCACGTCCTCAAGCCGGGGAACCGCGATTCCCCACGGTGCCGACAATTCGGATCGGCAGTAAAGCGTACCGATCAGCCGCAGAAGGTGCAGCGTTTCCGCGAGCGGATCGCCGGTGGACGGTGACATGGCGGGAAGACGCTCCGACATCGGATCCAGGTGGTGTTGCATGTCGCAATTGTGCCGCTCTCCAATCCGAAAAGCCAGCGCTTTCGGACGAACAGCAAAGAATTACGGATGAATTGGAATTGTTCGTCCGAGATTCGTCGTTAATTACAGTGAAATTCCAAACAACAGGGACGATCACCATGGAAATCACGAAACTGCACAGATTCATTTTGGTTCTCGCTGGCTCGATTGCACTCGCTGTCGGTGCGGGTATCCTGTTTGTGCCTCAGGCCTTTCATGCAACGGCCGGCATCGCCCTGGGCGACGATGTCCGATTGCTCAACGAGATGAGGGCACCGGGCGGTGCCATTCTGGTCTGCGGTCTATTTGTCATTGCCGGAGCGTTTCGCGCCCGCCTGGCCTTTTCGGCGACGATGCTCGCCTTTGCACTCTACACCGCCTTCGGCCTGTCAAGACTTGTCGGCATGGCGTTTGACGGTCTGCCCGGCCCGGCGCTTGTCCAGATCACCATACTGGAACTTGCTGTCGGCCTGGCATGCGGCCTCTTCCTGCTGCGATACCGCAGCACCGCCTAAGACAATCCGCGGGCAGGCGTCTTCATTTCAGGCGCCTGCACGCTGTGAGGCAATCTGCTGACGCGTCAGAACTAACCGTTTTCGTGGGCCATTTCCGCCGGGATCGGCGAAACCACGTCCCAATGCTCAACGATTTTGCCGTCCTCGACCCGCCAAAGATCGAAGAAAGCCCAGGGTTCGCCGCCCATGATTGCATCCGAGGCGACGAAAACGAAATTCCCCTCCGCCACGACAATTTGCGGTTCGAATTTGGTGATGGCCTGTCCCTGTGCGGCAAATGCTTCGATGGCGGCCATCAGCCCGGCCAAGCCGTCATCGATCAGCGGATTGTGTTGCATATAAACGGCCGGATCCATGTATTTCGTGACATTCTCCGGCGCCGCACCCCCGAGGACGTCGCGGACAAAGCCGACAACCAGTTCCTTGTTTTCCTGCGTCCGGTCGATATCGGTAATCTCGGTCGCACCATCCGTCATGCCGCGTCCGGAGACGGTGGTTTCCGGGATGGGTTGCAGATTGTCCCAGTGCTCAGCCACCAGGCCGTCTTCGACCCGAAAAACGTCGAAAGCTGCAAGAGCTGGTGCACCAAAGGCATCGGCGTTTTCAAAGCTGTTGTGCAGCACCACCAAATTGCCTTCGGCGATGACCCGATGGGTGGTCACCGTCATGCCGGATTGCTCGACAAGCGGAATAATGCCGATCAATCCTTCAACGCCCGTGGCGACCTGTGGATTGTGCTGGATGTAATCGGGGGTCACCAATTGCCGCGCGGCCTCCGGATCATGGTCGACAAAGGCTGCCATGAACAGCGCGAGGACCAGTTCTTTGGGTGTCATGGAGCGTCTCCTTCTGATTTCCATTACAGCAATAGTAAGTATCAAAAACGCACCAAGTTGCAATTACGCACTTTAAGGACACATAGTTGTCTCGAGCATACCGACCGAAACATAAGGCACTTGCCATGGAGGTTTCCGGTATTATGATTGAAGCAGGTATTCAATATGCACCGGGAGGCATTCATGTTACCCGTCGGCGTGTCCAACAAGGCCGAAGCCTCGAACTGCTCCATTCGCTCCGTGCTTTCGAACGTCACGGGCAAATGGCGAATGATCATTGTGCTGGCACTCGAAGACGAACCCAAGCGATTTGGGCAGATCAAACGCTGCATCGGCGATATTACGCAGCGTGTCTTGACGGAAAATCTACGCGGTCTGCAACGTGACGGGTACCTGACCCGCACGGTTGATCCAGGACCGCCCGTTGCCGTTTCCTACGAATTGACCCCGCTCGGCCGCAGCCTGCTGGAAAGGCTCAAGCCACTCGTCTACTGGTCACACGAGCAGATGGATACGGTGAAGACCGCCCGCATGGCGTATGAGAGATCCCAGACAGAGTGACCGGTCACGCTAATTCGCATCTTCCGCCGCGAAGCAATAAGTCAGTCGAGCGTTTTCGCCTCCGCTAGACACCATATGCCAATCGAACCCGGTGGCCGGTTGAGGTATCATGCCGCGACTGAACAATGGAGACAGCAATGTCCGTGGATAAAGTAGCGCTTGTCACAGCCGGCGGAAGTGGCATGGGGGCCGATGCAGCCCGCCGATTGGCACAGGATGGCTTCAGGGTCGGCATTCTGTCATCGTCAGGAAAAGGTGAAGCCCTCGGCGCCGAACTGGGTGGGTTCGGTGTGACGGGCTCGAATCTGAACGCTGACGATCTCTCCGCGCTGGTGCAAGGCGCACAAGACCGCTGGGGGCGCGTGGATGTGCTGGTCAACTCGGCGGGGCATGGCCCAAAGGGACCTGTGTTGGACATTTCGGATGACGACTGGCACACGGGAATGGAAGTCTATCTGATGAATGTGATCCGCCCGACCCGGCTCGTCACACCTTTGATGCAGGCGCAAGGTGGCGGTGCGATCATCAATATCTCCACCTTTGCAGCATTCGAACCCGATCCGCTGTTTCCAACCTCCGGCGTGTTTCGCGCGGGCCTCGCCGCCTTCACCAAGCTCTATTCCGACAAATATGCAGCCGACAATATTCGCATGAACAACATCCTGCCGGGCTTTATCGACAGTCTGCCCGAAACGGAGGATCGCAAGGCGCGTATTCCGCTGGGCCGATACGGACGGGCCGATGAAGTTTCGTCGCTGATTTCATTTCTTGCGTCCACGTATGGTGGCTACATGACCGGCCAGAATCTTCGCATCGACGGTGGACTGACCCGCGCCGTTTAGAGCCATTCAGGTATTGACCAAGCCCGCTTAGCATTTCCGCTTCCCACCACAATTTCGGGACACGACGCCTTCTGCGGTCACGGCTCCGGTTTGAGATCCCGGCATTGTGTGACAAGGCGCAGCAGCAGCGCCTCGTCGATCGGTCGGTCCGGATGGAGCTTGATGTGTTTGCTCGGTTTTCCCGACCCCTGCAGCACGCCATCCGGGTCCGACATCTCGGCGCTCCTCAAGAAGCCGAAATTGACATGACGCTTTGCGCCATAGAGATAGATGACGGGCGCACCATGGGCATTGAGGATAATGGGCGCTCCGTATTGCATGCCTTCCGACGCCCCCGGCAGGGCATGCAGCGCAAATGCTCTCAGCTTCTCGATCAGTTGCGCGACAGCCGGCGCACAGTTTTTGATATAGGCATCGACCGTTTTATCCCCAGGTGCCATCGCGGCCTCACAATTCCGTGGCCGTGTGGATGGCCGGGATGTCCCAGGCTTCTGCGATTTTCCCGTCGACCATGCGCCAGATGGCCAGTGCATCGAGGGTCAGCGACCGGCCCTCCAATGTCATCGTGTCCCGCACATGCGCCACGACCAGTTCGTCGCCATAGGCGGTCACGGACACCGGTTCCACCTTGAACGTACCGGCGGATTTGCCCGCAAGGGTCCCGAAAAATCTCTGCAGTCCCTCCAGCCCGGCATAGTCCCCCTCCATGTCAGGCAGTTCGGTGTTGAAATAGTGCCAGACGAAATCCGGCGCAAACAGGTCGGTCATCGCTTCGAGATTGCCGAGATCCAGTTCTTTCAACAGCCGGACATTCGGGTGGTCTGAGGTCATGATGGTGCGCTCCTCGAATTCGGCATTCGCCTTTCGGCCGTCGCCCTGGCAATCACCTCCCCTGCAGCAAAATCGTGCGAGGGAACGATGACAAGACCGGGAATCTTGTCCTTCAGATTTCTGACCTTTGAAAAGGATTGGCGGAGCAAGTCGGTATCGCCCGTTCCGGGAAGCCGATCCTGTTGCAAAAGCCCGGCTTCATAGGTCAGGTCGCCAACCAGCAGGATCGGCGCCCATCCGTCCTGTCTGATCAGCATGGACAGGGAACCGGGTGTATGCCCAGGTGTTGGCAAAAGCACCATCGATCCGTCGCCCGCAAGGTCGTAGATACCATCAAAATCTCCAAAGAGCGGGTCGTCACTCGGCTGAAAGGCAAAGGGTTGCCACTGCGCATCCGGGCGTTCGATATGCTCGCGCAAAATCCACTCATGCTCCGGGTGTGGTTCGGAGAGTTGCGCCCATTCGCGCTCGCTGACCAACAGGCTGGCCTGGGGAACCTGTGCGATCCCGCCGACATGGTCGAAGTGGAGATGGGAGATGACCGCAAGCCGGATGTCGCCCGCATCAACGCCATCTCTTGCAAGCACCTTGTCGAGCCGGTCATCGGCGGACAGATGAAACCGGAATATCCGTCTGAGCAGGAACCGGCCGATGGCTTGCGAGATGTAATTCGGGTCCGACGCGATGGCCGGGTCCAGGCCGGTGTCGAACAGGACCGGCCCGTCCCGGTGTTCGATCAGGAAAAAACTGATCGGAAGTTTGACCCAGCTACGCGAGGTCAGAGCCCACCACAGCCGCGGTTTCCAGCTGCCATAGCGGTGTTCCTCATGTTGCTCGGCCCATCCGGAACTATATGCACGGATCGACCGGATGGCGGTCCGCTCATCCTTTTTTTCGTGTCGTTGGGCTATCTCGGAAGCGACGGCCATCGGCATCCCCCCATCTGTGTTTCGACGTTCGCACGGCTCCATTGGGCGCGGCAACAAAGACAAAATACAGCAGGGTCCAACAACCGGTTTGACGCACGTCAATAACGACCGGGGGGAAGGATCAGGGAATTTATCCCGTCGGCGACCATGAGGCAGCATGCTCGTTCAGGGACGTGTTCCAGTTCGAAAATCTAGCGCTCCAAAATCTGTTTCAAGCACATTTTTGCGATGTTTTTCGTGTCAACGGCAGTTGGCAGATATTCAAGTCTTCCGACCAGTTTGACGCCGACGGCATCGTGAACGTCATCAGCCTCCGGACGCCCCTTGCACCGCAGATTTATCGTCGCCCGTTGCGCCTGAAACGACAGATCGTTGATACTGGATCGCGATGATTTCAAGGCCACATCCACGTCGGCACTGACGATTTTGAAGCCATCGGGCGGGTAGTAGGTAAAGGTTTTGTTTTGCTCACGATTTTTGACATTGCGATATTGACACACAATGTAAAACTGCTGGCTTGAATAATCACGGTTATGTGTCGACATCAGCTTTGAGAAACCGGCATCGATGCAAGACAGGAGCGACTCCTTTTGATCTTGAGCCGCTGCGATAGAATGGCCAGAAATCAAAGCCGTTGATGCCGCGATTGAGATGCAAATAAAGGTTTTCATCAAGAATCTCTTGGATTGGGAGCACATTGGCGACTTGCTGCCGTTGCAGTTCAAGCTCGGTTTGCGCTTCAGTCGTTCCGCGTAAAGAGAGCAACCTGTGCCGTGTTGCAGGAATTCACCCCAGGTGTTCCATCGGCTCTTGCGCTATCCGGGTAGTAAGACGGGATGCTGTCATCGGTACATCCGCCGCGATAGGACGAAAGCATATCGGCGGCCAATTCCGGGATAAGCGGTCCGTGATCGTGAATCACAAAATGGTATTCTGATGCTTCAGGTTTTGTGAAACGGGTCTTGAAGAAATTTCCCGCCACCAGACCGACCGGCAAAAAGCTGTTCACTCTAATACTTCCGTTCTTGTCCACGACGGTGCCACCCGCATTTGTAGCAACGGTGTTCATCAGATCGGCGCTGCCCATCGCCTCCTTTGGTCCACACGGACGGGTTTTGCAGTTTTCCGGATTTTGAACCGCAACCCACCAGATTGTGACGACGTGTCCGGGTTTGAGGCCTGTTGTTGCAACCTGCATGGTCGCACCGGAGGCGCTTGTATTAAGAACCGCTTGCGTTCCTTCTATGGGACCCGGGCTCATACCGCTGGGAGGCGCCCAGCTCAATTGCAGAGTGTCGGCGCCGGCTGACGCTGCCAATAATGAGAGGGTGATGGCAAGGCCGGTTCTCAATACGAACTTCATTTCATTCTCCGATTTCTGGTTACCCGGAAACTGGGTTATGGTTTCATGGGTGTGCATTGAAATTACACAGTTGCAGACAAGTTGAACCTCAATCCTCCCAAACTCATCCTGACAAGAAAGATGTTTTTGATTCAAACAGTTGATCCGCATTTAGGGTATGAGTTGGACAACGGACCCGTCCTGAAATCACGGATGAAAACTTATGAAATCTCGTGAAATGCGCTTGGGCGATTTTGTTCTTGATGTTGAAAAACGCCAACTGAACGGTGTCGGCGGCGAGCGTGTCGATCTGCGGAAAAAGTCCATGGATGTGCTGATGATGCTCGCCGAAAGCCCTGGCATATCCGTCTCCAAGAATGATCTGCTGGACGGTGTATGGCATAAATCCGCCGTAGCGGAGGAAGGGCTTGTGCAGTGTGTGGCCGACATCCGACGCGCGATCAATGACACGGACAAGTCCGTTATCGAGACGATCCCGGGCAGTGGCTATCGGCTCAATGCGTCAGTTCGTCACCCAGTCCGCCGATCGCTTTGGCCGGCGGCAGCGATTGTTCTCCTCGCGGTCACTTTATTCGCTCTGTGGATTCAGCAAGGCCCTGAAGACCAATCGGTTGCCGATCATTCAGTCGTTGCCGTCTTGCCTTTGGACGATTTGAGCGATGCCGCCAATAAGGGCTACCTCAGCGACGCGCTGAGCGAAGGCATCATTTCGGAACTCGCGCGCTTTCCGCAGTTCAAGGTTATCGCCCGCAACTCGAGTTTTCAGTTTCGCGGTACCGCAACAGATATTCGTGAAATCGGGAAAACCCTGGGCGCCGACTATGTCGTTGAAGGCAGTCAGCAATATGACGGAAAAAATCTGCGCGTTACCGTTCAGTTGATTGAAACGGAATCGGGTACGCATGTCCTGTCCGAAAAACTGGATCGCACAATCGCCGACCTCTTTGTCATGCAAGACCGGATCGTTGGACACGTCGCATCAAAAATTGGCGGATCGTTGCTGACGCACATTCCCACAGAACGCTCGGAAAACGAAGTAAGCTCCCTGCTTCGCAGTCTCAAGGCGCGCAAATTGATGCAGAGTTTCAGTCGTGAGAACTGGCAGAAGGCCATGGCGCTCGAACAAACATCCATCCGCGAAGATCCACAGTCTCCGTGGGGCCATATCGGCACCTCCCTGATGCTGACAAATGCAGCGTTCCATGGATTCCTCGATCGACCGACGGCAGACGTTCTGAAAGAGGCCGCTGAGCATTCTGAACGGGCCCTGTCGATTGCGCCGGCAAATTACATGTCGCACTACGCCCATGCGAGGATGCTGGCGACGCGCAGAGATCATGACGAAGCATTGCTGCACTTTCAGCAGGCGGCAGAATTGAACCCGTCGGATTCACTTGTGCTCGTTGCAATGTCGATACCGCTCCTCAACATAGGCGAGACTGAACGCGCCATTGCCATTCTGCTGCAGGCGAAATCCGTGGATCCGCTGCATCGAGATACGCTTTGGTGGCAATTGGGCTGGGCCTATTGGCAGAACAATGAGTGCAACAAAGGTCTGGAAGCGATGCTCAGCATGTCGTCTCCTCACTACGATTCCCATACAATGTTGGCCGCACTCTATTCCTGCCTGGGCAAGACCGAAAAAGCCAAAGACGCCATGAGCGCATATTTGAAAAAGCGGCCAACCCGCAATCTTGCGATTGAAGCCGAATTTGTCGGGAAACAGTGGGCTGACGAAGAGATTCAAAAACGATGGCTGAATGACATGAAACTGGCCGGGATGCCTGAATAGCGCAATTCAGGCTTTGACGGATGTCGCAGATATTGAATGCGCCAGGGTCCGCACTGTCTTCATTTGGTCGGCCAATACATTGCTCGGGTCAATTGTTGTTCCACTCCGGGATGAACCGGTTGACCATTTCCGCTTCCTGCCCCTGCATCAGGATTTGCGCCGTCTTCATGTGATCGGCCATGATCCGGCGGGCCCCATCCGCATCGCCGGCGCGCAGCGCCTTGACGAGATTTTCCTGGTAGTTTCGGCCTTTCGACCACAATTCGATATTCGGCGGGGAATAAAGCCGTCGATAGACGGTCAGATCCGACAGGATGCTGACCATGAAATCGATCATGAAGCCCAGCAGTTCGTTTTCGGACTGTTCGGCCAGCAGCGCGTGAAATCGCAGCGAGGCGATGTGTTGCTCACGCTCCTCCTCGACGGTTTTGGCCGGCGTTGCGTAACGGGCGATGTTGTCTTCCAGTTGCTGCAGCACCTCTTCCGGCAGATTGCCCGCAAGCGAGGCGGCCAGTTCCGGCTCCAGGGCGCGGCGCAACTGATAGATGTCGGCGATCGTCAGGTCCTTGAAGTAGAAGTAGTTTCCGAGCAACGCCCGCGCCCGCATGCGCGACACCTCGTGGACGAAGCCGCCGCCGCCCGGACCGGTGCGGGTCTTGATCAGGCCTTGGGCTTCCAGAATGCGCATGGCTTCGCGGATCGTGCCCTTCGACATGGCAAACCGCTCGATCAGTTCCGGTTCGCTCGGCAACCGGTCACCGGCCTTCAGGCCATGCTCGACCACCCAGTCCTTGATCGCTTCGGCGACCTGAACAGGCCGGCTCAGTCGCGGCTCAGTCTTCGATCGGGTGGTGGCAGGCGGCAAATTGACCATTCTCCATGGGCGACAATTGAGGCTCCTCGCGCCGGCACTGGTCGCTTGCACGGGGACACCGGCCGGCGAAGGCGCAACCCGGTGGCGGATTCAGCGGGTCCGGCAATTCGTTATCTTTCTGCTCCGGCGCGGTCAATGGCCGCCCGACAATCGGCGCGCTGTCTGCCAACAGCCTTGTATAGGGATGTTTGGGCGCCCTGAAAATCGTCTCCGCATCGCCGACTTCCACCACGCTGCCGAAATAAAGCACGATGACCCGGTCGCTGACCGCTTCAACCACCGCCAGATCGTGGCTGATGAACAGATAGGTCAGATTATATTGTTCCTTCAGCGCCGTCAGCAGGTTGAGAACCTGCGCCTGAACCGAGACATCGAGCGCCGAAACCGGCTCGTCGAGAACCATGATCCGCGGCGCCGCCGCCAGCGCGCGGGCAATGCCGATGCGCTGCGCCTGGCCGCCGGAAAACTCGTGCGGATAGCGTTCGAGAAACTCCTCGCGCAGGTTGACCTGTGAAAAGATCTCAAGAATGCGGCGCTGGCGCTCTGCCTTGCCCAGACCATGCAGCCGCTTCAACGGCACCTCCATGATCTGCCGGATTGTCTTGCGCGGATTGAGACTGCTGATCGGATCCTGGAAGACATATTGGATCAGCCGGCCGAAAGCCGCCGGGTCGGCATTGTCCAGCGCCCGGCCCTCGATTTCGATGGTCCCCGTGGTGGGTCCGAGCAGCCCCACGAGCATGCGGGCGAAGGTCGACTTGCCGCATCCCGATTCCCCGACAATGCCCAGCGTCTCCCCGGTCCGCACGGAAAACGACACCGGGCGCACAGCCCTGACGCCCGGATGCGCCTTGCCGAAGAACGGCCGCCCGAGGGTGAATGTCTTTGACAGATTGTCGACCTTCAACGCCGTCATGACAGCGTCTCTTCCGGATACAGACAGCGCACGGACCGCGGCGCCGTACCGGCCAGCGCAATTTCACCGCTGCGGCAGGCCTCCTGCGCCCTGTCGCAGCGTTCGGCAAAGGCACATCCCTGCGGAAGCCGGTCGACGGCCGGCGGCAGGCCGGGAATGGCCGCCAGTTCACGGCGCCCTTCGCCAAGTTCCGGCACACAGGCAATGAGGCGCTTCGTATAGGGATGGGCCGGCGCGGCGAGCACCGCACCGGTCGGGCCCTCTTCGATGATCCGCCCCGCATACATGACGGCGACCCGGTCGCACAACTGGCCGACCACGCCGAAATCGTGGGTGATGAAAATGATCGCCAGGCCGCGCTCCCGGCGCAATTCGTCCAGCAGCGTCAGGATCTGCGCCTGGACCGTCACATCCAGCGCCGTCGTCGGCTCGTCGGCGATGATGACATCCGGTTCATTGGCCAGCGCCATGGCAATGCCGACCCGCTGGCGCATGCCGCCCGACATCTCGTGGGGATAATTGTCGATGCGGCTTTCGGCATTGGGAATGCGCACGGCCTTGAACAACTCGATCGCCCGGGCTCGCGCCTGTGCCTTGTCGATCCGGTGATGGGAGCGGATGGCCTCGGCCAGTTGATCGCCGGTCCTGTAAAGCGGATGCAGGGTCGAGAGCGGGTCCTGGAAGATATAGGCCACCCGGTCCCCGCGCTTCTGCCGCAACTGCTCATAGGGCATGCCGATCAGATCGCCGCCCTTGAACCGCACCGCGCCGCCGGTGATGACACCGGGAGGCGAAGCGACGAGACCCATCACCGACAGCGCGGTCACCGATTTTCCGGAGCCGGATTCACCGATCACGCCGAGGCATTCTCCAGGCCGCACCGCAAGGCTGACACGGTTCACCGCCCGGTAGATGCGCGGGCCGACGTGGAACTGGGTTTCCAGCGCCTGGACGGCCAGCAGATCATCGGTTGCGGCCGGGATGTCCCCTTTTCGGTTGACCAGCGTCGTCGCCAGCGGTCGGCTGAGCGCACCGGAGCGCAATCGCGGATCGAGCGCGTCGCGCACACCGTCACCGAGCAGATTGATGCTCATGACGATGATGAAGATCATCAGGCCGGGAATGATCGAGGTGTGGGGACTGGTAATCAGCGCCGAGCGCGCTTCGCCCAGCATCGATCCGAGATCGGCCTGCGGCGGCTGCGAACCGAGGCCGAGAAACGACAGCCCCGCCGTCTCCAGGATCATCCAGCCGACCGTGGTGGACATGGCGATGACGATGACCGGAACCACATTGGGCAACAGCTCCGTCAGGATGATGCGCGTGTGCCCGAGGCCGCCCAGCCGGGCCGAATCGACAAATTCCTGACTGGCGAGCCCCACCGTGATGCCGCGAATGTTGCGGGCGAAGAACGGAATATTGACCGCCGCCACCGCGATCAGCGCATTCATCAGACCCGGCCCCAGCGCCGCGACGATCGCCAGCGCCAGCAGGATATAGGGAAAGGCCATCAGCATATCGACCAGGCGCATGATGACATTGTCGGTGCGGCCGCCGAAATAGCCGGCGGTGATGCCGATGGCCGAACCAATGACCGCCGCCAGCACGGCGGCGGCGATGCCGACCGCAAGGCTGAGGCGGGTGCCCCACAGCAGGCGCGACAGGAGATCGCGCCCCAGATGGTCCGTACCCAGAAGATGGCCGGGTGAAAACGGCCGCAGAAACCGGTTCGCCGTCGCCGTCACATCCGGATCCTGCAGCGGCAGGAACGGCGTGATCAGCGTCAGCACCAGCACGCAAAACAGGATGACCGCCCCGACGGCCGCCAGCCGGTTGCGAAACAGCAGCGCAAGAAACCGCATCATGTCTTGATCCTCGGATCAAGCAGGCTTTGCGCCACATCGACCATGATGTTGAAAAGGACGTAGCAGGCGGCGACGAACACGACACCGCCCTGCACCAGAAGAATGTCGCGTTTGAGGATGGCATCCACCAGCATGCGGCCAATGCCCGGCCACTGGAACACCATTTCGATATAGACGGCGCCCGACAGGACGAAGCCCGCCTGGATGCCGAGGACGGGAATGATGGAAACCATGGCGGCCCGCAGCGCATGCCCCATGATGACGCGGCGCTCCGGCACGCCCTTGGCCCGCGCGGTGCGGATATAGTCCTGGCGCAGCACTTCCAGCATTGCCGAGCGCGACAGGCGCGCGACCACCCCGGTCGCCACCACCGACAGTGCCGATGCCGGCATGATCAGATGTTTGAGCAGGTCCGGCAGATCGCCGCCGCCATAGATCGCATACATGCCCGAAACGGGCAGCCAGCGCAGATTGACGGCAAACAGCAGGATCATCATCATGCCGAGAAAGAAGGACGGCACGGAAATGCCGACCAGAACCGCAAAGGTGATGGCCTTGTCGGCCAGGCCGTATTGACGGGCCGCCGAAACGACGCCGGCCAGAATGCCGAGCACGGCACACAGGATGAAGGAAACACCGGCAAGAATGAGCGTGGCGGAAAAGCGCTCCAGAATCTCGTCGAGCACCGGCCGGTTGAGGGAGTAGGACCGGCCGAAATCGCCGGTGACGACATTGCCGAGCCAGATGAAGTAGCGCTGGACCAGCGGCGCATCGAGCCCCAGATCACGGTTCAGCTTCTCGACATTTTCCGGAGTCGCATAGGAGCCGAGGATGGCGGTTGCCGGATCGCCGGGGATCATCGCCATGATCAGGAAGACAATGACAGTGATCCCCAGCAAGACAGGGACAGCCGAGACCAGTCGCTTGAGAATATAGGCACCCATCGCCCGGCCCTTCGGGTTGGAGAATTGCAGGCCGGCCGCTGCCGGCCCGCAATGTTGCGTGTCCCTATTTCTTCACGACATCCTGCAGATGCAACAGGAATGACGGCTCGAGACTGAAATTTTCCACGCGGTCGCTGGTCACCGCATTCTGCTTCCAGTTGGCAACGAAGACCCAGGGCGCATCTTCCTGGACGATCACCTGCATCTCCTTGTAGAGACGCGCGCGCTCATCCTGGTCGGTCGCCGTGCGGGCCGCTTCCAGCAGCTTGTCCACTTCCGGATTGGCATAATAGCCGGAGTTGAAGCCGCCCTTGTCGGGCCAGGCGCCCGAGCGCAGGGCCAGATAGGGCAGCGTATCGGGATCATTCGTCATCCAGGCCATTTCCGCCATGTCGGCCTTGCCCTCAAGGCCCGGATTGACCTCGCCGAGGAAGGTGTTCCACTCATAGGTCTCGATATTGACCTTCAGGCCGACCGCCGCGAGATCGGCCTGGATGGCCGTGCCCATGGCGACCGGATCGAGCATGCCGGAGCCGCCCTCGGTGACGAAGAAGGTCAGTTCAGCGCCTTCGGCTCCGGCCTCTTTGAGCAGAGCGCGGGCCTTGTCAGGATCATGCGGATAGGCTTTGAGGGTCGAGTTATACGCCCAGGCAAAGGCCGGCGGTGTCGGTCCGGCGGCAACCTCGGCCGTGCCTTCCAGAACGTCGTTGACGATCGCTTCCTTGTTGATGGCATAGTTGGCCGCCTGCCGGACGCGCTTGTCGGCAAAGGGGCCTTCCTTGGCGTTGAGGATCAGGAACCAGACGTGCGGTCCGGCCTGTTCGGCCAGATTGAACCCGTCGCCCTGAAACTGCGACAGCGATGTCGGCGGCACCTCGACCATCAGATCGATTCCACCGGCCAGCATTTCAGCCACCCGCGTATTGGCATCGGTGATCGGACGGAAAACGACCGCCTCTGTTCCGGCCTTGTCGCCCCAGTAGTCATCATTACGGGTGACGACCACCCGCTCGTTCGATTTCCATTCGCCGAACTTGAACGGTCCGGTGCCCACCGGATTGCGACCGAATTCCTTGCCATCGGCCTTTACGGCATCGGGCGAGACCAGAAGACCGGTCGGGTAGGCAAGATTGGACAGAAACGGTGCATAGGGTTCGTTCAGCGTGAATTTGACGGTCATCGGATCCACCACGGTGGTTTCCTTGACCGCACTGAAAAAGAAGGCCAGCGGGAAGGGTCCGGTATCGTGCTGCGGATGGTTTTCATCGAGCATGCGGTCGAAATTGAATTTCACCGCTTCAGCGTTGAAATCGGTGCCATCGTGAAATTTCACGCCGGAGCGGAGCTTGAATGTGTATTCGGTGCCGTCCTCGCTGATCTCCCAACTTTCCGCCAGACCCGGTTCGACTTCCAGCGTACCCGATTTGTAGCGGGTCAGCCCCTCATAGAGGTTGACCAGAATGCGGAAATCATTGACCGCGGTTACCGCCGCGGGATCGAGCGATTTGGGTTCCGCGATCTGGCCAACGATCAGCACGTTGGGTGGGGTCTGCGCCTTCACCGGGGTCGACATCACGCCGAGCGCGATGGCAAAGCCGGCTGCGGCCGCCAGCACGCCCCGCCGTGTCCAATTTGAGAGATTCATTTCACTGTCTCCGTCTTGATGTGATCGCGCTTATTTATCATGATAAATTGCAATGGTCAATTTATCATGATAAATAGCGGCAAACGAATCTGCGAGACACCATGACCTATTCCATATTGGCAAGAGATCCGGAAACCGGCTCCCTGGGCGGAGCGGCGGCCACGGGGTCCCTGTGTGTCGGCGGATGGGTTCTGCGCGGCGACATCCGCGTCGGCCTGTCCGCCAGCCAGGGCGCTTCGCCCAGCACATTCTGGGGCGAGGACGTTTTGCAGGCGATGGGTGAAGGCTTGTCTGCCGCGAAGGCTGTCGACCGGGTGGTTTCATCGGACAGGGGCCGTGCCCACCGGCAACTGGCGGCGATCGACATCAGTGGCGGCCAGGGCCATTTCACCGGTGACCGGAACCCGCCCGAAAGAGGCGCAAGACTGTTTCCCGGCGGTGTGGCGACCGGCAACACGCTGTCTTCCAAAGCTGTGCTCGACGTCCTTGTCTCCGCTTTCTGCAACTCCACGGCGCCGCTCGCCGAGCGGCTGTTGGTGGCTCTGGACGCGGCCCGCAAGGCCGGCGGTGACAGCCGGGGACAGCTCTCGGCGGCACTGCTGGTGGTCAGCCGCAATGCCAGCCCGCTGACCCTGCGCATCGATCACAGCAGCGACCCGATCGGCGATCTGCAGTCGCTCTACGAACGGGCCACCAATGGCGATTATGCGGACTGGATCAAGCAGGTCCCGACACTCGATGATCCCCACAGGGTGCTCGATTAGCCTGTGTCGACACGCTCCAGAACCCGTCATGCCATCGTAAACAGCGGTTCGGCCCGTGGCGCGCCGCGTAAAGTGTGGGTACCGGCCGAGCGGATCTGCCTGTCCTCACGGACGGCACCGGCAATAGCCTCGTCCATCAGCATCGGCTGATCGAGGGTCTTGCAATAGGCTTCCAACCGCGCCGCCCTGTTGACGGTGGCGCCATAGACAGTAAAGGCCAGCCTGTTTTGTGAGCCGATACTTCCCGACACCAGATCACCGGCTGCAACACCGACACGGATGTGGAAATTATGTCGTTCGGCCACGTCCTGCAGCGCACGGGCCGCATCGACCGCCGCCCGTTCGGGCGCCTCGATGGGCAGCGGTGCATTGAAGGCGGCCAGCAGGCCGTCGCCCGTATAGCTGATCACCACCCCCTGATGGGCTTCCACCTGCTCGGCGGCATCCGACAAGATGCGATCGAGAGCCGCGACCACGACTTCCGGCTTCTTTTCGGCGGAAAAGCGCGTGAAATTGGCAATATCCATCATCAGCACCGCGCCATATCCCTCCTTTGGGGCGACCTTGCCGCCCGCCTGAACCAGCTGTGCCAGCACGGCTTCCGGGACGAAGCGGCCGAAGGTTTCGGTAATGCGGTGCCGCTGCTCGCGTTCCTCGCTCTCCTTTCTCTCCGCTGCGACCTGGGCAAAGAAAACGCGACGGGCACGAAAGACGGCGACAGCCAGGATGCAGGCGGCGATAAACAGCAGACCGGATTCCTCAAACCGGTTGCCGCGCCCGATGAAATCGATCGACAGAAAGATCGTCTGGTAATCCTCCAGGGTCGCGTGGGCGGGAATATCGGCCCAGGACAGGGTTCGCTCCATGCCGGAGACCACCCAGAAGAAGGCCGCCCACCAGCCGATCACCGCCATCAGGCCCGACCACAGAACCAGCCGCCACGACAGCGACAGCGATGCCAGAACGACCAGTGGAAACAGGTAGTAGATCCCGTAGGCGCGAAACGCGATGATCTGGGGGATATCGTCGGCACGACTGACCGGAACCATGACAAAGAAGCCGCAAACCGCCAGCATATCCATCGCATAGAGCAGATATTTCATCCACCAGCGGTCATACCGGGTTCCAATGACCGACAGATGCGCGACGCCAATGGCGGCAAAGACAAAGAGCGCCGTCAACGCCCACCAGCGGGCGGGCTGATCCGTCAGCGCCAGGGCCGACAGATACCAGACCAGCGCAATCGCCGCGGCGGCGGTGCGGCAGAACACGGCAATCCTCAGGCCCTGGTTCTGCGTTTCTTGAAACCGCGTGCGGGCGCGCGATGCCGTTTGCTCTGCCATGTCACATTTCATCCCGTAAGTGAGCGCCGGAACGAACTGTCCCGGCGCGGCCCCAAACCATCAATCCTCGTCGGCGCGGGTGCCGGCCCTGGTTGCCAGTTCACGGTCGCCGGTTTCCCAGCTTGCCGACATGGTCAGGGCGGATACTTTCCAGGTGCCATCGATCTTTTGCAATTGATAGCTGTAGCGGCCACCAAGGACCCAGAAATCCTCCCCGATCCGGTGGGTCGCCGTGAAATCGGCTTCCGCTCCGGCCGTGTTGCCGTCAATGCCGGTGATCGTATGATTGCTCACCATGTGGTGAGTGGTGTCGAAACCGGGCAGGAATGTCGACCAGCCAGCCACCAGCTCATCGGCCGGTTGGGTGACCGGTTCTCCACCCCACAGGCTTGTGTAATCGGTGGTGACCATGTCTGTAAGGGCGCCACGCACCCGGCTCCAGTCGTGGCGATCCGCACCGGCCGCAATGGCGGTGATGGCCACGCTGATCCCGCGCGCGTCACTCGGATCCGCCAGAACCGGTTCGCCAAGGGCGAGCAGGCTGGCAAGGGCAATCATCAACGTTTTCATGGATTCGTCCTTTCAGGGATTCGGTGCGCCCGCAACGGCTCTCAAACCGTTTCGGGCATCGTTTCTGGATCAATTGCTGCCGGCGCTACGGAAATGGTCGGCAACCGTATCGGCCGCCCGGGTCACGTCCTCCGGATTGTCGTAGAAATCGAATTGCGAGACATTTTCGAGCATTTGCAGCGTCGCCTGGCCGGCATAGCCGTTCAAAAACGCCCGCACGCCGTCGGGAATCGCAGCGGCTTCCGAGTGCACAACCGCGAGCGGCTTGTCCAGGCGCTGCCCGTTATCCGCCGGGTGATAGGTCAGCCAGCCCTCCCAGGATGACTGGTTCCACTTGTTGTCATATTCGGCAATGGCGCCGCGGGAAGGCTCATGATAATAGCCGCCGATGGGCATCAGCACGCCCTCGGCGCCTTCCGGTCCGGCGGCGGGAATGATGTCACCGCCCCGGGCTTGGCTCTGCCGGGACAGCGCGATCAGACCGGATACACCGTCTTCACCGCCATAGACGGCCTTGACGAGATCGCCGTTCTGCAACCACGGCGCAACAAGACCGACGGATTGCACCAGCGGATTGCCCGAAACGGCGTCGACCATATAGCCGGCCGAAGCGCAGATGCCGAGACCGTTGATCCGCGTGGCATCCACGTCGTCAAGGGTGGAGACAGTGCGGATGGCCGCGCGAATATCGGAGGCCTTGGCCGTCGGATCCTCCTTGTAGCGGATATTTTGCGGCAGATCGCCCGACTGGCCCCAGCCCCGGAAATCGAAGGTGAAAGCGGCAAAGCCGCGGGCCACCATTTCCTCGGCATATTCGGCCGGCATCTGCTGCTGGACAGATGTCCAGGCGCCGGTGACGACAACCGTCGGCAATTTGCTGCCGGGTTCATGGTCGGTCGGTAGATAAAGCGTCCCGGCAAGGGTGGCGCCTTCATTTTCAAATGTGACGACGCGGGTCTGAAAATCGGCCGCCAGGGATGTCGTGGCCATCAATGCCGATGCGACGAGTGTCGTAATGCGGGTTTTCATGTCTCTTCTCCTCAATGGAGCACCTTGTGTTCGGTGCGATGAGCAGAAGATGGTCCATGCGCGCAACAAAATGAGGCGCAAATCCTGCGATTGATTATGCGTTTATTGCTGTGTTTCAATCGGACCGGAATTGAGCCGGTGTCGCCCCGGTTGCCCGCTTGAAATGCCGGCCGAATCGCGAGACGTCATTATATCCGGTGCGGTAGCAGATTTCCGACACGGTCAGTTTCGTGGTCTTCAGCAGAACCTTTGCCAGATCGATCCGCGCGGCAATCACATATTGCAGCGGCGCGCGGCCGGTGGCCGCCTTGAAGCTGCGGGAGAAATGAAACCCGCTCATGGCGGCCAGATCGGCCATTATCGACAGGGTCAGGTCCTCGGCCAGATTGTCGTGAATATAGTCCGCAACCCGGCGCAGGCGCACATCCTCGATCTGCACGGCACCATGACGCACCGGTTGAAGCGTGTTGGACAGTTGCGAGGCGAGAGCCCGATGCATGGTTTCGCGATACAGCGTGCCGCCTTCGTTGAAGGATTCGGCCGCCATCGCAAGCTGCAAGGTCAACGGGTCAAGGTCCCCGACGACGGGAGTGATGTTTTCCGCATCACGCATGCCGACCTCCTCGAGCACCCGCGGTTCGACTTCAACCATCATCACGTCGAGGGGCGCGTCATATTCACAGATACCCGTGGCACCGGGTGGCAGGATCCATCCCTGCTGCGCGGTGAGCGGCCGGTCCGTCTTCCTGTCCTGTCCGACCGCAATGCGATGGGTCGGCTGGTCGTTGAGGAAGACGCCGAGGGTCAGGCGGGGCAGCTTGAAGGCGCCGCCGCCGGCGGGCAGTTTTGATCGCGAAGCAAGCAAATCGGGCATGCGTCAATCAGGCCCTTTCAAATCTCTGACCAATCCCGTCTGTGAGACAGCCCCTAATCCGGCAGCGGTATAAACTCATCCCTGTCGTCGGGTGGCAGCTGGAACCGTCCGTGTTCCCAGTCGCCTGCAGCCCAGGCCTCCTTGGCGGCCTCGATTTTCTCCCGTGACGAGGCAACGAAATTCCACCAGATATAGCGCGGTCCGTTCAGGGTCTCACCTCCCAGAACCATCAGCCGGGCGCCCTGGGGTCCGGCCTTGACGGTGATGGCATCGCCGGGGCGAAACACCATCATCCGGCCCTTTTCGAACTCATCGCCGGACACGATGATGGAGCCGTCGGTCACATACAATCCCCGATCCTCGTGATTGTCGGGCATCGGAAGCATGGCGCCGGCCTCCAGCACCGCATCGGCATAGAACATTTCAGAGAAGGTTTTGGTCGGCGCCCGTTCGCCCCAGGCATTGCCGATGATCAGGCGGACCTGTTTACCTTCTCCTTGGATGAACGGAAGCGCTTCACTCTTGTGATGTTCGAAACCGGCATCGGTTTCCTCCGCATGCTCGGGCAGCGCCACCCAGGTCTGGATACCGAACAGCCGGCTCGCGCCGCGACGCGTCTGCTCGCTCGTCCGCTCGGAATGGGTCACACCGTTGCCGGCAATCATCCAGTTGACTTCTCCCGGATAGATCATCTGATTGGTGCCGAGCGAATCGCGATGCTGAAACTCACCGTCATAAAGATAGGTCACGGTGGCCAGGCCGATATGCGGATGCGGGCGGACATCGATGCCCTGGCCGGTGATGAATTCGGCCGGCCCCATCTGGTCGAAGAACACGAAGGGCCCGACCATCCGGCGCTTCGGCGCCGGCAGAGCCCGCCGCACCTCGAACCCGCCGATGTCGCGGGCCCGCGGCACAATCAGCGTCTCGATGGCGTCGCGGCTTTCGGCGCTGGCGGGGCATTGCGGTTCAATTGAGGGATTCCAGCTCATGAATTGGATCTGCCTTTCTTGGTAGTGGCCCGTTCCCGGCAATCATCCGGTTTCGTAGACAGATATGGCCCGCATCAGCAAATCCAATACCTACCAACCGAAACGGCAAGAGCGATGGCGGTTTGCAATCCTCACCTGGTGGTCGACGGATGAGGATCACAAATGTCCAAAATCTCCCGAAACAGCATGTTTGCCTGCTCCACCAAATCCCGTTTTTCATATCTGATGGTCGCGCTTTTGGCCCATTTGAACTCCGCCTCGACCAAACTGTCCAAAGCCGGGATCCGGCCGATTTCCTCACCTTCCTCCATGCCGGCTTTGCGCGCGATCAATTCGCCGATCAGGTTGAGTGCTTCGGGATCAAGATCCAGTCGCTCCGCCAGGGCCTGCAAATTCATCGGCGGAACCAGATCCTCATTTAGGCGGATCCAGCGCAGGGTCAGGGCCGGTCTCAGAACATAGAAATACGTCTTGAGCTTGATCCGCTGACGGGACGCCACATGCCGGTCATATTGCTGCATACCAAGGTTCAGATGGTGGTGGAAGCAGGCCTTGCCATGGGCCGGTTTCCGGGAGAATTCAACCAGGCGCTCACAGAGCGTTTCCTTCCAGACGTAACGGATGGGGCTTGAAAGCCATTCGAACATGACCGGGTTCGGTTTGATCAGAAGCCCCAGCGCCTTCTTGATGTCCCACCCGGCAATGTCCAGCACATCGCTGATCGGCCGTTCGATGACATCCCGGCCGGGTCTGATGGACAGATACCAGTCCGTGTGGTGCGCATAGACAAAACGGACATCATAATCGCTGTCGGGCGACGGAAATCCCCAAGCGCGGCTGCCGCTCTCGACCGCGAACAGGATTGTCACATCGAACGCCTGTTCGATATGCAGCAATTCCGTTTCGATATCGCTGCGGATGTCGTCGCCCACGGACGGCACAAACGCCGCAAGTCCCATGACCGGCTCCTTTCCCGTGAACCCTATCAGAGTTTTGCGGCGTCGACAGCGCGGATGGCGGCCTCCAGAAGGTCCAGCCCTTCCCCGAAGGTTTCGTCTTCGATCGTGATCGGCGGCAGAAAACGGATCACATTGCCATGGACGCCGCAGGTCAGCAGGATCAGGCCCCGCTCCAGCGCCGCCACACGTACGGCATTGGCGAAATCCGCGCTGGGTGTGCCGGTGGCCACATCGTTGAACTCGACGGCATTCATCAGCCCGGGACCACGCACGTCGGCAATCTCGGGAATATCATCGCGCAGGCTTTCAAGCCGCTGCTTGAGCCGGCCGCCCAGCAGCATGGCACGATCGCACAAATCTTCCTCCTCGATGATATCGAGCACCGCGTGGGCCGCCGCAATGCCCAGCGGATTGCCGCCATAGGTGCCGCCCAGTCCGCCCGGATTTGCCGCATCCATGATTGCAGCACGCCCGGTCACCGCGGCGAGTGGGATTCCACCCGCAAGGCCTTTCGCCATGGTCGTCAGATCGGCCGTGACATCGTGATGTTGCATGGCAAAGAGTTTGCCCGTGCGGGCAAATCCGGTCTGCACTTCGTCGGCGACCAGCAGGATCCCGTGTGCATCGCACAGGGCGCGCAACCGGCGCATGAAGCCGCGCGGAGCTTCGTAAAATCCGCCCTCCCCCTGCACCGGTTCGATAATGATCGCCGCCACTCGCGACGGGTCCACATCGGATGTGAATAGCCCCTGGAGCGCGGCCAGCGAATCCTCCGCCGAGATCCCGTGCAGCGGCACGGGAAAGGGCGCGTGATAGACATCCGGCAGCATCGATCCGAAGCCGGCCTTGTAGGGCTGCACCTTGCCGGTCAGCGACATGCCCATGAAGGTCCGCCCGTGAAAGCCGCCCGAGAACGCGATCACCGCATTGCGGCCGGTCGCGGCCCGGGCAATCTTGACGGCATTTTCGACCGCCTCGGCGCCGGTGGTCACGAACAGCGTTTTGTTGTCACCGCCTGAGGGAACAAGAGCATTGAGCCGCTCGGCCAGCCGCACATAATTCTCGTAGGGCACGACCTGATGACAGGTATGGGTGAACTGTCCGAGCTGGTCCTCCAGCGCAGCGACGATCCTCGGATGACGGTGTCCGGTATTGACCACGGCAATGCCGGCGGCGAAATCGATATAGCGCCGGTCTTCCACGTCCCAGATTTCCGCGTTTTGCGCCCGCCGGGCGTAGATCTGGGTCATCGCGCCGACGCCCCGCGCAAGGTTCGACTGCCGTCGGGCCTGAAGGTCTGCATTGGTCATGGCAGGGTTCTTTCCGTCAGTTCGGCAGCAACCAGCCATCCCGCAAGCGGGACGTCGGTCCGCCGGGTTCATTAAAACAGGAGAGGAAGAAAGCGTGGGATCAGGCGCGCCGGTTGATGTGGCGCGCCTGCAGATCGATCAGCTTTTGCGTTTGATCAGTTGCCAGCAAAGCGGCAGCACGGCCGAGGCGAGCAGCACCTTGGTCAGATCGCCCAGGAGGAACGGCGTCATGCCCAGTTGCAGCACTGGCTTGTCCCAGCCGATGAGCGCGCCGAGCCACAGAATGCCCGGGATGTAGATAATGGCGCTGCCGATCAGCATGGCGGCGAAGGTCGTGAACACATTGCGATCCCATCCGCGCTGCGCCAGTGCGCCGACCGCACCGGCCGCCAGCACGAAGCCCAGAAGAAAGCCGCCGGTCGTCCCGAGCATATATCCGATGCCGATCCCGTATTGCGGCGTTCCGGAGAAGACCGGCAATCCCATGGCGCCCTGCGCCAGATAGAGCAGCACGGTGGCCGCGCCCAGCCGCCAGCCGAGACTCATGCCGAGAAACAACACGACGAAAGACTGCATCGTCATCGGCACCGGATAGTACGGGATATGGATCTTGGCCGACACCCACAGGGCCAGCGATCCGAGAACCGCAAGCGTGACATTGCGCACGGTTGCATTGCCGCCATGCCAGGCCTCATGGGCCAGTGTCGGCTGTGAAAAGGTGGAAGCAGTCATCTGATTTTCCCTCTTGAGTTCGTTCAGGCCAGCGCCGAACGGATGGCATCGAGATTGGCGGCACGGTCGCGACGGGCGGCAAGCGCACCATTCATGTCGGTTTTGACGAACCGTGTCTGTGTATTCGGCTGAAGCTGGCCGATCAAGTCCATGTCGGCCGAAATCACCGTGCCGAGCATGAAATATCCACCGCCCGAGACAGCATCCCGATGCAGCACGATCGGCTCCGTGCCGCTCGGCACCTGGATCGACCCGTAGGGATAGCAGGCATCGGTGATGTTGGATGGATCGGACCCGGCGCCGAATGGCGGTTCACGATCGACGAATTCCAGCGCCTGGCCGCCCTGAAACCGGTAGCCCATGCGATCGGCCTCGGAGGCGACCTTCCAGTCATCGGCGAAGAACCGTTCGGCGGCCTCGTCGGTAATCCGGTGCCGGTAGAGCCCCGGCAGAACCCGCAGTTCCGGCGCACTTCCGGGTCCGCGGCGCAGTGTTTCAGGCACCGAGCGACCGGCGGCAGCACCGGCGCCATCACCCAACGGCAATTCGTCACCGGCCGCAATCGCCCGGCCATCGACACCGCCAAGGGCGCCGATGGCATAGGTTGCGCGGCTGCCCAGCGATGGCGGAGTGGCGATACCGCCCGAAATGGCGATCATCGCGCGGGCGCCGGCCCGTAGAAAATCGAAGGACAGCACCTGCCCGGATTTGACAGCAAACGCGGTCCAGCCCGGCTGCGGTTCGCCATCGACTTTCGGCGGCAGGTCGGCGCCGGTGACGGCGACCATGGCATCCTGCGTGAATTCCAGTTCCGGCCCCATGAAGACCGCTTCCAGACCGGCCGCGCCCTCGGGGTTGCCGACGAGTAGATTGGCTGCCCGCAACGCCAGGCGGTCCATCGCCCCGCTGACCGGAATGCCCAGATGATAGTAACCGGGCCGCCCGAGATCCTGGATCGTCGTGGCAAGACCCGCCTTGATGACCTTAACCGGCATGGAGCGCCTCCTGAAGTCTGGCATTGGTTCCGTCGATATCGGCGTTGAAGTCGTCCAGCGAAAAGACGACATCGCGGATTACCGGGGCGAAGCGCCCGGCATCCACGTCTTCGACCGCCTGATCATAGGCATCACGGTCGATCGGCTTCCATTTGACGATATCGCCGGGCTTGAAGAACACCATGAAGTCTTTCAGATAACTGACCGTTTGATGCGGATCGTAGATCGGCATCGGCGTGATGCCGAACATCTGATAGCCGCCCGCCCCGCGCACCGAATAGATGCAGGAGAACGAACCGCCATAGCCCACCGTCAGCCGCGGCGTATCGGTGCGCGGCCGCAGATATTTCGGCACCTGGATCTGCCGCGGCCGGTCGACCATCTGATAGAGGAACGGCAGGCCGGCAACGAAACCGACCATCGAAACAAACCATGGCGCGCCCGAATGGGCGGCGATGAAATCTTCGATCGTGCCATAACCATTGATGCGCGCCGCATATTCGATATCGGTGGCGTCGGGGTCCTGGTGGCGCTCGCGAAACCGCATTAGTGTCTCGTGCGTCCACGGGTCCTGGTAATAGACCGGGATTTCGACAATGCGCGTATTGAGAACGGGAGCAGCCAGTCCGGCGCTTTCTTCGAGCCGCTTCAACTCCGCCATCATATCGTCGGGATGGATCCGGTCCGGGTCGAATTTGATCTGAAACGACGCATTGGCGGGACAGATCTCGGTAACGCCCCTGATATCGGCCTGCTTGACGGCGTTGGTGATTGAAAGGCTTTTGAAAAAAGCCTCAAGCGACATTTCCTCGTCGACTTCGACAAAGATATGTTCGTCGCCACCGAAGGTGTAGCGTGCTGTCATGCCGTCCTCTCCTTATGATTCGGTCAATCGGGGGCCGTGGGTTTCAAGCCAGGGCTCGAGCCAGTTCGTATGCACGTCGCCCTTGGCGACCTGCGCATCGTCGACCAGCGCCTTGAACAGACCGGCCGTCGTTTTCATCCCGCCGATCTCAAGCTCCGACAATGCGCCCTTCAGCCGAACCATCGCGGCCTCGCGGCTGTCCGACCAGACGATGAGCTTGCCGAGCAGGGAATCGTAAAAGGGCGGCACCTGGTAACCCGGATAGAGCATGTGATCGAAGCGCACGCCCGGGCCGCCCGGCACCCGGAGACTTGCGACCTCACCGGGAAACGGCATGAACCCGTTGGCCGGATCTTCGGCATTGAGCCGCACCTCGATGGCGTGCCCGCGGGACGTGATTTCCGGCTGTGCCACCGACAGAGGCGCGCCGCCGGCAATTCTGATCATCTCGGCCACCAGATCGATACCGGTGATGCACTCGGTCAGCGGATGTTCAACCTGGATGCGGGTGTTCATCTCGATGAAATAAAAGTCGCCCGTCGCATCGTCATAGAGATACTCAATGGTGCCGGCGCCGCGATAGCCGACCGAGCGCGCCAGCGAAACGGCGCTTTCGCACAGCCGGGCGCGAGTTTGCGGCGACAGGGCCGCCGACGGCGCTTCTTCCCAGACCTTCTGCCGGCGGCGCTGCAGCGAGCACTCGCGCTCGAAACAGTGCACCGCATTCTGTCCGTCACCCAGGATCTGCACTTCGATATGGCGGGCCCGCGTGATCATCTTTTCCAGATAGAGGTTGCCGTCGCCAAAGGCTGCCAGCGCCTCGCTCGAGGCCTGCGCCGCCAGCGTTTCAAAGGATGCGGCATCGTCGGCAATCCGGATGCCGCGTCCGCCGCCGCCTGCCGACGCCTTGATCATCACCGGAAATCCGATTTCTTCGGCGGTTCGGCGTGCTTCTCTCAGATCGCCGATCACCCCGTCACTGCCCGGCACGGTCGGTACCCCGGCCCGTTGTGCCGCCGCCCGTGCGGCTGCCTTGTCGCCCATGGTGCGGATCGTATCGCCCGTTGGTCCGACAAAGATCATCCCGGCCGCCTCGACCGCGTCGGCAAAGTCCGAGTTTTCCGCCAGAAATCCGTAGCCCGGATGCACCGCATCGGCACCGCTGGCTTTTGCGGCCGCCAGCACGGCCTCGACATTCAGATAGGATTTCTTCGCCGCCGGCGGTCCAATCTCGAACGCCTCATCGGCCAGTTGAACCGCCAGCGCATCGGCATCGGCGGCGCTGTGGGCCTGAACGGTGCCGATCCCCAGATCACGCGCCGCACGAATGATGCGCACCGCGATCTCTCCACGATTGGCGATGAACAGCTTGCGAATGGCCATCGTCAGGTCTCGACCGTGGCGAGCACCTGGCCCGCCATCACCGGTTCCTCATTATCGACCGCGAATCCGGCAATCGTTCCGTCCGCATCGCTGGTGATCTCGTGAAACGACTTCATCACTTCGATCAGTCCGATCACCTCGCCCTTGGTCACCGCATCGCCGTCGGATTTGAAGGGCGGCTGGTCGGGCGCCGGTTTGCGGTAGAACGTGCCCGGCAGTGGTGAACGGATGTCATGTTGAGCCATTGTCTGGTCCCCAATTCTTGTGTGCGGTCCTGTCGGCCGTGGTCGACCGGTTCAATTCTTCTGCGATCGCGCGGGCGATGGCAACGGCGCCGGGCGTGTCGGAATGGACACAGATCGTCTCGGCCCTGACCGGCACATCATGTCCGCCGACGGTGCGCACCAGCCCTTCGCTCACGGCGCGGCGGACCCTTTCCGCCGCCTGCCCTGGCGCGACGGCGTCATGTTCCCGCGTGACCAGCAATTGCCCGTCATCATCATATTCGAGATCGGCGAAGAACTCGGCCTTGAAGTCCAGTCCGCGCGCCGTGTAGATCTCCTCGTGCAATGTGTTGGCCAGGCCGAAAAGCGGCACATCGAAATGCTGGCCGATATCGGCAATCGCCTCGGCAATGTGCTCCTGCCGCGCGGCCATCGCATAGAGCGCCCCATGCGGCTTGAGATGGTTCAGCCGGATGCCGGCAACCTCCAGAAACCCCTTCAGCGCACCGATCTGATACAGCACGATATTGGCCATTTCCTCCCGGTCGATGGCCATCTCGCGCCGGCCGAAACCGGCAAGGTCCGGCAACGAGAAATGCGCCCCGACGCCGACGCCGTGGCGTTTGGCCAGGTCTACGGTGCGGCGCATGTGGTTGGGATCGGAGCCGTGAAAGCCGCAGGCCACATTGGCTTCGGAGATATGCGGCATCATGCCTTCATCATCGCCCATCCGGTAGAGGCCGAAGCTTTCGCCCATGTCGCAATTGATGTTGATCGCCACGGTCTTTTCCCTAAGCTTTCAGCGATGCGACAAAGCGCAGTCGGATTTGATCGGCAATGACGGCCAGGATCAGCAACGATCCCAGGACAACGGTCTGCAGATAGGATTCGATCCGCGCCAGATTCATGCCGTTCTGCACCAGCCCGATGAACAGGGCGCCGAGCACCACATTTTCAAGCCGCCCGACGCCGCCGCGCAGGCTGACACCGGCAATCACGCAGGCCGCAATCGATTCCAGCGGCATCGAGGCGCCGATATTGGCCTCCCCGGTGTCCAGCCTCGCCGTCAGCAGCATGCCGGAAACTGCCGCCATCATGCCGCACAGAAGATAGGTCCAGAACAGGGTCAGCTTGGTGTTGATCCCGGAAAGGCCGGCCGCCTTTATATTGCCGCCGACCGCATAGAAATAGCGGCCATAGGGCGTCCGGTTCAAAAACAGATAGAGCACCACGATGATGATCGCGGCCACATAGACCGGCGCCGGAATGCCGAACAGCGAACCGAAGCCAAACGTATCGCCGAACGCCTGCGGCATCCCGTAGACCGGCACGCCGCCGGTCAGATAGAGCGCCGCGCCGAACCCGACCGAGGCCATGCCAAGCGACATCATGAAGGGCGAGACGTTGAACAGCGCGACACCCACGCCATTGACCGCACCGATCAGTGTTCCGGCCGCGATGCCGGCAAAGCAGCCGATGGCGATGGCCAGCCACACAGCTTCAGGCATCGCCGCATGGGCGCTTGCCATGGCCAGTGCTCCGACCACCGAGGTCAGCGCCAATATGGTGCCGACCGACAGGTCGAAGCCGCCCGTCAGCAGGGCCAGCATCTGACCCAGCGAAACGATGGTCAGATAGACCGATTGTCGCAGCACATTCATCAGATTGCGGCCGGTCAGGAAATTGTCCGACAGCATGGTGAAGATCACCAGGGCAGCCACCAGCAGCACCGGCAGAATGCCGATGCGCACGAAAAGCAGTTTCAACCGGTCGCCAGGCTGACGGGTTGCCTCCGCAGCCACTTTCATCTCGCCCATGGTCAGGCCGCCTCCCGTTCGAAAAAATGCGCCAGAACGTTTTCTTCCGTAATGTCGGCGCCCTGTAGTTCGGTCTGGATATGTCCGCGGTAAAACACGAAGGCGCGGTTGCTCATATGCAGGATTTCCGGCAGGTCCGATGACACCAGCAGGATGCCGACGCCGCTGCGGCAAAGCTGGGCGATGAACTCATAGATCGCCGCGCGTGTGCCGACATCGACACCGACCGTCGGCTCGTCGAAGGCGATAAGATCGAAATCCCGGGTGAGGCTGCGCGCCAGCATGACCTTCTGCTGATTGCCACCGGAAAAATGCTCGACGGCGCGTTCCACACGGCGCGGCGACAGGCTGAGCCGTTCCGCCAGCTCATCCACGGCGCGCGCCTCGGCCCGCCGGTCCAGTGTCCAGCCGCGTGAAAAGGGCCGCGTGTTGAGGGCCGCCAGGCTCATGTTCTCGCGCACCGAACGCATCAGCATCAGCCCGTCCGTGTGGCGGTTGGACGGAAGGTAGAGAAACCCGTTTCTCAGATGATCAGCGGTTCCATGCCCGGTCACCTCTCGGCCCTTCAGCCAGACACGGCCGCCCGAGATGGGACGCGCACCGAAACAGGCCTGCGCGAAACTCGATTTGCCGGACCCGACGAGACCTGCAAGCCCGACGATCTCGCCGCGCCGGATGGTGAGCGATGCCCCGCGCACCGCTCCGTCGGCCGTTTCCAGATCTTCGGCCTTGAGGATTTCGGCGCCCGGCTCGAAGGTGATGTCCGGGAAGATCTGCCCGACCACCCGCCCGGTCATCAGGCTGACAAGCGCATCTTCTGAGGTCGTGGCGGCATCGACCGTGTCGACATAGCGCCCGTCCCGCAACACCGTAATGCGATCGCCGATCTGCCGGATCTCCGCCATGCGGTGGGTGATATAGACGATCCCGACCCCATCGGCCTTCAGCCGCGCGATCAGCTTGAACAATTGCTCCGTCTCGTGATCCGTCAGCGAGGCTGTCGGTTCGTCAAGGATAAGAACGGAAAGGTCGGAGCGAAACGCCTTGGCGATCTCCACCATTTGCTGCTCGGCCCGGGTCAGCCGGTCGACGCGGCGGTCCAGCGGCAGGTGAAACTCCAGCCGGTCGAGGATTTCGTGGCCGTGTTGAAGAGCGGTCTTTTTGTCCAGCAACCCGCCCCGGGTCGGCTCGGCGCCCAGAAAGAGGTTTTCCAGAACCGTCAGTTGCGGGATCAGCGAGAATTCCTGGAACACCGCGCTGATGCCGAGGTCCCGCGCCTCATGGACGGAGTGAAGCGGCGTGGCTTTGCCCCTGATTTCGATCGAGCCGCCATCGGGCTGGTTGGCGCCGGCAAGCATCGATATCAGGGTCGATTTGCCGGCGCCGTTTTCGCCAAAGAGCACATGCACCTCTCCGGCCCGCAGTTCAAAATCCACATCATCGAGCGCGGTGACGCCCGGATAGTGCTTTTTCAGATTGCGGGTTTGAAGCAGAGGATACCCGCCCGACGGACGGATATCCTCTTCGCTGTGCCGGGAGGACATGGCGATGTCCTATTCGACGCGGAAGACAGGCTTGAAGCCTGTCGGCGCCAGGGTCGAGGAACTGTCAAACGACCCATGATTGTCCTGGGTCACGACAAACAGCGCCGGACCGACATGTTTCTCGTAATCCTTGCCTTCCAGGATGCGGACCGCCGTATCGATGGCGACGCGTCCCTGCACCACCGGCGAATCGGTCGGTGCGGCCAGGATCTGCCCGCGTCGGATACCCTGATCGACGCCGGGTGTGTAATAGTAGGACAGAACCTTGACCTGATCGGTCAGCCCGCGCGAGCGCAGGATCGGAATGGCCGCCTCGGCCGTCACCGCGGTGCCGACCACATAGTCGAGATCCGGATGGGCTTCCAGCGTATCCTCGACCAGCTTGGCCTGGGCTTCTTTGCCGGTGTCGCCATATTTGGTTTCGACCAGATTGATCGCGCTGCCTTCGATAGCGCCGGTAAAGCCGCTATTGCCCGCTTCCACCCAGCCGGCGCCTGCCGGTCCCGGGAACCAGGCCACCTTGACCGCCGCGCCGCCCGCCGGATGCTGCTCGGCCAGATGGGCGCCGGCCTTGCCGCCCATTTCACCGAAGGACACCAGCGATTTGGCGCTGAGTTCGGGAGACGACATGCCGTTGATCACATCGATCACCGGAATGTCCTTGGAGCGGATTTCCTTGACGATATTGTTGAGCCCGTCGAAGGAAATCGCGCCGATCACCACAGCGTTCGCACCGGCGGCGACGCAATCCTCGATCTGGGAGATCTGGTTGTTCAGCTCCGTATAGCCGCCGGCTTCCACAAGCTGCATCTTCACCCCGAGGCGTTTGGCCTCTTCGGACACGCCGTAATTGACGCCCAGCCAGTAGGCATCCTTCATATGCGGAAAGGAGACGCAGATTTCCCAGGGCTTCGAGGCCTTCTCAAGCGGCATGTAGTCCATCGTCTTGCGCGGACTGTCCATCTTGAAGGGCGGATCCCAAACCTCCACCGGATAGGGATACCAGTCTTCGGCCTGGGCCTGGGCAACGGCCACGGCGCCAAGCGCCGCCGAGCCGAGCAATGCGAGTAGGATTTTGTTCATGTCCTTAAATTCCCCTGTTGTCGTTGCCGGATGTCCGGGAAACGACGGTCCGAAAAGGTCCGGACGGCGCGCCTCCCAACGGTTGGCGTTCTGCGAAACAAGACTATTCAGAGGGATGATGTATTGTAAAATACCGATTTGAGAGTAGTATTATCTGAAATTTCGATATCATAGGCCTCCAGCCAAGGAGTAATCCAATGGGCGAAAACGCGAACCAGGGCTGGAATTTCAATGTGACACAGGTTTTTTGCGGCTCAGCCGGCGGCGATGGCAGGCTTTTTCGAGGTGGGGCAAGGGACACCCGCCTGTTCAGATAATCAGATAATGTGAATCGGAAAAACAGATGGAACCCACATTGCGGCAATTCCGCTACTTCATCGCCGTCGCCAATACCGGGCAGGTGTCGCGCGCCGCGATGGAAATCAACGTCTCGCAATCGGCGGTGACGGCCGCGGTCAAATCATTGGAAGACCTCATCGGCGCACCGCTCTTCGAGCGCCATTCCGGCGGTGTCACCCTCACCTATGAGGGCAACCTGTTTCTCGATCACGCCCGCCATATCGTCGCCAATGTCGAGGAGGCGGTCCAGCTGCCGCGGCGCATTCGCGAAAATGTCAGCGGCAGCATCAATATGGCGGTCAGCTACACCGTTGCCGGATATTTTCTGCCGCCCCATCTCGCCCGCTTTGCCCGCGGCTTTCCCAATGTGAAACTCAACATGACCGAGGCCGATCGGGGCGAGATCGAAGAGGGGCTGATCTCCGGCGTCTTCGATATCGGCGTCGTTCTGACCTCCAATATCATCAATCAGGAGGACCTGTCGCACGATACGCTGTTCCGCTCGCGCCGCCGCCTGTGGGTTGATGCCCATCACCGGTTCCTGTCGCGCGACAAGGTTTCGCTGCAGGATATCGCCGCCGAACCCTACATCATGCTGACCGTCGACGAGGCCAGCAACACCGCCCAGCGCTACTGGAACCGAACCCCCCACAGTCCCAACACGATCTTCCGCACCGCGTCGGTCGAAGCGGTCCGCTCCATGGTGGCCAACGGCATGGGCGTCGCCATCCTGTCGGACATGGTCTATCGCCCCTGGTCGCTGGAGGGCCGCCGCGTCGAAGTCATTCCGGTCGCCGATCCGGTGCCGACAATGGATGCCGGTTTCGCCTGGTCGAACAGCACCGAGCGCAGCAACGCGACCAGTGCATTCATCGAGTTCATGCATCTGTCCATGGGACCGGAGCAGCCGATGAATCTCATGGCCGCCAAGGCGCGGCCATGAGCGCGACCCCGTTCAGCCCTCGATGCCGCCGAAGCACAAATATTTGATTTCCAGGAAATCCTCGATGCCGTATTTCGAGCCCTCGCGGCCAAGTCCGGATTGCTTGACGCCGCCGAACGGCGCAACTTCGGTCGAGATCAGGCCGGTATTGATGCCGACCATGCCATATTCCAGCGCTTCGGCCACCCGCCAGACTCGGGACAGGTCCCGCGCGTAGAAATAGGACGCCAGGCCGAACTCCGTATCATTGGCCATGGTGATGACGTCCTCGACCGTGTCGAACTTGAAGAGCGGCGCCACCGGTCCGAAGGTCTCCTCGCGCGCGACCTTCATATCGGTGGTAATGCCGGTCAGCACGGTGGGCTGGTAGAACGTGCCGCCATGGCCGTCCGGTGCGCCGCCGGTGATCACCTTGGCGCCCATCGAAACCGCATTGGCCACATGGTCCTCGACCTTGGCAAGTCCCTGCTCGTCGATCAGCGGTCCGGTCGTCACGCCATCTTCGAAACCATCGCCGACCTTGAGCGTTTCGACCTTCTTGGCCAGCTTTTGCGCGAATTCATCATAGACGCCGGCCTGCACATAAATGCGGTTGGCGCACACGCAGGTCTGGCCGGCATTGCGGTATTTTGAGATCATCGCTCCGTCCACCGCCGCATCGATATCGGCATCGTCAAACACGATGAAGGGCGCGTTGCCGCCGAGCTCCAGCCCGACTTTCATGATCTGGTCCGAGCACTGGCGCATCAGGATCCGGCCCACCTCGGTCGAGCCGGTAAAGGTCAGTTTTCTCACCTTGTCATTGTCGCAGAATTCCTTGCCGATCGCCGGACCGTCCATGCCGCAAATCACATTGAACACACCGGCCGGCATGCCCGCCCGTTCCGCCAGCACCGCAAAAGCGATCGCCGATAGCGGCGTCTGCTCGGCCGGCTTGGAGATCACCGTGCAGCCGACGGCAAGCGCCGGCGCGATCTTTCGGGTGATCATCGCATTGGGAAAGTTCCAGGGTGTGATCGCCGCCACGACGCCGATCGGCTGCTTGATGACCACCAGCCGCTTGTCGGCCTGGTGGCCGGGAATCGTGTCGCCATAAACCCGCCTGGCTTCTTCCGAAAACCATTCCAGAAACGACGCGCCATAGGCGATTTCGCCGCGCGATTCACCGATCGGCTTGCCCATCTCCATGGTCAGGATGATCGCCAGGTCTTCCTGATTGGCCATCTGCAAGTCGAACAGCTTGCGCAAAACCGCCGAGCGTTCCTTGGCGGTCCGTCCGGCCCACTCCTTCTGCGCGGCATGGGCGGCATCAATCGCATCGCGGGTTTCGGTCGCGCCCAGATCAGGCAATGTCGCGATAATCTCGCCGGTCGCCGGATTGTTGACCTCGAAGGTTGCGCCGCCAGCGGCTGCATCCACCCATTTTCCGCCAACATAACCGGCCGCGGGAAGCAGGCTTGGATCGGAGAGTCTGGAAAGCAATGCGTCTGAAATGGTCATGAGAAGTCCTCTGCCGCTGGCGTTCGATGGGTGCCCGGGAGCCGGGCGTCGGCGGACCACATAGAGGGCTTGAGCTCAAAAGCCAACACCTTTGGTCACAGAATAAGGAGCTTGCGACCCGGACGACAACAGATCACCATGCACGCTCGACCGTCCACCGCGGTGCCAACCGTCCGATGCGGCCTGGTACGCCATCGCGCATTCCTGCACTACGGTTTCAGGTCCATCTCCAGCCGGATATAGTCGCCGCGATAGGTGGCATCTCCGAGATAGAGGACCGTTAGATCGGGTCCGCAGAGCACCCGGCGGATCTCCGCCACCGGCGCATTGACCGGCAATTCGAGGTCCCGGGCGACATCCAGATCCGCAGTCGATATTTTCAGCGTCTGACGCGCCGAACCGATTGTGATGTCCGGCAGAGATGTCAGCAACGGCAGGACCACCTGCTGACGGAATTTCGCCGGGGCCAGTTCAAACACCCGTGTGTCGAGAAAGATCGAAACCACGCAATAGGGTTCGCCGTCGCGCGAATGGATGCGCCGCATGTGGTGATATCGCGGTGCGGCAACTCCGTCCTCTTCGCTTAGAATCGGCTGCGCATCCGACTCGATGACATTCGAAAGGTCCGGCGTGTCCCCGGTATACATTTCCACCAGGCTGTCCAGCGTCGTCTCGACCAGCAATTTGCGCTTGCGGCCGGCCGTTGCGGTGACAAAGGTCCCGCGTCCGCGCTGCGGCGACAACAATCCCTCATCGGCCAGCAACCGCGTCGCCTGGCGCACTGTCACGCGCGCCACATCGAACTCTTCCATAAGGTGTTCGATGGAGGGCAGCACATCGCCCGGCGACCAATACCCTTTCGTGATGCGGTGACGCATCAGATCCGCTATCTGAACGTAGCGGGGAATGGGCACTTTTCCAAACATTTAAGGTCTCCGGTAAACGGTTGCTTGCGCAAACGTCCTATTGTTAGTATGTATAGGATGTTAAGGTAACGCATCTATGCCGATAAGCCAAAAGAAATTCTTTTTCAATCGGCGCCGGATCACCGGATGCGAATCATCCGATCGAAGACAAATGACCTGGAGGAATCAACATGACCATGAGGGATAGAAATGGCGGAAAACCGGCAGGAATATCCAGACGAGCCGCGCTGAAAGGCACCGCGTCGGGCCTCGCGCTGATCGCCGCTCCGGCGATCCTGACGCGCCACGCCCGCGCCGCCGGCAATCACATGGATCTTGATTCCCTGCGGGCCGCCAAGATCGACTGGCGCCAGGCGGAAGGCTCCAACATCACCATCGGTGTGATCCCGGCGGGCTATTTCAAAAACCTCGAAGCCGTACTGCCGGATTTTGCCGAACTTACAGGCGTAAACGCAAGACTTGAAATGACACCACCCGGCCAGATCCGGCAAAAGGCGGTTCTCGACCTTTCGACCAAGACCGGCACATGGGCCAGCCATTCGGCGGACCCAATGTACTACCCGCTCTATGTGGCCAACAATTGGGTCGATCCGCTCGACACCTATCTGGGCGATGGAAAACTGACTGACGATGGATGGTTCCAGTATGAGGACATCCTGGCCGGTTGGCGCGGCGTCACATCCGTCGACGGCAAACCCTATGGCATTCCCTATGATGGCGAGGCCACCATACAGGTCTACCGCAAGGATGTGTTCGACAAGCTCGGCCTGAAACCAGCGGAAACCTTCGACCAGTTCATGTCGAACGCCGACAGCGCGCATGATCCTGACAACCGTCTATGGGGCGCGGCCCTGCGCGGTTTCAAGGGCGCAGGTCAGAACATGTATATCTACCCATCCATCTTCCGGGCCTTCGGAGGTGAGTGGTTCGACGACAGCGGCAAGATGACCGTCAATACGCCGGAGGCCATTGCGGCCCTCGAATGGTACATCAAGCTGCTGAACAATTACGCCCCGCAAGGGGTCGAGAACTGGAACTGGCCGGACATCGCCGATGCATTCGGACAGGGCACGGTCGCCTCCTATATCGACGCTCATGGCTCTGCCGCCGTGATTGCCAATCCGGAAAAATCCAAGGTTGTCGGCAAGATCGGCTTTGCCCGCTGGCCGAAAGGCCCCTCCGGTAAGCGGGTCACCTCGATCTGGAACTGGAGCTTCCCGATCAATGCCGCGCTTTCCGACAAGGACAAGGCGGCAACCTGGTTGTTCATTCAATGGGCAGCCTCCAAGGAAACCCAGGCCGCAACCTCCTATGCCTTCCCCGGCGCCTACAAGCGGACCGGCGCAAACCGGACATCGCTGTGGGAGCTGGATGACTATCGCGCGGTTCTGGGCGCGGCTGGTGACAACTTCATCGAAGCCGCAACGACGTCCTTTGCCGAGGACACCGATGTGGAATGGCGTCCCAGGCTGCCGCAATGGCCGGCGGTCGGCGACACGATGGCGACTGCCATTCAGGCCAGCCTTGTCGGGCAGGCAAATGTCACCGATGCCCTCAACGAGGCCCAGCGCAAGATCGATGGTATCCTGAAAGGCTGATCGACCAGGCTTGCGGGGACAGGATGAACCAGATGAAGGGCGGCGCAATCTCGCGTGAAACGGGCTTTGCCCTTGTCATGGTCGGGCCGGGCATTCTCGTCCTGTTTTTGACCACGACCTTCCCGCTGGCCTATCTGATCTGGAGTTCCTTTCAGACCATCAACCTGGCAATGCCGTTTCTCAATGGCTTTGCCGGGTTGGACAACTACATCGCCATGATGGGCGACAGCCAGTTCTGGCACGCCCTGCGGCTGACGGCGATCTACACCATCAGTTCGGTCTTTCTTCAACTGGTCATCGGCCTCGGTCTGGCCCTCCTGGTGATGCAGATTCCCGCCGGACAATGGCTGTTTCGGATTGCCGCCATCCTGCCTATCGTTCTGGCGCCGGTTGTCGTCGGCCTGTTCTGGCGCACCCTGATGCTGGCGCCCGAATTCGGCATCGTCGACTTTGTGGTGCGCGCCCTTGGCTTCGGCTCGGTCAACTGGCTCGGCTCTCCAACACCGGCGCTCATATCGGTCATCATCATTCACACATGGCAATGGACACCGTTCGCCTTTCTGGTGCTGCTGGCCAGTTTGGCCTCCCTGCCGCCGGATGTGTTCGAGGCCGCGCGGATCGACAAGGCCAATGCGGTCCAGCGTTTCATCCACATCACCCTGCCGTTGATCCGTCCCGCCATCGTCATTGTCGTCATCATGCGGTCGATGATTGCCTTGTCGGCGTTCGCGGCCATTTTCGCCGCCACCGGAGGCGGTCCCGGAACGGCATCGGAGATCCTCAATCTCTATGCCTACAAGACGTCGTTCGTGGAACTGAACTTCGGATATGGCTCGGCGCTTGCCGTCTCCCTGCTGATCATCACCATGGGCGTGTCCGGCATTCTGTTTCATCTCCGAACGAAGAAACGGAGCTGATCCGTGACCCGTTCCAACGCTTATGCGCGCGCCCGGTTCGTCCGCAAGGCAATCCTTTTTTCCCTGGCGTCGGTTCTTCTTTTCGTATGGGTCTTCCCGCTGATCTGGGCCGTTATCGTCTCATTGAAATCCGAAACCGAAGTCCTGGCTTACCCACCGCGCGTCATTTTCGAACCGACACTCCAGAACTACAAGGACGCGCTGTTCGGCGGCATTTCGATCGTCCCGAGCCTCATGACAAGCGTCATCCTGTCGACCGTCACCACCGCCCTGACCATCGTGATGGCCGTTCCGGCGGCCTATGCCTTCGCGCGGCTGAGATTGACCGGCAAGAAATGGCTCGGCTTCTACACGCTCGCCACCCAGATGGTGCCGCCCGTCGGCCTTGTTATCCCCTATTTTCTGATTCTCAACCGGGTCGGCTGGCTCGACACCTATCAGGGCATGATCATCGTCTACCTGACCTTCTCCCTGCCCTTCGCCATCTGGCTGATGGTGTCCTACATGGAAGACATACCGTGGGAGATGGAAGAGGCCGCCTATCTCGACAAGGCAAGCCGGTTTCAGACCCTGTGGCATATAATCCTGCCACAGGTCCGGGGCGGCATCGCCGTGACGATCATCTTCGTATTTCTCAATGTCTGGAATGAGTTTCTTTTCGCCGTTCAGCTGGGCGGCAACACCGTCCGCCCGGTGACGGTGGCCATGTACAATTTTGTCTCGGTCGAACAAACGCTCTGGGCAAAGCTCAGCGCCGCGGCGCTGGTCGCCATGGTGCCCATGATCCTGATCGGCGTCTTTGCGCAAAAACAGATCGTCAAGGGCCTTACCGTCGGCGCGGTCAAGGGAGGGGGTCGGCGATGATCAAGACGCCGCAGTCCGGCAAGAAGGGTCGCGTGTCGCTGCAAGGGATCCGCAAGACATTCGGTGATTTCGAGGCTCTGAAAGGGATCGATCTGGAGATCGAACCGGTCGAGTTCTTTGCCCTGCTGGGCCCCTCGGGATCCGGCAAGAGCACGACCCTGCGTGTCATCGCCGGACTTGAGATCCCGGATGCCGGCACCATGCAGGTCGACGGGGTCGACGTCACCTTCGCACAACCCGGAGAACGCGATGTCGCCATGGTGTTCCAGAACTATGCGCTCTACCCGCATATGACACTTGAGGCCAATATCGGGTTTCCGCTGAAAATGGACGGCGTTCCGAAAAATGAGATTCCGGCCATGGTGCGTGACGCGGCCGCAAGGGTGAAGATCGATCACCTGCTGCATCGGCGCCCCGGACAATTGAGCGGCGGCCAGCAGCAACGCTGCGCCCTGGCGCGTGCCATTGTGCGTCAGCCGAAACTCTTTCTGCTCGATGAACCGCTTTCCAATCTCGATGCGCAACTGCGCCTCGAAACCCGTGTCGAACTGAAAACGCTGCAGAGAAATCTCGACGTCACCGCGATCTATGTGACCCATGACCAGGAAGAAGCCATGACCCTGGCCGATCGCATGGCTGTGTTCCTGGATGGCAATATCGCCCAGACCGGAACGCCCGAAGAGGTTTTCAACAAGCCGACCAGCATTGACGTTGCGGCCTTTATCGGCAGCCCGCCGATGAATCTGATTGATGGCCGGGTGGAGGGCAGAACGATGTTCATCGGCGAATACCGGCTTGAACTGCCGGCGGCGCCCGATCATTCGGGCGACGTTGTCGTCGGTATCCGGCCCAGCCACATCAATCTTTGCGACAGCGGTCTGCCGGCCAATCTCTACCTTTCCGAGAATCTCGGAGAAGGCATGTTGTTGAACTTCAATGTCGCTGAAAGCCTCGTCAAGGTTCGATTGCCGGAGGTGCGCCGGTTTCGTGACAACGAATCCGTCCACCTGGCTTTCGATCCGGCCTACATCCACCTGTTCGATCCGGCCTCGCGAAAGAGGATCGAATTGCCGGCGTCCGGACATTGACCTGTGTCCCGTTGCCGGTGCCGCGCATCCCGATAGGACCACAGGGCCGCAAATAGAAAAGGTATTTCGAATGAAGACGGTTTTTCTTCTCTTTGACTCGGTCAACCGGCTTATGCTCGAGCCCTATGGCGGCAAAATCCTCGACACGCCCAATTTCCAGCGGCTCGCCGAAAGGTCCGTGACCTTCGACAATCACTATATCGGATCCATGCCCTGTATGCCCGCCCGCCGGGATATGCAGAGCGGACGCCATACCTTCCTTCACCGGTCCTGGGGGCCGCTGGAACCGTTCGATAATTCCTTTCCCGAAGCATTGAAAAGCGGTGCCGCCTATTCGCACCTGATATCCGATCATTATCATTACTGGGAGGATGGCGGCGCCACCTATCACACGCGGTACAATTCCTTCGATTTCATCCGCGGCCAGGAATCCGATCCGTGGAAAGTCCTGCTTGAATCGTCGCTCGATCGGATTCGCGAAAAATACCATCCGAGCCAGAACGATCCGAATTCCAAACAAAACCCCTACCACCACATGATCAATCGCGAATTCATGAAGGAGGAAAAGGACTTCCCGTCGGTCAAGTGTTTCGAAGCCGGCTATGAATTCCTGGACGCAAATCGAAGAGCCGACAATTGGTTCCTGCAGATCGAAACCTTCGATCCGCACGAGCCGTTTTTTGCACCCGACCGCTTCAAGGACAAATTCAGGACTCGCTATGAGGGCCCCATTCTCGATTGGCCGCGCTACGAACGGGTGAGCGAACCACAGGAGGAAATCGACGAGTTGCGGGCCAATTATTTCGCCCTGCTGAGCCTGTGTGACGATCTGCTGGGAAAATTCCTCGACTATTTCGACGAACACAAAATGTGGGACGACACAGCGCTCATTTTGACCACCGACCACGGATTCCTGCTTGGCGAGCACGACTGGTGGGCCAAGAACCGCATGCCCCTTTATGAGGAGATCTCCCACATCCCGCTCTTCGTCTATCATCCCGACCACAGGGACAAGGCAGGAGAACGCCGCAAAAGCCTGACCCAGACCATCGATCTCATGCCGACGATCTGCGACCTTCACGGGGTCGACACGCCGCCGGAGGTTGCCGGAAAGTCCTTGCTTCCCCTGCTCGAAGAGGACCGGTCGGATCGCACCGCCGCGATTTTCGGTTACTGGGGTGGCGGCATCAACCTTGTCGACGGGCGCTACAGCTATTTCTGCTACCCGAAAGACATGCAGAACCAGGATCTCTACCAGTACACCTTGATGCCGACCCATATGACAAAGATGTTCACGGTCGAGGAACTCAAAAGCGCCAGCCTTGTCGGGCCATTCGATTTTACCAAGGGCGTGCCGCTGCTGCGCATCGCCCACAAATCGAAAGCCGGTACCCGGACTCATTCCTATCATTTTCCGGAGAAGATGGAGGACACAACGACGGTCCTTTACGATCTGCACAACGACCCGGGACAAACGACGCCGGTCCATGATCCGGAAATCATTCGACGACTTAATCGCGAGCTGTTCCGGCTGATGGCGGAAAATGACGCTCCCGCGGAAACCGTTCAGCGAATGAAGGAAAGCCTGGAGCCGGCCTGATCCGGGAAAGCAGATCGGGTCAGGCGACCAACGGCGCGGTTGATCCGCGCACGATCAGTTCCGTCGGCATCTGGCACATTTGCGGCGACCGGAGGCCCTGCCCCATCAGGTCGATCAGCATCGTCATGGTCTTGCGGCCGATGTCGACGCAGGGCTGGCGAATCGTCGTCAGCGGCGGGCTGAAACTGTCGCTGACGAACAGATCGTCAAATCCGATCACCGAGACATCCTGCGGCACCCGGTACCCCATATCGCGCAACTCGCCGATGGCCCCGAAGGCCATTTCGTCATTGGCGACAAACAATGCGGTGGGTGGCGATTCCGACTGGAAGATCCGGCGGCAGCATCGCCGCCCGCTGCGGATCGAATAATCACCGATCGCCTCATGGCAGGGCGGCACCTCAAGGCCGGCTTCGGCCATCGCCATGCGAAACCCGTCCAGCCGCAATTGACCCAGAACCTCCGGCACCGGCCCGGCAATATGGCCGATGCATGTGTGTCCGAGATCAAGCAGGTGACGCACCGCTTTCTTCGAAGCCGCGCGATTATCGACATCCACATGCGCCAGCCCGCAATTCTCGATCGCCTCCAGCGCCACCACGATCGGTGCCGCGCCGAAACGCTCATCGAGCACCTGGTGCTCGACCGGCAGGTTGCCGGTCATCAGGATCATGCCGTCCGCATGACCGTCCCGAAGCATGTCGAAATATTCGATTTCGCGCTGCGGATCGTCCTCGGTATTGCCCATCAGCACCACATAGCCGGCGGCCCGGGCAACGCCTTCCACACCTTTGAATATGTCCAGATAAAAGGGATTTGCCATGTTGCGCACGACCAGCAGCACGGCCATCGATTTTTGAATCCGCAGATTGCGCGCCCGAACATTGAGCCGATAGTTGAGCTTGAGCGCGGCGTCCCGGACTTTTTTGCGCGTCGCGTCGGTCACCACGCCCGAATTGCTCAGTGCCCGCGACACCGTTGCCGTCGACACACCGGCAAGCCGCGCAATATCCTTGATTTTCGGTCGTGCAACCATCGCGGCGGCGGGACGCCGTCCTCCCTTTTTGCGGGGCGGCCGATCTCCGCCGCAAATTCCCGTCCGTCAACCTATAGGCCGATTTGTAATCGATTGCAAAATCCGGTTTTCCGGTGTTTTCGGCACAATCAGTCGATTTCGGTCGGGGAAGCGTCGAACCACCAAACCCTGCGCCCAAAACCCTGCGCCATGGGCGCAGGGCCGAGGATTTGTGGTGCAAATACCTCTACCGGCAAAACCGGCGCCCCGTTGTACCGCCTTTGGCTGCAAATGAAAACGTCGCGCCATGCGCCTGCTGCACTGCACAAATTTTGGGCGGACTCAGCGCACTGCCCGATCTTTAGTCACGCACTTGCCCGCGACCGGACGAATTCGGTTCTCGAAGCCGGTAAATATTGTGATTAAGAATCAAGATTTTACACAAAAAATCCGGCGTCTTCCGTGTGTTGGCACGATTCCTGCGAGTCTGAGGGCGGTGCAAATACTTCTATGGAGACAATACATGAAGACCATGACCAGAACCATTCGGTTTCTTGGCGCAGCAGCGCTCGGCGCAGCCATGCTCACGACCGTGGCCGCCAGGGCCGAGGAGACCATCAAGGTTGGCATTCTGCATTCGCTGTCCGGCACGATGGCGATTTCCGAGACCACCCTCAAGGATGCCATGCTGATGCTCATTGAAGAGCAGAACAAGAAAGGCGGATTGCTTGGCAAGCAACTCGAGGCCGTGGTCGTCGATCCGGCCTCCGACTGGCCGCTCTTTGCCGAAAAGGCCCGCGAATTGCTCGATGTGCACAAGGTTGCCGCAGTGTTCGGCAACTGGACATCCGTCAGCCGCAAATCCGTGCTGCCGGTTTTTTCCGAATTGAACGGCATCCTTTTCTATCCCGTCCAATATGAGGGCGAGGAAAGCCAGCGCAACGTGTTCTACACCGGTGCCGCCCCCAACCAGCAGGCGATTCCCGCCGTCGATTATCTTCTCGAAAATGAAGAGGTCGAGCGTTGGGTGCTGGCCGGCACGGATTACGTCTATCCGCGCACGACCAACAAGATCCTCGAAGCCTATCTGAAGGCCAAGGGCGTTGCCGAAGAGGACATCATGATCAACTACACGCCCTTCGGTCACTCCGATTGGCAGACCATCGTCTCCGACATCAAGACCTTCGGATCGGCCGGCAAGAAAACCGCCGTGGTCTCCACCATCAATGGCGACGCCAATGTTCCCTTCTACAAGGAACTGGGCAACCAGGGCATTTCGGCTGAGGATATTCCGGTCATCGCCTTCTCCGTCGGCGAGGAGGAACTCGCCGGCCTCGACACCGAACCGCTGGTCGGCCATCTGGCAGCCTGGAACTACTTCCAGTCGGTCGAATCCGACGAAAACGAAGCCTTCATCGAGACCTGGAAGGCCTTCACCGGCGATGAAAACCGCGTCACCAACGATCCGATGGAAGCCCACTATATCGGCTTCAACATGTGGGTGAAGGCCGTCGAAAAGGCCGGCACGACCGATGTCGACACGGTGATCGATGAAATCATCGGCGTTGCCGTTCCGAACCTGTCGGGCGGCTATGCGGCCATGATGCCCAACCACCACATCACCAAACCGGTGCTGATCGGCGAAATTCAGGAAGACGGTCAGTTCGAAATCGTCGACCAGACCGATGGTCTGGTCGCCGGCGATGCCTGGTCCGACTACCTGCCGGATTCAGCCAAGCTGATCTCCGACTGGAGGAAGCCGCTATCCTGCGGAAACTTCAATGTCGAAACCGCTACCTGCGGTGGCAAAGGCAGCTAGCTGAAGCGGGGTGGGCGCCCCGTATCAACCCCACCGGGCGCCCACCGCATCCCTGCTCTGACTGAAACGCATGCTCATGTTTAGATGTCTCCGTCCATTGGCCCTGCTGGTCTTCTTGATTTCGGGCCTTCCGGCCGCCTTTGCCCAGACGGATCTCGGCGGGCTGATCGATGCCCTGTCGGCCGGCAAGCTCAAGCAGCGCGACGCCCAGATCGAGGCGATTGCCGCGACCGGCGATGCGCGGGCCGTGCCCGCGCTGCGGGCCCTGCGCGAAGGCGATCTGTATTTTCGCAAGGCTGACAAGAAGGTCTTCATCACAACAAAGGCCGGTAAGGATTTCCGTCTGATCGATCCGATCACCGGTGAAGAGGCCGGAACGGAAGCCAAAAAGGCGCTGTCGAAGGTCCGGACCAACAACCGGCTTCGCCGCCAGATCGACGAGGTCGTCGGCGCCTTGACCCTGCGCAGCGACGATCCGCAAACCCGCATTGCGGCAGCGGCAACGATCTTCAAGACCGCCGACCCGGCAAGTCTCGACATGCTCGACATGGCCATCGCCGAGGAAACCGATTCAGCGGTCCTATCGGCCATGCAGCGCGCCCGCGCCGCGATCATCGTGAAAACCGATGCCACCGACGCCGAAAAGATCGACGCGATCGAGCGCCTGAGTGCCGATGGCGGGCGCGATGTTCTGCCCCTGCTGACCGCAATCGCGGCGCAATCGCAAGGCGCCGTCGCGGCGGCGGCACAACGGGCCGTCGACAGGGCCGAGCGGACCGCAGCGCTTTGGGACACCGGGCAGACCATCTGGTACGGAATCTCGCTCGGATCCGTCCTGCTGCTCGCGGCCATCGGCCTGGCGGTCACCTTCGGTGTCATGGGCGTCATCAATATGGCCCATGGCGAAATGGTGATGCTCGGCGCCTACACGACCTTTGTCGTCCAGGAGCTGATCCGCGCCAACATGCCCGGTCTCTTCGACTATTCGCTCGCCATCGCCCTGCCGCTTGCTTTCCTGGTATCGGGCGCCTGCGGCTTTGCCCTGGAACGCGGCGTGATCCGGTTCCTTTATGGCCGCCCGCTGGAGACCCTGCTCGCCACCTGGGGTGTCTCGCTCATCCTCCAGCAGGCCATCCGCACCATTTTCGGGCCCACCAACCAGGAGGTCGGCAATCCGGCCTGGATGTCCGGAGCCTATGAACTTGGCGGGTTGACCTTCACGGCCAACCGGTTGTGGATTGTGGTGTTTGCCATGATCGTCTTCTCCGCCCTTTTTATCGTCCTGAAAAAGACCGCCTTCGGTCTGCAGATGCGGGCCGTGACCCAGAACAGGAAGATGGCGTCCTCCATGGGAATCCGAACCCCCTGGGTCGACGCGCTGACCTTCGCGCTCGGTTCCGGCATCGCCGGCATCGCCGGTGTCGCCCTGTCGCAGATTGCCAATGTCTCGCCCAATCTCGGTCAGAACTACATCATCGACAGTTTCATGGTCGTGGTGTTCGGCGGGGTCGGCAATCTCTGGGGCACGTTGATCGGCGCCATGTCCCTGGGCATCGCCAACAAGTTCCTTGAACCCTATGCCGGCGCGGTTCTGGCCAAGATACTGATCCTGATCGGCATCATTCTGTTCATACAGAAACGCCCGAAAGGCCTGTTTGCCCTGAAGGGACGGGCGGTGGAGGCATGATCAGCGCCTTTGTTTTCAAAGCCCTGGACCGCAGGGCTCGCGGGGTCATCGCCGTCCTCCTGGCGGTGGCCCTGCTCGTTCCCCTGGCCAATCTTGGCCTGCCGCCCGATCATCCGCTGCACGTGCCCAACTACACCGTCGGCCTGGTCGGCAAATATCTGACCTATGCGCTGCTTGCCCTGGCGCTCGATCTGGTCTGGGGCTATTGCGGCATCCTGTCCCTCGGCCATGGTGCCTTCTTCGCCCTTGGCGGCTATGCGATGGGCATGTATCTGATGCGCCAGATCGGCTCGCGCGGCGTCTATGGCGACCCGGTGCTGCCCGATTTCATGGTGTTTTTGAACTGGCAGGAATTGCCCTGGTTCTGGCTCGGCTTCGATCAGTTCTGGTTCGCCGCCATAATGATCCTGGCGGTTCCCGGCCTGCTGGCCTTCGCCTTCGGCTGGTTTGCCTTTCGCAGCCGCGTCACCGGCGTCTATCTGTCGATCATCACCCAGGCCATGACCTATGCGTTGCTGCTTGCCTTCTTTCGCAACGAGATGGGTTTTGGCGGCAACAATGGTCTGACCGACTTCAAGGATATTCTCGGCGCCAACATCCAGGCCGACACGACCCGCGCCGCCCTGTTCAGCGCCTCGGCCATCGCGCTGGCCCTGGCCTTTCTGATCTGTTCGGGCATTGTCCGGTCGAAATTCGGCATGGTGCTTGTCGCGGTGCGCGACGCGGAAAGCCGGTCGCGCTTCTTCGGCTACCGGGTCGAAAACGTCAAGCTGTTCGTCTTCGTCGTGTCGGCCATGATGGCCGGTGTCGCCGGCGCACTCTATGTGCCACAGGTCGGCATCATCAATCCGGGCGAGTTCGCCCCGGCCAATTCCATTGAAATCGTCATCTGGACCGCCGTCGGCGGACGCGGCACGCTGATCGGGCCGATCATCGGCGCGGTGCTGGTCAATGCCGGCAAATCGGTCTTCACCGCCGCCTTCCCCGAATTCTGGCTGTTTGCCCTCGGTGCCCTGTTTGTCGCCGTCACCCTGTTCCTGCCGAAGGGCATTGTCGGCGCCTGGTTCGCCCTGGCGTCGCGCCTGCGGCCCTCGAAAACCGCGCCGCCGCTCGATGCGGCGGCCAAGCCGGAGGCGGCAGAATGACGGTCGCGGCGCAGGGCAGCCTGCTTTATCTCGACGCGGTCAGCGTCGCCTTTGACGGTTTCAAGGCAATCAACAAGCTGAGCCTGGTGCTGGAACCGGGTGAGATGCGCGCCATTATCGGTCCGAACGGCGCCGGCAAGACCACCATGATGGACATCGTCACCGGCAAGACCCGGCCCGATTCAGGCGATGTCATCTTCGACGGCGGTATCGATCTGACCAAACACGACGAAACCGCCATCGCCGAACTCGGCATCGGCCGCAAGTTTCAAAAGCCGACCGTCTTCGAAAGCCATACGGTGCAGCATAATCTGGAACTGGCGCTGGACCGGCCGCGCAACGTCTTTTCCACCCTGTTCTACCGGACAACCGATGCGGATCGCAGCCAGATCGACGAGATTCTGGAAACCATTCGACTGACCCACCGGCGCGGCGACCTGGCAGCCGATCTGTCCCACGGGCAGAAACAATGGCTGGAAATCGGCATGCTGATCGCCCAGGATCCGAAACTGCTGCTGGTCGATGAGCCGGTCGCCGGCATGACCGATGCCGAGACGGAGGAGACGGCGCGGCTGCTGCGCGATATCGCCGAAACCCGTTCCGTTGTCGTGGTCGAGCACGATATGGGCTTTGTGCGCGAACTGGACGTCAAGGTCACGGTGCTTGCCGAGGGTTCGGTCCTGGCCGAAGGCTCGCTCGACCATGTCAGCGCCGACGAAAACGTCATCGAGAACTATCTGGGGCGCTGACCGTGACGACACTTCAGATCGACAATATCCATCTTCATTACGGCGCCGCCGCAGCCCTGCGCGGCATCTCGCTCGACGCCGCACCGGCGCGCATCACCTGTGTGCTCGGCCGCAACGGCGTCGGCAAGACCTCCCTGCTGCGGGCGATCACCGGGCAGCATCCCGTTTCATCCGGCACCGTCTCCTTTGACGGCGCCCCGCTGGCCGCAACGGCGCCCTATCTGCGCGCCGCGCGCGGCATTGCAACGGTCCCCCAGGGCCGCGAGATCTTTCCGCTGCTCACGGTGCGCGAAAATCTCGAAACCGGCTTTGCCTGCCTGCCGCGCCGGGAGCGCCGCATCCCCGAGGACGTGTTCGATCTGTTCCCGGTGCTCGACACCATGCTGTCACGGCGCGGCGGCGATCTGTCGGGCGGACAGCAGCAACAGCTCGCCATCGGCCGGGCGCTGGTGACCCGGCCCAAATTGCTGCTGCTGGACGAGCCGACCGAGGGCATTCAGCCCTCCATCATCAAGGATATCGGCCGGGCGCTGCGCTATCTGCGCGACACGGCCGGGCTGACCATCCTGCTGGTCGAGCAATATCTCGACTTCTGCCGCGAACTTGCCGATGATGTCTACATCATGGATCGCGGCGAAATCGTTCATCACGGGCCCGCCGCGGATCTCGACAAGGACGATGTCCGGCGCCATTTGATGGTCTGACAAACAGTGGGAATGCAAGCGATCGACAGTCAGTCACCAGCCGTCCGGATGCAGCGGACCCGTGGCACCGGACGGCTCTCCGTCCGGCACATGGACGGCCGAACCCGGCTCGGACGGCTGTACCAGGAAGGCGCGGCGAAGATCCGCCTGCCGCAAACCCACAATGGCCCGGCCTTCGATGCGGTGCTGATCAACACGGCCGGCGGGCTGACCGACGGCGACCGGTTCAACTGGTCCATCGATATCGGTCCGAACGCCCAATCGATTGTCACCACCCAGGCCTGCGAAAAGGTCTACCGCGCCCTGTCGGGCAGCGCCGAAATCAACACCGAAATCCGAGTCGCCGACGGTGCGGTGCTGTCCTGGCTGCCGCAGGAGACCATTCTCTTTGACCGCTCCGCCCTGACCCGCAGGCTCGACATCGATCTGGCGGCCGACGCCGGTTTAATGTTGATCGAACCGGTTATCTTCGGACGCCAGGCCATGGGTGAAAGCGTGCAGTCCGCTTGGTTCAGCGATCGCTGGCGCATCCGGCGCGGCGGGCGCCTCCTGCACGCAGAGGACATTCGGATCTCCGGCGATATTCAGGCCCTGCTCGCCGGCAACAGCGTCACCAATGGCGCCATCGCCATGGCAACGCTGCTCTTTGTGCACCCGGACGTTGGCGACCTGGTCGATCCCCTGCGCCGTTTGCTGCCCGGGTCCGGATGTGGCGTCAGCGCCATTCGCTCATCCGCCGGTGAGCGCCTGGTCATCCGCGCGGTCGCCGCCGATGGCTTTGCCCTGCGCCGGGCGCTGGTTCCGGCCATCGACCATTGCAACAGAATTCTGACCGGCACCGGTCTGCCCAAACTATGGACGATCTGAGGAGGACCCATGAATCTGACACCAAGGGAGAAGGACAAGCTGCTGATTGCCATGGCGGCCGAAGTTGCGCGCAAACGGCTGCAGCGCGGCGTCAAGCTCAATCATCCCGAAGCAACGGCGCTGATATCGGACTTTGTCGTCGAGGGCGCCCGCGACGGCCGCACCGTCGCCGACCTGATGGAGGCCGGCGCCCATGTGCTCACCCGCGACCAGGTGATGGAGGGCATCCCCGAGATGATCCACGACATCCAGGTCGAGGCGACCTTTCCCGACGGCGTCAAGCTGGTCACCGTGCACGAGCCGATCCGCCAGAAAGAGGATGTCTAGCATGATCCCCGGTGAAATCATCTGCGGCGACGACGAGATCGTTCTCAATGAGGGCAGCAAAACCGTGACCCTGATGGTGGCCAACAGCGGCGACCGCCCGGTTCAAGTCGGCAGCCACTATCATTTTTTCGAAACCAATGACGCCCTCATTTTCGACCGCGACAAGGCCCGTGGCATGCGGCTCGACATTGCCGCCGGCACCGCCGTGCGCTTCGAGCCGGGCCAGCAGCGCGAGGTCACGCTCGTGCCCTATCGCGGCACCCGCCATGTCTATGGCTTCCAAAAAAAGATAATGGGGGCCATCTAATGCCTTCAACCATTTCAAGACCCGCCTATGCGGACATGTTCGGCCCGACCACCGGCGACAGGGTGCGCCTTGCCGACACCGAACTTTTCATCGAGGTCGAAAGGGATCTGACCACCTATGGCGAGGAGATCAAATTCGGCGGCGGCAAGGTGATCCGCGACGGCATGGGCCAGTCCCAGACAACCCGCGCCGACGGCGCCGTCGACACGGTGATCACCAATGCACTGATCGTCGATCACTCCGGCATCTACAAGGCCGACATCGGCCTGCGTGACGGGCTGATCCACGCCATTGGCAAGGCCGGCAATCCGGACACCCAGCCCGGCGTCGACATCATTGTCGGCCCCGGAACCGAGGCGATTGCCGGCGAGGGAAAAATCGTCACCGCCGGCGGTTTCGACGCCCATATCCATTTCATCTGCCCGCAGCAGATCGAGGAGGCGCTGAATTCCGGCGTCACCACCATGCTCGGCGGCGGCACCGGCCCGGCCCATGGCACGCTGGCCACCACCTGCACGCCGGGTCCCTTTCACATCGGCCGGATGATCCAGGCCGCCGATGCCTTTCCGATGAATCTCGGCTTTGCCGGCAAGGGCAATGCGTCCAGGCCCGGCGCGCTGGAGGAAATGGTCCAGGCCGGCGCCTGCGCCCTCAAGCTGCATGAGGACTGGGGCACCACACCGGCCGCCATCGACACCTGCCTGTCGGTCGCCGACACCCATGATGTGCAGGTGATGATCCACACCGATACGCTCAATGAAAGCGGCTTTGTCGAGGACACGATCAAGGCGATTGACGGGCGGACCATCCACGCCTTTCACACCGAGGGCGCCGGTGGCGGTCACGCACCCGACATCATCAAGGTGTGTGCGCTGGACAATATCATCCCGTCCTCGACCAATCCGACCCTGCCCTACACCGCCAACACGGCGGCCGAACATCTCGACATGCTGATGGTCTGTCACCATCTCGACAGCAACATTCCCGAGGATGTCGCCTTTGCCGAAAGCCGCATCCGCAGCGAGACGATCGCGGCGGAGGACATTCTGCACGACCTCGGCGCCTTCTCGGTCATCGCCTCCGACAGCCAGGCCATGGGCCGGGTCGGCGAGGTGCTGATCCGCACCTGGCAGACCGCCGACAAGATGAAGCGCCAGCGCGGCCGGCTGCCGGAGGAAACCGGTGAGAACGACAATTTCCGCGTCAAGCGCTACATTGCGAAATACACCATCAACCCGGCCATCGCCCACGGCCTGTCGACCCATATCGGCTCGATCGCCATCGGCAAGCGGGCCGATCTGGTGCTGTGGAAACCGGCCTTTTTCGGCGTCAAACCGGAGATGGTGATGATCGGCGGCACCATCGCCGCCGCACCGATGGGCGATCCCAACGCCTCGATCCCGACCCCGCAGCCGGTGCATTATCGCCCCATGTTCGGCGCCTATGGCAAGGCGCTGACCCGTTCGTCGGTCACCTTCGTGTCGCAGGCCGCCGCGTCCTTCGGCCTCGCCGCGCGGCTCGGTGTCGACAAGGCGATGGTGGCGGTGGAAAACACCCGCGGCGAAATCGGCAAATCCACCATGATCCACAACACGGCGACGCCGGAAATCGACGTCGATCCCGAAACCTACGAGGTCCATGCCGATGGCGAGTTGCTGACCTGCGACCCCGTTGACGTGGTCCCGATGGCACAGAGGTATTTCCTGTTTTGACCCGGCCCACCGCCCATGCCGTCACCCGCCACGCCCATGGCGCCGCCGACACCATCACGCTGGATGAAACGGCCCGCAACCGCCGCCGCATGGCCATGATGTCCGACCATGGCATTGCCTTCCTGCTGGATTTGCCGGAGGCCCGGCTGCTGCGCCACGGCGATGGGCTGGTGCTCGACGACGGCCGCGTCATCAAGGTGTGCGCCCGGCCCGAACCGCTTTGCCGCGTTGCCGGCGATGATCCGCACCACCTGCTGCAACTGGCCTGGCATCTGGGCAACCGCCATTGCCCGTCGCAGATCTTCGCCGATCACATCCTCATTCGCCGCGACCCGGTGCTCAGGACCATGCTGGAGGGTCTGGGCGCGACCATTACGGACACAGAGGCCCCGTTCGACCCGCAGGGCGGCGCCTATGACGACCGCGACCGCCACGGCCACGCAAACGGGCACCACCATCATGGGTAGCGCGCTCGGCCCGCAAACCCTGCTGCGGCTGATGACCTGGATGTCGCCGGCCTTTCCGGTCGGCGCCTTTGCCTACAGCCATGGCCTCGAACGCGCCGTGCATGACGGTCTCGTCACCGATCGCGAAGATCTCGACACCTGGCTCCGGGACCTTTTGACCATCGGGTCGGCCTGGAACGATGCGGTGCTGTTCGCCGAAAGCTGGCGGCTCAGCCATGACGGCGACGCGCTGCACACCCTTGCCGGCCTGGCCGAAGCGATGGCCGGATCGTCGGAACGCCATCTGGAGACCATGAAACAAGGCACCGCCTTCATCCAGGCCGCCCGCGCCTGGCCCGATCCCGTGTTTGAAATCCTGCCCGAACAGTGCCCCTTCCCCGTCGCCGCCGGCGCCGTGTCGGGCGCCCATGATCTGGCTCTGGTCGCCTCGCTGACGGCCTGGCTGCACGCCTTTGCCGCCAACCAGGTGCAGGCCGGCCTGCGGCTGTTGCCGCTCGGCCAGCAGGACGGGGTGGAGATCCTCGCCGCGCTGGAGCCGGTGATCGAGGCGACCGCGCAACGCACCGCCATGACCTCGCTCGATGATCTCGGCAGCGCAACGATGCTGGCCGAAATCGCGTCGCTCAACCACGAGACCCAATATTCCAGGCTGTTTCGCTCATGACCCAATCCCCCAACGGCCCCTTGCGTGTCGGTATTGGCGGCCCGGTCGGCTCCGGCAAGACCACCCTGACCGAAAAACTCTGCAAGGCGATGCGCGACAGATACTCCGTCGGCGTTGTCACCAACGACATCTACACGCGCGAGGACGCCGAGGCGCTGGTCCGCCTGCAGGCCCTGTCGTCCGACCGCATCCTCGGCATCGAGACCGGCGGCTGCCCGCACACCGCCATCCGCGAGGACGCCTCGATCAATCTGGCCGCCATCGACCAGCTCTGCCAGCGCCACACCGATCTCGACATCGTTTTCATCGAATCGGGCGGCGACAATCTCGCCGCCACCTTCTCCCCCGAACTCGCCGACATCACCCTCTATGTCATCTCGGTGTGCCAGGGCGAGGAAATCCCCCGCAAGGGCGGCCCCGCCATCACCCGCTCCGACCTCTTGATCATCAACAAAACCGACCTCGCCCCCCATGTCGGCGCCGACCTCACGGTGATGGAACGGGATGCGGCAACGATGCGGCCGGGCCGGCAGAGCCTGTTTACGGACATGCGGCGGGGGGAAGGCGTTGAGGACGTTGTCGGGTTTTTGGAGGAGATTGGGGGGTTGGGGCGTACCGGCGACTGAAAAGCCTGCAAATGTCCGCCGGCGGTCTGATGACCAAGCACGGGCGCCTGTTGCGCCCCGAAAAGAAGACGACTGAGCGCAAGATCGAGCATCGCGCAACCAAGCTCAGGCGGCCGCCATCAAGCGGCATCATCGATGCTTTTCCATAAAGACAAGCCGCCTGGTCAAGTCGCCGGAAGCAGAACCGTCAGCCGACTACACTCTTTGTGCAAGCCGTGTGTGCCTATCGGTCTGCTTCGCGGCAGCTAATTACATACTGATCGGGCACGCAACTGTAAGGAATTTCCTCGCCTTGTGATCCAAGTGTGACGTTGCTGCCTCCGATTTGCACCTTGTGTACTCTGACCGTTTTGAACTGTTTGTGTATCGATCCATAGTCCGTGCTGAAACCAAACCTGAGTGGAACCTTTGAATCAAAATAGGCGAGACACACATCGTTTGCTTCCCTGAAATCGCAATGGAAGCGGCCGCTGGGATAGTCTACTTGCATGGAGAATTGAACCCCGGGATTATCGGAAGCGGGATTACCCTCAATGCTCACAACATACAAAACACGTTCCGATGATGTGGCAAATCCCGCGCCTTCTCTTGCAGCCAGCAGTTCACTCTCTTTGATTCGCAATTCAGCTCTTAGCTGCTCAAGCGTGGCCCTTTGGTTCGATGCTTCTTGACCGCTGGCAGTTTTCGATTTGAGTTCTGCTTCCTTGGCCGCCAATGCCTGTTTCGTTTTCCTAAGCTCTTCCTCTTGATTTGTGAGCTTGTCCAGTCTGACCACCTCCGCATCAGCCCAGCCCCTGGCGTCACTATCATCCAAAGTGCGCGCCAGATATCTAAGGACGAAAACACGCTCCGTGCCCTGCTGTGCAAGCGTGTTGTTAACAATCTCAAATTCTTGCTTCTGCTTTGCGGCCTCATTGCCAATCGCTGCTGCTCTGGTCTTTTCCTTCTGTAGTTCAATTTCCTGCTGTTTTGAAAAATAATTGCCGACAATGTCCGGGATAGTAAGAAATGCGCTGACTACGGCCACCATCGCCGTAATCCACGCTGGACTATGCCAAATTGGAGAACTGTTTTCGCTCATTGCAGTAGCCTCCAATGCAGAAAATCATAGTTCTGCAACCATGATACACTTTCGGTTGCCGATGCTACAACAATACATAGGAGTCAACGTACTGGTGCCTGAACCCGCGCCATTGAATTCCCGTGATGGGATGGACGCCCCCAACGGCTTCGCGATGAGCCATACTGGGTTGCTTTGACACCACCCAACACCTCAAATCTTGCGTCCTGCACCTTCCCAATAGGGGGCCCGCAATCGCGGCTTGAAAATCTTGCCGCTGTCTTCACGTGGCAGCGCTTCGTGGAAGTCGATGATGCGCGGATGTTTGAAGCGCGCCAGTTTGCCGTCGAGGAAGGCGCTCACGGCGTCCGTGTCGGGTGTCCAGCCATCGGATGGTTCAATCGCAGCGACGATCTGTTCCCCGTATTCAGGGTCAGGGGCTCCGAAGACAGCCACATCCCCGATAAACGGTGCCCGCATCAAGACGGCTTCTATCTCGGCGGGGAAAATATTGGCTCCGCCGGATATGATCATGTCCTTCTTGCGGTCGGTGATGAAAAGATACCCGTCTTCATCCAGCCACCCCAGGTCACCAACCGAGAAATGGCCATGTTTTTCACTGGCCGCCTTGCTGTCCGGGTCATTGGAATAGTCGAATGCGCCAAAGGCCTCCATGCGCGCATGAATCTCGCCAACCTCGCCGGCGGGCAGCCTGTTTCCATCGGCGTCCAGGATCAAGACGGTGCAGCCCATTTGCATGCGCCCCGCCGTACCGGGTCTGGCCAGCGCGTCTTCCGAGGACGCCATGGTCATGAAGCCGATTTCCGTCGCCCCGTAGCTTTCCCAGAACACCGGTCCCCACCAGTCGATCATCGCCAGTTTGAGATCGTGCGGCCAGGGCGAACCGGTGGACACACAGAATTCGATGGAGGACAGGTCGTAACGGGATTTTATCTCGTCGGTCAGCTTGAGCAATCGGCTCATCATCGTGGGAACAAGATAGATATGCGTGATTTGATGTTCGTCTATGGCAGCAAGGAACGCTTCGGGCTCGAATCGTGGAGCAATCAGGGTGGAAACACCGTCTGCCACCAGGGCCGCGCTGATCAGCGTCGAGGGCGCCGAATGATAAATGGGCGCTGCGGTAAAAAACCGTGATCCCGGCTTGAGCAAGATCATTTCCGTGCCGACCCTGCGCAGGACCTCCTCAAAATCCTTCCGGGGACCCGAACCGCTACGTCGCACGCCCTTTGGCCTTCCGGTGGAGCCCGAGGTGTAGCGCAACAGCGGGCGCATCGCGTCACGGTCCATCATGGGCGGGTGCGCATCGACAAGGCTGCTCCATTCGGGACTGTCCGGATCAGCGCTCGCTTGCAGCCGGCTGATCCCATAGGCGGCACACAATGCCGGACCGGGTGTAACCGCGATTATCAATCGGCCCTCTAACGCGGGCTTGAGCTGGCCGATCAGATCGCGGTGGATCACAACGAAGCGCGCGCCACTGTCGTCGCAAATTGCCGACACCTCGTCTGCGGCAGCATGCCAGTTCAACGCAACGATCACCGTTCCGGCCTGTGCCGCGGCGCGCATGATTTCCAGTTGTTGCAGATCGTTGCGCATGATGACGGCCACCGGCACATCCGCACCTGCTCCCAGGGCAACAAGGGCATTTGCGCCCCTGGCCGCACGGGCCTCCAGCATCTCCCGTGACTGGCGGTGATCAAAGTCAGCTACATAGGCGTCCGGCATGCCGTCACTCTCGCTTTGCCCGGTTCTCGATTGGCTCAGCCCTCGCTTCGCCCAGCCAATGTGCACCGATCGCAATCCAAACGAAAGACGGCCAAAGCACGTCTGGTCTATTCCGATGAATGACCGTGACAGTTTGCCAAATCCCGTTTTCTCTCTGGGCTAAGCTGTTTTCCCAGGGAGATCGGAGACTGAGGTGCCGGTGAAACAACCGGTTGCGCGTGTCAGGTGACCGTGCACCGCCTCCAAACTCACTGGAGCGGATAATCCTCCGGAACGGTCGCATTGGCGAGGATCGCCAGTTCCTCGAGCCGGCCATCGGTCAGCCTGTAGTCGGAAATCGCTGACTCCAAGGCGGCGAAATTGGCCTCCGAGCTGTCGAGCTTGAAGCCGATGAGCCGGTCATAGATGACACGTTCGCCGGCCATCAGGGAACTGCGCACCGTCTCCCGGTTCCGTTCATAACGTTCAGACGGCGATTCTCCGATAGCGGGTTCCGCGATGAGCTCATCACGCATCGTTTGATCGAGAGATTCAGGTTTGCTTTCCATCATGCGTTCGAATTCGGAGATGTCGACGCCCATCTTTTCCGGGCACAGACCGGCAACCTTTACCGCCAGATATTTGGAATTGGCTTCCAGCCAGGAGGCGCCGTCGGCACGCATGCCCTCCTTGAACATCAGATGCACATCGCGCTGCAGTTCCGTCCGCACATCGCAATAATGGTCATGGATCACCGACGCGCGCCGGTAGGTTCCGACATAGGGGGACCCGGTAAAGGTCCAAAGGGCGCGTGGAATGGATGCCCCATTGATCACCGTTCCGGCCGGCACGGTCCAAAGCTTGCCCGAGGCGCTCCTGAAGGAGACGGCCGACAGCACCTTCATGTCCCGGTGTTTGCCGCCCGGGGAATTGAGCCATTGAAACTCGAAATCTCCGAAAAACTCCTGCGCCGATGCCGCGGCGATCGGCCATACCAAAAGCGCGGCGGCGGTTGCGATCACCAGACTGATTCTGCTCATGTCGGACCTCACTGACGGCAGCAAAACATGTAAGCCCTTTTGCGTTTTGCTGCATAGACCTTCAGGCAAGATGACGAGGACGTGCGGTCTTCATGTAAGCACCAGCAAATCCATCCTCATAATCAAATTGCGCAACAGGGTGCACAAATCCCGAATATGCGTTGGCCACCGTTGCAACAGGCTCAGCAGCCGTGGTGATCCCGGATTGCCGCCACCCTCAAACCCACCGCACCAGAATATGCTCCAGAAACAGCACGCTTTCGCCCCGCTGGTTGACCACATCCATGGTCTCGATGATCCGTCTCAAGCCGGGCCGTTTCTCATCCATTTCGGAGCGTGTGACCTCCACCTTCGCCGAAATCGTGTCCCCTATGAAAACCGGCTTGCGATAGCGCACGCGATCATAGCCCTAGGATATGCGCACGCCCTTGCTTTGATCCGTATCGAATTTCAGGCCGAGCGCGATCGACAGGGTCAGCGTGCCATGGGCGATGCGCCGGCCGTAGCGCGACTGGCGGGCAACCTCGGCGTCCATATGCAGCGTATACTGATCGCCGGTCTGGCCGGCATGCAGAAGAATGTCGGATTCGCCGATCGTCCGGCCGCGCGTGGTGTAGGCATAGCCCACCCGGTCGCACTCCCATTCGATCTCCGGCTCGTCCGTCACAGCCGCGCCCCCGGTTCGGTCGCCATGCTCAATTCTCCGCCAGAAGCCGCGAAAGAATGTCTTCGATCTTCGAGGCGTCCTCGACATTCTTGTAGTTGGACGCTAGCAACGCACGCACCTTTTCAATGGTGACGTCGTTCTGCGCCCAGAGCTGGTTGATCACCCCGATCATCGTGCCCTCCGGGCAGGCGCCCTTTTCATATTTCCAAGCCTTGCCGCCAACACCGTTTTGCGTTTCCGCCAGCCCGCAGCGCACATTCGGGTCGGGGTTGCGCCACACCAGCGACATGATATCGGCCAGCGCCGAGCTGTCATTGGCAAAATAGGTGTGGGCCAGCATGTCCTCGCCAAGATCCGACATGTCGATCGTGTCGAACAACTCGTCCGTCAGCGCATCCTCGCCGCCCTGGCCGGCGCGCGGCGCGTTGCCGTGCAGCTTGCGCGAGGCGACCAGCGCCCAGTCCACCTGCGAGGCGTAAAGCGTCAGCCTTTCGGCCAGCGGATGGATGGTCCGCATCATCTCCTTGAAGAGGCCCGCATCCACATCCGGCGCGGCAAAGAAAATCTGTCCGAACATCGGTTCGCCGGCGGCGGCTGCATTGCTGCGCAGCGCCAGCAGTTCCAGCGCATCGGTGAGCGCCCGGTTGCCCATGCTGTGGGCGACGATATGGATCGTGTCGGCGCCCGAAAAGTCCCGCAGCTCTTCCAGGAAGCGCGACAGGCGCCGCCCGCTCAGCCGAACCACCGCCGTGTCCGCCACATAGCGCAGCGTCTTACCGGCCGACGGCCAGGAATAGACCACCGGCACGCCGCGGTAATTCATGTCATGGGCGAGCTGGGCTGCCCGTTTGGCCGCCGCATCGAACCGTGTGTTGAAACCATGGACGAACAGAAACGCCTCGCGCCGGCCCCGCTCCGCCATCTCCGCCCGCATGTGGGCAAAATAGGCGTCCTTTTCCATCGGTTCGACCTTCTGCACCATGATGTGCTTGGCCGGTTCCGGTCCGAATTCCAGCTTCCAGATCGATGGTTTTTCGATGGCGCCCGGCACATGGGTGTCGGGAATGGTGACGGCGACGACGCCGTAGTCCAGGGCGCCGCGCCCATAGCCGTAGAAGTCGGACGGCTCGGCCCGCCCGGTGCGCGCCCGGTCGGTCGCGTAGAACACGTCCACCTGGCGAAAGCCCGCCTGACCGGCGCTTCGGGTTTCCGATCCCGTATCGGCCAGCGCGGCTTCGGCCTGCTGACCGAACCGTTCGACGTCAGCCATATCGCCGGCAAGCTTGGCAAGCCGCACTTTCTCCAGGTGCACCTGCGCAATATCCTCGCCCGACTGACCGCCATCGAGGCGCACATTCACTTCCAGATCGAGAATACCCAACGCTTCGCGCAGTTCCCCGGCCGCTTCGTAGAGCGCCACAGCCAGCCGCAGATAGGGCAGCGGATCCCGGTCCAGCCGCCCCCGCTGCGCTTCGGCATAGGCCGCCAGCATCGCCGCGGCATCGGCCGCCTCGCGGGTTTGCCCCAGCGTCTGCAAGACCTCCAGACGCATGACATTGAGATCGAAATAGACCTGCCCGTCCGGCGCCGCAGATTTTTCCACCTCCGCAATGGACGTTTCGATCACCGCCAGCCTTGCCGCCGGATCCTCAAGGCCCGAAAGACGCATTTCGAACCGGATGGGATCGAAGGACGGCGCCTCCTGTGCCCATGCCGGGACCGGTCCGGCCAGGATCAACGACATTGCGGCCACCCGCACCAAGCCTGTCAATTGCATTCCGGTTCTCCGCTTGTTCTGGCCGACTGTCGCCAACACATTTAATCTGAATTGTCGCCGCGCAACAACCGGCACCAAGACCTGTCGGATTTCGAACGCAACAGAACCCTGCGATGCCGTTTCGGCATTCGGCGGTTCGAAATTCGGGTTTTGACTCCAGCGCCGATGAATTCGACAATGGGTCATCCAACAGCGGCGGTTCGCCCACGGTCCATCACATACGCTCCTGCCTTCAGGGCGGAAACGGCGACGAGGTCATCACTAACCCGTCGGCCCGGTGCATCGCCGCCATTCACACCATCAGAACGGACATGGAAAATGACGGTTCATACGACCTCCGGTCGGTGGAAATATGGTTTGTTACTAACACTAACCGCCGCCCTGTTCTGGGGCATCCTGCCAACGGCATTGAAGGTCCTGGTGGACCAGATGGATGCCTATACGATCACCTGGTACCGCCTCATCGGTGCCTTCGCTATCCTGTTTGTCCTCCTGTCGGTCAGGGACCGGCTGCCGGCAATCGCCGGGATCGGTGGCAAATATGTCCTCCTGCTCGCCCTGACCTGTCTGGGCCTGTGCGTCAACTACGTCACTTATGTTCTCGGCCTCAACATCATCGGCCCCGGCCCGGCGCAGATCATGATTCAGCTCAATGCGGTGTTCGTCATTGCCGGCGGCATCTTCATTTTCCGGGAACGCTTCGTTCGCGAGCAGATGGTGGGGCTGGTGGCCATCCTTGCCGGGTTCGCCATGTTCTTCCATGACAAGCTGGCGGAACTCTTCACCTCCATGACGCAATACACCATCGGCGTCCTTATCCTGCTGCTCTCGGCGGTCGCCCTTGCCAGCTATTCACTGGCGCAGAAACAGTTGCTCACCAGGTTCAGTTCGCTGCAGATCTCCTTGCTGGTGTTCGGCGCCGGCGCGATCCTGATGCTGCCCCTGACGGCCGGAACGGTCGGCCGGATCGCCGATCTGAACGGAGCCGGCATCGCCCTCCTGTTGTTTTGCACGGTCACCACGCTGCTCGCCTTTGGCTGCTATGCCGAAGCGCTGCAGCACTGGGAAACCTCGAAAATCAGCGCGGTTCTGTCGACGGTTCCGCTGATCGCCCTGGCCTTCGCGGAACTGACGGTTTTGGTGTTTCCCGGCCTGTTTCCGATCGACCCCCTGACGCCGCTCAACCTCATCGGGGCGGTGGTGCTTGTCATCGGATCCTATCTCGTCGCCCGAAGAAATGACTGAAAGCCGGGCTGCCGGCCTGCGCCGAACAGGGATCGCACCGTCACCGCCGTGAAGCGGTCCTGAAAGTCACAATCCGTTGAATTCTTCCGGTTCATCCATTGCCGGGCGCTTCCACCGGTGCGGTTTGCTGCTATGATCACGCCGCTCTTCACCGGTGCGGCCATGGGCATCCGCACCGGAAATCGGAGGATGGGATGTGACGGAAGCAGCAATTCCGGTCCCGGTGTGGCGACGCCGGTCTGTGATGATGGGATGGTCTGGATCCATCCCGGGTGGTCGGACATGATCCTTTTCGGTGTCCGCTCACCTCTGGTGGTCGAATATGAGGAAACGATCCACCGGCTGGGTCTGACGGTCAGCATTGCCGTGTCGATCGCCGAACCGGCCCGGGTTCTGGACCGGTCGAAACTGGTGAACCTCGACGATTTCGATCCGGCCGCCTTTACCGATCCGTTTGTCTCCGCCGCCTTTGCACCCGATCGCCGCCGTTCGCTGATCGAACTCGGCGAGGCACGCGGCCTCACCCTGGCACCGGCGCTGATCGACCCGACCGCTGTCACCGCGCGATCGGTGCGGGTCGGCGAGGGAACGCTGGTCAATGCCGGCTGCGTCATCGGCGCGATGTCGATCCTTGGCCGCGGCGTGCTGGTCAACCGGGCCGCCTCGCTCGGCCATCACACCGTGCTGGACGACTATGTCAGCATCGGGCCGGGAGCAACGCTGGCCGGCAATATCCATGTCGGCGCCGGGGCCATGATCGGTGCCGGGGTCACGATACTGCCCAATATCCGTATCGGCGCCGGGGCCGTGATATCCGGCGGATCGGTGGTCCGCAGGCATGTGCCCGAACAGGCGCTTGTCGCCGGCAATCCGGCGGTGCGCAAACGCAGGGTCCCCGCGCGCTCCACCCTCACCGACCATGACGGCGAGTAGGCCATGAAGACCCTGGCACAATTGTGGGCGCCGGCCCTGGCGCAGCCCAGGGCGGATTTCCTGGTCGGCGTAAAGGCGCGCATGAGCTACGGTCAACTGCAGTCGGCTGTTAAGGGTTGGCTTGCCCTCTTCGATGCCCGCAATGTCCATCCTGGAGATCGGGTTGTCATTCGAACCGCCAATGAGGCAGCCGCCAGTTCGGCTTTCATTGCCGCCCTGCTGGACGGGATCGTGCCGGTCATCCTGTCGCCGGAAACCCGAGCGGACCGGTTGCATGCGATCGTCGATTCCGTCGCCCCGAAACTGTCCATGCACGATGCCGGCAGCGGTGAGACCTTTGCCGATGCGGTGTTTGAAATCGGGCAGCGGGCGGAAAAACGGTCGGTGCTTGGCAATCGCCGCCACCATGATCTGATCCCCGGCCTGCCGGATGGCGACCGCCCGCCCCGCCTGCCGGATGATTCCGATGAACTGGCCTATCTGCTGTTCACGTCCGGCACGACCCAGTCGCCCAGCGGCGTGATGATCAGCCGGAAAAACCTGCTTGCCAATCTGGCGACGCTGTCCCGGCTGTTCGACTACTCGGAAAAATCGCGCATTTTCAACGATATGGTGCTGGCCCATGCGGACGGGCTGGTGCAGGGCCCGCTGCTCGCGCTTGCCAATGGGTGCACGCTCATCCGGTCCGGCGGATTTTCGCTGGAAAATCTGGAAAACTGGCTCAACCGGATACGCTCGGAACGGGCCAGCCATGTGGTCTCCGTTCCGACCATCTGGTCGATGATCGACCGCTATGCCAGGCATGACGATTATTTCGATGCACCCGAATTGATATGGCTCATGTCGTCCGCGGCGGTTTTGGAACCGGCGCTCTGGGCGCGCATCGAAAAACGGTTTTCCAAGCCGCTGTGCAATCAATACGGGCTGACCGAGACCGTCACCACCGCCATCTATGCCGGCGCACACCAGGACATGGGACAACATGGCACCATCGGGCGCCCGGTCGATTGCGACGCGCGGCTGGAGGCCGGTCCCGACGGGACCGGCGAACTGCAGCTGCACGGCGACAACATCTTCATGGGCTACTGGCAAAACAGCGACCGGACGGAAGCCAGCTTCACAGGCGACGGTTGGTTCCGGACCGGCGACATTGCGAAGTTCGAAAACGACGGTTCCTACCGGATCCTTGGCCGTGCCAAGGCGGTGATCAAGTCGGGCGGTTTCCTTGTTCGTCCCGAAGAGATCGATGAAGCGCTTTCCCGCCATCCGGCGGTAGCCGAGGTCGCCACGGTTGCGCTGCCCGATCCGGATTTCGGCGAAATACCGGTCAGCGCCGTTGTGCTCGACGGGGATGTCAGCGAGGCGGAACTGACCGAGCACGCCCGGCATGTTCTCGAGCCTCTCAAAGTGCCGAAACGCATTCTCCCCGTCGACCGGATTCCGAGGGGAGAATCGGGCAAGGCGCAGCTCGGTCCATTGCGCGAGGAACTGGCCACCCGCATGCAGCGCGCAGCGGCGGCGCCGGAAGCCCGAGACACGTTCGAGCGCATACGCAGCGTTGCCGCACAGGTGTTTCGCGTCGACGTGGAGGCCCTTGACGCCGAGTCCACCCCGTCCGACACCACCGGTTGGGACAGCTTTTCCCAGGTCAATCTGATTTTCGCCATTGAGGATCATTTCGGCATTCAATTGCCCGTTTCGGCGGTCGCCGGTGTGAGGCGGCTTGGAGAATTCGTCAAAGCCGTGGAGGATGCGGCGGCATGAAGGTCGGCGCCGCGGCGGGGATGCCCGTACGCCTGGCCGTTTGGGCCTGGAGCCTGTCATTTCTGCTCGCCCTTGTCGCCGCTGTGACGTTGGTGCGCCATGCTCCGACACTGCCGGACCGGGTTTTCGACGGTGTCGACACACCGGTTGTGGTGATCGGTTCCTCGCTGTCGCTCTTTGGCATCTCGCCGTCACGGCAGCAGGGTGACGCATCCCTTCTTGGCGATGGGCGCGACCACACGCGTCTTGCCATCACCGCGCTGAAGGATGATGAAAGCCTGGACCTTCTGCAAAGGGCCATTGAGACCGGTGCGCAGACCATTCTTCTGGAAGCCAATACATTTGTCGTCGAACTCCAGCATATGCACCGTGCGCGGCAGCGGGGCCCCTGGGAAAACCTCAGGCACCGGGCGCCGTGGTTTTTCCGGTCCGTTCGCGCCGGCGTGCTGGAGCTTCTTGGCCTGGACCCCGAACCGAACGGGCGGTTTGTTCACGATGTCGGCCCATTTGATGACGGGATCGACATCAACCCCGGCAAACTGGAGGCCGACTACCCTCTTGTCTGGCATCCGCCCCACCACCTCGACAAAATGAAAGAGCTGGTCCGGCAGGCGGAGCAGGCCGGAACCGAGATCATCCTGATCGCCCCGCCCCGGTCCCGGGTCGCTGCCGACATTCTCGGACCGGACGTGCTGCAAGCGCTCGCGGACCGGATCACCGGCCTTGCCGCCGATCTGGAATTGCCGCTTTTTCGCCCGCAACCGGTCTGGCCGAACGCCTTTTTTGCCGATCATGGCCATCTCAACACCATCGGACGCCAACGGTTCATGGCCGAACTGTCGGACTGGTCGCAGCAGCGCCCATGAATTTCGAGACGCTCGCCATCACCGCATCTCTGGCGCCTGCGGTCATTCTTGCCTGGGTGCTGCCGGCAAGCCTCGCCATGGAAGGCGTCGCGGTGTTGACGATGGTCGTCCTGTTTGCGTTGTCGCCACTGTCGGCCGCCTGGCTGCTGGCCGCCTCGATCATCACCCCGCTCGCCATTGGTATCGGACGCCGGACCGGCGCCCGCAATGTGGTGGCTGCCTTGTGGGGTGGTGCGTTGGTCGCGGCCCTGTTCCTCAGCCGCGAATGGCAGGGCGTCTTCTGGATCGGCGGCGCCTATTTCACGCTGCGCAATCTGCATGTGCTGCTGGACTGGTGGATGGGTCGCCTGGAAAATCCCGGTCTCGTTCGCCACCTGCGCTACCAGCTTTTCCTGCCGGCCATTGCGGCCGGACCGATCCACCGGCTGCAGAATTTCGAACGCCAGATCGAACGCCGCCGATGGTCCACGGCCGACTTCATTCGCGGGCTGGAACGCGCCGTGTTCGGTCTGGCGATGTTCGTTGTTCTCGGTGGCAAGGCGGTGTCGGTTCTGCGTAATCTGGTCGTGGAGGAAACACAGGGCTGGCAGCCATTCTTTCGCCGCTGGTCGGTGTCCGTTGTCGATTGGATCGAGCTCTATTTCAGCTTCGCCGGATTAAGCGCGCTGGCGATCGGCACTGCCCTGATGATGGGCCTGATCATCGAAGAAAACTTCAACCGGCCCTGGGCGGCCCGCAACCTCCTCGACTTCTGGACCCGCTGGCACATGACCCTGACGGGCTGGTGCCGGGACTATGTGTTTCAACCGGTCCTGGCGCTGACCCGCCAGCCGGTGCTTGCCCTCATGGCCGCCATGTTGGTGATCGGCCTTTGGCACGAGACATCCGTCTACTACGTGCTGTGGGCGGTCTGGCAGGCGCTCGGCATCTTCCTGTCCCATGTCGTTCCGGTTAAACTGCCACCGCGTGTGGCGATGATCATAGGCCCGGTCTTCGTTCTGGCATGGCTGTCGGCGGCACGGCCGATGGTTCTGGCCGTTTTGACATAGAGGCACAGCATGACGCCGTTTTCCGACTTTCTTTGGAAACATCTGCCGCCGCCGCTGGCCGTGGCGGTGATGATTGTGAGCTACACGGCGGTGCTGCTGTCGATCCTGATCTTCATGGACAGCGGTCCGGTGGACATGATCTATCTGGATATGGGGCAGAACCGATAGCCCGTTTCAGCCATCCGCGGGTGCGGTCACGGGCGGCAGGTTTTCCGGTGGCGTCGATGCCGGATCGTTCCAGATGACGAAGGCCACAAAGACGGCAAAGGCAGCCGCCACGGCAAGGGTCAGCAGGGCCGGCGCCCGCGCCACCCAGCGCAAAGCCGAACGGCCCGGAAGGCGAAAGGACAGCGCAAAAGCAACGACGGCGACCAGGACGGCCACGATCTGAATCTCGAGGAAATTCGAAACCCGGTTCAGGCCGCGCGTGAAGCCGAAGTCGCTGGGCGCCGTCATCTGGTAGGACAGGACCGACCAGACGCACAGCGCAAGCCAGGCAACAACCAGCACCAGCGTCAGATGGCGTCGGGTCATCGGGCCACGTGCCTCAATCCGTCCATTCTCAAGCCGCCGGCATCTGCTGGGTGGCGCAATGAATGCCGCCGCCGATTTCGCCGAGCGCATCGACATTGAGCGTGACGATCTCACGACCGGGATAGTGTCGCCGCAGCGCCTCGACGGCGATCCGGTCGGTTTCGCGATCGCCGAACTGCGCTGCGATCACACCGCCATTGCAGACGTAATAATTGGCATAGGACGCAACGAAGTCGATGCTCCTGATCCGCCGGCGAACGGGTTCGGGAATGACCTCGACATCCAGCCCTTCGGCCACCAGCCGGTCGTGGGTTTCCAGCGCCGCCATGTGAAAGGGATCGCGATCATCCGGCTCATCCGGCAGATTGATCAGCACCCGGCCTGGTCCGGTAAAGCGTGCAAGGCTGTCGATATGATAATCGGTGATGTCTTCGCCCCACACGCCGGGCGACCAGATCATTCGCTCGGCGCCATAGGCGGCCAGTAGGCGTTCTTCAATGGCATCGCGCGTCAGGCCCGGATTGCGATTGTCGTTGAGCCAGGAACTCTCATGCGCCATGAGCAGGCCGTGGCCGTCCTGCTCCACGCCGCCCGCTTCACCCTTAAGACCGCTTGGAATCATCGGCAAACCAAGCCGTTCGGCGACACGTTGGGCGATACGGCCATCGCGGCTGTGCACCTGTTTGGCGCCCCATCCGTTGAACTGGATATGGCTGATGATAAGGCTTCCGTCCGGCGTTCTGGCAAACAGCGGACCGGAATCCCGACACCACAAATCCTCTGTCGGAACATCCCAGAGCGCCACGCCCTCGCCCAGCCGCTTGCGGGCCGCCGCGTGATCGTCCCGCGCGGCCAGCATCACCACCGGCTCGAAATCGGCGATGGTGTTGGCGATATCGGCAATCGTGTCCTGCAGCAGATCGAGAAAGGCATTATCGGGATGCACCGCGCGCTTGACCGGCCATTGCATGAAGGTGCGTTGATGCCGGTCTTCCTCGGGCGGCACCACGAAGGACGGTTCGCTATCGGCCATGGCCCGAACCCCGGCCAGGCCGGCAACGCACAGCACCACCCCGCCCGCCAGTACATCTCGTCTGTTCAATCACTGTCTCCCCCGAATGATCGTTCCCTATCTACGCTGAATGGCCGACTCTTGAGAAGCCCCTTTTCGGGATGGTAATAACGCCGGTTGTAACATAGGCTCCAACCGAGCCTGTTGGCGAAGGCATTGGGCCGTGAGGAGAGGCGAATGACGGGTCCGGCACGAAAGACAGCCATCGTCACCGGTTCCAATACCGGGCTTGGCTATGAAACGGCACTGGCCCTTTATCGACAGGGTTTCGATATCGTCGTCGCCAGCCGCAACCCGCAGAAGGGTGAGGCCGCGGTCGAGCGCATCCGGGACGCTGCGCCCGAAGCCGATGGCGGGGTCGCCTTCACACGGTTGAACCTTTCCAGCCTCGCCAATGTAAAAGCATTCGCAGATGACATCGCGAACCGCTTGAATCGGCTGGATCTGCTGATCAACAATGCCGGCGTCATGGTGCCGCCCGAGGGTCTGACCGATGATGGTCTCGAGTTGCAGTTCGGCGTCAATTTTGTCGCCCATTTCGCCCTCACCGGCCATCTGTTTCCCCTGCTGGAAGCAACGCCCGGTGCACGCGTCGTGACACTCAGCAGCATCGGCCATCGCGGCGCCGCCATCGACTTCGATAATTTCGCTTTGCAGAAACCCTATGAGCAGTGGCGTGAATACGGACAAAGCAAACTGGCCGACCTGATTTTTGCACTGGAATTCGACCGGCGCCTGCAGGCAGGCAACCACCAGCTCAAATCCCTGGCAGCCCATCCGGGTGTCAGCCAGACCGAACTGACACGCAATCTGAGTGACGTCCCCGCCGATATCGAATTCATGTCCGCCGCCGACGGCGCCGCGCCAACCTTGATGGCTGCCACATCTGCAGCCGCTGAAGGCGGCCAGTATTACGGCCCGGACGGTCCCGGCGAAAGAAGCGGCAAACCCGCCTTGGCAAGCGTCGATCCCGCCGCCAAGGACGCGCAAACCAACGCGAAATTATGGGAATGGGCGCAGGATGCAACGGGCATCCGCTACCCGTGAGCCAATCGCAACGACCGCGAAAGGAGAACGAAATCATGCATAAAGGGTCTTGCCTGTGCGGTGCGATACGCTTCGAGGTCGAGGGCGATCTGCCGCCGCCCGACGCCTGCCACTGCACCAAATGCAGAAAACAATCCGGTCACTACTTCGTCTCCACCGATGTCAAGAAAGAGGCCCTGACGATCCATGGCGAAGAAAACCTGACCTGGTTTCACTCCTCCGAGAAAGTCCGGCGCGGCTTTTGCGCCACCTGCGGCGCCTCGCTGTTTTTCGACCCGCCGCACCTCGACTGGATCGCCATCGCCATGGGCGCGTTCGAAAAACCCACCGGCACGCAAATGGCCATCCACATTTTCGTCGCCGACAAGGGCGACTATTACGAGATCACCGACGGTCTGCCGCAGAACCAGCAATAGACACAGCGTCGGATTACCCCAGCGCCGATGGCAGCCAGGTCGACAGGCCCGGCCAAGCCATGACCAGCGCCAGCACCAGGATCTGGATCAGCACGAAGGGCGCCACGCCGCGATAGATGTCCGAGGTCAGCACCTCCTTCGGCGCCACACCGCGCAGGTAGAACAGCGAAAACCCGAAGGGCGGCGTCAGGAAGCTGGTCTGCAGGTTGAGGCCCATCAGCACGGCGATCCACACCGGGTGGAACAAGGCCTGGCCGCTGGCATCGTTGAAGGCAAACAGCACCGGCGCCATGATCGGCGTGACGACAAAAACGATCTCCAGAAAATCGAGAAAGAAGCCGAGAACGAACATCACCAGCATCACCGCCGCCAGCGCCATCCAGGGACCGCCCGGCAGGCCCGAGAAGAAATCGTGAATGGTCTGTTCGCCGCCGAGGCCGCGAAACGCCAGATTGAACACCTGCGCTCCGATATAGATCGTGAACACCATGGCGGTCATTTTGGTGGTGGTGCGCATCGCCTGCGCCAGCACCGGAACGCCGCCTTCAGTGTCGCGGCTCAGCCAGGTCTGCCACAGGCTGACGGCAAGGCCGACCGCAAAGACCGCCAGCCCGCAGGCCGCGATCGCCATGCCGATCCGGTCACCGGTCGGCCAGTCCTGGCGTACCACCCGAAGATCGAAAAGCGCTACGGCCGCAACCACCGCCGCTGCACCGAGCACCGCTGCGATCTGCGGCAGCGAACTCCCGCCACTGAGTCGCTGGCCAGCCAGCAGGATCGCGCCGACCGCGCCGATGGCCGCCGCTTCGGTTGGAGTGGCGACGCCGAAAATGATTGACCCAAGGACCGCGATGATCAGCAGCAGCGGCGGCAGAAGGATTGTCAGCAGCTTGACGATGTTCGGGCCGTCACCCGGCAGCACAGCGCTGGGCGCCCGGCCCGGCCGCCAAAGCGCAACGGCCAGCGTATAGGCCATGTAGAGCGCAACCAGCAGCAGGCCCGGCAGCAACGCACCTGAAAAAACGTCGCCCACCGTCATTGGTGAGGGTGCCCAGTCGCCAACGCTACGCCGCGCCTCGAGGTAGGAATTTGACAGCACATCGCCGAGGATGATCAGCACGATCGACGGCGGAATGATCTGTCCGAGCGTACCGGAGGCGGCGATGATGCCCGTCGCCAGCCGCTTGTCGTAATGATGCGCCAGCATGGTCGGCAGCGAAATCAGCCCCATCGTCACCACGGTCGCTCCGACAATGCCGGTGGAGGCCGCCAGAAGCATGCCGACAAAGGCAACCGACAGGCCGAGCCCGCCGGGCCACCGGCCAAACAGCCGCGACATGGATTCCAGCAGTTCCGTCGCAACGCCGCTGCGTTCCAGCATCACGCCCATGAAGACAAAGAGCGGGACCGCGACCAGGACCTCGTTGCTCTCGTCCATCAGCCCGAACAGGCGGCCGAAGAGAGCCTTCAAGAAGCCCAGATCGCCGGAGGCGAAAAAACCCGTATGGGTCAGCGCGCCGAGCACCGCAAAGATCAGGCCGACTCCGGCCAGCGTGAAAGCCACCGGAAAGCCGCACAGCAACAGCACGATGGCCGCCGGAAACATCAGCAGGTCGAGATTGGCGATCAGCAGATCCATGAAGGTCAACCGGCCTTAAAGGGCGGCTCTTCGGACTTGCCCGCAAGGCGAAGTCCCGCCTTGATCGCCACCGAGATCGCCTGCAGCGACACCAGAACGGCAAACGCCAGGACCGTCGATTTGAGCCAGTAGCGGAACGGCAGGCCGTTGGGTTCGATCGATCCTTCCAGCGTCATCCAGGAACTGACCACATTGGGCCAGGCCGACCAGGCGATGAACCCGCATAGCGGCAGGATGAAAAACAGCGCGCCGAGAAGATCCACCCAGTCCCGGGCACGCCTGCTGGTTTCGGCGCGGATAATGTCGACCCGCACATGCTCGTCATAAAGCAAGGCATAGGCCGCACCGAGCATAATGGTCAGTCCCTGCATGTAGACAATGCCTTCCTGCAGCCAGATCGACGGAATGCCGAACAGGTCGGAGGTGGAAAAGACATAGCGGGCGACGACGACGATGAGCTGCATCAGCACCATCGCCAGGATGGCCCAGGCGATGGTTTTGCCGACGGCCTCGTTCAGCGCGTCGATCGCACGGCTGATCTGTCGCAAGGACCGGTTCCCCTAGGTTCAGGACGGGTCCTGGCGGACCCGCCCGTTTCTTTCACGCCGCGGTCACACGCCCCAGACGGCGGCGCGGTCCTTGTACATCTGGCCTTCCAGGATATTGCCGACGGCGGCGCATTTCTTGATGTACTCGAAATAGGAATCGTGGATTTTCTCCGACATCGGATCACCCTTCGGATATTCCGCGATCACCTTCTGTGCCGCCTCACCCATGGCCTTGGTGACATCGGCGGGAAAGGCCGATGGTTTCACCCCGCCCTTGACCAGCTGGTCGAGCACGATGGCGTTGTTGTAGGCATAGGCGCTGATGGTTTCCTCCGACTGTGCCAGCGCCGCATTGCGGACGATCTCCTTGTGGGTGTCGGACAGCGAGTTCCAGACATCCAGATTGACGATGCATTCGAGCATCGGGCCGGGTTCGTGCGGTGCCGGCATGTAGTAGTTCGGCGCGATCTTTGACAGACCGAGCGCCACATCGTTCCACGGCCCGACGAATTCGGCCGCATCGACGACGCCCGATTCCAGGGCCGGGAAGATTTCCGGTGGCGGCAGATTCACCGACGACACACCGATTTCCTGCATGATCGCCCCGCCGAGACCGGCAATCCGCATTTTCAGACCCTGAAGATCGTCGAGTGAATTGATCGGTTTCTTGAACCAGCCGCCCGCCTGCGACATGGAGTTTCCGGACGGAAACGGTTTCAGGTTGAACGGCGCATAGGCCTCGTCCCACAAGGCCTGACCGCCGCCATGCTGCACCCAGCCGGAGATTTCGGCCGCCGACAGCCCATAGGGCATCGTCGTGAAATACATGGTCGATTTGATCTTGCCGGCGGCAAAATAGGCCGCGCCGTGACCGATGTCGCCGGCGCCCGACGACACGGCATCGTTGACGCCGAAGGGCGGAACCAGTTCGCCGCCGCCGAAATATTGCACGGTCAGCGCCCCATCGGTCATGGCCGTGATTCTTTCGGCCAGCCGTTCGGCGCCCTGACCGACCCCGGGAAATCCGCGCGGAAACGCGCCGATCAGTTTCAGGGTCCGTTTGTCCTGCGCGATGGCCGGTGTTGCCAGTGCCGCCGCGCCGGCGGCGGCGCCGCCGAGCAATGTTCTTCTGTCCATTTTGATCCTCCCGAAAGATGAAGTGTGAATGGTTTGGTAAAACCGGGTCTCCCCCAAAAAGCCACAGGCTGGAACCAGACTGTGATTGCTGACAAACTAGACCGAATTTCCAGACAGGCCAACCTGCGCGTGCAGGCCTCTTGATCAATCGCGACGCCAACCCATCTTCGGAAGATCAATCCCTGGCCGACAATGCTGAAAAGGACGCCCCATGCCCCAATCCGAAACGACAAACCGCCGCATCGTCCTCGCCTCCCGGCCGGTCGGAGCACCGACCAATGAGAATTTCCGCCTCGAGGAAACACCGATACCCGCACCATCACAGGGACAGGTGCTGCTGCGCACCCTCTATCTGTCGCTCGATCCCTATATGCGCGGTCGCATGAGCGACGCCCCCTCCTATGCCGCACCGGTCAATCTCGACGAGGTCATGGTGGGCGGCACCGTGTGCCGCGTCGAAGCATCACAACATGCCGATTTCGCGGCCGGTGACCTGGTGCTCAGCTTCAGCGGCTGGCAGGACTACGCCGTTTCGGATGGCACCGGGCTGATGAAGCTGGACAAGGCCATGCCACAGCCATCCCTGGCGCTTGGTGTGCTCGGCATGCCGGGCTTTACCGCCTATATGGGATTGCTCGACATCGGCCAGCCTCAATCGGGCGAAACCGTCGTGGTCGCCGCCGCCAGCGGCGCGGTTGGATCGGTTGTCGGTCAGATCGCCAACCTCAAGGGCTGCCGCGTTGTCGGCATCGCCGGTGGTGCTGAAAAATGCCGCTATGTGGCCGAGGAGCTTGGATTCGATGCCTGTATCGATCATCACGCGGCAGACCTCAAAGAACAACTGAAAGCCGCCTGCCCCGATGGCATCGACGTCTATTTCGAAAGTGTCGGCGGCGCCGTCTTCGAGGCTGTCTTGCCGCTGCTCAACACCAGGGCCCGCATTCCCGTCTGCGGGCTGATCGCCAATTACAACATGACCAGCCTGCCCGACGGGCCGGACCGCACGCCGCTCCTGATGGGCGCCATGCTGCGCAAGCGCATCACCATGCAGGGCTTCATTATTTTTGACGATTACGGCCACCGCTACGGCGAGTTTTTCAAGGATATGTCCGCCTGGGTGCAGGAGGGCAAAATCAAATTCCGCGAGGACATTGTCGACGGTCTCGAGAACGCACCGGGCGCCTTCATGGGCCTGCTGGTCGGAAAGAATTTCGGCAAGCTGGTCGTCCGGGTCGCCGGATCCTGAATCGAATGTGAGGCACTTTACTGGGTGGCCAATACCGGGCACCATCGACGCATCGCAATTCGCAAGGTTCGCCCGCCTCCATGACAATCCCGACCGTAACCGGCACGTCCCATGCCGCACTGGGTGTGCTGACTGCACTGGCAGCGGCGATCAGCATCAGCTTTTCCAATATTCTGGCGCCGGCCGTCGTCGAGGCCGGCAGCAACACCGCCACGCTGCTGGCGTTCCGCTTCATTTGTTTCCTGCTGGTCTGTGCCTTGTGGATGCGGTGGACCGGCGCGAGCTTTACCCTGGAGCGTCGGCACCACGCGCCCTGTGTCGGCGCCGGCATCGGCAATGCGGTGGGATCGGGCGCGCTGATCGCGTCTTTTCTCTATCTCCCGATCAGCCTCGCCATTTTGATTTTCTACACGTTTCCGCTGCTGACGCGGCTCGGCGAATGCGCCCTGCACCGCCGCTGGCCGGCCCTTTATGAGTTGTTGTGTCTGGCAAGTGCGCTCGCCGGCCTTGCCATATGCCTCGGATTCGGCTTCGACCGTTTGAACGCGCCTGGCCTGTTCTTTGCCATCGCCGCAGCGCTCAGTATTTCCGCTTCCTTCGTGCTGGCCGGACACCGGCTGAAAACAATCCAGCCAACCTTGCAGACGTTCCACATGGGCGTGACGGGACTGGTCATCACGCTGGCCTTCATCGCCGCGACCCGGTCCTTTGCGCCACCGCCATTCGAACCGGTCGCGGTGACCCTCATGCTCGGTGCCTCCATCACCTATGCCGCAGCCTTCTTCGCCATCTATAAGGGAATCGGCATGATCGGCGCCTCGCGCACGGCCATGATCATGAATCTGGAGCCGATACTGACAATCGGCCTTGCCATCCTCCTGTTGCAGGAGGGCCTGTCACCCCATCAGCTCTTCGGTGCCGCAATGGTCATCGCCGCGGTCGTGGCGGCTCAACTCAGGCCGCCGCCTGACGCAGCCCACCGCGTGTGACGTCTTTGTCTCCTGCGGCCAATGCGCATCGTCACGCTTGTTGTCGGGTCAGTCGACAAAACCGTTCGCGGATTCTGGCGGGACGGGACTCAAAGGTCGGCCTTTCCGACATCGACCGATGCCCGTTCGGCCATGATGCTGCGCCGTTGAATGCGATAGTCGACAATGCCAATCACCGCAACGATGACGGAAACTGTCATGAAGAGGATGCCGAGACCCTCCAGCAAAACTGCCCCGCTCAATTTGAGCAGCCCGGCACCGGAGACAAAAAGCGCGATCGCCGTATTCAGATACGATAACAATGTGCGCCGGTTTGCCAGATCCGTGCGTGTGATTGCCAGAACCAGGTTCTCGACCGAACGTGCCTCGCGTTGTTCCACGGTAACTGCCCTTTCTTTTATTATCGTCTGTAAACGATCAAGCAGGCAAAGCATCGCAAAAGAAGGCACCGGATTTCAAGCCGCGCACGGATCATTGCGCCGGTGCATTTTCGAGCTCTCCAACGCTACCGCTACGAAGCCGGGAAAAAAGCCAGACGCCATAGGCAACGATGGCCAGCGGAATGGCGATTTCCCTGACCTCGGTCAACGCCCACCCGTGCGGCAGGGTGTGGCCATGATCCAAAAAGATAATCTGCGACGCCAAAAGCAGCGCCGCAATGATGAATGTGGCTCTCTTTTCCGACCGGTTGTTTGCTCTGCGAAACAGATGCGCCGCAATGAAGAAGCCCAGATAGAACAGGATCTGGTTGGTCACAAAATTCCAGGTCTCGAAAAAGAAGCCGCACAGCGGCAAGGCGAGAATGGCGAAGGATGGCGGAGGAATGAAGATGCTCAGACTGGCGGCGATTTTCGGAACCCGGTGAGGCCAGGCGAATGGCAGCACGACGAGCAGCAGAACGGCTGTCGAGTAATAGGCCGACTCAAACGCGTTCGTATAGAAATTGTGGAAATTGATCTCGTTTTGCCGATTGCCTTCGAAAAGGGCGGGCGTGGTCAATCCGAGCCAATGCTGACCCCAGGACATCTCCTCCATCAGGATCAGGAACACCACCAGCATCATTGCCCCGATCGGCCAGGCCGGACGCAGCCCGAACATAAGCCGGTGATTTGATCCCCGGGCACACCAGGCGGACCTTGCCAGCACCATCAGCGCCACCAGGAGCGACAACTCCGATAGCACGCCGAGGACATGTTTCTCCTCCATGTGCTCCGTGAGAAAATCCGGCCAGAAAATAACCGCCAGCGCGCTGGCCACCAGCACGAAAACGCTGACTGGCAACCAGCCGGCGGGCAAATCCCTCCAGCCCGCATCGCGCAGCTGCTCATCCACCGGGCGAAGGGCGGCAAAGACCAGCCAGGAGGCCAACATCAGGCCGGCCGCCTTGATCGTTTCATAAATGGTCCAGACCGGGGGATATTTGTCCAGAAATCCGTGACCCAGCACCCGATATCCGTAGTGGGCAAATCCGACGCCGATCGCCGATGCCAGCAACAGCGCAAAACCACGTTGCCAAACGGTTTCGCACCCCCGGTCCAGGACTTGCCAGACAATCAATCGAACCACCCCCGCGTGTCAGAAACATCAACGCAGAAGAAAAGGCAAGCCTGCATACCGGCTGAACCCCGGCATGCGTAAACCCGCTCAGTTGGACTGAATCTTCGCCTGTACGGCAGCATCGCGGCGAAACCGGGTCATCAGGATCCAGCTATACGCAACAAGAACAAGAGGAATGGCAACCTCCCGGATCTCGGTGAGTTCATGGCCATCGCGCAGCGTGTGCCCCAGCAAAAGAAACACCAACTGCGACAGCAGCAGGGCCGCAACCATCATCGCGATCGCTCGCTTTGCTCCCGGTTCGTGTTCCCGGCGATATAGCGAAACGGCAATCATAATGCCGAGATAGAACCAGACCTGATACATGGCGAAATTCCAGGTCTCGTAAAACAGCCCGCACAGGGGCAGGGCCAGGATCGCAAAGGCCGGCGGCGGCACGAACACCGACAGGCCGGCGGCGAAGTTCGGAACCTCGCGCGGCCAGGCAAATGGCAATATGACAAACAGCAGAGCGGCGGCCGAATAATAGGCCGCCTCGAACCGGTGGGTGTAGAAATTGTGCAGATTGGTTTCGTTCTGAAGGTTCTTTTCAAACGCCTCCGGGGTCGAAAACCCGAGCCAGTGCTGCCCCCAGGACATTTCCTCCATCAGGATCAGAAACACGACCGCAACCATCGCCAACAGCATCCAGGCCGGCCGCACCCCGAAAATTCCGCCGCGATCCGACTGCCGCGCATACCAGGCAGTCACTGACAGGAGCACGAGAGCAGCCAGAAACACCACTTCGGTCAGAATACTCAATGCCTTTCCTTCGCGCACATAATCGGCAATCTGCATCGGCCAGAAAACCACCGCCACGGCGCTGGCCGCCAACACGATGACACCGACCGTCAGCCAGCCGGTGGGAAGCGCATCCCAATCGGCGTCCCGGTTCGCCAAGGGACGCAGTGCCAGAAAGACAAGAGCAGACGCAAGCAGCAGACCAAGCATCTTCAACCAGCCGAACAGGCTCCAGTCGGGCGGGTATTTCTCCAGCATCCGATGGTCGTAGACGATGTCGCCATAGGCAACCAGCGCCACGCAGATTGCAAGCGCCAGTGTAAACAGCGCACCCCTTCCCCAATAGGAGTTGGATGTGGATGTCATGCGGCTGATCCCAATGAACGAGGTCCCACCAGTCACATTCACCTCCCACACATTCATAAGTTGTAAACCATGATTATAGGCCCAGGAATCGCGAAATTCACACCCTGGAATCTGAATTTCACCAAGACAGTTAGCAATCATGATTAACGCATAGGGTTAATCGCTTTTCCCGCAATCGATTGCCGCGATGAATTGAACAACACTCCCCGAACGGACTATAGTTGGGATCAGAGATGCGCTATCGGTTAGAGCAATTCAGGTTTTGACGGAATCGGCAAAACCTGAATGCATCAACACAATCACCGGCCAACACCGTTGTCTCGTTTCAGACAGCAAGAGAAACGGTCGATGGTACCAGATCGTTGCCTCCGGCGCTCAAAACCGAAGGGAGAACCCGAACCGTGACCGCAACGATTTTGGCCAATGCCCGTCTGTTTGACGGCCGTTCCGAGGACATTAATCCCCAGTGCGATGTACTGGTGGTCGATGGGCTCATCCGTGAGATCGCAGAAACCATAGAATTCCCGGACGCAAGGCGCATCGATGTGGCCGGCCGGTTCCTGATGCCGGGACTGATCGACGCCCATTATCACGCCAACACACCGAGCTACGATTTCTACGGCACAGACCGCATGCCGCCCGCCCTGCTGGGTGCCCATGCGGCGCGGCTTTTGTCGGGAGCGCTGGACCGCGGTTATACAACGCTGCGCGATGCCGGCGGCGGCGATATCGGCCTCAAACTGGCCATCGATGAGGGATTGATCGACGGACCGCGTTTTTATTTCCCGGGCCGGGCCCTGACCCAGACCGGCGGGCATGGCGACATGCGGCGGCGCAACTATGTCGAACCCTGCGGCTGCGCCTATTCAGGCGTCGTGACCCAGACCGTCGATGGCCCCGACGAAGTGCGCAAGGCGGCCCGCGAGGAATTTCGCAAGGGCGCCACCCACATCAAGATCTTCGTGTCGGGTGGTGTGTCCACGGATCTGGCGCCGCTCGACATGCCGCACTTCTCCGATGAAGAAATCAGTGTGGCCGTCGAAGAGGCGGCGCGGCGAAATTCCTATGTCATGGCGCATTGCCATACCGAAGATGCGGCGCGGCGATGCGTCAGGCTCGGTGTCAGGACACTCGAACATGGCAGCCTGATCACAGATGAAACGGCGAACATCATCGCCAAGGCCGGCGTCTATGTCGTCCCGACCCTTTCAGCCGGAGAGCTCATTGCGGAAAATGCCGCCGAACTCGGACTGCCCGCATCGGCCGCCGAAAAGGTACGCGAGGTCAATCAGCGCTCACTCGAAGCCATCGAAGCCTGTGTCCAGGCCGGCGTGAAGCTCGGGCTCGGCTGTGATCTGCACGGCGACGAGTTTGTCAGGACCCAGGGGCGCGAACTCATGCTGCGCGGCAAGGTCCAGCCGGCCATCGACGTTCTGCGGTCAGCCACATCCATCAATGCCGAGATTGTTCAGGCAGAGGGGAAACTCGGCGTCATCGCGCCGGACGCCCACGCCGACATGATCGTGGTCGATGGCGACCCGCTGACCGATCTGTCGCTGTTCGTCCACTCCGCCGAGACCGTCGCCATGGTGATGAAGGGAGGCCGTGTGGTGCGGTCCCGATTGTAAGGCCAACGGCCGAAATACTCACTCCGCTGCCACCTCCGTTTCGAATTCCGATGGCAGCGTGACCTCCAGCAACTCGCAATCGTCGGAACAGTTGCGATAGGCAACCTTCAGATAAGGCGGCAACACAAAGGCATCGCCGGCAACGATGTCGTAGGGATCTTCGCCCTCGACACAGAGCGTCAGAGACCCCTCCTTGACAAAAGTAAAGAGGATATCTGTGTTGTGGCTGGTCTCAGGCGGCGTCTCGCCCTTGATGGGGCGGGCCACCTGGACGCCGGCAACACCTTGCGTGGCGACGCCGATGCCGGTGTCGCGCGCCTCGAAACCCGGCACGCGCCACGGTTTCCAGACCGCATCGGCCACCTTGTCGAAAACGAAGCGGGTGCCCTGGAACACACGGTCGGGATCATGCCGGCCGGTCGGCAGGGTCATGTCGTGGTCGATCGTGGTCACATGTTCGGCCGGCACGCCGATTTCGATCACCTCGACATTGTCGGACGCGACCAGAACACGGTGTCGGATTTCCGGCGGCTGAATCACGCAATCGCCTGCGGTCAGGCGAATTGGCGGCCCCTGATCCTCGTAAACGACCTCGACCCAGCCGCGGTAGCAGAAGATCAACTGGAACCCCACCGTATGATAATGCACCATATCGGGCACCGGTCCGCCATCGGGAATGCGGATATGGGACGCGATGATGGAACCGCCCAGACGGTCCGGAATGAGATCGCGATAGCGCATACCGGCCCGGCCGATCACCCAGCTGTCGCTGTCCTTCAGCCGGCGAACCAGAAAGGAATGCTGCGTTTCGGGCTGCACCAGCGGCGGATTGGCGTCGATGATCTCCACCCGCGTGCCGCCGGGACTTTCCAGTTCCGTCCGGCCGTCGGCAACCTCGTCGGGTCGCTCGCACAGCAGGCGCAGGGTTCCGCCGGGGCGATTAGGATCGCGTTCCAGCCGCACGCAGAGCCCGTGACCCGATATCACCGCAACCGCCGGGTCGTCGGCCGGAAAGATCTTGTCCAGGCGAAATCCGAGACCTTTCAGGAAGAACGGAAGGTCTTTCGCCAGATCGCGGGTCGGCAGATTGATCTCCGCCGCTGCAATGTTTTTGGTCTTGAAGGCTAGATCACTCATATCATCCTTGCTCCATCAGCTGTTGCGCCCTGCCGGTAGAAAACAGCATCACACCGCTGCCGGGAATTTCGCATCGACGGTAATGACGACGAGAATACGTGCCGGCTCGTCACCACCGGCAAGATAGGCATGAGCCATCATGCCGTCGAAATAGATGCTGTCGCCTTCCTCCAGCAGCAATGGCGCATAAAAATCCGTATGCAGCACCAGTTTGCCCGACAGCACATGGAGAAACTCTTCACCGGGATGGCTGGCGAGGCCGCCCACCTCGGCCAGCGATGTCTTCTCGACCACATTGACCGCCGGGTGCATTTTCTTGTTCGCCAGATCCGTGCACAGAACGCTGGAAAGATAGCGGGCTGTTTCCACCGGCGTGCGGTCGGACCCGCGGGAAATCGACCGGACGCCGTTTCGGATGGGGCTCGCCACATCCTCGAAAAAGGCTGTGATGTCGACACCCAGCGCCTGGCTGAGAATATAGAGATTATGCGCGCTGACCGGTGTCTGCTCATTCTCCACCCGTGACAGGGTGGCCTCCGAAACCCCCGTGCGCTTTGACAATTCACTCAGCGAAAGCGACTTTGCGCGTCGAAAGCCCTTCAGCTTGGCGCCAACCTGCAGGTCTTCGAAGACCGGGGCCCTTGTCTGTTCTTCAGTCATGAGAACCGCTCCCATTCGGATCAGGATCCAATGCATCGGACGGCTTTGACGGTGGCCCGAATCCGCCGCCGCCCGGCAGTTCGACAATCAGGCTGTCGCCGGCTGGAACAAGATGAATGCCCTTGCCCTCCAACAGGCCACCGGAGCCAAGCCGGGCGCATCCCGGAGCACCTGCTCCGCCGCCGGCCCGCCCCTGCGCCGGATGGTGCATCCGGTCGAACGTTGCGGCCGAAATAGTAAATGGTGCCGGTTCGCGATTGGCGATCTCGATAACCTGACCGTCGCCGCCGTGCCACTGACCCCGTCCGCCCGAATTGCGCAGCAGCGCCTTGCGCCGGAACCAGAGCGGCGACTGGGTCTCGGTGATCTCGAGCGGGATCGAGCCGACACCGCTCGGAAAGGCCAGAGCGGACAATCCGTCCTTGCCCGGCCGCCCGCCGACACCGCCAATCCCGACATTCATGACATTGAAACGTGTCGTGCCGTCAAGACTGTCCAGCGGCGCCCGCCCATGGGCCGAGGCCAGCGCCAGAACCCAGATACTGCCCGCGCTTTCGGCCTGAACGCGGTCGGGCAGTGCCTGTGCCAGGCACCCGAAGACCGCATCGGGCAGCATCTGTCCGATCACATGGCGCGCCGTCACCGGGCTTGGCGGCAGCGGGTCGACACAGGTCCCCGGCTCGCTGATCAGTTCGAAACAGCCGAGCGACCCGGCATTGTTCGGCACATGCGGCGCAATGATGGCTTTCAGCCCAAACACCACATAGGCATGGCTGTAGGTTCGTGGAGAATTGATTCCGTAATTGGAGCTTGGCGAGCTACCGGAGAAATCGATCGTCACATGGTCGCCATCGACCGTCAAACGGGTCTTTATGGTAATCGGCGCTTCATACCCGTCAAGCGGCAGGTCATAATCGAAGCGGCCATCGGGAACGGTGCGGATCGCAGCCCGTGTCGCTGCCTGCGATGTCTGCAGGATGTGATCAGCCAGCGGCTGCAGGGTCTGCAGTCCGAACTCGGTCATCATGTCGATCAGACGGTTGACCCCGGTATCATTGGCACTGATCAGCGACATCAGATCACCACGCACCTCCACCGGATTGCGCGAATTGGCGGTAACGATCGCCAGAAGGTCTTCATTGAGAGCACCGGACCGACGCAGGAACATATGCGGGATCAGCGTGCCTTCCTCGAACACGGAATTGGCGGTGGCCGAAAACCCCAGACCGCCGACATCGATGACATGACAAGTCGAAGCGAACAGGCCGATCGCCCGATCACCGTCAAACGCCGGTGTGACCACGACGAAATCAAACAGATGACCGGTTCCCATCCACGGATCGTTGGTCACCAGAACATCGCCGGGCGAAAGCTGCTCGACCGGAAACCGGTCGAGAAAATGCGTTACGGCATTGGCCATCGTATTGACATGACCCGGAGTGCCGGTCACCGCTTGGGCCAGCATTTTACCGCTCACATCATAGACGCCGGCCGACAGATCGCCGGCCTCCCGCGCTACCGAACCGAAGGCGGTGCGCAGCAGCGATTGTGCCTGTTCCTCGACGACGGATATCAACCGGTTCCACATTACCTGGGTCTGGATCTCGGCAAGTGCCTCCCTGCTCATGGCACGGCCTCCTTGCGCTCCAGAACGATGGATCCGTGCGGGTCGATAAAGGCTTCGAAAGCAGATGTTACAATGGTCGACGTCTCGTCTTCGGCGATGATGGCGGGACCGATGATCCTTTGCGCCGGCCCAAGGTCGAACCGCCAGTAGATCTCCGTCTCAAGCACCTTGCCCGCCGGGCCATCAAACAGCGGCCGGGTGCCGCGAGGTTCGGCGCCCATCTGTGTCGTGATGGCACCATCCACCAGGGCCGGCCTATCGACATTGCTGCCGATGGCGCACGCGGCGGTGACCGACCAGGTGACGATCTCTGAGGAAACATCGCTCATCGTCAATCCGTAGACCGATTTGTAGCTGGCCTCAAACGCCGCGTGGATTGTCTGACCGTTCTGATTGCCAAGGGAACCTCCCGGCAATTCGACCTGAATCTCGTGACCCTGTCCGGCATAGCGGATATCGACGACGCGCGTGACGTCCAAAGCCGCGCCCATGGCCGCCGGTGCGACAACAGCCGAGGCTTCGCTTTCCATTTCATCGAGCATCCGGTTGGCAGCGGCGGCATCGAACCGCGCCAGCGACATGGACCGGCTGCGGGTAACCTCATAGGCAATCGGCGCCTTCAGGAATCCGATGGCCGAGCCGACGCCGGCGCCCCGTGGCACGATCATCCTGTCGACACCCAGCTTTTCGGCAAGGCGGCTCAGATGCAGCGGCGCGCCGCCGCCAAAGGCAATCATCGTGCAGCGCGAAATGTCCTTGCCACGCTCGATCGCGTGTACCCGGGCTGCATTGGCCATGTTTTCCTCGACAATCTCATTGACACCCACTGCCGGCCAGGGACCGTCAAGGCCAAGGGGCGCGCCGATTTGCGACCTCAGCGCATCATCGGCCGCCTGCGCATCCAGCGAGATCTTGCCGCCGGCAAACGTTGCCGGATCGATCTTGCCGAGCGCCAGATTGGCATCCGTGACGGTCGCATGGCGTCCGCCGGCGCCATAACAGACGGGCCCGGGCTCCGAACCCGAACTGTCCGGCCCCACCGTGATGCGATTGAGCTCGTCGATCCGGGCAATGGACCCGCCGCCGGCGCCGATTTCGACCATTTCGATAACCGGGATTCGAACCGGCCAGCCGGAGCCCTTGGTGTCGCGATAGGCCCGCGCGATTTCGAAATGGCGCGCCCGTTCCGGCACCCCGTCACTGATCAGGCAGATCTTGGCGGTCGTTCCGCCCATGTCGAAGGACAGCACATCACCGATCTCGCTTTGTCTCGCGATATGCGCTGCCAGGATGGCGCCGCCGGCCGGGCCGGACTCCACCAGACGGATGGGGAATCGGGAGGCATTGTCGAGCGTCGTCAGCCCGCCGCCCGACATCATCAGGAAGAGCGGCGCGGTCATGCCCATCTCGGCCAGCGCGTCTCGCAACCGGGTCAGATAGCCCGAGATCAAAGGCCGCACACAGGCATTGGCGGCAGTTGTCGAAAATCGCTCATATTCACGGATCTGCGGACAGACCTGATGCGACATGCAGATCGTCACATGATCGTCCAGCAGTTCCGACAGCCGATCCGCGATCTGCCTTTCATGCGCCGGATGCGCATAGGCGTGCAAAAGGCCGATCGCCACGGCTTCGACATTCAGCGCCTTGAGCTGCCGTGCAACCGCGTCGACATCGCCTTGGTCGACATCAACGAGGACTGATCCGTCCGACGCCAGGCGCTCCTCCACGCCGAACCGCAGTTCCCGCGGCACGATCGCCGGCGGCATGTCGATCATCAGATCATAGTGATCGAATCGCTTCTCATAACCGAATTCAAGGATATCCTCGAATCCCCGGGTGGTGACAAACGCCGTTTTCGCTCCCTTTCTCTCGATCAGCGCATTGGTCGCCAGCGTCGTGCCGTGAACGAAGAGATCGATTTGCGCCGCCGACACGCCGGTCTCGCCAAGCAGCAGGCTAACACCCCGCAACAGGCCCTGTTCGGGCCGTTGTGCATCGGTCAGCGTTTTTGTGCTGTGGCGCTCAGTGCCGATTTCCAGTACGATATCGGTGAAAGTGCCGCCGATATCCACCGCCAGTCTTACGGTGAGTCCATCCTTCATGACTGCCCGGTCCCTGGCTGACGATGCCGCTTGACCATATGGTTTGAATCCCTTTTTCCCGTCGATTTTGCATATATGAAATTTTTTTGCAACACGGCGAAAATGGAGAACGCGCCGCGAAACCGCCGCCATTTTCACCTCGATCGCCCGCAATCCGGCCTGAATGCGCACACCATTGCGCCTTCAACCGCAACGCGACTGCGGCCTTTACAGGCCACGCAGGGGCGTGTTGACAGAATATTTCAAATATGAAACTTTTTACGCCCGGATGGAGACCGAAGACGATGCTGGACAATGCGGACCTTGCGAAACAGGCGCGGGCACTGGATGCCGGCGACCCGATTTCCTCCGTCTGCGACGAATTTGAGCGGCCCGAAGGATGGATCTTCTTCGATCCGAATTCGATTGGTCCGACGCCGAAATCCGCCCGTGCCGCGGCAAACGATCTCGTCGGTGAATGGGCCACCCTGCGCCGCCGCGGCTGGGCCGAGCGCGACTGGATCGATATGCCGGCTAAGCTTGGCGATCTGATTGCCCCGATGATCGGTGCTCAGCCCGGGCAGGTTCTCGTCTGCGACAACACAACGGTCAATCTCTACAAGGCCGTCGGACACGCCCTGGCGGTCAATCACGATCGCGATGTGCTGGTCACACCAGCAGACAATTTTCCGACCGATCTGCATGTTCTGCAAGGATATGAGAAGTCTTCGGACCGGCCCCTGACGATCCGTTATGTGGACAGCGAAGATGACGCCGTCGCTGCCCTCGACCAAAATGTCGCGCTCGGCTCCTTCAGCCATGTCGAGTACAAATCCGGCCGGCGCTGGGATATGGAACGGATCGGCCGGGCGGCCCGCGACGCCGGCGCGCTCACTCTCTGGGATGTTTCCCATTCCGCCGGCGCAGTGCCGGTCGACGCCGGTGGCAGCGGTGCCGATTATATCGTCGGCTGCGGCTACAAATATCTGAGCATGGGGCCGGGCGGACCGGCATTCATCTATGTGCGGCCGAACCTTGTCGATCGCGCTTGGTCGCCCGTTTGCGGATGGATGGGCCATGCCGACACCTTCTCTCTTTCCACCACCTATGTCCCGCAGGAGGGCATCAAACGGTTCCTTACCGGAACACCGATGGTGGGCGCCAATTCGCTGGCCCATTGCTCGGCGCAAATATTTGGCCGCTATGGACCGCAGCGACTTTGGACGCGCCATAAATCGCTCAGCGAATTCCTGATCCGGACGATCGACACGCTCTGCGGTCCCCTTGGTGTCGAGGTGATGTCACCGCGCGACCATGCGCGCCGCGGCGGCCATGTCAGCGTCAAGGCGCCGGGCGCCGGCCGTGTGGTTCAGGCGTTGATTGATGCGCAAGTCGTTTCATCGTTCCGAAAACCCGATTCGATCCGCTTCGGGATCAGTCCGCTTGTACTGACCCATGTCGATATCTACGATTCCGTCTGCAGATTGCGCGACATTCTTCAAAACGAGACCTGGAAGGACCAAAAATACGCCAATGTTTCCGTTTGACTCGACCGGTCGACCGGGCAACACATCAACACAGTGCCGGGAAAAGCCCCGGCGACAGAGGGAGAAGACAATGAAAAAGCATCTCTTCGCAGCAGCGATAGCGGCACTCATGGCCGCCCAACCAGTCTCCGCCTGGGCCGACGACGTCAAGGTGGGCGCCTTGATGGGCATTACGGGCCCGTTGGCGAATTTCATCCCGCCGATCCTCAATGCCGCCAAACTGGCGGAAGCCGACGTTAATGCCGGAGGCGGCATATTGGGCGGCAACAATTTTGTCCTTGTTGTGGCCGATGGGCAGGCCGCTGCGCAACCGTCCGTCGATGCGGCATCCAAACTGGTCAACCTGGAAAATGTCGCCGCCGTCATGGGCGGTCTGTCATCGGGCGCGACGATAGCGGCAGCCAATGCCGTGACGATCCCCAACAAGGTGCTGCAGGTGTCGCCGACGGCGACCTCCCCGGCCCTGACCGACATTGAGGATGATGACAATGTCTACCGGATCGTTCCGAGCGACAACTACCAGGGTGAAGTGCTCGCCAATATCGTATTGGACGAAGGTCTCGACAAGGTTGCCGTTGCCTATGTGAACAATGACTATGGCGTGGGCATCGCCAACACGTTCAAGAAGGCCTTCGAGGCCAAGGGCGGAACGATCACCGCATTCGAAAAACATGAAGACAAGAAGAACTCCTACCGGGGTGAACTCGCGACATTGGCTTCCAGCGGCGCGGATGCGCTGGTGGTGATCGCCTATGCGGCGGGAAGTGGTGCGAAGATTGTCAAACAGTCGCTTGAAAACGGCTTCTTCGACCGTTTCGTCGGAACCGACGGCCTGCGGGATGACATTCTGATTGAGCAGGTTGGCGCCGATGCGCTGGCCACGTCATTCTTCTCATCGCCGACCTCTCCGGCTGAAAATGTGCTTTCGGCCGCCCTGCGCAAGCGCTTTGACGAGACCTATGGAGAAGGTTCCGACAAACCCTTTGTCGATCAGACCTATGATGCGACCATGTTGATCGCCCTGGCGATCGAAAAAGCCGGATCAACTGACCGTACGGCCGTCAAGAATGCCCTGCGGGAGGTCGCCAATGCTCCGGGTGAAGTCGTCGGGCCCGGCGAATGGGCCAAGGCGGTCAAACTCATCGCTGAAGGCAAGGACATCAATTACGAGGGCGCCTCCGGCAGCCATGAATTCGATGAAAATGGCGACGTCGCAGGCTTCATCGGAAAATTCGTCGTCGACGGCGATTCCTACAAACAGGTCGCCATCTTCGAATAGACAGGTGTCCGGCCGCTCTTGGTTCAAATCCTGATGGCGGCCGGACAAGCCATGGCATCAGTCCCGAGAATAGGTTTTGACACCGTCACGATGCGCTTTGGCGGCGTGGCGGCCGTTAATGCCTGCAGCTTTGACATCCCGGCCGGCAAAGTCACCGGGCTGATCGGCCCCAATGGTGCCGGCAAGACAACCGCGTTCAACGTGATCGCCGGCCTTTTGACCCCGAACGAAGGCCGGGTGTTCCTCGACGGCGAGGACATCACACCGCTCCCCGATTTCCAGCGCCAGGCCAGAGGTCTGAGCCGCACCTTTCAGCTTGCCCATGAATTCAGCCGGATGACCGTCATTGAAAATCTGATGGTCTCGGCCCGCAACGAAATTGGCGAGAACATTTTCAACGCCGTGTTTCGGCCGGCGCGCTGTCTTGAGCAGGAGCGCCAGGCCTTCGAAAAGGCGCAGCAGACTTTGGCGTTTCTGGAAATCGACCATCTCGCCTATGAACTCGCCGGCAATCTTTCGGGCGGTCAGAAGAAGCTCCTGGAACTCGGCCGGGCGCTGATGCAGGAGCCGCGCATCATTCTGCTCGATGAGATCGGTGCCGGGGTCAATCGCACGCTCCTTGGAAAAATCGCCGACAAGATCAAGCAGCTCAACGAGGACCGGGGCTACACATTCTGCCTGATCGAACATGATCTGGATTTCGTCGCCAGACTGTGCGACGGGGTCATCGTCATGGCGCAGGGGGACGTGCTGATGACGGGAACCGTCGATGAGGTGCAACGCGATGAACGCGTTATCGAAGCCTATTTCGGCGGCGGCAAATATCAGGACGCATCATGAACCGGCGCGTGCTCGATGTTCAAAATGTCAGCGCCGGATACGGTCAGCAACCGATCATCAAGGCCATCAATCTGCATGTCGATGACCGGACGATAACGACGATTATCGGACCCAATGGCGCCGGAAAGTCCACTCTGCTGAAGGCCGTGTTCTGCCTCAATCAACATCTCGGCGGCGAGATTCTGTTCGACGGCAAGTCGATCTTCAACGCCCGAACGGCCGACCTCGTACCGTTGGGCCTCTCCGCCGTGCCGCAGACCCACAACGTCTTTCCATCCCTCAGCGTGGAAGAGAATCTCGATGTCGGCACATTCGCGGCGCCGCCCCCGGACGCTAGGGCCACCAAGTCGAAAATTCTCGATCTGTTTCCCGATCTGAAGGAAAAACTCCACCAGCAGGCCGGTGAACTTTCGGGCGGCCAGCGGCAAATGGTGGCGGTTGGGCGGGCGCTGATGAGCGATCCCAAGCTCATCTTGCTGGATGAACCCACAGCCGGTCTTTCGCCGGCCTATCTGGAAATCATATTCGACCTGTTGCTCCAGGTGCGTGACAGCGGCGTTGCCATCCTGATGGTCGAACAGAACGCCAAACAGGCGCTGGCCATCGCCGATTACGGCTACGTGCTGGTCAATGGCGAAAACGCCTATGAGGGCACCGGCAAAGCCCTGCTCGACAATGACGAGGTCCGGCGGTCCTTCCTGGGCGGGAGCGCCGCGCCATGATTGAATTTGTCAATTTTTACCTCGTTCCGGGTCTCACGCTCGGCAGCATCTATGCCCTCGGTGCCGTCGGCATCTCGATGATTTTCGGTATTTTGCGCTTTGCCCATTTTGCCCATGGCGATTTGATGACGGTCGGTGCCTATGCGGCACTGACGGCGGTTTGGGTGCTTGGCATTCCGGCCCTGGGGGCAATCCCCATCGCCATTGTCTTTACCTGCCTGGTCGCCCTGATGGCCGATCGCCTGTTCTACCGGCCGCTGCGTGATCTGCCGACCATTTATACGGTGATTGCATCCTTTGGCGTGGCGCTGATGTTGCGCTCGCTTGTCCAGACCTTTTGGGGCACCGACAGCGAGGTCTATATGACCGGCTTTCAAAAACCGGTCATTTTGTTCGACACCTTCCGCATCGCCACACGCCACATGCAGATCATCATCGCCACGGCGGTCCTGACGCTGGCGCTGCATCTGTTTCTCAGCCGCACCCGGATGGGCAAGTCCATGCGCGCCGTCGCCGACGACCCGGCGCTCGCCAGTGTCGCCGGGCTGGACACCGAGCGGGTGATCCGCTGGACCTGGATCATCGGTGCGGGGCTTGCCGCGATCGCCGGCGTCTTCGTCGGCCTGGATACCGATGTCCACACCAATCTTGGATGGAACCTGCTTTTGCCGATGTTTGCTGCCGCCCTTCTCGGCGGCATCGGAAAACCGCTCGGCGCCATCGCCGGTGGCCTGATCATCGGCGTTGCCGAGGAAATCTGCACCTATCCGGTCTTTGGCGAAAGCCTGATTTCACCGAGCTACAAGACCGCCCTTGCCTTCGTCATCATGGTTCTGATCCTCATCTTCAGGCCTCAGGGCCTCTTCAAGGGGAGGCTGATGTGATGGAACTGCCGGGCTTTGCGTTTTACTTCATTACCTTTTTCACAATGGGCGGCATTTACGCCATTTTGTGCCTGGCCCTGAACATGCAATGGGGGTTTGGCGGGCTCTTCAACGCCGGGATCGCCGGATTTTATGCGATCGGAGCCTATACCGGCGCCATTCTGACGGCCGCCGGCTCAGACGCCCATGTGGGCGGGTTCGGCCTGCCGATCCTGATCGGCCTGGTGTGCGCCGGGATCGCATCAGGCATTGTCGGCTGGATGATCGCCCGCATCTGCGTCCGCCTCAAGGCCGACTATCTTGCGATGGCCTCCATCGGCATTGCCGAGATCATTCGCCTGGCCATTGTCAATGAAGAATGGCTGACCAATGGCAGCCTCGGCATATCCCGCATTCCGCGCCCGCTGGAATCCCTGTTTTCGGGGCGCCAGAGCGAGGTGTTTTTTGTGATCTTTGTCTGGATCATCGTCGCCGTGACGTTTCTCGTCGCACGGCGCCTGCAGGCCAGTCCCTGGGGACGGGTAATGCGGGCCATTCGCGACAATGATGCGGCGGCTGCCTCCGTCGGCAAGGACGTGCAGCGCTTTCGCACCGAGACCTTTGTGGTCGGGGCAATCTTCATGGGGGTCGCGGGCGCGCTCAGCGCCCATTACTTCAAATTCTTCAGTCCGGACGCGACGGAGCCGCTGCTGATCACCTTTCTTGCCTGGGTCATGCTGATCGCCGGCGGCAGCGGTAACAATATCGGGGCGATTGCCGGGGCACTACTGATCTGGGCGATCTGGTCGCTCACCGAAGTCGTCACCCAGCAATTGCCGCCCGATTGGGCAACCCGCAGTTCCTATATCCGCATGCTGCTGGTCGGCCTTCTGCTGCAGTTTGTCCTGCAGCGCTTCCGCTCCGGCCTGTTTCCCGAAAAATCGCCCAAACTGAGGGTCGGCGACGACAACCGGCAGCGCGCGAAAACCAATTGAAGCACCTCCTGTGAAATGAACCGGCAATGGGTCACTCTCGAGGTTGTTTGCGATCAGACGAGCCTTGCTGCTCATCCAGCCTGAGGCTCAATTTGCGCACACGCTCGAGAGTCGCCTCGAGCAAACGGCGATTGGTTGCCGTGGCATCCGCCAGCAAGGCAAGGACAAAGGTGACGTAGCCGAGTGTGATGAACACCCCGCCAAGGACGAGCGACTGGATCTTGCCGTCGCTGTCGCCCATCAGAAAATAGACGAGAAACCGAAACACGGGAATGACGCCGATAATAACGAGACACAGGCTGATGAACGAAAACACACGCAGGGAACGATACATGGTGAAGCTGCGCACAATCGTGACGGATTGTTTCTGCAGAAAACTCAAAAGGCTGTTGAACAGCCTCGAGTCGCGCGTCTTCGGATTGGTGTCGACCGACACGGAAACGACGGTCTTGCGTTGCGACCCGGCCTGGATCAGCGTCTCCACCGTGTAGCTAAAATCCGAAAAGACATTGATCCCCATGGCCGCGTCGCGACTATAGGCGCGAAATCCGGACACGGCATCGCCCACCGCAAGGCCGGTCAGATTGCGCACCACCGCACTGCCGATGCGCTGCATCAATTTTTTCGAGGAGGAAAAATGGCCGATGCCGTCGGTGTTGCGATCGCCGATGACAATATCGGCCCGTCCCTCCAGGATGGGTCGAACCAGATCCGGGATACAATGGCCGGCATATTGGTTGTCGCCATCGGTGTTGACGATCATGTCGGCGCCGCGCGCAAGGCATGCTTCAATTCCGGTCGCAAAGCTTCGCGCCAGACCCTTATTGGTGGTGTTCGACACGATGTGATCGACCCCGATCCGCCGTGCCACCTCCACCGTTCCATCTGTGGAGCCGTCATCGATGACAAGAATCTCCACGACATCGACATCGGGGATGCTTCTGGGAATGTCAGCGACCGTCTGGGCCAGCGTCGCCTCTTCATTGTAGCACGGAATTTGAACGATCAGCTTCATGAAACATCCCCCGCGGGCGACATTAGAGCACTTCTGACTTAAATGGGACCGGTTAACCGCGGTCCCGTGCGCCAGGCAGACATCATTTCGGCAGGACGAGTTCGTAGCGCAGGAATTCGATGTTGCTGTCGTCGGTGACCCTTAGTCGGATTTCCATGTCCCTTGCACCGGAAGGAAATTCGATTTTCCCTTCAGCCAGAAGACCGTCCTTTCCATCGGTAGAGCGAACCGGGAATTTTCCGTGGATCGTGTCCCCTGCTCCCGACGCGATATCGATCCATGCTCCGCCAACAATATCGGCCCTGCCATAGACCTTGAATGTCAGCGAGCCCGGCTCGACGAGAATATAGGGACCATAAAACAGGAAACCCGATTTGCCGGTTGTCCTCAGCCCCTCGTCGGTTCGTCGGCCGACGCCAATATGGGCCGTCAGGTCGGGGGCATCCATGTGGAAGGTAAACCGGCTTTCCGTGTCTCCCGGCTGGCGCAGCATGAAATAGGGACCGTAGGATTTGCCGTCCGTGTCTTGCGGCCAGCTTTTGGCGTAAACCGAAAGTCCGTTTTGTGCTTCCACGCCCACCTGAACGGCACCGAGCGAGGAGAGCTTCGCCGCGTCCTGATAGGTCAGATAGAACCCATCGCAATTGTCAAACCAGTCCTGCGGCGTCATGCGCTGATACCGATAATCATGAAAGTAATAGGAATAAAGATTGAACCGTTCGCGGGCCGAGTAAGAGTACCGGTCCTTCGGGTAAGAGCCAATTCCGATACACGATCCCGACGCAAGATTGTCCCGAATAAATGATTTCAGGCCGGTTGGTGTGCTCGTGGCGCGAAATGAGCCGTGATGCCAATCGATTTGTGCATTGATGCAGGCCACGAAGGAAACCACCAGCAACGCGATGCGAACCGGTTGCGGCACAAGAACGGCAATGGCACATCCCAACGCGCCAATAGAGAACCACCACGGCACGCCGTCAATATCCGGCAGCAGCGCCGGCCAGAAAGCGGACACGTTGATCAGGTTCAAATAGGTTCTGGCAAAACCGGAAAACGAGAACAGGATGATGAACAAGATGATGACAGACGTCGAAACAACAATGTTTGCCCGCCGATCCATATGATGGAGGAGAGAAAAGAAGAGCAGAGGCGCCATGACTCCCTCCGCATAACGTCCGTAAAACCAGGTGTTTAAGGCCGCGCCATGGTCTTTCGTGAACCACGTTGCAGTCATGCACAGCAACAACAGGAAAGACAACCAAACGAACAGTGTGAGGGCGCCGTGATCATCCTGCAGCGCGCCACGCTTCAGACGGGCGGCAAACCGATTTGCCATGGCGAAGCATCCGACGGTTACAATCGAAAGGGTCGAGATGATGAAATAGGAGATTTGACCGACAAACCGGGTGAGAAATTCCACAGCACCCAATGGATCGAGAAGGACCAGCAACCGGTTTAAGATTGACGGATAGTGTTCCTTCACCGCAAATCCGTCCGGGGTCATGGCATCCATCACCGACGGGTGCAACACCAACTTGTAGACCACGATCATCAGACCCGCAGTAAAGAGGCAGGCAATCGTCGGTCCCAGTGTTCTGCGGTCGGCGATGGCAGCTATTCCTCCCACCACGGCCGTTGCAACCGCCACGGCCAGAGCCGTGGGATGAACCCAATACAGGAACCCGACCAGACCCCCAAGCATCAATTGCCCGCGATAGGATGTTCTCGCAAACCGCATGACCGTCAGACAACACAACAGGAAGACAAGGACGAAGGCTGGCTGAGAGTAGGCATACCCGCTCATGATCGGATAGGCGGGATAGGCCGCGACCAACAGCACGAAAAACAACCGCAAGGATCGATTTGAACACAACGACTCGCCAATCAGGTACAGCACCGAGAACGCCGCTGAGAAGATCAGGGCATTGGTGACCAGCACGGCCTTCCAGATGGCTGCCGTATCGGTGAACAGGAGGAAACTCGGAACGAGAAAGAGCGAATAGCCGAAATGGTAGCTGCTTGAGCCGTCAATGCGGCTGCCGGTAAAATAGGCTGCATTGGACAGATAGCCGATTTCATCGCCCAGATAGGTCGGGCCGGTAAACTGCCAATTCAAAATCAGGTAACAAGTGGTGACAAGCACACACAGGACACCGATATCGACCCATCTGCCGCGGCGGGGCAGGCCGCCGACCAAGGGCGGATTGGCATCCATCACCGTCATAACCTGACCCCGCGGTCGCGGTGGCGCTCACATATCCGATGACCCGGATAAGGTGTCGACCGGAACACAGCCGAGCCTGTCTCGACAAAGACCGAAAGCGATCCAGGCAATCCGAGGCCTGACGTGGAACCCTGCACTCTCATCTTAGCGGAACGTCGATCAATGCGGCAAGAAAGGCAACCAGCGCGGTCTGAATTCCGATCAGGATGGCGAAACAGGCCAGCACGAAGGTGTGGATGTCAAAACCGACCCCGCCGATGTAAACGGCACCCGGCAACAAAACACTCGCAATGAGAATTCCAAACAGGATCAGAGCCAATCCGGGATAGAGGAAGGCCCATCGGGGACTGTAGATCAAAAGGAAGCTCAGATGCCGCCACCCGTCACTCCAGGTTTTCAGGTGCGGTGCCCGTGTCCGTCCGTCGGGACGCAGCACGGTCGGCACCTCCCTGATCTTAAAATCGCTCAGAGCAGACGTGACGATCATCTCTGAGGCAAATTCCATACCGGTGGTGCGCAAAGTCAGTTGACTGAATCTCTGGCGATTGATGCCGCGCAGGCCGCAGTGGAAATCGCCGATCCTGATCTTGAAAAACAGACGCCCCAGAAAACTCAGGACCGGATTGCCCAGAAATCGATGCAGGGCGGGCATGGCCCCGGCCTCGATACCACCCGCGAAACGGTTGCCGATCACAAGATCGGTGCCATTCCGCAAAGACGCAAGAAAGGGCAGAAGTGCTGTGAAATCATAGGAATCATCGGCGTCCCCCATGATCACGTAACGCCCGCGCGCCGCCCGTATCCCGGCGATCAGCGCTGCCCCATACCCTTTCGTCTCGGCATGAACGACCCGTGCGCCGGCATCCTCGGCAATTGTCACCGAATGATCGGTCGATCCATTGTCTGCAATCAGCACTTCAGCCGATATCGCGTTTTCTGCAATGAAGCGCCGGGCATCGCCGATACATTTTGCCAGCGTTTCCGCCTCATTCAGGCAGGGCATTAGGATTGTCAGTTCAAGAGCCTCTGTCACCGTTCGACCCATCCCCCCGGTTGGCAAGCGCATAATAAGCCGATTTGCATCGAGTGTCTTTGCAAATCGGTCCCGGTCGCCCAGGAGTGAGTGGTCGTAGCGTCGTGCAGGCGGCGCTTGTCAGTCGATCAGGGTAAGGACCTCGTCATAAGCAATGCCCTCGCGCACAGTGGCGCGGATTCTGTCCATCAACCTGCCCCGCACTTTGCCGATAGAGGTCTGGCTGGCTTTGGCGGCGTCGCAAATCGCATCAAGTTCTGTGAGCGATACCTTAGCATCCACACCCATTCCAGTCAGCAGTTTCTGGGCGGTGGCTACGCGTGTTTCAGGGTTCGTCAGAGCCTCGAAACACACATGAAGGCGCGGCCGATCCGCCATGGAACGGTAGATATGGATGAGCGACAGGTAGGAATCGATCGACGCGGAAACCCGTTTGCGTATGGTCCTGTCGCGGGTAAAGGTGCCACAGCTGACGTCCCTGTAAACATGTGAACTGATCGCCTTGAGCGGATCACGTGTGATCAACAGCAGGCCGGCCTGCCCTCCAAGCGCACGATCATGAGTATGAAATTCACGGACAAAATGCGATTTGAATCCAATCGGCCGTTGATCGTCGACCATGATCGCCCCGTCCCGCAGATTGGGTTTTCGCAGATAGATCGGCCCGTCCCGTTTGGTGACACCGGGGCAGCCGATTGTCGGCCGATGACTGTATCCTTCAAGGATCGCCCGGGCCAGATGGTTGCCGCTGCGCGGATAGGACATGATATGCCAGGAAGGGGACACATTTGCGTGACTCTTGCATTTGCAACCACCCCTGACGGACCGGCCAATCGCCAAGGTCGTCATCACGGCGGTTCTGTTCCACGCCCCGTCAATCGCATAGGACAGTTTGGTCCCGGCAATCAAGTTAACGATCGGTCATTTTAGGCCGGGAAGCACATGCCCGGAATCGCGCATGGCAACTCTGCCGCGGCGGTGGCATCAGCGAAAGGCAATAATTGTGATCTCCGCCACCGCACGCTAAAGAGGGAAATGGACACGAAATCCGACACGGCGGACATCATAGACGAACTTGCCCGATGGCTTCTGACGGAGGCGCGACTGAGTGTAGGATCACGCGATATCGATCAGGATATTGTCGATCGTCTCATCGAAGCCGGACTGCCTTTGTCACGCTACACCACGGGTGTTCCAAGCCTCCATCCGCAGGTCGACAGTTTTTCCGTTTTGTGGGAACGCGGCAAGGGGATCACGCACAGGCAGTTCCGCGAAAGCACGGAAATCGCAACGCAGCTTCAGCAAAGCCCGATCATCATTGCCTACCGGGACGGCAAATCGCGGCGATACCGTCTTGAGGGCGCCGCGCGGGAAGGCGAATATGAACTGCTCGGCGACTTCCGCAAGGCCGGCATGACAGATTATTTCGTGCTCGCCCTGCCGATGAGCGACGGGTCGTCGAAGGTAATGACCTTCTCGACCGATCGGCCCGGCGGTTTTCTCGACAGTCACCTGGAGGTTCTGGAGGGCCTGCGGCATCCTTTGTCCGTGATCGTGGAACTCGGTTATTTCCGGCATTTGACGGCAACATTGATGGAAACCTATGTGGGTCCGGTGGCCGGCCGCCGGGTGCTCAGTGGTGAAATCAGGCGCGGCACCGGCGAAACCTTTCGGACCGTGATCTGGTTCTGCGATCTGAAAGGTTTCACGGCTCTTTCCGAACAATTGCCCGGCCAGGTGTTGATCGACACTCTGAATGCCTATTTCGACGCCACCACCACAGCCATTGAGGACCATGGCGGTGAAATCCTGAAATTCATCGGGGATGCCGTCTTGGCGATCTTCCAATCGGATGCCGGCGATGAAGCTCTGGCGGCCCGGGCGGCTTTGACGGCCGCCGGCCAGGCCGTACAGCAGATCGAGGCGGAGAACGACCGCCGCAAAGCATCCGACGAGCCGTTGATTGAGTGCGGTATCGCTCTGCATGTTGGCGAGGTGATTTATGGCAATGTCGGCGGAAAAAACCGGCTGGATTTCACCGTCATCGGTCCGGCCGTCAATCTTGCCAGCCGCATCGAGGCAATGACACGCGATCTGAACCGACCCGTTCTGGTTTCGGCGGAGCTTGTTGCTGTAGCAGCCGGTGAATTTGAAAGTCTCGGCGCCTTTACCCTGAAGGGCGTCAGCAAAGAGCAGCTGATCTATGCTCCGTTGCGAGGGCATGAATCAAAAACGCCTGCTGAATGAGACATTCAGCAGGCGTTTTTGAACTTTGAGAAGATATCTTTGCGTTTAGCGGACCTGGCGATGACCTACTCTCCCGCGTCTTGAGACGAAGTACCATCGGCGCTGGGGTGTTTCACGGCCGTGTTCGGGATGGGAACGGGTGCGGCCACCCCGCCATGACCACCAGGTCGGCGAAGCGCAAAGTTTGAGAAGCTGGATTTTTGATGGGCATTGGTAATGGGAACGATCAAGACGATCGAGCGATTAGTACTGGTCAGCTTCATGCGTTACCGCACGTCCACCTCCAGCCTATCAACGTGGTAGTCTTCCACGGCTCTGATAGGGAATACTTGT